>ERZ1673695.1-NODE-1-length-895689-cov-127.392649_pt1 | contig 895689 bp, 728 predicted proteins | sample MGYA00580225_ERZ1673695 | MGnify/ENA primary metagenome ERZ1673695 (study PRJEB41218, sample SAMN15661739) | gut metagenome | host: Homo sapiens | place: Canada: London | collected 2015-08-20/2019-03-30 | study: EMG produced TPA metagenomics assembly of...
GAACAGCAGGAACAGCAGGAACAGCAGGAACAGCAGGAACAGCAGGAACAGCAGGAACAGCAGCTGGTGGCGATGATTACCGATTTCCCGGCATTCCCCGGCGCCCCCAATACAGCCAACGTTCACCCTGATGAAGTGGAGAACTGGAAGGCGCACGGCTGGAAAGAAATGGAGTGATGCATGATCACTTACATCACCGTTGAAGATGTCAATTCGATTCTCGGTGCCACCTGGACAGATGAAAGCAAAAAAGCCAAATCTGTGCTGATGGCTAATACCTGGATGAATGGACTTAACCTGAAACTGCCGCGCGATAAGGCAACTCACGAAACCATCATTCCTGACGATGTAAAACAGGCTGGCGCCTATGCGGCGCTGGCGGCGGCAAATGGCGGTCTGTATCAGAAGAAAACTGATTCTGGGGTGTTACTGAGTAAGAGCGTTGATGCTGACGACGTTTCTGTTTCAAAGACCTTCGCCGAACTCGCTACCAACAGCTCTGCATTGCTTGATTCTGACCTGCAGCTGGCGCTGGCCATGCTTAAGCCCTATGGCGTTAGTCAGTCACAGGTGCGGCTGGTGAGGGGGTGATATGGGAATTCGTGACGAACTGCAAACCGAAGTCGCCGCGGCATTCGATACCGATCTGCAGGATGCCGTTAAGGATTTCACTGGGTCATACACCGTTCGGGGTGCCTGGGACCCGGTGACGGAAACCGGCACTGAAACGCAGGTGACTTACTCGGGGCGTGGAGTGCTGGCGCGCTATAAGCTGCGCCGTATCGATGGCGTTAACATTCTGCATGGTGATGTGAAGCTAACCGCACTGGTTAACGAGGTGACTGATAAGCCGGCCGTCGGGCATATCATCACCGCACCAGATCCGATTACGGGTGAGCTTCAGCGCTACGAGGTCATCACCGCTTCTTCCGACTCTGCTGGCGCTGCGTACTCCATTCAACTGCGGAGAGCGTGATATGGCTAAGGGCTGGAACATTGACCCGGCGGCATTCGCCGGGCTGGTGGCTGATGACGTGAAGCTGCGGCAGCGAACTATCGCCACAGAGCTGCTGAATGAAATCGTGAAACGGTCTCCTGTCGGCAATCCCGAGTTATGGGCCATCAACGCGACCGCGGTTCAATACAACAAAGCTGTTGGGGAATGGAACGAATCTCTTTATGCCGATCCTGCTAACCTGACCAAAACCGGAAGGCTCAGGAAGAAAGTCCGTGTTAATGACAGCATGGATATCAGGCGGCCGGCTGAGTATCGCGCAGGAACCTTCAGGGCATCGCATTTTGTCAGCATCGGCGAACCTAATCATTCCGTCCCGACCGAACCGGATCCGCGCGGGACAATGACGTTTCTTAATGGCAAAAATATTATTGACCAGGCGCCAGCCTACTCGGTGATTTACATCCAGTCGAACCTGCCTTACTCCGTGCCTCTGGAGAATGGCCACTCAACACAGGCGCCGACAGGCGTCTATGCCGTCTCGTTTAATGGTGTAATTCAGGCCTACAAATGACCCTTACAGAAATCAGAAACGCTGTCATTTCCCGAATGGCGGCACAGACCGCTATTGCCTCTGATGCGGTGGATTATCCCAATGGCCCGGTATTTGACCCCAGTAACCGCGATATCTGGGCTCGACTAACCAACATTGCTGGGCAGGCTGGCGCAACCGAGATCGGGGATGGGCCAGTCGTCCACAGGACGGGCTTACTCATCATTCAGCTGTTTGTTCCGGTCGGATCCGGGACGTTGCTTATCTCCCGAACGGCCGACAAAATCCGGGAGCTATTCGAATTTCAGGATGACGGCCGACTGAGCTATTTCGCGGTTTCCTGCTATGACGCGGGAGAGGCTGACGGCTGGTATCAGATCAATTTAAACATCCCATATCGCGCTCTGTAGCGCACAATTAACAGGAGGCTCCTGTGAGCTCAGGTGCAAAAGTAGTAGCCGCGTTTATTCGCGAGACAACGCCAGGAATCACGCCTACAGCAGGGGCGTGGAACCTGCTGCGTCGTTCTTCATTTGGTCTGAAACCAACGCAGAACACCAACGACAATGACGAAATCGCTGGTGACCGCATGGCGCAGGGTGTTTCACGCGGCACTGTGGATGTCGGCGGTGATGTCGGTACGCGGTTTCGCTGGAACCAGCATGACGATTTTCTTGCCAGCTGTTTCGGTTCCGAATGGGTAAATAACGTGCTGACGATGGGTAACGGTCGTATTACGTTCTCCGTGGCGACCTTTGCCAGTGATGTGGGGATCGCCCAGATTGCCCGCGGTTGCCAGGTTGGCACCTTCCAGATGGAAATCCCGGCCGATGGTGATATCACTGCAACCATTACGTTTGCAGGGCTGGACTGGGAGACGAAGGGGGACGATACCAGCTATTTCACCACGCCGGTTGATTTGGCGGGGGCGCTGCGTTACTCCTTCAAAGAGGTCACCAACATCCGGCTAAATGGTGTTGATGGCGGGACAGGCTTCTGCGTCGACACCTTTAACATTCAGTTCGACAACAATATGCAGACCCAGCGCTGCATCGGTACCGGTTCGGCGTTCGCCGGCGCAAACATTCCGACAACCTTTACCCCGTCAGGTCAAATCACGCTGTCATGGTCAAAAGCTGCCTGGGAGGTTTACAAAAAAACGTTCACCGGCGAAACGGTGCCGTTTAGCTTCTCCCTGGAGAATGCTGAAGGCTCCTATACCTTCGATTTCCCGGAAGTGCAGATCTCCGGCGACTGGCCGGATGCGGGGAGCACTGACATTGTTCAGGTTCAGCTGGATATCACCGCGGCCAATACTCCGCCGACGATTACGCGCGTGCCTAAAGTGCCGGCGACGGCAATCAGTGTTGCGCCAGCCACTTCAACTGGCGCCGTGGGTTCTACTGTGACGTTAACCGCCACGCTTACGCCAGCTGATTCAACTGATACCGTCCAGTGGACGTCATCGGATCCGACTATCGCCAGTGTGGTTTCTACCGGGCAGAAAACAGCGAAGGTCACGCGTAACGCAGCCGGTACTGCAATCATCACTGGTAAGGCCCGCACCTTTACCGCAACGTCTGAAATCACCGTTACCGCGCCTTAATTTACCTGGCCCGTTCTGCAGTCATCGCGGATCGGGCTTTTTTGGGAGTCTTTATGCTGATTATTTCTTCTCAAATTGATTTGAACGGAGAACGCTGGTTTTTCCCTTACAAAAAGCCAGCAGGAAGTAAAAAGAAATTCACGCCGGAAGACGAGGCGCTATTTAAACTCCGTCTGCTGGTGGCCAGTAGCGAGAATCCACAATACCGCTCACGCAATGCGCTGGTGCGGCGCCATATCGACAAAATGGACGCGAGCTACCAGGTCGGTACGGATGCTTTCGATCTCGCCAGTGTGGGCGAGATTGACTCGGTTGATGATCTTCTCATCGACAATTGCGCGCGCTTTCTTCTGAAAGACTGGGAAGGCGTGGGGGAGCTGGTGGATGGTACGGAGACGGCGGTAGCGTATACACCGGAGCGTGGTGTTGCGTTACTGAAGCAAAACCCCTCTCTGTACTGGCTTATTCTGGCCGAGGCCGCAAGCATTGCTCAGGGTAAGGAGCAGCAGACTCAGGAAACCGTAAAAAAGCCATAGAGGCCCAAAAGTGGCTAAAGGAATTCGCTGGCGAACAGGGCGAGAAAGCAAAGTGGCGCAGGGAGAAACTAAATCTCCCGCCCATTCCAGAGCCTGAAATCGATGCAGTCACTGGGGAGATCCTCAACGCTTACGCCATGATATCCCGCGGCAGGAAGTATGCCGGAATGGCCGGAGTGCCGCTCCCTCTATCCCTGAACGATATCGAGCTTTACCTGGCATCGCGCACCATCCTGATTGACCGTACCGAGTTTGATGCAGCGATACTTGCCCTCGATGATGCCTGGCGGGATGATTGGGCGAAGGAACAGAAAAGAAACAGCAAGAAAAAATGAGCCTCGGCACGGTCCGGGGCTTTTTTATACCCGCAACAAATAGCGCATTCGCGTGCGTATCTTCCAGCAAGAGCTTTCCGTAGTGTGAGTCTGAGGCAGGGCGGTGGATTTCATCGTTCCGCTCTTGGCTGCCCATGTCTACGCGAACAGGCTCGCACCACAGAAAGGTAAATACGATGAAATATCCAACCGTATCAGTAAACGGCGTTTCCGTTCGTGTCGATGACTATGGACGTTACAGCCTGAACGACCTGCACGCCTCAGCTGTATGCAGTGGCCAGGCCAAAGAAAATCAGGGGCCAAGCCAGTTCCTTCGCTCTAAGAAGGTTAAGGAATTTGTTCAAACCTTAGCCAGAATGCAAAAATGCACTCTGGAAGAAAATCAACCAGTTAAGGTTATTAACGGCGGCGTAAACCAAGGTGTATGGGCCTTGGAAATTGTTGCAATTCGCTATGCCGCATGGCTCAGTGCTGAGTTTGAGATCCGGGTTTACCAAACCTTTCAGTCTCTTGTTCGACAGGGCTTTGATGCTATGGCCCGCTTAAATAAAATTGACCATGTGATAAACACCGAAACCAAGGAAGTGAGTCAGTGCGCAAGTCGCATGGGCAAATGGGGATCTGGTGGTCGCAAACGCCTGCTCCTGGCAGCCCGTGCCCGTGTGGTTGATGAGGTACAAATGTACCTGCCTGGCTTTGAGGCTTAACTATTGTGGCAAGGATGCCCGCATTGCCTTGTAAACCACATGTGATAGGATGTTTCTGATTGCAATCAAAGGAAACATGGAATGAAAAAAATAATGGCAGTGGCTTTGGGGGCGGTGCTTCTATCTGGCTGTGTTGCTCCAAGCGTGGTTAGTCCTAAAAAAGCAGATCTTCCGGCGTTTCCGCAGTCGGAATATGCATCTATTAAAGTGGATGGCAGCGAGACACTTTCCGGTCAGGCATTCTTAACTACAATGGGCGGTGATGTGAAGGTTGCGGCAGGGCAAGACATTATGCTAATGCCAAAGACCAGTTATACCGACGCAATATACAATTATCAGACTACCGGAGTGGCCTATAATACCCCGGATTCTCGGTACGCAAAATACACCAAAATGGTGCAGGCTGATGCCCAAGGGAAGTTTACATTCACCGACATAGCTCCCGGTAAATATTACGTTGAGACCATGATCATGTGGTACAGGCCAAGTCAGTTTGGCCTCATGCCGGAAGGCGGTTTGGTTATAACGCCTACGGAAGTTGTTAAAGGTAAAAATAACACCGTAATGGTTACCAGGTAAGGAATATCGCCACCTCCGGGTGGCTTTTTGCTGATGGGGTAGGGTATGGAGCCGATTTTTGGGTTTATGTTATTTGCTCTTGCTTGTCTGATTGTTTCCATCATAGCAACCAAGAAGCATACGTTATTGATTGGGTTTACCTATTTCGTAGCAATGTGTGCCGTTGGTTTTTTGTTAGTTAGGCTGGCAGCCAGTGTTAGCCATGATGGATTCATTGCGGGTTGTGCGGCGTTCATTTCACCATTACTTGGTTTGTTGGTTTCTCTTTCATCAAGGGATGATCAGCAGTTGGCGATAAGTAAAGGTGAGTCCGCAAACTATAAGAAATGCCCTTTCTGCGCAGAGTCAGTTCGAAAAGAAGCCATAAAATGTAAGCACTGTGGTAGCGATCTAAAAGAAACAACCTAAGTTCAATTAGCCCACTCAGGAGGGCTTTTTATCATTGTTTAAACATTTCCTAACCCGCTTAATCAGCGGGTTTTTTATTGCCCGGAGAAAGGTAAATGACTGAACAAACATCCCGCCTCGCTATTATTCTCGATAGCACCGGAGCAGAAAAGAATGCGGATAGTTTAGCCAGTGCTTTAAACAAAATAACGGCAGAGGGTGAAAAAGCTGAGTTTGCAACGGATAATCTCTCCGCAGCTACTAAAGATCTGAATTCCCATCTTAAGGTTGGACCAAAACACGCTATCGAAAATGCGAAGTCAACAAGGTCGCAGCGGGAAGAAATAGAAAAATTACTGGATAAGCTGGATCCTACATCAAAAGCGTTTGATGAGCTGGATAAAGCAATGGAGCGGCTGAAAAAGGCAAATCTATCTGGTGTGCTGGGGGCTGAGGAATTCAGCCACTACAGTTCCATCATTGATCAAACCCGCAATCGTCTTCAGTCTGCTCAGGATGAATTGACTGGGTATACGCAGGCCCAGAGAGAAGCTGCGAAAGCTGCTCAGGATTCAGCAGCGCAACAGGCGCAGCAAGAGCGAATTCTCACGCAATTACAGGCTCGCCTTGATCCCGTAACCCACGCATTACAGGCTCTTGACGAGCAGCAGCGGCAAATTTTCGAATATACGTATAGTGGTGCGCTTAGTATCCAGCAGTATGATGCCTACAGTGCCAAAATTGCCGAAGCCCGCCGTGAGTTGAACGGAGAAGCGAAGGCAGAACGTGATGCAGTAAAGGCTCAGGAAGAGCAGCGTGCTTCGTTGCAGCGATTAGTTGGCCAACTCGACCCTTTCTCAGCTGCGTTAGATAAAATCAAGAAACAGCGAGCTGAACTGTCGGCAGCCAAAGATGCCGGGCTGCTTACGCCTGAATACCACGCAGAGCTTTCAAATAAGCTGGATTTGACGGAGAAAGGGCTCAATCAGGTCAGCAATGAAATGCGGTATGGGGCCATCTCGGCAGGGCAGTATAAAAATGCCATGCGGTTACTCCCCGCGCAGTTGAATGATATTGCTGTTGGCCTGGCTGGTGGTATGCCTTTGTTCACTATCTTCATGCAACAGGGTTCGCAGATCGCCGATTCGTTTGGCGGTTGGGGTAATCTGTTCGAGATCATAAAACAGCAACTGCTGGGGGCCGGAGATGCCGCCGATGAATCAAGCGATTCCCTGTCAGATAACGCTAACTCATTGTCTGAAAATGCAGAGAATGCCAAAAAACTGACTGGATTTCTGAATCCCATGACTATCGGGATCGGCGCTCTTGTCGCAGTTGTGGGTACTCTCACATATGCCTGGTACAAAGGCAGCCAGGAGCAACAGGAGTTCAATAAGTCCCTTGTCCTGACCGGGAATATTGCCGGGGTAACCACCGGGCAATTGGCAGACATGGCGAGATCGGTCGCAGATAATACAGGGAATACCACAGCCGCTGCCGCTCAGGCACTAAACCGTGTTGTCTCTGGTGGTAAAATCGCTACAGGTTCAATGCAGACTGTCACAGAGGCCGTTGTCGCAATGAATGATGCGACCGATGAATCTATCGATAGCATGGTGGCAGACTTCGAGAAAATCGCACAAAACCCGGTAGCTGCTATTGGAGAACTGAACGACAAATATCACTTCCTAACACTGGCAACCTATAACCAGATTAAAGCGCTTCAGGACGAGGGTAATCAGCAGGAAGCCGCCAGGCTGGCGACTGAAGCATATGCTGCAACTATGAAGCAGCGTGCAGATGAGATTACTGAAAGTTTGGGTACCTTGCAGTCAGCATGGAAATGGCTCGGCGATGAGGCCAAAGGTGCATGGGATGCAATGCTCAACATTGGGCGTGAAAAGAGCCTTGAATCCCAGCTTGAAGAGGCAGAAAAAGCCTTAGAAAACGCACAGCGAAGCCGCGGATTAGGTAATGGTCTGTGGAATACCTATGGAGTTAACTATCAGGGCAGTGATAACGCGATCGCGCAAGCTCAGGCGCAGGTTGATTCTCTGAGGGGGCAGATTACAGCTCAGGGTGTGCTGAATGACGCTATTAGCACCTATAACAAGCGGCAACAAAAAGGCGTTGATGCAATGCGGCGACTGGATGCACAAGCAGACCGGATGGCATCTAATGAGAGCAAACGCAAGAAAGAGCTTGCTCAATTAGACAGGGATCTTGCAGACGCCAGGGCTGCGGGGAGGGCAATAAGCGCTGAGGATGAGGCAGCAAGGCGCAAAGAGATAAACGAGAAGTACAAAGATCCAAAAACACCCAAGGGGAAATCATATACAGAGGATGCCGCAACCCGGCTGCTTGATCAGATAAACCAGCAGACTGCCGCGATGCAGTCACAACTGGATGCCAGTGACAAGCTTAACAGCGCGACACAGGCACGGATCAAGTTCGAGCAGCAGATTGCTGACCTCAAATCTAAAACGCAGCTCACAGCCGACCAGAAGTCGATCCTTTCCCGTTCAGATGAAATCCTCCAGGCATATAAGCAGCAGGAGGCACTGCAAAATTCCGTCAAAACCCTGGACGATTACCGGAAGATGCAGGAACAGGTAAAGACGAAGGATGAGCGGACCAACGATCTGCTTAAAACCCGTCTTGAACTGCTGGAGAAAGCCAAAGCAACCGGGCAACTGAAACCCGGTGAATATGAAAAAACGCGGGCAGATATTTATCAAAACACCGATATGCAACTGCCCTCGACGGTTCGTAATGTTGTGGGTAATACCACGCCGACCGGCGGCCAGCTATCTGGCACTTTTGGCGGAATGCAACAGCAATATAGCCAGCTCGATCAGGCGCAAAAAGATTTGGATGCCTGGCTTGCCCGGAAGGAAGAGGCTTACGTAAAGGCTGGAGCAATTACAGCTGAGGGTGAAGCGAGGATGCAAAAAACTCGCGCCGATGCTGCAAACGCTGCTGCGGTTATAGAGGCCCAAAAAAACGCCATCATTACCAGTACTACGCAAAGCATGATGGATAGTGGATTGAGTATTCTGGCCGATGGTTTTGGTCAGCAATCCGGTATTTACAAAGCAGCGTTCGCAGCCAGTAAAGCCTATGCGATCGCACAGTCTATGGTGGCAATCAATGCGGGTATCGCCCAGGCCGCAAGTCTGCCTTTCCCGTCAAATTTGATGGCTATGGCAACGGTTGCTATGGAGACCGCCAATATCGTCTCTAACATAAAAGCGGTGGCTGATACTGGCTTCGCCTCCGGCGGTTACACAGGCCCCGGTGGTAAGTATCAGCCAGCGGGTATTGTTCACAAAGGAGAGTACGTCTTCGACCAGGCATCAACGAACCGGATCGGCGTGTCTCAGCTTGAGGCACTTCGAAATGGCCAACCGCTTGATGCAACTCTGGGGCGTACAGGGTTTGGTACTGGTGTTCAGAACGTTAACAGCGACAACAGCAGCAAGACCACCATCCATGCTCCCATTGAGCAGCATTTCCATACGCCGCCCGGTGTGACACCTGATCAGATGGCTCTCTCCATGGCTCAAACGCAGAAGCGGGCGACAACGGAAGCCCTGGATCAGGTTGCTGCTCAATTGTTGAGAGGAGATGGGAAAGTTGGTAAGGCAATGCGCAGTAAATATCCAGGCAGAGGGTTAGAGTGATGACTGATATCTACTACCCGCATGACAGTCTTCCGATGCCATTACAGGAAGGATACGGATTCCAGCCTGTAAGCCCGTTAAAACGAACCCAGTTAACCACCGGCCGCGCGCGGCAAAGGCGAGCTTATACGTCCACACCGACGCAGGCCAGCATCACCTGGTTTATGGAAACCGATGCGCAGGGACTGGCGTTTGAGTCCTGGTTCCGTGATGCGTTATCTGACGGGGCTGCATGGTTCATGATGAAGCTGCAGACGCCGGCAGGCATTAAGTTTTACAAATGCCGCTTTACAGATATTTATCAGGGACCGGTGCTGGTGGCTCCGATTTACTGGAAGTACACAGCGACGCTTGAATTATGGGAACGCCCCCTTGTTCCTGCCCCATGGGGTAATTACCCGGAATGGATCGTCGGCAGCTCACTGCTGGATATTGCGCTGAATAAGGAGTGGCCCAAGGCTTGATTAAAACCGTTTCACCTTCATAATCACTTGTGTCGATTTGTGGGAAAGTCCTTCATGCCGCTCCGTAGCCGGAGCGTGAAATAAAGCGCGGAATAGCGATCCTGCCGGTGAGGGTACACCCACATTCGACACCAATTTTTAAGGTCACCTTCGGGTGGCCTTTTTTATTGGGTAAAAATCATGACAATACTCAACCGTCTCTACGCCAGCAGCGGACCGGAGGTGATCATTGAAACGCTGCAGATCACCATTGGTTCTGACGTCCATTATCTGTGCCAGGGCTACGAGGGTATTACGGCAACGACGGAGAACGGCGATACCGTAACGTTTTCAGCCTGTGCGATAGACATTGCGCTGCCGGTGCGCAATGCGGACGGCACGCAGGACCTCAAATTTGCCTTGTGCAATATCGATGGTGTTGTGTCCACGGCGATCCGCAATGCCCTGGCTAACAGATTGCCTGCATCGCTGACGTACCGGCGTTATATCTCCACGGATTTAGCGGCCCCTGCAGAAGTGCCATATACGCTGAAAATCAAGTCGGGCTCCTGGACGGCGACAGAGGTTCAGATCATTGCGGGCTACATGAACATCCTCGATACCGCCTGGCCGCGTTTCCGCTACACGCTACCTGTCTTCCCCGGACTGCGTTATATCAGCTAAGGAATTCCAATGTTTAACCCTGATAAATACCTTTCAGTCGTATGGCAGAAGGGCGGAAGAACGTTTCCCCGACTCGACTGCTTCGGTCTGGTTAACGAAATTCGGCGGGATCTCAGCTTGCCAGAATGGCCTGATTTCGCCGGGGTGACCAAAGACGATGGAGGCCTCGACCGAGAAGCCAGAAAACTGATGTTAAAACTGGAACGCTGCGACCCCTGTGAAGGAGCGGGGGTGGCTTGTTTCTCAGGTTCGACAGTGACGCATGTTGCTGTTGTGGTGAAAATCAATGGCGAACTGATGGTAGCAGAGTGTGGGAGTGCTACTAATGTCATGTTCCTGCCCCTGGCTCGCTTTATGCGTCGCTATGTTCGAGTGGAGTTCTGGAAGTGACGATCAGATTATACCCTTCCCGCCTGCCGGGTCAGCCACTCGAGACGCATGAGCACGACACCATCAGCATCCGTGACTGGCTGGTAAAAAATGTCGAAAACTATTCCGACAGAGAATTTCCACCTTTGGTTGTTGAACTGGATGGCTTACCTGTTGCGCCAGCTGACTGGGCTACTCAGATCATCCAGCCTAAAAGCGATGTTAGGTTCTATCCGGTTCCCTTTGACCCCGTAACACTTGGCTGGATTGCTGTTGGCGTATCGGTCGCAACCGCGGCTTATTCCCTTTTCATGATGAGCAACATCGATAAGGGTGGCTATACCTCATCCACAGGGCGGAGTCTCGACCTGAACCCCGCTAAAGCAAACAGCGCGAAACTGGGTGATGCGATTCGTGAAGTTTTTGGGCGCGTGCGTATTTATCCGGATTATGTCGTGCAGCCCGTTACCCGGTTTGATGCCGCCGATCCTACGAAAATGCGCGTCCAGATGCTGCTGTGTCTCGGTGTCGGTGATCTGATTTATACCAATGGCGATATCAGGGTTGGCAGTACGCCAGCTTCAACGCTACCGGGATTCAGCAGCACCCATTACCCGCCAGGCGCGGACGTTTCCGGTGATGAGCGCAGCGAAAACTGGGTCAACTCCACCGAAGTTGGCGGGACGTCATCCGGCACCGGGCTGGATATGGCCCAGACGTCGCCGGACGCAGACGACATTATCGCAGACAGCATGACCGTATCCGGTTCGAGCGTAACGTTTACCGGGCTGGACACGGATGACGGCGATGACGACGACGAGAACGATAACGCACTGCCGCCCAGTTGGGTCGCTGGCGCCGTGGTCGAACTGAAAGCCCCGGCGAACTACCAGATCACCACGGCGGCCGGATACAGCGTTATCGCAAGCCCGCTGCTGACGGAGATCGCGCCGGTGGTTGGAATGCCGGTGACGCTGGGGTTTAACTCTGTCGATTACGATCTGTTTATCGCGTCATATACCCCCGGTCAGGCTGCAGTGCCCGGCACCGGGGGGAGTGCGGCAAAAGTCCAGGCCAGTGCGGCCCCGACCACCTACGATTTTTCGACCAGCTCCAGCACGTTCACGATCACCTGGCAGGGGGTTACCTACCCGGTGTCGCTGGTGGCTAACTACGTCTCGATGTCGGGACTGCTGGCGGCCATCACCGAGGGACTCACTGGCTCCGGCCTGGTTGCGCAGGATAACGGCGGCACCGTACTGATAACCGAGTCGGCCAGTCCGTTCGCGGGTGGGGAGATCTCGTCCTCTTCGCTGCCTGCAGCTGTTTTCGGTGATGCCCCGGTTTACACCTCCGGCACGGCATCAACCGGCGGCAGCCCGGCGGTAACGGCGAATGTGACACTCGCCTATAACTCTGCCACGGGCACCGCATTCTCCGGCATGCCGGAGGGGGGGCAACGGCTTTCACTTGCTCACCGCGGGAATGAGTACCGGATTGTGTCAGCTGACGGCACGACGGCGACGGTGGCGCGCCTGGTTTCCGGTGCCGTTGATGAGTCATGGCCGGGATTCTCCGCCCGGACGATGATCGACTATGAGGCCACTGGTCTTAACGACACGCTGAGCTGGCTGGGGCCGTTCCTGGTTTGCCCTGAGAATGAAGTGGTGGATGCGTTTGAAGTGAATTTCTCTTTCCCGAACGGCATCTGTGGCTTTGACAGTAAGGGCAAAAAACGGATCCGCCACGTTGAGTGGGAGATTCAGTATCGCGTCTATGGTTCCGGATCGGGGTGGGTGAGTCACCAGGGCGAGTATGCGCTGAAAAACGTCAACGGGTTAGGTTTCACTGAGCGGATCACCCTCAGCTCACCAGGGCTGGTAGAGGTTCGCTGCCGTCGGCGCAATGAGCAGGGCTCAAACAACGCGCGAGACAGTATGTACTGGCAGGCACTGCGCGGGCGACTGCTGACGCGCCATTCATCCTATCCCGGCGTGTCGCTGATGGCGGTGACCGTTGAGACGGGCGGGAAGCTGGCGGCGCAGTCAGACCGTCGCGTAAACGTTGTAGCCACGCGGGCCTACGACTCAGGAACGGCCAGAACCATTTCGGGAGCGCTGCTGCATGTAGGGAACTCACTGGGCCTGGAGATGGATGTTGACACCATCAACGCGCTGGAGTACGCGTACTGGACGCCACGGGGCGAGTATTTCGATTTCGCCACGGGCGACAGTATCTCAGCGCTGGAAATGCTGCAGAAGATAGCCAACGCCGGGAAGTCACGCTTTCTGCTGAGTGATGGCCTGGCGACGGTCAACCGTGAGGGGATTAAGCCCTGGACCGGCGTGATCACTCCGCATGAGATGGTGGAAGAGCTGCAGAGCGGATTTACGGTGCCGTCCGACGATGATTTTGATGGCGTCGACGTGACGTACATCAACGGGAATACCTGGGCAGAGGAGACCGTTAAATGCCGGACGCCAGACAATCCAACGCCAGTGAAAATCGAAAACTACAAACTCGATGGGGTACTGAATCAGGATCACGCCTACCAGATCGGCATGCGTCGCCTGATGAAATACCTGCAGCAGCGGGTGACGTTCCAGACCACTACCGAGCTGGACGCGCTGTGCTACAACCTGGGCGATCGCATTGTGCTCACGGATGATATTCCGGGCAACAACACGATTTCCTGTCTGGTGGAGGCGATGACAACGGCTGGCGGTGTAACGACCTTCACCGTTACGGAGCCGCTGGACTGGTCTTTCGAAAATCCCCGCGCGCTGATCCGCTATCAGGATGGCTCTGCATCCGGGCTGATGGTGGCGAGCAGGGTGGGCGATTTTCAGCTGTCAGTCCCGCACCTGAGCGAGTTTGATGACCCGATGAAGGTTGACCTGTCGTCGGCAACCATCGAGCCGATCCGCCTGGTGTTCTGCGGCTCAACGCGCCACGTCTACGACGCCATTGTAGAGGAGATCGCTCCGCAGTCTGACGGCACCTGTCAGGTCACCGCTAAAGAATACCTCGAATCGTTCTACCAGTACGACGACGCCACATACCCCGGCGACGCTGCTTAATACCAAAAAAATCCCTTTCAACTTTTCTTTCGCTCAAACCCTCGTTTGGGCGAACGCCTTTTTTGGAGCAAAAAACATGGCCTTTAACCCGGAGCTGGGGAGCTCGTCTCCTGAGGTGCTGCTCGATAATGCCGAGCGCCTGGATAAGCTGGTCAATGGGCCCGCCGCAGATGTTCCCGACCGTGGTGGTGATCCTCTTTATTCATGGCGCCAGATGATGGCTAAGAATGACGAAGTTCGGCAGAACCTGATTCCTCTAAGTAAGCAATATATGACGCTGGCAGCGGCGCAGGCGGATATCGCGAATATCCCTGAGGGGAGCACCACGTATTACCGCAGCCCGGACGACAGCGCGCTCGCAATCGAGGTGATGAACGTTGGCGGGACGCTGCAGCCTACCGGGCGAAAAATGCCTTCTCAGCAGGCTGTAGACCAGATCAGGCAACAGATTAACTACGACTCTGTGCAGATCCTTAAAAGCGCCTATGACGAAGATGGCAATGTTTACCTTCTTCTCGATGAGTTTGGTGAGCTTTTTATTGCGAACCTCGGTCCGGTTTCAGTTCAGGAAAAGTTCAGAAAGCTCGATGCGCTGATCCATAAAGACCGCGCTGCTAATCTGCATGAGTTCACGGACAAAAATGCTAACGTCCCCGCTTTTATAGATGAACTTGGTGATTTGTACATTACTGGTCTTGGAGCTTTCTCAGTAGCGCAAAAAATTAGAGCCATCGAGTCTTCGATTGTTAATACCGACGATGTAGAGCTATCCCACCAGTACGATTTCAACGGGCGTCTGATTTCCTTTCAGGATGCCTTTGGGGAGGTGTTTATCCCCGGTCTTGATAAATCAGTTCAGGAGTCGATAAAGGGGATCAGGGAGAACTACCAGCGTGACGGTGCGCCACAGATTCGCCGCCTGACGGATGCACAGAACCGGGCGCTTGAATTTACTGATGAGGATGGAAGTTATTATCTGAAGGGGTTTGGTGGAAAATCGCTGGAGGAACATTTTAACTCGCTCAAAAAGCGCGTTAACACGCTGTATAAGGCGAAAGCGATTTTTGATGCCTGGCTGGACTTTGGTATTGACTGGAACGGTAACGAATCCGTCTCCCTGCAGCTGCAGACCGCAGTCAACCAGGTAAGCAAGTTGCCATATGGTGGCGAAATCGTTTTTCGCCCTGGCGTGTATCGCCTGCATACCTATATCACTGCGAAACCTAACGTGACGATCCGCTGCGTTCCAGGCGCGGTATTCATGCCGATGCTGGCAAATGCCGCATTTTATTACCGTTCGCCGCAGGAAATCTACCTCGAAAACTTTAACCTGATTGATGTCGAGATTGACGGGTCAGAACAGCACTCACCGTCTTATGACGTGGGGGCAAAGGGAACATACCTGCAGTATTTCCGTCAGTGTATGTTCCTGCGCTGTAACGTTCACGATACCGGGGCCACCGGTATCGGTAATGATTATCCTGACCGGTCTTTCATTTTGGACTGCTACGCGGATAACTGTGGCCGACTCGCCCCCGACGGGAGTGGTGGTGCTTCTGGGATCGGCATCGGGCTGGGCGCTATTCAGGACGAAGCTCTCATTGTGGCCCGGTCGATCACCAGGAACTGCAAAAACTTCGGGATGTTCTTCGAGCAGCAAAGACTGTCAGGGCCGGGCCAGCCTTACGTTGCAAGGCAGATCATAGTCTCTGATGTCGTCAGCACGGGTAACGGCCACGGCTTCGGGGATTGCGGCGCCTCTGGTCTGGTGGTGGTCAACGGCCAGTTCAATGACAACCTCAAAACCGGTATCAGCATTGATGCAGGAACGCTGGCTAACAACGGTATCGCTCCCCGCCCGGGTAAGAACGGGCTGATGCTGAACTGTCAGGCAGAGCGTAACGGGGTGACCGGGCTCCATTATGACTCGACCAAAATACAGGCCGATGGCGGCTATTCATTCTCCGACATGCACATCAACGATAACGCCCAGGATGCGATTTTAATCGAGGCTGGCGCTAACACCCTGGCGGATGTTCGCTTCGACAATATGGACATCAAAAATAACGGTCGTTATCCGGTGAATGTTGCCAGCGGCACCTTTACCGACCTCGACTTCACGAATCTTCGCATGCTGCGAAATGGCGGCGATACCGCGTTTAAGCTGGACGGCAATATCACGCGGGGCTCGATTCATGGCTGTAAGCTGCGTTCGCAGAATGGCGCTGCAGCGATTACCGGCGCAGGGACTATCAGCCATTTTGACATCGCCGAAAACCAGTACACCGATACCAACAGCAACCCCATCAATCTCACCGGCACACTGACTAATGTCACTTACGGCCGCAACCCAGGACTGGAGTAATTATGTCTTTAAAAACCGTATCCAATATGATTTATCAGGGTGATATCGCTGATCTGCCGCCGCTGACGGCTCCGATGCCGCGAGGTGGCGTTTACTATGCCGACCTGGTGAACAGCCTCTTTGTCAGCAAGCCGGATTCAAATTTCTCGAAGAACCGTAATTACGCCACGGCCCTCTCTTTCACCCGTACCACGCTGGCATCCTTCATCAGTGCCGCAGGGAATCTCGAATATGCGGCCATCAATACACCACGTATCGATCGCCATCCGGCGACCAGAAAGATTCTGGGTATGCGGGTGGAGAACTCGGCGACGAACTATGCACTGAGTGCGCTCGATCAGACCGCCGCGAACTATGTGCCGTCGGGCCTGACGGTATCCGCGCCAGCTGCCGGGTGGTGTACCCTGACCGAAAGCACGATGAATGAAGCGCATGTGCTCATGGATAACCAGAGCACGATTGATCCAACCCTGTATAACGTGGTGTCCCTGTTTGCTAAAACCGGGTCAGCACAATACCTGCAGATTCAGGTTTTAGGCGCCGGGGCTCAGGCGTTCGCTAATTTTGACGTACGCAATCAGAAGGTCACCAAAATGGGCCGTCTTGCCGTCAGAGCCAACATCTTTCAGGGATTCAATGAGAGCGCCCGGTGTGTGTTGTGTGTGAAAGGAAGCGGGAATACTGTCGGCTCGGTTAAATACAGCCTGATTAACGATCCGCTGGCAGAGCCGGATGTCGCCTACGTCGGAACCGGGCGGACCATGCAGGTCAGTCTGATGCAGATCGAGAAGAATACCTATCACGCCAGCTCCGCGTTCTTTCCTGATGGCGCGGTAGGTGGCACTGCCAGCGCGAACCGCCAGGCAGACGCCACCCGTCTGCTGGATATTCCTGCGGGCGTGAAATCAAACTTCTCGGTGTTTGTGAAGGGGATAATGACACCGGCGGCACTCGGCAATGCCGGTGGCAATATCCTGTTCTCTCTGCTGAATAACACGGCACTGAAATACGTTGGTTTCGGACTGGGCGCGGCTGACAGCTCCAATGCGTTCCAGTCCCTGGCTGCGCATAACATTAACGCCGGTAGCACGCTGGCGGGCATTCCGTTTACAGGGAAAATGTTTTCACAGTATGGCGAATATGCGCTGATGATCACCCTGAACAACGGCGTTCTCAAGGTCTATTCCGGAATAACTGATAACCCGGAAACTCTGCTGACCGGATGTCCGGCATTTGATTACGTCATGCTGGGCAGAAACAGCTCGGTTTCTGGATCTACGGTGTCAAACTCAGGTTTCTGGGGCGGCTGGCTGCAGAAAGCCGTACTGTTCGATTCGGCGCTGAGTGATGCTGACATGATGGCTCAGTTCGATCTGCTTTCTTAGCAATAACTTGCGAAAGAGAGAAAAATTGATAGCCACAGCCGGACTTGATCTGCCTACATTATAAAATTACTGTATATAAATACAGTGTTTATCGGAGGGCAGATCATGCTTCGACAGTCAGACATCGCCGCGGCTTTCCGCGAGTCCATTTTGCGCAGTTCCAAGGGGTTCCAGTACCTTCACACCCGCGACTTCGTTACCGCGCTGCGCCGGCGCGGCATTCACTTTTCCGAGGTAGAGGCCAACTCCTGGATCGCACGCGAGCAGACATATTTCGTCGACAAAACAGCTGAGCACAGCGAAAACCGTCTGTGGATGCTGGCGAACATGGGGAGGGTTCTATAGTGGGTTTCCCATCGCCAGCTGCTGACTATGTTGAACGGCGTCTGACCGTTGATTCACTCTGCGGTACTGGCCCTAATACTCGGATAGTACAAACAGAAACTGGCTATGCCGTAGTGGATTGCTCCGTTAAACCAAAGCAAGGAGATACCGTTTTAATTCAATACGGCGGAGGCACAGATTTTGCAAAAATTATGGGCCGGGCATTTATTACAAGAGACGGTGAAGCGCTGGAGGGTGAGGCCCTGGATGATGTTACAGTTGTCGGGGTAGTGACATTCGTTATCAATCGTACAGGGAGGGATGATGATTGCCCGGTATAGCGAACACAACCACTTTAGGTGCGAAACGGATCTGTGCCGAAGAACAATCCTGTAATGTATCCCATGCTGACGATTGAGCCACTACAGTGTAATATGCAGGCCAACATACGGACAGGTAGGTTTGCGATTGTGTCCACCGATGTGTCCATTAAATAGAAAACGATACGAAATAAGGTTAAAAAATCCTTATATATGAAGAATATAAGAAACTTTTCAATCATCGCTCACATCGACCACGGTAAGTCGACGCTGTCTGACCGTATCATCCAGATTTGCGGTGGCCTTTCTGATCGTGAAATGGAAGCCCAGGTTCTGGACTCCATGGATCTTGAGCGCGAACGCGGGATCACCATCAAGGCGCAGAGCGTCACCCTGGACTATAAGGCCAGCGACGGTGAGACCTACCAGCTGAACTTTATCGACACCCCGGGCCACGTGGACTTCTCTTATGAAGTTTCCCGTTCTCTTGCCGCGTGCGAAGGCGCGCTGCTGGTGGTAGACGCCGGGCAGGGGGTAGAAGCCCAGACCCTGGCCAACTGCTACACCGCCATGGAGATGGATCTCGAAGTGGTTCCGGTACTCAACAAGATCGACCTGCCTGCGGCCGACCCTGAGCGCGTAGCGGACGAGATTGAAGATATCGTCGGGATCGACGCCCACGACGCGGTGCGCTGCTCAGCGAAAACCGGCGTCGGCGTGACCGACGTGCTGGAGCGTCTGGTGCGCGATATCCCACCGCCGGAAGGCGATCCGGACGCGCCGCTGCAGGCGCTGATTATCGACTCCTGGTTCGATAACTACCTCGGCGTGGTGTCGCTGGTGCGGATTAAAAACGGCACCATGCGCAAGGGCGACAAGATCAAGGTCATGAGCACCGGCCAGGTCTATAACGCTGATCGTCTGGGCATCTTCACCCCGAAACAGGTTGACCGTACCGAGCTGAAATGCGGCGAGGTAGGCTGGCTGGTCTGCGCGATCAAAGACATCCTCGGCGCGCCGGTGGGCGATACCCTGACCGCCGCCCGCAACCCGGCAGACAAAGCGCTGCCTGGCTTTAAGAAGGTGAAACCGCAGGTGTATGCCGGCCTGTTCCCGGTGAGCTCCGATGATTATGAAGCTTTCCGCGACGCGCTGGGCAAACTGAGCCTTAACGATGCCTCTCTGTTCTACGAGCCGGAAAGCTCTACCGCGCTGGGCTTCGGCTTCCGCTGCGGCTTCCTCGGCCTGCTGCACATGGAGATCATTCAGGAGCGTCTGGAGCGTGAATACGATCTCGACCTGATCACCACCGCGCCGACGGTAGTCTACGAAGTAGAGACCACCTCCAAAGAAGTTATCTACGTCGACAGCCCGTCCAAGCTGCCGCCGCTGAATAATATTCAGGAGCTGCGCGAGCCGATCGCCGAGTGTCACATGCTGCTGCCGCAGGAATTCCTCGGCAACGTGATTACCTTGTGTGTCGAGAAGCGTGGGGTGCAGACCAACATGGTTTACCACGGTAAACAGGTGGCGCTGACCTATGAAATTCCGATGGCGGAAGTGGTTCTCGACTTCTTTGACCGCCTGAAGTCCACCTCCCGCGGCTATGCGTCGCTGGACTACAACTTCAAACGCTTCCAGGCGTCGAACATGGTACGCGTCGATGTGCTGATCAACGGTGAGCGCGTCGATGCGCTGGCGCTGATCACCCACAACGATAACGCGCCGTATCGCGGCCGCGAGCTGGTGGAAAAGATGAAAGATCTGATTCCGCGTCAGCAGTTCGATATCGCGATTCAGGCGGCCATCGGTAACCACATTATCGCGCGCTCTACGGTGAAACAGCTGCGTAAAAACGTCCTGGCGAAATGCTACGGCGGCGACGTCAGCCGTAAGAAAAAGCTGCTGCAGAAGCAGAAAGAAGGTAAGAAGCGTATGAAGCAGGTCGGTAACGTTGAGCTGCCGCAGGAAGCGTTCCTCGCCATTCTGCACGTTGGTAAAGACGGCAAATAACCCTAAGGAGTTGGCATGGCGAACATGTTTGCCCTGATCCTGGTGATTGCAACCCTGGTGACGGGCGTTTTATGGTGCCTGGACAAGTTCATTTTTGCACCGAAACGTCGTGAACGTCAGGCCGCTGCTCAGGCAGCGACCGGCGAGCAACTGGACAAGAAGACGCTGAAGAAAGTCGGCCCGAAACCGGGCTGGCTGGAAACCGGCGCATCGGTTTTCCCGGTGCTGGCGATCGTTCTGGTGGTACGTTCATTTATTTATGAGCCTTTCCAGATCCCTTCAGGTTCGATGATGCCAACGCTGCTCATCGGCGATTTTATTCTGGTGGAGAAATTTGCCTACGGCATTAAAGATCCTATCTACCAGAAAACGCTGATCGAGACCGGCCATCCGAAGCGCGGCGACATCGTGGTGTTTAAATATCCGGAAGACCCGCGTCTGGACTACATTAAGCGCGCGGTGGGGTTACCGGGTGATAAGGTCACCTACGATCCGGTTGCCAAACAGGTCACTATTCAGCCGGGCTGCAGTTCCGGACAGGCCTGCGGCAACGCGCTGCCGGTGACCTATTCCAACGTGGAGCCGAGCGATTTTGTTCAGACCTTCTCCCGCAGCAACGGCGGCGAAGCGAGCAGCGGTTTCTGGCAGTTGCCGAAGGGCGAAACCAAAGCCGACGGCATTCGTCTTACCGAGCGTCAGGAGACATTGGGCGACGTGACGCACCGAATTCTGATGGTGCCGATTGCCCAGGATCAGGTTGGGATGTACTACCATCAGTCCGGTCTGCCGCTGGCCACCTGGATTGTGCCGCCCGGTCAGTACTTCATGATGGGCGACAACCGGGATAACAGCGCCGACAGCCGGTACTGGGGCTTTGTGCCGGAAGCCAACCTGGTCGGAAAAGCAACCGCTATCTGGATGAGTTTTGAAAAGCAGGAAGGTGAATGGCCGACCGGCGTGCGGTTATCGCGCATTGGTGGAATTCATTAATTTCCTCTGCTGAATTCACGTCGCTGCTGTTATCGCAGCGGCGTGAATTATTTAGTATTTAAATCCATTCAAACTAACGACATCCCGTGTCGTTGCGTATAGAATATCCCCCCGAAGTTTTTGGTTGTCGCTCTGCCGGGTGACACTGCACACGAAAGCGTATTGGTCTGTTTCAAATTACGGTTTGAAGCGAATGCTCAGGTCGGTTTCGTGTGCTGCATCTTTGACGCATTCATTTATTGGTAACGCATGAACCCCATCGTAATTAATCGGCTTCAACGAAAGCTGGGCTACACTTTTCATCATCAGGAGCTGTTGCAACAGGCATTAACTCACCGCAGTGCCAGCAGCAAACATAATGAGCGCCTGGAATTTTTAGGTGACTCCATTTTAAGTTTCGTGATCGCGAATGCGCTGTATCATCGCTTTCCTCGTGTCGATGAAGGCGATATGAGCCGTATGCGCGCGACGCTGGTGCGCGGCAACACGCTGGCGGAGATCGCCCGCGAGTTTGAGCTGGGCGAGTGTCTGCGCCTCGGGCCGGGAGAGCTGAAAAGCGGCGGTTTCCGTCGCGAATCGATTCTCGCGGATACCGTTGAAGCGTTAATTGGCGGGGTTTTCCTCGACAGCGATATTCAGAACGTTGAACGCTTAATCCTCTCCTGGTACCAGACCCGTCTGGACGAAATCAGTCCGGGCGATAAGCAAAAGGATCCGAAGACGCGTCTGCAGGAGTATCTGCAGGGACGTCATCTGCCGCTGCCGTCTTACCTGGTGGTCCAGGTTCGCGGCGAAGCGCACGATCAGGAATTTACTATCCACTGCCAGGTCAGTGGCCTGAGTGAACCGGTGGTTGGCACAGGTTCCAGCCGTCGCAAGGCGGAGCAGGCTGCCGCCGAACAGGCGCTGAAAAAGCTGGAGCTGGAATGAGCGAAGAAAAAAGTTATTGTGGGTTTGTCGCCATCGTGGGTCGTCCAAACGTTGGCAAATCCACGCTGTTGAATAAGCTGCTTGGGCAGAAGATCTCGATCACCTCCCGTAAAGCGCAGACCACCCGTCACCGCATCGTCGGTATCCATACCGAAGGGCCGTATCAGGCGATTTACGTTGATACTCCGGGCCTGCATATGGAAGAGAAGCGTGCCATTAACCGCTTAATGAACAAAGCGGCCAGCAGTTCGATTGGCGACGTGGAACTGGTCATCTTCGTGGTGGAAGGCACCCGCTGGACGCAGGACGACGAGATGGTGCTCAACAAGCTGCGCGACGCGAAAGCGCCGGTGATCCTCGCGGTCAACAAGGTGGATAACGTGCAGGAAAAAGCGGATCTGTTACCGCACCTGCAGTTCCTCGCCAGCCAGATGAATTTCCTCGATATCGTACCGATCTCAGCGGAAACCGGCACCAACGTTGATACCATCGCGGCGATCGTGCGTAAGCATCTGCCGGAAGCGATCCATCACTTCCCGGAAGATTATATTACCGATCGCTCACAACGCTTTATGGCCTCCGAAATCATCCGTGAAAAACTGATGCGTTTCCTCGGCGCTGAGCTGCCGTACTCCGTCACCGTGGAAATCGAACGTTTCGTCAGCAACGAGCGCGGCGGTTACGATATCAACGGCCTGATCCTCGTCGAGCGCGAAGGGCAGAAAAAGATGGTGATTGGCAACAAAGGCGCCAAAATTAAAACCATCGGTATCGAAGCGCGTAAGGACATGCAGGAGATGTTTGAAGCGCCGGTGCACCTCGAGCTGTGGGTGAAAGTGAAATCCGGCTGGGCCGATGACGAGCGCGCCCTGCGCAGTCTCGGTTACGTTGACGACCTCTGAGTTAACGCAACGTGGATGGATGGCAGCGCGCCTTTGTCCTGCATAGCCGTCCGTGGAGCGAAACCAGCCTGATGCTGGACGTCTTCACGGAAGAATCCGGTCGTGTGCGCCTGGTTGCCAAGGGCGCACGCTCCAAACGCTCTAATCTCAAAGGCGCTTTACAGCCCTTTACCCCCTTGCTGGTTCGCTTCGGCGGTCGCGGCGAAGTCAAAACCCTGCGCAGCGCGGAAGCCGTTTCGCTGGCGCTGCCGCTCAGCGGCATCACCCTCTACAGCGGTCTCTACGTTAACGAGCTTATCTCCCGCGTGCTGGAACACGAAACACGTTTCTCCGAACTCTTTTTCGACTACCTGCACTGCATTCAGGCGCTCGCCGGGGCCAGCGGCTCGCCGGAGCCCGCGCTGCGGCGTTTTGAGCTGGCGCTGCTCGGGCACCTGGGCTATGGCGTGGATTTTCTCCACTGCGCCGGGAGCGGCGAGCCGGTAGACGACACCATGACCTACCGCTATCGTGAAGAAAAAGGCTTTATTGCCAGCCTGGTGATTGATAACAACACGTTTACCGGGCACCATTTGAAAGCATTGGCGAGTCGCGAGTTTCCTGATGTTGATACGCTGCGCGCCGCGAAGCGCTTTACCCGTATCGCCCTGAAGCCCTATCTCGGCGGCAAACCGCTCAAGAGCCGGGAGTTGTTTCGCCAGTTTATGCCCGCGCGAAAGGCGCGAGCCGATAATACGAATAATGATTAACGAGGATTGTCATGGCTGAATTATTGTTAGGGGTCAATATTGACCATATCGCGACCTTGCGTAACGCCCGCGGCACCGCTTACCCGGATCCGGTTCAGGCGGCTTTCATTGCCGAACAGGCCGGCGCCGACGGCATTACCGTGCATCTGCGCGAAGACCGTCGCCATATCACCGATCGCGATGTGCGTATCCTGCGCCAGACGCTGCACACCCGCATGAATCTTGAAATGGCGGTCACCGAAGAGATGCTGACGATCGCCTGCGAAACCAAACCGCACTTCTGCTGCCTGGTGCCGGAGAAGCGTCAGGAAGTGACCACCGAAGGCGGGCTGGACGTCGCCGGCCAGCGCGACAAGATGCGCGATGCCTGTCAACGCCTGGCGGATGCCGGCATCCTGGTCTCCCTGTTTATCGATGCGGATGAAGCGCAGATCAAAGCGGCGGCAGACGTTGGCGCGCCCTATATCGAAATCCACACCGGCTGCTATGCCGATGCCAAAACCGACGCCGAGCAGGCCAGGGAGCTGGAACGTATTGCCAAAGCGGCCACCTACGCCGCCAGCCTCGGGCTGAAGGTGAATGCCGGCCACGGTCTGACCTACCACAACGTGAAAGCGATTGCTGCGCTGCCGGAAATGCATGAGCTGAATATCGGTCACGCGATTATTGGCCGTGCGGTGATGAGCGGCCTGAAAGAGGCGGTGGCGGAAATGAAGCGTCTGATGCTGGAAGCGCGCGGCTAATGGCCATTCTCGGGTTGGGTACCGACATCGTCGAGATCGCCCGCATCGAAGCGGTGATCGCCCGCAGCGGCGATCGCCTTGCCCGCCGGGTGCTGAGCGACCATGAATGGAGCATCTGGGAGCAGCACCAGCAGCCGGTGCGTTTCCTGGCGAAACGCTTTGCGGTCAAGGAAGCGGCGGCGAAAGCGCTGGGAACCGGGATCCGTAACGGGCTGGCGTTTAACCAGTTCGAGGTTTACAACGACGAGCTGGGCAAGCCGAAGCTGCGGCTATGGGGTGAAGCAAACCTTTTAGCTGAACGCATGGGAGTAAGCGCTATTCACGTTACTCTCGCTGATGAACGCCACTACGCCTGCGCCACGGTGATTGTCGAAAGCTAGCCAGGAGGGCGGTTAAATTTTATCCGCGTGGTGCATCAGCACGAATTTATCCCACAGCTGTTCTTCACTCTCGACGTGTGCCGGATCTTTCAGGATCGTATTCGGGATCGGGCACACTTTCTGGCAGGTTGGCGTGTCGTAATGACCCACGCACTCGGTGCAGCGGTCGCTGTTAATCTCATAAATGCTCTCACCCATCGAAATGGCCTCATTCGGGCACTCCGGCTCGCACATATCGCAGTTGATGCATTTTTTGGTAATTAACAGCGCCATCAGGAAAGTCTCAGAAACAACACAAACAGGGCGGGCATTATACGCCCATTTTCTGCTCAGACCAGCTTTTTCACCAGCGCTTCGCTATGGCGAATGCGCTCCGGCGCCCGCTCCAGATCCTGCTGCACCAGCCCCATAAACAGCAGATCGGTGAGCATCATTTGCGCGCTGGTGGAGGAGATGGCCGCGCTGCGCGTCGCCTGTTCTTCGGCGATAGTATATAGGCAGTGGGTCGCCTGCTGTTGCAGGGCGTTCGGGCTAAACCCGGTGATCGCCAGGATCTTACAGCCGACGCGCAGCGCTTCACCGGCCGCCATATTGATCTCCCGGCGCTCGCCGGAGTAAGAGATCGCCAGCAGAAGATCGTCGCTGGACATGGCCTGCACCGTCGCCAGCAGGGCATGCATATCCTGCTCAGAAACAGCGTTGATGCCGATCTTCATCAGCTTCCAGCTAAAGTTACGCGCCACCAGGCCGGAGGCGCCAATCCCGGTGACGATCACTCGCCGGGCGTTGCGCAGCAGCGTGACGGCTTCCCGTAGCGTCTCTTCAGTGTTGACGTCCAGCGAGGCATGCATGGCGGCGACATTGTCTTTAATGAGTTTCTCGCCGACCAGACGCAGCGGATCGTCACCGCGAATGTGGTTATGCACCGGGACGGAGTGCGGATCCGGGCTACTCGCCAGCGCTTCACTAAGGGCCAGCTTCAGCGCCGGAAAGCCTTTGAATCCCAGCTTCTGGGCAAACTTAACCACGCTGGACTGACTCACACCGGCTTCCGCCGCCAGCTGCTGCGAGCTGAGGTGCCGGGTCTCATCGGGCTGGCTCAAAATATAATCGGCCAACTTTTTGTCGCTCGCCGCCAGGGTGGGATAGCGCTGACGAATACGCGTTAAACAGTTCATTGGAGCTCCGCTGGAGCCGTCCGGCTCGTGACTGACAGAATTTTTATTCGATTATAAGGGGTATACCATGAATTAAAAATTCTTAAGCCACAATTTTTCCTTCGCCTGCTACTTTAATTCTTTCTTAACGGCAGGGGATGTTTTCCCTCGACATGGCGTCAGGCTGTTAAGCTTACCCTAACGAGAAGCGAGTTCTGAGATAAAGGAGGCAGTTTGCAGCACACTGAACGGAGAGTGGTGTTTTTCGATCTGGACGGAACCTTACACCAACAGGATATGTTCGGCAGTTTTCTGCGCTATCTGCTGCGCCATTTGCCGCTGAACCTGTTGCTGGTGGTGGCGATGGGGCCGGTGATCCTTGCCGGACTGGCAGTGAGCGGACGGGCGGCGCGCTGGCCGATGAGCCTCCTGCTGTGGGCGACAACCTTTGGCCGCCGCGAGGCGGTGCTGAAGCGGCTGGAAGCGGAGTTTGTCGGCTGGTTTCGCCATCATGTGACGGCGTTTCCGGTAGTTCATGCGCGGCTTACCGCCTACCTGACCAGCACCGATGCCGACGTCTGGTTGATCACCGGCTCGCCGCAGTCGCTGGTGGAGCAGGTCTATCGCGATACCCTCTGGTTGCCGCGGGTGAATCTGATAGCCAGCCGCACCGCGCGCCGCTGGGGCGGCTGGGTATTGACCCTGCGCTGCCTGGGGCATGAAAAGGTGGTACAGCTGGAGAAAAAGATTGGCGCCCCGCTGCGGCTGTATAGCGGCTATAGCGATAGTGAGCAGGATAATCCATTGCTCGGCTTTTGCCAGCATCGCTGGCGGGTAACCCCTCAGGGAGAGCTTCAGCAGTTGGAGTAATAGTGTGTAATTGATAGCGCCCATGTATAATGCGCCCCGCTTTTTCTGCTGGAGTGGCCGCTGTGTCTGACCTCGAACTCAATGATGAATACTGGATGCGTCATGCCCTGACGCTGGCGAAACGCGCCTGGGAAGAGGGCGAGGTGCCGGTGGGCGCGGTGCTGGTGCATAACAATCAGGTCATTGGCGAGGGCTGGAACCGGCCGATAGGCCGTCACGACCCCACCGCCCATGCGGAGATCATGGCCTTACGCCAGGGCGGACTGGTGCTGCAAAACTACCGCCTGATCGACGCCACGCTGTACGTGACCCTCGAGCCCTGCGTCATGTGCGCGGGCGCGATGGTGCACAGCCGTATCGCCCGCCTGGTGTTTGGCGCCAGGGATGCCAAGACCGGCGCCGCCGGCTCGCTGATGGATGTTCTGCACCACCCGGGAATGAACCATCGGGTTGAGATTAGCGAAGGCGTGCTGGCAGAGTCCTGCTCTGCCATGCTGAGCGACTTCTTCCGCTGGCGGCGGGAAGAGAAAAAAGCGCTGAAGAAAGCCCGGGAGCAGACCGGGGAAAGTTAATACAGGTGGCCGGGGAGTTTCATCCGGGCATTATCCATCTGCTTATCGGCGCGAAACTTGAAAAAAGGCAGTGTGGTCTCCTGCGGCTGTTCGAGCTCATTGGGGAGCACGGCCGGGTAATCCTCCGCCAGGGCCAGCGTTTGCTGCTGCTGGCGCTCCTTCTCTGACAAATAGCCGACAAGGCTTATCTGATATTTGCGGATGTTTTCCACATAGGCGTAGGCCTCATGGCCGCGGGCATAGCCGTATTTTAGTTTGCTGTAATAGGGTTTCTGGCTCAGCAACGGTAAACGCAGCTTAACGTCCGCCCAGCTGTTAGGATTGCCTTTCTGTTTGCGGGTGAGCGCCATGGCGTCCAGCATATGGGCATAGCCCATATTATAAGCGGCCAGCGCAAACCAGATGCGTTCATCTTTCGGGATCGAATCCGGCACTTTATCCATCATATCCTGCAGGTAGCGCATGCCGCCGTCGATACTCTGCGCCGCATCGGTGCGGTCGGTTAGACCCAGGCTTTGCGCCGTATTGCGTGTGAGCATCATCATACCGCGCACGCCGGTGGGGGAGGTGGCCTGCGGATCCCAGTGGGATTCCTGCCAGGCGATGGCGGCCAGCAGGCGCCAGTCAATCTCGCGGGCGTATTTTTCAAACAGCGGCTGCACCTCCGGAAGAATATTTTCCACCGCGCGCAGGAAGGTGCGGGTATCGACATAATCGAAATCGTTGCCGTGGCCGAGGTATTTCTCCTCCAGGCGCGCCAGGGTGCCGTCTTCATTGATGTTGTTGAAGAAATCAAGCATTGCCGCCGACAGCGAATTATCGTCGTCCCGGGCGCTAAACCAGGTGACCGGCTGTTCGTCGGTGATATCGAGGGCCACCGCCAGCTCCGGATGGACGCGCTGAAACAGGCTGACGGCCACCGAGTCGGCGATGGTGTAATCAAGTTTACCGTCAATCACCGCCTGCATCAGCGCCGTGGTACCGCGTTTTTCGTCCACGCGCCAGGCAAGATCCGGGTATTTCTCGGCTTTTAAGGTCTGCAGGTCGTTGATCGCCACGTGGCCCGGAGCGATAGTGAGCTGCTCGGCGGTCAGCGCCGCGAGGGTGCGCGGCCGGGTATTGCCGACGCGGTAGACCAGCTGTTGTGAAACAGAATAGTAGGTGGGGCCGGCCTGATAGTTTTTCACTCGCTCCTGGTTATAGACCAGTCCGGCGGCCAGCATATCGGCCTGACCGTCGTCGAGGTCGTCAAACAGCTGGCTGATGTTTTGCCGGACGGTTATCTTAAGCGTTACGCCAAGGTAGTCGGCAAACTGCTTCGCCAGTTCATAATCCAGACCGAACGCTTTATTGTTCATGGTGGCGAAGGTCATTGGCGAGTTGATAGTGCTGATGCGCAGCTCGCCGCGAGCGATAATGCCCGCCACGCGGTTCTCGGGTTTACCAGACCAGGGGATCGACGGCCACAGGGCCGCCGCCAGCAAAAGGGTGACAATGCCGATCAGCAGATAATTAATCTTTAATTTTTTCAGAGAGTTAATCTTCTGCAGCTTCAGGTTCCTCAGCAGGCGATGTCCGGAAAAAACGCAAGGTTGTCGTCGAATGTGCGGCATTCTGCTTAATAATGCGCCAGTTGGCAACTTATTCGCGATGGTCGTCACATTTATTGATAAACAGCATCAATGATTTTATTTCTACGCAAACGGTTTCGTCGGGGCGCAGGATTCACTATAATGACGCCCGTTTCCCCCCCTGGCTCACCCTGAAAGCTTCGAAGACGAGAGACTTATGATGGAAATTTTGCGTGGTTCACCTGCACTGTCGGCATTCCGTATTAATAAACTGCTGGCACGATTTCAGGCGGCCAACCTTCCGGTAAGCGCCATATATGCCGAATATATTCATTTTGCCGATCTGAATGCCCCGCTGAGCGCTGACGATCGCGAGCGCCTGGCGCGACTGCTTCAGTATGGCCCGAGCTTAAGCAGCCATACCCCGACCGGTAAATTACTGCTCGTGACCCCTCGCCCTGGCACCATCTCTCCCTGGTCTTCTAAAGCTACCGATATCGCTCACAACTGCGGTCTGGCGCAGGTTGTGCGTCTTGAGCGCGGCGTGGCGTATTACGTTGAAGCCTCAACCCTGACCGAAGCGCAGTGGGCCGCGGTGGCGGCGGAGCTGCACGACCGCATGATGGAGAGCGTCTTCGACGAGCTGGAAGCGGGCGAGAAGCTGTTCGCTCACCATCAGCCGACGCCGGTCACCAGCGTCGACCTGCTGGGCGAAGGGCGTCAGGCGCTGATTGACGCCAACCTCCGTCTGGGTCTGGCGCTGGCCGACGACGAAATTGACTACCTGCAGGACGCGTTTACCCGCCTGGGACGCAACCCGAACGATATCGAGCTGTATATGTTCGCCCAGGCGAACTCAGAGCACTGTCGCCACAAGATTTTCAACGCCGACTGGATCATCGACGGCGAACAGCAGCCGAAGTCGCTGTTCAAAATGATCAAAAACACCTTTGAAAAAACGCCGGACTACGTGCTGTCGGCCTATAAAGATAATGCTGCGGTGATGGAAGGGTCTGAAGTCGGGCGCTATTTCGCCGACCATCAGACCGGGCGCTACGACTTCCATCAGGAGCCGGCGCACATTCTGATGAAGGTGGAAACCCATAACCACCCGACGGCCATCTCTCCATGGCCGGGCGCGGCAACTGGCTCCGGCGGCGAAATCCGCGATGAAGGCGCCACCGGCCGCGGCGCGAAGCCGAAAGCGGGCCTGGTGGGCTTCTCGGTTTCCAACCTGCGTATCCCGGGCTTCGAACAGCCGTGGGAAGAAGATTTCGGTAAACCGGATCGTATTGTCACCGCCCTGGACATCATGACCGAAGGCCCGCTGGGCGGCGCGGCGTTTAACAACGAATTTGGTCGTCCGGCGCTGAACGGCTACTTCCGCACCTATGAAGAGAAAGTCACCAGCCACAATGGCGAAGAGCTGCGTGGCTACCACAAACCGATCATGCTGGCCGGTGGTATCGGCAACATCCGCGGTGAGCACGTGCAGAAGGGCGAGATTACCGTCGGCGCGAAGCTGATCGTGCTGGGCGGCCCGGCGATGAACATCGGCCTCGGCGGCGGCGCAGCGTCTTCTATGGCCTCCGGCCAGTCCGATGCCGATCTCGATTTCGCCTCCGTACAGCGTGACAACCCGGAAATGGAGCGCCGCTGTCAGGAAGTGATCGACCGCTGCTGGCAGTTGGGCGACGCCAACCCGATCCTCTTTATCCACGACGTTGGCGCCGGCGGTCTCTCCAACGCTATGCCGGAGCTGGTGAGCGACGGCGGCCGCGGCGGTAAATTCCAGCTGCGCGATATTCTCAGCGATGAGCCAGGGATGAGTCCGCTGGAGATCTGGTGTAACGAATCGCAGGAACGTTATGTTCTGGCGGTCGCCCCGGAGCAGCTGCCGCTGTTCGACGAACTGTGCCGCCGCGAGCGCGCGCCTTATGCCGTTATCGGCGAAGCTACCGCTGAGCAGCATCTGAGCCTGAGCGACAGCCACTTTAACGATCAGCCGATCGACCTGCCGCTGGACGTCCTGCTCGGCAAAACGCCGAAAATGACCCGCGACGTGCAGACTCTGAAAGCTCAGGGTAGCGCGCTGGATCGCCAACCGATTACCCTTGCCGATGCGGTTAACCGCGTTCTGCATCTGCCGACGGTGGCCGAGAAAACCTTCCTCGTCACCATCGGCGACCGCACCGTGACCGGTATGGTCGCCCGCGACCAGATGGTTGGCCCGTGGCAGATCCCGGTGGCCAACTGCGCGGTGACCACCGCCAGCCTCGACAGCTACTATGGCGAAGCGATGGCGATGGGCGAGCGCGCCCCGGTCGCCCTGCTGGACTTCGCGGCCTCTGGCCGTCTGGCGGTCGGCGAAGCGCTGACCAACATCGCCGCCACGCAGATTGGCGAGCTGAACCGCGTGAAGCTGTCGGCTAACTGGATGGCCGCCGCCGGCCACCCGGGTGAAGACGCTGGCCTGTATGAGGCGGTGAAAGCGGTGGGCGAAGAGCTGTGCCCGGCGCTGGGCCTGACCATTCCGGTCGGTAAAGACTCGATGTCGATGAAAACCCGCTGGCAGGAAGGCAGCGAGCAGCGCGAGATGACCTCTCCGCTGTCGCTGGTCATCTCTGCCTTCGCCCGTGTCGAAGATGTCCGTCATACCGTCACGCCGCAGCTTTCGACGGAAGATAACGCCCTGCTGCTGATCGACCTCGGTAAAGGGCACAACGCGCTGGGCGCGACGGCGCTGGCGCAGGTCTATCGCCAGCTCGGCGACAAGCCGGCTGACGTGCGCGATGTCGCGCAACTGAAAGGCTTCTGGAATGCGATGCAGGCCCTGGTGGCGCAGCGTAAACTGCTGGCCTACCACGACCGCTCCGACGGCGGTCTGCTTGTCACGCTGGCGGAAATGGCCTTTACCGGCCACTGCGGCGTGGAAGCGGATATCGCCGCGCTGGGCGACGACCATCTGGCCGCGCTGTTCAACGAAGAGCTGGGGGCGGTGATTCAGGTCCGCGCCGCAGACCGTGAGGCGGTGGAAGCCATTCTGGCGGTTAACGGCCTGGCGGACTGCGTGCATTACCTCGGTAAAGCGGTTGAGGGCGATCGCTTCGTGCTGACCGCCGGCGGTCAGACGGTGTTCAGCGAAAGCCGCACCACGCTGCGCATGTGGTGGGCGGAAACCACCTGGCAGATGCAGCGTCTGCGCGACAACCCGGCCTGCGCCGATCAGGAGCATGAGGCGAAAGCCAATGATGCCGACCCGGGCCTCAATGTGAAGCTCTCGTTTGATATTAACGACGACGTCGCCGCCCCGTACATTGCCACCGGCGCGCGGCCGAAAGTGGCCGTCCTGCGCGAGCAGGGGGTGAACTCCCACGTTGAAATGGCGGCCGCCTTCCATCGTGCCGGCTTTGACGCCATCGACGTGCATATGAGCGACCTGCTGGCCGGCCGGACCGGTCTGGGCGATTTCCATGCCCTGGTAGCCTGCGGCGGCTTCTCCTACGGCGACGTGCTGGGCGCGGGCGAGGGCTGGGCGAAGTCGATTCTGTTCAACGAGCGCGTGCGCGATGAGTTCGCGACCTTCTTCCATCGTCCGCAGACGCTGGCGCTCGGCGTGTGCAACGGCTGTCAGATGATGTCCAACCTGCGCGAGCTGATCCCGGGCAGCGACCTGTGGCCGCGCTTTGTGCGCAACCAGTCTGACCGCTTTGAAGCGCGCTTTAGCCTGGTGGAAGTGACGCAAAGCCCATCCCTGCTGCTGGAAGGCATGGTTGGCTCACGGATGCCGATTGCGGTCTCCCACGGCGAAGGTCAGGTGGAAGTGCGCGACAGCGCGCATCTGGCTCAGCTTGAGAGCAAAGGTCTGGTGGCGCTGCGCTTCGTGGATAACTTCGGCAAAGTGACCGAAACCTATCCGGCGAACCCGAACGGTTCCCCGAACGGTATCACCGCGGTGACCAGCGAAAGCGGGCGCGCGACCATCATGATGCCTCACCCGGAACGCGTCTTCCGCACCGTAAGCAACTCCTGGCACCCGGAGAACTGGGGCGAGGATAGCCCGTGGATGCGTATCTTCCGTAACGCGCGTAAACAGCTGGGTTAATCTTCCCGCCGCGCTTCACGCGAACGTATCAGCCCCCTGCCTGACAGGGGGCTTTTTTTTATCTGTGATGGTCGGCACGCCAGGGTGTCGGGAATTGCCGACAACTGCGATATTGCAGTGTCGTCAATAGGCGACACTTAAGTTATTGATTTAAATGATGAGTAATCGGTAGCCTATTTGGTGTCGCTAAATAGCGACAACGCGGGTGAAAAATAAACAGAGGTAGTTCGACTGTTCTTGCGGTTAATGCCATATATATCAGTATGTTAATAAAATGTTTTGAGAGCTGGCATAGTTCATGCATAATATTAACCAGTGGCTCATTCACCTTCTTATGTCAGCCCCTTCGGGACGCGCTACATAAACTTCGAATGACGCACAAACAGGTGCCTGCCGTCCAACTCCTGATAACAGCCTGGCTTTATCAGACATCGGGCGAAACGTCGAGTAAGGCACCGCCTCATTCCTGAACAAAGCCAGGCCTTGCGCCTGGCTTTGTTGTTTCTGCGGCGCAGTAACCAGCGGTAGCGCTTTTCTCCGGCGCGCTCCTCAGTTAGCATCGACCAGAGCTAATGATTGAGACAACATCCTTGAAGCGACTCTCTCTTTTCCCCCGTTCGCTGCGTCAGCTGGTGACGCTCTCTTTTGTGCTGATCCTGCTGCCATTGCTGGTGCTGGCCTGGCAGGCCTGGCAGAGCCTGAACGCCCTTAGCGCCCAGGCGGCGCATATTAACCGTACCACCCTGGTCGACGCCCGACGCAGCGAGGCGATGATCAATGCCGCACTGGAGATGGAGCGCAGCTATCGCCAGTACTGCGTGCTGGACGATCCGACGCTGGCGCGCGTCTATCAAAACCAGCGGCAGCGCTACAGCCAGATGCTGGACGCCCACGCCGGCGTGCTGCCGGACGAGAAGCTCTGGCAGGCGCTGCGTCAGGATGTCAGCGATCTGGCGCAGCTGCAGTGTAAAAATAGCGGACCCGATGCCCAGGCAGCCGCCAGACTGGAAGTTTTCGCCAGTAATAACAGCGATATGGTGCAGGCGACCCGGGCGGTCGTCTATTCTCGTGGCCAACAGCTGCAGCAGGAGATAGCCGAACGCGGCCAGTTTTTCGGCTGGCAGGCGCTGGTGCTGTTTCTGCTGAGCCTGGCGCTGGTGCTACTCTTCACCCGCATGATTATCGGCCCGGTGAAAGGCATCGAAAGAATGATCAATCAGCTGGGGGCAGGGAAGTCGCTGGACGACGCCGCATTGTTTACCGGCCCGCGCGAGCTGCGATCGGTGGGCAAGCGCATCATCTGGCTCAGCGAGCGCCTGGCGTGGCTGGAGTCGCAGCGGCATCAATTTCTTCGCCATCTGTCGCATGAGCTGAAAACCCCGTTGGCCAGTATGCGTGAAGGTACCGAGCTGTTGGCCGACCGCGTCGCGGGGCCCCTGACCCCTGAGCAGCAGGAGATCGTCGAGATCCTCGACAGCAGTAGTCGTAACCTGCAAAAGCTGATTGAACAGCTGCTGGACTATAACCGAAAACAGGCCGACGGCCCGGTGGCTCGCGAAGCGGTGGACCTGGTGGACCTGGTGGAAAACGTCGTGGCGGCGCACAGCCTGCCCGCGCGGGCTAAACTGATGCATACCGAACTGACGCTGCAGGCGCGGCGTTGCCTGGCAGAGCCTGCGCTATTGATAAGCGTAATGGATAATCTCTACTCCAATGCGGTGCACTATGGCGCTGAATCCGGTAACATCCGTATCCATAGCTACCGGCACGGAGAGCAGGTGCGTATTGATGTCGCCAACAGCGGCGAACCGATCCCGGCCGCGGAAAAAAACATGATATTCGAGCCTTTTTACCAGGGGAGTCACCAGCGTAAAGGGGCCGTTAAGGGCAGTGGACTGGGGTTGAGTATCGCCCGCGACTGCGTCCGGCAGATGCAAGGGGAGCTCAGCTTAGTTGATGCGCCCGCCGGGCAGGTCTGTTTTCGCATTACGCTTCCCTCAGCGCCGGAATAATCCAACTTATGAATCGATATCGGGGAACTATGTCCCAATTCCTGGCCTGGCGCCGTTCCCTCAGCGGATGGCTGCTTTCAGGCATTGCTTGTCTTACGCTGGCGGGGTGTTCCGCCGGCTTTTCACCGCATACCGCGGAAGGTACCGCCGCCCCCGGGCAGGCGCAGCATCAGGTGGCCGATTTTGTCGCGGTAGACTGCGCGGATATCTGGGCGCACAGCAGCGATGCCAGCGACAAAAATCCCCTCTACTGGCTGCGGGGCATTGACTGTGCCGATCGCCTCGCGCCGGCGCAGGCGCGGGCGGAGGCGAAACGCCATACCGACGACAGCTGGCAGGACGCGTTTCGTCGCGGCATCCTGCTTGCTGATGCTAAAATTACCCCTGAGGAGCGCCGCGACCTGGTGGCGCGTCTCGATACCTTCAGCCCGCAAATCGCCGTTCAGGTCCGCCCGCTGTATCAGCTCTGGCGCGACGGCCAGACCCGTCAGCTGCAGCTGGTGGAAGAGCGTGCCCGTTACGCGAAGCTTCAGCAGTCCAGCGACAGCGAACTGGAGACACTGCGTCAGCAGGAGCTGGCGCTGCGCGAGCAGCTGGAGCTGACCACCCGCAAGCTGGAGAACCTGACGGATATCGAACGCCAGCTCTCCAGCCGCAAGCCGGGCGGCAATTTCGGCAGCGAAAAAGTGCCGGAGGTGATCCATGACGATCCGTAAACCGGCGCGTTTACTACTGGTGGATGACGATCCGGGACTGTTGAAGCTACTGGGCATGCGCCTGGTCAGCGAAGGCTACAGCGTGGTCACCGCCGAGAGCGGGCCGGAAGCGCTGCGCGTGCTGGGGCGTGAGAAAGTGGATCTGGTGATTAGCGATCTGCGGATGGATGAAATGGACGGCCTGCAGCTGTTTAGCGAGATCCAGAAGGGCCACCCCGGCATGCCGGTGATCATTCTCACCGCTCACGGTTCGATTCCCGACGCCGTGGCGGCTACCCAGCAGGGGGTGTTCAGCTTCCTGACCAAGCCGGTCGATAAAGATGCCTTATATAAAGCCATTGATGAGGCGCTGGAGCAGCGCTCGCCGGCCACTGACGAAGCCTGGCGCCAGGCGATTGTAACCCGCAGCCCGCTGATGCTGCGCCTGCTTGAGCAGGCCGGAATGGTGGCGCAATCGGATGTCAGCGTACTGATTAATGGCCAGAGCGGGACCGGGAAGGAGATCGTCGCCCAGGCGATCCACAACGCCAGCCCGCGTCATGATAAGCCGTTCGTGGCGATCAACTGCGGCGCGCTGCCGGAACAGCTGCTCGAATCCGAACTGTTTGGCCATGCGCGGGGCGCTTTTACCGGCGCGGTCAGTAACCGTGAAGGATTATTCCAGGCCGCTGAGGGTGGTACGCTGTTTCTCGACGAGATCGGTGATATGCCGGTTGCGTTGCAGGTGAAGCTGCTGCGCGTCCTGCAGGAGCGCAAGGTGCGCCCGCTGGGCAGCAACCGCGATATCGAAATCAACGTGCGGATTATCTCCGCCACCCACCGCGACCTGCCGAAGGCGATGGCCCGCGGCGAGTTTCGTGAAGACCTGTTCTACCGCCTCAACGTAGTGAACCTGAAAATACCGCCGCTCTCCGAACGCACGGAAGATATTCCGCTGTTGGCCAACCATCTGCTGCGTCAGTCCGCCGATCGCCATAAGCCGTTCGTGCGGGCGTTTTCCAGCGATGCAATGAAGCGGCTGATGGCCGCCAAATGGCCGGGCAACGTGCGCCAGCTGGTGAACGTGATCGAGCAGTGCGTGGCCCTGACTTCGTCGCCAGTGATCGGCGACGCGCTGGTTGAGCAAGCGCTGGAGGGCGAGAACACGGCGCTGCCGACCTTCGTGGAGGCGCGCAATCAGTTTGAGCTGAACTACCTGCGCAAGCTGCTGCAAATTACCAAGGGCAACGTCACTCACGCCGCGCGGATGGCAGGGCGCAACCGCACCGAATTCTATAAGCTGCTGTCGCGCCATGAGCTCGACGCCAACGACTTTAAAGAGTAGCTCCGCACTATAGCGCAAGTTATGATACGGTAAGCAACCGGTTACGCGATTAAGACAGGAACCCCATGAAAAAGATTGATGCGATTATTAAACCTTTCAAACTGGATGACGTGCGTGAAGCGCTGGCCGAAGTCGGCATCACCGGGATGACGGTAACGGAAGTGAAAGGCTTTGGCCGCCAGAAAGGGCACACCGAACTGTACCGTGGTGCCGAGTATATGGTCGATTTTCTGCCGAAAGTAAAAATTGAAATTGTGGTGACCGACGATATCGTCGATACCTGTGTGGATACCATCATCCGTACCGCACAGACCGGTAAAATCGGCGACGGTAAAATCTTTGTCTTCGACGTGGCGCGGGTCATTCGTATTCGTACCGGCGAAGAAGACGACGCGGCGATTTAACGCTCGCCGCTCGCTGCAGTATTGCCGGGTGGCGCTGCGCTTACCCGGCCTACAGATCCCCGCATCGTCGGGGCTTACAGCACCTTATGCGGGCCGAAGCATTCGTAATGAATGTTGTCTTTGTTGACCCCTAATTCGACCAGCTGCTTCGCTGCAAACTGCATAAACGCTACCGGGCCGCAGAGATAATACTGCATCTGCGGGTCGCGAATATTGTCCGCCACTGCTGCTAAATCCATCAAACCTTCGCTATCAAAACGTCCAGCCTGACGGTCGGCCTCAGTCGGGGTGCGATACCAGACGTGAGAGGTAAACGCCGGCAGCGCCGCGCCGAGCGCCTTCACTTCATCGGCAAAGGCGTGAACGTCGCCATTTTCCGCCGCATGGAACCAGTTCACCTGACCCTGATGACCGCTCTTCGCCAGCGCATCCAGCATCGCCAGCATCGGCGTTTGCCCGACGCCGCCGGAGAGCAGAGTGACCGGCGTCTGTGGCTTAACGTTAAGGAAGAAATCTCCCGCCGGGGCGGCCAGATAGACCACATCGCCTTCGCTGGCATGGTTATGCAGCCAGCTGGAAACCTGACCGCCTTCCTCGCGTTTAACCGCAATGCGGTAGCCTTTGCCGTCCGCTTTGCGGGTCAGGGAATACTGGCGGATTTCCTGATATTCGAAGCCTTCCGGTTTCAGCCAGATGGCCAGGTACTGGCCAGGCTGGTAATCGGCGACCGGCTGGCCATCAACCGGTTCGAGCTCAAAGCTGGTGATAAGCTGGCTGCGCGGGGTTTTCTTCACGATGCGAAACGCGCGGGTCCCTTCCCAGCCGCCGGTTTTACTGGCGTTTTGCTGATAGATCTCGGCTTCACGGCCGATAAAGACGTTCGCCAGCACGCCGTAGGCTTTACCCCAGGCATCGAGCACTTCCTGGCCCGGACTGAACATTTCATCGAGGGTCGCCAGCAGATGGCTGCCAACAATATTGTACTGCTCCGGTTTGATCTGGAAGCTGGTGTGTTTCTGGGCGATCTTTTCCACCGCCGGCAGCAGGGCAGGCAGGTTATCGATATTGCTGGCGTAGGCGGCAATAGCGTTGAATAACGCTTCACGCTGATCGCCGTTGCGCTGGTTGCTCATGTTGAAGATCTCTTTGAGCTCCGGATTATGCGCGAACATACGATCGTAGAAATGGGCGGTTAATTTCGGGCCGGTCTCTACCAGCAGGGGAATGGTGGCTTTTACCGTGGCGATGGTTTGAGCGTCAAGCATAGCGTGCTTCCTTATGTGTTATCTTAATGATGCATTTTAAATGCATCTTAAAGAAATAACCCTGCGTTGTAAATGGTTCTTTAACACATTCCCCCGATCCAGTTACAACATGAAGAATTTGCATCACAAACCTGAAAAGAAATCCGTTGATACTGAGAGAGGCGTTATTGCTCAAAGCCTTGTGTCATGCGGAGCCAATCGTTTGCGTAAAATCCTTTGTCAAGACCTGTTATCACAGAATGATTCGGTTATACTGTGGGCCGTTGTCCAATCGGACCGCCTTTTTAGGCCGAAATTTTATTGTTAGCTGAGTCAGGAGATGCGGATGTTAAAGCGTGAAATGAACATTGCCGATTATGATGCCGAACTGTGGCAGGCTATGGAGCAGGAAAAAGTACGTCAGGAAGAGCACATCGAACTGATCGCCTCCGAAAACTACACCAGTCCGCGCGTTATGCAGGCGCAGGGCTCTCAGCTGACCAATAAATATGCTGAAGGGTATCCGGGCAAGCGTTACTACGGCGGCTGTGAATACGTCGACGTGGTTGAACAGCTGGCAATCGACCGCGCGAAAGAACTGTTCGGCGCTGACTATGCTAACGTCCAGCCGCACTCCGGCTCCCAGGCTAACTTTGCCGTCTACACCGCGCTGCTGCAGCCGGGCGACACCGTGCTCGGTATGAACCTGGCGCAGGGCGGCCACCTGACTCACGGCTCCCCGGTTAACTTCTCCGGCAAACTGTACAACATCATCCCTTACGGTATCGATGAGTCCGGTAAAATTGACTATGACGACATGGCGAAGCAGGCTCAGGAACACAAACCGAAGATGATCATCGGTGGTTTCTCCGCTTACTCCGGTATCGTTGACTGGGCGAAAATGCGTGAAATCGCTGACAGCATCGGCGCTTACCTGTTCGTCGATATGGCGCACGTGGCAGGCCTGATTGCCGCTGGCGTGTACCCGAACCCGGTTCCGCATGCTCACGTTGTGACCACCACCACCCACAAAACCCTGGCGGGTCCGCGCGGCGGCCTGATTCTGGCGAAAGGCGGTAGCGAAGAGCTGTACAAAAAACTGAACTCTGCCGTGTTCCCAAGCGCGCAGGGCGGCCCGCTGATGCACGTTATCGCGGCGAAAGCGGTGGCGCTGAAAGAAGCGATGGAGCCAGAGTTTAAAGTTTACCAGCAGCAGGTTGCGAAAAACGCTAAAGCGATGGTGGAAGTGTTCCTGAACCGCGGCTACAAAGTGGTGTCTGGCGGTACTGAGAACCACCTGTTCCTGCTGGATCTGGTGGATAAAAACCTGACCGGTAAAGAAGCTGACGCCGCTCTGGGCCGCGCCAACATCACCGTCAACAAAAACAGCGTGCCGAACGATCCGAAGAGCCCGTTCGTAACCTCCGGTATCCGTATCGGTTCTCCGGCAGTGACTCGCCGCGGCTTTAAAGAAGCGGAAGTCAAAGAGCTGGCTGGCTGGATGTGTGACGTGCTGGACAATATCAATGACGACGCGGTCATTGAGCGCGTGAAAGGTAAAGTGCTGGATATCTGCGCCCGCTTCCCGGTATATGCGTAAGCGTTAGCGTTGACATCAAAAAGGCCGCGTATGCGGCCTTTTTTTGCGTCTGGAGATTAGCGGCGGTCGAGGGAGATCGCCCCGGGGCCGGTTACCGCCAGCAGCAGGAAAGCGCCGGCGATGCTGACGTTTTTCCAGAAGTTAATCATGTTCGGCAATACCGCATCGCCAGTCATATCCCAGTAGTGATGGCCAATCACCGCCGTGCCCAGGGTGTAGAAAATAAAGATGACCGCCAGCGGGCGGGTGAAAAAGCCGAGCACAATCAGAATCGCGGCAGGCACTTCCATAATGACGGCGATAATCGCCGCCAGGGTCGGCATCGGCGCGCCGGAGGCGGCCATGTACTGCACCGTACCGTCAAAGCCCAGCAGTTTGGGATAGCCAAAAAGAATAAACAGAATCACCACGGCGATGCGGGCGATAAGCAGCAACAGAGAGCGGGAAGCGCCAAAATCAAAATAGCGGAGTGTGTTCATAATCAGCTCGTTATGAGAGACGTGTGATTTAAACGTAATACACAAATTTGCGCTCCGCCACGTTCGTTTATGACTAAACCAGCGTCTGCAATTGCTCCTCAACGTACAGATAACCTATCCCCATCAGCTGCTGGGCGCGTGTCAGCTGGCCAAAGCCAATTTGGGTGGCGTGCGCTCGCGGCGTATCCCGGTGGTCAAAGGGGTTGAAACCCGTTTGTTTAACGATACTTTCCAGCCACTGCTCACCGAAGGCGCAGCTGCGCCCGTAAAGCCAGATTTGATTAATGTTTAATATATTCAGGAAATTATAGAGGCTTAAGCCAATCGCGTTGGCAGCGTTATCAACCCATGCGCGAATTTGCACATCTCCCTCTTTCCAGGCCTCAATGAGCGACGCCGTGGTTAACTGCTCGGGGGCGAGCGTTGCTTCAGGCTGCGTTTTGAGCCACATTCGGGCCTGTTTTTTCAGCGCGCTGAGAGAGGCGACGGTTTCGAGACAACCGTATCTTCCGCAGTCGCAGGCGTTGCCGTCAGGATTGACAATCGTATGCCCAATCTGCCCGCTGCCGTACAGACTGCCGCGATAAATATGATCGTTAATCACAAATGACGAGCCGATACCGTAGTCGACGTTGATCACGCAAAAATCCTGCTGTGTACCCTGATGCTGCCACTTCTCCGCCAGCGCCAGCATCACGCAGTCGTTATCCACCCGAACCTGCACGCCAAGCCGCTCCTCAAGCAGATACTTTATTTCGATCGGTGTTTTCCAGCGTGCCTGGGGCATGGTTTGTGAAACGCCGGTAATCGGATCAACCTGTCCATGCACGCCAAGGGCGAGATTGATGCTGTGCTGCGGGTAGCGGCGGTGGATATGCCGCCAGCATTCAACAATGGCCTCAAGCAGGGCCTGAGGAGTGGGCGCGTTGACCGGCAAATGCTGATGGCCATCCACTGCCAGCAGGCGGGCGTCGGCAAGCTGATATTCAATGCTGGTCGGGGTGATATTCATGCACAGTGTCCAGGCGCCGTGCTCGGGGATCTGGTAGCTGCCGCTGTTCACGCCCCGTTTGCTCAAGTGTTCCGTTGAGTGACCGATCAATCCCTCGCTAAGCAGCTCGGCCAGAATATTGCTCACCGCCGGAATGGAGAGACCGGTGAGTTGAGAGAGCTGTGATTTACTGAGCTGCTTTTCCCGCCACAGATGGGAAAGAAAAATCGACTTATTGGCCTGCCGGACCCGGGCGTTATTAAAGCCAGTACGCTGCATACACTTAACTCTCTTAACTATATTGCGTGAGCATTGCGCATTTTAACAGCGAATTGGCGATATAGACTCCTGTTATTGCAACTTTTACTTCGTTTTGTTTAGTGGAGGCATCATGTACGGTTCGGTTAAGGTCTGGCAGGAAATCATTTCATTACCAACGTGGACGACGGGAGCGGAAGATCCGAACCCTATGTTTCTGGAAAAACGTGTTTATCAAGGATCTTCCGGCAGCGTCTATCCCTACGGCGTGATTGATACCCTGACCGGCGAACGCGAAATGCGCGATTATCAGGCAGTGTGGATGGAGAATGATTTCCTTCGGGTCATGCTGCTACCGGAGCTTGGCGGCCGTATTCACCGGGCATATGATAAAGTCAAACAACGTGATTTCGTCTATTACAATGAGGTGGTTAAGCCAGCCCTGGTAGGGCTGCTCGGGCCCTGGATCTCCGGCGGAATCGAATTTAACTGGCCGCAACATCACCGGCCGACGACCTTTAAGCCGGTCGATTTTTCTATTCAGCAGGGAGAAAACGGCGCGCAGACCGTATGGATGGGGGAAGCGGAGCCCATGCGCGGTTTGCAGGTTATGGCCGGGTTTACGCTCTATCCTGACCGCGCGCTGATTGAAATCACTGGCAAGATCTTCAATGGTAACGCCACGCCGCGCCATTTCCTGTGGTGGGCCAACCCTGCAGTAAAAGGCGGCGATGCCCACCAGAGTGTATTCCCACCCGATGTCACCGCTGTATTCGACCATGGTAAGCGTGATGTTTCCGCTTTCCCGATTGCCACCGGTACCTACTACAAAGTGGACTATTCTGCGGGGGTTGATATCTCTCGTTATAAAAACGTCCCGGTACCCACTTCGTATATGGCGGAGAAGTCGGATTACGATTTTGTCGGCGCTTATCATCATGACGAGCGAGGCGGGTTACTGCATGTTGCCGATCACCATGTCTCTCCTGGCAAGAAACAGTGGAGCTGGGGTTACGGGGATTTTGGCCAGGCCTGGGATCGAAATCTGACCGATGAAAATGGCCCTTATATTGAGCTGATGACCGGCGTCTTCACCGATAACCAGCCTGACTTTACGTGGCTTGCGCCTTATGAAGAGAAGGTGTTTGTGCAAAATTTCCTTCCCTACAGCGAGTTAGGGATGGTGCAAAATGCTAATACACAGCTGGCACTGAAGCTGGTTCGCGAGTCTGGGGAACTGCAGCTTGGCGTATATGCCATTGCTCCGCTAAATCATATCGTGGTTGAACTCAGCGCTGACCATCAGCCATTGTACGAAACTCAGCTGACGCTGAAGCCCGGTGAGAGCTGGCAGCAGACGCTGCCGGAAAATGGTGTCGGGCGCTTAACCCTCAAAGTGAAAACCGCCGAGAACCAGCCGCTGCTGGATTATCAGGAACATATTACCCAACAGACGCCGCTGCCCGAACCAGCTATAGCGCCCGCGTTACCGGAAGCGATCCACAATGGTGACGAGCTCTATTTTATCGGCCAGCACCTTGAACAATACAACCACGCAAGCCGCTACGCCGGGGATTACTATCGTCGGGCGGTTGAGCTCGATCCGCAGGATTATCGCAATAATGTTGCCCTCGGTACCCTGGCGTTCAACAGTGCCGACTGGGCGCTGGCGGAACAGTGTGCCCGTGCTGCGCTACAGCGCGCGCATCGTTTGAATAAGAACCCGCGAGATGGCGAAGCCAGTATGCTGCTTGCCAGCGTGCTGGAAAGGATGGGGGATGATGCAGGCGCCTGGGATCACTATTACAAAGCCTCCTGGAGCGGTAATTGCCGTGACGCCGCCTGGTGGTCGCTGGCGCGGCTGGCGATGAAGCGCGGTGATGTTGCCGATGCGCTGGAAAAAGTAAACACCAGTCTGCGGTTCAACGCCAGCAATCCTCTGGCGATGGGGTTGAAAGCGCTGGCATTAGCCAACAGTGGGCAGAAGAAAGCAGCGCTGGAGTTTATTTTCGCCTCTCTTGAACAATACCCATTGAGCTATCCGCTGCACTGCGCGCGCTGGATGATTGAGCGGAGCGACGACGCGCGAGAAACCCTGCTGCGCATCACGGGGCGCAGAGGGGTCAACGCCAGCCTGCTGGCGGGTTGGCTGCTCTCTATCGGACAGACGTCGGCGGTGAAAGAGGTTCTTGCGGTTCTGGACAGTCAGGAAGCGCTGCCGATGCTCTGGCGTGCGTCGCTAAGTGATGATGCCAATGAACGCCAACAGTTTATTGCCGCCGCCGAGCACTGCCATGCGCACAATGTTCGTTTCCCTAACTCGCTCGATGAAGTTCAGATGCTGCAGTCGCTGGGCGACAGCGCTTTTGCCCGCTATCTACTCGGTTGCTTCTGGTACAGCAAACGTCGCTATGACGAGGCGGTGAGCTGCTGGCGCGAGACGCTCGAAAAATCTCCCGATTATGCGCCCGCTCATCGTCTGCTGGGCGTTTACTCGTGGAATAAACAGCAGGATGCAACGCAGGCGCTGGCTTATCTGCAGCGCGCCGTAGCGCTGGAGCCGGAAAATGCGCGCTTCCTGTTTGAACTCGATTTTTTGCAAAAATTACTGGCCAGGCCGGTACATGAGCGACTGACGACGCTGGTGGAACGTAAAGCCGTGGTGCTGAAGCGGGACGACCTGACCGCTGAGTTGCTAAGCCTGTGGAACGCGTCCGGTCATTATGCCGATGCCGCCGCGATTCTGGATACGCGCGTATTCCATCCCTGGGAAGGAGGAGAAGGGAAAATCACCGGCCAGTATTTGCTCAATCAGCTCCATCGGGCATTACAGTTCATCGAGCGTGGGGCGTTTAAACAGGCCACGGACTGTCTGAAAGCCGCATTACGCTATCCCGACAATCTGGGGGAGGGGCGACTGCCTGGGCAAACGGATAACGATATCTGGTATTTGCTGGGCTACTGCGCAGAACAGGCTGGGGATGCGCAGCAGGCGGCGGAATATTACCAGCTTGCCCGGCAAGGGGGCTCAACGCTGGACGCCGGGCGGTACTACAACGATCAACCCGCCGATTACCTTTTCTGGCAGGGCATTGCGCTGCGTAAGAGCGGTAACCCAGCGCAGGCCGAGCAGCACTTCCGCCATTTTATCGACTGGGCCGCGCAGCATCGGGATGACGTTCCGCAAGTCGATTTTTTTGCCGTCTCTCTTCCGGACCTGGTGGTTCTCGATGTATCAGCGCAGCAGAGACATCTGCAGCACTGCTTGTTTATTGAAGCGCTGGGCCATCTGGGGCTGGGCAACGTATCCGCCTGCCAGCAGAGGATGCAGCAGCTTCTGCAAATAAATCCGGCTCATGATAAGGCGCATCTGATTCGCCATGCCCTGCAAAGCGGCATTTTTTCCTGAACCTCAATGGGCGGGCTCGGCCCGCCTGAACCCTACTGTTCCCTGCGTTTCCCTTATAGAGGAATCATTATGAACAACGCGCAGACACATCTGAAAATGGGCTACGTCTGGACGATTTGTCTGGTCGCCGCCTGCGGTGGTTTACTGTTTGGCTATGACTGGGTGGTGATTGGCGGCGCTAAGCCATTTTATGAAGCCTGGTTTTCAATTACGGACCCGGCGCAGTCCGGCTGGGCGATGAGCTCAGCGCTGTTGGGCTGTATTTTCGGCGCATTAATTTCGGGATGGTGCGCAGACAAACTGGGGCGCAAGCTGCCATTAATTCTTTCCGCCGTGCTGTTCAGCGCGTCGGCCTGGGGGACGGCGGTCGCCAGTCATTTCGATATGTTTGTGGTTTACCGCATTGTGGGCGGCGTAGGGATTGGTCTGGCTTCCGCTCTCAGCCCGCTTTACATTGCCGAAGTCAGTCCGGCAGAGAAAAGAGGGCGTTTTGTCGCGGTCAATCAGCTCACCATCGTGATTGGCGTACTGGCCGCTCAGTTAATCAATCTGATGATTGCTGAACCGGTGGAGCCGGGGGCGACGCAGCAGATGATTGTGGACAGCTGGAATGGGCAGATGGGCTGGCGCTGGATGTTCGGTGCGGAACTGGTGCCGGCGCTGGCGTTTCTGGTCCTGATGTTTTTTGTCCCCGAGTCGCCGCGCTGGCTCATGAAGGCCGGTAAACCGGAGCGCGCCCGGGCTGCGCTGGAACGCATTGGTTCTGCCGACTATGCCGACAGGATCCTGCGTGAAATCGCGCATACCCTGGAAAAGGATAACAATAAAGTCTCCTACGGCGCGCTGTTGGCTCCCCAGGTGAAACCGATTGTGATCATTGGCATGGTGCTCGCCATATTCCAGCAGTGGTGTGGGATTAACGTCATCTTTAACTACGCGCAGGAGATTTTTGCCTCGGCGGGGTTCGATATTAACAGCACGCTGAAATCGATCGTCGCGACGGGCGTCGTTAATCTGGTCTTTACCATTGCGGCGCTGCCGCTGGTGGATAAAATCGGTCGCCGTAAATTAATGCTGCTTGGCGCTTCGGGATTGACGCTGATCTATGTGCTGATCGCCGGCGCTTACGCCATGGGCATTATGGGGTGGCCGGTACTGTTGCTGGTGCTGGCGGCGATTGCTATTTATGCGTTGACCCTGGCGCCGGTGACCTGGGTGCTGCTGGCGGAGATTTTTCCCAACCGCGTACGTGGACTCGCGATGTCTTTAGGTACCCTGGCGCTGTGGATCGCCTGTTTCCTGTTAACCTATACTTTCCCGCTGCTTAATGCCGGTCTGGGCGCGGCAGGAAGCTTCCTGCTGTATGGTGTCATTTGCGCTGCCGGCTACCTCTATATCCTGCGCAACGTCCCGGAAACGAAAGGTATCACCCTCGAAGCGCTGGAAGAGCAGCTGGCGCAGCGTCATACGGGCGTGAATGCGGCGAAGCAGGAGCAGATGCGCTAATGGCGGAAGAGTGGATTCTGGAGAACGCGCATCTGCGGATGTGCGTCTCTTCTCTGGGCGGCAAAGTGCAAAGTTTATTCTCGCGGCAATATCAAGCGCCGGTGCTATATGAAAATCCCGCCGGCGGCATGTTTCCGATGCTGCCATTGGCCAATCGCGTCGCCGGCAACCGTTTTATTTTTCATGGGCAGGAGATTGTCCTGCCTCGCCACCATGCCGACGAGTATTTCTTTCTTCACGGTGACGGCTGGTTACAGCGCTGGGATATTATTGAGTACGGCGCCGAGTATTGTGTATTACAGCTGCGTCGGCAGCATGCCTGCGGTTTCGATTATCTGGCGCAGCTCCGCTACCAGTTGCTGCGTAACCAGCTGATAGCGGAGCTAACGCTTACCCACTATGGGGAGGTCCCTGCGCTTTACGGCTGCGGCTTTCATCCCTTTTTCCCTTTCGATGAACGCAGCAAGGTTCAGTTCCAGGTCAGCGGTTACTGGCCGGAAGGGGAGAATCACTTACCTCTCAACTGGCAAGGAAACTTGCCCGACTATGCCAATTTCAGCGTGGCTCAGTTCGGTGCAGATCGTTGGCTGAACGTGGGTTATTCCGGCTGGGGCGGGCGGGCGAGGGTAAGCAATGACGTGATGAATATCACAATTCTATCGCAAACTCCGTGGTTGATGCTGTTCAGAATGCAAGGTGAATCATTCCTTTGCCTCGAGCCGCAAAGCCATCCGGTAAACGCCCACAACATGGACGGGCAGCCGGGGCTGCGAGTTTTAGGCGCGGGAGAGAAGCTGAATTTTTCGCTGAAAATCATCATCGAGGGGGCATAAATAACGAGCTATCAGCAGACAAGAGCATCTTGCGCCCGCCGGGGTTTATCGCCAGACTATCGCCACCATTCGGGAGGAAATCATGGTCTTGCACTCCACGCGCTGGCTGGCGCTCAGTTATTTCACCTACTTTTTTAGCTACGGTATTTTTCTGCCCTTCTGGAGCGTCTGGCTGGCCGGAAACGGGCTGACTCCGGAAACCATCGGCATTTTGCTTGGCGCCGGTCTGGTGGCCCGTTTTCTCGGCAGTCTGCTGATTGCCCCGCGGGTGAGCGATCCCTCCCGGCTGATCGCCGCGCTGCGCGTGCTGGCGCTGTTAACCTTGCTCTTCGCGCTGGCCTTCTGGGCCGGCAGCCACGTAGCATGGCTGCTGGCGATCATCATCGGCTTCAACCTGTTCTTTTCGCCGCTGGTGCCGCTGACGGATGCTCTGGCCAACACCTGGCAAAAGCAGATCACCATGGACTATGGCCGGGTGCGGCTATGGGGCTCTATTGCCTTTGTGATTGGTTCGGCGCTGACCGGCAAGCTGGTGAGCCTGTTCGATTACCGGGCGATCCTGCTGATGCTAAGCCTGGGGGTCGCCTCGATGCTGCTCGGCATGCTGCTTAAGCCGTCGGTGATGCCCCAGGGGGAGTCGCGCCAGCAGCAGGGGGCCGGAATGGCGGCCTGGCTGACGCTGGTGCGCCAAAGCTGGCGCTTTCTCGCCTGCGTTTGTCTGCTGCAGGGAGCGCATGCCGCCTACTATGGCTTTAGCGCCATCTACTGGCAGCAGGCCGGCTATTCCGCCTCGGCGGTCGGTTATCTGTGGTCGTTAGGCGTGGTGGCGGAAGTGGTGATCTTCGCGTTGAGTAAAAAGGTATTCCGCCGCTTCAGCGCCCGCGACCTGCTGTTGCTCTCCGCCGTCTGCGGGCTGATTCGCTGGGGACTGATGGGCTGGACCACGGCGCTGCCGGGACTCATCCTTGCGCAGATCCTTCACTGTGGCACCTTCACGGTGTGTCATCTGGCGGCGATGCGCTATATCGCCGCCCGTCAGGGTAGCGAAGTGATCCGTCTGCAGGCCGTCTACTCCGCGGTGGCGATGGGCGGCAGTATTGCCATCATGACCGTCTTCGCCGGTTTCCTCTATCAGCACCTGCACCAGGGCGTATTCTGGGTGATGGCCCTGCTGACGCTCCCGGCGATAGCTATACGGCCAAAAGCGGTGGCGGCCTAGTCCTCGAGCATGGCGCAGATATGCTGCTGCTGGCGTTCAGTGAAGTAGTTCTCCGCGTGGATCAGCGGCGGCGAAAACAGCGGCAGCGCCGTCGCATAGGGGGTGACGATAAGCGTCACCCCTTTGGGCGCACCTTCCTTCTGAAAGCGCTCTACACTCTGGTGTTTGATATTTAGCGGCAGCAGCGTTAGTTCGCGCAGCTGTTGTTCCAGGGCCTCTTCAATAGCTGGGTTGTCATCGGTTAGCAACAGCACCTGTTTCTCGTGCAGGTCGCTTTTCTGCATCAGCCAGGCGCCAAAGATCACCGCGATTAAACCGGTCTCTTCCTCATTAAAACGGATGTGCCAGGCCTCCTCGAATTCGCTCAATGCCGCCTGGGTGGTACGCAGTAAGCGAGGGTAGAGCCGGGTCACTTCCTCTGTGAGCGTGCTGTCGATGCCGATAGCAAACACGCTGCGGATCAACGCCTGCGACAAATGAATATAGAGTTGATCGCTGAGCCCCTGCTCATCACTGAACGCTCTGCCAGCGAGGATCTGAAACCGGTGGATCAGGCCGGAGATAGCCAGCCGCAGGCGGCGATCGTGCGGGTGACCGTCGCGGACCGGGTCGGGGGTTTTGAGCAACATAAACAGCAGCGAGAGGAAAAAAGGTTCTCCGACATGGGGCGGAGCGCCGACCCGACGCTGCCAGTGGCGGACAATCTCCTGCGCCAGGGTGAACTCGGCGGCGGTTTGAGCCCAGCGTTGCTGTTCCTCATTGAAGTCCGGAGAGTATCCCCGGTGATGTTCGAGCAGACAGTACTGCAGGTACAAGCGCAGAAACTGCACGTCGCGGCAGTCAAACTGGCGATTGAGCGCCCGCGCGCAGCGGTTCACCAGCGCCTGCAGATTGGTATCATCGTATAAGGTGCGGGCAATGCCTTCCTGTTTAAGCTGCGTTTTCAGCGCCGGGATAAAATGATGATTAACGAACTGTGGGCAGAGGCGCAGCCCCCGCCGCAGCGCATGCAGCAGACATAAACGTTGGTCGAGCGCGGCGCCTTCAATCCGATAGCTGCCGTCCACCTGTGACTGGAGGGTCAAACGGTGGTAACGCTGAATTTCGCGTCCGGTCTCCTCAATATCCTGCCGGACCGTGGTCTCATCAACGAGGTTGATCCTGCCAAGCCGTTCAGTCGTCACCGACTGTCCGGGCAGATAAAACATCAGGAGCACCTGGCTACGGCGCTGTGGACTGGAAAGCGCAGATGGTGGTTCAATGACGGTCATCATCTGGTAAGTTCCAGTTAGGGTTTCCGCTAAGGATAGACAATGACCGCGGCGTGGGCAGGGAAGAGCGTCCGCTTTTACTCAGGATTGCTGGCGAAGTTCACAGAATTTTTCACGTGAGGAACAGATGAACAGAGTGAAACAATGCACAAGCGCGGCGTTTTTCATGGTTTTATCATGGTCGGCCGCTGCGCATCCGCATAGCTTCATCAGCCTGCAAAGCGAGCCGGTGGTCAAGGACGGTCTGCTGAGCGCCTTTAAAATGCGCTGGACGATGGATGAAATTACCTCATCGGATCTGCTCTATGATGCCGGAAACGCCAAACCGGGCAGCGAAGTCTGGAAAAAGCTGGCGGCGGAGGTGATGGCCAACGTGCTCGGTCAGCACTATTTCAGCGAGCTGTGGCATAACGGTCAGCGGGTTAAATTTGACAATCGTCCCGACGGTTACGGCCTCGAACGTGACGGACTGCAGGCGGTACTCACCTTTACTCTGCCGCTGGCGACGCCGCAACCCATTGCCGGGCAGACGTTTACCTTTTCCACCTTCGACCCGACCTACTACGTCGATATGTTTTATGACAAGGATAGCGATTTTTCCCTGCCCGCAGGGCTGCGGGCCGCCTGTAAGGCAACGGTGATGACGCCAAAACCGAACGACAAAATGCTCTCATACGCCCAGTCGCTGGATAAAGCGGATGCGCCGCCGGAGGATATGGCGCTGGGAAGCTATTTTGCCCAGAAGGTGACCCTGACATGTCAGTAATTTTTACTCCGCGTGCGCGATCTTCGCGCTGGAAAGCGCTGTGGCCGCTGGCGCTGTTGCTGGCGGTGAGCATCATCGGCGGCATCTGGCTGTGGCGGGCGTGGCCGCAGGTGCTGATGCAGAGCGCAGTCTGGCAGCGTTCGCTAAACCTGGAACTCAGCCGCCTGCTGCAGGCGGTGGCGGAGAACCCGGCGGCGGCAGGGCTGTCGCTGCTGGGGTTTAGCTTCGTTTACGGGGTGCTTCATGCCTTAGGGCCCGGACACGGTAAAATTGTCATTACGACCTGGCTTGCCACCCATCCCGCGAAGCTGAAATCAAGCATTGGCCTGACGCTGGCCGCCTCTTTATTACAGGGGCTGGTGGCCATCGCGCTGGTGGTCGTGGTGCTGGCGCTGCTGCAGCTGCCGGCGCGCCAGCTGCACCTCAGCAGTTTCTGGCTGGAGAAGGGGAGCTATTTGCTGGTGGGTGCGTTAGGGCTGCTGCTGTGCTGGCGGGCGTTAAAAAAGCTGCGTCTGCTGCTGCGCCGGCCAACGTTTACCGCTTTTACCCCGCATCATGTTCATAACGAACACTGCGGCTGCGGGCATCAGCATCTCCCGGCCCCGGAGCAGCTGCAGGCCGGCGACGACTGGCGGGCTCGCGCCGCGATTGTACTGTCGATGGGCATGCGTCCCTGCTCGGGGGCGATCATGGTTCTGCTGTTCAGCAAGGTAATCGGCGTTTTTGGCTGGGGGATGGCGGCGGCGCTGGCGATGGCGGCGGGAACCTCGTTGACTATCACGGCGCTGGCGCTGTTGGTGCATGGGTTCCGCCAACTGGCGATCCGCCTCAGTCGCCATCATGCGCCAGCGTTATGGAAGCAGGTTAGTTGGGCGACGCTGGCGCTGGCCGGCGGCGTCATATTGCTGGCGGCGGCAGGGGTGATGTGGCTCAGCGCCGTCCCTGCCGGCGGTGGGATCCGTCCGTTTTAGACAGACGCCGGGCGCAAATCCTAAAGTGGGCGCCAGCGCTTGCCGCTGGCGAAGCGATGCTCTAGTTTTCCGCTTTTCGGCGGATGACAAGGAGTCGCTATGGCCGCAAATATCGTTTCTCCTGCGCAGAGCGGGCGGTTCTATTATGGCTGCGCCGGCGCCGCCGGGCTGCTGGCGGGCCTGGCGATCGTATTCTGGTTTCCAGCCCTGGCCAGCTGGTGGCCGTCAGATCTGGTGCGTGTCTACCACGCCATGCCGTATGTTATGCGATTCGGGGTGGCGAGTGTCGCGGATATTCCGCTGGTGGCCTACGCCACCCTAACGCTGTCGGGCTTCGTGCTGGCCTTTTGCCATCCCGGTCACAGTAAACTGCCCATTGTTGCCTGGGCTGTGCATAACCAGCCCTCGCCGCGGGAGATGGTCGACTGGATCCTGCGCAGCTGGGTGTTGCAGTTCGGTTTTCTGGTGATCATTTTCTGGCGTTTCGCGTTTATGGGTAAGCTAAGCAGCGACAGGCTAATGCAGATCGTGGGCATCTTTAACGACGTATGCTATCTGGCCACGCTGGTGTTGGCTGGAATACTGCTGCGCGACGGCTGGCGCGACTTTCAGGGCGTTGCCGCACCGGCAGGCAATATTCGCATTCCGCTGATCTTTGCCCTGAGTTTTTATCTGCCGTTTCAGCTGGTATGGATTTTACTCAGTGCGCAGCAGTATGAGCTGCCGCTGTGGGGATGGCTGCTGCTGGTTCCGGCGATGGTCGGCGTGCTGCTCGCCAGGCTGACGGTGGTAGGGATAGCGCTGTGTTTCCGGCGCTGGCTGGGGCCGCAGGGCTGTCTGCGCTGGCGCGGACCGCTGGCCTTATTTAGCGGCCTGACGGTACTGTGCATCGGCGGCAATGCGGTGATTCGCCAGATCCTCAACATGATAAAATGACATAAAAAAGGAAGCCGCGGCTTCCTTTTTGACATCAGTAAGAGATTAACGCTTCAGCGCGTCGCTCAGCTGCTCGCGCATGTTCGCCAGCATCGCTTTCACCACGCGCGGGTTACCGGCAACGATGTTGCCCGTCAGCATATAGTTATGACCGCCGGTGAAGTCGCAGACAATCGCGCCAGCTTCACGGGCGATCAGCTCGCCTGCGGCGAAATCCCATGGTTTCAGGGCGATCTCAAAGTAACCGTCAACGCGGCCGGCGGCCACATAGGCCAGATCCAGCGCGGCAGAGCCGGTGCGACGGAAGTCGGCACATTCGGTAAACATGTTGCCGAGAATATTCATGTAGGTGGTGGCGTGCTGCTTCGCTTTGAACGGGAAGCCGGTCGCGATAATGGTGCCGTCGAGGTCGCGAGCGTTGCTGCCGCGCAGACGGTAGCCGTTCAGCTGCGCGCCCTGGCCGCGGGTCGCGGTAAACAGTTCGTTACGCATCGGATCGTAGACCACCGCGACTTCAGTACGCCCTTTGATGCGTACGGCGATGGAAACAGAAAAGTGCGGCAGACGTTTAACGAAGTTGGTGGTGCCATCCAGTGGATCGATAACCCATTGAACATCCTGCTCTTCGCCAGCGTGTTCGCCGCTTTCTTCGGTGATAATGGTGTGCTGCGGGTAAGATTTGCGAATGGTTTCGATAATAATCGCTTCGGCGGCTTTATCGACGTTGGTCACAAAATCATTGCTGCCTTTCTGGCTGGTTTCTACGGTGTCTGGCGTTTCGTAGTGTTTGGCAATTAAATTACCCGCCTTGCGCGCGGCGCGCACGGCGATGTTCAGCATCGGATGCATCGGTCTCTCTCACTGGATGTTAAAGAACGGGAAAAAACGGCGCATATAATAGCAGCCAAATCTGCTTATGTCTCCGTTTTATGGTAGCATGCACGAATAATCTTTAGCCGAAGAACCATAATGCTGCAAAATATTCGAATCGTACTGGTAGAAACCTCCCATACCGGCAACATGGGCTCCGTAGCCCGCGCGATGAAAACCATGGGCTTAACTAACCTGTGGCTGGTCAATCCGCTGGTCAAACCCGATTCGCAGGCGATAGCCCTGGCCGCGGGCGCCAGCGACGTGATCGGCAACGCGCAGATTGTCGATACCCTTGATGAAGCGCTGGCAGGCTGTAGCCTGGTGGTTGGCACCAGCGCGCGCTCCCGCACGCTGCCGTGGCCGATGCTCGACCCGCGCGAATGCGGTCTGAAAAGCGTCGCCGAAGGTCAGCATGCGCCGGTGGCGCTGGTCTTTGGCCGCGAGCGCGTTGGTCTGACCAACGATGAACTGCAGAAGTGCCACTATCACGTGGCGATCGCCGCCAACCCGGAGTACAGCTCGCTGAACCTGGCGATGGCGGTGCAGGTTATCGCCTATGAAGTGCGGATGGCCTGGCTGGCGGCGCAGGAGCAAGCGCAGCCGGCGGTTGAGCATGAAGAGGCGCCGTACCCGCTGGTGGACGATCTGGAGCGATTCTACGACCATCTTGAGCAGACGCTGCTGGCGACCGGCTTTATCCGCCCGAATCATCCGGGGCAGGTGATGAACAAGCTGCGTCGTCTGTTCACCCGCGCGCGTCCGGAAAGCCAGGAGTTGAACATCCTGCGCGGCATGCTGGCGTCTATTGAGCAGCAGAATAAAGGTAAGTAACCGCGTTAACGCCGGATGGCGCTTCGCTTATCCGGGCAACGAATCGGGCTCGCCTGGCGCGATGAAGGTATCAGGCTATGCGGAAGTAAAACGGCACGGAAAGCCAAATACCTGACTAAAACAGTCAAGTAAATAGTTGACCAAATTACTCGGGAATGTCAGACTTGGCCCTGCTATGCAATACCCATATTAATAAAAAGCCCGGCCAGGGGCGAGTTTGAGGTTAAGTAAGACATGAGACTGACATCTAAAGGGCGTTATGCCGTGACCGCGATGCTTGACGTTGCGCTCAACTCTGAAACGGGCCCGGTGCCGTTGGCAGATATTTCAGAGCGTCAGGGAATTTCGCTTTCCTATCTGGAACAGCTGTTCTCTCGCCTGCGTAAAAATGGCCTGGTTTCCAGCGTTCGTGGCCCAGGTGGTGGTTATCTGTTAGGTAAAGATGCCGGCAGTATCGCCGTCGGCGAAGTCATTAGCGCCGTGGACGAATCCGTTGACGCCACCCGTTGCCAGGGCAAGGGCGGCTGTCAGGGCGGCGATAAATGCCTGACTCACGCGCTGTGGCGCGACCTGAGCGAGCGCCTGACCGGCTTCCTGAACAATATCACCCTCGGGGAACTGGTGAATAACCAGGAGATCCTCGATGTTTCCGGTCGTCAGCATCAGCACGAAACCCAGCGCAATGCGCGCACCCAGGACGCGATTGACGTTAAACTGCGCGCCTGAGTGACCCGTCCCGTTTCGGGCTGCGGCTGACAGGGCAAGGCGGCGCGAAACGGCGGGACAACGATTATAAAGAGCTTTCAGAATCAGGCCGGGATGCTCCGACATTCCGTGTACTCGGTCGTACATCAAGCCGGTTGCCTGATTCCTTGCATTGAGTGATGTACGGAGTTTAAGAGCAATGAAATTACCGATTTACCTCGATTACTCCGCAACCACGCCGGTGGACCCGCGTGTTGCCGAGAAAATGATGCAGTTCCTGACCATGGACGGGACCTTTGGTAACCCGGCCTCCCGTTCCCACCGTTTTGGCTGGCAGGCTGAAGAGGCGGTTGATATCGCCCGCAATCAGATTGCCGAGCTGGTCGGCGCCGACCCGCGCGAAATCGTCTTTACCTCTGGTGCGACTGAATCCGACAACCTGGCGATCAAGGGTGCAGCCAACTTTTATCAGAAAAAAGGCAAGCACATCATCACCAGCAAAACCGAGCATAAAGCGGTTCTGGATACCTGCCGTCAGCTGGAGCGCGAAGGCTTCGAAGTGACCTACCTGGCGCCGCAGAGCAACGGGATTATCGATCTGAAAGAGCTGGAAGCAGCGATGCGTGACGACACCATCCTGGTTTCCATCATGCATGTGAATAACGAAATCGGCGTGGTGCAGGATATCGCTACCATCGGCGAGATGTGTCGCGCCCGCGGTATCATTTACCACGTAGACGCCACCCAGAGCGTGGGCAAGCTGCCTATCGATCTGAGCCAGCTGAAAGTTGACCTGATGTCCTTCTCCGGTCACAAAATCTACGGTCCGAAAGGCATCGGCGCGCTGTACGTGCGTCGTAAGCCGCGTATTCGTATCGAAGCGCAAATCCACGGCGGCGGCCACGAGCGCGGTATGCGTTCCGGTACTCTGCCTGTTCACCAGATCGTCGGCATGGGTGAAGCTTACCGTATCGCCAAAGAAGAGATGGAAAGCGAGATGGCGCGTCTGCGCACGCTGCGCAACCGTCTGTGGAACGGCGTGAAGGATATGGAAGAAGTGTACCTCAACGGCGACCTCGAGCAGGGCGCGCCGAACATTCTTAACGTCAGCTTCAACTATGTTGAAGGCGAGTCGCTGATTATGGCGCTGAAAGACCTGGCGGTTTCCTCCGGTTCAGCCTGTACTTCCGCGAGCCTTGAGCCATCCTACGTGCTGCGCGCGTTAGGCATGACTGATGAACTGGCGCACAGTTCTATTCGTTTCTCTTTAGGTCGTTTCACTACCGAAGAAGAGATTGACTATGCCATCGATCTGATTCGCAAATCCATTGGCCGTCTGCGCGAGCTTTCTCCGCTGTGGGAAATGTTCAAACAGGGCGTGGATCTGAACAGCATTGAATGGTCACATCACTAATTCGGCACCAATAAGGAGAATTCATCATGGCTTACAGCGAAAAAGTTATCGATCATTACGAGAATCCGCGCAACGTCGGCTCTTTTGACAACAGCGACGAGAACGTCGGTAGCGGCATGGTCGGCGCGCCGGCCTGCGGCGACGTGATGAAGCTGCAGATTAAAGTCAACAATGAAGGTATCATTGAAGACGCGCGCTTCAAGACCTACGGCTGCGGTTCCGCTATCGCTTCCAGCTCCCTGGTTACCGAGTGGGTGAAGGGCAAATCGCTGGACGAAGCGCAGGCGATCAAGAACACCGATATCGCCGATGAACTGGAACTGCCGCCGGTGAAAATCCACTGCTCGATCCTGGCGGAAGACGCGATTAAAGCCGCGATTGCGGATTACAAAAGCAAACGTGAAGCAAAATAATTAGTTGAGGTTTTGTTATGTCGATTACTCTTAGCGACAGTGCAGCAGCGCGAGTCAATGCCTTCCTGGCGAACCGCGGTAAAGGGTTTGGCCTGCGCCTGGGCGTAAGAACCTCCGGCTGCTCGGGTATGGCCTATGTACTGGAGTTTGTTGACGAGCCGGCGGCTGAAGACACCGTGTTTGAAGACAAAGGCGTGAAGGTCGTGATCGACGGCAAAAGTCTGCAATTCCTCGACGGCACTCAGCTGGACTTCGTCAAAGAAGGCCTCAACGAAGGGTTCAAATTCACTAACCCTAACGTCAAAGATGAGTGCGGCTGCGGCGAAAGCTTTAACGTATAATCGGTACTCCTCAACCCCACCGCGGTCACGCCGCGCGTGGGGTTTTAATTTAGATGCATGACCCTGAGGTTACTATGGACTATTTCACCCTCTTCGGGTTACCAGCCAGCTATACCCTCTCGCTTGAACAACTGGCTGTCCGGTATCAGGATCTGCAGCGCCAGTACCATCCGGATAAATTTGCCAGCGCGCCTGCGGCGGAACAGCTTGCGGCGGTTCAGCATTCCGCCACTATAAACCAGGCCTGGCAGACGCTGCGCCATCCGCTGACTCGCGCAGAATATCTCCTTTCGCTGCATGGCTTCGATCTGGCCAGCGAGCAGCATACCGTTCGCGATACCGCGTTCCTGATGGAACAGCTGGAATTGCGCGAAGAGCTGGATGAGATCGGCCAGGCGAAAGACGACGCGCGGCTGGAAGGTTTTATCAAACGGGTGAAAGCGCTGTTTGATACCCGTCAGCAGCTGATGGTTGACCAATTGCATAATGAGAGCTGGGAGGCGGCGGCGGACACGGTTCGTAAGCTCCGTTTCCTCGATAAACTGCGCAGCAGTGCTGAAGAACTCGAAGAAAAACTGCTCGATTTTTAATTTTCGGAAGCAATTATGGCCTTATTACAAATTAGTGAGCCCGGCCTGAGCGCCGCGCCGCACCAGCGTCGTCTGGCGGCCGGTATCGACCTGGGCACCACCAATTCTCTGGTGGCTACCGTGCGTAGCGGCCAGGCCGAGACTCTGCCCGATCATCAAGGCCGCTATCTGCTGCCGTCGGTGGTGAACTACCACGCTTCGGGGCTGACCGTCGGCTATGACGCCCGGCTTAACGCCGCTCAGGATCCTGCCAATACCATCAGCTCCGTGAAGCGGATGATGGGGCGCTCCCTCGCCGATATTCAAAATCGTTACCCGCATCTGCCGTATCAGCTGCAGGCCAGTGAAAACGGCCTGCCGATGATCCAGACCGCCGGCGGCCTGCTGAACCCGATTCGCGTCTCCGCCGATATCCTCAAAGCGCTGGCCGCCCGGGCGACCGAAGCGCTGGCCGGCGAACTCGACGGCGTGGTCATTACCGTTCCCGCTTACTTCGATGACGCTCAGCGCCAGGGAACCAAAGACGCGGCGCGTCTGGCGGGCCTGCACGTGCTGCGCCTGCTCAATGAGCCGACCGCGGCGGCTATTGCCTACGGCCTCGACTCCGGCCAGGAAGGGGTGATTGCGGTCTACGATCTCGGCGGCGGCACCTTTGATATCTCCATTCTGCGTTTAAGCCGCGGGGTGTTTGAAGTGCTGGCCACCGGCGGCGACTCGGCTCTCGGCGGCGATGATTTCGATCACCTGCTGGCTGACTACCTGCGCGAGCAGGCGGGCTTCAGCGACCGCAGCGATAACCGTCTGCAGCGTGAGCTGCTGGATGCCGCCATCGCGGCGAAAATCGCCTTGAGCGATGCCGAGGCAGCGCACGTCGAGGTCGGCGGCTGGCAGGGCGATATCACCCGCAGCCAGTTTAACGATCTGATTGCCCCGCTGGTAAAACGTACCCTGATGGCCTGCCGTCGGGCGCTAAAAGACGCTGGCGTTGAAGCGCAAGAAGTGCTGGAAGTGGTGATGGTCGGCGGTTCGACCCGCGTGCCGCTGGTGCGTGAGCGCGTTGGCGAGTTCTTCGGTCGCACTCCGCTGACCTCCATTGACCCGGACAAAGTTGTCGCCATCGGCGCGGCGATCCAGGCCGATATCCTGGTGGGCAACAAGCCGGACAGCGAACTGCTGCTGCTCGACGTTATCCCGCTGTCGTTAGGCCTGGAAACCATGGGCGGCCTGGTGGAGAAAGTGATCCCGCGTAATACCACCATTCCGGTGGCCCGCGCGCAGGAGTTTACCACCTTCAAAGATGGCCAGACGGCGATGTCCATTCACGTGATGCAGGGCGAGCGTGAGCTGGTCCAGGATTGCCGTTCGCTGGCGCGCTTTGCGCTGCGCGGTATCCCGGCGCTGCCGGCGGGCGGGGCGCATATTCGCGTTACCTTCCAGGTGGATGCCGATGGCCTGCTGAGCGTTACGGCGATGGAAAAATCGACCGGCGTGGAAGCCTCCATCCAGGTGAAACCGTCTTACGGTCTGACCGATGGCGAAATCGCCACCATGATTAAAGATTCGATGAGCTACGCCGAACAGGATATTCAGGCGCGCATGCTGGCTGAACAGAAAGTGGAAGCCGCGCGCGTACTGGAGAGCCTGACAAGCGCGCTGGCCGCCGACGCCGCGCTGTTAAGCGCCGCGGAGCGTCAGGCCATCGATGCCGCTGCGGAGCAGGTACGCGCCGCCGCGGCAGGCGACGACGCTGACGCGATTAAAGAAGCGATTAAAAATATCGACACACAAACCCAGGAATTCGCCGCTCGCCGTATGGATCAGTCGGTCCGTATCGCGCTGAAAGGCCAATCCGTGGACGAGGTTTAAAATGCCAAAAATTGTATTTCTGCCCCACCAGGACCTGTGTCCGGATGGCATCGTTGTGGAAGCTGAGACCGGTGAAACCATTCTCGATGCCGCGCTGCGTAGCGGTATCGAAATTGAACACGCCTGCGAAAAATCCTGTGCCTGCACCACCTGCCACTGCATCGTGCGTGAAGGTTTTGACTCGCTGGCGGAAAGTAGCGAAGATGAAGACGACATGCTGGATAAAGCCTGGGGGCTGGAACCTGACAGCCGTCTGAGCTGCCAGGCGCGCGTCACCGACGAAGATCTGGTCGTTGAGATCCCGCGTTACACCATCAACCACGCACGCGAGCACTAATATGGCACTGAAATGGACCGACAGCCGTGAAATCGGCGAAGCGCTGTACGACGCTTACCCGGATCTCGACCCGAAAACCGTTCGCTTTACCGACATGCATCAGTGGATTTGCGATTTGGAAGAGTTTGATGATGATCCAAACGCATCCAATGAAAAAATTCTCGAGGCGATTCTGCTAGTCTGGCTAGACGAGGCCGAATAATTTCGCGTTAAGCGAAAACATTTTAACGGGCTGCCATAGGGTGGCCCGTTTGCTAAGAAGGATAATGATAATGACCGAAGCTATGAAGATTACGCTTTCTACTCAGCCAGCCGATGGACGCTGGGGAGAAAAAGCGACCTGGAGCATCAATAACGACGGCATCGCTCTACATCTCAACGGTAAAGACGACCTCGGGCTTATCCAGCGCGCGGCGCGCAAAATTGACGGCATGGGCATCAAGCACGTCGCCCTGAGCGGCGAAGGCTGGAACACCGATCGCGCCTGGGCCTTTTGGGCCGGCTATAAAGGGCCGAAAGGTCAGCGTCAGGTCGAATGGCCATCCCTTGACGACGCGCAGCGCAGCGAGCTGGATAACCGCCTGACGATCATCGACTGGGTGCGCGACACCATCAATGCGCCGGCGGAAGAGCTGGGTCCGGAGCAGCTGGCGCAGCGCGCTGTCGACCTGCTGTGTGGCGTGGCGGGTGAGAAGATAAGCTATCGCATCACCAAAGGCGAAGATCTGCGCGAGCAGGGCTATCTTGGTCTGCATACCGTGGGCCGCGGCTCCGAGCGTCCGCCGGTCCTGCTGGCGCTGGACTATAACCCGACCGGCGATAAAGAGGCGCCGGTATACGCCTGCCTGGTGGGCAAAGGCATCACCTTTGATTCCGGCGGCTACAGCATCAAGCAAAGCGCCTTTATGGATTCGATGAAATCCGATATGGGCGGTGCGGCGACTATCACCGGCGCGCTGGCTTTCGCCATTACCCGCGGTCTGAACAAACGCGTGAAGCTCTACCTGTGCTGCGCCGACAACCTGATCAGCGGTAACGCCTTCAAACTGGGCGATATTATTCATTATCGCAACGGCAAAACCGTTGAAGTTATGAACACTGACGCGGAAGGCCGCCTGGTGCTGGCGGATGGCCTGATTGACGCCTCGGCGCAGAAGCCAGAGCTGATCATCGACGCCGCCACCCTGACCGGCGCGGCGAAAACCGCGTTGGGCAATGATTACCACGCGCTGTTCAGCTTTGACGATGCGCTGGCGAATCGCCTGCTGGCGAGCGCTCAGGCGGAAAACGAAGCCTTCTGGCGTCTGCCGCTGGCCGAGTTCCACCGCAACCAGCTGCCGTCCAACTTTGCTGACCTGAACAACACCGGCAGCGCGGCCTATCCGGCCGGCGCCAGCACCGCGGCGGGCTTCCTGTCCCACTTCGTGGAAAACTACCATCAGGGTTGGCTGCATATCGACTGTTCGGCAACCTACCGCAAATCTGCCGTTGAGCAGTGGTCGGCGGGCGCCACCGGGCTTGGCGTGCGTACCATTGCTAACCTGCTGACAGCTGAGTAATGGCCTTGCCGGGTGGCGCTGCGCTTACCCGGCCAGGAAAACCATATGCCCGCGTGGACGAATGGCCGCCGGGCAATTCATTGTGAAGTAGCCAAACTATGTCAGATACAAAAAATGAATTAGAAACCCTGCTGGAAAAAGCGGCGACTGAGCCTGCCCATCGTCCGGCATTTTTCAGCGCGCTGCTGGAGGCCACCGTCTGGGTGCCGGGCAGGGCAGCCGATGGCGAGCAGATTGTCGAAGATAGCGCGCTGGATCTGCAGCATTGGGAAAAAGACGACGGTACCTCGGTGATCCCATTCTTTACCTCGCTGGAGGCGCTGCAGCAGGCGGTGGCGGATGAACAGGCTTTCGTGATGATGCCGGCCCGCACGCTGATGGCGATGACGCTGGGCGAATCGTTATTCCTCAACCCGAAGCTGCCGAGCGGCAAAGAGTTCACCCCACGGGAAATCAGCCATCTGTTAGGCGAAGAGGGCAGCCCACTGAGCACCCAGACGGTACTGGAAGGCGGCGAAGCGCTGCTGCTGTCTGAAGTCGCCGAACCGCCGGCGCAGATGGTCGATTCGCTGACCACGTTGTTCAAAACGCTGAAGACCGTCAAGCGGGCGTTTCTGTGCTCGATTAAAGAGCGCGCCGACGCGCCGGCAAACTTATTGATCGGGATTGAAGCGGAAGGAGATATTGAAGCCATTATCCAGACCACCGGCAGCGTGGCCACCGATACCTTGCCAGGCGACGAACCGATCGATATTTGCCAGGTGGTGGAAGGCGAGAAGGGCATCAGCCACTTTATGATTGCCCATATCACGCCGTTCTATGAAAAGCGCTGGGGCAGCTTCCTGCGCGATTTTAAGCAGAACCGCATTATCTGACAGCGGGGGCGGCAGCCCCCGCTGTTTCTTTCTGCTTCCAGTTCGAGGCACAAAAGCGGGGTGGCAAAAGCTAATGCAGGGCGGCAAAGATTCGCGGATAGGCAGACACCATGTGATAGAGGAGAAATCCCGTCACGCACAGTGTGACAATGCCGTTGAAGAGCGCCATATCCCCGCGCCAGGCCCGGCACCTCTCTTCGCCCAGCAGAGAACGTAGCGCTGCCACCAGCCCGCCGACCAGCATAAACGCCAGTAACACCCCTGCCATTTGCGCGATAACAATGTACCAGCCCAGCGGCGTATTCACGCCCCGGGCGCTCATCAGCGCGATCTGCGCCGGCAAAATCGTCTGGAACCCGAGGGTAAGTATCATGAGAAGACGCAGGTCCGCCAGCTGAGCGTCGAACGTGCGGGCCAGGCGCCGGGCGTCACGCAGGAGCAGCACCCCTGACGCCACCGCCGCGGCAACGCTGATGTGCTGGAGAATAAAAATGTATAACGCCAGGGTTCCGGATGGGACCCGGGACAAAAAGAACAGATTGCAAAAGACCATGACCAGCAGGCCAAATTTTGTGACCCAGGCACGGAATACCTCGCCGGGCCAGCGCCGGCTTGACGCTGGGTTATGCATCATCCACGCGGCAAGGGTCGACTTACCGTAACCGGGCGCGAGCAGCACCATCAGAAAACCCAGCAGCGCCTGATGGCAATAGGTGACTAACGGAACGTCTTCGAGAGTGACCCCGAGAAAGCGGGTATACACGGAGACTGGCGCAGGCACCAGGCTTAGCCATGTCCGGTTCCATTGCGGCCAAAAATAAAGGATCGCGCCGCCTGCCAGCAGGCCAGCTATACCTCCCAGCCAGGGAAGGCGCGGTGAATAAGCCGAATGTGGGTTAGAGACTAATGCCATTTTCACTCCTTGTGGTGACATCAGATTGGGATGGACTGGATGCGCTATCAGCCCTGAGGAATTCTGTACCAGTGCTCTGCCTCCCCATCAGGCAAAGCGAACTCGGCAGGAACAAGCCCTGCGGCAGCACAGAGTAACCGGTTTAGCGAGAAGCAGAAGAAAGTGGGAGAGAAAATCAGAAATTATTTAGTGACCGCGGAACGGGAGGCCCGCGGTCACGCCGTGTTTACGGAGCGGCAGGGGCCGGTTCAATCGGCAGATCGCTCCGCGCGCCCCATTCGCTCCAGGAGCCGTCATACAGGCAGACGCCGTTCACGCCAAGCGTGGTGAGCGCCAGCACGACCACCGCCGCCGTCACCCCCGAGCCGCAGCTGGCGATGATCGGCCGTTCAAAATCGACACCCTGACGTAAAAAGATGTCGTTCAGCTCGTCAACGGTTTTCAGTTCGCCGTTAATCACCAGATCCGTCCACGGTACGTTCAGCGCGCCGGGGATATGCCCGCGGCGCAGGCCCGGGCGCGGTTCGTCGGCCTGGCCGTTAAACCGGGCCGCCGGACGGGCATCGACAATCTGCGCCGATCCTTCATGGCTGACCAACAGGACGTCGGTCAGACGCTTAATTTGTTGAGGATCGAACCGCACGTCGAATTCCCCTTCGGCCACCTCCGGCATCCCTTGTTCCAGCGGCAGTTCGTCGCGCCGCCAGCCCTCCAGCCCGCCGGCCAGAATTGACACCTTCTCTACGCCAAAGGTGCGCAGCATCCACCACGCGCGCGGGGCGGAAAACAGATTGCCTTCGTCATAGACCACCAGATGCTTATCGCTGCAGACGCCCAGTTCGCGCATGGCGACGGCAAACGCTTCGGCCCGCGGCATCATATGCGGCAGCGGACTGGTGTGGTCGGATAGCGCCTCGATATCGAAAAACAGCGCGTTCGGCACATGGCCGGCGCGGTATTCCGCGGCCATATCCCGCAGGGCCTCCTGCCCGGCGGGCGCCATGCGGGCGTCGATAATCTGAATTTCCGGGTCATCAATATGTTCTGCCAGCCAGTCGGCAGCGACAAAAAACGAGGTGGACATAGGTGCCTCCGTTTTATTATTCATGACTGAATTGTCGGCGTTTTAGCTGGCGCTGACAAGTTAAGGACGCCAGAGTGGGGACGGCGTCACGGCACTTTTCTGATTAATCGGCAGAAACCCGCTTCGTCACTGTTGAGAAGCGCCGCCATAACGCATAATAAATGTGACAAATTGCATCAGGCTCATCGGCCGAGGGGTTAGAAGGATGAAACCATTTCGTTTAGCGGCGCTATCACTGGCGCTCCTTACCGCATTTTCATTAACCGGGTGTGATGACAGCGGTACACCGCAGGCCTCGGCCCCGGCGCCAGCCGCGGATAGCAACCCAGGCGCGACGGCAAAACCGGACCGCGCCCAGCTGGCGGCGCTGGCGGAAAAAAGCCAGGGTAAAGCGCTGACGCTCCTCGACGCCTCGGAGGTGCAACTGGATGGCGCCGCGACCCTGGTGCTGACGTTTTCCGTCCCGCTGCAGCCGGACCAGGATTTCTCGCGCAGCGTGCATCTGGTCGACAAGAAAAGCGGTAAGGTGGACGGTGCCTGGGAGCTGGCGCCGAATCTGAAAGAGCTGCGTCTGCGTCACCTTGAGCCAAAGCGCGAGCTGATTGTCTCAGTCGACCCGACGCTGACCGCCCTGAACAAGGCGACGCTCGATAAACCGTTTGAGAAGACCCTGACCACCCGCGATATCGCACCGAGCGTTGGGTTTGCCAGCCGCGGCTCGCTGCTGCCGGGCAACGTGGTCGCCGGGCTGCCGGTGATGGCGCTGAACGTCGATAATGTCGACGTTAATTTCTTCCGCATTAAGCCGGAATCGCTCTCCGCCTTTGTCAGTCAGTGGGAATACCGTAACTCGTTAAGCAACTGGGAATCTGATGAACTGCTGAAGATGGCGGATCTGGTCTACAGCGGCCGCTTCGATCTCAACCCGGCGCGTAATACTCGCGAAAAGCTGCTGCTGCCGCTGAGCGACATCAAGCCGCTCCAGCAGCCTGGCGTCTACGTGGCGGTCATGAACCCGGCGGGCCGTTATAGCTACAGCAACGCGGCGACGCTGTTTACCCTCAGCGATATCGGCGTCTCGGCGCATCGCTACCATAACCGGCTGGACGTTTTTACCCAGAGTCTGGAAAACGGCGCCGCCCAGTCGGGTATTGAGGTGCAGTTGCTCAATGCCAAAGGGCAGACCCTGGCGGAAGCGAAAAGCGACAGCCAGGGCCACGTCACCCTGCAAACCGATAAAGAAGCCGCGCTGCTGCTGGCGCGCAAAGAGGGGCAGACCACGCTGCTCGACCTCAAGCTGCCGGCGCTGGATCTGGCGGAATTCTCTATCGCAGGGGCGCCAGGCTTTAGCAAACAGTTCTTTATGTTTGGCCCGCGCGATCTCTATCGTCCCGGCGAAACGGTGATCCTTAATGCGCTGTTGCGCGATAGCGACGGCAAGCCGCTGGCGGAGCAGCCGGTGAAACTGGAGGTGGTTCAGCCAGACGGCCAGGTGATCCGCTCGGTGATGAGCAAACCAGTGAATGGCCTGTACCAGTTTACTTATCCGCTCGACAGCGGCGCGGCTACCGGCATGTGGCACATTCGCGCCAGCGCCGGCGACAATCAACCGCGCGAATGGGATTTCCACGTTGAAGACTTTATGCCGGAACGCATGGCCCTGAACCTGACGCCGCAGGCCGCGCCAGTCGCGCCGGATGCCGACGTCACCTTTGGCGTTAGCGGCGCTTATCTCTACGGCGCGCCGGCCAGCGGCAACCAGCTGCAGGGCAAGCTGTTCCTGCGCCCGCTGCGCGACGCCGTCGCTGCGCTGCCGGGCTTCCAGTTCGGCGATATTGCGGAAGAAAACCTCTCCCGTAGTCTGGATGAAGTCCAGCTGACGCTGGACGAAAAAGGCCATGGCGAAGTGACCACCTCAAGCCAGTGGCAGGATAGCCATTCGCCGCTGCAGGTGGTGCTGCAGGCCAGCCTGCTGGAATCCGGCGGTCGCCCGGTGACCCGTACGGTTAAGCAGCCGATCTGGCCCGCCGAGGCGCTGCCGGGGATCCGCCCGCAATTTACGCTGAAGGACGTTTACGATTACCGCACCGATACCACCGTCAAACAGCCGGTGGTGGATGAAAACAGTAACGCCGCGTTTGATATCGTCTATGCCGACGTCAAAGGCGAGAAAAAAGCGATCTCCGGTCTCCAGGTGCGGCTGATCCGCGAGCGGCGCGACTACTACTGGAACTGGTCCGACAGCGAAGGCTGGCAGTCGCAGTTCGATCAAAAAGATCTGCAGGAGAGCGAGGAGTCGCTAGACCTGCAGGCCGGCCAGATCGGCAAAGTGAGCTTCCCGGTGGAGTGGGGATCCTATCGCCTGGAGGTGAAAGGACCGGACGACGTGGTCAGCAGCGTGCGCTTCTGGGCGGGCTACAGCTGGCAGGATAACAGCGAAGGCGCCGGCGCGGCGCGTCCTGATCGCGTAACGATGAAGCTCGACAAACCTGGCTATAAACCGGGCGATACCATCAGGCTGCACATCGCCGCCCCGGCGGCGGGTAAAGGCTACGCGATGGTCGAATCCAGCGAAGGGCCGCTGTGGTGGCAGGAAATTGACGTCCCGGCGGAGGGCATGGATCTGTCTATTCCGGTGGATAAAACCTGGAATCGCCACGACCTCTACCTCAGCACGCTGGTGGTTCGTCCCGGCGATAAATCCCGCTCGGCGACGCCGAAACGCGCGGTGGGCCTGCTGCATCTGCCGCTGGGCGATGAAAACCGTCGCCTGACGCTGGCGCTGGAGGCCCCGGACAAAATACGCCCCAACCAGCCGCTGACGGTGAAAGTGAAAGCCAGCGTCAAAGAGGGCGAGGCGCCGAAACAGGTCAATGTCCTGCTCTCGGCGGTGGATAGCGGGGTACTGAATATCACCGATTACGCTACCCCGGATCCGTGGAACGCCTTCTTTGGCCAGAAGCGTTACGGCGCAGATATCTATGACATCTACGGCCAGGTGATCGAAGGGCAGGGGCGGGTGGCCAGCCTGCGCTTCGGCGGCGATGGCGACGAGTTAAAACGCGGCGGCAAACCGCCGGTCAACCACGTGACGATCGTCGCCCAGCAGGCGCAGCCGGTGGTATTGAACGATCAGGGCGAAGGCACGGTGACGTTACCCATTGGCGATTTTAACGGCGAGCTGCGGGTGATGGCCCAGGCGTGGACGGCGGATGACTTCGGCAGCAGCGAAGATAAAGTGGTGGTGGCCGCCCCGGTCATCGCCGAACTGAACACCCCGCGCTTCCTCGCCAGCGGCGATACCACACGGCTGGCGCTGGATCTCAGCAATCTGACCGATAAACCGCAAACCCTGCAGGTTCATCTTACCGCCAGCGGGCTGGTGACCTTGACCGAGGGTCAACTGCCGCCGGTGCAACTGGCGCCGGGGGCGCGCAGCACGCTGTTTATACCAGTGAGCGCGCTGGCGGGCTTCGGCGATGGTCAGGTTAATGCCACCATCAGCGGCCTGAGCCTGCCGGGCGAAACCTTCGCCCCGCTGCAAAAACAGTGGAAAATCGGCGTGCGTCCGGCGTACCCGGCACAGACCGTCAACAGCGGCGCAGTGCTGCAGCCAGGTGAAAGCTGGCAGCCGCCGGCGGCGCAGAGCCAGGGCTTTGCCCCGCAAACGCTGCAGGGCCAACTGCTGCTCAGCGGTAAACCACCGTTGAATCTCGCCCGCTATATCCGCGAGCTGAAAGCCTATCCTTACGGCTGCCTTGAGCAGACCGCCAGCGGCCTGTTCCCGTCCCTGTATACCAGCGCGGCGCAGCTAAAGGCGCTGGGCATTAGCGGGGACAGCGACGAAAAACGCCGCGCGGCCATCGATGTCGGTATTTCACGCCTGCTGCAGATGCAGCTGGAAAACGGCGGCTTTGCGCTATGGGATAGAGAGGGGCCGGAAGAGTACTGGCTGACCGCCTACGCCATGGACTTCCTCGTGCGCGCCAGCGAGCAGGGCTATAGCGTACCGGTCAACGCCATTAATAAAGGCAACGAGCGCCTGCTGCGCTATCTGCAGGAGCCGGGCCTGATGACCGTGCGCTACAGCGACGACGCCCAGGCTAGCCGCTTTGCCGCTCAGGCCTATGCCGCGCTGGTGCTGGCGCGTCAGCAAAAAGCGCCGCTCGGCGCCTTGCGTGAAATCTGGAGCCGTCACGACCAGGCGCGATCCGGCTTGCCGCTGCTGCAGCTCGGCATTGCGCTGAAAACTATGGGCGATGCGCCGCGCGGCGACGCCGCCCTGAAGCTGGCGGTTGCCACCCCGCGCCAGGATGAGAATCGTTGGCTGGGCGATTACGGTAGCCCGCTGCGCGACAACGCCCTGAAACTGGCGCTGCTGGAAGAGAATAAGCTGCTGCCGGAGGTGCAAAATCAGCTGTTGAGCACGCTGTCGGAAGAGGCCTATGGCCAGCGCTGGCTGTCGACCCAGGAAACCAACGCCTTGTTCCTTGCCGGACGTACGCTGGCGGACCTGCCGGGCAGCTGGCAGGCGCAAACCTCGCTGCAGGCGGAGCCGCTGGCCGGCGACAAAGCGCAAACCCGCAACCTCGACGGCGATCGGCTGGCGGCGCTGCAGGTGAGTAATACCGGCAGTCAGCCGCTGTGGCTGCGTCTCGACAGCAGCGGCTATCCGCAAAGCGCGCCGCAGCCGGGCGGTAACGTCCTGGGGATTGAACGCACTATTTTCGATACCCAGGGGCAGCAGAAATCGCTGTCTTCACTGCGCAGCGGCGAACTGGTGCTCGTCAAGCTGGAGGTGACCGCCAAACGCAACGTGCCTGACGCGCTGGTGGTTGATCTGTTGCCAGCCGGTCTGGAGCTGGAAAACCAGAATCTGGCCAACAGCAGCGCCAGCCTGCAGGAGAATGGCGACGCGGTGCAAAACCTGCTTAACCAGATGCAGCAGGCGGATATTCAGCATATCGAGTTCCGCGATGACCGTTTCGTCGCCGCCGTCGCTGTCAATGAAGGCCAGCCGGTGACGCTGGTCTATCTGGCGCGGGCGGTGACGCCGGGCACTTATCAGGTCCCGCAGCCGCAGGTGGAATCGATGTATGCGCCGCAGTGGTGGGCGACAGGATCGGCCAGCGGTCCGCTCACCGTGACGCCGTAAATGCGCGTATTGCCTCGGGTAAAACGCCGCTGGCGCTGGCTGGCGGCGTTTATTTTTCTGCTGTGGCTGGCGGTGCTGGCGGCCGATCGCCTGTGGCCGCTGCCGCTGCATGACGTCACGCCTGCCCGTGTGGTGGTGGCGGAAGACGGGACGCCGCTGTGGCGGTTTGCCGACGCGCAGGGCGTCTGGCGTTATCCGGTCACGCTCGCCGACGTGTCGCCGCGCTATCTGCAGGCGCTCATCCAGTATGAAGACCGCTGGTTCTGGCGCCATCCGGGGTTCAATCCCTTCGCGGTGCTGCGCGCCGCCTGGCAGGATCTTACTTCCGGGCGAGTTATCTCGGGCGGCAGCACGCTTACCATGCAGGTGGCACGCCTGCTTGATCCCCATCCACGCACCTTCGGCGGCAAGCTGCGCCAGCTGTGGCGAGCGCTGCAACTGGAGTGGCATCTGTCAAAAAGCGACATTCTAACCCTCTATTTGAACCGCGCGCCGTTTGGCGGCACCCTGCAGGGGATCGGCGCGGCCAGCTGGGCCTATCTCGGTAAGCCGCCTGCCAGGCTTAGCTACGGCGAGGCGGCGATGCTGGCGGTACTTCCCCAGGCGCCCAGTCGTTTACGTCCGGACCGCTGGCCGCAGCGGGCCCAGGCGGCGCGTGATAAAGTGCTTACGCGAATGGTCAGCCAGGGCGTCTGGCCGGAGCAGGCGGTAAAGGAAGCGATGGAGGAGCCAGTATGGCTGTTTCCGCGCCAGATGCCGCAGCTGGCGCCGCTTTTTTCACGCCGCGCGCTGGCGACCAGTCGTGATGAAAAGGTGGTGACGACTCTGGATGCCGGACTGCAGCGGCAACTGGAAGATCTGGCGCTGAACTGGAAATCGCGCCTGCCGCCGCGCAGTTCGCTGGCGATGGTCGTCGTCGACCACTCGGATATGAAAGTTCGTGGCTGGGTGGGCTCGGCGGATATCACCGACGACAGCCGCTTCGGCCATATTGATATGGTCTCGGCGGTACGCTCGCCGGGGTCGGTGCTGAAACCCTTTATCTACGCGATGGCGATGGATGAGGGGCTGATTCACCCGGCATCGCTATTACAGGATGTGCCACGGCGTTTTAGCGATTATCGCCCCGGTAATTTCGACAGCGGGTTTCATGGCCCGGTGAGCGCCAGCGAGGCTCTGGTGCGGTCGCTGAATCTGCCGGCGGTGCAGGTGCTCGAAGTCTATGGACCAAAACGCTTTGCGGCTAACTTACGCAACGCCGGGCTGCCCCTGACGCTGCCCGCTGGCGCAGAGCCGAATCTGTCGCTAATCCTCGGCGGCGCCGGGGCGCGGCTGGAAGATATTGTCGCGGCGTACAGCGCCTTCGCCCGCCATGGCAAGGCGGCGCGGCTGCGCCTGAAGCCGAGCGACCCATTGACCGAGCGCGCGCTGATGTCGCCCGGGGCGGCATGGATCGTCCGGCGTATTTTGGCCGGCGAAGCGCAACCGGTTCCCGATGCCTCGCTGCCGCAGGCGGTGCCGCTGGCGTGGAAAACCGGCACCAGCTACGGCTATCGCGACGCGTGGGCGGTCGGCCTCAATGCGCGATATCTGATAGGCATCTGGACCGGGCGCCCGGACGGTACGCCGGTGGTGGGCCAGTTTGGCTTCGCCAGCGCCGTGCCGCTGCTCAACCAGGTCAATAATCTGCTGCTGGCCCGCCCGGCGATGAGCCGCGGCGGGCTGCCGAGCGATCCGCGCCCGGCAACGGTCAGCCAGGGGACAATCTGCTGGCCTGGCGGGCAGGATCTGCCGGCGGGCGACAGCAACTGTCGTCGTCGCCTGGCCAGCTGGCTTTTGGATGCCAGCCAGCCGCCGACCCTGCTGCTGCCGGGGCAGGAGAGCGTACGCGGGATCCGCTTCCCGGTGTGGCGCAATGAACACGGCGAACGGGTGGCGGCGGATTGTCCCGGCGCTCGGGAAAGCCAGGTCGAAGTCTGGCCGCTGCCGCTGGATCCCTGGCTGCCGGCCAGCGAAAGGCGGCGCGCGCGCCTGGGACCGGCATCGGAGTCATGCCCGCCGTTACAGACTCAGGATACCGCGCCGCTGGTGCTGTCCGGCATCCGTGATGGGGCAGTGATAAAACGTCTCCCGGGTGAGGCGCGGGTGATGTTGCCGCTACAAACCAGCGGTGGGGAGGGGCGGCGCTGGTGGTTTATTAATGGCGAACCGTTAGAGGCCGCCGGCGCAAGAACCACGCTAACGCTGGATAAACCCGGCGAGTGGCAGTTGGTGGTGATGGATGAAGCGGGTCAGACGGCAGCCGCCAGCTTTACCCTGCAATAACCAGGGTAAATTTGTTGTTGGCGGTTTGTGTTTTCAATACTCATCTTATTTTAACAAAATGTTACCTTCATCCGTAGGCAGGGGCGGGGATGCTCATTATAATGCGCGCCAGGCCATACAATCGTATGTGCAACAACAGAACATTTAATTAGAGGTAATCATGGCTATTGAACGTACTTTTTCCATCATCAAACCAAACGCGGTGGCAAAAAACGTTATTGGCAGCATCTTTTCCCGCTTTGAAGCTGCAGGGTTCAAAATCGTCGGCACCAAAATGCTGCACCTGACCGTTGAACAGGCTCGTGGTTTCTATGCTGAGCACGAAGGTCGCCCGTTCTTCGACGGTCTGGTTGAGTTCATGACCTCCGGCCCGATCGTGGTTTCCGTTCTGGAAGGCGAAAATGCGGTACAGCGTCACCGTGACCTGCTGGGCGCCACCAATCCGGCAAACGCCCTGGCGGGTACTCTGCGCGCTGACTACGCTGACAGCTTCACCGAGAACGGCACCCACGGTTCCGACTCTGTAGAATCCGCTGCCCGCGAAATCGCGTTCTTCTTTGCTGAAGGCGAGGTTTGCCCGCGCACTCGCTAATCTCCTGCGTCTTTCACGCCACAGCATTGTTGGCTTCCTTCGCGCACCCCGGTCACATAGTTATCTATGCTCCCGGGGATTTGCGAACTCGCCGTCTCGCTGTGACCTGAAATACTTTGGAGATACAAACCTCGTCTTTTCGACCGTCGCGGCGTCGGCTGCGCGCGTTCACCCCGGTCACATAGTTATCTATGCTCCCGGGGATTAATGAGAGGCTCCTGCCTCTCACCGGAGGCCAGCCTACGGCTGGTCAAATTCGTTCCCGACGAATTTGTCACTTGCTTGCCGCCTTGCGACAATCGAAAAGCCTTAGAGGATTGAGCAGTCAGTTACAGATTTTTTTTCATTGCTTTGTGCAAACGTGGCAATGATGCGCCAGAATTTGTAGAATATAGCGCCCCTGGACGAGCAGTCGCTCTCCGGGGCGTTTCTTTTTCAACCCACCTGGGGCCATAACGTGTAATAACGAGGCCGGAAAATATTATGTCTGAACAAATTGTCACGCCTGATACCGCCGCTCTGACGGTGCCGAACAAAGATGCCAAAATCAACCTGCTGGATTTAAACCGTCAGCAGATGCGCGAGTTTTTCAAAAACATGGGCGAGAAGCCTTTCCGCGCCGATCAGGTGATGAAATGGATGTATCACTACTGCTGCGACGACTTTGATGAGATGACCGACATCAACAAAGTCCTGCGCAGTAAACTGAAAGAAGTGGCGGAGATCCGCGCCCCGGAAGTGGTTGAAGAGCAACGCTCAACCGACGGGACCATTAAATGGGCGATTGCCGTTGGCGATCAGCGCGTCGAGACCGTCTATATCCCGGAAGAAGACCGCGCCACCCTGTGCGTCTCCTCCCAGGTAGGCTGCGCGCTGGAGTGCAAATTCTGCTCCACCGCCCAGCAGGGCTTTAACCGCAACCTGCGGGTATCCGAAATTATCGGCCAGGTCTGGCGCGCGGCGAAGATCGTCGGCGCGGTGAAGACCACCGGCGTGCGTCCCATTACCAACGTAGTAATGATGGGCATGGGCGAGCCGCTGCTGAACCTCAACAACGTCGTTCCGGCGATGGAAATCATGCTCGACGATTTCGGCTTTGGCCTTTCCAAGCGTCGTGTGACCTTGTCTACCTCCGGCGTGGTGCCGGCGCTGGATAAACTCGGCGATATGATCGACGTTGCGCTGGCGATCTCCTTGCACGCGCCGAACGACACCATTCGCGACGAAATCGTCCCGATCAACAAAAAGTACAACATCGAGACGTTCCTCAACTCGGTGCGCGGCTATATTTCGAAGTCCAACGCCAACCAGGGCCGGGTGACCATCGAGTACGTGATGCTGGATCACGTCAACGACGGCACCGAGCACGCCCATGAGCTGGCGGCGCTGCTGAAAGATACGCCGTGCAAGATCAACCTGATCCCATGGAACCCGTTCCCGGGCGCGCCGTATGGCCGCAGCTCCAACAGCCGCATCGACCGTTTCTCCAAAGTCCTGATGGAGTACGGCTTTACCACCATCGTGCGTAAAACGCGCGGCGACGATATCGATGCCGCCTGCGGCCAGCTGGCGGGCGACGTCATTGACCGTACCAAGCGTACGCTGCGTAAGCGGATGCAGGGCGAAGCGATTGACGTAAAAGCGGTCTGACAAATGATGACCCGTGCAGCGCAGGCGGCACGGGTCATATTTATGGCCGATAGCCAGGCGAAATACGCTGATTCGGTTAATAATTACGGTGCGTTTTTGTCGACTTTGAGGCAGTATGTAGCGGCACAACAACCGCTTAGCATTCAATTTTGATTCGTCTCTGTGATCGCGCGGCTGACAGTCCTATACTGTGAGGCTGACGTAGCACAGATGTCTCGCGGCGCCGGCTTTTTCCCGCGCTGAACTTTAAATTTCACGTACCAGTAGTTGTAGCGAATGAATACTGAAGCCACTCAAGATCATCAAGAAGCAAACACCACGGGCGCGCGTCTGCGTCACGCCCGCGAACAACTCGGACTTAGCCAGCAAGCGGTGGCCGAACGCTTATGCCTGAAGGTGTCCACGGTTCGTGATATTGAAGACGATAAGGCCCCCGCCGACCTCGCTTCCACCTTCCTGCGCGGGTACATCCGCTCCTACGCTCGCCTCGTACACATTCCAGAAGACGAGCTGCTGCCGATGATGGCCAAGCAGGCGCCCATCCGCGCGGCGAAAGTCGCGCCAATGCAGAGTTTCTCTTTAGGCAAGCGCCGCAAAAAGCGCGACGGCTGGCTGATGAGCTTCACCTGGCTGGTGCTGTTTGTGGTTATCGGTCTGAGCGGCGCCTGGTGGTGGCAAGACCATAAGGCGCAGCAGGAAGAGATTTCGACCATGGCCGATCAGTCTTCCGCAGAGCTGAACGGCGGCGACGCCAACAGCCAGAACGTGCCGCTGGATACCAGCGCCCCTACAGCCCCGACCGCCGATAGCGCCGCGAACAGCGCGCCAACCGATACCGCCAGCGCACCGACCACCAGCGCGCCGGCCCAGACGCCAGCGGATAATAACGCTGTCGTGGCGCCTTCCCAGGCCAATGTCGATACCGCGGGGACGACGCCGGCAGCTCCGGCTACCACCCCTGCCTCGCCGTTGCCGACCGATCAGGCGAACGTCACGACTCCGGCGGCGTCGGCGCAGGATCTGGTGATGAACTTTTCCGCCGACTGCTGGCTGGAAGTGAGCGATGCCACCGGTAAAAAACTGTTCAGCGGCCTGCAGCGTAAAGGCGGTAACCTGAACCTGAGCGGTCAGGCACCGTATAAGCTGAAAATTGGCGCCCCGGCCGCGGTACAGATCCAGTATCTGGGCAAGCCTGTCGATTTAAGTCGTTTTATCAGAACTAACCAGGTTGCGCGTCTGACCCTCAATGCCGAATCATCACCGGCGCAGTAACAGACGGGTAACGCGGGAGATTTTTCATGCATAACCAGGCTCCGATTCAACGTAGAAAATCTAAACGTATTTACGTTGGTAATGTGCCAATTGGCGATGGGGCTCCCATCGCCGTTCAGTCAATGACCAATACGCGCACCACCGATGTGGCGGCGACCGTAAATCAAATCAAAGCGTTAGAGCGCGTAGGCGCGGACATTGTCCGTGTCTCTGTTCCGACGATGGACGCTGCTGAAGCGTTCAAACTTATCAAACAGCAGGTTAACGTCCCGCTGGTCGCCGATATCCACTTTGACTACCGTATTGCGCTGAAAGTGGCGGAATATGGCGTCGACTGCCTGCGTATCAACCCGGGCAACATTGGCAACGAAGAGCGCATCCGCATGGTTGTAGATTGCGCTCGCGATAAAAACATCCCGATCCGCATCGGCGTCAACGCCGGCTCGCTGGAAAAAGATCTGCAGGAAAAATATGGCGAGCCGACGCCGCAGGCGCTGCTCGAATCCGCCATGCGTCATGTCGATCATCTCGATCGTCTGAACTTCGATCAGTTTAAAGTCAGCGTTAAAGCCTCCGATGTCTTCCTGGCGGTGGAATCCTATCGTCTGCTGGCGAAACAGATCGATCAGCCGCTGCATCTCGGGATCACCGAAGCGGGCGGCGCGCGCAGCGGCGCGGTAAAATCGGCGATCGGTCTGGGACTACTGCTGTCCGAGGGGATCGGCGATACGCTGCGCGTCTCGCTGGCGGCGGATCCGGTGGAAGAGATCAAGGTCGGCTTCGATATCCTCAAATCTCTGCGTATTCGTTCCCGCGGCATTAACTTTATCGCCTGCCCGACCTGTTCACGCCAGGAGTTTGACGTTATCGGTACGGTGAATGCTCTGGAGCAGCGTCTGGAAGATATCATCACCCCGATGGATGTTTCGATCATCGGTTGCGTGGTGAACGGCCCGGGCGAAGCGCTGGTCTCCACCCTTGGCGTCACCGGCGGCAACAAGAAAAGCGGCCTGTATGAAGACGGCGTGCGTAAAGATCGCCTGGACAACAACGACATGATCGACCAGCTGGAAGCGCGGATCCGCGCCAAAGCCTCGATGCTCGATGAAGCCCGTCGGATTGATGTTCAACAGGTTGAAGCAAAATAACGTGTTGGGAAGCGATACGCTTCCCGTGTATGATTGAACCTGCGGGCGCGAGGCGCCGGGGTTCATTTTTGTATATATAAAGAGAATAAACGTGGCAAAGAACATTCAAGCCATCCGTGGCATGAACGATTATCTGCCGGGCGAAACCGCTCTCTGGCAGCGCATTGAAGGCTCACTGAAGCAGGTGCTCGGTAGCTACGGTTACAGCGAAATCCGTTTGCCGATTGTAGAGCAGACCCCGTTATTCAAACGCGCGATCGGCGAAGTGACCGACGTGGTTGAAAAAGAGATGTATACCTTCGAAGACCGCAATGGCGACAGCCTGACGCTGCGTCCGGAAGGGACGGCGGGCTGCGTACGTGCCGGCATCGAACATGGTCTGCTGTACAATCAAGAACAGCGTCTGTGGTACGTCGGGCCAATGTTCCGTCACGAGCGCCCGCAGAAAGGTCGCTACCGCCAGTTCCATCAGATCGGCGCCGAAGTGTTTGGCCTGCAGGGCCCGGACATCGACGCGGAGCTGATTATGCTGACCGCGCGCTGGTGGCGTGAGCTGGGCATCTCCGAGCACGTCAGCCTGGAGCTGAACTCCATCGGTTCGCTGGAAGCGCGCGCCAACTACCGCGACGCGCTGGTGGCATACCTGGAGCAGTTTACCGATAAACTGGATGAAGACAGTAAACGCCGGATGTATACCAACCCGCTGCGGGTGCTGGACTCCAAAAACCCGGACGTTCAGGCGCTGCTCAACGACGCGCCGGCGCTCGGCGATTATCTTGACGAAGAGTCGAAAGCCCACTTTGCCGGCCTGTGCGCGTTGCTTGACGATGCCGGGATCCGCTACACCGTCAACCAGCGCCTGGTGCGCGGCCTTGATTACTATAACCGCACCGTGTTCGAGTGGGTGACCACCAGCCTTGGTTCCCAGGGCACCGTCTGCGCCGGCGGTCGTTACGACGGCCTGGTTGAGCAGCTGGGCGGTCGCGCTACCCCGGGCGTGGGTTTTGCCATGGGGCTGGAACGTCTTGTTTTACTGGTCCAGGCAGTGAATCCGGAATTTAAAGCCGATCCTGTTGTCGATATATACCTGGTAGCCTCCGGGACCGATACTCAGTCTGCTGCAATGCGTCTGGCTGAGCAGGTTCGCGATGCGCTGCCCGGCGTGAAGCTGATGACCAACCACGGCGGCGGCAACTTTAAGAAGCAGTTCGCCCGCGCTGACAAGTGGGGGGCGCGCGTCGCGCTGGTGGTCGGTGAATCAGAGATTGCTGACGGAAACGTGGTAGTGAAGGATTTACGCTCAGGTGAGCAAACTACCGTAACGCAGGAGAGCGTTGCCGCGCATTTGCGCACACTTCTGGGTTAATCTCCCGGGAATTATTAGTCAGGAGAAGGACTGCGTGGAAACTTTTAACAACGAGAACGATCAGGTCGATGCGCTGAAGCGTTTCTTTGCCGAAAACGGCAAAGCGCTGGCGGTCGGGGTGATTTTAGGGATTGGCGCGCTGGTTGGCTGGCGCTACTGGACCTCCCATCAGCAGGATACCGCCAGAGACGCGTCGCTGGCTTACGAGAAGGCGACTTCCGCGCTGAAATCGAATACGCCAGAAGTGCTGTCAGGGGCAGAGAAATTCGCGGCTGACAATAAAAATACCTACGGCGCCTTCGCCTCTCTCGAGCTGGCACAGCATTTTGTTGAACAGAACGATCTGCCGAACGCTGAAAAGCAGCTGCAGCAGGGGCTGGCGGCCGCATCTGATGATAATCTGAAATCGGTTATCAGTATGCGTCTGGCCCGCGTTCAGCTGCAAATGAAACAGGCTGATGCGGCGCTGAAAACCCTCGACAGCATCAAAGGTGAGGGCTGGACCGCCATTGTGGCCGATTTGCGCGGCGAAATTCTGTTGAGCAAAGGCGATAAGCAAGGGGCCCGTGCGGCGTGGGAAGCTGGCGTGAAAAGCGATGCTTCTCCTGCGCTCAGCGAAATGATGCGTATGAAAATGAATAATTTGTCCATCTGAGAGGGACTCGATGCAATTGCGTAAATTACTGTTGCCAGGGCTGCTTTCCGTTACCTTGCTGAGCGGGTGTTCGCTGTTTAATAGCGAAGAAGATGTGGTGAAAATGTCACCGCTGCCGACGGTAGAAAACCAGTTTACGCCGTCCACGTCCTGGAGCACCTCGGTTGGCGATGGTATCGGCGAATTTTACTCTAACCTTCATCCGGCCTTTGCCGACGGCGTAGTGTATGCTGCTGACCGTAAAGGCACCGTCAAAGCGCTGAACGCCGACGACGGCAAAGAGGTGTGGTCGGTGAATCTGGCGGAGAAAGATGGTTGGTTCTCGCGCACGCCAGCGCTGCTTTCCGGCGGGGTGACCGTCTCTGGCGGCCATGTTTATATCGGCAGCGAGAAAGCGCAGCTTTATGCGCTGAATACCAGCGATGGTACCGTGGCCTGGCAAACCCGTGTCGCCGGCGAGGCGCTGTCGCGTCCGGTGGTGAGCGATGGCATGGTGCTGGTGCATACCAGCAACGGCCAGCTGCAGGCGCTAAACGAGACCGATGGGGCCGTGAAGTGGACCGTTAACCTCGATATGCCGGCGCTCTCCCTGCGCGGCGAGTCTGCGCCTGCGACCGCCTACGGCGCGGCGATCGTCGGCGGCGACAACGGCCGCGTTAGTGCAGTATTGATGCAGCAGGGGCAGATGATTTGGCAGCAGCGTATTTCTACGGCCACCGGCCCGACGGAAATTGACCGCCTGAACGACGTCGACACGACGCCGATCATCGTTAACGGTGTGGTTTATGCGCTGGCTTATAACGGTAACCTGACCGCGCTGGACCTGCGTAGCGGCCAGATTATGTGGAAACGCGAGCTGGGTTCGGTGAATGATTTCATCGTCGATGGTAACCGTATCTACCTGGTAGACCAGAACGATCGCCTGCTGGCACTGACCACCGACGGCGGTGTAACCCTGTGGACGCAAAGCGATCTGCTGCACCGTTTGCTGACCGCGCCGGTGTTGTATAATGGCAATCTGGTCGTCGGCGATAGCGAAGGCTACATGCACTGGGTTAATCCGGAAGATGGCCATTTTGTGGCGCAGCAGAAAGTCGATAGTTCCGGCTTCCTGACCGACCCGGTGGTTGCCGATGGTCGACTGCTGATCCAGGCGAAAGACGGTACGCTGTACGCGATTACGCGTTAATTACCGCTGTCGTGAGTGATTAAGAAACGGCCCCTGGCAGACAGGGGCCGTTTTGACTTTTTTAAAAACGTCGTTAAGACGATGTTGCTTAGTGATTGTATGAGGCATTTAACATGATACCTGTGGTCGCGCTTGTCGGGCGCCCTAACGTTGGAAAATCCACGCTCTTTAACCGCCTGACGCGCACTCGTGATGCGCTGGTTGCGGATTTCCCGGGGCTGACTCGTGACCGTAAGTACGGTCGGGCCGAAGTCGAAGGCCGCGAATTCATCTGTATCGATACCGGTGGTATTGATGGTACGGAAGAGGGCGTGGAAACCCGGATGGCGGAGCAGTCGCTGCTGGCAATCGAAGAGGCCGATGTGGTGTTGTTTATGGTCGATGCGCGCGCGGGCCTGATGCCGGCGGACATCGCGATCGCTAAACACCTGCGCTCTCGTGAAAAGCCCACCTTCCTGGTGGCTAACAAAACCGACGGCATCGACGTCGACCAGGCGATGGCGGACTTCTGGTCGCTCGGCCTGGGCGATATCTATCCGATTGCCGCTTCGCACGGCCGCGGCGTGACCAGCCTGCTGGAGCAGGCCCTGCTGCCATGGGTCGATGAGGTTAATCCGCAGGAAGAGGTGGATGAAGACGCCGAATACTGGGCGAAATTCGAAGCCGAGCAGAATGGCGAAGCGGAAGAAGAGCCGGAAGACGACTTCAATCCGCAGGATCTGCCGATCAAGCTGGCGATTGTCGGGCGTCCTAATGTCGGTAAATCAACCCTCACCAATCGCATCCTCGGTGAAGATCGCGTGGTGGTCTACGATATGCCGGGCACCACCCGTGACAGCATTTATATCCCGATGCAGCGTGACGAGCGCGAATACGTGCTCATCGATACCGCTGGGGTGCGCAAGCGCGGGAAAATCACCGACGTAGTGGAAAAGTTCTCGGTGATCAAAACGCTGCAGGCGATTGAAGACGCCAACGTCGTGCTGCTGGTGATCGATGCTCGCGAAGGGATCTCCGACCAGGACCTCTCGCTGCTGGGCTTTATTCTTAACAGCGGCCGTTCGCTGGTGATCGTCGTTAACAAGTGGGATGGCCTGAGTCAGGAAGTGAAGGAGCAGGTGAAGGAGACCCTCGACTATCGTCTGGGCTTTATCGACTTTGCCCGGGTGCACTTCATCTCCGCCCTGCACGGCAGCGGCGTCGGCAACCTGTTTGAATCGGTACGCGAAGCCTACGACAGCGCTACGCGCCGCGTAAGCACCGCGATGCTGACCCGGATCATGAACATGGCGGCGGAAGATCATCAGCCACCGCTGGTGCGTGGCCGTCGCGTGAAGCTGAAATACGCCCACGCCGGGGGCTACAACCCGCCTATCGTGGTGATCCACGGTAACCAGGTCAAGGATCTGCCGGATTCCTACAAGCGCTATCTGATGAACTACTTCCGTAAATCCCTGGACGTGATGGGCACGCCAATCCGGATCCAGTTCAAGGAAGGGGAAAACCCGTTCGCTAACAAGCGTAACACCCTGACGCCGAACCAGATGCGTAAACGTAAGCGCTTGATCAAACACATCAAGAAAAGCAAATAATCATTAAACCCGCTTCGGCGGGTTTTTTGTGGCCGCCATGCCGGTAAATGTCAAAACCTTCCGCCATAATCCCGCGATACTTCGCCGGGAACAGAGCGGCTCAAAGGTGGACTTACTATGCAGATTGGTTTTATCGGCCTCGGCGCGGTGGTGGAAACCGCCTATTTACCGGCGCTGCGTCGCCTGGGGGACGTCATCGACCGCTGCCAGGGCTATGACCTGGACTGCAGCAGAGCGCTGCCGGGGATCCAGCGCTGTAGTTCGCTGTCGGCGCTGCTGGCCGAACCCCTGGATACGCTCTTCATTACCACCTCATCACTTCAGCATCTGCCCGTACTGGAGAGGGCGTTAGCCAGCGGCATTTCCCGCATCGTGGTGGAAAAGCCGATCGTGGCCAACCTTGAGCAGGCCGCCCGGCTGCGGGCGCTGCTGGCGCCGACTGAGCAGGCCGCGCGGGTGCTGGCTCTTGACCACTGGATGGCGCGAGGCGTTGCGCTGAACGCTCCTGGCCCGCTGTGGCGGGCGGAAGGGGAGGCCAGCGGCCTGCCTCCGCCGCACCTGTCAGCGCAGGATATCGTCTGGATCGAAGGTTATTTGCAGGAGCCAAGCGGCTTTAACAGCGCTGGTGAGCCGGTCGCACTCAATTTTGCCACCGGGGAGCTGGATACCCGGCAGCTGCGTCACCCTGATGGGGTGATCCTCGATATCGGCACCCATGTCCTGGCGATGCTCCGCGAAACCCTGCACGCCAGCGGAGGCGATACGGCGCTGAGCCTTTCCCTTCGGGTGGCGAAAGACCGCCTCGGCCATGACATTGCTCCTGGGGATACGAGCACTGCCGAGGGGGAGGCGCATCTGCAGGGAACCCTGGGCACTATCCCGCTCAATATCTGGCTCAACAAATACGCGGGTCCCGCGGGCGGGCAAAAGGGAATGCGGATAGGACTGCGGGACGGGCGAATAATCACCCTCGATCGCGCCCCTGAGGGCGAAGTGGTGACGCTACAGGACGGCGAGCGGGTGCAGCGCTGGACCCGGCCCGGGGCGATCTATACGCACTGTCTTGATGAGCTGATCCTCGGCGCTGATAATCTGTTTATCCGGGCGCCGGACAGCGTGGCCGGGCTAACGCAGCGTAGGCTTGAGGAAGTGGAATGGCTGCTCAGGTTGCAGCAGCAATTACGCGGCCCGCATTAAACCCGGAACATGATAAAATAGGTGCAGATAAACGTTGAAAGGAATGGTTATGGAACTTGATTGCCCTCTGTGCCACGCGCCGTTAGATGTCAAAGGCAGTAGCGCGCATTGCGCCCAGTGCGAAAGGGTATTTACCCTTGAGGCCCGCTGCCCGGAATGCCACCAGCCGCTGGAGGTGCTGAAGGCGTGCGGCGCGGTGGATTACTTTTGCCAGCATGGGCATGGCCTTATCTCGAAAAAACGGGTGGAATTTATTCCGCTGGTTTAGTGGGCGAAGGCTTTCTGGCCCGCGTTTTTTTCACCGGCGCGATCTGCTTCACTTCGCTTTCGACCCAGCCGTCTTTCAGGCGGGTGGTGAGCAGATCGCCGGTTTTGACCTGTTTTGTCTGCTTCAGCACCGTACCGCCGCTCACCGAGGTGACGCTGTAGCCCCGCGCCAGGGTGGCTAAGGGGCTCACCGCCTCCAGATGGGTCACCGCGTTGCCAAACCGTTCACGCCGCTCGCTGAGGCGGCCACGCATAATTTCCGCCAGCCGGTATTCCAGCTGCTGGATCCGCGACTGCGCGCGGTGGATCCGCGGCTGCGGGTTGTAGTGATTCAGACGCTGAACGGTGCGCTTTTGCCGCTGTTCTGCGCGCTTAAGCTGTGACTCCACGGCGATACGCATCCGCTGGCGCAGGCGTTCCAGGGCGGTCTGCTGGCGGGCCAAGCGCAGCTGTGGATGCTGTTGCTGCAGGCGATGGAACAGCTGGGTAAAACGGCGCTGGCGACTGGCGAGGAAATAGTCCATCGCCATTTCCAGCCGCTGCTGTCCGGACTGCAGCTGGCGCAGCAGCTCCTGCTGGTTGCGGCTGACGATTTCCGCGGCGGCTGAGGGAGTCGGTGCCCGCAGGTCGGCAACAAAATCAGCGATCGTGACGTCGGTTTCATGGCCGACGGCGCTGACGATAGGGATCTGGCTGGCGAAAATAGCCCGCGCCACCCGCTCATCGTTAAAACTCCACAGATCCTCCAGCGAACCGCCGCCGCGTCCGACAATCAGTACGTCACACTCCTGGCGCGCGTTGGCCAGCGCGATGGCGCGCACAATCTGCCCGGGGGCGTCGTCACCCTGGACCGCGGTTGGGTAGATGATCACCGGTAGCCCGGGATCGCGGCGCCTGAGGACATGGAGAATATCGTGCAGCGCGGCACCGGTTTTCGAGGTGATGACGCCGACGCAGTGGGCGGGAGAGGGGAGCGCCTGCTTATGTTTTTGCTCGAACAGTCCTTCCGCCGTTAACTGCGCTTTGAGCTGCTCATACTTCTGCTGTAATAACCCTTCGCCGGCGGGCTGCATGCTTTCGACGATAATCTGGTAGTCGCCGCGCGGCTCATACAGCGTGATGTTGGCGCGAACCAGCACCTGCTGCCCGTGCTGCGGGCGAAACGTCACCCGGCGGTTGCTGTTGCGGAACATCGCGCAGCGCACCTGGGCGTTATCGTCTTTTAAGGTGAAGTACCAGTGGCCGGAGGAGGGCTGGCTGAAGTTAGAGATCTCGCCGCTGATCCAAACCTGGCCCATTTCGCGCTCAAGCAGCAGACGCACCGTCTGATTGAGGCGGCTTACGGTAAAAATTGCGGGGGATTGAGAGGGTAACATGTGAGCAAGATCAAACTTTAAATCAGCAGGTTATTCAGTCGATAGTAACGCGCTCAGAGGGGATGGCAAGTATTATTTGCAAAAAAGGGTAGATGCAATCGGTTACGCTCTGTATAATGCCACGGCAATATTTATCCACCCTGGTCGAGATATTGCCCATGCTACGTATCGCTAAAGAAGCCCTGACGTTTGACGACGTCCTCCTCGTTCCCGCTCATTCTACCGTTCTGCCGAATACTGCCGATCTCAGCACTCAGCTGACGAAAACCATTCGTCTGAATATTCCTATGCTCTCCGCAGCCATGGATACCGTAACGGAAGCGCGTCTGGCTATTGCCCTGGCACAGGAAGGCGGCATCGGCTTTATTCACAAAAACATGTCCATCGAGCGCCAGGCGGAAGAAGTTCGTCGCGTGAAGAAACATGAGTCCGGCGTGGTCACCGACCCGCAGACTGTTCTGCCGACGACCACTCTGCGTGAAGTGAAAGAGCTGACCGAGCGCAACGGTTTCGCCGGCTACCCGGTGGTTACCGAAGAAAACGAGCTGGTCGGCATCATCACCGGCCGCGACGTGCGTTTCGTCACCGATCTGAACCAGCCGGTCAGCGTCTACATGACGCCGAAAGAGCGTCTGGTCACCGTTCGTGAAGGCGAAAGCCGTGAAGTGGTCTTCGCTAAGATGCACGAAAAACGCGTCGAGAAAGCGCTGGTCGTGGATGAGAGCTTCCACCTGCGCGGCATGATCACCGTCAAAGACTTCCAGAAAGCAGAACGTAAACCGAACGCCTGTAAAGATGAGCAGGGCCGTCTGCGCGTAGGCGCGGCGGTCGGCGCCGGTGCCGGCAACGAAGAGCGCGTAGACGCGTTGGTAGCGGCAGGCGTTGACGTTCTGCTGATCGACTCCTCGCACGGTCACTCAGAAGGCGTTCTGCAGCGTATCCGTGAAACGCGCGCGAAATATCCTGACCTGCAGATCATCGGCGGCAACGTCGCCACTGGCGCAGGCGCACGCGCGCTGGCGGAAGCTGGCTGCAGCGCGGTGAAAGTGGGCATCGGCCCGGGCTCCATCTGTACTACCCGTATCGTCACCGGCGTGGGTGTGCCGCAGATCACCGCTGTTTCCGACGCGGTGGAAGCGCTGGAAGGGACCGGTATTCCGGTTATCGCTGACGGCGGTATCCGTTTCTCCGGCGATATCGCCAAAGCGATCGCCGCCGGTGCGGCGGCGGTGATGGTTGGCTCCATGCTGGCGGGTACCGAAGAGTCCCCGGGTGAAATCGAACTCTATCAGGGGCGCTCTTACAAATCCTACCGCGGGATGGGCTCCCTTGGCGCGATGTCCAAAGGCTCCTCTGATCGCTATTTCCAGAGCGATAACGCCGCTGACAAACTGGTGCCGGAAGGTATCGAAGGCCGCGTGGCCTATAAAGGCCGCCTGAAAGAGATCATTCACCAGCAGATGGGCGGCCTGCGTTCCTGTATGGGTCTGACCGGCTGTGGTACCATTGACCTGCTGCGTACCAAAGCTGAATTCGTACGCATCAGCGGTGCGGGCATTCAGGAAAGCCACGTTCACGACGTGACCATCACCAAAGAGTCCCCGAACTACCGTCTGGGCTCCTGATTTCTTCGCCCGACCTTGCGTCGGGCGATTTATTTACTCTGTTTCACTTGCCTCGGAATTAGCGTCAATGACGGAAAACATTCATAAACATCGCATCCTCATCCTCGACTTCGGGTCTCAGTATACTCAGCTGGTGGCGCGTCGCGTGCGTGAGCTGGGCGTCTACTGTGAGCTGTGGGCATGGGATGTCACGGAAGCACAGATCCGCGAATTTAATCCAAGCGGCATCATTCTTTCCGGCGGCCCGGAAAGCACCACCGAAGAGAACAGCCCGCGCGCGCCGCAGTATGTGTTCGAAGCCGGCGTGCCGGTATTTGGCGTCTGCTACGGCATGCAGACCATGGCGATGCAGCTGGGCGGCCATGTAGAAGGTTCTAACGAGCGTGAGTTTGGTTACGCGCAGGTTGAAGTGGTTAACGACAGCGCGCTGGTGCGCGGTATCGAAGATTCCCTGACCGCAGACGGCAAACCGCTGCTGGACGTGTGGATGAGCCACGGCGACAAAGTGACCGCCATCCCGGCGGACTTCGTGACCGTCGCCAGCACCGACAACTGCCCGTTCGCCATTATGGCCAACGAAGAAAAACGCTTCTACGGCGTGCAGTTCCACCCGGAAGTGACCCACACCCGTCAGGGAATGCGTATGCTGGAGCGCTTCGTGCGCGACATCTGCCAGTGCGAAGCGCTGTGGACCCCGGCGAAAATCATCGACGACGCCGTTGAGCGTATCCGTCAGCAGGTTGGCGACGACAAAGTGATCCTCGGCCTCTCCGGCGGTGTGGACTCTTCGGTGACCGCGATGCTGCTGCACCGCGCTATCGGCAAAAACCTGACCTGCGTATTCGTGGACAACGGTCTGCTGCGCCTGAACGAAGCGCAGCAGGTGATGGAGATGTTCGGCGACCACTTTGGCCTGAACATTGTTCACGTTGAAGGCGAGCAGCGTTTCCTCGACGCGCTGGCGGGTGAAAGCGATCCGGAAGCGAAGCGTAAAATTATCGGTCGCGTTTTCGTGGAAGTGTTCGACGAAGAAGCGCTGAAGCTGGACGACGTCAAATGGCTGGCGCAGGGTACCATCTACCCTGACGTTATCGAGTCTGCCGCTTCCGCCACCGGTAAAGCGCACGTCATCAAATCTCACCACAACGTGGGCGGCCTGCCGAAAGAGATGAAGATGGGCCTGGTTGAGCCGCTGCGTGAGCTGTTCAAAGACGAAGTGCGTAAGATCGGCCTGGAACTGGGCCTGCCGTACGACATGCTCTACCGACACCCGTTCCCGGGCCCCGGCCTTGGCGTGCGCGTGCTGGGCGAAGTGAAGAAAGAGTACTGCGACCTGCTGCGTCGTGCGGACGCTATCTTCATCGAAGAGCTGCACAAAGCTGATCTGTATAACAAAGTCAGCCAGGCGTTCACTGTGTTCCTGCCGGTTCGTTCCGTCGGCGTGATGGGCGATGGCCGTAAATACGACTGGGTGGTTTCCCTGCGTGCGGTGGAAACCATCGACTTCATGACCGCGCACTGGGCACACCTGCCGTATGATTTCCTCGGCCGCGTCTCCAACCGTATCATCAATGAAGTGAACGGTATCTCCCGCGTGGTGTATGACATCAGCGGCAAGCCGCCAGCAACGATTGAGTGGGAATAATCCCCGGCGTTAGCTGAGTAAAACGAAACCCTCTGTGTTTACAGAGGGTTTTTTTATAGCTGCTACATTAAGGTCTCCCACCTGACGGCAAGCGCTAATCGCGCATATATTGATGCATCTGGGCCGCCGTCAGATCCCACTGGCTTCCTTCAAACGGGGGCATATAGCTGCCATCATCTTCGCCAATCTCAGCGGCAGTGAGCTGATTGAGTTTATCGTTCATTGTCATTAACAGATCCCGGTATTTCTCTGGCTCCCGGGCGAGGTTATGATTTTCTTCGGGGTCGTTAACCAGATCGAAAAGTTCAACATCATTATTCTCCAGCAGCTCGGCCAGGGTAGCAGGAATATGATGCTGCTTGAGCGAAAAGTAGCGGGCAAATTTATAGTGTCCATCGTTGATCATACGGATCCCTGAGCGATGGGAAAAATCAGGATGGAGTGACGCGATCGCTTTTTTAAATTGATCGTGCGGGAGTTTTTCTCCAGCCAGCTTTCTGAATTTTGCCGTGTATTGCGCATCCATATACAGGATCATGCCGTAACAATAAAGCGAACCCGGACGCAGCGCATTTAAGCCCGCTTGCTCAGGATGCGCCAGTAATGGGCTCATATCCCGGCCTTTTCTGCCCTCCAGGACTTTCTCTCGCAGCGAGCGATCGCGTCCAGTCAGACCAATCAGGGTCGGTACTAAATCCAGATGATTGGTCAAACTGTTGCAGCGGATATTTCCCGGATACGCCGGATGGCGAATGATCATCGGCACATGGATCTGCTCTTTGTACACCGAGGAACCTTTACCATGCATCTGGTGGGAGCCACCGAGTTCCCCATGGTCGGCGGTAAAGACGATAATCGTATTTTGCGTCAGCTGCAGGTTATCCAGCTCATTGAGAATCGCCTCAAGATGCTGGTCATTATCGCGAATACAGTTGAAATAATAATCCAGTAATTTGCGCCAGCGCCGGTCTTCATCGGGGAACTGTCCCTCCATCACCGCCCTGGCATTCTGGTACTCTTTATGGGCGGCAGGTCTGCCAGGCTCATCGAGCGACTGATGGCGGTTTGCAGGCAGCGGATAGTCTGGCCAGCTTTGCTGATAGATTTGGTTGTGCGGGGGTTGGGTTGGCAGCAGGGTGTGGTTTTCTTTATCCATTGGCCCTTTCCACTGCACCTGCTCACCATGCTCATCGGTGTCGATAAACATGACATCGTGGGGGTTAACCAGGTTTACTGCCGCGAACCAGGGCTTATTTTCATCATTCAGCGGGCGGCCGGTGTTACGTAGCCAACTAATGGTCTGCCCCGTGGTGACTGAATCAAAGAAATAGCCGCCCTTACTTTTCCCGATGACATCGCCAATGCCGTGATAATCAGAGAAACCATACTTTTCCATAATTTCATGCAGTCGCGGCGTCGGGATCTCGCCCAGGTCCATTTCTTCTACCGATTTACCAGCGACCGGCTGATCGATCTCCCGGGTAAGATGCCATTTACCTTTATACGCCGTGTAATAACCCAGTTCACGCATCATATGGCCCACGGTACGTAATTCCGGGTCCAGATCGTAATTCATCCAGGGGAAGCCAAGATTATCAAACATCCGGGTGTGCGGCATATGGAGCCCGGTGTACATGACAGAGCGCGATGGCGTACAAACGTTGGCCGTGTTCTGATGATTGGTAAAAGTGATACCCGTTTTCATCAGGCGTTCCCGGCCCGGCACCGGAAAGGGATACCGCTCGAAATAACGTTCCTGATCGCAGGTTATGAGTAAAATATTGTAGCCTTCGGGCAGTGTGTCAGGGATTTCGCCGGTGAAAGGAATATCCCATGCCGCTTTCGGGGCGGCATTATTTTGCGCGGCGTTTCCCGTCTCTGGTAACAGGCTCACGACAGCGGCAATCCCCAGACCTTTGAGGAGATCGCGGCGATTTCCATCTATTTTATTTGGTTCTTTCATCTTCAGACTCCGTTAATTGTAATATATTTTGCCGAATCTCCGAGATAAGACTCATAATGAGCGCGGGCGGCTGGCAATTTAATAAAAGCCTTCGCATGACGTTCATATAGGGCGTGATATGGCCGAAAAAAGTTAAATAGCCGCTGCACAGGTAATTCTGTGCTTCGTCGTCATGGATGGTAAAACGGTGTTTAGGGCATCCCCCATGGCAGGCAAAGCGCCAGTGGCAGCTCTGACAGCGGGCAGAGAGTTGGCCCTTTTGCTTCCCGAACTGTTGCTGAAATGGCGAGCTCGCCATCGCTGCCATAGCATCTTGCTTCAGATTACCCAGCTTATATTCCGCTGAGACAAAGTGATCGCAGCTGTAGACATCGCCGTTTTGCTCCACCAGTAAACTCTGCCCACAGACAGGCTGCATGGTGCAGAGCGTGGCGGGCTGGCCGGCCCATACGCCGAGCAGATTATCAAAGTACTGGATAAACACCCTGCCAACATCGTTTTCCAGCCAGTCGTCGAAAACACTGCACAAAAATTTGCCCCAGCCCTCAGGGGTAACTGACCAGGGAGCAGGGGAGTCAACGAGAGGAATAAACTGGAGATGGTGAAGGTTTAGCTCGCGGCTCAGGCAGCGATAGAGACTTTTCCCCTGGCTTGCAGACTGGCGGCTGACCACCACCATGGCATTTACCGGAACGTCATGCTGCTGCAGGCAGCGTATGGCCTGCACAACTTTTTCCCAGGTGGGTTTTCCGCAGCCCGTCGTACGCCAGGTGTCGTGGAGTGACGCAGGGCCATCAATGGATAATCCGACCAGAAATCCATGACGACGCAAAAAACGAGCCCATTTATCGTTCAGCAAGATGCCGTTGGTTTGCAGGCTGTTGGCGATGATTTTGTTACCACGGTAACGCTGCTGGAGCTCGACCACCTTTGCAAAAAAATCCAGCCCGCATAAGGTAGGCTCACCGCCCTGCCAGCAAAACTCGACGTTTTGCGAGGGGGTCGATGAAATGGTGTTGTGAATGTACGCTTCCAGCGTGAGGTCGTCCATGGTGGCATACCCTGGACGCGGAACCTCGTTTTCCAGATAAAAGCAATACCGACAGGCCAGATTGCATCGATTGCCGCCGGGTTTTGCTACGGTATTAAAATTAGCGCTCATTCTTTGCTATGCTCGAACGGTTTCGATGAGGAAGATAGTAAAGCTAATTGTGTTACCGGAGGTGTGGCTAATGTTACCGATGGCGACTGGCTTTATTTTTTGGATCATTATGCAAGCGAAAAATACAGGCGGTATCGTTATTTTTCGCAGGTGACAGCATGCCCTGCTATTCTCTTAAAAATTTCATCATTGATTTGGTGAATGTATTTTCATTAAAAATTTATAGTATGAATAATGCCTGCCATATGGCTATAAGGGCAGGCGTAAATTATCAAGGGCGTAGTGATCCACGTTTACTCTTCAGCAAGGTTGTTTTTGGCTATCGGTTGGTCAACGGCCGCTGCCGGATATTCTACATTACGTTCATCCTGCGCCTTACCCGCCTCGCGCACCATCGCCAGCGCCAGTCCGGCAACGATCAACGTTAACCCGGTGGACACCCACATTCCGCCGATAATGCCCAGCCGGTGGTTCAGCCATGCGTAGGCAAAGGGTGAAACAGCTGCCATCAGTTGCCCGGGGATCAGCAGGAGACCCGTGCGGCTGGCGTAGCTTTCTGCGCTAAACAGCGCCAGCGGCAGCGTCGCTTTGACAATCGTCACCAGCCCGTTAATCGCGCCATAGCCCAGCACAAACCCGGCTGCGCATCCGGCAAAGGTCGTGCTGCTCAATCCAAGGAGAAAACAGAGCGGCATGGCGAGCGCAGTAAAACGCGTTAGCGTGAGTGAGGTGACCCGGGGACCGGCCAGCACTTCCCCCAGCCGGGCGCCGGTCTGGCCGAATCCCCACAGCATACCGACGGCAACCGGCAGACCAAAGTGGCTGATAAACTCCGGCAGATGGGTAGAGGTACCGTTAGAGATGAAGGTGATCAGCGCAATAAAGATCGCGTAACGCGCCCCGTTACGCCGGTCGCCCTCTGCTGTCGCTGGCGAGGCTGGTGATTTCGCCGCTGAACTGAGCCGCTGGCGAGGCAGTTGATAACTCAGCCATGCGCTCAGCAGGCCAAACAGCGCATAGATCCGCAGGGCATTCTGCCAGGGCATGATGGTTAATAACGCCTCGCCCAGCGGCCAGAAGAGGGCAGAGGCCAGACCGCCAGCGAGAGTGATATGAGAGATAGTTTTCCGCGCCTGCTGACCGTACAGATTCACCACTGCGGCGAACAGCGCATCATACAGTGAGAGCCGCATGCCGATGCCGGTCAGCAGCCAGGCGCCGTACCAGCCGGCCAGCGAAGGGCGCCAGGCCATCATGGCGCAGCTGGCGGCTATCAGTAAGGTACCGCTGGTGACCACCAGCCTTCCGCCAAAGCGAGCCAGCAGCCTGGCAACGAACGGGGAGACAGCGGCCATCATCAGCATCGCAAGCGTCAGGCCGAGATAGATCTGCGGCAAGGACCATCCTTTGTCGGCGGCGATAGCCCCGGCAAAGGTGCCGGGCATATAAAAAGAGATCCCCCAGTTGATGAGTTGCTGACCGCCCGCGGTGAAGGCAAGGCGTCGGGGAATAGCGTTTATTTCCATGGTTTTTCATTCCGTTAAGACAGTTGTCCTGAGCATACCCGGCAGGCTATTGTTCTGGCAGAGCGGCTACCTTATGCGCGGTATAAGAGAAACTTTTATGACAACACTGAACCTGGGAAATCTGGCGACCTTCCGGCTGGTCGTACAGCGCGGCAGCTTTTCTGCCGCCGCCGACGCGCTGGGGATCTCCCAACCTGCCGTCAGCCTGCAGGTACGTCAGCTGGAGCAGTTTTTACAGACCAGGCTGCTGGAGCGAACCGGACGTGGGATCAAGGCGACGGCGGCGGGAATGGCATTGCTGGCCCACAGCGAGCAGATCGATCGGGCGGTGAATAGCGCGGTGCAGTCGGTCAGCGCATTCAGTCAGGAGGTTAATGGATCGTTGACGCTGGGGACTGGCGCGACGGCCTGCATTCATCTTCTTCCACCGCTGCTGCAGCATCTTCGTCAGCAGCACCCGCTGCTGACGGTGGGGGTGACCACCGGCAACACGCTGGATATCGTCCGCGCGGTGGAAGAAAACCGGCTCGATCTCGGGCTGGTCACGCTGCCCGTGCAGGGGCGCAGTCTGGCGGTGACTGCGATGTTAGATGAGGAGTTCGTGACCATCTATGCCAGCCGCGAGACGGAGATGCCGGCGGTTTATACTCCCGCCGAGCTGCAGGCGCAGCCGCTCATTGCCTTCGAGGCGGGTAGCGGCACGCGGGATCTGATTGACCGCTGGTTCCGCTCGGCGGGACTGGCGGTGACGCCGGTAATGCAGTTGGGGAGCATCGAGGCGATTAAGCGCATGGTGCGGGCAGGGCTGGGCTACAGCATCGTGCCCCGCATGGCGGTGGAGCGGGTGGAGGATCGCGACGGATTACGCGTACACTCGCTGGCGCCGCGGCTATACCGACAGCTGGCGGTAGTCATGCGTCAGGACAAAATTGTGACAAAAGGTATCGCTGAAATGCTGCGCCTGCTGCATACCGTGCGCTTATAAATCGCCGACGGCAAAATTACCGCATCAAAGACAGTACTTCAGCAGCGAGCGGCTCTGCCTGCGGAGTGTGGCGCTTGCAGTATTAGAATCAAAAGATTACTCGCGGGGGGAGGGTTCGACGGTGAGCGATGACTCCTGCGACGCTTTTTTATCCTGATGATGGTACCAGGCGCCGATGGAGGAGTAGACAAAGCGTCCAAAGAAGAAGAGAAAGCTGATAAGCAGTACGATACGGGTCATGCGACGGTTAAATCGATGTCGTTTACGCATACTGGGTGCCTGACTCACAAAAGGATCCTTGAAGTATACCCGAAGATGGGCGATGGGGGTATTAAGGCACAGGAACGAGATGGGGTCAATTGATGCAGATGTAAAAGTGCGGCAGTGAAAACATTAATTAATGTTATATAAGATAATCGTCGTATTTACATGCTCACTTTATTAGCCGTGAAATGTCGGGAAAAATAAGATTTATTAATGTTGGTGTCAGCATTTGTTGATTTATATCAATAGTCTCCTTCTCTTGGCCACTAAAATCAGCGGACGTTACCGTGTCGTTATTATTTACGCGGTCAGCATGGGTGGTTGGATGCCTGCCTGAATATGCCTCGCGGGAGCAGAGGCACTCTGTAGAGCACCTATGAATTTATTAAAATACTATCAACAATATCGCGACAAGTGGTGGGCTTTACCGCTCGTTCTGCCTGCGCTGTTATTACCGGTCGCCAGATGGGCGAATACCTACACCATGCTCAATGGTCATATGGTATTTTTGTATTATCTTCCCCTGGCGCTGGTGCTCAGCCTGATGATGTTTTTTGGTTGGGCGGCGATCCCTGGCATTATTATTGGCCTGCTGTTAACTCTGGCCCACGGCATGATGCTTGAGCAATCCATCGGTGTACTGTTCCATTTCCTTATCCCCTGCGTGCTCTGCTGGGGCGGCTACCGCATTTTTGTCCCCCAGCGTCAGCAGGTCTCACACGGCAACGTCCGACTGATGCCGCATCGTCTGTTCTGGCAAATGCTGCTCCCCTCGGTCATTTTTCTGATTTTGTCACAGATTGCCGAATATCTTGGACTCCATCCGCGCACAACGGAAATGACCGGCGTTACGCCATTTAGTTTACGTTCATTAATCACCTTTCAGGCGCTAATGGTAGGGTGCCTGACCGGCATGCCGCTGTGTTATTTTGTGTTACGGGTCATTCGTAATCCTTTTCATTTACGCGGCTTTATTTCTCAGGTTCGCTTACAAATTGATCCAAAAATAAAAAAAATTGAAATTATTTGCTGGGCGACGGTATTAATTCTGCTACTGTGGCTATTATTGATGCCGCTTAATGATAGCAGCACCATATTTAGTACGAATTATACGTTGTCATTGCTGATGCCGGTGATGCTCTGGGGTGCCATGCGTTTTGGCTATCGCTTTATCTCACTGATCTGGACGCCGGTGCTGATTGCCGTGATCCATTTTCATTACCGTTACTTACCAATTTACCCAAGCTATAACACCCAGTTGGCGATCACGTCATCAAGCTATCTGGTATTCTCGTTTATTGTCGCCTATACGGCGATGCTGGCGACACAGCAGCGGCTGATCTACGCTCGCGTCCGGCAGATGGCCTTCCTCGACCCGGTGGTTCATATGCCGAACTTGCGGGCGCTGAGCCGGGCGCTCAACGGCACGAGCTGGTCGACGCTCTGTTTTCTGCGCATTCCTGAGCTTGAACTGCTGGGGCGCCACTATGGGGTACTTTTGCGAATCCAGTATAAGCAAATGCTGGCGAACCACCTGAGAACGCTGCTGCAGCCCAACGAAGCGGTATATCATCTTGCCGGTCACGATTTAGTGTTCCGTCTCAATAGCGAAGGGCACCAGGCGCGCATTCACTTAATTGACCGCTCCCTGCGACAGTTCCGTTTCCACTGGGACGGGGTCCCCCTGCAGCCGCGGATCGGCATGAGCTATTGCAGCGTTCGCTCGCCGGTCAAGCATCTGTATTTACTGCTTGGCGAGTTGAACACCATTGCCGACATGTCGTTAGCCAGCGGCCATCCGGAAAATTTACAGCGCCGCGGCGCGGGCCATGTTCAGCAGGATCTGAAAGATAAAGTCGTGATGATGAACCGCATTCTCAAAGCGCTGGAACATGACCATTTTGTCCTGATGGCGCAGCCTATCCAGGGCATTCGCGGCGATCGCTATCATGAAGTGCTGGTGAGGATGGAAGGGGAGTCGGGTGAGCTAACGGGGCCAAACGAGTTCTTGCCGGTGGCGCACGAGTTTGGGCTGTCCACGCGGGTGGATCAGTGGGTTATTGAGCATACGCTGGCCTTTATGGACGCCAACCGGCGGGCGCTGCCCGGTCTGCGGCTGGCGATCAATCTTTCTCCGGTGTCGCTGAGCCGCAGCCAGTTTCCTCAGGAGGTCGAAGCGCTGCTGCAGGCCTACAACATTGAGCCATGGCAGATTATTTTCGAGCTGACCGAGAACTACGCGCTCAGCAATCCCGAGCTGGTCTGCCAGACTTTAGAGCATCTGCGGGCGCTGGGCTGCCGGGTGGCGATCGATGATTTTGGTACCGGCTACGCCAGCTACGCCCGGTTAAAAACAATGAACGTCGACATTCTTAAAATCGACGGCAGTTTTATTCGCAATCTGCTTGCCAGCAGTCTTGATTACCAGGTCGTGGACTCTATTTGTCGTCTGGCGCGTATGAAGAACATGCAGGTGGTGGCCGAATATGTGGAGTCGCCGGAAATACGTCAGGCGGTCATCACGCTGGGGATCGATTATATGCAGGGCTATGATATCGGGGTACCGGTACCTCTGACGCAGTTGGCGGAGGAGATGACCGGCTGAACAGCAAAAAGCCGGGCGTAAGCGCCCGGCTCGGTTGATAGCCAAAGATACGATCAGGCGTCTGGCTCTTCTTCAGCAATCTTCAGCATCCATTCCGGCACGCCTTCCCAGTACTGTTGCTCTTTTTCCAGATCCAGCAGCACCAGCGCATTCTGGCTAAACCAGTTGTGCGGAAACGTCAGCGTCCAGTGGTGAGCTTCCGTCTGCAGGCGCAGCGTCGGCGGCGTAGTGGTAGCCTGACGCTGGTTATTCAGCAGTACGCCCAGGCGCAGTAGCTGAATTAGCGGCAGAAACTGCTTTTTCCTGAATAGCGTAAAGCGCGGCAGATCGTCGAGCTTGATCGCTTTGCGATGATAGCGTACGAGGGTGGCCATCAGCATCTGCTGCTCCTGATTGAAGCCCGGCAGGTCGCTATTTTGGAGAATGTAGGCCGAGTGACGATGCATGCCGCTGTGGTTGATATTCAGCCCTACCTCATGGAGCATCACCGCCCATTTCAACAGCGCCGCGAGGTGCGGATTGGCCAGCTTGGGATTCTGCTCCTGCCACTGCTCCAGCATCTGGGTGGTAGTTTCCAGTACCCGGCGCGCCTGTTCGCGATCGATGTTGTACTGATTTGCCAGACTCTGTGCCGTGCGGCTACGAATATCCTGGTGGCGGAAGCGGCCTTCCATCTCGTACAGGACACCTTCGCGCAGCGCGCCATCGGACAGACGAAGTTCTTTGATGGCCAGCGCGTCAAACACACCGCAGAGGATCGCCAGCCCAGGCGCAAAGACCGCTTTACGGTCTTCTGAGAGACCGGGCAGACTGAGCGCGTCGAAGTTTTTATGCTTCAACAGCTCATTTACCAGCATCTCGAGGCGCTCCGGCGTAATAAATCCGTCCTTCTCGCCCATCGCCACCAGCACTTCCTGGGCGGCTTTAATGGTGCCGGAGGCGCCCAGCGCTACGGTCCATCCCTGAATACGGAACTGCCAGGCCAGCGTCTCCAGTTTCTGCACCGCCGCCAGGCGCGCGCGCTGGAAGTTCTCTTTATTGATAACGCCGCCAGGGAAATAGGCCTGCGAGAAGCTCACGCAGCCCATGCGGCGGCTTTCCACCAGGCGGGGCTCAAAATCTTCGCCAATGACCAGCTCGGTTGAACCGCCGCCGATATCAATCACCAGCTTGCGGCCGCGCTCCGGCTGCGTGTGCTCAACGCCCATAAAAATCAGGCGCGCTTCTTCATTACCGGAGATGATCTCGATCGGGTAGGGGATCACTTTTTCCGCGCGTTTAAGAAACTCCGCCGCGTTGGTCGCCTGACGCAGCGTATGCGTCCCGACGATACAGACGCTGGAGGGGGAGAACCCCTGCAGGCGTTCGGCAAAAAGCGACAGGCAGTTCAGCCCACGGGTCATGGCTTCTTCGCTCAACACCGAGTTTTCATCAAGGCCATCGGCCAGATGTACGCGCTGTTTCAGGCGTCCGATGATCTGCATGGCGCCGTCGACGACACGGGCGATCACCATATGAAAACTGTTCGAACCAAGGTCAACCGCAGCGAACTCCTGCGGCCGAGGGGTGTTATCGTTTATTGGCATAGGTTAGTCGGGTTGTTCGAGTGATTTGAGATAATCGTAAATCGCCATTTGCGCGCGCACTTTACGGCGATTGCCGCGCGGCACATAGCGGTTACTCAGTTCTTTATCAAGATAGCGCGCTTTTACCGTATCGTTGAACAGGATATCAAAAATATCCAGCACCCGCTGCTTCAGACGCGGATCGAGCAGCGGAGCGGCAACTTCGATGCGATAATCGATGTTACGCGTCATCCAGTCGGCAGAGGAGAGCCAGACCTGTTTATCGCCACCGTTTTCAAAACAGTAGACCCGGTCGTGCTCGAGGAAACGGTCCACAATACTGATGACGCGGATATTTTCGCTGATACCTTCCAGACCCGGGATCAGCGAGCACATGCCGCGGATCAGCAGATTAACCGGCACGCCGGAGCTGGAGGCGGCATACAGTCGGTCCACCAGACCTTTATCCACCAGGTTGTTCAGCTTCAGCGTAATCCCGGACGGTTGCCCGTTTTGCGCATTGGCGATCTCGCGATCGATCATCTCATACAGCAGACGACGCGAGTTCTGCGGCGACACCAACAGGTAGTCGAAGCTAACCGGACGATAGGGGTTCTCGATAAAGTTAAACACCCGGCGGACTTCATTGGTAATGCGCGCATCGGCGGTTAACAGCGAATAGTCGGTGTAGATCCGCGCCGTCTTCTCGTTAAAGTTACCGGTGCCGATGTGGGCGTAGCGCACCACCTCATCGCCTTCTTTACGCGAGATAAGGAACAGCTTGGCGTGGATCTTCAGACCTGGCGCAGAGAAGATAACGTGGACTCCCGCTTCCGTCAGGCGTTTTGCCCAGTGAATGTTAGCCTCTTCATCGAAGCGCGCCTGCAGCTCCACCACTACGGTGACTTTCTTACCGTTGTGGGCGGCGTGGATCATCGCGTCAATAATGCGCGAATCCTTGGCCACGCGGTAAATGTTGATTTTGATCGCCAATACGCTGGGGTCGAAGGAGGCCTGACGCAGCAGCTCCAGCACGTGCTCAAAGGTGTGATAGGGATAGTAGAGCAGCACGTCGCGTTCGCGAATGGCGTCGAAGCCGTTGCGGAATTTATCAAACCACAGATGACGCAGGCGCGGCATGGGTTTATTGACCAGATTGGCCTTACCGACGTTCGGGAAGCCGATAAAGTCTTTAAAGTTGTGATAGCGGCCGCCCGGCAGCATTGAGTCGTAGTTGGAAATGGAAAGCTTATCGCGCAGCATTTCGACCATCGCATCCGGCATATCGCGCTGGTAGACGAAGCGAACCGGCTCGGCGGTCAGGCGCTGCTTGAGGCTGGAGGACATCAGCTCCATCAGGCTCGACTCCATCTCATGCACCAGATCGTACTCGGCGTCACGGGTCATCTTCATCGAGTAGGCGTTCAGCGCATCGTAATCAAAGAAGCCTTTAAAAATATCGTCCAGGCAATAGCGCAGGATGTTATCCAGGAGGATCATTGGCTTGCGGCGACGCGGCGCTTCCGGCGGCAGGTTCACGAAGCGCGGCACTTTATCCGACGGTATTTCCAGCAGAGCATAGTTGATGTTTTCCCCGCGGATAATCTCCACCGCCAGATAGGTGTAATCATCTTTCAGGAACTGCACGAGGTCCGTTTCGCGGTTGATCAGGATCGGCGAGATATGCTGGCGTAAATACTGCTTGAAGTAGTTGCGCAGCCAGGCCTGCTGATTGACGGACAGCTGGCGCTCGTTGATCAGGAAGATCTGGTTACGCGCCATCTCCAGCAACAGTTCATTATACAGACTATCGAATTCCTGATCGGCCTTCAGAACGCGGGCCTGAATTTTGCCTAACAGGTGGCGAGAATGGGCGGTACTGCCTTGTTCTTCACTGATAATAATCCGGCGCTTCAGCTCAGCGAAGCGCACTTTGTAAAACTCATCCAGGTTGTTGGAGTAAATCCCTAAGAAGCGCATGCGCTCAATCAGCGGGTTACTCTTGTCCGCCGCTTCCTGCAGCACGCGTTCGTTAAAAGACAACCAGCTGAGTTCTTTTTCGATGTATAGCTTTTCCTGGCCCATTACCGCTCACACTCCGTTTTACTCACAGGACGTAGACTATTATGACGAATTTTTCTGCGTAGCGATTTACTGTGTCACAACAATATGACAGTAAGAAGAATTATTTCTGTGAGATGTTTGATTAGTAAACACTTTTAATTAAAAAAAAGCCCCGCGATGCGCTCATGCGGGGCTGGTTGTTCATTCGTCGGCGGCATAGCCCTGCGGGGGAAGCTGTCGCTCATCCAGCCAGGCGTGGTTGCCTGCCATGCGCAGACGTCCATCGACGAACCAGCTGATGACCAGCGGATAAATGGCATGTTCCTGGGCCTGAACCCGCGCCGTGATTTCTTCCTCGCTGTCGCCAGCGAAGACCGGCACCTTGGCCTGCAGGATAACCGGCCCACCGTCCAGCTCATCGGTGACGAAGTGCACCGAGGTACCGTGCTCCTCGTCACCGTTCTCCAGCACCTGACGATGAGTATGCAGGCCAGGATACTTCGGCAGTAGCGAGGGATGGATGTTCAGCAGACGTTCCTGATAGTGGCTGACGAACGCCGGGCTAAGGATACGCATATAGCCTGCCAGCACCACCAGATCCGGGGCGTAGGCGTCGATTTCATGCATCAGCTGACGATCGAACGCTTCCCGGTCGGCAAACTGACTTTGCGCCAGCGCATGGGCCGGGATGCCGGCCAGGCGCGCGCGCTCAAGGCCGAACGCATCAGCCTTGTTACTGAATACCGCACGCAGGGTGCCGTTTATCTGTTTCCGGCCGCAGGCGTCGATGATCGCCTGCAAATTGCTGCCGCTACCGGAAATCAGCACCACGATGTTTTTCATGCAATGACCACACGCTGTTCGGAATCGGAGGCTTTGATATACCCGATTTTCCACGCGTTTTCACCTTTGTCATTCAGCAGGGCAATCGCTTTGTCCGCTTCCGCTGCCGGCAGGGCGATAATCATCCCTACGCCGCAGTTAAAGGTACGGTACATTTCATGCTGGCTGACGTTACCGGCGGTTTGCAGCCAGTTGAAGACGGATGGCCACTGCCACGAGGACTCATCGATGATCGCCTGGGTGTTATCCGGCAGCACGCGCGGAATGTTTTCCCAGAAGCCGCCGCCGGTCAGGTGAGCAATAGCGTGGACGTCAACGCTGGCGATCAGATCAAGCACCGATTTCACATAGATGCGGGTTGGCGCCAGCAGATGGTCGGCCAGCGGTTTACCGTCAAGGTCGGTAGTTTGTGGGTCAACGCCGCTAACCTCAATGATCTTACGCACCAGCGAATAGCCGTTAGAGTGCGGGCCGCTGGACGCCAGCGCCACCAGCACGTCGCCATCGGTCACTTTGCTGCCGTCGATGATTTCTGATTTTTCCACTACCCCGACGCAGAAACCCGCCACGTCGTAATCTTCGCCGTGGTACATCCCGGGCATCTCTGCGGTTTCACCACCGACCAGCGCGCAACCGGACTGCAGGCAGCCTTCGGCGATGCCGTTGATGACGCTGGCTGCGGTATCGACGTCCAGTTTACCGGTGGCGTAATAGTCCAGGAAAAACAGCGGCTCAGCGCCCTGAACCACCAGGTCGTTCACGCACATGGCGACCAGGTCGATACCAATGGTGTCGTGACGCTTCAGATCCATTGCCAGACGCAGCTTGGTACCAACGCCATCGGTACCGGAGACCAGTACCGGCTCGCGGTATTTCTGCGGCAGTGCGCACAGCGCGCCGAATCCGCCCAGTCCCCCCATCACTTCCGGGCGACGGGTTTTCTTCACCACGCCCTTAATACGGTCGACGAGAGCGTTGCCTGCATCAATATCCACGCCGGCATCTTTATAGCTGAGAGAGGTTTTATCGGTCACTGCGAAGTCTCCACGCGTTTGCGGTAAGCAAGAAAAATCGGCGCAATTCTAACAGGGAAAGCAAACGTTTGCGAGCCTGCTTTACAGTTGGCGTAAAACCGCTGATGAATGGTTAAATTTGATACTGCTCACGAAAATGAAACCGGGTACAGTCTGGTGCTTGCCTCTACGTAAAGGAATCCCCATTATACGACTGAAACCGGTTTCCGTGTTGGTTTGCCACGCATTTTGTCGGTGATTGACGCGGGTCAGGAGAGGGATGAATGAAGATTGCGGCATTTGATATCGGTGGCACCGCGTTAAAGATGGGCGTGATGGCCCGCGACGGCAGGCTGCTGGAAACCGCCAGGCAGTCAATCAATGACAGCGATGGCGATCGGATCTTACAGGCAATGCTGTCGTGGCTGGCGGCCCATCCGTCGTGTGAAGGAATAGCCATCAGCGCGCCGGGCTATATCGATCCGCACAGCGGTTTTATCACCATGGGCGGCGCTATCCGTCGATTTGATAACTTCGCCATGAAATCGTGGCTCGAGACGCGAACCGGGCTGCCGGTCTCGGTGGAAAACGACGCCAACTGTGTGCTGCTGGCCGAGCGCTGGCAGGGCAAAGCGGCGGAGATGGCCAATTTTCTGGTGCTCACTATCGGTACTGGCATCGGTGGGGCGATTTTCTGCCAACACCTGCTGATCAACGGGGCGCGTTTTCGTGCCGGCGAATTCGGCTACATGCTTACCGACCGTCCCGGCGGACGCGATCCTCGTCGCTATTCGATGAATGAGAACTGCACTCTGCGGGTGCTGCGCCATCGCTATGCGCAATATATTGGCGCGCCGCTGGATAGCGTGACAGGCGAACTGATTTTCGACCGCTATGACGCCGGCGACCCGGTTTGTCAGCGTCTGGTCGCCGAGTTCTTCAATGGCCTGGGCCATGGCCTTTATAACCTCGTCCATATCTTCGATCCGCAGACCATTTTTATCGGCGGCGGCGTTGTGGAACGCCCAGGATTTCTGACGCTACTGCGCCAGCATCTGGCCTGGTTCGGCATTGCCGACTATCTCGATACCGTCAGTCACGGCAACGATGCCGGCCTGATTGGCGCGGTTTACCATTTTAATCAGCTGTATCGTTCGCCAGACGACGATCGACATTAGGGAGAGACTATGTCCGGATTTAAAGCAGGTTTTCTGTGGGGCGGCGCGGTCGCAGCGCATCAGTTAGAGGGCGGCTGGCAGGAGGGCGGCAAGGGGATCAGCGTGGCGGATGTGATGACCGCCGGCGCCCACGGCGTGCCGCGGGAAATTACCGACGGCGTGGTGGCCGGGAAAAACTACCCGAACCATGAGGCGATCGATTTTTATCATCGTTATCCACAAGACCTGGCGCTGTTTGCCGAGATGGGCTTCAAATGTTTTCGCACCTCGATTGCCTGGACGCGTATTTTCCCGCAGGGCGATGAGCTGGAGCCCAACGAGGCTGGCCTGAAGTTTTATGATGATCTGTTCGACGAATGCCTGAAACACGGCATTGAGCCAGTCATTACGCTGTCGCATTTTGAAATGCCTTATCATCTGGTCACCGAGTACGGCGGCTGGCGCAACCGCAAGCTAATCGACTTTTTCGTGCGCTTTGCCAGGGTCGTCTTCACCCGCTATCAACATAAAGTGAAGTACTGGATGACCTTTAACGAGATCAACAACCAGGCCAACTTCCATGAGGACTTTGCCCCCTTCACCAACTCCGGTTTGAAATATTTGCCGGATGAAGACCGGGAACCGGTGATGTACCAGGCCGCGCACTATGAGCTGGTGGCCAGCGCCCTGGCGGTGAAAGCGGCGCGCGAGATCAACCCGGCGCTGCAGATTGGCTGCATGATCGCTATGTGCCCCATCTATCCGCTGACCTGCGCCCCGGACGATATGATGATGGCGATGAACGCCATGCACCGCCGTTACTGGTTTACCGACGTCCACGTGCGCGGTCGCTATCCGCAGCATCTGCTCAACTATTTTGCCCGCCGCGGCTTTACTCTGGATATCACCGAAGCCGATCGTCAGGCGTTAACCGAGGGCTGTGTCGACTACATTGGCTTTAGCTACTATATGTCGTTCGCTACCAAAGCCACCGAAGACAACCCCTTGCTTGATTATGATGAAACCACCAGCCTGGTCTCCAACCCGTACGTCAAAAAGTCGGACTGGGGCTGGCAGATTGACCCGGTCGGCCTGCGCTATTCGCTGAACTGGTTCTGGGATCACTACCAGCTGCCACTGTTTATTGTCGAAAACGGCTTTGGCGCGATTGATGTCCGCGAAGCGGACGGCAGCGTCAATGACCAGTATCGCATCGATTATCTCTCCGCCCATATCGCGGAGATGAAAAAGGCGGTGGTCGAGGATGGCGTCGATCTGATGGGCTACACCCCCTGGGGCTGTATCGATCTGGTTTCTGCCGGCACGGGGGAAATGAAAAAACGCTACGGCTTTATTTATGTCGATAAAGATAATGAAGGCAATGGCACGTTGGCACGCAGCCGGAAAAAGTCCTTTGCCTGGTATCAGCAGGTAATTGCCAGCAACGGGGAGAACCTGTCGTAGTCGGGTGGCGCTAACGCTTAACCGACCTACAATACACGTAGGCCCGCGTAAGCGTATGGACTGCACCCCGCACCCAAGCCGGAGCCTCGCCTCCGGTTTTTTTGTCTCTAAATCACTTTGCTTGATATACGTCAAGCAAGATGGGTATGGCACAATCCGCAAAAAGCGGTATAATCCCGCGATTTTTTTTGTGGCTGCCCCTCAGAGGAGAAAGAGAATGAAGATTGTGGAAGTCAAACACCCACTCGTCAAACACAAGCTGGGCCTGATGCGCGAGCACGACATCAGCACCAAACGCTTCCGTGAACTCGCCTCAGAAGTGGGCAGCTTACTGACTTATGAAGCCACCGCCGATCTGGAGACTGAGAAAGTCACTATTGAAGGCTGGAACGGTCCGGTGGAAGTCGAGCAGATCAAGGGCAAGAAAATTACCGTTGTGCCTATCCTGCGCGCTGGCCTCGGCATGATGGAAGGGGTGCTGGAGCACGTGCCAAGCGCGCGTATCAGCGTGGTCGGTATCTATCGCAATGAAGAAACCCTCGAGCCGGTGCCTTACTTCCAGAAACTGGTGTCTAACATCGATGAACGTATGGCGCTGGTCGTTGACCCGATGCTGGCCACCGGTGGGTCGATGATCGCCACTATCGATCTGCTGAAAAACGCCGGCTGCACCAGCATCAAGGTGCTGGTGCTGGTGGCGGCGCCGGAAGGGATTGCCGCGCTGGAGAAAGCCCACCCGGACGTTGAGCTGTACACCGCCTCTGTCGATAAGGGACTGAACGAGCACGGGTATATCATTCCCGGTCTCGGCGATGCCGGCGACAAGATTTTTGGAACGAAATAAAATATACCGCGAAAAAAGCCGACTTTGAGAGTCGGCTTTTTTTTGAATAAAAGTAATCCACAGCAAATAACAGACGACTCTCAGAGGAATACACTATGACGCGCCGTGCCATCGGGGTGAGTGAAAGACCGCCGCTTTTACAGACAATCCCGCTTAGTTTGCAACATCTGTTCGCCATGTTTGGCGCAACGGTACTGGTGCCTATTCTGTTCCACATTAACCCGGCCACCGTCCTGCTGTTCAACGGCATCGGTACGCTGTTGTACCTCTTTATCTGTAAAGGCAAAATACCCGCTTATCTGGGATCAAGCTTCGCTTTTATCTCCCCGGTGCTGCTGCTGTTGCCGCTGGGCTACGAAGTGGCGCTGGGCGGCTTTATTATGTGCGGCATGCTGTTCTGCCTCGTCTCCTTTATTGTCAAAAAAGCCGGTACCGGCTGGCTGGATGTGATGTTCCCGCCGGCGGCGATGGGCGCCATCGTGGCGGTTATCGGCCTCGAACTGGCGGGCGTGGCGGCTAATATGGCCGGGCTGCTGCCGGCCGACGGCCAGTCACCGGACAGTAAAACCATTATTATCTCGATGGTGACCCTGGCGGTGACGGTGTTCGGATCCGTGCTGTTCCGCGGCTTCCTGGCGATTATCCCGATCCTGATCGGCGTGCTGGTGGGCTATGCGCTGTCGTTTGTGATGGGCGTGGTCGATACCACCCCGATCGCCGAGGCGCACTGGTTCGCGCTGCCGACTTTCTACACTCCGCGCTTTGAGTGGTTTGCTATCTTCACCATACTGCCCGCCGCGCTGGTGGTGATTGCCGAGCACGTGGGGCATCTGGTGGTGACCGCTAATATCGTTAAGCGCGATCTGATCCGCGACCCGGGCCTGCATCGTTCGATGTTTGCCAACGGCCTGTCGACGATCGTTTCCGGCTTCTTCGGTTCGACGCCCAACACTACCTACGGTGAAAATATCGGCGTGATGGCGATTACCCGGGTCTACAGCACCTGGGTAATCGGCGGCGCGGCGATCATTGCGATTCTGCTCTCCTGCGTCGGCAAACTGGCGGCGGCTATCCAGATCATCCCGGTGCCGGTGATGGGCGGCGTTTCCCTGCTGCTGTACGGGGTGATCGGCGCCTCGGGGATCCGCGTACTGATTGAATCGAAGGTGGATTACAGTAAAGCGCAGAATCTGATCCTCACCTCCGTGATCCTGATCATCGGCGTTAGCGGCGCTAAAGTGCACATTGGCGCCGCCGAGCTGAAAGGGATGGCGCTGGCGACTATCGTGGGCATCGCCCTCAGCCTGATTTTCAAGCTTATCAGCGTCCTGCGTCCGGAAGAGGTGGTCCTCGACGCGGCGGATAGCGAAGAGTTTAAATAACGATCGCCTGACCGGGCGGCGATCCCGCCCGGTTCTCTCCTGACCTAAATCTGTGGTAAACTCTTCGCGTTTTTCTGTAAGCCTATGTTGAGGTCCATCTGAACGCACCGGCACAGCTCTCTTTGCCACTGTATCTTCCTGACGACGAAACCTTCGCGAGTTTCTGGCCGGGTGATAATCCTTCCCTACTTGCCGCCCTCCAGAACGTACTGCGCCAGGAACACAGCGGGTACATTTATATCTGGTCACGTGAAGGGGCAGGTCGTAGCCACCTGTTACACGCCGCCTGCGCGGAGCTTTCCCAGCGCGGGGATGCGGTAGGCTACGTGCCGCTGGATAAACGGACGTGGTTTGTGCCCGAGGTGCTGGAGGGGATGGAACAGCTGGCGCTGGTGTGCATCGATAACATCGAGTGCGTCGCCGGCGATGAGCCCTGGGAGATGGCCATCTTTAATCTCTATAACCGGATCCTGGAATCAGGCAAAACCCGGCTGCTGATCACCGGCGATCGGCCGCCGCGGCAGCTGAATCTTGGCCTGCCGGATCTGGCCTCACGGCTGGACTGGGGGCAGATCTATAAGCTGCAGCCGCTGTCGGATGAAGACAAACTGCAGGCGCTGCAGCTGCGCGCCAGACTGCGCGGCTTCGAGATGCCTGAAGATGTGTGCCGCTTCCTGCTGAAGCGGCTGGATCGCGAGATGCGTTCGCTGTTTATGACCCTCGATCAGCTGGATCATGCCTCGATTACCGCTCAGCGCAAGCTGACGATCCCCTTCGTGAAAGAGATCCTTAAGCTTTAGTCCGCCAGGGGAGTCAGCTCCTGCTCCGTCAGCCCGGTCAACCGGGCGACCAGGTCGCGCGGAAGGCCGCTGTGCAGCATAGCGACAGCGATGCGCTGCGCCTCTTCTTTCCGTCCTTCCTGACGGCCTTCCTGTCGCCCCTGCGCCAGGCCCCGCTCCAGCCCCTGTTGTTCCAGATATTCCGCAATCGTCATCAACGTCTCCTTATGCTGCGGCGTACGTAACGCCAGCTCGCGAATGAATTTAATCGGCTCGCGCGTGTTGCCTGCCTGCACCAGATAGTGCATCAGGGCTTGTACCTGCGATTCCGTCGCCAGTCCAGTCAATAATAATTCGCTCAGCTTGTCGAGGAGCTGCGCCAGATCGCGTTGTCGAATATGTTTTTGCAGTAACTCCAGCGTTGCCATGCGCTGGTGGGTGGCAATCTCGTCATCCGGAATGACGGTTATGTCCGCCAGCGGAAACGCCCCGTGATAAAGGTGACTGGCCAGCTCCGGAGCGACGAATTCATCGAGCCAGCGCAGAGAGAACGGATAGGGGCTCACCAGACCGTGGTAGAAGAGAACAGGGATCACCAGCGGCAGGCGATCGTGGCCGGCATCGAGATGGCGCTGCATGGCGGCGATGGCGTAGCGCATCAGACGAAAGGCCATATGCCGGTCGGGCGTGCTCTGGTGTTCGATAAGCGCATAAATATAACCGTCGCCCGCCGTGGTTTTCAGGGAATACAAAATGTCGGCGTAAAAGGGACGCAGATCGTCTTCGACAAAATGCCCGGACTCGAGATGCAGCGTACGCAGATCGCACACTTTAAGCAGCGTCTCGGGCAGATACAGTTGCAGGAAATCACGGGCGGTATCGGGATGGGAGAGGTAGGTCTTAAACACGGCGTCATGGGGCGTGGAGGTCGGCTTTTTCATGTTCATCCGTCCAGTGGATTGAGCGATGGATGAACAGTAGCACCGTCCGGCGGGCGGGAGATATTGGCGTGAAAGATCTGGAATCGCCCACGTAAAAAAAGCGCCGCGCAAGCGCGGCGCGGGTGAGTTAGCTTACGATCTCAAGAACCTGTTCCGGCGGGCGGCCAATACGCGCCTGGCCGCGGCTGACGACGATAGGGCGCTCGATGAGTTTCGGATTGTCGACCATCGCCTGTATCAGCGCTGCGTTGCTGAGAGCCGGGTCGGCCAGATTGAGCGATTTATACAGATCCTCTTTCTGGCGCATGAGCTCGCGGGGGCTCTCCATACCCAGCAGCTGCAGCAGCTGGCGCAGCGTCCCGGCATCCGGTGGCGTCTCAAGATAAAGCACCACCTCAGGATCGATGCCGCGGCTCTGCAGCAGGCTCAGCGTTTCGCGGCTCTTGGAGCAGCGTGGGTTATGGTAAATTTTTACCGCGTCGGTCATGGGGTCTCCTTACATTTTTTGATAGGGACGGAAGCGAGCCTGCAGATCGCGTAGCTGATCGATACGGGCATCGTAACGTGCCTGCTGCAGGCTACCGAGTTTCACCTGCGAGCTGGCGCTGCTGAGCAGGGAAATCGCCTGCTCCAGCTGGCCGACCAGCGCCATGCTTTCAGCCCGCGCCGCCAGCTCCTGATCGCGATTGCCCAGCGCGCCTTCCGCCTGGGCCAGCAGGTCCCAGCCGTTGCCATCCTCTTTATAGGTAAAGGTATACCGGTTCAGAATGGTCGCCGCTTCCCCGGGCTGCCCGCCCTGCAGCAGGGCGTTGGCCAGGTTCAGCTGCAGCACCGGATTAGTACGCAGCTCGCGGGCGTTTTTAAGGCGATTGATGGCGTCGCTGGTTTTCTTCTGTCCGAGGTCGATATCAGTGGCCAGATCGAGATACCAGGCATTTTGTGGGTCGGCGTTGAGCAGCGGCTGCAGCGTTTTGCGTGCCTGGTCAAAGTTGTTGCTTTCCATCGCCAGCAGAGCGCGACCATACTGGGCGGCATGCTGTTGGCGGATATTGCCTTTATCCCAGGCGTTCAGCAGATCGGTGCCCAGCTTGTTGTCGCCGTTGGTGTACATCCCGAGGGTACGCGCCTTCGCCAGATAGAAGTCCGCCGAGGACTGTACCACCACCGGGCGCATCTGGTTGGCGCGGTTACGGGCATCGGCCAGTCGGCTTTCCGGCAGGGGGTGGGTGAGCAGCATTTCCGGCGGTCGCGTCGAGTAGCGCGACTCGTCAAGCAGTTTACCCATAAACATCGGCATGGCCTGCGGGTCGAAACCCGAGCGCTGCAGAACCTGAATGCCAATCCGGTCGGCCTCTTCTTCGTTCTGGCGGGTGAAGCTGATCATACCCTGCTGGGTGCCGGCCAGCGTCCCGGTCAGGGCCGCCATTCCGGCCTGCGGGCTGGCCATCGCCAGCAGAATCGAACCCAGGGCACCGACCCAGGTCAGCGGCGCATTGCGCTTCTGATCTTCCATCGCGCGGGCGAGATGCCGCTGCGTCACGTGGGAGATTTCGTGCGCCATGACAGAGGCCAGTTCGCTTTCGTTATCAGAGTAGCGGAACAGGGCGGAGTGGAGGACCACATTGCCGCCGAAGAAGGCGAAGGCGTTGATCTGGTCGTTATTAATCAAATAGAAGTGGAACGGGGTACGCACCGAGTTGGCGTGAGCCACCAGACGCATACCCAGCCCGTTGATATATTGCACCAGCAGAGGGTCGTTGATCAGCGGCGCGCTACCGCGCAGTTGGCGGACGTAGTAATCCCCCATCTGCATTTCCTGACCGATTGACAGCGTGCTTCCTGCGGAGGTTCCCATGTCCGGCAGGGTATCTGCGGAGTCAGCAAAAGCAGGACCTATCGAACCCAGCGTCAGCGACGCGATCGCGGTCGCCACCAGCGTTTTCTTCAACTGCCTGAACATAACCTCTGTCCTGTAATGTGGGTGTGCCAGTTTGACCGATTGTGCGGCGTAATGTTCCCTGGCCGCATCCCAGCGAGTTTAGCTGGCGTTGGCCGCCTTGAAAATATGTTCTTCATGGCGGAGAACGGTTTGACTGCGGCGCATCAAAAAGCGAAGTCTTTTTTGTGACATTTCGATACAATTCCCCGGATTGTCGCCGCTTGGCCCTTCAGGGAAGGTTTTATGCTTGAGATGTTAATGCAGTGGTACCGCCGTCGATTCAGCGACCCTGAGGCGATAGCGCTGCTGGTTATTTTGCTTGCCGGTTTCGGCATTATGTTCTTTTTCAGCGGCCTGCTGGCCCCGTTGCTGGTGGCTATCGTGCTGGCCTATCTGCTGGAGTGGCCGACCGTTCGTCTGGAGCGCATCGGTCTGTCGCGCACCTGGGCCACCTCGCTGGTGCTGATCCTCTTTGTGGGCATCCTGCTGTTGCTGGCCTTTGTGGTGCTGCCGGTAGCCTGGCAGCAAGGGATCTACCTCATCCGCGATATGCCGGGCATGCTAAATAAGCTCTCTGATTTCGCCGCCACGCTGCCGCGGCGCTATCCGGCGTTAATGGATGCCGGCATTATCGATGCGATGGCGGAAAATATGCGCACCCGGATGCTGACGGTGGGCGACTCGGTGGTTAAGTACTCTCTGGCCTCGCTGGTGGGGCTACTCACCCTGGCGGTCTATCTGGTGCTGGTGCCGCTGATGGTCTTCTTCCTGCTGAAGGATAAAGAGCAGATGCTCAACGCGGTGCGCCGCGTTCTGCCGCGCAATCGCGGGCTTGCCGGGCAGGTGTGGAAAGAGATGAACCAGCAGATCACCAACTACATTCGCGGCAAGGTGCTGGAGATGATTGTCGTCAGCGTCGCCACCTGGATAGGCTTTATTCTCTTTGGCCTCAACTACTCGTTGCTGCTGGCGGTGCTGGTCGGCTTCTCGGTGCTGATCCCCTATATCGGCGCGTTTGTGGTGACCATTCCGGTGGTGGGGGTGGCGCTGTTTCAGTTTGGCGCTGGCACCGAGTTCTGGAGCCTGTTTGCGGTCTATCTGATTATTCAGGGGCTGGACGGTAACCTGCTGGTTCCGGTGCTGTTCTCGGAAGCGGTCAATTTACACCCGCTGGTGATTATCCTGTCGGTGGTGATCTTTGGCGGACTGTGGGGATTCTGGGGCGTCTTCTTCGCCATTCCGCTGGCCACGCTGATTAAAGCTGTGGTGCATGCCTGGCCGGATGGTTTGGCGGTCGACGACTAAGGCAATGAGAATAAAAAAAGACGCCGGGCGAGGGCTTCCTCTCCCGGCGTCTTGCTTTGCATCAGGCGTTTTCTTTCAGCCAGTTCAGCACCACGTCGTGGTGATTGCTGGTTTTGAAATCATCAAAGACGTGTTCGATTTTGCCATCAGCATCGATGAGGAAACTAATCCGGTGGATCCCGTCGTAGGTTTTCCCCATAAAGGATTTTTCACCCCAGACGCCAAACTGCTCGCAAACCTGATGGTTTTCATCAGACAGCAGCGTAAAGTTCAGCAGCTCTTTTTCGGCGAAACGGGAGAGTTTTTCCGGTTTATCGGTGCTGATGCCCAGCACTTCAACGCCGGCTTTTTTCAGGTCGTCCATATTATCGCGCAAGCCGCACGCCTGTACGGTGCAGCCCGGGGTCATGGCTTTCGGGTAAAAATAAACCAGGACACGTTGTCCCTGGAAGTCGGTTAAATTTACTTCCTCGCCGTCCTGGTCCGGTAAGCTAAATTTCGGTGCGATATCACCGGCTTTCAGTGGGGTCATGGGTTAAACTCCATCCTGTTCATCATGCTGTGAATAATTAACGATGTTAATACTGCCTTGTGCGTTCAGTTCTGTACATAGGGCTTTGAACGCTTGTTCGATATTTGCTGCATTTTGCGTCGCAGGACTGTGGGCAGTTATCTGGATAAAAAGCTGCGCGGAATCGCCGTCTCCCGGCTGCGTGCGGGACACCAGCTCCGCAATATTCATATTCCATGTATCGCACAGGGCAGTAAAGCGCTCGATGATATGCGGTGAGTCCGGCACCTCAACCTGGACCCAAACGGTGTTTGGCATGGCCTGCGGTGGGCGCGCAGTGGTGCGTTTCATCACGATCAACAGCTCCAGCTCCGCGCCTTTCAGCGGCAGCGTTGATTCGATCAGGTTAATCGCATTCCACGACCCGGAAAGCAGCATGATAAACGTAAACTCATCACCGAGCATGGCCAGCCGGCTGTCTTCGATATTACAACCGCAGCTGCTGACGTGGCGAGTGATCGTATTCACGATGCCGGGACGGTCAGCCCCCAGGGCGGTAATAACCAGATAGTGTTGTAATGAGGCTGTCAAACCTGTTCTTCCTTTAAAAAGGTGAGGTAACATTAGGAAAGCATAAAAAAAACCGCCATACAACATCCCTGATGGCGTCGGGTCTCTTGCTTTTATTACAGCTCCAAACGTAACATTGAGAATCTTGTCGCACTTCTGCTCTGAGGATGGCCCATGTTCACGGGAAGTATTGTAGCGCTTGTCACGCCGATGGATGAAAACGGTAATGTCTGCCGGACAAGCCTGAAAAAACTGATTGATTACCATGTCGCCAACGGAACCTCGGCGATCGTTTCGGTAGGGACTACCGGTGAATCCGCAACGCTGAGCCATGAAGAGCATGGCGACGTGGTGATGATGACGCTGGAGCTGGCTGACGGGCGTATTCCGGTTATCGCTGGAACGGGAGCCAATGCAACCGCAGAGGCGATTAGCCTGACCAAACGTTTTAACGATAGCGGTGTTGTTGGCTGCCTGACGGTCACTCCTTATTATAACCGTCCGACCCAGGAAGGCCTGTTCCAGCACTTTAAAGCTATCGCCGAACATACTGACCTGCCGCAAATTCTGTATAATGTGCCGTCCCGTACCGGTTGCGATATGCTGCCGGAAACCGTTGGCCGTCTGGCGGAAATTAAAAATATTGTCGGTATTAAGGAAGCAACAGGGAACTTAAGTCGCGTTCACCAGATCAAAGAGCTGGTTTCAGACGACTTTATTCTGCTGAGCGGTGACGATGCGACCGGTATGGACTTCATGCAGCTCGGCGGCGTAGGCGTGATTTCTGTTACGGCCAACGTGGCGGCGCGCGAAATGGCCGACATGTGCCGTCTGGCGCTGGCGGGTCAATTTGCCGAAGCTCGTGCGATTAACCAGCGTCTGATGCCACTGCATACAAAATTATTTGTCGAACCCAATCCTATCCCGGTGAAATGGGGATGCAAGGCGTTGGGTCTTGTGGCGACCGATACGCTGCGCTTGCCGATGACGCCTATCACCGATCATGGTCGTGAAGCCGTCACTGCCGCGCTGAAGCATGCCGGTTTGCTGTAAAGTTTAGGGAGATTTGATGGCTTACTCAGTACAGAAGTCGCGCCTGGCGAAGGTTGCGGGTGTTTCGCTGGTTCTACTCCTCGCGGCCTGTAGTTCTGACTCGCGCTATAAGCGTCAGGTGAGCGGTGATGAGGCCTATTTACAGGCATCACCGTTGAGCGAACTTCACGCGCCGGCGGGGATGATCCTGCCGATTCAGGTGGGTGATTACAATATTCCGGTGGCTAACAGCACCGGCGCGGTCGGTAAAGCGCTGGACATTCGTCCGCCGGCGCAGCCGCTGGCGCTGGTGAGCGGTGCGCGGACCCAGTTTAACGGCGATACCGCGACGCTGATGGTCGAGAACGGCCGCAGCGGTTCGCTGTGGGCACAGGTCACCAGTATTCTTCAGTCGAAGAACTACGTTATCGCCAAGCGCGATGATGCGAGCCAGACGCTGAACACCGACTGGGTTGAGTGGAACCGTCTTGATGAAGATCAGCAGTATCGCGGTCGTTATCAAATCTCCGTCAAACCGCAGGGTTATCAGCAAGCGGTGGTCGTTAAGCTGGTGAATCTGGAGCAGGCGGGTAAACCGGTTGCCGATCCGGCATCTCTGCAGCGCTACAGCACCGCTATGCTGAACGTCATTTCGGAAGGCCTTGACATGAATGCCACCAGCGCCCAGAACGCCGCCCAGCGCAGCGCGGGGGCCACCTTCGACGTGCAGAGCGCCGCCGACGATACCGGCCTGCCGATGCTCGTAGTTCGCGCGCCGTTTAACCTGGTGTGGCAGCGTCTGCCTGGCGCCCTCGAGAAAGTGGGGATGAAAGTGACCAACAGCACGCGCTCTCAGGGCAGCATGGCGCTGACCTATAAGCCGCTGTCTGACAGCAGCTGGCAGGAGCTGGGCGCACGTGACCCGCAGCTGGTCTCCGGCGACTACAAACTGCAGGTCGGCGACCTCGATAACCGCAGTAGCCTGCAGTTTATCGACCCGAAAGGCCACACCCTGACGCAGTCGCAAAATGACGCCCTGGTAGCCGTATTCCAGGCCGCATTTAACAAGTAATCAAAAGGGCTGGAGCAATCCGGCCCTTTTTCATGTATAGTGACGCAAACGTGTGCGTGGCCATATAATCCTGTAAATCGCCGCGTTAAGGCTGCTCCAGTCGCCTGACTGCAGTTCGCCCCGCAAGCGTACAGCATCCGCTCCAACGCCCGTTGCAGGATGTTATGTAAGACCGACACGTCATTTTTTGGCTCAATATCACTGGAGTAGTGAAAGATGAAAAAGCAAGCTGAGTTGTATCGTGGTAAGGCGAAGACAGTATACAGCACCGATAATCCGGACCTGCTGGTACTGGAATTCCGTAACGATACGTCAGCAGGTGATGGCGCGCGCATCGAGCAGTTCGATCGTAAAGGCATGGTGAACAACAAATTCAACCATTTCATTATGAGTAAACTGGCAGAAGCGGGCATCCCTACCCAGATGGAAGCGCTGCTCTCCGATACCGAATGTCTGGTGAAAAAACTGGATATGGTGCCGGTAGAGTGCGTGGTGCGTAACCGTGCGGCAGGCTCGCTGGTAAAACGTTTAGGCATTGAAGAAGGTATCGAGCTGAATCCGCCGCTGTTCGACCTGTTCCTGAAAAACGATGCTATGCACGATCCGATGGTCAACGACTCCTACTGCGAAACCTTCGGCTGGGTGAGTAAAGAGAATCTGGCGCGGATGCGCGAGCTGACCTACAAAGCCAACGACGTGCTGAAAAAACTGTTCGATGACGCCGGTCTGATTCTGGTGGACTTTAAGCTGGAGTTTGGTCTGTTCAAAGGCGAAGTGGTGCTGGGCGACGAGTTTTCGCCGGACGGCAGCCGCCTGTGGGATAAAAACACCCTCGATAAAATGGACAAAGACCGCTTCCGCCAGAGCCTTGGCGGCCTGATCGAAGCCTACGAAGAAGTGGCTCACCGCCTGGGCGTTAAGCTCGACTAACCCGCCCGCCGCCAGAAGATGGCCTCATCTTCTGGCGTCTCTTGCTGTTTCCTGTGGTAATCCTGCGCTGAACCGCCTACGATCTCTGCTATTGATACATAACAGGGAATGAGGTGCTTATGCGCTGGCAAGGGCGTCGCGAAAGCGACAATGTTGAAGATCGACGTGGACAATCAGGCTCGCCGTTTGGCGGCGGCGGGGGCGGCGGCTTCCGTCTGCCGAGCGGGAAGGGCGGCATTGTACTGCTGATTATTGTGCTGGTGGCGGGCTACTACGGCGTGGATTTGACCGGCATGTTGACCGGCGAACCGATGCCGCAGCAGCAGACCTCCACGCAGCGCTCCATCAGTCCGAAAGACGATGAAGCGGCGAAGTTTACTTCCGTCATTCTGGCTACCACCGAAGATACCTGGGGGCCGATCTTTGAAAAGATGGGCCGCCAGTACCCGCAGCCAAAGCTGGTGCTCTACCGCGGCGCGACCCGTACCGGCTGCGGCACCGGTCAGTCGGTGATGGGCCCCTTCTATTGTCCTGCCGACAGTACGGTCTATATCGACCTGTCATTCTACGATGAGATGAAAAATAAACTGGGCGCCGACGGCGACTTTGCCCAGGGGTACGTCATTGCTCATGAAGTGGGTCATCACGTACAAAAACTGCTGGGCATTGAGCCGAAGGTCCGCCAGCAACAGCAGCATGCCACGCAGGCCGAAGCCAACCGCCTGTCGGTTAAGATGGAGCTGCAGGCAGACTGCTTCGCCGGCGTCTGGGGTCATAATATGCAGCAGCAGGATATTCTGGAAACTGGCGATCTGCAGGAGGCGCTGAACGCCGCCGAGGCCATCGGCGACGATCGTCTACAGCAGCAGAGCCAGGGACGCGTGGTGCCGGACAGTTTTACCCACGGCACCTCGAAACAGCGCTACACCTGGTTCAAACGCGGTTTCGATAGCGGCGATCCGGCGCAGTGCAATACCTTCGGCAGTGCGCTGTAATCGTCCCCCATGATGGACGCGCTGCTTAACCTCACCGCGCAAATGGCGCGGGAGGGGATCCGTCGCCTGCTGGTGCTCAGCGGCGATGAGAGCTGGACGCTGCAGCAGGCGCAGGTGCTACGGGAGAGGCTCGGCGGCGATGGCCTGTGGGTTGGCCCCGAGCCGGGTTCTGCGCCCTGCGTGGCGCCCGGCGCGCTGAAAACGCTGCTGGGGCGGGAAGTGATGCACGCCTTTTTCGATGCCCGGCGCGGGTTTGATGTGGCCGCCATGGCGGCCCTGAGCGGCACGCTGCGGGCGGGAAGCTGGCTGGTGCTGCTGACGCCCCCCTTCGCCGACTGGCCGACCCGGGCGGATGAGGACTCTCTGCGCTGGAGCGATACGCCTGACCCTATCGTTACCCCTAACTTTGTTCACCGCTGCTGTCGGCAGTTTATCGCCGATCCGGAGGTGTTGCTCTGGCGGCAGTCGGACCGGCCACGTTTCCCGCTGGCCGCCCCGCGTCCCGACTGGCATCCCGCCGATGGCCGCCCGCAGGCCGAGCAGGCGGCAATCCTTGAGCAACTGATACGCCTGCCGCCCGGTATCGCGGCGGTGACGGCGGAGCGTGGACGGGGGAAGTCCGCGCTGGCGGGCATGCTTCTGCGCCAGCTTGGGGGCGAGGCCATCGTCACCGCCCCAACGCGTAGCGCTGTCGTGGTGCTGGCCAGCTTTGCCGGGGAGACGTTGCGCTTTATGGCGCCCGATGCGCTGCTGGCGTCGAAAGAAAAGGCGGCGTGGCTGATAGTCGATGAGGCCGCGGCTATCCCGGCTCCGCTTCTCCGGCAGCTGGTGAGCCGTTTTCCCCGCACGCTACTCACCACGACGGTGCAAGGGTACGAGGGCACCGGTCGCGGGTTCCTGCTGAAATTTTGCGCCAGTCTGCCCCATCTGCAATCCTTCACCCTGAGCGCCCCGATCCGCTGGGCGGCGGGCTGTCCGCTGGAGTCAGCCATCAGTCAGTTGCTTATCTTTAACGATGAGGCATTTCGCGACGCGCCGATGGGGGAGATAGCCCTGGAGGCGGTCAATCAGTCCTGCTGGCAAACGCAGCCAGCGCTACCGGAGGCGATGTACCAGCTATTGTCCGGGGCGCATTACCGAACTTCCCCGCTCGATCTGCGGCGCATGATGGATGCTCCGGGCCAGGCTTTCCGCTGCGCTCGCACCGGCGGCGCGGTGGCGGGCGCCCTGTGGCTGGTGGCCGAGGGGGGACTTTCTCCCGAACTGAGCCGGGCGGTATGGGCGGGTTTTCGCCGGCCGCGCGGGAATCTGGTCGCCCAGTCGCTGGCGGCGCACGGCGGCAGTCCCCTGGCGGCGACGCTGCGCGGGCTGCGGGTCAGTCGGATCGCTGTCCATCCCACCCGCCAGCGGGAAGGCCTGGGGCGGAAGATGATCGCCGATATCGCCGCCGATGCCGCTGGCTATGACTATCTCTCCGTCAGCTTCGGCTATACCGCTGAGCTGTGGCGCTTCTGGCAACGCTGCGGGTTTACCCTCGTACGGCTGGGTACCCATCGCGAGGCCAGCAGCGGCTGCTATACGGCGATGGCCCTCTATCCGTTGACCGCGGCAGGGCGCCAGCTGGCGCAGCGGGAGGCGCAGCGGCTGCAGCGCGATGAATACTGGCTTCGCCCGTGGCGAGAGGAATCCGCGCCGCTGCCGGCCGTCGCAGACGCTATGCTTAGTGATGAGGACTGGCTGGAAGCGGCGAGCTTTGCCTTCGCCCACCGCCCGCTGGCCGCGGCGCTGGGCTGCCTCAACCGCCTACTGATGCAGGCCGACATGCCGTTGCCGGCCCTGCGGGGACGACTGCAGGGCAAAGAGGAGGCCGCACTCTGCGCCGTGCTGCAGCTGACGGGGCGAAAAGCCTTGCAGGCGAGATGGCGTCGGGAGGCCGCTGACGCCTTGCGCTCCCTTGATGCAGCGCGCGCTGATGCGCTGCGTCAGCAGGTGGCGCATCTGCAATTTTTTTAACTAACTCATTCAGTTAAATGGCATGGTCATATCTGGCGAGCGGCGTACACTGCCCGCAAACACTAAGGAGACAGCCATGAAACACGATCATTTTATTGTTCAAAGTCCTGCGACGCCCGCGCAACAGCTGTTGCTGCTGTTTCATGGCGTAGGGGATAACCCGGTCTCCATGGGGCAAATCGGCAGCTGGTTCGCACCGCAGTTTCCTGATGCGCTGATCGTCAGCATTGGCGGGGTGGAACCTTGCGGCCCCAACGGTCGGCAGTGGTTTTCGCTGCAGGGGGTGACGGAAGAGAATCGTCAGCAGCGCATCGACGCCATTATGCCGACCTTTATTGAAATTGTACGCTACTGGCAGGAAAAGAGCGGCGTCAGTCCACTGGCCACCGCGCTGATCGGTTTCTCTCAGGGGGCGATTATGTCGCTGGAGAGTATCAAAGCGGCGCCGGATCTGGCTTCGCGGGTCATCGCCTTTAATGGCCGCTATGCGACGCTGCCGGAGACGGCAACGACGGCCACTACCATTCACCTGATCCACGGTGGTGAAGATCGGGTTATCGACCTGGCGTGGGCGGTGTCGGCCGAGGAGGCGTTACAGCAGGCGGGCGGCGACGTGACCTTAGATATTGTCGACGATCTCGGGCATGCCATTGACGATCGCAGTATGCAGTTGGCGATCGAGCGTCTGCGTTATACCGTGCCGAAGCACTATTTTGATGAGGCGCTGAGCGGCAGTACGCCAAAAGGGGATGATATCATCGAAATGCTGTAACCCCGGAGAGCGGGGTTACAGGCGGGCGGTACCGCGATAAAGGCAAACTTACGGTTTCTTCGACTGGTCGTGCTTCGGCCAGTCGTCGTCGTCGTCCCATTTATCGTTAAAATCACGGTGCGGCGGCAGATCGGGTTTGTTGTTGAGGAATTTTTTGTGGTCAACGCGATTTAGATCTTTAATCACGTTGATAATTACCCCCACCAAAAAGACCAGCACCAGAATCCACCAGTGTTTAATAAGCCATTCCATGCGCGCTTCCTCTTTACGTCAATTCGTCAGGCGACCAGCTGTTCCATGACGCGTTGATACATCCGCGCCAGCAGCTGCAGGTCGGCGGCGTTCACACATTCATTAATTTTGTGAATCGTTGCGTTTACGGGGCCCAGCTCAACCACCTGCGCCCCCATGCGCGCGATAAACCGTCCGTCTGAGGTGCCGCCGTTGGTTAACAGCTGCGGTTTGATCTCATTATAGTGCTCAATCGCGTTGACGACCGCATCCACCAGCTTGCCCCGTCCGGTGAGAAACGGCTGGCCGGAGAGCCACCACTCCAGGCTGTAACGCAGCTGGTATTTTTCCAGCAGGGCGATCACCCGGGATTTGATCATCTCGTCCGTCAGCTCCGTACTGAAGCGGAAGTTGAACTGGACGAACATATCGCCGGGGATCACGTTATTGCTGCCGGTGCCGGACTGCACGTTGGCGATCTGCATGCTGGTCGGCGGGAAGAACTCATTGCCTTTATCCCACTCGATATTGACCAGTTCCGCCAGCATCGGCGCCGCGCGGTGGACAGGGTTATCGGCAAGGTGCGGATAGGCGACATGCCCCTGCACGCCGTGAATAGTCAGGTTGCAGGTCAGCGAGCCGCGGCGGCCGTTTTTCACCACATCGCCGACCACTTCGGTACTGGAAGGTTCGCCGACCAGACAATAGTCCAGACGCTCGTTACGCGCCATCAGCGTCTCCACCACTTTGACGGTGCCGTTTTTGGCGCTGGCCTCTTCATCAGAGGTGATCAAAAACGCCAGTCGGCCCCTGTGGTTCGGGTACTGCGCGACAAAACGCTCTGCGGCAACCACCATCGCCGCCAGCGAGCCTTTCATATCCGCCGCTCCGCGGCCAAACAGCATCCCGTCGCGGATGGTCGGTTCGAACGGGGGATTGATCCAGCGGTCGGCGTCGCCTGCCGGGACTACGTCGGTGTGGCCGGCGAAGGCCAGCGTCTCGCCGTGGCCGCGCCAGGCCCAGAAATTCTGCGTATCGCCGAAATCCATCGGTTCAACGGTAAAGCCGATCGCACGCAGGCGTTCAATCATTAACGCCTGGCATCCCGCATCATCGGGGCTAAGGGAAGGGCGGCGAATAAGCTGCTGAGCCAGCTCAATGACCGGGCAAGACATAGACTATACCTCGTTAAACTGCTGATAACTTGCTTCACTAAAACCCAGCAGCATAGGACGACCGGGCGCGCAGAGCAATGGGCGTTTGATAATTGCCGGCATTTCCAGCATCAATGCGGCAGCGGCGTCGGCATTATCGATGCTGTTGCGCAGCGACTCGTCGAGTTTGCGCCAGGTGGTGCCACGGGTGTTCAGCAGCGCCTGCCAGCCCAGCTCGGCAATAAAGGTATCCAGTTGCGCGCGCTCAAGGCCATCGGCGCGGTAATCATGGAAGCGATACTCAATCTGATGCGCTTCCAGCCAGCGGCGGGCTTTTTTAATGGTATCGCAGTTTTTAATTCCGTACATGGTGAGCATAGATAAACCTTTTACATTCAATTAAGCGGTTAACTCAGATATTTCCGAATATATAAGTCTTACTGAAATAATACGTGATTCAGATGAATAAATATAACTTTTTACCGGGGATCTCATTCGATATATCGGGTGGTTAAATGTTGGCCACCTGTGGGCATGATGTGAGGGCTTTAACATTATTGCAAAAATGTTGTCTGAGGTTGCTCTACGTCACATTATGTTTACATACGAAGCGGCATAGTAGCGACAACCAGAGGTTTTATCTCTGTCAGCGGTCCATAAGACAATCAGAGCAATAGGGGAGCACAACTTCCCATCGGTAATGAAGTTATATAGAATCGACCATAATAATAAGAGAGGCTATTATGATTGAACATGAACTGGGGAACTGGAAAGACTTTATTGAAGGCATGCTTCGTAAATAAATTTCCGCAATGTGAGCAGGGGAATAACGCGAAGTAAATAAGCGCGCTAGGGTTCTGAACACATAAAGAAGGCGACCACCGTGGTCGCCTTTTCTGTTATTACGCCTCGCCGCCGAAGCTCGTCGGTTTATTGCGGACGCTCCTTTAGCGGAAAACGGCGACGCACCAGCACAAAGAACAGCGGCACGAAAAAGATCGCCAGCACGGTGGCGGAGATCATCCCGCCCATCACTCCGGTGCCGACCGCATGCTGGCTGCCGGAACCGGCGCCGGTGCTGGTCGCCATCGGCAGCACGCCGAAGATGAACGCCAGCGAGGTCATCAGGATGGGGCGCAGGCGCTGACGGCAAGCCGACAGCGTGGCGCTGAGCAGATCCTGGCCCTTCTCGTTGAGCTCATTGGCGAACTCGACGATCAGAATGGCGTTTTTCGCCGACAGGCCGATCACCGTCAACAGACCCACCTGGAAGTACACGTCATTCTCCAGCCCGCGCATCCAGGTCGCCAGCAGGGCGCCAATCACCCCCAGCGGCACCACCAGCATCACCGAGAACGGCACCGACCAGCTCTCGTACAGCGCCGCCAGGCACAGGAACACCACCAGCAGAGAAATCGCGTACAGGGCCGGCGCCTGAGCGCCAGAGAGGCGTTCCTGGTAGGACATGGCGGTCCATTCGAGGCCAAAGCCGGTGGGTAACTGCGCGGCCAGCTTCTCCATCATGTCCATCGCGGTACCGGTACTGATACCCGGCGCCGCCTCACCGACGATCTCCACCGCTGAGTAGCCATTGTAGCGCTCCAGCCGCGGCGAGCCGGTCTCCCAGCGCGAGGTGGCGAAGGCCGAGAATGGCACCATCGTGCCGCTGCTATTGCGCACGTACCAAAGATTGATATCGTCAGGCAGCATCCGGTATTTCGCCGCCGCCTGGACGTAGACTTTCTTTACCCGGCCGCGATCCATAAAGTCGTTGACGTAGCTCGACCCCCACGCGGTTTGCAGCGTATCGTTGATGTCGTCAATGGAGACGCCAAGCGCCTGCGCTTTACGCTGATCGATATCGACCTGCAGCTGCGGGCTGTCATCGAGCCCGTTATGCCGAACGCGGGTCAACAGCGGATTTTTCCCGGCCAGCTCAAGCAGCGTATCGCGCGCCGCCATCAGCGCATCGTGCCCCTTCCCGGCATGATCCTCCAGCTCCATATCGAAGCCTGCCGAACTGCCGAGGCCGCTGATCGCCGGCGGGCTGCTGGCGATAACCCGCGCTTCGTTAATCTGATTAAACGCTTTGGTGGCGCGTTCAATAATGGCAAAGGAGGTGCCGGTTTGCGGGTCGCGCTGGTCCCAGTCTTTGAGACGAACGAACATGCGGGCCACGTTCTGCCCATTGCCGCCGGGGCCGGAGCCAACGGTAGCGAACACCGACTCGACGTTCTGCTTCTCGTTATTGAGGAAGTAATCTTCCGCCTTCTGCACCACCTTCAGCGTCTGCTGCTGGGTGCTGCCGCTCGGCAACTGGACCGAGGTGGTGAACATCCCGCGATCCTCCAGCGGCAGGAACGAGGTCGGCAAATGCAGAAACAGGAACACCATCCCGCCGAGCAGGAGGACGTAGATCAGCATCCAGCGCAGCGAGCGGTGCAGTATTTTGCCGACGAAGGTTTCGTAGCGGCTGGCGCTGCGGTTGAAGGTGCGGTTGAACCAGCCGAAGAAGCCTGTTCTTTCATGGGATTCACCTGGCTTAACAGGCTTAAGCAGCGTGGCGCAAAGGGCAGGGGTGAGGATCATGGCCACCAGCACCGAGAGGACCATCGCCGCGACGATAGTGATTGAGAACTGGCGATAGATGGCGCCGGTGGTGCCGCCGAAGAAGGCCATCGGCACAAATACCGCCGACAGCACCATGGCGATCCCCACCAGCGCGCCCTGAATTTGTCCCATCGATTTGCGGGTCGCCTCGCGTGGCGACAGGCCCTCCTCGCTCATGATGCGCTCGACGTTCTCCACCACCACGATGGCGTCATCCACCAGCAGGCCGATCGCCAACACCATCGCGAACATCGTCAGGGTGTTGATGCTGTAGCCACAGGCATACAGCACCGCGAAAGTGCCCATCAGCACCACCGGCACGGCGATGGTCGGGATTAGGGTGGCGCGGAAGTTCTGCAGGAACAGATACATCACGAGGAAGACCAGCAGGATCGCCTCCAGCAGGGTTTTCACCACGTCGGTGATAGAAGCCTTCACGAAGGAGGTGGTCTCGTAGGCGACCTTATATTCCAGACCGTGGGGGAAAAACTGCGCCAGCTCATTGAGGCGATTGATCACGCGCTCCGCGGTGGCCATTTCGTTGGCGCCGGAAGCCAGCTTGATCCCGAGGCCTGAGGCCGGCTGGCGGTTGTAGCGGCTAAGATAGTCGTACTTCTCCGCCCCCATCTCGACGGTGGCGACATCGCCCAGCGTCACCTCTGAACCATCCTGATTGACGCGCAGAGTGATATTGCGGAACTGCTCCGGGGTTTGCAGCAGAGATTGCGAGTTGATGGTGGCGTTCAGCGCTTGCTTATCGACCGAAGGCGTCCCGCCAAGCTGGCCGACGGCAATCTGGGCGTTCTGCGAACTGATGGCGTCGGTAACATCCTTGGTGGTCATCTGGTAGCTGTTGAGCTTCGCCGGGTCGAGCCAGATGCGCATTGAGTATTGCGAACCGTAGGCGTCGATATCCCCCACGCCGTTGACGCGGCTGAGCGGGTCCTGGATGTTACTGGAGACGTAGTCGGCGATATCTTGTTTATCCATACTGCCGTCAGTGGAGACGAAGGCGAGCGTCAGGATATTGGTATCACCGGTCTTGCGCACCGTCACCCCCTGGTTTTGCACCGCCTGCGGCAGCTTACGCATCGCCGACTGTAGCTGGTTCTGAACCTGCTGCACGGCTTCATCCGGGTCGGTACCGGCGGTAAAGCTGAGGGTGATCGTCGCCTGGCCGGTGGCGCTGCTCTGGGAGGACATATACATCAGGTTATCGAGGCCGGTCATATTCTGTTCGATAACCTGAGTGACGGTATTCTCCAGGGTTTGCGCGGAGGCGCCGGGATAGTTGGCGGTGATCCGCACATTCGGCGGGGCGAGGTCGGGATACTGTTCAACCGGCAGCGACAAAATGGCAAGGGTGCCCGTCAGGCATAACAGGATTGCCAGCACCCATGCAAAAATGGGGCGATCGATAAAGAAATTCGCCATCAGAATAAAAACCTCATATGCACATTTTCTTGTTATTGCACAGCCTGTGCCACTTTAGCGCCAGCCTCTCCGGCAATCGTGGAGAAATTAAGGAGATAGTGTAATTTATCATGTTGCTTTTGCCGTATCGTAAAGAAACCTCGAGCTTTCCTGCCAGCAGGTAGCGAGTCTGCTTCGTCACCGCAGACCGGCGCATTATCCCTTGCCGGTGTGAAACCTCATTTCATTTAAGTCAAAAAAATTGATCCAAAACGGATTCTCTCCAGAAAAAGTTTATCCTGGGCAATTGGACATTGTTCCGGCGGCATCTTGTCGGGTAATAAATAGGCATGCGCATTGAGGGGTTATTCACCAAGAAGACAAAAGGAAGCCATGAACCACTTTATTTTGAGCGATAGCCGAAAGTGCATCGGCTGCCAGGCCTGCGAAGTGGCCTGCGTGATGGCGCATAACGAGGAGCAACACGTGCTGACCCCGCAGCGCTTTTTGCCACGTATCACCGTGATCAAAGCGGAGGGCCAGCGTAACGCCATCACCTGCCGCCACTGCGAGGACGCCCCCTGCGTCCGCAGTTGTCCCAACGACGCCATCGCCCAGTCCGGCGACAGCGTTCAGGTCCGTCAGGAGAAATGCATTGGCTGTAAATCCTGCATGGTGGCCTGCCCGTTCGGGGTGATGCAGGTGGTGGTGACGCCGCAGGCCGCAGGCCTGGTGAAAGCCAGCGCGCACAAGTGCGATCTATGCCAGGGCCGCGAGGCGGGGCCGGCCTGTGTGGAAAACTGTCCCGCGCAGGCGCTGACTCTCGCCGACGATGAGACGTTGATCACCCTGGCGAAGCAGCGGCGACTGCGCTCGGCATGCCAGGAGGTGCAGCCGTGGCAGCGCGCTACGTCGCTCTGCAGCCAGCCCAATGCTGGCGCGAAGGTCAGGCAAATGGCGATGACGCCCCCGCGCGGGGAGCCGGATAAGCTGGCGGCGGAGGTGCGTAAGAGCCACTTTGAGGAGATCTATCAGCCGTTCACCCCGCAGCAGGCGCAGCAGCAGGCCGCCCGCTGTCTCACGTGTGGGGAGCACAGTATTTGCGAATGGACCTGCCCGCTGCATAACCATATCCCGCAGTGGATCGAGCTGGTTAAAGCGGGGAATATCGCCGCCGCGGTCGCGCTTTCCCATCAGACCAACTGCCTGCCGGAGATCACCGGCCGCGTCTGTCCCCAGGACCGGCTGTGTGAAGGCGCCTGCACCCTGCGCGATGAAAGCGGGGCAGTCACCATTGGCAATATTGAGCGCTATATTTCCGACCAGGCGCTGGCCAGCGGCTGGCGTCCGGACCTTTCGCAGGTTAAGCCGAGCGGCAAGCGGGTGGCGATTATCGGCGCCGGGCCTGCCGGGCTGGCCTGCGCCGATATGCTGGTGCGCCACGGCGTCCAGCCGGTGGTCTTCGACCGTCATCCGGAGATTGGCGGTCTGCTGACCTTCGGCATTCCGGCGTTCAAGCTGGATAAATCGCTATTGGCCCGGCGGCGGGCGATCTTCAGCGAGATGGGTATCCGCTTTGAGCTCAATTGCGAGGTGGGGAAAGATATCTCCATGGCGACACTGCTGGCCGATTATGACGCAGTGTTCGTCGGCGCCGGAACCTATCGCTCCATGAAGGCGGGGCTGCCGAACGAAGAGGCCCCCGGGGTCTACGATGCGCTGCCGTTCCTCATCGCCAACACAAAACAGGTGATGGGGCTGGCGGCATCGGCGCAAGAGCCTTATGTCAACACCGCCGGGCTGAACGTGGTGGTGCTGGGCGGCGGCGATACGGCGATGGACTGCGTGCGCACCGCGCTGCGCCACGGCGCCCGCCAGGTGACCTGCGCCTATCGGCGAGATGAAGCCAACATGCCGGGCTCGAAAAAAGAGGTCAAAAACGCCCGCGAAGAGGGGGCGCTCTTTGAGTTTAACGTCCAGCCGGTGACGCTTGAGCTGGACGAGAAAGGACGAGTTAACGGGGTTCGCTTTTTGCGCACCGAGCTGGGCGCTCCGGACGCCGGGGGAAGACGCCGTCCGACGCCGATCCCCGGCAGCGAGTTTGTTATGCCGGCAGATGCGGTGATCATGGCCTTTGGCTTCCACCCGCACCGCATGCCCTGGCTGGAGGCGGCGGGGGTGGCGCTGGACAGCCAGGGGCGTATTAAAGCCGGAGTGGAGAGCCGTTACCGTTATCAGACCAGTCAGGAGAAGATCTTTGCCGGCGGCGATGCCGTGCGCGGCGCAGACCTTGTAGTGACGGCGATGGCGGAAGGCCGTCACGCGGCGCAGGGGATCCTGGACTATCTGGCGCGGAAAACGACGCCGCTTCACTGACGACAAACCCGGCTCCGCAGCGTAGTATGAGGGCGTCCTTTTACGCTGTGGGGTCGGTATGTCACTCAATATTCACGTCATTAAAGATAAAATCCTCTCTGAGAACTGGTTCGTACTACGCAATATGACCTATGAGCTGACGCGGGCGGACGGCAGCGTTGTGCGCCACAAGCGCGAGGTCTACGATCGCGGCAATGGCGCCACCGTGCTGCTGTATAACCGCCATAAGCAGACGGTGGTCCTGGTGCGTCAGTTCCGTGTCGCCACCTGGGTCAATGGCAATCATGACGGTATGCTGATTGAAACCTGCGCCGGGCTGCTGGACAACGACGAGCCGGAAGCCTGCATTCGTAAAGAGGCGGTGGAAGAGACCGGCTACGAAGTGGGCGAGGTGAGAAAGCTGTTTGAGCTGTTTATGTCGCCAGGGGGCGTCACCGAGGTAGTGCATTTCTTTATCGCCGAGTACAGCGACGCGCAGCGAACCACCAGCGGCGGCGGGGTGGATGATGAAGCCATCGAGGTGCTGGAGCTGCCTTTTAGCCAGGCGCTGCAGATGGTCGCTGACGGGGAGATCCGCGACGGTAAGGCGGTCATTCTGCTGCAATATCTGCAAACCTCCGGCCTGATGTCGGGGAACTCTGACAAATCCGATTGAGTAACCCGCTGCCGTTGTCCAGGATAGGCGCCGTGGTCGGGTTTATCTGGGGTCGGGCGGTTCATGCTTTTTCGCGTCATCTTTTTCCTTTTTCTGGCGGTGCTGCCTTGCTCGCAGGCATGGTCGGCACCGACGCAGCAGCGCTTCAACGACTGGCTGGTCACCTGTAACAACCAAAATTTCTGCGTCACCCGTAACGTGGGGCTGCATCATGGCCTGGTGATGACCCTCAGCCGCAGCGCTGGGGCAGTCACTGACGCCAGTCTGCGTATCGAGCTGGGCGGCACCGGCAATCCAGTGGCGACGCTCGCGCCGATAGCGCCGCGCCTGCTGCTGGATGGTAAACCGCTGTCCCTGACCGACAAGCGCTGGCACATTGAAGATAAGCTCATTAAAACCGCCGACAGCGTGACGATCGATGCGTTTCTCCAGCAGGTTCAGGAGGGTAAAGCGCTCTCGCTGGCCAATGGCCTGCAGACCATCTCCCTGCAGGGGTTGAAAGCGGCTCTGTTTTTTATCGACGATCGGCAAAAGCGGGTAGGTAGCGAAACGGCCTGGGTCGGCAAAGGGGAAGAGCCGCCGCTCAGCGTACCGCCGGCGCCGGCGCTGCGCGCGGTGGCGAGCGCGGAAACGGCGCAGTCGCCGCTGGGGCGTGAGGAGCTCAACGATCTGATGGACTACGGTAATGAGCGGATGACCAACAGCCACTGTTCCCTCGATCCCTTCCGCCGTGAAATTCGCGTTACTGCGCTGACGGATGACAAAGTGCTGCTGATGACCAGCTGCGAATCCGGCGCCTACAACACCGTCTGGCTGGCCTGGCTGGTCTCCCGCCAGCGCCCCTATGTCGCCCGTCAGGTGCGGCTAACGTTGCCATTTCAGCCGCCGGGCGAGGCGCCGCGTGAGATTGAGCTGATCAACGCCAGCTATGATGACCGCCGCCATGAGCTGGTGACCCTGGATAAAGGCCGCGGGGCCGGCGATTGCGGGATCCAAACCCGCTGGCGTTTTGACGGCCAGCGGTTCAGCCTCTCCCGCTACGCGCAGCAGCCGACGTGCGACAACTGGCAGGGGCCAGATGCCTGGCCCACGCTGTGGATCACCCGTTAAGCACCTGTTCGGCGGTGGCGACGATATGGTCGACCGTAAAGCCAAAGAACGGGAACAACTGCTCTGCCGGGGCGGATTCGCCATAGCCGGTCATGCCGACGATCTTGCCTTTTAAGCCGACATATTTATACCAGTAGTCCGCTATCCCGGCTTCGACCGCCACCCGGGCGCTGACGTCCGACGGCAGCACCGATTCGCGCCAGGCCTCATCCTGGGCGTCAAACACATCAGTGGAAGGGAGCGAGACGACCCGCACATTTACCCCTTTGGCCAACAGTTTTTCCGCGGCCAGGACGGTGATCTCCACTTCCGAGCCGGTGGCGATGAGGATCAGGTCGGGTTTTCCGCCGGCATCCTTCAGCACGTAGCCACCCCGGGCGATATCCTGCACCTGTTCCGGGGTACGCGGCATCTGCGCCAGGTTTTGTCGCGACAGGATCAGCGCCGTCGGCCCGCCCTGTCGCGCGATAGCCGCCTGCCAGGCGACGGCGGTCTCCACCTGGTCGCAGGGGCGCCAGGTGCTGAAGTTGGGCGTCAGCCGCAGACTGGCCAGCTGTTCCACCGCCTGGTGCGTCGGCCCGTCTTCCCCAAGACCGATCGAGTCATGGGTATAGACCATGATCTGCCGGGCCTTCATCAGGGCCGCCATGCGCGCGGCGTTGCGGGCGTACTCCACAAACATCAGGAAGGTCGAGGTATAAGGAATAAAGCCCCCGTGCAGGGCAATGCCGTTGGCCACCGCGGTCATGCCAAATTCGCGCACGCCGTAGTGGATATAGTTGCCCGCAGGATCGTCTTTAATCGATGTCGATCCAGACCAGATGGTCAGGTTACTCGGCGCAAGATCCGCAGAACCGCCCAGCAGTTCCGGGAGGTGCGGGCCGTAGGCGTTCAGCGCGTTTTGCGAAGCCTTGCGGCTGGCGATTTTCGCCGGCTCGGCCTGCAGTTTCGCCACGTAGTCGCGGGCGATCGCGGCAAAGTCTTCCGGCAGGGCGCCATTCATACGTCGGGTCAGCTCAGCGGCCAGCTCCGGGAACTGCTGCTGGTAGGCGGCGAATTTCTCGTTCCAGGCGTGCTCCGCTTTTTCCCCGCGCGGACGCGCATCCCAGCCCGCGTAGATCTCTTTCGGGATCTCGAACGGAGGATATTTCCAGCCAAGCTGCTGGCGGGCCAGCGCTACCTCTTTTTCGCCCAGCGCCGCCCCGTGAGACTCCTCTGAGCCGGCTTTGTTGGGCGAACCGAAGCCGATGATGGTCCGGCAGATAATCAGTGACGGTTTATCTTTCACCGCCTGCGCTTCCGTTATCGCCTGTTTGATAGCCTGCGGATCGTGGCCGTCGATATCGCCTATGACGTGCCAGTGATAGGCGCGGAAGCGTTCCGCCGTATCATCGGAAAACCAGCCTTCGGTTTTGCCGTCGATGGAGATGCCGTTGTGATCGTAAAAACCGATCAGCTTGCCCAGTCCGAGCGTGCCGGCCAGCGAACAGGCCTCATGGGAGATCCCCTCCATCAAACAGCCATCGCCCATGAACACCCAGGTGTGATGGTCAATGATCTCATGGCCGGGGCGATTAAATTGCGCCGCCAGCGTCCGTTCGGCGATGGCCATCCCAACGGCGTTCGCCAGCCCCTGGCCCAGCGGGCCGGTGGTGGTTTCCACCCCAGGGGTATAGCCATGCTCCGGGTGGCCGGGCGTTTTAGAGTGCAGCTGACGGAACTGCTTCAGTTCAGACAGCGGCAGATCGTAGCCGGTCAGGTGCAGCAGACTGTAGAGCAGCATCGACGCGTGGCCGTTGGACAAGATAAAGCGGTCGCGGTCCACCCAGTCAGGGTTCTGCGGATTGTGCTTGAGAAAATCGTTCCACAGCACTTCGGCAATATCAGCCATCCCCATCGGCGCACCGGGATGGCCGGAGTTGGCTTTCTGCACGGCGTCCATACTCAGGGCGCGGATGGCGTTGGCAAGCTCTCTTCGGGACATATTTTTCTCCGTGAGACTAAAGTGACAGTTTGGCGGCAAGCAGATCTTCCAGTTTGCGCTGATCGACGGCGAACAGGCGGATCCCCTCCGCTAGCTTTTCGACCGCCATCGGATCCTGATTATGTTCCCAGCGGAACTCCGCTTCACTGAGCGGCACCGGACGCGGCAGGATCTGGCTGGCAGGGATCAGTTTGCGCACCACCGGGGTATCGCTGGCCTGCAGCTCTTTTAATAAAGGCGGGGCGATGGTCAACCGGTCGCAACCGACCAGCGCCAGGATCTGCTCGGTGCGGCGGAAGCTGGCGCCCATCACGATGGTGTTGTATTTATGCTGTTTGAAATAGTCATAGATATTGCGCACCGATTTCACCCCCGGATCTTCCTCCACCACGTAAGGCTCCAGCGGTTTGCGCGCCTGATACCAGTCATAAATACGCCCAACGAACGGGGAGATGAGATAAACCCCGGCCTCGGCGCAGGCCCGGGCCTGGGCGAAGGAAAACAGCAGCGTCAGGTTGCAGTGGATCCCCTCTTTCTCCAGCACCTCCGCGGCGCGGATCCCCTCCCAGGTGGATGCCAGCTTGATCAGGATCCGCGACTTATCAATGCCCATCTCCTGATACAGCGCCACCAGGTGGCGAGCCTTCTCGATACTTTTCTCGCGGTTGAAGGAGAGCCGGGCGTCCACCTCGGTGGAGACCCGTCCCGGAATGCTTTTGAGGATCTCCGCGCCAAAATTGACCGCCAGCTTATCGCAGGCGTGAGCCACCTGCGCTTCGCGGCCGCCACCCTGTTTTTTGGCCCAGGCGATAGCGTCGTCGATGAGGCCGCTATAGGACGCCAGGCCGGCGGCCTTCAGCAGCAGAGAGGGGTTGGTGGTGGCGTCTTCCGGATGGTAGTGGCGGATGGATTCGATGTCTCCGCTGTCGGCGACCACCGTGGTGAACTGCTTGATGCTGTCTAACTGATTCATGGATAAGTCCTCCTGGAACAAGGTGTTACATGAGTGCTTGCCGGTATACGGTATAAACATTGATGAGGTACATAACCAAAAAGCATAGCAGACAGGGCTATTATTGGCGGCGAATCCGGGTAACATAACCGCTATAAATTGATAACAACAAAATCATAACGATGGCCAGAGTTTGGCGGTGTTCAAAGTTTATCGCCCCGCCAGGAGGGATACTGTCTGCCACTGAAAGGTGAACGACAGGATGGTCATCACGCTTTTCCCCTACGAACGATACGTGAAAGAAAGGAATAGAAAATGGATGAGCAGTTAAAACAGAGCGCCCTCGACTTCCACGAATTTCCGGTTCCCGGAAAAATCCAGGTCTCGCCGACCAAACCTCTCGCCACCCAGCGCGATCTGGCGCTGGCCTACTCGCCGGGCGTCGCAGCCCCCTGCCTGGAAATCGAAAAAGATCCGCTGGCCGCCTACAAATACACTGCCCGTGGCAACCTGGTGGCGGTCGTCTCCAACGGCACCGCGGTGCTGGGGCTCGGCAACATCGGCGCGCTGGCCGGTAAGCCGGTAATGGAGGGCAAAGGCGTCCTGTTTAAGAAATTTGCCGGTATCGATGTGTTTGATATCGAAGTCGATGAGCTGGATCCGGACAAATTCATTAACGTCGTCGCCGCCCTCGAACCAACCTTCGGCGGTATCAACCTGGAAGATATTAAAGCGCCGGAGTGTTTCTACATCGAGCAGCAGCTGCGCGAGCGGATGAATATCCCGGTCTTCCATGACGATCAGCACGGCACGGCGATCATCAGCACCGCGGCGATCCTCAACGGTCTGCGCGTCGTCGAGAAGAATCTGTCCGACGTGCGGATGGTGGTCTCCGGCGCGGGCGCGGCGGCGATCGCCTGTATGAATCTGCTGGTGGCGCTGGGGATGCAAAAGCACAACATCGTGGTCTGCGATTCGAAAGGCGTTATCTATAAAGACCGTGAGCCGAACATGGCGGAAACCAAAGCGGCCTATGCGGTGGAAGACGACGGCAAACGCACCCTCGATGACGTGATCGACGGCGCCGACATTTTCCTCGGCTGCTCTGGCCCGAAAGTGCTGACTCAGGAGATGGTGAAGAAGATGGCGCGGGCGCCGCTGATCCTCGCCCTGGCCAACCCGGAGCCGGAAATTCTGCCGCCGCTGGCGAAGCAGGTCCGCGATGACGCCATCATCTGTACCGGCCGCTCCGACTACCCTAACCAGGTCAACAACGTACTTTGCTTCCCGTTCATCTTCCGCGGCGCGCTGGACGTCGGCGCGACGGCGATCAACGAAGAGATGAAGCTGGCGGCGGTGCATGCGATTGCCGAGCTGGCCCATGCCGAGCAGAGCGAAGTGGTGGCCTCCGCCTACGGCGATCAGGATTTAAGCTTTGGTCCGGAGTACATCATTCCGAAACCATTCGACCCGCGGCTGATCGTCAAGATCGCCCCCGCGGTGGCGAAGGCGGCGATGGATTCCGGTGTGGCGACGCGCCCGATCGCCGATTTTGACGCCTATATCGAGAAGCTGAGCGAGTTCGTCTATAAAACCAACCTGTTTATGAAGCCTATCTTCTCTCAGGCGCGCAAAGAGCCGAAGCGCGTGGTGCTGGCGGAAGGGGAGGAGACCCGGGTGCTGCACGCCACCCAGGAGCTGGTGTCTCTGGGACTGGCCAAACCGATTCTGGTGGGGCGCCCGAGCGTGATTGAAATGCGCATCCAGAAGCTGGGCCTGCAGATCAAGGCCGGCGTTGACTTTGAGATCGTCAATAATGAATCCGACCCGCGGTTTAAAGAGTACTGGAGCGAGTACTACCAGCTGATGAAGCGCCGCGGCATTACCCAGGAGCAGGCGCAGCGGGCGGTGATTAGCAACACCACGGTGATTGGCGCCATCATGGTTCATCGCGGTGAAGCGGATGCGATGATCTGCGGGACTATTGGCGAGTACCACGATCACTACCGCGTGGTGAAGCCGCTGTTTGGCTATCGCGACGGCGTCAGCACCGCCGGGGCGATGAATGCGCTGCTGCTGCCGAGCGGCAACACCTTTATCGCCGATACCTATGTCAATCACGATCCGTCGCCGGAAGAGCTGGCGGAGATCACCCTGATGGCGGCGGAAAGCGTGCGACGCTTTGGTATTGAACCGCGCGTGGCGTTGCTGTCGCACTCCAACTTTGGCTCTGCCGACTGTCCGTCAGCCAGCAAAATGCGTAAAACCCTGGAGCTGGTGAAGGCCCGCGCCCCGGAGCTGATGATCGATGGCGAAATGCATGGCGACGCCGCGCTGGTGGAAAGCATCCGCAACGATCGCATGCCGGACAGCCCGCTGAAGGGGGCGGCCAATATTCTGGTGATGCCGAATATGGAAGCCGCCCGGATCAGCTATAACCTGCTGCGCGTCTCCAGTTCGGAAGGGGTGACCGTCGGGCCGGTGCTGATGGGGGTGGCGAAGCCGGTGCATATCCTGACGCCGATCGCCTCCGTACGTCGGATCGTTAATATGGTGGCGCTGGCGGTTGTTGAAGCGCAAACCGAACCGCTGTAATTTTCTATTTCCCCCGTTAACGCGCGGATCCGTTTCCGCGCGCAATATCAGGCAGGCCGGTGAGTAAAAAACGCTGAGCCTGCCTTTTTAATTCCACCGCAATATTATTTTCTCTCCTGAGTGATCCACTTCACCTTTTAACCCCACTTGCCGAAATTTGTTATTTGCCGCGCTGAAATGTCGTCACCATGAGGACAGATTTCAGGGGGCAATCAGTCATGGATAAAGAACGCATTATTCAGGAATTCGTACCAGGCAAACAGGTCACGCTGGCGCATCTGATTGCCCACCCGGGAGCGGAGCTGGCGAAAAAGATCGGCGTACCCGAATCCGGCGCGATCGGCATTATGACGCTGACGCCGGGAGAAACGGCGATGATCGCCGGCGATCTGGCGATGAAGGCCGCCGACGTGCACATCGGTTTTCTCGACCGGTTTAGCGGCGCGCTGGTGATCTACGGCTCGGTCGGCGCGGTGGAAGAGGCGCTTCTGCAGACCATCGGCGGATTAGGCCGCTTATTAAATTATACCTTGTGCGAATTAACGAAAAGTTAATTGAGAGCGACCATGAAGCGTATTGCGATTGTCGGCGCCGTCGGTGCAGGAAAAACCACGTTATTTAATGCCCTGCAGGGGAATTATTCCCTCGCCAGAAAAACGCAGGCGCTGGAATTTAACGATCGTGGCGACATCGATACACCCGGGGAATATTTCAGCCATCCGCGCTGGTATCACGCCTTAATTACCACCTTGCAGGATGTGGACACCCTGATTTATGTCCATGCGGCCAATGATACCGAAAGTCGCCTGCCACCCGGGTTGCTGGATATTGGCAGCCGAAAGCACCTTATCGTGGCGATCAGCAAAACGGATCTGCCGGATGCCAACGTCGCCGCGGTGCGGCAGCTGCTGGACGGGATGGGGTTTCAGGCGCCGGTTTTCGCCCTCAACGGTTGCGATCCGCAAAGCGTCGCGCCGCTGGAAAATTACTTGAGTGAGCTCAGCCAAAAGGAGGAAGGGCCAGGTGAAGAAACTCATTACCGCTAACGATATTCGTGCCGCCCACGCGCGCGGCGAACAGGCGATGTCAGTAGTTCTGCGCGCCAGCATTATCACCCCGGAAGCGCGCGAAGTCGCCGAGCTGCTGGGATTCACTATCACCGAAGACGATGGCGCCGCGCCGGCGGCGACAGCGGCGGACAGCGACAAAACGGAAAGCCAGCGGATCCGGGAAACCATCCTGGCGCAGCTACCGGAAGGCCAGTTTACCGAAAGCCTGGTGGCGCAGCTGATGGAAAAGGTGATGAAAGAGAAGCAGTCCCTGGAGCAGGAGGCGATGCAGCCGGGATTTGACTCCGTGACCGGCAAAGGCGGCATCAAAGTGATCGACGGCTGCAGCGTGAAGTTTGGCCGCTTCGACGGCGCCCAGCCGCACTGCGTTGGCTTAACGGACCTGGTGACTGACCAGGATGGCAGCAGCATGGCGGCCGGATTTATGCAGTGGGAGAACGCCTTCTTCCCGTGGACGCTGAACTACGACGAAATCGATATGGTGCTGGAGGGCGAGCTGCATGTGCGCCATCAGGGGGAAACGCTGGTCGCCAAAGCGGGGGACGTCATGTTTATCCCGAAAGGCTCCAGCATCGAATTCGGTACCCCGTCGACGGTGCGCTTCCTGTACGTCGCCTGGCCGGCAAACTGGCAATCGCTATGAACGATTTCATTACCGAAGCGTGGCTCAGAGCGAATCATACGCTCAGCGAAGGCGGTGAAATCCATCTTCCTGCCGATGCCCGCCTGACGCCCTCGGCGAGGGAACTGCTGGAAAGTCGGCATCTGCGGGTCAAATTTCTCGACCGCCAGGGGCGCCTGTTTGTCGAGGATGACGAACAGACGCCACAGCCGGTGCATGTCCTGACCAGCAGCGACCATCCGCCCCAGGCCTGCTGCGAGCTTTGTCACCAGCCGGTGGGCAAAAAGCCGGACACCTTAACTCATCTGACGGCCGATACCCTGGTGGCGAAAAACGATCCGCGGCTGGCCTTCCGCGCGGTGCTGGACAGCACCATCGCCCTGACGGTGTGGCTGCAAATTGAACTGGCGGAGCCCTGGCAGCCGTGGCTGACGGATATCCGTTCGCGGCTGGGCAACATCATGCGCGCCGATGCGCTGGAGGAACCGCTGGCGGCGCAGTCGATAGCCGGATTCAGCGAGGCGCAGCTGCATCGTCTGTCCCATCAGCCGCTGCGTTACCTGGGTCACGATCACCTGGTGCCGGAGGCCCGCCATGGGCGCGATGTCGCGCTGCTTAATTTGCTGCGCGGCAAAGTGCGCGAGGCGGAGGTGACCGCGGCGCAGGTGTTTATTACGCCGCAATTTGCGGTCCAGCGTGCCGATATTCTACAGGCGCTCAACCGTCTCTCCAGCGCGGTCTACGTGATGATGATCCTGGGCGTGACGGACGCGCCGCCGGCGCTCAGCCAACTGCAGCAGCTGGGAGGTGAAGATGATCATTGACCAGTGTCGCAAACTGGCGCTGCGCGCCCCCGCCAGGGTGGTGTTCCCGGATGCGCTGGACGTCCGCGTGTTGAAGGCGGCGCATTATCTGCAGCATCAGGGCCTGGCGCATCCGATCCTCGTCGCCAGCCCCTTCGCGCTGCGGCAGTTCGCCCTTGGCGAACGTCTGCCGCTGACCGGGGTGCAGGTCATCGATCCGCACAGCAACCTGGCGATGCGCGAGGCGTTTGCCGCCGCCTGGCAGGCGCGCGCCGGCGATAAAGCGCCCGCTGACGCGGTCGACAAGCTGGCCGACCCGCTGATGTTCGCCGCGGCGATGGTCAGCGCCGGGCAGGCCGAGGTGTGTATCGCCGGAAATCTCTCGTCAACCGCCAGCGTGCTGCGCGCTGGTCTGCGCCTTATCGGCCTGCAGCCGGGGTGTAAAACGCTCTCTTCGCTGTTTCTGATGCTGCCGCAGTATACCGGACAGCCGCTGGGGTTTGCCGACTGCAGCGTGGTGCCGCAGCCGACCGCGGCGCAGCTGGCGGATATCGCGATTGCCAGCGCCGAGACCTGGCAAGCGATCGCTGGCGAAGCGCCGCGGGTGGCAATGCTGTCCTTCTCGACACACGGCAGCGCCCGGCATCCCTGTGTGGCTAACGTCCAGCAGGCCACGGAGATCGTGCGTCAGCGGGCGCCGCAGCTGATGGTCGATGGCGAGCTGCAGTTTGACGCCGCCTTTGTACCGGACGTCGCTGCGCACAAAGCGCCCGGCAGCCCGCTGCAGGGCCGGGCCAATGTGCTGGTCTTTCCGTCGCTGGAGGCGGGCAACATCGGCTACAAAATCGCCCAGCGGCTGGGCGGATATCGCGCCATCGGGCCGCTGATCCAGGGCCTGGCCGCCCCGCTTCACGACCTCTCGCGAGGCTGTAGCGTAGAGGAAATTATCGAACTGGCGCTGGTGGCGTCGGTACCGCGCCAGACGGACGCAAGCCGGATCCCCGACTCGTCCACGCTGGTTGAATGAATGGTCCCCTTCAGGACCCCTTATGAGAGGAAAACACAATGGAAGCATTAGGAATGATTGAAACCCGGGGCCTGGTTGCACTGATTGAGGCCTCCGACGCCATGGTCAAAGCGGCCCGCGTCAAGCTGGTGGGAGTGAAACAGATCGGCGGGGGCCTGGTGACCGCCATGGTGCGCGGCGATGTCGCGGCGTGCAAAGCCGCGACGGATGCCGGGGCGGCGGCGGCTCAGCGTATCGGTGAGCTGGTCTCTGTACATGTCATCCCGCGCCCGCATGGCGATCTGGAAGAGGTCTTCCCGATTAGCTTCAAGGGCGACAGCAACATCTAACGGGGGAGGGGGTGCCGGAAAATTCTGGCCGGATAAGACGCCAGCGCGTCGCTATCCGGCCATGAAAAGGCATGAATGCCGGATGGCGTTGCGCTTTTCCGGCCTGCACATCACACGCGGAGACGGACATGAAGCTGGCTGTGGTAACCGGATATGTGGTCTGCACCGTACGCCATGAAGGTCTGGCCCACGACAAACTGCTGATGGTGGAGATGCTTAATGCCCGCGGCGAGCCCGACGGGCAATGTGCGGTCGCCATCGACAGCATCGGCGCGGGATGCGGAGAGTGGGTACTGCTGGTCAGCGGCAGCTCGGCGCGACAGGCGCACGCACACGGCGCCTCTCCGGTCGATCTGTGCGTGATTGGTATCGTGGATGAGGCTGCGGCCGATGGTCAGGTGCTCTTCCATAAATAGGGTGAAAAATCATGAATCAACAGGACATTGAACAGGTAGTGAAAGCGGTACTGCTGAAAATGAAAGACAGCAGCCAGCCTGCCGGCACCGTTCATGATATGGGCGTTTTTGCCTCACTGGATGACGCTGTCGCGGCGGCAACGGTGGCCCAGCAGGGATTAAAGCGGGTGGCGATGCGTCAGCAGGTGATTCAGGCCATTCGTGAGGCGGGTGAAAAGTATGCCCGTGAACTGGCGGAGCTTGCGGTGACGGAGACCGGCATGGGACGCGTTGAAGATAAGTTTGCCAAAAACGTGGCGCAGGCGCGCGGCACGCCGGGCGTGGAGTGTCTGACTCCGCAGGTGCTCACCGGCGATAATGGCCTGACGCTGATTGAAAATGCGCCCTGGGGCGTGGTGGCCTCGGTGACGCCGTCCACCAATCCGGCGGCGACGGTGATCAACAACGCCATTAGCCTGATTGCCGCCGGCAACAGCGTGGTCTTCGCCCCCCATCCGGCGGCGAAAAAGGTCTCGCAAAGGGCAATTACCCTGCTTAACCAGGCGGTAGTGGCCGCCGGCGGCCCGGCCAACCTGCTGGTGACCGTGGCGAACCCGGATATCGACACCGCCCAGCGGCTGTTTAAGTACCCTGGCATCGGCCTGCTGGTGGTGACCGGCGGCGAAGCGGTGGTCGAGGCGGCGCGCAAACATACCAACAAACGCCTGATCGCCGCCGGGGCTGGCAACCCGCCGGTGGTGGTGGATGAGACTGCCGATCTACCGCGCGCCGCGCAGGCGATCGTCAAAGGCGCCTCTTTTGATAACAACATTATCTGCGCCGATGAGAAGGTGCTGATCGTGGTCGATAGCGTTGCCGACGAACTGATGCGCCTGATGGAAGGCCAGCAGGCGGTGAAACTCACGGCGGCGCAGGCCGAACAGCTCCAGCCGCTGCTGCTGAAAAATATTGACGAGCGCGGCAAAGGCACGGTCAGCCGCGACTGGGTCGGTCGCGACGCGGGCAAAATCGCCGCGGCGATTGGTCTGCAGGTACCGGCGCAAACCCGCCTGCTGTTTGTGGAAACGCCCGCCAGCCATCCGTTTGCTGTTACTGAACTGATGATGCCGGTGCTGCCGGTGGTGCGGGTGGCGAACGTCGAGGAGGCCATCGCCCTGGCGGTGCAACTGGAAGGTGGCTGCCACCATACGGCGGCGATGCACTCGCGCAATATCGACAACATGAACCAGATGGCGAATGCCATCGACACCAGCATCTTCGTCAAAAACGGGCCGTGCATCGCCGGGCTTGGGCTGGGCGGTGAGGGCTGGACCACCATGACCATCACCACCCCAACCGGGGAAGGGGTAACCAGCGCGCGGACCTTCGTTCGTCTGCGTCGCTGCGTACTGGTGGATGCGTTTCGAATCGTATAAGGGATGAACATGGCGCACGACGAAAAACGCTGGCTTTCGCCGAGACTGCAAAAAGCCGCTGCCCTGTGTAACCAGGCGCCCGCCGCCAGCGAGTCGCCGCTGTGGCTGGGCATCGATTTGGGCACCTGCGACGTGGTGTCGATGGTGGTCGACCGCGATGGCCAGCCGGTTGCGGTATGTCTTGACTGGGCCGATGTGGTGCGCGACGGCATCGTCTGGGACTTCTTCGGCGCCGTCACCCTCGTGCGCCGACATCTTGCGACTCTCGAGCAGCAGCTGGGCTGCCGCTTCACCCATGCGGCGACCTCGTTTCCGCCCGGCACCGATCCGCGCATTTCGATCAATGTCCTGGAGTCCGCCGGGCTGGAGATCAGTCATGTGCTGGATGAGCCTACCGCGGTGGCGGATCTGCTGCAGCTCGATAACGCCGGGGTGGTGGATATCGGCGGCGGCACCACCGGGATCGCCATCGTTAAACAGGGCAGGGTGACGTATTCGGCGGATGAAGCCACCGGCGGCCACCATATCTCCCTGACTCTGGCCGGGAATCGCGGCATCGGGCTTGAGGAGGCGGAGCAGTACAAGCGCAGCCACGCCGGGGAGATCTGGCCGGTGGTTAAGCCGGTGTACGAGAAGATGGCCGAAATTGTCGCCCGACATATTGCCGGACAAGGGATTGTCGATTTGTGGCTGGCAGGCGGCGCCTGTATGCAGCCGGGCGTGCATGAGCTGTTTCGTCAGCGCTTCCCGGCATTACCGGTGCATTTGCCGCAGCACAGCCTGTTTATGACCCCGCTGGCAATCGCCAACAGCGGGAGGGAAAAAGCGGAGGGGATGTATGCAAGCTGAACTGCAGACGGCGCTGTTCCATGCCTTTGATACGCTGAATCTTCAGCAAATGAAAAGCTTCAACGTTCCGCCGGTGACGCTGCACGGCGTCGGCGCGCTGGCGGCCTGCGGTCCGCAAGCGCAGTCCCGGGGCCTTAGGCATCTGTTTGTCATGGTTGACAGTTTTCTCCATCAGGCGGGAATGACCGCCGGGCTGGAGCGTAGCCTGGCGATGAAAGGGATTGCTATGACTCTCTGGCCCTGTCCCGCCGGCGAACCCTGCGTCACCGATGTCTGCGCCGCCGTCGCCCAGCTGCGGGACGCGCGCTGCGACGGCGTGGTGGCCTTTGGTGGTGGATCGGTACTGGATGCGGCGAAGGCGGTGGCGCTGCTGGTCGCCAATCCTGAGCAGACGCTGGGGGAGATGACGGAGCACAGCGAGTTGCGTCCACGTCTGCCGCTGATCGCGGTGCCGACCACCGCTGGCACCGGGTCTGAAACCACCAATGTAACGGTGATTATCGATGCGGTGAGTGGACGCAAACAGGTGCTGGCGCATGCCTCGCTGATGCCGGATGTGGCGATCCTCGACGCCGCGCTGACCGAGGGCGTCCCGCCGCATATCACGGCAATGACCGGGATTGATGCGCTGACCCACGCCGTCGAGGCCTACAGCGCCCGCCACGCCACGCCGTTTACCGACAGTCTGGCGATGGGGGCGATAGCCATGATCGGCGAGGCGCTGCCGAAAGCGGTGGGCTGCGGTCAGGATCTGGCGGCGCGGGAAAACATGCTGCTGGCTTCCTGCATGGCGGGGATGGCGTTTTCCAGCGCCGGGCTGGGGCTATGCCATGCCATGGCGCATCAGCCGGGGGCGGCGCTGCATATTCCGCACGGTCTGGCCAACGCCATGCTGCTGCCAACGGTGATGGAGTTTAACCGCATGGTGCGCCGGGCGCGCTTCAGCCAGATCGGCCGGGCGTTAACCGGCAAGAAAACCGATGACCGCGAGGCTATCGCCGCCGTGCGCGAGCTGATCGCCGAGGTCGGTCTGACGATGCGGCTGACGGAGGCTGGCGCGACGTCCGCGCACTACGCCGCCTGGGCGCAAGCGGCGCAGGAGGACATCTGTTTGCGCACCAATCCACGCACCGCCAGCCGGGAGCAGATTATCGAGCTGTACGCGGCGGCGCAATAAATGCCGATTTTCCCGGAGGCGTGTGGCTGTGGCTTTCCCGGCTCGTGCTGCGCTTAGCCGGGCTACAGGATCACAGCCGTCTGCTATGCCGTAGCCCGGGTAAGGCGTTCACGCCGCGGCCCGGGAAAGTCGCCTGAGTGCGGCTAATGTCCCGGTATTCACAGTATCTACAAATCATAAATGACAGGGAGTAAGGGCTATGGGAATTAACGAAATCATCATGTACATCATGATGTTCTTTATGCTGATTGCCGCCGTGGACAGGATCCTGTCGCAGTTCGGCGGCTCGGCGCGCTTTCTCGGCAAACTGGGGAAAAGCATTGAGGGATCCGGCGGTCAGTTTGAAGAAGGGTTTATGGCGATGGGCGCGCTGGGCCTGGCGATGGTCGGGATGACCGCCCTGGCGCCAGTGCTGGCTCATCTGCTTGGTCCGGTGATTATTCCGCTGTATGAGATGCTCGGCGCCAACCCGTCGATGTTCGCCGGCACGCTGCTGGCGTGCGACATGGGCGGTTTCTTCCTCGCTAAAGAACTCGCGGGCGGCGACGTGGCGGCCTGGATGTACTCAGGCCTGATCCTCGGCTCTATGATGGGGCCGACCATTGTGTTCTCCATTCCGGTGGCGCTCGGCATTATCGAACCAACCGATCGCCGCTGGCTGGCGCTCGGCGTGCTGGCGGGCATTGTCACCATTCCCATCGGCTGTATCGCCGGCGGTCTGGTGGCGATGTATTCCGGGGTGGAGATCAACGGCCAGCCGGTAGAGTTTACCTTCGCGCTGATCCTGATGAATATGATCCCGGTGATCATCGTCGCCGTGCTGGTGGCGCTGGGGCTGAAGTTTATTCCGGAAAAAATGATCAACGGCTTCCAGATCTTCGCCAAATTCCTCGTGGCGCTGATCACCATCGGCCTGGCGGCGGCGGTGATCAAGTTCCTGCTCGGCTGGGAGCTGATCCCGGGGCTCGATCCGATCTTTATGGCGCCTGGCGACCAGCCCGGCGAGGTGATGCGCGCCATCGAAGTCATTGGCTCTATCTCCTGCGTGCTGCTCGGCGCTTATCCGATGGTGCTCCTGCTGACCCGCTGGTTTGAAAAGCCGCTGATGCGCGTTGGTAATCTGCTAAAAATCAACAATATGGCTGCCGGCGGCATGGTCGCTACCCTGGCGAACAATATCCCGATGTTCGGCATGATGAAGCAGATGGATACCCGCGGGAAAGTGATCAACTGCGCCTTCTCGGTGTCAGCGGCGTTCGCCCTCGGCGACCATCTCGGTTTTGCGGCGGCCAATATGAACGCCATGATCTTTCCGATGATTGTCGGCAAGCTGGTCGGCGGCGTTACCGCGATTGGCGTGGCGATGCTGCTGGTGCCAAAAGATGAAAACGTACCGGCGCCTGCCAACAACGAAGCGGAGGCGCACTCGTGAACACGCGCCAGCTGTTGAGCGTCGGTATTGATATCGGCACCACCACCACGCAGGTGATCTTCTCGCGCCTCGAGCTGGTGAACCGCGCGGCGGTTTCCCAGGTGCCGCGTTATGAATTCATCAAACGCGACATTAGCTGGCAAAGCCCGGTCTTCTTTACGCCGGTTGATAAGCAGGGAGAATTGAAAGAGGCCGAGCTTGAGGCGCTGATTCTGGCTCAGTACCGGGCAGCAGGGATCGCTCCACAAGCGGTGGATTCCGGGGCGATCATCATCACTGGCGAAAGCGCGAAAACCCGCAATGCCCGCCCGGCGGTGATGGCGCTCTCGCAGTCGCTGGGTGATTTTGTCGTCGCCAGCGCCGGGCCGCATCTGGAGTCGGTCATTGCCGGACACGGCGCCGGGGCGCAGACCCTGTCCCGGCAGCGGATGTGCCGGGTGCTCAATATCGATATTGGCGGCGGTACCTCGAACTATGCCCTGTTTGACGCCGGAAACGTCAGCGCCACCGCCTGCCTCAACGTCGGCGGCCGCCTGCTGGAAACCGACGCTCAGGGGCGAGTGGTCCACGCGCACCCGCCGGGGCAGCGGATTGTCGATGCGCTGTTTGGCTCCGGCACTAACGCCCTGGCGCTGACCGCCGGGCAGCTGGCGCAGGTGGCGCGCCGGATGGCGGCGCTGATCGTCGAGGTGATCGACGGCACCCTCTCACCGCTGGCGCAGGGGCTGATGCAAACCGAAGTACTGCCTGCGGGTATTCAGCCGGAGGTGATTACCCTTTCCGGCGGAGTGGGGGAGTGCTACCGCAATCAGCCCGCCGATCCTTTCTGTTTTTCCGATATCGGGCCGCTGCTGGCCACGGCCCTGCATGAGCATCCGCGCCTGCGTGAGATGAACGTGCAGTTTCCGACGCAAACCGTGCGCGCCACGGTGATTGGCGCCGGGGCGCATACGCTGTCCCTGTCCGGGAGCACCATCTGGCTGGAGGGGGTTCCATTGCCGCTGCGCAATCTGCCGGTGGCTATCCCGCAGGATGCCGCCGATCTGCCGAACGCCTGGCTCCAGGCGCTGACGCAGCTCGATCTGGCTCCCGAGGCGGACGCTTACGTGCTGGCGCTTCCCGCTTCACTTCCGGTGCGCTACGCCACCTTACTGACCGTAATTGACGCCCTGCTGGCGTTTGTCGCCCGCTTTCCCAATCCCCGTCCGCTGCTGCTGGTGGCCGAGCAGGATTTTGGCAAAGCGCTGGGCATGCTGCTGCGGCCACAGCTTCCACACCTTCCGCTGGCGGTCATCGATGAGGTGAGCATCCGGGCGGGAGACTATATCGACATTGGTACGCCTCTTTTTGGCGGATCGGTTGTGCCGGTGACGGTGAAATCACTCGCATTTCCTTCCTGAGGGAACGACTTATGAAACTAAAGACCACATTGTTCGGCAATGTTTATCAGTTTAAGGATGTAAAAGAGGTGCTGGCGAAAGCCAACGAACTGCGTTCGGGGGATGTGCTGGCGGGGGTAGCGGCGGAGAGTTCGCAGCAGCGCGTGGCCGCCAAGCAGGTGCTCTCCGATATGACGGTGGCCGATATCCGTAATAACCCGGTGATCCCGTATGAGGAGGACTGCGTTACGCGCCTGATCCAGGATGACGTGAACGAAACCGCCTATCAGCGGATTAAACACTGGACCATCAGCGACCTGCGGGAATACGTGCTCAACGACGAGGTCACCAGCGACGATATCGCCTTTGTCCGCAAAGGGCTGACCTCCGAGGTGGTGGCTGCGGTGGCCAAGATCTGCTCCAACGCCGATCTGATCTACGGCGGTAAAAAAATGCCGGTGATCAAAAAAGCCAATACCACCATCGGTCTGCCGGGGACCTTTAGCTGCCGCCTGCAGCCGAACGATACCCGCGACGACGTGCAGAGTATTGCCGCGCAAATCTATGAAGGGCTCTCCTTCGGCGCGGGCGACGCGGTGATTGGCGTCAACCCGGTCACTGACGACGTGGAGAACCTGAGCCGGGTGCTGGATACGGTGTACGGGGTGATCGACAAGTTTAACATCCCGACCCAGGGCTGCGTGCTGGCGCACGTCACCACCCAGATTGAAGCCATCCGCCGCGGCGCGCCGGGGGGGCTTATCTTCCAGAGCATCTGCGGCAGTGAAAAAGGGCTTAAAGAGTTCGGCGTCGAGCTGGCGATGCTCGATGAAGCGCAGGCGGTGGGGGCGGAGTTTAACCGCATCGCCGGGGAGAACTGTCTTTACTTTGAAACCGGGCAGGGCTCGGCGCTTTCCGCGGGCGCTAACTTCGGCGCCGACCAGGTGACCATGGAAGCGCGTAACTATGGCCTGGCGCGGCACTACGATCCGTTCCTCGTCAACACCGTGGTGGGCTTTATCGGGCCGGAGTATCTCTATAACGACCGGCAAATCATTCGCGCCGGACTGGAAGACCACTTTATGGGCAAGCTGAGCGGCATCTCAATGGGCTGCGACTGCTGCTATACCAACCATGCCGATGCCGACCAGAACCTCAACGAAAACCTGATGATCCTGCTGGCGACCGCAGGCTGCAACTACATCATGGGCATGCCGCTCGGCGACGACATCATGCTCAACTACCAGACCACCGCCTTCCACGATACCGCGACCGTGCGCCAGCTGCTGGGCCTGCGGCCGTCGCCGGAGTTTGAACGCTGGCTGGAAACGATGGGCATTATGGCAAATGGTCGCCTGACCAAACGGGCGGGCGATCCGTCACTGTTCTTCTGATGACGCGGGGATGACACATCATGGATCAAAAACAGATTGAAGACATTGTACGCAGCGTAATGGCGTCAATGGGACAACCACAGTCGCAGCCGCAGGCCCCCGTAGCGTCGACGCCGGCCTGCCATGTCGCCTGCGCCAGCGAAGCGGTGGTGGAAAGCTGCGCGCTGGACCTGGGCTCAGCGGAAGCGAAAGCCTGGATTGGGGTACAACATCCGCACCGCGCCGAAGTACTGACTGAACTGAAACGCAGTACCGCGGCGCGCGTTTGCACCGGCCGCGCCGGCCCGCGTCCGCGCACTCAGGCGCTGCTGCGCTTCCTGGCCGATCACTCGCGCTCGAAAGACACGGTGCTCAAAGAGGTGCCGGAAGCGTGGGTGAAAGCGCAGGGGCTGCTGGAAGTGCGTTCCGAGATTAGCGATAAGAACCTCTACCTCACGCGTCCGGATATGGGCCGTCGCCTCAGTCCGGAAGCGATTGATGCGCTGAAGGCGCAGTGCGTGATGGATCCGGATGTGCAGGTGGTGGTGTCCGATGGCCTGTCGACGGATGCCATCACCGCCAACTACGAAGAGATCCTGCCGCCGCTGCTTGCCGGCCTGAAACAGGCGGGTCTGAAGGTCGGGACGCCGTTCTTCGTGCGCTATGGCCGCGTCAAGATTGAAGATCAGATCGGCGAGATCCTCGGCGCGAAGGTGGTGATCCTGCTGGTTGGCGAGCGCCCGGGGCTCGGCCAGTCGGAGAGCCTCTCCTGCTACGCGGTGTACTCCCCGCGGGTGGCGACCACCGTCGAGGCCGACCGAACCTGTATCTCCAATATCCACCAGGGCGGCACCCCGCCGGTAGAAGCCGCCGCGGTGATCGTGGATTTAGCCAAACGCATGCTGGAGCAGAAAGCCTCCGGCATCAACATGAGCCGTTAAGGAGGCATCATGCCAGCATTAGATTTGATTCGACCCTCGGTCACCGCGATGCGCGTGATTGCCTCGGTGAATGACGGTTTCGCGCGCGAGCTTAAATTACCGTCGCATATACGTAGCCTCGGACTCATCACGGCAGATTCTGACGATGTGACGTATATTGCCGCCGACGAAGCGACAAAGCAGGCGATGGTGGAGGTGGTCTATGGCCGCTCCCTCTACGCCGGTGCGGCCCATGGTCCGTCGCCTACCGCCGGCGAAGTACTGATCATGCTTGGCGGCCCGAACCCGGCGGAAGTTCGCGCCGGGCTGGATGCCATGATGGCGCATATTGAAGGTGGGGCGGCATTCCAGTGGGCTAACGACGCGCAAGATACCGCCTTTCTGGCGCACGTGGTGTCGCGTACCGGCTCTTATCTTTCATCGGCCGCTGGCATCGCGTTGGGCGATCCGATCGCTTATCTGGTGGCGCCGCCGCTGGAGGCGACGTTTGGTATCGATGCGGCGATGAAGTCGGCCGACGTTCAGCTGGTGACCTACGTCCCGCCGCCATCGGAAACCAACTATTCGGCCGCCTTTTTGACGGGAAGCCAGGCCGCCTGTAAAGCCGCCTGCAATGCCTTTACCGATGCCGTTCTCGATATTGCCCGTCATCCTGTACAGCGTGCGTAATGGAGGGAGCGATGATCAATGCGCTGGGATTGCTCGAAGTGGAGGGCATGGTCGCGGCTGTAGACGCTGCGGATGCCATGCTTAAGGCGGCCAATGTGCGCCTGCTCAGTCATGAAGTGCTCGACCCGGGCAGGTTAACGCTGGTGGTGGAGGGCGACCTGGCGGCCTGCCGCGCCGCGCTCGATGCCGGGGCTGCCGCTGCCCGGCGGACCGGCTGCGTGATCAGCCGTCGGGAAATTGGCCGCCCGGAAGAGGATACCCAGCGGCTGATCGGCGGTTTTCAGCCACCGCCGCCAGCGCCCATGCCGCCTGCTGACCCGGCTTCATCGGAAGCCTTACTGACGCTGCTGGCTTCAGTTCGTCAGGGCATGACGGCCGGCGAGGTCGCCGCGCATTTTGCCTGGCCGCTGGATAAGGCCCGCCAGGCGCTGGAGCAGCTCTTTTCCGCAGGGACGCTACGAAAACGCAGTAGCCGCTATCGTCTCAAAAATCCATAACCTGTCGGAGGTGCCGGGAGCGGCTTGCCCCCGGCTTTAACGATTATGAAAAAGCGTCGTTCTGCAAATTTGCACCATCTCTGTTGCGAGGCGTTGCCGGAAGACACCAGGCTGACGCCTCAGGTTGAAATTGACAATATTCATCAACGACACACAACCGATGTGTATGAGCACGCCCTGACCATTACCGCCTGGCAACAGATCTACGATCAGCTGCATCCGGGGCAGTTTCGCGGCGAGTTTACCGAAATCCTGCTCGATGAGATCCAGGTCTTCCGCGAATATACCGGGCTGGCGCTGCGCCAGTCCTGCCTGGTCTGGCCGAACTCCTTCTGGTTTGGCATTCCGGCGACCCGGGGTGAACAGGGGTTTATCGGCTCGCAGTGTCTGGGCCGGGCAGAAATCGCCACCCGTCCCGGCGGTACGGAGTTCGAGCTCAGCACGCCGGATGATTACACCATTCTCGGGGTAGTGATTTCGCAGGAGGTGATTGCGCGTCACGCCAGTTTCCTGCACCACCCGGAACGGGTGCTACATATGCTACGCAACCAGTCAGCGCTGGCGGTCCGCGAGCCGCATAAGGCCGCGCTGTGGGGGTTTGTCCAGCAGGCGCTGGCCACCTTTAGCGAGCATCCGGATACCCTTCATCAGCCGGCCGTGCGTAAAGTCCTGCGGGATAATCTGTTGCTGGCGATGGGCACGATGCTGGAAGAAGCGCAGCCGATGGTAAGTGCAGAGAGCGTCAGCCACCAGAGCTACCGCCGCCTGCTGGCGCAGGCGCGCGAATATGTGCTGGAAAACAGCGCGGAGCCGTTAACCGTTCTCGATCTGTGCCAGCAGCTGTACGTCAGCCGTCGCACCTTGCAAAACGCCTTCCATGCGATTCTGGGGATTGGTCCTAACGCCTGGCTCAAACGGATCCGCCTGAACGCCGTGCGTCGGGAGCTGATAAGCCCCTGGTCAGAGCGCGAGACGGTCAAGGAGGCGGCCATGCAGTGGGGATTCTGGCATTTGGGGCAGTTCGCCACCGACTATCAGCAGCTGTTTGCTGAGAAACCGTCGATGACGCTGCACCATCGCCTGCGCCAGTGGGTGTGAGGGAAGAGACTCCGCTACCGGGTGGCCAGCCGCCATCCGGCCGTTACAGCCAGTCGCGCACCTGAATAAACTCGCTCAGCGCCGCCTCGGGGCTGCCGGGCTCGGGCTGATAATCATATTCCCAGCGCACCAGCGGCGGCATCGACATCAGAATCGACTCCGTACGCCCGCCGGTCTGCAGGCCGAACAGGGTGCCGCGGTCCCAGACCAGATTGAACTCGACATAGCGGCCGCGACGGTAGAGTTGAAAGTGGCGCTCGCGTTCGCCGTACGGCGTGGCTTTCCGGCGTTCGACGATAGGTAAATAGGCGTCAGCATAGCCGTTCCCGACCGCCTGCATAAAGGCGAAGCAGTGGTCAAAATCCGGGGTGTTCAGGTCGTCAAAGAACAGACCGCCGATGCCGCGCTGCTCCTGGCGGTGCTTGAGATAGAAGTAATCATCGCACCATTTTTTATAGCGCGGATAGACTTTCTCGCCGAACGGCAGACACAGATCGCGGGCGGTACGATGCCAGTGGACGGCATCCTCTTCAAAGCCGTAGTAAGGGGTTAAATCAAAGCCGCCGCCGAACCACCACACCGGGTCGGCGCCAGGCTTTTCGGCAATAAAAAACCGCACGTTGGCATGGCTGGTGGGCACGTAGGGGTTCAGCGGATGAACCACCAGCGAGACGCCCATGGCTTCAAAACTGCGTCCGGCCAGCTCCGGGCGGTGCGCGGTGGCGGAGGCAGGCATGGCGTCGCCATGGACGTGGGAAAAGTTGACCCCCGCCTGCTCGAACACCCGGCCTTCGCGCAGCACCCGGCTGCGTCCGCCGCCACCGCCTTCCCGCTGCCAGGCATCTTCAATAAACGGCGCGCCATCCACGGCGCTCAGCTGCTGACAGAGGTTGTCCTGGAGCTGGAGCAGAAAAGTTTTTACCTGCGCGGCATCGGGTTTCATTAACGTCTCTTCGAATGGGCTTTCTGGTTATCGAACCAGTGGAAATAGCTGATAATGCCGTTGGCAATCGCGGTGGCGATTTTCTGCCGGAAGGCGGTGGTGCCGAGCAGTTTCTCCTCGTTCGGGTTGGTGATAAACGAGGTTTCCACCAGCACGGACGGTATGGATGGTGACTTCAGCACCACGAACGCCGCCTGCTCGGTATTGCGGCTGTGCAGCTTATGTACCGGCTTGATCTTTTTCAGGATATGCGAGCCCAGCGTCAGGCTGTTTTTGATGGTGTCGGTCTGCACCAGATCGAACAGTACCTGCTGCAGCAGATGGTCTTTATCCGTCGCTTTCTTACCGGCGACCTCATCGGCGCGGTTTTCGCGATCGGAGAGGTATTTCGCCATGGCGCTACTGGCGCCGCGGTTTGACAGGGCGAACACCGAGGCGCCGGCGGCGCTCGGGTTGGTGAAGCCATCGGCGTGGATTGACATAAACAGATCGGCGCCGTGCTGATGGGCGATCTCCACGCGGTCGTACAGCGGGATAAAGGTATCCCCGGTGCGGGTCAGGCGGGCGTCGATGCCGTTGCTGCGCAAAATGCTGCGCACGTTCTTAGCGATCGCCAACACCACATGCTTCTCTTTCGAGCCGTTATGGCCGATAGCGCCGGTATCGATGCCGCCGTGGCCCGGATCTAACATTACAATCCGGCGACCCCCGGCCTTTTTGGCGGCGGGTTTGCTATGTCCATTTGACGTTTTCAGTGGCTGTTCTTTTGCGCTGACCTGTGAGGCGACGCCGCTCAGCGTCATCGCAGCCAGCCCGGCTTTCAGCACCTGACGGCGCGAAGCAAGTATTTTTAAGGGTTTAAAAGTGCTCATTCGGCCTGAATTGTAAACAAGTGATGTCCAATGTTATATCGTATCGCGTTTGCCGTTACGACCATTCAAAATAAGAATTGTTTTACTTTTCATTTCAATACATGACAAAGTCATATTATGCCATTTTTTGTCGCTGATTTCGCCTGATATTGGCTATCAGTTATATTCGCGCCATAATCACTGTTTTTAACCGTCAATGGTGGGGAATACCATGGAGATTCGCGTTTTTCGCCAGCAGGATTTCGAAGAGGTTGTGACGCTGTGGGAGCGCTGCGATCTGCTGCGCCCGTGGAACGATCCGGAGATGGATATTGAGCGCAAGCTGAATCACGACGTCAGCCTGTTTCTGGTGGCGGAAGTGAATGGCGAAGTGGTCGGCACAGTGATGGGCGGATATGACGGTCATCGCGGATCGGCCTATTATCTCGGCGTCCATCCGGAATATCGCGGCCGGGGTATCGCGAACGCGCTGCTCAACCGTCTGGAGAAAAAGCTGATTGCCCGCGGCTGCCCGAAAATCAACATTATGGTCCGTGAAGACAACGACGTGGTGCAGGGAATGTACGAGCGGTTGGGCTATGAGTACGCCGATGTCCTGACCCTGGGCAAGCGCCTGATCGAAGATGAAGAATACTGAGTTTATCCCCGCCGATTTTGATGCCCATGGCCGTCTGCGCCTGCCTTTGCTTTTCTGGTGCGTGCTGTTGTTGCAGGCCCGCACGTGGGTGCTGTTTTTGATAGCCGGCGCATCGCGCCAGCAGGGCGACGCGATTCTTAATCTGTTCTATCCCGATCACGAGCGCTTCTGGCTTGGTTTACTGCCAGGCGTGCCGGCGGTGCTGGCCTTTCTGCTTAGCGGCTATCGTCAGCGCCTGCCGCGCCTGTGGCGGGCGATGCGCTGGCTGCTGGTGCTATCGCAAGTGCTGCTGTTGCTGTGGCAGCCGATGCTATGGCTGAGCGGCGAATCTCCCTCCTCGTTGACCATTGCGCTGCTGGTCGCGGATGGCTATGCCCTGTGGTGGCTGTTAACCAGCCGTCGCCTGGGCGCCTGTTTTCACCAGACCACCTTTTAATGGCACTTTTTGCCGATCGTGAACTCCAACATGCGTTGAATGACTCAGAAAGGATTGAGATATGAAATCGCTACGTGTAATGCTCTGTGCACTTCCGCTGGCGCTGACCGGCTGCTCCACGATGAGCGTAGTCAACTGGTCGGCGGCCTATCCGTGGAACTGGTTTGGCGCTTCCACCGAGGTGACCGAGCAGGGAGTGGGTAAACTGACGGCTTCCACGCCGCTCAATGAACAGGCGATTAGCGATGCGCTGGGCAGCGACTACCGTTTACGCAGCGGAATGAAGACCGATAAGGGCAATATCGTCCACTACTTTGAAGCGCTGAAAAACAACAGCGTGGCGCTGACCATCAATGGCGACAACGGTGCTATCAGCCGGATTGACGTGCGTGATGCGGATATCAAAACCGCCAGCGGCGTGAAAATCGGCACACCGTTTAGCGACCTGTACAGCAAAGCCTTCGGCAACTGCCAGAAAGGCAGCCATGACAACGGGGCGGTCGTCGAGTGTCAGGCCGAGGGGAGCCAGCATATCAGCTATGCCTTCACTGGCCACTGGAGCGGTCCGGACGAGCTGATGCCCTCCGACGATACGCTGAAAAACTGGAAGGTCAGCAAGATTATCTGGCGTCGCTAAATTGATCTGAAGAGACACGACAGCTCTGAAAAACGGTTACAATGGCGCGTTAGCAACGCGACAGCGTTGTGGTTGCATCATTTCAGGAGGAGCGATGTCTCAGGTTCAGAGCGGCATTTTGCCGGAACATTGCCGCGCGGCGATTTGGATTGAAGCCAATCTCAAAGGGGACGTTAACGCCCTGCGCGAAGCGAGCAAAATTTTTGTCGATAACGTGGCCACCTTCCAGGCTAAATTCCCTGACGCCAAACTCGGTGCGGTGGTGGCGTTCGGCAATAACGTCTGGCGTCAGCTGAGCGGCGGCGAAGGGGCGGATGAGTTAAAAGATTTCCCGGTCTATGGCAAAGGGCTGGCGCCGTCCACCCAGTATGACCTGCTGATTCATATTTTATCCGCCCGTCATGAAGTTAACTTCTCGGTGGCGCAGGCCGCGCTGGCCGCCTTTGGCGACGCTATCGACGTGAAAGAAGAGATCCACGGCTTCCGCTGGGTGGAAGAGCGTGACCTCAGCGGCTTCGTCGATGGCACCGAAAACCCGGCGGGGGAAGAAACCCGCCGCGAAGTGGCGGTCATTAAAGACGGCGTGGATGCGGGCGGCAGCTACGTGTTCGTCCAGCGCTGGGAGCATAATCTCAAACAGCTGAACCGCATGAGCGTGCCGGATCAGGAGATGATGATCGGCCGTACTAAAGACGCTAACGAAGAGATCGATGGCGATGAACGTCCGGTCACGTCGCACCTGAGCCGCGTGGACTTAAAAGAAGATGGCAAAGGGTTGAAAATCGTCCGTCAGAGCCTGCCGTACGGCACCGCCAGCGGCACCCATGGCCTCTATTTCTGCGCCTACTGCGCGCGCCTGTATAACATCGAGCAGCAGCTGCTGAGCATGTTTGGCGATACCGACGGTAAACGCGACGCGATGCTGCGCTTCACCAAACCGGTGACCGGCGGGTATTACTTCGCGCCGTCGCTGGAGCGTATCCAGGCGCTGTAATTTTTCCCCTCACCCTAACCCTCTCCCCAAAGGGGAGAGGGGACGGTAAGGTGCGGCTATGGGATCTGCGTGCGGATTCTTTTACTCCCTCTCCCTCAGTCAGAGGGGAGGGGTGAGGGCATCGGCGACTCAGGCGCTTCAAGTATCCCCTCCATCACCGCATCACCATACTCTTCAAACTCAATATTCCAGAAGCGTAAAACTCGCCATCCCTCGCTCTGTTGCCAGAGGGTGCGGCGTCATCGTGTTGGCCGCCGTCCAGTTCAATCGCCAGCCGTATTGCGCAGCAGGCGAAATCGAGAATATAGGGGGCAACGGGGCGCTGGCGGCGAAACGTATCGCTAGCAAAACGGCGGTTGCCCAGTCAGTACCCTGGTCGACGTTCTGCGGGCGTTAAGCTACGTCTGAGCTGACGAGCAAATATCTGTGTGTTTTTCATATAAACACAGTGCACGCCTGGCTGCCGTTTGTCACAATGACCCGTCTAATCTGCGAGCCGCTTTCAGCTAAGCTTTGCCAGTTGCTTATTCCCTTTTCGACTTCCAAATCGCCAAACGGTATATAAAACCGTTACTCCTTTCGTACCCGTTATAAATATGATGATCATCAGAAAATGTTCAACGTTGATAAGGGTGCGCAATGGCCGTTAAATCACTGAAAAAAGGATATCTGGCGCTGGCGGCTTCCATGCTGCTGGTGGCGCAGACGCAGGCGACGGAGCTGCTGAACAGCTCCTATGATGTCTCCCGCGAGCTGTTTGCCGCCCTTAACCCGCCTTTTGAGCAGCAGTGGGCGAAAGACAATGGCGGGGACAAGCTGACCATCAAGCAGTCGCATGCCGGTTCATCCAAGCAGGCGCTGGCTATTTTGCAGGGCCTGAAGGCGGACGTGGTCACCTACAACCAGGTGACGGACGTGCAGATCCTGCATGACAAAGGCAACCTGATCCCGGCCGACTGGCAAAGCCGTCTGCCGAACAACAGCTCACCGTTCTATTCGACGATGGGTTTCCTGGTGCGTAAAGGCAATCCGAAAAACATTCATGACTGGAACGATCTGGTTCGCTCTGACGTTAAGCTGATCTTCCCGAACCCGAAAACCTCGGGTAACGCCCGATACACCTACCTGGCGGCATGGGGCGCGGCGGATAAAGCTGATGGCGGCGATAAAGCTAAAACCGAACAGTTTATGACTCAGTTTCTCAAGAACGTCGAAGTCTTTGACACCGGCGGGCGCGGAGCGACCACCACCTTCGCCGAGCGCGGCCTCGGCGATGTGCTGATTAGCTTCGAATCGGAAGTGAACAATATTCGCAAGCAGTATGAGGCGCAGGGATTTGAAGTGGTTATCCCGAAAACCAACATTCTGGCGGAGTTCCCGGTGGCCTGGGTCGATAAAAACGTCAAAGCCAATGGCACGGAAAAGGCGGCGAAAGCCTACCTGAACTGGCTCTATACGCCACAGGCGCAAACTATCATTACCGACTACTACTATCGGGTAAACAACCCGAAAGTGATGGATGCTCTGAAGGATAAATTCCCGCAGACCGAGCTGTTCCGCGTGGAAGATAAGTTTGGCTCCTGGCCTGAGGTGATGAAAACCCACTTCGCCAGCGGCGGCGAACTGGACAAACTGCTGGCGGCGGGGCGTAAGTAATGTTTGCTGTGTCGTCCAAGCGCGTGCTGCCGGGTTTTACCCTGAGCCTTGGCACCAGCCTGCTGTTTGTCTGTCTGATTTTGTTATTACCGCTCAGCGCGTTGGTGATGCAGCTGGCGCAGATGAGTTGGGCGCAGTACTGGGATGTGATCACCAACCCGCAGGTGGTGGCTGCCTATAAGGTGACGCTGCTGTCGGCGTTTGTGGCCTCGATTTTTAACGGCGTCTTTGGTCTGCTGATGGCCTGGATCCTGACCCGCTATCGTTTTCCGGGCCGCACGCTGCTGGATGCCTTAATGGACCTGCCGTTTGCGCTGCCGACGGCGGTAGCCGGTCTGACCCTGGCCTCGCTGTTTTCGGTGAACGGTATTTACGGGGAATGGCTGGCGAAGTTCGATATTAAAGTCACCTATACCTGGCTCGGCATCGCCGTGGCGATGGCCTTCACCAGCATCCCGTTTGTGGTACGCACCGTGCAGCCGGTGCTGGAAGAGTTGGGGCCCGAGTATGAGGAAGCGGCGGAAACGCTGGGCGCCACGCGCTGGCAGAGTTTCCGCAAGGTGGTGCTGCCGGAGCTGTCGCCGGCGCTGCTGGCGGGCATTGCTCTGTCGTTTACCCGCAGCCTCGGCGAATTCGGCGCGGTGATTTTTATCGCCGGCAACATCGCGTGGAAGACGGAAGTGACGTCGCTGATGATCTTTATTCGTCTGCAGGAGTTTGACTATCCGGCGGCGAGCGCCATCGCCTCGGTGATCCTGGCCGCCTCACTGCTGCTGCTGTTTTCCATCAATACCCTGCAGAGTCGCTTTGGTCGACGCGTGGTAGGTCACTAATGGCGGAAGTTACTCAATTGAAACGCTACGACGCGCCCCGTATCAACTGGGGAAAATGGTTTCTGATTGGCGTCGGGATGCTGGTCTCCGCCTTCATCCTTGTGGTGCCGATGCTCTACATCTTTATCCAGGCCTTCAGCAAAGGATTGATGCCGGTGCTGGAAAACCTGGCGAACCCGGACATGCTGCATGCCATCTGGCTGACGGTGATGATTGCATTGATTACCGTACCGGTGAACCTGGTGTTCGGTACCTTGCTGGCCTGGCTGGTGACACGTTTTACCTTTCCGGGGCGCCAGCTGCTGCTGACGTTGCTGGATATCCCGTTCGCCGTCTCGCCGGTGGTGGCCGGTCTGGTGTATCTGCTGTTTTACGGCTCTAACGGTCCGCTGGGCGGCTGGCTTGACGCGCATAATCTGCAAATCATGTTCGCCTGGCCAGGCATGGTGCTGGCGACCATCTTTGTTACCTGTCCGTTTGTGGTGCGTGAGCTGGTGCCGGTGATGATGAGTCAGGGCAGTCATGAAGATGAGGCCGCGGTGCTGCTGGGCGCGTCCGGTTGGCAGATGTTCCGCCGGGTGACGTTGCCCAATATTCGCTGGGCGCTGCTGTACGGCGTGGTGCTGACCAACGCCCGCGCCATCGGCGAATTTGGCGCGGTGTCGGTGGTTTCCGGCTCGATCCGCGGCGAAACGCTGTCGCTGCCGCTGCAAATTGAACTACTGGAGCAGGATTACAACACCGTCGGCTCGTTTACCGCCGCCGCCCTGCTGACGTTAATGGCTATTCTGACCCTGTTTTTAAAGAGTATGTTGCAATGGCGTCTGGCCAATCAGAAAGAACGCGCGCAACAGGAGGGAAATCATGAGCATTGAGATTGCCAATATTAAGAAATCGTTTGGTCGCACCCAGGTGCTGAATGATATCTCGTTGGATATCCCTTCCGGACAAATGGTTGCGCTGCTGGGGCCCTCGGGCTCCGGAAAAACCACCCTGCTGCGAATTATCGCCGGTCTGGAGCATCAGACCAGCGGTCATATCCGCTTCCACGGTACCGACGTCAGTCGGATGCACGCTCGCGACCGTAAAGTGGGCTTCGTTTTCCAGCACTATGCGCTGTTCCGCCATATGACGGTGTTCGATAACATCGCCTTTGGCCTGACTGTGCTGCCGCGCCGCGAACGCCCCAATGCGGCGGCGATTAAAGCCAAGGTGACCAAACTGCTGGAGATGGTGCAGCTGGCCCATCTGGCGGATCGCTATCCGGCGCAGCTGTCCGGAGGCCAGAAGCAGCGCGTGGCGCTGGCGCGCGCCCTGGCGGTGGAGCCGCAAATTTTGCTGCTGGATGAACCTTTCGGTGCGCTGGATGCGCAGGTGCGTAAAGAGCTGCGCCGCTGGCTGCGTCAGCTGCATGAAGAGCTGAAATTCACCAGCGTGTTCGTCACCCACGATCAGGAAGAGGCGATGGAAGTTGCCGACCGGGTGGTGGTCATGAGCCAGGGCAACATCGAACAGGCCGATGCCCCGGAGCGCGTATGGCGTGAGCCGTCTACCCGTTTCGTGCTGGAGTTTATGGGGGAAGTGAACCGCCTGCAGGGGGTCATCCGCGGTGGACAGTTCCACGTCGGCGCCCACCGCTGGCCGTTAGGCTATACCCCGGCATACCAGGGGCCAGTGGACCTGTTCCTGCGCCCATGGGAAGTGGACATCAGCCGGCGGACCAGCCTGGATTCGCCGCTGCCGGTGCAGGTCCTGGAGGCCAGTCCGAAAGGGCACTACACCCAATTAGTCGTCCAGCCTCTGGGGTGGTATGACGAACCGCTGAGCGTGGTGTTAACGGGCGATGAGGCGCCGTCCCGCGGCGAACGGCTGTTCGTCGGGCTGCAAAACGCGCGGTTGTACAACGGTACCGAGCGTATCGAGCCGCGCGGCGAGCTTGCTCTGGCGGAGTCGGCCTGATAGCTTAAATCCATGTGCTTTTGCCGGGTGAGGCTCTGCTTACCCGGTCTGGAATTATCACGCGTCTGCCAGGCCGGGTAAGCGAAGCGCCGCCCGGCTTTTTTATTGAGTAAAAATCGTGAATACACTCGAACAAACCATCGGCAATACCCCTCTGGTCAAACTTCAGCGTCTGGGACCGGACAACGGCAGCGAAGTGTGGGTCAAACTCGAAGGCAATAATCCGGCCGGCTCGGTGAAAGATCGCGCCGCGCTGTCGATGATCGTCGAAGCGGAAAAGCGCGGCGAAATTCAGCCCGGCGAGGTGCTGATCGAAGCGACCAGCGGCAACACCGGTATTGCGCTGGCGATGATCGCCGCGCTGAAAGGCTACCGGATGAAGCTGCTGATGCCCGACAACATGAGCCAGGAGCGTCGGGCCGCGATGCGCGCTTACGGCGCCGAGCTTATCCTGGTCAGCAAAGAGCAAGGGATGGAGGGGGCCCGCGACCTGGCTCTGGAAATGGCCCAGCGCGGAGAAGGCAAACTGCTCGATCAGTTTAACAACCCGGATAACCCCTACGCCCACTACACCACCACCGGCCCGGAAATCTGGCAGCAGACCGCGGGGCGTATCACCCACTTTGTCTCCAGTATGGGGACCACCGGCACCATTACCGGCGTGTCACGTTTTCTGCGTGAACAGAGTAAACCGGTGACCATTGTTGGCCTGCAGCCGGAGGAGGGGAGCAGTATTCCCGGGATCCGCCGCTGGCCGGCAGAGTATATGCCGGGGATCTTTAACGCTTCGCTGGTGGATACGGTGCTGGATATTCATCAGCAGGATGCCGAGAACACCATGCGTCAGCTGGCGGTGCGGGAAGGCATTTTCTGCGGCGTCAGTTCGGGCGGCGCGGTAGCGGGCGCGTTACGCATAGCCCGCGAAAATCCTGGCGCGGTGGTGGTGGCGATTGTCTGCGATCGCGGCGATCGTTACCTTTCCACCGGCGTGTTCGGCGAAGAACACTTTAGCCAGGGGGCGGGCATTTAATCATCAAGCAGGTCGGTGCCGTAGGAGTTATCGACGGTGCACAGCCAGCGTTCGCCCTGCTTCTGAAAGACATAGGTGGCGCGTCGCGTAACCTGGGATATCCCGTCCGCCGTCGGGATATCCAGCCGGGTCTCCATAATCACCAGCGCATTGCCGCCGCCTTCAATAACCTCCATTTTCCCCTGAGTCACCACCAGTCGGTGCTGGAAATAGTCGGCAATGGCGATAAAGGCTTTGCGGATATTCTCTTTCCCTCTGACCACCATGCCCGGTTTGACGACCAGCGCGGCGTCTTCTGCGTAATAACTCATCAGGGTATCGTAATCTTCCTGCGAGATAGCGCGATCGCAGGCTTCAATGACCGCTTTCAGTGCCGGGTCAGGGTGATGCATCTCTGGTGCTCCTTGTTGTGAGCGATTTGTCCGCCTCGGCGATCAGGGCATGCAGGAAAGACTAGCCTGTTGTCGTTTATTTTTCATTAATTTGTCGGCAGCTGCCATCACTCCCCGATACGTTCGGTGGACTGCCTGCGTCAGGGGGCGTCTAAGGCCTGCGCAATATCGGCCGCCAGGCGGGAAATCTCAGCGTCACTCAGACGGCCCAGCGACAGGCGTAGCCCGTGGGAGGGCGTACGGATGCCAAACACCTCTCCCTCCCGGACCAGCCAGCCGGCGCGGGCCAGGCGTAAGGCGTAGGGCTGGCTCGCCGCTGGCAGCGGCAGCCAGAAATTGAGGCCATCCCCTGGCGTAGCATGGCTGTAGCCGTACCGGGCCAGCGCCGCCGCCAGTTTCTCATTCTGCTGGCGATAGTGACGACGGGTCTCCGTCATCGAGGCGATAAACGCCTCGTCGGTCAGGCAGGCCAGCGTCAGGTCTTGCAGCAGATGGCTGACCCACTGGCTGCCGGCGTTAAGCCGCAGGCGCAGCGCCGCTGAAGTAGCGGCATCGCTGGCGATAAAGGCCAGCCGTAGGTCTGGTCCGAGGGTTTTTGACATCGAGCGCACCAGCGCCCAGCGTTGGGTGCTTGCAGGAAGAGGGGAGTGCCATGGCGTGGCCGACAGCAGGGCAAAATGGTCATCAACAATCGCCAGTACCTGCGGATAGCGGGCTAGCACCTCCCGCAGGGCATGCGCCCGGGTTTCCGTCAGGCTACAGCCGGTAGGATTATGCGCGCGCGGGGTTAAGATCACCGCCCGTGCGCCGTTGCGTAACGCCTCCTCCAGGCCGTCAGGATCCATCCCTTCGGCATCCACCGCCACCGGGCAGGGGGTAAAACCGGCGTAACGCACCATATTGATGCTGCTGAGAAAACAGGGATCTTCCACCACAACGCCGTCGCCGGGGAGCAGCAGAGCGCACAGCAGGCGCTCCAGGGCGTCTATCGCCCCGCTGGCGAGATTCACCGCAAAGGGAACGGCTATCTCTCTGGCAAACCACGCCTCGGCCCATTGGCCAAGCCGCGGCTCGATGGGCGCATCGCCATACAGGCGGGGCGTGCGGGCTATCTGGCCCAGATAGCGGGGTAAATCAGGCAGTCTGGCCGGATCCGGATTGCCGCTGGAGATATCGTTCAGCGGGGTCGTTGGGTCACCTCCCTCCAGCGCCGGCAGTGTGTCCCGCGCTTTAATGGCTGTACCGTTGCGTCCCTGACTGACGGCCAGCCCGGAGGTCACCAGCCGTTTATAGGCGGCGGCGACAGTGTTGCGATTCACTGCAAGCTGGCTGGCGAGTTCACGTACCGGCGGCAGAACCTCTCCGGGCTGCAACCCGCCGCTCTGCACCAGATGGCGGATGTTATCGAAGATTTCGCTGGCGGTTTTTCCGGCTAACATTATTGACCTATGACAAAATGGAATTTAGCATAGGACGAATCATAATCAGTGCGTGACCCGCTGTCCAGCGGGGGGAGAAAAGATGGGCCAGCAGGATGATATACAATCAGTGCTCTTTCACGACAAAAGCCGGGCGTCGGAAGTGGATATCGTCGCCGTGCAGTCGCAGGTAGTCTATGGCAGCGTCGGCAACAGCATCGCGGTTCCGGCGATTAAACAGCATGGTCTGCGCGTGCTGGCGGTGCCGACGGTGCTGTTCAGCAATACGCCCCATTATGAGACGTTCTATGGCGGCATTATTCCGGAAGAGTGGTTTGTCGGGTATCTGCAGGCGCTGGAGGAGCGCGACGCGCTGCGCGAACTGCGTGCGGTCACCACCGGCTATATGGGCAGCGCTGTGCAAATCGAACGCCTGGCGCAGTGGCTGACGCGCGTACGGGCCCGCCATCCCGGGTTGTGCATTCTGGTGGATCCGGTCATCGGCGATGTCGACAGCGGCATCTATGTCAAGGCTGAAATCCCGGACGCCTATCGTCAGCACCTGCTGCCGCTGGCGCAAGGGATCACCCCCAATCTGTTCGAACTGGAGACGCTGAGCGGCCAGCGCTGTCGCGATCGGCAGGAGGCGGTCGCCGCGGCGCGAAGCCTGCTGTCGGACACCCTCAAATGGGTGGTGATCACCAGCGCGCCGGGAGAGGCCGATTCGACGATCAATGTGCTGGTGGTGACGGCCGATGCAGTGGAAGTGGTGGTTCACCCGCGGGTGGAGACAGACTTAAAAGGAACCGGCGATCTGTTCTGCGCGGAGCTGGTGAGCGGGTTGCTTTCCGGCCTGGCGCTGGGGGCAGCGACGCAGGCTGCTGCCCAGCGCGTGCTGGAGGTGATGAACTGGACTGCCGCCCAGGGTTGTGACGAATTGATCCTACCGCCGCTGGAGCAAAGCAGATGAAAAGCTATCGGTTAGTGATCCGCCAGCAGGGACGCATTGTTGGTCATTTTGATACGACAGGTGAGGCGGCGCTGGAGGATGCCTGCGTGGCGCGGTCGCTGTTCGGCCTGGCCGGTGGATATCAGTGCGAACTGCTGGTCGCTGACAGCGAGCGGCGAATTCTGGAGAGCACCCCGGAGGGATTGCGCGTCTTGTCCCGCGAGAAGTGCTATCGACCGGTAACCTGCGCGGTATAAAAAAATGGCGCCTTTCGGCGCCATTTTTATGCAGCAAGCATTACTTCTTGATGCGGATTACCGGGGTTTCACCCACGGTCACGCTACCGGACAGTTTGATCAGCTCTTTGATCTCGTCCATGTTGGAGATAACCACCGGCGTCAGAGTCGACTTGGCTTTCTCTTCCAGCAGCGGCAGATCAAATTCGATAACCGGATCGCCGACTTTCACGCGCTGACCTTCTTCAGCGATGCGCTTGAAGCCTTCGCCTTTCAGTTCAACGGTATCAATACCGAAGTGAACGAACAGCTCGATGCCGCTATCAGATTCAATAGAGAACGCGTGGTTGGTTTCGAAAATTTTACCAATGGTACCGTCTACCGGCGCGACCATTTTGTTGCCAGTCGGTTTGATGGCAATCCCATCGCCCACAATTTTTTCCGCAAAAACCACATCCGGCACGTCTTCAATGTTGACGATCTCACCGGAGAGGGGAGCAACAATCTCAATAGTTCCGGTGTCTTTCTTGTCATCAGAAACCAGAGATTTCAATTTATCAAACAAACCCATGATCTTCTCCTAAGCAGTAATTTGGGCCGCGCATCTCGTGGATTAGCAGATTGTTTTTTCTTCAATGAACTTGTTAACCAGCGTCATTAACTCGTCCGTTGTCGGTTGAGCAAGAGCCTGCTCTGCTAATACTTTCGCATCTTCGAAGTTCGTATTACGAATAATCTTCTTGATGCGCGGGATGGAAATGGCGCTCATAGAGAATTCGTCCAGCCCCATACCCAGCAACAGAAGTGTAGCACGTTCATCGCCCGCAAGCTCACCGCACATGCCAGTCCATTTACCTTCAGCGTGAGAAGCATCAATAACTTGCTTAATCAGATTCAGTACAGACGGTGACATCGGCTGGTAAAGATGTGAAATCATATCATTACCACGGTCAACTGCCAGAGTATATTGCGTTAAATCATTGGTGCCGATACTAAAGAAATCAACTTCTTTGGCCAGATGACGAGCAATGGTCGCCGCAGCCGGTGTTTCCACCATCACGCCGATCTCAATGGATTCGTCAAATGCTTTACCTTCGTCACGCAGTTCCTGTTTGTAGATTTCGATCTCTTTCTTCAGCGCACGCACTTCTTCAACAGAGATGATCATCGGGAACATAATGCGCAGCTTACCGAAAGCGGAGGCACGCAGGATGGCGCGAACCTGGTCGCGCAGGATCTCTTTACGATCCATCGCAATACGCACGGCACGCCAGCCGAGGAACGGGTTCTCTTCTTTCGGGAAGTTCATGTACGGCAGCTCTTTGTCGCCGCCGATATCCATGGTACGGACGATAACGGCCTGAGAGCCACAGGCCTCAGCCACCGCTTTATAAGCCGCAAACTGTTCTTCTTCAGTTGGCAGCGCGTCACGGTCCATGAACAGGAATTCGGTACGATACAGGCCTACGCCTTCGGCGCCGTTGCGCTCAGCACCTTCGACATCGCGAACGGTACCAATGTTGGCGCAGACTTCAACCTGATGGCCGTCGAGGGTAATCGCCGGCAGATCTTTCAGTTTCGCCAGTTCGGCTTTTTCTTCCGCAACCTGAGCCTGCAGGCTACGCAGCGCTTCAATTTGCTCGTTAGACGGGTTGATCAGAACCTGGTTGTTCACCGCGTCGAGAATCAGATAGTCGCCGTTTTTCACCTGCGCCGTGATGCTGCCGGTGCCCACGATGGCCGGCAATTCCAGGGAACGCGCCATGATAGAGGTGTGGGAGGTACGACCGCCCGCATCGGTGATGAAACCCAGCACTTTTTTCAGATTCAGCTGTGCGGTTTCAGACGGGGTCAGATCGGCGGCGACGAGGATGACTTCATCCTGAATCGCACTCAGATCGATGATTGCCAGACCAAGGATGTTGCGCAGCAGGCGCTTACCGATATCACGTACGTCAGCCGCACGTTCTTTCAGGTATTCATCATCCAGCTCTTCCAGGGCAGTGGCCTGACCGTCGATAACTTCATTGGCTGCCGCGTCGGCAGTCATGTGCTTATCTTTAATCAGGGCTATGATTTCCTGCTCAAGCTCCTCATCTTCCAGCAGCATAATATGCCCTTCGAAGATGGCTTCTTTTTCTTCACCGAAAGTTTCACCAGCTTTGGTTTTGATGACCTCCAGCTGGGCGGAGGCCTTGGCGCGGCCGCTCAGGAAACGTTCGACTTCCTGATCAACCTTATCGGCAGAAATTTTCTTCCGGTCGATGACAATTTCATCTTCCTTCAGCAGCAATGCTTTGCCGAAGGCGATACCCGGGGATGCTAAAATGCCTGAAATCATAACCCTACCTTACTTGTGACTGATATGAAAAAGAACCCGTGAACTTACTCGAGTTCAGCCATCAGTTTAACCAGATGCTCAACAGCTTTCTGCTCATCTTCGCCTTCAGCGGAGAGGGTCACTACGGTGCCCTGGGTCAGGCCCAGAGTCTGCAGTTTGAACAGGCTTTTGGCGCTGGCGCTTTTGCCGTTGGAGGTTACAGTGATCTCAGAAGTGAAGCCTTTAGCTTCTTTAACAAACTGAGCAGCAGGGCGGGTGTGCAGACCGTTCGGAGCGGTAATGGTAACTTCTTGCTGGAACATTATATTTCCCCAACTTATAGGTTTAGTGTTGTGGACCTAAAGTCTAGTCTAACGACTCGACTTTAGCCTGTATTGTTAGCGCCGGCGTTACGTTTCCGGCCTTGGCGTCGGCAGCGCCTGGCGCTGCGAAGACCTGCGGGCCATTGACGTCTAGCACGTCATTAAACATTATGCCGCGAAAGGAAGACTTGAACCAAATCATAAAATCGATTCAGCTGGCGGAAATCCTCTTCTGAATAATTTCGCGCATCAAAATAAATGTGCTGGTTAAATACCAGACCCTACGAGGTGAATCAATGCCAGGAGGGGTAAAACTTTGACGTGTGCCACAAAAAAGCACCCGAAAAGGTGCTTTTTTACACATTATTTACAAGCTGGCACTACTGTTGCAGCTCTTTCTCAGTGAAGAGATCGGCGAACAGCGCGGTGCTTAAATAACGCTCACCAGAGGAAGGCAGGATAACCACAATATTCTTATTGGTAAAGGCCTCATCTTCCTGCAGCTTCAGCGCGGCGGCAACGGCGGCCCCGGAAGAGATACCCGCCAGGATGCCTTCTTCTTCCATCAGGCGGCGCGCCGTGGAGATAGCTTCCTCGTTGGTAATGCCGATCACTTTGTCGACCAGCTTCAGATCCAGGTTGCCAGGAATGAAGCCGGCGCCGATACCCTGAATTTTGTGCGGACCCGGCTTGAGCTCTTCCCCCGCCAGCGCCTGGGCGATCACCGGGGAATCGGTCGGTTCAACGGCGACGGTGATCAGATCTTTTTTACCTTTGGTGTTTTTGATATAGCGGCTGACGCCGGTCAGCGTTCCGCCGGTACCTACGCCGGAGATAAACACATCCACCTGACCATCGGTATCTTCCCAGATTTCCGGGCCGGTAGTCTTCTCGTGGATTTCCGGGTTAGCCGGGTTGCTGAACTGCTGCAGCAGCAGGAATTGTTCCGGGTTGCTGGCGACAATCTCTTCCGCTTTCTGGATAGCGCCTTTCATGCCTTTGGCGCCTTCGGTCAGCACCAGGTTGGCGCCCAGGGCTTTCAGCAGCTTACGACGCTCGATGCTCATGGTTTCCGGCATGGTTAGCGTCAGTTTGTAGCCGCGGGCCGCCGCCACGTAGGCGAGGGCGATACCGGTGTTGCCGCTGGTCGGCTCGACCAGTTCCACGCCAGGTTTCAGAACGCCGCGCTTTTCAGCATCCCAGATCATATTGGCGCCGATACGGCATTTTACGCTAAAGCTCGGGTTACGAGATTCTACCTTTGCCAGGATACGGCCATTACCGATGCGGTTCAGTCGTACCAGCGGCGTATGACCGATAGTCAGGGAGTTGTCTTCAAAAATCTTACTCATGGCCCGTCCTTAACTGTATGAAATTTGGGGGTACGGCATCAGCATACCCGCTTAAAGAATATGCGGAAGTAAGGATTTAGCATATCTATATGCGGAAGGGAAATAATGATAAGCAAGAAGGAATAAGCGCGATATAAGGGAGCGGCCTTTGCCGCCCCCAAGTGAAGGTGTTACCGCTATTTCCAGCTGGCGTGTCTATCGCGATAGCAATCGACCCACATGGCGGTGGCGCCGCAGATAGCCACCGGAAGGATCACCAGGTTTAACACCGGGATCATTGTGAACAGGCTGGTGAGCGCCCCAAACTGCATATTCATCACTTTGCGACTGCGCAGCGCTTCGCGCATGGTTTTGAAGGGAACCTTGTGATTATCAAAGGGATAATCACAGTATTGAATCGCCAGCATCCATGCGCTGAACAGGAACCAGAGTACCGGGGCTACCGTCTGGCCAACGCCGGGAATAAAGTAGAGCAGCAACAGCACGATGGCGCGCGGCAGATACCAGGCCAGCTTCTGCCACTCACGCTTCATAATCCGCGGAATATCTTTCATGATGCCAAAGACGCCGACGTCCGGCGGGGTAGCGCCGGTCAGGCGCGCTTCCAGCTGTTCCGCCAGCAGGCCGCTGAACGGCGCGGCTATCCAGTTGGCGATCGTCGAAAAGAAGTAGCCAAACACCAGCAGGATTGAGAGCACTACCACCGGCCACAGCAGGTAGTTTAGCCACTGCAGCCAGTCCGGCACATGGCTCATCAGCGAGGGGATCCAGCTGCCGAGACGGGTAAACAGCCACCAGAAGGCAGCGCCCATCAGCAGCACGTTAACCAGTAAAGGCAGGAAGACATAACGCCGTATGCCCGGCAGCCCGATGAGTTTCCAGCCCTGCGAAAAATAATAAACGCCGCTGCGCGGGGTCGGTGCGGATGATGAAACCATAGCCAGGCATTGCTCCTTTTTTAACATCCGGTGTGAATGCTCGCTTATTTTATCGGGTCGTCAGACAATAACCAGTTAGGAAATGTTCGAAAAAACAGCAAAAAGCACGATTTAGTTCATCTTTATGTGGTGAAAGCGACCGACGCACTTGCACTTGAGGTAATCGGCAAATACTCTTAGTGAGTAAATGTTTGCCGTGGTGGCAAGGTGTTAGAACAACAGAGAATATAATGATGCAGGATTTGCGTCTGATATTAATCATTGTTGGCGCGATCGCCATAATCGCTTTACTGGTACATGGTTTCTGGACCAGCCGTAAAGAACGTTCTTCGATGTTTCGCGATCGCCCACTGAAACGTATGAAGTCGCGCGACGATGAGTCGGAAAACGACGACTTTGATGATAATGTTGAAGGCGTAGGAGAAGTCCGCGTTCATCCGGTGACTCACGCCCCGCACGGCGCGCATGGGGAGCATGAAGCCCCTCGTCAGGCGCCGCAGCACCAGTACCAGCCGCCTTACGAGCGCCAGATGCAGCAGCCTGCGCGTCCTGAAGAACCGGTTCGCCAGCCGCCGCAGCCGCCGCGCCAGGCCCCGGTTCCACCGCAGCAACAGCCTGCGCCGCATGCGGCTCCGCAGACTGGCTGGCAACAGCCGCAACCTGCGCAGCCGCCCGTACAACCGCAACACCAGCCGCAGCCTGTTGTGCAGCAGCCTGTCGCGCCGCAACCGGTGACGCCGACCGTCGCTCAGCCGCAGCCAGCCGCCCCGCAGCAGCCTGCGCCACAGCCTGTTGCCGCGTCGCAGCCCGCCGTCGCGGAACCGCAGCCGGTAGAGCCGCAGCAGCCCGCCGCGCCGCAGCCGAAAGAGCGCAAAGAGACGGTCATTGTGATGAACGTCGCCGCGCATCATGGCGCCCAGCTTAACGGTGAAGTGCTGATCAACAGTATCCAGCAGGCCGGCTTTAAGTTTGGTGAAATGAATATTTTCCACCGCCACCTAAGTCCGGACGGCAGCGGTCCGGTGTTGTTCAGTCTGGCCAACATGGTGAAACCGGGAACCTTCAATCCGGACAGCATGGCGGATATGATGACCCCTGGGGTGACTATCTTTATGCAGGTCCCTTCCTACGGCGATGAATTGCAGAACTTCAAGCTGATGCTGCAGTCTGCGCAGTATATCGCTGACGAAGTGGGCGGCGTGGTGCTTGACGATCAGCGTCGCATGATGACGCCGCAAAAACTGCGTGAATACCAGGATCGTATTCGCGAAGTGAAAGACGCGAACGCCTGACGTTCCGCGTTAACTCAATTCCTTCTCAACCCCCGCCTGTCGGGGGTTTTTTATCATTGATGGTGTGATATGGAACCAATCGAACAACAACTGACTGAACTGCGAACCACGCTTCGCCATCATGAATATCTGTACCACGTTATGGACGCGCCGGAAGTGCCGGATGCGGAATATGACCGCCTGATGCGCAAGCTGCGCGAGCTGGAGAGCCAGCACCCGGAGCTGATTACCCCGGATTCGCCAACACAGAGGGTGGGGGCGGCGCCACTCACCGCCTTTAGCCAGATCCGCCATGAAGTGCCGATGCTGTCGCTGGATAACGTGTTTGACGAAGAGAGCTTTCTCGCCTTCAACAAGCGGGTACAGGATCGCCTGAAAAGCACAGATCATCTTACCTACTGCTGCGAGCTTAAGCTCGACGGCCTCGCGGTGAGCATTCTCTACGAAAACGGCGTGTTGGTGCAGGCGGCAACCCGCGGCGACGGCACCACCGGCGAAGATATTACCTCTAACGTGCGAACTATTCGCGCCATCCCCCTCAAGCTGCATGGCGAGAATATTCCTGCACGCCTTGAGGTACGTGGGGAAGTGTTCCTCCCGCAGGCCGGGTTTGAAAAAATCAATGAGGAAGCTCGCCGCACCGGCGGGAAAGTGTTTGCTAACCCGCGTAATGCGGCAGCGGGTTCGCTGCGCCAGCTCGATCCGCGCATCACTGCGAAGCGACCGCTTACTTTCTTCTGCTACGGCGTGGGCGTGCTGGAGGGCGGCGAGCTGCCGGCCAGCCACTCGGCTCGGTTGCTGCAGTTCAAAGCATGGGGGCTGCCGGTGAGCGATCGCGTCACCCTGTGCCATACCCCCGAGGAAGTGCTTACTTACTATCGTAAAGTCGAGGAAGAGCGTCCCCACCTGGGCTTTGACATTGATGGCGTGGTGATCAAAGTCGATTCGCTGGCGCTGCAGGAACAGCTGGGTTTCGTCGCCCGCGCGCCGCGCTGGGCCGTGGCCTTTAAGTTCCCGGCACAGGAGCAGATGACCTTCGTCCGGGACGTGGAGTTCCAGGTGGGCCGCACCGGGGCGATTACGCCGGTGGCGCGTCTGGAGCCGGTCCATGTTGCCGGCGTGTTGGTGAGCAATGCCACCCTGCATAATGCCGATGAAATTGAACGCTTAGGCTTGAAAATCGGCGACAAGGTGGTGATTCGCCGGGCAGGCGATGTGATCCCGCAGGTGGTTAACGTGGTGCTTTCCGAGCGTCCGGCGGATGCCCGGGATGTCGTCTTCCCGACCCACTGTCCTGTATGTCAGTCAGACGTTGAACGGGTGGAAGGCGAGGCGGTAGCCCGCTGTACGGGCGGCCTGATCTGCGGCGCGCAGCGCAAAGAGTCGCTCAAGCACTTCGTCTCCCGTCGCGCGCTCGACGTTGACGGCATGGGCGACAAGATCATCGACCAGCTGGTGGAGAAAGAGTACGTCCATACCCCGGCGGATCTGTTCCGGCTGACGGCGGGGAAACTGACCGGGCTGGATCGGATGGGGCCGAAGTCCGCGCAAAACGTAGTCAACGCCCTCGAGAAAGCCAAAGAGACGACCTTCGCACGCTTCCTCTACGCCTTAGGTATTCGCGAGGTAGGAGAAGCGACGGCGGCGGGCCTGGCGGCGCATTTCGGCACTCTCGAAGCCCTGGAGCAGGCTTCCATTGAGGAGCTACAGAAAGTTCCTGATGTCGGCATCGTCGTCGCTACCCATACCTTCAACTTCTTTGCCGAAGAGAGCAACCGCGATGTCATTGCGCAACTGCTGGCGGAGGGGGTTCGCTGGCCTGCGCCGGTGGTGGTGAAGGCGGAAGAGATTGATAGCCCGTTTGCAGGCAAAACCGTGGTCCTTACCGGCAGCCTCAGCCAGCTGTCGCGCGATGACGCCAAAGCGCGTCTGGTGGCGCTGGGGGCGAAGGTGGCAGGCAGCGTGTCGAAGAAAACCGACCTGGTGATTGCCGGCGAAGCGGCGGGGTCTAAGCTGGCGAAAGCGCAGGAGCTGGGCATCGAGGTGATTGACGAAGCCGAAATGATGCGTCTGCTGGGAGAATAACGTGGATAAAGCGCAGCTGGTCGAGATAGCCAATACCGAAATGCCGTTCGGTAAATACAAGGGACGTCGCTTAATCGATGTCCCGGAAGAGTATTTATTGTGGTTCGCGCGTAAGGATCAATTCCCTGCCGGGCATCTTGGCGAGCTGATGGCGTTGACCCTGCTGATTAAAACTGAGGGGCTGAGCGATCTGGTCCAGCCCCTGAAGAAAGCGCGTTAGGCTTTGGCCGCGTTGGCCTTTTCCTCAGCGAGACGCGCATCGGTTTGCTGCTTGTAGCGCCGCGCCAGCACCGCGCAGACCATCAGCTGGATTTGGTGGAAGATCATCAACGGCAGCACCATGATGCCGAGGATGGAGGTCGGGAAGAGAATATTGGCCATCGGAATGCCGTTGGCCAGGCTCTTTTTCGAACCGCAGAAGACGATGGTAATCTCATCGGCTTTGTTAAAGCCGCAGCGGCGGGCGACAAAGACGTTGACCGCGATGACGATGGCCAGCAGCACCAGGCTGACCACTACGATAAACAGCAGCGATCCCAGACCGACTTTATGCCAGATGCCATTCACCACCGCCTCGCTAAAGGCGGAGTAAACCACCAGCAGAATCGAGGTCTGGTCGGTCTTACCAATCCACTTCTTATGCTTCGCCACCCAGTCGCCAATCCACGGCCGCGATAAGTGACCGAGCACGAAAGGCAGCAGCAGCTGCAGCATAATTTTACCGACCTGCTCCAGACTGCCGCCTGCGCCGTGAAGGTTCATCAGGACCCCCACCAGTAGCGGGGAAACAAAGATCCCCAGCAGGCTGGAGGCCGAGGCTGAGCAAACCGCAGCCGCGACGTTGCCCCCGGCCAGCGAAGTAAAGGCGATAGCGGATTGCACGGTGGCCGGCAGAATGCACAGATAGATAAAGCCGCTGTAGAGCATCGGATCGACATTCACCGGCGCCCACCAGGCAAACAGAACCCCGAGTAGCGGGAAGAGAATAAAGGTGCTGCACATCACCCATAGATGCAAACGCCAGTGGCTGCCGCCGGCGATAATCGCCTCCCGGGAGAGTTTAGCGCCATGCATAAAGAACAGCAGCGCGATGGCGGCGGTGGTCAGATGTTCAAAGAAGGGGACGAAAGCGCCACGGGCCGGGAAGAATGAGGCCAGCAGGACAACGGTGATTAGCGTTGCCGTAAACGGATCGAGAATACGGAAAAGTTTCATAAACGCTCCTGAAAAGAGATGCGCTATTGTGCTTTTTTTCATTTGAGAAATAAAATTGATTTATTGCATCTATTCATGAATAAAAAAGATGAATTACTCTCTGCGTCAGTTAAAAGTATTTGTCACCGTCGCCCGGGCCAGAAGCTTCAGCCGGGCAGGGGAGATGATTGGCTTAAGTCAGTCGGCCGTCAGCCATAGCGTCAAGGAGCTGGAGCATCAGACCGGCGTCCGTCTGCTCGACCGTACTACTCGCGAAGTGGTGCTCACCGAGGCGGGTCAGCAGCTGGCGGGCAGGCTGGAACGTTTGCTTGATGAGTTGACGATTACCCTGCGTGACGCCGGGCGGGTAGGCCAGCAGCTGAGCGGCACCGTCAAGGTCGCCGCCAGTCAGACGATTTCCGCCCACCTTATTCCGCAGTGTATTGCTCACAGCAATCGTCGTTATCCCGATATCGATTTTGTGCTGCACGATCGGCCCCAGCAGTGGGGGCTGGAGAGTATCCGCCAGGGGGAAGTGGATTTTGGCATCGTGATTGATCCGGGCCCGGCGGCAGACCTTCAGTGTGAAGTGGTTCTGGCGGAACCATTTTTGCTGCTCTGCCGGGAGGATCATCCTTTTGCCAGCCTGACAGAAGTGCCGTGGCAGGCGCTGCAGGATGAAAGGCTAATCCTGCAGGATTATGCGTCCGGCAGCCGCCCGCTGATCGATGCGGCCCTCAGCAGACTGGCTATCCGGGCGAACATCGTCCAGGAGATTGGCCACCCGGCAACGCTGTTTCCGATGGTAGAATCGGGAATTGGCATCAGCGTTCTGCCGGCGCTGGCGCTACCGTTACCGCAGGGGAGCCATCTGACGGTGAAACGGCTGACTCCGGTGATGGAGCGGCAGCTGATGCTGGCATGCAGGAAAAATCGCTCGCTGTCGACCGCCGCTCAGGCGTTATGGGAAATTGTGCGTGAAGAAGGGGAGAATTTAACCGCCGCCAGGGTTGAAGATCCGCTATATCAGCGCTGACAGAGGGGATTGCTGCGGAGGGACTCGTGGCAGGGCCATGTTCCGCGCATAGCAAAAAGGCGCCTTTAGGGCGCCTTTTTACATTGGTGGGTCGTGCAGGATTCGAACCTGCGACCAATTGATTAAAAGTCAACTGCTCTACCAACTGAGCTAACGACCCGAAGTGGTGGGTGATGACGGGATCGAACCGCCGACCCCCTCCTTGTAAGGGAGGTGCTCTCCCAGCTGAGCTAATCACCCACTTCAGTACTTCACATTTTGACAGAAAATCCAGCTGGCGAGAAAGTGGTGGGTGATGACGGGATCGAACCGCCGACCCCCTCCTTGTAAGGGAGGTGCTCTCCCAGCTGAGCTAATCACCCCCGCTGTGTGGAGTCGCATTATAGGGAGAGTTGAAAATGAGTCAACGCCTTTTCTAAAGAATTCGTTCGTTCGTCGTAAAATTAAACAAAGCGATCGCGAAACCGGCGCCATAGCATGATTTATAAACAAAAATGGCAAACCGTGACGTTCCGATGGGAACAACATTGAGGAATCAGCCCACGGTGTTAGAATATTGACCCATAATTTCCACCGGACATTGCCGGCTATCGGCATCTTTATTAAACGTAAGGCCAATTCATGAAAATCAAAACTCGCTTCGCGCCAAGCCCAACCGGCTATCTGCACGTTGGCGGTGCGCGTACTGCTCTCTATTCCTGGCTTTTTGCCCGTAACCACGGCGGTGAGTTTGTGCTGCGTATTGAAGACACCGATCTCGAACGCTCCACCCCGGAAGCAATTGAAGCCATCATGGATGGCATGAACTGGCTGAATCTGCAATGGGACGAAGGCCCCTATTTCCAGACCAAACGTTTCGATCGTTATAACAACGTAATCGATGAGATGCTGGAAGCCGGTACCGCTTACAAATGCTATTGCTCGAAAGAACGTCTGGAAGCGCTGCGCGAAGAGCAGATGGCGAAGGGTGAGAAACCGCGTTACGATGGCCGCTGCCGCCATAGCCACGAGCACCATGCTGACGATGAGCCGTGCGTCGTGCGTTTCGCCAACCCGCAGGAAGGTTCGGTTATTTTTGACGATCAGATCCGCGGACCTATCGAGTTCAGCAACCAGGAACTGGACGATCTGATCATTCGCCGTACCGATGGTTCCCCGACCTATAACTTCTGCGTGGTGGTAGATGACTGGGATATGGCGATCACTCACGTGATCCGCGGCGAAGATCATATCAACAACACGCCGCGCCAGATCAACATCCTCAAAGCGCTGAATGCGCCGGTGCCTGTTTATGCGCACGTGTCGATGATCAACGGCGATGACGGTAAAAAACTTTCCAAGCGCCACGGCGCAGTGAGCGTGATGCAGTATCGCGACGACGGCTACCTGCCGGAAGCGCTACTCAACTATCTGGTGCGCCTGGGCTGGTCTCATGGCGATCAGGAGATTTTCACTCGCGAAGAGATGATTGAGTTCTTCTCGCTGGGCGCGGTGAGCAAATCCGCCAGTGCCTTTAACACCGATAAACTGCTGTGGTTAAACCATCACTATATCAATACCCTGCCGGCGGAGTATGTGGCAACGCATCTGCAGTGGCATATCGAGCAGGAAAATATCGACACTCGCAACGGCCCGCAGCTGGCTGAGCTGGTGAAACTGCTGGGCGAGCGTTGCAAGACGCTGAAAGAGATGGCCCAGAGCTGCCGCTACTTCTATGAAGAGTTCGCTGAATTCGATGCCGACGCCGCGAAAAAACATCTGCGTCCAGTGGCGCGTCAGCCGCTGGAAGTGGTTCGCGATAAGCTGGCGGCGATTAGCGACTGGACGGCGGAAAACGTCCATCACGCGATTCAGGCAACTGCTGATGAGCTGGAGGTGGGGATGGGTAAAGTCGGTATGCCGCTGCGCGTGGCGGTTACCGGGGCAGGGCAATCTCCTGCGCTAGACGTTACTGTCCATGCTATCGGTAAATCCCGTAGCGTAGATCGTATCAATAAAGCGCTGGCTTTTATCGCTGAACGCGAAGGCCAGGCGTCCTGACGGCGACGCAGCTGAAACAACGGCAGGTTACCCTGCCGTTTTTTTTGTCTGTTATTCCGGACTGGCGATGCCGAGGCGGGCAAGAAAACCGCTAATCCCTTCCCGGGCCAGCAGATCGCGGAGCTGCAGCTGTTCTGCCGGAGTCATCAGCTGTAGGGTTACCGTGATTTGCCGCCAGATCGCGTCTGCCTCATTGACCAGGTATGCACCTGGCGATTCCGCGAGATGATTGTCGGTAAGCAGATGGCGTCTGGCAGGGATGTTGGTCAGAAACTCGCGTACCGGTTGGTCGATAACCACCAGTCGCGCTCGCCCCCCTTTAACGCCGGGTATTGCTTCGGTGCGCCATTGTTTCTCGCGAACCCAGCGATTGATCGTTTGTCTGGCCAGCCCCAGGCAGTCGGCAAGCTCTGCGGGCGTCATTTTATCTTTCAGTTTCATCATGGTTTACCGATCGCGGATCCCTAACCGAAGCAGTAACCCGGTGATCCCCTCGCGCAGCAACAAAGACATAAGCTGCTTCTGCTCGCTGGGGGTGAGTTCTTTACTGAGGGTCAGCAGCAGCGATTCCAGATCGCTATCATGGGGAGAATAGATGCCGGGCGTCTCCGCCACGCGCTGGGCGCTGCGGATAAACTCCCTGACTTGCTCATTGACATGGACCAGGCGCGCTTTGCCGCCCTGGACGCCAGGTCGCGGAGAGGTTTGCCAGCCTTCTTTCCGCACCCACTTATTGATAGTTTGCCGACTGTAGCCGGTTAGATGGGCAATTTCTTCAGGTGTCATTCGTTCCTTGAGCATACTATTTCCTGAGTAAAAGTATGGGAATTAGCTGCCCATGTTATAGCATCCTTTTACGTGAAAAGGTGACCTGTTTAACCTCTGACTGCGATAAGGCTCGCAATGTCAGCAAGTTGCCTGCTTTTTCAGCGATTGAATCGGGAAGGATAATTTTGCCGTTGACACCTGAGCGAGGAATTCATATTATGCCGCCCGTCAACACGACACGCTTTACGTTACGGGGCTATAGCTCAGCTGGGAGAGCGCTTGCATGGCATGCAAGAGGTCAGCGGTTCGATCCCGCTTAGCTCCACCAAATTTTGCACCCAGCAAATTTGGTACGTAAACGCATCGTGGGGCTATAGCTCAGCTGGGAGAGCGCTTGCATGGCATGCAAGAGGTCAGCGGTTCGATCCCGCTTAGCTCCACCAAAATTCAGAACCCTCGCTTCGGCGGGGGTTTTTGTTTTTAGCGGGTTTCATGTAAAGCACTTTCTGGTTACGTCAGTTAATCTCCAGCAATTAAAATCGAAAGTAATTTCAGACTTTTTCCTGATAATTCGCCTTGCCTGCCCTAAATAAGCAACATAACATTTCCCCCATTAAACGTGATGAGGTTTCTGGAGTTTTAATTAACAATAATGCTTGATAAAATTAACATTAATATCAAAAAAACTCTATTGGCCTTTATCATTTGTTTAGTCGCTATTCCGCTGGCTCGTTTTATTTCACCGCAAACGATAATTGACGGCAACCTTATTTATATTGCCTGGCTGCCAATCAGCGTGATGTTTTCTGTTATTTTTATCTTTGGCCGCTATGCAATTGCGCCATTAATTCTCGCGTTTGCCATCACCAATAGTTTTCTCATTAAATTAACGCTGCCGCAGGCGTTTATCTTACTTTTTTGTCAACTGTTCGCCGTGTTTGTCTCCTGCGCTATTCTGCGACTGTTGGTGGGGAAGCGCTGGCGCTGCGGTCCAACGGCAAAACATATGGGGGCGCGGATCTTCTGGGGCGGCTTCTTCGCGCCGGTGCTCCTGAAAATCACCATGTATCTCGCCGGACAATATTTTGCGTTTCCATTAGCTATTACCAGTTACTTTGGTAGTATGCCGTTGATTTATACTGTAATAGATATCCAAAGTTTAATCAGTGCGGCATTAATTTTTACGACGTTTCTTTATTATCCAATGCGGATGATTATCAGTCCGCGCTACGCCCGACGTTTCTGGCAGCAGGAATGTTTACCGTGGCTGGCACCGCAATATCGCTCCTTTACCCTATATTGGTTTATCGCGTTGGCGGTGATATTAACGCTATTGTGTGCGCCGTATCAGTCTGAATTTATTGCCGGTTATTTAGTTCCGGTTATTTTTATTGTCTACTTTATCGGTATCAGTCGAATAGGCCATGCGCTATTGCGTATTTCATGGTCTGTCTCGGCCTTTTTGCTGGTGGTATATAACAAAAACTTTCTCCAGGGGGTGCAAAGCGAGTATTCACTCTCCTTTGTGCTGTCGGTTCTGATCTCCTTTACTATCTGTTTGTTTTATATGGCCGACATCTATGCCCGCAGCGACCGCAACAAACGCCGCTGGCGTAGCCAGGCGGAAGAGGATCCGCTGACCGGCTTGCCTAACCTGCGCGCGCTGGAGAGCCATTTACAGAGCTGTCCTCAGCAGGCTATCTGCAGCCTGCGTATTGATAATCTCGACTTTCTCAGTCGGCATTATGGTCTGATGATGGGGGTGGACTGTAAACGGCAGATTATTCGGGCGCTGCAACCGCTGCTGGGAGCGGCGGATAAAGTCTTCCAGGTACCGGGCAGCGAACTGATCCTCGTGCTTGATGGACCGGAGCCGTCGTCCCGCTTGAACCATATGGTCGCGGTCCTCAACCACAAAAAGTTCAGCTGGCACAATCAGCCGCTGGATTTGGAGTTTGGCGCGGCCTGGGGCCGCGATGACGGCCAGGGTGAGGGACTTTACCAGATGCTGGGCCAGCTAAGCTGGCTTTCCGAACAGGCGGGCAGTGAACGTCGGGTGCTGGCGCTGGACGAGGAGCAGGATCTGGTGGTGGATCAAACTACCGAGCAGGTGCGCCTCCTAATGCGCGTCAAGCAAGTGCTCAAAGATCGCGCGCTGATGCTCTATGCGCAACCGATTCAGAATCCGGAGGGGGAGGGTTATCATGAGATCCTCACGCGCATGCGCTGTGGCGATAGCGTCATTATGCCCGACCGATTCATTCCGCTGATTGTGCAGTTTAACCTCAGCCAACGTTTTGACATGCTGGTGCTGGAGACCTTGTTCAGTATGCTCCATAAGCATCCCGGCCAGCGATTCTCGGTCAACCTGCTGCCTGCAACTCTGATGCAAAAGAACAGCGCAGGGCAGATTATCGCGCTGTTTCAACGCTATAGCGTCTCGCCAGAACTTATAACTATTGAGGTGACCGAAGAGCAGGCCTTCTCTAATGCGGACACCAGTCGGCAAAATCTTGAAGCGTTGCGCGCGTTTGGCTGCGCCATCGCTATTGATGACTTTGGCACCGGCTATGCGAACTATGAACGTCTGAAACATTTACAGGCCGATATCATTAAGATTGACGGCTGCTTCGTCCGCGACATCCTCACGGACCCGCTGGACGCCATCATGGTGAAATCGATTGTCGAGATGGCGCGGGCGAAACAGATGAGCGTGGTGGCGGAATATGTCGAAAGCGAACCGCAAAAAGCGCGCTTGCTGGAGCTGGGCGTGAATTATCTGCAGGGTTATCTGATCGGTAAACCACAGCCGCTGGGTGAATGTCAGGCAAAAAAAAGCCGGGCATTGCCCGGCTCAGATGACTGACGTCTGTTACAGAACCAGCGCCGCAATCGAGGCGGACAGCACGCTAACCAGCGTGGAGCCGTACACCAGCTTCAGACCGAAGCGAGAAACTACGTTGCCCTGTTCTTCGTTCAGACCTTTGATCGCCCCGGCAATAATACCGATAGATGAGAAGTTGGCGAAGGAGACCAGGAAGATAGAGATAATGCCTTCCGCGCGCGGGGAGAGCGTCGAGGCAATTTTCTGCAGATCCATCATGGCGACGAATTCATTGGAGACCAGTTTGGTAGCCATAATACTGCCCACCTGCAGCGCTTCGCTTGCCGGCACACCCATCACCCAGGCGACCGGGTAGAAGATATAGCCGAGGATACCCTGGAAGGAAATGCTATAGCCGAACCAACCGGTCACGGTGGCGAACAGGGCATTCAGCGCCGAGATCAGCGCGATGAAGCCGATCAACATCGCCGCCACGATAATCGCGACTTTAAAACCTGCCAGAATATACTCGCCCAGCATCTCGAAGAAGCTCTGACCTTCGTGCAGATTCGACATCTGCAGATTTTCTTCGCTCTCTTCCACGCGGTAAGGGTTAATTAATGACAGAACGATAAAGGTGCTGAACATGTTGAGCACCAGCGCCGCAACGACATACTTTGGCTGCAGCATGGTCATGTAAGCGCCTACGATGGACATGGACACGGTGGACATCGCCGTCGCCGCCATGGTGTACATGCGGTTGCGCGACATTTTGCCGAGAATATCTTTATACGCGATAAAATTTTCCGACTGGCCGAGGATCAACGAGCTCACGGCGTTGAAGGACTCCAGCTTGCCCATGCCGTTAACTTTCGACAGGACGGTACCGATCGCGCGAATGACAATCGGCAGGATACGAATATGCTGCAAAATGCCGATCAAAGCCGAAATGAAGACTATAGGGCACAAAACTTTGAGGAAGAAGAAGGCCAGGCCTTTATCGTTCATACCGCCGAACACGAAGTTTGTCCCTTCGTTGGCAAACCCGAGGAGTTTTTCAAACATCTCGGAAAATCCTTTCACAAAACCCAGACCAATATCGGAGTTGAGGAAGAACCAGGCCAGCAGGACTTCAATGACAAGCAGTTGAACAACATAACGAATACGGATCTTTTGGCGGTCATGGCTGACCAACAGGGCCAGTATAGCCACCACAACGATCGCGAGGACAAAATGCAAGACGCGGTCCATAGTTGCTCCAAATATGAGGCAGGTTAAATTTCCGTGCACATTCTATGCAACGGCTTTAAAGAAAACGAGATCAATTGCACACTATTGCAAGGAACTGTGACCAATGGCAAAAATAGTGATCCAACATCCACTTTTGTTATGTTACGTAAAGGTTTTAAAAGTTGCATTCTTGTACTACTCTTAATAGCGGGCTGGATCTCGTTTTCTGACGCCCGTATTCCATTTCCGGCCAGCTATTGTTCCCTTCTATCACAGCAATCATTATCTCCATTCTAAATGAACTTGATAATCATTCGCATCTTGATAGCATGAAACATAGCAAAGGCTATATTTCCAGAGGCAGAAGATGACTAGCAGTCGCGTTGAGAATAGCAGTAGTCGCGCCGCGCGCAAGGTGAAGCTCGCCTTAATGGGCCCGGCTTTCGTCGCTGCCATTGGCTATATCGATCCGGGTAATTTCGCCACTAACATTCAGGCCGGCGCCAGCTTTGGCTACCAGCTGCTGTGGGTCGTGGTGTGGGCTAACCTGATGGCGATGCTGATCCAGGTGCTTTCTGCCAAACTGGGCATTGCCACCGGCAAAAACCTGGCCGAGCAGATCCGCGACCATTACCCGCGTCCTGTTGTCTGGTTTTACTGGGTACAGGCGGAAATTATCGCTATGGCCACCGATCTGGCTGAATTTATCGGCGCCGCGATTGGCTTTAAGCTGGTGCTCGGCGTGTCGCTTCTGCAGGGGGCGGTGCTGACCGGGGTGGCGACTTTTCTGATCCTGATGCTGCAGCGGCGCGGACAAAAACCACTGGAGAAGGTGATCGGTGGATTGTTGCTGTTTGTCGCCGTGGCCTATGTCGTGGAGTTGATCTTTTCCCAGCCCGCGCTGGCTCCTCTGACGAAAGGGCTGGTGATCCCCACGCTGCCCAACGGGGAGGCGGTATTCTTAGCCGCCGGGGTACTGGGGGCGACAATCATGCCGCACGTCATTTACTTACACTCATCGCTGACTCAGCATCTGCATGGCGGAACGCGAAAAGAACGCTATAACGCGACCCGCTGGGATGTGGCGATCGCCATGACCATTGCCGGGTTCGTCAATCTGGCGATGATGGCGACCGCTGCGGCGGCATTCCACTTTAATGGCCATACCGGCGTCGCCGATCTCGATCAGGCCTACATGACGCTGGAGCCGCTGCTGAGCCACGCGGCGGCGACCATCTTTGGCCTCAGCCTGATTGCCGCCGGTTTATCGTCGACCGTGGTGGGCACTCTGGCAGGTCAGGTCGTTATGCAGGGGTTTATCCGCTTTCATATTCCGCTGTGGTTTCGCCGGGCGATCACCATGCTGCCGTCGTTTGTCGTCATTCTGCTGGGGCTGGATCCTACGCGCATCCTGGTAATGAGTCAGGTGTTGCTCAGCTTTGGCATTGCGCTTGCCCTGGTGCCGCTGCTGATATTTACCAGCAATGCGAAGCTGATGGGGGACCTGGTGAATACCCGTTGGGTGAGAGGCATCGGCTGGGCGATAGTCGCTATTGTGGTGAGCCTGAACGGCTGGTTAATAGTGGGGTCGCTGCTCGGGGTAGATTAATTGATTCCTGATGCTGAATAAAGTAAAGGGGAGCCGATGGGCTCCCCTTTTCGTTTGTTAGTGATGGCCATGACCGTGACCGCGCCCACCCGGGCCGCGTCCCCAGCCGCCGCGGTGGTCATCGCGGTCGTTCCAGCCAGCACGATAGCCGCGCTCCCAGGCTTTATCTCTGCCTTTGTACCAGCCTTTGTGCCAGCCGTTGTCATGACGATGCCAACGGTTATCACGCCATTCATAGTGACGACGCCAGTAATCACGGTCGCGCCAGCTGCCACCGTCCCAGTAGTTACCGTAATTGTCACGATCGCCTATTTGTAATTTTACCGACGGCAGCAGGGTGATTTCACCAGCGTTAGCGACCAGTGGCCCTGCGGCCAGCAGTACTGCTGCCAGAATCAGTGACCTGAACATACTCTTCTCCTTCACGATCGGGGCCGTAAGCGGCCTGTTAACCTGATATTACGGGCCGGTAAAGACCCACCGCATCGGACGAACTCCGAAAGCGCAGGAAAGAGCACTTTTTGCTAAAGTAACATTTGCTTTACAGCGCAAGGATGGCGTCGATGGCCGCGCACTCCTCGGTGGTGAAATGGCGATTCTGCAGCATGCCGACGGCATCATCCAGTTGCGCGGTTTTGCTGGCGCCGATCAGCACCGAGGTGACTTTCTCTTCGCGCAACACCCAGGCCAGCGCCATCTGCGACAGCTTCTGCCCACGCGCTTCCGCCTGCCTGTTAAGCTGACGAATTTTTTCTAATCGGGCAGGAGTCAGTTGCTCCGGCTGCAGAAAACGACTGCTGCTGGCGGCGCGCGAGTCGGCCGGAATGCCGTTGAGATAGCGGTCGGTAAGTTGCCCACCGGCCAGCGGTGAAAACGCTATGCTTCCAATCCCTTCCGTCTGCAGAAAATCCAGCAATCCTTCTTCCACGCCGCGTTCGAACATCGAGTAGCGAGGCTGGTGAATGATGCAGGGGGTGCCGAGGTCGTTAAGGATCTTCACCGCCTCCCGCGCCTGGGCCAGAGGATAGTTGGAGATCCCGACATATAGCGCTTTACCCTGACGAACCAGATGATCGAGCGCACGCATCGTTTCCATCAGCGGCGTCTGTGGATCAGGCCGGTGATGATAAAAAATATCAACGTATTCCAGCCCCATGCGTTTAAGGCTCTGGTTAAGACTGGCTACCAGATATTTTCGCGATCCCCAGTCGCCGTAAGGGCCGTCCCACATCGTGTAACCTGCTTTAGTGGAGATGATTAACTCATCGCGATAAGGCAGGAGCGACTCTTTCAGGATGCGGCCAAAGTTGCTTTCCGCCGAGCCCGGCGGCGGCCCATAGTTGTTGGCCAAATCGAAATGGGTTATACCGAGGTCAAAAGCGTGCAGGAGCATCTGCCGGCTGGTTTCCACTCGCGTTTCATCGCCAAAGTTATGCCACAGGCCAAGGGAAATAGCCGGTAGCTGCAGACCGCTGCGGCCGCAGCGACGGTACTCCATCGTTTGATATCGCGTGGTGCTTGCCTGGTAAACCATTCTTCCTCCGCCGACAAAACAGGATGTGTATACGTTTACACTAAACAATGTTCTGCGTGGAGTACACTGCTTTTTCTGCGTAATTATTGCTTTACACTGCCATTATCACCTCCCATCTGGACAGGCGGATCGCTTATTCAATACTCAAATTACACCTGCACCAAAATGAGGATAATGGATATGCAACCGACCTACACTATTGGGGATTATCTGCTGGATCGCCTTGTCGACTGCGGTATTGACCGCTTGTTCGGCGTGCCGGGAGATTACAACTTACAGTTTCTCGATCGCGTCATCGCGCACAGCGCCTTGGGGTGGGTCGGCTGCGCCAACGAGCTGAATGCGGCATATGCCGCTGACGGCTATGCGCGCATCAAAGGAGCCGGTGCGCTGCTGACCACTTACGGCGTCGGCGAATTGAGCGCGCTGAACGGCATTGCGGGTAGCTATGCGGAACATATTCCGGTATTGCATATCGTCGGTGCGCCCTCTACCGGCGCCCAGCAGCGCGGCGAACTGCTGCACCATACCCTCGGCGATGGCGATTTTCGCCATTTCGCCCGCATGAGCGAGCAGATCACCTGTAGCCAGGCGCTGCTGACCGCCGGCAACGCCTGCCATGAAATCGACCGTGTGCTGCGCGATATGTTGACGCATCATCGCCCCGGCTATTTGATGCTGCCAGCCGATGTCGCCAGAGCGGCAGCGATTGCCCCAGCCCAGCGCTTGCTGGTGGAGCCCGCTCCGGCGGATGAAAACCAGCTTGCCGGGTTCTGCGAACATGCCAGCCGCCTGCTGCGGGGCAGCCGACGCATTTCCCTGCTGGCGGACTTCCTGGCGCAACGTTATGGCCTGCAGAAGACGCTCCGGGAGTGGGTGGCGAAAACGCCTGTCGCCCATGCGACGATGCTCATGGGCAAGGGATTGTTTGATGAGCAGCAGAGCGGGTTTGTCGGCACCTACAGCGGGATTGCCAGCGCGCCGCAGACCCGGGAGGCGATTGAAAACGCCGACACCATCATCTGCATTGGCACGCGCTTCACCGACACCATCACCGCAGGATTTACCCAACATCTGGCGCGGGAAAAGACTATTGAGATCCAGCCCTTCGCCGTCAGGGTGGGCGATCACTGGTTCAGCGGGGTGCCGATGGATAAGGCTTTGGCCGCGCTGATGACGCTTTCCGCCCCGCTGGCGGCGGAGTGGGCTACGCCTCAGGTCGTGGCGCCGGAGGCTGAGGAGGGCGCTGAAGGCGAGTTGACCCAGAAAAATTTCTGGGCGACGGTGCAGGGCGCCCTGCGTCCGGGGGATATTATTCTCGCCGATCAGGGGACGGCCGCCTTTGGCATTGCGGCGCTGAAGCTGCCCTCTGAAGCATCGCTGATCGTCCAGCCGCTGTGGGGCTCGATTGGTTTTACTCTCCCGGCCGCCTATGGCGCACAAACCGCGGCGGCGGAGCGGCGGGTGGTGCTAATTGTCGGCGATGGCGCGGCCCAACTGACCATTCAGGAGATGGGCTCCATGCTGCGTGATAAGCAAAAGCCGCTTATTCTGCTGCTGAATAACGAAGGGTATACCGTGGAACGGGCGATTCATGGTCCAGAGCAGCGCTACAATGACATCGCTCTGTGGGACTGGCAGCGGCTGCCGGAAGCCTTCGCCCCTGACGTTGCTTCGCGCTGCCGGCGGGTCACTCAGACGTCTGAACTGCGGGAGGCGATGACGGAGAGCATCACCTCCGATACCCTCACCCTGGTAGAAGTGATGCTGCCGAAAATGGATATCCCCGATTTCCTGCGCGCGGTGACGCAGGCCCTTGAGGAGCGAAACAGCCGCGTTTAATCGGTATCCCGTTTGGCAATCATCAACGGTCTCCCGGCCAGCAGCAGCCAGGCCGGGAGCATCACCATACACAACAGCGGCAGCAAAGTCGTATCCGGGACCACCACGGCGGCCATAAACAGGCTCAACCAGCCGTCGCGAGTGACGACCAGCACCATGCCGAGGATCGCGCAGGAAACGGTGATTGCCGCCGGCACCGCGTCAACATGAGCATGCAGCATCAGCCCCAGCGCTACCCCGACGAACACCGCCGGGAAAATTCGCCCGCCGCGAAAGCCGCTGGCTGAGGCAAGAACCAGGGCCGCCAGTTTGACCAGCGCGATAAGCAGAAAATCCGCGGCGGTTAGCGTCTGGCTGAAGGCCAGCTGCTGCATCTCATCCAGCCCTTTAAATAGCGTTAAGGGCCCGCCTATCGTCCCCACGATCCCCAGCAGCAGCCCGCCGATGCCGAGGGTCAGGATTGGATTTTTCAACCGATGCATCAGGGCATGCAGTCGCGGCAGACACCAGACGGCCACCATGCCGACGGCGATAGCGATCAGGGCGACGATAATGCCGCTGAGAATATCAACGAAGCGCATCTGACCATAGTGCGGGATCGGCAGCGAAAAATGGGGATGGAAAAACAGACCCGTCGTCAACGCGCCGGCGGCGGCGGCGAGGAGGGGAGCAAAGAGGCGATCCCACAGTGGCGTATCGTTGCTGCTATTGAGGGTTTGCGAAAAAATCAGCGCGGCGGCAACCGGGGTACCGAAGAGGGCGCCGATGGTGCCTGAGGCCGCGAGGATGGTCCAGTCCAGCGAGCTGACGCGCGGAAACAGTCGGGAGCCGACGGCGACAGCCAGCGCGATATTCACCACCATAATCGGATGCTCCGGGCCGAGGCTGACGCCGCCGGCGAGGCCGAGGATCAGCGCGGCCAGGAGTCCGGGCAGCGCGCCGGTGGCAATGGGAGCGCCGATTAACGACTCGGTCGCTGGATCCGGCCCGGCGTGCCCGGGGCTGTAACGAATGACCAGACCCACCGCGATGCCTGTCGCCGTCAGCATGGCGATGATCCACAGCGGGCTGTCGGCGCTCACCCCCAACTGCGCGGGCAGATTGCTCCACAGCACGCGCTGCAGCAGCGCGGCAACCTTCATCGCCACGATCAGGATCAGGCTGCAGGCTATACCTATCAGGATGGCCGGCACCGACAGGATCAGCATTGTTCTGGCGCGAGGATGGAGCATGGAAATGTCCTTGTAAAAGTGCTGGAGCACTACTTTGCCTTCGTCAGCGGAGACCGTCGATGCAAATGGTGCTGAAACGATAAAGTTAAGGTGACATCTGATATCCGGCGCGTCCTTTACAGGCTACCTTGCATAGATTACAAACTAAATGTGACCTGTGTCGCTAAACAAGGGGCGTCTGCGCGTTGGACGTTGTTGTTAAGCCGCCATGAATTTACAGTGTGCCAAAAGATTTATTTTGACTTTAGCGGAGCCGTAACGGAATGACAAAATTTGCTTTAGTAGGAGATGTCGGGGGGACCAACGCCCGCCTGGCGCTATGTGATCTGGCGAGTGGAGAGATCTCTCGCGCAAAGACCTATTCCGGGCTCGATTACCCCAGTCTGGAGGCAGTGGTGCGCGTCTACCTCGAGGAGCACCAGGTAACGGTCAACGAAGGTTGTATCGCCATCGCATGCCCGATTACCGGCGACTGGGTGGCGATGACCAACCATACCTGGGCTTTCTCTATCGCCGAAATGAAGCGTAACCTCGGCTTTGCCCATCTGGAGATAATTAACGATTTTACCGCTGTTTCAATGGCCATTCCGATGCTGAAAGCTGAGCACCTTATTCAGTTTGGCGGCAGTGCGCCGGTAGCGGGCAAACCGATCGTCGTTTATGGCGCCGGGACCGGGCTCGGCGTGGCGCATCTGGTCCACGTTGATAAGCGTTGGGTCAGCCTGCCGGGCGAAGGCGGTCATGTTGATTTTGCCCCGAACAGCGAAGAAGAAGGGATCATTCTGGAAGAGCTACGCGCCGAGCTGGGGCATGTTTCCGCAGAACGCGTGCTCTCAGGTCCCGGGCTGGTCAACCTGTATCGCGCGATTGTCAAATCGGACGGCCGACTGCCGGAGAACCTGCAGCCGCGTGAGGTGACCGAGCGAGCGCTGGCGGACAGCTGCACCGACTGTCGTCGGGCGCTGTCGCTGTTCTGCGTCATTATGGGACGCTTCGGCGGTAACCTGGCGCTGACCCTCGGGACGTTTGGCGGGGTGTATATCGCCGGCGGCATCGTGCCGCGCTTCCTGGAGTTCTTTAAAGCCTCTGGTTTCCGCGGCGGTTTTGAAGACAAAGGCCGTTTTAAAGCTTATGTTCAGGATATCCCGGTTTACCTGATCGTGCATGATAACCCAGGCCTGCTGGGCTCCGGCGCGCATCTGCGTCAGACGCTGGGCCAGGTGCTTTAAGCATTCTTCTCCCGGGCTACCGTCGTAGCCCGGATGGCGGTGCTTTCCGCTCTCTACAGATTCATCAGCTGGCGAAACTCTTTCACTTTACTGCGACTGACCGGAACCTGAAACTCCAGGTCACGCAGGCGCAGCACATAGGTGTTGTTGAACCACGGCTCAATTTCCCGAATTTTGCTGAGATTTACGCAATACGAGCGGTGGCAGCGGAAGAAATGCGCGGTGGGCAGTTTGCTGCAGAATTCAGTAATGTTCATCGGCATGACGAATGACTCCCGGCGGGTATAGACGAATGTCATCTTTTCATGCGCCTCGGCATAATAAATATCATGAATACTGGTGACGATGATCCGCTCATCTTTGATCAGATTGATGGTGTCGTTTTCCCGTGGCGCCGCGCTGGCTAATCCTGAAGCAGCGTTATTTTGCTGCTGCCAGGCGGTGGTCAGCTTTTGCAGCATATTGATGATGCGCGACTCCTGGTAAGGTTTCAGGATGTAGTCAAATGCTTCCAGCTCAAAGGCTTCCACCGCATGTTCTTTCCACGCGGTGATAAAGACGATAAAAGGTTTATGGGCAAACTGGCTGATGTTTTGCGCCAGCAGAACCCCGTCGAGCGACGGAATATTGATATCGAGAAAGATGGCGTCGACCTTGTTGTGCTGGAGAAATTTCAGCACGTCCAGGCCGTCGTCAAAGCTGCCGACGATCTCCATCTGGCTATGGGTGTTAATAAGCCAGGAGAGCTCCTGCTGGGCCAGAAACTCATCCTCCACAATGATAACTTTCATCTTTTCTCCGCTCATGACAACAGCGACTCCGTCAGCGCCTGCGGCGTAGAGTTATTGGGGACATAAAAGGCGATTTCGGTTCCCGGCGTCAGATTGCGGATATGCAAACCCTCGCCGTAGAGAAGTTTCACCCGATGATGCACATTGAGCAGGCCGATTTTGTTACCCGGCATCTCATCGGCTTCCACGCGGGCGACCACGGCGGGATCGATACCGTTGCCCGTATCGCGAACGCTGATGCGTACCCGATTTCCGCACTCGTTAATGCCGATCGTCACCACGCCTTTGCCTTTACAGGGTTGAATACCGTGAACAATGGCATTTTCCACCAGCGGCTGGATAAGCAGGCTCGGGATCACGCAGCTGACGTCGTCGTCAATATCGTAGATGACCGTCAGCTTGTCGCCGAATCGCGCCTGTTCAATAGCGATATAATCTTTGATCTGATACAGCTCTCGTTTGATATCAATCTGCTCATCGTCTTTTAATTCGATGTTATAGCGCAGGTAGCGCGACAGATTAAAAATGAGCTGGCGCGCGGTGTCCGGATTAAGGCGAATCGAGGAGGAGATCGCGTTCAGCGCATTAAATAAAAAATGCGGGTTAATTTTGCTTTGCAGGGCGCGCAGCTCCGCTTTGTTGGCCATCTCCCGCAGCTGTTCGGCGCGGGAGACTTCCAGCTGGGTGGAGATTATTTGCGACAGGCCAATCGCCATCTCCTGCAGCGTCGAAGTGATGCGATGGGCGTGGCAGTAATAGATTTTTAGCGTGCCGGTCACCACCCCTTTTTCCCACAGCGGGATCACCATCAAGGAGTGGATCTCCGGGGTGCGGTGGGCTTCGTCATTGTTTTTTATGATGATTTTCCCATAACGAATCGCCTGCCGGGTGGTGGGGCTAATCATATCGTCGTGGCGTTGATAGTTGGCTTCACCGACGCCCACGTAGGCCAGCACGTGCTCGGTATTGGTGATCGCCACCGCGTCGGCGGTAATGTCGCGGCGGATAATCTCGCAAACCTGGCGCAGAGAATCGCTGTTAACGTGTCGAAACAGCGGCAGGGTTTTGTTGGCGATATCGAGCGCCAGTTTCGCCTGCCGCGCCGCGCTGGCCTCCTTTTCCCCCTCAACGCTCTGCACCAGCAGCACGATAAAGCCGATGCAGACGCTGCCGAGGATCATCGGGATACCAATTTTCGAAACAATATCTACGCCGAGACTCAGGGAAGGCGCCCAGACCACCACCAGGATCATGGTCAGAGTTTCACACATCATCCCCGCCAGAATGCCGATTTTCCACCGTTGTTCGCGGGCCACTTTACGATTAATCAACCCCGACAGCAGGCCGGCGACAATGCTGGTGATAAAGCAGGGCACCGCGGTCACGCCGTCGATATCAATCAAATAGCGGTGCACGCCGGCAATCGCCCCGACAATCGCGCCCACCCAGGGACCAAACAGGATCCCACCGGACATCACGGCGATAATGCGGACGTTCACCAGGGACCCCTCAACCGGGACGCCGGACCAGGTACTAAATAGCGCGAACAGCGAGAAAATGGCTGTCACCGCCAGCAGCTCTTTCGGAGTATGGGCCGACTTATGCAACAGTTCGCGGAACAGGCGCAGGCGAATAAGGAAAAAGAGGCAAATAAGCATCAGGGCCGCACGATCATAGACCGCCAGCATCATAGTAAAGATTTCGTGCATGGGTGCGCCGCGTCAGTGGCCAGAAAGGGACATGATAAAAAACCTGACGGCAGAAGACCAGCCGTGGAACCATAAAGCGGAAAAGACACACTTTTTAAAGGGGATTAATTAAAAAGCATCGCGATAGCGGCGGTCTTCGCCATTAACGATAATATTCTGTGTTAAGAAAGATATCAGTGTGTTACCACCTTTATACAACCCGGGATTATTCCGCCAATGAACTGCCGCATTTAGCGCAGTCGATACCCGTTTTATATGCCAGGGAATATTTTTTAACGGGCCTCTCGACAACATGAATTTTTTCAGGTTATTTTCTAAACGAGCCGCAACAGCGGCAGCGTCGCTCGGACGGTCCGGGCGCTAACGTTAATTAGAGGAACCTATGGCTGAATCCAGTCCTGAACGCCGTTTTACGCGTATCGATCGTCTCCCTCCGTACGTTTTTAACATTACTGCTGAACTGAAAATGGCTGCGCGTCGGCGCGGCGAAGATATTATCGATTTCAGTATGGGTAATCCCGATGGCGCGACGCCGCCGCATATCGTGGAAAAACTCTGCACCGTTGCTCAACGGCCTGACACCCATGGTTACTCTACCTCGCGGGGGATCCCGCGCCTGCGTCGCGCCATTTCACGCTGGTATGAAGAACGCTATAACGTCGATATCGATCCGGAATCGGAAGCGATCGTCACCATTGGTTCGAAAGAGGGGCTGGCGCACCTGATGCTGGCGACGCTGGATCATGGCGACACCGTACTGGTGCCGAACCCCAGCTATCCGATTCATATCTATGGCGCGGTGATTGCCGGGGCGCAGGTGCGCTCAGTGCCGCTGGTGGAAGGGGTGGATTTCTTTAACGAGCTGGAACGCGCCATCCGCGAGAGCTATCCGAAGCCGAAGATGATGATCCTTGGCTTTCCCTCAAATCCGACCGCGCAGTGCGTCGAACTGGATTTCTTTGAAAAGGTTGTCGCTCTGGCGAAGCAGTATGACATTCTGGTCGTCCACGATCTGGCCTATGCCGATATCGTGTATGACGGCTGGAAAGCGCCCTCCATCATGCAGGTGCCCGGCGCGCGGGATGTCGCCGTCGAGTTCTTTACCCTGTCGAAAAGCTATAACATGGCCGGCTGGCGCATTGGCTTTATGGTGGGTAATAAGACTTTGGTGAATGCCCTCGCTCGTATCAAAAGCTATCATGACTACGGGACTTTTACTCCGCTGCAGGTGGCGGCGATAGCTGCGCTGGAGGGCGATCAGCAGTGCGTGCGCGATATTGCCGAACAGTATAAGCGCCGTCGCGATGTGCTGGTCAAAGGGCTTCATGAGGCCGGCTGGATGGTGGAGTGTCCGAAAGCGTCTATGTACGTGTGGGCGAAAATACCGGAACCTTACGCCGCCATGGGGTCGCTGGAGTTTGCGAAAAAGCTGCTTAATGAAGCGAAGGTTTGCGTCTCGCCGGGGATTGGCTTTGGCGACTATGGTGATACCCACGTCCGCTTCGCCCTGATCGAGAACCGGGACCGTACGCGCCAGGCGATCCGCGGTATCAAGGCGATGTTCCGCGCGGATGGTCTGCTGGCCTCCGCGAGCTAGCGCTGCGGGCAGCACGGCAAAATAAAAACGGGAGCATGAAGGCTCCCGTTTTTTTTGACACCGCTGCAGTCTAGATCATCAGGGCAAAAGTACCGGCCCAAACGATGACCATAAAAGAGAGGCCCATAAAGAAGTATTTCACGACTCATCACTCCACGCGCTTGTGCGACGTTCAAATGAATTAATTGTTCTGTTTTTCAAGGGCTGTCGCCAGTGTAACTTCACCCTGCAGCAGCCCGTAATTCTGTGCGTTTAGTGCTCCAGATGGCGCTAATGTACGCCTAAAAAATCAGGGAAACAAGAGGCATTTTTTTATTAATTTTTAGTTACTTACGAGTGTCGTGATTCGGCGACACATTAATTTCACAGGGTAATAAATTTAGCGCCAGCGAAGCGAAGGAAACGGGTTTTAGCGATGGGCCGGGCGGGGAAGGCCAACGAGAGCGCGCGGCATTATCTTTGCCACGCGCCGCCGTCGGTTCAGGGCAGGTCTGAGGCGCGCTGTCGCCACTCGGCCGGGTAGTGTGCCGGGATAAAGCGCAGCGTCAGCGCCATGAGTAGCAGGACGCAGATCGCATGCCAGGACCAGTCAAGCGTGTAGTTCCCGCCCAGGCTACGCAGCAGGCCTGAAAGCCAGGGCGACAGACCGGCGATGATAAATCCGATCCCCTGCATAAAGGCTACCAGCCTGCCGGCCACCGCCGGTTGTCCGGCGTGATCCAGCGCCAGCACCAGGCACAGAGGAAACGCCCCGCCCAACCCCACGCCGCAGGCAATGGCCCAGAGCGCAGAGAAATGCTCTGGCAGCCAGATAAAGCCGCAGAAGCCAATCAGCTGTAGCGCCAGCGCTAGCAGAAGAAGCTGGCGCCGATCCTCCTGGCGAGCCAGCGCCGGGAGCAGCAGCGCGCCGGCGGTTTGCCCGACGGTCAGCAGCGCCAGCAGCGAACCGCTGTACTGGGCGCTATCGCCTAGCTGGATGTAGTAAGGAGGCAGCCAGGCGATCAGGCTGGCGTAACCGGCATTGATCAGTCCGAAATAGAGTCCCAGCGTCCAGGCGCGGCGCTGGCCAATAATCGCGACCCGGGGGGAAGCGCTGGTCTGATGCGGTGCGCGAGGCAATTGCCGACAAATCGCCAGCCAGCTGAACAGAGCCAGGAGCGCAGGGAGCGCCCACCAGGCTAGCGCATCATGCCAGACCGCGCTATGTGACGCCAGCCATGGGGTGAACGCGGCGCCTAACCCGCCGCCGCCCATCAGCGCCGCTGACCATAGTCCCATCACCAGCGGCGTCCGTCGGGGAAAGAGGTGCTTAATTACCGCCGGGATGGCGGCCTGAATAATGCCGATGCCAATTCCTCCGGCCAGAGCGCTGGTGAGCAGTAAGCCACTATTCGGGGCGATTTCCCGCAGCAGGGCGCCTGCCGCGATAATCAGCAGGCTCAGCGCAATACTGCGCTTTTGACCGATATAGCGATCGACCCAGCCAGCGGCCAGCGCCAGCACCCCCATCGCGATCACCGGCAGCGCGGTCAGGAGTGCGGCCAGGGTATAGCTCATGCCGCTGGCTGCGCGGATGTCCGGCAGCAAAGGACCAATGGAGGTAAGCAGCGGCCGCATATTGATCCCAGTCAGTACCAGGACTGCCAGCGTCAGGTTCTGTCGCAGCGCTGGTGTCATGACTGCCGTTCCGCCCAGCGCTGATAAAGTTCAGTTCCCTCCGGCTGCGGGCGATGATGGATCGGCAGCGTTTGCTGGGCCAGCGGCTGCTGCAGCTGCTGATAAATCGCGGCGGTCGAGAGCTGAAAAGGCTCCCCGTCCTGATTGCTATTGGCGAAAAACACTTCCCGCACGCCGGTTAAATAGAGCGCGCTCAGGCACATAGGGCAAGGCTGTCCGCTGGCATAGATGACGCATTCGCGCAACACCGCGCTTCCCAGTCTGGCGGCAAGATCGCGTACGGCGTTCAGTTCGGCATGCGCCGTTGGGTCACCGCTCAGATGAAAGGTATTGACGCTTTCAGCGACAATCTCATCATTCCGCACCAGCACGGCGCCGAAGGGGCGCCCACCGTCAGCAATGTTTTGTTTTGCCAGCACTAATGCGCGCTGAAGATAATGATCGTGAGCGGACATAGTCACTCCTGCATAAAACGATGTTAAAGGTGAAATATGTTGAGGGTCGTGCGAAGAGGGTACGTCTCTTGTTTCATAAGTTAAAAGACTTATTTATGATAATACCTATTGGAATTTCTTATAGGTGGGCCGATGCTTCTGCGCCAACTTTCCTACTTTATCGCTGTGGCTGAACATTGTGGCTTTTCCCGCGCCGCCGCGGCGCTGCATGTCTCCCAGCCTGCGCTGTCACAGCAGATACGCCAGCTGGAAGCGATGCTGGAGGTTCAGCTTTTCGACCGCTCTGGCCGACGTATTCGCCTGACCGATGCCGGTGAGATCTGGCTGGAGTATGCCCGTCGCGCGTTACGCGAGCTTGAGGAAGGTCGGCGCGCCTTGCATGACGCAGAAGATCTCCAGCACGGTAAACTCCGCATTGCTATGACGCCAACTTTCACTACCTATATGCTGGGCCCGCTGATGGAGGCGTACTACCGACGCTATCCTGGAGTAAAAGTGCTTATCCAGGAGATGAACCAGGAGCGGATGGAGGCGATGCTGCTGGAGGATGAACTGGATGTGGGGATTGCCTTTGACGACAGCCGGTCACAGGAAATTGTGGTTCAGCCGCTGCTGACGGAAACGCTTGCGCTGGTGGTGAGCCGTGCGCATCCGCTGGCAGGAGAGCGCGACTTGCAACTGCAGGCTCTCGACGCCCAGCCGCTAATTTTACTGAGCAGCGAGTTTGCTACCCGCGAGCAGATTGATCGTTATTGCCGCCTTCATCGGCTCGAACCAGACGTGCGGATGGAGGCCAACTCCATCGGGGCCGTTCTGTCGGTTATTCGAAGCACAACGTTAGCAACGCTGCTGCCGGCGGCGATCGCCGGACAGTTTGATGATGTGGTGGCGATTGAGCTAAGACCTGCGCTGCTGCAGCGCACGGCCTGTTTATTGCAGCGGCAGGGCGCCTGGCAGAGCGCCGCAGCGCGCGAATTCATCACCCTGGCCCGAGAGAACGCGATAACGATTGAGCAGGAAAACCGCCAGTCCCTTGCCTGAAGGACTACGTTACTCGCCGGCGAACTGCGACTCACGGCTGGCTTCGCTGCCGATATCGCCTTCATCGGGCTGGGCATTCTCTATAAGCATGCCTTCTTCCTTAAGCCTTTCCAGCACGTGATGAAAGAGCTGAGTCTTGTCTGGCTCAGCCATATTCTGCAACTTCTCATTAAATACAGTATGGGACTGAACAAGATAATGGATAAATTCCAGTAATACCTCACTTTGCGGCAGGACGGTTAATTCCTGCTGGATGTAACGGGTTTGATCCAGTAGCGGATTTTTCGTCACGTCCATAGGCCGGGCGCTAATACTGTGGGCGTATATTTTCTCAATGGCCTGGCTGGTGATATAGATGCGGTTCAATGATATCGAGGGGCGTTCGTCTTCCTCTGGAATGAAATGACAATAAACAAATGGTTTATCCGGCAGCATCATGCTGAGGCGGTTTTCGAAAAGAATATCATCTGGCGCCTCCAGCAGCGCCATTAGGTTCCGACAGTGTGGATGCCAGAGCCCTGAAGCAAATACCTTTACGTTGAACTGGGTTACCGTATTTCCGCGCAGGGTTTCCATCGTCGGAATATCGCCTTCAAGCCGCAGAATGCTGCGGATATGGGAGTGATGCGACCAGACTGTTTCTCCTGCCTCGACTGAGGTAAATGGATTAAACGCGCTGGTTACCTCTTTTTCCTGATGGGAGAGGACGGCGATTTTTAATATTCCCGGCGTTGGGTTAAGCTTAAGACATAGATTGATTGCGCCTATATCATGCCAGTGAAGAATGTCTTCCAGTTCGCAGTTTAATAATTTTTGCGCCCGCGCCAGAGAGCAATACTCCATTGGCGGTAAATTATTTAGCTTCCAGATATTCCGTTCTGTAATATTCATAAGAATTGTATGTCGATGAAAAAATAAATCGCCATGGTGAGCAAAAGCATCAATAACAATGATTTATTTTTTTTCTGCTGACTTCCTTTACCTGATTAACAAAATCCATTCACATTGAGAATAATATATCGATAAATTGGCTGTTTTTATTGTTTTGCTGCCGATATTTACTCTTTCCCGTTATCTTATCATCTCTTATTCGTAGAGAAAAATAGTTTGCTGAATATAAGCGTTTCTTCCTGTTTAGCAGCAATATTTAAGGTGAGTATGAGCGGAGCACGAAAAAAGGGACGGTCAATTTGGCAAACTTTGTGGTCGGCAGGAAGTATCAAACAGACGCCTGCGGCGCCTGTCGAACCTACCTGTAGTTATTGCGGCATAGACAGGAAGCGGTCACCCGGTTGCGCGATGGCATACCAGGCCATCATTTCGGCAGTGCCTGGCTGGCCTTCAGCAGGCGCCCAGGCCATAGTGTCCATTTCGGCAAGCGGTTGATAAGCGCCTTGTTTGACTTCAAATACCATGCCGCCTGCGTCGAGCGAGAGCACCGTATGCCAGGTGCCAGCCTCCATTTCCAGCGCCGTACAGGTTTCACCCAGCACCACCCGGTTGGTGACCACGCCGTGGTCATCAAAATTCAGCACCACAAAACGGCCTTTCAGCGGCAGCAAAAGTTCGAAAGTATGCCTGTGCCGGTGGGGGCGGATATAGGTGCCGGGTTCCATGGCGATGGCCAGACGCTGTATCGGGTCGCTTAGTTCGGGATGAAAATTGCGATGGGCACGCAGGCGCGGAGCACTGGCTGCCGCTTCGCTCTGCTGCTGCATATCGCTGAGGGTGATCTGTTTCATATCAACGCCTGGCTCCTGTATCGTCCAGAGAAAGTTGTAAAAGGTCGCGGCTAGTGACTGAAAAAGTCAGAAGGTATTGTACGCAGAAATGCGCGTTGCTGTCGGTTTATTGTGTGCGTGATTGACAAAGACACGTTCCTTTCTGGCAGGACTAACCATACTGAAATCGTTGGCTAATTATGATTACGAGAAGAATACGTTCTGGCTGGCGTTTAGGTCATCGTGGTGAATGGCGGGCAACTTTTATATGGTGTCCCCTGCAGGAATCGAACCTGCAACTAGCCCTTAGGAGGGGCTCGTTATATCCATTTAACTAAGGGGACAAGGCGGCACGAGTATAGCGTTTTTTGCCCGCCTGAGTAAGAGCCATACCGTCTGACTGCTTAAACCCTCGCCACTCAGGGCGCTTTTTTTATGCCCGGTCGGCCTTTTTCCCTTTCTCCGCCGCCTGGGCGCGGGCTTCCGCTTTTCGCTTGCTGCTCATATCGTTACGGATCTGCGCATGGCTCAGCAGTGCGAAGATGAAGGTCCCGCCACAGATATTTCCCGCCAGGGTCGGCAGGGCGAACGGCCAGATAAAGTCGCTCCAGGGCAGATTTCCATTAAACACCAGATAAAGGATCTCGACCGAGCCCACCACAATATGGGTGGTATCCGCCAGGGCGATAAGCCAGGTCATGAGAATAATCACCACGATTTTGGCGGCGCCGGCGACAGGAAACATCCAGACCATGGTGGCGACCAGCCAGCCGGAAATAATCGCATTGGCGAACATCTCTGTCGGACTGTTTTTCATTACGTCTTCGGCAATGCTGACAAAGGCCTGACGGGTTGGCTCATCAAAAATAGGCATATAATTGAAGGCCCATGCGGCCACCGCGGTACCGATGAGATTGCCCGCCAGCACCACCGACCATAGCCGCATCAGCAAACCGACGTTACCGAGGGTGGGATTATGCATCACTGGCAGAACGGCGGTGACCGTATTTTCAGTGAACAGCTGCTGACGGGCCATAATTACGATAATAAAGCCGAAGGTGTAGCCGAGGTTTTCCAGCAAAAAACCGCCCGGGATCCCCTCCAGTTTGACGTGAAAAATTCCCTTCGCCAGCAGGGAGGCCCCCATCGACAGGCCGGCCGCAATCGCTGACCATAGCAGGGCCAGCGCATCGCGCTCCATCTCTTTTTCCCCTTCCTGGCGAATATGTTCATGGATCGCCATCGCCCGCGAGGGAAGGCGATCTTCATTTACTTCGATCTCTTCACCACGCTGATTTTCCTCACTTTCCACTTCTCTTTCGTCATCCTCTGCCTTTAATTTGTTATTGTCTAGTTCATCCATTTCGTGGCCCTCGCTATCAATCTGTATAGTTATAGCGTAGCGGCTTTCCCTGCCGTCTGGCTGGGCATACTCTGAAATCGCAAAAATGGTAACGTCAGATTTTTGTCGCTCCGGTAGAATAGGAGCCCCGCGATTTCGTTATTCCCAGGCTAAGATCAAATCAACAACTTGGGTGATATAGACATCGTTCAACGTGCTGTTACAATCGCTCACATCTTTACGGGCGGAAGCGTTGTCTTTCCGTCATGGATGGCAACTCGCGATAGCCATAAAAACCAGGGAGACATCTATGAATTATCGCCTGTCGGCGCTTGCGCTTGGCGCCACATTGCTGGTGGGATGTGCCAGTTCCAGCTCTGGCGATCGGCCGCAGGGGCGCTCAGACCCGTTAGAAGGGTTTAACCGCACGATGTTTAACTTCAACTTTAACGTGGTTGATCCTTACGTACTTCGCCCCGTCGCGGTGGCATGGCGCGACTACGTCCCACAGCCGGCGCGCAACGGATTAAGCAATTTTACCAGTAACCTGGAAGAGCCGGCAGTGATGGTGAACTACTTCCTGCAGGGCGACCCCTATAAAGGTATGGTGCATTTTACCCGCTTCTTCCTGAACACCATTCTCGGTATGGGTGGGCTTATCGATGTGGCCGGGATGGCGAATCCGCAGCTACAGCGGGTTGAGCCACATCGTTTCGGCAGTACGCTTGGGCATTATGGCGTTGGCTATGGCCCGTATGTTCAGTTGCCGTTCTATGGAAGCTTTACCTTGCGCGACGAAGGCGGCGATATGGCCGATGGCTTGTATCCGGTGCTCTCCTGGCTGACCTGGCCGATGTCGATCGGTAAATGGGCGGTGGAAGGGATTGAGACACGTGCTCAGCTGCTGGATTCCGACGGCCTGCTGCGCCAGTCTTCCGACCCTTACATTCTGATGCGTGAAGCCTACTTCCAGCGTCATGACTTTATCGCCAACGGCGGTAAGCTGACCCCGGCGGACAACCCGAATGCTCAGGCTATTCAGGATGAGCTGAAGGATATCGATTCACAGTGATCGGCGAATGATAAAAAAAGGGTGAACATAATGTTCACCCTTTTTTGTGGCGCGCTGCTTATCAGAAGCGGTAGTTGAAGTTAGCGCCGTACAGCCAGGCGGTTCCTTCGGAACGGAAGGTATACGGGCCTTCCTTAATTTCAACATGCTGCCCGTGCATGTATGAAACGCCGACGTCAACCGAGGCATCTTTATTGAACGCGTAGGTGGTACCCGCGCTCAGCCACAGGCGATCCTGGTCCGGAATAGAGATAGAGCGGTTATTAGCCGGCACCGGGCTGTCATCGAAGGCGATACCGGTACGGAAGGTCCAGTTATCGTCATAATAATAGGTGGTCCCCAGCGCAAGACGATAGGCGTCCTTGAAGCCTTCCTCTTTATAGAACAGCGTCTGGCCGTTGCTGCCGGTGGCTTTCAGCTCCTGGAACTGACTCCAGCTGGTGTAGGTCAGGCTATAGTGGACCGCCCACTGCGGCGCCACGCGGTTATAGCCGGACAGCTCCCACATTTCCGGCAGGTTAAGGGTTAGCGAACCATTTGTCGTCTGGCCGCTGGTGCCCGCCGGCAGGCCGAAGTTGCCGAGGATCTGGTTATAGGCCGCCGGCAGGCTGCTGCGGTAGTTACCGTCGAAGTCGATCTTGACCTCAGAACGGTAGGTTAAACCGTAGCGGTTATTCTTATCCAGCTCATAGAGGATCCCGGCGTTCCAGCCGAAGCCCCACGCGTTGCCATTAAGATGGGCGATCTGCGTGTCGGCCGGGATCTTCGCTACCTGGCCCGCCAGCGCCGGCGGCAGCGCGCCAGAGCCTGCGACAATCTGCCCCAGATCGCCTGCATAGCGCTCGATCTTCGCCTTGGCGTAGACCGCGTCAAAGCCTAAGCCGAAGCTCCAGTTGCTGTCGAGGCGGTAGGCGCCGCTCAGGTTGAAGTTCGCGGTGGTCAGGTCGGTTTTACCGCCCATGCTGCCGGCCGCATAATCATCGTTATACTCTGTTGCCAGACCATAGTTAGAGGTGATAGACGCCCCCCAACCAAATTGGTCGTTAATCGGCGCGACAAAGTGGAAGTTGGGCACCCACGCCGTCGGGGCGATATTGTCTGCTTTCAGGCTTTTGCCGGTGGGAGAGGTGCCCGAAACATTAACGCCCGGGTCGACAAACACGGCGCCCGCCGACATGGTCGGGCGGTCAAACATCATAATTAATGCCGGGTTACGACTGGCATTACCAGCATCGTCAGCGATCGCCCCTTCACCGGAATAGGCACGACCCAGCCCCGATGCAGAGAATTCGTTGAGCTGGAAGCCTGCTGACCAGGCCTGGGTGGAAACAAGTGCGACAGCCACTGCAAGGGCAGATTGGGTAAAGCGGGTTTTCTGGCTCATGCCCATAACCTCATTGAGTTATTTTTTTTTAAACTATGTTACATGCCGTAACAGAAGCGCGGGAGTGTAGGGTCTGCGGTACAACCAAGAAATCAGACCAGTGCGCTGAGTATAGGTCTGACCAGATGATTTGTTGCAAGTATGTTTATGAAGTTTTTCAATTGTGATAACAGAAACGCGATCCAGCTGGCAAAAATCTCGGAGAGAGCAAGGGGGACAGAAGGGGATTTTTGTTTTAGATCATTTTTAAGTGTGATTTCTGTCACTTAACGCCGGCAGAGCGATTCTCGGCTGGAGGCTCACTGGGGACAGGGCGTAAAATAGGCACATCATTTTTCTGGCACCGAAGGTGCATCTCCAGAGGAAATCTACGATGAGTAAATGTAGCGCTGATGAAACCCCGGTTTGCTGCTGTATGGATGTTGGCACGATTGTTGACAACACCGACTGCACCGCCTCCTACAGCCGCGTATTCGCCAACCGCGCTGAAGCCGAGCAAACGCTCGCCGCGTTAAGCGAAAAAGCCCGCAATGTCGAATCTGAGCCGTGCCAAATTAACCCAACCTTCACTGACGTTGACGGCGGTGTGCAGCTGGATATCGATTTTGTTTTCAGCTGCGAAGCAGAATCCCTGATCTTCCAGCTGGGCTTACGTTAATCCTTCCCCCTCGACGCCCCTGATAAGGGGCGTTTCCTTTTCTTTTCACTGTGTTTTGGCTCGCAATTTTGCGCTTCTCCGATTGGCTTAATGTAAAAAATTAGTTAAGAATGTTATCAGGTCAGACCACTTTGTTGTCTTGGTTAACAGGGGAGTGTTATGAGTCAGGCATTACCGCTTATCACCCGTCAGGGCGATCGCATTGCCATTGTCACGGGGTTACGCACGCCATTTGCTCGTCAGGCTACGGCTTTTCATGGCGTTCCAGCCATTGATTTAGGAAAAATGGTGGTTGGCGAGATGCTGGCGCGCAGCGACATTCCTGCCGAAGTCATCGAGCAACTGGTCTTTGGCCAGGTGGTGCAGATGCCGGAAGCGCCGAACATCGCCCGGGAAATTGTGCTGGGTACCGGCATGAGCGTACATACCGACGCCTATAGCGTCAGCCGCGCCTGCGCCACCAGTTTCCAGGCCGTGGCGAACGTCGCTGAAAGCCTGATGGCCGGCACCATCCGCGCCGGTATTGCCGGCGGCGCCGACTCCTCCTCTGTCCTGCCCATTGGGGTCAGTAAAACGCTGGCCCGCACGCTAGTGGATGCCAATAAGGCACGCACGCTGAGCCAAAAGCTGAAGCTGTTTTCCCGTCTGCGGCCACGCGACCTGCTGCCGGTCCCCCCGGCGGTGGCTGAATATTCAACCGGATTGCGGATGGGCGATACCGCCGAGCAGATGGCGAAAAGCTGGGGGATCTCCCGCGAGCAACAGGATGCCCTGGCGCATCGTTCGCACCAGCTGGCAGCGAAAGCCTGGGAAGAGGGTAAACTGTCCGCAGAGGTGATGACCGCCTATGCTCCCCCTTTCCGCGAACCGCTCGAGCAGGACAACAATATTCGTAAAAATTCAACGCTCGCAGATTATCAGAAGTTACGCCCGGCCTTTGACCGCAAACATGGCACCGTCACCGCCGCCAACAGTACGCCGCTGACGGACGGCGCGGCAGCGGTGATCCTGATGACCGAGTCGCGGGCTAAAGAGCTGGGGCTGAGGCCGCTGGGCTATCTGCGCAGCTACGCCTTTACCGCCATCGACGTCTGGCAGGATATGCTGCTGGGGCCCGCGTGGTCCACGCCGCTGGCGCTGGAGCGCGCTGGCCTGACGCTGGCGGATCTCACGCTTATCGATATGCACGAAGCTTTCGCCGCGCAGACGCTGGCCAATCTCCAGTGTCTGGCAAGCGACCGCTTTGCCCGCGAGGTGCTGGGCCGCTCGCAGGCCACCGGTGAGGTAGATGAAAACCAGTTTAACGTCCTCGGCGGCTCTATCGCCTACGGTCACCCCTTCGCCGCCACCGGCGCGCGGATGATCACCCAGACGCTGCATGAGCTGCGGCGACGGGGCGGGGGATTTGGTTTGGTGACGGCCTGCGCGGCTGGTGGTCTGGGTGCGGCGATGATCGTGGAGGCTGAATAATGGATACTGTTTCCGCTTTTAAGCTTGAGGTCTGTGCGGACAAAATCGCGGTGATCACCATTGATGCTCCGGGTGAAAAAATGAATACCCTGAAAGCCGAATTTGGCAGTCAGGTACGGGGATTGATACGCCAGTTACGTGACGATAAGTCAGTGCGCGGCGTAGTATTTATCTCCGCCAAAGCGGATAACTTTATCGCCGGCGCTGATATCAACATGATTGCCCGCTGCCGCAGCGCGCAGGAGGCGGAAGCGCTGGCGCGCCAGGGACAGCAGATTATGGCTGAGATCCATGGCCTGTCGATCCCGGTGATTGCCGCTATCCACGGCGCCTGCCTTGGCGGCGGTCTGGAGCTGGCGCTGGCCTGTCATGGCCGTATCTGTAGCGATGACGAAAAAACCCGACTCGGCTTGCCGGAGGTACAGCTTGGCCTGCTGCCGGGTTCCGGCGGGACGCAGCGTTTACCGCGGCTGATCGGGGTCAGCACCGCGCTGGATATGATGCTCACCGGCAAGCAGCTGCGGCCGCGGCAGGCGCTGAAGGCCGGTCTGGTGGACGAGGTGGTGCCGCAGGCGATTTTACTGCAGGCGGCGGTGGAGTTGGCGCTGAAGGGACGACCGACCAGCCGGGAGGTGCCTGTTCGTGAACGCGTACTGGCAGGGCCCCTGGGGCGCCATCTGTTATTCCAGTTTGTCGGTAAACAAACGCAGCGCAAAACGCAGGGAAATTACCCGGCGGTGAAGCGAATCTTGCAGGTCGTCGAGAATGGTCTGGCCCATGGCTGCAGCAGCGGATACGCTGAAGAGGCGCGCGCGTTTGGCGAACTGGCAATGAGCCCGCAGTCGCAGGCGCTGCGATCGATCTTCTTTGCCAGTACCGATCTGAAAAAAGACCCTGGCGCCGAGGCGGGCCCCGGCCCGCTGAGAAGCGTTGCAGTACTGGGCGGTGGCTTGATGGGCGGGGGGATCGCCTATGTGACCGCCTGTAAGGGTGGGCTGCCGGTGCGGATTAAAGATATCCAGCCGCGTGGCATCAACCACGCCTTAAAGTACAGCTGGGATCTGCTGAATAAACAGGTTCGTCAGCGTCGACTGCGCCCAGTGGAGCGCGATCGTCAGATGGCGCTGATCTCCGGCACTACCGACTATCAGGGCTTTGCTCATCGCGATGTGGTGATCGAGGCGGTATTTGAAGACCTGGCTCTCAAACAGCGGATGGTCAGCGAAGTGGAACAATACGGCGGGCCGCAGACCATCTTTGCGTCGAATACCTCATCGTTGCCAATCGGCGATATTGCCGCTCACGCCAGCCGCCCGGGGCAGGTAATCGGCCTGCATTTTTTCAGTCCGGTGGAAAAAATGCCGCTGGTTGAGGTGATCCCGCACAAGGGAACCGACCCGCAGACTATCGCCACCGTGGTGCAGCTGGCTAAACGGCAGGGGAAAACGCCGATTGTTGTCGCAGATAAAGCGGGGTTCTATGTGAACCGTATCCTCGCGCCGTATATCAATGAAGCGATGCGCCTGCTGGTGGAAGGCGAACCGATTGAAGTCATTGATAACGCGTTGGTTAAATTCGGTTTCCCGGTGGGGCCGATTCAACTGCTGGATGAGGTGGGTATCGATACCGGCACCAAAATTATCCCCGTGCTGGAGGGCGCGTTTGGAGAACGTTTTAGCCCGCCTGCAAACATCATTGACGCGATTTTGAAGGACGATCGCAAAGGCAGAAAAAATAATCGTGGTTTCTATCTTTATGAGACAAAAGGGCGTAAAAGCAAAAAACGGCCCGACCCGGCAGTCTATCCGCTGCTCGGCATCGGCCGCCCGCAGTCGCGGCTCTCCGCGCAGCAGGTGGCGGAGCGCTGTGTGATGATGATGCTTAACGAAGCGGCGCGCTGCTTTGATGAGCAGATTATCCGGAGCGCGCGCGATGGCGATATCGGCGCCGTCTTTGGTATAGGGTTTCCGCCATTTCTTGGCGGCCCGTTCCGGTATATGGATACTATCGGCGCGGGTGAAGTTGCCGCGATCCTGCAGCGCCTGGCCGCCCAGTTCGGCCCACGTTTTACACCCTGTGACACTTTATTACGCATGGCCGAACAGGGGATCACCTTTTGGCCAGCGGATGAACGGCTGACCTAAGTTGTGGTCAAAGAAGGTAAATCCGGCTGCGGACGACGCTGTTGATTGGCTGTTTTGTAAACAATGATTGACTATACTTACGCCATTGAGGTAAAAAACAGCGTTTCATTCGTGGAATGGATCAGGCACAATGCCCGGCCACCGGGTCACCTGCGTATTGTCTTCGCAGGCCAAACTACGGTGCTTCTGGTTAACAAAAGCGGTGCAATATGCAAGTTTTTATTATGCGTCACGGCGACGCTGCCCTCGATGCAGCCAGTGACTCGGTTCGTCCATTAACCGTATGCGGTTGTGATGAGTCTCGTCAGATGGCAACCTGGCTGAAAGGTCAAAAAGTGGATATTGAGCGCGTTCTTGTCAGTCCCTATCTGCGTGCGGAACAGACGCTGGATATTGTTGGGGAGTGCATGAACCTGCCGAAACATGTCGACGTGATGCCGGAGCTCACGCCGTGCGGTGATGTGGGAATGGTGAGCGCCTATCTGCAGGCGCTGGCGAATGAAGGCGTGGCGACGGCGCTGGTTGTCTCCCACCTGCCGCTGGTGGGGTATCTGGTCTCAGAGCTGTGTCCGGGGGAAACGCCCCCGATGTTCACCACCTCGGCTATCGCCTGCGTGACGCTGGATGCCGACGGCAAAGGTGAGTTCCTCTGGCAAAAAAGCCCCTGCAACCTCAAGATGGCCAACGCCATCTGACGGCCCCCCGGAGCCCGCCGTTACGGCAGCTCCGGCGGTTGCCACTCCTCGACCTCAATCAATATCAGCAGTGCGGCGTCACCGCCGTACTCTTTTGGTGCCTGGTGAAACGCCATAATATGCGGATGTTGCGCCAGCCACAGCGGGGTTTGCTGTTTGAGGATGTGTTTCCCGTGCCCGTGCATCACGCAGGCGCAAAACACATGCTCGCGGCGGCAGGCGGCAATTAGCGCGCCCAGCTCCTGTTTGGCCTGCTGCTGGGTAAGCCCATGCAGATCGAGGAACAGCTCAGGCGAATAATCTCCACGGCGCAGCTTTTTCAGCTCGAAATGGCTGACGTCGGGGCGGACATATTTCGTCGAGCCTTCGGTATTCAGTAGCGGTTGAAACTCATCGGAAAAATAGTGGCTGTTATCGACCTGTTCCTGCAGCAAACGCTTAGGAGCAACCTCGGTAATTTTCTTGCGCTGCGGGCGGTGAACAATAGTGTCCTGTTTGATCTTCCGCGTGCCGGTCATCAGCTGACGGAACAGCGCCTGATCCTCCTCGCTAAGCGATGTCTTCTTTTTCATTGTCCGCTCTCATTCATACTTTGCGCTAGTTTACCCGACTCAATATCCCTTCGGGCAAGGAAAACCTGTTTTTTCCCCCGCCCCTTATCGCAAGAATGCTGATTTATCGCCGTCTTCATGGCACACTAGCCGCCGAATTTATAGCAGAGTGTGCCCTGGAGGATGTCGTGGATAAAATTTTTGTTGATGAGGCAGTCAATGAGCTGCATACCATTCAGGACATGCTGCGCTGGGCGGTAAGCCGTTTCAGCGCTGCTAATATCTGGTACGGTCACGGGACTGATAACCCGTGGGACGAGGCGGTACAGCTGGTGCTGCCTTCACTGTATCTGCCGCTGGATATCCCGGAAGACATGCGCACTGCGCGCCTGACCTCCAGCGAGAAACACCGCATTGTAGAGCGGGTGATTCGCCGCGTGAACGAGCGTATTCCCGTCGCCTATCTGACCAACAAAGCGTGGTTCTGCGGCCATGAGTTTTACGTTGATGAGCGGGTGCTGGTGCCGCGCTCCCCGATTGGCGAACTGATCAATAACCAGTTTGCCGGACTGATTAACCATAAGCCGCAGCACATCCTTGATATGTGCACCGGTAGCGGCTGCATCGCCATCGCCTGCGCCTATGCCTTCCCGGAGGCGGAAGTCGATGCGGTAGATATCTCCCCGGACGCGCTGGCCGTCGCCGAGCACAACGTTGAGTCCCACGGCCTGATCCATCACGTTACGCCGATCCGTTCCGACCTGTTCCGCGATCTGCCGAAGCTGCAGTACGATCTGATCGTCACCAATCCGCCGTATGTCGATGAAGAGGACATGGCCGATCTGCCGGAAGAGTATGAGCATGAGCCGGTGCTGGGGCTGGCCTCCGGAAGCGACGGCCTGAAGCTAACGCGCCGTATCCTCGGCAACGCGCCGGATTATCTCAGCGACGACGGGATTCTGATTTGTGAAGTCGGTAACAGCATGGTACATCTGATGGAGCAGTATCCGGATGTGCCGTTTACCTGGCTTGAGTTTGATAACGGCGGCGACGGGGTCTTTATGCTGACCAAACAGCAGCTGATTGACGCCCGTGCGCACTTCGGTATTTATAAAGACTAAAAAAACAACACGCCAACATAACGAAAAAGATTGGAGCCGTGATGGCAGGAAATACAATTGGACAACTCTTTCGCGTCACTACCTTCGGCGAATCGCACGGTCTGGCACTGGGCTGCATCGTTGACGGCGTGCCGCCGGGCATCCCGCTGACCGAAGCCGACCTGCAGCACGACCTCGATCGTCGTCGCCCGGGTACCTCGCGTTACACCACGCAGCGTCGCGAGCCGGATCAGGTCAAAATCCTCTCCGGCGTCTTCGAAGGCGTTACCACCGGGACCAGTATCGGTCTGCTGATTGAGAACACCGATCAGCGTTCGCAGGATTACGGCGCGATCAAAGATCTGTTCCGTCCGGGCCACGCCGATTACACCTACGAGCAAAAGTATGGTCTGCGCGACTATCGCGGCGGCGGTCGTTCTTCTGCGCGCGAAACCGCGATGCGCGTAGCGGCCGGGGCGATTGCCAAAAAATACCTTGCCGCGAAGTTTGGCATCGTCATTCGCGGCTGCCTGACGCAGATGGGCGATATTCCGCTGGCCATCAAAGACTGGGATCAGGTTGAGCAGAACCCCTTCTTCTGTCCGGACCCGGATAAAATCGACGCCCTGGATGAACTGATGCGCGGCCTGAAAAAAGAGGGCGACTCCATTGGCGCGCAAGTGACGGTAGTGGCTGACGGCGTACCGCCAGGCCTCGGCGAGCCGGTCTTCGACCGTCTGGATGCCGATATCGCCCACGCGCTGATGAGCATCAACGCCGTGAAAGGGGTGGAAATTGGCGACGGCTTCGAGGTGGTGAAGCTGCGCGGCAGCGAAAACCGCGATGAGATCACCAAAGCCGGGTTCCAGAGCAACCACGCCGGCGGCATTCTTGGCGGCATCAGCAGCGGCCAGCAGATCGTTGCCAACATCGCGCTGAAGCCTACCTCCAGTATTACCGTTCCCGGTCATACGATTAACCGCTTTGGCGAAGAAGTGGAGATGATCACCAAAGGGCGTCACGATCCGTGCGTCGGCATCCGCGCCGTACCGATCGCTGAGGCGATGCTGGCGATCGTTCTGATGGATCACTTTATGCGTCAGCGCGCGCAGAATGGCGACGTGACGACGACAATTCCACGCTGGTAACCATGAAAAACACCGTTATCGCACTGCTTGCGCTGTTGGCTAGCGCCGGTAGCCTGGCCGCCACGCCATGGCAGAAAATAACCCAACCGATCGGCGGCAGCGCCCAGTCAATCGGCGCGTTTTCCAATGGCTGTATCGTTGGCGCCGAGGCGCTCCCCCTGAGTGCCCCCGGCTATCAGGTGATGCGTACCGATCAGCGTCGCTACTTCGGTCATCCGGATCTGGTTCAGTTTATTCAGCGCCTGAGTAATCAGGTGCACAATAAAGGTATGGGAACCGTGCTGATTGGCGACATGGGGATGCCGGCGGGCGGGCGCTTTAACGGCGGGCACGCCAGCCACCAGACGGGCCTCGATGTCGATATCTTCCTTCAGCTGCCGCAAACGCGCTGGACATCGTCCCAGCTGTTGAAGCCGCAGGCGCTGGACCTGGTCGCCAGCGATGGCAAGCATGTGGTGCCGTCGCTATGGAGCCCGCAAATCAGCCAGCTTATCAAGCTGGCGGCGGAAGATAGCGAAGTTACCCGCATCTTCGTCAACCCGGCGATTAAACAGCAGCTGTGCCTGGACGCGGGCAGCGACCGCCAGTGGCTGCGTAAAGTCCGTCCCTGGTTCCAGCATCGCGCTCATATGCATGTCCGACTGCGTTGCCCGGCGGGAAGTCTGGAGTGCGAGGATCAGGCGCCGCCGCCGCCCGGCGATGGCTGCGGAGCGGAGCTGCAGAGCTGGTTCGAACCACCTAAACCCGGGTCTCCCCCCCCTGTGAAGAAGACGCCGCCGCCGCTGCCGCCTTCCTGCCAGGCGCTACTGGATGAGCATGTGCTGTAATGGATAGTTTTATCGAGTTGTTTGCCGTATCGCCGCTGGTGCTGGTGGTACTCTTCTTTGTCGCCATCCTGGCCGGTTTTATTGACTCACTGGCGGGAGGCGGGGGCTTATTGACTGTCCCTGCGCTGATGGCGGCCGGCATGCCGCCAGCCCAGGCGCTGGCGACCAATAAGCTGCAGGCCTGCGGCGGGTCGCTATCGGCGACCCTCTATTTTGTCCGCCGCAAGGTGGTTAATCTGGCCGATCAGAAGCTGAATATTCTGATGACCTTTATCGGCTCAACCGCCGGAGCGCTGCTGGTGCAGCACGTGCAATCCGATATTCTGAAGCAGATCCTGCCGTTGCTGGTGATTGGCATCGGCCTTTATTTCCTGCTGATGCCGAAACTGGGCGAAGCCGACCGGCAGCGTCGGCTTTACGGTCTGCCGTTTGCGCTGGTCGCCGGCGGTAGCGTAGGGTTTTACGATGGCTTTTTCGGCCCCGGCGCCGGTTCGTTTTACGCCCTGGCTTTTGTCACTCTGGCCGGGTTTAACCTTGCCAAGTCGACGGCCCATGCCAAGCTGCTGAACGCCACCTCAAACGTCGGCGGCCTGCTGCTGTTTATCATCGGTGGAAAGGTTATCTGGGCCACCGGCTTTGTGATGATGGCCGGCCAGTTTATTGGCGCCCGCGCCGGGTCCCGGCTGGTGCTGAGTAAAGGGCAGTCGCTGATCCGGCCGATGATCGTTATCGTCTCGGCGGTGATGAGCGCGAAACTTCTTTATGACAGCCACGGGGCTGAGATTTTGCAGTGGTTGGGAATTCATTAATGCAACAGCAACACCATTATCAGCAGCTGATAGACCTTTTCGACAGCTGCTTTGCCGAAGAATTTAATACCCGCCTGATTAAAGGCGACGATGAGCCGATCTACCTTCCGGCTGACGATGAAACGCCCTATCACCGTATCGTGTTTGCGCACGGATTTTTTGCCAGCGCCCTGCACGAGATCTCTCACTGGTGTGTCGCCGGCAAGGCGCGTCGCGAACAAGTAGATTTTGGCTACTGGTACTGCCCGGACGGCCGCGATGCGATGACCCAAAGCCAGTTTGAGGATGTCGAGGTGAAACCGCAGGCCTTTGAGTGGCTGTTCTGCGTGGCGGCGGGATTTCCGTTTAACGTCAGCTGTGACAATCTGGAAGGGGACGTTGAGCCCGATCGCATCGCCTTCCAGCGCCGGGTGCATGCTCGGGTGATGACTTTACTTGAACAAGGGATCCCCGAACGTCCGGCGCGCTTTATTCGCGCGTTACAACACTATTATCAAACGCCGCCATTGACGGCGAAACACTTTCCGTGGCCGGAAGACCTGCACTAAGGCCGCACATTACATGACAAGAGGTAAGATGATGATCGCGGAGTTTGAATCACGCATTCTGGCGCTGATTGACAACATGGTAGACCACGCCAGTGATGATGAACTGTTTGCCGGCGGTTATCTGCGCGGCCACCTGACGCTGGCGGTGGCTGAGCTGGAAGGTGAGGGCGAGCATTCTGCTGACGCGGTACACAGCAGAGTTAGCCAGAGCCTGGAGAAAGCCATCAGCGCTGGCGAACTGTCGCCGCCGGACCAAATTCTGGTGCAGGGGATGTGGCATAACCTGTATCAACAGGCGAAAAATCAGGCCTGAGCCATGTTGTAGCCCGGGTCAGGCGTCAGCCGTACCCGGGAAATTGCCTGCCCTCATGGTTTTATTTCACCGCTTTTCCCTTCAGCAGTTTTCTCACCCACAGCCGATTCGGATTCAGCGCCGCCAGGGTGTCGCTATCCAGCGGCAGCGGTTCCGCGCTCATTTGCGCCGCCAGCAGCTCAGCGCTTAACGGCGCGGTGCAAAGTCCGCGCGACCCGAGCGCGCCAAGCATAAACAGGTTACGACAGACCGGCGCGCTATCGGCGATATCCGGTTGTTCGTGGAGGCTGGCGTATTGCGTCAATGTTGCCGCGTAGTCCGGCACGTTGCCGACCATCGGTAGATGATCGCGGGTGGCGCAGCGCACGCCGCAGCGAGCGTCGTTGGCGCTGATATCCACGTCCTGTGGCCACTCCGCGCCCGGGAAGCAGTCGATCAGCCGTTGCCGGTTGTGCTGCTGATCTTCTTCGCTGAAGGTGGTGTCGGTTTTCCCGCGGTGGTAGCTGGCGCCAATGCAGTGCTGCTGATTTTGCGGATTCTGTGGCGTCAGGTAGCCGTCGTAGCACAGCACCTGGCGCAGGGCGGCAAGCCGCGGGGTGGTGGGAATATGGCTGACCTGGCCGCCAACCGGGTAGACCGGCAGTTGGGCTGTTTGCGCAAAATCAGTGATGCGGTGGCCGTTCGCCAGAACCACCGCCTGATGATAGCGCTGCTGATTGAGCAGCCAGCCATCGCCCTCCGCGCTGAGCGTTTCGACGGGATAACCATAGTGCACGTGCAGTCCGCGCGTGGCCGCCAGCGCCAGCAGCTCGGCGGTGAGCTGCTGCGGGCACAGCCAGCCGCCGGCCGGATAGGTGATGCCGCCGCAGCCGGTATCGACGCCGGTCAGCCCGGCAACCTGTTCCGCTGTCACCGCGCAGGCGATGTCCGGGGGTAAATTCAGCGCCAGCATCTGGGCGATTTTATGCGCGCTTTTCTCATCCCAGCCGAGCTGGGTAACACCGCACCATTGGTGATCGAACATCACCGGCAGCGCGTCATACATTCGGCGGGCGAAGGTAAAGGCGGCCGGAAAAAAGCGTGCCAGCGCCGGATCGTGCTGACTTAACAGCGGATACAGCGCGCCCTGGCGATTGCCGGAGGCGCCCTGCGCTGGAGCCTCATCGGCGCAGTAAAGGGTCACCTGCCAGCCGCGGCGCAGCAGCGCCAGGGAGAGCAGGGCGCTGGCGATCCCGCCGCCGATGATGGCCGCCTCGCGGGCATCGCTGCTACTGCGAGCGAACCAGGGGGCGCGCGCAGGAAAGCTCAGCGTTTGCGCCATCTCGCCGGTCAGCATCTCCCGCTTGCGGCCGAAGCCTTTGCTTTTACGCATGGTAAAGCCGGCCTCCTGCAGGCCACGGCGGACAAAACCGGCGGAGGTAAAGGTGGCCAGCGTCCCGCCGGGCCGCGCCAGGCGCGCCATGGCGCTGAACAGATCCTGAGTCCACATGTCGGGATTTTTCGCCGGGGCAAAGCCGTCAAGAAACCAGGCGTCCACCTGCTGGTTCAGCGAATCATCCAGCTCCCTGGTCAGCTCATTGATATCGCCAAACCACAGATCGAGCGTCACCCGCCCGCCGTCGAGCAGCAGACGATGGCACCCGTCGAAGGCCGACGGCCATTGCGCCTGCAGCTGCTGCGCCCACGGAGCCAGCTCTGGCCAGCGCTGGTGCGCCAGGCGGAGATCCTCAGCCTTCAGCGGATATTTTTCAAAACTGATGAAATGTAACCTTTGCAAGGTAACGTCCGGGTTATCACGAACAAAAACGTCAAACGCCTGCCAGAGGGTGAGGAAATTGAGCCCGGTGCCGAAGCCGCTCTCCGCGACGATCATCAGCGGGCGAGGGTGGCTGGGGAAGCGCTCCGGCAGGCGATTTCCGCCGAGAAAAACGTAGCGAGTCTCTTCCAGACCGTTGTCATTGGAAAAGTAAACATCGTCGAAATCTCGGGAAACAGGTGTACCCTCAGCGTTGAATTCCAGGTTGGCGGGTTGTATGGCGTTTTGTTTCACGTAAGTTACTCGAATCACAAGGCGTAGCACGATCTTAACGATGTGTGCCTGAGGGCGCAAATTTATACACAAAATGTCTGATCGGACTTGTTCGGCGTACAAGTGTACGCTATTGTGCGACACGAAACTTAAAATAGTGCGACTTACAGAGGTATTTAATGAAACGTGCAGTGATTACTGGCTTGGGCATCGTTTCCAGCATCGGTAATAACCAGCAGGAAGTCCTGGCATCTCTGCGTGAAGGACGTTCAGGGATCACTTTCTCTCAGGAGCTTAAAGATTCAGGGATGCGCAGCCACGTATGGGGCAACGTCAAACTGGATACCACTGGCCTCATTGACCGCAAAGTAGTGCGCTTTATGAGCGACGCCTCCATCTATGCTTACCTGTCCATGGAACAGGCTGTTGCCGACGCAGGTCTGGCACCTGAAGCATATCAGAATAACCCGCGTGTCGGCCTGATCGCAGGCTCCGGCGGCGGTTCCCCGAAATTCCAGGTCTTCGGCGCCGATGCCATGCGTAGCCCGCGTGGTCTGAAAGCCGTGGGCCCGTATGTGGTCACCAAAGCGATGGCTTCCGGCGTTTCCGCCTGCCTCGCTACGCCGTTCAAAATTCACGGCGTTAACTACTCCATCAGCTCGGCCTGCGCCACTTCCGCCCACTGTATTGGTAACGCGGTAGAGCAGATCCAGCTGGGCAAACAGGACATCGTCTTTGCCGGCGGCGGCGAAGAGCTGTGCTGGGAAATGGCCTGCGAATTCGACGCCATGGGCGCGCTGTCCACTAAATACAACGACACCCCGGAAAAAGCGTCCCGTACCTATGATGCTAACCGTGACGGCTTCGTTATCGCCGGCGGCGGCGGTATGGTCGTGGTGGAAGAGCTGGAACACGCCCTGGCGCGTGGCGCGCACATCTATGCCGAAATCGTCGGCTATGGCGCGACCTCCGATGGCGCGGACATGGTCGCCCCGTCTGGTGAAGGCGCAGTGCGCTGCATGCAGATGGCGATGCATGGCGTTGATACGCCGATCGACTATCTGAACTCCCACGGTACCTCCACTCCGGTCGGCGACGTGAAAGAGCTGGGCGCCATCCGCGAAGTATTCGGCGACAACAGCCCGGCTATTTCGGCAACAAAAGCGATGACCGGCCACTCGCTGGGCGCGGCGGGCGTACAGGAAGCCATCTACTCCCTGCTGATGCTGGAGCACGGCTTTATCGCGCCGAGCATCAACGTTGAAGAGCTGGACGAGCAGGCTGCCGGCCTGAACATCGTCACCAAACCGACGGACGCCAAGCTGACCACCGTAATGTCCAACAGCTTCGGCTTCGGCGGCACCAACGCCACGCTGGTGATGCGTAAATACAACGCCTAATCAGCATGTGATGCGCAAAGGGGAGCCACCGGCTCCCCTTTTTTGTCATCTTGACAGGGTAAGAGCCCGCAGGCACACTGCTCGCGGATCCATTAGTCTCTCCACTAATGCGTAAGCGTTTAACGTCAACCAACGCGCCTTAACCCTGATAATCAGGTGGAGGGGGCGTGTCGCTTTGCTCGCCTTACTCTGCGAATCTGGAGTAATGCATGTCCGCAGTTACTGAAACAACATCCAATTCTTCGGCGAATTTTTCGCTTTTCCGTATTACGTTTGCCGTCTTTTTGACCTATATGACCGTTGGTTTGCCGCTGCCGGTGATCCCGCTCTTTGTCCATCAGGAGCTGGGATTTGGCAACACCGTGGTTGGCGTGGCGGTAGGGATCCAGTTCCTCGCCACCGTTCTGACCCGGGGGTACGCCGGACGTCTGGCAGACCAGTACGGCGCTAAACGTTCCGTCCTGCAGGGGATGCTGGCCTGCGCCCTGGCGGGCGCGGCATGGCTGGCCGCTGCGCTGCTGCCGCTGCCGGTGCTCGCCAGGCTCGGCCTGCTGCTGCTGGGCCGCTTGATCCTCGGGTTTGGCGAAAGCCAGCTGCTGACCGGAAACCTGAGCTGGGGGATGGGCCTGGTGGGACCGGCCCGTTCCGGCAAAGTGATGTCATGGAACGGCATGGCGATGTACGGCTCGCTGGCGGTGGGCGCCCCGCTGGGATTATTGATCTATAGCCATTTTGGCGTGGCGGTGCTGGCCTGTGTCACCATGGGACTACCGCTCGTCGCCTGGCTTATTAACGGTACCGTGCGCAAAGTGGCGGCCCACGGAGGCGAGCGGCCTTCACTCTGGAGCGTCATCGGCATGATCTGGCGCCCGGGCATTGGCCTGGGCCTGCAGGGTGTCGGCTTTGCGGTGATCGGCACCTTCGTCTCCCTCTATTTCGCCAGCCATAGCTGGCCAATGGCCGGCTTTACCCTGACGGCGTTTGGTGGCGCCTTTGTGCTGATGCGAGTGCTGTTCGGCTGGATGCCGGATCGGTTTGGCGGTGTTAAGGTGGCGATGGTCTCGCTGCTGATAGAGGCGGTTGGTCTGACGCTGCTGGGACTGGCGCCGAATGCCTGGCTGGCGCTGGCCGGTGCAGCGCTGACCGGGTGCGGCTGTTCGCTTATTTTCCCCTCACTTGGCGTGGAAGTAGTGAAGCGCGTCCCGGCGCAGGTGCGCGGCACCGCGCTCGGCGGCTATGCGGCCTTTCAGGACATCTCCTATGGCCTGACCGGGCCGCTGACCGGCCTGCTGGCGACCTCGCTGGGCTACTCGTCGGTGTTCCTTGCCGGCGCCCTCTGTGCGGCGCTGGGGATCCTCGTCACCCTTATCTCATTTCGCCGCTAGGTTATTGTCCGGTCTGAAATCGCTGTAGGAAACACCGCGGCGTTTGGCATGAAAGGGAGCCGTAAACGCCGCCGGTGGCTGCAGGGCTACAACAGGAGCCACAGCACAAGGAGCAGGACAACCGCGCCCAGCGCCAGCTGCCACGGCTTAGCGCTCCACGTCCGCCTGGCGACAGGCTCCTCCTGCGGGATGGCCAGCGTCTCCTGGGCGCGGGCCACCCGCAGCACAAACACCTTGTTCAGCAGCGCCAGGATCTGCGCCGGGCTCAGCGTGGTCCGCGGCGTGACCTGCCAGCTGCGACGGGCGAAGTCGACAATTGTCTGCCACTCCGCGGCCTCCAGCGGCTGCTTGAGCGCTCCCTGCAGCGAGGTGAGCGTCGGCGCGCTTTGCGCACTCAGCGTTTGCCGCGCCTGCAGCCAGTACGAAAGCGGCAGGAAGTGCGTCGCCGGGATCAGCTCCCCGGACTTGACGCCGCAAAGCTCCAGCATGGATTGCCAAATCAGCTTGCTTGGTTCGCCGGTGGCGGCCGCCAGCTTAGTCACCAGCTGATTGAGCGTATTATGCTCGGCTGGCAACAGCGGGCGCAGGGTCGGCGGGCGCTGCTGCGGCTGCGGGATCGACAGCTGGCCATGCTGCAGCAGATGCAGAATGTTCTCCAGCTGCGTCTGGCTAAGGGCATGCAGCGCCGTTTGCCCATAATGCTGACGAATATAATCGCTCACCGCCTGGCGGTTATTGCCCTGACCGAGCAGATCGCTGAGCTGCGCTAAGGTCTGGCGATGATGATGATTATCCTGAGCGGCGGCTAAGCGCTGGTTGAGACTGGCCTCCGCGGCGCTGAAATGGCAGGCCAGCAGGGGCGAGTCGCCTTTCAGTCCGAGGTCATGTTTGACGCAGGCCCACACTTCCGCGTTCTGCTGCGAGGTCAGCGCCACCAGGCGCGTGATCAGTCGCTCCAGAACGGTGCGTTGCTGCATGGAAAGCGAAGGTTCGCCGGTGGCGGCAGTGCCTGATGGGCCTCGCCCTGGAGGACGGTCTGGCATATCAGCAAGGGGGTGCGTCATGATTCATCCTTTCGATATCGCGGTGCTGGAACCAGGTGATGAGTATGCCTGGCGGCCAGATTATGGCACACTTCCCCAGTTAACTCTCGTTCTCAGACAGGTACTGAACTGTGAAAATCCTCGTTGATGAAAATATGCCCTATGCCCGTGAGCTTTTTAGCCGTTTAGGCGACGTGCAGGCGATCCCAGGCCGTCCGGTCCCGGCCGATGCCCTGACCGATGCGGATGCCCTAATGGTGCGCTCGGTCACCCGGGTCAATGAAGCATTGCTCGCCGGCAAGGCCATTAAGTTCGTCGGCACCGCTACCGCCGGCACCGATCACGTCGATCAGGCGTGGCTGCAGCAGGCGGGGATTGGTTTCTCTGCGGCGCCCGGCTGTAACGCCATTGCGGTGGTAGAGTACGTCTTTTCATCGCTGCTGATGCTGGCCGAACGCGACGGCTTTGCGCTGCGCGACCGCACCGTCGGGATCGTCGGCGTCGGTAACGTTGGCGGGCGACTGCAAAAGCGCCTGGAAGCGTTGGGGATCAAAACTCTGCTCTGCGACCCACCGCGCGCCCATCGCGGCGACGAAGGTGACTTCCGCTCCCTCGAGGCGCTGGTCCAGGAAGCCGATGTCATCACCTTCCATACGCCGCTGTATAAAGAAGGGCAATATAAAACCCTGCATCTGGCGGATGAGGCGCTGATAAGCCGCCTGAAGCCTGGAACGATTTTGATCAACGCCTGCCGCGGGCCGGTGGTCGATAACGCCGCACTGCTAAATCGGCTGGAAGCTGGTCAGCCGCTGAGTGTGGTATTGGACGTCTGGGAGCCGGAGCCGGAGCTAAACGTTGAGCTTCTCAAGCGAGTGGATATCGGTACCGCGCATATCGCCGGCTACACCCTCGAAGGGAAAGCGCGCGGGACGACGCAGGTTTTTGAAGCCTACAGCGCCTTTATCGGCCATCCGCAGCAGGTAGCGCTGGACACTCTGCTGCCGGCGCCGGAATTTGGCCGCATTACCCTGCATGGACCGCTCGATCAGCCGACGCTGAAAAGACTGGTCCACTTGGTGTATGATGTGCGCCGCGATGATGCGCCGCTGCGGAAGGTGGCCGGCGTCGCCGGTGAATTCGACAAGCTGCGTAAAAATTATCAGGAACGTCGCGAATGGTCTTCGCTGTATGTGCAGTGCAGCGATGAGCAGGCGGCGACGCTGTTGCGCCAGCTCGGTTTTAACGCCGTGCATCATCCTGTTCGTTAATGTCTTCTTAATGCCCCTGCCGGATACTCCGGCGGGGCCGCTTTATTTCTGGAGTTAACCACCATGTCTGAAGGCTGGAATATTGCCGTACTGGGCGCAACGGGCGCCGTAGGCGAAGCCCTGCTCGAAACTCTTGCTGAACGCCAGTTCCCGGTAGGAGAGATTTTTGCTCTGGCGCGCAACGACAGCGCGGGCGAACATCTGCGTTTTGGTGGCAAGTCGGTGATCGTCAAAGACGCCGCCGAATTTGACTGGACCCAGGCCCAGCTGGCTTTCTTAGCCGCCGGCGTCGAAGCCAGTGCAGCGTATGTCGAAGAAGCGACCAACGCCGGGTGTCTGGTTATCGATCTCAGCGGCCTGTTTGCGCTGGAGCCGGACGTACCGCTGGTGGTGCCGGACGTGAACCCGTTCGTATTAGGCGATTACCGCAACCGCAACCTGATTGCGGTGCCTAATAGCCTGACCAGTCAGCTGTTGACGGCGCTCAAACCGCTGATCGATCAGGGCGGGTTGTCGCGCATTAGCGTCACTAACCTGCTCTCCGCCTCGGGGCAGGGGAAAAAAGCGGTGGATGCGCTGGCAGGTCAGAGCGCTAAGCTGCTGAACGGCATCCCTATCGATGAAGACGATTTCTTTGGTCGCCAGCTGGCGTTCAACATGCTGCCGCTGCTGCCGGATCGTGAAGGTAGCGTGCGCGAAGAGCGCCGGATCGTCGATGAAGCGCGCAAAATTCTTCAGGATGACGGGCTGATGATCTCCGCCAGCGTCGTTCAGTCGCCGGTCTTCTACGGCCATGCGCAGATGGTGAGCTTCGAAGCGATGCGCCCGCTGGCGGCGGAGGAGGCGCGCGACGCTTTTACCCGCGGCGAGGATATCGAACTTTCTGAAGAGGGCGAATTCCCGACCCAGGTTGGCGATGCCTCCGGCAATGCCCGCCTCTCCATCGGCTGCGTGCATAACGATTACGGTATGCCGGAGCAGATCCAGTTCTGGTCGGTAGCGGATAACGTGCGCTTCGGCGGCGCGCTGATGGCGGTGAAGATCGCCGAGAAGCTGATTGAGGAGTACCTGTACTGATGTCTGAGATGGAGCAACAGCCGATCTGTAAAATCGCGCTGGGCATCGAGTACGACGGCAGCAAATATTACGGCTGGCAGCGGCAAAACGAAGTGCGCAGCGTGCAGGAGAAGCTGGAAAAGGCGCTCTCGCAGGTGGCGAACGAACCGATTACCGTCTTTTGCGCCGGCCGCACCGACGCCGGCGTCCATGGCACCGGCCAGGTGGTGCATTTCGAAACCCGGGCGCAGCGGAAAGATGCCGCCTGGACGCTGGGGGTAAATGCGAATTTACCTGGTGACATCGCGGTGCGTTGGGTCAAACATGTACCGGCGGATTTTCACGCCCGGTTCAGCGCCACGGCGCGCCGCTATCGCTACGTCATCTATAATCATCGCCTGCGTCCGGCGGTGTTAAGTCAGGGAGTGACGCATTTTCACCAGCCGCTCGACGCCGAGCGTATGCAGCGCGCCGCGCAGTGTCTGCTGGGAGAGAATGACTTTACCTCGTTTCGCGCGGTACAGTGCCAGTCGCGTACCCCGTGGCGCAACGTGATGCATATTAACGTTACCCGCTACGGCGCGTATGTGGTGGTGGATATCAAAGCGAATGCCTTTGTACATCATATGGTCAGGAATATTGTAGGCAGCCTGATGGAGGTCGGGGCCGGAAACCAGCCGGAGAGCTGGATGGCAGAACTGCTGGCAGCAAAAGACAGGACGCTCGCTGCGGCAACGGCAAAAGCGGAAGGGTTGTATCTGGTGTCGGTGGATTACCCGGCCCACTATGATTTACCGGTGCTGCCAATGGGCCCGCTGTTTCTGGCGGACTAATAGGGTCATTAAGGGTAAAGACAAACATGGACTTGATTCACTTTTTAATTGATTTCATCCTGCATATTGATGTGCACCTTGCCGAACTGGTTGCCCAGTATGGCGTCTGGGTTTATGCCATTCTGTTTTTGATTCTGTTCTGCGAAACCGGGCTGGTGGTGACGCCATTCCTGCCGGGCGATTCCCTGCTGTTCGTCGCGGGCGCGCTCTCGGCCTTGCCAACCAACGATCTCAATGTCCACCTGATGGTACTGCTGATGGTCATCGCGGCCATCGTCGGCGATGCGGTCAACTACACCATTGGCCGGCTGTTCGGCGAAAAGCTGTTCAGCAATCCGAACTCAAAGATATTCCGTCGCAGCTATCTGGATAAAACCCACAGCTTTTACGAACGTCACGGCGGGAAAACCATTATCCTGGCGCGCTTTGTGCCGATAGTCCGAACCTTCGCGCCGTTTGTGGCGGGAATGGGGCATATGTCCTATCGTCATTTTGCAGCCTATAACGTGGTTGGGGCGCTGCTGTGGGTGCTGCTGTTCACCTATGCCGGCTATCTGTTTGGCGATTTGCCGGTGGTGCAGGAGAACCTGAAGCTGCTGATCGTGGCGATCATCGTGCTTTCCGTCCTGCCGGGCGTGATTGAGATTATTCGCCACAAGCGGGCGGCGGCGAAGCAGGCGAAGTAGTTTAGCCTGTGTTGCGCGTGGCGGTGCAGAGCGTCACGCGCAGCGGTTTGACCACTTTTTTATCCCATGTTCCGGGATGATATGATTTAATGTGCAACATTCATGGTCTGTAAGAGGCAAAAATGGCATTATGCGCCCCTTACGACAAAACTGGCATCGACCAGGTTCAGGCAGAAAGGTTATCAATGAGCTGGATTGAACGAATTAAAAGCAACATCACTCCCACCCGCAAGGCGAGCATTCCTGAGGGTGTATGGACCAAGTGCGACAGCTGCGGTCAGGTACTCTACCGCGCCGAGCTGGAGCGCAACCTGGAGGTTTGTCCTAAGTGCGATCACCATATGCGCATGTCGGCGCGTAATCGCCTGCATAGCCTGTTGGATGAAGGTTCTCTGGTAGAACTGGGTAGCGAACTTGAGCCAAAAGATGTGCTGAAGTTCCGCGATTCAAAAAAATACAAAGACCGCCTGGCGTCCGCTCAGAAAGAGACGGGCGAGAAAGACGCGCTGGTGGTAATGAAAGGTACGCTCTACGCGATGCCGGTGGTTGCCGCCGCCTTTGAGTTCTCCTTTATGGGGGGCTCGATGGGTTCCGTCGTCGGCGCACGCTTTGTGCGCGCGGTGGAGCAGGCGCTGGAAGATAACTGCCCGCTGATCTGCTTCTCCGCCTCCGGTGGCGCCCGTATGCAGGAAGCGCTGATGTCGCTGATGCAGATGGCGAAAACCTCCGCGGCGCTGGCGAAAATGCAGGAGCGCGGACTGCCGTACATCTCCGTGCTGACCGACCCGACCATGGGCGGCGTATCGGCGAGCTTTGCGATGCTGGGCGATCTGAACATTGCCGAGCCGAAAGCGCTGATCGGCTTTGCCGGTCCTCGCGTTATCGAGCAGACCGTACGCGAGAAGCTGCCGCCGGGATTCCAGCGCAGTGAGTTCCTGATTGAAAAAGGGGCGATCGATATGATCGTTCGCCGTCCGGAAATGCGTCTCAAGCTGGCCAGCATTCTGGCGAAGCTGATGAACCTGCCGGCGCCGGTTGCCGTTTCGGAAGCGCCTCATGAAGGCGTGGTGGTGCCGCCGGCACCGGATCAGGAACCTGAGGCCTGATAAAGCAGAGGGCAGGGCCTGGCGGCGCTGCCCTTTTTTATTCATACGCGTTAACCGTCAATTCTTACGGGCATCATGGAAAAAGATCCTATTCCTCAGGCCACGTCGCCCCTGGCTACGTGGCTTTCTTATCTGGAACATCTGCACAGTAAAACCATCGACCTTGGGCTGGCGCGCGTCAGCGAGGTCGCCGGGCAGATGGATATCGTTAAACCGGCGCCGTTCGTTTTTACCGTCGCGGGCACCAATGGTAAAGGCACCACCTGCCGCACGCTGGAAACCATCCTGATGGCGGCCGGTTATAAAGTGGGGGTCTACAGCTCTCCGCATCTGGTGCGCTACACCGAACGCGTGCGCATTCAGGGGGCTGAACTGCCGGCGGCGGCGCATACGGCTTCGTTTGCTGAAATCGAAGCGGCGCGGGGTGACATCTCGCTGACCTATTTTGAATACGGCACGCTCTCGGCGCTGTGGCTGTTTAAGCAGGCGCAGCTGGATGTGGTGATCCTTGAGGTCGGGCTCGGCGGGCGTCTCGACGCCACCAACATCGTTGATGCCGACGTCGCGGTGGTCACCAGCATCGCCCTCGATCATACCGACTGGCTGGGCCCGGATCGCGAAAGTATCGGCCGGGAAAAAGCGGGCATCTTTCGCGCCGGTAAACCGGCGGTGGTGGGGGAGCCGGATATGCCGCTCACCATCGCGGAAGTGGCTAGCGAGAAGGGCGCGCTGCTCCAGCGCCGCGGCGTCGACTGGCGCTATGAGGTGGAGGGCGAAACGTGGTCCTTCCGCGATACGGCAGGGGCGTTAAGCCACCTGCCTCTGCCTCAGGTGCCGTTGCCGAATGCGGCGACGGCCGTGGCGGCGCTGCGCGCCAGCGGACTTGCCGTGGATGACGCTATCCTGCGCGCAGGGATCCGCGATGCGATGCTCCCGGGACGCTTTCAGATAATCAGCGATGCCCCGCGAGTGATCCTCGATGTGGCGCACAACCCGCACGCGGCGGCCTATCTCGCCGGGCGTCTCAAAACGTTAGCGAAAACGGGACGCGTGCTGGCGGTTATTGGTATGCTGCATGATAAGGACATCGCCGGCACGTTGGCCAATCTGGCTCCGGAAGTCGATGCCTGGTACTGCGCGCCGCTGGAAGGCCCGCGCGGCGCGACGGCAGAGCAGCTGGTGGAACATTTGCGCTGCGGTACAGTCTATAGCAGCGTGGCGCAGGCGTGGCGTGCGGCCATGGCTGACGCTAAAGTGGAAGATACCGTGCTGGTGTGTGGTTCGTTTCACACCGTAGCGCAGGTTATGGAAGAGATAGACGCGGGGAGAATCGGTGGCGAGTAAGTTTCAGAACCGTTTAGTCGGGACAATCGTGCTGGTGGCGCTGGGGGTGATTATCCTGCCAGGGCTGCTGGACGGGCAGAAAAAGCATTACCAGGATGAGTTTGCCGCGATCCCGCTGGTACCGAAACCGGGCGATCGCGATGAACCGGATATGTTGCCGGCGGCAACCCAGGCGTTGCCTTCGCAACCGCCGGAAGGGGCGGCGGAAGAGGTGCGGGCGGGCGATGCCGCCGCGCCATCGTTAGATCCATCGCGTATTCCGGTGAACAGCAACAGCTTCGATGACGTTCAGGAGCCGGTGGTGGCCGCGAAACCGCAGCCCAAACCGCAGCCGCAACAGCAGGCCGCGACGCCAACGCCGCCGCCGGCTAAGCCACAGCAGCAACAGCCACCGCAGCAGCAGGCGGCCCTGCCGGCGCCGACCGGCAAAGCCTATGTGGTTCAGCTGGGCGCGTTGAAGAACGCCGATAAGGTGAATGAGATTGTCGGTAAACTGCGGGCCTCGGGTTTCAAAGTCTATACGTCGCCTTCGACGCCGGTACAGGGTAAAATTACCCGCATCCTCGTCGGCCCGGATGCGTCAAAAGACAAGCTGAAAGGCCAGCTGGGCGATCTGCAGCAGATCTCCGGGCTTAGCGGGGTGGTGATGGGCTTCACCCCGAACTGATTGTTTTTTCCGCCATGCGGAGAGAACGTGGCGGGGAGAAACGCCCCGCAAACCCTGTCTCAGCCGCCCTGAAGAGGCGAAAGGCAGTCTGGCGTTGAATGTTTTTTCAGCGCCATTTTTATTTCTGTAGGGCATGGAAATCCCTACGCAAACGTTTTCTTTTTCTGTTAGAATGCGCCCCGAACTGGACGACAGGGCGTAAATCGTGGGACGTATATGGTCTGGATTGATTACGCCATTATGGCGGTGCTGGGTCTTTCTTGCCTGGTCAGCCTGATCCGCGGCTTTGTTCGCGAAGCTTTATCGTTAGTCACGTGGGGTTGCGCGTTTTATGTCGCCAGCCATTACTACGCTGACCTGTCTGTCTGGTTTACGGGCTTTGAGGATGAACGGGTTCGAAATGGGATTGCTATTGCGGCGCTGTTTATCGTGACGCTCATCGTTGGCGCTATCGTGAACTATGTGATAGGCCAGCTGGTGGAGAAGACCGGTTTGTCAGGAACCGACAGGGTATTGGGGATCTGCTTCGGCGCGCTACGTGGGGTGCTGATCATCGCCGCTATCCTGTTCTTCCTGGACACCTTTACCGGGATGGCGAAGAGCGATGACTGGCATCAGTCGCAGTTTATTCCCTATTTTACCCCCGTCATCAGATGGTTTTTTGAATACCTGCAAAGCTCGTCAAGTTTCTTGCCTAAAGTATAGACTTTGGGTCGTTGCTGAACGAGGAAAAGACGTATGTGCGGTATTGTCGGTATCGCCGGTGTTATGCCGGTTAACCAGTCGATTTATGATGCGCTAACGGTGCTCCAGCACCGTGGACAGGATGCCGCTGGCATCATCACCATTGATGCCAACAACTGCTTCCGGTTGCGTAAGGCTAACGGGCTGGTAAGCGACGTATTCGAGGCCCGCCACATGCAGCGTATGCAGGGCAATATGGGTATTGGCCACGTGCGTTATCCTACGGCGGGCAGCTCCAGCGCCTCCGAGGCGCAGCCGTTTTACGTTAACTCGCCGTATGGCATCACATTGGCGCATAACGGCAACCTGACCAATGCGCACGAGCTGCGTAAAAAGCTGTTTGAAGAAAAACGCCGCCATATCAATACCACCTCTGATTCCGAAATCCTCCTCAATATTTTCGCCAGTGAGCTGGATAACTTCCGTCACTACCCGCTGGAAGCGGACAACATCTTCGCGGCGATTGCGGCGACCAACCGCCTGATTCGCGGCGCGTACGCGTGCGTGGCGATGATCATCGGGCATGGCATGGTGGCCTTCCGCGACCCTAACGGCATTCGTCCGCTGGTGCTGGGTAAACGTGACGTTGGCGACGGTCGCACCGAGTATATGGTGGCCTCGGAGAGCGTGGCCCTTGATACGCTTGGTTTTGAATTCCTGCGCGATGTCGCGCCGGGCGAAGCGGTCTATATTACCGAGAAGGGCCAGCTCTATACCCGTCAGTGTGCCGATAATCCGGTCAGCAACCCGTGCCTGTTCGAGTACGTCTATTTTGCCCGTCCGGACTCGTTTATTGACAAAATTTCCGTCTACAGCGCCCGCGTCAACATGGGGACTAAGCTGGGCGAAAAGATTGCCCGCGAGTGGGAAGATCTGGATATTGACGTCGTTATTCCGATCCCGGAGACCTCCTGCGACATCGCGCTGGAAATCGCCCGCATTCTCGACAAACCTTATCGTCAGGGCTTCGTGAAGAACCGCTACGTCGGCCGGACGTTTATCATGCCCGGTCAGCAGCTGCGTCGTAAATCTGTTCGCCGTAAGCTCAACGCCAACCGTGCGGAATTCCGCGATAAGAACGTGCTGCTGGTCGATGATTCCATTGTACGCGGCACCACCTCGGAGCAGATCATTGAGATGGCGCGTGAAGCAGGGGCGAAAAAAGTGTATCTCGCCTCCGCTGCGCCGGAAATTCGTTTCCCGAACGTGTACGGTATCGATATGCCGACCGCCAACGAACTGATCGCCCATGGCCGCGAAGTGGATGAGATCCGCCAGATCATTGGCGCCGACGGCCTGATTTTCCAGGATCTCAACGATCTGATCGACGCGGTGCGCGCGGAGAACCCGGATATTCAGCAGTTTGAATGCTCGGTGTTCAACGGCGTATATGTGACCCGGGATGTCGACCAGCAGTACCTCGACTATCTTGACTCCCTGCGTAACGATGATGCCAAAGCGGTCCAGCTGCAGAACGAAGTCGAAAACCTCGAGATGCACAACGAGGGGTAAATCATCTATAGCAGCCAGCGGCGTTCCGTCGCTGGCGTTGCTTAACGGTGTACGACACCAAAACGAATGCCGTATTTCTGTACCTTATAGTTCAGCGTCGTTCGGGAGACGTTGAGACTGCGCGCCGCCGCCGCAATATTTCCCTGGTAAGTATCCAGCGCGGTTTCTATTAGCCCCCTTTCATAGCTTGCTACCCGCGCCTCGAGAGAACTTTCGTTATCCGGTTCTGCTGCCGGGAGAGAGGGGTGCTGTGTTGGGTTTTCCGGGCCGCCTAAACTCAGTTCTTCATTTTCAAAAACGATCTTTTTCAGCATGCCATCTGTCTCCTGCATGATCATGCTGCGGACAATCGCGTTTTCAAGCATCCTGACATTGCCCGGCCAGGTATGGCTCAGTAGCGCAATGCGTGCCGCCTCGCTGAGACCATGGATATCTTGCGGAACTTCACTGCGATATTTATCAATGAAATAATTAGCCAACAGAGGAATATCTTCCGGGCGAGTGCGTAGTGGTGGCAGCATGAGCATTCCGACGTTAAGCCGGTAAAATAGGTCCGGGCGCAGTCGCTCTTGCTGGATTAATCGCGCGGGGGCTTCATTCATCGCGGCAATAATCCGCACATCGGAATGGATGGGTTGCTGACCGCCTAGCCTCCAGAATGTTTTATCTTGCAAGAAGCGAAGCAACTTACTTTGCATCTCGATTGGCATTGCGTTCAGTTCATCAAGGAAAAGTGTTCCCCCGTTCGCCAACTCCAGATAGCCCTGACTGTTCTCTGCGCCAGTGTAAGCGCCGCGCATGGTGCCAAAAAGCGTACTTTCCACCAGGGTTGGCGGCAGTGCTCCACAATTCAGGGCAATGAAAGGTTTGTTAGCGCGGTTACTGCATTGGTGGATAAGACGGGAAAAAAGCTCCTTGCCAGTACCCGTTTCGCCAACAATTGTCACGGGAATATTACTCACCGCCAGACGTTTAGCTTTTGCAATATTGGCAAGCATTTCCGCGTTTTCAGTAATGATTGCATGGTGCTTTTCATGGCCCTGAGCGTAAAGCAGATGGTTGAGCTCAACAACCTGTTCCTGTAATCGCCGGACGCCGGACATATTCCTGCCGATCTCGATGACACCGACCATATTGCCCTTGCTGGAGTAGAGCGGGGCGGTGGTATGCTGATAATCCACCGCCTGGCCTCGGGCATTGTAGTAAATCTGGTAATGGCCAATATACTCAACCCCGTCTTTTAGTGAAGAAAGCATCGTACTTTGGTTTTCTTTCATACTGGGGTAGACATCCAGCATATGTTTACCCATCGCTTGTTCAATACTGTACCCGTCCAGATCCGCGCTTTCCTGGTTGTAATACACGTATTCGCCTCGTTCATTAATCACGGCCAGCGGTTGATGTATCAGATCGAAAAAACGAGAGAACATTTTAAGTGCTGAAGCGAGCTCTTCATTGGTGGATGCCATAACGAAATCAAATCCTTTCTACCAGTTATATCCCTATTTTAAATGTGACAATTTTTCGTCGCTATGATGAATAACAAACCATTTGACGAAAAATATAAAAATATCGATTTTATAACTTATTGAATATTAAGGATAAATATTTGGCACGCTTGTTGCTATATCCATTATGAAACATGTGGTTTTTTGACAGAACAACAAGCAGAGGGTGTTATGACTGACTCCATTATCGAAAATTACAATCAATTACGGCAGAAAGTTGTCGAGGACGATCGACGCTTCCAGCAGAAGGACGGCCACCTGTGTTTTGAAGGTGTAGATCTCGATGCTTTAGCGCGTAAGTACCCGACGCCGTTTTATGTTTTCTCTGAACCAGAAATTATTCGTAATATCAAAGAGATCGAACAGGCATTTGCCGCACATAAAAATACAAAAACTTTTTTTGCATCAAAAACCTGTTCCGTCATGGGGGTACTGAAAGCCATTCGGGATGCTGGAATCTGCGCCGAAGCGAATTCGCAGTATGAAGTCCGTAAATGCCTTGAGATTGGTTTTCGCGGGGATCAGATCGTGTTCAACGGTGTGGTGAAGAAGCCCGCCGACCTGGAGTTTGCAATTGCCAACGATCTGTATTTGATCAACGTCGATAGCCTGTATGAACTGGACCATATCGACGCGATCTCTCGTAAGCTTAAGAAAGTGGCTAACGTTTGTGTGCGCGTAGAACCTAATGTTCCTTCAGCCACACATGCTGAACTGGTCACTGCTTTCCACGCTAAATCCGGTCTCGACCTGGAACAGGCAGAAGAGACCTGTCGTCGGATCCTGGAGATGCCTTATGTCCATCTGCGCGGATTGCATATGCACGTAGGTGATCAGGTACCTGAATCAGAACCCTTTGCCAAAGCCACGAAAGTTCTGGTGGACGAATCTCGTCGTCTGGAAGAAGTGTTAGGCATTAAGTTTGATTTGATCAACGTGGGTGGCGGCATTCCGGTTCCTTATAAATACGATGAAGAAAACGGCGACCCGCTCAAAGACAATATGTATGCCGGGATCACCGCGCAGGATTTCGCGGATGCAGTGATCCGCGAGGTGCATAAATGGCGTACTGACGTTGAAATCTGTATTGAGCCAGGGCGCAAAGTCACTGGCTCCGCTGCGGTATTGCTAACAGAAGTCGCCTGTGAAAAGCGTAAAACAAACTATGACCTTGATGGCAATGTGGAGTGCCACGTTGAATGGAAGTTTGTTGATGCGGGGTACAGCATTCTGTCCGATAGCCAGCATTTCGACTGGTTCTTCTATGTTTACAATGCCTCCCGAATGACCGAGGCTCATGATGCATGGATCAAGCTTGCCGGCCCTCTGTGTGATGGTGGTGACTATTTCCATATGGGCGTTAAAGGAGAAGAATTCCTGATGCCGAAATCCACCGCGCCCGGCGATATTGTCGCGTTTCTTGATGCCGGGGCGTATACCATTGAAAGCCAAACTGTCTATAACAACCGCCCGCGTTCTGCCGTGGTGATGATTGATAAAAACGGACATGACCGTTTAATTCGTCGGGAAGATAGTTACGAAGATATGGTCAAGTACGACCTTTATTAAATCTGTGGTTTGGGCTTCAGATAATGACTGAAGCCTCTGGATAACGCGATTCTGCAGGGGCGGTCACGCCCCTGAGGGATAACAGGAGATAGCCATGAGTAACAATAGTTCTGGCTTACTTGGTATTAAAGACATTGTTTTTATGAATGTCATTGCCATTCTTAGTTTACGACAAATACCCAACGTTGCGCCTTATGGGGCTTCTGCGATGCTGTTATGGGTAATTGCCGCATTTTGTTTGTTCTTTCCTCTGGCAATGGTATGTGGCGAGCTGTCCACCGGCTGGCCGAAAGACGGTGGTATTTTTGTCTGGATTAAGGAGGCGTTTGGGAAACGTATCGCCTGGATTGTGGTGGTTTGTTTCCTGTTTTCATGTGTGCTGTTTTTCCCGCTGATGCTGCAATTCGGTTTTACCGCTCTGGGATATATGATTGGTAATGGTCTGGCAGAAAATAAGGCATTCATCGGCATTGGTTCGGCAGTCATCTTCTGGCTACTGACGCTAATGAATATTCGCGGTATGGAATGGACGAAAATCATCAACAGCGTCAGCGCCTGGTGTGGTGTGTTTATTCCTTCGGCGATTTTAATTATTCTGGCGATTGTCTGGCTGCTCACCGGTCATCCGATGCAGACGAACTATACGAGCGCATCAAACTGGGTGCCCGATCTTGGACACTGGGATACCATTGTATTTCTGTCCAGTATGATGTTCGCTTTTGCCGGTCTGGAGGTCGCACCAATGATTGCCGGGCGCACCCGTAACCCGCAGCGTGATTTCCCGCGGGCGATGGCTGTTTCTGCCGCCGTCATTGTCGGGATATATATGGTTGGCACCTGGGCACTGAATACGCTATTACCAGCAGGAAAAACCGATATTGTTGCTGGTGTCATGCAGGCTATGCACGCTGCAGCCGATACTCTCCATATGCCATGGCTGATTCCGGTGATGGCTATCTGCATGTTTTTCGGCGCGTTGGGCCAGATTAACTCATGGCTGGTTGGCCCTATCTACATGCTTCAGGAAGCTTCTCGTGAGGATAACCTGTTAGGCGATAAAATTGCGCAATTGCATCCTGTCTGGAAAACGCCTGCTTTTGCGCTAATGGTTCAGGCGATTATTGTTACGGTATTGTGCTTCTCAACCTTTATCTCGCCAAGCGTTGCGGCGGCCTACTGGATGCTGACTGCGCTCACCACGATAACCTATTTTATCCCCTACCTGGTGATGTTCCCCGCGTTCTGGCGCCTGCGCAAAACGCAGCCTGACACACCACGAAGTTTCAAAATTCCGGGGAAAGTGCTACCTGCCGTACTACCTGCATTAGGTTTTATTTCTATCGCCTTTGCCGTTGTGTTGCTGTTTATTCCGCCATCACAAATCGATATGGGCGGGTATTTCCAGTATGCCGGCAAGATTATTGGTGGGGCATTACTGGCGATTGTTGTCGCTGAATGGATTTACCATCGCGCTTTAAAACGCAATACACGTCTGGGTATGGTGAAGGGGAAATAATATGTATATGCCAACGCTCAAAATCAATTTACGCAAACTGGAAGAAAATGCGCGAACTGAGAAAGCTTTGTTAGCCAGTAGCGGTATTGACGTTATGGCGGTTAATAAAGTCTTTGATGGCTGTGTGGAAACTGCACAGGCAGTTTTTGATGGCGGAATTCATGTTATTGCCGAATCAAGAACTTATAACTTGAAAAAAATCCGTGAGATCGGTTGCACGACTTGTTTACTTCGTAGCCCTTGCCTGAGTGAAATTGAAGATGTCGTTCGCTATGCAGACATTAGCCTAAATAGCGAGCCAGTGGTATTGCGCGCATTATCAGAAGAGGCTCGTCGCCAGGGGAAAACTCACCAGGTTCTACTGATGATAGACATGGGCGATTTACGGGAAGGCATTTGGTTTAGCGAATATCAAAAAATTCTCGATACTATTAACCTTATCAAAACATTGCCTTGTCTCGATCTGTATGGTCTTGGCACTAATTTCAACTGCTATGGCACCGTTCTGCCAACGGTAAAAAACGGCGAGGATTTCCTGGCTCTGGCTTCTCGACTGGAACGAGACAGCGGATTGACGATTCGTCGCTTATCTGCCGGTAATTGTACCAGCTATCACCTGCTGGATAAGGGCATTTGGCCGAAAGGGCTGAACCATCTGCGCATTGGTGGGTTACATGAATTTGGTATCGAATATGTAGAGATGAAATATCTCAATGAATTTCACCACTCCGCAAAGCCTGTAGAGAAAGCGTGCTCGGATATGTATGTGCTGGAGGCCGAGATTATCGAGTTAAACAGCAAACCGACAGTCCCGGTTGGTGAGTTGGGGGTGGATGCATTCTTGCAGAGTAAAACCTTTACCGATAACGGCATCCGTAAGCGTGCATTACTGGCATTTGGTCGCCAGGATGTCCCGTCTGATAACTGTGTGCCATGTCATGACAGTATCACCATTCTGGGGCAGACCAGCGATCATACCCTGGTGGATATTGAGGATTGCCCATTACCACTGCAGGTGGGTGATGTGATTAGCTTTGAACTTGATTACACCGGGCTATTGATGGCTTGCCAGACCAAAGGCGTTGCTATCCGATTTATTCGATAAGAAAAACGCTGCGGGTTTGACCCGCAGCGTCATTCTAACCCCCTATAAAAAACAGGGAGGTATGATGAGTACCCTGCAAGAGCCCCCTCTGACAGAGCAAACGGGTGGATTACGCCGTAACTTAAAAAAGCGCCATTTACTGATGATGTCGCTAGGCGGAACGATAGGAACGGGCTTATTTATCGGGATTGCCGAACCCCTGTACAGCGTTGGGCCTGCTGGCACTCTTCTGGCTTATTTATTAGCCGGTGGGATAATGCTGGCGACGATGATGTGTCTTGGCGAATTATCGTGCGCGTTTCCCCACTCTGGCTCATTTCAGCATTATGCATTGATGTTTATTCCAAACCCGATCTGGAGCTATACCATCGGGTGGCTATACTGGTTTAGTTGGGTATTTTCCCTGGCTGCTGATTTAACCGCTGCAGGTTTTATCGCCCACCATTATTTCACCACCATACCTGTCTATGAATTCTGTCTTTATATTCTCATTGCATTAACGCTCGTTAATCTTTTTTCAGCGAAGAGTTTTGGTGAGTGTGAATACTGGCTATCGGCCATTAAAGTTTTTGCTATCGTGTTATTTATTGCGGCAGGAGGTGTCATGATCTATTCGTTATCAGGACATGCCGGCTGGCACCCGACATTAAAAACGTCGGGGGGCTGGTTTCCTCATGGCTGGTGGCAAATTCTGGTTTGCATGACCATCGTTATCTATTCTTTTCAGGGAGTTGAACTGGTCGGAAATGCGGCTGGGGAAACCGAATCGCCCCATACAATTTTACCGAAAGTTATCCTGGGAATTGGTGTTCGGATCATTTTATTTTATGGCCTGGCGATTGCTATTCTCGCGCTGGTTTATCCACGTGATCGACTGCCTGACGGGCAAAGTCCTTTTGTTTGGGTCTTTTCCCATGTGGGCATCCCGGGGGCGGATACCTTGATGACGTTGGTGATCTTTTCTGCGGCGGTGTCGGCTGCGAATTCGGCAATTTATGCCAGTTCGCGAATGTTATGGTCGATGGCGGGCGACCATTTCGCACCGGCACGTTTTAGCCGGGTAAGCCGCAATGGCGTCCCGGTGAATGCGATTTTGCTGACTGCCGTTTTGGCACTGGTATCGATGCTTACCCGTTATATTTCCGCACAGCAGTTATATCTCTATTTGATCGCCAGCACCGGGCAGGTAGGGTGTCTGGCCTGGATTGTGATTGGCTGGTGTCAGTATCGTTTCCGGCGTGCGGTGGACCGGGGCGAATATCCAAATAGCCTGCTGCGCTATCGCTCCCCTTTGTTTCCGTGGGTGGCGGCAATTGTGATAGTCACCAATATCGCCATCATCATCGGCACCTGGTTCAGTCAATCCGGAATGTTGATTATGCTGATAGAATTGTTATTTATGACCTGCATTTTCGCGTCATGGTTTATATTCAGGCCCATCCTGAAATAGGAAAAAGTATCTGGTCTTTGTACTTGTAGGTCCTAACGCATCATGGTTGCGTCTGACAGCGTAATCCGGCAAAGTGGCCCCAATTATAGCAACAGGGTGGTCCCCGTGAAACGACTGATTATTGGCATTTCCGGCGCCAGCGGCGCCATTTACGGCGTGCGGATGCTGCAGGTGCTAAGAGATGTGCCGGATATTGAAACTCATCTCATCCTCAGCCAGGCGGCGCGCCAGACGTTGGCCATGGAGACCGACTACTCCGTACGTGAGGTGCAGGCGCTAGCCGATGTGGTGCATGACGCCCGCGATATCGCCGCCAGTATCTCTTCCGGTTCGTTTAAAACCGCCGGGATGGTGATTTTACCCTGCTCAATGAAGACGCTCTCGGGCATTGTCCATAGCTATACGGATGGCCTGCTGACCCGGGCGGCGGATGTCGTGCTGAAAGAGCGTCGTCCGCTGGTGCTCTGCGTGCGGGAAACGCCGTTCCATTTGGGCCATCTGCGTCTGCTGGTTCAGGCCGCAGAGCTGGGGGCGGTGATAATGCCGCCTGTACCAGCTTTTTACCACCGGCCACAAAGCCTGGACGATGTCATCAACCAGACCGTCAATCGGGTACTCGATCAATTTGATATTAGTCTGGAGCACGACTTGTTTACCCGCTGGCAGGGGGCCTAGTGTCGCACTATAGTGGTGCATGAAATGTACGCTTGCGCTGCGGTGGTGCAAATTTGTTGCCGCGATCAAATCCTCGACATTTATTTCGTCTTTTTGCGCTCAGGCGCTGCGGTTTCGCCAGTAATGCTGGTATCTTCCCTTTTAAGACAATCCTGCAACTTTATTTTAACAAATTTAACCCTGTTCCCGGCACGCACCGGGAAGATGGCACAAAAACTGCAGGGCAGGATTGATCGGCAATCACCATAACAAGCAACGCACCACATCACGACACTTAAGGGTACTGTATGAAGAAGACGATTCTGGCTCTCTCTTTACTCGTGGGAATGAGCAGCACGGCCAGCGTGTTTGCTGCTCTGCCGCAGAGCATTCGCATTGGCACCGACGCGACCTATGCGCCATTTTCGTCGAAAGACGCGAAAGGGGACTTTGTTGGTTTTGATATCGATTTAGGCAATGAGTTGTGCTCCCGAATTAAGGTGAAATGTACCTGGGTCGGCAGCGATTTTGACTCCCTGATCCCCTCCCTCAAAGCGAAGAAAATCGACGCCATCATCTCTTCCCTCTCTATTACCGAGAAGCGCCAGCAAGAGATCGCCTTCTCTGACAAGCTATATGCCGCTGACTCGCGTCTGATCGCCGCCAAAGGGTCGCCGATCCAGCCGACGCTGGAGGCGCTGAAAGGCAAGCACGTCGGCGTGCTGCAGGGTTCTACTCAGGAAGCCTATGCTAACGACCGCTGGCGCAGCCAGGGCGTTGACGTGGTGGCTTACCAGAACCAGGATCTGATCTATTCAGACCTCGCAGCTGGCCGTCTGGATGCGGCGCTGCAGGATGAAGTCGCCGCCAGCGAAGGCTTCCTGAAACAGCCTGCCGGGAAAGATTTCGCCTTCGCCGGCCCGTCCGTTAAAGACAAAAAGTACTTTGGCGACGGCACCGGTATCGGCCTGCGTAAGGACGACGCCGAGCTGAAAGCCGCGTTTGATAAAGCGCTGGGCGAAATGCGTAAAGACGGCACCTACGACAAAATGGCGAAGAAATACTTCGATTTTAACGTGTACGGCGACTAAGACTGCTGCAGGCCCGCACAATGGGGTGGGCCTGCCGCCAGGTTCGTATCCATGCCCCAAAAGGGTGCATCTAAACGCGCTGTGGATCATTTCAGTGCAAAAGCAGCCAGTTTTTTGGCTAAAAAATGCATAGTTAAGCGTTTCTGATGCAAAAAATCGGCCTTTCTGGTGCATAAATCTTTGCCCTTAAGGGGCGAATAATGGCACGATAACTGGCGTAAATAGTTCTAATAAACCCGTTAGAATGACAGTCTGTCGAGGATAGTTATGAAAAAACTGGCGTTGTCTCTCTCTTTAGCGCTGGCCCTTTCCAGCGTTTCCACGGTCTTTGCCGCCATCCCGCAAAAAATTCGTATCGGTACCGATCCGACTTATGCTCCCTTCGAATCGAAGAATGCGCAGGGAGAATTGGTCGGTTTTGATATCGATCTGGCAAAAGAGCTGTGTAAGCGTATTAATACGCAATGTACCTTTGTTGAAAACCCGCTGGATGCGCTGATCCCCTCCTTAAAAGCGAAGAAAATCGACGCGATTATGTCTTCGCTGTCGATTACTGAAAAGCGCCAGCAGGAAATTGCCTTCACTGACAAGCTGTATGCGGCAGATTCGCGTCTGGTGGTGAAAAAGGGCAGCCCGGTAACGCCGGATCTCGCCACCCTCAAGGGTAAGCGCGTGGGCGTGCTGCAGGGGACGACTCAGGAAACCTATGGCAATGAGCACTGGGCGCCGAAAGGTATCGAAATTGTCTCCTATCAGGGGCAGGACAATATCTATTCCGACCTGACCGCCGGCCGGATCGACGCCGCGTTCCAGGATGAGGTCGCGGCCAGCGAAGGGTTCCTGAAACAGCCTATCGGTAAAGATTACCAGTTTGGTGGCCCGTCAATCAAAGACGAGAAACTGTTTGGTGTTGGCACCGGTATGGGGCTGCGTAAGGAAGACAACGAACTGCGTGAAGCGCTGAATAAGGCGTTTGCAGAGATGCGTAAGGACGGCACCTACGACAAGCTGGCGAAAAAATATTTCGATTTTAACGTATACGGCGAATAATTCTCACGCCTCACCATTGCGCGCGTTTCGCGCGCAATGGTGAATGACAGACAGGGTAGGCAGCATGCTGTATGGGTTTTCACAGGTTATTTTGCAGGGTGCGCTCGTCACCCTGGAGCTTGCGCTCAGCTCGGTCGTTCTCGCCGTCCTGATAGGGCTGGCGGGCGCTGGCGCAAAGTTATCGAGCAATCGTCCACTGGCGCTGGTATTTGAAGGCTATACCACTCTTATCCGCGGCGTGCCCGATCTGGTGCTGATGCTGCTGATTTTCTACGGCCTGCAGATTGCGCTAAACAGCGTTACCGACGCGCTGGGTATGGCCCAGTTTGATATCGATCCGATGATTGCCGGGATTATTACCCTTGGCTTTATCTATGGCGCCTATTTTACGGAAACCTTCCGCGGCGCCTACCTGGCGGTGCCGAAGGGGCATATCGAAGCGGCTACCGCCTTTGGCTTTAGCGGCGGGCAGACGTTCCGGCGTATTCTCTTCCCGGCGATGATGCGCTACGCGCTGCCGGGGATAGGCAACAACTGGCAGGTTATCCTCAAGGCGACGGCGCTGGTCTCGTTGCTGGGGCTGGAGGATGTGGTCAAAGCCACGCAGCTGGCCGGGAAAAGCACCTGGCAGCCGTTCTACTTCGCCATCGTCTGCGGCCTGATTTATCTGGTGTTTACCACCGTTTCTAATGGCGTACTGCTGCTGCTCGAACGCCGCTATACCGTTGGCGTGAAGAGGGCTGACCTGTGATTGAAATTATTCAGGAGTACTGGAAATCACTACTGTGGACCGACGGCTATCGCTTTACCGGCGTGGCGATTACCTTATGGTTGCTGATCTCTTCAGTGGTAATGGGGGGCATCCTGGCGGTGTTTCTGGCCATCGGCCGCGTCTCGAGCAATAAGTTTATCCAGTTCCCCATCTGGCTGTTCACTTACATATTTCGCGGCACGCCGCTGTATGTGCAACTGCTGGTTTTTTACTCCGGCATGTATACCCTGGAAATCGTCAAAGGCACGGAGCTGTTGAACGCTTTTTTCCGCAGCGGGCTAAACTGCACGGTACTGGCGTTAACCCTGAATACCTGCGCCTATACCACTGAAATTTTCGCCGGCGCGATCCGCTCAGTACCCGCCGGAGAAATTGAAGCGGCGCGGGCCTACGGCTTCTCGTCAGTCAAACTGTATCGCTGCATTATTCTGCCTTCCGCGCTGCGGATTGCACTGCCGGCCTACAGTAACGAAGTGATCCTCATGCTGCACTCTACCGCGCTGGCGTTTACCGCTACGGTACCGGATCTGCTGAAAATCGCCCGCGATATCAACTCGGCCACCTATCAGCCGTTCACCGCGTTTGGCATCGCCGCGGTGCTCTATTTAATTATCTCGTATGTGCTGATTAGCTTGTTCCGTAAAGCGGAAAAGCGCTGGTTGCAGCATATCAAACCTTCTTCGACGCATTGAGAACGCCATGTCCGACAATAAATTAAACGTTATCGATCTGCATAAACGCTATGGGGAACACGAGGTGCTGAAGGGCGTCTCGCTGCAGGCGAAAGCCGGGGACGTTATCAGCATCATCGGTTCATCGGGTTCCGGAAAAAGTACCTTTTTGCGCTGTATTAACTTCCTTGAAAAACCGAGCGAAGGCACGATCGTCGTCAGCGGCCAAAATATTGGTCTGGTACGGGATAAAGACGGCCAGCTGAAGGTGGCCGACAAGAACCAGTTGCGCCTGCTGCGCACCCGGTTGACCATGGTGTTTCAGCATTTCAATCTGTGGAGCCATATGACGGTGCTGGAGAACGTCATGGAGGCGCCGATTCAGGTGCTGGGCTTAAGCAAACAGGAAGCGCGCGAACGGGCGGTAAAATATCTGGCCAAGGTCGGGATAGACGAACGTCAGCAGGCGAAGTATCCGGTGCATCTTTCCGGTGGCCAGCAGCAGCGTGTCTCTATTGCCCGCGCGCTGGCGATGGAACCGGAAGTGCTGCTGTTTGATGAGCCGACCTCCGCGCTGGATCCGGAACTGGTGGGCGAAGTGTTACGCATTATGCAGCAGCTGGCGGAAGAGGGAAAAACCATGGTGGTGGTGACCCATGAAATGGGCTTTGCCCGCCACGTCTCTTCACATGTCATTTTTCTGCATCAGGGTAAAATTGAAGAAGAAGGGCATCCGGATGCGCTGTTTGGCGCGCCGAAAAGCCCGCGCCTGCAGCAGTTTCTGAAAGGTTCGCTGAAATAATCGGCTCATCCGGCGTCTGCGGACGCCGGATGAGCTTCCCGCTCCAGCCGATAGATCCAGTCATCGTAATCGACGCCGTTCAGATGATAGGCTTTCTCCAGCACCTGGGTGCGCACAAAGCCTTGCTTCTCCAGCAGGCGCGATGAGCCACGGTTTTCACCCAGCACCCAGGCATTGATGGCCTGCACCCCCAGGGTGGTGAAACCATACTCGCAGACCGCCCGCAGCGCTTCGCTGGCATAGCCTTTTCCCTGAGCCTGAGGCAGCAGCGCGTAGCCGACGTCAGCTTCGTGCGGATTTTTCGGGCTGATGCGGAGCCCAATATCGCCCAGCGCCTCGCCGAATTTATCGCGCAATACAAACACCCCGGGATCGGCACAGCGACTGACGAAGACGCTGCGCAGCGCCTCCTCGCTTAACACCTCCCCCATAAAACGCATCACCTGCGGATCCTGGCGCAGGCGCAGAAAAAAGGGCCAGTCATCGGTAACAAAGTGGGTAAGCGAAAGGCGTGGTGTGGTGATGGTCGTCATAAAGCAGTCAATACGCAGAAAGAAAAGCCTACCTTAGCACTTTGCTTTGCCAGGTAACACCGGCGAACCGGCCGGCTGGCGGTGAATTCAGGCGATTAAGGGCGCTGGTTGTCCTGAATATGGCGATGCTGCAGCGCCAGGGTGAGGCCATCCAGGCGTGGAGCATGAGCCAGCAGAACGGAATCAGGGGAGCCAATGCTCCCCTGTGTCAGCCATTAACTCAGCACATCCTTTAGCGCTTCGTCCAGATCGTACCAGCGGAAGGCAAAGCCGGCGGCCTCCAGACGCTTTGGCAGCGCGCGCTGGCCGCCGAGCACCAGGACGGCGGATTCCCCCATCAACAGGCGGATAGCGGCGGCGGGAACGCGGAAAATCGCCGGTCGATGGAGCGCATGACCCAGCGCATGGGCGAACTGCTCGTTATGCACCGGGTAGGGAGAAACCATATTGAACGGACCGCGCAGATCGTTATCCAGCAGCCACAGAATGCCGTTAACCATATCGTCGATATGGATCCAGGCCAGGTACTGTCTGCCGTTGCCGATAGGCCCGCCGAGGCCGAGCTTAAAGGCGGGTGTCATTTTGCCGAGAATACCGCCCCGCGGAGCCAGTACCACGCCGGTGCGCAGCAGGCAGACGCGGGTGCGCTCGCTTTGCGCTTCGCAGGCAATTTGCTCCCAGCGGGCGCACAGCTTATGGGTAAACTCATTGTGCGGTGGCTCTTCTTCGGTCACCACCACCTCGCCGAGGTCGCCATAGTAGCCGATGGCAGACCCGCTGATCAGCACGGAGGGAGGGGTGTCGCTGGCGTGGATCAGGCCCACCAGCCGCTGCGTGAGATCCCAGCGGCTATGGCACAAGCGTTGTTTCTGCTCGGCCGTCCAGCGTTTATCAGCGATGGGTTCACCCGCCAGATTGATGACGGCATCAATATCATTGAGGTGGTGATGGCCCTCGAAATCGCGCCACAGGGTGACGCGCGGATCGAGACGGGCGCGGGCGGTATCCGGATGTCGCGTGGAGACCGTGACGCTATGCCCGAGCTCCAGCAATCTGGGTATCAGATGTCGGCCAATCAGGCCGGTACCACCAGTAAGCAGGATCTTCATACCACCTCCCTGACATGGTTAGCGACGCCAGCTCATGGTCATGGACACCGAGTCGGCATAGCGCAGCGCATGAAGTTTATCAATCTCCACTTCAGCATATGTGACCCAGTGATGTTCGCATGCGATATTCAGCACATCCTGAGTTAATTTTTCCAGCAGCGAAAAACGGCCATTCTCAAGATGGCTGATTATGCGCTTGGTAATGGTGCGATAGTTCAGCGCATCATTGATGTCCTCGCTGTCGCGCGCTTTATCGGCAGGGTAGTGAATGGCTACATTCACTACCACGTCCTGGCGGTTGGCGATCTCTTCCTCTTTAATACCAATAAAAGTCCGCAGGCGCAGGTTCTTAATACGAATAATGGCGTCTGGTTGAGACATTGCAGGCTTCCTCCGTGGTGTAAGTCCTGCAATCATACAACAAAGCGCGACGGGCGAGCAGGGGGTTAATAAAGCTGAATTTTTAACATCGCTTCCGCCGTTGCCGGCCGCTGCTTAATGCGCTCATACCAGTTGTGCACCGCCGGATAGTTCGCCAGATCGATACGCTGTCGGACATGGCAGTTCACCCAGGGCCAGGCGGCGATGTCGGCGATACTGTAGTGGTCGCCGCCAAGCCACGGGCTGCATCCCAGACGCTGATTTAGCACCCCATACAGTCGTTGGGTTTCCACCTGAAAACGTTCAATAGCGTAGGGCACGGTTTGCGGCGCGGAGTGGGAAAAATGTTGATTTTGCCCCAGCATCGGCCCCAGCCCGCCGACCTGCCAGAACAGCCACTGCAGCGTGACGTAGCGTTCCCGCAGCTCGCCGCTCAGCAGCTTACCGCTTTTTTCCGCCAGATAGAGCAGGATGGCGCCGGACTCGAAAACGCTCAACGGCGCCCCGCCGTCAGCAGGCATGTGGTCGACGATAGCCGGAACTTTATTATTCGGCGAAATCGCCAGAAACTGCGGATGAAATTGTTCCCCTTTGCCGATATCGACCCGAATTAGCCGATAGGCTAGCTCCGCCTCTTCGAGGAACAGGGTGATTTTGTGGCCGTTTGGGGTGGGTGCATAGTAAAGATCGATCATAATATTTCCCGCCGTCGTGGGTCGCAAACTGTTCGAGTATAGGTGAAGCTGCGCCACCCGGGAGAAATTCCGCAAGCGACCCGGCAGCCAGGCGACGAGTCGTCCGCGCTCGAGCAGTGACATCGCCTGTAAGACAGGCTATGTTGGCTTATTGTCCTGTCTACCACCCTTGAGGAAGCTATGAGCCAGCCTGTCATTACCCTGTGGTCCGATGCCGATTTTTTCTCACCGTACGTGATGTCTGTCTATGTCGCTCTGCAGGAAAAAAGCCTGCCTTTTACCCTTAAAACCGTCGACCTGAACCGCGGCGAACATCTGCAGGCGGGCTGGACAGGCTATGCCGCCACCCGTCGCGTACCGCTGCTGGAGGTTGATGATTTCGCGCTAAGTGAGTCTTCGGCGATTACCGAGTATCTGGATGAGCGTTTCGCGCCGCCGGAGTGGGAGCGCATCTACCCGCATGATCTGCAAAAACGAGCCCGCGCCCGGCAGATCCAGGCCTGGCTGCGCAGCGATCTGATGCCAATTCGTGAAGAGCGATCCACCGCCGTGGTGTTTGGCGGGGCGAAAATGCCGGACCTCAGCGAGGCCGGCAGGCAATCTGCGGAAAAGCTGTTTGCCACCGCCACCATGCTACTGGCCCACGGCGGGCAAAATTTATTTGGCGAATGGTCTATTGCCGACGCAGACCTGGCGCTGATGCTCAATCGCCTGGTTCTCAATGGCGATAAGGTACCGGAGGCGCTGGCTGATTATGCGTCTTTCCAGTGGCAGCGGGCCTCAATCCAGCGTTACGTGGCGCTTTCCGCCAAACGCTGAGGCTGATAACCCGCCGCGCTTCCGCTATCATAGAGGCATCGTAACCAGTGGAGATGGAACCTATGAAGCTGATGTTTGCCTCCGATATTCATGGTTCGCTGCCCGCCACGGAACGCGTGCTTGAACGGTTCGCGCAAAGCGGCGCCAGGTGGCTGATCATACTCGGCGATGTGCTCAATCACGGTCCGCGCAACGCGCTGCCTGAGGGGTATGCGCCGGGTGAGGTGGCGGAGCGGTTGAACAGCGTGGCGGAACGCATTGTTGCCGTTCGCGGCAACTGCGACAGCGAAGTGGATCAGATGCTGCTTCGTTTTCCAATGACCGCGCCCTGGCAGCAGGTGCTTAGCGAACGCTATCGCCTGTTTCTGACCCACGGGCATCTCTATAGTCCGGATAATCTGCCGCCGCTGGCCGCTGGCGATGTCCTGGCATATGGCCATACTCATATACCGGTCGCGGAAAAACGCGGCGCAATTTACCTCTTTAATCCCGGCTCAGTGAGTATCCCGAAAGGGGGATATTCCGCCAGCTATGGGCTGCTGGATCAGGGGCGGCTGCAGGTTTTAGCACTCAATGATAATCAGGTTATTGCAGAGGTTGCAATTTACCCGTAATTTAGCCCTCAATCATAAAGACGCGCCGCGAGAGCGCATTTAAAGTAAGGTTTCCTGATGGCGGAACAGAATCATTTGGCAAGCACAGAATGGGTCGATATTGTTAATGAAAACAATGAGGTGATAGCACAGTCCAGCCGCGAGCAAATGCGCGCGCAGTGCCTGCGCCACCGGGCGACCTATATCGTCGTTCATGACGGAATGGGGAAAATTCTGGTGCAGCGACGCACCGAGACAAAAGACTTTCATCCGGGCATGCTGGATGCCACCGCTGGCGGCGTCGTGCAGGCTGATGAGCAGCTGCTGGAATCGGCCCGTCGCGAGGCGGAAGAGGAGTTAGGCATCGCCGGGGTGCCGTTTGCCGATCACGGCCAGTTTTATTACGAAGACAAATTCTGCCGCGTCTGGGGAAGCCTGTTCAGCTGCGTCTCCCACGGGCCGTTCGCCCTGCAGGAAGAAGAGGTCAGCGAGGTGTGCTGGTTAACGCCGGAAGAGATCACCGCCCGCTGCGATGAGTTCACGCCGGACTCCCTGAAAGCGCTGGCGCTGTGGATGACCCGCAACGCCGGTAATGAGTATGATGATGCGGAAGAGAGCGAGCGCGAATAAAGATCGCAAACGCGCGGCAGCAATCGTCGCTCGCCTCCTGACGACAAAAAGGCAGCCATTCGGCTGCCTTTTGCTTTGACTACAGCGGCAGATTACTTCTGCTGCTGAGCCGATTGGATCGCGGTCAGTGCGATGGTATAGACGATATCGTCTACCAGCGCGCCACGGGACAGGTCGTTGACCGGCTTGCGCATACCCTGCAGCATCGGCCCGATGGAGATCAGGTCGGCAGAGCGCTGTACCGCTTTGTACGTGGTGTTACCGGTGTTCAGATCCGGGAAGATGAACACGGTCGCGCGGCCAGCTACCGGTGAGTTCGGCGCTTTGGACTTCGCTACGTCAGCCATCACCGCGGCGTCATACTGCAGCGGGCCGTCGATCATCAGGTCAGGACGTTTTTCCTGCGCCAGACGGGTCGCTTCGCGGACTTTCTCGACATCGCTACCCGCGCCGGAGGTACCGGTGGAGTAGGAGAGCATCGCCACGCGCGGTTCGATGCCGAAGGCAATCGCGGATTCAGCGGACTGAATAGCGATTTCCGCCAGCTGCTCGGCGGTCGGGTCCGGGTTGATCGCGCAGTCGCCGTAAACGTAAACCTGTTCCGGTAGCAGCATGAAGAACACGGAGGAGACCAGCGAGCTGCCCGGCGCGGTTTTGATCAGCTGCAGCGGCGGACGAATGGTGTTGGCAGTGGTGTGAACCGCGCCGGATACCAGACCGTCGACTTCGTCCTGTTCCAGCATCAGGGTGCCGAGAACCACGTTGTCTTCCAGCTGCTCACGCGCGACCGCTTCGGTCATGCCTTTGTTCTTACGCAGTTCGACCAGGCGACCCACATAGCTTTCGCGAACCACTTCCGGATCGACGATTTCAATGCCGGCGCCAAGCTCCACGCCCTGGGCCGCGGCTACGCGGTTGATCTCATCCGGGTTACCCAGCAGGACGCAGGTGGCGATCCCGCGTTCGGCGCAAATCGCCGCCGCTTTCACGGTACGCGGTTCGTCGCCTTCCGGCAGAACGACACGTTTGCCGGCTTTGCGCGCCAGCTCGGTCAGCTGGTAGCGGAAGGCTGGCGGAGAGAGACGGCGGCTGCGCTCGGAGGTCGCGGTCAGCGATTCGATCCAGTCGGCGTTGATGTAGTTGGCCACGTATTCCTGAACTTTCTCGATACGCTCGTGATCGTCAACCGGTACTTCGAGGTTAAAGCTCTGCAGGCTCAGGGAGGTCTGCCAGGTGTTGGTGTTGACCATGAATACCGGCAGGCCGGTCGCGAAAGCGCGTTCACACAGCTTGCTGATGCGCGCGTCCATTTCATAGCCGCCGGTCAGCAGAATGGCGCCGATTTCCACGCCGTTCATTGCCGCCAGGCAGGCCGCAACCAGCACGTCAGGACGGTCTGCGGAGGTAACCAGCAGAGAACCAGGGCGGAAGTGTTCCAGCATGTGCGGGATGCTGCGCGCGCAGAAAGTCACGGATTTCACGCGGCGGGTATTGATATCGCCTTCGTTGATGATGGTCGCATTCAGATGGTGCGCCATGTCGATCGCGCGGGTCGCGATCAGATCGAAGCTCCATGGCACTGCGCCCAGCACCGGCAGCGTGCTGCCTTTCTGCAGCTGAGCCGGGTCAATCTTCACGATTTTTGCTTTCGACGAGTCGTCGAAAATTTCCGACAGGTCAGGACGGGTACGGCCCTGATCGTCGACAGGGGCATTCAGTTTGTTGACGATAACGCCGGTGATGCTGGTATTTTTGGCGCCGCCAAAGCTGTTACGGGTCAGTTCGATACGCTCGTTCAGCTGTTCTGGCGTGTCGGTGCCCTGAGACATCACGAAGACGATTTCAGCGTTCAGCGTTTTGGCGATTTCAAAGTTCAGCGCCTGGGCGAACTGATGCTTACGGGTCGGTACCAGGCCTTCCACCAGCACCACTTCCGCGTCCTGAGTATTCGCGTGGTAGTTGGCAATGATCTCTTCCATCAGCACATCTTTCTGATTGCTGGAGAGCAGAGACTCAACATGGCTCATCTTCAGCGGTTCAGCGGCGGTGGTGGTGGAGGAGCTGGCGCGAACGATGGTGGTGGTCTGGTCTGGGGCATCGCCACCGGAACGCGGCTGGGCGATAGGTTTAAAGACGCTCAGACGAACGCCTTTGCGTTCCATAGCGCGGATCACACCGAGGCTGACGCTGGTCAGACCTACGCTGGTACCGGTAGGAATTAACATGATAGTACGGGACACGGTATATCCTCTTTCGTTACCGCCAGTATCAGGCGGGATACAAAACAGCACCGCCAGCTATCCGTCATATTTCAAGTTGCACGTGCGTTGGCTCTACTTGCTCACCCCGGTGGCGTACGCGCTGTACGCGGCCGGGGTTTTGCTGTGTCGCCGCCTTCCTGCAGCTCGAATTATTGCGGGTCAGGGCTGGCGATGTGGAATTATGCGGTCAGACGGCTGGCGTCTTGCGCGATGACCAGCTCTTCGTTGGTCGGGATAACCACGGCAGGACGTGTGCCTTCTTTGTTGATGAAGCCAGACTTGCCGAAGCGGGCAGCAAGGTTACGCTCATGGTCAACTTCAAAGCCCAGTACGCCCAGTTTGCCCAGCGACAGCTCACGCACCATCGCGGCGTTTTCACCGATACCACCGGTGAAAATAACAGCGTCAAGACGGCCGTCCATCAGCGCGGTGTAGGAACCGATGTATTTCGCCAGGCGGTGGCAGTAAACGTCCATCGCGCGTTTAGCGTCGGCTTTTTCCTGATAGTTGTCTTCCACGTAGCGGCAGTCGCTGGTGACTTCGGTCAGACCCAGCAGGCCGGACTCTTTGGTCAGCATTTTGTTGATCGCGTCAACGCTCATGCCCAGGGTGTCGTGCAGATGGAAGATGATGGCCGGATCGATGTCACCGGAGCGGGTACCCATCACCAGGCCTTCCAGCGGGGTCAGACCCATGGAGGTGTCAACGCATTTACCGTTACGGATAGCGGAAACAGAACCACCGTTGCCGAGGTGGCAGGTGATGATGTTCAGCTCTTCCACCGGCTTGTTCAGGATCTTAGCGGCTTCCTGAGTCACGTAGAAGTGGCTGGTGCCGTGCGCGCCGTAACGACGAACGCCGTGCTCTTTGTACAGGCTGTACGGCAGGGCGTAGAGATAGGATTCTTCCGGCATGGTCTGATGGAACGCCGTATCGAATACAGCCACGTTTTTGTCTTTCAGGTGCGGGAAGGATTTCAGCGCTTCAGCGATGCCGATCAGGTGTGCCGGGTTGTGCAGCGGTGCGAAAGACGCGGCGTCTTTAATACCCTGAATTACGGACTCGTCGATCACCACGGAGCTGGTGTATTTTTCACCGCCGTGTACGATACGGTGGCCGATTGCGGTCAGCTGAGCAGACAGTTCTGGTTTTTGTGCCAGAATAGTGTTAACGATAAAGTTCAGCGCTTCACTGTGCGCGGCGCCCGCGCCTAACTCGGCTTCTTGTTTGCTGCCGTCCATTTTCCATTTGATACGGGCTTCCGGCAGGTGGAAGCATTCCGCTAAACCGGACAGATATTCGTCGCCGTTCACGGCGTCAAGGATAGCAAATTTCAGAGAGGAGCTACCGCAGTTCAGAACCAGTACTAACTTACTCGACATGGAAGTACCTTTTTATGATACGTGGCTAAAAAAACGTCAGTGTGTCATTAGCGTAGCGCAGGATGACCTCGACATTTATGATTAACATCATGCCTTGTTCTGTTTTCGGGCACGATGAGAGAAGTACATTTGATTTTATGCCATTTTGCATAATTTTCAGCCAATGGCAGAATATGCGATAATTTGACTAGCCTGGCAAAGAGTCTAACCGCCCTTTCAGGCGGGCACAGGATACCTGATTGCGGCATCCTTTGCCAAAATCTTTTGAACGATGTCATGCATAGTTGGTGTTTTGCACGAATTTTTTAAGTTTTATATGTAAAGTTGAGGAAAAGCCATGTCGACCCCTGAGAAACGCCCCGTTAGCTTCTTTAGCTTGTTCAACCGCGGGCAGCATTACGCAAAGACCTGGCCTCTCGACAAGCGCCTCGCGCCGGTGTTTATTGAAAACCGCATTATTCGTGCCACCCGCTATGCCATCCGCATCATGCCGCCAATCGCCATTTTTACCCTCTGCTGGCAGATAGCTCTTGGCGGCCAGCTGGGCCCCGCCGTCGCTACCGCGCTGTTTGCGCTGAGCCTGCCGATGCAGGGACTCTGGTGGTTGGGTAAGCGTTCGGTGACGCCGCTGCCGCCCTCCATTCTTAACTGGTTCTATGAAGTGCGCGGTAAACTGCAGGAGGCGGGGCAGGCGCTGGCACCGGTCGAAGGCAAGCCCGATTATCAGGCGCTGGCTGACACGCTTAAGCGCGCCTTCAAACAACTAGATAAAACTTTCCTTGATGATTTGTAATTCACTACGGAAAACGCATATAAAAGAAGGCGCATGATTTATGCGCCTTCTTTATTTCACGCCCTACCGTGCTACAGGAGTCACAACATGGAAATGACCAATGCGCAGCGTCTGATTTTATCCAATCAGTACAAAATGATGACGATGCTCGACCCGGATAATGCAGAACGCTACCGTCGTCTGCAAACCATCATAGAGCGAGGGTATGGGCTACAGATGCGTGAACTGGACCGCGAGTTTGGCCAGTTGACGGAAGAAACCTGCCGTACCGTTATTGATATCATGGAGATGTACCACGCGCTGCACGTCTCCTGGACCAACCTGAAAGACGCGGCGGGTATCGATGAACGCCGGGTCACCTTCCTCGGATTTGATGCCGCCACCGAAGCGCGTTATCTCGGCTATGTGCGTTTTATGGTCAACGTTGAAGGCCGCTACAGCCATTTTGACGCCGGTACCCATGGCTTTAACTCGCAGACTCCGATGTGGGAGAAATATCAGCGGATGCTGAGCGTCTGGCACGCTTGCCCGCGCCAGTATCATCTGAGCAGTAATGAAATTAATCAAATTATCAACGCCTGAGGGAGGTGCCCGTGCAGTGTAAAGGTTTCCTGTTCGATTTAGACGGGACGCTGGTGGATTCCTTGCCGGTGGTGGAGCGTTCATGGTGCAAGTGGGGGGATCGTTTCGCCATTGACCATGATGAAATTCTCAGTTTTATTCACGGCAAGCAGGCCATTACCTCCATTCGCCATTTTATGCCGGGGCGCAGCGAGGAGGATATCCAGGCCGAATTTCGCTACCTCGAGCAGATAGAAGCCACTGATATTGAGGGTATCGTCGCGCTGCCGGGGGCATTAGCCCTGCTGAATACGCTCAATGAGGCCGGGATCCCGTGGGCGATTGTCACCTCCGGCTCGATTCCGGTTGCCCACGCGCGTCACCGCGCGGCGGGCCTGCCGATGCCTGAGGTGTTCGTCACCGCCGAGCAGGTGAAACACGGCAAACCGGCGCCGGACGCCTATCTGCTGGGCGCCGAGCGGCTGGGTCTGCCTGCCGGGGAGTGCGCGGTGGTGGAAGATGCGCCGGCGGGGCTCCTCTCCGGACTGGCGGCCGGCTGTCGCACTATCGCGGTCAACGTGCCCGCCGATGCCCCTCGCCTGGATGAAGCCGACCTCGTGCTGAGCAGCCTGGAAGATCTGGTGGTTGAACGCCAGACTGACGGCGTGGTAAATGTGCGTCTTAAAGCGTAAACCCATGATTTCGCCCCGCGTCGTCGGGGCTTTTTTATGCCACTATGTCGACTCCCACTTGTGACAAGGAAACGTTGTGAACGGTGAATTGATTTGGGTTTTATCCCTCCTGGCCATTGCGGTTGTGCTGTTTGCTACCGGCAAGGTGCGCATGGATGCTATCGCCCTGATGGTCATTGTCGCCTTTGTCCTCAGCGGAACGCTGACGTTAAATGAAGCTTTTTCCGGATTCAGCGATCCTAACGTGATCCTGATTGCCGCCCTGTTTATTATCGGCGATGGCCTGGTGCGCACCGGAGTCGCCACCAAAATGGGGGCATGGCTGGTGAGCGTGGCGGGGAACAGCGAAACCAAGATGCTGATCTACCTGATGCTCACCGTCGCCGGTCTGGGCGCGTTTATGAGCTCCACCGGGGTGGTCGCCATTTTCATCCCGGTGGTACTTAGCGTCTCGGCGCGGATGAATACCTCGCCATCGCGGCTGATGATGCCGCTGAGCTTCGCCGGGCTTATCAGCGGGATGATGACCCTGGTGGCGACGCCGCCCAACCTGGTGGTCAACAGTGAATTGCTGCGCGAGGGACTGCACGGCTTCAGCTTTTTCAGCGTCACGCCGATTGGCCTGGTGGTGCTGATCCTGGGCATCGTCTATATGCTGGCGATGCGCTTTACGCTGAAGACGGATAATGGCGACTCCGCACGCGATGGGCGAAAAAGAAGCACCTTCCGCGATTTGATCCGCGAATATCACCTCACCGGCCGCGCTCGCCGGCTGGCCATCCGCCCGGGTTCGCCGATGATCGGTCAGCGGCTGGATGATTTAAAGCTGCGTGAGCGCTACTGCGCCAACGTGATCGGCGTTGAACGCTGGCGGCGGTTCCGCCGGGTAATTGTCAACGTCAACGGGGTATCGGAATTTCGCGCCCGCGACGTCCTGCTAATCGATATGTCCGCCTCCGATGTCGATTTACGCCAGTTCTGCGGCGAGCAAATGCTTGAGCCGATGGTGCTGCGCGGCGAGTATTTTGCCGATCAGGCGCTGGATGTGGGGATGGCGGAGGTGGCGCTGATCCCGGATTCAGAGATGATGGGCAAAACGGTGCGTGAGATAGCCTTCCGCACCCGGTTTGGTCTCAATATCGTCGGCATGAAGCGCGATGGCAAAGCGATGGATGGTTCGGTGGTCGACGAGCCGCTGCAGCTCGGCGATATCCTGCTGGTGGTCGGCAACTGGCGGCAAATTGCCCTGCTGGCGAAGCGCGGCCGGGATTTCGTGGTACTCAATATGCCGGTTGAGGTCGATGACGCTTCGCCGGCCCACAGCCAGGCTCCGCATGCGATTTTCTGCCTGGTGCTGATGGTAGCCCTGATGCTCACCGATGAAATTCCCAACCCGATTGCCGCGATTATCGCCTGTCTGCTGATGGGCAAATTCCGCTGCATCAATGCCGAAAGCGCCTACAAGGCGATCCACTGGCCGAGCATTATTTTGATTGTTGGGATGATGCCGTTTGCCCTGGCGCTGCAAAAAACCGGCGGGGTGGATCTGGTGGTGAAGGGACTGATGGATGTCGCCGGAGGAGAGGGGCCTTATCTGATGCTCGGCTGCCTGTTCATGATGTGCGCGGCGATTGGGCTGTTTATCTCAAACACCGCCACGGCGGTGCTGATGGCGCCTATTGCCTTAGCGGCGGCGAAGTCAATGGGCGTCTCTCCCTATCCTTTTGCCATGGTGGTGGCGATGGCGGCTTCGGCGGCGTTTATGACCCCGGTCTCCTCGCCGGTTAACACCCTGGTGCTTGGCCCGGGCAAGTACTCATTTAGCGATTTTGTCAAAATAGGCGTGCCCTTTACCATACTGGTGATGGTGGTCTGCGTCCTGCTGATCCCGGTACTGTTTCCGTTTTAAGATATTCTGGCCGGGTAGAGCACAACCGCCGCCCGGCCAGAACCTTACAGCGGCGAATCCTGGCTAATTTCGTCCAGCGACAGCTGGAAGCTTGGGACGAACACCTGCATAAAGTAATCCATCTCCGCGCTGCGCCGCGATGCCAGGGTCTTTTCCAGCCGACCTTTGGCCAGCAGAAATTCGTTATTGCCTGCAGACAGCTCTTCGAGGCACTTCAGGTAAGCGCAGAGGGCGTCAGCCTGTTTGACGATCGACTGCTCTTCCTCACTGTAGTGATGCTCATCAATCAGCGGCTCGAAAATATCGCGCAGCTCGTCAGGGACCATCTCCACCAGCTTTTGCTGAGCAATTTTTTCAATCGCCTTATATTCCTGGGCAATCTGCGAATTGAAATATTTCACCGGAGTAGGGAGGTCGCCAGTTAGTACTTCCGAGGCGTCATGGTACATCGCCAGCAGGGCGATACGCTCGGCGTTGACCTGGCCGCCAAATTTGCGGTTTTTAATCGCCGCCAGCGCGTGGGCGACCATCGCCACCTGCAGGCTGTGTTCGGAGACATTTTCGGTGCGCACGTTGCGCATCAGCGGCCAGCGGTTAATCAGTTTCAGGCGGGAGAGGTGGGCAAAGAAATGACTCTGACTCATAGGGACCCTTAATCAGTGACAACATCGGGTTCCATTGTGCGCAGGGATCGCCGCCGGATGCAAATGCCGGCGGCGGCGCGATTAAAGCTGATGGTAGCCGGAGAGGAAGCGGCCAAAGCGGGAGATAGCCATCTCCAGGTCGTCTTCGCGCGGCAGGGTCACGATGCGTACGTGATCCGGCCACGGCCAGTTAAAGGCGGTGCCCTGCACCAGCAGGACTTTCTCCTGCAGCAGGAAGTCGAGCACCATTTTCTGGTCGTCATGAATATTGAAGCGTTTGGCATCGATTTTCGGGAACATATACAGCGCGCCTTTTGGCTTCACGCAGGAGACGCCCGGAATATCGTTGATAAGCTCCCAGGCGCGGTTGCGTTGTTCATACAGGCGTCCGCCGGGGATGATGAATTCGCTGATGCTCTGATAGCCGCCCAGCGCCGTCTGGATAGCATGCTGGGCCGGCACGTTGGCGCAAAGACGCATTGAAGCCAGCATCTCCAGCCCTTCGATATAGCCCTTCGCGTGTTTTTTCGGGCCATTCAACACCATCCAGCCCTGACGGAAGCCGGCAACGCGGTAGGTTTTCGACAATCCGTTAAAGGTCACCGTCAGCAGGTCCGGCGCCAGGGCGGCAATAGAGTGATGCTGGGCTTCGTCGTAGAGGATCTTGTCGTAAATTTCATCGGCGAAAATGATCAGATTATGCTGACGAGCGATCTCCACGATCTCCTGCAGCAATTCTTTGGAATAGACCGCGCCGGTGGGGTTGTTAGGGTTAATGATCACGATCCCGCGGGTGCGCGGTGTGATTTTTGCGCGGATGTCGTCCAGATCCGGGAACCAGTCAGAGGATTCGTCACACAGATAGTGCACCGCTTTGCCGCTGGAAAGCGACACCGCCGCCGTCCACAGCGGGTAGTCCGGGGCGGGAACCAGCATCTCATCGCCGCTGTTTAACAGCGCCTGCATCGCCTGCACAATCAGCTCGGACACGCCGTTGCCGATATAGATGTCTTCCACCGTGACATCGCGCATACCCCGGGCCTGGTAATGCTGCATGATAGCTTTACGCGCCGAGTACAATCCTTTCGAATCGCAGTAACCCTGGGCGGTAGGCAAATTGCGGATGACGTCGACGAGGATCTCGTCAGGGGCCTCGAAGCCGAATGGCGCCGGGTTGCCGATGTTCAGTTTCAGAACCTTATTGCCTTCTTCTTCAAGACGTTTGGCTTCTTTCAGAACCGGGCCGCGGATGTCATAACAGACGTTCTCTAACTTGCTGGATTTTTCGATGGGGGACATGAATCTTGACCTTTTAGCTGTTATCGCCACTCCCTGCCGTGGAAGTCAGCACGGAACAATGTACTCCCCCTCCCCGCTGTTTTGAAGGCTTTGCAGGAGAAGATTTTGCTAACGCCGGATTTTAAGTGCAATTGATTTATCTACCGATTGCGGATTTGGTCTGTAGCTTATGCCTTTTTATGTCGATTTTTTGGTCTTAAATATAGATTTAATAGCGATTTTGCCATCATTTATCTCGTTTGTTTGCCCGGTAATATGGGGAGGGAGAAGGGGGAGTCGCTAAAAAAACGCTATCCTGCATACAAGCGCGATTGGCTTGTAATTTTGATGTTAAATAATTTTAATAAAAAACAGCGTGCGACCACATTATTATTATTTTTAGCGGGTAATAATCTGAGGTTTGTTAATTAATATAAAATGTTGAAAAAAATTTAAAATTGTCTCAGTTAATCCTTATTAAGGCTTATAAAAAGGAGGGGGATAGGTTAGAATATCACCGTTAATATCCGTGTTAACCGCCAAGAACTGCGGTTGCATTGAGAATTAATATATTGTTATTACAGGATTTTATTGTTCCTTTTCTGCCGGAAAGTTACGTCAGAAGAGCGATTTTCTCAGCATCACTGACCGGGTTCCCGCGGCGACGTATGGCGCCTGGCTGGTCGTGGTAATAAATAATAATGAGAAATACGAACAATATATTACTCCGCAGTTCTGCGCATTTGCCCAGACGAGTACTTTGGCATGTAATAACGTTCGTCCAGTTGTTTATCCGCCGTCAGACGGTGAGCACGAGGCTCAGGGAATAGCCGGAAACCTGGCGTAAAGCATCAACAAGGCAGGTCAGCGTTAGCCACCTGTAAGTGAAGAAAGATGATTAATACAACACGTCCCATACTCAACCTCGATCTCGATCTGCTGCGTACCTTTGTCGCGGTCGCTGATTTGAACACTTTTGCCGCCGCCGCCGCCGCAGTGTGTCGTACTCAGTCCGCGGTCAGTCAGCAAATGCAACGCCTGGAACAGCTGGTGGGCAAAGAGCTTTTCGCCCGCCACGGCCGCAATAAGCTGCTGACCGAGCAGGGGATCCAGCTGCTGGGCTATGCCCGCAAAATTCTCCGTTTTAACGATGAAGCCTGTATGTCGCTGATGTATGGCAGCCTGCAGGGGGCTCTGAGCATCGGCGCGTCAGAAGAAACGGCTGACACCATCCTGCCGTTTTTGTTAAACCGCATCGGCTGTTTCTATCCCAGAATGACGTTGGAGATCAAAGTTCACCCCCATGCCGCCATCATGGAGATGTTGGCCGAGGGGCTGGTCGATCTGGCGTTGACCACCCATCAGCCTCCCGGCTTTACCTCTTTTACCCTGAGAACATCACCTACTCTCTGGTATTGTGCAGCGGAATATGTGCTGGCGAAGGGGGAATCTATCCCCCTGATCCTGCTCGAAGAGCCAAGCCCATTCCGCCAGGATATTATCGCCGCGCTGGAAACTGCTCGCGTCAGTTGGCATCTGGCCCACGGAGCTTCCTCGCTATCGGGCGTGAAAGCGGCGGTGAAGGCCGGGCTGGGCGTGACGGCGCGCCCGGTCGAAATGATGAGCCCGGATCTACGCGTGGCTGGCATCAGTGAGGGGTTACCGGCGTTGCCGGACACCCGGTACGTCGTCAGCTGCAATCCGCGGACGGTGAGCGAACTGCCGCAGGCGATTTTTCAGTCTCTGAGTCAGGAGATCCATCCCTGGGAAACGGGCACAGCACTTACTCCGGAAGAGGGAGGGAATACCTTGGTTTTGTAAGGGTATTCTTGCTAACAAAGATCACAAAAACTGGTAACAGAATGTAAGTGCCCAAAAAGAGCCTCAGGAGTTGGTTTCCCGCCTGGCGGCTCTTTTTTTTGCACTCTTATTGATGTTTTGAATCTTTTTTGTATTTCTTTGCAGAAAAATCAGCGTATTGGCGTGACAAGGCGCTCAGCTTGTCGACTTTTCCCTGCACTTTCAACACTTCCTGCTAATGTTAAAAAACCGGATGGATTGTTGCCGATTTCCTGGGGTAATTAACAAAACCGTGTCGCAGATCAAGAAAATACCCCTCTTTGGGGGGAGGAATCGAGGCTAAATCCTGTCAAAATAGAAGGGATTTTTGATTTACGACGGAAACGGACACGATTCAACAACACTAAAACCGAACAGTATGCAAGGTTATTTCGCAGAAAAGGGCATTTAATGTTAATGAAAAGATTCCAATGTAAATTAATGTTATGAAAACTTTTGTTAAAGTTGACAAAAGGTTAAAGAAAGGGGTAAAAAGCCACGGCATCTGGGCTTCTCACATCGACCAGGGACGCTTTTTTGCACGGTTATTTTTTATTCCTCCCGTGAAACGCTGTGGCGTTCATCTGCCAGTAAGAGCAGAGGGTTTTGGCGCTACACTTTTTTGGTTAAGCAATGCGTATGTCAACATCCACTGAAGTCATCGCTCATCATTGGGCATTCGCTATATTTCTCATCATCGCTATCGGCCTGTGCTGCCTCATGCTCGTCGGCGGCTGGTACCTTGGCGGTCGCGCGCGCGCGCGTAGTAAAAACACGCCGTTTGAATCGGGGATCGACTCCGTCGGTTCGGCCCGCTTACGTCTTTCTGCGAAGTTTTATCTGGTTGCCATGTTCTTCGTTATCTTCGACGTGGAAGCCCTGTATCTCTACGCATGGTCGACCTCTATCCGCGAGAGCGGCTGGGTCGGCTTTGTGGAAGCCGCAATTTTCATTTTAGTGCTACTGGCTGGTCTGGTTTATCTCGTTCGCATCGGCGCACTGGACTGGACGCCTGCGCGTTCCCGTCGCACGCTGGTTAACCCGGAAACAGACAGTCCCACTAACCGTCATATGCAGTAAAAGCGAGGCAATAAGATGGATTATACGCTCACCCGCATAGATCCTAACGGTGAGAACGACCGTTACCCCCTGCAGAAACAGGAGATCGTTACCGATCCTCTGGAGCAGGAAGTCAATAAAAGCGTGTATATGGGGAAACTCGAACACGCGCTGCATGACATGGTGAACTGGGGCCGTAAGAACTCAATTTGGCCGTACAACTTCGGCCTTTCTTGCTGTTATGTGGAAATGGTGACGTCATTCACTGCGGTGCATGACGTTGCGCGTTTTGGGGCAGAAGTTCTGCGCGCCTCTCCGCGTCAGGCGGACCTGATGGTGGTCGCGGGAACCTGCTTTACCAAAATGGCGCCGGTTATTCAGCGTCTCTACGATCAGATGCTGGAGCCGAAGTGGGTGATCTCCATGGGCGCCTGCGCCAACTCAGGCGGGATGTACGACATCTATTCCGTCGTCCAGGGCGTGGATAAATTCATTCCGGTCGATGTGTACATCCCGGGCTGCCCGCCGCGTCCGGAGGCCTATATGCAGGCGCTGATGCTGCTGCAGGAGTCCATTGGTAAAGAACGTCGTCCGCTCTCATGGGTGGTTGGCGATCAGGGCGTTTATCGCGCCAATATGCAGTCGGAACGCGAGCGTAAACGCGGCGAACGTATTGCAGTGACCAATCTGCGGACGCCGGACGAGATTTAATTTGCGCCTGCGGGCGGGAGAACCACTTCGCAAATCAATCTACAACAGCGCGAAGTCTCGCCGGCAGTCACCACGGACCTTTTGCAATGGTGAACAATATGACCGATTTAACCGCGCATGACGCCGCACCAGCCTGGCAAACCCGCGATCACCTTGATGACCCGGTGATTGGCGAACTGCGCAACCGCTTTGGGCCGGATGCCTTTACCGTTCAGCCAACCCGTACCGGCGTACCGGTGGTATGGGTGAAGCGTGAACAGCTGCTGGAGGTGGGTGATTTCCTGAAGAAATTGCCGAAGCCTTACGTGATGCTGTTTGACCTGCACGGCATGGACGAACGTCTGCGCACGCACCGCGATGGCCTGCCCGCCGCGGATTTTTCCGTTTTCTATCACCTGATCTCTATCGATCGCAACCGCGACATCATGCTCAAGGTGGCGCTGTCGGAAAACGATCTGCATCTGCCGACCTTCACCAAACTGTTCCCCAACGCCAACTGGTATGAGCGTGAAACCTGGGAAATGTTTGGCATTACCTTCGATGGTCACCCGAACCTGCGTCGCATCATGATGCCGCCGACCTGGGAAGGTCACCCGCTGCGTAAAGATTATCCGGCGCGTGCCACCGAGTTCGACCCGTTTGAGCTGACCAAAGCCAAACAGGATCTGGAGATGGAGGCGCTGACCTTTAAACCGGAAGAGTGGGGCATGAAGCGCGGCACCGACAACGAGGACTTCATGTTCCTCAACCTCGGTCCGAACCACCCATCGGCGCATGGTGCGTTCCGCATTATTCTGCAACTGGACGGCGAAGAGATCGTCGACTGCGTACCGGATATCGGTTATCACCACCGCGGCGCCGAGAAGATGGGCGAGCGTCAGTCCTGGCACAGCTACATCCCGTATACCGACCGTATTGAATATCTCGGCGGCTGCGTCAACGAGATGCCGTACGTGCTGGCGGTGGAAAAACTGGCTGGGATCACCGTACCGGATCGCGTGAACGTGATCCGCGTGATGCTCTCCGAGCTGTTCCGCATCAACAGCCACCTGCTGTATATCTCGACCTTTATTCAGGACGTCGGCGCGATGACGCCGGTCTTCTTCGCCTTTACCGATCGGCAGAAAATTTACGATCTGGTGGAAGCGATTACCGGGTTCCGTATGCACCCGGCGTGGTTCCGCATCGGCGGCGTTGCGCACGATCTGCCGCGTGGCTGGGATCGCCTGCTGCGTGAGTTCCTCGAGTGGATGCCGAAGCGTCTGGACTCCTATGAGAAGGCCGCCCTGCGCAACACCATTCTGAAAGGCCGTTCCGTCGGCGTGGCAGCCTATACCGCCAAAGAGGCGCTGGAGTGGGGCACCACCGGCGCAGGCCTGCGCGCCACCGGTATCGACTTCGACGTGCGTAAATGGCGTCCTTACTCTGGCTATGAAAACTTCGACTTCGAAGTCCCGACCGGGGGGGGCGTCTCAGACTGCTACACCCGCGTGATGCTGAAAGTAGAAGAGCTGCGCCAGAGTCTGCGCATTCTTCAGCAGTGCCTCGATAACATGCCGGAAGGCCCGTTCAAAGCGGATCACCCGCTGACCACGCCGCCGCCGAAAGAGCGCACGCTGCAGCATATCGAAACCCTGATCACCCACTTCCTGCAGGTATCGTGGGGCCCGGTGATGCCGGCCAACGAATCTTTCCAGATGATTGAGGCGACCAAAGGGATCAACAGTTACTACCTGACCAGCGACGGCAGCACCATGAGCTACCGTACCCGCGTGCGTACGCCGAGCTTTGCGCACCTGCAGCAGATCCCGTCGGCGATCCGCGGCAGCCTGGTATCCGACCTGATCGTCTATCTGGGTAGTATCGATTTTGTTATGTCAGACGTGGACCGCTAATTATGCACGAGAATCAACAACCACAAACCGAGGCTTTTGAGCTGAGTGCGGCAGAGCGTGAGGCTATTGAGCACGAGAAGCACCACTACGAAGACCCGCGTGCGGCGTCCATCGAAGCGCTGAAAATCGTTCAGAAACAGCGCGGCTGGGTGCCGGATGGCGCGATCTACGCCATCGCCGATGTGCTGGGGATCCCGGCCAGCGACGTGGAAGGCGTGGCGACGTTCTACAGCCAGATTTTCCGCCAGCCGGTTGGCCGTCACGTGATCCGCTACTGCGACAGCGTGGTATGCCACATCACCGGCTATCAGGGTATTCAGGCCGCCATTGAGAAGAAACTGAATATCAAGCCGGGGCAGACCACCTTTGATGGCCGCTTTACCCTGCTGCCGACCTGCTGCCTGGGTAACTGCGACAAGGGACCGACCATGATGATTGATGAGGATACTCACAGCCATCTGACGCCGGAGGCAATTCCTGACCTGCTGGAGCAGTACAAATGAAAACCGTAATTCGTACTGCGGAAACGCATCCGCTCACCTGGCGCCTGCGCGACGACAAGCAGCCGGTGTGGCTGGACGAGTATCGCAGTAAAAATGGCTATGAAGGGGCGCGTAAAGCCCTGACCGGGATGGCCCCGGATGAGATTGTCACGGCGGTAAAAGACGCTGGCCTGAAAGGGCGCGGCGGCGCGGGCTTCTCTACTGGTCTGAAGTGGAGCCTGATGCCGAAAGACGAATCCATGAACATCCGTTACCTGCTGTGTAACGCCGATGAAATGGAGCCGGGCACCTATAAAGACCGCCTGCTGATGGAGCAGCTGCCGCACCTGCTGGTGGAAGGCATGCTGATCTCCGCGTTTGCGCTGAAAGCGTACCGCGGCTACATCTTCCTGCGCGGAGAATATATTGAAGCGGCCCAGCATCTGCGTCGCGCGATTGCCGAAGCCACCGAAGCGGGTCTGTTGGGGAAAAACATCCTCGGCACCGGGTTTGACTTCGAGCTGTTCGTGCACACCGGGGCAGGGCGCTATATCTGCGGCGAAGAGACGGCGCTGATCAACTCCCTGGAAGGCCGCCGCGCCAACCCGCGATCCAAGCCGCCGTTCCCGGCGAGCTCCGGCGTCTGGGGCAAGCCGACCTGCGTCAACAACGTAGAAACCCTGTGCAACGTGCCAGCGATCCTCGCCAACGGCGTCGAGTGGTACCAGAACATTTCCACCAGCAAAGATGCTGGCACCAAGCTGATGGGCTTCTCCGGCCGGGTGAAGAATCCGGGCGTCTGGGAGCTGCCGTTCGGCACCACTGCCCGCGAGATCCTCGAAGATTACGCCGGCGGTATGCGCGATGGCCTGAAGTTTAAAGCCTGGCAACCGGGCGGAGCAGGGACCGACTTCCTCACCGAAGCGCACCTCGATCTGCCGATGGAATTCGAAAGCATTGGTAAAGCGGGCAGCCGTCTGGGCACCTCGCTGGCGATGGCCGTTGACCACGAGATCAACATGGTCTCGCTGGTGCGCAACCTTGAAGAGTTCTTTGCCCGCGAGTCCTGCGGCTGGTGTACGCCGTGCCGCGATGGTCTGCCGTGGAGCGTGAAGATCCTGCGCGCCCTGGAGCGCGGCGAAGGCCAGCCTGGCGATATCGAAACCCTTGAGCAACTGTGTCGATTCCTGGGCCCGGGTAAAACCTTCTGCGCGCACGCGCCGGGCGCGGTCGAGCCGCTACAGAGCGCGATTAAATATTTCCGCGAAGAATTCGAGGCTGGCATTAAGCAGCAGTTCAGCAATACCCATGCAATCAACGGGATTCAGCCGAACCTGCTTAAGACGCGCTGGTAATCTAAAGGTTTTTTATTTTTGGAAGCACGCAAATGGCTACGATTCATGTAGACGGCAAAGAATACGAGGTCAACGGGGCGGACAACCTGCTAGAGGCTTGTCTCTCTCTTGGTCTTGATATTCCCTACTTTTGCTGGCACCCGGCGCTAGGGAGCGTCGGTGCTTGCCGCCAGTGTGCGGTGAAGCAATATCAGAACGCGGAAGACACGCGTGGTCGCCTGGTGATGTCCTGTATGACTCCGGCATCCGACGGCACCTTTATTTCTATCGACGACAGCGAAGCGAAGCAGTTCCGCGAAAGCGTGGTGGAGTGGTTGATGACTAACCACCCGCACGACTGCCCGGTCTGCGAAGAGGGCGGCAACTGCCACCTGCAGGATATGACGGTGATGACCGGTCATAGCTTCCGCCGCTATCGTTTCACCAAGCGTACCCACCGCAATCAGGATCTGGGGCCGTTTATTTCGCACGAAATGAACCGCTGCATCGCCTGCTACCGCTGCGTGCGCTACTACAAAGATTATGCCGACGGCACCGATCTGGGCGTCTATGGCGCGCACGACAACGTCTACTTCGGCCGCCCGGAAGATGGCACCCTGGAGAGCGAGTTCTCCGGCAACCTGGTGGAAGTCTGCCCTACCGGCGTCTTCACCGACAAAACCCACTCCGAGCGCTATAACCGTAAGTGGGACATGCAGTTTGCGCCGAGCATCTGCCAGCAGTGTTCCATCGGCTGTAACATCAGCCCGGGCGAACGCTATGGCGAGTTGCGTCGTATCGAAAACCGCTATAACGGTACCGTGAACCGCTACTTCCTCTGCGACCGCGGTCGTTTCGGCTATGGCTACGTGAACCTGAAAGACCGTCCGCGTCAGCCGGTACAGCGCCGCGGCGACGATCTGATCACCCTTAACGCCGAGCAGGCGATGCAGGGGGCGGCGGATATCCTGCGCCAGTCGAAGAAAGTGATCGGCATTGGCTCCCCGCGCGCCAGCATTGAAAGCAACTTCGCGCTGCGCGAGCTGGTGGGCGCCGACAACTTCTATAGCGGCATCGCCAAAGGCGAACAAGCGCGCCTGCAGATGATGCTGAAAGTGCTGCGCGAGGGCGGGATCCACACGCCAAGCCTGCGCGATATCGAATCCTACGATGCGGTACTGGTGCTGGGCGAAGACATTACCCAGACCGGCGCGCGCGTGGCCCTGGCGGTACGCCAGGCAGTGAAAGGGAAAGCACGCGAAATGGCGGCGGCGCAGAAAGTGGCCGACTGGCAGATCGCCGCGATCCTCAACATCGGCCAGCGCGCCAAGCACCCGCTATTCGTCACCAACGTCGATGACACCCGCCTGGATGACATCGCGGCGTGGACCTACCGCGCGCCGGTAGAAGATCAGGCGCGTCTCGGCTTTGCTATTGCCCATGCGCTGGACGACAGCGCGCCGGCGGTTGACGGCCTGAGCCAGGACCTGCAGGGTAAAGTCGACGTTATCGTTCAGGCGCTGGCCGGGGCGAAAAAACCGCTGATCATCTCCGGGACCAACGCCGGCAGCATGGAGATCATCCAGGCCGCCGCTAACGTGGCGAAAGCTCTGAAAGGCCGCGGCGCCGATGTCGGGGTGACCATGGTCGCCCGGGCGGTTAACAGCGTCGGACTGGGCATGATCGGCGGCGGCTCGCTTGAAGAGGCGCTGGACGAACTGGAAAGCGGCGCCGCAGACGCGGTTATCGTGCTGGAAAACGACCTTCACCGTCATGCTTCCGCCGCGCGCGTTGACGCTGCGCTGGCGAAAGCGCCGCTGGTGATGGTGGTGGATCATCAGCGTACCGCGATTATGGACAAAGCGCACCTGGTGCTCTCCGCAGCAAGCTTTGCGGAAAGCGACGGTACCGTGGTGAACAACGAAGGTCGCGCCCAGCGTTTCTTCCAGGTTTACGATCCGGCTTACTACGACGCGAAAACCGTAATGCTGGAAAGCTGGCGCTGGCTGCATTCGCTGCACAGCACCGTCAACAACCGTCAGGTTGACTGGACTCAGCTGGACCACGTCATTGATGCGGCGATTGCCGCGCTGCCGCAGCTGGCGGGCATTAAAGACGCCGCGCCGGATGCGACCTTCCGCATTCGCGGCCAGAAGCTGGCGCGTGAACCGCACCGCTACAGCGGCCGCACGGCGATGCGCGCTAACATCAGCGTGCACGAGCCGCGTCAGCCGCAGGATAAAGACACGATGTTCGCCTTCTCCATGGAAGGGAACAACCAGCCGTCCGCCCCGCGTTCGCAGATCCCGTTCGCCTGGGCGCCGGGCTGGAACTCCCCGCAGGCATGGAACAAGTTCCAGGATGAAGTGGGCGGGAAACTGCGCCACGGCGATCCGGGCGTTCGTCTGTTTGAAGCGTCCGCCAGCGGACTGGAGTACTTCACGGCGGTGCCGGCCAGCTTCCAGGCGGAAGAGGGCAAATGGCGAATTGCGCCGTACTATCATCTGTTCGGCAGCGATGAGCTGTCTCAGCGCGCGCCGGTGTTCCAGAGCCGGATGCCTGAGCCGTACATCAAGCTGAACCCGGCGGATGCCGCGAAGCTTGGCGTCAACCCAGGGGCAATGCTCTCCTTTAGCGTGGAAGGCCAGACCCTGCGTCTGCCGCTGGTTATCTCTGAAGGCCTGACCGCGGGACAGGTTGGCTTACCGATGGGCATGCCGGGCATTGCGCCGGTGCTGACCGGATCGCGTATTGATTCACTGCAGGAGGCGAAAGCATGAGCTGGTTAACGCCGGATCTTATCGACATTCTGTTAAGCATCCTGAAGGCCGTGGTCATTCTGCTGGTGGTTGTCACCTGCGGCGCGTTCATGAGCTTCGGCGAGCGTCGTCTGCTCGGCTTGTTCCAGAACCGCTACGGACCTAACCGCGTCGGCTGGGGCGGTTCGCTGCAGCTGGTCGCCGACATGATCAAGATGTTCTTTAAAGAGGACTGGATCCCGCGCTTCTCCGATCGCGTGATCTTTACTCTGGCGCCGGTTATCGCCTTTACCTCGCTGCTGCTGGCCTTCGCTATCGTGCCGGTTAGCCCGACGTGGGTGGTGGCCGACCTGAACATCGGCATCCTCTTCTTCCTGATGATGGCAGGCCTGGCGGTCTACGCGGTGCTGTTCGCCGGTTGGTCGAGCAATAACAAATACTCGCTGCTGGGGGCGATGCGTGCTTCCGCGCAGACCCTGAGCTACGAAGTGTTTCTCGGTCTCTCCCTGATGGGCGTGGTGGCGCAGGCGGGGTCATTCAATATGACCGATATCGTTAACAACCAGGCGCATCTGTGGAACGTTATCCCGCAGTTCTTCGGCTTCGTGACTTTCGCCATCGCCGGCGTGGCGGTATGTCACCGTCACCCGTTCGACCAGCCGGAAGCGGAGCAGGAACTGGCCGATGGTTACCACATTGAATATTCCGGCATGAAATTCGGTCTGTTCTTCGTCGGGGAATACATCGGTATCGTCACCGTTTCAGCGCTGATCGTCACGCTGTTCTTCGGCGGCTGGAATGGCCCGTGGTTACCTCCTTTCATCTGGTTCGCGCTGAAAACCGCGTTCTTCATGATGATGTTCATTTTGATCCGCGCATCATTACCGCGTCCGCGCTATGACCAGGTAATGTCCTTTGGCTGGAAGGTATGCCTGCCGTTAACGCTGGTCAACTTGTTGGTAACGGCGGCTGTCATTCTCTGGCAGGCGCAATAAGGGGTGAATTGAACATGACCTTAAAAGAATTATTGGTGGGGTTCGGCACCCAGGTCCGTAGTATCTGGATGATTGGCCTGCATGCCTTCGCCAAACGTGAAACCCGGATGTATCCGGAAGAGCCGGTCTACCTGCCGCCGCGCTATCGCGGCCGCATCGTGCTGACCCGCGATCCGGACGGTGCAGAGCGCTGCGTCGCCTGTAACCTGTGTGCGGTAGCCTGCCCGGTGGGCTGTATCTCGCTGCAGAAAGCAGAGACGGTAGACGGCCGCTGGTATCCGGAGTTCTTCCGCATCAACTTCTCACGCTGCATCTTCTGCGGCCTGTGCGAAGAAGCGTGCCCGACCACGGCGATCCAGTTGACCCCGGACTTCGAGCTGGGTGAATACAAGCGTCAGGATCTGGTGTACGAAAAAGAGGATCTGCTGATTTCCGGTCCGGGCAAATACCCGGAATATAACTTCTACCGGATGGCGGGTATGGCAATCGACGGCAAAGATAAGGGCGAAGCGGAAAATGAAGCTAAGCCAATCGACGTCAAGAGCCTGTTACCGTAAGGAGAGGGGCAATGGAATTCGCTTTTTATATCTGTGGCCTGATAGCCATCCTCGCAACCTTGCGGGTCGTCACCCACACCAATCCGGTGCATGCGCTGCTGTACCTGATTATTTCGCTGCTGGCGATTGCCGGGGTGTTCTTCTCGCTGGGCGCGTACTTCGCCGGAGCGCTGGAAATCATCGTCTACGCCGGGGCCATTATGGTGCTGTTCGTCTTCGTGGTGATGATGCTCAACCTGGGCGGCACCGAGATCGAACAGGAGCGCAAGTGGCTGCAGCCGGGGATCTGGATTGGCCCGGCCATCCTCTCCGCGGTGCTGCTGGTGGTTATCGTTTACGCCATCCTGGGCATTAACGACCAGGGTATCGACGGTGCGGCGATTAACGCCAAAGAAGTGGGCATTGCGCTGTTTGGGCCGTACGTCCTGGCGGTGGAGCTGGCCTCCATGCTGCTGCTGGCGGGCCTGGTGGTTGCCTTCCACATTGGCCGCGAAGAGCGCGCCGGCGAGGTGCTGAGCAACCGTCTGAACGACAGCGACAAACGAAAAACGGAGGAACACGCATGATCCCCTTAACACATGGACTGATCCTCGCGGCCATCCTGTTTGTGCTTGGTCTGACGGGGCTGGTGATCCGCCGCAATCTGCTGTTTATGTTGATTAGCCTGGAAATCATGATTAACGCCGCCGCGCTGGCCTTTGTGGTGGCGGGTAGCTACTGGGGTCAGGCAGATGGTCAGATAATGTATATCCTCGCCATCAGCCTCGCGGCTGCGGAAGCGAGTATCGGCCTGGCGCTGCTGCTGCAGCTCCATCGTCGCCGCCAGAACCTGAACATCGATTCAGTAAGTGAGTTGCGTGGATGAACATGCTTGCCTTAACCATTCTTTTGCCATTGATTGGCTTTGTGCTGCTGGCCTTCTCCCGCGGGCGCTGGTCGGAAAATCTTTCCGCCACCGTTGGCATGGGCTCGGTAGGCCTGGCGGCGCTGGTCACCGCGTACGTTGGTGTCGACTTTTTCGCTAACGGCAAACAGGCGGTCAGCGTGCCGCTGTGGACCTGGATGTCGGTCGGTGATTTCAACATCGGCTTCAACCTGGTGTTGGACGGCCTGTCGCTGACCATGCTCTCCGTAGTTACCGGCGTCGGCTTCCTGATCCACATGTTCGCCTCCTGGTACATGCGCGGTGAAGAGGGATATTCCCGCTTCTTCGCCTATACCAACCTGTTTATCGCCAGCATGGTGGTTCTGGTACTGGCCGATAACCTGCTGCTGATGTACCTCGGTTGGGAAGGCGTGGGCCTCTGTTCTTACCTGCTGATCGGTTTCTACTACACCGATCCGAAGAACGGCGCCGCAGCGATGAAAGCGTTTGTGGTGACCCGCGTCGGCGACGTGTTCCTCGCCTTCGCGCTGTTCATTCTTTATAACGAACTGGGCACCCTGAACTTCCGCGAAATGGTGGAGCTGGCGCCGCAGCACTTCGCTAACGGCAGCACCACGCTGCAGTGGGCGACGCTGATGCTGCTTGGCGGCGCGGTCGGTAAATCCGCCCAGCTGCCGCTGCAAACGTGGCTTGCCGATGCGATGGCGGGTCCGACGCCGGTCTCTGCGCTGATCCACGCCGCGACCATGGTCACCGCGGGCGTCTATCTGATCGCCCGTACCCACGGCCTGTTCCTGATGACGCCGGAAGTGCTGCATCTGGTCGGTATCGTCGGGGCGGTCACCCTGGTATTGGCGGGCTTCGCCGCGCTGGTGCAGACCGATATCAAACGCGTTCTCGCCTACTCTACCATGAGCCAGATTGGCTACATGTTCCTCGCGCTGGGCGTGCAGGCATGGGACGCGGCGATTTTCCACCTGATGACTCACGCGTTCTTTAAAGCGCTGCTGTTCCTGTCGTCTGGTTCGGTCATTCTGGCCTGCCATCACGAACAGAACATCTTCAAGATGGGCGGCCTGCGCAAATCGATTCCGCTGGTATACGTCTGCTTCCTGGTGGGGGGCGCGGCGCTGTCCGCACTGCCGCTTATCACCGCAGGCTTCTTCAGTAAGGATGAGATTCTGGCAGGCGCGATGGCCAATGGCCATATCAATCTGATGGTGGCAGGCCTGGTCGGCGCCTTTATGACCTCGCTGTACACCTTCCGGATGATTTTCATCGTATTCCACGGTAAAGAGCAAATTCACGCGCACGCAGGGAAGGGGATTACCCATCATCTGCCGCTGATTGTGCTGCTGGTACTATCCACCTTCGTTGGCGCGCTGATTGTGCCGCCGCTGGAAGGCGTACTGCCGCAGACCACTGAGCTCGCCCACGGTAGCGTGATGACGCTGGAGATTGCCTCCGGGATCATCGCCATTGCCGGGATTCTGATCGCCGCATGGCTGTGGCTGGGCAAACGCACGCTGGTGACCTCCATCGCCAACAGTGCGCCTGGCCGCTTCTTCGGTACCTGGTGGTTCCATGCCTGGGGCTTCGACTGGTTATACGACAAGGTGTTCGTAAAACCATTCCTCGGTATTGCCTGGCTGCTGAAACGCGATCCGCTGAACTCGTTGATGAATATCCCGGCGATCCTTTCCCGCTTCGCAGGCAAAGGCCTGCTGGTGAGCGAGAACGGTTATCTGCGCTGGTATGTGGCTTCAATGAGCATCGGCGCGGTGGTGGTGCTGGCGCTGCTGATGGTATTGCGTTGATTTGATCGCGCGGTTTTGCCCGGTGGCGCTTCGCTTACCGGGCCTACGAGACCGTAGGTCGGGTAAGCGAAGCGCCACCCGACACAACAAACCGCACTCAAACGTGAATGTAGTCGAATTCGTTGAAAATCGGTCCTGAACGGGACTTTAACAAGGAATAAAAATCGCCATGTTACTACCCTGGCTAATATTAATTCCCTTTATCGGCGGCTTCCTGTGCTGGCAGACCGAACGCTTTGGCGTGAAAGTGCCGCGCTGGATTGCGCTGATTACCATGGGACTGACGCTGGTGCTTGGCCTGCAGCTGTGGATGCAGGGCGGCTATTCTCTGACGCAATCCGCGGGTATTCCGCAATGGCAGTCGGAATTCGTGCTGCCGTGGATCCCACGCTTCGGCATTAGCATCCATCTGGCGATCGACGGCCTGTCGCTGCTGATGGTGGTGCTGACCGGTCTCCTCGGCGTGCTGGCGGTGCTCTGTTCGTGGCGTGAAATCGAAAAATACCAGGGCTTCTTCCACCTCAACCTGATGTGGATCCTGGGCGGCGTTATCGGCGTGTTCCTCGCCATCGACATGTTCCTGTTCTTCTTCTTCTGGGAAATGATGTTGGTGCCGATGTACTTCCTGATCGCGCTGTGGGGCCACAAAGCCTCGGACGGTAAAACGCGTATCACAGCGGCGACCAAGTTCTTCATCTATACCCAGGCGAGCGGTCTGGTGATGCTGATTGCCATTCTGGCGCTGGCCTTCGTCCACTTCAACGCCACCGGCGTGTGGACCTTCAACTATGAAGAGCTGCTGAAAACCCCGATGTCTCACGGCGTGGAATACCTGCTGATGCTCGGCTTCTTCATCGCCTTCGCGGTGAAAATGCCGGTGGTGCCGCTGCACGGCTGGCTGCCGGACGCTCACTCCCAGGCGCCGACCGCCGGCTCTGTCGACCTCGCGGGGATCCTGCTGAAAACCGCCGCCTACGGTCTGCTGCGCTTTGCGCTGCCGCTGTTCCCGAATGCCTCCGCCGAGTTTGCACCCATCGCCATGTGGCTGGGCGTGATCGGTATCTTCTACGGCGCGTGGATGGCCTTCGCCCAGACCGATATTAAACGCCTGATCGCCTACACTTCCGTGTCCCACATGGGCTTCGTGCTGATTGCTATCTACACCGGCAGCCAGCTGGCCTATCAGGGAGCGGTGATCCAGATGATTGCTCACGGTCTGTCCGCGGCGGGTCTGTTTATTCTCTGCGGCCAGCTGTACGAACGTCTGCATACCCGCGATATGCGCCAGATGGGCGGTCTGTGGAGCAAAATTAAATGGCTGCCGGCGATGTCGATGTTCTTCGCGGTCGCCACTCTGGGGATGCCGGGCACCGGTAACTTCGTCGGCGAATTTATGATCCTGTTCGGCAGCTATAAAGTGGTGCCGACGATCACCGTCATCTCCACCTTTGGTCTGGTATTCGCGTCCGTTTACTCGCTGTCGATGTTACATCGCGCTTACTTCGGTAAAGCGAAGAGCGAAGTGGCGGCGAAAGAGTTGCCGGGGATGTCCCTGCGTGAACTGTCTATCATCCTGCTGCTGGTGGTGCTGCTGGTGCTGTTGGGCTTCTTCCCGCAGCCGATCCTCGACACCTCGCATGCTGCGATGAGCAACATTCAGCAGTGGTTTGTTAATGCTGTTTCTACTACAAGGCCGTAATTCGCCATGACAATAACTCCACAACAACTGATCGCACTGCTACCGCTGCTGATCGTCGGCTTGACGGTGGTGGTTGTGATGCTCTCCATTGCGTGGCGACGCAATCATTTTCTCAATGCCACGCTGTCGGTTCTTGGACTTAACGCCGCGCTGGTCTCGCTCTGGTTCGTCGGCCAGAACGGGGCGATGGACGTCACGCCGCTGATCCGCGTTGACGGCTACGCCATGCTTTACACCGGTCTGGTGCTGCTGGCGAGCCTCGCGACCTGTACTTTCGCCTACCCGTGGCTTGAGGGTTACAAGGACAACAAAGAAGAGTTCTACCTGCTGGTGCTGATCGCCGCCCTGGGCGGCATTCTGCTGGCCGGTGCGAATCATCTGGCGGCGCTGTTCCTCGGTATTGAGCTGATTTCGCTGCCGCTGTTCGGCCTGGTTGGTTACGCCTTCCGCCAGAAGCGTTCGCTGGAAGCGAGCATCAAATACACCATCCTCTCCGCGGCAGCTTCGTCCTTCCTGCTGTTCGGTATGGCGCTGGTGTATGCGAACTCCGGCAACCTGTCCTTCCTCGCGCTGGGCAAAAGCCTGGCGGACAACATGCTGCACGAGCCGCTGCTGCTGGCGGGCCTCGGTCTGATGATCGTCGGTCTTGGCTTTAAACTGTCGCTGGTGCCGTTCCACCTGTGGACGCCGGACGTTTACCAGGGGGCGCCTGCGCCGGTCTCCACCTTCCTGGCGACCGCCAGCAAGATCGCTATCTTCGGCGTAGTGATGCGTCTGTTCCTGTACATGCCGGTGGGCAACAGCGAAGCGGTACGCGTGGTGCTGGGCCTGATCGCCTTCGCCTCTATCATCTTCGGTAACCTGATGGCGCTGAGCCAGACCAACATTAAGCGCCTGCTCGGTTACTCTTCCATCTCCCATCTCGGCTATCTGCTGGTGGCGCTGATTGCCCTGCAGAGCGGTGAAATGTCGATGGAAGCCGTGGGCGTCTACCTGGCCGGTTACCTGTTCAGCAGCCTCGGCGCGTTCGGCGTGGTCAGCCTGATGTCCAGCCCGTACCGCGGCCCGGATGCTGACTCGCTGTTCTCCTACCGCGGCCTGTTCTGGCACCGTCCGATCCTGTCGGCTGTGATGACGGTGATGATGCTCTCCCTGGCCGGCATCCCGATGACCCTCGGCTTTATCGGTAAGTTCTACGTGCTGGCCGTCGGTGTGCATGCGCATCTGTGGTGGCTGGTTGCCGCGGTGGTTGTCGGCTCGGCGATCGGTCTCTACTACTACCTGCGCGTGGCAGTGAGCCTGTACCTGAGCGCGCCGGAGCAACTGAATCGCGATGCGCCGTCAAACTGGCAGTACAGCGCCGGCGGTATCGTGGTGCTGATCTCCGCGCTGCTGGTGCTGGTGCTCGGTATCTGGCCGCAGCCGCTGATTAGCATCGTGCAGCTGGCGACGCCGCTGATGTAAGTTGATTGACTCAATAAAAAACCGCCGGGATGGCGGTTTTTTTATGCCCGGATTTTACGCCATCTTGTAGACCATAAAGTCTTCCGCCAGCAGCGTGTTAGGGAAAATCTCCCGGCATTCCGCCAGCATACGCAGACAGCCTTCGGCATCGTAGCGCGAGCTAAAGTGGGTGGCGATCAGCGTACCGACCCCCGCTTCTTTGGCAAGCGCCGCGGTCTGCTGACTGGAAGAGTGGCCGCGGCTATTGGCTTTCTCCGCCATCGCCTGCTCAAGGGTGGTTTCGTGGACCATCACATCCGCCCCGCGAGCCATCTCCAGCGCCTGCGGGCAGGGGGCGGTATCGCCGAAGATGGCCAGCGTTTTACCCGGGGTCGCTGGCCCCAGATAGCGGCTGCCGTCGATGACCCGGCCATCTGCCAGCTCGACGCGCTGTCCGCGCTTGAGTTGATGGAACAGCGGCCCGGGAGGCACGCCATCGGCAATCAGCTGGGCGGCGTCGAGGGTGCCGGGCTTGTCATGCTGCTCAATGCGATACCCATAGCACTCCACCGGATGGCTGAGCGGATACGCGGTGACCCGATAGCCCTCTTCGTCGAACACCAGACCAGGGCCGACTTCGATGATGGTGAGCGGATAGTCGGTCCACGAACCGCTCAGGCGCAGCGCGGTCTCAACAAACTCTTTGAGTCCTTTTGGCCCGTAGAGGGTGAGGGGCAGAGAGTTTCCCTGCATCGAGCGGCTGCACAGCAGACCGGGCAGGCCGAACAGGTGGTCGCCGTGCAGATGGGTAATAAAAATCTTATTCAGTTTGCCGGGATGGTAGGGCGTGTGAAGAAACTGATGCTGGGTCCCTTCGCCGCAGTCAAACAACCACATTTCAGCGCGGGTCGGCTGTTGCAAATTCAGTATTATCGACGTCATATTACGCGTGCGGGTCGGCACCCCGGCGGATGTCCCCAAAAAAGTTAATTCCATCGTCCAGTGTCCTCAGGGCGAGTCGCAAAGTATCAGTATATCAATAAGGAGCAGCAGATGATGACCTGGCAGGATCTCCACCATAGTGAACTCACCGTTCCCCAGCTGTATGCGCTGCTGAAATTGCGCAGTGAAGTCTTTGTCGTAGAGCAGCAGTGCGTCTATCAGGATGTCGACGGCGATGATTTGGTTGGTGAAAATCGCCATCTGCTCGGCTGGCGCGATGGCGAACTGGTGGCCTACGCGCGGATCCTCAAAAGCGAAGAGGAGTTTGCGCCGGTGGTGATTGGCCGGGTCATCGTCAGCCCCGCCGCCCGCGGTGCGAAGCTCGGCTATCAGCTGATGGAGCAGGCGCTGGCCAGCTGTCAGCAGCACTGGCCGCAAAAGGCGATTTACCTCGGGGCGCAGGCGCACCTGCAATCCTTTTACGCCCACTTTGGTTTTACGCCGGTGACCGAGGTCTATGATGAGGATGGCATCCCCCATATTGGCATGGCGCGAGAAAAGCGCGCTGTCTGACTCCTCTGCACCCTCGTCCACACGTAGCTCTGACCCGGCGAGCAGGTAAGATAAAACCCGCTCCCTCATCATGGGTACTGCTATTCCGCCGTCGAACCCCTTATAATGTGGGGTTTTACTACCGTGGAGGTTTGCGTGCTGTCTGTTTCCACTGCGCTGGCCCGTTTGCAAGACGGCCTGGGCGAGTCTTTTCCAGACTCGCCCGGCACGCGAATTATCGATGTTGCCTTTCCGCTGAATGATGCCTTCGATCCGCTACTATGGTGCGGCCAGCAGGCGCAATGGCCGCAGTTTTACTGGCAGCAGCGCAATGGCGATGAGGAACTGGCGACGCTGGGGGCGGTAAAAACCTTTACCTCGCTCGACGCGGCGAACCGCTTTTTACGCCAGGCCGGCCGGCAGGATCTGCGTATCTGCGGCCTGAATGCGTTTGAACCGCAGCAGGGCAGCCTGGCGCTGCCGCGTCTGGAGTGGCGCCGGTGCGGCGGCAGGGCCGTGCTGCGGCTGGTGCTGCATAGTGATATCTCCCTGCGTGAGGATGCCGCGACAGCCCGCGCGTTTCTCGCCAGCCTGACAACCACTCAGGCGACTCCCGGCGCCATACCGCCGTTGCTGAGCGAGCGCCACTCATCCGACTATCCTCAATGGCAGGCAATGATTGCGCGGGCGACTAAGGCGATCAGCGCCGGTGAAATGGATAAAGTAGTGCTGGCGCGGGCAACCGACCTGCAGTTTGCCGCCCCGCTGGACGCCGTGAGCATCATGGCGGCTAGCCGGCGCAGCAATCTTAACTGTTTTCATTTCCTGATGGCGTTCAATGCCCGGCAGGCATTTTTCGGCTCCACGCCGGAACGGCTGTGGCGCCGGCGCGGCGCGCTGCTGCGCACCGAAGCGCTGGCGGGGACCGTCGCGAACCATCAGGAAGACGCGAAGGCGCAGCAACTGGCCGACTGGTTGATGAAAGACGACAAAAACCAGCGGGAAAACATGCTGGTGGTAGAGGATATCTGCCAGCGCCTGCAGAGTGAGGCCTCGACGCTGGACGTCCTGCCGCCGCAGGTGGTGAGGCTGCGTAAGGTACAGCATCTACGACGCTGCATCTGGACCGAGCTGGCGGCGCCTGACGACAGCCGCTGTCTGCTGCAGCTGCAGCCCACCGCCGCGGTGGCCGGCCTGCCGCGCCGGGCGGCGCTGGCGTTCATTCAGCGCCATGAACCGTTTTCCCGCGAATGGTACGCCGGGTCCGCCGGGTATCTGTCACTGGCGCAAAGCGAGTTTTGCGTGGCGCTGCGTTCGGCGAAAGTGGACCACGACACCCTGCGGCTGTATGCCGGGGCGGGGATCGTCAGCGGCTCTGATGCACAGCAGGAGTGGCAGGAGATTGACAACAAAGCGGCCGGGCTGCGCTCGCTGCTGTGTCCATAAAGCTTGAATGACGATGCATATCAAAACGACGTCACTTTGCCTTATCTATACTTAGCATCAATATTTGATACCGGACAATTTCATGTCAGTAAGCGCATTTAACCGACGCTGGGCGGCGGTGATCCTGGAAGCTTTAACGCGCCATGGCGTGCAGCATATCTGCATCGCGCCGGGCTCGCGCTCGACACCCTTAACCCTGGCGGCGGCGGAAAACCGCGCCTTTATCCATCATACCCATTTCGACGAACGCGGCCTCGGCCACCTGGCGCTCGGACTGGCGAAGGCCAGCCGGCAGCCGGTGGCGGTGATAGTCACCTCCGGGACCGCCACCGCGAACCTCTATCCGGCGCTGATTGAGGCAGGGCTCACCGGTGAAAAGCTGATCCTGTTGACCGCCGACCGTCCGCCGGAGCTGATCGACTGCGGCGCGAACCAGGCTATCCGCCAGCCGGGGATGTTTGCCTCCCATCCTGCGCAGACGATTTCTTTGCCGCGTCCCTCGCAGGATATTCCTGCCCGCTGGCTGGTCTCAACCATCGACCAGGCGCTGGGGGCGCTGCACGCCGGCGGGGTGCATATTAACTGTCCGTTCGCTGAACCGCTGTATGGTGATATGGATGAGACCGGCGTGGAGTGGCAGCAGCAGCTCGGCAACTGGTGGCAGAGCGACAAACCCTGGCTGCGCCAGGCGCTGCAGTTAGAGAGCGAGAAGCAGCGCGACTGGTTCTTCTGGCGACAAAAACGCGGCGTCGTCGTGGCGGGCAGAATGAGCGCCGCGGAAGGGAAAAAGGTCGCTGAGTGGGCGCAGACCCTCGGCTGGCCGCTGATCGGCGATGTCCTGTCGCAGACCGGGCAGCCGCTGCCGTGCGCCGACCTGTGGCTGGGCAACGGCAAAGCGGTCAGCGAGCTGGCGCAGGCGCAGATCGTCGTGCAACTCGGCAGCAGCCTGACCGGCAAACGCGTGCTCCAGTGGCAGGCGACCTGCGAGCCGGATGAATACTGGCTGGTGGATAATCTGCCCGGTCGCCTCGACCCGGCGCAGCACCGCGGTCGCCGTCTGCTCTCAAGCGTTGAGCGCTGGCTCGAATTACATCCGGCGGAGAAACGCCAGCCGTGGGCGACGGTGATCCCACAGCTTGCCGGGCAGGCGTGGCAGGCTGCGGTCGCCAGCAACGAGCCTTTTGGCGAAGCGCAGCTGGCGCAGCGTATTCGGCGCTATCTGCCGGAGCAGGGCCAATTGTTTGTTGGCAACAGTCTGGTGGTGCGCCTGATCGACGCCCTGGCGCAGCTACCGGCCGGGTATCCGGTCTACAGCAACCGCGGCGCCAGCGGTATCGATGGCCTGATCGCCACTGCGGCCGGCGTGCAGCGCGCCAGCGCCCGACCGACGCTGGCCATCGTTGGCGATCTCTCCGCGCTCTACGATCTCAACTCGCTGGCCCTGCTGCGCCAGGCGTCGGCGCCGCTGGTGCTGATCGTGGTGAATAACAACGGCGGGCAGATTTTTTCTATGCTGCCGACGCCGCAGGACGAACGCCGTCAGTTCTATTTAATGCCGCAGGACGTGGATTTCAGCCACGCGGCGGCGATGTTCGGCCTGGCCTATCATCGCCCTGATGACTGGCCGTCGCTGGATGAGGCGCTGGCCGGCGCCTGGCGCAGGGCGGGGGCGACGGTGATTGAGCTGGCGGTCAATGAGACCGACGGCGCGCAGACCCTTCAGCAGCTGCTGGCGCAGGTAAGTCGCCTGTGATCCTCAGCGCTGCTGTCGACAACGGCCAGCCGGGCTATCCCTGGCTGGTGTTTCTGCACGGTTTTTCCGGCGACCGCAACGAGTGGCGGAAAGTGGGCGACGCCTTTCCCGCCTGGCCGCGGCTGTACCTCGATCTGCCGGGGCACGGCGGCTCCGCGGATATCGCGGTGCAGGACTTTGCCGGGGTCAATACTCTGCTGCAGTCTACGCTTAATAGTTACAACATACATAAGTATTGGCTGATCGGCTACTCGCTGGGCGGCCGGGTGGCAATGAACTTCGCCAGCCAGCCGCGCGCAGGCATGCGCGGGCTGATCGTTGAAGGCGGCCATCCGGGCCTGCAGGATGCAGAGGCGCGGCAGGCGCGGCGCAGCAATGACAGCGCCTGGGCGGAACATTTTCGCCGCGAGCCGCTTGAGCAGGTCTTTGCCGACTGGTATCAGCAGCCGGTCTTCGCTTCGCTGAATGCCGCGCAGCGTGAGTCATTGGTCGCCTTACGCAGCCGGAACAACGGCGCGACGCTGGCGGCGATGCTGCAGGCAACCTCCCTTGCCGCGCAGGCCGATCTGCGCGCGTCTCTGCAGGCGCGCGATTTTCCTTTTCACTACCTGTGCGGCGAGCGCGACGCGAAGTTTCGCGCCATCGCGCAGACGCTCGCGGCGGATCTCCATCTTATTCACCATGCCGGACACAACGCGCACCGGGACAACCCGGCGGCGGTGATTGCCTGTCTGGCGCAGATTCTGGCAAGTTAACTGAAGGACATTCTATGATCTCTCTTGATGAAGCAATGCTCTACGCCCCCGTTGAATGGCACGATTGCTCCGAAGGCTATACCGATATTCGCTATCACAAATCGACTGACGGGATTGCCAAAATCACCATTAATCGTCCGCAGGTGCGCAACGCCTTCCGCCCGCTGACCGTCAAAGAGATGATCCAGGCGCTGGCGGATGCCCGGTATGACGACAATATCGGCGTCATCGTGCTGACCGGTGAAGGTGAGAAAGCCTTCTGCGCCGGCGGCGACCAGAAAGTCCGCGGCGACTACGGCGGCTATCAGGACGACTCCGGCGTTCATCATCTTAACGTGCTCGACTTCCAGCGTCAGATCCGCACCTGCCCGAAACCGGTGGTCGCGATGGTGGCCGGCTACTCTATCGGCGGCGGTCACGTGCTGCATATGATGTGCGATCTGACTATCGCGGCGGAAAACGCCATCTTCGGCCAGACCGGGCCAAAAGTCGGCTCATTCGACGGCGGCTGGGGCGCCTCCTATATGGCGCGGATCGTCGGGCAGAAAAAAGCGCGCGAAATCTGGTTCCTGTGCCGCCAGTATGACGCTCAGCAGGCGCTGGACATGGGGCTGGTGAATACCGTGGTACCGCTGGCGGATCTGGAAAAAGAGACCGTGCGCTGGTGTCGTGAAATGCTGCAGAACAGCCCGATGGCCTTGCGCTGCCTGAAAGCGGCGCTGAACGCCGACTGCGACGGCCAGGCTGGTCTGCAGGAGCTGGCGGGCAACGCCACCATGCTGTTCTATATGACGGAAGAGGGGCAGGAAGGCCGCAATGCCTTCAACCAGAAACGTCAGCCGGACTTCAGCAAATTTAAACGGAATCCATAATGCGCGTTTCGCAGGTTTACCGCTGGCAGATACCGATGGACGCGGGCGTGGTGCTGCGCGAGCGGCGGTTAAAAACCCGCGACGGGCTGTTCATCCGCCTGCAGGAGGGGGAACGCGAAGGCTGGGGCGAAATTTCTCCCCTGCCGGGATTCAGTGTCGAGACGCTGGAAGAGGCGCAAATGGCGCTGTTAGCGTGGGCACAGGCCTGGCGCGACGGCGCCGAGCCGCCGCTTCCCACGCAGCCCTCCGTCGCGTTTGGCATCAGCTGCGCGCAGGCGGAGCTTGGCGGCGAACTACCGCAGGCCGCGGATTATCGCGCGGCGCCGCTCTGCTCCGGCGATCCGGATGAGCTATTCGCCAGACTGGCGGCGATGCCCGGCGAGAAGGTCGCTAAGGTCAAAGTTGGCCTCTGGGAGGCGGTCCGCGACGGTATGGTGGTCAATCTGCTGCTGGAGGCGATCCCCGACCTGCAGCTGCGGCTCGATGCCAACCGCGCCTGGACGCCGCTCAAAGCGCAACAGTTCGCCAAATACGTTAATCCGGCGTACCGCCAGCGCATTGCTTTTCTTGAAGAACCTTGCAAAACGCGGGAGGATTCTCGGGCCTTTAGCCGCGAGACAGGGATCGCTATCGCCTGGGATGAAAGCCTGCGCGAGGCGGATTTCCGCTTTGTCGCCGAGCCGGGCGTACGTGCGGTGGTGATCAAACCGACGCTAACCGGCAGTTTGCAGAAGGTGCAGCAACAGGTCGCCGCGGCGCATGCGCTGGGGTTGAGCGTAGTGATCAGCTCGTCGATCGAGTCCAGCCTCGGCTTGACCCAGCTGGCGCGGATTGCCGCCTGGCTGACGCCGCAGACTATTCCTGGGCTGGATACGCTGTCGCTGATGGGCGCCCAGCTGGTACGGCCGTGGCCCGAAAGTGCGCTGCCGGTGCTCAACATTGATGCGCTGGAGCCGCTGCTGTGACCTTTAACGACTGGCCCTGGCGGCATTGGCGTCAGCGGCGCGGAGAGGCCCTCGCCTTACGTCTGAATAACCAGCCGCTGACCTGGCGGGAGCTATGCGCGCGGGTTGACGCGCTGGCGTCTGGTTTTGCCGCGCAGGGCGTAATGGAAGGGCAGGGCGTGGCGCTCCGGGCCTATAACCAGCCGGAAACTCTGCTGGCATGGCTGGCGCTGCTACAGTGCGGGGCGCGGGTGCTGCCGCTGAATCCGCAGCTGCCAGCGGTGTTGCTGCAGGCGTTGTTACCCGCGTTAACCATGCAGCATCAGCTGGTGCTGAATGGCGATGTGTTGCCGGGGAATTTACCGATGTTAACCCTGCAGTTGGTCGAGGGCGAGCATGCTGCTTGCTGGCATGGCGATCGGTTGGTGTCGATGACGTTGACCTCCGGTTCAACCGGCCTGCCGAAAGCGGCGGTACATAGCGCCAACGCCCATCTGGCCAGCGCGGCTGGCGTGCTGGCGCTGATGCCGTTTGCCGCAGGAGATGACTGGCTGCTGTCGCTGCCGTTGTTCCATGTCTCCGGTCAGGGGATCGTCTGGCGCTGGCTGCTGGCCGGCGCGCGACTCACGGTACGTGACAAACAGCCGCTGGCGCAGATGCTGCACGGCTGTACCCATGCTTCGCTGGTGCCGACTCAGCTATGGCGCCTGCTGAATGATGATGCTGCGGTTTCCCTCAAGGCGGTGCTGCTCGGCGGCGCGTCGATCCCGGTCGAATTGACTGAACGGGCGCGAAAGCAGGGCATACGCAGCTTCTGCGGCTATGGCCTCACCGAATTCGCCTCCACCGTGTGTGCCAAAGAGGCCGACGGCGCTGCGGATGTTGGCGAAGCGCTGCCGGGGCGAGAGGTGAAAATTGTCGCCGGCGAGATCTGGCTGCGGGCGTCGAGTATGGCCGCAGGCTACTGGCGGGATGGTCAATTGTTGTCATTAACCAACAATGAAGGCTGGTTTGCGACGCGCGATCGCGGAGCATTGCATAACGGTCGGCTGACGATTGTTGGGCGAATGGATAACCTCTTTTTTAGCGGTGGAGAAGGTATTCAACCGGAAGAGGTCGAGCGTGTGATACTCGCCCATCCACAGGTACAGCAGGTGTTTATCGTGCCGCTGGATGATGCGGAATATGGCCAGCGCCCGGTAGCGGTGGTGGAATGCGATGACGGCTGCGAGTTGAGCGCGCTGGCGGCATGGAGCGCTGAGCGGTTAGCGCGTTTTCAGCAGCCGGTGCGTTGGCTGCGGTTGCCGGAAACGTTAAAAAACGGCGGGATTAAGATTTCGCGCCGGGCGCTGTGCGAGTGGGTCAGGCAGCAGACGCATGCGACCGTATCGTAGCCACCCGCATTATCCCGCGGCATAACGCCGGGTGGGTTGAACGCGGTATGCTGGACTAAAGTAGCCCTTTCAGGCTGAGAGTAACGCGGGTGGCGGCATTAAGATCGTAGTTTTTGAGATCTTCGGCTTTGACCCAGGCGTAATCGTCAAACTCCTCGTTGATCGTCACATCGCGATTGGCGCTCACGCAGTCGAAGATGAGATAGATCATGTAGATCGTTTCCTGATGCCCGTCGGGGTAGGTTTTGACGCGGGTATCGTCGCGAAAGCACCATGGCGCGATATGGGTAAGGATGAGTTTTTCGCCGAGCTCTTCGCGTATTTCCCGCCGCAGCGCCTCTTCAATACGTTCCCCTGGCTCCACGCCGCCGCCGGATAAGGCCCATTGCCCGGGAAAAACCCCGCGGTCGGCGGCCATTTTGCAAAGCAGATAATGGCCTTCATTCTCGATCAGCGGGCAAACAATCGTCCTGTGGCGCATGGGTTTTCTCCTGCAGAGGGATGGGGCGGTATGCTGGTGAAATAGTTTGCGAGCCGCCTCGGTAAACTGCAAGCGAAATACAGTTCAGGTCTTGTTGAGTGCTACGTTAAGCGAAAATGATTGTATGGAGCACCGCCATGGAAAGGGCGACGAATTCCCCCCACGATGCTGTATTTAAACACCTGCTGTCGCATCGGGCGACGGCCAGGGATTTTCTGGACATTCACCTTCCCGCACCGCTGCGCGCGTTATGTAATCTGAACACGCTGCGGCTGGAGTCCGGGAGCTTTATTGACGACGAACTGCGGGCGAGTCATTCCGATATCCTTTACTCGCTGCAAACGCAGGCAGGGGAGGGCTATATCTATCTGTTGATAGAGCACCAAAGCTCGGCGGACCGCCATATGGCATTTCGCCTGATGCGCTATGCGATAGCCGCGATGCAGCGTCATCTGGATAAAGGGCATACGCAGCTGCCGCTGGTGATCCCGCTGCTGTTTTATCATGGTCGCGTTTCTCCCTGGCCTTACCCGATGTGCTGGCTGGCAGGCTTTGCCGATCCGGACATCGCGCGGCGGATCTATGGTGAAGATTTTCCCTTAATTGATATCACTAGCACCCCGGACGATGAAATCATGCGCCATCGGCGCGTGGCGATGCTGGAGCTGCTACAGAAGCATATTCGCCAGCGGGATTTGATGGACCTGCATGAGCAGCTGGTCAGGCTCCTGGCGCTGGGATACACTAGCCGCAGGCAGCTTAAGACGCTGTTGCACTATTTATTACAGGCAGGAAACGCCGCCGATCCGGTTGCTTTTTTGCGCCATCTTGCGCAAAACGTTCCCCGGCGGCCGCATAAGGAGACGCTAATGAATATTGCCCAGTTTCTGGAACAACGCGGCCATCAGCAAGGATTAAAGCAAGGTCTTGAACAAGGTCTACAGCAAGGTATCGAGCAAGGTGAGCAGCAGACCGCGGAGCGTATCGCCCGGGCGATGCTTGCTAACGGACTCGACCTGTCGCTGGTGGCGAAACTGACCGGCCTCGCCCCGGAATGTCTGGCCCGGCTGCAGCATTAATTATTCCCTTATCCACCCGCGCCGCGCCGATCGTGCGGCGCCAGCTCTCTGTTTTCGTCAATGTGTCAGCGTTAATCATAATAAACATGAATATTACTGGCGTTGGATAGGCTGTTCGTGGTTCTGGCAACGCTCGATGCCGTAAAAATACGCAACTGGTTACACTCTTGTGAAAATTCATTTCGCCAGGTCATTGATTCCTGATGGGTGCGCAGTAGAATTTTCAGGTTTTTTCGGGACTTCTTTGATTTTAATTTTCTGGATAGAGTAAATAATGAAAAAAAGCATTTTTATGGCGCTGGCGGGCGTGATGATGGTTTCTTCGGCGGCCCATGCGATTAGCGTTACCGGTGAAGCCGGCGAGCATTACACCAACCTTGGCGTCGGCTTCGGCACCGAGTCCACCGGCCTGGCCGTTTCGGGTAACTGGCTGCACAGCGATAACGACGGCGACGCCGCGGGTTTAGGCCTGGGACTCAATATTCCGCTGGGGCCGTTCCTCGCGACCGTGGGTGGTAAAGGTATTTACACCAATCCGAAACAGGGCGATGAAGGTTATGCGGCCGCGGTCGGCGGCGGCCTGCAGTGGAAAATCGGCGACAGCTTCCGTCTGTACGGCGATTATTACTACTCTCCGGATTCGCTCTCCAGCGGCATTGATAGCTACCAGGAAGCCAACGTCGGCGCCAGCTGGACCATTATGCGTCCGCTTAGCATCCAGGCCGGCTACCGTTACCTGAACCTGGCGGGCAAAGATGGCAACCGCGATAACACCATCGCCGACGGCCCATACATCGGCGCCAGCGCCAGCTTCTAATCTCTTCCGGCGCGGCATCTTCTTGCTGCGCCAGATTTTCCTCCTCGTCAGCATCCCGCTTTGCGTTATAGTATTTCTCACCTGGCAGGCAAGGAGTGAGCAATGTTGAATGTGGAAATGCTGTCCACCGGCGATGAAGTGTTGCATGGTCAAATCGTTGATACCAATGCGGCATGGCTGGCGGATTTCTTTTTTAATCAGGGTTTACCGTTAACGCGCCGCAATACCGTTGGCGACAATCTCGATGCGCTGGTGGCGATTCTGCGCGAACGCAGCGAACAGGCGGATGTGCTGATCGTCAACGGCGGCCTTGGCCCAACCAGCGACGACCTGAGCGCGCTGGCCGCCGCCACTGCGAAAGGCGAAGGGCTTATTTTGCATCCGGAGTGGCTGGAAACCATGACCCGCTTTTTTGCCGAGCGCGGCAGGCCGATGGCGGAAAGCAACCGTAAGCAGGCGGAAATCCCGGCCAGCGCTGAGATGATCAACAACCCGGTCGGTACGGCCTGTGGCTTTGCCATCCAGCTCAACCGCTGCCTGATGTTTTTCACTCCCGGGGTCCCCTCTGAATTTAAGGTGATGGTCGAGCAGGAAATTTTACCGCGCCTGCGCCAGCGCTTTACGCTGCCGGACCCGCCGGTATGCCTGCGTATGACCACCTTTGGCCGCTCGGAGAGCGAGCTGGCGCAAAGTCTTAATCCGCTGACGCTGCCTCCGGGCGTGGTGATGGGTTACCGCTCGTCGATGCCGATCATTGAACTCAAGCTAACCGGACCGGCCAACCAGCGCGACGCCATGCTGGCCCTGTGGCCGGAGGTGCGTAAGGTGGCTGGCGACAGCCTGATTTTCGAAGGCACGGAAGGGTTACCGGCGCAGATCGCCCGCTGTCTGCAGGAGCGGCAGCTGAGCCTGACGCTCAGCGAGCAGTTTACCAGCGGCCTGCTGGCGCTCCAGCTGTCCCGCGCCGGCGCGCCGCTGCTGGCCAGCGAAGTCGTTCCGGCGCAGGAGGAGACGCTGGCGCAGGCGGCCCGCTGGGCGGCCGAGCGGCGCATAAACCATTTTGCCGGCCTGGCTCTGGCGGTGAGCGGTCAGGAAAACGATCATCTTAACGTGGCCCTGGCCACCCCGGACGGCACCTTCGCACTGCGGGTGAAGTTTAGCGCCACCCGCCACAGCCTGGCGGTACGCCAGGAAGTCTGCGCTATGATGGCGTTAAACATGCTGCGTCGCTGGCTGAATGGCCAACCGCTGGCCAGCGAACATGGCTGGATTAACGTGGTGGATTCCCTCTCGCTGTAAGTCATTCCCCCCGGCGCACCGTATCCTCGGGGCGCCGGTCGTCCAACCTGTTGTACTCTTCTGAAAAAATTCTGTGCGTTAAGTCGCAATTTTCTGCTGCGAACGGTCCAGTATACGGGAAAACGATTGCCCCGCGATGTCGCTCACACTTTACCGCCCGGACAATCGCAACACTGATTCCAGTATTCAGGATTGGAGTCCAGTATGTTGGAATCAACGAAAGTCCCGGCGCTGACCCGCGCGATTGAGATCCTCAATTTAATTGGCCGCATCGGCCCCTGCAGCGCGGCGACGATAATAGCGGAGCTGGGGATCCCGAAAAGCACGGTGTATCTGCTGCTGGGCGAGCTGAAAAAGCAGCGCTTCATCAGTATGGATAATCAGGATAACTACTGCCTGTGGACCAAGCTGGTGGAGCTGGCCGAGCAGGCGCTGAGCAAAATGGACCTGCGCGAGCTGGCGCGGCCGCGCCTCACCCGGCTGATGGATGAGTGCGGCCTGCTTTGTCACTTGGGCATTATCGATCAGGGTAACGCCTACTACATTCTGAAAATTGAGTCTCCCGCCACCATCAGCGTGCGCTCGCATGAGGGTAAGAGCCTGTCTCTTTACCGCTCCGGGATCGGCAAATGTTTGCTGGCCTGGCAGCCCGCCAGCGTTCAGGCGTCGATTATCGAAGACCTACAGTGGGAGCGGGCCACGCCAACGACCATCACCGATGCTCAACAGCTGCGGGAAGAGCTGGGGCGGATCCGCGCCCGGGGCTGGAGCTTTGATAATGGCGAGGACTATCCGGATGTGCGCTGCGTGGCTGCCCCGGTATTTAACGCCAATAACGACCTGACCGCCGCCATCTCGGTGGTGGGTACCCGTCTGCAAATCAATGAAGACAATCGCGATTACCTGGCTGGTAAGGCGATTGCCTGCGCGAAAGATATTTCACGTCTGCTGGGGTGGAAAAGCCCCTTCGAACAACTCGCCTCATCATAAGGAGAACATCATGACCCTACCGAAAATTAAACACGTCCGCGCCTGGTTCATCGGCGGCGCCACAGCAGAGCAGGGCGCCGGCGGCGGCGATTACCATGACCAGGGGGCTAACCACTGGATTGACGATCATATCGCCACCCCGATGAGCAAATATAAACAGTATGAGCAGTCCCGGCAGTCGTTTGGCATCAACGTGCTGGGGACGCTGATTGTGGAAGTGGAAGCCGACAACGGACAGACCGGCTTTGCGGTGTCGACGGCCGGGGAGATGGGCTGCTTTATCGTCGAAAAACATCTCAACCGCTTTATCGAAGGCAAATGCGTCAGCGATATCAAACTGATCCATGACCAGATGCTTAATGCCACCCTTTACTACGCGGGATCCGGCGGCCTGGTGATGAATACCATCTCCTGTGTCGACCTGGCGCTGTGGGACCTGTTCGGGAAAGTGGTTGGCCTGCCGGTCTACAAACTGTTGGGTGGGGCGGTGCGCGACGAAATCCAGTTCTATGCCACCGGCGCACGTCCGGACCTGGCGCAGGAGATGGGCTTTATCGGCGGCAAAATGCCTACCCACTGGGGGCCGCACGATGGCGACGCCGGGATCCGCAAAGACGTCGCCATGGTGGCGGATATGCGCGAAAAATGCGGCCCGGATTTCTGGTTAATGCTGGACTGCTGGATGAGCCAGGACGTTAACTATGCCACCAAACTTGCCCATGCCTGCGCCCCTTATAACCTCAAGTGGATCGAAGAGTGTCTGCCGCCGCAGCAGTATGAAGGCTATCGCGAGCTGAAGCGCCAGGCGCCGGCCGGGATGATGGTGACCAGCGGCGAGCACCACGGCACGCTGCAGTCCTTCCGCACCCTGTCGGAAACCGGCATCGATATTATGCAGCCCGACGTCGGCTGGTGCGGCGGCTTAACCACCCTGGTGGAGATCGCGGCCATCGCCAAAGCGCGTGGGCAGCTGGTAGTGCCCCACGGCTCGTCGGTTTACTCACATCATGCGGTGATCACCTTCACCAACACGCCGTTCAGTGAGTTTCTGATGACCAGTCCGGACTGCGCCACGCTGCGCCCGCAGTTCGACCCGATCCTGCTCGGCGAGCCGGTGCCGGAGAGAGGGCGCATTCATAAATCGGTCCTGGATAAACCCGGCTTTGGCGTCGAGCTCAATCGCGACTGCAACCTGAAGCGTCCTTATCAACACTGATTGCGTCGGGCCGCCCGGCGGCCCGCGCCTGAGGATATTATGATGAGCAACACTCTGCTGGAGAGCGTGGTGAAGAAAAACCGCGCCCGCTTAATCCCCTTTATGCTGGCGCTGTACGTGCTGGCGTTTCTTGACCGTTCTAATATCGGTTTCGCCAAAGAGACCTACCAGCTGGATACCGGACTCAGCAATGAGGCCTACGCGCTGGGGGCCGGTATCTTCTTTGTGGTCTATGCCTTCCTCGGGGTGCCGGCCAATCTGCTGATGCGCAAATTTGGCGCCAGGCGATGGATCGGCTGCACCACGCTGCTGTGGGGCGTGCTGTCGGCGGCGATGGCGTGGGCGGATACGGAAGCGAAATTCCTGCTGGTACGTACCCTGCTGGGCGCGGCGGAGGCGGGCTTCTTTCCCGGAATGATCTACCTCACTTCACAGTGGTTTCCCCAGCAAAACCGCGCCAGCATTATGGGGCTGTTTTATATGGGCGCGCCGCTGGCCCTGACGCTGGGATCGCCTTTATCCGGTGCGCTGCTGGAGATGCATGGATTTATGGGCCATCCCGGCTGGTTCTGGATGTTTGTCATTGAAGGCCTGCTCGCCGTCGCCGCGGGAGCGTTCACCTTCTTCTGGCTGGACGATTCGCCACAGCATGCCCGCTTCCTGAGCGCAGCGGAGAAACAGGCGCTGATAAGCGAGCTGGCGCGCGAGGAGGAGAAAAAGATTGCCTCGCGCCTGTCCGATGCGCTGCGTAACGGGCGGGTCTGGCAGCTGGCGCTGATTTATCTGACCATTCAGGTGGCGGTCTATGGTCTGATTTTCTTCCTGCCCACCCAGGTTGCTGCGCTGCTGGGCACCAAAGTCGGCTTCGTTGCCTCGGTGGTGACGGCCATCCCGTGGGTGGCGGCGCTGTTTGGCACCTGGCTTATCCCTCGCTACTCCGATCGCACCGGCGAGCGACGCAATATTGCCGCCCTGACGCTGCTGGCGGCGGCGGTCGGGATTGCAGTGTCCGGACTGGTGGCGCCGGTGCTGGCTATCATCGCGCTGTGCGTGGCGGCGGTCGGGGTGATCGCCGTGCAGCCGGTCTTCTGGACGATGCCGACGCAGCTGCTGTCCGGCACGGCGCTGGCCGCAGGGATTGGCTTTGTTAACCTGTTTGGCGCCATCGGTGGTTTTCTGGCGCCGATCGTGCGCGTGCAGGCCGAAACGTTGTTCGCCAGCAGCGCCGCCGGACTGTTAACCCTGGCCGGCGTCGCCATTGTCGGGGTGGTCATTATCTTTTCATTGAGCCTTACCCGCGCGGTACCCCAGCGCGGCAGCGTACAGCATTGAATAAAGGAATCGCTATGAACGCACTGTTATCTAACCCCTTCAAACGGGGATTATTACGCGGTGAGACGCAAATCGGCCTGTGGCTGAGCTCCACCTCATCCTACATGGCGGAGATCGCTGCGACGTCGGGATACGACTGGCTGCTGATCGACGGCGAGCATGCCCCGAACACCATTCAGGACCTTTATCATCAGCTGCAGGCGATTGCCCCCTATGCCAGCCAGCCGGTCATTCGCCCGGTCGAGGGCAACCGCAGCCTGATAAAACAGGTGCTGGATATTGGCGCCAGAACCTTGCTGGTGCCGATGGTCGATACCGCCGAGCAGGCTCGGGAGGTGGTCTCAGCGACCCGTTATCCCCCCATCGGGAGCCGCGGCGTTGGCGCCGGCGTGGCGAGAGCGGCGCGCTGGGGAAGGGTGGAGAATTATATGGCGGAGGCGAATGACGAACTTTGTCTGCTGATTCAGGTCGAGAGCCGAACCGCGCTGGAGAACCTGGACGCTATTCTCGAGGTGGACGGCATTGACGGGGTGTTCATCGGTCCGGCGGATCTCTCCGCCTCGCTGGGCTACCCGGACGATGCCGGTCACCCTGACGTGCAGCGGGTGATCGAGCAGAGCATCCGGCGCATTCGCGCGGCGGGGAAAGCGGCCGGATTTCTGGCGGTTGACCCGGCGATGGCGGAAAAATGTCTTGCCTGGGGGGCCAACTTTGTCGCCGTCGGGGTGGATACCATGCTGTATACCCAGGCGCTGGACCGCCGGCTGGCGATGTTTAAATCTGACAGCGCCCAGCCGCAAGAGAAAACGAGCTATTGACGGCACAGGCTGGCGCTGGGCTCAGACGAGCGCCTGCGCCAGCACCGTCAGCGGATGCTCGCAGCGTTTGCTGGTGGACATCTCAATCTGCCATTTGCAGGTCTCGCAGTCGGTGACGACGAGGTCGGCCCCGCTCTCCTCAATCTGACGGAACAGCGGGGCGCCGATAGCCTGGGATACCGCGTAATTCTCAGTTTTAAACCCGTAGGTGCCTGCGATGCCGCAGCACTGGGAATCCAGCACCTCCAGCTGCAGGCCGGGGATCAGCCGCAGCAGCTCGAGGGTATACAGCGACCAGCCCATCTTTTCCATATGACACGGGGTGTGATAGACCACTTTCAGCGGCAGCGGGCGCAGCGGTAGCGTCCTGCCGGCAGCCAGCTGTTTCCAGATCCAGCGGGTGGCAAGCTCGACCCGATCGCGAAGATCGCTGTTATCGACATCGAGGAGATGGGGGTATTCATCACGTAGCGTAAAGGCGCAGGTCGAGGAGGTGGCAATGATCGGTAGCGTGTTTTCCCGCATCGCGGCGACGTTGCTCTGCGCCTGCTTACGCGCCTTGTCGAAAAAACCGTTGGCGATCAGCGGTACGCCGCAGCATTTTTCTTTTGATAACAACTGCACCCCGGTACCCAGCGCGTTGACGACGCGAATGAGATCTTTACCCAACTGTGGATGGTTATAGTTGACGTAGCAGCCGTGAAAGAAAGCCACCTGTTCGCTGTATTGCTTCTGACGGGCGGCGAGCTGGCGGTAAGCGCGGCGGAAGGTGCCGAAACCATATTTCGGCAGCGTACGCCGGTGATCGATGTTGAGCGTCGCGTCGAGCAGACGGCGCACCGGTTTTAAGCCGGTGGCGGCGTTGACCAGGGGGGCAAAGGGGGTGGAAAGGGTACCCATCAGGTCGGTATGGCTGAGGATGGCGTCGCGCAGGGTCGGCTTTTGCTGGCCGTACTGTGCCCGGGCGCGTTGAATGATATCGCCAATTTTCACATCCGACGGGCAGGCGACCTCGCAGCGCTTGCAGTTAATGCAGTACTTCAGCGCCTCGTCGTACAGCGCGCCATCCTTCAGACGCAGGCGTTCGCCGTCCGGCCCCGCTTGTTTCGGGCCGGGATAGCGCGGATTGACCCGACTTACCGGGCAGGTGGTGGTACAGACCGTGCACTTAATGCAGCTTTCAAAACGGGTATCGTTCATGGCCGGCCTCCGGCAAGGGCGTGGATCTGTCTGGCGGCGTGCAGCGCGGTAACGGCGCAGACGCCGCTGCCACAGCCGAGCTGAATGGCATCGAACCCGCCGAGCAATGAGCCGATGGCGAACAGATTATGGAACGGCTGCCCGCCCAGCAGGGGGCGCAGCAGGGCATCGGTTTTCACGCCGAAGCGCTGCCATGGTTGTGAGGCGAAGAAATCGCGCTGGTACCAGCTTTCCCGTGGCAGGGTCTGGTGAAGGTCGAGGCCGAGGATCGGCTCGCGCACGCTATCGCGAGTGGCGACAAGACCGTTGCTGAAAAAGCTGCCGCTGGCCAGCACGGTAAAGCGCGGACGCAGCGCAATATCGCCGTGATTTCGCGTCCAGACCGCCTCGACGGCGTTCTGTCGATGGCTGATTTTCACCACCTCATCGCCTGCGAGCCAGGCGCCGCCCTCGCGAATGAACTGGCGTTGCAGCTGAGAATGCAAACGCATCCCGGGAACCGAAGGCGGCAGCGTCGGCAGCAGACGCAGCGGGCAGGGTAGACGCGCCTGCAGCCAGTGGTACAGGCGATCGTCGGCGAGGCCAAAACAGGCGGGCATGATCAGCAGGTCATACTGCTGCGCCAGCGGTAGCAGCGCTGCATGCAGGGCCGGCCACATATTCTCATCATCCAGGACGCGGGCGATATTGGCGGCGCGAAACTCGGTCGGGTTGTCACGCAGCACATCCAGCAGCGGTAACTCGATTTCCACCGCCGCGGCGGTAACTCCGTGTTGACCGAGCGCGGCGGCGGCGAGATGCGGCTGAAAATCAGCAAAGCCGCTGATCCCCACCAGACAGGCGCCCTGCGACGGCAGGGGCGCGACAGGCACCTCAAGGGGCGACAGCCATGCCGGGCGCAACGTCCCCAGCGGCGTTACCCGCCGGTGCGGCCGGCGCGCATCGCCCTGCATCACCGCGCCGCAGGCGGCCAGCAGGGCTTCGGTCTGTGTCGCGTATTCGAGCACCGCCTCGGCGCCGAGACGGGAATAAGGGTGTTCAGGAAGCTGTTCAGCGAGTTGCTGCAGACCTTGTGCGACGTCAGTGACGTTATCGCCGTTGGGCAGCGCCGAGAGCAGGTCTAACGACGCGGAGGAAAAATGCAGCGCGCTCTGCCCGCGGCTGATGATGACGCTGCGCAGGCCGTGCTGATTCAGGGCCAGCCCGCACAGCAGGCCGGCGAGCCCGCCGCCGATAATCGCGCAATCAAACTTCATCCCGGTGCTCCTGTGGCAATCCGCACAGGCCGAGGTAGACCCAGCGGGTGAATTCGCTTTCGCGCAGCGCATCGCCCCAGGCGATGGGCTGCACGCCCTTCCAGCGTTCATTGAGAAATTCCGAGAGCTGGGTTAACGACTGCGCGGGCGTGGTGACGTTAAAGCGCTGCAGCAGTCCGGCAGCGCGGCAGGCGCAGAGTTCCCCCTGACAGGTCCCCATGCCAATCCGGGTGCGGCGGCGCAGGTCGAGCAGGGTGTTGACCGCCAGGTTTTCCACCGCGTATTTCACTTCACCGGCAGTGACGGCTTCACATTCGCAGACCAGGCTACGGTGCTGGCGGCTGTCGCCAAGCCAGGACGGGGTGCGATCGCCGTGACGGTAGACGGCCGAGCCGCGCAGCGGGGTGGGGAGGGAGATAATCTTTTGCAGGGTACTTTCCGTTGGCTCCTGTGAACCGGGCAGCGGGGCTTCGGCCGTGGTACAGGGGGTGGTGTTTCCCAGCTTACGACAGACGGCGTCGGTGGCCCACTCGGCCATCAGGCGATAGGTCATCAGCTTGCCGCCGGTGATAGTAATGAAGCCTTCCATACCGTCACGCTGGGCATGGTCGAGCAGGACGATGCCGCGGCTGACGCCGCGCCCGCTGGGATCGTTATCGCTGGCCACCAGCGGGCGGACGCCGGAGTAGGCGCGGAGGATCCGGGTGCGGCCCATGACCGGCGCCAGCTTTTCCCCTTCGCGCAGTAGGGTATCGACCTCCGCCGCTGTTACCCGGTTGTCGTCAATTTCGTCATAAGGGATATGCATTGAGGTAGTGCCGATCAGCGAGATGGTATCGCCGGGCACCAGAATATCGGCGTCGGCCGGCTTACGGCAGCGGTTGATCACCAGGTTGTTAATCCGATGATCGAGGATCAGCAGCGATCCCTTCGCCGGGAACATGGTGATGCGCAGGTCGGCATATTCCGCAATACGCTGCCCCCAGATCCCGGCGGCGTTAACCACCATCCCGGCGTACAGAGTGCGGGCCTGGTGAAGTTGGCGGTCGTATACCTGGACGCCGCAGACGCGATCGCCCCGGCGCAGCAGGCCTGTTACTTCGCAGCCGGTAAGGATCTGCGCGCCGTGTTCGCGGGCGTCGAGCATATTGGCCGCGGTGAGGCGAAACGGGTCGATGGTACCGTCCGGGACCTGCACCGCGCCCAGCAGCGTCGGGTTGACGGCGGGCTCCCGGCGCAGCGCTTCCTGCGGCGAGAGCGGCGTGGCCTCTATGCCAGCCTGCTGACAGGCGTCGATAAAGGTTTGCTGCCATGCCAGGTCATCTTCAGGCAGGGTGATAAACAGCCCATTGGTCGGTTCAATACAGTGGCGGGCGATGCGGCGCAGGATGCGGTTCTCACTGATGCATTCGCGGGCGGATTCGTTGTCGGTCACCGCGTAGCGGGCGCCGCTGTGCAGCAGTCCATGATTCCGGCCGGTCGCCCCGGTGGCGATATCATGGCGCTCAATGAGCAGCGTTCGTAATCCGCGCCGGGCGCAGTCGCGGGCGATACCGGCGCCGGTTGCTCCGCCGCCGATGATAATGACCTCGCTATCAAGACGTCCCGTCATCTTCAGCTCCTCTGCTTTCGTTTTACGCCATTTAGCCACAATTAGTAAGGTTATTGTTTGATTTCGAGCATATTCGCGCGTTATTTGAGCGTGTTATGTGATTTCGTGCTCACATTGGAACGTTTTGTCATATTTCTGTAACAAATTGTGCGATGTTTCACAGTATCAACTCTACGTATTGCCTACCATCGCGACCATATTTGAAGTTGGTGATTAATCTGGGATTTTGTCGTGACGTCAGTAGAAAACAGCAAGGGCCACGGAGGCTGATATGTTAAGTATTTTTAAACCCGCCGCGCATAAAGCGCGTTTGCCAGCAGCGGAGATTGACCCGCTATATCGCCGATTACGCTGGCAGATTTTTATTGGCATCTTTTTTGGTTATGCCGCCTACTATTTGGTTCGTAAGAACTTTGCCCTGGCGATGCCTTATCTTATCGAGCAGGGGTTCTCTCGTGGCGACCTCGGCTTCGCCCTTTCCGGTATCTCCATCGCCTATGGATTTTCGAAATTCATCATGGGATCGGTCTCTGACCGCTCGAATCCGCGCATTTTCCTGCCGGCTGGCTTGATCCTCGCCGCGCTGGTGATGCTGGTGATGGGCTTCGTGCCGTGGGCGACGTCCAGCATCATGATAATGTTCGTGCTGCTGTTCCTCTGCGGCTGGTTCCAGGGGATGGGCTGGCCGCCGTGCGGCCGGACCATGGTGCACTGGTGGTCGCAGAAAGAGCGCGGCGGGATTGTCTCGGTGTGGAACTGCGCGCATAACGTCGGCGGCGGCATTCCGCCGCTGCTGTTCCTGTTAGGGATGGCGTGGTTTAACGACTGGCACGCGGCGCTGTATATGCCGGCATTCGGCGCCATTCTGCTGGCGATTTTCGCCTTCGCAATGATGCGCGACACCCCGCAGTCCTGCGGTCTGCCGCCGATTGAAGAATATAAAAACGACTACCCGGACGATTACAGCGAAAAGCACGAAGAAGAGCTGACGGCGAAGCAGATCTTTATGCAGTACATTCTGCCGAACAAGCTGCTGTGGTACATCGCTATCGCTAACGTCTTCGTTTATCTGCTGCGCTACGGCATTCTCGACTGGTCGCCGACCTACCTGAAAGAAGTTAAACACTTCGCGCTGGATAAATCCTCCTGGGCCTATTTCCTGTACGAGTACGCGGGGATCCCGGGCACGCTGCTGTGCGGTTGGATGTCGGACAAAGTGTTTAAAGGCAACCGCGGCGCCACCGGCGTGTTCTTTATGACCCTGGTGACCATCGCCACTGTCGTTTACTGGCTGAACCCGCCGGGTAATCCGGGCGTCGATATGGCCTGTATGATCATCATTGGCTTCCTGATCTACGGCCCGGTGATGCTGATTGGTCTGCATGCCCTCGAGCTGGCGCCGAAAAAAGCCGCCGGGACCGCCGCGGGCTTCACCGGCCTGTTCGGCTATCTTGGCGGTTCCGTGGCCGCGAGCGCTATCGTCGGCTACACCGTCGATTTCTTCGGCTGGGACGGCGGCTTTATGGTGATGATCGGCGGCAGCGTGCTGGCGGTTATCCTGCTGGTTATCGTGATGCTCGGTGAACGTCGCCATCACCAACAGCTGAAACAAGCCTAAGGAGCGGCGATGAAAATGAAACTTACCGCGCTGATGAGCGGAATGATTCTGTCCAGTTCGGCGCTGTGCTTCAGCGCGACAGCGGCTGATAAAATGGTCATCGCCCACCGCGGCGCCAGCGGGTATCTGCCGGAACATACCCTGCCGGCGAAAGCGATGGCTTACGCTCAGGGGGCGGATTACCTTGAGCAAGACCTGGTGATGACCAAAGACGACCGGCTGGTGGTGTTACACGACCACTATCTCGATCGGGTGACTGACGTTGCGCAGCGTTTCCCGCAGCGGGCGCGTAAAGATGGCCGTTTCTACGCCATTGACTTTACCCTGGACGAGATTAAGTCGCTGAAGTTCACCGAAGGTTTTGAGCCGAAAAATGGTAAGAACGTGCAAACCTATCCCGGGCGATTCCCGATGGGCAAATCCGATTTCCGTATTCATACCTTTGAAGAGGAGATTGAGTTTGTCCAGGGGCTGAACCATTCAACCGGCAAAAACATCGGTATCTACCCGGAAATCAAAGCGCCGTGGTTCCACCACCAGGAAGGCAAAGATATTGCCGCCAGCACATTGAAGGTGCTGAAGGAATATGGCTATACCAGCAAGCAGGATAAGGTTTATCTGCAGTGCTTTGACGCCAACGAGCTCAAACGCATTAAAAATGAGCTGGAGCCGAAGATGGGGATGGATCTCAATCTGGTGCAGCTCATCGCCTATACCGACTGGAATGAAACCCAGCAGAAACAGGCCGATGGTAAGTGGGTGAACTACAGCTATGACTGGATGTTCAAGCCAGGGGCGATGGCGCAGATTGCGCAGTACGCGGACGGCATCGGCCCGGATTACCATATGCTGGTAGCGGAAGGCTCGAAGCCGGGGGCGGTGAAGCTGACGGCGATGGTGAAAGAGGCGCATGCCAGCCATCTGCAGGTGCATCCGTACACCGTGCGCGCGGATCAGTTGCCGGAGTACGCGACTAACGTTAATCAGCTCTATGACGTGCTGTATAACCAGGCGGGCGTCGACGGCTTATTTACCGATTTCCCGGATAAAGCGGTGCAGTTCCTGGACGCGAAACACTAAAAAGCCGGGTGGCGGCTACGCCTTACCCGGCGTACGAACTGCGGTTTTGTTGACACTGTTCTCGGCGTGCAACGATTTCGACCCGGGAATAACGTTTGTTCTATGTTATTTCCTGGAAGATTGCGCTCCCGATATTTCTTCTGCGTTATGCCTTTCATAGCGCAGGGAGCGCACAGGGGGAGGCCAGTCGCCGCCTCCCCCTGTACCCCCGGGCTCCGGCCAGCAAAATCGCCGCTGCGCGGTCCCTTCGACTTATCCCTGCAGGCTTCGGGTCGGGCCGAGGTAGCGTCCATGCAAAACACGGCCCTCAGCCCGCATCCATGCGGGCTGCCCCGGCCTTCCGGGAACGTCTCAGCGATTTTGAGGCCGTCAACACCGGCAGTTTCAGCAGCCCAGGGCGGCAGTGCGTAAACGGCCGGTCCTGGAACAGTAGGTCAGGTAAGCGTAGCGCCACCTGACAAGACTACATCTCGATCTCAATATCGCCTTTCGCCCGGCAGCAGCAGGGCAAAATTTCTCCCGGCTGGATAAAGGCCAGCGGCTCGGTCAGCCAGTCAACCTGGCCGGAGACCAGACGCGTGCGGCAGGAGCCGCAGTAGCCTTCGCGGCACTGATATTCGACGTTGATATTATGCGACTCCAGCGCCGCCAGCAGGGAAGGGTGTTCATCCTGACACTCAAGGCGAGTGTCAGAGATTTTCAGGAAGATCCGCTTCATTACAGCTGGAAGTTACTCAGATCGTCGGCATCGACTTCAGAATCGATCTGGCCGACGAGATAAGAACTGACTTCCACTTCCTGCGGCGCCACCTGAACGTTGTCGGAGACCAGCCAGGTGTTGATCCATGGGATCGGGTTGGAACGGGTCTGGAACGGCAGATCGAGGCCCACCGCCTGCATGCGGATATTGGTGATGTACTCGACGTACTGGCAGAGAATATCTTTATTCAGGCCGATCATCGAGCCGTCGCGGAACAGGTAGTCCGCCCACTCTTTCTCCTGCTGCGCCGCCAGCACGAACAGGTCATAGCACTCCTGCTTGCACTCTTCGGCGATTTCCGCCATTTCCGGATCGTCGCTGCCGGAGCGCAGCAGGTTCAGCATATGCTGGGTGCCGGTCAGGTGCAGCGCTTCATCGCGGGCGATCAGGCGGATAATTTTGGCGTTGCCTTCCATCAGTTTGCGTTCGGCAAAGGCGAAGGAGCAGGCGAAGCTGACGTAGAAGCGGATCGCTTCCAGGGCATTAACGCTCATCAGGCACAGATAGAGTTTCTTTTTCAGCTCGCGCAGATTCACGGTCACGGTCTTGCCGTTGACGGTGTGGGTGCCTTCGCCCAGCAGATGCCAGTAGCTGGTCATCTCGATCAGCGAATCGTAATAGTGAGAGATGCCTTCCGCACGTTTCTGGATCTGCTCGTTGGTGACGATGTCGTCGAACACGGTCGCCGGGTCGTTGACGATGTTGCGGATGATGTGAGTGTACGAACGCGAGTGAATGGTCTCGGAGAAGGCCCAGGTTTCTACCCAGGTCTCCAGCTCCGGGATGGAGATCAGCGGCAGCAGCGCCACATTCGGGCTACGGCCCTGGATGGAGTCGAGCAGCGTCTGGTACTTCAGGTTGCTGATGAAAATATGTTTTTCGTGTTCCGGTAGCGCCTGGTAGTCGATGCGATCGCGGGAAACGTCAACCTCTTCCGGGCGCCAGAAGAAGGAGAGCTGCTTTTCAATCAGCTTTTCAAAGATGTCGTATTTTTGCTGATCGTAGCGGGCCACGTTAACCGGCTGGCCAAAAAACATAGGTTCCAGCAGCTGATCGTTTTTCGTCTGTGAAAAAGTGGTGTATGCCATTGAAGTGAGTCCTGTTGAACTGTATTGCCCGGCGGGAATGGGTTGGCCGGGCCTACACAAACGTAGGCCGGGTAAGCGTAGCGTTACCCGGCAAAAATACCTTAGATCTTACAAGCGCCGCTTTCGCAGCCGTCGTCCTGGATGGACGGGGCCAGGTCATCCTGGGCGTCTTCAGCGCCATCACGGGTGTTGTGATAGTACAGCGTTTTGACGCCGAATTTATAGGCGTTGAGCAGGTCTTTGAGCAACTGCTGCATCGGCACTTTTCCGGACGGGAAGCGCGTCGGATCGTAGTTAGTGTTGGCAGAGATCGACTGGTCGATAAACTTCTGCATGATACCCACCAGCTGCAGATAACCGTCGTTGTTCGGCATCTCCCACAGCAGCTCGTAGGCGTTCTGCAGGTTTTCGTAATCCGGCACCACCTGGCGCAGGATACCGTCCTTGGACGCTTTGATACTCACGTGGCCGCGCGGCGGCTCAATGCCGTTGGTGGCGTTGGAGATCTGCGACGAGGTCTCGGACGGCATCAGCGCGGAGAGCGTGGAGTTGCGCAGGCCGTGGGTTTTAATGGATTCGCGCAATGCTTCCCAGTCGTAGTGCAGGGGTTCGCTGACGATGCCGTCCAGATCTTTCTTATAGGTATCGATCGGCAGGATGCCCTGCGCATAGGTGGTTTCGTTGAACCACGGGCAGGCGCCTTGCTCGATAGCCAGCTCGTTAGAGGCCTTCAGCAGATAGTACTGAATCGCTTCGAACGTTTTGTGCGTCAGGTTGTTGGCGCTGCCGTCGGAGTAGCGTTTGCCATGCTTCGCCAGATAGTAAGCGAAGTTGATCACGCCGATACCCAGCGTACGACGCCCCATCGCACCGCGTTTAGCCGCCGGGATGGGGTAATCCTGATAGTCGAGCAGCGCATCCAGAGCACGCACCGCCAGCACCGCCAGCTCTTCCAGCTCGTCGAGGCTGTCGATAGCCCCGAGGTTGAAGGCCGACAGGGTGCACAGCGCGATTTCGCCGTTTTCGTCGTTGACATCTTCCAGCGGTTTGGTCGGCAGAGCAATCTCCAGGCACAGGTTAGACTGACGCACCGGGGCGACTACCGGATCGAACGGGCTGTGGGTGTTGCAGTGGTCGACGTTCTGGATATAGATGCGGCCGGTAGAGGCGCGCTCCTGCATCATCAGCGAGAACAGCTCAACGGCTTTAATACGCTGCTTACGAATGCTGTCGTCCTGCTCGTACTGGGTGTACAGGCGCTCAAACTCGTCCTGATCGGCGAAGAAGGCGTCATACAGGCCCGGGACGTCGGAAGGGCTGAACAGGGTAATATCGCCGCCCTTCAGCAGACGGGTGTACATCAGCTTGTTGATCTGTACCCCGTAGTCCATGTGACGAACGCGGTTGGCGTCGGTACCACGGTTGTTTTTCAGCACCAGCAGGCTTTCCACTTCCAGATGCCACATTGGGTAGAAGAGGGTTGCCGCGCCGCCGCGCACGCCGCCCTGCGAGCAGGATTTCACCGCGGTCTGGAAATGCTTGTAGAACGGAATGCAGCCGGTGTGGAAGGCTTCGCCGCCGCGGATCGGGCTGCCCAGCGCGCGAATGCGCCCGGCGTTGATGCCGATGCCGGCGCGCTGGGAAACGTATTTCACAATCGCGCTGGAGGTGGCGTTGATGGAATCCAGGCTGTCGCCGCACTCGATCAGCACGCAGGAGCTGAACTGACGGGTTGGGGTACGCACGCCGGACATGATCGGCGTCGGCAGCGAGATTTTAAAGGTGGACACCGCGTCGTAGAAACGCTTGATATAGTCCAGACGCGTTTCGCGCGGATAGTTCGAGAACAGGCAAGCGGCGACCAGAATATAGAGGAACTGCGCGCTCTCATAAATTTCGCCGGTGACGCGGTTTTGTACCAGATACTTGCCTTCCAGCTGCTTAACGGCTGCGTAGGAGAAGTTCATGTCGCGCCAGTGGTCGAGGAAACCGTCCATCTGCTGGAACTCTTCTTCCGTGTAGTCTTCCAGCAGATGATGATCGTATTTACCTTTCTCGACCATCTTCACCACGTGATCGTAGAGCGCCGGCGGCTCAAACTGACCGAAGGCTTTTTTACGCAAATGGAAAATCGCCAGACGCGCGGCGAGGTATTGGTAATCCGGTGCGTCGCGGGAGATCAGATCCGCAGCGGCTTTAATAATGGTTTCGTGGATGTCCGCGGTTTTGATGCCGTCATAGAACTGGATATGGGAGCGCAGCTCTACCTGGGAAATCGAAACGTTATTCAGTCCTTCTGCCGCCCAATCCAGTACGCGATGGATTTTGTCGAGATTGATGCGCTCGGTGGTCCCGTCGCGCTTTGTCACCAGCAGACTCTGATTCATGTGGATTTTACCTGTCCGTGAAAGAAAATATCCCCCGTTTATCCACAGAAGGCCGTTGTGACTAACTCTGTGGATAAATACTATATGTAGGGGGTTGTCGATAAAAGAAACGCTATATGGTGAGTATTTTAGTAAGGAATCTTTTGAGTACAAGGGTTGATTTTGACGTTAAATTGAGGTTGCGGAAGGGTAATAATCCGCAAGTCCACGTCGCATAAGGCCTGGAGAAGAAGTCAATAAAACAGAAAAAAAAATGAAAATTTGATCGAGTGCTGATTTCTTCATCGGAAGAAATAATCACGCGGCTTGATGCCGCGCAATCATCATAAGCGGAGGTGCTGACCTCAGTCCTGTTTGGCGGTTGTATGCAACATATAGTTAACATCAACCCCCGGCGCTAACTTGAAGGTATTGGTCAGGGGATTGTAATGCAGACCGATGATATGCTGCTCTTTCAGAGTTGTCTGATCTACCCAGCCCAGCAGCTCGGCCGGCTTGATAAACTTCTTCACATCATGAGTGCCTTTGGGCACCATCTTCATGACATATTCCGCCCCGACTACCGCCATCAGCCAGGCCTTGCCGTTGCGGTTGATGGTGGAGAAGAAGACCTGGCCGCCGGGCTTCACTAACCGCGCGCAGGCGTGCACCACCGACTGCGGGTCGGGGACGTGCTCCAGCATCTCCATGCAGGTCACAACGTCATACTGCTGCGGGTGCTTCGCGGCATGTTCCTCAACTGTTTCCTGAACATAGTCTACCTGAATACCGCTCTCCAGGGCGTGCAGCCTGGCGACCTGCAGCGGTTCGGCCCCCATGTCCAGCCCGGTGACCGTCGCGCCTTCGCGCGCCATGCTCTCGGCGAGGATGCCGCCGCCGCAGCCGACATCGAGGACTTTTTTACCGAACAGGCCGCCGGAGCGTTCGGCAATATAGCCCAGCCGCAGCGGGTTGATGCGGTGGAGCGGTTTGAACTCGCCCTCCAGATCCCACCAGCGCGAGGCGACGGCTTCGAATTTGGCGATTTCAGCATGATCGACATTAGGGGCTACCGACGTTTTTTCGGCATTCATGGGCGCTTTTACTCCTTTTCTGTTCAGACCTGCGAGTATATCAGCAGCGCGCCATGAATAAACCGTATTGCTTTACCTCTATTAGCGCGGCTGTGTTATAATTTGCGACCTTTGAATCCGGGATACAGTAGAGGGATAGCGGTTAGATGAGCGACCTTGCGAGAGAAATTACACCGGTCAACATTGAGGAAGAGCTTAAGAACTCTTATCTGGATTATGCGATGTCGGTCATTGTTGGCCGTGCGCTGCCGGATGTCCGAGATGGCCTGAAGCCGGTACACCGTCGCGTACTTTACGCCATGAACGTATTGGGCAATGACTGGAACAAAGCCTATAAAAAATCAGCCCGTGTCGTTGGTGACGTAATCGGTAAATACCACCCGCACGGCGACTCCGCGGTATACGACACCATCGTGCGTATGGCGCAGCCGTTCTCGCTGCGTTACATGCTGGTGGACGGCCAGGGTAACTTTGGTTCCATCGACGGCGACTCCGCCGCGGCGATGCGTTATACCGAAATTCGTCTGGCGAAAATCGCTCATGAGCTGATGGCCGATCTTGAAAAAGAGACGGTCGATTTCGTCGACAACTATGACGGTACGGAGCGTATTCCGGACGTCATGCCGACCAAAATTCCTAACCTGCTGGTGAACGGCGCCTCCGGGATCGCCGTAGGGATGGCCACCAACATACCGCCGCATAACCTGACGGAAGTGATTAACGGCTGTCTGGCGTATGTTGACGATGAAGACATCAGCATTGAAGGGCTGATGGCGCATATTCCTGGCCCTGATTTCCCGACCGCCGCCATTATCAATGGCCGTCGCGGCATCGAAGAGGCCTACCGCACCGGTCGCGGTAAAGTGTACATCCGCGCGCGCGCGGAAGTGGAAGTGGACGCGAAATCCGGCCGCGAAACCATCATCGTGCACGAAATTCCGTATCAGGTGAACAAAGCGCGCCTGATCGAGAAAATCGCCGAGCTGGTCAAAGAAAAACGCGTGGAAGGCATCAGCGCGCTGCGTGACGAGTCTGATAAAGACGGGATGCGCATCGTGATTGAAGTGAAGCGCGATGCGGTAGGGGAAGTGGTGCTTAACAACCTCTATTCCCAGACCCAGCTGCAGGTCTCCTTCGGCATCAACATGGTAGCTCTGCACCATGGTCAGCCGAAGATCATGAACCTGAAGGACATCATCGCCGCGTTTGTACGCCACCGCCGTGAAGTGGTGACCCGTCGTACGATTTTCGAACTGCGCAAAGCGCGCGACCGGGCGCATATCCTCGAAGCGCTGGCCGTTGCGCTGGCCAACATCGACCCGATTATCGAACTGATCCGTCGCGCGCCGACCCCGGCAGAAGCGAAAACGGCGCTGGTTGCCCAGGCGTGGGATCTTGGTAACGTCGCGGCGATGCTGGAGCGCGCCGGGGATGACGCCGCGCGTCCGGAATGGCTGGAGCCAGAGTTCGGCGTACGCGACGGTAAATACTATCTGACCGAGCAGCAGGCTCAGGCGATTCTGGATCTGCGTCTGCAGAAACTGACCGGCCTTGAGCATGAAAAACTGCTCGACGAATATAAAGAGCTGCTGGAGCAGATCGCGGAGCTGCTGCACATTCTCGGCAGCGCCGACCGTCTGATGGAAGTGATTCGCGAAGAGCTGGAGCTGATCCGCGACCAGTTCGGCGACGAACGTCGTACCGAAATCACCGCCAACAGCGCTGATATTAACATCGAAGATCTGATCAACCAGGAAGATGTGGTGGTCACCCTGTCGCATCAGGGGTATGTGAAGTATCAGCCGCTGACCGACTACGAAGCACAGCGTCGTGGCGGTAAAGGCAAATCGGCAGCGCGCATTAAAGAAGAAGACTTTATCGACCGCCTGCTGGTGGCCAACACCCATGACACCATCCTCTGCTTCTCAAGCCGCGGCCGTCTGTACTGGATGAAGGTCTATCAGCTGCCGGAAGCCAGCCGCGGCGCGCGCGGTCGGCCGATCGTCAACCTGCTGCCGCTGGAAGCCGATGAGCGCATCACCGCCATCCTGCCGGTCCGCGAGTACGAAGAGGGCGTCAACGTCTTTATGGCGACCGCCAGCGGTACCGTGAAGAAAACCGCGCTGACCGAGTTCAGCCGTCCGCGTTCCGCCGGTATCATCGCGGTCAACCTGAACGAAGGCGATGAGCTGATCGGCGTCGATCTGACCTCTGGTCAGGATGAAGTGATGCTGTTCTCCGCGGCCGGTAAGGTTGTACGCTTCAAGGAAGACGCCGTTCGCGCCATGGGCCGTACCGCCACCGGCGTACGCGGTATTAAGCTTGCGGAAAACGACAGCGTCGTCTCGCTGATTATTCCACGCGGCGAAGGCGCGATCCTGACGGTGACGCAAAACGGTTACGGTAAACGTACCGCGGCGGCGGAGTATCCGACCAAGTCGCGTGCCACCCAGGGCGTTATTTCGATCAAAGTCACCGAGCGTAACGGTTCCGTGGTCGGCGCCGTGCAGGTGGATGACTGCGATCAGATCATGATGATCACCGACGCCGGGACGCTGGTGCGTACCCGCGTTTCCGAAGTGAGCATCGTGGGCCGTAACACCCAGGGCGTGATCCTCATCCGCACCGCGGAAGATGAAAACGTGGTGGGTCTGCAGCGCGTGGCTGAGCCGGTGGATGATGAAGAGCTGGATGCCATCGACGGTAGCGCGGCGGAAGGCGATGACGATATCGCCCCGGAAGCAGATACCGATGACGATGTCGCCGAAGACGAAGAATAATCGTCCGAGGTAAATGTTCTGGAAGGGCCGGGTATTTTCCCGGCCCTTTTTGCATTAACATTGCGGCAAAGCCGGTTTACCGCTACCTTAACCGCATTCTGTTGAGTCCCTGACGGCCGAGCATCGCCACATTGAAATATCTTGCCTCTTTTCATACAACCCTGAAGGTTTCACGTTATCTGTTCAGAGCGCTGGCGGTATTGCTGTGGCTGCTTATTGCGTTTGTCTCTGTGTTTTATATCGTCAACGCGCTGCACGAGCGGGAAGCCGAAATCCATCAGGAGCTTAATCTCAACGCCGATCAGGCCCAGCGCTATATCCAGCGTACCGCGGATGTAATGAAAGAGTTGAAGTATGTCGCCGGTAATCGCTTGTCGGCAGGGGACGCGGTAGCGCAAGGGCAAAACGGCGATATGGCGGTGCCCAACTTTGAACCCCTGTACCCCGATTCCGACTGCAGCGCGATGAGCGCCACCTGGCGTAATTCGCTGCAGTCGCTGGCATGGTTTATGCGCTACTGGCGGGATAATTTTACTGCCGCCTACGACCTTAACCGCATCTTTCTCATCGGCAGCGATAACCTCTGCATGGCCAACTTTGGCCTGCGGGACGTGCCGATTGAGCGCGATCAGGCGCTGAAAGTCCTGCATCAGCGCATAGAGCAATATCGCAACGCGCCGCAAAACGAGCGCGGCAACAACCTGTTCTGGATAAGCCAGGGCGTTCGCCCCGGGGTGGGCTATTTTTACGCCCTGACGCCGGTCTATATGGCCAATCGCCTGCAGGCGATGCTGGGCGTGGAGCAGACCATCCGCATGGAAAGCTTCTTTACGCCGGGCAGCCTGCCGATGAGCGTGACGATCTTTGACGATAACGGGCAGCCGCTGATTTCGCTGGCCGGTGCGGAAGGTAAAATCCAGAGCGAAGCGAAGTGGATGCAGGAGCGGATGTGGTTTGGCTACAGTTCGGGTTTCCGCGAGCTGGTGCTGAAAAAAAGCCTCTCGCCGTCCTCCCTGAGCATCGTCTATTCCGTCTCGGTAGATCAGGTGCTGGAGCGGATCCGTATGCTGATCATCAATGCTATCGTTCTTAATATCCTCAGCGGCGCGATGCTGTTCGCGCTGGCGCGGATGTATGAGCGGCGCATTTTTATCCCCGCGGAGAATGACGCCCAGCGCCTGGAAGAGCACGAGCAGTTCAACCGCAAAATTGTGGCTTCTGCCCCGGTAGGGATCTGTATTCTGCGCACTGCCGACGGGACCAATATTCTCAGTAATGAACTGGCGCACAACTACCTGAACATGCTGACCCACGAGGACCGCCAGCGGCTGACGCAGATCATCTGCGGCCAGCAGGTCAATTTTGTCGACGTGCTGACCAGCAACCATACCAACCTGCAGATTAGCTTTGTTCATTCACGCTATCGCAATGAAAACGTCGCCATTTGCGTGCTGGTGGACGTTTCCGCCCGCGTGAAAATGGAGGAGTCGCTGCAGGAGATGGCCCAGGCGGCGGAGCAGGCCAGCCAGTCGAAATCGATGTTCCTGGCGACGGTTAGCCATGAGCTGCGTACCCCGCTGTATGGCATCATCGGTAACCTCGATCTGCTGCAGACCAAAGCGTTGCCGAAAGGCGTCGATCGCCTTGTGACGGCGATGAACAACTCCTCCAGCCTGCTGCTGAAAATCATCAGCGATATTCTTGATTTCTCGAAAATCGAGTCCGAGCAGTTGAAGATCGAGCCGCGGGAGTTCTCTCCGCGCGAAGTCATGAACCATATCTCCGCTAACTATCTGCCGTTGGTGGTGCGCAAGCAGCTGGGCCTGTACTGCTTTATCGAGCCGGACGTTCCGGAACAAATGTCCGGCGACCCGATGCGCCTGCAGCAGGTGATCTCAAATCTGCTCAGCAATGCGATAAAGTTCACCGATACCGGCTGTATTGTCCTGCACGTCCAGTGCGCGGGGGATTATCTGCAGATTAGCGTTCGCGACACTGGAGAGGGGATCCCGGCGAAAGAGGTATTGCGCCTCTTCGATCCTTTCTTCCAGGTGGGGACCGGCGTGCAGCGCAATTTTCAGGGCACCGGCCTTGGCCTGGCGATCTGTGAAAAACTGATCAGCATGATGGATGGCGATATTGCTGTCGAAACCGAGCCGGGGATGGGTAGCCGCTTTACCATCCGTATTCCTCTGTATGGCGTGCAGAATACCTCACCGGTGAGCAGAGACGGTTTCGCTGGCAAGACCTGCTGGCTGGCGATTCATAACACTTCGCTGGCGATGTTCGTCACCTCGCTGCTCAGCTACCACGGCCTGACGGTCCGCCGTCATGCCGGCGAAACGCCGGACGCCGAGGATGTCTTACTCACTGACGATGAGGCGCTGAGCGGATGGCAGGGAAGGGCCATGGTCATCTTCTGTCGCCGTCATATCGGTATTCCGCAGGAGCGGTCCGCCGGCGAATGGCTGCACAGCGTGACGACTCCCCACGAACTGCTGCCGCTGCTGGGGCGTATTTTCCATGTTGCGCTCGCCAGTGCGGAAAATAGCCCGGCGCTGATGGCCCCGGAGGCGCAGGCCGGCAATAACGACGACATGATGATCCTCGTGGTCGACGATCACCCGATCAACCGCCGCCTGCTGGCGGATCAGCTGGGGTCGCTCGGCTACCAGTGCGTGACCGCAAACGACGGGATCGACGCGCTCAACGTCCTCAGCAAGCAGCACATCGATATCGTGCTCAGCGACGTCAACATGCCTAATATGGATGGTTATCGCCTGACGCAGCGCATTCGTCAGCTTGGCCTGACGCTGCCGGTGATTGGCGTAACGGCCAATGCCCTGGCGGAAGAGAAGCAGCGCTGTCTGGAATCGGGGATGGACAGTTGTCTGTCCAAGCCGGTCACCCTCGACGTACTGAAGCAAACGCTGACGGTATATGCGGCACGGGTGCGTAAAGGGCGGGAATAATGGGGAGCTCCGTCTCGCCGGGGCGAGACGGAGAGGGCGAAGAGATTACTCTTTGTCCGTCGCGCTCAGCGAGACGGAAGAGAGGTAGTTCAGCAAGGCGATGTCGTTTTCGACGCCCAGCTTCATCATCGCCGATTTCTTCTGGCTGCTGATGGTTTTAATGCTGCGATTAAGCTTTTTGGCGATCTCGGTTACCAGGAAACCTTCGGCGAACAGGCGCAGCACTTCGCTCTCTTTCGGCGACAGGCGTTTATCGCCATAGCCGCTGGCGCTGATTTTTTCCAGCAGGCGAGAGACGCTTTCCGGGGTGAATTTCTTCCCTTTCTGCAGCGCGGCCAGCGCTTTTGGCAGGTCGGTCGGCGCCCCCTGCTTGAGGACGATCCCTTCGATATCCAGATCCAGCACCGCGCTGAGGATCGCCGGATTGTTGTTCATGGTCAGAACAATGATCGACAGATCCGGGAAGTGGCGCTTGATGTATTTAATCAGCGTGATCCCGTCGCCGTATTTATCACCGGGCATGGACAGATCGGTGATCAGCACATGGGCGTCCAGCTTCGGAAGATTGTTGATAAGGGCCGTGGAGTCTTCAAACTCGCCAACGACGTTCACCCACTCAATTTGCTCAAGTGACTTACGAATACCGAACAGTACGATCGGATGGTCATCGGCAATAATTACGTTCATAGTGTTCATGTATAAGGCTACCTTCTACAGCAAGCTCTTGACGTAAGCGTCAATGTCGCTGATATATTTTTCTATGCCTTGCGCATCCTTTTCGCGAATCAGATGCTCAAGCGTTTCACATAACTGCTTGCCGGGTATCAGATTAAGCATAGCAAATGCCCCTTTGAGGCGGTGGGCGGTTTGCGCCAGAGCAGCAAAATCGCCCGCTTCGATTTCAGTATACAATCTCTGAACATCATCCGGTACCGTATCGGCAAACAGTGCGTAATAGCCGCTGGCATGGAGTTCGGCGTTACTCTCGTTTCCTGAGGTGACGGGCTGAACCGCCTCCTCTGCCAGCTGCTGCTCAATAAGCTGCAGGATAGCCTCCTGCATCGCCGTGCTAATATTAAAGTTGACCCGCAGTTGGCCCGGGCCGATCTTGCGTATCCCGACCTCATCATCGCTTAAAAGCAAGCCTGAAGCAGTAAGATTAGACGGATTATCCGTTAAATAAAGATCAAAGGCTTGACTGGTCGCCCGATCGTCCGGTGTGATGCAGGACGCTCCCCAGCTCTCCAGCTGGCGAGTGACAATCCGCCGCACTTCGCTGGAAGTCACATCCAGCAGGACGATAACGTCATCCAGCAAATGCTCTCCCGCCTCTGGCGCCTCTTCGCTGGCCGGCATTTTCAGATGCAGGGTATAGCGCGTCCCCAGCGACTCCCGGGCTTTAATGGTCAATTGCCCGCCCAGCTTGCGCGTCATGCGGTCGCATAGCCAGAAGGTAAGGGCGTTTGCTTTGCCGTACAGGTCGCTCTGGGTCTCGTTGAGATACGGGAAGTGCATATTGTCGATCTCGTTTGCCGAGACGCCGTTGCCGGTATCCAGAATGCGGAAGGTCAGGCGATCGCTGGCCGACTCATCCTGACAGACGTCGAGGGTGATCTTGCCGATAGGCGTGGTGGTCACTGAATACTGGATTAACAGCACCAGCGTGCGCCGCAGAGCTTCACGGTCGCCATAGCGCTGCTCGCCGGCCGGGAGCGCATTGTTGATGAGCAGCTGCAGACCCTTGCGTTTCATCGCCGGCAGCACTTCCGGCACGACGTCGTCAATAAGCTCCTGCACCGAGAACAACGTCTGGTTGGTTTTCCAGGCATCGCTTTCCAGCAGATTGGCGAGCTGAATGTCATCGATGAGTTTGACCAGCTCATCGGCATGCTGGGCCAGCGTCCGATTCTCTGTACTACTGAGCGCCGCCGCCTCTGCCGCCAGCGTCAGCGCGGGCTGCTTCAGGGCGCTGCCGATGTGCTGCATAAAGGCGGCCCGTCCCTGCTGGTTTTTCTCATACAAGCGCTGGGCCTGCTTGAGCTTTTTATTGACCAGCACTTCGCGGTCCTGATCACGGATGATCAGGATCTGGGTGCGCGGCGCTACCTGGCTGCGATACTGGCGGATTTCATACTGCTCATTATTGACGGTGGCCTGAATTACCCCCTGATGCTGGTCCGCCATATTGGTGATGTTCTGCAGATTCAGGTGCGGAAGCAGATGGTCGGCAATTGGATTGCTGATAACCGTTCGGTTGGCTTCCTGATCGTGAACGAGCAGCCCCAGCGGCAGCAGAGAAACAATCTCTTCGTTAATGGCGCGCAGCAGACGCAGTTCGCTGTTGGCGGCGGAGGGGAGCCCGGCGCCAGACGAATGGCTGCGTCCTTTATAGTGGCGAAAGGTGGTAAAACCAAACAGCGCCAGCGCCAGCAGACCAATGTTGAGCAGCAGCGGCAGAAGAATGTTCTGCATGGACTCCAGCAGCATGGTGCTCATTGGTACCGTCCACAGCAACTGCATACCGGTGGTGCTGATGTCGGTGGCGATGTCAATCTGCATGCCGTTAAAGGTGATCCCGATATGATCGGCGCTCTCTTTATCCGGCGTGGTGGCGAGATTTTGCGACGGGTCAGGCTCGATACGGAAGCTGTCGATGGTCATGCCGGGGGGGATCAGATCGTTAATCGGCAGGTCGAAGGCGACCACCGTGGCAAGGTGTCCGGGCTGGTTGAAGGTGGTGCGTAACGTAAAATAGTGCGCGTTCTGCCAGGCGAGATGGCGCAGCGGCGAGAACGTCTCGCGCTCATCAAGGGTATTAGCCTGCAGCAGCATTTCCGCGCGCCGCGACTCCACGACGCTGCTGATCGTTGACTCTTTGAAGCTCGAAGAGAGGTCCTTCAACGGCAGGGTGGAGACCAGGATCAGACTATTGTCCAGGCCGTTGAGATAGTACATCGACCACGGAATGGTCTCCGCGCCCCACAAAATATCGAGATAATCGGACATTTTCTGCGTCATTTCGAGGGTGGAGCTGTCATGGGAGCCAAAGATCAGGGCTTCGGTTTTACGCCGGGGTTTCTCCAGGTAGTAAACGTCCTGTTTTAAACGCGTCTCCTGCAGACCGCCGCTTGCGGTGTTGACTGAGGTGGCGGCGATATTGTCGTAGATCTGCCAGGTGGCATAGCGCCAGGCGTCAATGCGCTGGTGCAGAGCGTGGGAGACATCAACCACCTGATAGCTTTTCTCCTTCAGCCAGGCATTGACGGCGCTTTGGATCATCACCCCCATTGTCGCCAGCAGGACAATAACCATCAAAATGAAGAAGCGGCTGATGTTGCCGGGGATCAGGGAGAATTTTTTCGGGGTCATCTTGTGGCTGAACGACTCATCATTGTTTGTAAACAGGATGTAGCGCCAGAGTAACTGGCAACAAAGCAGATGCTGCTGGCAGTATAAAGGCTAATGGCGTAAATCCATACTACAGATTGGCGCCAGCGGTGCGATGCCGCCCAGGAATTATCTTAGAAACGAAGCGTAAATGAAACCGCGCCGGGAAGGTTAACCGGCGACGATATTGACGGAAACAAAAGGGAAGAATCGCACGAAATAACAAGACATTGGCAGAATATGCACCACTGATGGCCTAATTGATTGATTAATAGTCGTTAGGGAATCATTAGCCGTAGCACAGATAAATTAAAGTTGTGTAAAGAAGGGTAAAAAAAACCGGATGCGAGGCATCCGGTTGAAATAGGGGTAAACAGACATTCAGAACTGAATGACGGTAATAAATAAAGTTAATGATGATAGCGACTCTTATTTTAGCCACCAATGATCATTTTGTTTTACCATTCAGTGCTATAGATAAGTTGTCGTCTATCACTTTGATTATAAAAGGTTAAATATTTTTTTTGATGATTAGTGCGTATTTCCCTGACCATTTTGCGGTGAAAAAAGTTCCGCTGAATTTACAAATTGAAACATCTTGTGGGAACTTTGAAACATCTTAGAAGTTTTAGTATCATATTCTTGTTGGATTATTCTGCATTTTGCAGCACAATGAAATAGCCGACTGATTAGAAGGGTAATCAGTAAGCAGTGGCATAATAAAAGGCATATAACAAACAGAGGGTTAATAACATGAAAGTTAAAGTACTGTCCCTCCTGGTACCGGCTCTGCTGGTAGCAGGCGCAGCAAATGCGGCTGAAATTTATAACAAAGACGGCAACAAATTAGACCTGTACGGTAAAATTGACGGTCTGCACTACTTCTCTGACGACAAGAGCGTCGACGGCGACCAGACCTACATGCGTGTAGGCGTGAAAGGCGAAACCCAGATCAACGACCAGCTGACCGGTTACGGCCAGTGGGAATACAACGTTCAGGCGAACAACACTGAAAGCTCCAGCGATCAGGCATGGACTCGTCTGGCATTCGCAGGCCTGAAATTTGGCGACGCGGGCTCTTTCGACTACGGTCGTAACTACGGCGTAGTATACGACGTAACGTCCTGGACCGACGTTCTGCCGGAATTCGGCGGCGACACCTACGGTTCTGACAACTTCCTGCAGTCCCGTGCTAACGGCGTTGCAACCTACCGTAACTCTGATTTCTTCGGTCTGGTTGACGGCCTGAACTTTGCTCTGCAGTATCAGGGTAAAAACGGCAGCGTCAGCGGCGAAGGTACTTCTCCGACCAACAACGGTCGTGGCGCTCTGAAACAGAACGGTGACGGCTTCGGTACCTCTCTGACCTATGACATCTATGATGGCATCAGTGCTGGTTTCGCGTACTCGCACTCCAAACGTAACGGCGATCAGAATCGTTTGGATAAAGGCCGTGGCGACAACGCTGAAACCTACACCGGTGGTCTGAAATACGACGCCAACAACATTTACCTGGCGACTCAGTACACCCAGACTTACAACGCAACTCGTTTCAGCGGCAACGGAGAATCTGATTCTATTAGCGGTTTTGCTAACAAAGCACAGAACTTCGAAGTGGTTGCTCAGTACCAGTTCGACTTCGGTCTGCGTCCGTCCGTAGCTTACCTGCAGTCTAAAGGTAAGGACATCGAAGGTTACGGCGACCAGGACCTGCTGAAATATGTTGACGTTGGCGCGACCTACTACTTCAACAAAAACATGTCCACCTATGTTGACTACAAAATCAACCTGCTGGACGAAAACGATTTCACTCGTCGCGCTGGTATCTCTACCGACGACGTGGTTGCACTGGGCCTGGTTTACCAGTTCTAAGTTGCAAGCTGCATAACAAAAAGGCGCCTCTGGCGCCTTTTTTTATGTCCGGTTTAACCTCGCTGGTATACTCTTGTCGCCCTGGTAAGAGGAGCCTCGATTAATGGATATGACTTTCTTTCGCGCCGCGCTGCTGGGTGCCTGCGTTCTGCTCTCTGGCTGCGATTCAGCTACCACTCCTGCGACCCCCACCGCGACGGCCACCGTGCTGGATGGCAAAACGATGGGCACCTTCTGGCGGGTCAGCGTCATTGGCGTGGATGAGGCAAAGGCCCAGGCGTTGCGCGCCAAGGTTCAGGCCCAGCTGGACGCCGACGATCGCCTGCTGTCGACCTGGAAAAACGACTCCGCGCTGATGCGCTTCAATCATGCCGCCACTACCGAACCATGGCCGGTGAGCGAAGCGATGGCGGATATCGTCACCCTGTCGCTGCGGATTGGCGCCAAAACGCACGGCGCGATGGATATTACCGTGGGGCCGCTGGTCAACCTGTGGGGCTTTGGCCCGGATAAACAGCCGGTCACCACCCCGGATGCCGAGGCGATAGCCGCGGCGAAGGCGCGCACCGGCCTGCAGCATCTGCAGGTTATTAATCAGAGCGGCAGGCAGTTCCTGCAAAAAGATATTCCCGATCTGTTTGTCGACCTCTCCACCGTGGGGGAAGGCTATGCCGCCGACCACCTCGCGCGGTTGATGGAGCAGGAGGGGATCTCCCGCTATCTGGTGTCGGTGGGCGGAGCGCTGGTCAGCCGCGGGATGAACGGCGAAGGCAAGCCCTGGCGGGTAGCGATCCAGAAACCGACCGACCGCGAAAACGCCGTTCAGGCGATTGTCGACATCAATGGGCACGGCATCAGCACCTCCGGCAGCTATCGCAACTACTATGAACTCGATGGCAAACGCATCTCGCACGTTATCGATCCGCAGACCGGGCAGCCGATAACCCATAAGCTGGTCTCCGTGACCGTCATTGCGCCAACGGCGCTGGAGGCTGACGGCTGGGATACCGGACTGATGGTGCTGGGGCCGGAAAAAGCGCAGCAGGTGGTGCGCGAGGAGGGGCTGGCGGTCTACATGATCGTTAAAGAAGGAGAGGGTTTTAAAACCTGGATGTCGCCGCAGTTCCGCACTTTCCTTGTCGGCGAGAAAAATTAAAAAGCAAGATTGCGGGTTTTTTACTGCGGGCTTTACCACAGACTGAGGGTACACTTACAGCTGGAGACCCGTCATGAAACCGATAGTTGCCGATACCGATGATCGCCGCTGGCAGGCGGTCTGCGAACGTGATACCCGGGCCGATGGTCAGTTCGTCTTTGCGGTACTGACCACCGGCATCTGCTGTCGTCCCTCCTGCCGCTCGCGGCGCGCGCGGCGGGAAAACGTACGCTTTTTTGCCGACGTCGCCGCCGCCGTGGCGGCGGGATTCCGCCCCTGCAAACGCTGCCAACCGGATAAAGACTACCCGCAGCAGCAAAGGGTCGACAAAGTGGCGCAGGCCTGTCGGCTGCTGGAGCAGGACGCGCCCCTGACCCTCGAGGCGCTGGCAGGCCAGCTGGCGATGAGCCCGTTTCATTTCCACCGTTTATTTAAATCCGTCACCGGCATGACCCCTAAAGCCTGGCAACAAGCGTGGCGGGCGCAGCGCCTGCGGGAAGCGCTGGAGCAGGGGATACCGGTGACCCGCGCCGCGCTGGCGGCTGGTTTTCCCGACAGCAGCAGCTATTATCGCCAGGCCGACGCAGCGTTAGGGATGACCGCCAGCCAGTTTCGCCGCGGCGGCGCCGCCACCGTGGTAACCTGGACCACGGGCGACTGCGCGCTGGGTCGTTGCCTGGTGGCGCAGAGCGAGCGCGGCGTCTGCGCGGTGCTGCCGGGTGATAACGATGCGGCATTGCTCGACGACCTGCGCCGGCGCTTTCCCAATGCCGAGCTGCGTGAAGGCGACCCCGATTTTTGTCAGCAGATGGCCGAGATTTTCGCCCACCTCGACGACAGCCGGCGGCCGGTATCGCTGCCGCTGGATCTGCAGGGCACTGCGTTTCAGCTGCAGGTCTGGCAGGCGCTGCGGCAGATCCCGGTGGGCGAGACCCGCAGCTACCGCCAGGTGGCAGAGCATATTGGCCAGCCGCGGGCGGTAAGAGCCGTGGCCGGCGCCTGCGCGGCGAATTCGCTGGCGGTGATTGTTCCCTGCCACCGGGTGGTGCGTGAAGATGGCGCCCTGTCCGGTTATTGCTGGGGAACGGCGCGAAAAGCGCAGCTGCTGGCGCGCGAGGCCCAACATGAGGAGGAGTAATGCTCGATCTGTTTAGCGATACCCCACCGTGGCAGGAGCCGCTGGCCCCCGGCGCGGTGGTGCTGCGGCGATTTGCCCGCGAACGCGCCCCGGCGCTGCTGCAGGCGATAGCCGACGTCGCCAGTCAGTCGCCGTTTCGCCAGATGGTCACACCGGGCGGGTACACCATGTCGGTCGCCATGACCAACTGCGGCGCGCTGGGCTGGACTACCGATCGCCACGGCTATTTGTACGCCCCGGTCGACCCGGTAACCGATCAAACCTGGCCGCCGATGCCTGCCGTATTTCATGAACTGGCGCTGGCGGCGGCCGCCGCCGGCGGCTATCCGGAGTTTTCCCCCGACGCCTGTTTGATTAACCGCTATTGTCCTGGCGCAAAACTGTCGTTGCATCAGGATAAAGATGAACAGGATCTGCGGGCGCCGATTGTCTCGGTCTCGCTGGGCTTGCCGGCCATCTTTCAGTTTGGCGGCTTGCAACGCAGCGACCCGCTGCAGCGGCTGCTGCTGGAGCATGGCGATGTGGTGGTCTGGGGCGGCGAGTCGCGCCTGTTTTATCATGGCATTCAGCCGCTGAAAGCGGGGCATCATCCGGAAACGGGCGATTGTCGTTACAATCTCACCTTCCGACAGGCGGGCGGTCGCCAGTATTAAAATAAGAATTATTCTTGATGTCATCGGCGAGCCGTTTAAACTGCTGGCTGTTTTGCTTTTGCGGATAGCCTGTTATGGAACTTCTCTCTCTCGTCTGGCGCCAGTACCGCTGGCCGTTTCTGGGCGTTATTGCTCTCAGCCTGCTCAGCGCTGCGCTGGGTATCGGCTTAATCGCTTTCATTAACCTGCGTCTGATTACCTCTGTCGATACCTCGCTGCGGGTCCTGCCGGAGTTTCTTGGTCTGCTGGGGCTGCTGATGGCGGTGACCCTGGGTTCGCAGCTGGCGCTAACCACCCTCGGCCACCATTTTGTCTATCGTCTGCGCGGTGAGTTTGTTAAACGCATCCTCGATACCCAGATTGAACAAGTAGAGAAGATCGGCAGCGCGTCGCTGCTTGCCGGGCTGACCAGCGATATCCGCAATATCACCATCGCCTTTGTGCGCCTGCCGGAGCTGGTGCAGGGGATCATTCTCACCTTCGGCTCCGCGGCCTACCTCGCCTGGCTGTCAGGAAAAATGATGCTGGTGACGGCGCTGTGGATGGCGCTCACCATCTGGGGCGGCTTTGTGCTGGTCTCGCGGGTGTACAAACATATGGCCAGCCTGCGCGAAACGGAAGATAAACTGTATCACGACTATCAGACGGTGCTGGAGGGGCGTAAAGAGCTGACCCTCAACCGCGAGCGCGCGGAGTATGTGTTTAACCAGCTCTACCTCCCGGACGCCAGGGAGTACCGGCACCATATCGTTCGCGCCGATACCTTCCACCTCAGCGCGGTCAACTGGTCGAATATTATGATGCTTGGCGCCATCGGGCTGGTGTTCTGGATGGCCAACAGCCTCGGCTGGGCCGATACCGCCGTGGCGGCGACCTATTCCCTGACGCTGCTGTTTCTGCGCACGCCGCTGCTCTCCGCCGTCGGCGCGCTGCCCACGCTGCTCAGCGCCCAGGTGGCGTTTAACAAGCTGCGTCAGTTCTCCCTCGCCCCGTACCGGGCCGACTTTCCCCGGCCGCAGGCGCATCCTGACTGGCAGACGCTGGAGCTGCGCGATGTCACCTTTCATTATCCGGACCAGCGCTTTGCGGTAGGGCCGCTTAATCTGACGCTGAAGCGCGGCGAGCTGGTGTTTCTGATAGGCGGCAACGGCAGCGGCAAGTCAACGCTGGCGATGCTCCTGACCGGCCTGTACCAGCCAATATCCGGTCAGATCCTCGTCGACGGCCAGCCGCTGGCGGCGGAGAGGCCAGAGGAGTACCGCAAACTGTTTTCCGCAGTGTTTACCGACGTCTGGCTGTTTGACCGCCTGCTCGGGCCGCAGGGCGAGGAGGCCGATCCGGCGCTGGTGGCGACATGGCTGGAGCGTCTGCAAATGGCCCACAAGCTGCAGCTGGAGAACGGAAAAATCGCCGACCTGCGGCTGTCGAAAGGGCAGAAGAAGCGCGTGGCGCTCCTGCTGGCGCTGGCCGAGTCCCGGGACATCATTCTGCTGGATGAATGGGCGGCGGATCAGGATCCACATTTCCGCCGCGAGTTCTACCAGGTCCTGCTGCCGCTGATGCAGCAGATGGGCAAAACCGTGTTCGCCATCAGCCATGACGATCACTACTTCCAGCACGCCGATCGTCTGCTGGAGATGCGCGCCGGCCAGCTCGCCGAACTTACCGGCGAAGAGCGGGAACAGGCTTCCCGCGATGCGGTGGCCCGTACGGCCTGATTCACAACGCGCGCCCGGAAAAGCCCGGGCGCCGCTGAAATTTTCAGCGTCTACATCGCTGACGGTTATTATTTCCCCCTCCTCGCGCTATGCTTAAGGCTTCCGGCCCGCAGGCCGGCTCACCATTCTCAAAAGGATTGCCCGATCGATGTCCGTTTTGCATAAAAAAAGCGCCCGCTTGCGTGACGAAGAGCGCGCCCGTCTGATTTGGCTCTTGAGCACCGATAAAGCGGTGACTTCCGCGCTGCTGGGCAAACTGACGCTGGCTGAACGATATGATGAAGGGACGCTGGCCGATGACCTGGCCGAAGTGGAAATGCTGGTCTCGCATCTGCCGCCGCCGGATCTCGCCGATGCGCTGGAAGCGCTTCCCTATGACGCCCGCACCGCGCTATGGTGCCTGGTGCCCGACGATAAACGCGGCGAAGTGCTGCTGGAGGCCTCAGAGAACGTCTGGGGCGACCTGATCGACAAGATGAGCGACCCCGAGCTGCTGCAGGCCATGCAGCCGCTGGATATCGATGAACAGGTTTACCTGCTGCAGCATCTGCCGCGCAACCTGACCGGACGGCTGCTGGCGACCCTGCCGGCCGAGAAGCGCGCCCGTATTCGCCAGATTATGCGCTACGCCGACAACAGCGTCGGGTCGATCATGGAGTTTGAGGTCATTACGGTGCGACCGGAGGCCACCCTGGCGGCGGTGCAGCGCTATCTGCGGCGTCTCGGTAAAATGCCGGAAAACACCGATAAGCTGTTCGTTACCACCCGTAACAAGCTGCTGCTCGGTGAGCTGGAGCTGCAGACCATTCTGCTCAATGATGCGCAGAAGCGGGTGGGGGAGGTGATGGAGGGCGACCCGGTCACCTTTCAGCCGCACGAAGAGGCGGAGAAGGTGGCGCGCACCTTCGAACGTGATGACTTGCTCAGCGCCGCCGTCATTGATGCCGACGGCAAGCTGATCGGGCGCCTGACCATCGATGAGATCGTCGATGTGGTTTATGAAGAAACCGATAACGATCTGCGGCGGATGGGCGGCCTGAGCGATGAAGAGGATGTCTTCGCCCCGGTCAGCAAAGCGGTGAAAACCCGCTGGGCATGGCTGGCGGTCAATCTGTGTACGGCGTTTATTGCTTCCCGGGTCATCGACGGCTTCGAACACACCATTTCACAGCTGGTGGCGCTGGCCTCGCTGATGCCGATCGTCGCCGGGATCGGCGGCAACACCGGCAACCAGACGATCACCATGATCGTCCGGGCGATGGCGCTGCAGCAGATCCAGCCCGGCAGCTTTACCTTTCTGATCCTGCGTGAAATGGGGGTTGCGCTGATTAATGGCCTGGTATGGGGCGGGATTATGGGGGCCATCACCTGGTGGCTGTATGACGATCCGCAGCTCGGCGGGGTGATGACGCTGGCCATGATGCTCAACCTGCTGATGGCGGCGATGATGGGCGTGATAATCCCGATGGTCATGGTGAAGCTGGGGCGCGACCCGGCGGTCGGCTCCAGCGTAATGATCACCGCCATCACCGACACCGGCGGCTTCTTTATTTTTCTGGGTCTGGCGACGCTGTTTCTAATGTAGCCTGCGCTTTTGCCCGCAGGCGGCGGGGGATGATCGCCATCGCGACAATCCCCGCCAGCACACCGATCGCCAGATTGCTGGTTCCCACCGTCGCTGCGACGGTCACCAGCATCACCAGCGTTTCCGGCCACGGATTACGCGCCAGCTCGCCCGGGCGAATGCTGTGCCAGCTAAAGGTCTTCACCGCCACGATCACCATCACCCCGGCCAGAACCGCCATCGGGATCTTCGCCATCACCTGGCTGAGCGCTGTCACCAGCAGGAGCAGCACCAGGCCGGCGATTACCGTTGAGAGGCGGCTGCGGGCCCGGCCCATTTCCACGTTCACGATAGTCTGGCCGATCATCGCGCAGCCGGCGATGCCGCCATAGCAGCCGGCAAGGATATTGGCGATACCCAGCCCGGCGCTTTCCCGCGATTTGTTCGACGGGGTATGAGTGAGATCATCCACCAGCTTAGCCGTCAGCAAGGACTCCATCAGGCCGACAAAGGCGATGCTGAGGGCGCACGGCCAGATTATCTGCAGGGTGGTCAGGTTCAGGGGAACGGTCAGGGCGGTGAACCCCGGCAGGCCGCCGCTCATTGACCCTTCATCGCCGACGGTCGGCAGCTGCTGGCCGGTGGTCGCGGTATAGAGGGTGAGTGCGACGATGGCGATCAGCGGCGCCGGGATAGCCTTAATAACGCGCGGCGCCCACAGGACGATAAGCAGCGTCAGGACGAACAGGCCAACGATTAGCGGTTGTCGACTCCAGAAATGCGGCACCTGAGCAAAGAAAATCAGGATCCCAAGGGCGTTGACGAACCCGGTCATCACCGCCGGGGGAATAAAGCGCATCAGGCGCGCCATGCCGCACAGACCAAACAAAATTTGAATAATACCCGCCAGAATGACAGCCGGTAAAATGTACCCCACGCCGTGCTGATGCACCATCGGGCCAATCACCAGCGCCACCGAGCCCGCGGCGGCGGTGACCATCGCCGGGCGTCCGCCGAAGACTGACATCGCCAGGCAGAGCACCACCGAAGCAATCAGGCTTACCTGCGGGTCAACGCCGGCAATGACTGAAAACGAAATCACTTCAGGGATGAGCGCCAGGGCGGTGAGCACGCCGGCCAGCACTTCGCGCGTCAGTAAAGACGGGGAGCGGAGGATGGGACGGAGGTTGCCGGAAGCGGCGGGGTCAGAAACTGGGGGCATAAAAAAAGTTCGCAGCTTATAAAAAAAGAGAGAGCGGTGTCAGGCCCTGCTTCCGTGCGGTCTGTCACAAAACCAGGGATGATAGCGCGGAATCTGTCAGCGCACCAGTACAAAAAGTGATTTGGCGTATACATTTATTAAACATTTTTATAACGGATCTCAAAACAGAACTTAAAATTTAAACAATATTTAAATTTTTGAGCTTCGGTGGTAACGTGAGGGGTGAGAATCGTATCACCTGCGCTAAATAAAAACAGCGAGTAAAGTAAGGCTCAAATCCGATGAATAAAAAGATGGCCGTACCACGCTCACAGGCGGTTGGTCCCAACAGCACTCGGACCAACACCCGCCATGAGCAAGAGACGGATGTATTGTTGATTGGCGGCGGCATTATGAGCGCCACACTGGGAACCTGGCTGCAGGAGCTTGAGCCAGACTGGTCTATTACCATGGTTGAGCAGATGTCCAGCGTGGCGGAAGAGAGCTCAAACGGGTGGAATAATGCGGGTACCGGCCACGCGGCGCTGATGGAGCTGAACTACACGCCGCAGACCGCCAACGGCATCAATATCGACAAAGCGGTCGACATCAACGAAGCCTTCCATATCTCGCGTCAGTTCTGGGCGCATCAGGTGACGCGCGGCGTCCTGAACAAACCAAAATCTTTCATTAACAGCGTGCCGCACATGAGCTTTGTGTGGGGCGAAGATAACGTCAACTTCCTCCGTGCGCGCTACGCGGCGCTGCAGCAAAGTGAACTGTTCCGCGGTATTCGCTATTCTGAAGACCATCAGCAGATCAAAGCCTGGGCGCCGCTGGTGATGGAAGGCCGCGACCCGCTGCAAAAGGTCGCCGCCACTCGCTCAGAAGTGGGAACCGACGTCAACTATGGTGAAATTACCCGCCAGCTGATCGCCGGTCTGCAACAGCATGATAATTTCTCCCTACAGCTGGGCACCGTGGTGCGTCGCTTCAAGCGCAACGCCGACAAGAGCTGGACGGTCACCCTGGCGGATGCCGACAATCGTCGTCAGAAGCGGGTCATTAAAGCTAAATTTATCTTTATCGGCGCCGGCGGCGCAGCGCTGACCCTGCTGCAGGAGACCGGCATTCCGCAGGCCAAAGAGTATGCGGGCTTCCCGGTCGGCGGCCAGTTCCTGGTCTGCGAAAATCCGGAGGTGGTGAACCACCATCTGGCGAAGGTCTACGGTCAGGCCGAAGTGGGCGCGCCGCCGATGTCGGTGCCGCACATCGATACCCGTATTATCGACGGTAAACGCGTGGTGCTGTTCGGACCATTCGCCACCTTCTCGACCCGTTTCCTGAAGAACGGTTCGCTGTGGGATCTGCTGGCCTCGACGAATACCTCAAATATTTTGCCAATGCTCAACGTCGGCCTGGACAACTTCGATCTGGTAAAATATCTGATTAGCCAGGTGATGCAGAAAGATAAAGATCGTCTGGCCGCGCTGTGCGAATATTATCCGGAAGCGCGGAAAGAGGACTGGCGGTTGTGGCAGGCCGGTCAGCGCGTGCAGATCATTAAGCGCGACGCGAAGAAGGGCGGGGTACTGCGCCTGGGCACCGAAGTGGTCAGCGATGATGAAGGCACCGTCGCGGCGCTTCTCGGCGCGTCGCCAGGGGCCTCCACCGCGGCGCCTATTATGCTGCAGCTAATGGAAAAAGTGTTTAAAGATAAAGTCAATTCGCCGGAATGGCAGGCCAAGCTGAAGGCGATCATCCCAACCTACGGTATTCGTCTTGACGGCAATCCGGCGGAGATCGAGAAAGCGCTGGCGTGGACCAGTGAAGTGCTGGAGCTGAAATATCAGCCAGCTGGGGCGGTGGATGAGGTACCGCAGGCGGAGCTGAAGCCGCTGAGCGGCGGCAAGCCGATGGCGGATATCGCGCTCTGATAAACGCTCTGACAAAAACGGCAGCCTGCGGGCTGCCGTTTTTTATTGCCGTTTGCGCTGTTCGCCTTAGCGGACGACGGCGTTGCCGATAGTCTCGTCGGCGCGCCAGATGCGATATTTCACATCGACATTGCTCGGCGTGTATACCACGATCGGCAGTTTGCTGTTGTAGCGCAGCATGGCGTCATCCCCGAGGCCGGCAGTGACAAATTTCTTCTCTTTTTTGCCGTCCGGGCAGGCCATCATGGTGGATACCGGGCCGCTCAGCTTCTCAAAGACATAGTAATCATAGCCCCAGCCTTCCAGGGTTTTACTTTCCAGTTCCCCGCCGAGACGATGATGGTTGCAGTCGACTTCCAGCGTCTGGCCGATCATCAGCTCAACCTTGAGCGCCGACTCATCCTGCTGCTGCGGCACCTGAATAACCTGACGCTTCATGCCTTTTTCCGCTTTCGGGAACGGCGCGACTTTTTCCAGCGGCTGGTCTGCGGCCAATGCGCCAGCGGACATGCAGGCGGCGGTCAGCAGAGAAACGGCTAGCGTAGTGATTTTTTTCACGGTTGATCATCCTTTATTTTCGTTCCTGACAGAGATAGCCTATCATCACTCAGCTGAATGTTAAGATTTATTTACCAATTTTTGCAAAATGAATAGTGTTATCTACTGGTAAGACATCGACCGCGCAGAGCGCAACAGAGGCGCTGGCGGGCCGCCAGCCCCCTGCCGGGAAAGCTATTCATTACGGCTATTTTTCGCTTCCTCAATAAACTCTTCATCGATTTCATCGGTATTGCCGGCATGTTCTCGTCCCGACAGCAGGTTCCAGCAGGCGATAAACAGGGCGGCGATCAGCGGCCCGATCACGAAGCCGTTGATACCGTAGATCTCCATGCCGCCCAGAGTGGCGATAAGGATCAGATAGTCCGGCATCCTGGTATCCTTGCCCACCAGCAGTGGACGCAGAATGTTATCCACCAGGCCAATCACAATCACAAAGAAGCCGACGATAAAGGCGCCCTGCCACAGCTGGCCGGTGGCGAAGAGGTAGATGGCCGCTGGCACCCAGATAATGGCCGAGCCCACCGCCGGGATAAGCGACAGAAACGCCATCAGCGCTCCCCAGAGAATGCTGCCGTCCAGACCGGCGATCCAGAAGGCAAAGCCACCCAGCGCCCCCTGCGCCAGCGCCACGGCGACGGTACCTTTTACCGTGGCGCGGGCCACAGCGGCGAATTTAGCGAACAAATGCTGCTTCACATAGCTTGATAACGGTAGAGACTCGAGGATCAACAGCACCAGATAAGGTCCATCCTTCAGCAGGAAAAACAGCAGATACAGCATGATGCCGAAGCTGACGGTGAAGCCAAAAGTCCCTTTGCCAATCAGAAACGCGCTGCCGGCCAGATACTGACCGCCTTTCAGAGCGGCATCAGAGAGCTGCTGCTGGATCTGCTGCGCGCTATCAAGGTTATGATCGGCGAGGAAGCTTCTGGCCCAGCCGGGGAGATGGGCGAACAGGCTGGCGACCACCGTCGGAAACTGGGTGTCGTTATGCTGCAGTTTGCTGTACACCAGATTGAGCTCGTAGGCCAGCGAGGAGAGAATGATAGCCAGCGGCGTAAAAACGATAAGACAGATAATGACGATGGTCATCAGCGCCGCGAGGCCATTGCGCTCGCCGAGGCGGGTACGGATCTTGTTTTTGACCGGATTAAAAATCACCGCGAGGATCGCAGCCCAAAGGATGGCGGAATAATAGGGTGAGAGAACATCAAAAAAGGCCAGGGTTACAATGAAGACGATAAGGATGAAAAATCCTTTGGTAAGTCCATTAACTCTCATGTTATCCGCTCCTGCTTATGAGTCATACGGTCGAATAATAGATGCTACGACGTAATTTACCATCAGGATAGTCGTACATCTTCACGATACGTTGAAGAAAGGGCACAAATTAAGCGAGCGGGCGGCAACAGGGGAAACAGGCATAAAAAAACCAGCCTTAAAAGGCTGGTTTCTGTGGAGTTTTTGGTCGGCACGAGAGGATTTGAACCTCCGACCCCCGACACCCCATGACGGTGCGCTACCAGGCTGCGCTACGTGCCGACGCGTGGGGAACAATATTACCCGTTCCCCAGGCGAATGCAAGCGGGTCACGCGCGATTGATTCATAATTAATCAATCAGTTAGCGATAAAGCGTTTTTCGTCAGTCAGGACCTGCAGCAACAGGCTGAGCTGCGGTTTCTGATCTTTAATTTTCTCGCCGTCGCGGCTCCAGGTGGTATAGGTGCCGTTATGGTTGAGGACCACGGTGATGGTCGGGGTGGTGATGGCCAGCGTATCGCCGTTGGCCGCGGTGACCCAGTTACGACGCCGCGCGGCGCTGAACAGATCTTCTCCCTGCGAGTACTCATTGGCCGGCGTCGAAACGTGAAGCAGGCGCTGCATCAGCGTAGTCATCACATCTTTGTTATCGGTCAGGGTGGCAATCTCCTGCGCCGGCGTGCCCGGCCAGTGAATAACCAGCGGCACCTGCAGCTGCTCGCGCGACCAGTCGAACGCGTCGTGTTTCGCATTCAGCGGCTTGCCGTGGCCGCCGGTAATAATTACCACCGTATTATCGAGTTTGCCGGCTTCGCGCAGCGCAGTCAGCACCCGATCGATCTGGGCATCAACGTCGCCAGCCGCCTTGCTGTAGCGGCGGACAAAGCCCTGCTGCTGCGTGTCGTCGAGGGTGGTGCCATTGAGCGAGATCCACGAGAACCAGCGATTCTCATCCTGCGCGTAACGGTCTAGCCAGCCGATCCACTGATTGGCCGTCTGCTCGTCGCTCTGGGTCTTCGCGCTCGGCAGCGAGAAATCGGAGAGCAGCGCCTGGCGATACAGCGGGCTGCTAAACCCATCGGAGGAGAAGAGGCCCAGCTGGTAGCCCTGCTGGTTGAGGGCGGTAATCAGCGCGGCGGGAATACGCGCCGAGAGGACTCCGTCCATATAGCCAGGCGAAATACCGTAGAACAAGCCAAACAGGCCGCTGTCGGCGGTATTGCCCGAGCTCATATGCTGGGTAAAGTTAACGTTTTCTTTGGCAAATGCCGCCAGCGCCGGCATGGTCTTTTCAAACCGCGAGTAGTTCAGGTTGTCGACGGTGATCAGCAGCACGTTGTAGCCCGCGCCGAGGTCACGGTAGCGCAGGTTGCTAAGCGGATACTGGACCGATACCGCCTCCGGCGCCCCTTGCTCCACCAGACGACGCTGATAATCCTGGGCGTCGAGCAGGCCATGTTTCTCAAGGAAACGACGGGCGGTCATCGGATAGGAGAGCGGCAGATTCGCCCGCTGCATAGTGATCGGGCGATAGAAATTGGCGTCCGCCCAGATATAGACCAGGTGGCTGCTGACGAACGACAAAAAGAAGAACCAGGCGACCGGGCGGGCGTAATGGCGGCGGCGCGTCAGGCTGCGCAGCTTTTGCCAGCTCCAGGTGGCGAAGAGCATTTCAATCAAGAAGATGACCGGGACGCTGATAAACATCAGCTGCCAGTCGCGCGCCATCTCATTCTGGTCAGGGTTGATGACCAGCTCCCAGACGACCGGGTTTAAGTGCAGATGGAAGCGGGTAAAAACCTCGCTGTCTATCAGCAGCAGCGTCATCCCGGCGGTGGCAAGGATCACCGACAGGAAGCGCATCAGGCGCTGCGAGACCACGATAAAGGTCAACGGAAAGAGGATCAGCACATAGCTGGTAAACACCAGAAAGCTGAAATGCCCGACGAGACTGACGTACGAAAACAGTCGTCCGGCAAGCGTCGTCGGCCAGTCGGCGACAAAAAGGTAGCGGCTGCCGAGCACCATGGCCAACAACATGTTGAACAGGGCGAACCAGTGCCCCCAGCTAACCATCTGGGAGACTTTTTCTCGGTAGGGCTGACGTAGAGTCACCATATACTGTTGCTGTTATCCTTAATGCGCTGGATCGTCGTTAATCGAAGATTGCAAAGCCTGCGCGAAAGAACGGGCGATGGCCTGACGCTGCGCCGGCGCGACGCTACTGTTGATCAGGTTGGTCACCATATTGCCTAACACCATCAGTGAAAGGTCCACCGGGGCTTTGTGTGATTCCAGGACGTTCGTCAGCTCGCTGAGCAACTGTTCGACCTGTTGATCGCTATAGCGGGAAATTTGCGGCATAAACTCAAAATCTGTTTGTTCGTGAAAGGGCAACATATTACCGTAGCAGCAGCTTTTTTTCCGCATTTTTTCGCCGCGGCGCAAAAGCGCATCAATCGACGTTAACGACGTCGAAATGTGTGGCGCCAGTTGCGTCGGCCACCCGGCGGTGGTTGAATACCGCCCGGTCTAAAAGGAGAGTTTAACATGAGTCTGGATATCGACCAGATTGCCCTGCATCAGTTAATCAAACGTGATGAACAAAATCTGGAGCTGGTGCTGCGCGAGTCACTGCTGGAGCCGAACGCGACGGTCGTCGAGATGATGGCTGAACTGCACCGGGTCTATAGCGCCAAAAGCAAAGCCTATGGCTTGTTCAATGAAGAGAGCGAACTGGCCCAGGCGCTGCGCCTGCAGCGTCAGGGGGAAGAAGAGTTTCTGGCGTTTAGCCGCGCGGCGACCGGTCGCCTGCGCGATGAGCTGGCGAAATACCCGTTCGCCGAAGGAGGCATTGTCCTCTTCTGCCAGTATCGTTACCTTGCGGTCGAGTATCTGCTGGTGGCGGTACTCAATAACCTGAGCAGTATGCGCGTCAACGAAGAGCTGGATATCCGCTCGACCCATTATCTGGATATTAACCATGCCGATATCGTCGCGCGCATCGATCTCACCGAGTGGGAAACCAACCCGGAGTCGACCCGCTATCTGACCTTCCTGAAAGGGCGGGTAGGGCGCAAAGTGGCCGATTTCTTTATGGATTTCCTCGGCGCCAGCGAAGGGTTTAACGCCAAAGCGCAGAACCGCGGCCTGCTGCAGGCGGTGGATGACTTCGCCGCCGATGCCCAGCTTGATAAATCCGAGCGACAGAACGTGCGCCAGCAGGTCTACGCCTACTGCAACGAACAGCTGCAGGCTGGGGAAGAGATTGAGCTGGAGTCGCTGTCCAAAGAGCTCGCCGGCGTCAGCGAAAAGAGCTTCCAGGAATTCACCGCTGAGCAGGGCTATGAGCTGGAAGAGAGCTTCCCGGCGGATCGCAGCACCTTACGTCAGCTGACCAAGTTTGCCGGCAGCGGTGGCGGATTGACCATTAACTTCGACGCCATGCTGCTGGGCGAACGCGTATTCTGGGATCCCGCCACTGATACCCTGACCATTAAGGGTACCCCGCCGAATCTGCGCGACCAGCTGCAGCGCCGGACGTCAGGCGGCAATTAAGCCCTGCGCCCCGGCGGCTCTACCGCTGAACGGGGACGATCTCCACGCCGCTCTGCACCAACTGTTGGCGCAGCGCGGCGTCGGGTTCTCCATCGACAATCAGCGTACTGGCGAGGCTCAGCTCGCCGATGGCAAAGGCCGACGCGGCGTTGAGCTTTTCCCGGGAGGCCATTACCACGGTTTCTGCCGCCCTGGCCGTCAGCGCGCGCTTGATGCCTGCCTCTTCGTAATCACCGGTGGTGAAACCCGCCCGCGGGTGGACGCCGGTCACCCCCATAAAGAACAGATCGGCGTTGATTCGCGCCATTCCCGCCAGCGTCTCGGCGCCGACGGCGACAACCGAATGTTTAAATACTCTGCCGCCGAGCAGGATCACCTCGATTCGCGGGTGGTCCACCAGCGCCACGGCGATGCCAGGGCTGTGGGTGACCACCGTGCAGCTGAGGTCGGCGGGTAAAAAGCCGATCATCGCCGCGGTGGTGGTGCCGCCATCGACAATCACCACCTGTCCCGGCTGGATCAGGGCGGCGGCGGCGCGGGCGACCGCCTGCTTGGAGGCGATCTGCACGCTTTTGCGCGTTTCAATTGGCGCAATGGCGGCGGATACCGGCAATGCCCCGCCATGGACCCGCTGCAGTTTTCCCTCCGCCGCCAGCTCGCGCAGATCGCGGCGAATGGAGTCCTCGGAGACGTTAAACCGCTGGCTTAGCTCCCCGGACATCACCTGTTTTTCCTCGGTGAGGATCTGGAGGATCTGCTGTTTTCTCTGACTGGCGAGCATCGGTTTTCCTTCATCGAATGATCTTGTTTGTGCACGATTATGCATGTTATGGTGCCTGCTGTCACCTCAAAGGGGAAATAACATGCAAACACATGCACCGCACGTCCGCCACGTTCGCGAGACGCTGCTCTCGGATAACTGGTACACGTTGAAAAAATATACCTTCGAACTGCTGCGTCGGGACGGTCGCTGGCAGGAGCAGAGCCGCGAGGCTTATGACCGGGGCAACGGCGCAGTCATTTTACTCTACAACCGGGAAAAGCGGACGGTGGTCCTGACCCGTCAGTTCCGTTTTCCGGTATTTACTCATGGCCACAACGGATATCTCATTGAGGCGGCCGCCGGGCTGTTGGATAACGCCTCGCCGGAGGCGCGGATCGTTGCCGAAGCGGAAGAGGAGACCGGCTTTCGCGTGACCCGTGTCGAACCCGTCTTCACCGTCTTTATGAGCCCCGGCTCCGTCACCGAAAAACTCTACTTTTTTATCGCCGAATATCAGGCCGATGACCGTCGGGGCGACGGCGGCGGACTGGCGGCGGAAGGTGAGGACATTGAAGTACTGGAGTGGCCGCTGACGCGGGCGCTGCAGGCCATTCGCGATGGCGAGATCATGGATGCTAAAACCATTATCCTGCTGCAACACCTGGCGCTGAATGCCGACACGCTCCTCGCCGGCTGAGCGGCAAGGAGCGGGGAGTTAACGCAGCTCGCGGGCAATGGCGCTGTACATCAGCGCCGCTTCCAACGGCTGAGCGTTGAAGGAAGGTTCCGCCTGCGGCCAGGTCGACCACTGGACGATCACCAGGTGTTCCGCGCGGTTCACCATGATCACCTGGCCGTAGATCCCCAGCGCCCACAGCGACCCTTTAAGCCCTTCCTGCGGCGTCGGCTGGACGTTTTGCGCATTCGCCGGAATCGCGTTATTCCACCACTGATAGCCGTAAATACCCTCCGGATGCGCTGCCGAGACCGAGTTTAGCGCCTTGGTCCAGCTGGCGGCTTGATCGAACCAGCCAGTCGGCACCAGCTGTTTGCCATTGCTTAACCGACCGTCACGGGCGACGAATTCACCAAAGCGGCCCCAGTCTTCAAGGGTGGCGTTAAAGCCGTGGGCGCCGACGTCGTGCTTCCCTTGCTGATAAGCATGCCACACGCCGTCGTGGGCCATCCCGGCCGGCTGCCATAGAGCCTGTTCAAGCCAGGCGGCCAGCGACATGCCGGTGGCGCGCTCCAGGATATCCCCAAGCAGCCAGGCGCCGCCGGAAGAGTAGGACCACTGCTCGCCCGCCGGGTGTTGACGCGCCAGGCCGGTGACGATCTTACGCACGCAGGCATAGGCGCCGGGCTGCGCTTCACACTGGGTCAGGCGGGCGAAATGCGACTGCGGGTCGGTGTAGTCTTCATTCCATTCCACCCCGCTGGTGTGTTGAATCAACTGCTTCAGCGTCACGCCGTCCCAGGCGGTGCCTTTCAGTTCGGGTTCATAAACGGTAATCAGGTCATCAAGGGAGTGGATTTTACCCTGTTGAATGGCGATACCGACCAGCGTCGAGACCACCGATTTGCCTACCGAGCGCGAGGTCCACAGGGTGGTGTCGGTATTACCTTCGGCGAGATATTTCCAGGCGACTTTACCATCTTTCAGCACCAGCATACCGCTGACGTTCTCGCGCTTCAGGTAATCCTGCAAATTCCAGGTGTGGCCGTTGAGCGTATAGCGGGCATCGGTCAGTTGTTTTTCAGCGCGCTCCAGCGGCGTCGAGGCGCCGTGGCGGAAGACATCGCCGGCATAGTTGCGATAGTCATTGCGAAAGCCAATCACGCGTGAAGTCTGATCCCAGCTGAGCATGTCTTTGGCCGCGGGTAGCGTTTGATCGTAAGGCGTTGGGCAGACATCCAGCGTCAGGCTGCCGCAGTGTTGCGCCATTGCCGCCGCCGGCAGCGCCGCCAATATTAACGCCAGGGCCAGTGGTTTTCTTATCATTGTCATTTCCTCGTTTGCCATAGATTCGCTGCGCAGTATATAAATCGGCGCGCGCCGGCTAAAATCAGCACATGGGGGATTTTCCCCCTTAAGGGAGAAAAAGGATGAAAACCCTACAGTATTCATTCGCACAGATTGAAGCCTTCGCGACGATTGCTGAGACCGGCAGCCTGTCGCAGGCGGCCATTCGTTTAGCTAAAGACCGGACCACGCTGCGCGATCTGCTGGACTATCTGGAAGATGCGCTGGGCTACCGGCTGTTCAGCCGTGAAGGACGTAGCCTGACGCTAACCGCCGAGGGCGAGCAGCTGTTTCGCCAGGCGCATCTGCTGTTGCGTCAGGCGCAGGCTTTCGAGTCTTTTGCGCAAACGCTGCCGCAAACCGCCGGGCAGGCGCTGCGTCTGGTGTACGATCCCTTCGTGCCGCGTGAATTTCTCTGTGCGCTGGCCGATAACCTGGCCCGACGGCAGATCCGCCTGAGCTGCTGGAGCGCCTCGCGTCGCGAAGCCGAGCAGGCGCTGAGCGATGGCGTGGCGGAGATGGCGATTTGTCAGGCTAACAACCGCACGCTGGGGAGCGAAATGGAGTGGCGGGCGCTCGGCACCGTGGATCTGCGTTTCTACGCGGCGGACAGCCTGTTCCACGACGCTCCGCGGCCGCTGACGCTATTGAATCTTTCGTTGACGCCGCAGTTAGTGATGCACCGGCGCAGTGACGATCAAATCGCCCGCCGGCTGCAGATTTCCGGCCATACGTTGTATATGAATGAAATTACCCTGTTGCGCCATGCGCTGGAGCAGGGGAGGGGCTGGGGGTTTTTACCGGACCATTTGCGGCCAGGCGAGTGGCAGGGAGTCAGTGAAATCGCGACGGAGGTCGGCAGTCAGGGGCTGAACGTCACTATGGTGATGCTCTGGCTGCCCGGAATGAATAAGCATCGGATGCTTAGCGACATCGTGCACGAGGCGCCGGAGCTTTGGCTGCGCAGATAACAAAACGCCCCGGAGCCTGAGACCCCGGGGCGCTTGCCATACAACTTGCTATCGGCGATTACGCGCGAACGAAGTCGATGTGAGTCAGTTTCGGCTTGAACGCGTGGCGCTGAACAGCCTGAACTTTGACTTTTTCTTCTTTGCCATCAACAACGACGGTCAGAACTTCGCTGTAAAACTCAGCTTTGTCCTGCATGTTCCATACTTTGTCGTGGTCCAGTTCGATAGCAACCGGAGCAGCTGCGCCACCGTAGATGATTGCCGGGAACTTGTTAGCTGCGCGCAGGCGGCGGCTCGCACCCTTACCCTGCTCTTTACGTACTTCTGCGTTGATAGTAAACATTGATGTCTCTCTATATATAAAGCCTGCTACAGGCGACCCAGCAACAGGCGGATTATCTGCTTTGCGAATGCAAAAGCGGGCGGCATTATAGCCGCCAAACGACACCCGGGCAATCAAAACCTCAGCTTTCCGGTAATTAACGCAGCTCGTTGGCGCGACGAAAACGCCCCTGATAATCGAACACTTTTTCCCGCACCTGCCAGTACTGCCCCTTCATGCGGGCGACGACAAAGTCCGGATGGCGCAGCAGCGCCTGCTGGGTCACGATATCCGCCGGCGTTATCCAGCGCAGCGGCACCCCGGGGGTGCGGGTATGCGGGCGAATAAACAGTTGTTCGAAGGCGGTGCGCTGGGCGGGGGTCTGCAGACGGAAGCGCTCACTGACATCCGCCCCGTCTTCATCGTAGTAGGTGATTTTCAGCCACGGGCCCTTCTCGTCGCCGCCGTGCTGCAGGGCCATGCCGCTGCAGCGCAGCACCAGCGCGTCCTTCAGTTTCAGCGCCGCCTTCAGCATATCGTCCGGGTCAACCAGTATAGTGTCGCACTCCCGGCAACGGCGGGCGGCGATGTCGTTTTCCGCATTACACTGCGGGCAGTTTTTAAAGCGAAAGCGGAAGTCGCACTGTTCGCGGTGGCCGTCGTCATCTTCGAACCACCCCTGGCAGCGGCGGCCAAAGTGTTCAATCAAGGTGCCGTCGGCGGTGGTTTTGCCCCAGAAGGTATTGGCGAAGCCGCAGGCTGGGCAGAAGACCTGCACCGGCACGTTGTCGCTTTTGCCCTTCGGCGTCCCTACTTCCGGGGCATACAGGTCATGCGGATTGCCGGCGTAGTCGAGGATCAGACAGTCGGTTTTCCCCGGCGCCAGGCGCAGACCGCGGCCAACGATCTGTTGGTAAAGACTCACCGACTCGGTGGGGCGGAGGATGGCGATCAGGTCGACGTGCGGGGCGTCGAAGCCGGTGGTCAGCACCGCGACGTTCACCAGATAGCGATACGCCTGCGCTTTAAAGGCCTCGATGATGCGATCCCGCTCCGGCCCAGGCGTTTCGCCGGTGATCAGCGCCGCCTGGCCTACCGGCAGCAGGCCGGTCACTTCCCGGGCGTGTTCCACGGTGGCGGCAAAGATCATCACCCCTTTGCGGTTTTCGGCGAACTCCACGATCTGGCTGACAATATGCGGCGTGATACGCTGTTGTTTTTTCAGCTCATGGTTAAGATCGGCTTCGCTGAACAGGCCGTTGCTTTGCGCCTGCAGGCGGCTGAAATCGTACTGCACCACCGGCATATCGAGGCGCTCCGGCGGCGTCAGATAGCCGTGTTTAATCATATAGCGCAGCGGTAGCTCATAGATGCAGTCGCGGAACAGGGCCTTTTCATCGCCGCGCACCATCCCATGATAATGGAACTGATAGATCCAGCCCTTGCCAAGGCGGAACGGCGTGGCCGTCAGGCCGAGCAGCCGGATCTGCGGATTGACCTGCCGCAGGTGACCGATGATCTGCTGATACTGGCTGTCGTCATCATCGCTGATGCGGTGGCATTCATCGACGATGAGTAGCGAAAATTCGCTGCGAAACTGGTCGAGATTGCGCGCCACCGACTGCACGCTGCCGAACACCACTTTGCCGTGGCTCTCTTTTCGCTGCAGACCGGCGGCGAAGATATCCGCCTCGAGGCCAAGGGCGCAGTATTTGGCATGGTTCTGCGCCACCAGCTCTTTGACATGGGCCAGCACCAGCACGCGGCCGCGCGCCAGCCTGGCAAGCTCGGCGATCACCAGACTTTTGCCCGCGCCGGTGGGCAGGACAATCGCCGCCGGCTCGGTATGGCGACGGAACCAGGCGAGGGTGGCATCGACGGCTTCTTGTTGGTAAGGACGTAATGTAAAAGTCATGAATTCACGGGGCTAATTAACTGGCGAATAGTATGCCATGAATCTTTTCCCTTGAGTGGTGTTAAGAGCCCGTTATACTAGCCGGTGAAATTCTTCTTTTTCGGGCGATTTGCCCGCTCCAGCACTATGACAGGCTAAAAAAATCTCATGCGACTTGATAAGTTTATCGCTCAGCAGCTGGGCGTCAGCCGGGCTATTGCCGGGCGTGAAATTCGCGGCAGCCGCGTTACCGTGGACGGCGACATTGTGAAAGATGCCTCTTTTAAGCTCCAGCCGGAGCACGAGGTGGAGTATGACGGAAATACGCTGACCCAGCAGAATGGCCCGCGTTACTTTATGCTCAACAAGCCGCAAGGGTACGTCTGTTCCACCGACGATCCCGATCATCCGACTATCCTTTATTTCCTCGACGAGCCGGTGGCGCATAAGCTGCACGCCGCCGGACGGCTGGATATCGACACCACCGGGCTGGTGCTGATGACCGATGACGGCCAGTGGTCGCATCGCATTACCTCGCCGCGCCACCACTGTGAAAAAACCTATCTGGTGGCGCTGGAAAGCCCGCTGGCGGAAGGGACCGCGGAGCTGTTCGCCAAAGGCGTTCAGCTGCATAACGAAAAAGATCTCACCAAACCGGCGTTGCTGGAAGTTATCACTCCGACCGAAGTGCGCCTCACCATCAGCGAAGGCCGCTACCATCAGGTGAAACGCATGTTCGCCGCCGTGGGCAACCACGTGGTTGGCCTGCATCGGGAACGCATCGGCGACATCCTGCTGGATGAATCGCTGGCGCCGGGTGAATATCGTCCGCTGACGGAAGCGGAAATCGCCAGCGTGGGCGCCCCGCAGCCACGGAGTAAAACGTGACGCTGAAGCAGAATTCTTCACTGGGGATTGTGTTTATCCTTGGCCTGCTGGCCATGCTGATGCCGCTGTCTATTGATATGTATCTTCCGGCCCTGCCGGTGATTGCCGCCCAGTATAACGTCCCGGACGGCAGCGCGCAGATGACGCTCAGCACCTATATCCTCGGCTTTGCGCTGGGTCAGCTGCTGTACGGCCCGATGGCGGACAGCCTTGGCCGCAAGCCGGTGATCCTCGGCGGGACGCTGGTCTTCGCGGCGGCGGCGGTAGCCTGCGCCCTGTCGCAAACCGTCGATATGCTGATTGTCATGCGTTTCTTCCACGGTCTGGCAGCCGCGGCGGCCAGCGTGGTGATTAACGCCCTGATGCGCGACATCTATCCGAAAGATGAGTTTTCGCGCATGATGTCGTTTGTCATGCTGGTCACGACCATTGCGCCGCTGGTGGCGCCGATGGTCGGCGGGGCGGTGTTGGTCTGGTTCAGCTGGCATGCCATCTTTTGGATCCTCGCCCTGGTGGCCCTGCTGGCCTCGCTGATGATCGGCCTGTTTATCCGCGAAACGCTGCCGGCTGAAAGGCGTCAGCCGTTCCATCTGCGCACCACGCTGGGTAACTTTGCCACGCTGTTCCGCCACAAGCGGGTACTGAGCTATATGCTGGCGAGCGGCTTTAGCTTCGCGGGCATGTTCTCTTTCCTTAGCGCCGGTCCCTTTGTCTACATCAATATAAACCACGTCGCGCCTCAGCACTTTGGCTACTATTTTGCGCTGAACATCGTTTTTCTGTTTCTGATGACCATGTTCAACAGCCGGTTTGTGCGGCGGGTAGGGGCGTTGCGTATGTTCCGCGCCGGGCTGTGGATCCAGTTTGCCATGGCGGTGTGGATGGTGGTCTGCGCGCTGCTGGATGTCGGCTTCTGGTCACTGGTGATCGGCGTAGCGGCCTTTGTCGGCTGCGTATCCATGGTGTCGTCTAACGCCATGGCGGTGATCCTCGATGAGTTTCCGCATATGGCGGGCACTGCTTCGTCGCTGGCGGGGACTTTCCGTTTCGGTATCGGGGCGATTATCGGCGCGCTGCTGTCGATGGCGACGTTTACCACCGCCTGGCCGATGCTGATCTCTATTGCCTTCTGCGCAACCTGCTCTATTTTCTTTTCGCTTTACGCATCCCGGCGGCGAAAAATCGCACGCTAGGTCACATTTTCAGGGGCGAAATCGCCCCTTTCTTGATGCATGTCAACCGCAATGGGCTTCAGGGTTCTGCGATTTGTTTCCTTTATGTAAAATCAATTAGTGTAAAAAGTCGCATTGTTGCGATAAAAAAGTTGTTTTGGATCACAGAAACGGGTACATATAGCGCCAATCGGCTCGCCGGGTATAAAAAATAAAGCGCTGGATTATAAGCGCTTAACCCTGGTCCGCCGCCGCTGTAAACGTTTTCTGCCTCAAGGCAGGACTATTTGTCAACAGTGTGTTAATATTGATGTAAATTTATTGTGAAGCCTTTTGCTTCCGGGGAAACCAAGTGAATACACAACAACTCTCTATCGTACACCGTCTGCCGCAGAGCTATCGCTGGCTGGCCGGTTTTGCGGGTTCCAGAGTTGAACCGATTCCGCAAAACGGCGCGCAGAACGAGAACAGTCTCGTTGCCCTGAAATTGCTGAGCCCGGACGGTGAGAAAGCCTGGCCGGTGATGCATAAGCTCAGCCAGGCGTTAAGCGACATCGAAGTCGACTGTTCCGTGCTGGAGTGCGAAGGCGAACCCTGCCTGTTCGTTAACCTGCAGGATGAGTTTGCCGCCACCTGTCGTCTGAAAAACTTTGGCGTGGCCATCGCCGAGCCCTTCTCCGGCAATAATCCTTTCTGACCGTCAGCTTAGCGCCAGCAGCTGGCGGGTATACTCATGCCGGGGTGCGCTGAAGACGGACTTGCACTCGCCCTGTTCGACCACCTCTCCCTGACGCAGCACCATTACCTGGTGACACAGCGCCCGCACCACGCCTAAATCATGGCTGATAAAAATATAGGCCAGCTGATGCTTTCGCTGTAAGGCTTTCAGCAGGTTCAGGATCTGCGCCTGAACGGTTTTGTCCAGCGATGAGGTCGGTTCATCGAGGACGATCAGCTGCGGTTTGACGATCAACGCTCTGGCGATGGCGATACGCTGTCGCTGGCCACCGGAGAACGCCGCCGGATAGCGCTGGCGGCTGGCCGGGTCGAGGCCGACCTCCTGCATGGCAAGGATCACCGCCTGTTCGCGTTCGGCCGCCGTCAGCGTCGGCTGGTGGACGCGCAAGCCTTCCTCAATGATCTGCTGCGCCGTGAGGCGCGGATTGAGCGACGAGTTCGGATCCTGAAAAACCACCTGCATCTGTCGGCGCAGCGGTAGCAGCTGTCGGCGGTTACGGCCCTGAATCGGCTGGCCGGCGAAGGTTATCTTGCCCCCGGACGGGATCAGGCGCAGCAGGGCCAGGCCGGTGGTACTTTTACCGGAACCCGATTCCCCCACCAGGCCCAGCGTCTCGCCGGCGCGCAGCTGAAAGCTAAGGCTGTTGACCACCCGATGATGATCGACCACCCGACGCAGGATCCCTTTGCGAACGGGAAACGCCACCTTTAAATCGTCCGCCTGCAGCAGCACCGGGGCATCGGCGGCCAGCGGCACAGGCTCCCCGTCCGGCTCGCTATCCAGCAGGCGTTGGGTGTAGGGATGCGCTGGCGCGCTGAACAGCGCCCGACAGTCATTGTGTTCCACGCAGCGGCCGTTCTGCATTACCGCCACCCGGTCAGCCAGCTGGCGGACGATGCTCAGGTTATGAGTGATAAACAGCAGCCCCATGTTCAGCTCCTGCTTCAGCTCGCGCAGCAGTTGCAGAATTTGCGCCTGCACCGATACGTCCAGGGCGGTAGTCGGCTCGTCAGCGATCAGCAGCTCCGGGCGAGTTAGCAGCGCCATGGCGATCATCACCCGCTGGCGCTCGCCGCCGGAGAGCTGATGCGGATAGTCCGCCAGCCGCCGCGGCGCCTGACGGATCCCGACGCGCTCCAGGCAGTCGAGGATCTCCCCGCGCGCCGCCTGTTTGCGCATTCCCCGGTGTAACGACAGCACCTCGTAGAGCTGTTTTTCCAGGGTGTGCAGGGGATTGAGCGATACCATCGGCTCCTGAAAGATCATCGCGATCCGGTTGCCGCGCACGCCGCGCAGGGTCGCCTCATCCGCATGCAGCAGCGACTGGCCATGAAAACGGATGTCACCGCTGGGGTAGCTGGCCGGCGGGGTAGGGAGCAGCCGCAGCACCGACAGGGCGGAGATGCTCTTACCGGAGCCGGATTCGCCCACCAGGGCCAGCGTTTCGCCGACCGCCACCTCGAGCGACAGATTGTGCACCACGGTCTGCGTCTCACCCTGCTGGCGAAAGGCAATAGAGAGATTGTCGATAGCTAACAGCGGGTGGGTCATATTACACCGCCTTACTGGGATCAAAAGCGTCGCGAACCGCTTCACCAATAAAAATCAGTAGCGTCAGCAGCACGGCGACGGAGAGAAACGCGGCAATGCCCAGCCAGGGCGCCTGCAGGTTGTTTTTGCCCTGCAGCAGCAGCTCGCCGAGGGAGGGGGAGCCGAGCGGCAGGCCGAAGCCGAGAAAATCCAGCGACGTCAGGGTGGTAATGGAGCTGCACAGGATAAAGGGCAGAAAGGTGAGGGTCGCCACCATCGCGTTGGGCAACATATGCCGCAGGATGATCTGCCGGTCGCTAACCCCTAACGCCTGCGCCGCCCGAACATAGTCGTAGTTGCGGGTGCGGAGAAATTCCGCGCGCACCACGCCCACCAGCGTCATCCAGCCAAAGAGAACGGTGATTGCCAGCAGCCACCAGAAGCCCGGCTGCACGACGCTGGAGAGCAGGATGATCAGGAACAGCGTTGGCATGCCGGACCAGACTTCGATAAAGCGCTGTCCCCACAGGTCGATTTTACCGCCGTAGTAACCCTGTATCGCCCCGGCCAGCACCCCCAGCACGCAGGAGAACAGCGTCAGCAGCAGACCGAAGAGCACCGAGATGCGTGTCCCATAGAGGATCCGCGCCAGCACATCGCCGCCGTTGGCGTCGGTGCCGAGCCAGTTGCTGGCCGAGGGCGGCGATGGAAAGGGAACCGTGCTGGCAAAATTAATTGTCGTCGCGCCGAAGCGCACTGGCGGCCATAGCGCCCAGCCGTGAGTCGCCAGCTGGTGCTGCAGCCAGGGATCCTGATAGTCGGCGGCGGTGGCGAACGCGCCGCCGAAGGTTTGCTCGGTGTAGTTTTTTAACACCGGGACGTACAGCTGGCCCCGGTACTGCACCAGCAGCGGGCGGTCGTTGGCCAGCAGCTCGGCGCCCAGGCTGCAAAGGAAGAGAATTAAAAACAGCCACAGCGACCAGTAGCCGCGACGGTTGTGGCGAAAGCGCGCCCAGCGGGCCTGATTAACGGGACTGAAGAAAGACATTAGCGGCCCTCAAAATCAATGCGCGGGTCGACCAGCGTATAGCTGATATCGCTGACGATATTCAGCAGCAGGCCAATCAGAGTGAAAATATAGAGCGTGCCAAACATCACCGGATAGTCGCGGGAGACCGTCGCTTCATAGCCCAGCAGACCCAGGCCGTTTAGCGAGAACATCACTTCGATCAGCAACGAGCCGGTAAAGAACATACTGATAAAGGTGGCCGGGAAGCCGGCGATCACCAGCAGCATGGCGTTACGGAACACGTGTCCCCAGAGGATCTGTTTCTCACCAACGCCTTTGGCGCGGGCGGTGACCACATACTGTTTGCGGATCTCGTCGAGGAAGCTGTTTTTGGTCAGCATACTCAGCGCAGCAAAGCCGCCAATTACCGTCGCCAGCACCGGCAGGGTGATGTGCCACAGGTAGTCGAGGATCTTCTGATACCAGGGGAGGGTGTCGAAATTTGGCGAGACCAGACCGCGCAGCGGGAAGAGGTCGAAATAGCTGCCGCCGGCAAAAATCACGATCAGCAGGATGGCGAACAGAAAGGCAGGGATCGCATAGCCAATGATAATCAGCGTACTGCTCCAGATATCAAAGCGGCTGCCGTTGCTGACCGCTTTGCGGATGCCCAGCGGAATGGAGACCAGATAGATAATCAGCGTGCTCCACAGCCCGAGGCTCACCGAGACCGGCAGGCTGTCTTTAATCAGCTGCAGCACGGAGGCGCTGCGAAACAGGCTGTCGCCGAAATCAAAGCGCAGATAATCGCTCAGCATCTTCAGATAGCGCTCGTGGAGAGGTTTATCGAAGCCGTAGCGGTGGGTGATCTCGGCGATGACTTCCGGGTCGAGGCCGCGCCCGCCGCGATAGTGACCCTCGCTGATATTGCCTGCGCCGGTGCGGGCATGGCTGGCGCCCATGCCGCCGTCGCCAGCCCCCGGCATCCCGCCGCGCTGATTAAACTCGATGGCGGCGATGGCCTGATCGACCGGGCCGCCAGGCGCGATCTGGACAATAAAAAAGTTAATGGTGATGATGGCCCACAGGGTGGGGATGACTAACAGCAAACGGCGGATCAGGTAGCTGCCCATGGGATGTCCTTAGCGTCTGTCCGCAGGGAGGGTGGCCGCTTTGTTCACGTCGTACCACCAGGTATCGAGGCCGGACGAATAGATGGGGCGGGTCGCGGGGAAAGAGAACTTATTCCACCACGCGGTGCGGTCCTGCGCCATATACCACATCGGCAACATGTAGTTATTCCAGGTCAGCACACGATCCAGCGCCCGACCGAGAGGGATCAGTTTCTGCTTATTGCCCTGCCACTGCAGGATCTGCGCAATCAGCTTATCCACTACCGGGCTTTGCACCCCCGGCGCGTTGTAGCTGGAGTGAATATAGTCGGACGCCCAGGATATTTGCAGGTCGGTCCCCGGCCAGGGCATGGCGCGCCACAGGCTTGGCATCATGTCGTAATCCCGGCTGCGGCGGCGGTTGCTGTACTGCGAATTATCAACCTGACGAATATCCATGACGATCCCCAGACGCTGCAGGTTGTGCTGAAACGGCAGCACCCAGCGGTCATTGCCTCCGGCCGGCAGCAGTAGCTCAAAGCGCAGCGGCTTGCCGGTGGCGGCGTTGACCCGGCGCTGGTTCTTCACCGTCCAGCCCGCCGCATTGAGCAGGGCGTCGGCTTTGAGTAAGTTGGCGCGGTCGAAGCCATCGCCGCGGGAGACCGGCGGCTGGTAAACCTGGCTGAAGAGCTCCGGGGGCAGTTCGTTTTTCATCGGCGTCAGCAGGGCCAGCTCGGCTGCGTCAGGCAGGCTGCGGGCGGCATATTCGGTGTTCTGGAAATAGCTGTTGGCGCGCTGATAGGCGCTGTAAAACAGCGCCTTGTTCATCCATTCGAAATCGAACGCCAGGGTAATGGCCTGCCGCACCCGGCGATCGGCAAAAATCGGGCGCTGAATATTGAACGCCAGCCACTGGGTATCCTGCGCCGAGGTATTGGTATGCTCATCTTTAATGATGTAGCCGCGGCTGAAGTTGCGACCGACGTAGCGGGTAGCCCAGTTTTTGGCGACGGTCTCTTCCCGGCGATCGACGGCTCCCGCTTTAAAGGCTTCGAAAGCGACATTGTCGTCGAGATAATAGTCATAGCGCAGCGTATCGAAATTCCAGCGACCGCGGTTGACCGGCAGGTCGGCCGCCCAGTAGTCGGCGACGCGGGAATAGGTAATATATTGCCCCATTCGCCAGGCGCTGATGCGGTATGGCCCGCTGGCCAGCGGCGGCTTCGACAGCGGGTCGCTGAGTTTGTGCTGGCGCCAGAACGCCTCGGGCATCACCGGCAGGCTCAGCAGACTCAGCATGTTCTCTTTGCCGGGCTGGCCGAGGTCAATACGCACGGTCAACGGCGCGATGGCCTTCACGGTGGTGCCTTTATAAAACAGGCGAAACTGCGGCACCCCTTCGGTCATAAACTTGTTGAAGGTAAACGCCACATCGCGGGCGGTGATCGGCGTACCGTCATGGAAGCGGGCGCGCGGGTTGAGCGCGATCTCCATCCAGGAATAGTCCTCGGCATAGCGCGCCCGCTCGGCAATCAGCGGGTAGTAGCTGCCGGGCTCATCATCCGAGGTGGTGAACAGGGTATCGTAGAGCGCCTCCGTGCGTACCGCGGGGTTGCCGCGCAGCGCATAACGGTTGAAGTTATCAAAGGTGCCGATCGCCGCCAGGGTGAGGGTGCCGCCTTTCGGCGCCCTGGGATTGACGTAATCAAAATGACTGAAACCGGCGGCGTATTTCGGTTCGCCGATAATCGCGAAGGCTACGCTTTCCTGAATGGTTTGCGCCTTAGCGTCCAGGCTAAACAGAGCCAGCAGAATCAGAAAGAGGCGCGCATACATAGGCGGCAGAATACCCTGTCATGGCCGGCCCCCATGGCCGACATCCGTTCCCGCATCATAAGTGAGACTTAGCGCGTTGTGAAATAGTTCGCGGGTTCATCGTGCGCAGCCACCAGCCCGGCCAGCGACAGCGGTCGGCTGATCCAGTACCCCTGCAGGAAATGAACGCCCTGGCCGCGAAGCCACTCCGCCTGTTCCTGGGTCTCCACCCCTTCGGCGACGGTCATTAATTTCAGCCGGCGGCTGAGGGTCAGTACCGCATCCAGCACCGGCGAGGTTACTGTTTCAGTACCAATCGCCTGCACAAAACCGCGATCGATCTTCAGATAATCGAAGTTATAGCGTTCGAGATAGATCAGCGCGCTATGCCCGGTGCCGAAATCATCAATCGCGATTTCGAATCCCTGGCGGTGGAGCCAGGCGAAGTTAGCCATCGATTTTTCTTTATCAATCATCGCCCGCTCGGTTACCTCCAGCACCACGTGAAAGTGGTCGGCTGGCAGCGCGGCGGCGAAGCGCAGCATATCGTCACGGAAGCTGTCGGCCTGCAGATGGGCAGGGGAAATATTCAGCCCCAGCTTCACGCCGCGCGGCAGAATACGCTTCAACACCGCAGCGTCGCTGGCGATCAGCGCGAGCAGGTGATGGGTTAGCGGCACGATCATCTGCTGGGTTTCGGCCAGGTTAATAAAAACGTCGGGCGGAATTTCACCAACCACCGGATGGCGCCAGCGCATTAGGACCTCCACGCCGCTGATACGTAGAGTCTGTGCATTAACCACCGGCTGATAAACGATGTAGAACTGGTTATTTTTGATCCCCAACAGAATAGATTTTCGCGGATCCGATTTGATCGTCAGCACGTAATAGCAGAGCAGCCCCGCCAGCAGGCCGCAGACGACCCCGAGCAGCAGAGCAAACTGCGTATTTTCCGCCAGCCAGCTGTTGGCATACAGGTAGACCTTCAGCGGTAAGCCCTCGATCTGTGCCTGGCGGATCGGCGCGTTATGCAGCGTTTGCGGATCCACCAGCCGATTACTGAAGGTGGAGATAGCGGTGTGATCGATGGCCAGCGCAATGCCGCTGAAATCGTTTTGCCGTGCGGAATAGAGGATATACGGTGTGAGATTAGCGTTAATCGACACGAAAATGCCGCTGTTTTGATCGCCGGGTTTACCTACCCACAGCGCCAGCGCCGCGCTCTTCGGCATCATCGGCGTGCCTGGTAAAATCGCCATAGCAACGGGTTTGCTGATATCGATGGCCGGGATCAGCTGGCTGAGGGGCGTATTCATGGCTCCCGTAGCCGATGAGCAAAAGGCGATGCCGTTTTTGACCAGCAGGAAAGCGCGGACGTTGGGGCTGAACGCGGCGTGGGAGGTAAGCCCGGAGTCAATATTCTCGCAGGGCTGGTCCACCAGCGGCTGCAGGCCGTCAATGGTCTGGCGCAGGTCGTGAAAATAGCTTTTCAGATAGGTATTAACATTGTTGATAATGGCGTCGAAACGCTCGGCCCGGTTATGGTAGATCACCATAAACTGAATGCTCCCGGCCAACAGCGCGACGATGATCCCCACGCTCAGGCTGGTTAACCAGGTTTTACGCTGGGGCGAAAAGTAGCGAGTAAGCATAGCCAGATTCTTTCCGTATTATTGAAGCGCATCAACGGAGTGTCGGTCGTCGTTTTTCTCATTCCCACTTAAAAGACATAGCTTATTTTGCGACGTTGAGAACCAGGTGGCAAAAAAAAACACTGCCTGGGGCAGTGTTTTTTATCCCGCAGCCAGCCAAGGGATAACCGGCGGCGGTAGAGGACAGTTTACGAGCGGCTCAGGACTCGACGCGCTTCATTGTAGCGCTTTTTCCAGTATGGCTCATCCATGCTGGAGATAGTCACCCCGCTGCTGGTGGAGGCGTGAACAAACTGGTTGTTGCCGAGGTAGATCCCGACATGGCGGCCGGTAGAGCCGGCGCGAAACAGAACCAGATCGCCTGTCCGCAGTTGGGCACGGGAAATCGATTTTCCGGTTTCCTGCTGTTCAGAAGTTGAACGCGGCAGTTCCAGACCAAATTGTTCGCGGAAGGTGCGCTGCACAAACGCTGAGCAGTCGATACCCTTGCGGGTGCTGCCGCCGAGGCGGTAACGCACGCCTTTCCAGCTGGCATACTGATCCATTAAACGGGACTTTACGTCCAGGTTACGGACCATCGTTTCAAATTCATCCTGAGAGGCTTGCAGTGATGATAAATCGCCACTACCCACAGCATGCGTCTCAGAATGCATATTCCTGGCGGTACTTGTTGAACTACACGCGGAAAGCAGAACCGCTACTGCAATCGCGGGGGCTACCCGCAAGATATATCTCAAAATCGGCTGAGATTTGACCATGCTGTTTATTTTCCCTTGTTGTCCTTAACGACAATGTCGTTATAAAAAATGCCAAACGTGTTAGAGCCTAAATACCCATCCGCAATGAGACAATTCCTTAAGCTTAAATTTGTGCAGTCACGCACAATTTTATTCATGCCCTGAATTAATGCTGCGGAAAAGGCAAAACGAGAACGAGATTACCCTATCAAACGCCGCATGGCGAGCGGTTTTGCGCGATTTCTTATAAGTATTTTGGTGACAAAAAGTGAATCATCGGGAAAGGCCAAAATTACGGCAATATCGGGCAAAAAACAGACAATTCCTTCATTTGTCACGGGATTAATGTGACAAGAAGATGAACGTCATGTTGAAAAAAAGGGAAAATGTAAAAAGGGACCCAAAAGGTCCCCTTATAGTTAATGACTCTGGCGGCTGCCGGAGACATTATTTGGCCGATATTCTGCTGGGTAAGTAGCGATCGAAAAAGGCGATCAGTTTATCGCTCAGCGGGGTCATCAACACCCAGGGCGCGCCGATCAGCACGGCGGTCAGGGAGCCGACGGCAATATCGCTAAACCAGTGGGCGCCAATCATTACCCGCGGGAAAGCAAAGACCACAAAGATAATCAGCGCGACGCCCAGCGCGCGACGGCCAAAATAGCGCCACATAAAGCTCGCGAAGATCAGCAGCATCATCCCATGATCGCCAGGGAAGCTGTCCTTCGACGCATCCTTAGTGGGGAAGTTAACGACGTCGCTGACGCGGGTAATATCGCTAAAAAACAGCGACGGGCTGGCGCGCTGTACCGGCATCAGGTGTTGTGCGAGCTGGTTGATGATCACCGCCGCCAGCAGCATCACCAGGCCCATGATGGCGATCTGACGACGGCCTGCAGTCGGCGCCTTTAGCCAATAGCTCAGCATCAGGCAGCCCATCGCCAGCAGCGAACAGGCGTCGAAGGCGCGATTGTTGATGATCGCCAGCAGCCAGGCATAAGCATGGCTGACGCTGACGCCATGGTTAAAGAAATGGAAGATCGCGGAGTCGACCGGCAACCACGCGCCATGGTTGGCTGGCAGATACCAGGAGCAAAATAGCGCTACACCCGCGATGTTAAGCAGCAGGATTAAAGGAATTCGGTTTTTCATCATAGCCATTGCGATTTTGTGACAGTCGGCGGCAACCTTAGCCGCCTTAACTTAAACGAAGCCTCAACAACGAGGTCTGGAGTGCGTTCCAGTCGGCTTCATTCGCGGAAATAAGCTCGATCCGACTATCGGGCGGAGCGACGCTGAGGGTCTCGATATGGAGATCCTCCCCCTGACGGTTGATTCGCACCGCCCCCTCGGCAATGCGCATCACGCCTTTAACGCGCCCCACTGGCGCCAGCCTGGCCCATTCGAGCAGGCCGATGGTGTCAAAGACCGTCTCCGCGTCGAAGATCCAGCCGCAGCCCTGAAAGCCCTGGCCATTGTTGAGATGTCGGCGCCAGCGCTGGTGTTCCGCCAGGCTGAGCGCGGCGAGGCCGGAAGTGGGGGGATGGCGGTGGGCGTGCTCCGCGCTCGCCGGCAGCGGGGCGGTGTTCCGTCGTGGCTCATCGAGCAGGGTCAGATCGATATTGCCCTGGATTGCCGACACCTTGCGACGCTCGCCGCCCCAGCGCTGCCACCAGTCGGCCAGCGCCCGGGCGCTTTCGGCGGTTTCCCGATCACTTTTATTAGCCACAATGATGTCCGCCGCGGCCAGCTGATCGCGGAAGTTGTCGTTGCTGACGGCTCTTTCATCCAGCAGCTGGCGGGGATCGAGGATGCACAGCGTGGCGCGCAGATCGATCCAGGGCTCATACACCGCCGCGGTGAGGATATCGAGGATCTGCTTTGGGTGGCCCAAACCGGTGGGTTCGATCAGCAGGCGATCGGGTTTGCCCTGGCGCAGCAGGGTGTTCAGCCCAACCTGCATCGGCAGGCCATTGACGCAGCACATGCAGCCGCCGGGGATCTCTTTGAGCAGGGCGCCGCTATCGGCCAGCAGCGCGCCGTCTATCCCGACTTCGCCAAACTCGTTAACCAGTACGGCCCATTTTTCATCCGCAGGCTTCTGCGCCAGCAGATGAAGAATCGAGGTCGTCTTACCGCTGCCGAGAAAGCCGGTGATCAAATTGGTTCTGGTCACTCTTTTCTCCAGGATAAATGTAATGTTGTAACAGTTACGCCTATCCTGACGAAAAAAGGGGGAAAAGAGAAGTCCTGAGGCGGACAGAAGAGAATTCTGTCCGCATAAGCGCAAATATTGTTAAGAATTCAGCGCGCGGGCGACGGCCTCGCGGGCGCCGTGCGTCGCCAGCTGTTGCCAGGCGGCGCGGATCCCGGCGACAAACTGGGCGTTGTGCGGCAGGTCGCGGCCAAATATTTCCTCCAGCCCCAGCAGGGCGTCGACGCGCTGCTGCTCATCGCTCTGGGCCACCCGCTGCCGGATCTTGTCGACCAGCGGATCGCGCACGTCGATCGTCTGACCGGCGTCGTCCGTGCCGCTGACGTAGCGCATCCAGCCGGCCACGCCGAGAGCCAGCAGCGGCCAACGGCTGTCGCGCGCCAGATGTACGCGGATGCCATCGAGCATGCGCTGGGGCAGCTTCTGGCTACCGTCCATGGCGATTTGCCAGGTGCGGTGTTTGAGCGCCGGATTGCTGAAGCGGGCGATGAGACTGTCGGCATAGGCCAGCAGATCAACGCCGGTAATGGTCAGCGTCGGAGCCTGTTCGTCAAGCATCAGCTGGCGGGCGGCGCGGCGGAAGACGTCATCCCGCATGCAGTCGCTAATGTGCGCATGCCCTGCCAGATAGCCAAGCCAGGCGAGGAAAGAGTGGCTGCCGTTGAGCATCCGCAGCTTCATTTGCTCCCAGGGCAACACGTCATCGGTCATCTGCACGCCCGCCGTCTCCCAGGCGGGTCGCCCGGCGACAAAGTGATCTTCGACCACCCACTGAATGAAGGGTTCGCAACTGATGGCGCAGGGATCGTCGACCCCCAGCACGGCGGCGATTTCCGCCAGCGACTCCGGTGTGGCCGCGGGAACAATGCGATCCACCATGGTGCCCGGGAAGCTGACGTTGTCGGCGATCCAGTCCGCCAGCGCCGGGCTGCGTTTTTCCGCCATGCCGAGGACGGCATTTTTTACCACGTGACCGTTGTCGGGGATATTATCGCAGGAGAGCACGGTAAAGGGCGGAAGGCCTCGTTCCCGGCGGCGGGCCAGCGCTTCAACTAGAATACCGGGAGCCGACTGCGGCAGCGTCGGATTCTCCAGATCGTGAATAATGCGCGGATGCGTCGGATCCAGTTTCCCGGTCGCCGGATCGATGCAGTAGCCTTTTTCCGTAATGGTCAGCGAGACAATCGCTACCTGCGGCTCGCAAAATTTTTCGATAATCGCCGCCAGCGAATCGAGCCTGGCGTTCAGACATTCGTGCACCGCGCCGATCACAATGGGCTGGTTGCCGTCGGCGCCTTTTTCCAGCACGGTAAACAGATGGTCCTGTTCGCGAAGTTGGCTCATCAGCGTGTCGCCGCTGAACAGACTGATTTCACAGATCCCCCAGTCGCCGCCGACGTTATTCAGCACGCGATCGGTGAGCAGCGCCTGGTGCGCGCGGTGAAACGCGCCAAAGCCGAAATGGACAATACGCGAGCGGAGCTGGCTGCGATCGTATTGAGGGTATTTCACGTTCTTCGGTAGCGTAGCGGTTGCAATTGTTGTCATTCTTCCCACACCTGTTTAACTGCTTATTAACAATGCCAGTCTAAAGTTATATGACAGGAAGTTAAATTGGTAAGCCGAAATTATCCGCTGACTGTGAGCTAGATCAATCAATAGGCCAGCACTGTTTGCAGCCAAGTGAGAAACATGTATGGTAGTCGTCATGAGTGTCGCCATTATTGGTATAACAACTTTTGTGAGGGCATAGCGATGGAGCAAACCTGGCGGTGGTATGGGCCGAACGATCCGGTATCGCTTGATGATGTACGGCAGGCGGGGGCGACCGGCGTCGTCACTGCGCTGCACCATATTGCAAACGGTCAGGTATGGCCGGTCGACGAAATTAAAGCGCGTCAGGCGCTGTTAGCGGCAAAAGGGTTGACCTGGTCGGTCGTCGAAAGCATTCCCGTCCACGAGGATATTAAAACCCACAGCGGGCAGTATGCGACCTGGATTGCCAACTATCAGCAGAGCATCCGCAACCTCGCGGCCTGCGGCATCGATACCGTGTGCTACAACTTTATGCCGATCCTCGACTGGACGCGCACCGATCTGGAATATGAGCTGCCGGACGGCTCCCGGGCGCTGCGTTTCGATCAGATCGCTTTCGCCGCCTTTGAGCTGCATATCCTTAAACGCCCGGGAGCGGAAGCGGATTACAGTGAAGAAGAGCAGCGTCAGGCTGAGGTCTATTTCAAGGCGATGAGCGAAGCAGATATCGATAAACTGACCCGCAATATCATCGCCGGCCTGCCGGGAGCGGAAGAGGGCTACACCCTTGACCAGTTCCGCGCGCGTCTGGCGGAGTACGACCACATTGATAAAGCGCAGCTGCGTGAAAATATGGCCTATTTCCTGCGCGCCATCGTGCCGGTGTGCGAAGAGGTAGGGATCCGCCTGGCTGTGCATCCGGACGATCCGCCGCGGCCGATCCTTGGCCTGCCGCGTATCGTGTCGACCATCGAAGATATGCAGTGGCTGAAGGAGACGGTGGACAGCATTAATAATGGCTTCACCATGTGTACCGGATCGTATGGCGTTCGCGCCGATAACGATCTGGTGAAGATGGTGGAGACCTTTGGCGATCGCATCCATTTTACCCATCTGCGCTCTACCTGCCGTGAAGCAAACCCAAAAACCTTCCACGAGGCGGCGCACCTTAGCGGCGACGTCAATATGGTGGCGGTGGTGGATGCTATCCTGCGTGAAGAGCAGCGGCGTAAACAGGCCGGCGATCTGCGCCCGATCCCATTTCGTCCGGATCATGGTCATCAGATGCTCGACGATCTGCGCAAGAAAACCAACCCAGGCTATTCGGCGATTGGCCGTCTCAAGGGGATGGCGGAAGTGCGCGGCGTCGAGCTGGCGCTGAAAATGACCAAATACCCTGAACTGCTGTAATCGCGGCAATGGGGATAATAAAAAGGACAGCCAGCGCTGTCCTTTTTTACTGTCGGGGCGTTACCGATGATTAATCCGCGCGGCCCATATAGCGGCACTCTTCGATATGAATGCGGATTTTCTCACCGGTGGTCAGGTATTCCGGCACCTGAATCACCAGGCCGGTGCTCATGGTGGCTGGCTTGGTGCGGGAGCTGGCGGACGCACCTTTAATACCCGGCGCGGTTTCGATAATTTCCAGGTCAACGGTCTGCGGCAGCTCCAGCGCCAGCAGCTGGCCGTCCCAGGTCAGCACCTGCATGTCCGGCATCCCACCTTCCGGAATAAACTGCAGCTCTTCTTCAATCTGCTCTTTGGTAAAGGTGTAAGGGGTATAGTCTTCTTTATCCATGAACACGTATTCGTTGCCATCGACGTAGGAGAAGTCGACGAAACGGCGGGTCAGGGTGACGGTATCGACGATATCGTCGCCTTTGAAGCGCTCTTCTACTTTCAGGCCGGTGCGCACATCGGAGAAGCGCATTTTATACAGTGTCGCAGCACCGCGGGCGCTGGGTGACTGAATATCAATATTTTTCACAATCAGCAGCTTGCCGTTGTAATTCAGCACCATACCTTTTTTAATTTCATTCGCTCTTGGCATTGCAGTAATCCTGTCACTTAACGAGTCAAAAATATCGCGTAAAACTACTCGCGCCCGGGCGTTCAGGCAAGCGGATTTCGCGAGTTTTGCTATCTTCTGGCAAAACGTTTAGGCTGTGGCGCAAAATGAGCGTTTGGGAGTCGGGTTGTGGAATGTCGTACTGATTGTGGCGCATGTTGCATCGCCCCCTCTATATCATCGCCGATCCCCGGCATGCCGCAGGGCAAGCCGGCTAACACCCGTTGTATCCAGCTTTCCGAGCGCAATTTATGCCTTATTTTCGGCTCCCCTCTGCGCCCGAAGGTGTGCGCCAGCCTGCAGCCCTCGCCGGAGATGTGCCTCACCCACCGCGATGAAGCGATCACCTGGCTGCTGGAGCTTGAGCTGGTCACCGCGCCCTGAGCTCAACGCAGCAGATGAGAGGGATGGAAACCAATGTGCTTACACGTCTCTTATCCGCCACAGGCAGGCCTGAGTGACAACGCCCATCGCCAGCGCAATCCAGAACACCGCGTGATAGCTCCAGATCTCCGCCACTACCCCCGCCAGTGAACCGGCAATGATCCAGCCGACGCGGGTAGTATTGGTATAGAGGGTGGTGGCCGCGCCCGCCTGCCCCGGCATCAGGTCCTGGAAATAGAGCATGCCGATCCCGGCGAGGATCCCGATATAGATGGCGTTCAGCACCTGCATCGCCAGCAGCAGTGCTGGCGTATGCACCGTCAGCATGCCGACGTAAAACAGCACCCCGGCCACTGCAGAAAGACGCATCAGAAAGCGTTTGCCGAAACGCCGGGCGTAGTAACCGGCAATCAGCATGGTCGGAATTTCCAGTCCGGCGGCGGTGCCCATCATCAGCCCCGCCAGCTTCTCCGGCAGATGCAGCTCGTTAATGATAAACAGCGGCATGTTAATGATGTACAGGCTGTTAGTACCCCACATCAGGGTGCAGATGCTGAACAGCAGCAGCGCATCGCGGCGATGCGTGCGCGGAGCTTCCAGCCGGCCGGTCGCTACCGGCTTTGCTTTGCGCATGCTGGGCAAGAATAGCCAGACCATGATCCCGCAGACGATAAACGCCGCCGCGGCGCTGAGATACATCGCGGTAAAACCAAACCCCATCGCCAGGGCGTAGGCCAGCGGGGGACCAATCACCCATGCCAGGGAGACCTGGGCACGTAAAATGGAGCTGAACATCACCGCTTCGCGGCCGGTCCTGTCGGCATGCTCCCGCGCGAGGGCAAACATCTGCGGGTTGGCGGTCGATCCAAAGCTGCTGAGAAAAACGCCGATGAACAGCAAAATGAAATAGTTGCGGTTCCAGGCAAAGAGGACGCAGGCCAGCACCCCCAGCAGACAGCAGACGACAATCAGCTGCTTGCGATCGCCCTGACGGTCGGAGCGGCCGGCGAGGAACTGACTGACCAGAATGCCAATAACCGCGCTGCCGGTAAAAAAGAAACCGACCATCGCCGGGCGGACGTGCACTTCGTTGGTCAGAAACAGGCTCAGGGTCGGGGTTTGCAGCGCCCCGGCAATGCCCGTCAGAAAGGCGACGATTAAGAAGGCGGAAGAGGTGACATCGAACCCGCGTCGGGGGAGAGCGGCGCTACGGTTTTCCATGGGTTTGGTTTTCTGTAGTTTCAGGAGACGGCGCGGAGTTTACGCCTGCTGGCTAAAAATAAACAGTAGTATGGCACGAATAATTAAAAAGGCGTTTCAAAATATAGGGTTCAGCAAAAAGCTGACGTTCGAGGCGGTCGATAGCTAAAGCTTCAGCAAAAGTGTGCAGTACCTCTAAGTTCTGCGATCAAGTCGCTGACGTACCTTGCGCGTTGAGCAAGAAAGGTACAAAATTCTTGAAACGTTTCAGCGTCATTCGGCAATCCGTTCCCCGTCAGATGGCGCCTTTTTTCTCAAGTTAGCTGAAACGATTCAATTCAGCAGGAGAGGAGAACCATGTTCCAGTTATCTGTGCAGGATATTCATCCCGGCCAGCAGGCCGGTAATAAAGAAGAGGCCATCCGGCAGGTCGCCGCCGCGCTGGTCAGCGCCGGCAACGTGGCCGATGGCTACGTGAACGGCATGCTGGCGCGCGAGCAGCAGACCTCGACCTTCCTCGGCAACGGGATCGCGATCCCGCACGGCACGACGGATACGCGTGACCAGGTGCTGAAGACCGGCGTTCAGGTGTTTCAGTTCCCGCAGGGCGTCACCTGGGGCGAAGGGCAGACCGCCTATGTGGCGATCGGGATTGCCGCCAGCTCAGATGAACACCTCGGCCTGCTGCGTCAGCTGACCCACGTGCTGAGCGATGACGCGGTCGCCGCGCAGCTGCAGTCCGCCACCACCGCGGAAGAGCTGCGTGCGCTGCTGATGGGAGAGAAGCAGAGCGAAGCGCTGAAGCTGGATAACGAGACCCTCAGTCTCGACGTCGCGGCCAGCGATCTGCTGACCCTGCAGGCGCTGAACGCGGCGCGTCTGAAAGAAGTTGGCGCTGTCGATGCCGCCTTCGTTAGCCACGTCATTAACGATACGCCGCTGAACCTCGGTCAGGGCGTCTGGCTGAACGACAGTGCGGAAGGCAATTTGCGCAGCGCCGTGGCGGTCAGCCGCGCGGCTAACGCCTTTACCCGCGACGAGCAGCCGGTTTCCCTGCTGGTCACGGTGGCGATGGCCGACGAGCAGCCGACCGCAGTGCTGAACCGTCTGAGCAAGCTGCTGCTGGACAAGAAAGCTGAACATTTGCTGAAAGCCGACGCCGCCACCGTGCTGGCGCTGCTGACCAGCGACGACGCCATTGCCGAAGATGTGCTGAGCGCCGAATTCGTGGTGCGCAATGAACACGGCCTGCATGCCCGTCCGGGCACCATGCTGGTCAACACCATTAAACAATTTTCCAGCGACATCACCGTCACCAATCTCGACGGTTCCGGCAAGCCGGCTAACGGTCGCAGCCTGATGAAGGTTGTGGCGCTGGGTGTGAAAAAAGGTCACCGTCTGCGTTTTACCGCGCAGGGTGAGGATGCGCAACAAGCGCTGGATGCGATTGGCGAAGCGATCGCCGCAGGCCTTGGGGAGGGCGCATAAATGAGCAGACGTGTAGCAACGATTACGTTAAACCCGGCATACGACCTGGTGGGATTCACCCCGGAGATTGAACGCGGTGAAGTGAACCTGGTGCGCACCACCGGCCTGCACGCCGCCGGGAAAGGCATTAATGTGGCGAAAGTGCTGAAAGATCTCGGCATTGACGTCACCGTCGGCGGTTTCCTGGGTAAAGACAACCAGGACGGCTTTCAGCAGCTGTTCAGCGAGCTGGGGATCGCCAACCGTTTCCAGGTGGTGCAGGGCCGGACCCGTATCAACGTTAAGCTGACGGAAAAAGATGGAGAAGTGACCGATTTCAACTTCTCCGGCTTTGAAGTCACCCCGGGCGACTGGGAACGCTTCGTCAACGACTCCCTGAGCTGGCTCGGGCAGTTCGATATGGTCTGCGTCAGCGGCAGCCTGCCGTCCGGCGTTAGCCCGGAAGCCTTCACCGACTGGATGACCCGTCTGCGCAGTCAGTGCCCATGCATCATTTTCGACAGCAGCCGCGAAGCGTTGGTTGCCGGACTAAAAGCGGCGCCGTGGCTGGTGAAACCGAACCGTCGCGAACTGGAAATCTGGGCTGGCCGCAAGCTGCCGGAGATGAAAGATGTTATCGACGCCGCCCATGCGCTGCGCGAGCAGGGTATCGCCCACGTGGTGATCTCCCTGGGCGAAGAGGGCGCGCTGTGGGTCAACGCCTCTGGGGAGTGGATTGCTAAACCACCTTCAGTGGAAGTGGTCAGCACCGTTGGCGCCGGCGATTCGATGGTCGGCGGCCTGATTTACGGCCTGCTGATGCGTGAATCCAGCGAGCATACCCTGCGCCTGGCGACCGCCGTCGCTGCCCTGGCCGTCAGCCAGAGCAATGTAGGAATTACCGACCGTACCCAGTTGGCCGCGATGATGGCGCGCGTCGACTTACAACCCTTTAATTGACAGCAGGAGAGGCATAATGAAAACGCTGCTGATTATTGATGCCGGACTCGGACAGGCGCGCGCCTACATGGCGAAAACCCTGCTGGGTGCCGCGGCGCCGAAAGCGCACCTTGAGCTGATTGATGACCCGAATGACGCCGAACTGGCCATCGTGCTGGGAACCGCGCTGCCGGCCGATAGCGCGCTGAATGGTAAAAACGTTTACCTGGGCGATATTAACCGTGCTGTCGCCCATCCGGAGCTGTTCCTGGGAGAAGCAAAAGACCACGCTAAGCCCTACGTTGCGCCAGCGGCGGTAGCCGTTCCGGCCGCCGCTCAGGGGCAGAAACGCATTGTCGCGGTCACCGCCTGTCCGACCGGCGTCGCCCACACCTTTATGGCGGCAGAAGCCATCGAAACCGAAGCCAAAAAACGCGGCTGGTGGGTGAAGGTGGAGACCCGCGGCTCCGTTGGGGCGGGCAATGCCATCACCCCGGAAGAGGTGGCCGAGGCGGATCTGGTGATCGTCGCTGCCGATATCGAGGTGGACCTGGCGAAATTCGCCGGCAAGCCGATGTACCGCACCACCACCGGTCTGGCGCTGAAGAAAACCGCCCAGGAGCTGGATAAAGCGGTGGCGGAAGCCAAACCGTACCAGCCATCCGGCAAACCTCAGGCGGCTGCTGAAGGGAAAAAAGAGTCGGCGGGCGCCTATCGCCACCTGCTGACCGGCGTCTCCTATATGCTGCCGATGGTAGTGGCCGGGGGCCTGTGTATCGCGCTCTCCTTTGCCTTCGGGATCAAAGCGTTTGAAGTGAAAGACACCCTGGCGGCGGCGCTGATGCAGATCGGCGGCGGCTCGGCCTTCGCGCTGATGGTGCCGGTACTGGCAGGCTTTATCGCCTTCTCCATTGCCGACCGTCCGGGTCTGACCCCGGGCCTTATCGGCGGTATGCTGGCGGTTAGCGGCGGCTCCGGCTTTATCGGCGGGATCATCGCTGGTTTCCTTGCCGGTTATGTGGCGAAAGCCATCAGCACGAAGCTGAAACTGCCGCAGAGTATGGAAGCCCTGAAGCCAATCCTGATCATTCCGCTGGTCTCCAGTCTGATCGTGGGTTTGGCAATGATCTATCTGATCGGTAAACCGGTAGCCGGTATCCTCGCCTGGCTGACCCACTGGCTGCAAACCATGGGCACCGCCAACGCGGTTCTGCTGGGCGCGATCCTCGGCGCGATGATGTGTACCGATATGGGCGGGCCGGTAAACAAAGCGGCCTATGCCTTTGGCGTTGGCCTGCTGAGTACCCAGACCTATGCGCCGATGGCGGCGATCATGGCGGCCGGTATGGTGCCACCGCTGGCGATGGGTATCGCGACGCTGGTAGCGCGCAATAAGTTCGACAAAGGGCAGCGGGAAGGGGGCAAAGCCGCGCTGGTTCTTGGCCTGTGCTTTATCTCGGAAGGGGCGATTCCTTTTGCCGCCCGTGACCCGATGCGCGTTCTGCCGTGCTGTATCGTCGGCGGCGCGGTAACCGGCGCTATCTCCATGGCGGTCGGCGCGAAACTGATGGCGCCGCACGGCGGGCTGTTTGTTCTGCTGATCCCGGGGGCAATTACGCCGGTGCTGGGCTACCTGCTGGCGATTGTTGCCGGAACGCTGGTGGCGGGCCTTGCCTACGCGGTGCTGAAACGCCCTGAGGCGCAAACAGCGGAAGTTGAAAAAGCGGCATAATCCTACCGCAATAAAAAAGGGCCGACTGTTCGGCCCTTTTTTGTCTCTATTTACGCCACTTCGGCAATCTGCTGCGCCCGCAGCCAGGCAATCTCTTCCGCCCAGATATCCGGGTTGATGGTTTCCAGAATCAGCGGAATACCGTCGAAGCGGCTGTCCTGCATGATCCAGCTGAAGCAATCGTGGCCGATGTTGCCTTCCCCCAGGCTGTGGTGACGGTCGACCCGGCTGCCGAAGGCGCTCTTGGCATCGTTGAGATGCATGCCGCGCAGATACTGAAAACCGACGATGCGTTCGAAGGCGGCGAAGGTTTTTTCGCAGGCTTCGGCGCTGCGCAGGTCGTAGCCGGCGGCGAAAGCATGGCAGGTATCGATGCAGACGCCGACGCGGGATTTATCTTCCACGCCGTCGATGATGGCCGCGAGGTGCTCGAACTTAAAGCCGAGGTTGCTGCCCTGGCCAGCGGTGTTTTCGATCACCGCAGTAACGCCTTCGGTCTTCGCCAGTGCGATATTGATCGATTCGGCGATGCGCGCCAGGCACTCCTCCTCCGGGATCTGCTGCAGATGGCTGCCGGGGTGGAAGTTGAGCAGCGTCAGCCCCAGCTGCTGGCAGCGGGTCATTTCATCAATGAAGGCATCACGGGATTTTTCCAGCGCTTCTTCCACCGGGTGGCCAAGGTTAATCAGGTAGCTGTCGTGCGGCAGGATCTGCCCCGGGCCAAAGTGATACTTTTCACAGGCGGCTTTGAATTCGGCGATGGTCTCGTCGCTGAGCGGCGCGGCGCGCCACTGGCGCTGGTTCTTGGTGAAGAGGGCAAAGGCGGTTGCTTCGATTTCGGCGGCGCGAATGGCGGCATTGGCCAGTCCACCTGAGGCGCTCACGTGCGCTCCTACGTATTTCATAAAAAAACTCCAGTTAAAGCCGCTGGGGGGTGGGTAATGATAGCGGCTTAACTGGAGAAAGATGTAGTGCTTTATGCCATCAGGCTGTGGATAGCGACGTTAATGACCCCGCCGCCGACAATCAACCAGACGAACAGCATCAGCGCCATCAGCAGCGGTTTCGCCCCGGCTTTTTTCAGCGCGCTGACGTGGGTGGTGACCCCGAGGGCGGCCATTGCCATCGCCAGCAGGACGGTATCCAGCGTCACCAGCATATCCACCACGGCTTTCGGCAGCAGATGGAAGGAGTTAAACACCGCCACCAGGATGAACATAATGGCGAACCACGGAATGGTGATTTTGCTTTTCTCGCCGTTGCCTGCCGGGGTCAGCTGTTTAACACGCGCCGCCAGGAACAGCAGGAACGGAGCCAGCATCATGACGCGCAGCATTTTGGCGATAACCGCCGCGTTCTCCGCGTCCGGGCTGACCGCATGGCCGGCGGCAACAACCTGCGCCACTTCATGCATGGTGGAGCCCATATAGATCCCGTAGGTCTCCGGGGTAAACCAGTGCGCCAGCAGCGGGTACATCGCCGGGTAGAGGAAGATGGCGATGGTACCGAAGATAACCACTGTAGCGACGGCAACCGTCACTTTACTGGCTTCGGCTTTGACCACCGGCTCGGTGGCGAGCACGGCCGCCGCGCCGCAGATGCTGCTGCCGGCGCCGATCAGCCAGCTGGTGTGTTTATCGAGACCAAACACTTTCTGGCCAAGGAAGCAGGCGATGAAAAAGGTACTGGAGAGCGTCAGAACGTCAATCAAAATACCGCTCACGCCGACGTCGGCAATCTGGGCGAACGTCAGGCGAAAGCCGTAGAGGATGATCCCCAGGCGCAGCAGATGCTGCTTGGCGAAGATCACCCCGCCGTCGCAGGGCTGCCAGATTTTCGGGTAGACCGTGTTGCCGACGACCATCCCGAACAGGATAGCGAGGGTCAGGGCGCTAAAGCCTGCGCCGGCGATGGCCGGGAAACTACCGGCCCACAGGGCGGCGCCGGTCAGAGCGGCGGTCAGCGCCAGGCCTGGGACAAAATGCCACAGGGAACGATGTTTGGTGGGTAAAGTGAGTGCTGTCATAACCTTCTCCTTTGTCTGCCTAAAGGTTACGCCGCGCGGGATTAAATATAAAATTGATTATATGTTTATAATCAATCGTAATAAGTGGTTAATGGCCGCTTCGCCGGTTACAACGGGGCGAGAGCGGGTTAGGCAGAAGCGGGGCGGTCTCGCCGGCAAGACGATGATTTTGTGATATAAGCGGATTTTCCTTCCGTCAGCCGCCTCGATTTGTGTCACCATAGTAAGGAAGGTTATTCAGGTTGGATTACTAAACGGGTGGGTTATGCATATTACGCTGCGGCAGCTGGAAGTGTTCGCCGAAGTCCACAAGAGTGGGTCGACCACTCAGGCGTCACAGATGCTGGCGCTTTCGCAATCCGCGGTCAGCGCCGCGCTGACCGATCTGGAAGGGCAGCTCGGCGTGCAGCTGTTTGACCGCGTCGGTAAACGACTGGTGGTGAATGAGCATGGACGGCTGCTGTACCCGCGTGCGCTGGCGCTGCTGGAGCGGGCCCTGGAGATCGAGCAGCTGTTTCGCGGCGATAACGGGGCGATCCGAGTCTACGCCAGCAGCACCATCGGCAACTATATTATGCCGGAGATTATTGCCCGCTATCGTCATGACTTCCCGGATCTGCCGGTCGAGCTGAGCGTCGGCAACAGCCTGGACGTCATCAACGCCGTCGCCGACCTGCGGGTGGATTTCGGCCTGATTGAGGGGCCGTGCCATGCCGCCGATATTATTGCCGAGCCGTGGCTGGAGGATGAACTGGTGGTGTTTGCCGCGCCCAACTCACCGCTGCTGGCGGGGGAGGTGACCCTGCAGCAACTGGCTGAGGCGCCGTGGATCCTGCGCGAGCATGGCTCCGGCACCCGGGAGATTGTCGATTACGTTCTGCTGTCGCATCTGCCGGCGTTTCATCTGGGCATGGAGCTGGGTAATTCAGAGGCGATCAAGCACGCGGTCAGGCATGGCTTGGGCATCAGCTGTCTATCGCGGCGGGTGATTGCCGAACAGCTTGCCTCGGGCACGCTGGCGGAGCTGAAAGTGCCATTGCCCCGGCTGACGCGCACGCTGTGGCGGATCCATCACCGGCAGAAGCATATTTCTAAAGCATTACAACGTTTTCTGCACTATTGCCAGGTGTAGCAGCCCGGTTTTATCGCCTGATTACGGGGGGAATTCGCTGGCAATTCCGCAGGTTAGTGCTTTACTAATAATTTGCGGGCGATCATGAAGCTCTCTTATAACTTTGCATTTGTACCGGATGGAACCCCGATCGTCTGCTACAATCGCGCCTCATTTTTTGGATGGATAGCATTATCACATGGTTTCGGAAACTAAAACCACAGAAGCGCCCACGCTACGTCGTGAACTGAAGGCGCGCCACTTGACCATGATCGCCATCGGCGGTTCCATCGGTACGGGTCTTTTTGTTGCCTCTGGCGCAACCATTTCGCAAGCAGGTCCCGGCGGGGCGCTGCTGTCTTATATTCTGATCGGTTTGATGGTCTATTTCCTGATGACCAGCCTCGGCGAACTGGCGGCGTTTATGCCGGTGTCCGGTTCCTTCGCCACCTACGGGCAGAATTATGTTGAAGAGGGCTTCGGCTTCGCGCTGGGCTGGAACTACTGGTACAACTGGGCGGTGACGATCGCCGTTGACCTCGTGGCCTCACAGCTGGTAATGAGCTACTGGTTCCCTGACACTCCGGGCTGGATCTGGAGCGCCTTGTTCCTCGGCATCATGTTCCTGCTGAACTGGATCTCGGTGCGCGGCTTTGGCGAGGCGGAATACTGGTTCTCGCTGATAAAAGTGGCCACCGTCATTATCTTTATCATCGTCGGCGTGATGATGATTGTCGGCATCTTCAAAGGGGCGCAGCCAGCCGGCTGGAGCAACTGGGGGATCGCGGATGCGCCGTTCGCCGGCGGTTTCTCGGCGATGATTGGCGTGGCGATGATTGTCGGCTTCTCGTTCCAGGGCACCGAGCTTATCGGCATCGCTGCCGGTGAATCTGAAAATCCGGAGAAGAACATTCCGCGCGCGGTGCGCCAGGTCTTCTGGCGTATCCTGCTGTTTTACGTCTTCGCGATCCTGATTATCAGCCTGATCATTCCGTATACCGATCCGAGTCTGCTGCGCAACGATGTGAAGGATATCTCCGTCAGCCCGTTCACCCTGGTGTTCCAGCATGCTGGTTTGCTGTCGGCGGCGGCAATCATGAACGCCGTTATCCTGACTGCCGTGCTGTCGGCGGGTAACTCCGGGATGTACGCCTCCACGCGTATGCTGTACACCCTGGCCTGCGACGGTAAAGCGCCGCGTATTTTCTCGAAGCTGTCGCGTGGCGGCGTGCCGCGTAACGCGCTGTACGCGACCACCGTGATCGCGGCGCTGTGCTTCCTGACTTCCATGTTTGGCAACCAGACGGTGTACCTGTGGCTGCTGAACACCTCCGGGATGACGGGCTTTATCGCCTGGCTGGGTATTGCGATCAGCCACTATCGTTTCCGTCGCGGCTACGTCCTGCAGGGTAACGATATTAATAATCTGCCGTATCGTTCCGGGTTCTTCCCGCTGGGGCCGATCTTCGCCTTCGTGCTGTGCCTGATCATCACCCTCGGACAGAACTACGAAGCGTTCCTCAAGGACACCATTGACTGGGGCGGCGTGGCGGCGACCTACATCGGTATTCCGCTGTTCCTCGTCATCTGGTTTGGTTACAAGCTGGCGAAAGGCACCCGCTTTGTTCGCTACAGCGAAATGACCTTCCCGGACCGCTTTAAGCGTTAATCTTCGCGATTGTGCGATAAAAGCCCTCTGTGAAGAGGGCTTTATATTGCTGGCAAAGTGCAATCTTCAGGGATTGCCCGGCTGTGCTGCGCTTGCGCGGGCCTACAGATAACCGCGTAACTGATTGATATTGCGATGTTTCGTAGGCCTGGTAAGGCGGAAGCCGCCACCCGGCAGACATGTGAGCACAATAACGAAGACAGATTTGTCATCACCCGGAAGCCCTCTGAACAGAGGGCTTTTTTTATGTTTGTGCGGTTACAGCTTGTCACAATTCTTCATAATTATATTGATAATCGTAATCATTATCTTTATCATTTTCGCTCATTACGGATGAAGCCACTCCCCGTCTCTGCCGCTTGTACAGACTGACACCGGGCGACCAGCCACATCGACGAGAAAACAGCGCGAGCATGCCGCCGACAGAGCGGCAAGCCGCCAGCGCGTGTGAGCAGCACCTTGTTGTTTGTTTGGTTGTACACCTCATGGAGATTTGGAATGTTCAGGTTAAACCCTTTTATCCGGGCGGGATTGTCTGCGTCCGTCGTATCGTTGGCGTTTCCGGCTCTGGCCGATGTGAATGAAGAAACGCTGGTGGTGACCGCCTCGGCCACTGAACAGAATGTCAAAGACGCGCCGGCGAGCATCAGCGTCATCACCCAACAGGATTTACAACGCAAGCCTGTTCAGAACCTGAAAGACGTGCTGCGCGATGTGCCTGGGGTCCAGCTCACCAACGAAGGGGATAACCGCAAGGGCGTTAGCATCCGCGGTCTGAGCAGCAGCTATACCCTGATCCTGGTCGACGGCAAGCGCGTTAACTCGCGGAACGCCGTCTTCCGCCACAATGACTTCGACCTTAACTGGATCCCGGTGGATGCTATTGAGCGTATCGAAGTGGTGCGCGGCCCGATGTCCTCCCTCTACGGCTCCGATGCGCTCGGTGGGGTGGTCAACATTATTACCAAAAAAATCGGCCAGAAATGGACCGGGACGCTGAGTGCTGATACCACTATTCAGGAGCACCGCGATCGCGGGGATACCTATAACGGCCAGTTCTTCACCAGCGGCCCGCTGATCGACGGCGTACTTGGAATGAAGGCCTACGGCAGCCTGGCAAAACGCGCCAAGGACGATCCGCAGTCATCCAGTAATGCCACCGGCGAGACGCCGCGCATCGAGGGCTTCACCAGCCGCGATGGCAATGTTGAATTCGCCTGGACGCCGAACGAAAACCACGATTTTACCGCAGGCTACGGCTTTGACCGTCAGGATCGCGATTCCGATTCCCTTGACCGCAACCGCCTTGAGCGGGAGAACTACTCTCTGAGCCATAACGGCCGCTGGGATATCGGCAATAGCGAGCTCAAGTTCTACGGCGAAAAGGTGGATAACAAAAATCCAGGGCAGAGCGGGACTATTACCTCGGAAAGCAATGCCATCGACGGCAAGTATGTCCTGCCGCTGGGCATGATTAACCAGCTGGTGACCTTCGGCGGCGAATGGCGCCACGACAAACTGAAAGATCCGGTCAACCTGAGCAGCGGCGGCCAGTCAACGTCGGCCAGCCAGTACGCCCTGTTTATCGAAGACGAATGGCGCATCATCGAGCCGCTGGCGCTGACCACCGGCATTCGTATGGACGACCATCAGACCTATGGCGATCACTGGAGCCCGCGCGCCTATCTGGTGTATAACGCCACCGATACCGTCACCGTCAAAGGCGGCTGGGCGACGGCGTTTAAAGCCCCGTCGCTGCTGCAGCTTAACCCCGACTGGACCACCAACTCCTGCCGCGGCTCGTGCAGCATCGTCGGTAACCCGGATCTGAAACCGGAAACCAGCGAAAGCTTCGAGCTCGGTCTCTACTACCGCGGGGAAGAGGGCTGGCTTGAAAATGTCGAAGGCAGCATCACCACCTTCCAGAATAATGTCGACGACATGATCGATGTTCTGCGCACCTCCAGCGCCAGCGAAGCGCCGGGCTACCCGAACTTTGTCGGCTGGAAAACCGTCAACGGCAAGCGCGTGCCGATCTTCCGCTATTTCAACGTCAACAAAGCCCGCATCAAAGGGGTGGAGACGGAGGTGAAGATCCCGTTTGGCGATGAGTGGAAGCTGACGGTGAACTACACCTACAACGATGGTCGCGATCTGAGCAATGGCGGCAACAAACCGCTGCAGACGCTGCCGTTCCATACCGCCAACGGCACGCTCGACTGGAAACCGCTGGACGATTGGTCCTTCTACGTGACGGCCAACTATACCGGCCAGCAGCGCGCGGTGAGCGCCACCGGCAAAACGCCGGGCGGCTACACCCTGTTTGACGTTGGCGCGGCATGGCAGGTGACCAAAAACGTGAAACTGCGCTCCGGGGTGCAGAACGTGGGTGATAAAGATCTGAGCCGGGACGACTACAGCTATACCGAAGAAGGCCGTCGCTACTTTATGGCGGTGGATTATCGCTTCTGATTGCCGGCGCTAAAACGCATCCTGTAGGCCTGAACATGCGCCGCGAAGCAGCTTCGCGGCGCATTGGCGTTTAGCCAAAGAGATGCTGCGCATGGAAGCGCAGATGGTCTTCAATAAACGAGGCAATGAAGTAATAGCTGTGGTCGTAACCGGGCTGGATGCGCAGCGTTAACGGCCAGGCCTTCTGCCGCGCGACCTCCGCCAGTACCGCCGGCTGCAGCTGTCCGGCAAGGAATGGATCGTTGTCGCCCTGATCGATAAGCGTCGGCACGGCGTCCTCCGGCCGGCTGGCCTGCATCAGCGCACAGCTGTCCCAGGAGTGCCATGCCGATTCATCCGCGCCGAGATAGGCGGTAAACGCTTTCTTGCCCCACGGGACCTGGGAGGGATTGACGATCGGCGCGAAGGCGGAGACGCTGGCGTAGCGGCCGGGATTTTTGAGCGCCATAATGAGCGCGCCGTGGCCGCCCATCGAGTGGCCGCTGACGGCGCAGCGTTCGCCGACGCTAAACTCGCTACGAATAAGCGCGGGCAGTTCGTCACGCAGGTAATCGTACATTCGGTAGTGCGCCGCCCAGGGCGCCTCGGTGGCGTTCAGGTAGAAGCCGGCGCCTTGTCCGAGATCGTAACCGTCGTCGTTGGCCGCCTCGTCACCGCGCGGGCTGGTATCCGGCATCACCAGCGCGATGCCCAGCTCGGCGGCAATGCGCTGGGCGCCCGCCTTGGTGGTAAAGTTCTCATCGTTACAGGTCAGCCCCGACAGCCAGTACAGCACCGGCGGCGGCGTTTCGCGCTCAGGCGGTAAAAAAATGCTGAACGTCATGGCGCAGTTCAGGACAGGGGAGTGATGACGCCAGCGTTGTTGCTGGCCGTCAAAACAGCGATGCTCTTCAAGCAGTTCCATGCAAGGCTCCTCGGAAGGGATGTGCGCGTAAACGTTCATAATACAGATATTTCATTAGCCGGTGAGCAACTTTCACTTTCTCCTTTTGAGAACTTACTGCATCATTAATGCAACTTATAGCCAACATGCCGGTGTAGCGACGGCGCTTATGAATGCGTACAGCGGTTGGAACATTCCGGATACGGCGATAAGGATTTGGCGTTGCGCCTGAGGTATGGCTTCGCTCCCTAATAAAAGGCAGCGCCAATTTCAATAATTATCGTTACGGCTACTGGATTCTGTGCGCCACCTCACGCACAATGAATACAAACTTTGCCCCCAGAAAAAGCAAAGAGCGCCACACCTGCAGGAGAAACATAAATGTCATCACTGAGTAAAGAAGCCGTCCTCGTTCATGAAGCGCTGGTCGCTCGTGGGCTGGAGACGCCGATGCGTGCGCCAGTACAAGAAATTGATAACGAAACACGCAAGCGTTTGATTACCGGTCATATGACCGAGATTATGCAACTGCTGAATCTGGATCTGAGTGATGACAGTCTGATGGAGACCCCGCATCGCATCGCCAAAATGTATGTCGATGAGATCTTCTCCGGGCTGGATTATTCTCGCTTCCCGAAAATCACCGTCATTGAAAACAAAATGAAGGTCGATGAAATGGTCACCGTGCGCGATATCACCCTGACCAGCACCTGCGAACACCATTTCGTTACCATCGATGGTAAAGCGACGGTAGCCTATATCCCGAAAGATTCGGTGATCGGCCTGTCGAAAATCAACCGCATCGTGCAGTTCTTCGCCCAACGTCCGCAGGTCCAGGAGCGTCTGACGCAGCAGATCCTGATCGCGCTGCAGACGCTGCTCGGCACCAACAACGTGGCGGTATCCATTGACGCGGTGCATTATTGCGTGAAGGCGCGCGGCATTCGCGACGCGACCAGCGCCACCACCACCACCTCTCTCGGCGGCCTGTTTAAATCCAGCCAGAATACCCGCCAGGAATTCCTGCGCGCAGTACGTCACCACAACTAAAACGGAGCAGGGTGCATGGAGAGAAATGTCACGCTGGACTTTGTCCGCGGCGTCGCCATCCTCGGTATCCTGCTTCTCAATATCAGCGCCTTCGGCTTGCCGAAGGCCGCTTATCTCAATCCCGCCTGGTCAGGAAGCGCGTCCCTTAGCGATGCCTGGACCTGGGCGCTCCTCGACCTGCTGGCGCAGGTGAAGTTTCTCACCCTGTTCGCGCTGCTGTTTGGCGCCGGTCTTCAGCTATTGCTTCCGCGAGGGAAGCGCTGGATCCAGTCGCGGCTGACGCTGCTGGCGCTGCTCGGTTTCATTCACGGTCTTTTTTTCTGGGATGGCGATATTCTGCTGGCCTATGCCCTGGTGGGGCTGGTGAGCTGGCGCATGGTGCGTGAGGCGCACCATGTCAAATCGCTGTTTAACACCGGGGTGGTGCTCTACCTCACCGGCATTGCGGTGCTGGTCCTGTTGGGGATGATCTCCGGGACCGCGGCGAATCGCTCGTGGGCGCCGGACGCGGCGAACCTGCAATATGAGCAGTACTGGAAGCTGCACGGTGGCATGGAGGCGGTCAGCAACCGGGCGGATATGCTATCTGACAATCTGCTGGCGCTGGGCGCGCAGTATGGCTGGCAGCTGGCGGGGATGATGCTGATGGGCGCGGCGCTGATGCGTAGCGGCTGGCTGAAGGGGCAGTTTAGCCTGCGTCACTACCGGCGTACCGGCGCGCTGCTGGTGGCGGCCGGCATGGCGGTCAATCTGCCGGCAATATTCGCCCAGTGGTATCTGGCCTGGGACTATCGCTGGTGCGCGTTTTTACTGCAGGCGCCGCGCGAACTTAGCGCCCCGCTGCAGGCTATCGGCTATGCCGCGCTGGCCTGGGGCTACTGGCCGCAGCTCTGCCGTTTCCGCCTGGTGGGCGCTATCGCCTGCGTCGGACGCATGGCGCTGACCAACTACCTGCTGCAGACCCTGATCTGCACCACCCTGTTTTATCATCTTGGGCTGTTTATGCGCTTCGATCGTCTGCAGCTGCTGGCCTTTGTCCCCCCCATCTGGGCCGTTAACCTCCTTGTCTCATCGCTCTGGCTGCGCCGCTTCCGCCAGGGGCCGGTGGAATGGCTGTGGCGTCAGTTAACCCTGCGTGCGTCAGGCACATCATTGAAAGACACATCCAGATAACGATCTCGATCACAATCATTAACAAAACGGATGTAAACGTTTCCAGCCGTGTGACCTCACTCACGCAGCGGACCGCGGGTCGCTGCCAGAATAGCCTCCTTGCTAAGCACAGGAGGTGAATGTGACGTGCTGTAATTCTCTTAAGGTCGCTGAGTATGATCACCATTCGTGATGTCGCCCGCCAGGCGGGCGTTTCCGTGGCCACCGTGTCGCGGGTGCTGAATAACAGCGCGCTGGTGAGTCCGGATACGCGCGACGTGGTGATGAAAGCGGTGACCCAACTGGGCTACCGGCCCAACGCCAACGCCCAGGCGCTGGCCACCCAGGTCAGCGATACCATCGGCGTGGTGGTGATGGACGTCTCCGACGCCTTCTTCGGCGCGCTGGTGAAAGCAGTGGATACCGTTGCTCAGCAGCATCAGAAATATGTGCTGATCGGCAACAGCTATCACGAGGCGGAAAAAGAGCGTCACGCCATCGAGGTGCTGATCCGTCAGCGCTGCTCGGCGCTGATCGTCCATTCGAAAGCGCTGAGCGATGATGAACTGAGCGACTTTATGCAACATATCCCGGGGATGGTGCTGATCAACCGCATCGTGCCGGGGTATGCCCATCGCTGCGTCGGACTCGACAACGTCAGCGGCGCGCTGATGGCCACCCGTATGCTGCTCAATCATGGTCACCAGCGCATCGGCTATCTCTCCTCAAACCACGGCATTGAAGATGACGATATGCGCCGGGAAGGGTGGAGCAAAGCGCTGCAGGAGCAAGGCATCATCGCCCCGGACAGCTGGATCGGTTCCGGCTCCCCGGATATGCAGGGCGGTGAAGCGGCGATGGTCGAACTGCTGGGGCGCAATCTCGGCCTCACCGCGGTGTTTGCCTATAACGACAGCATGGCGGCCGGCGCGCTGACGACGCTGAAGGACAACGGCATTGTCGTGCCGCAGCATCTGTCGCTGATTGGCTTTGATGATATTCCTATTTCCCGTTACACCGATCCTCAGCTCACCACCGTGCGCTATCCGGTAATGTCGATGGCAAAGCTGGCCACCGAGCTGGCGCTGCTGGGGGCGGCCGGCAAGCTGGATCGCGAGGCAACGCACTGCTTTATGCCGACGCTGGTGCGCCGTCATTCCGTTGCCCAGCGGCAAACTGTGGGGCCGATCACTAACTGACGCGATCGCGGGATGTAACCGCTTTCAATTTGTGAGTAAATTCACAGTATATTAACATTCGCCTGATTATGATGGCAGCGTTTACCAGTCTGAACCACGAGGTGATGGATATTCCTCACTTTATTTAGTAGGAACAAGGCGTTAAACGAGTTTTACAGTCGTATTTTTCTGGAGCGTTACCCGACACGGAAGACCGAATTTTCGTCGTGAAATGCGTTGTGCGGTAACACTAATGCAACAAATCCCGCCTGCATTTTCTCACAATAATGACCCTGCATAATAAAACCGGAGATTCCATGAATAAGAAGGTGTTTACCCTGTCTGCTGTAATGGCTGGTCTGTTATTTGGCGCCGCCGCACACGCAGCAGATACCCGTATCGGCGTGACGATTTATAAATATGACGACAACTTTATGTCGGTAGTGCGTAAGGCGATTGAAAAAGATGGCAAATCCGCGCCAGACGTCCAGCTGTTGATGAATGATTCGCAGAACGATCAGTCGAAACAAAACGATCAGATTGACGTGCTGCTGGCGAAAGGCGTGAAGGCGCTGGCGATTAACCTGGTTGACCCGGCCGCCGCAGGTACGGTGATTGAAAAGGCGCGCGGGCAGAATATTCCGGTGGTGTTCTTCAACAAAGAGCCTTCCCGCAAAGCGCTGGATAGTTATGACAAGGCTTATTACGTCGGTACCGACTCGAAAGAGTCGGGGATTATTCAGGGCGATCTGATCGCCAAGCACTGGAAAGCCAACCCGAACTGGGATCTGAATAAAGACGGTCAGATCCAGTACGTTCTGCTGAAAGGCGAGCCGGGCCATCCGGATGCGGAAGCGCGTACCACTTACGTTATTAAAGAGCTGAATGATAAAGGTCTGAAGACCCAGCAGCTGCAGCTGGATACCGCGATGTGGGATACCGCCCAGGCGAAAGACAAAATGGACGCCTGGCTCTCCGGCCCGAATGCCAACAAGATTGAAGTGGTGATCGCTAACAACGACGCCATGGCGATGGGCGCGGTTGAAGCGCTGAAAGCGCACAACAAGAGCAGCATTCCGGTGTTCGGCGTTGATGCCCTGCCGGAAGCCCTGGCGCTGGTGAAATCCGGCGCGATGGCCGGTACTGTGCTGAACGATGCCAACAACCAGGCGAAAGCGACCTTCGAGCTGGCGAAAAACCTTGCCGACGGGAAAGACGCCGCGGCAGGCACCAACTGGAAAATTGACAACAAGATTGTTCGCGTCCCCTACGTGGGCGTCGATAAAGACAACCTGAGCCAGTTTACCGGCAAATAATCGTGATGTGAGTTGCGGGCGTGGGTTATCCACGCCCGATTATTCCTGATACAGAACCAGACTCCTGCTGGCGCTAGTGCGCCGGACGGGGCTTGCATGAACGCAGCCAGGTATAACTATGGTCAGCAATAATAGCGAACGGTCAGGCGAATATTTGTTGGAGATGAGCAACATCAACAAATCGTTTCCTGGCGTCAAGGCTCTTGATAATGTCAACCTGAAGGTTCGTCCGCACTCCATTCATGCGTTAATGGGTGAGAACGGCGCCGGTAAATCGACATTATTAAAATGCCTTTTTGGGATCTATCAAAAAGATTCCGGTAGCATTCTTTTTCAGGGAAAAGAGATCGATTTCCATTCGGCGAAAGAAGCCCTGGAAAACGGTATTTCGATGGTGCATCAGGAATTAAACCTGGTATTACAGCGTTCGGTCATGGATAACATGTGGCTCGGGCGCTATCCAACTAAAGGCATGTTTGTCGATCAGGACAAAATGTACCGGGATACCAAGGCCATTTTTGATGAGCTGGATATTGATATCGATCCGCGCGCCCGCGTCGGTACCTTATCGGTATCTCAGATGCAGATGATTGAGATCGCGAAGGCGTTTTCCTATGACGCCAAAATCGTCATCATGGATGAGCCGACGTCATCGCTGACGGAAAAAGAGGTCAACCATCTGTTTAAGATCATCCGTAAGCTGAAAGATCGCGGCTGCGGTATCGTCTATATCTCGCATAAAATGGAAGAAATTTTCCAGTTGTGCGATGAAATAACCATCCTGCGCGACGGCCAGTGGATCGCCACCCAGCCGCTGGAAGGGCTGGATATGGATAAGATCATCGCCATGATGGTCGGGCGTTCGCTTAACCAGCGTTTTCCGGATCGCGAAAACACTCCGGGCGAAGTGATCCTCCAGGTGCGCAATCTCACCTCGCTGCGCCAGCCCTCCATTCGCGATGTCTCCTTTGACCTGCATAAGGGCGAAATTCTCGGTATCGCCGGCCTGGTGGGCGCTAAACGCACCGACATCGTGGAGACCCTGTTCGGCATCCGTGAGAAGGCCAGCGGCACCATTACGCTGCACGGCAAGAAGATCAACAACCACAGCGCCAACGAGGCGATTAACCACGGTTTTGCGCTGGTGACCGAGGAGCGGCGCTCTACCGGGATTTACGCCTATCTGGATATCGGGTTTAACTCGCTGATCTCCAATATTAAGAAATATAAAAACAGCGTCGGCTTGCTGGATAACTCGCGAATGAAGAGCGATACCCAATGGGTTATTGACTCGATGCGCGTCAAAACCCCCGGTCAGCATACGCAGATTGGCTCGCTTTCCGGTGGTAACCAGCAAAAGGTCATTATAGGCCGCTGGCTGCTGACCCAGCCGGAGATCCTGATGCTGGATGAGCCAACGCGCGGTATCGACGTCGGCGCCAAGTTTGAAATCTATCAGCTGATTGCCGAACTGGCTAAAAAAGACAAAGGGATCATTATTATTTCTTCCGAAATGCCGGAACTGCTGGGGATTACCGACCGCATTCTGGTGATGAGCAACGGCCTGGTCGCGGGCATTGTTGAGACTAAAACCACCACGCAAAACGAAATACTGCGTCTTGCGTCATTGCACCTTTAAGATCAGGGGCTTCACATGAGTGCGTTAAATAAAAAGAGTTTTCTCACTTACCTGAAAGAGGGTGGGATATATGTTGTCCTTCTGGTCCTGCTGGCCATTATTATTTTCCAGGATCCGACATTTTTAAGTCTGCTCAACCTGAGTAATATTCTGACCCAGTCCTCGGTGCGTATTATTATTGCCCTCGGCGTGGCCGGACTTATCGTCACGCAGGGGACCGACCTCTCCGCCGGCCGTCAGGTGGGTCTGGCGGCGGTGATTGCCGCCACCATGCTGCAGGCGGTGGATAATGCCAATAAGGTATTCCCGGATATGGCGACCATGCCGATCCCGCTGGTGATCCTGCTGGTGTGCGCCATCGGGGCGGTCATCGGCCTGATTAACGGGATCGTCATTGCCTACCTGAACGTGACGCCGTTTATTACCACTCTCGGCACCATGATCATCGTCTACGGCATTAACTCGCTGTACTACGACTTCGTGGGCGCGTCGCCGATCTCCGGCTTCGACAGCCACTTCTCCCATTTCGCGCAGGGGTTTGTGGCGCTGGGCTCCTTCCGCCTGTCCTACATTACCTTCTACGCGCTGATTGCCGTCTTCTTTGTCTGGATCCTGTGGAACAAGACGCGCTTTGGCAAAAACATTTTCGCTATCGGCGGTAACCCGGAAGCGGCGAAGGTCTCCGGGGTTAACGTAGCGTTAAACCTGCTGATGATCTATGCCCTCTCCGGCGTGTTCTACGCCTTCGGCGGCCTGCTGGAAGCCGGACGTATCGGTTCGGCGACCAATAACCTCGGCTTTATGTATGAACTGGACGCCATCGCCGCCTGTGTGGTGGGCGGCGTATCGTTCAGCGGCGGGGTAGGGACGGTGTTTGGCGTGGTGACCGGGGTGATTATCTTCACCGTCATCAACTACGGCCTGACCTATATCGGCGTCAACCCTTACTGGCAGTACATTATTAAGGGGGCGATTATTATCTTCGCCGTGGCGCTGGACTCCCTGAAATACGCCCGTAAGAAATAAGATTGAACGCATCAAAAACCCGCGCCTGGCGCGGGTTTTTTTATATCTGAAACGAATGCGTTGATGGAGGCTACTTTTCTTTCTGCAGCTCCAGCAGCTGCTCCGGGGTGACGGCCGGGTAGGACTGGGCGTCATCCGGCACGTCATGCTGCTGCGCCGGAATCGGGATGAGAGGGCCGAGAAAGCGCGGTTCCCGTTTGAAGATATAGAGGTCCGCCAGCGCGCCAAAGCGGGCGCCGAACTCGCGCAGCCGCACGCTCCACATATCCTTCGGCGACGGCACCGCGTAGCACTGGGCCTGGATCCCCATATGCAGGGCGATAAACAGCGCCCGTTCGCAGTGGAAGCGCTGGGTGATGATAATGAAGTCGTTGGTGTCGAACACTTTCCGGGTACGGACGATCGAGTCGAGGGTACGGAAACCGGCATAGTCCAGTACGATATCCGCGGGATCGACGCCGCCTTTAATCAGGTCCCGACGCATGGTCATCGGTTCATTGTAGCTTTGCAGAGCATTATCGCCGCTCAGCAGGAGATAGTTGACCTTGCCGCTGTTGTAGGCGTTCAGCGCACCCTGGATGCGGTAACGGTAATACTGATTGATGACGCCGGTGCGGTAATATTTGGCGGTGCCCAGCACCACACCGACCTGACGGTAGGGCAGGTCCTGCAGTTCATCATAGATATAGGGCGCGGTTTTCCAGCTCATCCAGCGGTCAAGGCCCAGCACGGTCAACAGCAGCAGGCCGAGCAGGACTAACAGGCTGTAGAACGCACGCTTTAACATGAACTTGGCTCAATAATAGACAACGGAGTCTTCAGGCTACTTTACCCGCCGGGTAAGCGCAAGAAACCCGCGTTTGATTGCGGGGATTTTCAGCAATATAGACAGATCGCCGAACGCAGGCCGGGTAGGGCGTGAGCCGACACCCGGCATAGGGATCTTCAGCTCGCCATGGCGCGAATCGTAGGTCGGGTAAGCGTAGCGCCACCCGACACCTAACGGTATAAAAAGTCGGCCGAATAAGCCGAAGACGCCGTCCGGCAATCTGCTCAGGCTGATCAACCTAACAGGACGCGCTCAATATTGTGGCATCCCAGCGCCTTCAGGGTGGCGACGGTGGCATCCCACTGGATCAGCGCCGCGTCGGCTTTCTCCGCCAGGATTGCCCGCTGGATAGCGGGATAATCATAGCCGTTGAGGCTAAGGAGATTCAGCGCCCCCTGCAGCGGCGGCAGCGTCGGGTTGAACGCTGCGTTTTCCGCATAGCTACCGCTGAAAATGGTACCGTCTTTCAGCTCCAGCGCCACGCCGGAAGGCGAGTGGCTGTAGGGCGCATGGCAGCGGTTGGCGGCCTGAATAGCTGCCTGGGTCAGGGCATCGCCGCTGACCGGGAAGCCATGGTCCTGTTCATCCATCAGCAGGGTTTTGATCTCCAGGTCTTTCGGGCCAAAGGCGTCCGGCAGATAGTGCTCCAGGGCATGCGCTTCGCGGCCAGGCAGATGAATGCGCAGCGCCAGCCCGCTGTTCAGTTCGTTCATAAACTGACGACAATGACCGCACGGCGTGTAGTTCACCGTGATAGCGCGCAGGGAGGTCTCGCCGCGCAGCCAGGCGTGGCTGATGGCGCTCTGTTCCGCGTGAATGGTCTGCTGCATGGTAGCGCCGAGAAACTCCATGTTGCCGCCAAAGTACCAGCGGCCGCTGACGCCGCGGGCGATAGCCCCGACGTTAAAATGAGAAAGGTCGGGGCGCGCGCAGGCAGCGGCAAGCGGCAGGAGCGCAAAAGCCAGCGCGTCTTCGTCCAGACCTGTCGCATGCTGCAGCGTCGCCACCTGATCGGCTTCGAGCAGCGCCGGGAAATGCGGGTCGGCGAGCATCGGGGCGATGGCCGCCTGCAGATCTGCTGCCAGAGTCGTCAAAGCAGCTTGAAAACGTGAGTGCATAGCGTTGCCTCATAACAGTGTAATGGGAAGCCAGTGTACGGGCGGCCAGCGGTTCCATATGTGATGAATATCTCATTCTTTATGCAACTACGATTTGTTGCATTAAAAAATGTGATTTAAATCACTATTAACCTACCACTGCGAGGATCAGCGGAAATAAGAACGGCGCCATCAACGAGGTGATGATCCCGCATAGCACCAGCGCCAGTGAGCTAAACGCGCCTTCCTGATAGTCCAGCTCGGCGCAGCGGGCCGTGCCGAGGGCGTGCGAGGCGGTGCCCATTGACAGGCCGCGCGACGCTTTGGTGCGAATGCGCATCAGGTTAAGCAACGTATGCCCAAATACCGCGCCGAGGATGCCGACAAAAATTACGCACACGGCGCTGATGGCCGGAATGCCGCCGATGCTGCCGCTAACCGCCATAGCAATCGGCGTAGTGACTGACTTAGGCAGAATAGAGGCGGCGATTTGCGGCGTGGCGCCCATCAGCAGAGCGACGGTGGTGCCGGTGATCATCGCCACGCAGCTGCCGATAAAGCAGATGGTAATGATAGATTTCCAGCGGGCGCGGATCTGGTGCAGCTGTTCATACAGCGGGAACGCAAGGGCCACTACCGCCGGCTGCAGTAGATCGTTCAGGACTTTGCTGCCGGCAAAATAACGCTCATAGGAGATCCCGGTCAGCAGAAGAAATGGAATAATCACCACCATCGCCACCAGCAGCGGGTTGAGCAGCGGGAACTTAAAGCGGGCCGCCAGTTTGCGGGCGAGAAAAAAGACGATCAGGGTTAGCGGTAGCGACCACCAGATTTCATGCATCATTCTTCTTTTCCTTTTTGGCCAATCACTTTACGTTCGCCATGCACCAAATGGGAGCTCCAGCTCACCACTACAAACACCACCAGCGTACTGATGGCGCAGGAGATAACGACAGGCCCCAGCTGGGCGCGCAGCAGATCCCAGTACTGCATCACCCCAACGCCGATCGGCACGAACAGCAGCGCCATATAGCGGATCAGGATATTACAGCCGGGGTTGACCCATTGCGGCGGCATAATTTGCAGCGCCAGCAGCACGAAGAGGATAAGCATGCCGATGATGCTGCCGGGGATAGTGATAGGCAGCAGCCCGGCGATAAAAATTCCGCCGTACAGGCAGGCGTAAATCAGGACGAAAGCCCGCAGGTACTGCCAGATAATAGTCAGCGATTTACTCATGGTAATAACCCTTGATGAAGTGCATTCATCATACAATTAATCCCTAAAATGTGCTACCGATCACATCATGAATTCTATGCATAGCGCTGATAGCTTACGGGAACCATAGTCTCACCCGTCAGGACCCGACACCTTGCGGCTCAGGCGGGATCGCTCCCCACGCTACCTTGCTGGATGAGGCGCGGCAAATAAAGGCGAATGGGACGCCACAGACCTCTGTAAAGCATAGAGATTATCTCGCCGCTTTGCCGCATCGAGCGTGCGGGGAACGGCGTGCGTCTGGTCCGACGCATTGAGCGCTTTCAACCAGCGCCCGGAGGCGCTACCATAGCGCCTCTTTTTTTTTCGGGTAACGATATGCGTGTTCTACTGGCGCCGATGGAAGGCGTGCTCGATTCGCTGGTGCGCGAGCTGCTGACCGAGGTTAACGATTACGATCTCTGCATCACCGAATTTCTGCGCGTGGTGGATCAACTGCTGCCGGTAAAATCGTTCTACAGGCTATGCCCGGAACTGCATCACCAGAGCCGCACGCCGTCCGGAACCCGCGTACGCGTCCAGCTGCTGGGACAATATCCCGAGTGGCTGGCGGAAAATGCCGCCCGCGCGGTGGCGCTGGGTTCATGGGGGGTGGATTTAAACTGCGGCTGTCCGTCGAAGCTGGTAAACGGCAGCGGCGGCGGGGCAACGCTGCTGAAAGATCCAGAGTTGATCTATCGCGGCGCGAAAGCCATGCGAAAGGCGGTCCCTGCGGATTTACCGGTGACCGTCAAGGTGCGTCTCGGCTGGGATAGCGGCGAAAGGCGCTTTGAAATCGCCGACGCGGTGCAGCAGGCGGGGGCCAGCGAACTGGTGGTTCACGGCCGTACCAAAGAAGATGGCTACAAAGCCGAACGCATCAACTGGCAGGCGATCGGCGAGATCCGCCAGCGCCTGACTATCCCGGTGGTCGCCAACGGTGAAATCTGGGACTGGCAAAGCGCCCAGGATTGTATGGCTGTCACCGGCTGCGATTCGGTGATGATTGGCCGCGGGGCGCTCAATGTGCCGAACCTCAGCCGGGTGATCAAATACAACGAACCGCGCATGCCGTGGCCGCAGGTGGTCCAGCTGTTGCAAAAATATACCCGCCTGGAAAAGCAGGGTGATACCGGTCTGTATCATGTGGCGAGAATTAAGCAGTGGTTAGGCTATTTACGCAAGGAATATACCGAGGCGCTGACCCTGTTTAATGAAATTCGCGCCCTGCAAACGTCTGCTGAAATAGCGGCGGCGATCGGCCGCTATTAACCGCCATACTGTTATTCGCTTCACATATTATTACTTGCATGCCTGTTGATGATAGGCATGGGTTGAATAAAGTGATAATGTGCGGTCAATCAATTCAGGATTGCTACTGAACTCAGGCAAAACCTAAGCACTTTCGTCATTCGTGGCGCAAAGTGCTTAGGTTTTTTTTTGGTAAAAATTCAGGGTGGATAAAATGGTGATGTAAAACAATGAGATGTGAATAACGATTTCTCTGGCATTGTCGCGGTTTTATTACCGACGGACGCTTTTTGCCATTCATTTTTAAAAAAAGAAAACGGGTAAATAAATAGCCTGGGGATCCCCTTTGTTTTTATTCAGTCACGGTGGATATCACAATGCATAACAAAAAAATAAATCAGCTTTTGATCGGCGCTATGCTGGCGGCCATGGCGCCTGCCGTGAGCGCCGCGGACATCCCGGCGTGGAACGGCAGCGCGCTGGGGTTTGAAGCCGGGCAGCAAGGGCTGCTGGGCGATATGCTAGGCATTCGTCCGATCCTTGAAGAAAACGGCTTTCATTATAATCTCGGCTATCTTAACGAGATGGCCTACAACGCCGGCGGCGGCTATAACCATGATAAACACCTGGCCTATATTGACCAGGTGTCATTGACCTTTACCCAGGATCTGGAGCGCTGGACCGGCATACCGGACGCGCGGCTTGAGGGCAATATCGTCAACCGCAACCATGATGATAACCTCACCACGAAACGGCTGCAGGATCCGCGGGTGAGTTTCAACGATCTATCGCAGGAGAGCTGGGGCGGCGGGTCGATTACCCGCCTTGGCTGGCTCACCTTTGCCCGCAGCTTTGACGACCGCCGCCTGACCTGGCGCATCGGCATGATGAACAAGGTGCAAACCTTCGACCAGATCATTCCCTGCGATTTTCAGCTGCTGACCCAGTGCGGTGGGAAATCGGCCAACTCGCTGACCTGGAATAACTGGAACATTCACACCTGGGGCACCACCCTGGAGTACAAGCTGACGCCGACGGTCACCCTGAAAGGCGGGGTGATGGAGCAAAACCCGCAGGCTACCGCGCGCAGCCACGCGTGGAGCTGGTCGACGAAGGGTAGCAAAGGCATCTTACTGCCGATGGAGATCGAAACCCGTCCGCTGATTAATGGCCTGCCGGGAGCCTATAACCTTGGCGTGGTCTGGACTAACGCGCCGCAGAGCGACCTCTACAGCGGTAAATCCGGCGGCGCCGGGGCGACCGATCCGCAAGGTTACGCCGAGCACGACAGCACCTGGTTTATGTACGCCGGCCTGAACCAGCAGATCACCCGCCACGCCGACGACCCGCTGCGGGGAATGAGCGTCTCACTGAGCGGCAGCCTCAGCGACCAGCGCAGCAACTATATCCACTCCGCCGTCGCCGCCTCCATGCGCTACCGCGGTCTGTTTGACGCCCGCCCGGAGGACTGGATTGGCTTCGGCCTGACGTGGATCGACATGAGCAGCCACTACGCACGTAATCAGCGCTATATGAATCAGATAAGCGGCGCCACCGACTATAACGATCCGGCTTACCAGCCGGTGGCCGGTCATTCGCTGAACGGTGAGCTCTATTATCGCTTCCGCCCGGTCTCCTGGCTGGAGCTGCAGCCGGGCCTGCAGTACTGGCACCGTCCGGGCGGCGTCGCGCAGACCCAGGACGCGTGGGTAGTGGAGTGGAAAACCGTCGTGACCTTCTGATAGTCGCGATCTTAATCACGTTTTTTCACTTGTCAGGTTGAGCGCGCAGCAGAAGTTGTTACAGTGCGGGTGTTGGATTGCAACTGCTGCGGCAGGCAAAACCTGATCACCTGGCGTTTCGTCGGGGGTCAGGTTTTTTTGTTTCTGGGGTCTATATGCAAATCGCCAAAGTACTCAATAACAATGTGGTGGTGGTTCTCGACGAGCACCGGCGCGAACAGGTGGTGATGGGGCGAGGGCTGGCCTTTCAGAAACGCCCGGGCGACGTGCTGGACGACAGTAAAATTGAAAAAGTTTTCGCCTTACAAAGCGATGAGCTGGTCGGCCGCTTAGGCGAGCTGCTCAGTCAGATACCGTTAGAAGTGATGACCACCTGCGATCGCATTATCGACCTGGCACGCGGACGGCTGGGCAAGTTACAGGAAAGTTTGTACATCACGTTAACGGATCACTGTCATTTTGCTATCGAGCGGCAGAAAAAGGGCATCGCACTGCGTAACGTGCTGCTGTGGGAGATTAAGAGGCTGTATCCGAAGGAGTTCGCGCTGGGCCAGGAGGCAAGGGCCATCATTGCCAAAAGGCTCGGCGTGGAGCTGGCGGAGGACGAAGCCGGATTTATCGCCCTGCATCTGGTGACGGCGCAGCTCAACAGCGAAATGCCGGAGGTCATGCACGTGACTCGGGTGATGCAGGAGATCCTGCAGCTGGTGAAGTATCAGCTGCAGCTTAACTACGATGAAGAGTCGCTGAGCTATCAGCGTTTCGTCACCCACCTGAAGTTTTTCGCCCAGCGGATGCTGACGCGCACGGTGGTGGAAGATGACGACGTCTCGCTGCACAGCGCGGTGAAAGATAACTACGCCAAAGCGTGGAAGTGTGCGGAAACGGTGGCGACGCATCTGCAAAAGCAGTATCAGCGGTCGCTGACCACCGAAGAAATTATGTTTCTTGCCATTCATATCGAACGGGTAAGAAAAGAGGGGCGTTAATTCTCCCCAACAAAACTGGATTGTTACTGCATGATGCAGGCAAAACCTGAGCGCGACGCCCACCGGCGTGGTTCTCGGGTTTTTTTATTTTTTACTACTCAGTCGCCGGTTGTCTGCGGGCAGCGGCAGTAAGGAAAAGAGCATGGAATATAAAGCACTCGCGCAGGATATTCTCAGCCGCGTCGGCGGCAAAGAGAACATTGTGAGTCTGGTTCACTGTGCGACACGTCTGCGTTTTAAACTGAAGGATAACGGCAAAGCCGATGCCGAAGGGCTGAAGGCCAATCCGGGCGTGATTATGGTGGTGGAGAGCGGCGGCCAGTTTCAGGTGGTGATTGGCAACCACGTTCACGACGTCTGGCTGGCGGTGCGCCAGGAGGCGGGGTTAAGCGATGACAACGAACCGGTTGCCGAGGAAAAAGCGGCCAAAGGATCGGTGTTAAGCCAGCTTATCGACATCATCTCCGGCATCTTTACACCGTTTATCGGCGTGATGGCGGCAACCGGTCTGCTGAAAGGCCTGCTGGCGCTGGCGGTGACCTGCGGCTGGCTTACGCCGGAGCAGGGGACTTATAAAATCTGGTTTGCCGCCAGCGACGCGCTGTTCTTTTTCTTCCCGCTGTTTCTTGGCTATACCGCCGGGAAGAAGTTTGGCGGCAACCCGTTTATCTCGATGGTGATTGGCGGGGCGTTAACCCACCCGCTGATGATTCAGGCCTTTGAGGCCAGCCAGGCGCCGGGCGCGGCGGTGGAGCACTTTCTCGGCATTCCGGTGACCTTTATCAACTACAGCTCATCAGTGATCCCGATTATTCTCGCCTCATGGGTCTCCTGCTGGCTGGAGCGCAAGAGCAATGCGCTGTTGCCGTCATCGATGAAAAACTTCTTCAGCCCGGCGATCTGCCTGGCGGTGGTGGTCCCGCTCACCTTCCTGGTGATTGGCCCGGTCGCCACCTGGCTGAGCCATCTGCTGGCCAACGGCTACCAGTTCATTTATGCGTTTGCCCCATGGCTGGCGGGCGCGGTACTGGGCGCCATGTGGCAGGTGTGCGTTATTTTCGGCCTGCACTGGGGGCTGGTGCCGTTGATGATCAACAACATGACGGTGCTTGGTCACGACTCCATGCTGCCGATTATTCTTCCGGCGGTGATTGCCCAGGTGGGCGCCGTGCTCGGTATTTTCCTCGCCACCCGCGATGCGCGCCAGCGGGTGCTGGCCGGTTCCGCCTTCTCCGCCGGGCTGTTCGGCATCACCGAGCCGGCTATCTATGGCCTGACCCTGCCGCTGCGCCGTCCGTTTATCTTCGGCTGTGTCGCCGGGGCGATTGGCGGGGCGATCACTGCCTTTAGCAACAGTTATGCCTACTCGTTTGGCCTGCCAAACATCTTTTTCCCGGCGCAAATGATCCCGCCCGGCGGGATTGACGCCAGCGTCTGGGGCGGGCTTATCGGCACCGGCGTGGCTTTCGTGCTCGCCTGCGTGCTGACCTTCTTCGCCGGCCTGCCGCGCGGTAGCGCCGCACCAGGCGCCGTGACGGTAGCCCCGGTCTCGGCAAACGATATTCTGGCGCCGATGAGCGGCAGCGTTATCGCCCTCGAGCAGGTGCCGGATAGCACCTTCGCCAGCGGCCTGCTGGGTAAAGGGGTCGCCATTATCCCGGCGGTGGGCCAAGTGATTGCCCCGTTCCCGGGCGAAGTGGCCTCCCTGTTTCAGACTAAACACGCCATCGGCCTGCAAAGCGACAGCGGCATTGAGCTGCTGATCCACGTCGGCATCGACACGGTCAAACTCGACGGCGTGCCCTTTACCGCGCATGTGAAAGAGGGCGACAGGGTACAGGCCGGCGATCTGCTGATTGAGTTTGATCGCCAGGCGATTCTGGACGCCGGCTACGACCTGGCGACCCCGATCATTATCAGCAACAGCGACGACTACCGGGAGATTGATACGGTGGCGTCCAGCACCGTCGAAGCCGGTCAGCCGCTGTTGTCAGTCAGCCATTAATCACAGGAGAAAAAGATGAAAACATTCCCGACGGATTTTTTATGGGGCGGCGCGACCGCGGCCAATCAGGTGGAAGGTGCTTATCTGGAAGATGGCAAAGGCTTATCCACCTCCGATGTGCAGCCGCACGGCGTTTTCGGCGAAGTGGTCGAGCGCGTACCCGGCGACAGCGGCATAAAAGATGTGGCGATCGATTTTTACCATCGCTATCCGGAAGATATTGCCCTGTTTGCCGAGATGGGCTTTAACTGCCTGCGAGTCTCCATCGCCTGGACCCGCATCTACCCCAACGGCGACGACGCCGAGCCGAACGAAGCCGGCCTCGCGTTCTACGACAAGCTGTTCGACGAGATGGCGAAGCACAGCATCACCCCGCTGGTGACGCTGTCGCATTATGAAATGCCATGGGCGCTGGTAAAAAACTACGGCGGCTGGGGCAGCCGGGAGGTGATTGGCTTCTTTGAGCGCTACGCCCGGACGGTGTTCAGCCGCTATAAAAATAAGGTCAAACTGTGGCTGACCTTTAACGAAATCAATATGTCGCTGCATGCCCCGATGACCGGCGTCGGCCTGCCGGCCGGCAGCAGCAAAGGCGAGGTGTATCAGGCGATTCACCACCAGCTGGTGGCCAGCGCGCTGGCGGTCAAAGCCTGTCATGAGCTGGTGCCTGAGGGCAAAATCGGCAATATGCTGCTCGGCGGGCTGATGTATCCCCTGAGCTGCAAACCGGAGGATGTGTTTGAGACGCTGCAGGAGAACCGCAGCTGGCAGTTCTTCGGCGACGTACAGGCGCGCGGCGCGTACCCGGGCTATATGCAGCGCTATTTCCGTGACAACGGCATCACGCTCACCATCACCGACGCCGATCGTGAAGCGCTAAAAACCACCGTCGACTTTATCTCCTTCAGCTACTACATGACCGGCTGCGTCACCGCCGACGAGGCGCTGAACCAGCAGGCGCGCGGCAATATTCTCAGCATGGTGCCGAACCCGCACCTGGCGAGCTCGGAGTGGGGCTGGCAGATAGACCCGCTGGGCCTGCGCACGCTGCTGAACGTGCTGTGGGATCGCTACCAGAAGCCGCTGTTTATCGTGGAAAACGGTCTGGGCGCCAAAGATAAGGTGGAAGCCGACGGCAGCATTAACGATGACTACCGCATCAGTTACCTGAACGACCACCTGGTGCAGGCGCGGGAAGCCATTGACGATGGCGTTGAGCTGATGGGCTTTACCAGCTGGGGACCGATTGACCTGGTGAGCGCCTCAAAGGCGGAGCTGTCGAAGCGCTACGGCTTTATCTATGTCGACCGCCATGATGACGGTACCGGCACCCTGGCGCGCAGTAAGAAGAAGAGCTTTGGCTGGTATAAAGAGGTGATTGCCAGCCGCGGCGCCAGCCTGAAAGCCTAAAGGATGCCCGCCCGGCCATCGCCGGGCGGGGGGTTAGCCCGGTTTACGCGCGCGCAGTAAAAAGGTCATCGGACGTTCTTTCTCTTCATCCAGAGCGGGCAGGGTGGAAAAGAGGTGCGGCTCGTTAAAAGATGCCGGCTCATATTCACCCCCTGAATTGATAAGGTTGTTTATTTTTAGCAAACTAATAATTTAGTCACACGCTTTACTAAACGCGTTTAATTCAATTAACTTATGATAACCAACCTGATTAAGTTATCTGACCTGTCCAATGAAATTGATATTAAATAAAAGCGTGCTGGCGGCATTGCCCCTGGCCATCGCGCTGGCTGGCTGCGCGCCATCTCATGAGGTTGCTAATCCGCCGCAGCAGCAAATTCCAGCCTCCCATGTTTCCATGGATCTCCCTGCCGCCGTGAAAAATGGCTGGCCGCAGACTGACTGGTGGAAAAATTACCATGACCCACAGCTTAATAATCTGATTCAGCGAGCGTTGGCCAACGCGCCGGATATGCAGATTGCCGAACAGCGCATCAGGCTTGCCGAAGCGCAGGCGCGAATGTCGCAGGCGAATCTTGGCCCGGAGATGGATTTCTCCGCCGATATTGAACGCCAGCGCATGTCGGCCGAAGGCCTGATGGGACCGTTTGCTACCGACACCGACGGCAATACCGGCCCGTGGTACACCAACGGTACCTTTGGCCTGACCGCCGGTTGGGATCTCGATCTGTGGGGCAAAAACCGTGCGCTGGTGAAAGCGCGTATCGGCGAGCTGAAAGCCCAGGTTGCTGAACAGGCCCAGACCCGTGAGCTGCTCTCCGGCAGCGTGGCGCGTCTGTACTGGCAGTGGCAGACGGAAGCGGCGATCAAAGCGGTGCTGCAGCAGGTGAAAAACGAGCAAAATAATATCGTGACGGTCGACAAGGCCCTGTATCAGCGCGGGATCACTAACTCCGCCGAAGGGGCGGAGAACGATATTAACATCAGCAAAACCGACCAGCAGCTGGCGGACGTGACGGGCACGATGAAAGAGATTGAAGCGCGGCTGATGGCCCTGACCAACAGCCAGAGCCAGTCGCTAAACCTCAAACCCGCCAGCCTGCCAACGGTCAGCGCGCAGCTGCCAGATACCCTCGGCTATGAGCTGCTGGCGCGCCGCCCGGATCTGCAGGTCGCCCACTGGTATATTGAGGCGTCCCTGAGCGAAGTGGACGCGGCGAAAGCGGCGTTTTATCCGGACATCAATCTGATGGCGTTCCTGCAGCAGGATGCCCTGCACTTAAGCGATCTTTTCCGCCATTCGGCGCAGCAGATGGGCGTTACTGCCGGGTTGACGCTGCCGATCTTTGACAGCGGCCGCCTTAACGCCAACCTGGATATCGCCAGCGCGCAGAATAGCCTGTCGATCGCCCAGTACAACAAAGCGGTGGTGGATGCCGTTAACCAGGTGGCGAAAACCGCCAGCCAGGTCGAAACATTAATGGCCAAAAGCCAGCAGCAGCAGCAGGTTGAAAAAGACGCTCAGCGGGTAGTGGATCTGGCGCAGGCCCGAATGGCGGCGGGGATCTTACCTGGCTCCAGAGTCAGTATGGCGAAGCTCCCGGCGCTGCAGGAACGGATCACCGCATTGCGCCTGCACGGCCAGTGGATTGACGCTAGCATTCAACTGACCTCGGCCCTCGGCGGCGGCTACCACCAGACGGTGAAGTAACCGCCAACCACGGTGCGCCCGCGGGCGCGCCGCTTAGTCTTTCTTCTTACTCTCGCGCCGCCTGAGCCACCAGTGGGCGGCCACCACCACCACCACCGCGAGGATCAGCCAGATCCAGTGCTTCAGATGGGCGTCCAGATGATGCAGCCACGGGCCAACCACCTCGCCGCCGAGATAGCCAATGGTGGTAAACAGCAGGGCCCACACCAGCGCTCCGACAATATTCAGCGGCAGGAAAATGCGCGGCGGCAGGCGGCTGGCGCCGATCAGCAGGGGGCCGATTACCCGGAAGCCATACATAAAGCGGGTGCCGATGACAAACAGCCACGGCCGGTGCTGGATCATACGCTGCGCTTTACGGATCCGCGCTTTCTGACTGGCGAAACGGCGCAGGATGCGTCCCCCGAAGCGGCGACCGACCAGATAGAGCAGCTGATCGCCAATCATCCCGCCGAGGGCGACGGCGATCACCACCAGGGGAAATTTCAGTAGCCCCTGATGCGCCGCGACGCCGCCCAGCAGGGTAATGGTCTCACCTTCCGCCATGCTGCCGACGATCAGCGCCGCGTAGCCATACTGGGAAATCAGGTGATTGATATCCATAAAAAGCTTTTCTCCTTACCTCATCACCTCTTAATCATACACCCTGCTGACCAAAACGCGGCGACGCAGAATTTTCTGTGCTGTACATAAAATAATCTACAGGGTGAATTATACTTGGATCAGTGCAGTACGAAGCCGTGACAAGGGGGACGCTATGAACCATGTCTGGGGGCTCTTCGCTCATCCCAACCGGGAAATGAGCGTGATTAAGAGCGAGAATGAAACCATTTCTCATCACTATACGCATCATGTGCTGCTGATGGCGGCGGTTCCGGTAATCTGCGCCTTTATCGGCACCACGCAGCTGGGCTGGAACTTCGGCGATGGCACCGTGATTAAACTGTCGATGCTGACCGGACTGGCGCTGGCGGTGCTGTTTTACGCCGTGATGCTCGCCGGGGTGGCGATCATGGGGCGGGTCATCTGGTGGATGGCGAGGCAGTATCCGCAGCAGCCTTCCCTGAAACGCTGCATGGTGTTTGCCGGCTACGTCGCCACCCCGCTGTTTCTGAGCGGGATTGTGGCGCTCTATCCGCTGGTCTGGCTGTGCGCGCTGGTCGGTACTATTGCGCTGTTCTATACCGGGTATCTGCTGTATCTCGGCATTCCGACCTTCCTGAGCATTAATCGGGAAGAGGGGTTAAGCTTTGCCAGCTCGACGCTAGCTATTGGGGTACTGGTGCTGGAAGTGCTGCTGGCCATCACCGTGGTGCTGTGGGGGTATGGCTACCGACTCTTCTGATAGGACGGCACGGGTAAATATGCATTGCCGGCAAATATGTATTTTATGTCGGCAATGCAGCATTTCTTCACGATTCTTATTAGGCACAGGGCCTTACGGCGCGGTATGATGGCGTTTGCCAGCGAAGTTGCCCACTTAACCTCGCGGCGTACGTTCCATAACGTGCAAAAATACTTTTCAGAATGCCCATGATGCCGAAATTTCGAGTCTCTTTGCTCAGCCTGACCTTGCTGCTGGCTGTGCCTTTTGCGCCCCAGGCGTTAGCAAAAACCCCGACGGCGGTGACCGCCTCGCAGCCGGAAATTGCCTCCGGCAGCGCCATGATCGTCGATCTGGCCACGAAAAAAATCATTTATGCCAGCCAGCCTGATCTGGTGCGCCCGATGGCGTCGATCACCAAAGTGATGACCGCCATGGTGGTGCTCGATGCCCATCTGCCGCTGGATGAGATGCTGACGGTGGATATCAGCCATACGCCGGAAATGAAGGGGATCTACTCCCGCGTGCGCCTCAACAGCCAGATTAGTCGCCGCGATATGCTGCTGCTGGCGCTGATGTCTTCCGAGAACCGCGCGGCCGCCAGCCTGGCGCATCACTATCCGGGCGGCTACGACGCTTTTATTCGCGCGATGAACGCCAAAGCCCAGGCGCTGGGCATGACCCATACCCGCTACGTGGAGCCCACCGGCCTGTCGGTGCATAACGTCTCCACCGCCCGCGATCTGACCAAACTGCTGATCGCCAGCGAGCAGTATCCGCTGATCGGCCAGCTGAGCACCACCAAAGAAGAGACCGCCACCTTCGCCCATCCGGCCTACAGCCTGCCGTTCCGCAACACCAACCATCTGGTGTATCGCGATAACTGGAACATTCAGCTGACCAAAACCGGCTTCACCAACGCTGCCGGCCACTGCCTGATTATGCGCACGGTGATTAACCAACGTCCGGTGGCGCTGGTGGTGATGGATGCCTTCGGCAAATATACCCACTTCGCTGACGCCAGCCGCTTGCGGACCTGGATTGAAACCGGGAAGGTGATGCCGGTACCCGCCTCGGCGCTGAGCTATAAAAAGCAGCGCGAAGCGCAGATGGCGGAGGCGATGCTGAAAGGCGGCGCGCAGACCGCGCAGAACGATTAATCTGCATGTCTCCCGGATGGCGGCGCATTGCGCCTTATCCGGGCTACGTGATTTGGCGCCGGGTTCGCCCCTTTCGTAGGCCCGGCAAGCGCAGCGCCGCCGGGCAATCAGGCCGAGTGCCGGTGTTTGTGCAGGATGGCGGCTGACGCCTCTCCGGAACCGCGCTGAACGGTAGCCCGGCTAAGGCGTTTACGCCGCGAGCCGGGGATTTGGCGCCGGATATCACTCCGGCAGCGTCCAGTCGCCGTCACCCAGCGCGCGCTGCATAATCAACGTATCCCGCCAGTCGCCCATCTTGTAGCCGACGCTGCGCAGCTGACCCGCCACGGTAAAGCCGAACTTTTTATGGATCGCCAGCGAGCCGGCATTGTTATGGCCATCGCCGATGATCGCCAGCATCTGCCGCCACGGGCCTTTCTCGCACTCAGCGATTAGCCTGGACAGCAGCGCGCTGCCGATGCCGCGTCCGCCCATTCCGGATTCCACGTATATCGATTCCTCGAGGGTGTAGCGATAGGCCGGACGCGGGCGATAGAAGGTGGCGTAGCAGTAGCCGACGATAGCCCCGCGCCACAGCGCTACCAGCCACGGCAGCCCGTTGTCGCGCACGGTCTGGATCCGTTTACGCATTTCGTCAACGGTGGGGGGGATCTCTTCGAAGGAGGCGCGGCCATTAAGCACGTGCCAGACATACAGCGCGGCGATGGCGTGCGCATCGTCGGGCAGCGCTTCGCGAATTTCTAAATCACTGTCGAGTAACGGGGCCTCTGCGGGCATGGCGGCGCTCCTGAATCTGCCGGAGAAACATTCTCCGGCGTGCAGCGTAATACAGAAGCGCCAGGCTGAATAGTCCTGCCGTCGATTATTGCGGATCCGCCGGAGAGGCTGGCGTCGGGGCCGCTTCACCCCAGTATTTCTGCTTGCTGGTTTTACCAATCCCCGGGTTCATGCTGTTGGTCGGATCGTTCTGGCGATAGAACTGCTGCAGGCTCTCCGGGGCCTCATACAGATGACCCACGTTATGCTCCGCCGGATACTGGGCGCCGCGCGCTTTCAGTAACTCCAGCATTTTTTCCTTCAGCGCGTGGGCGTCGACCCCTTTCCTGACGATGTAATCCTGATGGAACACATGGCACATAAAGTGGCCATAGTAGAGCTTATGCACCAGCTGGCTGTCGATTTCGGGCGGCAGATGTTCGAACCACTCGGTATCGTTACGGCGCAGGGCGATATCCAGCGCCAGAATATCTTCGACTTCGTCGGCATGCACCGCCTGATAGCGGATCGCCGCGCCGGCGGCGGCAAAGCGATGGAGGAACGCCTTGCTGCCTTCCTCCGGCGTACAGGCGAAGAAATCCCCCTCGGCCTGCTGGAAGTACTCCGTCAACCAACGCTGCGCTTCTTCGATGCCGTCGCCAGCCATCTTCAGCAGCAGATGATGTTCATATTTATCACGCCAGGTTTTCATCCGCTCCGGTAAATGTGCCGGAAAGACGTGGCCGAGTTTCTGCATAAAGCGGTCGGTAAAGTGCGGCTTAAACAGCGAGACTTTCTCTAGCATCGCGTCGGTGCGCCCCTTCATGGTGAAGAAGAACGGCATTTTGTCGGTGCCGAGCTTGTCGATCATCAGGAAGGTGTCTTTGCCATACTTCTCGGCGATATCGTAAATATCGCGGTGCATATATTCCCCCGCCACCGGCAGATGCTGGAACTCGGCGAGGATATGGCGGCGGATCTCGGTCAATACCTGCGGCTGGTTGGTGCCAATGTAAAACACCTGCTGGCGCTTTTCCGCCGGGAAAGTATCGAGACGCACGGCGAAAACCGCCAGCTTGCCGGCGCAGCCGGAGGATTCGAACAGGCGGTCCGGGTCGGCGTTATAACGCGCCGGGGTGTCGGCATCGACATCGCGCACGCGGGTGACATAGTCGTGATCGTGGGCGTGGCGGCCGTCGTGCAGGACATCGCTATCGCTAATCCGTTCGTCATCGAGGCGGCTGAGGATCTGCTCCGGCGTGCTGCCGAGATCGATGCCCAGATGATTGACCAGCTTCAGCTTGCCGTCGGCGTCAATCTGCGCGAACAGCGACATCTCAGTGTAGGCCGGCCCGCGCTGCACCAGCGAGCCGCCGGAGTTGTTGCAGATCCCGCCGATGACCGATGCGCCGATGCATGACGAACCGATCACCGAGTGCGGTTCGCGTCCCAGCGGTTTGAGCGCTTTTTCCAGCGAATAGAGGGTGGTGCCGGGCCAGGCCAGCACCTGCTCGCCTTTGTCCAGCAGATGCAGTTTGTCCAGGCGCAGGGTGCTGATAATCACGATCTCGCGATCGTAATCATTGCCGTTGGGGGTCGAACCTTCGGTCAGGCCGGTGTTGGCCGCCTGCATCAGAATAATTTTATCGGCGTCTACGCAGGCGTTGAGCACGCGCCAGAGTTCCAGCAGGGTGCCGGGAAAGACAACCGCCAGGGCCTCGCCCTGACCGGAGCGGAAGCCTTTGCGGTAGCGCTGGGTTTTTGCCGGGTCGGTCAGCAGATGCGAAGGGCCAACCAGGCGCGCCAGGTCAGCCAGAAACGTTTTATGGGTGTCAGTGGGTGCAGATGACATGTTCCACTCCTTGTGGTGGTGCGCGAAATATCGAGGATAAGCATAGCGCTTTGTATGACAATTTGATGCATGAATGTTTCGCAAAAATCAGAGAAGAACCTTAGCATTCTGCGGGCGCGTTGTTTATATATATGGCAAACTGCGGTTTTTATTATGTTTTACCGAGTCCCCGTCTGAGATAAAGCGAGATAACAATGAAATGGCTCTGCACTGTAGGCGTCGCCGTGAGTCTGGCGCTGCAACCCGCGCTGGCGGATGAACTGTTTGGTAACCACCCCCTGACCCCGCAGGCGCGGGATGCCTTTGTCACCGACCTGCTGAAAAAAATGACGGTGGACGAGAAAATCGGCCAGCTGCGTCTGATAAGCGTTGGCCCGGATAACCCGAAAGAGGCGATCCGTGAAATGATCAAGAACGGTCAGGTGGGGGCGATTTTTAACACCGTTACCCGCCCGGATATCCGTGTGATGCAGGATCAGGTGATGCAGCTTAGCCGCCTGAAGATCCCGCTGTTCTTTGCCTACGATGTGCTGCACGGTCAGCGTACCGTGTTTCCGATAAGCCTCGGCCTGGCCTCGTCGTTTAACCTTGATGCGGTGAAGACCGTGGGCCGCGTGTCAGCTTATGAAGCCGCCGATGACGGCTTGAACATGACCTGGGCGCCGATGGTCGACGTCTCCCGCGACCCGCGCTGGGGACGCGCTTCCGAAGGGTTCGGGGAAGACACCTATCTGACCACGATGATGGGCCAGGCGATGGTGGAGTCGATGCAGGGCAAGAGCCCGGCGGACCGCTATTCGGTGATGACCAGCGTCAAGCATTTCGCCGCCTACGGCGCGGTGGAGGGCGGGAAAGAGTACAATACGGTCGACATGAGCCCGCAGCGCCTGTTCAACGACTATATGCCGCCGTATAAAGCCGGGCTTGATGCCGGCAGCGGCGCGGTGATGGTAGCCCTGAACTCGCTGAACGGCACCCCGGCGACCTCTGATTCCTGGCTGCTGAAAGACGTCCTGCGCGACCAATGGGGCTTTAAAGGCATCACCGTTTCCGACCACGGCGCCATCAAAGAGTTGATTAAGCACGGCGTGGCCTCCGACCCGGAAGACGCGGTGCGCGTAGCGCTGAAGTCCGGCATCAACATGAGCATGAGCGACGAGTATTACAGCAAGTACCTGCCGGGGCTGGTGAAGTCCGGCAAGGTGACCATGGCCGAGCTGGATGATGCCACCCGACACGTGCTCAACGTGAAATATGATATGGGACTGTTCAACGATCCCTACAGCCACCTGGGACCGAAAGATTCTGACCCGCAGGACACCAATGCGGAAAGTCGTCTGCATCGTAAAGAGGCGCGCGAAGTGGCTCGCGAGAGCCTGGTGCTGCTGAAGAACCGTCTTGATACGCTGCCGCTGAAAAAATCCGGCACTATCGCGGTGGTGGGCGCGCTGGCGGACAGCAAGCGCGACATGATGGGCAGCTGGTCCGCGGCCGGGGTGGCCGACCAGTCGGTGACCGTCCTGACCGGCATCAAAGAAGCGCTGGGCGATAACGGCAAAGTGATTTACGCCAAAGGGGCGAACGTTACCGATGACAAAGGCATTGTCGATTTCCTCAATTTGTATGAGAACGCGGTGCAGGTTGACCCACGCTCGCCGCAGGAAATGATCGACGAAGCGGTCGCGGCGGCGAAGCAATCCGATGTGGTGGTCGCCGTGGTGGGCGAGGCGCAGGGCATGGCGCATGAGGCCTCCAGCCGGACCGATATCACCCTGCCGCAGAGCCAGCGCAATCTGATTGCCGCTCTTAAAGCCACCGGCAAACCGCTGGTGCTGGTGCTGATGAACGGGCGTCCGCTGGCGCTGGTGAAAGAGGATCAGCAAGCCGATGCGCTGCTGGAGACCTGGTTTGCTGGCACCGAAGGCGGCCACGCCATCGCCGACGTGCTGTTTGGCGACTACAACCCGTCGGGCAAGCTGCCGATGTCTTTCCCGCGCTCGGTGGGGCAGATCCCAACCTACTACAGCCACCTGAATACCGGCCGGCCGTATAATCCGGAGAAGCCGAACAAGTACACCTCGCGTTACTTCGATGAAGCCAATGGCCCGCTGTATCCGTTTGGTTACGGCCTGAGCTACACCACCTTTAGCGTCTCCGATGTCAACATGTCGTCGGCCACCATGCCGCGCGATGGCAGCGTGACCGCCAGCGTGCAGGTGACCAACACCGGCAATCGCGAAGGGGCGACGGTGATCCAGCTCTACCTGCAGGACGTCACCGCCTCCATGAGCCGGCCGGTGAAAATGCTGCGCGGCTTTAAAAAGGTCACCCTCAAACCGGGCGAAACGCAAACCGTTAGCTTCCCAATCGACGTCGACGCGCTGAAGTTCTGGAATCAGCAAATGAAATACGTTGCTGAGCCGGGCAAATTCAATGTCTTTATCGGCGTGGACTCCGCCCGCGTGAAGCAGAGCGAGTTTGAGCTGCTGTAAGGCATCGCTCTTAAGCCCAACGTCACGCTTTAAAGGCCGATTAATCGGCCTTTTCTTTTTCGCATCGCTGGCAAATGGGCTACGCTTTTCTCTTAAGCTTCTGTAAGCGAAGCGCAAAAGAACTGAGGGATGCGGGATGAAGATGGCAACGACATGGTCCGGCGCGCTGGCGCTGGCCGCCCTGATAAGTTTACCGCTGCAGGCGGCGGAGCCGGTGAAGGTCGGCTCGAAAATTGATACCGAAGGCGCGCTGCTGGGCAATATGATCCAGCAGGTGCTGGAAAGCCACGGCGTAAAAACGATTAATAAAATCCAGCTCGGCACCACGCCGGTGGTGCGCGGGGCGATTGTCGCCGGCGAGCTGGATATCTACCCGGAATATACCGGCAATGGCGCCTTCTTCTTCAAAGATGAAAACGACCCGGCGTGGAAGAATGCCCAACAGGGCTATGAGAAGGTGAAGCGCCTCGATCAGGAGAAACATCAGCTGGTATGGCTCACCCCGGCGCCGGCCAACAACACCTGGACTATCGCCGTGCGCCAGGACCTGGCGGAGAAAAATAAGCTGACCTCGCTGGCCGACCTCAGTCGCTACCTGAAGCAGGGCGGCGAATTTAAGCTGGCGGCTTCGGCGGAATTTATTGAGCGCCCGGACGCGCTGCCGGCGTTTGAAAAAGCGTATGGCTTCAACCTCAACCAGAACCAGCTGCTGTCGCTGGCCGGGGGCGATACGGCGGTGACCATCAAAGCGGCGGCGCAACAGACCTCCGGCGTTAACGCGGCGATGGCCTACGGCACCGATGGCCCGGTGGCGGCCCTGGGGTTACAGACGCTGAGCGACCCGCAGGGCGTGCAGCCGATATATGCCCCGACGCCGGTGGTGCGCGAGGCGGTGCTGAAGGCCTACCCGCAGATCGCCGACTGGCTGCAGCCGGTCTTCGCCAGCCTTGATGAAAAAACGCTGCAGCAGCTGAACGCCCGCATTGCGGTGGAGGGCCAGGATGCGAAGCGCGTGGCGGCAGATTATCTGCAGCAGAAAGGCCTGCTGAAGTAAGCCACCGGTGACCATTCGCTGTACTCACCGCGTCGGCCTGCTGCTGACAGGTCTGCTGCTGGTTACGCTGGCGCTGCCGTTTGTCACTTATGCGCCGAATCGCTTACTCTCCGGGGAAGGGCGCGGGCTGTGGCAGGCGCTGCCCTGGCTCGCCGGCGTTCAGCTGGCGGCGGCCCTTGCCGGGATGCTGCTCTGCTGGCTGCCGGGCAGGATCGTGCCGTTTCTCCACCTGCTGCTGGCCGAACTGCTCTTCCCGCTGCTTATCTGGGGCAGCGGCCAGGCGGCGCTTGAGCTCTCCCGCCATGGCTCGCCGCTGGCGCGCACCTCGCCCGGCAGCGGCCTGTGGCTGTCGCTGGCGCTTTGTCTGCTGCTGGCCAGCGAGGCCATCCGTCATCTTACCGTCCGGCCGCTCTGGCGCTGGCTGCTCAATGCGCAAGTCTGGCTGTTGCCCATCATCCTGCTCGCTATCGGGGCGCTCGATCAGCTCTCCTTGCTGAAGGAGTATGCCAACCGTCAGGAGGTATTTGATGACGCCCTGCGCCAGCATCTGCTTCTGCTGTTCGGCACCCTGCTGCCGGGCCTGCTGATTGGCCTGCCGCTGGGGGTATGGCTGTGGCGGCGTCCGCGCTGGCAGGCGCCGGCTTTCACCGCGCTCAATGTGATCCAGACTATTCCGTCGGTAGCGCTTTTTGGCCTGCTGATTGCGCCGCTTGCCGGTCTGGCGCGTTATTTCCCGACGCTGGGCGAGCTGGGCGTCTCCGGGACCGGCGTGGCGCCAGCCCTGATCGCTCTCACTCTCTATGCGCTGCTGCCGCTGGTGCGCGGGGTGGTGACCGGCCTGCAGCAGGTGCCGCAGGATGCCCTGGAAAGCGCGACGGCAATGGGCATGAGCGCCGGGCAGCGCTTTCGTCAGGTGCAGCTTCCGCTGGCGATGCCGGTACTGCTGCGCAGCCTGCGGGTGGTCAGCGTGCAAACCGTCGGCATGGCGGTAGTGGCCGCGCTGATCGGCGCCGGCGGCTTTGGCGCGCTGGTTTTTCAGGGGCTGCTGAGCAGTGCGCTGGATCTGGTGCTGCTGGGCGTGGTGCCGACCATTGCCCTGGCGGTGGTGGTGGATGCCCTGTTCGCCCTGTGGGGCGCCTGGCTAAAAGGAGAGGCCAATGATTGAATTTCAAGGGGTCAGCAAAGTGTTTGCCGGCCACCCGGCGGTGAAGGACCTGACCCTGGAGCTGCGCGAAGGCGCTTTCTCGGTGCTGGTGGGGACTTCCGGCTCGGGCAAGTCGACGACGCTGAAGATGATCAACCGTCTGCTGGAGCCGGACCGGGGCACCATTCGCTTTGCCGGCGAGGACATTCGCCAGCAGCCGGTCCTGACCCTGCGGCGGCGGATGGGCTATGCCATCCAGTCCATCGGCCTGTTTCCCCACTGGACGGTGGCGCAGAATATCGCCACCGTGCCGCAGTTGCAAAGATGGCCGCGGGCAAGGATCGCCGACCGGATCGACGAGCTGATGGCGCTGCTGGGGCTGGAGGCGACGCTGCGCGACCGTTACCCGCATCAGCTCTCCGGCGGTCAGCAGCAGCGGGTGGGGGTGGCGCGGGCGCTGGCGGCAGATCCGGAGGTGCTGTTGATGGATGAGCCCTTCGGCGCCCTCGACCCGGTGACCCGCGAGGCGCTGCAGCAGGAGATGCTGCGCATCCACCGTCTGCTGGGACGGACGATTGTGCTGGTGACCCATGATATTGACGAAGCGCTGCGTCTGGCGGACCACCTGGTGCTGATGGACGGGGGCGAGGTGGTCCAGCAGGGGACGCCGCTGGAGATGCTCCTGCGACCGAAAAATAGCTTTGTACAGACCTTTTTTGGCCGCAGCGAGTTGGGTGTGCGCCTGCTGTCGCTGCGCGAGGTGGGGGACTATTTGCGTCCCGACGAACGGCTGGCGGGCGAGGGGCTGACCGTCACCATGACCCTGCGGGAAGCGCTGTCGCAGTTTGTCGCCCGGCGCTGCGAGACGCTGCCGGTGGTCGATGCCGAAGGCAGGCCCTGCGGTACGCTGCATTTTGCCGATCTGCTGCGTCAGGAGATGAGCCATGAAGGCGCTTCGTGAGCCGCTGTGGTGGCTTATCGCGCTGTTTATCGGCCTGCTGGCAGGGCTGCCCTACAGCGCGCCGCTGTTCAGTCGGCTATTCCCGGAGCTGCCGCGGCCGGTCTATCAGCAGGAGAGCTTCTGGGCGCTCACTCTCGATCACGGCTGGCTGGTGGTGGCGTCCAGCCTCGCGGCAACGGCAATCGGGCTGGGGGCTGGGGTGGCGGTCACCCGGCCCGCCGGCAGCGCGTTTCGTCCGCTGGTGGAGACCATCGCCGCTATCGGGCAGACCTTTCCGCCGGTGGCGGTGCTGGCGATGGCGGTGCCGGTGCTGGGCTTTGGCTGGCTGCCGGCGCTCATAGCCCTCGCGCTGTATGGCATACTGCCGGTGCTGCAGGGGACACTGGCCGGGCTGGGTTCGATACCGCCTGGGGTGTCAGGCGTGGCTGAAGGGATGGGAATGACCGGCTGGCAGCGTCTGTATAAGGTGGAACTACCGCTGGCGGCCCCGGTGATCCTGGCGGGGATCCGCACCTCGGTCATCGTCAATATTGGTACCGCGACCATTGCCTCGACGGTGGGGGCCAGTACGCTCGGGACGCCGATCATCATCGGCCTGAGCGGCTTTAATACCGCCTATATTGTACAGGGGGCGCTGCTGGTGGCGCTGGCGGCGATTATCGTCGACCGCGCGTTTGAGCGTCTGACCCGCTGGATCAGCCGACACCGCCACGCACAATAAAGGAATAGCCGGCCAGCATTACGCCGCTGATCCCGCCGATGGCCATAAGTAAGAAGAGGGTGACGACCGCGATTTTCGCTGGCTTCATAATAGGCTCCTGATGTTAACAGGGGGATTATACGGTGAAGCGCAGGTGTTAATGAAACATTAATTGCGGTTTAGCGCGCCGCGCCGGGGTTTTTGCCGCGTTTGCTGCGCAACGCGCCGCAAAAAAGTGTGATCCTGGCCGTCGTTTTTCATTTTTATGCAGGGCTTCAAAGAAAGTTTTCGCCAGGCAGGGTATGGTACGCGCTTTCAGGCATGTGTGGTTTGCGGGTATGTACGAGTTTGATCTGGTGTTGCTGCTGCTTCAGCAGATGTGCGTATTTTTGGTCATCGCGTGGTTGATGAGCAAAACCCGACTGTTTATCCCCCTGATGCAAGTCACCGTTCGCCTGCCGCACAAGCTGCTGTGCTACGTCACTTTCTCCATTTTCTGCATTATGGGGACCTATTTCGGTCTGCATATCGAAGACTCGATCGCCAACACCCGCGCCATCGGCGCCGTGATGGGCGGCCTGCTCGGCGGGCCGGTGGTCGGCGGGCTGGTAGGGCTCACCGGCGGCCTGCACCGCTACTCGCTGGGGGGAATGACCGCCTTAAGCTGCATGGTCTCCACCATCGTTGAGGGGCTGCTGGGCGGTCTGGTGCACAGCGTGCTGGTCAAACGCGGCCGGCCGGACAAAGTCTTTAGCCCGCTGACCGCCGGGGCGATCACCTTCGTGGCCGAGCTGGTGCAGATGATGATCATTCTGCTGATTGCCCGCCCGTTCCAGGACGCCCTGCATCTGGTGCAGAGCATTGCCGCGCCGATGATGGTCACCAATACCGTCGGAGCGGCGCTGTTTATGCGCATTCTGCTGGATAAACGGGCGATGTTCGAGAAGTACACCTCCGCCTTTTCCGCCACGGCGCTGAAGGTGGCGGCGTCCACCGAGGGGATCCTGCGTCAGGGATTCAACGAAGAGAACAGCATGAAGGTGGCCCAGGTGCTGATCCAGGAGCTGGACATCGGCGCGGTGGCGATCACCGATCGCGACAAGCTGCTGGCGTTTACCGGCATCGGCGACGACCACCATCTGCCGGGCAAGCCTATCTCCTCCTCATATACGCAACGGGCGATTGAGACCGGGGAGGTGGTCTACGCCGACGGCAACGAGGTGCCTTACCGCTGCTCGATTCATCCGCACTGTAAGCTGGGGTCGACGCTGGTGATCCCCCTGCGCGGCGAGAACCAACGGGTGATAGGCACCATTAAACTGTATGAGGCGAAAAATCGCCTGTTCAGTTCGATCAACCGCACCCTCGGGGAGGGGATTGCCCAGCTGCTGTCGGCGCAGATCCTCGCCGGACAGTACGAGCGGCAGAAGGCGCTGCTGACGCAATCCGAAATCAAGCTCCTGCACGCCCAGGTCAACCCGCACTTCCTGTTTAACGCGCTTAACACGCTGAAGGCGGTGATCCGCCGCGACAGCGATCAGGCCGGCCAGCTGGTGCAGTATCTGTCGACCTTCTTTCGCAAGAACCTGAAACGGCCGACGGAAATTGTCACTCTTGCCGATGAGATCGAGCATGTTAACGCCTATCTGCAGATTGAGAAGGCTCGCTTTCAGGCTAACCTGCAGATCCAGATGGCGGTGCCGGAAGGGCTGGCGCATCACCAGCTGCCGGCTTTTACCCTGCAGCCGATCGTGGAGAACGCCATTAAGCATGGTACATCGCAACATCTTGGCGTCGGCGAAATTACCATCCGCGCCAGCCAGGACGATCGCTGGCTGCAGCTGGATATCGAAGATAACGCCGGGCTGTACCGGGCCAACCCCCAGGCCAGCGGGCTGGGGATGAATCTGGTGGACAGGCGGCTGCGGGCGCGTTTTGGCGCCGACTGCGGCATCAGCGTCACCTGCGAGCCGGAGCGCTTTACCCGTGTCACCCTACGTCTGCCCCTGGAGGAGAATGCATGCTGAGAGTATTGATCGTCGATGATGAGCCGCTGGCGCGGGAAAACCTGCGCATTTTGCTGGAGACACAGCGCGATATCGAGATCGTCGGCGAGTGCGGCAACGCGGTGGAGGCCATTGGCGCGGTGCATAAGCTGCGTCCCGACGTGCTGTTTCTCGACATCCAGATGCCGCGCATCAGCGGTCTGGAGATGGTCGGGATGCTCGACCCGGAGCACCGCCCTTATATCGTGTTTCTCACCGCCTTTGATGAATACGCGGTGAAAGCCTTTGAGGAGCATGCCTTTGACTATCTGCTGAAGCCGATTGAAGCTGCCCGGCTGGAGAAAACCCTCGCCCGCCTGCGCCAGGAGCGTAATCTGCAGGACGTGTCGCTGCTGGATGATGCTCAGCAGACGCTGAAATACATTCCCTGTACCGGCCACAGTCGTATCTGGCTGCTGCAGATGGAGGATGTGGCCTTCGTCAGCAGCCGGATGAGCGGCATCTACGTGACCGACCGCGAGGGAAAAGAGGGCTTTACCGAACTGACCCTGCGCACCCTTGAGAGCCGCACGCCGTTGCTGCGCTGCCATCGCCAGTATCTGGTGAATATGGCGCACCTGAAGGAGATTCGCCTGGAGGAGAATGGTCAGGCGGAGCTGCTGATGCGCGCCGGGCAAACGGTGCCGGTGAGCCGACGCTATTTAAAAAGCCTGAAAGAGGCGATTGGCCTGTAAAGCTGGTACACTGCGCCCCATTGCATCATCGACAGTAAAAGGCCCTCATGCTCAGTAATGATATTCTTCGTAGCCTGCGCTACACCCTGAAAGTCAATAATAACGATATGGTGCGCATTCTCGCGCTCTCCGCTATGGAATCCACCGCCGCCAGCTTCGACACCTGGACGACGAAAGAGGATGAAGAGGGCTTTGTTCGCTGCCCGGACATTATCCTGTCGGGTTTCCTTAACGGCCTTATCTATGACAAGCGCGGCAAAGATGATTCGGCCCCGGAGCTGGCGCTGGAGCGTCGGGTGAATAACAACACGGTGCTGAAAAAGCTGCGGATCGCCTTCTCGCTGAAAACGGACGATATCCAGGCGATTATGAGCGAGCAGAAATACCGGGTGTCGGTGCCGGAGATCACCGCCATGATGCGCTCGCCTGACCACAAAAACTACCGCGAGTGCGGCGACCAGTTTCTGCGCAATTTCCTGCGCGGACTGACCCAGCGGGTGCATAACCCGAAGGCATGATTTTTTGCCGGGTGGCGGCTTCGCCTGACCCGGCCTACAACGACTGCCCCCGGGCGCGTGCTAGCATAGCGCCGCCGGGCAAAAAAAAGCCGGAGATACTCTCCGGCTTTTTTGTTATTTCACCTGCTGACCCGGCTTGGCGCCGTCGTCAGGGCTTAAGAGGAAGATATCCTTCCCGCCAGGGCCGGCGGCCATCACCATGCCCTCGGAGATGCCGAAACGCATTTTGCGCGGCGCCAGGTTGGCGACCATCACCGTCAGGCGGCCAATCAGCGGCTGCGGATCCGGGTAAGCGGAGCGGATGCCGGAGAAGACGTTACGTTTTTCGCCGCCGAGATCCAGCGTCAGGCGCAGCAGCTTGTCGGAGCCCTCGACGAATTCCGCGTTTTCAATCAGCGCCACGCGCAGATCGACTTTGGCGAAATCGTCAAAGGTGATGGTCTCCTGAATCGGATCGTCCGCCAGCGGACCGGTGACCGGCGCCGCGGTGGCTTTCACCTCTTCTTTAGAGGCTTCCACCAGGGCTTCCACCTGTTTCATCTCGATGCGGTTGTACAGCGCCTTGAACGGATTCACCTTATGCGCCAGCAGCGGCTCCTGAATGGCATCCCAGCTCAGTTCGCTGTTGAGGAATGCCTCCGCACGCGCGGCCAGCTGCGGCAGGACCGGCTTCAGCCAGGTCATCAGCACGCGGAACATATTCAGGCCCATAGTGCAGATGGCCTGCAGGTCGGCGTCGCGGCCTTCCTGTTTCGCCACCACCCACGGCGCCTGCTCGTCGACGTAGCGGTTAGCCACGTCGGCGAGGGCCATGATTTCGCGGATGGCCTTACCGAACTCGCGGCTGTCCCATGCTTCGCCGATGCTTTCCGCCGCGTCGGTGAAGGTTTTGTACAGCGCCGGGTCGGCCAGCTCCGCGGCCAGCACGCCGTCGAAACGCTTGCTGATAAAGCCGGCGTTGCGCGAGGCGAGGTTAACCACCTTGTTGACGATGTCGGCGTTCACGCGCTGCACGAAATCTTCCAGGTTCAGGTCGATGTCATCGATGCGTGAAGAGAGCTTGGCGGTGTAGTAGTAGCGCAGGCTGTCGGCATCGAAATGATTTAACCAGGTGCTGGCCTTGATAAAGGTGCCGCGCGACTTGGACATCTTGGCGCCGTTGACCGTCACGTAGCCGTGCACGAACAGATTAGTCGGCTTACGGAAGTTGCTGCCTTCCAGCATCGCCGGCCAGAACAGGCTGTGGAAGTAGACAATGTCCTTGCCGATAAAGTGATACAGCTCGGCCGTGGAGTCTTTCTTCCAGTATTCGTCGAAGCTGGTGGTGTCGCCGCGCTTGTCGCACAGGTTCTTGAAGGAGCCCATGTAGCCGATCGGCGCGTCCAGCCAGACGTAGAAATATTTGCCCGGCGCGTTGGGAATTTCGAAGCCGAAGTACGGCGCATCGCGGGAGATGTCCCACTGCTGCAGGCCGGATTCGAACCACTCCTGCATCTTGTTCGCGACCTGCTCCTGCAGCGCGCCGCTGCGGGTCCACGCCTGCAGCATTTCGCTGAACGACGGCAGGTCGAAGAAAAAGTGCTCGGAGTCACGCATCACCGGCGTGGCGCCGGAGACCACCGATTTCGGGTCGATAAGCTCGGTAGGGCTGTAGGTCGCGCCGCACACTTCGCAGTTATCGCCATACTGGTCCGGAGATTTGCACTTCGGACAGGTGCCTTTCACGAAACGGTCCGGCAGGAACATGCCTTTTTCCGGATCGTAGAGCTGAGAGATGGTGCGGTTTTTAATAAAACCGTTCTCTTTCAGGCGGGTGTAGATAAGCTCCGACAGCTCGCGGTTCTCGTCGCTGTGCGTCGAGTGATAGTTATCATAGCTGATGTCGAAGCCGGCGAAATCGGTCTGATGCTCCTGACTCATTTCGCCAATCATCTGCTCCGGAGTGATACCGAGCTGCTGCGCTTTGAGCATAATCGGCGTGCCGTGGGCGTCGTCGGCGCAGATGAAGTTGACCTCGTGGCCGCGCATTCGCTGGTAACGGACCCAGACATCAGCCTGGATGTGCTCCAGCATATGGCCGAGGTGGATGGAGCCGTTGGCGTACGGCAGGGCGCACGTTACCAGAATTTTCTTCGCGACTTGAGTCATAGTGAGCATTACATCTTCTGTTGTAAAAAGGGCTTCCGATATTACCAAAAGGGCTGTGGGTGCGCCATAAATGGCTGCCCATATATGGATAATCGTTACCTGTGATAAACTCTGTGATTACTGAAAGCATCTCAAAACAACAAAGGAGTCGGGATGAATTCGCAATCCCAGGCCAAATCCCCTGAGCGCCTACGTGCGATGGTCGCCGGGACGCTGGCCAATTTCCAGCACCCAACCCTGAAGCATAATCTCACCGCCCTTAAGGCGCTGCACCATGTCGCCTGGCTGGACGATACCGTCCATATTGAACTGCAAATGCCGTTCGTCTGGAGCAGCGCTTTCGAAGCGCTGAAAGAGCAGTGCAGCGCCGAACTGCTGCGCATCACCGGCGCGAAGGCCATCGACTGGAAGCTGACCCACAGCATCGCGACCCTCAAGCGGGTGAAAAACCAGCCCGGGGTCAACGGCGTGAAAAACATTATCGCCATCAGCTCCGGCAAAGGCGGCGTCGGTAAATCTTCTACTGCCGTAAACCTGGCGCTGGCCCTGGCGGCGGAAGGGGCGAAGGTGGGCATTCTGGATGCCGATATCTATGGTCCGTCGATTCCGACCATGCTGGGTGCGGAAGACAGCCGCCCGACCTCGCCGGACGGCACTCATATGGCGCCGATCATGAAATATGGTCTGGCAACCAACTCCATCGGTTACCTGGTGACCGACGACAACGCCATGGTCTGGCGTGGGCCGATGGCCAGCAAGGCGCTGATGCAGATGCTGCAGGAGACCCTGTGGCCGGATCTTGATTACCTGGTGCTGGATATGCCGCCGGGCACCGGCGACATCCAGCTGACCCTGGCGCAGAACATTCCGGTGACCGGCGCGGTGGTGGTCACCACGCCGCAGGACATCGCGCTGATCGACGCCAAAAAAGGCATCGTGATGTTCGAGAAAGTGGAAGTGCCGGTGCTGGGGATCGTGGAAAACATGAGCATGCATATCTGCAGCAACTGCGGGCACCACGAGCCTATCTTCGGCACCGGCGGCGCGCAAAAACTGGCCGAGAAATACCACACCCAGCTGCTGGGCCAGCTGCCACTGCATATTACGCTGCGGGAAGATCTGGATAACGGCACGCCGACGGTGGTGGCGCGTCCGGACAGCGAATTTACCGACATCTACCGCCAGCTGGCGGGCCGGGTGGCGGCCCAGATGTACTGGCAGGGAGAAGTTATCCCTGGTGAGATTGCCTTCCGCGCCGTTTAAGGCCGCGGCGAGCGCATCAGCCAGTATCTGCCCTCGGGCGACGCGCCCTGTGCTTCAATGGTCCAGCCATGACGCTGGTAGAAGCGCAGGGCGTTTTTATTTTCCATCAGGCACTTCAGTGTTCCGCTGGCGGAAAAGGTCCGTTCGACCTGCGCCAGCAGCGCGCTGCCGATATGTTTGCCTTGCCAGTCGGGGTCGACAAACAGATGGTGAAGGAAATTATCGGCGGTCCATACGGCGGCAAAGCCCACCGGCTGGCCGTCGCATTCCGCGACCCACAGCTGTTCATCCGCGGTGGTGGCATCGAAATCCTCCAGCCGCCACGCCGCGGCGGGAAGCCAGGTCCACGATAAACTGCGCGCCCGCAGGAAGATCTGGCGCAGCGCCGGAGAGTCCGCTGGCTCGCTGGGGCGGACGTGGAGATTGCGCGGATCAGCGGTGATAGAAGATCTCGCCATCGTACACTTTGAGGATTTTGCCTTCGGTATCGGTGATCAGCACGTAGTTACCGCCCATATAGGTCCAGTGGCTGCCGGCGTCCGGCGCAGGCAGGTTACGCTGCTGCCACTGTTTGATGTTGTATTCCGGGGTGAGGTACATCGCCGGAACGGTGTCGCCGATGTGAAACTGGGTGAAATCGGCGGTGAACTCTTTCAGCGCATACTGATCGATCCCCGCGGCAGTAGCCGTCCAGCTGGCGCCAGCGGTGGCAAGAAGTACGCCCAGAAGCATCATTTTTGTTTTACGCATAGTTTCCTCAATATTACCTGGACTCAAAATAGCAGCCTCGTATCATTCCTGATGCGTTGCTGAAATGGCAAGCACTGGATTTTTAAAAAGTGTAAGCAAAACGCGGCGCAAGTCTTGTGCCGCTTGCGTTGCAGCGACGGTGATGCGTATTTTGGGAGCAATCTGAAGCAGGGGAGAATCGGCATGTTCAGGCTGGAAGATCTGACCTTATTTGTCCGCGCCGCGGCGCTGGGCAGTTTTAGCGACGCGGCGCGCGAGGCCGGGCAGCAGCCGGCGCAGGTCAGCGCGGCGATTAAGCGTCTGGAGACGATCCTCAATATTCGCCTGTTTGCCCGTTCGACCCGCAGCCTGCGCCTGACGCCGGAGGGGGAGACCTGGCTGCCCTACGCCACCCAGATGCTCGATACCCTCGAGGCCGGTCTGCAGAAGATCCAGACCCCGGATGATGAAGTTCGCGGCATGTTGCAGATTGCCGTGCCGTCGGACCTCGGGCGTAACCTGCTCCTGACCCTGTTCCGCGATTTCCGCCAACGCCACCCGGCGCTGCGCCTGCGGCTGCTCTTTTCCGATCAGCTGACCGACGTGTTTAAAGATCCGGTGGACGTTGCGTTTCGCTATGGCAATAACGACGATGCCTCGTTTATCTCGCTGCCGGTGGCGCCGGAAAATCGTCGGGTGCTGGTGGCCTCGCCTGAGTGGATCGCCCGCCATGGCGAACCGCAGACCCTCGAGGAACTCAGCCAGCATAATGCGTTGATCTACATTTTGCGCGGCCGTCCGTTCGACCGCTGGTCGCTGAGCCTCGACGGCGTGGTTCAGCAGCAGAAGGTTTCCGGCACGGTGATGAGCGACGACGCCGAGGTGATCCGTCGGCTGGCGATCGCCGGGGAGGGCATTGCCTATAAATCGATGCTCGACGTCAGCGACGATCTGCGGGCGGGGCGCCTGCGGCGACTGCTGCCGCGTTATCAGGGGGATGTGGTGCCGTTGAATCTGATTTGTCCGCACCGCAAACAGCTCTCTGCCGCGGTGCGTTTGTTATATGAAGAGGTGAAATCACATTGTGAAGGGCTTAATGCCTGACTAAGGTCGCGAAGTAATACACCAGCGGGACGGCCAATACCCACAGGCCAATCGGGATCTCCCGCCACTTACCGGCGATAGCCTTGATCACAATGTAAAACAGCAGCCCGCCGGCAATCCCGGTGCCAAAGCTGTTGGCGATAAGGGTGATCATCACCATCATCAGCACCGGCAGCCCGTCGGTGAAGTTGGCAAGATCCACTTTGCGCAGGCCGCTGAACATGTTCAGGCCAATCAGGATCAGCGCCGGGGCGGTGGCTTCTTTCGGGATCATCAACGCCACCGGCGTGAACAGCAGCATCAGCAGGAACATTACCGCCGCCGACAGCGCGGTGAGGCCGGTTTTGCCGCCCGCTTCCGCTGCCGCCGAAGATTCAATCAGCGCCGTCGCCGCCGGAATGCCCACCCACGGGCCGAGCGCGGCGGCAATCGAATCGACCATGAACGGGCGATTAATCTGCGGCATGTTGCCTTCTTCATCCAGCAGACCCGCCTCGCCGCCCACCGCCAGCGTTGTCCCCATAGTGGAGAAAAACTCAGATGCGAAAAAGACGAACAGGAACGGCAGGAAGGCGATGTTTAACGCCCCCAGCAGGTCAACCTGTCCCAGCACCGGCGCCAGCGAGTGGGGGGCATCGATAAAATGCGTCGGCAGTTTAGTCACGCCGAACGGGATACCCACCAGGGTAGCGCACAGAATGGCCCACAAAATGGCGCCCGGAACCTTACGCGCCTGCAGGGCTATCGCCAGGAACAGGCCGCACAGCGCCACCAGCGCGCCGGGGGCGAGAAAGTCACCGAGCATCAGCGCGTTGGTTTTCGCATTGGCCAGCACCAGCCCGGCATTGCGAAAACCGAGCACGGCGACAAACAGGCCGATGGAGGCCGTCAATCCCAGCTTGATCGACTGCGGCACCGAGCGGGTGACCACTTCGCGCAGGCCAAAGCGGGTCAGCAGGAAGAAGAGGATCCCCGACCAGCAGGCAATTCCGAGGCCAGTCTGCCAGCCAATCCCTTCGCTACCGGCCAGCGTCACACCCACCAGCACCGAGCCGCCAATGCCCGGGCCGACGATAAACGGCAGGTTGGCATAAAACGCCATCAGCAGCGAACCGACGACGAAGACCAGAATGGTGCCGGTGGTGGCGGCGCCTTTATCCATCCCGCCGATCGCCAGCAGCCCCGGGATAACCACCAGTAAATAGGCGGCGGCGAGAAAGCCGGTGATCCCGGCCAGGCATTCGGTGCGTAGCGTGCCGCCGCGCGAGCGCAGCGCAAAGCGGCGCTCCAGCCAGTTAGCGCGGGCGGAAGAGTGAAGTGTGTTATCGGCCATGCTCAGGCTCCCTGAGGATTATTGTTGTGATCGGTTGGCTCCGGGATCTCCCGGCAGGCTATCAACGGGTCGACTATCTGGCGGCTGCCGCCGTCGGTCAGACCCAAATCGGTTAAATGCGGCCCGGCGTTACAGGCAAGGCAGGTGCCTTCAATGGCCTTGAAGACCCGGTACGGCGGCTCCCAGTCGGCGACTTGGCTGCTCAGATCGCGCAGCTCGCGGAACTGACGCGCCAGTTCCGCGGCCGGGAGATCCGACAGCATGCCGGCAATCGGCATCGCCACATGGGCGAGGATCTCGCCCTGTTGCGCCAGCGCCATCCCGCCGCCGGAGGCGATAAGCTGGTTGGCCGCCAGCGCCATATCATTAGCGTCGCGCCCGAGCACCACCAGATTATGCGAGTCGTGGGAGTAGCTGGTGGCGATGGCGCCGCGCAGCTCACCCCAGCCTTCAAGCAGGGCGATTTGCGGCGTCGCCTGATGGCGGCCGTGGCGGTGCTTGACCCAGATCAGACTGAAGCCGGCGGGCAGCTGGACTATCCCGTCACGAACCTGCACTTCCACTTCGCCCCACTGGGTGAAGCGCGCGCCGCGGATATGGCGCAGGCGGGCAATGCCGTGACGAATGCCCTGGACGCGCAGAATAAAGTCATCGGCGCGGAGGGGGGCGATCTGCAAAGTATCGCGCGGCGGCGTGACGCCCGCGGCGGGCGCGATCGGTGTCAGCAGGTTGCCCGCGCGGGCCAGCAGCTTACCGCCTACGTAGACTTCGCGGGCCACCAGTTTCTCCAGGGAATCAAACACCACCAGATCGGCGCGCCGCCCGGCGGCAATCAGCCCGAGATCGTGGCGCTGCAGGCGAATAGCGGCGTTGAGGGTGGCGAATCGCAGCGCATCGACCGCCGGTAAACCGTGCTCGATCAGCAGGTTAAGCAGGGCGATGATGCCGCCTTTCTCCAGCAGCATATCCGGCGGCACGTCATCGGTGCAGACGGTGATCTGCGAGGAGAGGTGCGGCAGCGTTTTTAACGCCGCGACGATATCCGGCAGCAGATAAGGGTGCGAGCCGCGGATCTCGATCGTCAGCCCGGCGCGCAGTTTTTCCAGCGCGTCGTCCGCCGAGGTCAGTTCGTGATCGGAGGTGACGCCGGCGGCGAGGTAGGCCTGCAGGTCAGCGCCGCTCAGGCCGCGGGCGTGGCCTTCAATCAGTTTGCCGCTGTTGAGACCGGCCTGGACAATCTCCTGCATCCGCTCGCTACCGTGCAGCACGCCGTGCATATCCATCACCTCCGCCACGCCGCGCACTTCCGGCCAGCCGAGCATGGTCTCCATCTCCGCGCCGGCAAAATCGGCGCCGGACATTTCGAGACCCGGCGTGGAGGGGACGCTGGACGGGGCGGCGACCATCACCTGCAGCGGCAGATGGCGGCTGGCGTCCACCGCATAGCGCACGCCAGCGACGCCGAGGACGTTGGCCAGCTCATGCGGATCCCAGAACACCGCGGTGGTGCCCTGGGTGAGGACGATTTCCGCATAGCGCTCCGGCGGCAGGTGCGAGCTTTCGAGGTGCACGTGGGTGTCCATCAGGCCGGGGGACAGGTAGCCACCGGCCAGGGAACGCACTTCATGGGCGTCTTCGCGACTGCCGCGCGGATGGACGCTGGCGATCATCTCGCCGACGATACCGACGTCAGCGGGGCGAATTTCGCCCGTGGCCATATCGACGATCTGCGCATCGATCAGCAGCAGATCAAACGGGGATTCACCGCGCGCGGCCTGCACGGCGCGACGGCGGACTTGAGCATTGCTGGACATAACCACTCCGGCACAAGGATAATGCGGATACTCTAGGGGCACAGCAAACGTTTGCCCAGATGAATAAATTTATCACCCGATAAGCTCGGGTTATTGTGCAGGACCACCGTAGCGAACCCGATGATGAACGAACCCTGGCAGCGGCTGCCCGCGCTCTCTCTTAAACAGCTTCAGTATTTTGTCACCCTGGCCCAGCTGCGCCATTTTACCGATACCGCCAGTCGGCTGGCGATTAGCCAGCCGGCGCTGAGCAGCGCCCTGCGGCAGATTGAAACGGTACTCGGCGGCAAACTGGTCAACCGTACCGCTGCGACGGTCACTCTGACTGAACTGGGGGCGGCGATTTTACCCCACGCCCAGCGGATCCTCAGCGTGGCGCAGGCGGCCTTTTCCGATATGCAGCAGATTGTCGAGGCGGGTGGCGACGGGACGGTGCGTATCGGTCTGGTGCCGTCGGTCAGTTCGCTGCTGTTTCCGCTGCTGCCGCAGACCCTGGCTGAGGCCTTTCCGCGTCTGCGCATTGAATTTCACGATCAGACCAACGATGCGCTTATCCAGGCGCTGCAGCGCGGCGAGATTGATTTCGGCATCGGGGCGATCGACAGCTCACTGCCCGCAGAACTGCTGGTCTATCCGCTACGCGAAGATCCCTTCGTGGCGGTGCTGCACCGCGACGATCCGCTGGCCGCGCAGGCGCATCTGCCGTGGAAACAGCTGGTGGGGCGGGATATTGCTGTGTTCTCGAAGGGCAATATCCAGCGGCTGGTGGCGGCATTAGTGGAGAGCCATCGCCTGACGCTGGCCACCCGCTACCAGGTGGACTATATCGAAACCCTGTATGGTCTGGTGCGCTCGCGCTTAGCGGTGGCGATTCTGCCGGCGCTGTACACCACCCATCTGCAGGACCCGGCGCTCAGGGTCGCCCACCTGCAGCAGCCGGCGCTCGCCCGCACAGTGGCCCTGATGCGCGGCCCGCAGGCGCTGCCCCCGCTTATTGAAGACTGTTTTTCTCTGCTGCAGGCCGCCTTGCGCTAGGGCAGGTGCTTGATCAGCACGTCCAGGTTTAAGTGGTTGATGTACTCCAGCGAGTGTGAGGAGAGGACGCCCAGCAGCCGGTTATGGTGCCCGGCAATAATTAAATCGATCTGCCGCTGCCGAACGCAGGTTTCCACGTCTTCAAACCGGCGGGTGGTCACCAGCGAGAGGGTATCCACCGGCAGGGAGACGGTGCAGGCCAGCTCGTTGAGCAGGGCTTTGGCCTGGATCACCTCCTGCGAGACCTGATCGTCGCGCAGGCTGTCGGAAACATAGTTCAGCGCCCGGTAATCGGTGCTGATGTGGGCGATGGTGATGCGCATGCCGTTCTCTTCTGCCATTCTGGCGGCATGCTGGAGCAGCGGGACGCCGTCCTGACTGCTGTTAATCAGTACCAGCGCATGGTGATAAACGGCCATGGCGTATATCCTCGGTAGGCTAAATAGCGCATGATGTCATTATTTTCCGCCCGCCAGCAGCGGAATGCAATCCCGCCCGGTCGCCTGATGAGCATGATGGCCGCGAAGGTGTCGTATCCAGGGCTAAAGGCTTGTTGTATGAACCGGTGAGTTGCGGTAAATTCCACAACGCTTAACAATTTCACTATTTTGACTCGGGGTGCCCTTCTTCGTTGAAGGCTGAGAAATACCCGTACCACCTGATCTGGATAATGCCAGCGTAGGGAAGTCAGAGACCGCAGGGTCATTGCTTCTACCTCGTCTGGCGGGAGCAAACTATGCCTGAGCTGTTGAATCCCGCGCCTGTCGCGCACCTGCGCCATCTGCTGCGCGCCCATTCCCCCCTTGTGCACTGCATGACCAATGACGTGGTGCAGACCTTTACCGCCAACGTTCTGCTGGCCGTTGGCGCCTCGCCGGCGATGGTGATCGATCCCCGCGAAGCGGCGCAGTTTGCCGCTATCGCCGATGCGCTGTTAATTAACGTCGGTACCCTGACCGAAGATCGCGCCGTGGCGATGCGCGCCGCGGTGGAGCACGCCCGTCAGGCCGGCAAGCCCTGGACGCTGGATCCGGTGGCGGTCGGCGCCCTGACCGTGCGCACGGCCTTTTGTCACGAGCTGCTGGCCTTCCAGCCGGCGGCCATTCGCGGCAATGCCTCTGAAATTCTGGCGCTGGCCGGGATGAGCGCCGGCGGGCGCGGGGTGGATACCACCGATACGGCCGCCGCGGCGCTGCCGGCGGCCCAGGCGCTGGCTCGTCGGCTGGCTACCGTGGTGGCGGTCACTGGCGAGGTGGATTACGTCACCGACGGCGAGCGGGTGCTCAGCGTGGCGGGGGGCAATCCGCTGATGACCCGGGTGGTGGGCACCGGCTGCGCGCTGTCGGCGGTGGTGGCGGCGAGCGCGGCGCTGCCGGGAGACCGGCTGGAAAACGTGGCCGCCGCCTGCGGGCTGATGAAGCAGGCCGGGGAGATCGCCGCCCGTCAGGGAGGCCCAGGCAGCTTTATTCCGGCGTTTCTCGACGCGCTGTATCAGGAGGTGCAGGGATGAAACGCATCAACGCCCTGACCATCGCCGGCACCGATCCCAGCGGCGGGGCCGGTATCCAGGCCGATCTGAAAACCTTCTCCGCGCTGGGGGCCTATGGCTGCTCGGCGATCACCGCCCTGGTAGCGCAGAATACCCGCGGCGTACAGTCGGTCTATCGCATCGAACCGGATTTTGTGGCCGCGCAGCTCGACTCGGTGTTCAGCGATGTGCGTATCGATACCACCAAAATCGGCATGCTGGCGGAGACCGATATTGTGGAAGCCGTGGCCGAGCGGCTGGCGCGCTACCGGGTGGCCAACGTGGTGCTGGATACCGTCATGCTGGCGAAAAGCGGCGATCCGCTGCTGTCGGCCTCGGCGGTGGAGACCCTGCGTCAACGATTGTTGCCGCAGGTGTCATTGATCACCCCGAACCTGCCGGAAGCGGCCGCGCTACTCGATGCCCCCCATGCGCGTAACGAACGAGAAATGCTGGAGCAGGGACGGGCGCTGCTGGCGCTGGGCTGCGGCGCGGTATTGATGAAGGGCGGCCATCTCGACGATGCCGAAAGCCCGGACTGGCTCTTCACCCGCGAAGGGGAACAGCGGTTCACCGCGCCGCGAGTGCAGACCAAAAATACCCACGGCACCGGCTGTACGCTCTCCGCCGCGCTGGCGGCGCTGCGCCCGCGTCACGCGGACTGGGCGGCCACCGTTACCGAGGCGAAGGCCTGGCTGTCGGCGGCTCTGGCGCAGGCCGACTCTCTGGAGGTGGGCCACGGTATCGGGCCGGTGCACCATTTCCACGCCTGGTGGTAAATGGCAGCGCAACGGGACAGCAGAATCTCCTGAAAAAATGGCCCCCCGGCTGGAAAATAGGCTAAGTCGGTACCAGGCTTAACCTGCCCAAAAAAATTGGGTTGGGATAATGCATGCCGGCTTCGGCCGGCCTTACGGGAGATTGCTATGACTGATATTACGCAGTTGCTGGGCAAAGATGCCGAGAGCCTGTTGCAGCACCGTTGTATAACCATTCCGTCCGACCAGCTGTATCTGCCTGGCGCAGATTATGTTGATCGGGTGATGGTGGATAACAACCGACCACCGGCGGTGCTACGCAATATGCAGACCCTGTACAATACCGGACGCCTGGGGGGAACTGGCTACCTTTCCATTCTGCCGGTTGACCAGGGCGTGGAGCACTCGGCGGGCGCCTCCTTTGCCGCCAACCCGCTGTACTTTGATCCGAAAAATATCGTCGAGCTGGCGATCGAAGCCGGCTGTAACTGCGTGGCGTCGACCTACGGCGTGCTGGCCTCGGTGTCGCGCCGCTACGCGCATCGCATCCCTTTCCTGGTGAAGCTCAACCATAACGAAACGCTGAGCTACCCCACCGAATACGACCAGACCCTCTACGCCAGCGTTGAGCAGGCGTTTAATATGGGGGCGGTGGCCGTGGGAGCGACGATCTATTTCGGCTCAGAACAATCGCGTCGTCAGATAGAAGAGATTTCCGCCGCCTTTGAGCGGGCCCATGAGCTGGGCCTGGTCACCGTGCTGTGGGCCTATCTGCGCAATTCGGCGTTCAAGAAAGACGGCGTCGACTATCATGTTTCCGCTGACCTGACCGGTCAGGCCAACCACCTGGCGGCCACCATCGGCGCCGATATCGTTAAGCAAAAGATGGCGGAGAATAACGGCGGCTACAAAGCGGTTAACTTCGGCTATACCGACGATCGGGTATACAGCAAACTGACCAGCGATAACCCCATCGATCTGGTGCGCTACCAGCTGGCCAACTGCTATATGGGCCGCGCCGGGCTGATCAACTCCGGCGGCGCGGCGGGCGGGGAGACCGACCTTGCCGACGCGGTGCGCACGGCGGTGATCAATAAACGCGCCGGCGGCATGGGGCTGATCCTGGGCCGCAAAGCGTTTAAGAAATCGATGGCCGACGGCGTGAAGCTGATCAATGCCGTGCAGGATGTTTATCTGGATGGCAAAGTGACTATCGCATAAGGCAAAAATCCGGGCGGCACCGCCCGGATTGCTCGTTGTTTGTACCAGATGCGGTTTATTAAGACTCTGCCGCGTTGGCGCTAAACGGTTTCGCATGCTGATCGCTGGTAAAGTCAGGCTGTTCAACGCGGATTAACGGGCACAGGAAGAAGGCCAGAATATATAAGGCGGTATAGGCTATTACCACGCCGATAGTGCTGAAATAGGGCAGCAGTACCACGGCAATCGCCGGCGCCAGAAAGTTCGACAGCCCGGCTGACAGGTTATAGACCGAAATGGCCGCGCCTTTATGGTTCGGCTCCAGCGCCGGGAACACCGCCGCCATCGGCACAAACGCGGCGACAAAAATCCCCAGGGCAATAGCCGGTACCAGCGCCATGGCAAAATTATGGCCGAAGTGCTGGGGCAGGTAATAGAACGCCAGGCTGGAAAGCGCCATCCCGATGCAGCCGAACCAGCGGATAACCTTCATCCAGCCCATTTTCTCCGCCATAATCCCCCAGAAAACGTTCGAAAAGATCGTGGTGAAGAAGAATGCCGCCCATACCTGCAGCCATTCCGAGGTGGTAAATCCCAGCTCATCAACAAACATCATCGGCATGATCACCGCAAAACCAAACAGCGACAGGGTGTTGATAATGCGCACAATGCTCGAGAACAGAATGCTGCGGTTGGTATAGAGTAGCGTCGCCGCGCGCCCCAGTTCGGCGAATTTTTCACGAGTGGTCAGGTTCTGCATATGGCGCGGCGTTTCGGTATGACGCATCGACACCAGCGCAATAATGCCGCCGGTGGCGCAAAAGAGCAGCGCCAGCCACAGGGTGCCCATTTCGCCAATGTGGGGAATGGTAAAGCTCGGAATATAGCTGCCGAACACGCCGATACCCACCGAGTAGACCGCCCAGAACCAGCCCAGCGCGGAGCTGGAACTGTCGCTGCGGACGTTGTGGATAATGGCGACGATAAAGGAGTAGAGGAACAGCGGGTAGGCCAGGCCGCGGATGCCATAAAACAGCAGGATCAGCGCATAGTTGGCGCGACCGAGGCCGAAGACGAGGAACAGTACGTGGAACACACACCACAGCACGAAGCCAATCAGCATGGCTTTACGTGGGGTAATGATTTCCGCCACCACGCCGGAGACCCACGCCGACAGGGCGGCAGCCAGACCGTAGAGAGTAAAGGCAAAGGAAGCCTGCGCCGGGGTGAATCCGAGTGCTTTGATGTAGTGCGACAGAAAAGCCAGCTCAAAGCCGTCGCCGGTCATAAACACGGCGATGGCGACATATCCCCAGATGAGGTTGAGCGGTAGACCGTACCACTGTTTGTTATTAACGGACATGTTGACCTCTATTTCAGAGTGCAGATGAGTGTCTCCGCTGCACAGCAGCGGAGCATTATTGTTATAAAATAAGGAGGTATGTTATTCGCGAATCAGCCTGCCGGCCTGTTGTAGCGCCTTATAGGCCGCATACCTGCGCTGATGAAGCGGGCTAAACGCCGTCTCGCTGTGATAGGTGGCATCCACCTGAGTAAACTGCTTCATGGCCTCCGGCAGCGAAGCCGCGACTCTGCCCGCCACCGCGCCGAGGATGGCGGACCCTAACAGCACCGGCTCGCGGCTGGCGGTGCTCACGACGCTAACGCCGCAGGCGTCGGCCAACAGCTGACGCACCAGCGGATGCTGCCCGGCTCCGCCGCTGATGACGATATTTTCACTCTCAATTCCGCAGGCGCGCTGGGCGTCAATGATCTGTCGCAGACCATAGCCAATCCCGCATAGCCCGGCAACGTACAGCGCGGTCAGGTTATCCAGGTCCCGCTCCATCCCCAGCCCGGCAATCAGCGCTTTCGCGTGGGGATCGGCAAGCGGCGCGCGATTACCGAGAAACTCCGGAACGACGTGCAGACCGGCGGCCAGCGTTACCGCTTCAGAAGGCGAAGCAACTTGCGTCAGAACGCGATCCGCCAGCCAGACCGGTAGAGGGACGCCTGCGGCTTTCGCTTGCTCGCGCGCTTCCGCCGCCGCCGGATGGAAGCTCAGCAGCTGGTCGATAGCCGCGCCGGCGGCGCTTTGCCCGCCTTCACTTAGCCAGTAGCCCGGCACCATCGCCGAATAGTAAGGGCCCCAGACGCCCGGGACGAATACCGCTTCCTGAGTGGTGGTCATGGTGCAGGAAGAAGTGCCGAAGACATAGGCCATATTGTTGACCGCGCCGTTAAGCACGCCGACGGTACCGATGCCGCCCGCGTGGGCGTCAATCATCCCCACCGCCACCGGCGTACCGATCGGCAGGCCCATCTCCTCTGCCGCCGTGGCGCAAAGGCCCTCGCCGCAGGGGGTGCCTGGATCGACAATCCGCTGGCCGATGCGGACAAAATCTTCATCCGCCAGCTCTTCGAGGCCAATCTGGCGGAAGTAACCGGCATCCCAGCGTTGTTCATGCGCCAGGTAGGTCCATTTACAGGTCACCGTGCAGACCGAGCGGGCTTCATCGCCGGTTGAGCGCCAGGTGAGGTAATCGGCGAGGTCGAAGAAGTGGCGCGCCTGCTGATAGATGTGCGGGCGATTCTCCTTCAGCCACAAAATTTTCGGCGTTTGCATCTCCGGCGAGATTTTGCCGCCAACGTACCGCAGTACCGGGTGGCCCGTGGCATTGATCTTTTCCGCCTGCCCGGTGGCGCGATGATCCATCCAGACAATAATGTTGCGGTCCGCATCGTCCGAAGGCCCGACCGCCAGCGGCGCATCGTTATCGCCAATCACCACCAGCGAGCAGGTGGCATCGAAGCCGATCCCGGCTATCGACGACGGCGAAACGCCGGCGCTGGCCACCGCCGTTTTAATGCAGTAGCACACCGCCTGCCAGATCTCACGGCTCGACTGCTCGACCTTGTTTCCGGCGCTGCGAAACAGGGTTATTTCCCGGGTCGCGTGGGCGAGGAGCTCGCCCCGCAGATTGAATACCCCGGCGCGCACGCTGCCCGAGCCGACATCCACGCCAATAATGTTTTGCGTATCGTTTTGCATCACATCCTCTCACAGGCTGGCCAGGGTCAGAGATCCACGCTGTTCGGCAGGATCACAATGTCGCGCACGGTGACGTTTTTCGAACGCGTCACCATAAACAGCACCGACTCCGCCACTTCAATCGGCTGCATCAGGCTGCCGTTGGCCAGCGCTTCGTCCATTTTGGCTTTTGGCCAGTCGTCCAGCAGAGCGGTAACCACCGGGCCCGGCAGTACGGCGCCGACGCGCACGCCATACTGCGCCACCTGGCGACGAGTGGTGTGCACAAATGCCTGCACCGCGAATTTCGACGCGGTATAGACAGGCTCCCAGATCACCGGCACCACGCCCGCGATCGAGCTGGTGAAGATAATATCCCCGGATTTTTGCGCGATCAGATGCGGCAGGACGCTGCGCACGCAGCGGAAGGCGGCGTTGATATTGAGGTGCAGCACGCGGTCCCAGACGTCCGGGTCGCCCTCGGCCACCGGCCCGCCGATATAGGCGCCGGCGTTGGCGTGGAAGATATCGAGACGCCCGGTAAGCTGCAAAATGCCCTGCAGTAGGTTATCGACCTGGTCCGCCTGCATCAGGTCGACCTGCAGGGCGAAGGCGTTTTCGCCAAGTTCGGCGACCAGTTTGTTGAGCTTTTCGCCTTCGCGGTCGATCAGTACCACTTTCGCGCCAGCCCCCAGCAGGGTCCTCGCGCACTCGAGGCCGATACCGGACGCCGCGCCGGTGATCGCGGCGACTTTACCGCTGAGGGAAGTATTCATAGAGGAGACAGAGTGGTTCATTTTATAATCCTTTGCCGTGTCTGGTTAAAACTATCGAACGCGAGGGCATCACGTTCGAGGTGATAGACTAAAACTGGTAACATATTGAATATCAGCATCTTAATTCAGGCTTGCTGGCATGTTGAGGCGGTATGCGCGCGTACTTCCTGGCGTGAAAAGGATGCTCAATCGATGAAGCTATGTTGCTCTCGCTTCATCGATTGAGCAAGTGGGGAAATTAACAGCGACATGATTTTGTGACGCAAGTTGGAAAAATGAAGAAGATAACGATTTACGACCTGGCGGAACTTTCCGGCGTTTCGGCGAGCGCGGTGAGCGCTATCCTCAACGGTAACTGGAAAAAGCGCCGCATCAGCGCCAAGCTTGCGGAAAAGGTGACGCGGATTGCCGAGGAGCAGGGCTATGCGATTAACCGTCAGGCCAGCATGCTGCGCAGTAAAAAATCACACGTCATCGGTATGATTATCCCCAAATATGATAACCGCTACTTCGGTTCCATCGCCGAACGCTTTGAGGAGATGGCCCGCGAGCGCGGCCTGCTGCCGATTATCACCTGTACGCGCCGGCGTCCGGAACTGGAGATCGAAGCGGTAAAGGCAATGCTCTCCTGGCAGGTTGACTGGGTGGTCGCGACCGGGGCGACCAATCCGGATAAAATTTCCGCGCTATGCCAGCAGGCGGGCGTGCCAACGGTCAATCTCGACCTGCCGGGCTCTCTCTCGCCGTCGGTGATTTCGGATAACTACGGCGGCGCGAAAGCGTTGACTCATAAGATCCTGGCTAATAGCGCCCGCCGCCGCGGAGAGCTGGCGCCGCTGACCTTTATCGGCGGGCGCAGCAGCGACCATAACACCAGCGAGCGTTTACGCGGCTTCCACGATGCGCATCGCGAGCTGGGGCTTAGCGTGCCGCAGGCGAATATTCTGGCCCCCGGCTATTCGAAAGGCCACGTTGAGGACTGTCTGCAGGAGCGGTTTGGCAGCGCGAAGACGTTGTTGCAGGGGATATTTGTTAACTCGACGATATCCCTGGAAGGGGTTGTGCGCTGGCTGTCGCAGGTGGGTCTGACCGGCAGCGAGCAGCCGCCGATGGGCTGCTTCGACTGGGATCCTTTTGTCTACCTGCTGGGGCACGATATCGACATGGTGCAGCAGGACGTGCCGGCGATGCTGGACGCTGTTTTTTCGATTATTGACGCCGGCGAAGCCAGCCAGCAGCGGATTGAAATTCCCCCGCGACTGATGAGCAGCAGCTGAGTCGCTGTCTGGCTGTTAAACGTTACCGCGTCAGCAGCCAGCGGGCGGTATGCTCATCGGTCACCAGGCCATTGATCCAGCCGCCTTTAAGGGCGGCCAGGATCGCCGGGCGTTTATGTTCTCCACAGGCAGCGGCAATCCGCGGGCAGTGGCTCTGGCGGATATCATAGCTGGTGATCATGCGGTTGATCTCGCTGTCTACCACGTCGCCTTGCGCATCAATAAACCGCCCGAGGATCTCCCCGATGCCGCCGCGGGCGGTCAGCTCATCCATCTGCGCCTGATTGATAAAGCCGTCTTTAAAGATCGGACTTTGCGTGCCCAGCGGACCAATGCCGACAAAAATCACGTCCGCCTCTTGGGCGACGCCGGAGACGCTGCGGAATAAGCGGTTGGTGCACCACATCTCATGCTCCTCCGCGCTCTGGGCGTAGCGCGGCGCCGGCCACTGATAGTACTTGGCCTTAATTTTGCGGGTCAGCAGCAGGGGCACGTCATCGTAATAATTGCACTGCCCGTCGGCGTTCATGGCGCTGATCAGCGCCACGCAGCGGGTATTCAGGCTGTCAAAATCGATGCGCTGCAGCGCTTTTTTCAGGGTCAGGCCCGAGCCCAGACCGATAATTTTCTCTTTATCATCCTGCAGATAGCGAGCCATCAGCTGATAGCAGCCAAATGACACACTGTCGAGGGTGCTTTCTTCGCTAAAGGCGGGGACCACATTGCACTCGATCAAGCGGTATTTTTCCTGCAGCAACTGCGCATAATCGAGGCAGTTCGCTACCGGATGGTGCAGATTAATCGACACAATCCCTTCTTCTTTCGCGGCGGCGATCAGCCGTTGCACCACCGGTCTGGAGGTGCCCAGTAGGCTGGCAATCTCGCTCTGATTCTGGCCGGCGATGTAGTACATCCATGCGGCACGCACCTTCTGATCCAACCGGATATCGTCTTCTTTACTCATGGTTTCCCGCCCTAAGTTGCTGGCCAGGGCACGCAATTGGCCCGGCGAATACCCGCATTCTCGCCGTGGTTGGCATAACTGGCAAGCTTTTGCTCTTTACTGGTCATTTGTAATTTAATTGGGTAATTGATCTTTTGTGATCCATGGCTCTTATTTTGGTCAAATGATCAATTACAGTGGCGCCATCAACTCAAGGAGAGCAGAACATGAACAATCAATTCACATGGCTTCATATCGGTCTGGGTTCTTTTCATCGCGCGCATCAGGCGTGGTATCTGCATCGTCTGATTGCTTCCGGGGATAATCGCTGGCGCATCGCGGCGGGGAATATTCGCAACGACGCCGAGCAGGTGGTCCAGGCGCTGGCGGCGCAGGGAGGACGTTACGTCCTCGAGACCGTCAGCCCGGAAGGGGAGCGCGAATATGAAGAGATCACCTCAATCCAGAAACTGCTGCCGTGGCAGGCCGGGCTACAGCCGCTGATTAACGAAGGGGCAAACCCGCAGACCAAAGTTATCGCCTTTACCGTGACGGAAGGGGGGTACTACCTGAACACTCGCCATCGGCTGGAAACCAGCAACCCCGATCTGCAGGCCGACCTGCAAGGCGAGTGCAAAACCATTTACGGCACCCTCGCGCGGATCCTGGAAAAGCGCATGGCCGACAACGCCGGGCCGCTGACCCTGCTCAACTGCGATAACGTGCGTCATAACGGCGAGCGTTTCCACGACGGTATGGTCGAGTTCCTGCAGCTCACCGGCAAACAGGCGGTGATTGACTGGATGGCGGCCAATACCACCTGTCCGAACACCATGGTGGACCGCATCACCCCGCGTCCGGCGGCCGATCTGCCGGCCCGCATCAAAGCGCAAACCGGAATTGATGACAAAGCGCCGGTGATGGGGGAGACCTTTATCCAGTGGGTAGTGGAGAACAACTTCCGCGATGTCCGCCCGAATCTGGAGGCAGTCGGCGTGGAGATGGTGGAGTCGGTCATCCCGTATGAAGAGGCGAAAATCCGTATTTTGAACTCGTCGCACAGCTGCATTGCCTGGGCGGGAACCTTAATCGGCCAGCAGTATATTCATGAAAGCACGCTGACCGATGTTATCTACGCCATTGCCGACCGCTACGTTACGGAGGACGTTATTCCGTGTCTCGGCGACAACGGCATTGATCTGCCGACCTACCGGGATGTGGTGCTTAAGCGCTTTACCAACCCCTATATCCAGGACACCAACCAGCGCGTCGCCGCCGACGGCTTCTCGAAAATTCCGGCGATGATCGCGCCAACCTTGCAGGAGTGCTACCAGCGCGGCGTCCGCCCGGAAGCGACCGCCATGCTGCCGGCGCTGTTCTTCGTCTTTATGGAGCAGTGGCACAAGGGAACTCTGCCGTATCAGTACCAGGACGGCATCCTGGATGCGCAGGCGGTGCATGAGATGTTCGAGGCTCAGGATCCGGTGGCTGTCTACGCGCGCGATAAAGCCCTGTTTGGTGATCTCGCCAACAACGCGGATTTCCTGGCGCTGATGCGCGAGAAAGTCGCCGCCGTTTACACGCTGATTAACTAAGAGGTGGCTATGTATCTGGGTATCGATCTCGGCACATCGGAAGTCAAAGCGTTGGTCATTGATGAGAACCATGAGGTTATCGCCAGCCATAGCGCGCCGCTGAGTATTCAGCGGCCTCATCCGCACTGGTCAGAACAAGCGCCGGAGCTATGGTGGGAGGCGACGGAGTACCTGATGGCCACGCTACGGGAAAAATGCGCGCAGCATTGGCCGGCTATTAAGGCGATTGGCCTCTCCGGGCAGATGCACGGCGCGGTGTTGCTGGATGCAGAGGGGAAGGCGATCCGTCCGGCCATTCTGTGGAACGACACCCGCTGCGCCGCAGAGTGCGCCGAGCTGGAGGCGATGGCGCCGGAGCTGCATCAGGTGGCGGGCAACCTGGCGATGCCGGGCTTTACCGCGCCGAAGCTGTTGTGGGTGCGCCGTCATGAGCCGCAGCACTTTCAGCGCACCGCCACGGTGCTGTTGCCCAAGGATTATCTGCGCTACCGGATGACCGGGAAGAAAGTCTCCGATATGTCGGACGCCGCCGGGACGCTGTGGCTGGACGTGGCGAAGCGCGACTGGTCCGACGCTCTGCTGGACAAGTGCGGCTTGTCACGCAGCCAAATGCCGAAGCTGGTCGAAGGCTGCGAGGTTTCCGCCACCCTTGACCCGCAGGTGGCTGCGCGCTGGGGGCTGAACGCCTCGGTGATGGTGGCCGGGGGCGGGGGGGATAACGCGGTCAGCGCCATTGGCGTCGGCGCGGTCTCGCCGGGAGATGCGTTTATTTCGCTCGGCACCTCCGGGGTGCTGTTTGTGGTGACCGACGCCTATCGTCCGGCGCCGCAGTCGGCGGTACATGCGTTTTGTCACGTGCTGCCGAACCTGTGGCACCAGATGAGCGTCATGCTGAGCGCCGCCAGCTGTTTGCAGTGGTTCTGCCGTCTGACCGGCACCACGGAGGTGGCGCTGCTGGCGGAGATTGCCGAGCTAAGCGAGGAGGATAAAGCCAACGCGCCGTTCTTCCTGCCCTATCTCTCCGGGGAACGAACCCCGCATAACGATCCTGACGCCCGCGGCATCTTCTGGGGCATGACCCACGCCAGCCTGCGCGCGCAGCTCGGCTACGCGGTGCTGGAGGGGGTGAGCTTTGGGATCAACGACGGCCTGCAGGCATTGAAAGAGAGCGGGACGCCGATCGCGCAGTGCTCGCTGGTGGGCGGGGGCGCCCGCAGCCCGTTCTGGGCCCAGCTGCTGGCCGATATTCTCGCTATGCCGGTGGTGACCCACAAAGGCGGAGAGACCGGCGGCGCGCTGGGCGCGGCGCGGCTGGCCTGCCTGGCGGCGGGCAAACCCATTGCCGCGGTGTGTGAAAAACCGGAAGTCTGGCAGACCTGGCGTGCGGATCCCATTCGCCACCACACCCTGATGCAACGCTACGCGCAGTTTAAGGCCCTGTATTTAAACGATCTTAAATATCGGCAGCACTGATTTTCATCATAACCGCCGCTTCGTTGCACGTCGCGGAGCGGCCACCCTGTACCCTGAAAACGAGGTCATTATGTCTATCAATAATAAACAGTGGCTCGGTTTACCCCTGAACCTGCTCTGGGGATACATCGCCATTGCCGTATTTATGACCGGCGACGGTTTTGAATTAGCCTTTCTGTCGCACTATATCAAAGCGCTCGGCTTCTCTCCGGCGGAGGCCTCCTTTGCCTTTACCCTCTACGGCCTGGCCGCCGCGCTGTCGGCGTGGATTTCCGGGGTGGTGGCGGAAATTATCACCCCGCTGAAAACGATGATGATTGGCTTCGTGCTGTGGTGCGTATTCCACGTGCTGTTCCTCGTTTTCGGCCTCGGTCACGCCAACTATGCGCTGATCCTGCTTTTCTACGGCATCCGCGGCTTCGCCTATCCGCTGTTCCTCTACTCGTTTATCGTGGCGATTGTCCATAACGTCAAAAGCGACAACGCCAGCTCGGCCATCGGCTGGTTCTGGGCGGTGTATTCCATCGGCATCGGGGTCTTCGGCAGCTATATTCCGAGCTTTACCATTCCGCACATTGGCGAAATGGGCACCCTGTGGCTGGCGCTGGCCTTCTGCCTTACCGGGGGCGTGATTGCCCTGGTTTCCCTGCGCCATATTCAAACGCCGCAGCATATGCAGAATCTCACCACCCGTGAGAAGTTTTCCGAGCTGGGACGCGCCGCGACGCTGCTCTATACCAACCGCAATATTCTGCTGTCGAGCATGGTGAGGATTATCAATACCCTCTCGCTGTTCGGCTTTGCGGTCATTATGCCGATGATGTTTGTCGATGAGCTGGGCTTCAGCACTTCAGAATGGCTCCAGGTATGGGCAGTCTTCTTCTTCACCACCATTTTCTCTAACGTGCTGTGGGGGATCCTCGGGGAAAAACTGGGCTGGATGAAGGTGGTGCGCTGGTTCGGCTGCATCGGGATGGCGCTCTCCAGCCTGGCGTTTTACTACATTCCTCAGCACTTTGGCCATAGCTTTGCGATGGCGCTGATCCCCGCCATCGCCCTCGGGATCTTTGTCGCCGCCTTCGTGCCGCTGGCGGCCGTGTTCCCGGCGCTGGAGCCGAAGCATAAAGGCGCGGCCATTTCGGTCTATAACCTGTCGGCGGGGATGTCGAACTTTCTCGCGCCGGCGATTGCCGTGGTGCTGCTGCCGTTCTTCAGCACCATCGGGGTGGTGATCGCCTATACCGCATTGTACGTGGTGGCCTTTTTCCTCTGCGCCTTTATCCGCGTGGAGCAGCCGGGGTTCTCCCACAAGGAAGCAACCGCCCGCGAGCAGGTTGAATACTCGTAGGTACTGCGGCTGGCATGCGCTTCATGCCAGCCTTAATGAGGTGAACGAATGAGTATGCAGGCGGTTATTTTTGACATGGATGGCGTGATTATTGATTCCGAGGCGCTGTGGCGTCAGGCGCAGATTGACGCCCTCGCGCAGTGGGGGGCAACGGCGAGCGTTGCTGAATGTGAAACCCTGACCAAGGGCAAGCGCCTCGACGACATTGCCGGCACCTGGTGCCGCTATTTTCAGCTTGATCTCGCTCCGCAGCGGCTTGAAGACGCCATCCTGCAGCGCATCACCCGCCTGATTGCCGCGAAAGGCGAACCGATGCGCGGGGTGCAGGAGGCGTTACGCTATTTTCGCGAAGCGGGTTATAAGATTGCGCTCGCCACGTCATCATCTCGTCAGGTTATTGCCGCTGTGCTGAACAAGCTTTCGCTCTGGCACTTTTTTGACGCGATCTCCAGCGCGGATGATGAACCACGCGGCAAACCGCACCCGGCGGTGTACCTCACGACGCTGCGGAAGCTCAATCTCAACGCCAGCCAGTGTCTGGTGATTGAGGATAGCTTTACCGGCTTTTGCGCGGCCCAGTCGGCGGGGATTGCCACGATAGTGATTGCAGAAGATAGCCAGCACGCGCGTTTTCAGGCCGCCGCTGGCCGCTATCAAACCTTACCTGAACTGCTGGAAGCGCTTAGCGCGGAGCCAGCGGCGGCGGTATAAGTCAGCCATTTGTGGGCGCAGACATTCCCGGGATGTAGCTGGTCGGTTAATCTCTTTTCTGCGCTCACGCCCTTTTTTCTCCTGGTCGATCTGCCTCACATTTCGCTCATCTTTTGTGAAAACAGTCACGTCTTGTTGTGCCAATGCCCAAATTTATGGCCTTGCTTAGCGGTGTTTGTCCGAGGCACTACTACGAAGTTGTGCTTAGATTATATATTGAAACATATTTTCAATAATGTGAAACCGCTTTGCCGATCTGCTTATGTCGATCGGTTTTGGCCGTGATAAGGACCGAGCATGAAAATTGAATCTGTGAATGTCACCGTTTTCCAATATCCCACTCGTCGGGTTTCCGACAGCGCCGGGCACTCCCATCCGGGGGTTGAAAGCATGGCCAAAATGGCGATGCTGACCATCACCGCTGATGATGGGGCGCAGGGCTTTTCGTTTGCGCCTCCGGAAGTCGTGCGCCCGTTCGTGGTGAATACTTTTTTTCGCAAAGTGCTGGTGGGACAGGACCCGTTTAACCGTGAGCGTATCTGGCAGGATCTTAACCACTGGCAGCGCGGCAGCGCACATCAGCTAACGGAGCGCGCGCTGTCGTTTGTTGAACAGGCGCTGTGGGACCTGATCGGCCGCAGCCTTAAGATGCCGGTTTATAAGCTGCTCGGCGGCTATCGCGACACTGTCCCGGCTTACGGTAGCACCATGTGCGGCGACGATCTGCCGGGCGGCCTGTCGACCCCGGAAGAGTATGCCGCTTTTGCTGAGAAGCTGGTCGCCCGCGGCTACAAGGCCATCAAGCTGCACACCTGGATGCCGCCAATCTCTTTTGCGCCCAATCCCAAAATGGACATTAAAGCCTGCGCGGCGGTGCGCGAAGCCGTAGGGCCGGATATTGACCTGATGATTGATGGCTATCACTGGTACAGCCGCGCCGAGGCGCTGTGGATCGGCAAAGAGCTGGAAAAACTCAATTTCGCCTGGTTTGAAGAGCCGATGGAGGAGGATTCGATGTCTTCCTATGCGTGGCTGGCGGAAAACCTGTCGATTCCCATCGTCGGGCCGGAGAGCTTCGGCGGCAAGCACCACATGCGCGCCGAATGGGTGAAAGCCGGGGCCTGCGACATTCTGCGCGCCGGCGCTAACGGCGTGGGGGGGATTACACCGACCATGAAGGTGGCGGCGCTGGCGGAATCTTTCGGCATGGATTGCGAAGTCCACGGCAACGGAGCGGCAAGCCTGGCGGTGGTGGGCGCGATCCGCAACTGCCGCTGGTACGAGCGCGGCCTGCTGCATCCGTTCCTCGACTACGATGAACCGGCGGCCTATCTCAACAGCATTGTCGACCCGATGGATGACCAGGGATTTGTGCATTTGTCACAACGTCCGGGTCTCGGTGAAGACATTAATTTTGCGTATATCGAAGCCAATACCGTTAGCCACGACTGATTTAAAAAAATAAATACCCGATGGCGCTGCGCTTATCGAGCCTGCGGCCCGGTAGACCGGATAAGCCGAAAATGCCGCCATCCGGCAACATGTACCCTACAGTATAGGCAAACAGAGATATGAAAAAAACCTCCTTACTGGGAGCGTGTATTCTCGCGCTCGCCATGTCGATGGGGAGCGGGGAGGCGGTGGCGAAAACGCCGCCCGACCAGCTGATCATCGGCATGAATATGAATAACCTGCTCACCCTTGACCCGGCGGCGATGACCGGTAACGAAGTGGTGGGGATCGTGGTCAACCTCTACGACTCGCTGGTGGAGCTTGACCCTGAGCAGCTCACCACCGTCAGGCCCGCGCTGGCGAAATCCTGGGATATCAGCCCCGACGGCAAAACCCTGACCTTTCATCTGCGCGATGACGTTAAGTTTCACTCCGGCAACCCGCTGACCGCCGCCGACGTCGTGTGGTCAATGCGGCGCATCCTGCACCTCAACCTGGCCCAGGCCTCAGTATGGAAATCCTATGGCTTCAGTAAGAAAAATATCGACAGCCAGGTCAGCGCGCCGGACCGCTTCACGGTGCAAATCGTATTACCCAAAGATAACGATCCGCAGCTGGTGATTTACTCGCTGGCGGCGCTGGGCAACCTCGGAGTGCTGGACAGTAAAACGGTGCAAAGCCATCAGCAGGATAACGACTGGGGTAACCGCTGGCTAACCACCCATGAAGCCGGTTCCGGGCCGTTTATCCTCGAAACCTGGCAGGCGAAAGATGTGCTGCGCATGAAGCGCAACCCTGACTACTGGCGCGGCGAGGCGAAAATGAGCCGCGTGGTACTGCGTCATTTCCAGGAGTCGCAAACTCTGCGCCTGATGATCGAAAAAGGCGACCTTGATATTGCCAACAATATGGCGGTTTCCGATATCAACGCCCTGCGCAGCGACCCGCAGCTGACCGTCGATGCGGTGCAGCGCGGCACCATGTACTACGTGGCGATGAGCATGAAAGAGGCGCACTTCGCCAATCCGAAAGTGCGCGAGGCGGTGCGCTATCTGATTGATTACCAGGGTATCAATAAAGCGCTGATGCCGGGCTACGGCGTGCTGCACCAGCGGCCTATCAAAGCGGGAATGCCGTCCACGCTACCCGATCCCGGCTACAGGCTGGACGTGGCGCGGGCGAAAAAGCTGCTGGCGGAAGCGGGATATCCCAACGGCTTTGATACCACGCTGCGGGTACTCTCCGATCAGCCATTTCTTAACATCGCTATCGCCGTGCAGTCGACGCTGATGCAGGCGGGGATTAACGCCAAAATCATCACCGGCACTGGTAACCAGATCTACGGCGCAATGCGCGAGCGTAAATTTGACCTGCTGGTAGGTCGCGGCGGCAGCGGGATGGAGCCGCATCCGCACTCCAGCCTGCGCGCGCTGGTCTATAACCCGGACAACAGCGATAAGGCGCGCCTGACCAACTTCCAGGGCTGGCGTACCGGTTTTTACGACCCGCAACTGAATACGATGATTGACCAGGCCCTGCTGGAACGCGATCCGCAAAAACAGGTGGCTGACTACCAGGCCATCCAGACACGCTACGACCAGCTGGTTCCGGCTTTAATTCCGGTTTCGCAGATGGTTGATTCGGTCGTCGTGCGCAACGAGGTACGGGAGTATCAGCCGCACCCCTCCGCCACCACTTTTCTGCGTGACGTCTATAAAGTCCGCGAAGGAGAGAAAGGATGAGTACCGCAATCCTTGCGCCCGGCTCACGCGGCCGGCGCTTATCAAAACGGCTACTGCAGGTGGTGATTACACTGTTCGGCCTGCTGCTGCTGACCTTTACCATTGGCCGCGTCATGCCCATCGACCCGGTGCTGGCGATTGTCGGCCCGGATGCTGACCAGAGTACCTATCAGCAGGTTTACCAGCAGCTGGGGTTTGATAAATCGCTGACCACCCAGTTTGGCATCTATTTCGTCAACCTGTTGCACGGCGATCTGGGCAACGCGCTGCTGACCGGGAAACCGGTGGTGGACGATATTATCCGCGTCTTCCCGGCCACCATGGAGCTGGCAACGATGGCGATTATTGTCGGCGCGGGTCTTGGTATTCCGCTGGGCGTGTTGGCGGCAGCGCGGCGCAATAGCGTCTCCGATTATGTGGTACGCATTATCAGCCTGGCGGGCTACTCGACGCCGATCTTTTGGGTCGGGATGATGGGGCTGCTGGTGTTCTATGCCTGGCTTGGCTGGGTAGGCGGCGCCGGGAGGGTAGACCTCGGGCTGGATGGTATGGTGCCGCGCCGCACCGGGCTGATGACCGTTGATGCGCTGCTGGCCGGCAACGGCCAGGTGTTCTGGAACGCCATTAATCATCTGATTCTTCCCGCCTCGCTGCTGGGTTTTCACTCGCTGGCTTATATCAGCCGTATGACCCGCAGCTTTATGTTAGCCCAGCTGTCGCAGGAGTTCATTATTACCGCCCGGGTGAAAGGGCTGACCGAGCGCCAGGTTATCTGGAACCATGCGTTTCGTAACATCCTCGTGCAACTGCTGACGGTGGTGGCGCTGGCCTACGGCGCGCTGCTGGAAGGCGCGGTGCTGATTGAAACCGTCTTCTCATGGCCGGGGTTTGGCTCCTACCTTACCGGAAGCTTGCTGCTGGGCGATATGAATGCGGTGATGGGCTGCGTGCTGCTGGTGGGGGTGATCTTCGTGATGCTCAACCTGCTCTCCGACATGCTGTATCAATTCTTTGACCCGAGGACAAAATCATGACCGTTTCTCTGGATTCGCCGCTTTCGGGTGGTGCGGGCGAAGGCCGTCAGCGGCTGCAACGCGCGGCGGCGCGGGCCGTCGGGTTTATCGGCAAAATGGCGCGCAATCCGCTCACGGCCATCGGCGGAGGAATTATCTTTATGCTGCTGGTGGTGGCGATTTTCGCGCCGCTGATTGCGCCTTATAACCCGCTGGTACAGGACCTGAATAGTGCGCTGGTCGCGCCGAATGCGCAGCACTGGTTCGGCACCGATGAGTTTGGCCGGGATATCTTTAGTCGCCTGGTGTACGGCTCCCGCATCACGCTCTATATCGTGCTGCTGGTCTCGGTGACTGTCGGTCCGCTCGGGCTGCTGCTGGGCGTCAGCGCCGGCTATTTCGGCGGTAAAGTCGATATGGTGCTGATGCGCGTCACCGATATTTTCATCTCCTTCCCGAGTCTGGTCCTGGCGCTGGCGTTTGTCGCCGCTTTAGGACCGGGGCTGGAGCACGTGGTTATCGCCATCACGCTGACCGCCTGGCCGCCGATTGCCCGTCTGGCGCGCGCCGAAACGCTCTCTCTGCGCCAGGCTGATTTTATTTCCGCCGTGCGTCTGCAGGGCGCTTCATCGGCCCGCGTCCTCTGGCGCCATATCGTGCCGCTGTGTCTGCCCTCGGTCATTATCCGTATCACCATGAATATGGCCGGGATCATTCTGACCGCGGCCGGCCTCGGCTTTCTCGGCCTCGGCGCGCAGCCGCCAGAGCCGGAGTGGGGAGCGATGATCTCCAGCGGGCGCACTTATATGATGGAGTGCTGGTGGGTCGTAACCATTCCGGGGCTGGCGATTTTGATCAATAGCTTAGCGTTCAACTTCTTAGGAGATGGCCTACGTGACATCCTCGATCCCCGTAGTGAATAATGCACCGCTGCTCGACGTGCGCGATTTGTGCGTCGACTTTGTTAACGGTAGCGCGGTGACCCACGCCGTGCGCGGCGTTTCCTTCCAGCTGGGGCATGAGAAGCTGGCCATTGTCGGCGAGTCCGGTTCGGGTAAGTCCACCGTTGGGCGCGCGCTGCTGCAGCTGCATCCGAAAAAGGCCCGCGTCAGCGCCAGCCGGATGCAGTTTGCCGACCTCGATCTGCAGCATCTTAGCGAAGCGCAGATGCGCGGCGTACGCGGCAAACGTATCTCGATGATTATGCAGGATCCGAAATATTCGCTGAATCCGGTGGTCTGCGTGGGTAAGCAAATCGCCGAGGCCTGGCTTACTCATCATCCCGGGCGTAAAGATGAGGCGAAAGCCAGGGCGCTGGAGATGCTGGAGGTGGTGCGTATTCGCCAGCCGGAGCGCGTTTATCAGCTTTATCCGCATGAAATATCCGGCGGACAGGGGCAGCGCATCATGATCGCCATGATGCTGATTACCGACCCGGAGCTGATCATTGCCGATGAGCCCACCTCCGCGCTGGACGTGTCGGTGCGCCTGCAGGTGCTGGGCCTGCTGGATGACCTGGTTCAGTCGCGCGGGTTGGGGCTGATTTTTATCAGCCACGATATCAACCTGGTGCGCAGCTTCTGCGACCGGGTGCTGGTGATGTACGCCGGACGGGTAGTGGAGTCCATCGCCGCTAAAGATCTCGATCACGCCCGTCACCCCTACACTCAGGGATTGATTAACTCGCTGCCGGATATGCAGCATCGTCGCCCGATACTGCCGGTGCTGCAGCGTCAGGCCAGCTGGTTAACGGATTAAGGAGCGGATAATGATTGAAGTTCAACATCTCAACCTCGCGTTTGGCGAGGGGGAGAAGCGTAACCAGGTGCTGTATGACGTCAGTTTCCACGTTAAGCCCGGCGAGATCTACGGTCTGGTAGGAGAGTCCGGTTCCGGTAAAACGACGGTGCTCAAGTGCCTGGCGGGGCTGTTTACCCACTGGCAGGGGGAACTGACCATCGATGCTCAGCCCTTAGGGCATGAAATTAGCCGCGAGCGCTGCCGTCAGGTGCAGATGGTATTTCAGGACCCCTACGGATCGCTGCATCCCCGTCACACCATTGGCGATATCCTCGAAGAGCCGCTGCAGATCCATCGTATCAACGACCGCGACCGGCGGATCAATGTGCTGCTGGATAAAGTTGGCCTCAACCGCGCCTTTCGCGAGCGCTATCCGCATCAGCTCTCCGGCGGGCAGCGGCAGCGCGTGGCGATAGCCAGAGCGCTGATTCTTGAGCCTCAGGTGCTGCTGCTGGATGAGCCGACGTCGGCGCTGGATGTGTCGGTGCAGGCTGAGATCCTTAACCTGCTGGCAGAATTGCAGCGGGAGGCTAAGCTCACTTACCTGATGGTCACCCACGATCTTGGGGTTATTGCCCACTTATGCCAGAAAGTGGCGGTGATGCAGTACGGGAAGATCCTCGAAACCCTGACGGTCGATGCGCTGGTCAGCGGCCAGGCGCAGACGGCCTATACGCAGATGCTGGTTAACGCCAGTCGGCAATATACGCGCGAAATGGCGCGCGAGGTGGCGGAATACTAAGCTTTATGGCGCATTGTCTCACGGCAGATGCGCCCATTTTAATAGGTAACTATTTGATGTTATAGGTTTTTTGTGGTTGTGGGTATCGTCTATTAATGTAAGCGCGTTGTTTGGAACGATATCCTGCCCAGGTTTTTCCTGCAGCCGCAGGTGCCGTTTTACCTTAACATTCAGAGGCTCAATCAACGAACCCGGCTGCTGTATACCAGCCGGGCGCCGTCTTTGCTTTGCGAAGCCTGATCAGCGTAGCAGCGGGCAGTCGGGCGGCAGCCGGCAGCGCAGGGCCGCCGGTAACAGCTCCATACGGAAGGTTTTGCCGCTGAGCGGCTCGCCGTCGAGGTTAAAGGTCATCTCATGGGGCGCGGTTATTTCAAACCACGAGGAGACACCGTCAACAATATTCGGCGAGTTTTCCGGATTCGCCAGGGTGCTGAACAGGGCAGGGATCAGCTCTTCGCCGGTGAAAATGCGCAGATGCAGCAGACCATCGTTAATCAACGCCTCCGGACACAGCTGCTGGCCGCCGCCGGCCTGGCGACCGTTGCCGATGCCGATGACCAGCGCATCGCCCTGCCAGTGAAAGTTCTCCCCGCGGATCTCGCAGCGGTCCGGCTTCAGGGTATCCATGCGCATCAGACCGTGGATTAAATAAGAGACACCGCCGAGCGCGGCCTTGAGTTTTTCCGGCGTTTCGGTGGTGATCCGGGTGCCGAACCCGCCGGTCGCCATATTAATAAAGCCGGTTTTATCATTCACCCTGGCGATATCTATCGGCACATCGCGGCCGACGATCGCCAGCTTGAGGGCGCTGGCCAGATCCTGCGGAATACCGACGCTGGTGGCAAAGTCGTTAGCCGTGCCCAGCGGTAAAATCCCCAGCGCCATCTTGCCGCCGCGCTCCACCAGCGCGGTCGCCACTTCATTAATGGTGCCATCGCCACCGCCGGCGATCACCGTTTCAACGTTCAGCTGCAGGGCTTCATCGATAAACCGAGCGGCATCGCCCTTTTCCCAGGTCACGCGGACGTGAATATCAATCCCTTCATCGCGTAACAGGTTAACCGCTTCGCGTAGCTGCGGTTCATTGGCACCTTTGCCGTTAAGGATCAGTAAGCTGGCAGGAAACGTAGACATCATCAAGGGAACCTTTATTGCTCAATGTTGCATAAAGTGTACCGCATGACGAAAGCGAAGACCGGAGGAGAGGCAAAAAAATAAGCCCGCGTAAGGGAGATTACGCAGGCTAAGGAGGTGGTTCCTGGTACAACTAGCATTTATGGGTTATGTTTTTCAGCGAAATGGATGATACCTGTTTCGATCGAAACGGTATGTGATCCGATTCTAATATCCTTACATCGTGAAAAAATAACGCAAATTAACTAGTTACCGTGCGGATTTCTGGTTGTTTGACCAGTAAAGTTGCGCATCAGCAGGGCATACTGCAGGGGCAGGTCGTCCGGCACAGGCAACCAGACGGTATAGCCATCGCCCGGGGCCACCGGCATGGTTTCGCCTTTGCCATTCTCCATATGCTCAAGGGTGAAGTTGACGTTACCCTGCGGGGTCATCAGCTCAAGGCTGTCGCCGACGCTGAACTTATTTTTGACCGCCACGGCCGCCAGCGGGCCGTTACGCTCTCCGATGAATTCGCCGACAAACTGCTGGCGCTCGGAGACGGAGTAGCCGTACTCGTAGTTCTGATAATCGTCATGGGTATGGCGGCGCAGGAAGCCTTCGGTGTACCCGCGGTGGGCCAGCCCCTCCAGGGTCTCCAGCAGGCTGGTATCGAACGGTTTGCCGGCGGCGGCATCGTCGATCGCCTTGCGGTAAACCTGAGCGGTGCGCGCGCAGTAGTAGAAGGATTTGGTGCGGCCTTCGATCTTCAGCGAGTGAACGCCCATCTGGGTCAGACGCTCAACGTGGGCGATAGCCCGCAGATCTTTCGAGTTCATGATGTAGGTGCCGTGCTCGTCCTCAAAGGCGGTCATGTACTCGCCCGGACGTTTGGCTTCCTCAATCATAAAGACTTTATCGGTCGGCGCGCCGATGCCGAGGGTGGGCTCCACGGTCTGCACCGGGATCGGCTCATATTTGTGGACGATGTTGCCGACGTCGTCCTCTTTGCCTTCCGCCACGTTGTATTCCCAGCGGCAGGCGTTGGTGCAGGTCCCCTGGTTCGGGTCGCGCTTGTTGATATACCCGGAGAGCAGGCAGCGGCCGGAGTAGGCCATGCACAGCGCGCCGTGGACGAAAATCTCGATCTCCATCTCCGGCACCTGGCGGCGAATCTCTTCGATTTCATCCAGCGACAGTTCACGCGACAGGATCACGCGGGTGAGCCCCATCTGCTGCCAGAATTTGACCGTCGCCCAGTTGACGGCGTTGGCCTGCACTGAAAGATGGATCGGCATCTCCGGGAAGTGTTCCCGCACCAGCATGATTAAACCCGGATCGGACATGATCAGCGCGTCCGGACCCATCTCCACCACCGGCTTCAGATCGCGAATAAACGTTTTCAGCTTGGCGTTATGCGGGGCGATGTTGACCACCACATAGAATTTTTTACCCAGCGCGTGGGCTTCATTGATGCCGAGCTGCAGATTTTCGTGATTGAATTCGTTGTTACGCACGCGCAGCGAGTAGCGCGGCTGGCCGGCATAAACGGCATCGGCGCCATAGGCGAAAGCGTAACGCATATTCTTCAGCGTTCCCGCCGGGGAGAGGAGTTCTGGTTTAAACATGGTGTTCTCGTTCTGATGACAGGTCAGATTCGCCGCACCTGGTGCGGCGAGTTGGGGAGTGTCCCCACATTAAGGGCGGGCATTGTAGCGCCGCGGCGAAGGGGAGTAAATATCAGATAGGTATCTTTCAGTATGGCTAATTTGTTTGCCATTTTGAACCTGGGCAGTACTCACACTGACAGCGTTAATAACGCCTGGTGGGATAGGCTCTAGGGAGTTCCCCGGGTTGCGGCGTAAACGCCTTACCCGGGCTACGGATTGCAGATGGCGGTGAACGTGTAGCCCGGCGAAGCGCAGCGCGAGCCGGGAAAAGGCTAACTACGCCAGCCGGCAGGCGTCCGCTTCCCAGCGGTAGCCAACGCCATACACCGCGCGGATAAACGACTGCTCGGCGTCCAGCGCCTCCAGCTTGCGCCGCAGGTTCTTGATGTGGCTGTCGATGGTGCGATCAGTGACTACCCGATAATCGTCATACAGATGGTTGAGTAGCTGTTCGCGGGAGAACACTTTGCCCGGCTCCTGGGAGAGGGTTTTCAGCAGCCGGAACTCGGCGGGAGTGAGGTCCAGCAGCTTGTCGCGCCAGGAGGCCTGAAAACGACCTTCGTCGACAATCAGCGGGCTCTGGGCGTCCAGCGCCTGCAGATCGCGCTGCGGCTTGCAGCGGCGGAGGATGGTTTTTACCCGGGCGACCACTTCCCGGGGGCTGTAGGGCTTGCAGATATAGTCGTCGGCGCCTATTTCCAGCCCCAGCAAACGGTCGATCTCTTCGATTTTCGCCGTCACCATCACCACCGGAACATCGGAGAAGCGGCGAATTTCCCGGCACAGCGTCAGACCGTCGGTACCGGGCAGCATCAGATCCAGCAGGATCAGGTGCGGCGGCGTCTGGCGGACGTAGGGCAGGACCTTGTCGCCGTGGTTAATCAAGGCAGGCGCATAGCCGGCGGCCTGCAGATAATCAATCAGCAGCTGGCCGAGCTTCGGTTCATCTTCCACGATAAGGATGCGTGGGGTGTTTTCATCTACAGGCAATTCAGTCATACGTCTCTCGGTAAATCATGTTCCAGAGGTAACTCAACTTTAATGCTAACCCCGCCAAAAGGCGAATGGTCGGCACGCAGGGTGCCGCTGTGGGCCGCTACGATATTGAGGCAAATCGCCAGCCCGAGGCCGGAGCCGCCGCTGGCGCGGTTGCGCGATCCTTCCGCCCGGTAAAAGCGTTCGCACAGGCGGGCCAGCTGCTCATCGCTGACGCCGGGGGCGCTGTCGGCGAAGTCAATCACCAGCATCCGGCCGCTGCGGCGGGCGGAGATGTGCAGGCTGCCGCCGCTGTCGGTATAGCGCAGGCTGTTCTCCAGCAGATTGTTGAAGAGCTGCATCAGGCGGTCGCGGTCGCCGAAGATCATCGCCTGCTCCGGGAACGACACCTGAATGCTTAGCTGCCGGCTGGCGAAGCGCTCGCGAAAAGCGCCCGCCGCCACTTCCAGCAGGGTGATAATATCCAGCGAGGTTTTCTGGTAGGCCAGCGCCCCCTCGTCGGACATCGACAGCTGATGGAGGTCGTCCACCAGCTTGGTGAGAGTAGCCACCTCGGCCTGCAGAGAAGGAATCGACTCGGGGGTAAAGCGCCGGACCCCGTCCTGAATCGCCTCCAGCTCGCCGCGCAGCACCGCCAGCGGGGTGCGCAGCTCATGGGAGATATCGGCCATCAGATCGCGACGCATCTGCTGGTTGCGCTCCAGGGTGCTGGCGAGCTGGTTAAAATCCTGCGCCAGGCGGCCGAGCTCATCGCCGCCGGTCACCGTCACGCGGGTGGAAAAGTCGCCTGCCGCCAGCTTATGGGTGCCTTCCACCAGCCGCTTCACCGGCGCCAGCAGACCGCGGGCCAACGGGAAAGTGGCCAGCGCGGCAAGCAGGGTGGCAAGGGCGACGATCAGCCAGCTGGTGCGCTTTTGCTGCCGGTCGAAGTTAATGTCGGTATTGCGCGTCAGCCGCTCTACCGGCGAGGCGATCACTTTGCCCACCTCCGCGCCGTTGACCACGATGCTGCGCTGGGTGCCGTCCTCCGGGACGCGCTCACGCGGCCCCACCAGCACGCGCCCCGACTGATCCACCACCCAGAACATGGTGCGCCAGCCGTGGGGCGGCATTTCCGGCCTCGGACGCGGGCCGTCAGGGGGGCCATCCGGCGGCGGCCCGTCCGGGGCGGCGTCCGGCTTCATGGCGTGCCCCGGCGGCGAGCGGTCGTCGTTATCCCGTTCGAAGGTGCGCAGTAGCTGGAAGATAAAGCGGTCATTATTGCGCAGAAACGCCCAGCTGCCATGCTGGGCATACTGCTCGCTCAGCGCGTCGCTGAGCATGGTTAAGCGTTGCTCATTGCCGCGCTTGATATAGTCGATAAACCCGCGTTCAAAACTAATGCGCACCGCCCAGTGCATGCTGATCAGCAGCACGATGCAGGTGGCGAATATAGCGAGGAACAGCTTGCCGGTAATACCCGGGCGCCAAAATTTCACGATCCACTCCTGTTGCGTCGACGGAGGACGGTATTGCTGCCGACGTCATCCGGTACCCTGGAAAAGATGAGCGCCGGGAGGGCGATGATCGCCGCCATGCTCAGATAGGTGTAGAGAAAGACCTGATGGGTGCTGGCGGCGTCGAGGCTCATATGCTGCTGGCCATACAGCCCCAGCAGCAGCCCGGCGATGGTCACGCCGATACTCATCGACAGCTGCATCACCATCGACAGCAGGCTGTTGCCGCTGCTGGCCAGATCGTCCGGGAGATCTTTCAGCGTCAGGGTATTCATTGAGGAGAAGCGGCTGGCGTTGATCATCCCCTGCAGAAACAGGACCAGCGGCAGCACGTAATACCACCCGGCCAGGGCGCTAAACATAAACAGCAGGCTGACCGCCGCCAGGCCCAGGGTGCTGGCGACCAGCACCCGACGGTAGCCAAAGCGGTTGACCACCTGGACCACGATCCGCTTCATGCCCATGCTGCCGAGCACCATCGGGATCATCATCAGCCCGGCGTGAAAGGGGGAGAAGCCGAGGCCGATCTGCAGAAACACCGGGGTCATAAACGGCAGCATGCCGCTACCGATGCGTCCCGCGAAGCTGCCGCCGAGGCCGAGGGAGAAGGTGCGGTTGCGAAACAGGTTAAGGCTAAACAACGCCCGGGCGTTGCCGCGGGCGTGCCACAGGTAGAGCAGCAGGGCGCAGAGGCCGACGGCCACCAGCCCCGCCAGCCAGGCAGGGGAAATGCCGAGCCCTTTCTGGCCGTCGAGCGCCAGGGTCAGGGTCGCCATCCCGGCGGCCAGCAGCAGAAAGCCGGAGAGATCGAAGCGCCGGGTCTGCATGGTGTAGTTGGGCATCAGACAGAGGGTGGCGATCGCGCCGACGATCCCCACCGGGATATTGATGAGGAAGATCCAGTGCCAGGAGGCGTACTCCACCAGCACCCCGCCCAGCGCCGGGCCGAGCAGCGGACCGACCTGGCCCGGCAGGGTGACGAAGGTCATCGCCGCCATATACTGATCGCGCGGGACGATCTTCATCACCGTCAGGCGGCCGACCGGCACCATCATCGCGCCGCCGACCCCCTGCAGCACCCGCGCCATCACCAGCTGGTCGAGGGTGCTGGCCTGGGCGCAAAACAGCGATCCGGCGGTAAACAGCACGATGGCGGTGAAGAAGATATTGCGCACCCCGACCCGGTCGGCCAGCCAGCCGCTGGCCGGCAGCATCACCGCCACCGTTAACACATAGGAGACGATAATCATATGCATATGCAGCGGACTCTCCCCGAGGCTTTTGGCCATCGAGGGGAGGGCGGTGTTAACGATGGTGGTGTCCAGCGACTGCATAAAGAAGCCGAACGCCACTATCCATAGCTGCCAGCGCACGCTGGCCGGGAGGTCTGTCATGTTATTCGCTTACCGGTTGAGAGGAGTGACGCGAAAAACGCAGCCGCAGACGGTCAAAGAAAAGATAGACCACCGGCGTGGTGTAGAGCGTTAACAGCTGGCTCATCACCAGACCGCCGACGATGGTGATCCCCAGCGGCTGGCGCAGCTCAGAGCCATCGCCCCCGGAGAGCACCAGCGGCAGGGCGCCGAACAGCGCGGCGAGGGTGGTCATCATAATCGGCCGGAAACGCAGCAGGCAGGCCTGGAAAATCGCCTCTTCCGGCGTCAGGTTGCCGTTGCGCTGCGCCTCCAGGGCAAAATCAACCATCATGATGGCGTTTTTCTTAACGATGCCAATTAATAACATAATCCCAATCAGGGCGATTAGGCTGAACGGGGCATCGAAGATCTCCAGCGCCAGCAGAGCGCCCACCCCGGCGGAGGGCAGCGTCGAGAGGATGGTCAACGGATGCACATAGCTCTCATATAGCACCCCCAGCACGATATAGACCGTGGCGATAGCTGCGAGGATCAGGATCACCTGCGCGTTCATGGTCTGCTGGAACACCTGAGCGGTACCGGCAAAGGAGCCGCGCACGCTCGACGGCACCCCGAGCTGGGTCATCGCGCGGTCAATGGCCTCGCTGGCTTCCGACAGCGAGCGGCCGGTGGGCAGGTTAAAGGAGATAGTGGATGCCGCCGACAGCCCCTGGTGGTTCACCGACAGCGGGGCATTGGCCGGCTGCCATTTGGCGAAGTAGGCCAGCGGGATCGGCTTGCCGTCGCTGTTAATGACGAACATCTTATCCAGGGCGCTGACGTCCTGGGTGTAGGCCGGATCCACCTCCATCACCACCTTATACTGGTTGAGCGGCTGGTAGATGGTAGAGATCTGCCGCTGGCCAAAGGCGTTGTTCAGCAGGTTGTTGGCGTCCTGGACGCTGATGCCGAGGCGCGACATGGTATCCCGGTCATAGACCAGGTCCATTTCGGCGCCATTGTCCTGCTGATCCGAGTTGACGTCCGCCAGCTCCGGCAGCGCCGCCAGCGCTTTGCGGATCTTCGGCTCCCACTCGCGCAGCGCCGACAGGTCGTCGGACAGTAGGGTGTACTGATAGCTGGCGTTCGACTGCCGGCCGCCGACGCGGATATCCTGCACCGCCATCAGGAACAGGTTGGCCCCGGGCTCGTTGGCCAGCTTTTTGCGCAGCCGGTCAATCACCTGCTGCGCCGTCTCGTGGCGCTGGTCGCGCGGCTTGAGGGTGATAAACATCATCCCGCTGTTGACCCGCGAGCCGCCGGTAAAGCCGGTGACGTTATCCACCGCCGGATCTTCGCGAATGATCTTCATAAAGTCCTGCAGCTTGCCGCGCATCGCCTGGAAGGAGATGCTCTGGTCGGCCTGAATGCCGCCCATCAGCACCCCGGTGTCCTGCTCCGGGAAGAAGGTTTTCGGGATCGAAATGTAGAGCCAGACGCTGAGGGCGATGGTGCCCAGCACCACCAGGCCGGTCAGGCGGCTATGCTTCAGCACCCATTTTAACGATTTACCATAGCCGCCCTGCACGGCCACCAGCAGGCGGCCAAAGCCGCGGTTGCGCGTCGGCTGGTGGGACTTGCCGCTTTTCAGCAGCCAGCCGCACATCATCGGCGTCAGGGTGAGGGAGACCGCCAGCGAGATGCCGATCGCCACCGACAGGGTGACGGCGAACTCGCGCAGCAGGCGGCCGGGCAGGCCGCCCATCAGCAGCAGCGGCAGGAACACCGCCACCAGCGACAGGCTCATCGACAGCACGGTAAAGCCGACCTCGCGGCTCCCCTGCAGCGCCGCCTGCAGCGGTTTCATCCCCGCCTCCAGATGGCGGGAGATATTCTCCAGCACCACGATAGCGTCATCCACCACGAAGCCGGTGGCGATGGTCAGGGCCATCAGCGACAGGTTATTGAGGCTGAAGCCGCACAAATACATCGCGGCGAAGGTGCCGATTAAGGAAACCGGGACGGCGACGGCCGGGATCAGCGTGGCGCGCCCCGAGCGCAGGAACAGGAACACCACGAGGATCACCAGCGCCACCGAAATCACCAGCGTCTGCTCCACCTCCTCCAGCGAGGCGCGGATGGTCGGCGAGCGGTCCTGGGCGATCTGCAGGTCGATAGCCGCCGGAATGGTCTGCTGCAGCTCCGGCAGGCGGGCGCGGATGCTGTCCACCGTCTGGATAATATTGGCTTCCGGCAGTTTGCGGATCATCAGCAGGATCGCCGGTTTGGCGTTGGTCATCCCGGCGTTGCGTACGTCCTGCACCGAATCCGAGACGGTGGCGACATCTCCCAGCCGCACCGCGGCGCCATTCTGGTAGTGGACGATCAGCGGCTGATAGTCGGCGGCGGTCTTCAGCTCATCGTTGGTCTGCACCTGCCAGCGGTGCGCGCTGTCCTCCAGCGCCCCCTGCGGTTTGCGCACGTTGGCGTCGCTGATGGCGGTGCGCACCGCGTCCAGCGACACGCCCTGGTTGAACAGCGCCTGCGGGTTGAGGTCGACGCGCACCGCCGGCAGGGAGCTGCCGCCGACGTCGACATCGCCCACGCCGTCGATCTGCGCGATGGTCTGCGCCAGCTGGGTGGAGGCGAAATCATACAGCTCACCCTGGGAGTAGGTGTCCGAGGTCAGCGTCAGGATCATGATTGGCGCATCCGACGGATTGGCTTTGCGATAGGTCGGCCGGCTGGGCATTCCGCTCGGCAGCAGGCTTTGCGCGGCGTTGATCGCCGCCTGAACGTCGCGCGCCGCGCCGTTGATATCGCGGTCGAAGTTAAACTCAAGAATGATGCGGGTGCTGCCGAGCGAGCTGGAGGAGGTCATCTCATTGACCCCGGCAATCCGCCCCAGGGAGCGCTCCAGCGGGGTGGCCACCGACGAGGCCATGGTCTCCGGCGAGGCTCCCGGCAGCGAGGCGCTAACCATGATCACCGGGAAGTCCACCTGCGGCAGCGGGGCTACCGGCAGCAGCCGGAAGCCGAGAATGCCGCACAGGGTGATGGCCAGCGAGATGAGGATCGTCGCCACCGGGCGGTAAATGAAGAGGGCGAAAAACTTCACTTACGCCTCCTCTTCCTGACGCGGGAAGCGGCGCTTCAGGTGCAGCGACAGGCGGTCGAACAGCAGATAGATCACCGGGGTGGTGAACAGGGTTAGCACCTGGCTGAGCATCAGACCGCCGACCATGCCGATCCCCAGCGGACGCCGCAGCTCGGCGCCGACGCCGGTGCTCAGCATCAGCGGCAGGGCGCCGAGCAGGGCGGCGAGGGTAGTCATCAGGATCGGCCGAAAACGCAGCAGACAGGCCTGGTAGATCGCCTCCCGCGGCGGCATGCCCTGCTCGCGCTCAGCGGCCAGCGCGAAGTCGATCATCATGATGGCGTTCTTCTTCACGATGCCGATCAGCAGAATGATGCCGATGATGGCGATCACGTCCAGCTCGCTGCCCGCCAGCCACAGCCCCAGCAGCGCCCCGACCCCGGCGGTGGGCAGGGTGGAGAGAATCGTGATCGGGTGGATAAAGCTCTCGTACAGCACCCCCAGCACGATATACATCGCCACCACCGCGGCGACCACCAGCCAGACGGTGCTGCCGAGCGCCGACTGGAAGGCCAGCGAGCTGCCCTGGAACTGGGTGCGAATATCGGTCGGGAAATCCAGCGACTGTTCGGCGGCGAGGATCGCCTCCACCGCTTCGCCCAGCGAGTAGTTGTCCGGGACGTTAAACGAGATGGTGGTCACCGGGAACTGATCGAGGTGGTTCACCGACAGCGGGGTAAAGCGCTGCTCCACCGTGGCGATGGCGGTCAACGGCACGATGCCGCCGTCGCTGCTGGTGAGGCGGATATTCTCCAGCGCCGCCAGGCCCGGCGTCGCCTCGGTATCCTGCTCGAGCACCACGCGATACTGATTCGCCTGAGTGTAAATAGTGGAGATCAGCCGCTGGCCGAAGGCGTTGTACAGCGCATTATCGACATCGGCCATTGAGATGCCGAGGCGGCTGGCGCTGTCGCGATCCACCTTGATATAGGCGGCCAGGCCTTTGTCCTGCCAGTCGCTGCTGACGTCGGCCAGCTGCGGCTGGGCCTGCAGGCGGCTGAGCAGCGGCGGCACCCAGGTGCTCAGCGCCTCGAGGGAGTTTGCCTGCAGGGTGAACTGGTACTGGGTGCGGCTCACCGTGGTGTCGATGGTCAGGTCCTGGGTCGGCTGCAGGTAGAGCGCCACGCCGGGGACGCCGTCCACCGCCTGCTGCAGGCGGCTTATCACCGTCTGGACGCGATCGTCGCGTTCATCCAGCGGCTTGAGGTTGATCTGCAGGCGGGCGCTGTTCAGCGCCGGGTTGGTGCCGTCGACGCCGACGAAGGAGGTCAGACTCTCAACTGCCGGATCCTTAAGGATAATGCTGGCCACCTGCCGCTGGCGCTGGGCCATGCTGGCGAAGGAGACCGACTGCGGCGCCTGGAGGGTACCCTGGATAATGCCGTTATCCTGGATCGGGAAAAAGCCTTTCGGGATAAAGACCCACAGGATAATCGACAGCGCCAGGGTGCTCAGGGCGACGCCGAGCGTCAGCCACGGATGGTTCAGCACCCGGCTCAGCCAGCGGCCATAGACGGCGATCACCCGTTCGAAGAAACGCTCGCTGGCCCGCGAGAATCGGTTCTGCTTACGCAGCGATTCGTGGCTTAACATGCGGGCGCACATCATCGGCGTCAGGGTCAGGGAGACCACCGCCGAGATAAGAATAGCGACGGCAAGGGTGACGGCGAATTCGCGGAACAGGCGGCCGACGATATCGCCCATAAACAGCAGCGGGATCAGCACCGCGATCAGCGAGAAGGTGAGGGAGATGATGGTGAAGCCGATCTCCCCCGCGCCCTTCAGCGCGGCGGCCAGCGGCTTCTCGCCTTTTTCGATATAGCGCGAGATGTTCTCGATCACCACGATGGCGTCATCCACCACGAAGCCGGTGGCGATGGTCAGGGCCATCAGCGTCAGGTTATTGATCGAAAAGTCGAGGAACACCATCACCGCGAAAGTGCCCACCAGCGACAGCGGCACCGCGACGCCGGGAATAATGGTCGCCGGCACGTTGCGCAGAAACAGGTAGATGATCATCACCACCAGGGCGATGGCCAGCATCAGCTCAAACTGGGTGTCGCGCACCGAGGCGCGGATGTTGGTGGTCCGGTCGGAGAGGACCTGCACCTTCACCGATTTCGGCAGGCTCTCGGTGAGCTGCGGCAGCATCTGGCGAATGCTGTCGGCGGTGTCGATGATGTTGGCCCCCGGCTGGCGCTGGACGTTCATCACGATGGCCCGCTGCTGGTTGGCCCACGCCCCGAGCCAGCTGTTTTCGGCCCCTTGTTCGACGCTGGCGACATCGCCGAGCCGGATCGGTGCCCCGTTCTGATAAGCGATAATCAGCCGGCGATAATCCTCAGCGGACTGCATCTGATCGTTAGCGGAAAGCGTCACCGCGCGGGCCGGACCGTCGAGGCTGCCTTTCGCGGAGTTAACGTTGGCGCTGGTGATAGCGGTGCGCACGGTTTCGCTGGTCAGGCCGAGGGCGGCGATGGCCTGGGCGTTAAGCTTCACCCGCACCGCCGGGCGCTGGCCGCCGGCGAGGGTCACCAGACCGACGCCGGAAACCTGGGAGATCTTCTGCGCCACCCGGGTCTCCACCATGTCCTCAACCTGGGTCATCGGGATGGCGGAGGAGGTGACGGCGAGGGTCATGATCGGCGGATCCGCCGGGTTCACCTTGCTGTAGACCGGCGGGTTGGGCAGATCGCTCGGCAGCAGGTTGGTGGCGGCGTTAATGGCCGCCTGCACTTCCTGCTCGGCGACGTCCAGCGGCAGGTTCAGCTGGAACTGCAGCGTGACTACCGAGGCGCCGCCGGAGCTTTGCGACGACATCTGCTTAAGGCCGGACATCTGGCCGAACTGGCGCTCCAGCGGGGCGGTGATGGCGGAGGTCACCACGTCCGGGCTGGCGCCCGGATAGAGGGTGACTACCTGAATGGTCGGGTAATCGACCTCCGGCAGGGCGGAGACCGGCAGAAAGCGGTAGCCGATGATCCCGGCCAGCAGGATCGCCACCATCAGCAGAGTGGTGGCCACCGGACGCATAATAAACAGCCGGGACGGGCCGCCGGTGCGGCCTGGGGGTAACACCTGCATCAGGAACGCGCTCCGTGTTTACCGCTCTGGCGCGGGGCGGGCTGCGCCTGCTCGCCGCTGCTGGCGGTGACAACTTCTACCTTCGCTCCCTCGGTCAGGCGGTCAATCCCGTCGGTGACCACGCGATCTCCGGCGGAAAGCCCGGCGCTGATGACTACTTTCTGGCTGTCCTGGATGCCGGGCGTCACGCTGTGTTTGCTGACCTTATTCTCATCGTTCAGCACCCATACGAAATGCCCTTCGTTGCCCATCTGCAGCGCGGCGGCAGGGATCACCACCGCGTTCTGCTGGGTGTCCACCAGCAGGCGGGCGTTAACGAACTGATTGGGGAACAGCGCGTCGTCCAGATTGCTAAAGCGCGCCTTCAGCTTGATGGTCCCGGTGGTCGCATCGATCTGGTTGTCGAGGCTCAGCAGCTCGCCGACGCTGATTTTCTGCTTATTGGTGCGATCCCAGGCTTCGACGCTGAGCGCTTTGCCCGCTTTCTGCGCCTGCACCACCGTGGCGATGCTGCTTTCCGGCAGGGTAAAGACCACGTCGATCGGGTGCGTCTGGGTAAGGACCACGATCCCGGTGGTATCCCCGCTGGAGATCTGGTTGCCGATATCGACCTGCTTTAAGCCGACGCGGCCGTCAATTGGCGCGGTAATGCGGGTCCAGTCGAGCTGCAGCTGGGCGCTGGCGACGGCCGCTTCATCAGCTTTCACCGTGCCGGCGGATTCCACCACCAGCGACTGCTGAGTGTCGAGCTCCTGGCGGGAGACGAGGTTGGTCTTCACCAGCTGCTGGTAACGAGCGAGATCGCGGCGGGCGTTGGCGAGGGTGGCCTGATCTTTCGCCAGCTGACCCTGCGCCTGGGCGAGGGCGACTTTAAACTGGCTGGGGTCGATCTGCGCCAGCAGGTCGCCGGCTTTGACCTGCTGTCCCTCCTGGAAATGAAGGCTCAGCAGTTGGCCGTCGACCCGGCTGCGGACGGTGACGGTGTTGGCCGCCGTCACCGTACCCAGCCCGGTGAGATAGCGCGGGACCGCTTCTTCGGTGGCGGTGGCCGCCTGCACCGGCGCCAGCGCGGCGCCAAAGCGGCCATGGCGTGCGCCGCCCGGCCCCTGCGGGCCCTGCCCGGCGGCGGGAGCCCCGCTGCCGCTCGTCCCGCGATCGTGCCAGAACCAGTAGGCGGCCCCGGCGATAATCACTACCGCCAGCGCGGCGCCCCAACGACGTATGTTACTGCCTTTCATTAGTTTACGGTCTCATCCTGAAGCGTTTCGCTGAATGATACTAGTTTAGTGAGGGAAGGGGCCGTAAAAATGGAGGAATTATGAAAAGAAGGTTGAGAAATGTCTGGATAACCGCCGCGACGCCGGGCGCTCCCGCGGCCGATATCCGGGGTGATATCAACTTTTAGTTTAAAAAAGCAAAAAATAGTTGTATCCGCGGGGGCTTTAATTAGATTTATGCGGTGAATAAATAAGTGCATTCTCATAATAATAAAATATGCACTTAAAAATCAACGTGTTAAATAATCAGGGGTCATTGCTGTGGCAAACGCAAACAAACTCACGCTCTTCATCGTCATTTTTATGCTGATGGGGATCCTCTCCGGCGCGGCTATCCATGCCTACGCGACGCCAACCACCGTCTCCGCCTGGGCGGACAATATTACGCTGCTCACCGATCTGTTTCTGCGGTTGATCAAAATGGTCATCGCGCCGTTGGTGTTCAGCACCCTGACGGTCGGCATTATGCGCCTCGGCGAGACGGCGACCATCGGCCGGGTAGGCGGCAAGGCGATGGTCTGGTTCATCACCTCCTCGGTATTATCCATTCTCGTCGGGCTGGTGATCGTCACCTTCCAGCACCCGGGCGCCGGGTTAAACCTGGCGGTGCCGAAAGAGGCGGTGGATACCGGCCTGGCGGTCAGCGGCATGAGCCTGAAAGGATTCCTGTCGCACACCATCCCCACCAGCATCACCGAGGCGATGGCCAACAACGAGATCCTGCAGATCGTGGTGTTCTCGATGTTCTTCGGCATCGCCGGCGCGTCGCTGGGGGAGAAGTTTAATGCTCCGCTGGTGGCGGCCCTTAACGTGGTGTCGCACATTATGCTGAAGGTGACGGGCTATGTGATGTACGTTGCGCCGCTGGCCATCTTCGCCGCCATCTCGTCGGTGATTGCCTCCCAGGGGCTGGGGATCCTGCTCAACTATGCTTCGTTCATCGGCGGCTACTACCTGGCGGTGCTGTTGACCAGCGCGGTGCTGATTGCCGTCGGCTATATGGTGCTGAAAAAAGAGGTTTTCCGCCTGCTGAACATGCTGAAAGATCCGGTGCTGGTGGCCTTTACCACCAGCAGCTCGGAAGCGGCCTATCCGAAGACCCTTGAGCGACTGGTGAAGTTTGGCTGCTCGCGCAATATCGTCTCGTTCGTCCTGCCGATTGGCTACTCGTTCAACCTCGTTGGCTCGATGGTCTACTGCTCCTTCGCCGCGATGTTTATCGCCCAGGCCTATAACGTGCCGCTGAGCTTTAGCGAGATTACGGTCATGATGCTGACCCTGATGCTGGCCTCGAAAGGTATCGCCGGGGTGCCGCGTTCTGCGCTGGTGGTGCTGGCGGCGACGATCCCCAGCTTCAATATACCGGTCGCCGGGATCCTGCTGCTGATGGGTATCGACCATTTCCTCGACATGGGGCGCTCTGCCATCAACGTGCTGGGTAATGGCATCGCCACCGCGATGCTGTCGAAAAATGAAGGGTTGCTGACCGACGAGGAAGCGCAGCCGGACTGGGAAGTGGAGAAAGCGGAAGCCTGATCCTGCCGCGCCCTTTCACTGAGGGCGCTATTCCACACGGAAAAAAGACCCCTGACAGGCACGTCAGGGGCAATGTGACGAAGTATCAGTTTTCCTCGTGTAGCGTGTTTTTTATTATATAAAGACGGGCGGTAACGTCTTTATACCGAGGAAGCGTCAGAGTTTAACGTTATGTCCGCCAGCGCTGGATATTTTTTAGCATCCTGCGACTATTTTCGGATTTCCGACAATATAGCCAGGTCAATATCTTATTTTTTTGTGCTGCTGTTTGCCTACCAGCGCTCACGTAAAAGATTCATAAACTGGAAAAATTCATGATTATTATTCAGGCTGTATTTTTCCATGATCTTATTCTTATGACAGGCGGCGGTGCGGGGACTCACACGCTGCAGGGCGGCGATTTTACTCATATCCAGCCCTTCGAGAATACCGTGCACTACGGCGGTCTGCGATCGCGATAACACGCGATGCGGACAGCTGGCGCAGCTGAGTTCCCGGCCTGCGGCGTCGGTAGCCGTGGGGGTCATACAATGCTGAAGCTCGCTTTTAATGATCGCCAGCAATTGCGGAATACTGGCCGTTTTTAGCGAAACAAAAATGACCCCTTTCAGGCAGTTAATCATGAACTCATCTTCCGGCAGCTGGTCATAGCTATGGAGGATAATCAGCGAGCTTCCTCTTTTTCTGTTCTTAATCAGGGTATTACACAGGTATATTTCCCCGGGGATCACTTCGCAGATAATGATATCTTCAGCTGACAGATCGGTGTTACGCCAGGAAAAACGCGCCCGCAGATCGCCCCGGGTGAGGTCATTGACCATGGCCACCAGCGATTCACGGACAAAGGCGTTGCGGGTGTTGATGGTGACATTAATGTTTCTCATGGCGTTATTTCCTTACGCAAAACATAACGCCATGCTGTGACAAATCCTCCGGGCGTATGCGGTGTGTTGAAGATATAAAAGTACCTACAATAATTTTTTATTATTTTAAAGTGAATTATTTACGACGCATCGAACGCTTATCGTTAAAAGTAAATTTCTGCCGCCTCCTGTCTTTCAGATAGGAAATAAAACTGTATACAGAGATGCTGAAGAAAAAAATGCATAGCAATAAAACTAACCACGTTTGCATGGCCATCGTTTTTACCCTGATTGTGTTGCATGGTGTCAGAATTTGCCGCGAACGGCTAATACGTTTTGTTATATGCTTTTCTGTCCCGTGAAAATCTTACGCCATCATCCTGATGTGCTAGCACTATAAGAAAGTTCTTAAGGTCATCGTCAGTCTCATTCCTCTCATTTCTCTCAGAAAATGAGAAAAATTAACACTTACGAGTTTTTTATATCCCGCGCGGCCGCCGACGCGCCCCGTCGTTCAGGAAATAAAGGCCAGTCCCTTACCAAAGATTGCGCGAACGGGCAGGTGGATCCCCTGCTGGCGTGCCTTGTGACGCAGGCGGCTAACCACCACGTCGATCCGGTGCAGGTCAGGCTCGCTTTCATGGGAAAACAGGCAGGCATGGAGATCCAGTTTGCTGCACACTTCGTTGCGATTGCGCATCAGGAGCTCCACCAGGCGATATTCCTGCTGGGTTAATTCCAGCGTCCGGGCGTCGGGTGAAATCAGTTTATCCTCTTGCAGACGCCAGCTGCCGGGGGAGACGGCCGGCGGCGTGCCGATCGCCTGCGCAGGCGGAGCCGCCGGTCGGTCCTGGCGCAGGCGCGCGCCGAGGGCGGTCAGGGTCTCGGCAAGATGGGCGAAGTTTACCGGTTTGATCAGATAGGCATCGGCCCCAAGGCTCAGCGCCTGCAGTTTATCCTGCTGCTGGCCGCGGGCGCTGACCACCACCAGACCGTAGTGCCCCAGCTCATGCAGATAGTTCAGTACGCTGAAGCCATCCTCGCCGGGCAGGCCGATATCCACCGGATGGCTGTGCAGTTGCCGCCAGAAGGCTTCGGCGCTACGCGTCCCCCACACCTCGAAGCCGCGATAGCCCAGCCAGGCCAGCAGTTCATCCAGCAGATCGGCGTTATCTTCAATTATCGCCAGCCGTAAAGCCATACGTCGTTCTCCTCTTAAGCAACCGTGGGGAGGGTGAGAATAAAGGTGCAGCCGTCCGGGCCATGCTCGGCCAGCCACAGTTTGCCATCATGAGCCTGCACTATCTGACGCGCAACATACAGTCCGAGACCGGTGCCGCCTGGCACCGGCGATGTGTGCTCGCCGCGGCGGTAGCGCTCAAAGATCAGTTCCGCCTGTCCGGCGGGGAGTCCCGGGCCGTGGTCGCGAATGCGTAGCTCCGTTTGCCCGGCATCGGAATGAATATCGATGGCGATTTCACCGGGGGGCGAATACTTGACGGCGTTATCCAGCAGATTAGCGATGGCGATGCACAGCAGGCCGGCATCGGCCTGCAGCTGCGGGCTTTCCACCGCGCCGTGCTGGCGGATGTTCAGGTAGTGATCATGGGAAATGGCCACCACCGAGGCGGCCATGTTGATCACCGTCAGCAGGGCGGTCTGCTGGCGCTCGACGTGCAGATCGTGGGAGGCGAGCCGGGCGTCGGCAAGGCAGTTATCGGTGAGCTGCACCAGGCGGGTGGCGGCGCGGCCAATGCGATCGAAGCGCGCCTCCTGGCTGGTCGAGGCCGCCGAGAGGCGAAGATTCTCCAGCGCCGCCTGGATCACCGCCAGCGGGGTGCGGAATTCGTGCGCCACCATGCCCATAAACTGCCGCTGGTGGAAGCTGGCTTCACGCTCAATCTGCAGTTCGCGCGCCAGGCGCTGCTTCTGCTCCAGCTGGCGGTTTTCAGCACGCACCCGCAGGATGGCAATGATCAGCACCGTAATGATGTGGACGATCAGCGCGTACTGCCAGAGGGAATAGATCGCCACATGGAACGGGATAATCCCATGGATCGACAACTGCACCAGCACCGCGGCGACGACATAGAACGGCGGCAGCAGACCCAGCAGCAGGGTGGTACGGTCGATAGCTTTTTTGCGCCACAGCCACCAGGAGGTGAACAGCAGCACCGGGGTGATAATGATGAATACTACCCCTTCAATCTGCATCGCGAAGCCGTAAAACCCGAGCGGAATACTGACCTGCAGCACCAGGTTGAGTATCACGGCGGCGATCAGCAGCTGATGAAGTCGCGGCATATTCTTCTTCAGATCAAAAATCTCGCTGTGCAGCCAGAGGGCGGTGGCATAGCTGAACAGCGAGAGGCTACTGATCATAAAATCCTGAAACGGCAGCGCGGCGTGGCCGAAGAACCACTCCGGGAAGCCGTGCAGGGCGGCCACCAGCGGATAATTGAGGGAGAAAAGACAGATGCCCCATAGCAGACGCCGGCGCAGGGCCAGCGCCAGCCACAGCGCCACGCCGCTGGCGACGGCGGCCAGACCGAAGTAGAAGCTCCAGAAAGCGGTGTCGGCGGTCGCTCGCTGCACAAATTCCTGCGGCGAAGAGAGCGAGGCCAGCAGGATCAGAGTGCTGGTGCTCTGCAGGCGAAAGACCAGCTCATAGCCGGCGGCGGTCGGCGGCGGGGGGAGGATCAGCACGCTTTCCCGGTAGTGCAGATCGCTCTCGCGGGCGACGTCGCGGTCGCCAAAGGTGCGCTGTGCCCAGGGGGCATCGCTGCCCAGAGGCCGATAGTAAATAGTCAGATGGTCGACAAAAGAGGGGCCCAGCTGCATCCAGCGCGGCTCCCCGGCAAACCACGTTCCCGGCAGTTCGCTGCGCAGCCACCAGGTTTTTCGCGAATAACCAAAGGAGGGGATCTGCCGGGTGGTGGCGAGCTGGTCGATAGGCAGGGCGGCGAAGCGATCGATGGTCATCTGGCCGCTGGCGTCCGCGTACCACTGGACCGGAATATCTATGCCCACCTGGCGCGTCGCCGCCTGCGCCTGCGGGGCGACCAGCAGCAAGAGTAATCCACAACTGAGCAGCCAGCCTGCCAGGAACTGCGGCCGGCAACGCCGGACCGCTGCGAAGATCGCAGACACCCTTTTCAATCACGCCCCCTTGCGGCATGCCAACGATACAGACCGCAGACATCTGGCTACGGTATGGATAATACGCCCCCGGAAGGGGGGAAAAGTGGACAGGCCTGTCCGGACGAACAGGCCATTTTGCGTGGGAGACCAGGAATATTCCAGCGTAATCTGCAGCGCCAGGATCAGGACAGACCTGCTGCGCGGCAGCGCCGGGCGAGGGCTAGCGGAAAACCACCTGCGCCCAGCGGGCCAGCCCGGCGGTCACCGAGCCAAAATCATCGCCGCCGGCCAGCGGAATACCCGGCAGCTGAGCGGCCAGCGCCTTTTTGATCAGCGGCGAACGGGCGCTGCCGCCGGTAAGATAGATCACGTCCGGGGTGGTCTGGCTGCTGTCGAGCGCGAGCCGCACCTGTTCCATAATGCGGGTCAGGGGCTGATCCAGCGCGGCTTCCAGACCCTGCTGGGCGATGGCGGTGGCCAGATCGTCCTGAATAAACGGCAGCGCGGTTTCGACGCTGGCGGCGCTGGAGAGGGCGATTTTGCTCTCTTCGGCGCTGCGCACCAGACGATAGCTGAGACGCTGGCGCCAGACCTTCAGCAGCAGAGCCACCTTGTCGGCATCCCGGGCGCTGCGCAGCAGATCGTTCAGCAGGCGGCCGTTGGCGGTGCTGTAGAAATCGCTCTGCGCCGGCACGTCGTTGATCGCCACCGCGTTCCACCACGGGAGGATCGGCAGCGCGGTGCCTTTCTCCGTTTCGCCGCCCATGCCGAGAAGGGGCATCAGGCATTTGAAGGCCAGGGCAATGTCGAGATCGTTACCGCCGATGCGGCAGCCGCTGTGGCCGAGCAGGCTCTGCTGTCGGTCGGCGCGCTCCCGCCACTGCGGGCCCATCAGCAGCAGGGAGCAGTCGGTGGTTCCGCCGCCGATATCGACGACCAGCACCCGCTTTTCTTCACTGAGGGTCGCTTCGAAATCGAGCCCGGCGGCCACCGGTTCAAACTGAAAGACCACATCGCGGAAACCGGCGCGGTGGGCGGCCCGCTCAAGGATCCCCTGCGCCTGGGCGTTCGCCTCATCGCCGCCGAGGCCCTGGAAGTTAATCGGTCGGCCAATCACCGCCTGGTCGATCTGCTCGGGCAGCTGGCTTTCGGCCTGCAGTTTAATGTGGAGCATCATGGCGCAGACCAGGTCTTCAAACAGGGCCACCTGCTGCGGCTTCAGCCCGCTGGCGCCGAGGAAGGATTTGGGCGATTTAACGAAGTAGACCTCTTGCGGATCTTCAACATACTGCTGCAGGGAGGCGAGACCGAACTGCACGCTGTTGCGCAGCACCTCGATGTCTTCGTCGCGGTTGGCGGCGATGGCCCGACGCAGCAGCGCCTGGTTTTCGTCGCTGTGGGTGGGGACGTCATGATGGCGATAGAGCCACTCGCTGACCGCTTCGCGCGTCGGCGCGCAGAGCATGGAGGGCAGCAGGGCGCTGCCGTTTTCCAGCGTTAACAGCTGGGGGGTGTTTTCCCGCATCACGGCCACCGAACAGTTGGCGGTGCCGTAGTCAAAACCAATAAACATCGTCTGCAAAATCCCCATGCCGGTGAAGAAGGGGGGCGACTTTAGCGGATCGTCGCCAAGCCGACAACTGGAATTTAAAAGCAAGGCGCTGACGGTCAAGGGCGACTATCATTGAAACGCTATATAAAGGAGAGCTTATGGTGCTGTTACCCTGGACCCCGCCTTACGACTGGGCGTGGATGGTTGGTTTTCTGCAGGCGCGCGCGGTTGCCGGCGTCGAGCGTTTTCACGATGGGGGCTACAGCCGCAGCTTTCGCGTAGCAGGCCACGGCGGGCTGATTCATCTGGCGCCGGACGAGGAGGCGCAAGGCCTGCGGGTGACGCTCTCCCCGGGGCTGCAGCCGGTGGCTGAGATCTGCTATGCGCGAATTGGCCAGCTGTTCGATCTGGCCTGCGACCCGCAGCAGGTCGCTCGCACGCTGGGCGACCTGGCGCAGGCGCGACCGGGGCTGCGCCTGCCCGGGGCGCTGGACGCTTTCGAACAGGCGGTGCGCGCGGTGCTCGGCCAGCTGGTGAGCGTGGCGATGGCCGCCCGGCTCACCGCCAAAGTGGCGGCCGGCTGGGGCGAACCGCTGGCGGACGCCCCCGGCTATGTCTTATTCCCGACGCCGGAGGCGCTCTCCCGGGCCGATCCGCAGGGGTTGAAGGCGCTGGGGATGCCGCTTCGCCGCGCGGAGGCGCTGATCCACCTCGCCCGGGCGGCGCTCAGCGGCGAGCTGCCCCTGACGGCGCCGGCGGATATTGACGCCGGGCTGCGTCAACTGCAGACCCTGCCCGGGATTGGCCGCTGGACGGCAAACTACTTTGCCCTGCGCGGCTGGCAGGCGAAAGATATCTTTTTGCCGGATGATTACCTGATTAAACAGCGCTTTCCGGGAATGACCCCGGCCGCCATCGCTCGCTATGCCCGTCGCTGGCAGCCGATGCGATCGTATGCGCTGTTGCATATCTGGTATACCGATGACTGGATCCCGGCGGCGGAATAGCCGTCCGGGGCGCATACCACTGGTATCGGGACGCTGAAATCCCTATAATTGCCGCGTTTGGCGGTCCGCCGCCACCCTCCATCTCTATCCAGGTTAATCAGGTCGCAAAAATTTATGACTGATATGTCCCATCAGTGCGTCATTGTAGGTATCGCCGGCGCATCGGCTTCTGGCAAAAGTCTTATCGCCAGTACTCTCTATCGCGAATTGCGTGAACAAGTTGGCGACGAACATATTGGCGTCATTCCGGAAGACAGCTATTACAAAGATCAAAGTCATCTGTCGATGGAAGAGCGCGTCAAAACCAACTATGACCACCCGAGCTCAATGGATCACAGTCTGTTGTTCCAGCACCTGCAGATGCTGAAAAGCGGCCAGCCGATTGAACTGCCGGTCTATAGCTACGTCGAGCATACCCGCACGCCGAACACCATTCACGTCGAGCCGAAGAAGGTGATCATTCTTGAAGGGATCCTGCTGCTGACCGACGCGCGCCTGCGTAACGAGCTTAACTTCTCTATTTTCGTCGACACCCCGCTCGATATTTGCCTGATGCGCCGTATTAAGCGCGACGTTAACGAGCGCGGCCGCTCCATGGATTCGGTGATGGCCCAGTATCAGAAAACCGTGCGCCCGATGTTCCTGCAGTTTATAGAACCGTCGAAGCAGTATGCCGACATCATCGTGCCGCGCGGCGGCAAAAACCGCATCGCTATTGATATTCTGAAGGCCAAAATCAGTCAGTTCTTTGAATAACCTGGCCGAATTGTGTAACGTGCAAAGAGTAGCCCTGTTGCCCTCTCCGCCGCGAAGCGTGCGGGAAGCAGCCTTATAAGGAGAAAGCCCATGCGTCTGTGTGACCGAGATATCGAAGCCTGGTTGGATGAAGGGCGACTCGCCATCAATCCGCGCCCACCCGTTGAGCGTATTAATGGCGCGACGGTTGATGTACGGCTGGGTAATAAATTTCGCACCTTCCGTGGCCACACGGCGCCGTTTATCGATTTAAGCGGCCCGAAGGCCGAGGTCAGCGCCGCGCTGGACCGCGTGATGAGCGAAGAGATCGTCCTGCCGGAAGGGGAAGCCTTTTTCCTGCATCCGGGCGAACTGGCGCTGGCAGTGACCTACGAGTCTGTCACCCTGCCTGCCGACCTGGTAGGCTGGCTGGACGGACGCTCCTCGCTGGCGCGCCTGGGGCTGATGGTGCACGTTACCGCGCACCGTATCGATCCAGGCTGGTCCGGCTGCATCGTGCTTGAGTTTTACAACTCCGGTAAGCTGCCGCTGGCGCTGCGCCCCGGGATGCCCATCGGCGCGCTGAGCTTTGAACCGTTATCGGGCCCGGCGGCCCGGCCGTATAACCGCCGTGAAGACGCCAAATATCGCGACCAGCAGGGCGCGGTGGCGAGCCGAATCGACAAGGATTGATAACGTCAACGGGGTGTTGCTGAGGGTGCCATGAGACGAATACTGACAACGCTGATGATCCTGCTGGCGGTCATTGTCGCCGGGCTTACCTCGTTGGTATTGCTGGTCAATCCCAACGATTTTCGCGCCTATATGGTGCATGAGGTGGCAGAGCGCAGCGGTTATCAGCTTGACCTTGATGGCCCGCTGCGCTGGCACGTCTGGCCGCAGCTCAGCATTCTCAGCGGACGGATGACGCTGACCGCCAGAGGCGCCGAAGAGCCGGTGATCCGCGCCGACAATATGCGCCTCGACGTGGCGCTGCTGCCGCTGCTCTCGCATCAGCTGCAGGTGAAGCAGGTCATGCTCAAGGGCGCGGTGATCCAGCTGACCCCGAAAACCGAGGCGGTTCGCGACAGCTCAGCGCCAGTGGTGCCGCATGATAACACCCTGCCGCTGGCCCCGGAGGATCGCGGATGGTCCTACGATGTGCGTCAGCTGCAGGTGGCCGACAGCGTGCTCTTCTTCCAGCATGAGAACGGCGAGCAGGTGACCGTGCGCGATATCCGTCTGCAGATGGAGCAGGATGAGAATCACCGGGCCACCGTGGATTTCTCCGGCCGGGTGAACCGCGACCAGCGCGACCTGGCGCTGAACTTCTCCGCCACCGTGCAGGGCGGCGATTATCCGCACTCCTTAAAAGCCGACTTTACCCAGCTTAGCTGGCAGCTGCGCGGCGCCGAGCTCCCACCGGACGGCATTAATGGTCAGGGGAGTCTGCAGGCCAGCTGGCAGGAAGATGACAAGACCCTGCGTTTTGACAACCTGAATCTGATGGCTAACCGCAGCACCGTTACCGGCAGCGGCAGCGTGGTGCTGGGGGATCGCCCGGACTGGTCATTGGATCTGCACGCCACCACTCTCGATCTCGATAGTCTGCTGGCGCAAAGGTCGCCGGCGACGGACAGTAGCGCCAGTCAGCAGGGCCAGAGTCAGACGCGACCGCTGCGCCCGGTGATCGCCGACAGCGATGAGCGCGAAGATTACCAGAGCCTGCGCGGCTTCAACGGCCGAATGGCCCTGAGCGCCGACCAGCTGCAGTGGCGCGGTCTGAACTTTACCCAGGTGCAGAGCGAAATCAGCAACCAGCAGGGGCTGCTGACTGTCAGCAAAATGCAGGGCAATCTTGACGGCGGGCAGCTCTCTCTCCCTGGCACCCTTGATGCCCGCGGCGACACGCCGCTGGCGACGTTCCAGCCGGCGCTGCAGAATGTGGAGATCGGTTCGCTGATCAAAGCCTTTAACTATTCCTTAAACCTGACCGGCAAGCTGTCGCTGAGCGGCGAATTTTCCGGAACGCGCATTGACGCCGATGATTTCCGTCGCCACTGGCAGGGACAGGCTCAGCTCCAGATGGCCGATACCCGCACCGAAGGGCTGAACTTCCAGCAGCTGGTGCAGCAGGCCGTGGAACGCAGCACCAACGTGCGGGCGCAGGAAAATTACGACAATGCCACCCGCCTGGATTCCGTGAGCAGCCGGCTGACGCTGGATAACGGGCTGGTGACGCTGAACCGCCTGCAGGGACAGTCCGACGTGATGGCGATGACCGGCGAAGGACAGCTCGATCTGCAGAAAGAGAACTGCGATATGCGCTTCAACGTGCGCGTGCTCGGCGGCTGGAAAGGGGAGGGCAAGCTTATCGACCGCCTGAAACAGACCGCTATCCCGCTGCGCATCTACGGCGAATGGCAGTCGCTGAGCTACAGTCTGCAGGTCGACCAGATCTTGCGCAAACAGCTGCAGGATGAAGCGAAGCAGCGCCTCAACGACTGGGTTGAGCGTAATAAAGGCAGCAAAGACGGCAACGATGCCAAAAAGCTGCTCGATAAGCTGTAATTCCCACCCCCGCGGCCCGGAAGTTTCCGGGCTGTGTTTATCGTCAAAGCGTAATGTCACAATGATGCCGGGTGGCGGCTGCGCCTGACCCGGCCTGGGATGTGCGCAATATCATCCGTTTGCGTCGCCACTTAATGTAGGCCTGATAAGCGCAGCGCCATCAGGCAGTGTGGCAGCTACGCCTGGCCCGGTCTGGATTATACGGTGGGTGTCATACCCCGATTAGTTCGCCATCCCGTAGGCCTGATAAGCGAAGCGCCATCAGGCAGTGTGGCAGCTACGCCTGGCCCGGTCTGGATTATACGGTGGGTGTCATACCCCGATTAGTTCGCCATCCCGTAGGCCTGATAAGCGAAGCGCCATCAGGCATTAAACAGGATACCTGGCTATCAATTTTACGGCCCGGGATACCCCGGGCCGTTTTATGCCTGACGATTACACCTCATAATCCAGCTCATCCTGCTTTACCGGCGGGACGATCTGCACCTTCTGCACCCGATGGCTGTCGACCTGCAGCGTGCGCAGCGTATAACCGTCAATCTCAATGGTCTCCCCCACCTGCGGCACATGCTGCAAATACTCCATCAACAGACCGGCAACGGTGTGATACTCACGTTTATCATCCAGCGGCAGCGGAACGTACTGCACCAGGTCCTCCAGCGGCATATGGCCATTGACCGTCCATGAACCGTCCTGATGATGCTGAATATCGTGCCGGGCATCGATCTCCTCCACCTCATTGGGCAGATTACCGGCGATGGTCTCCATCACGTCGCTGAGGGTCACAATCCCCTCGACGGAGCCAAACTCATCGACCACAAAGGCAAAATGGGTGCGGGCCTGGCGGAACTGCTCGAGCGCCGAGAGGAGCGGCAGGCCCTCCGGGAAGACCAGCGGTTGACGCACCAGCGCCTGCAGATCCAGCGGCTCCTGACGCAGGGACTGCTGGAGCAGGTCAATAACATGCACCACCCCCAGCAGATCTTCATTATCTTTCCCGCCGGTGACCACCAGACGGGTATGCTGATTTTTCTCCACCAGGCTGCGGATCTCTTCCTCCGGCGCGCTGAGGTTGATGCGCTCGATATCATGGCGCGACGTCATAATACTGCTGACGCTGCGCTGATTAAGGTTCAGCACCCGCTCAATCATCAGTCTTTCCTGCGGATTAAACAGTGGATGTTGATCCTGATCGGCGACCAGCGACGCCGTGTCAGCATCCAGTTCAGCTTTTTCTTTCTGCCCGCTCAGCAAATTCATCACCGCTTCGGTAGTGCGCTGACGCAGCGTCATATTGGCGGAGAGGAAGCGACGGCGGTTAAACTGCGCCAGCTGGTTAAGGGCTTCAATCATGACCGAGAAGCCAATGGCCGCATATAGATAGCCTTTCGGAATAATAAAGCTGAAGCCTTCAGCAATCAGACTGAAGCCGATCATCAGCAGGAAGCTCAGACAGAGGATCACGATGGTCGGGTGGCTGTTAACGAAGCGCGTCAGCGCCTTGCTGGCCATCAGCATCAGGCTGATGGCGATAACCACGGCGGCCATCATCACCGCCAGGTGATCAACCATGCCGACGGCGGTGATCACCGAGTCGAGCGAGAAAATGGCGTCGAGCACCACGATCTGCGCCACGACGGCCCAGAATTTCGCCCCTTTGCGCTGGGTGGGGTTATCGCTGTCTTTCCCCTCCAGCCGCTCATTAAGCTCGACGGTCGCTTTAAACAGCAGAAACAGGCCGCCAAACAGCATAATCAAATCGCGGGCGCTAAAGCTGAAGTCGTGAAAAACAATCAGCGGTTTGGTCAGGGTGACCAGCCAGGAGATAGAGGCCAGAAGCAGGAGACGCATGACCATCGCCAGCATCAGGCCAGTGATCCGCGCGCGGTCGCGCTGGGCGGGAGGGAGCTTCTCGGCGAGGATAGCGATAAAGACCAGGTTATCGATACCCAACACCAGTTCGATAACCACCAGCGTGACGAGACCTGCCCAGATTGACGGATCGGCAATCCATTCCATATGTATTAAAACCTGTACGACTGCGGTATGTGTTACCACGATCATGGATAAGATGAGTCTAAAATGCAATAACGACGCGGATATCACCCTGCCGTGGGTGGATATATTTCCAGCGGATTAAGCGAACCGATAAGAATTATGTTCCGGAAAAGAACAGTGAAAAAATAACACCATGGCGGCGACCATGGAATAAGCTTGCCGATATCAGAACTTTTTCCGCTGCGTTTCAGCGAGGGCGGCAAAAGGGCTTCCTCCCGCGGTTCGTCACGGCGAGCGCGGATGCGCAGAGCAGAAGCGAAGCGCGAAGCCCGCTCACAAAACCGGCATAATTCATATTATGAAGTGAGTGCAGAATAGGGCGGATCGCAGTTCACCGTCGCGGATTCAGGCTAATATGTCGTCATATCCGGCTGTTTATGCTGAAATATATTGCCTGGCGAAATTTATTATCTCTATCTATTCTTTCCGGGCATACGCGCGGCGCGGCGGGTCCGGCGGCCAACAGACCTCGATGGACGGGCCTCTCAGCCACATCGCGCGGTGCAAATGAACGAGCCGCTGAATAACCTGAACGAAAATAAGATTATTCTCACTTCTAACTGTTGGTATAAGGGAGTTGTGTGTATTCTTTTACGTGACAGTGAATTTAAGAATTTGGCGGGCAGATGCCCGGGCAGTATCCGTGTATTATCAGTTTCAATGGATTTGTGACATGTACAATTTTGCAAAACCGCGTGTTTTGCAACCAAACAGGTGAAGATGAATATGGCGAATTTGAAAGCGGTTATTCCGGTCGCAGGACTAGGCATGCATATGCTGCCGGCCACAAAGGCAATTCCAAAGGAGATGCTGCCGATCGTTGATAAGCCAATGATTCAGTACATCGTTGACGAAATCGTCGCCGCCGGGATCAAAGAGATTGTTCTGGTGACGCACTCCTCGAAGAACGCGGTGGAAAACCACTTCGACACCTCCTACGAGCTGGAAGCCCTGCTGGAACAGCGCGTGAAGCGCCAGCTGCTGGCGGAAGTGCAGGCCATTTGCCCGCCGGGCGTGACCATCATGAACGTGCGTCAGGCGCAGCCGCTGGGCCTGGGCCACTCCATCCTCTGCGCCCGGCCGGTAGTCGGCGACAACCCGTTTGTGGTGGTCCTGCCGGATATCATCCTTGACGGCGGCACCGCCGACCCGCTGCGCTATAACCTCGCCGCTATGATCGCCCGCTTTAACGAGACCGGCCGCAGCCAGGTGCTGGCGAAACGCATGCCGGGCGATCTTTCCGAATACTCCGTCATCCAGACCAAAGAGCCGATGGTGGCTGAAGGCCAGGTGGCGCGTATCGTTGAGTTTATTGAAAAACCGGACGAACCGCAGACCCTGGACTCCGATCTGATGGCGGTGGGGCGCTACGTGCTGTCGGCGGATATATGGGCCGAACTGGAACGTACCGAGCCGGGCGCATGGGGCCGTATCCAACTGACCGACGCCATTGCCGAACTGGCGAAGAAGCAGTCCGTCGACGCGATGCTGATGACCGGCGAAAGCTACGACTGCGGGAAGAAAATGGGCTACATGCAAGCCTTCGTCACCTACGGCATGCGTAACCTGAAAGAAGGCGCCAAATTCCGCGAAAGTATTAAAAAAATGCTGGCCTGATTGCTAGCGTAGTACGGGGGGGCAGGGCGTGAACATTCGTCCTGTCGCTCATAACGTTATGCAGAAATTATTCATAACGCGAATGTTATAACGATTGTAAAGAAACGTATGGCTTCGGAGACTTCTGGTAGTTTGTTTCTGGCCTCTGTGGTGCAATGGTCGGAGTAGCGGCAATAATGCTTTATGAATAGTCACTTAGTGCGACAATTCCTAAAGCGAAGGGAAAGCGGTCAACGACAGCCAAAAATAAAACTTGACTGCGATCATGTTTCCGCTTTAAACATCTCACTTGCATGCATAAAAATGTGAAATGAATTGGCATGCGAGCTGGTACAGACATTACGGATAATCCCTGAGCACGGCAGTGGACATCATCGAAGGATCACAGGTATATGAACTGGCAACTCATCTCATTTTTTGGCGATAGCACCGTTTTGCTGCCCAGCGCAGCGGCGCTGTTTATTGTCCTGATGCTGCGTAAAACGTCGCGGTTGCTGGCGTGGCAGTGGAGTTTGCTGTTCGGCATCACCGGCGCTATCGTCTGCGCCTCCAAACTGGCCTTTATGGGCTGGGGTCTGGGTATTCGTGAGCTGGATTACACCGGCTTCAGCGGCCACTCCGCGCTCTCCGCGGCCTTCTGGCCTATCTTCCTGTGGCTGCTCAGCGCCCGTTTCTCCGTCGGTCTGCGTAAAGCGGCCGTTATTACCGGCTATGTTCTGGCCGCCGTGGTGGGCTATTCGCGGCTGGTCATCCATGCGCATTCCGTCTCGGAAGTGATTGCCGGCCTGCTGCTGGGCGCTGCTGGCAGCGCTTTGTTCCTGCTGCTGCAAAAACGCACTTCTGACTGCGATTATAAGACAATACCCTGGGGTGGAATTGCATGCCTGGTAATGGTCCCACTGATACTGTTGCATAGCGGCAGTAAAGCGCCGACACAGACCCTGCTGGGGCAAATCGCCACCGCAATTGGGCCGCTGGATAAACCTTTTACCAGAGAGGACCTGCACAAGCAGGCCTGGTAATCGCCATTTGTTTTACAGGGGAAATTAAGTTTTCGCCGGTTAATTAGACAAATAAGAAAATAATCTACTATATACCCGGTAATTGATAATTCATATTTATGAAATAATGAAGTGCTACTACATTGTTATTGCATATTTGTCTGGATATAGCTTTGATCAGACGTTTCTTAAATGCGCTGAGACGTTACCTGATGCACATTTAATGAATATCCAGACACTGGAAACTATTAGAAATTGTAGTTGACTATAACGCCATCATCTGATTTTTGCATGAAGATGAGTTGTGGAAAAAGACGTTTTTTTTACAGTCAGTTAGCTGCATATGTGATGTTGTAGCAGTACCGGGAAGATTTCTAACCCTGGAAATCAGTGAATAATCTTAATTGGTGACCCGCTTATTTTTTGTCAGTAGAACGACAGGCGGCATTAATTGGCAGATATTCGGTAACAACACTCCCAATTGTGACCGAAATCCCGTAAACTTAACGCCGCCAAAAATAATGGCCTGACCAATTATTCATCCGCAGGTCGATAAAAAATTAAGTCGTTCAGGTAGTCAGTGCGCTGGTAGCTGTTAAGCCAGGGGCGGTAGCGTCGCTGAAGCCGCTTGCTGCTGCACAGAGGTTCTCTTCAACGGCTGTAAATATCGACCCGGTCAGGATGATCATCATCAATAGATATCTATCAATTTTCTACGGATATCCTCAGAAGTTGGCCAGGAGCGGCTGCTGATATCGCCTGGACATTAACTTTCCTGTCTCATCGATAGCCTGTAGGGTAAAATTCGCCTACATTGTGAGCTGAGTGGATGTTATAAGGCTAACAAGCAGCTTAGGGTAAATGTACTTGCCTCGCCGGTGTTGCACAGCGAAGTCAGCTGGTGCCGCGAGCGCTTTCTATCTTGGTATTCCCCTCATTCTCATTGAGATACGACAGCGGGGCTGAAAATGGATCTTGTACAATGATAAAAATTGCGCGCATTGCCGTGACGTTGGGTTTGCTTTCCTCACTGGGAGCCCAGGCTTACGCGGCCGGGTTAGTGGTAAATGACAACGACTTGCGTAACGACCTGGCCTGGCTTTCCGATCGCGGGGTCATCCATCTGAGCCTGTCGACCTGGCCGCTGAGCCAGGAAGAGATCTCCCGGGCGCTAAAAAAGGCCAAACCGTCCTATTCTTCTGAGCAAGTGGTGCTGGCGCGTATTAACCAGCGACTGTCTGCCTTAAAAGCGGATTTCCGGGTCACCGGCTACACTTCAACCGATCAGCCGGGCACTCCGCAGGGGGTTGGTCAGACACAGCCGGCGGATAACTCGTTAGGCCTGGCATTCAACAACAGCGGCGAGTGGTGGGATATCCATCTCCAGGGCAACGTTGAAGGGGGAGAGCGGATCAGCAACGGATCGCGCTTCAACGCCAACGGCGCATACGGCGCGGTGAAGTTCTGGAACCAGTGGCTCTCCTTTGGTCAAGTTCCGCAGTGGTGGGGACCTGGCTATGAAGGTAGCCTGATCCGCGGGGATGCCATGCGACCGATGACCGGTTTCCTGATGCAGCGCGCAGAGCAGGCGGCGCCAGAGACATGGTGGTTACGCTGGGTGGGGCCATGGCAGTATCAAATCTCCGCAAGCCAGATGAATCAATATACCGCTGTGCCACATACAAAAATTATCGGCGGTCGTTTCACTTTCTCACCTTTCCAGTCACTGGAACTAGGCGCGTCGCGCATTATGCAGTGGGGTGGGGAAGGGCGGCCGCAATCCTTTAGCAGCTTCTGGGATGGCTTTACCGGGAAAGACAATACCGGGACAGATAACGAACCTGGTAACCAGCTGGCCGGGTTTGACTTTAAGTTTAAACTTGAGCCAACTCTCGGCTGGCCTGTGAGTTTTTACGGACAGATGATCGGCGAGGATGAGGCTGGTTTCCTTCCTTCAGCAAATACATTCCTTGGTGGGGTGGAAGGGCACCATGGTTGGGGTAAGGATGCGGTAAACTGGTACGTTGAGGCTCACGATACAAGATCTAATATGAGCCGTACTAATTACATTTACACGCATCATATTTACAAGGGTGGTTACTACCAACAGGGATATCCGTTGGGTGATGCGATGGGCGGAGATGGTCAGTTGTTCGCTGGCAAGGTAGAAATAATTACTGAGGATAACCAACGCTGGAGCACACGTCTGGTTTATGCCAAAGTCAATCCTAAAGAGCAAACAATTAACAAAGCATTTCCTCATTCTGACACGCTTAAAGGTGTTCAGCTCGGTTGGAGTGGAGACGTTTATCAGTCGGTCCGCCTGAATACCTCCCTATGGTATACCAATGCTAACAACAGCGACAGCGATGACGTTGGGGCCAGCGCAGGGATTGAAATACCGTTTAGTTTATAAGGCTGAATGCTGAAAATAGGGGAGAGAGGGTGGTAGCGCTGCGGGAGGCAGTCAGCTTTATCTCTCCACAAGCCGGCAGGGAAGCAACGGCAATGACAGCTGCTCAGGAATTGGCAAATTTTGATTTACTGATGATGTGACATTATGAAGAAAAAACTTGTTAGATTTTCGGCATTAGCGTTGGCAATTGGGTTTTTATCGGGTTGTACCATTATTCCAGGTCAGGGATTAAACAGTCTGCGTAAGAATGTAGTTGAGCTTCCGGACAGTGACTACGATCTGGATAAATTGGTGAATGTGTATCCGATGACCCCAGGACTGATCGAGCAGCTTCGTCCAGAGACTGTACTCGCTCGTCCAAATCCGCAGCTTGATAATTTACTGCGCAGTTATGAATATCGCATTGGGGTTGGTGACGTACTGATGGTTACGGTATGGGATCACCCGGAACTGACGACACCTGCAGGTCAGTACCGTAGCGCTAGCGATACCGGTAACTGGGTCAACTCCGACGGCACCATTTTCTATCCATATATCGGTAAGGTGCAGGTGGCGGGCAAAACCTTGAGCCAGGTACGCCAGGATATCGCGAGTCGTTTGACTACCTATATTGAAAGTCCACAGGTTGATGTTAGCGTTGCTGCATTCCGTTCGCAAAAAGCTTATGTTACTGGTGAAGTTGCAAAATCAGGACAACAGCCTATCACGAATATCCCACTTACAGTCATGGATGCGATTAATAACGCTGGTGGGCTGGCACCAGAAGCAGACTGGCGTAATGTGGTGCTGACGCATAATGGTAAAGATACAAAAATCTCACTTTACGCATTAATGCAGAAAGGAGACTTGACGCAGAATCATCTACTTTATCCCGGCGATATACTTTTTGTACCACGTAATGATGATTTGAAAGTTTTTGTCATGGGTGAGGTGGGCAAACAAAGTACCTTAAAAATGGACCGCAGCGGTATGACCGTTGCTGAAGCATTAGGAAATGCTGAAGGAATGTCGCAGGCGTTCAGTGATGCGACTGGGGTATTTGTAATTCGCCAATTGAAAGGTGATAAGCAAGGCAAAATAGCTAATATCTATCAGCTTAATGCGCAAGATGCTTCGGCAATGGTACTGGGAACAGAATTTCAGTTACAGCCATACGATATCGTTTATGTTACGACTGCTCCTTTAGTACGTTGGAATCGTGTGATTTCTCAGCTTGTGCCGACTATTACCGGTGTTCATGATATGACGGAAACTGCGAAATTTATTAAGGATTGGCCATAATATGTTTAATTCTATATTAGTGGTATGTACAGGTAATATATGCCGCTCTCCTATAGGTGAACGGTATTTACAAAAACTACTTCCTAATAAAAGGATAGAATCAGCTGGAACTAGTGCTCTTATAGATCATGAGGCTGACAATAGTGCTATTAAAGTAGCCGCTGAACATGGGATATCCCTTGCCGGTCATAAAGGTCGTCAATATACTTCCTCATTAGGTAGGCAATATGATTTGATTCTTGTAATGGAAAAATATCATCTTGAAAAAATCGGGCAAATATCGCCTGAGGCAAGAGGTAAAACAATGCTATTTGGTCATTGGTTGAACCAACGTGATATTCCTGATCCATACCGAAAAAGCGACGAAGCTTTCAAGTCAGTCCTCCAATTAATTGAAGAAGCGGGTCAACTTTGGGTAAGAAAGTTGGACGTTTAATCGTTAGGAATTAATGCATGTCATCTGTGATTAATAAAAGTATGAAAAAAGACTCTGATGAGATTGATTTAGGGCGATTAGTTGGTGAACTCATAGATCATCGAAAACTAATTATTTCTGTAACAGCATTATTTACTCTATTATCCTTGGTGTATGCTTTATTTGCCACGCCAATATATCAGGCAGACGCTTTAGTCCAAGTTGAACAAAAACAAGCGAATGCAATATTAAGTAATTTGAGTCAAATGTTACCTGATAGCCAACCACAATCTGCGCCAGAGATTGCTCTTTTACAGTCAAGAATGATATTAGGAAAAACAGTAGATGATTTAAATTTACAAACGAGAGTTAAACAGGATTACTTTCCAATATTTGGAAGAGGCTGGGCTCGCCTGACTGGAGAAAAACCGTCAGAAATTAATATTTCTAGATTATATTTACCTGTTACTGATGATGATAGTCCTGAAATAAAACTTATTGTTAAAGATGATATGCATTATACACTCAAATCAGATTCATTTTCGATTGATGGTAAAGTCGGAGAACTGGTTGATGCGAAAAATATCTCAATAAAAGTTGATAGCATAACGGCTCCTAAAGGAACGACATTTTCGGTATCATATGTTTCTAAACTGAAAGCTATTTCTGATTTACAAGATATATTAACTGTTGCTGATCAAGGTAAAGATACAGGAATCCTTACACTTTCTCTAACAGGAGATAATCCAAAGCTGATAGAAAAAATCATTGACAGTATTACAAATAACTATCTTGCACAAAACATATCACGTCAAGCTGCACAAGATGAAAAAAGTTTAGATTTTCTGAATCGACAGCTTCCCCAAGTTCGAGGCGAGTTAGATGCAGCCGAAGACAAATTAAATTTGTTCAGAAGGCAAAATGACTCAGTAGATCTCTCGTTAGAAGCTAAATCTGTTTTAGACCAGATCGTAAATGTTGATAACCAACTGAACGAGTTAACTTTTAGAGAATCAGAAATTTCTCAGCTTTATACAAAGGAGCATCCTACCTATAAAGCGTTGATGGAAAAAAGAAAGACTTTGCAAGATGAAAAAGCAAAATTAAATAAGCGGGTTACTGCGATGCCAGAAACTCAGCAGGAAATCCTACGATTAAGTAGAGATGTAGAGTCTGGCCGTGCAGTTTATATGCAATTGCTGAACCGCCAGCAAGAATTAAATATCGCAAAATCAAGTGCGATAGGGAATGTTAGAATCATTGATAATGCTGTTACTGAACCGAAGCCAATTAAACCTAAAAAAATAATCATTGTCTTGTTAGGTATAATTCTTGGTGGAGGAGTTTCCGTAGCAATAGTTATTCTTCAAGTGTTCTTAAGAAGAGGGATTGAATCGCCTGAACAACTTGAGGAATTGGGAGTTAACGTATACGCGAGCATTCCAGTATCGGAAACTTTTTCTAAAAAAACGAGCCAAAGTTTTAAACGGAATAAAATTAAAGGAGTTAATGAATATCGCGATGGTTTACTAGCAATCGAAAATCCTGCAGATCTTGCAATAGAAGCTATACGTGGTTTGCGTACTAGTCTACATTTCGCAATGATGGAAGCAAGAAATAATATATTGATGATTTCAGGTGCAAGTCCAAATGCTGGGAAAACATTTGTCAGCACCAATCTTTCAGCAATAATCGCACAAAGTAATAAGAAAGTATTGTTTATTGATGCAGATTTACGTAAGGGATATACGCATAAGCTTTTTGAAGTTTCAAATGATAATGGACTATCTGATTTACTAGCTGGAAAAACTGACATTGCAAAAGCTATAAAAAAACTTCCAGCTGCCGGGTTTGATTTTATCTCAAGAGGAAATATTCCACCAAATCCAGCGGAACTGCTCATGCATGAGAGATTTGGAAAATTATTGGAATGGGCTAATAATGAATATGATTTAGTCGTTATCGATACACCACCAATACTTGCTGTTACCGATGCAGCAATAATCGGTAATTACTCTGGCACTACTCTATTAGTTGCACGATTTGAAATGAATACACCAAAAGAAATAGAAGTAAGCGTTAAGCGATTTGAGCAAAGTGGAGTAAAAGTAAAAGGTTGCATTATGAATGGAGTGGTCAAAAAGGCAAGTAGTTATTATAGCTATGGCTATAGTTATTATGGCTATTCTTATAATAAAGATGACAAGAAGTAAAGGTTGAAAAATAAATGAAGCTGTTATATCCACTATACCAGCTTCATTATTATAACGTATCAGTTAAATTCATATGGGGTGAAAATAGATAGATGCTCTTTAAAAATATTAATATGGTAGCCCCGGCATTGTTAGCTTTAATTTTTCATGTAAACAGTGCAAGTGCTGAACAAAAATGTTTTGTAATACCAGAACAAGCAAATGCATATTTAGATAATATATCGCAAGTTATAAATACTAATAAACAACCTAATGCAATGGCTAGAGTGCATATCGAACATTCATTGCCGGGACAACCTAACGTTATTAAGGCATTTGATGCATATAATCAATTCAAAATGATGCGTAATGCAGCATTATTATGGAGTGAGAGCAACGATGAAAAATATTTTCTTTTTTCTAAAAGTTATCTTTTGGCTTGGCTAAGTAATTATAGACCATCTTTGAACCCAATTGATGAAACTCCTTTTGATGCATTAATTGACACATATACGATAATCAAACCAAAGTTAAATGAAAAAGAAAATGAATTGATTACATCTTTTTTTAAAGAATGGGCTAATGATTATATCAATTATATAATACGCAAGGAAAATTCAATTAAGGGGTTAACACCGGACAACTGGCAAAGTCATAGGATAAAAATAATCACGATGCTTGCTAGTGCTACCAATGATAAAGATTTATTTTCTAAGGCAACAGAGATTTTCCAAAAGCAGATTTTAAAAAATATAAAGCCTAGTGGCGAAGTCTATGATTTTTCTGAGAGAGATGCAATAAGTTATGCTGTCTTTGATCTTCTTCCTCTTTCCCAGGCTGCCTTAGTAGCTAAAAATAATGGATATGATTGGTTTGGGTACGTAAGTCCAAGTGGCTCATCGCTAAAAAAAGGAATTGATTGGTTGGTGCCATACATGGAGGGATTAAAATCCCATAATGAATTTAATAATACTAAGTCTGAATTTGATAAGGTAAGAAGATCAATTGGAATGAAAGATTTCAAAGGAGTCTTTAATCCTGTTCGGGCCGCTCCATTATTTTGGGTGGCTTCTGCCTTAGATGAAAATTATCTTCCGTTGGCAAAAAAGTTAAAAGCTATGCCTGAACCATTAGCAGTCTCGTGTAAAAATTTATAATATCTATTTCTAAGGTTGTTTATGAGTAACAATAAAGTCATGCGTAACGCTGGCATGTTGTATGTCAGAATGTTGGTAATGCTTTTTGTAAGTTTATACACTTCAAGAGTTGTACTCAACACTCTTGGTGTAAGTGATTTTGGCATTTATAATGTTGTTGGTGGCATTGTTTTAATGTTTGCATTTATCAGCAATACTATGGCGGGGGCTTCTCAACGTTTTTTTTCTTATGAGATTGGTCGCAATAATTTTAAAAGATTAAAACAGCTTTTTTCAGTAACAGTAACAATATATGTTTTCTTTTGTATATTAATAACCCTTTTAGCAGAGACAGTAGGCTTATGGTTCATCAGGTCTAAAATGAATATCCCTATAGAAAGGGTTGATGCAGCATTATTTGTTTATCATGCATCAATAATTTCATTCATATTCACTATAATTAGAATACCATATAACTCACTAATTATTGCTCATGAGAAAATGAGTTTTTTTGCAACTACTAGCATAATAGAAGCATTTTTAAAGCTTGGTGGTGTTTTTTTATTATCCCTTGTGGAGTGGGATAAGCTTAAACTATATTCTGTAATCATGTTGTTAGTGGTTTTCATAATTACCATTGTTTATTATTTATATTGTAGAAATAATTTTAAAGAATGTAAATTTATATTGGTAAGAGATAAGGGAATATATGCTGAGTTGTCTTCTTATGCTGGGTGGAATTCTTTTACAACTTTGGCTAATATTGGCCTAGATCAAGGAATCAATGTTTTACTGAATATATTTTTTGGCCCCGTAGTCAATGCTGCTCGTGGAATCGCATTTCAAATAAAAACACAAGTCACTGCGTTTGTCGGCAACATACAAATGGCATCAGCACCACAAATAATAAAATACCATGCTGGCAATAGGAAAAACGAACTCGAAAAATTAGTTTTTTTGAGTTCAAGAGTCACCTATTATTTTATGTTCTTTATTGCCTTGCCCGTCTTATTACAAACAGAGATGTTGCTCAAACTTTGGTTAATCAAAGTTCCACCACATGCTGTTGTGTTTACACAATTAGTCATAGTTAATATACTCATTGAGACAATATCTGGTACAGTTACGTCTGCAATTCAAGCTACTGGCAGGATTAAAGCTTATCAAATTTCTGTTGGGGTAGTTTTGCTGTTAGCAGTACCTATTTCATATCTTTTATTAAAACAAGGTTTTGAACCAGAAATTACAGTTATAGTTACCAGTTTTCTTTCGGTTATATGTGTATTGATAAGACTTATCATGTTCCAAGTATTATTAGGTGTTAAAGTAACCTCGTATTTAAAAAAGGTTTTGTTTAATAGTATAATAATATCGATATTAAGTAGTATTTTACCCTTAATTATTCGCTTTTACTGTAAAGATTTTGGGTTGGCAGAAATTGCAATATTCTTGATTACTTGTACTTCCAGTGTAATATCTACTATTGCTACTGTTTATTTCTTCGGGTTAAACTCTGAGGAAAAAAAATATTTTATGAATTTAATTAACAAAAAAAGAGCTTGAGGGTTTTATGATGGAAACTATTAAAGTACACTGGTGCTATATTGATAATTTCGGAGATGCACTAAATCCTTATTTATTAGAAAAGTTAACAGGTAAAAAGGTCGTTTATAGGAATTTTGACAAGCCTAATTATAAAAAAGAAATAAAATTGTTAATAAAGTCCTTGCTCAAGTTTAAATCATATGATTTTAACCGGTTAAGAGCATTTGATGAAAATGAAAATGTTGTTTTAGGCATAGGTTCTCTATTAAATCGTTCTCGGCCTAGATTCCATATCTGGGGGACAGGTTATATGAATCAACATGAGCGAGCAAAAGGAGGACTTCTATATGCTGTAAGAGGAAGATATTCGGCAGAAAAACTACATTCAGAGGGCTTTGAATATTGTGATGTTTGGGGGGATCCTGCACTATTATTACCTATCGTATATCCTGCAAAACAGATAACGAAAAAATATACACTTGGTATTATTCCTCATCTAAAGGATTATGCTTTTTTTAAGCAGATGTATGGTACAAATAAAAATGTACATGTGATTGATCTTAAAACATCAGATATTGAATTTGTATTGAATCAAATGTTGGCTTGCGAAAAAATAATCTCAACTTCTTTACATGGAGTCATTGTAGGCCATGCATATGATATTCCAACCATCTGGATTAAACATAACGATATAGATACGGATGGTTTTAAATTCAACGATTATTTTGATTCAGTAGGGATTAAGTTATATAAAGGTTTTACTAATTTTGATGACATTATTGAAAATCATGCAGACTTTTTTAATTCAAATAAGGATATATATCTTCCGACAGTTGATCTCAAAAATATGCAGAAGAGATTGCTTGAAGTAGCCCCGTTTGATGTTTTATCCAATTATTATAATTTATTTTAAAAAAGAGCGTGAACATGTATAGTGATTTTGAACGTTTAATCTTGCTTGTTATGCGTAAAATATACTTCAAGATTAATAAACTATCTCCAGTTACACAAATTTTCGAAGACTACGTGACCACTCGAGATGGTGATGCCAATGAATTTATATATAAATCCATTCAAAGTGGTAAACCGCTAATGGTATCTAAATTTGGAACTATTGAGTTGAATGCTTTAGTTTCATATCAGTTGCAACTTAAAAAAAATTATAGTGTCTCGGATAGAATTTCTTTTATTAAAGGAAAAATACCAAATTTATGGTGGCCAATCAAACTTGATGCGCTTTGCACTAATGCTGGTTTTTTTCCAAATAATAATGAAAAACTACCAGAGTTTTATCAAGTAAATCTAGAGGCTATCAAAAGTATAGATATATTAGGTAGTTATATTGAAAAAGAAATATTCTTCTCTGACGTCTATTCTAAAGACATGATTAGGGTAAATTTGGATGGGTACTATGCTCCTTTTTTATATGAGAAGCCGTGGACTGCTGCACTTAAAGGTAAAAAGGTATTAGTTATTCATCCCTTTGATTCAGAGATTAAAAGTCAATATAGTAAAAGAGCATTATTATGGAAAGATAAAAATGTTTTACCTGACTTTGATCTTATTACGTATAAACCTGTTGTCTCTATGTTGGGCCAGCAAACAGAATATCGGTCATGGATCGAGGCGCTAGAAAAAATGCAATCCGATATCCAAAAGATAGACTTTGATATCGCTTTAATTGGATGCGGTGCTTATGGCATGCCCCTTGCCTCATTCATTAAAGGAATGGGAAAGCAAGCGGTTCATCTTGCGGGTTGGACTCAAATATTATTCGGAATAAAAGGGAAAAGGTGGGATGATTTACCATATGTTTCAAAGTTCTATAATAATGCGTGGGTAAGGCCACAGCAGCAATCAAAAATAAAAGGTTTTGATTCGATAGAAAAGGGATGCTATTGGTAACATTATAAACTCTATTATCTGGCAGGAAAGAATGACTCTGAATAAAAGAACACTAGGGACAATACTAATATTTGCTTTCCCTGTTTGTCTTTATCAAATGTTTAACATAATTTGGATTGACAAACAAATCGCTAAGTTATTGTATTTTTTAATATTGACATTCGTGATTATTTATGTTTTTCCTAACTTATTTCGAATAAAAAAGCATTCAAAATATGAGGTCCCATTAAGATTTTTATTTATCACAATGTGGATCTCTATAGCTTGTGCATTCTTGTTTTGGGGGCAAGATGTTATTTTAAGTTATAGATCAAGCGCAACATATTTTGGTATTGTATTTTTTTTCCTCCTTATGAAGGAAAAACCGGATGTTACAGTTGTAGAAAAACTCATCTGGTTCTACTGTATCGTCTTCATCCTCCTTTGGCTTTATGGAATGCATAAGGCACCGCAAATTATATATGCTATTGATGCTGAAACTACAATGGATAATAGTAGGGGGATATTTAGGTTAGCTTTGCCTGGAAGAGGCTTCTTGATTTTGGGTTTTTTTGTGGCAGTAAGTAAATATATCGAAACAAAAAAAACCAAGTGGGCAGTTTTATTTTCAATACTTTTTGTTTTTATAATATTTCAAGTCACACGACAAATCATTATTTTTTCTTTCTTAGTGTCTGCTATTTATATACTTAGGAAAAGTAAAGTTGCGTTGTTTGTATTATTTTTAGGTGCGATATTCATTTTATTTAGCGATAGTTTTATTAAAGTAAATGATGACTCTATCATAGGTAAGATGATAAACCTATCAACAGAACAAGCATCATCTCAAAGCACAGGGGATAAAAATATCCGCTTGCTTGAGTATGAATATTTTCTCACTCATTATTCTAAAAATATTATTACGGATATTTTTGGTAATGGTGTGCCACATTTTACATCGTCCTATGGATTAAAGGAAATTAATATTCGTGAGCAGTTTTCTTATTTTATGAGCGATGTGGGTTATGCGGAGATCTTTGTGAGGTTTGGTATTTCTGGGATTCTTTTATATATAATTATATTCACTAGAGCAGCGTTTCAAAGGGTGGATAAAGAATATATGTATGCCAAGCTTTTTGTAATTTATCTAGCAATGGCAAATGTCACAGCATCCTGGGTCTTCCAAGACGTACTTCCACTTTGTATCTGTTTATATGTTTTAGAAAGATGTAATCTTCAGAACAGATTTATTGAGAAATAATAGATAGCTAGTTATTTAAGTTATTATAGGAGTATTACAAAATGAATCCAAGATTTACAATAGGTATTCCTGCCTATAAGGCCTCTTTCTTAAGAGAATGCATTGATAGCATCCTTAGCCAGACGTTTAAGGATTTTGAACTTATTATTGTTAACGATGCCTCTCCAGAAAACTTGGATTCAATAATTTCAAGTTATGATGACACCCGTATTCGTTATTACAAAAACGATAAAAATTGCGGTGCTGAAAATGTAATTGATAATTGGAATAAATGTCTGTCATTTGCTAATGGTGATTATTTTATTCTTATGGGTGACGATGATAAGCTGGACGAAGATTATTTGTCTGAGTTCAATAAAATTATTACGGCAAATCCAGAAATGAATGTTTACCATTGCCGTAGTTTGATTATTAATGAGAAGTCAGTTCCTACAACATTGACTCAAAAATTACCCTCTCATGAAAGCATCATAGAGAATATGTGGCATCGCCTACACGGGTTTAGAAATCAATTTATCTCGGATTTTGTCTATAAAAAACAATTTTTAGATGATAATAATGGGTTTTATAAAAACAAACTAGCATGGGCATCGGATGATATAACTAGCTATATTGCAATGACTGAGAAGGGTATTGTTCACACAAATAGCCCTTTATTACATTATCGTAGGAGTACGATTAATATAACTTCATCGGGTTCTGTTCAGTTAAAGCTGAAAGCCGTCTTAAATGAATACGCTTGGTATCAGTCATTTCTTGAAAATTACAAACCACAAACCACTACAGATATTGTATTATTTGATGAAATCAAATCAAAATTGAATAAATTCAAGAAAAAGAAGATTATTGAAACAATTTCTTATAGCGGAATAAGGAAAGGTAGTTTTTTAAAAGATGTGTTACATTGGGCAAGGGAAAGAAATAAATACAATTTGAGTTTGCAGGAGTATATTTATTTGTGCATTTTGGCTTATAAAAAAATAAAAGCAAGTGAATATTTTTAAATTTAACTTATTGAGAATTTATAATGAAGGCTTATTTTTATCCACCACTATTCCGAAAAACAAAAGGTGTTCATAATCCTTACTCAAAGAATTTTATAAGTAGTCTTAGTAAACATTATAAAGTGAATTCCAAACCAGCAAAAACTGTTGGGTTATTAGATCTGTTTTGTGCATGCTTTTCAACTGATATAGTTATTTTAAACTGGGTTGATAATATAGCTTTCAAAAAAATGGCGTATTTTCAATACATACTGTTTAATATTATATTAAAGATTTTAGTCATGCGTAATGTATGCGTTGTATGGGTGCTTCATAATATTCACCCTCATAAAGGAGAGAATGCGCTAACAAATAAAATAAATAATCTCATGTGTAAATATTCAGACTTGGTTATCGTCCATTCATCCGAAGCAAAAAATTATATTTCTCGTCACACCAAAGCTCAGGTTTGTTTTTTACATCATCCGATAGAACCAATTGCGTTAGATAACCAAGATTCGTTTAATAGTTGTATCACGTTTGATTTCCTTATATGGGGCTCAATAGAACCATATAAAGGGATTTTAGAATTTTTACAATTTTGCTCTAATAATAAAAAAGTTACTGCAGATTGGCGTATCAAAATAGTTGGTTTGTGCAAAGATAAAGCGTATGAAGAGGAAGTTAAGAAATATATATCTCCGAATGTAATTTACGAGAATCGTAAAATTGAGTTTCAAGAGTTGGCTAAAGAAATTAGCTTATCACAATTTGTATTATTTCCCTATACATCATCTTCTGTATCAAGTTCAGGGGCACTCATGGATAGTCTTGCGCTAGGTGCAAACATTATTGGTCCTTCCAAAGGAGCATTCAAAGATCTGGCCAAAAATGGAATCTGCTTTGTTTATGAAAGTTTAGAGGATCTTCCAAATTTAAAAAAGCGATTTTCTGAGATTAATAAAACAGAAATTCAATTTTTTGTTCATAAGCATTCTTGGGATGACTTTGCGAACAATGTTTCTGGTCTGATCAATACATCAATAAATGAGAAATCAAAACATGAGTAATAATGTAAGCGCAAAGATTATTATTGCAACGCATAAACAATATCATTTCCCGAGTGATAGCATTTATCTCCCATTGCATGTCGGAAAAGTAGATAAAAAAGATTTAGGACTTAATGGTGATGATACAGGTGATAATATTTCCGCTAAAAATGCTTCATATTGTGAATTGACAGGGCTATACTGGGCTTGGAAAAACTTATCGGAAGATTATATTGGGCTCGTGCATTATAGGAGGCATTTTTCGTATTCTAAAAAGAATTCAAAAAATAAATTCGAAAATATTTTATCCGAAATTGAATTGAAAAAATTAATACCTCAGTATGATGTTTTGGTTCCCAAAAAAAGAAAGTACTATATTGAGACTCTTTATTCTCATTATAAGCACACACATTACAAGGAACATTTGGATTATACGAGAAATATTTTACAGTCAAATTATCCCGATTATATTGCATCGTATGATAAAGTTGTCAATAAAACATCCGGTTACATGTTTAATATGTTTATTATGCGTAAGGAATTGGTGGATGAGTATTGTAGATGGCTTTTCCCAATTTTGCTTGAACTGGAGTCTTTAATAGACTCAGTTTCTCTAACTGCATTTCATAGACGGTTTTATGGTAGAGTAAGTGAAATACTCTTTAATGTATGGCTGGAACATTATAAGCTTACAAATCCGAGGTTGAAAATCAAAGAGCTTAACCATATCCACATGGATAAAATAAACTGGTTCAAAAAGGGAATGTCTTTTTTAAGAGCAAAATTCTCTAATAAAAAATACGAAGGTAGTTTTTAACATTAGGAGTAAGACATGAAATATGATTATTTAATTGTTGGTGCAGGACTTTTTGGCGCCACCTTCGCGTACGAAGCAAAAAAGAAAGGGAAAAAATGCCTTGTCATTGATAAACGCTCGCATGTTGCTGGTAATATTTATACTAAAGAAATAAATGGAATCAATGTACATCAGTATGGTGCTCATATTTTTCATACAAATGATAAGTTTATTTGGGATTATGTTCAACAGTTTGCTGAATTTAATAGATATACCAACTCTCCGATTGCAAAGTACGGAAATGAAATTTATAACCTTCCATTTAATATGAACACATTCAATAAGTTATGGGGGGTGGTCACACCTGAGCAAGCGAAAGAAAAAATAGCAGAACAAGTAATTAATGAAAATATTAGCAACCCCCAAAACTTAGAAGAGCAAGCTATTTCCCTTGTTGGTAGGGATATTTATGAGAAACTCATAAAAGGGTATACGGAAAAGCAGTGGGGGAGAGCTGCTACTGAGATACCTGCATTTATTATAAAAAGACTACCTGTTCGTTTTACATATGACAATAATTACTTTCGCGATAAGTACCAAGGAATTCCAGTGGGCGGATATACTCAGATTGTTGAGAAAATGCTCGATGGTATTGATGTTCTTCTTGATACCGATTTCTTCGAGAACAAGGATTATTATTTCTCCATAGCAGATAAGATTGTATTTACTGGAATGATTGACCAGTATTACGATTATTGTTATGGAACACTAGAGTATAGAAGCCTTAAATTTGAAACCAAAGAACTTGACATTGAAAATTTCCAAGGCAATGCGGTGGTAAATTACACAGAATACCAGGTTCCATATACGAGGATCATTGAGCATAAACATTTTGAATTTGGTGAACAAGGCAACACGATTATTACCTATGAATATCCATCTGACTGGAATAAAGGTGATGAGCCTTATTATCCAATAAATGATAATAAGAATAATGATTTGTATCAGAAATATGTGTTGTTATCCCAGCAAGAAGATAAAGTTATTTTTGGCGGGCGCCTAGGAATGTACAAATATTTCGATATGCATAATGTAATTGCTGAAGCGTTAAGTTGTGCAAATGAAAATATTAAATAGGCAATAGGGAGTTGAATATGCCGATCATCAGTGTTATTTTACCGATATACAATATAAAAGAAGAATATCTTGAAACTTGTATTCAGTCGGTATGCCGCCAGACTTTAGATGATATAGAAATTATTTTGGTTAATGATGGTTCTACCAATAATTGTCTGGAGGTATGTACAAAGTTTTCACACCTTGATAATAGAATTATTGTTATAGATCAACCCAATAGTGGAGTTTCTGTAGCACGTAATAGTGGGCTTGATATTGCTCGTGGTGAGTGGATTGCTTTTGTCGACCCTGATGATTGGCTTGAACCAGATTATTTATTATCGTTATATAATAATGCTTCATCAAACACTGAAATAGTCATATGTGACTGTAATGTTTTTTCTAATGGAGAAAAAAGAGAAAATAATTTTCTTCCTGCTAATTCGATTGGGGTTCTTAAAAATAAAAATTTATTATTGGGCCAGCTTGTAAGCAAAGTTATTGCTGGTTATTATCCACAGTTAATAGGGCCTGGGGTTCCTTGGGGTAAGTTATTTAAACATGACTTCATCAAAAAATATAATCTGAAATTTGTACCTGGTATGGTTAGGATGCAAGATAATATTTTTTGTTTATATGCTTTCTATTATGCTAGTCAAGTTTTTTACACAGGGGAGAACAAATATAATTATAGGATGGAAAATAATTCTGCTAGCTTTAAATATAATAAAAAAATAATAAGCCATTTTGAAAAATATTTTGAAGAAGTGAAGGCATTCATTGATAAATGCATGAGCGGAAATGAAAGATATCAAAAAGCGCTAGATGCTAAAACGTTAACTAGTATAAACTCCTATTTATTATATTATTTTTGCCATGATAATCATACAATTGAATCAGAAAACGATACGCTGGGTAATTTGATGTGTAGACAACCATATGCGAGTGCACTTAAAAGGGTTGATTTCACTTACTTAACTACACAAGAGAAAATATTCGTTATATTGTTAAAGTTAAGGCTATATGGTGTTTTGAAATTAATTTATAAAATTAAAAGATGATTGTATTTCAATTTTTGAATTTATATCTTTCATGTTTTAATAAAGCGGTAATTCATATTCTTTAAGAGTGAATACATTATGCTTACTTTTACTCACAGGGCTAGAGCAAATGCTAATGCCTCTTTAATATCGATGGTGCAACGGTTTTCTGATATTACAATATTATTTGTAAGCTTATATATCGTTTGCGCATACAATGAATTAACATTTGATTATAAATATAGTTTGTTGGCTTTGGCTGTATTGGTTGTTTTTCAAATGATCGGTGGGATTACAGATTTTTACAGATCGTGGCGCGGAGTGAAAATATCAGCGGAATTAATACTGATAATCAAGAACTGGACTTTGAGTTTACTTTTCACAGTTGGTTTGTTTTCTTTTGTACCTGATTTTATTTACCCTTTTAAAATATTTCTGGAATGGTATTTGTTGGTTACTTTTGGATTTGTGTTATGTCGAACAGGTATACGTTTAAGCGCTGGCCTTCTAAGGAAGTTAGGATATAACACTCGAGTTGTAGCCGTAGCAGGTTCAACTCCAGCTGGTGTTGGATTGTTAAAGGGATTTATTGAAGAGCCTTGGTTAGGTTTTGTCGTGAAGGGTATTTATGATGACACTGTTCGAGAGCATACTGATGAAATACCTTATTGCGGTGATTTTGAAAAGCTAATTTCTGATGCCAAAGATGGGAAAATTGATCGTGTTTATATAGCCCTGAATATGAAAGATGAAGCTATTATTAAGGCAGTTGTTAGTCAATTAACTGATACAACTTGTTCTGTCCTTCTTATTCCTGATATATTTACATTTAATATACTGCAGTCACGCACAGAAGAGATTAATGGTGTTCCTGTCGTTCCATTGTTTGACACACCCTTAAATGGTATAAATATGATATTCAAAAGGTTAGAGGATATTATAGTTTCATTAATTATTCTAACCGTGATTTCACCTGTTTTATTATTGATCGCATGCGTTGTAAAGTTTACTTCCCCTGGCCCTGTTATTTTTCGTCAAATTAGATATGGTATGGATGGCAAACCTATAAGGGTTTGGAAGTTTAGAACAATGAAGGTAATGGAAAATGATGATAAAGTAATTCAAGCTAAAAAAGATGATGTCAGAGTTACAAGGGTTGGTAAATTTCTTCGTAGCACATCACTTGATGAATTACCGCAATTTTTCAATGTGTTATTCGGACAAATGTCAGTTGTTGGTCCGCGTCCTCATGCTGTCGCTCATAATGAACAATACAGATCCCTTATTCAAGGATATATGTTGAGACACAAGGTTAAGCCCGGAATTACAGGTCTCGCTCAAATCAATGGTTGGCGCGGTGAAACCGATACGCTCGAAAAAATGGAAAAGCGGATTGAATATGACCTGTTATACATAAGAGGATGGAGTGTTTGGCTTGACTTGAAAATAATATTTCTCACGATCTTTAAAGGTTTTGTCAATAAGTCTGCGTATTAGCGTTATAACATGTGGTTTTTTTCTGTTAGTCTATTTTATGTATGGTTATTTGTTTTTTTTACATTCATTATTCTAGCTCGTTTTCGCTATCATACAGACTCTCTTTGAGCTAATATTATCATCACATTAAAGCTGCGAACGTGTCGCAGTGACCACACCTGACAGGAGTATGTAATGTCCAAGCAACAGATCGGGGTTGTCGGTATGGCAGTGATGGGGCGTAACCTTGCGCTGAACATCGAAAGCCGTGGTTATACCGTCTCCGTTTTCAACCGCTCCCGTGAAAAGACCGAAGAAGTGATTGCCGAAAATCCAGGCAAGAAGCTGGTTCCTTACTATACAGTACAAGAGTTCGTTGAATCCCTCGAAACACCACGCCGTATCCTGTTGATGGTGAAGGCCGGGGCTGGCACCGACAGCGCCATCGATTCCCTGAAGCCTTACCTCGACAAAGGTGACATCATCATTGATGGCGGTAACACTTTCTTCCAGGACACCATCCGTCGTAACCGTGAACTGTCTGCAGAAGGTTTTAACTTTATCGGTACCGGTGTTTCCGGTGGTGAAGAGGGCGCTCTGAAAGGGCCTTCTATCATGCCTGGTGGTCAGAAAGAAGCCTATGAGTTAGTTGCTCCGATTCTGAAGCAGATTGCTGCGGTTGCTGAAGACGGTGAGCCGTGTGTGACTTATATCGGTGCAGACGGTGCGGGCCATTATGTGAAGATGGTTCATAACGGCATCGAGTATGGAGACATGCAGCTGATTGCTGAAGCTTATGCGCTGTTGAAAGGCGGTTTGGCACTTTCCAACGAAGAGCTGGCGCAAACTTTCACCGAATGGAACGAAGGTGAGCTAAGCAGCTACCTGATCGACATTACCAAAGATATCTTCACCAAGAAGGATGAAGAAGGTAAGTACCTCGTTGATGTCATTCTTGATGAAGCAGCAAACAAAGGTACCGGTAAGTGGACCAGCCAGAGCTCACTGGATCTCGGCGAACCTCTGTCTCTAATCACCGAGTCCGTATTTGCTCGTTACATCTCATCGCTTAAAGACCAGCGTGTAGCCGCTTCTAAAGTGCTGAGTGGTCCGCAGGCTCAGCCGGCTGGTGATAAAGCGGAATTTATCGAAAAAGTACGTCGTGCGTTGTACCTCGGGAAAATCGTTTCCTATGCTCAGGGCTTCTCCCAACTGCGTGCTGCTTCTGATGAATATAACTGGGATCTGAACTACGGCGAGATCGCTAAGATTTTCCGCGCTGGCTGCATCATTCGTGCGCAGTTCCTGCAAAAGATCACTGATGCTTATGCGCAAAACGCTGGCATTGCTAACCTCCTGCTGGCGCCATACTTCAAACAGATCGCTGATGACTATCAGCAGGCGCTGCGGGATGTGGTGGCGTATGCCGTACAGAATGGTATTCCGGTACCGACGTTCTCTGCCGCAATTGCCTACTACGACAGCTACCGTTCTGCAGTTCTGCCAGCTAACCTGATTCAGGCTCAGCGTGATTACTTTGGTGCGCACACCTATAAGCGTACTGATAAAGAAGGTGTATTCCATACCGAGTGGTTAGAATAATCTTTATATAACACAGTCAGGCCAATTGGCCTGACTGTTATCTATTGTTAGTAATTCTACAATAATCTGATCAAAGTTATCTTATTTGCACGTCTTCGTCATTTATCCAGCTATAATAAAGCAAATGCTTATCTTTTAAGAATTTGCCATATTTTTACTTTTGTATACCTATAATAAAATGCTTCTGGCCTCAGAATATATCTGGGTGTTTAATAACAGGGTTTAATTAAAGGATATTAATATGTTGCTTCCTGTGATCATGGCTGGTGGTACCGGCAGTCGTCTCTGGCCGATGTCTCGCGAGCTTTACCCGAAACAGTTCCTCCGCCTGTTCGGGCAGAACTCCATGCTGCAGGAAACCATCACCCGACTCTCGGGCCTTGAAATCCATGAACCGATGGTCATCTGTAACGAAGAGCACCGCTTCCTGGTGGCCGAACAGCTGCGCCAGCTCAACAAGCTGTCGAACAACATTATTCTTGAGCCGGTCGGGCGCAACACCGCCCCGGCCATCGCCCTGGCGGCCCTTCAGGCCACCCGTCACGGCGATGACCCGCTGATGCTGGTCCTCGCCGCCGACCATATCATCAATAACCAGCCGGTCTTCCACGACGCCATCCGCGTCGCCGAGCAGTATGCCGATGAAGGCCATCTGGTCACCTTCGGTATCGTGCCGAACGCCCCGGAAACCGGCTACGGCTACATCCAGCGCGGCGTGGCCCTCACCGACAGCGCCCACACCCCGTACCAGGTGGCCCGCTTCGTGGAGAAGCCGGACCGCGAGCGCGCCGAGGCCTACCTCGCCTCCGGGGAGTACTACTGGAACAGCGGCATGTTTATGTTCCGCGCCAAAAAATACCTTTCCGAGCTGGCCAAATTCCGCCCGGATATCCTCGAAGCCTGCCAGGCCGCGGTCAATGCCGCCGATAACGGCAGCGACTTCATCAGCATTCCGCATGACATTTTCTGCGAGTGCCCGGACGAGTCCGTGGACTACGCGGTGATGGAGAAAACCGCCGACGCGGTGGTGGTCGGTCTCGATGCCGACTGGAGCGACGTCGGCTCCTGGTCCGCCCTGTGGGAGGTCAGCCCGAAAGATGAGCAGGGTAACGTCCTCAGCGGTGACGCGTGGGTGCACAACAGCGAAAACTGCTACATCAACAGCGACGAGAAGCTGGTGGCGGCCATCGGCGTGGAGAATCTGGTGATTGTCAGCACCAAGGACGCCGTGCTGGTGATGAACCGCGAGCGTTCCCAGGACGTGAAGAAGGCGGTCGAGTTCCTCAAGCAGAACCAGCGTAGCGAGTACAAGCGCCACCGCGAGATTTACCGTCCCTGGGGCCGCTGCGACGTGGTGGTCCAGACCCCGCGCTTCAATGTCAACCGCATTACGGTGAAACCGGGCGGCGCCTTCTCGATGCAAATGCACCACCACCGTGCCGAGCACTGGGTCATTCTCGCCGGCACCGGCCAGGTGACGGTCAACGGCAAGCAGTTCCTGCTGACCGAGAACCAGTCCACCTTTATTCCGATTGGCGCCGAGCACAGCCTGGAAAACCCGGGCCGCATTCCGCTGGAAGTGCTGGAGATCCAGTCGGGGTCGTACCTCGGCGAGGACGACATTATTCGTATTAAAGACCAGTATGGTCGTTGCTAATTTTTTCGGGACAAAACGCAGAATGACACAGTTAACATGCTTTAAGGCTTATGACATCCGTGGTGAACTGGGCGAGGAGCTGAACGAGGACATCGCCTACCGTATCGGCCGCGCCTACGGCGAATTTCTGAAACCCGGGAAGATAGTGGTGGGGGGCGATGTGCGCCTCACCAGCGAGTCGCTGAAGCTGGCGCTGGCCCGCGGGCTGATGGACGCCGGCACCGACGTGCTGGATATCGGCCTGAGCGGCACGGAAGAGATTTACTTCGCCACTTTCCACCTCGGGGTGGACGGCGGCATCGAGGTAACGGCGAGCCATAACCCGATGAACTACAACGGCATGAAGCTGGTGCGCGAGAACGCGAAGCCCATCAGCGGCGACACCGGCCTGCGGGATATCCAGCGCCTGGCGGAGGAGAACCAGTTCCCGCCGGTGGACCCGGCGCGTCGCGGGACCCTGCGCCAGATTTCGGTGCTGAAGGAGTACGTCGACCACCTGATGGGCTACGTGGACCTGGCGAACTTCACCCGTCCGCTGAAGCTGGTGGTGAACTCCGGCAACGGGGCGGCGGGGCACGTGATTGATGAAGTGGAGAAACGCTTCGCGGCGGCCGGGGCACCGGTGACCTTCATCAAGGTGCATCACCAGCCGGACGGCCATTTCCCGAACGGTATCCCGAACCCGCTGCTGCCGGAGTGCCGCCAGGACACCGCCGACGCGGTGCGTGCGCATCAGGCGGACATGGGGATCGCCTTTGACGGCGACTTCGACCGCTGCTTCCTGTTCGATGACGAGGCGTCGTTTATCGAGGGGTACTACATTGTCGGCCTGCTGGCGGAGGCGTTCCTGCAGAAGCAGCCGGGGGCGAAAATCATTCACGACCCGCGTCTGACGTGGAACACGGTGGACATCGTGACCCGCAGCGGCGGCCAGCCGGTGATGTCGAAGACGGGGCATGCGTTCATCAAGGAGCGGATGCGCCAGGAAGACGCCATCTACGGCGGGGAGATGAGCGCGCACCATTACTTCCGCGACTTCGCCTACTGCGACAGCGGGATGATCCCGTGGCTGCTGGTGGCGGAGCTGCTGTGCCTGAAGAACAGCTCGCTGAAATCGCTGGTGGCGGACCGCCAGGCGGCGTTCCCGGCGTCGGGGGAGATCAACCGCAAGCTGGGGAATGCGGCGGAGGCGATAGCGCGCATCCGGGCGCAGTATGAGCCGGCGGCCGCACACATCGACACAACGGACGGTATCAGTATTGAATACCCTGAGTGGCGCTTTAACCTGCGCACGTCCAACACGGAGCCGGTGGTGCGTCTGAACGTTGAGTCAAAGGCGGATTTTTGTTTGATGGAGTGTAAGACAAAAGAAATACTCAATTTCCTATTATAGGATCATCAAAAATTAATGAGAAATACATGAGTATCATCTAAAAACACTGGATATATTTCAAAATCGAAATGCTCTGAATTCTCATCTCTATATTTGAAAGGGTATACAAAGTGTTATGCCCTTTTTATCTACGAAACTATTTCGGATAAGGTTATTATGAAGATTCTCGTAACAGGTGGCGCTGGTTTTATTGGCTCTGCTGTGGTTCGTCATATCATTGAAAATACCCTGGACGAAGTCCGTGTGGTGGACTGCCTGACCTATGCCGGCAACCTCGAATCCCTGGCGCCGGTGGCCGGGAGCGAACGCTACTCGTTTTCCCAGACTGATATCACGGATGCTGCTGCCGTGGCGGTCCAGTTCAGCGAGTTCCGCCCGGATATCGTGATGCACCTGGCGGCAGAAAGCCATGTGGACCGTTCCATTGATGGCCCGGCCGCCTTTATCCAGACCAACGTGATAGGCACCTTCACTCTGCTGGAGGCGGCCCGTCACTACTGGTCCGGCCTTGGGGAAGCGCAGAAGCAGGCCTTCCGCTTCCACCACATCTCCACCGATGAGGTGTACGGCGACCTGCACGGCACCGATGACCTGTTCACCGAAGAAACCCCGTACGCGCCCAGCAGCCCGTACTCTGCCTCCAAAGCGGGCAGCGACCATCTGGTTCGCGCCTGGAACCGCACCTACGGCCTGCCGGTGGTGGTGACTAACTGCTCCAACAACTATGGTCCGTATCACTTTCCGGAGAAACTAATCCCGCTGACTATCCTCAACGCCCTGGCGGGTAAACCGCTGCCGGTGTATGGCAACGGGGAGCAGATCCGTGACTGGCTGTATGTTGAGGACCATGCCCGTGCGCTGTACAAAGTGGCGACCGAAGGCAAGAGCGGCGAGACCTACAATATCGGCGGTCATAACGAGCGTAAAAATATCGATGTGGTGCTCACCATCTGCGCCATTCTCGACAAGGTGGTGGCGCAGAAGCCGGGCAACATAACCCACTTTGCTGACCTGATCACTTTTGTCACCGACCGTCCGGGACACGACCTCCGCTACGCTATTGATGCCGCGAAAATTCAGCGCGATCTGGGCTGGGTACCACAGGAGACGTTCGAGAGCGGGATTGAAAAAACCGTGCACTGGTATCTGAACAACCAGACCTGGTGGCAGCGCGTGCTGGACGGCTCCTACGCCGGTGAGCGTCTTGGCCTCAATAACTGATATCTGACTGATTAAGGAATAGATTTATGAAAGGTATTGTTCTGGCCGGCGGCTCCGGCACGCGTTTATATCCGATCACTCAGGGCGTCTCCAAGCAGCTGCTGCCGATCTATGACAAGCCGATGATTTTCTACCCGGTGTCCGTCCTGATGCTGGCGGGTATTCGCGACATCCTGATCATCTCCACACCGGACGACATGCCTTCCTTCCAGCGCCTGCTGGGTGACGGGTCGCAGTTCGGGGTGAACTTCAGCTACGCCATCCAGCCGTCGCCGGACGGCCTGGCGCAGGCCTTTATCATTGGCGAGAAGTTCATCGGCAACGATGCCTGCGCCCTGGTGCTGGGAGATAACATCTACTTTGGCCAGAGCTTCGGTAAAAAGCTGGAAGCGGCGGCGGCGAAGACCTCCGGCGCCACGGTGTTTGGTTATCAGGTGCTGGATCCGGAGCGCTTCGGGGTGGTGGAGTTCGACGAGAACTTTAAGGCGCTGTCCATCGAAGAGAAACCGCTGAAGCCGAAATCGGACTGGGCGGTGACCGGGCTCTACTTCTACGACAACAATGTGGTGGAGATGGCGAAGGACGTCAAGCCTTCTGAACGCGGAGAGCTGGAGATCACCACCCTGAACCAGATGTATCTGGAGCGCGGCGATTTGCAGGTGGAACTGCTGGGGCGCGGATTTGCCTGGCTGGATACGGGTACCCATGACAGCCTGATTGAAGCTTCTCAGTTTATTCATACCATTGAGAAGCGCCAGGGGATGAAAGTAGCCTGCCTGGAAGAGATTGGTTACCGGAATAAATGGCTGTCGGCGGAAGGGGTGGCGGCTCAGGCGGAGCGTCTGAAGAAAACCGAGTACGGTGCCTACCTGAAACGTCTGCTCAGTGAAGACTGAACCCGCACGGCCATTAAAGGAAAATAACAAGATGAAGATATTACTGATTGGCAAGAATGGTCAGGTGGGCTGGGAGCTGCAGCGTTCACTGTCCACGCTCGGTGATGTGGTCGCGGTGGATTACTTTGATAAAGAGCTGTGCGGTGATCTGACTAATCTGGACGGTATCGCGCAGACCGTGCGCATTGTCCGCCCAGACGTGGTGGTGAATGCCGCCGCGCACACGGCAGTGGACAAGGCCGAAAGCGAGCGGGAGCTCTCCGATCTGCTGAACGACAAAGGGGTGGCGGTGCTGGCGGCGGAGTCGGCGAAGCTGGGGGCCCTGATGGTGCACTATTCCACGGACTATGTGTTCGACGGAGCCGGTAGCCATTATCGCCGGGAAGATGAGGCAACCGGCCCGCTGAACGTCTACGGCGAAACCAAGCGCGCAGGTGAACTGGCGCTGGAGCAAGGCAACCCGCGTCACCTGATTTTCCGTACCAGCTGGGTGTATGCCACCCGCGGTGCCAACTTTGCCAAAACCATGCTCCGCCTGGCGGGTGAGAAAGAGACGCTCTCCATCATTGACGACCAGCACGGGGCGCCCACCGGCGCAGAGCTGCTGGCAGACTGCACGGCGACGGCAATCCGTGAAACGCTGCGTGATCCGGCGCTGGCCGGTACCTATCATCTGGTAGCCAGCGGCGAGACCAGCTGGTGTGACTATGCCCGCTATGTGTTTGAGGTGGCGAGAGCGCACGGTGCAGAGCTGGCGGTTCAGGAAGTGAAGGGCATCCCGACGACGGCCTATCCGACGCCGGCGAAGCGTCCGCTCAACTCTCGCCTGTCGAATGAAAAATTCCAGCAGGCATTCGGGGTGACTCTCCCGGACTGGCGTCAGGGTGTGGCTCGCGTGGTAACAGAAGTCCTGGGTAAATAAACGGATAGCAAAAGATGAACATTATTAAAACAGAGATTCCTGAGGTGCTGATTTTTGAACCGCGCGTGTTTGGTGATGCGCGGGGTTTCTTCTTTGAGAGCTTCAGCAGCAAGGTGTTTAATGAGGCTGTGGGCCGCCAGGTGGAATTCGTCCAGGACAACCACTCACAGTCCCAGAAAGGCGTATTGCGCGGGCTGCACTATCAGCTGGATCCGCACGCTCAGGGCAAACTGGTCCGCTGCGTGGAAGGTGAGGTATTTGACGTGGCGGTGGATATCCGTCGTTCATCGCCAACCTTTGGCAAATGGGTGGGCGCGGTGCTCAGCGCAGAGAATAAACGTCAGCTGTGGATCCCGGAAGGGTTCGCCCACGGGTTTATGGCGCTGAGCGACACGGTGCAGTTTGTCTACAAGGCGACGAACTACTACGCGCCACAGTCAGAGCGGAGCATCATCTGGAACGATCCGGAGATAGGGATTGACTGGCCGGCGCTGAGCGACTGCGCGCTGTCGCTGTCGGAGAAAGATCTGCAGGCACATACTCTGGCCACTGCAGAAGTTTATAAATAATTAGGTTGTTTTTTCCTAAAATGGCGGGTTCCAAATGGAACTCGTCATGTTTATTCGTTTACAAGCTTGGTCAACCGACCGACTTGACTTACCTTCCTTCTCAGCGTAAAACCGCCCACAGAATTATTTAATTTCGTGGCTATCCGCCATTATCCAGTTAACTGATTAAAGTGTAATCTCATGAAAATTACTATTTCCGGTACAGGTTATGTTGGTTTATCGAACGGTGTCCTGATTGCGCAAAACCACGAAGTGGTGGCCCTGGATATCGTGCAGGCCAAAGTGGATATGCTTAACCAGAAGATCTCTCCGATTGTCGATAAAGAGATTCAGGAATATCTGGCAGAAAAACCGTTAAATTTCCGTGCCACCACGGATAAGCACGACGCATACCGCAATGCCGACTACGTGATCATTGCGACGCCGACCGATTACGATCCCAAAACCAACTACTTCAACACCTCTACAGTGGAAGCGGTTATTCGCGATGTCACAGAGATCAACCCGAACGCGGTGATGATCATTAAATCGACCATCCCGGTGGGGTTCACCCGCGACATCAAAGAACGTTTAGGGATTGATAATGTTATTTTCTCTCCGGAGTTCCTGCGTGAAGGACGTGCGCTGTACGACAACCTGCACCCGTCGCGTATTGTCATCGGTGAGCGCTCTGCGCGTGCCGAACGTTTTGCTGATCTGCTGAAAGAAGGCGCGATCAAGCAGGATATCCCAACCCTGTTTACCGACTCCACCGAAGCGGAAGCGATCAAACTGTTCGCTAACACCTATCTGGCGCTGCGCGTTGCCTATTTCAACGAGCTCGACAGCTATGCTGAAAGCCAGGGGCTGAACAGCAAGCAGATTATCGAAGGGGTATGCCTGGATCCGCGTATCGGCAACCATTATAACAACCCGTCCTTTGGCTACGGCGGCTACTGCCTGCCGAAAGATACCAAGCAGCTGTTGGCGAACTACGAATCGGTCCCGAACAATATCATCGCGGCTATCGTCGATGCCAACCGTACCCGTAAAGACTTTATCGCGGATTCTATTCTCGCTCGTAAGCCGAAAGTAGTGGGTGTGTATCGCCTGATCATGAAGAGTGGTTCGGACAACTTCCGTGCCTCTTCTATTCAGGGCATTATGAAGCGCATCAAGGCGAAAGGTATTCCGGTCATTATCTATGAACCGGTAATGCAGGAAGATGAGTTCTTTAACTCTCGCGTTGTGCGCGACCTGAATGCCTTCAAACAAGAGGCGGATGTGATCATCTCTAACCGTATGGCGGAAGAGCTGGCGGATGTCGCGGATAAGGTTTACACCCGCGATCTGTTTGGCAACGATTAATTCTGCCGGTCTGACACTGGCGGCTCCCTGCCGCCAGTATGCTTCTTTATCTCCCCGCTCTATCCCTCACTACGCGTATTTCTCGCACATTCAGATTAACCTCAACAAATTGTGATGGACATTACGATCTTGTACGAAACCCGTTGCGGGCGCAGAACAGGTCCGATAAGTTGAACTTACCTTGTGAAGAGCTACCGTCACTGTGATGTAGATGCCGGAGATAAGCGCCGGGAGGTAAAACAAAGCCTGCAATGCAGGCTTTTGTTATTTATGTCCTATGAAAAAACGAGGGACAGGGCGCGAGTAGCGTTATTTTTTCTTGCCTTAAGACCATGCCAAAACGCAGAATGAATAGTCATTCTGTCATATCATTTTTTTATCTCTTAATATTATCTTAATCTAATTGCAATATGGAGCAGGCCTTACCACTTGCGTTTATTAAACGTCAGTTTCGTTTTCTTTCTGTCTTTTAAATAAGAAATTAAGAAATAAACGGAAACAGCAAGTAGTATGGCAGCGACCACTAAGAAAAATAGGTTTTCCATAATATCTACCACAGGGCGTATGTTGATTGAATTATTAGTTTGATAAGCAATACACCAGTTTTGTGCTGTTGCATGGCTTGCTCTAACATATCCTGGATTTAGGAAAATTCCTACAGATAGTAATGTTTTTTATCAATCAGCATATAATGCTGTTTCCGCTAATCAAATTGGTCTGGATACCAGAAAAGTTTCAGTGCCTGGCGCGCGGATAGTTGCTTTTCTGAAAAAGGCTGGATGAAACTGGTTTCAGGCGGGCGAGTAAAAAGGCAAAAATAGCGTCTATAGCACAAAATATTATATAAAAAATAATAAATGTGCATTCCGTCGACATACAGCCCGGATAACGGAGGTTCCATAGAAGGGGTTGCCGCAATCAGACGATTGCGGCAGGGCAGGGGGATTAGATCTGATAGTAATCCTTATACCACTCGACAAAGTTCTTCACGCCGTCCTTCACTGACGTTTGCGGCTTAAAGCCCACCAGGTCATACAGCGGTTGAGTATCTGCGCTGGTGTCCAGCACATCGCCCGGCTGAATCGGCATCATATTCTTCTGCGCTTCCATTCCCAGCGCCTCTTCCAGGGCAGTGATGTAGTCCATCAGTTCCACTGGTGAGCTGTTGCCAATGTTATATACCCTGTACGGCGCGGAGCTGGTGGCCGGGGAACCGCTCTCAACGGTCCAGTCGGCATTGGCCTGCGGGATCACATCCTGCACCCGAACCACCGCCTCGACGATGTCGTCGATATAGGTGAAGTCGCGCTTCATTTTGCCGTAGTTGTAAACGTCGATACTTTTTCCTTCCAGCATCGCTTTCGTGAACTTGAACAGCGCCATATCCGGGCGACCCCACGGACCATAAACCGTAAAGAAGCGCAGCCCGGTGGTCGGGATGCCGTACAGATGGGAATAGGTATGCGCCATCAGCTCATTGGCTTTCTTGGTGGCGGCATACAGGGAGACCGGATGATCGACGGAATCTTCGGTGGAGAACGGCATTTTACGGTTAAGGCCGTAAACCGAGCTGGAGGAGGCGTACACCAGGTGTTTCACCTTGGTATGACGGCAGCCTTCCAGAATGTTCAGATACCCCATCAGGTTAGCGTCTGCGTAGGCATACGGGTTTTCCAGCGAGTAGCGCACACCGGCCTGGGCGGCCAGGTGGATCACACGATCAAATTGCTCTGTGGCGAACAGCTTTGCCATACCTTCACGGTCGGCCAGATCCAGTTGCTGGAAATGGAATGCCGGAGATGCCAGGCGATCCAGACGGGCCTGCTTCAGGCTGACGTCATAATAGTCGTTCATGTTGTCGATTCCGACAACATCATGCCCTTCATTCAGCAGGCGCTGCGCGATATGGAAGCCGATAAAACCTGCGGCACCAGTGACCAAAAACTTCATATTTTTCCTCCGGGGTGTGGATATCCCGTTCTACATAAGTGCCGATTTTACACTGGCTTGCGGTTGGGATCACTTGCTTTGCCGCGTCTTACCCGCCAGGCGAGAGGTGAAGGACGTTTTTTCTGGCAAAACTGCGGTGGCAAAGGCTGATAAATAACAACATTTCTCATTTGACTGTTAGCCTCCGAATAATAACCTTGTGACCGGTCGGTGGTTTAGCGATTCGTGGCGATACCCTAAAGGCAGCCAATACCCTCCGGGACGGCATAATTTTGCTTAAAGTTATATTTTTCGTCAGCTGAACATTTAGTAAATGGGCAAAAATCGCGCCATGCTTTCCTCCGTTTTGTCTTTTATATCAATGGTTTATTGTTGTTTTGTTTGTTTAATGAATGTTTAAGATGTGTATTATTTGAGTAATCCATTAATCAGTAGGCTTTTTTATTTTTATTCCCGGCGTCCAGCGCTATAATCTGCGGACGATTTTCTTTGTGGAATGTGCATTGTAGAGCATGAGTCGTTTATCCCACCTGTCGGAACATAGCGCCGCCGCCGTGTGCAAAGGGCCATCAAGCCTGAACGCGCGCTGTCTCCCTGGCGGCGAAGGCGATGTCTCTTCTTATCTTTCCCCACGTCGTAAACGCTCCTTTCTGACGGTTGCCAGCATCGGCTGGGCGCCCGTTGCGCTTTTTTCGGTGGCGGTAAGGGCATGTGTTTTGCCCTGCGTAAATGAGAAAGTCCTGATGGTTAATTCGGCGGTAAATGAGGAAAGTGTGGTGCGTTTGGCGGCCAGGTGAGGAACAGATGCATATTAAAAGCAGAGATATGTCTCAAGGCATATCTCTGCTTTTAGGTTTTCAGGCCCCCCGTTCTGTCAGACTGGCTTTTCAGGCCGCTGAGTGAACGATCTGCCGACAGCCTGAAGCGAAAGCGGGTGGCGTTTAGCCTGGAGCACGGGAGCAGTACGCATTTTGGTTGCGACAGCCAATGGCGGTAGCGTGCCTGAAAAAGGCCGTTCCACCCAGACGGTCGATTGATTGATAGTAAAATAAAGCAATTATTTATTTAAGGATTTCATTATGTTACTTCCTGTAATTATGGCTGGTGGTACCGGCAGTCGTCTCTGGCCGATGTCTCGCGAGCTTTATCCGAAACAGTTCCTCCGCCTGTTCGGGCAGAACTCCATGCTGCAGGAAACCATCACCCGACTCTCGGGCCTTGAAATCCATGAACCGATGGTCATCTGTAACGAAGAGCACCGCTTCCTGGTGGCCGAACAGCTGCGCCAGCTCAACAAGCTGTCGAACAACATTATTCTTGAGCCGGTCGGGCGCAACACCGCCCCGGCCATCGCCCTGGCGGCCCTTCAGGCCACCCGTCACGGCGATGACCCGCTGATGCTGGTCCTCGCCGCCGACCATATCATCAATAACCAGCCGGTCTTCCACGACGCCATCCGCGTCGCCGAGCAGTATGCCGATGAAGGCCATCTGGTCACCTTCGGTATCGTGCCGAACGCCCCGGAAACCGGCTACGGCTACATCCAGCGCGGCGTGGCCCTCACCGACAGCGCCCACACCCCGTACCAGGTGGCCCGCTTCGTGGAGAAGCCGGACCGCGAGCGCGCCGAGGCCTACCTCGCCTCCGGGGAGTACTACTGGAACAGCGGCATGTTTATGTTCCGCGCCAAAAAATACCTTTCCGAGCTGGCCAAATTCCGCCCGGATATCCTCGAAGCCTGCCAGGCCGCGGTCAATGCCGCCGATAACGGCAGCGACTTCATCAGCATTCCGCATGACATTTTCTGCGAGTGCCCGGACGAGTCCGTGGACTACGCGGTGATGGAGAAAACCGCCGACGCGGTGGTGGTCGGTCTCGATGCCGACTGGAGCGACGTCGGCTCCTGGTCCGCCCTGTGGGAGGTCAGCCCGAAAGATGAGCAGGGTAACGTCCTCAGCGGTGACGCGTGGGTGCACAACAGCGAAAACTGCTACATCAACAGCGACGAGAAGCTGGTGGCGGCCATCGGCGTGGAGAATCTGGTGATTGTCAGCACCAAGGACGCCGTGCTGGTGATGAACCGCGAGCGTTCCCAGGACGTGAAGAAGGCGGTCGAGTTCCTCAAGCAGAACCAGCGTAGCGAGTACAAGCGCCACCGCGAGATTTACCGTCCCTGGGGCCGCTGCGACGTGGTGGTCCAGACCCCGCGCTTCAATGTCAACCGCATTACGGTGAAACCGGGCGGCGCCTTCTCGATGCAAATGCACCACCACCGTGCCGAGCACTGGGTCATTCTCGCCGGCACCGGCCAGGTGACGGTCAACGGCAAGCAGTTCCTGCTGACCGAGAACCAGTCCACCTTTATTCCGATTGGCGCCGAGCACAGCCTGGAAAACCCGGGCCGCATTCCGCTGGAAGTGCTGGAGATCCAGTCGGGGTCGTACCTCGGCGAGGACGACATTATTCGTATTAAAGACCAGTATGGTCGTTGCTAATTTTTTCGGGACAAAACGCAGAATGACACAGTTAACATGCTTTAAGGCTTATGACATCCGTGGTGAACTGGGCGAGGAGCTGAACGAGGACATCGCCTACCGTATCGGCCGCGCCTACGGCGAATTTCTGAAACCCGGGAAGATAGTGGTGGGGGGCGATGTGCGCCTCACCAGCGAGTCGCTGAAGCTGGCGCTGGCCCGCGGGCTGATGGACGCCGGCACCGACGTGCTGGATATCGGCCTGAGCGGCACGGAAGAGATTTACTTCGCCACTTTCCACCTCGGGGTGGACGGCGGCATCGAGGTAACGGCGAGCCATAACCCGATGAACTACAACGGCATGAAGCTGGTGCGCGAGAACGCGAAGCCCATCAGCGGCGACACCGGCCTGCGGGATATCCAGCGCCTGGCGGAGGAGAACCAGTTCCCGCCGGTGGACCCGGCGCGTCGCGGGACCCTGCGCCAGATTTCGGTGCTGAAGGAGTACGTCGACCACCTGATGGGCTACGTGGACCTGGCGAACTTCACCCGTCCGCTGAAGCTGGTGGTGAACTCCGGCAACGGGGCGGCGGGGCACGTGATTGATGAAGTGGAGAAACGCTTCGCGGCGGCCGGGGCACCGGTGACCTTCATCAAGGTGCATCACCAGCCGGACGGCCATTTCCCGAACGGTATCCCGAACCCGCTGCTGCCGGAGTGCCGCCAGGACACCGCCGACGCGGTGCGTGCGCATCAGGCGGACATGGGGATCGCCTTTGACGGCGACTTCGACCGCTGCTTCCTGTTCGATGACGAGGCGTCGTTTATCGAGGGGTACTACATTGTCGGCCTGCTGGCGGAGGCGTTCCTGCAGAAGCAGCCGGGGGCGAAAATCATTCACGACCCGCGTCTGACGTGGAACACGGTGGACATCGTGACCCGCAGCGGCGGCCAGCCGGTGATGTCGAAGACGGGGCATGCGTTCATCAAGGAGCGGATGCGCCAGGAAGACGCCATCTACGGCGGGGAGATGAGCGCGCACCATTACTTCCGCGACTTCGCCTACTGCGACAGCGGGATGATCCCGTGGCTGCTGGTGGCGGAGCTGCTGTGCCTGAAGAACAGCTCGCTGAAATCGCTGGTGGCGGACCGCCAGGCGGCGTTCCCGGCGTCGGGGGAGATCAACCGCAAGCTGGGGAATGCGGCGGAGGCGATAGCGCGCATCCGGGCGCAGTATGAGCCGGCGGCCGCACACATCGACACAACGGACGGTATCAGTATTGAATACCCTGAGTGGCGCTTTAACCTGCGCACGTCCAACACGGAGCCGGTGGTGCGTCTGAACGTTGAGTCCAGAGCGGATACGGCGTTAATGAATGAGAAAACCGCCGAGCTGCTCAACCTGTTAAAAGAGGAATCGCTTTGAGTCCTATGTTTTCAGCGATCTATCGCTACCGTGGCTTTATTATTGACAGCGTCAAACGGGACTTTCAGTCCCGTTACCAGACTAGCTTCTTAGGCGCGGCATGGCTGATCTTACAGCCGATCGCCATGATTTCCGTCTATACATTAATCTTTTCTGAGTTAATGCGTGCCCGCCTGGCGGGCATGGACGGCCCTTTTGCCTACAGTATCTACCTCTGTTCCGGGGTGTTAACCTGGGGGCTGTTTACGGAAACGCTCAATAGTCTGGTCAACGTTTTTCTGACCAACGCCAACATTCTTAAAAAGCTTAGCTTTCCGCGGATCTGTTTACCAATCATCGTCACTGCTTCGGCGTTCATTAACTTCCTGATCATTTTTGGTCTGTTCGTGCTGTTTCTGATCGTTACGGGCAATTTCCCGGGCATGATTTTCTTTGAAATCATTCCGGTGCTGATCGTTCAGATGCTGTTCACCCTCGGCCTCGGGATCATCCTCGGGGTGCTGAACGTTTTTGTCCGCGACGTCGGGCAGTTCGTGAATATCCTGCTGCAGTTTTGGTTCTGGTTTACGCCCATTGTCTACGTGTCCAAAACGCTGCCGGAGTGGGTCTCTGGTCTGCTGGCGTATAACCCGATGGCGACCATTATCGGTTCATACCAGAACGTGATGCTCTATCACCAGAGCCCTAACTGGCTGGCGCTGCTTCCGGTCACGGTGCTGTCCGTCATTCTGTTTTTATTTGCCTGGCGTTTATTTAAAAAACATGCCGCTGATATTGTGGACGAGATTTAATCATGAGTATCAAAGTTCAGCACGTCGGCAAGGCGTATAAATATTATCCATCCAAATGGAACCGGGTCATTGAGAAACTTCTGCCGGGCGATAAGCCGCGGCACAGCAAGAAATGGGTATTGAAAGATATCAATTTCAGTATTGAACCCGGTGAAGCGGTCGGCATTGTTGGGGTGAACGGCGCAGGTAAAAGTACGTTACTGAAGCTGCTGACCGGCACCACTCAGCCGACCAAAGGCAGCATTGAGATCCAGGGGCGTGTCGCTGCGCTGCTGGAGCTGGGCATGGGCTTCCATCCTGACTTTACCGGTCGGCAGAACGTGTATATGTCCGGGCTGATGATGGGCCTGAGCCGGGAAGAGATTGAGCGCTTAATGCCGGAGATCGAAGCCTTTGCGGATATCGGTGACTACATTGAAGAGCCCGTGCGCATCTACTCCAGCGGGATGCAAATGCGCCTGGCGTTCGCCGTGGCCACGGCCTCACGCCCGGATATTCTGATCGTCGATGAAGCGCTTTCCGTTGGTGACTCCCGCTTTCAGGCGAAGTGCTATGCCCGTATTGCGGACTTCAAAAAGCAGGGCACCACGCTGCTGCTGGTCTCCCACAGCGCCGGGGATATCGTCAAACACTGTGACCGCGCCATTTTCCTCAAAAATGGTGATATCTGTATGGACGGCACCGCCCGTGACGTGACCAACCGTTATCTGGATGAGCTGTTTGGCAAAGCCGACAAAAACAGCGCGCCAAAAAGCGAAACGGCAACCTCGTCAGCCAGCGGCGAAAGTCAGATGTCTCTCGATGAGATTGAAGATGTGTACCACACGCGCCCAGGCTACCGTCCGGAAGAGTACCGTTGGGGGCAGGGGGGTGCAAAAATCATTGATTATCACATCCAAAGCGCCGGGGTTGATTTTCCGCCTTCACTGACGGGTAATCAGCAGACCGATTTCCTGATGAAAGTCGTATTTGAATATGACTTTGATTGCGTGGTACCGGGTTTGTTAATCAAAACTCTGGATGGCTTATTTCTATATGGTACCAACTCTTTCCTGGCCTCGGAAGGCCGGGAAAACATTTCGGTATCACGTGGGGACGTTAGAGTATTTAAATTCAGTTTTCCGGTTGATTTAAATAGCGGTGACTATCTTCTGTCGTTTGGTATTTCAGAGGGAAGCCCGCAAACCGAAATGACGCCGCTCGATCGTCGCTATGACTCCATCATTTTGCATGTAACTAAGAGCATGGATTTCTGGGGAGTGATTGACCTGAAGTCGACTTTCAATAGTTACCAATGAAGATGAGAAAAAATCATTCCATGACTACTAATACACATAAATTGGTTAGCGAATTACCTGAAATTTATCAGACTATTTTTGGGCATCCTGAGTGGGATGGCGATGCTGCACGAGACTGTAATGAACGGCTCGCGCTAATTAGTGAACAATATGACAGCTTGTCCAGAGAGTTAGGAAGGCCACTACGGGTTCTCGACCTGGGCTGTGCTCAGGGGTTCTTCAGTTTAAGTTTGGCAAGCAAGGGTGCCAGCGTATTAGGTATCGACTTTTTGCAGCAGAACATTGATGTTTGTCAGGCGCTTGCTGAAGAAAATCCACATTGTGATGTCAAATTTCAAGTCGGGCGGATAGAAGACATTGTCAGCACTCTGGAAGAAAACCAATTTGATCTCGCCATTGGACTAAGTGTTTTTCACCACATTGTTCATCTGCATGGGGTTGCTGAAGTCAGATCGCTGTTAGAGCGTTTGGCAAATCTGACGCAGGCGATGATTCTCGAGCTCGCTGTCAAGGAGGAACCACTCTATTGGGGGAAATCTCAGCCTGAAGATCCGCGTGAACTTATTGACCAATGTGCTTTCTATCGATTGATTGGAAGATTTGACACTCATCTGTCTAATATTTCACGTCCGATGTATATTATCAGTAACCACAGGGTTATTCTTCCGGAATTTAATCAGCCTTTTACTTCATGGCGCGACAGTCCTTACACCGGAGCAGGCTTTGCGCATAAACAGAGCCGTCGCTATTATTTCTCTTCGGAGTTCATATGTAAGTTCTATCGTTTTAGTACAGTAAGTTGCTTACTAACTGATAAGGAGAGCGAGCGTAATCGTACTGAACTCGCCCATGAAGAAGCTTTTCTTAAATCTCCACCATCTGGCTTAAAAGTGCCGGCGTTGTTTACTGCAGGGGGGAATGGAGAAGCGGGATGGTTGGTAATGGAAAAAATTCCCGGAGAGCTGTTAAACGACGTTCTGGCCAGTGAACGGCATATTGATCGGGAAAAAGTTATTTCCGATCTCCTCGACCAATTAGTTATTTTGGAAGAACATGGTCTATATCATGATGATTTCAGAACATGGAATGTTTTAATTGACGATAATGACAGCGCTCGTTTAATAGATTTTGGTTCGATTGGCGATGTACAACAAGACTGCAGCTGGCCAGTTAATATTTTCCAGTCGTTCATTATTTTTGTAAATGAAATATTTTGTGAAAATAAATCCTGGAGGGGCTTCTGGCGTTCCGCACCATTAAGTCCTTTCCAGTTGCCTGAACCGTATTCAAATTGGTTGACAGCATTCTGGAAACATCCTGTTGGTGAGTGGAGTTTTGCTTTACTCCAACAACTCTTTTCAACCAAAGATGCTCTACCGGCTGCGAGTTCCATTATGGACGCTTCTGATCTATGGGTCCGGGCTCAGGAGCCCGTATTGTTGGAAAGTCAAACGCAAATACGCAATACGGATGCGCGGGTAGTCCGTCTCGAGTCGCAAATCAATGAACTCACCTCCCTGATTAATATTATGGGTGAGAGCATTCAGACGTTTGAGAAGCGTGAGTATCCGCCACAAGACGTTACTACTAATGTACAGCCGCGTATCGAGATTGAGCAGAGTAAAGCCGTTGATTCAGAAGAGATTATGCGACTTCATACGCAGCTCAATGATGCTCAGCAAGAAATAGAGAATCTACGTCATGAGATTGCTAAAATTCATTATAGTCGCTCATGGAAAATGACCAAGTGGTATCGGTACGCTGGCTTACAGTACTATCTGCTTCGTCAGTACGGCTTCAAACAGCGTTTTAAGCATTTACTCAAACGAGTGCTTAGCAACGTATTTTATTTTTTGCGTGCACATCCACGACTAAAGCAGAAGGTGATCAATCTACTGCGTACAATTGGAATTTATGACTTTGCTTATCGTATGCATCGTCGTATGAATCCTGGTTCACATAACCCTTATCCAAACGACCCACAATACCAGTCGCAGACTGAAAAGCAGATCTTACAGCCAGAGTTATTGCCTCCGGAAGTTAACTCAATTTTTAGCGAGCTTAAAAACAAAAGATAAGGTGAGTCACTTGCATATTTTGATTGACGTACAAGGATATCAATCGGAAAGTAAATTCCGTGGAGTTGGTCGCAGCACCTATGAAATGAGTCGTGCGATCATAAAAAATGCGGGCCAGCATCGAGTAAGCATTTTAATGAATGGCATGTATTCGATTGATAGTATAAATGAAATTAAAAAAAGCTGGGGTGATATATTACCGCAGGAAGAAATGTTTGTTTTTTCAGCTGCTGGCCCTACAGCTCTTCGCGACTGTGAAAACCATCCCCGGAGTGTTGCCGCCACACTAGCTCGTGAACTTGCTATTGCTAATATCAATCCCGACGTTGTTTTTATTATTAATTTCTACGAAGGTTTTGACGATAGTTATACCGTCTCAATTCCTCAAACTACAGTACCATGGAAAACAGTTTGTGTTTGTCACGATCTAATTCCGTTACTGAATAAAGAACGCTATCTGGGCGAACCAAACTTCCGTCAGTATTATTATGATAAACTAGCTCAATACGAAAGGGCGGACGCTATTTTTGCTATTTCCAGATCATCCATGCAGGAAGTTATCGATTACACATCGATTCCGGCAGAAAAAATTATTAATATTTCATCTGGAGTAAGCGATTCATTTAAAATTAAAGATTATACTCACGATGAAATCAAAGACTTACGTAATAAATATCATCTTCCTCAAGAGTTTATTCTTTCTTTGGCAATGATAGAGCCACGTAAAAATATTGAAGCGCTGATTCATGCATATAGTTTATTACCGCATGCCCTGCAACAGAGTTATCCCTTAGTTTTAGCCTATAAAATTAGCACCGATGAAAAGGAAAGGCTGTACCGAGTTGCAGAGAACTATGGTTTATCTCGTAATCAGCTTATTTTTACAGGCTTCTTAAACGATAGTGACCTTATCGCACTTTACAATTTGTGCAAAATTTTCGTTTTCCCCTCTATACATGAAGGGTTTGGCCTGCCGCCACTAGAAGCTATGCGTTGTGGTGCAGCTACGCTGGGTTCAAATGTGACCAGCTTACCCGAGGTCATCGGTATGGAAGAGGCTTTATTTAATCCTCTGGATGTCCCCGACATTTGCCGTGTTATGCAAAGGGCCTTGACTGACAGTGAGTTCTACTCAGCATTAAAAGCTCATGCTCCGGCGCAGGCTGCAAAATTTACATGGGATCACACCGCGCAGCTTGCGTTAAAGGGATTTGAGAGGCTTGTAGATAACGCTTCCACATCAGAACCTCTGGATATCACCAGCTTTACCGCATACACCATTAATAGAATTAAAAATATTGCAGAATTAAGTGAAACCGAACGCTTACAGACAGCTTGGGCAATTGCTCGTAATAGCTTTGCTACACATCAGCGCAAGCTGCTGGTTGATATTTCTGTTCTTGTTGAGCATGATGCGAAAACGGGAATTCAACGGGTTTCTCGCAGTATACTTAGTGAATTACTGAAATCTGGCGTTGCTGGTTATACTGTCAGTGCGGTTTATTATCGACCGGGTGAATGCTATCGCTATGCCAACGAATACCTGAATACCCATTTTAACGGGGCGTTCGGGCCTGATGTACCTGTACTGTTTACCAAAGATGATATTCTGGTTGCTACCGATCTAACTGCCCATCTGTTTCCTGAGCTTACTGTCCAGCTGGATTTTATTCGTCTATCCGGTGCCAAGGTTTGTTTTGTTGTGCATGACATTTTGCCTCTGAGAAGACCGGAGTGGAGCGATGAGGGAATGCAACGCGTGTTCCCCATTTGGTTATCTTGCATTGCGCAGCACGCTGACCGCTTGATTTGTGTATCAGCAAGCGTTGCAGAGGATGTAAAAGCCTGGATTGCGGAAAACAGCCATTGGGTGAAACCGAACCCGCTGCTGACCGTCAGCAACTTCCATCTGGGAGCCGACCTCGATGCCAGCGTACCGTCCACTGGCATGCCGGATAATGCCCAGGCGCTGTTAGCAGCGATGGCCGCGGCTCCATCATTTATCATGGTGGGCACGATGGAACCACGCAAAGGACATGCGCAGACGCTAGCGGCATTTGAAGAATTGTGGTTACAGGGCAAGAACTACAATCTGTTTATCATTGGTAAACAGGGGTGGCATGTTGATGATTTATGTGAACGTTTACGTCACCATCCACAGCTAAATAAAAAACTATTTTGGCTACAAAACATTAGCGATGAGTTCCTTACGAAGTTGTATTCTCAGTCTAGTGCGTTAATCTTCGCATCTCTCGGAGAAGGCTTTGGCCTGCCGTTGATTGAAGCGGCGCAGAAAAAGCTGCCGGTGATTATCCGTGACATTCCGGTGTTTAAAGAGATTGCTCAGGAACATGCGTGGTATTTCTCCGGGGAAGCGCCGGCCGACATCGCGAAGGCCGTCGAAGACTGGTTAGCCCTGTATGAGCAAAACGCGCATCCTCGTTCCGAGAATATCAACTGGTTAACCTGGAAGCAGAGCGCGGAATTTCTCCTGAAAAACCTGCCGATTATCGCGCCAGCCGCGAAGCAATAATCGCTATCAACAGGGCCACCCCGGTGGCCCTTGTGATGAGTTCGTTATGAAAATTATTTTTGCTACTGAGCCAATTAAATACCCGTTAACGGGCATCGGTCGGTATTCCCTGGAGCTGGTTAAGCGGCTGGCGGTCGCCCGCGAAATCGAAGAGCTGAAGCTGTTTCACGGCGCGTCGTTTATCGATCAGATCCCCCAGGTGGAGAATAAAAGCGATACCAAAGCCAGCAATCATGGTCGTCTGTCGGCGTTTCTGCGCCGCCAGCCGCTGCTGATTGAGGCGTATCGCCTGCTGCACCCGCGGCGCCAGGCGTGGGCATTGCGCGACTATAAAGATTATATCTACCATGGTCCCAATTTTTACCTGCCGCATCGCCTGGAACGCGCCGTGACCACGTTTCATGACATCTCCATTTTTACCTGCCCGGAATATCATCCAAAAGATCGGGTTCGCTATATGGAGAAGTCCCTGCATGAGAGCCTGGATTCGGCAAAGCTGATCCTGACCGTCTCTGACTTCTCGCGCAGTGAAATCATCCGCCTGTTCAACTATCCGGCGGAGCGGATCGTCACCACCAAGCTCGCCTGCAGCAGCGACTATATTCCGCGCAGCCCGGCGGAGTGCCTGCCGGTCCTGCAGAAATATCAGCTGGCGTGGCAGGGGTATGCGTTATATATCGGCACCATGGAGCCGCGTAAAAATATCCGTGGTCTGCTGCAGGCCTATCAGCTGCTGCCGATGGAGACCCGCATGCGCTACCCGCTGATCCTCAGCGGTTATCGCGGATGGGAAGACGATGTGCTGTGGCAGTTAGTCGAGCGCGGTACGCGTGAAGGGTGGATCCGTTACCTGGGCTATGTCCCGGATGAAGACCTGCCTTATCTGTACGCGGCGGCCAGAACCTTTGTTTATCCCTCCTTCTATGAGGGATTCGGTTTACCTATTCTTGAAGCGATGTCTTGCGGTGTGCCGGTAGTATGTTCCAATGTCACTTCTTTGCCTGAAGTGGTTGGCGATGCCGGCCTCGTTGCCGATCCTAATGATGTAGACGCGATTAGCGCGCATATTTTGCAGAGCCTGCAGGATGATAGCTGGCGGGAAATCGCCACCGCGCGCGGTCTTGCCCAGGCGAAACAGTTTTCGTGGGAGAACTGTACGACCCAGACCATTAACGCCTATAAATTACTCTAAGGGTGTCAGTTGAGAGTTCTACACGTCTATAAGACCTACTATCCCGATACCTACGGCGGTATTGAGCAGGTCATTTATCAGCTCAGTCAGGGCTGCGCCCGCCGGGGGATCGCAGCCGATGTTTTTACTTTTAGCCCGGACAAAGAGACAGGTCCTGTCGCCTACGAAGACCATAGGGTCATTTATAATAAGCAGCTTTTTGAAATTGCCTCCACGCCGTTTTCGTTGAAAGCGTTAAAGCGTTTTAAGCAGATTAAAGATGACTACGACATCATCAACTACCATTTTCCGTTTCCCTTTATGGATATGCTGCATCTCTCGGCGCGGCCTGACGCCAGAACGGTGGTGACCTATCACTCGGACATTGTGAAACAAAAACGGTTGATGAAGTTGTACCAGCCGCTGCAGGAGCGATTCCTCGCCAGCGTAGACTGCATTGTTGCCTCGTCGCCCAACTACGTGGCCTCCAGCCAGACCCTGAAAAAATATCAGGATAAAACGGTGGTGATACCTTTTGGTCTGGAGCAGCATGACGTGCAGCACGATCCGCAGCGGGTGGCGCACTGGCGGGAAACCGTCGGCGATAACTTCTTCCTCTTCGTCGGCGCTTTCCGCTACTACAAAGGGCTGCACATTCTGCTGGATGCCGCCGAGCGTAGCCGGCTGCCGGTGGTGATCGTCGGGGGCGGGCCGCTGGAGGCGGAGGTGCGGCGTGAGGCGCAGCAGCGCGGACTGAGCAATGTGGTGTTTACCGGCATGCTCAACGACGAAGATAAATACATTCTCTTCCAGCTCTGCCGGGGCGTGGTCTTCCCCTCGCATCTGCGCTCAGAGGCGTTTGGCATTACGTTACTAGAAGGCGCGCGCTTCGCCAGGCCATTGATCTCCTGCGAGATCGGCACCGGGACCTCGTTCATTAACCAGGACAAAGTGAATGGCTGCGTGATCCCGCCGAATGACAGTCAGGCGCTGGTGGAGGCGATGAATGAGCTCTGGCATAACGATGAAACCGCCAGTCGCTATGGCGAAAACTCGCGTCGTCGTTTTGAAGAGATGTTTACAGCCGACCATATGATTGACGCTTACGTCAATCTCTATACTACGCTGCTGGAAAGCAAATCCTGAGGCCAGCTACCCCCGCCGTTGCGGCGGGGGTCAACGCGTTAGTGTCGACTCTTCAGATTATCAATCACTTCCCCGAGATCCAGCCCCTGGTCCTGCAGCAGCACCAGCAGGTGATACATCAGGTCCGACGCCTCATTCTTCAGCTCGAAGCGGTCGTTCACCGTGGCGGCCAGCGCGGTCTCCACGCCTTCTTCCCCCACTTTCTGCGCGATGCGCTTGGTGCCGCTGGCATACAGCTTCGCCGTGTAGGAGCTCTCCGGGTCGGCGTGTTTGCGCTCGGCCAGCAGCTGCTCCAGCTGATAGAGGAACAGCCACTGGTGGCCGGTTTCGCCGAAGCAGCTGGTGGTGCCTTTGTGGCAGGTCGGCCCGATCGGGTTTACCAGCACCAGCAGCGTATCGTTGTCACAGTCCGGCGTGATGCTCACTACATTGAGGACATGGCCCGAGGTTTCACCCTTGGTCCACAGCCGCTGCTTGGTGCGCGAGTAAAAGGTGACCTTGCCGGTGGCTTCGGTTTTCTCCAGCGCCTCCTTGTTCATGTAGCCGTGCATCAGCACTTCGCCGGATACGGCGTGCTGCACGATGGCCGGCATCATGCCGTCCGTTTTTTCCCAGTCCAGCTGTTCAGTCAACATACCCTTATCTCCACGCCCTGTGCCGCCAGGTACGCTTTCAGTTCGCCAATATTAATAATCTGTTTGTGGAATACCGAAGCCGCCAGCGCGCCGTCAACGTCGGCGTCGCGGAAGGCTTCGAGGAAGTGTTCCATAGTGCCCGCGCCGCCGGAGGCGATCAGCGGGACGTGGCACACCGCGCGAACCTTCGCCAGCTGCTGCAGGTCGTAACCGTTGCGCACCCCGTCCTGGTTCATCATATTGAGAACGATCTCGCCTGCGCCGCGCTTCTGCACTTCCTCCACCCAGTCGAGGGTTTCCCACTGCGTCACCCGGGTGCGGCTCTCGTCGCCGGTATACTGGTTGACGTGATACTTGCCGGTCTCTGCATCAAACCAGGTATCAATCCCCACCACGATACACTGCACGCCAAAGCGGTCGGCAAGGCGGGTGATCAGCGTCGGGTCGGCGAGAGCAGGGGAGTTAATCGAGATCTTATCGGCGCCGAAGGAGAGGATCTGCGCCGCGTCTTCCAGCGACTTGATCCCGCCCGCCACGCAGAAAGGAATATCGATTACTTCCGCTACCCGCGACACCCAGCTCTTGTCGACCACCCGACCGTCGCTGGAGGCGGTGATATCATAGAACACCAGTTCGTCGGCCCCTTCGTCGGCATAGCGCTTGGCCAGCGGGACGATGTCGCCAATGATCTCGTGATTACGGAACTGCACGCCTTTCACTACCTGGCCGTCGCGGACGTCGAGGCAGGGGATTATCCGTTTTGCCAGCATTGAATGGCCTCCGTTACGTTGAATTTACCTTCCAGCAGCGCGCGACCGACAATCACGCCGCGCACCCCGGTGCCGCGCAGGGCGGCAATATCATTGAGATCGCCGATGCCGCCGGATGACTGAAACGCCACCTGCGGGTAGCGGGCGCAGACTTCCTCGTACAGCGAGACGTTAGAGCCTGCCAGCGTGCCGTCGCGGGAGATATCGGTGCACAGCACGTGCTGCAGGCCGACCGGCAGATAACTTTCCACCAGCTCCTCCAGCGTCACGCCGGAGTTTTCCTGCCAGCCGCTGACCGCCACCTGCTTATTGCCGTCGGCGTCGATACGCACGTCGAGGGCGAGCACCAGCCGTTCTGGGCCAAAGCGTTTGAACCAGCCTTTCACTTCCTCCGGGGATTTCACCGCGGTGGAGCCGACCACCACGCGGGCGACGCCGGCCTCAAGCAGGGCCGCGACATCCGCTTCGGTCCGCACACCGCCGCCAACCTGTACCGGGACGTCAACCCCGGCGACCAGCGATTTCAGCAGCGGGATCTGGCGCTTCGCCGGATCCTTCGCCCCGGTCAGATCGACCAGGTGCAGGACTTCCGCTCCCTGAGCGGCATAGGCCTGCAGGCGCGGCAGCGGATCGCTGCCATAGTCGCGCTGCTGGCCGTAATCGCCCTGATGGAGACGAACGACGGTGCCGTCGATTAAATCTAAAGCAGGAATAATCATCACATCTCCAGGAAGTTTTTCAGCAGCTGCGCCCCGGCGCTCCCGGAGCGCTCCGGGTGAAACTGCACGCCAAAGAAGTTATCTTTCTGCACCGCGGCGGTGAACGCCTCGCCGTAATTGCACTGGGCGATGGTATACGGGTTGACCGGCATGGCGTAGCTGTGCACGAAGTAGAAATACGCGCCTTCTTCAATGCCGCGGAACAGACGATCGCCTGCTTTGGCATACACCCGGTTCCAGCCCATGTGCGGCAATGGCAGACCGTGGTCGGTCATCTTCGGCACCTCTTCTTCGATAATGCCCAGCAGATCGACGCCGTTGTTCTCCTCGCTGCGCTTGCCGAGCAGCTGCATGCCCAGGCAAATCCCCAGCACCGGCTGGGTACAGGCTTTGATCAGGTCGATCAGCTCCCGGTCGCGCAGCTGATCCATCGCCGCCTGGGCGGTGCCGACGCCGGGAAGAAACAGTTTATCGGCACGCAATACCACTTCCGGATCGCGGCTGACCACCGGCTCATAGCCGTGGCGGCCAATCGCCGATTTCACCGAATTGAGGTTGGCGCAGCCGGTATCAAGGATCACCACATTCATTACAGCACCCCTTTGGAAGACGGCAGGGCATCGCCCTGGACGCGGATCGCCTGGCGCAGCGTACGGCCAAAGGCTTTGAACAGGCTCTCCACGCGGTGGTGATCGTTCTTGCCCTTGGTTTTCAGGTGCAGGGTCACCGCCATGGTGTAGGAGAGCGAGCGGAAGAAGTGTTCCACCATCTCGGTGCTCAGATCGCCGACGCGCTGATAGGTGAAGTCCGCCTTATACTCCAGGTGCGGACGGCCGGAGATATCCAGCGCGCAGCGGGCAAGACACTCGTCCATCGGCAGCACGAAGCCGAAGCGGTTGATGCCGCGCTTGTCGCCAAGGGCCAGCTTCAGGGCTTCGCCGAGGGCCAGTCCGGTATCTTCCACCGTGTGGTGGTCGTCGATGTACAGATCGCCGCCGACGTTAACCTCCATGCGGAAGCCGCCGTGGGTGGCGATTTGGTCGAGCATATGGTCAAAAAAGCCGACGCCAGTGTGGATCTTGCTGCCGCCTTCGCGGTCCAGCCACACTTTCACATCCACCTGGGTCTCTTTGGTGATGCGCTCGACATGGGCATAGCGATCGCGGCGGGTCAGCTGCTCGCAGATGGTCGGCCAGTCGAGCGTCTCGCGGTCATAACGCAGACCGGTAATTCCCATGTTATCCGCCAGCTCAAGGTCGGTGGCCCGGTCGCCAATCACATAGCTGTGGGCTTTATCCAGCACGCCCTCTTCCAGCCACGGCAGCACCAGCTGCGTTTTTGGCTTGCGGCAGGCGCAGTTGTCGCCCGGGAAGTGCGGACAAATCAGCACCTCTTCAAAGTTAACGCCCTGCGAGGCGAAGATCTGCATCATCAGGTTGTGCGGGCCATCAAACGCTTCCTGCGGCAGACTGTCGGTTCCCAGGCCATCCTGATTGGTGATCATCACCAGCTTATAGCCTTCCTGCTGCAGCTTCAGCAGCGCCGGGATCACCTGCGGCTCAAACGCCAGCTTGTCGAACCGGTCCACCTGAAAATCCTCCGGCGGTTCGGAAATCAGGGTGCCGTCACGGTCAATAAAGAGATACTTCTGGGTCATACATTCTCCGCAGTCAAGGCGTCAATCACGCGCTGGCTCTCGGCACGGGTACCGATAGTGATACGCAAACAGCCGCTTAATGAAGGTTGTTTATTCTGGTCACGTAAGATAATGCCCTGATCCCACAAAGATTTAAACACTGCGCTGGAGGCGGTTATCCGCGCCAGCACATAGTTGGTCTCGGAATCGAAGACCTGCTCCACGCAGGCGATGCCGCGCAGCTGTTCCACCAGGTAGCGCCGCTCGTCAAGGATCTGCGCCACGCGCTGGCGCATCGCGGCGATCCCCTCCGGGCTCAGGGCCTGGGCGGCGATATCGGCCACCGGCGTGGAGAGCGGGTACGGGGCGATCACTTTCAGCAGCACGTTAATCACCTCGGCGTTGGCGAGGGTGAAGCCGCAGCGCAGGCCGGCGAGGGCGAAGGCTTTGGACAGCGTGCGCAGCACCACCAGGTGCGGATAGTCGCTGAGCCAGCCGGCCAGCGTCGCCTGCGGGCAGAATTCAATATAGGCTTCGTCGGCCACCACGATGGCTTTGCCGCGGGTCATCTCCAGCAGATCGCGCATCGACTGCGGGTCGATAATCTGCCCGGTCGGGTTGTTCGGGCTGCAGACGAAGACCACCTTCACGCCGTCCAGCCGCGCTTCGATGCCCGGCAGGTCGAGCTGCCAGTCGGCCAGCGTCGGCACAGTGCGGCATTCGACGCCGATGGTCTCGGCGCTGACGCTGTACATGCCGTAGGTCGGCGGGCAGTAGAGCACCGCGTCTTCGCCGGGCTCACAGAAGGCGCGGATCAGCAGCTCGATGCCTTCGTCGGCGCCGCGGCTGACCAGCACCTGCTCCGGTTTAACCTCGGCGTAGCGGGCGTAGCTCTCAATCACGGCCTTCGGCTGCGGCTCCGGATAGCGGTTCAGCGTCTGTTCGGTAAGCTGGAAGGCTACGGCGGTAGGGAATTCGTTGGCGTTGAGCCAGACGTCGCCTTTGCCGCCCAGCCGGCGAGCGGATTGATACGGGGTCAGCGCGCGGACGTTGGCGCGGGCTAAATCTTCAATGCTCATGCTTGCTCCTTCAGGGCGGCAACGCGCAGCGTTACGGCGTTTTTGTGGGCGTCCAGGCGCTCGGCGGCGGCCAGGATCTCAATCGTTGAGGCGAGGGCGGCAAAGCCGTCGCGCGATAGTTCCTGCACGGTCATCCGCTTCTGGAAGTCGGCCAGACCGAGGCTTGAGCAGGTGGCGGTATACCCATAGGTCGGCAGGACGTGGTTGGTGCCCGAGGCGTAGTCGCCCGCGGATTCCGGTGACCAGTCGCCAAGGAAAACGGAACCGGCGCTGGTGATGCTATCCACCAGCTCGCGGGCCTGACGGGTCTGAATGATCAGGTGCTCCGGGCCGTACTGGTTGGAGATAGCCACGCACTGCGCCAGATCGCGGGCCACGATGATCCGGCTGGCGGAGAGCGCCACGCGGGCAGTTTCGGCGCGCGGCAGGGCGGCCAGCTGGCGCTCCACGGCTTCGGCGACGCGGCTGCCCATGTCGGAGTCCGGGGTCAGGAGGATCACCTGCGAGTCCGGGCCGTGTTCCGCCTGCGACAGCAGGTCGGAGGCGACAAAGTCCGGGTTGGCGCCACTGTCGGCGATGACCAGCACTTCCGACGGGCCGGCCGGCATGTCGATGGCTGCGCCGTCCAGACGCTGGCTGACCTGGCGTTTGGCTTCCGTGACGTAAGCGTTGCCCGGGCCAAAGATTTTATCCACCTTCGGCACCGACTCGGTACCGAGGGCGAGGGCGGCGATGGCCTGGGCGCCGCCGACGTTAAAGATGGTTTTTACGCCGCACAGCTGTGCGGCATAGAGGATCTCATCGGCAATCGGCGGCGGCGAGCAGAGCACCACCTGCTGACAGCCGGCGATGCGCGCCGGCGTCGCCAGCATCAGCACCGTGGAGAACAGCGGCGCTGAGCCGCCGGGAATGTACAGTCCGACGGAGGCGATAGGGCGGGTGACCTGCTGGCAGCGCACCCCCGGCAGCGTTTCGACATCCACCGCCTGCAGCTGTTGCGCGTTGTGGAAGGTCTCGATGTTTTTCACCGCCACCGCCATCGCCTGCTTCAGCTCATCGCTGAGGCGCTCGCCGGCGGCGGCGATCTCCGCCTCGCTCACCTGCAGCGCGGCGACGGTGGTTTTATCAAACTTCGCGCTGTATTCGCGCAGCGCCGCGTCGCCGTTGGCTTTGACGTTATTCAGGATCTCCGTCACCGTTTTACTGATGCTGTCGGAGGCGGAAATCGCCGGGCGCGTTAAGAGTTGCTGTTGTTGGTCTGCGCTACAGCCGTTCCAGTCGATGATTGTGTTGAAGCTCATGATTGTATTCCCCTGTGTGTCCCGTGACCGGCTGGCCGATTACTCCATCATTTTCTCAATCGGCAGCACCAGAATGGAGCTGGCGCCCAGCGCCTTCAGTTTTTCCATGGTCTCCCAGAACAGGGTTTCGCTGCTGACCATGTGCATCGCCACGCGCTGTTTGTCGCCTGCCAGCGGCAAAATAGTCGGCCGCTCGGCGCCCGGCAGCAGGGCAACCACTTCTTCCAGGCGTTCGGTCGGGGCGTGCATCATGATGTATTTCGACTCGCGGGCCTGAATCACGCCCTGAATACGGGTCAGCAGGCGGTCAATCAGCTGCTGTTTGGCGTCGGCCATTTCGCCGTCGCGCTGGATCAGACAGGCTTTGGAGCGGTAGATCACTTCCACTTCGCGCAGGCCGTTAGCTTCCAGGGTGGCGCCGGTGGAGACGAGGTCGCAGATAGCGTCGGCGAGGCCGGCGCGCGGCGCCACTTCCACGGAGCCGTTCAGCAGACAGGATTTAAAGGAGATACCTTTTTGATCGAGGTAGCGCTTCAGCAGGTGCGGGTAAGAGGTGGCGATACGTTTGCCGTCCAGCGCCGCCGGGCCGTTCCAGGCTTCATCCACCGGAGTCGCCAGCGACAGGCGGCAGCCGCCGAAGTCGAGACGGCGCAGGGTGAAGTAGCGCGGGTCTTCGCCCTGGGCGCGGCGGCTGAGCAGCTCTTCTTCCAGCACGTTTTCGCCGATAATGCCGAGGTCGACAACACTGTCCATCACCAGGCCCGGGATATCGTCATCACGCACGCGCAGAATATCGATTGGCATATTTTCCGCCAGCGCAATCAGACGCTGGGTGTGCAAATTGACTTTAATGCCGCAGCGGCTGAGTAATTCGCGTGAATCTTCGCTTAAACGGCCTGATTTCTGAATAGCTATGCGTAAACGGGTGTTGTCTAACATTGTTCTTTTCCTCTGAATACCTGTCTGAATCTGTCCGAATTTGGTCCAAAAAAAAGCCCCCGGAAGTGAATCTTCCGGGGGCTCTCTGCGCGTTCATGCACCACTGGAAGATCCAAACGTCTTCCAGCACACATCGCCTGAAAGACTAGTCAGGATGATGGTGATGATGGTGGTGTTTAAATTGAACGCGGTTCATAAAAATTCTCTGTGAATGACTATGCATTTGATGTCCTTTAACCTAAACCACTTCCGCCGCAGAAAGCAAGGGCTTTTTTCTATCATTAATTCATTTCATATTGAGCGAAGAAATTGTCAGTTGCCGCTGGCTGGCGTAGCCTGTAATCAGCACAGCGAAAGAGTCAGGAGCCCGGGATGAAAAAGGTCGCGATAGTCGGTTTGGGATGGCTGGGGATGCCGCTGGCGCTGTCGTTGACGGCGCGAGGCTGGCAGGTCACCGGCAGTAAAACTACGCAGGATGGCGTGGAGGCGGCGCGGATGTGCGGGATCGACAGCTATCCGCTGCGCCTGGAGCCGCAGCTGGTCTGTGATACCGAGGACCTCGACGCGCTGATGAACGTCGATGCGCTGGTGATCACCCTGCCGGCCCGGCGTACCGGGGCAGGGGAAGGGTTTTATCTACAGGCGGTGCAGGAGATCGTCGATACCGCGCTGGCTTATCATATTCCGCGGATCGTCTTCACCAGCTCCACCTCGGTGTATGGCAACGTCAACGGTACAGTGAAGGAGAATTCCCCGCGTCTGCCGCAAACCGCTAGCGGACAGGTGCTCAAGGAGCTGGAGGACTGGCTGCACAACCTGCCGGGGACGTCGGTGGATATTCTGCGCCTGGCCGGGCTGGTGGGGCCTTCCCGTCATCCGGGACGTTTTTTTGCCGGCAAGTCGGCGCCGGATGGCCAGCACGTGGTCAATCTGGTGCATTTGCAGGATGTGGTGGCCGCTCTCGAACTGCTGCTGCAGGCCCCGAAGGGCGGGCACATCTATAATCTATGTGCGCCCCGCCATCCGGCGCGCGGCCTCTTTTATCCGCAGATGGCCCGCGAGCTCGGTCTGCCGCCGCCGGTGTTCAGCGACAGCCCGGACGGCGGCCAGGGCAAGATTGTGGATGGCAATCGTATCTGCAATGAGCTGGGGTTTGAGTACCAGTACCCCGATCCGCTGGTGATGCCGATGGAGTGATCCGCCAGCGGTGATTCGCATACCGTAAGGGGGTAGCGATGAAACCACTGCTGGATGTCCTCGTGATCCTGGATGCCCTGGAAAAAGAGGGGAGCTTTGCCGCCGCGTCGGCAAAGCTCTTTAAAACGCCCTCGGCGCTGAGCTACACCATTCACCGCCTGGAAAGCGATCTCAATATTCAGCTGCTCGACCGCAGCGGCCATCGCGCGCGCTTTACCCCCAGCGGACAGATGCTGCTGGAGAAAGGGCGGGAGGTGCTGCATATCGCCCGCGAACTGGAGATCCGGGCGGTTAAGCTGCAGCAGGGGTGGGAGAATAGCCTTCGTCTGGCGGTGGACAGCACCTTTCCCGTGGCGCTGCTCTCGCCGCCAATCGCGGCATTTTATCAACAACAGCCGCTGACCCGGCTGCACTTTACGCTGAACCCCTCCCTGCTGGACTGGCGGCCGCTGACTGACGGTCAGGCCGATCTGCTGCTGGGGGCGCTCGGTGAGCCGCCGCCGCTGAGCGGTTATGACTATCTCCCCCTCGGCGAGCTGGAGCTGCTGCTGGTCGTTGCCCCACAGCATCCGCTGGCGCGACACCGCGCACCGCTAAGCTGGCGAACCCTGCGCCGTTACCGGGCGGTGGCCACTGGCGAGGGCGGGGCGCTACTCAGCGATCAGGAGACCCTGACGGTGTGTGACGCCGCGGGGCAGCTGGCGCTGCTGCGCCTGGGGCTGGGCTGGGGGTGCCTGCCGCGCTATCAGGTGCAGGGTCTGCTGGACAGCGGCGAGCTGGTCTGCATGACCGTGCGCGGGCTATCGTCTCGTCAACGCGCGTGGATCGCCTGGAATGACGCCACCTGCGGTTTGGCTGGCAAATGGTGGCGGGAAACGCTATTAGCAAATAGTGCTATTTTTACAATTTATCATACGGAAACCGTATAGATATTAGCACGTTAAAAATTATGCTTACGCAATGAACTTCATAACATCTTGTCAACGCCGTTGAATTTGTTGCAAAATATGCGGCCTGAAAACCAGAGACTAGCCGACGCTTTTTTTTAAAGTGTCGGTTATTTTTTTGGTCGAAAGACACATCATTCAATACCAAGAGGCCGGGCTTCGTACCGGATAGATATTTACTAAAAACCGACAGTCGTTGTCGCTGAGGAATAGAAAGAAATGGGGCAATTTTTTGCTTACGCGCTGGCGTTCACCGTAAAAGGGGATAACTATGTCGCATAACGCTACTCCAAATACCTCTCGCGTGGAATTACGTAAAACGCTTACGTTAGTTCCGGTTGTAATGATGGGCCTGGCCTATATGCAGCCGATGACGCTGTTCGATACGTTTGGTATCGTCTCTGGTATGACCGACGGTCACGTGCCGACGGCCTACGCCTTTGCGTTAATCGCTATCCTGTTTACTGCCCTGAGCTATGGCAAGCTGGTACGTCGTTACCCTTCTGCCGGCTCGGCGTATACCTATGCGCAGAAATCCATCAGCCCGACCGTTGGCTTTATGGTGGGTTGGTCCTCGCTGCTCGACTACCTGTTCGCGCCGATGATCAACATTCTGCTGGCGAAAATCTATTTTGAAGCGCTGGTGCCTTCGATTCCGTCGTGGGTGTTTGTTATCGCGCTGGTCGCCTTTATGACCGCCTTTAACCTGCGCAGCATTAAATCCGTGGCCAACTTCAACACCGTGATCGTGGTGCTGCAGGTGGTGCTGATTGCCGTTATCCTCGGCATGGTGATTTATGGCGTGTTTGAAGGCGAGGGCGCCGGTACGCTGGCCAGCAGCCGTCCGTTCTGGTCCGGTGACGCGCACGTGATCCCGATGATTACCGGGGCGACGATCCTGTGCTTCTCGTTTACCGGTTTCGACGGCATCAGCAACCTGTCTGAAGAGACCAAAGATGCAGAGCGCGTCATTCCGCGCGCGATCTTCCTGACCGCGCTGATCGGCGGCCTGATCTTCATCTTTGCCACCTACTTCCTGCAGCTGTACTTCCCGGATATCTCGCGCTTTAAAGATCCGGATGCGTCACAGCCGGAAATTATGCTCTACGTGGCAGGTAAAGCCTTCCAGGTTGGCGCGCTGATCTTCTCCACCATCACCGTACTGGCGTCCGGTATGGCGGCGCACGCTGGCGTGGCGCGTCTGATGTACGTGATGGGCCGCGACGGCGTGTTCCCGAAAAGCTTCTTCGGCTACGTGCACCCGACCTGGCGTACTCCGGCGATGAACATCATCCTGGTCGGCGCGATTGCGCTGCTGGCGATTAACTTCGACCTGGTGATGGCGACGGCGCTGATTAACTTTGGTGCGCTGGTGGCGTTTACCTTCGTTAACCTGTCGGTGATTTCCCAGTTCTGGATCCGTGAGAAACGCAACAAGACGCTGAAAGACCACTTCCAGTATCTGTTCCTGCCGATGTGCGGCGCCCTGACCGTTGGCGCGCTGTGGGTCAACCTGGAAGAGAGCTCGATGATTCTGGGCCTGATCTGGGCCGGTATCGGTCTGGTCTACCTGGCCTGCGTGACCAAAAGCTTCCGCAACCCGGTGCCGCAGTACGAAGACGTGGCCTAAGGCATAGCGTGATGTGATTGAGAAAAGCCGGAGGGAAACCTCCGGCTTTTTTTTGTCTGCGCCGGTTCGACATCGAGGCCTGATTTTTTTGCAGGGCGGCGCTTGCCGGGCCTGGGGGACATAAGCTGACGGGAGGCCGCCGTAGGCCGGGTCAGGCGCAGCCGCCACCCGGCAGAAGAGCTTATCCTGCCTGCACCATAACTTTCAGCAGCGTATCCAGCAGGCCGGGAAAACGGGCGTCCAGATCTTCCCGGCGCAGCGAAATCATGTTCTCCCGTCCCTGAGGCCGCTGCCAGATAACACCGCTGTCGCGCAGGACGCGCCAGTGGTGGGTCATGGTGGACTTGGCCACCTCCTCCTGGCGCAGGGCGTTGCAGCTCAGCTCGCTGCCGTCGGCCAGCGTACGAATGATCTCCAGTCGCAGCGGGTTTCCGAGCGCGGAAAGGACATTTTCCAGGCGAATTTGTTCTCGTTCGGGGTGATTGGCGATCATAATAATCCTGTGTCGGCGGTGGCGCGGCGCATGGTAGCCGCAGCCCATATCGGCGGCTGGCGGCTACTATACCCAAACTCCGGTTCTGATACCACGCGCGCCGCCGCAACCTGCCCAATCGTAATGATAGCAAAAATAGTTCGAATATACTCGTACAGTTGTACTATGATAGACGCAGTTAAATGAACTGCGGATCATTTCGACCGCAGACTGACCGTCAAAACGACTAAGGACGCATCATGCCCCGACCCATCCCTCTCGAACGTTATCGCAACATCGGTATCTCCGCGCATATCGATGCCGGTAAAACCACCACCACCGAGCGCATCCTGTTTTATACCGGGATGAGCCATAAGCTGGGTGAAGTACACGATGGCGCGGCAACCACCGACTGGATGGCCCAGGAGCAAGAGCGCGGGATCACCATTACCTCGGCGGCGGTAAGCTGCTTCTGGCCGGGGATGGACCGCAGCTTCGAGCCGCACCGGATCAATATCATCGACACCCCGGGGCACGTGGATTTCACCATTGAGGTGGAGCGTTCCATGCGCGTGCTCGACGGCGCGGTGATGGTGTATGACTCCGTCGGCGGGGTGCAGCCCCAGTCGGAGACCGTCTGGCGCCAGGCGAATAAATACCACGTTCCGCGGCTGGCCTTCGTCAACAAGATGGACCGCCCGGGGGCGGACTTCTTCCGCGTGGTGCAGATGATGATCGACCGCCTGAAGGCTAACCCGGTGCCGATTGTGATCCCCATTGGCGCCGAAGAGCATTTCACCGGCGTCGTCGACCTGGTGAAAATGCGCGCCATCCTGTGGGATGACGCCACCCAGGGCATGACCTTCAGCTATGGGCCAGTCCCAGACGATCTGCTGGCGACGGCGCAGCAGTGGCGGGAGAAAATGGTCTCGGCGGCGGCGGAAGCCAGCGATGAGCTGATGGATAAATACCTGGAAACCGGTGAGCTGGACGAGGCGGAGATCGTCGCCGGTCTGCGCCAACGCACGGTGAAGGGGGAGATCCAGGCGGTGCTCTGCGGGAGCGCCTTTAAAAACAAAGGCGTGCAGCGCATGCTCGATGCGGTGGTGGAGCTGATGCCGTCGCCGCTGGATATTCCGGCGATACAGGGCGTTGATGAGCAAGGCCAGCCGGCGGAACGCCATCCGAGCGACGATGAGCCGCTGTCGGCGCTGGCGTTCAAACTGATGACCGACCCCTACGTCGGCCAGCTGACCTTTATCCGCGTCTACTCCGGGACGCTGAAGAAAGGCGATGCGGTGTGGAACCCGGTGAAGGGTAAGAAAGAGCGCATCGGGCGTATCGTGCTGATGCAGGCCAACGACCGTCACGAAGTTGACGAACTGCACGCCGGGGATATCGCGGCCTGCGTCGGTCTGAAGGATGTGACCACCGGCGATACGTTATGCGATCCGGATGCGGTGATTACCCTCGAACGGATGGAGTTTCCGGAGCCGGTGATTTCGCTGGCCATCGAGCCGAAGACCAAAGCGGACCAGGAGAAAATGGGCATCGCGCTGCAGCGGCTGGCGGCGGAAGATCCGTCGTTCCGTCTGCATACCGATGAAGAGTCCGGCCAGACGATTATCTCCGGTATGGGTGAGCTGCATCTGGAGATCATTGTCGACCGGATGAAGCGCGAGTTTGGCGTCGAGGCGAACATTGGCCGTCCGCAGGTCACCTACCGCGAAACCCTGCGCAAGAAAGTGACGGACGTGGAAGGCAAATTTGTGCGCCAGTCCGGCGGCAAAGGGCAGTATGGCCACGTCGTGCTGACCCTGGAGCCGCTGGCGCCGGGCAGCGGTTTCGTCTTCGAGGACGCCACCAAAGGCGGGGTAGTGCCGCGCGAGTACATCCCTTCCGTGGAGAAAGGGCTGCGTGAAGCGATGGGCACCGGCGTGCTGGCGGGTTATCCGGTGGTTGACGTGAAAGCGACCCTGACCTTCGGGTCGTACCACGACGTGGACTCCTCGGAGATGGCGTTCCGCATGGCGGCGATCTTCGGCTTCCGGGAGGGCGCGCGCAAAGCGGACCCGGTGATCCTTGAGCCGGTGATGCACGTCGAGGTGGAGACGCCGGAAGAGTACGCCGGGAATATTATGGGCGATCTCTCTTCCCGTCGCGGGATGGTGCAGGGGATGGAAGAGCGCTTCGGCAGCCAGATCATCCGCGCCGACGTGCCGCTGGCGGAGATGTTTGGTTATTCCACCACGCTGCGCTCGATGTCGCAGGGACGGGCAACCTACAGCATGGAGTTCCACCATTACGCGGAAGCGCCGCGTAATGTGGCGGATGAAATCATCGCCAGCCGCGCGAAAAGCTAAGCAACGTTCCCGGGTGCGACGCGAGGCGTCTTACCCGGGCTACTCTGGTACCAGCGCCCAGGCCCGGTAAGGCGAAGCCGCCACCGGGCAAAAAGGTAAGCACGAACTGGGGACGCAATGCCCGGCGGCGCTGCGCTTGCGCGGGCCTACGGTCAGGCGTCCTCCCCGGTCATCGTTTGTAGCCCGGGTAAGGCGTTAGCCGCAACCCGGGTATTTCAGCCAATCAGACAATATCCTGTGCGTACTGCCACAGCGCCTTCAGCTGCGCCAGCTTCTCTTTATCATCCGCATACTGTTGATACAGCATCTGCAGCTCATCGGCATAGGCTTGCAAAAACTCTGGCGTAAACACCTGACGACGGTGCTCTAACCAGCGCTGCTGCTCATGTTCATCGAGCGTGCCGGGGAAGTTGCGCGCCCGGTAGTTAAACAGCAGGCGTTCGATACGCTTATCGGCGAAGGTTATATCCAGCGCCGGCAGATTGCGCGGTTCGGTTTCCAGCACGATTTTCATCGCCGCGCGGTCGGCATCGCTAAAGAACCCATTGTACAGCTGGGCGTCGACGTTTTCGGACGGCACGAACGGCTCGGCTTCGGCATAGACCGCCACCACTTTCTCCCGCACCTGCGGATTCGCCCGCAGCAGCTGGGCATTCTCCAGACAGCGCTGAATGGAGATCCCCAGCCGGTCGGCATCCTGCGGGCGCAGGGTATTGGCCTGAGCCAGCACCGGACATTTATTGAGATGCACCAGCTTGATCGGCGCCGCCGGCAGATCGCCAAGCTCGGCGCGCGGGGTGTAAAGCCGCTCGCGCAGGGCATCGGCATCCAGTTCCAGCAGCGGCGCCATATCGCCCGCCAGATCGACCATAATCACCGCATTGCGGTTTTCCGGATGCCAGGCCAGGGGCGCCACCAGGCTGGTGTTGCCGCGCGCTGCGCCAAACATGCCGGAGACATGCACCAGGGGCTTCATCTGCGGCACGTCGATAAGCGTCGCCAGCTTGCGCTTATTGCGGTGGCTGTAGAGATAATCAAACAGCCGCGGCTGCCGGGTTTTCACCAGTTTCGCCATGGCGATGGTGGCGTATACGTCGGCCATCGCGTCATGGGCGTTCTGGTGTTCAATACCGTTGGCGACGGTCAGATGTTCAAGCCGGAAGCTCGGCAACCCTTCGTCATTCTCTGGCCAGGCGATCCCTTCCGGACGCAGGGCATAGCAGGCGCGCATCACGTCGAGCAGATCCCAGCGCGAGTTATCGTGCTGCCAGCTCCAGGCATAAGGGTCATAGAAGTTGCGATAGAAGATATTCCGCGTCACTTCGTCATCAAAGCGCACGTTGTTATAGCCGACGATACAGGTTTGCGGCACCGTGAACAGATCGTGGATGCGGCGGGCAAATGTGGCCTCATTATCCCCTTTGGCCAGCGCTTCCTGCGGCGTGATCCCGGTGATCATCACCGCCTGCGGCTGCGGCAGGTAATCGTCAGCGGGTTTGCAGTAAAACACTTCGGGCTCGCCGAGCACATTCAGCTCCGCGTCGGTGCGGATGGCGGCGAACTGCGCCGGCCGGTCGAGGGAAGGGCTGGTGCCGAAGGTTTCATAATCGTGGAATAAAAATCCGGGCTGGTTGACGCTATCTTGCATAGTCTGTTCATTATCCGTGGTGGCGTGCGACCGGTATGGTAAACGATTTGCCCGGTCATCAGAAGGGTCGCGGCAAGCAACTTCCTCTGCTGTGTCATATTTTCTTGCAATTAAACCCTGATATGAAACGCGAAGTTCCGTAAAAAGGACGGCGGATCTGTAAATCTAGAGGATATGCCGTTGAAAGGCCGTTTGTTTATTGCTGTATCTTTGCTCGCTTCGAGCGTTTCCTGCGCATTTGCCGTCGACTTACCTGCTACGGTCGCGCCGCCTTCCATTCAGGCTGGCTCCTGGGTGCTGATGGATTACACCACCGGTCAGGTCCTGACCGCGGGTAACGAACATCAGCAGCGTAATCCTGCCAGTCTGACCAAACTGATGACCGGCTACGTGGTCGATCGCGCCATCGACAGCCATCGTATCACCTTTGACGATATCGTCACCGTGGGTAAAGACGCCTGGGCGAAGGGCAACCCGGTGTTCGACGGATCATCGCTGATGTTCTTAAAGCCAGGGGATCGCGTTAGCGTTCGCGACCTCAGCCGTGGGCTGATTGTCGACTCCGGTAACGACGCCTGCGTCGCGCTGGCCGACTATGTCGCCGGCGGCCAGCCGCAGTTTGTCGCCCTGATGAATCAGTATGTCGAAAAACTGCACCTGCGGGACACCCATTTCGAAACCGTCCACGGCCTCGACGCTCCGGGCCAGCACAGTTCGGCCTATGACCTGGCGGTGCTGTCGCGGGCGATTATTCATGGCGAACCTGACGTCTACCACATGTACAGCCAGAAAAGCCTGACGTGGAACGGGATCACCCAGCAAAACCGTAACGGTCTGCTGTGGGATAAAACCATGAACGTCGATGGCCTGAAAACCGGCCACACCTCGGGCGCCGGGTTCAACCTGATCGCCTCGGCGGTGGATGGCCAGCGCCGGCTGATCGCCGTGGTGATGGGGGCGGACAGTCCGAAAGGCCGCGAGCAGCAGGCCGCTAAACTGCTGCACTGGGGGCAGCAGAACTTCGACACCGTGCAGGTGCTGCAGAAGGGGCAGAAGGTCGGCACCGAGCGTATCTGGTACGGCGATAAAGAGCAGATTAAGCTCGGCACCGATCAGGATTTCTGGTTAGCCCTGCCGAAGGCGGAAGTGTCGCGCATTAAAGCGAAATATGTGCTGGATAAGAAGGACCTTGAGGCGCCGATCGCCGCCAATCAGCGGGTTGGCGAGATTTCACTGTATGACGGCGACAAGGTGGTGGGGCACTATCCGCTGGTCACCCTCGAAAGCATCAATAAAGGCGGAGTGTTCTCGCGAATGAGCGATTACCTGCATCACGAGCTGTAACCACGCCAACCGCCTCTTTGCAGGCGGTTTTTTTTCGTCTGTCGTTCGTGCTGGCGGGGCGCCTGTTTTTACAGCAGTGTGGTGGCGACTCTGTGAATTCGCGCACATACTGAGGGGGGATCTCCTGTTAAATTAACTGTATATTTATACAGTCATTTATCTCCAAAGGAGGCAAGATGAACTACAGCATCACCACCCTCGGCAAGAAAACCATCGCCGGTTTCCATCTGGTCGGGCCCTGGGATCACACGGTCAAGCAGGGGTTTGAGCAACTGATGATGTGGGTTGAGAACCACCAGGTGCCCGCCCGCGAATGGGTGGCCGTCTACTACGATAACCCGGAGGAAGTGCCGGCGGAAAAACTGCGCTGCGCGACAGCGGTCGCCGTGGATGAGGATTATGTCATTCCCGCCAACAGCGAAGGGGTGATCCTGGCGGCGATTGCCGGCGGGGATTACGCCTGCGCCCGCGCGCGGGTGGTTGATTACGACTTCGCCACTCCGTGGATGCAGTTTTTCGACAGCCTGCAGCAGAGCACGGCGTATCGCATCGCCCCCCAGCCCTGTTTTGAGGTCTATCTTAACGACGGCAACCACGACGGCTACTGGGATATCGACATGTATGTTCCCGTTGAGCGCGTCGCGTCGTAGCGGTTTACCCCTGTTCCGGACAAGGTTTTTTACATTCCCGGCATGCTCCGGGCGAAAAAGCAGTTACAATTGGCCTTTTCGTTTTGCCGGAGAGGGTTGTGCGCGCTGATAAATCACTCAAGCCATTTGAGATCCGCTTGTATCGCCATTATCGGGTGGTGCATGGTGTGCGGATTGCGCTGGCCTTTGTGCTCACCTTTTTGCTGGTGCGGCTGCTGAACGTGCCTGAGGGAACCTGGCCTCTCATCACTCTGGTGGTGGTGATGGGGCCGATCTCCTTCTGGGGTAACGTCGTGCCGCGGGCGTTTCAGCGTATCGGCGGCACGATCCTCGGTTCGGCGCTGGGGCTGGTGGCGCTGAAGCTTGAGCTCATCTCTCTGCCGCTGATGGTCCTCTGGTGCGCGGCGGCGATGTTCCTCTGCGGCTGGCTGGCGCTGGGCAAGAAACCCTATCAGGCGCTGCTGATCGGCATCACTCTATCGGTGGTGGTCGGGGCGCCGCCCGGCGATATGCATACCGCGCTGTGGCGAAGCGGCGATGTGATCTTCGGCTCGCTGCTGGCGATGCTGTTTACCGGCATCTGGCCGCAGCGGGCGTTCATCCACTGGCGCATCCAGATGGCCAGCTATGTCACCAACTTTAACCGCCTCTACCAGGCCGGCTTCTCGCCAAATCTGGTGGATCGACCGCGGCTGGAAAAGCATCTCCAGCAGGCGCTGAACGACGTGGTTAAAATGCGCGGGCTGATCACCCCCGCCAGCAAAGAGACGCACATCCAGAAGGCGATCTTCGAGGCTATCCAGACCGTCAGCCGCAACCTCGTCTGCATGCTGGAGCTGCAGATCAACGCCTGGTGGGCAACGCGTCCGGGTCACTTCGTGATGCTCAATGCGCACACCCTGCGGGAGACGCAGCAGATGACCCAGCAGACGCTGTTGTCCATCGCCCACGCGCTGTACGAAGGGAACCCTCAGCCTGTGCGCGCCAACAATGAAAAGCTGACTGAGATCGTCCTCGAACTGCGCCAGCTGCTGAAAGAGCAGGGTGATGACGGCCTGGCGGAAACCCCGGTCCATGGCTATGTTTGGCTCTCAATCGAACTGGCGCGCCAGCTGGAGCTGCTCTCGCATCTGATCTGCCGCGCATTGCGCAAATAAACACCAGATGCACCGGGTAACCACATGGGTTGTTTCGATTCAGCAGCGTTTAGGGTTATGATAAACGCAAAGGAAAAAACATTGTCATCAGCGGCTGCTAGCAGTTATGTTAGCCCTATAACGCAGTCGCTTTACGAATCCGAATCTCAATTATTAGGGGTGTAAAAATGGAAACAACTAAGCCTTCTTTCCAGGACGTACTGGAGTTTGTTCGTCTGTACCGTCGTAAGAACAAACTGCAGCGTGAAATTCAGGACGTTGAGAAAAAGATCCGTGATAACCAGAAGCGCGTTCTGCTGCTGGACAACCTCAGCGACTACATCAAACCGGGCATGAGCGTGGAAGCCATCCAGGGCATCATCGCCAGCATGAAGAGCGATTACGAAGATCGCGTTGATGATTACATCATCAAAAATGCCGAGCTGTCCAAAGAGCGCCGCGACATCTCGAAAAAACTGAAAGTGATGGGCGAAGCCAAAGTCGAAGGCTAAACCCTGCCGGTCCGGCGGGGTTAAGCGTCGCCGGGCTGTTCCGCGTTTCCCTCTCTTTCCTGCTTTTTTCTGCGAAAACTTTGTTCCGGCAACTGCCTCTCCTCACCGACACTTTGCTATACTGGCCCGCGAAAAACGTATTGATATCGGAAAGGTTTCTCTCATCCTGGCCGGGCATCTGACGCAGCGGCGTCAGGGCGATATCTCAACACCTCTCACCTCTCCGACGATCGATTCGCCAGAAGACAAACTCAGGTGCTGACCGGGCGCGACAGAACTCTTCCGCTGCTTTCGCCGACAGGAGTCAACCTCACGTGATTAAGTCATTCTTTGCTGCACTCTCGTTTATCAGCCGCCTGCCGGTCCCGGCGCGGTTATCTCAGGGCCTGGAGATCGAACAGTACCAGCGCAGTATCGTCACCTTTCCGCTGGTCGGTTTACTGCTTGGCGCCATCGCCGGCGCGGTGGCGCTCCTCCTGCAGCCGTGGTGCGGCGTCCCGCTGGCGGCGCTGTTCGGCGTGCTGGCGCTGGCGCTGCTCACCGGCGGATTCCATCTTGACGGGCTGGCTGATACCTGCGACGGCATTTTCTCCGCCCGCACCCGCGATCGGATGCTGGAGATCATGCGCGACAGCCGGCTGGGTACCCACGGCGGGCTGGCGCTGATCTTCGTGCTGGTGGCGAAAGTGCTGGTGGTTGGCGAGCTGCTGCTGCGTGATATCCACCCCATCGCAGCCCTGGCGGCGGCCTGCGCCGTCGGTCGCGGGATGGCGGTGCTGCTGATGTATCGTCATCGCTATGCGCGGGAAAAGGGGCTGGGCAATCTGTTTATTGGCAAAATTAGCCTGCAGCAGACGCTGGTGACGATGGCGATGGCGATCGCGCTGGCCACCGCCCTGATGGGGCTGCAGGGGCTGCGCGCCGCGCTGATCACCCTGGTGCTGATCTGGGGTCTGGGATGGGCGCTGAAGCGAACCCTCGGCGGGCAGACCGGGGATACCCTCGGGGCGGCGATTGAGCTGGGCGAATTACTCTTTTTACTGGCGCTGCTGTAAGGCCTGACACCAACGGTGAGGAACAGAATGGAAACACTTTCGGCGTTACTGGCTGCCATTCCGCAGCCCGATGTGGCGGGCATGGCGCGCGCTCAGCAGCATATTGATGGCCTGTTAAAGCCGCCCGGCAGCCTTGGCCGTCTGGAGACGCTGGCGGTACAGCTGGCCGGTCTGCCTGGCTTGCAGGGGCAGTTGGCGCTGGCGGAGAAAGCGATTGTGGTCATGTGCGCCGACCATGGCGTCTGGCATGAAGGCGTGACCCCTTCGCCGCAGGGGGTGACGGCCATTCATGCCGGCAATATGGTGCGGGGCAACACCGGCGTCTGCGTGCTGGCGGCGCAGGCCGGGGCCAGGGTGCAGGTAGTGGATGTCGGCATCGATGCCGACCCGCTGCCGGGCCTGATTAACCTCAAAGTGGCCCGCGGTAGCGGGAATATCGCCCGGACGGCGGCGATGAGCCGCCAGCAGGCGGAGACGGTGCTGCTGGCCAGCATGCATCTCACCCGCCAGCTCGCTGCCGACGGGGTGAAAGCCTTCGGCGTCGGCGAATTGGGAATGGCCAATACCACCCCGGCCGCAGCGACGATCAGTGTCCTGACGGGTAGCGACCCTGACGCGGTGGTGGGCTGTGGGGCCAATCTGCCGCTGGCGCAGCGGGGCCATAAGGTGGCGGTGGTGCGCCAGGCGATAGCCCATAATCAGCCGAACCCGGCCGACGGGCTGGATGTCCTGGCGAAGGTGGGGGGTTACGATCTGGTGGGCATGACCGGGGTGATCCTCGGGGCGGCCTCCTGTGGCCTGCCGGTGGTGCTGGATGGCTTCCTCTCCTATGCCTCTGCCCTGGCCGCCTGCCGCATGGCCCCGTCGGCGCACCCTTATCTTATTCCTTCACACCTGTCGGCGGAGAAAGGAGCGCAGATCGCCCTCGACGCGCTGGGTCTGCGGCCGTATCTCGATATGGACATGCGCCTGGGAGAGGGCAGCGGCGCCGCGCTGGCGATGCACCTGCTGGATGCCGCCAGCGTGATGTACAACCAGATGGGAACGCTGGCGCAGAGCAATATTGTGTTGCCCGATAGCGCGCCGTCGTCCTGATGGTAAAGCGCATCGTCCCGCGATGGGGGCGATGCGCCAGGTTTACAGGGCCTGCTGCCAGACCGCCTGGGGCAGGAGATAAACCTTCGCCGGGGCGCGCATGCCCTCGGTGACAATATGGCGGATGCCGCTGGCCATCACCGCGAGGGTGACGTCAAAGGCGTTCAGGCTGTCGCCGAAGCCAGCGGTCAGATTGAGCATTGAACCATTGGCCAGCAGATAGACGGTTTTGTCGGCCATGCGGTAGGCGTTGATATACGGCATCACCTCTTCCTGGGGGTACTGGCGCAGGTACTCGCCGTCGATCTCTTCCGCCACGTGGCCGACGTTAAGGATAAATACTCCCGCTTTCGCCCGGTCCAGCGCCTGGCGATTAACCACGTTTTTACCGCCTGTCGCTGTGGCCACCACGTCCGCCGAGGCGATTGCCTCCTGGAGGTCCACCACGTGCCAGCCGTCGTAGGCCGCCTGCAGACGGCGGGCAGGATCGATCTCCGCCACCATCACCTGACCGCCAAAAGCTTTTGCCGCCGCCGCGACGCCCTGGCCGACCAGGCCGTAGCCGATCACCAGCACTTTTTTCTCATGCAGGGTGAGGTGAGTGGTCTGGAAGAAGGTGTGCCAGGCGGTGAGACCGACCATATGGCGGTTGTGCAGCCCCTCTTTGACCGGCAGATCGTCCCAGTTAAAGATCGGATAGCCTGGCTGAATATCCCCCAGCCGATTGACGCCCGAGCCGGTGGCTTCCAGACCCGCCACGATGTTCCCATACTCGCCGCGCTGGTGGAGCAGGGTGGTGATATCGGCGCCCATCTCGCACAGGTGAGTGGGCTGCCAGGCAATCGCTTTTTCCCATGACTGTTGCCAGTCGGCATCGCTCATATTGCGCCACGCGCAGGCCTCGGCGCCGCGCTCCACCAGCCAGGCCACCACGTCGTCCTGCACGGTGGTGGGGTTACAGGTGGTTAAAAAGACCTTAGCGCCCTTGTCGAGGATCCCCTGCACCAGCGGGATCATTTTCATGTCGAGGTGCATACAGCAGGCCAGACGCACGCCGCTGAGGTCGGGCAGCGCGGCGACCTGACGCAGGGTACGCGGCATATTCTGGCTGGCCCATGCCACTTCTTTCGCTAAAGAGATTTTATTATTCACTGGGTTATGACCTTCAATTCGCAAAAGGGGTATCCCCCTGACCGAAAAGGGATTCTATCAGCCCCCGCGAGAATTCACAGCACAATGCCGTCGGACATCGCCGCCCGCGCTATCCCCTGCGAAAGACAGGGTTGTTAATTTAAGGTTAAAAAAAGAAAATAAAATATAAGTAATTCCTATGATTTGAGCGATGAAGCGATGTTGAGTGTTATTCCTGCGGGGATATTTTCACGGCTGCGGATTTTCCTTGGCCGCCTGAAGCCGCACGCGCTGCCGGTGGCCCGCCGGCATATCGTGCTGGGATCCATTGGCGCCGGCACCGGACTGGCGGTGACCAGCATGTTCAGCCACTGGCTGCTCGGCGAAGTCAATCTGTGGTTTATTGCCCCGATGGGGGCCTCGGCGGTACTCCTGTTTGGCGTACCGAGCAGCCCGCTGGCGCAGCCGTGGTCGATTGTCGGCGGCAACGTGCTGTCGGCGCTGATCGGCGTCACGGTGGGTATGCTGGTCCCCGATGCGGCGCTGGCCTGCGGTCTGGCGGCGGCTCTGGCCATCGCCGGGATGTATTTTCTGCGCTGTCTGCATCCCCCCGGCGGCGCGGTGGCCCTGACGGCGATCCTCGGCGGCGCCGGGGTGCACAGCGAAGGCTATCACTTTGTGCTGACCCCGGTGCTCCTCAACTCGCTGATGCTGGCGCTGCTGGCTATTGTGTTTAATAACCTGGTTGGCCGCCGTTATCCGCATCCACTGGCGGCAGAGGAGGTCAAATCCAGGGCGGTGCCGCTGGGTATTTCGGTCACCCGGGAAGATATTCACGCCGCGCTGCTGGAAGGCCAGTTCCTCGACATTGATGAAGACGATGTCCAGGAGTTGCTGGAGAATATCGAGCAGCAGGCGCGGCAGCGTATCGCGACGGCAGCCCGCCGCTAAGGGCGTACTGCGGGCTGCGGGTTACAGATCGCCGGTAAGATACTGCGCGACCCCGCGGCCAAAGCTCCAGTCGCCTTTCTGGTTACTGATAATCGACACCATCAGATCATCGCCGCTCAGGCCGCAGTGTTCCGCCAGCTCCTCCTGCAAAATGGCGAAGAAGCGCTGCTTCTGCGCCTCGCTGCGCGGGCTGGTATAGACCCGCACCACCACCAGATCCCGCGTGCGGGTCAATCCGAGGCCGGTATCTTCAATCACCATATGGTGGGCTTTGTTTTCATGAACAATCTGGTAACGGTCGCGTTCTGGTACCTCGAAGGCGCGCAGCACGGCGCGATGGGCGGCATCCAGCAGGGTTTTGACCTCCTGTTCCGTACGGCCTTCAATCAGGTCAAATGTCAGTAATGGCATGCAGGTGCTCCTTATCGTTAGGGAATAATGATGGGCTCAACAAGATGCTAGCCGATGCCGCCGCCGGCAAAAACCGCTATAGTTGAATACATTGTTTTTACTGGTGAACAATCACATGAGCGAGAGTCGTCCGGAGAGTTACTGGCTCCATCTTTACTGGCTGACGGTGCTGGAAGAACAAAAAAGCTATACCCGGGCCGCGGAAAAACTGGGGATCAGCAAGTCGGCTATCAGCCAGAAAATCAGCGAGCTGGAGCGGGTGACCGGTAAAACCCTCGTCCATCGCACCACCCGCAGCGTGAGCCTCAGCGACGACGGACTGCGGCTGGTGGCGGAGCTCAACGAGCCGTTTGGTCAGCTGCGGGATATTTTCACCGGCGCCTGCGATGAGGGCGGGCCGCTGCGGGGAACGCTGCGCCTGACCGCGCCGGTGGCCTTTTCCCGCCAGCAGCTGGTCCCGGCAATCGCGCCGTTTTTGCATCAGCATCCCCAGCTGCATCTGCAGCTTGAGGTCACCGACCGGCTGGTCTCTCTGGCCAGCGAAGGGTTCGATCTCGCCATCCGCCACTGTCGACGCGAGGCGCTCCCGGATACCCACGTCGCCTGGCCGCTGTGTCACACCGCGACGCTTACCGTCGCGTCCGCCGACTATATTCGCCGCCATGGCCGCCCGGAGACCCCCGAAGATCTGCGCCACCACCAGTGCCTGACCTATCCCCGTGGGCCACAGCGCCCGCAGTGGACGTTCGCCTCCCGTCAGTCGCCCGATGCTCGGGTGACCATCAACGTGCAGGGGCCATTCGCCACCAATAACAGCGAGTCGCTACGTGATGCAGTGCTGGCGGGGCTTGGGGTGGCGCTGTTGCCGGATTTCAGCGCCCGGGAGGCCATTGGCCGCGGGCTGGTGCAGGAGCTGCTGCCGGCGTGGCAGCCAGTAGAGGTGTTTGCCGATCGGCTGTACGTAATCCGGCCCTATACCCCGCGCGTGTCGCGCGCGGTGGAAACCTTCAGCCGCTACCTGAAAGCGACCTTCAGCGAGCCGCGTCCAGCTCTTGCGCCAGCGCCTCGCTAAAGCGGGGCAGCAGATGGCGCTCGCCGGGAAGCAACTGCGCGAGAGTAACGGTCTTGTCAGCGCAATAGACCCGCTCGCTGCCGAGCCGCGCTTCGAAGGCGTTCGCCGCCTGATGCGCCGCGCTCAGATCGGCGTCAACAAGGATCACCGCATGGGCCAGCACCACGTGGCCGCCGCCCGCCGCCAGCGGCCGCCAGTACTGGGCGGTACCGACAATCTTGCGCGCCTCCGCGCCTTCTCCGCAGGCAAGATTATACCGGCCATCGCAAAAGGAACCGCTCACCGCCCGGGGGTGGCTGGCAACGCCGAAGCGCGCGAGGGTACGCTGCAGCACAGCGCACAGCGAATGATAGATCGGTTCGGCGGCTTCGCCGAGCGGCTGCTGCACCGGCCAGGCGAGGCTAAGGTTGATAATGCCCGGCCCCTGGGGCACCAGACCGCCGCCGGAGCGGCGAAGCCATACCGGCCAGCCGCGCGCGGCAAAATGCGCGCTGACCGCCGGCAGATCCGTAAACTGACGATAGCTCCCCGGCACCACCAATCCCTGCGGCGCCTGCCAGAGCTGGGCGACGGCCTCGCCGGCGCTGGCTTTAGCAAACAGCGGCTGTTCGGCCTGGGTGGGATCCTCGCAAAACTGCAGCGCCAGCGAGGAGGGGGAAAAACGGCGAGGCCAGCAGTCGGCCAGGGTTAACTGAGACATGTATTCTCCTTACCGGAGGGCGCGGGTTACGCCCTCCGCTGGTGGGTCAGTCGACGGGGTGCTTTTTCATCAGCAGCGCGGTGAGCGCTGACAGCAGGCATCCTGCGGTCAGATAGAGGGCCACGCTGTGCCACGATCCGCCGGAGAAGGTGACCAGCGCCGCGGCAATAAACGGGGTAAAGCCGCCGCCGACAACGCTCGCCACCTGGTAGCCGACGCCGGCGCCGCTATAGCGATAGCTGGCGCCGAACAGCTCGGTAAACATCGGCTGCTGGACGCAGACCACCATATCATGGGCGATATTGGCCAGCATCAGGGCGAAGAACAGGATCCAGAAAACGGACTGACTCTCCAGCGCCATAAAGAACGGGAAACCGCTCAAAGTGCCGATCAGCGCCCCGGTGATATAGATCCGCCGACGGCCAAAGCGGTCTGCCAGCCAGGCGAAGCAGGGGATAGTCAGGCAGCTAAGACCGCCCACCAGCAGGCCAATGTTGAGAAACAGCTCGCGCGGCAGGCCGAGGTTTTGCGTGGAGTAGTTGAGGGCGAAGGCGGTGACGATATACATCGTCAGCAGCTCACACAGACGCAGGGCGATAATCAGTAAAAACGCTCCCGGATGGCGAAGCAGCGCTTCCACTACCGGTAGCCGCTTTTTCATCTGCGGCGCGTTGCCCTGGCTCTGCTGCGCTTCAAACTCCTGCGATTCCGCCATGCCGTTACGGATCCACAGCGCAATAAGGACCAACACCACGCTGAACAGGAACGGTACGCGCCAGCCCCAGCTGAGGAACTGCTGGTCGCTGGTCAGGCTGCTAATCAGCGATACCAGCCCGGTAGAGAGCAGGAGGCCGACGCCGTAGCCCACCTGCACCCCGCTGCTGTAAAAGGCTTTTTTCCCCTGTGGGGCATTCTCCACCGAGAGCAGCGCCGCGCCGCCCCATTCGCCGCCGACGGCGAATCCCTGAACCGCTCGCAGGAACACCAGCAGCACCGGCGCCCACCAGCCGATCTGGTTGAACGAGGGGAGCAGGCCGATGCAGGCAGTGGCGATACCCATCATCCAGACGGTCATCATCAGCATCCGTTTCCGCCCGAGGCGATCGCCGAAGTGGCCAAAAATAATTCCGCCGAGCGGGCGAAAAAGAAACCCAACGCCGAAGGTGGCAAAGGCGGCAAGCGTTCCCATCGCCGGGCCGATTTGCGGGAAAAATTCGCGGTTGAACACCAGCGCGGCGGTAATGCCATAGAGAAGAAAATCGTACCAGTCGACCACCGCGCCGGCAAAACTACCCCAGGCCGCCCGCCGGGCCCGATGTAGTGAATCTGGCGCCTCGCCGGGCTGCACGCTTATTGTTGAATCCATACCCTGTCCTGTCAGTCACGTACTTCATTGTTATTGGAATGAGACGCTTTTACCGTTGCGTCTGCTCTGAGACTACCGCGCAGCGGCCGTGGAGGAAAGTAGTTTGCCTGCTAAGCGGGGAAGATGGCGCAAAAAAGAATCGATGGGAAAGGCGGGCGAAATCACACCCTGGACTTAACATTCTGGCAATTTGCCATCCAGCTTATACTTTTAATTAAATCAACGGATAACAAAGATGGACACCTTTTAAGAATCGACGTAAATGGTTTACACTTAACGTGTCTCCCTCTCTGGAATGGTGAGTAAAATGCGTCTACTTCTTGCAGTTTTATTTTGTTCTGTCATGTTGCCTTCTGCTTATGCTGAAAAACTGCCTGCGCCGACAGGAAAACCTGTACTGACCATTTCCGGAAAAATCGGAAATATGAATGTCGGCGACAAGGCCGTTTTTGATCTCGCAATGCTGGAAAAACTGGGGATGAAGACGATAGAAACCACCACCCCCTGGTACACCGGCAAGGTTCGTTTTGACGGTATTCCCCTTAGTAAACTCATGGATTTAGTCGGCGCGAAAGGCACATCGGCCCGCGTGCTGGCGCTGAACGACTACACCACCATTATCCCGATTGATGATTTTTATAAATTCCCGGTCATTATGGCGTTAAAAATGAACGGTCAATATATGCGCATTCGTGATAAAGGCCCGTTATTTATTGTCTACCCTTACGACAGCAGTGCTGAATTACAGAACCAGATCTATTATTCCCGATCGGCCTGGCAAGTTTCAAAGATGATTATAGAATAAGGGTTGGATCTTGAATCGAATACTCACGGCTATTATTTTGTCGTTATTTGTTGTCACCGGATATATTACTTATCTGGTGCATGAGCGACAAAGTGAGTTGCAAAAATTTACCCGCTATACGGACTCGTGGTCAATGTCGCAGATGGTGTCGGAATATATGCGGCTGGAGTCTCGTCTGGCGGGAATGGCGATTGGGGCCGAAGGGGCGGACCACGATGAGGTGCGCCTGCGTCTTGAGATCATGATGAGCCAGATCGAGCTTCTGCAGGAGGGCGATCTGGGTAAATTTATCAATAAAAGCGAGCAGCGGAAGACGGTGGTTGCGACGCTGATTCGTAATCTTCATCTGCTCGATAAACAAGTTGATACCATGACGCCGGAGCAGGTCAGACAGATCCTGCCGGTGTTAAGCGAGCTTGATGGTCCGCTGACCTCAATGGCCGCCGCCACCCTGACGCAAGATATCAATATCGTTAATATCACCCATGATAAAATCCAGCATCTCTATTATATCTACTCGGTGATCTCCATTCTGCTGATCGCCATGTGTATAACTCTCGGTCTGCTGATGCTCCGACAGAATAATAATCTGCGTCGCGCCCATGTTCGTATGAAAACGCTGGCCAACGATCTGCAGGCCTCGAAAGAGAAGCTGCAGGTGCAGAACCGCCGGCTGCAGTACGACGCCTACCATGATTCGCTGACCGGTATGCCCAACCGTCTCTCTTTCTGGCAGCGGCTGCAGGAGATCGTCAACCAGGTGCGTCCCTATAAGGGATGCGCCGTGGTGATGCTTTTCGACCTCGACAGCTTTAAGGATGTGAACGATACCCTTGGCCATGATGCTGGCGATAAGCTGCTGCAGGATCTGGCCAGTCGCCTCTCTTTTTTCCGCAAAACCTCCGAGACGCTGTATCGCCTTGGCGGTGATGAGTTTGCGATGCTCTCCTACGATCTCACTGAGGAGATGGCCCTTGAGCGGGCCAATGTTATCCGGGAGAAGATCAGCCAGCCCTATCAGATCTACGATGCGCAGATTAATATCGACGCCTGCATTGGGATCGTGATCTCTGACGGTGAAAGTCGTACCGATTATCTGTACAAGTGCGCCGACCTCGCGCTGTATGAGGCGAAAAAAGAGGGTAGCGGCCATGTGCAAATCTTCCGGCCGGGGATGCTGCAGCGCCTGCAGGAGAACAAATCGTTTGAAGACGATCTGCTGCAGGCCCTGGCCCATGACGAGTTCAAAGTCTACTATCAGCCGATCGCCGATACCGTCACGCGCGAAATCTACGGCTATGAAGCGCTGGTTCGCTGGTTCCATCCGGTGCGCGGCGCCGTGCCGCCGACGATGTTTATTCCGGTGGCAGAGAAAATCGGTCTTATTAATGCCCTTGGCGAATGGGTGCTGAAAACCGCCTGTGCCGAAGCGGCCAGCTGGGCGACGCCGCTGAAGGTCTCGGTCAACGTTTCACCAATTCAGTTGATGAATACATCGCTGACCGACACCATTATCGAGGTGCTGCATCAGACCGGCCTCGATCCACGACGTCTTGATCTGGAGATCACCGAGTCGGACGTATTCAATGAGAACACCCGTTCGCTGGAAATTCTCAGCCAGCTGCGCGAGCAGGGCATTCAGATCTCCATCGATGACTTTGGTACCGGCTATTCTTCCCTGTCCCGTTTAAGCTACTTCCCGTTCGATAAAATTAAAATCGACCGCTCGTTTGTCATCAATATTCCGGAGCAAAAAGACGATCTGGATATCGTCCGCCTGATTATCAGCATGGGAAAGAGCCTGCATATGCGCATTGTGGCGGAAGGTGTAGAGACCGAAGAGCAGTTGGCTTCGCTGCAGGCGCTGGGATGTGACCTGGTTCAGGGATATTTAATCGGCAAACCGAGTCCGCTGCGCTAACAAATTTTTAACGTGTCTACTTTTATTCTCCCGGGCGATTTCAGGATCCTGAAATCGCCTTTTTTATTTTCTCTTAGCGCTAATCCCTGCGAGGTATAAAAAGGAGTAGGCGTAAAATTCCACAACAAAATAATATCCTTAACGTTTAAAAGGGGTATATGATATGCATCATATAGGCTATTTCTGAACGTCGCGTTTGAGACGGTAAAGTGAGGCACAATTATGCAGCGAATCATTATTCCCACCCATTACGTTCACACCCGCAGCACGCCGCTGTGGACCAAAGAGACCGCCCCGGCCTCTATCTGGCGCCGCCATCTGGATGCCGGCACCCGGCAGGGCGTCTACCCTCGTCTCTCGGTGATGCAGGGGGCGATCCGCTATCTCGGCTATGCCGATGAAACCAGCCCCGAGCCCGTTGAAACCCTGACTATTGAAGCCGGCCAGTTTGGCGTCTTTCCGCCGGAGAAGTGGCACTGTATTGAGGCCCTCTCAGAGGACACGGTTTTTAATGTCGACTTTTATGTTGATCCAAAAATTCTCATCGAAGGATAACAAGAGATGACCAGTGAAAATAAAGGTTATACCTTAGCGCTAGAGAATGGCCGACTTCACCAGAAGCAGGAAAAAATATTTCTCAAACCAATGGTGTTGTATATTCCACAGCAGGCGGTGGAGGCCGTTAATGACCTGCTGAGCAAGTTGCCGGACGACAGGGAAGAGGGGGAGTTTCTGTTGACGGTCACCAATAATAATAACGGCGTCTCGGTTGATAAAACCTTTTCCTCGCTGGCGGCGCTGCGCGACCCACTCACCGCGGCTGATGCGGTGAAGGATCTGATCAATATCGTTCGCGGCTACGAGTCCGATGAAGAGACCAACGTCTGCGGCTGGTAAGCCCGCTATCCCGCAGTCGGATGGCCGCCGTCGCCCGACGCCATCTGGCTGAGCAGCCACTCCCGCAGAGCGATAATATCCGCCCGCTGCGCTACCGCTTCGGTAGTGACCAGGTAGTAGCGGGCGCCAGGCAATGCGTTGCTGAACGGCGCGGACAATACGCCGCGCTGCAGCAGATCCCGCGCCAGCAGTTCGCTGGCGATCACCACTCCCTGACCGGCCACCGCCGCCTGCAGGGCATGGGTCTCATCGCTAAAGGTTAACCCCGCATCAATATTCAGCGTCGGCGGTCCATAGCGCCGACGCCAGTTCTCCCAGCTCGGCGAATCAGCTGGCACGCGCCGGTTGGCAACGTGAAACAGCGTCACCCGCTGCAGATCTTCAGGCCGGCTGAGGCCCAGAGTTGGGCTGGCGACCACGATAAAGCGATCCTCATACAGCAGCGTGCAGTACAGGTCCGGCTCCGGCTTTTCACGATAGCGAATCGCGGCGTCTACCGTGCCCAGATGCAGATCCACTCGTTCGACGCTGGTGTGTAGCCGCAGGTCGATAGCCGGAAAGCGGGCGGTGAAATCCGCCAGCCGCGGCACCAGCCAGTGGGTGAGAAAATTGGAGGTGGTGGTGACGGTTAAGGATGGCGGCTGACGGGCATGAGCGATCTGGACGACGGCCTGTTCCAGGGCGCTAAAGGCGCGTTGGGTGGCCGCGTAAAGGATCTCGCCATCAGCGGTCAGACTGACGCCCTGCGCGCTGCGTTCGCAGACCCTGCACTCCAGCACCGACTCCAGCAGTTTAATCTGATGGCTGACCGCCGTCGCGCTGACGCTGAGCGCCTCGGCGGCCTGTTTAAAACTGCGGTGGCGGGCGACGGCATGAAAAGCGCGTAGCGCCCCCAGCGGCGGCAGACGGGGCGGTCTCATGGCTGAGTTTTTCTCATCTATGGCTGAAAACTATGCGTTTGTGTAAGGCAATATAGTGGCGATAGGCTACGGGCATGTAAAGACAATGACATGAATTAAATTCATGTAGCTTCGCCTGTCAGGAGTCAACTATGTACGTTGTAAGCCGCTACACCGCCGCGGAAGCCGCGGCAACGATCGACCCCCGCGGCCGCGCTATCGCCCTTAGCCTGGTCATCGCCGCCGGGGCCTTGCTGTTAATCATGCCCCCGGTTATCGGGGTGACCGGCACGCTGGGTCTGCTGACGGCGCTGATTGCGGCCTTTGGCGTCGGGTGGGGATTTACACGCGGACAATCCTGGCTTTATCGCTCACCCCTGGCGGCGACGCGCTGGGCCTTTCTGCTGTCAGCGGCCGGCTGGCTGCTGGCGCTGGTGGCCTGGTATGGCGGGCAGGACTGGCCGGCACTGCTGCCGGGCGTGGCGTGCGGTGGGGCGGGAGCGGCTGTCGCCTGGCGCATTGCGGCGGGTAGGACGGCGCTGCCGGGGATGCGGGTCAGCGGCGCCACGGTACTGAGCGTAGCTATCGCCATCGCGGCGACGCTACTGACCTGGCATACTGCGGGAGGAGGACGCCATGGCGTCTGCTTTGCCTTCGCCGTGCTGCTTGACTGGGCGCTGCTCGGCGCGCTGATGGTGCGGATCCGCCAGCAGGAGAGTGCGGCCTGATACCAGACGCGGTCTGGTCCAGGATCGGCGAATCAAGCGAGACAGGGTAAGTTGTCCCGCCCGGCGTTAAATATCTTCTACACTGTTACAGGCATCACATTCCTGTGCGGTCGGCACTCCTGCCGGCCGCCGTCGGCGTTCAGCCCAGGCACGGGCCTGCAGGCTGGTTATCCTGAAAGAGGAGTCTGTAATATGGCATTTGTCACCACCCAAGACGGCGTCAACATTTACTTTAAAGACTGGGGACCAAAGGAAGCTCAGCCGATTGTCTTTCATCACGGCTGGCCGTTAAGCGCTGACGACTGGGATAACCAGATGTTATTTTTCCTTGCCGAAGGGTTCCGGGTCATCGCTATCGATCGTCGGGGTCATGGCCGCTCCGATCAGGTTAGCGAGGGGCACGATATGGACCATTACGCGGCGGACGTCTCGGCGGTGGTGGAGCATCTGGATCTGCACAATGCGGTCCACGTCGGGCACTCCACCGGCGGCGGCCAGGTCGCCCGCTACGTCGCCCGCTACGGTCAGCCGCAGGGGCGGGTGGCGAAGGCGGTGTTAATTAGCGCCGTCCCGCCGCTAATGGTGAAAACCGAGCAGAATCCGGGCGGGACGCCGATCGAGGTGTTTGACGGTTTCCGCAAAGCGCTGGCGGCGAACCGCGCCCAGTTCTATCTCGACGTCGCCTCTGGCCCGTTCTATGGCTTCAATCGTGATGGAGCAGAGATATCCCAGGGGACGATCCAGAACTGGTGGCGACAGGGGATGATCGGCAGCGCCAAAGCCCATTATGAAGGCATTAAGGCGTTTTCAGAGACCGACCAGACGGAAGACCTTAAGTCGATCACTTTGCCGGTGCTGGTGATGCAGGGAGATGACGACCAGGTGGTCCCCTATAAAAATGCGGCCATCCTGCAGGACAAGCTGCTGCCGAACAGCCAGCTGAAAATTTATCCTGGCTTCCCGCACGGGATGCACACCTCCCACGCCGATACCATCAACGCCGATCTGCTGGCGTTTATCCGCGCCTGATCTGCCCTCTTTGCCGGGCAGAGTGCCGTTAATGGCATTCCGCCAGCGCCCTGGCCGCCAGTCGCCTGGGGCGCGCCGGTTGACGTGCAGAGGAAATCTGCTTAACTCATGGGGTACCTGACGACTATTTTCCCCTCGCAGGATAAAACGCCGGGTTTCTCTGCCGAAACCCGGCGGAATTCTGCGCAAGAGACAAGTGAGAGACAATGAAATTAGCCGGACTTCATCCCGACGAGCAGCGTCGCCTGCAATCGCTACGCTCTTCCGGGCTGTTGAATAGCGGAAAAGAAGAACGCTTCGATCGCCTGACCAGGCTTGCCCGTTCGCTGTATAACCTGCCGGTGGCGTCCATCAGTCTGGTGGGGGAAGATCTCCTGCATATCAAGTCCTGTGCCGGTCTCGATGTGGACACGGTGCCGAGAGATATTTCATTTTGCGCCCATACCATTCTGCAAACCGACCCGCTTATCGTCAACGACATGCAGCAGGACGAGCGCTTTCACGATAACCCGCTGGTCATTGAGGCGCCGTTTATCCGCTTTTACGCCGGGTATCCGGTGCAACTGCCGGATGGCGCGACCGTCGGGTCGTTCTGCCTGATGGATCACCAGCCGCGGTCGTTTTCCGCCCATGAAATGCAGATCTTAAGCGATCTGGCGGCGATCGTGGAGGATGAGTTCAAGGTGCTGGATGCGGCAACCTCGGATGAGCTGACGGGACTGTTTAATCGCCGGGGATTCCTCACCCTGGCAGAGTATGCCCTGCTGACGGCCCAGCGCCGCCATGAGCCGGTGAGCCTGGCGTTTGTCGACCTCGATCGCTTCAAGCACATCAATGATACCTGGGGGCATGAAGAGGGCGATCGCGCGCTGATCGCCATCGCCGACTTGATGAAAGCGGCCTTCCGCGAGTCCGATATCCTCGCGAGGCAGGGGGGCGATGAGTTTATTATTCTGTTCGCCAATACCAGCCGCCACGATGCCGCGGCGGCAATGGAGACGCTCAGCCACAACGTGGCGCGTTTCAACCAGCAGGCGGCCAATCCCTGGCAGCTGGCGTTCTCCTGGGGCTGCGTCGAATACGATCCCGCCAGCCATCCCAGTCTCAACGCGCTGGTGGCCACCGCTGACCGCCTGATGTACCAGGCGAAGCAGAAGCAGGGACGCGAGCGCCGTTAATCCTTCGCGGCGGTGGCCTTCAACAGGTACTGCTGCGCCTGCTGCCGCTTCTGCGCATAGCTGCTGAGCAGCGTCTGCTGCGATTTCCCTTCGTTATCGTAAAACAGGCCGCCTTCGTCGGCGATAAAGCGATAATGCTGTTCCAGCTGGTTTATCACCCAGTCAATGTGTTGCAGGGTGAGTAAGGTACAGGACTGACCATGCAGGTCGTCTTCAATATCCAGCACATGTGAGCGAAAGGCCTCTACGGCAAACAGCCGGCTCAGCGCGGCAGGGTCCGCCAGCGCCGACTCCCAGCGCACCGTCAACTGCTGAAAATGAGCCAGCACCTGCGGGTCAGCGCGCCGGGCGCGAAGCCAGACGAGCTTCCGGCGGTAGCTTTCGACCGCCAGCCGCTTCATCTCGCGATATTGCGCCAGCTGCTGTTCGGCGTCAGGGATCCGGGTCATCAGCCAGCTAAAAAAGAAGCGAGTCTCAAAACGTTCGACAAAGTGGAACAGCGGGTCGGCCAGACCATTGCTGTTGAATTCTCTCAGCGGGTCGAAGGGATACATATAGCCAAAATCGAACAGCCACAGCTGCTCCTGCCGGTCCACCAGCAGATTCCCGCTACAGAGATCCCACTCCATCAGCCCCTGTTCTTCGCAGGCTTCCAGAGTAGTAAATAGCTGGGCGATCAGCGGCGGGGTCAACTGGTGTATCGGCTCGCCATCGATCCAGGGGGAGAGCAGGATGCCGAGGCGATAATCGGCATACAGCGTTGGGACGATGTGGGTGAAGCGCGGCGCGGTGACCGGGTCATCCTTCAGCTGTTGCAATGCCTGCCGACGCTGTACCTCATTTAAAAACGACAGCTGGCCGTTGAGGTTGGCAACGCCGGCGACGGCGCGACGTTTCTTTAAATTGTACTCCTTGCCGGCGATGCGCAGACGATAAACCTCGCCGGTCAGGCCTGAGCCGTATACCTGCACCACATAGGGGGAATCGGGGCCCAGTGCGGCGAGGGTCTCCGGCGGCAGCGGGCAGTGGCTGACGTTGCCGACGATAAGAGGTTCTCCGCTGCGATCGAACGCCTGCTGTTGCTGTTGTCTGAGGTTCATGGTGCCTCCGGGTATAACGTTAGACAGAGTGGATAATCCACGCTATCTCACCCGCAAACGGTAGTGAATTCATCCTACTGGCAGGCGCTTTTTCAGGCTGAGCTGGGGTGCGCTCACGGAGGACACGCGGGGCGTAGGAAGGCGGTAGGGAAAGGCAAGCGTCTGGAACGCATACCTGGCGTCGTTGTCAACGAGGTGCTTGCCAGGCTGGATGCGATGCTGAGTTAACGTCAGCGACGCAAAAAAGCAAAAAGCCTGCTCGAAAGCAGGCTTCTTAAATTTGGCTCCTCTGACTGGACTCGAACCAGTGACATACGGATTAACAGTCCGCCGTTCTACCGACTGAACTACAGAGGAATCGTGTGGAGTCGTATCTTAGCGGCGAAAAAACTTTTGTCAAACATCAATTCGCCTGTTCAGGTGCAACTGCCGCTTCCATCGACAATTTGTTGTCATTTCCGACAATTATTACGGAAAATACTTTGCAGGATATCCATTTCTCAATCATCATTTGAAATGTTGTTTCAACATCTCTCACTAAGGTCTCTCTTGAACGTCACCTCCGCCGTACGCCAGGCTGTCGAACGGACATCCTGGTTTAAAAAACGTCAGCGTTATCGTGTGCTGTACTGGCGCGAAATCAGCCCTCTCGCTGTACCCATTCTGCTGGAAAATGCCTGTGTGCTGCTGATGGGGGTGTTGAGCACCTTCCTTGTCAGCTGGCTGGGAAAAGAGGCCATGGCCGGGGTGGGGCTGGCCGATAGCTTTAACATGGTCATCATGTCCTTCTTTGCCGCCATCGATTTGGGCACCACGGTGGTGGTGGCCTTTAGCCTCGGCAAGCGCGATCGGCGGCGGGCGAGGGCGGCCGCGCGCCAGTCGCTGGCCATTATGACGCTGTTTTCCATTTTGCTGGCGGGGGTGATCCATGCCTTTGGCCAGGAGATTATTGATTTCGTCGCCGGCGATGCCACCGCCCAGGTCAAGGACCTGGCGCTGACCTATCTGGAACTGACGGCGCTGAGCTACCCGGCGGCGGCGATTGCGCTGATCGGCAGCGGGGCGCTGCGCGGCGCCGGCACCACCAAAATCCCGCTGCTGATCAACGGCGGGATGAATATCCTCAATATCTTAATCAGCAGCGTGCTCATCTACGGCATCTTCTCCTGGCCGGGGCTGGGGTTTGTCGGCGCCGGGCTTGGGCTGACCATTGCCCGCTATATTGGCGCGATAGCCACGATCTGGGTGCTGATGGTGGGCCTCAATCCGGCGCTGCGGCTGTCGCTGAAGGGCTACTTCAAACCCTTTAACTTCGCCATTATCTGGGAGGTGATGGGGATCGGCATTCCGGCCAGTATCGAATCGGTCCTGTTCAATGGCGGCAAGCTGCTGACCCAGATGTTTGTCGCCGGGATGGGCACCAACGTTATCGCCGGCAACTTTATCGCCTTTTCGGTGGCCTCGCTAATTAACCTGCCGGGCAACGCCCTCGGCTCTGCCTCGACGATCATTACCGGCAAGCGGCTGGGAAAAGGGCAGATTGGTCAGGCTGAATTCCAGGCCTGGCACGTATTTTGGCTGTCGACGATTATTCTGACGCTGATCGCCTGGGGCAGCGCCCCCTTCGCCGGCTTTATCGCCTCGTTCTACACCCATGAAGAAGATGTAAAAGAAGTGGTTAAACAGCTGCTGTGGCTCAACGCCCTGTTTATGCCGATCTGGTCGCTGTCGTGGACTTTACCCTGCGCTTTTAAAGGCGCCCGTGACGTACGCTACACTATGTGGGTGTCGATGCTCGGCATGTGGGGCTGCCGGGTGGTGGCGGGCTATACCCTGGGCATCGTGCTGGGGATGGGGGTGATTGGCGTCTGGTTAGGGATGGTGCTCGACTGGGCGGTGCGCGGCGTGCTGTTTTATTTCCGCATGGTGAGCGGCCGCTGGCTGTGGAAATATCCGCGCGTGAAGGCTTCATCGGAGGAAAGCTGAGCCGTTTGCGAGGCTAAACGCCATTTTTTGCGCAAAGTGAAGAATAATTCGGCAAACGATTCATTTTATTGAAAACAGGCTTTGACAGCGCCGGGCGTCATCGATAATATGCGCCCCGTTCACACGATTCCTCTGTAGTTCAGTCGGTAGAACGGCGGACTGTTAATCCGTATGTCACTGGTTCGAGTCCAGTCAGAGGAGCCAAATTTAAGAAGCCTGCTTTCGAGCAGGCTTTTTGCTTTTCTGTCTACCACCTTTCTTCCGTGGACAAACACCGCCGGGTCGTTTGTTTCGCTTATCCGGACGCTGACGCTCCCTAGCGGGTAACGTCAGCGTTTATCTCACGATTCCCACGTCATCGACGATTAACGGAACGGCGGCTCGTTGAAGGTGCGCAGCTTACGCGAGTGCATGTGATCTCCCTCGGCGCGCAGCAGGTCAATCGCCCGGATGCCTATCTGCAGATGCTCGGAGATAGCGCCCTCGTAAAAGCGGTTAGCCTGGCCCGGTAGCTTGATTTCACCGTGCAGCGGCTTGTCCGAGACGCAGAGCAGCGTGCCGTAGGGGACGCGGAAGCGATAGCCCTGGGCGGCGATGGTCGCGCTCTCCATATCGATAGCTACCGCCCGGCTGAGATTAAAGCGCAGCGCCGAAGCGGAATAGCGCAGCTCCCAGTTACGGTCGTCGGTGGTGACCACCGTCCCGGTACGCAGCCGCTGCTTAACCTCTTCGCCGGGCATCCCGCTCACCTGCTTGGTGGCGTCGTAGAGGGCGCGCTGCACTTCGGCAATGCTGGGGATCGGAATATCTGGCGGCAGCACCGCATCCAGTACATGATCGTCACGCAGATAGGCGTGGGCCAGCACATAGTCGCCGATGGCCTGGCTTTCGCGCAGGCCGCCGCAGTGGCCGATCATTAACCAGACGTCCGGCCGCAGTACCGCGAGATGATCGCAGATGGTTTTGGCGTTGGCCGGGCCGACGCCAATGTTAATCAGGGTGATCCCTTTGCCGTCGTGGGTGATCAGATGCCAGGCCGGCATCTGGTGCTTCTTCCACGCCAGATCGGAAATGGCCTGTTCCGGCGCTTCGGTCTCGGCGGTGATCCAGATCCCGCCGGCGCAGGAGAGAGCGATATAGGGGCTGTCGGGATCGAGGATCTGGCTGCAGCTCCAGCTGACGAACTCATCCACGTAGCGGGTATAGTTGGTGAACAGCACGTAGGGCTGGAAGTGTTCCGCCGGCGTGCCGGTGTAGTGACGCAGACGCGCCAGCGAAAAATCGACGCGGCGGGCGTCAAAGTGCGACAGCGGATAGAACTCGGTGGGATGGAACAGGCCATCCGCGGTCTCATCGCCAATTTGTGACAGCTCGGTGGTAGGGAAATAGCGCGTCAGACCGGCGCTCATCGAGCGGTCGAGTGTCAGGGTGGAACCATCTATCACGTAAGGATAGGGGATCTCATGCTGCGACAGCTCGACGCTGATATGTGCGCCATAGTCCTGATACAGCAGGGTCAGCTGTTCCAGCAAATAGTTGCGGAACAGTTTCGGATTCGTAATGGTGGTGGTATAGCAACCGGCATGGGTGAAACGTCCCCAGGCGCGCGTTTTGAGGGCTTTATGATCGGCGCCGTCCCAGGAGACCGACAGCTGCGGATAGACAAAAAGACCTTCCGCGCGGGCTTCGGTATCGGGGAGCGTATTATGGTCGATATAGTCGCCGATGGCTTTGCGTAACGCCGTGACCGAGGCTTCATAGCGTGCTTCCAGCTCGGCAAGCGCTTGTTCCGGGGTCAGACTGGCGGCCTTGATATTCATGATTCGCTCCTTGTTTCAGGTCTGCTGACATTCCCGATAGTATGTCACAGCGGGAAAAGGGCGAAGGAGAATTTATCTGTCAAATGCGACGATACTCAGACCATAACCAGTAAAGGGAGCGGGCTCGTGTTATTTGCCGGCGTTTGTCCAACGCTCGCTGCTATAATGAGTGGCGTTGCGGATCTTCAAAGTTTGCGTCGGATTATTATTCAGACAATAGCGCGCATCGGCCAGCGGACTGAGTTTATCCCCTTCCCGCAGGCGGAGGCGACAGGCTTCAATCTCTGCGATCATCTCCAGCGCACCGCTCTGAAGCACGACGCGGCAGAGGCTGGCCGAAGCGTTGTCCTGTACTTTTTTTACCCACCACTCCATCTGTTTTTTATCCTCTCATAGCGACATGTGCGTCGATAATTCATGTTTCTTAAAAATCTGACAATAAGATTATCCCCTTGGTTTATGCAGTGTTTAAAAATACGCAACCGATTGTTGATCTGTGCGCTAGGTTTTTTTATGCCGGGGGGCAATGATCTGCCGGGTTTAATTTGCAGGAAGCGATGACTATGCTGAAAAGCAGACCGTGAGAATAGCCTGTCAGGAAGAGGGCTGATAAGTCCGGCTACGCAATAAATATAAGAGAGAGCGTCATGAAGCATCTATTTCGACACTGGCGAACGTCCGGCGCCGTTATCGGCTCACTGCTGAAAAAAGGGAGCATTGCGGTACTGGCGCTGCTGGTGGTCTTTCTCGCCGGGCGGATCTATGAGTCCCAGCGCGGCCCGGCCCTGCATCGCTGGCATACCTGGAGTGGCAACGAGATGTCGGCCGAAGAGATCGACCAGGCGACCTTTGCCCAGTATCTGGCGCGGGAGAAGACGATTTTCGCCGATCTCCAGCGTGAGGTGACAGAGGCTTTGCCGGAGGAAGATAAAACCCCGGTCAACCGCTTTTATCGTCACAGCCGGGTCTGGCCGGGGCAGTTTAAGCAGGACTGGAACCGTTCTTTTGTGCTGATGCCGCTGGGCAAGCCGCGCGGCGGCGTGGTGCTCCTCCATGGCCTGACCGATTCGCCCTACAGCGTGCGCTATCTGGCGCAACTCTGGCAGCAGCGGGGTTATGTGGCGGTGGCGCCGCGTTTGCCGGGACACGGCACCGCGCCGGGGGCGTTAACGGCGGTTGACTGGGAGACCTGGCTGGCGGCGACGCGTCTGGCGGTACGCGAAGCGACCCGCCTTGCCGGGGCGGACGTGCCGCTGCATCTGGTCGGCTACTCTAACGGCGGCGCGCTGGCGCTCAAGTATGCCCTCGATAGCCTGGAAGACAATCACTTGCGCCAGCCGCAGCAGATCATTCTGCTGTCGCCGATGATCGGCGTGACCGCGTTTGCCCGTTTCGCCGGCCTCGCCGGGCTACCGTCCGTCTTCCCGGCGTTCGCCCGCGCGGCCTGGCTGAACGTGGCGCCTGAGTTTAATCCGTTCAAGTACAACTCCTTTCCGGTCAAGGCGGCGAGACAATCGTGGTTATTGAGCCAGGCGCTGCAGCAGCAGATTATCCGTGCGGCCCGGCAGGGCGAGCTGAAAGCGCTGCCGCCGATCCTCACCTTTCAGTCGGTGATGGATTCCACGGTCAGCACCCGCGCGGTGGTGGAGTCCCTGTATCGTTATCTGCCGGATAACGGCAGCGAGCTGGTGGTGTTCGATATTAACCAGGCGGCGGATCTCCGGGTCCTGTTTCGCCCTGCGCTCTATGCGGCGGTGAATACGCTGCTGCCCCCGGCGCCGCGGGCCTATACCACCACGGTGGTGACCAACGCGACGGCACACACGCTGCAGACCGTCGCCCGGACCACGCTGGCCCAGGAACGGGAAGAGCATCGTTATCCTTTACACCTGGCCTGGCCGGCGGATATGTACTCTTTGTCGCATGTGGCGGTGCCGTTTCCCCTGAGCGACTCGCTGTATGGTCGCGAGCCGGACGAGAAGAACCGCTACGGCATTAGCCTGGGCACCATTTCACTGCGCGGAGAGACCGGGACGCTGAGCGTGGGGCTGGAGACGTTAATGCGCGTCACCTCCAATCCATTCTTTCCATGGATGATGACGCGCGTCGATGAGCGCATCGCCTGCGGCGAACAGGCGGCGGTGGCGGCCTGCCTGAAAGCGCAGGCCAGAGCAGAGGCGTTAAAACAGGATCAGGTGCAGAACGGTACGCAGCAGGATGCCGACGATCGCCGCGGGAGCCACGAAGCGGAACAGGCGGACAAACCGTGAGCTGATGCCAAGAAAAATGCCGATACCGGGAAGATCAAAGGTCTGGATCAGTAGACCTGCCGAGGCGTTGACCTGGTCCACGGTGACTTTGCCCTGCTGGATCAGCTCGGAAATGACGCCAAAGTAGGCGGTGCCCCCGGCAACGCACTTCACCAGCGCCGGCAGCACAAAGTTCTGGGGGATGTGCAGCCAGCTGAGAAGCGGCTTCAGCAGCTGCTGCAGCAGGTCGATAGCCCCGGCGCCCTGCAGCAGCCCGACGATGGTTAACGACAGGATCAGCATTGGCACCGCGCCGAGCGCCAGGCGGATGGCGTCGGAGCCGGCGCTATTAATCACGGCCAGAATTCCCTGGCTGTTCTGCTCGGCGTTCGGCAGCGCTTCCGCGCGGGGGTTCTCGGCGACCGATAAGCGCCGTCCGGTGACGTGCCAGGCGACGGCGGCCGCGCACAGGCCGCCGACCACCGAGATAACGATCGAGGCCAGCCAGTGCAGACCAAAAGGGGTAAGAGGATAGAAGACGTTGCCTTGCCCCATGGCGAACACCATGGCCAGCGTGGCGGCCATTTGTCGGTCCGAGACGCCGCGTTTATCCATAATCGACAGCGTGGCGAGCGGGGCGGCAAAGCTGACAAAGTTAATCTGGATCAGGGCGAAGGCGCTCATCCCGGTTAAGCCGAAGGGCTTCAGCAGCGGGGCCACCCAGCGAACAATCACATCGAGGATACCGCGGACCTCAAGGTATTTCATGATGATCAGCATGATCACCATGATCGGCAACAGCGTATACAGCGCGACGTCAACGGACGACTTGCCCGCCGCCATAATGATGCTTATGACATCCATTTACTTTTTTACCACTCGCAGAGCTATTCGTTCGCGTCATCATAATCCCGTGGGGAAGGAAATGATATGCCTTGATCCCTCTCGGGATCCGGCGCCGCACGGGCGCCGGGAGAAGAGGATTACTGGCCGATATTGACCAGCGTCCGACCATGAATATTATTGCTGAGGAAATCTGCGGCATACGCTGGCGCCTGCTCCAGCGTGATTTCTGTGGCCGCCTGCTGGTAGTAGCTCTCCGGCAGAAGCTGGGCCAGACGCTGCCAGACAGCGTCGCGTTCAGCGGTCGGCACCATCACCGAATCCACCCCCTGCAGACGCACATTGCGCAGAATAAACGGCATCACGGTGGTCGGCAGATCGAAGCCCCCGGCCAGACCGCAGGCGGCGACGCAGCCGCGATATTGCGTTTGCGCCAGCACTTTGGCCAACACCGGGCCGCCAACGGTATCCACCGCGCCCGCCCACAGCTGTTTCTCCAGCGGACGGGTCTCCGCGAAGTCGCTGCGCGGCAGGATCGTATCGGCGCCCAGCTGGCGAAGGTAATCGTGTGTCGATTCCCGGCCCGATACGGCTGTCACCCGGTAGCCAAGGGCTTTCAGCAACACCACGGCGGTGCTGCCGACCCCGCCGCTGGCGCCGGTGACCAGGATATCCCCGCTGTCAGGGGTGACGCCCGCACTAACGAGAGCATCAACGCATAGCATCGCGGTAAAGCCGGCGGTGCCGATGATCATTGCCTGGCGCGCGCTGAGCGTCTCCGGCAGAGCAACCAGCCAGTCGCCTTTAACGCAGGCTTCGGTGGCCAGGCCACCCCAGTGGTTTTCGCCCACGCCCCAGCCGGTGAGGATCACGGCCTGGCCGGGAACAAAGCGCGGATCGCGGCTTTCTTTCACCTGACCGGCAAAATCAATGCCCGGCACCATCGGAAACTGACGGATAATTTTGCCTTTGCCGGTGATCGCCAGGGCGTCTTTATAATTGAGACTCGACCAGTCGATGGCGACCCGGACGTCGCCTTCGGCAAGAGCGGGCAGGTCGATATCTTTGACGGTGGCGACGGTGCGGTTGTCGATCTGGTCCAGAACTAATGCTTTCATGACAGAGTATTCCTCGTCGGAAGGGGGTTATCGGCGCTAGCGCCGTCCTGTGCAGGTGTTTTTGTTGTCATACTGTGCGCAAAAAAATCCCAGTACTGGTTAAGCGGTGCGGCAGACTGGACCAGCCTGGCGCGCATCACCGCGCCTTCCCAGCCGATCCAGAACACCTGGGCCAGCGCCTGCGGTGAGGCGTCGCTGGCGATGGCCCCGGCTGCCTGCGCTTCGCGCAGGCAGCGCGCCACGCGCGACTCCCATGCCGCCAGGATAGCCATCAACCGTTGGGGAAACGTCTCGGGTAACAACGGGGCTTCCTGCAGCAGGTTGCCCACCAGGCAGCCGCGGCGAAACTGGAATTTCTCCATTCCCTGACCGGCATGACGCACAAAGGCCGCCATTCGTTCCAGCGGCGGCACGGCGTCGTCCAGCAGGAATTTATCTAATTTATGCGCAAAGAAGTCGCCATAGGCGGCAAGCACGGCGAGGCCAAAAGCCTCTTTGCTTTTAAAGCAATGATAAAACGACCCCTTTGGCACGGCGATATTCTTGATCACCGCATCAATACCCGCCGCGAGATAGCCCGTTTCGGTCAGCACTTCAAGGCCTGAGCGAATCAGCGCCTGACGCGTATCGTCAAACTGGCGATCGACCTTGGGTGGACGGCCGCGGCGGGGCTTCAGGACGGCGGAGGTATCGGGATTCATGATTTAGACCGTGTGGTTTAATTGTTGCTCAGGGTACGCCCAATTCAGGGGGAGGGCAAGCATTGCGCGTAGCGTAAGGCTGGCTGACCAATCATCCTGAACTGGGGGGCGTTAAGAATTATTTATCGCAAATACGTGGTTCGCACTGCCGGCGGGGGCACGAAATATAACTCTGTCGGGTATATTAGACTGGTCATTAATATCCATATTCACAATGCATAATACGAATTAATAATATTGGGAATATATAAACAGCGGGGGGCTGGAGCGGTTGAGTGGTTTTGTCCATGTGAAGAGGCTAATTTGCGAAGTCCCCGGTCGACAGTCCCGTGAGGACTTCTCCCAGGAATGCCGGCCGGCGATGATTTGCAGACGATAGCGGATTGACAAACGCGGCTTGATAAAAGACATTGTCACCCCTGATCCGGCACCGGTTGCCACCTCAGTTTAAATATTATCGCCGGCAGACAATGACGTCTGTCTTTAATTATCGGTGACTGGGTAAATAATCTGTTACCGAAACAACACCTGCGAAAAAGGATTAACAGTCTGATGTACAGAATGAATATTGCCGTCAAAGGAGGGGATGAATGTCGCTAATTGCTATCGTGCTGGTCTTTATCATGGCCATCGTGGTGACCGTGTTCCTGTCCCATCTTCTGCCCGTTAAAGTGCCGCTACCGCTGATCCAAATCGCCGCGGGCGCCGCGCTGGCCGCCAGTGGCTTTCAGGTCGATTTTGACCCGCATATTTTTTTACTGCTGTTTATCCCGCCGCTGCTGTTCCTCGATGGCTGGCGCATCCCCAAAGACGCTTTTTTTCGCGATATGAAGCCGATTTTATCGCTGGCGATAGGCCTGGTGATGGTGACTATTCTCGGTATTGGCCTGTTTATTCACTGGCTGATCCCGGCTATCACCGTGGCGGCAGGGTTCGCCCTCGCGGCTATTCTGTCGCCTACCGATCCGGTGGCGGTATCGGCAATGACCGCCAGCTCGCCGCTTCCCTCAAGGATGGCGCATATTCTCGAAGGGGAGTCGCTGTTAAACGATGCTTCAGGGCTCGTCGCCTTTAATTTCGCCATCGCCGCGGTGCTGACCGGCAGCTTCTCCCCGGGAGACGCGGTGGTGAAATTTTTCCTGATGGCCTTCGGGGGCATCCTCAGTGGCCTCGTGGTGGTGTGGGTCACCGGCAAATGTAATAACTTTCTGGTTCGGCGCACCCGCGAGGAGCCAGCCATCCAGATCCTGATCAGCCTGCTTATCCCTTTCGCCGCCTACCTGCTGGCCGAGGCGTTCCATGTCTCGGGCATTCTTGCCGCCGTCGCCGCCGGCATTGCGATGCATTATGAGCAGCTGTCGGGGCCCCGGCTTCCGGCGACGCGCATGAAAAGCAGCGCGGTATGGTCCATGCTGCAGACCACCCTCAACGGGATGATCTTTCTGATGCTGGGCGAGCAGCTGCCGCGCATGCTCAGGACGCTGCCGGCGGTAGCCAGCCAGGCCGGCGTCTCTTCGCCCTGGTATCTGCTGCTGTACGCCGTGGCCATCACCCTGGCGCTCGGTCTGATGCGCTTCGCCTGGGTATGGCTGTCGATGAAGCTGACAATTTTTCGCCGCAAACGTCGAGGCAAGGCCATCACCGTCCGTCCACGCTTCAGTATCCTCGCCGTCATGGCGCTGGCGGGAGTGAAGGGCTCTGTGACCCTCGCCGGTATTCTGACGCTGCCGGTGGTGCTGGCAGATGGTTCGCCGTTCCCGGGCCGTGAACTACTGATCTTTCTTTCGATGGCGGTGATCCTGATGTCGCTGGTGGTGGCGGCTATCGGTCTGCCGTTTATGACTCGTTATCTTGCCGATGATCTACCGCATGACACCGGTAAGGACGACATTGGCGCCGTGATGACCGAGGTGGCCATTAACCGTCTTAACGCGCTACTGGACGAGCCGGTGGAGGATCCCAGTGAGCAGGCCCTGCGGGCCGATGCCGGCAATATGCTGCTCGAAACCTATCAGCGGCGGCTTCACTATAACGACAATGACGAGGGGCAGGATGTCGGGCTGGAGCTGGCTAAGCGCGCCAGGCTGGAGAAATATATGCAACGAGAGGTCATTATCGCCCAGCGTCAGGAGCTGTTCCGGCTGCGCCGCGCCCATAACATCAGCGATATCACTTTTTATGAGGTGCTGCGGGAGATAGATCTGAAGGAAGAGAGTTTACGCTAAAGCCGCAATCGCCGGAGGGTGGCCATTCGCCTTCCGGCAGAAGTACCGGCGCTGAAAAGCAAAAAGCCTGCTCGAAAGCAGGCTTTTTAAATTTGGCTCCTCTGACTGGACTCGAACCAGTGACATACGGATTAACAGTCCGCCGTTCTACCGACTGAACTACAGAGGAATCGTGTGAACGGGGCGCATATTAACGATGCCATCCGGCCTTGTCAAAGCCTGATTCAAAGAATTGCGTTCGACTGCTGACAATTTCAGCAATCGCCACCCACGCGCTGTTTTTTTCACCATGTTGCACCGTTGTAGTGCGAATGTACCCCTAATGGGGCATACCACAATCTGCTTACCGGGCAAATAAAAACCGAATTGCTATCACTATCCCTTATAACATTGCCTGCGGCGGGCGACAGCCGAGGAAATGCAAAGCTGGCAAGCAAATTGCAAAAGCCAGTGCATCATACTCCCAGCGTTGACGCTGGCGTTCCTTACAGGAGGCAAAATGAACTTAAGACGACTGAAATATTTTGTGAAAATCGTCGATATCGGCAGTCTGACCCAGGCCGCTGAAGTCTTGCATATCGCCCAACCGGCCCTCAGCCAACAGGTCGCGACCCTGGAAGGTGAAATGGACCAGCAGTTGCTGATACGCACCAAGCGAGGGGTCACGCCAACGGAAGCCGGTAAAATTCTCTACACCCATGCGCGCACTATCCTGCGCCAGTGCGAGCAGGCGCAGCTGGCGGTCAATAACGTCGGCCAGACGCTGCGAGGCCAGGTGTCGATCGGCCTGGCGCCGGGCACCGCGGCCTCCGCCATTACCGTGCCGTTGCTGCAAACGGTGCGCAATGAGTTGCCTGAGGTGATGGTCTATCTGCAGGAGAGCAGCGGCACAGCGCTGAATGACAAGCTGCTGGCGGGCCAGCTGGATATGGCGGTGCTCTATGAGCGTTCGCCGGTGGCAGGCATCGTCAGCCAGCCGCTGCTGAAAGAAGACCTTTACCTGGTCGGCACCCGCGACTGCCCGGGGCAGAGTGTGGATCTCACGGCGGTGGCGGAGATGAACCTGTTCCTGCCGCGCGATTACAGCGCAGTGCGGGCGCGGGTCACCGAGGCATTCACCCTGCGTCGTCTGTCGGCGAAAATTATCGGCGAGATCGAATCCATTACCACCCTGACCGCGGCCATCGCCAGCGGCATGGGGGCGACGGTGTTACCGGAATCCGCTGCCCGTTCCCTGTGCGGGGCGGCGAACGGCTGGATGGCACGGATCAGCACGCCTTCAATGAGCTTGTCGCTGTCGCTGAACATGTCGGCTCGCGGCAGTCTGTCGCCGCAGGCGCAGGCGGTGAAAGAGATCCTGCTGTCTCTGGTGAGCCGCCCATCGCTGGAAAACCGTGAGCTGCAGCTGGTCAGTTAGGGTATATTCTCTTAAGGAATAAGTTGCTGGTTTTTATTATTTGTTACCTGGGACAACAGACTTTAACAATAGCAGATACGTTAAGTCCATTGGCCCGGAGGAAAGGGTGAACTTCCAGCAGCTGAAAATTATCCGTGAGGCGGCCCGTCAGGATTACAACCTGACGGAAGTCGCGAATATGCTCTATACCTCGCAGTCAGGCGTCAGTCGCCATATCCGGGAACTGGAAGAGGAGCTGGGGATTGAGATCTTTATCCGCCGCGGCAAACGCCTGTTAGGCATGACCGAGCCGGGTAAAGCGCTGTTATCGATTGCCGAGCGGATCCTCAATGAAGCCAGTAACGTTCGGCGGCTGGCGGATCTCTTCACTAACGATGCGTCAGGCGTCTTAACTATCGCCACCACCCATACTCAGGCGCGCTACAGCCTGCCGCCGGTCATTAAAGCTTTCCGCGAGCTGTTCTCAGATGTTCGCGTCGAGCTGGTGCAGGGTACCCCGCAGGAAATCGAAGCGCTGCTGCATAACGGCGGAGCGGATATCGGCATCGCCAGTGAGCGCCTGAGCAACGATCCGACGCTGGCGGCTTTCCCCTGGTTCCGCTGGCATCACAGCCTGCTGGTGCCGAAGGATCATCCTTTGACGCAGGTTTCCCCCCTGACGCTGGAGGCGATCGCCCGCTGGCCGTTAATCACCTACCGCCAGGGGATCACTGGCCGTTCGCGCATAGATGAGGCGTTCAACCGCAAGGGGTTGATGCCGGATATCGTGCTGAGCGCGCAGGATTCCGATGTGATCAAGACCTATGTGGAGCTGGGGCTGGGGGTCGGGCTGGTCGCCGAGCAGTCCGGTGATGCCCGGGAAGCGGACACCTTTACGCGTCTTGATACCCGCCATCTGTTCGATGCCAATACCGTGTGGTTGGGACTGAAGCGGGGCCAGCTGCAGCGGAATTACGTTTGGCGCTTTATCGAATTGTGCAATGCCGGACTGTCGCTGGATGAGATTAAGCGTCAGGCGATGGAGCCGGAAGAGGCCGCAATCGACTATCAGATTTAAGGAAATGCTGGCCAGCGGGTCGGGGAGTGGAAATAACGCTATAATTCACACACGTGAGTCGCGACTGAGGAAGGGAAAATGACGATGCGGCGTGTGAAATTACTCTGTACTGCGCTGATGCTGCTTGCCAGTCACGGCGCGCTGGCCGTCAGCTATCCGCTGCCGCCGGAGGGGAGCCGTTTGGTGGGCAGCGCATTTACCATTGCCGTTCCGGAGAATAACACCCAGCCGCTGGAAAGTTTTGCCGCCCAGTACGGCCAGGGGTTAAGCAATATGCTGGAAGCCAACCCCGGGGTCGATGTCTATTTGCCGCACTCCGGTTCGACGCTGACTATTCCGCAACAGCTGATCCTGCCTGACACCGTGCGGGAGGGGATCGTCATCAACGTCGCCGAGATGCGTCTCTATTATTACCCGCCGCTGGGCAACAGCGTGGAAGTCCTGCCAATCGGCATTGGCCAGGCCGGACGCGAAACCCCGCGTAACTGGGTGACGGCAGTAGAGCGTAAGCAGGAAGGCCCCACCTGGGTGCCAACCGCCAATACCCGCCGCGAGTATGCGAAAGAGGGCAAAACCCTGCCGGCGCTGGTGCCCCCCGGGCCCGATAATCCGATGGGGCTGTATGCGATCTACATCGGCAGGCTCTACGCCATCCACGGCACCAATGCCAACTTTGGTATCGGGCTGCGCGTCAGCCAGGGATGCATCCGCCTGCGCAATGACGATATTAAATTCCTGTTTGATAACGTGCCGGTTGGGACGCGGGTTCAGCTGATCGATCAGCCGGTGAAGTACAGCGTGGAGCCGGACGGCAGTCACTGGCTGGAGGTGCACGAGCCGCTGTCGCGCAACCGCGCGGAGTTTGAATCCGACAGAAAAGTCCCCTTGCCGATGACCTCGGCGCTGCGCGACTTTACCCAGGGGCCGGGAGTGAGCCCTGCCCAGGTCGAGCAGACCCTGCAGCGCCGCTCCGGCATGCCGGTGAATATCAGCGCCACAGCGGCGCAGGGAAGTTTGTAGCGGGTCGTTTAGTCTGATTAACGGCTATTGTAAGAAGGCTCTTTTGCTGACGATGCATTCAACGTTGTTGGGAATAAGGATCGGGAAACCGATCCTTAACTTATCAATAGTGGCTGTGATGGCGTTTTAATGAGGGCGCCAGGAGATGCTCAGGAGGGGATGATAAAGTATGCAAATATGCCTATGGACTTAATCTTGTTACTGAGGATTTCTTTTTGGGCTGCCATTGTCCATGAAAGCGAAGATCCCCTTTATGATAGCCATTATCCAGAATATAAGACGGATGAGTTCTGCTGAATCCCTATTGTCAAAACACGCCTGACCACAGTCACTACCGCTGAACCCCATCGCCGCTGATAAGCGAATCAGGGGATGGCGTCACTGATTGTTGGCAATGGGGACATGCTGCAGCATCACTTCAACGATCCAGTCAATAAAAACGCGCAGCTTGGCGTTGACATGGCGGTTCCGTGGAAACGCCAGGTACAGAGGCATTGGGCTAATCCGCCATTGTGTAAATAATGGAATCAAAGCGCCAACGGCCTGATGCGCTGCCGCCATATAGTTGGGCAGCGCAATCACGCCTAAGCCAACTAACCCAGCTTCGTGGTAAGCATTGCCATCATCCACGGCAAGTACGTAGTTGCCCGTGATTTCAATACGTTCATTCTCACTGCACAGTACCAAAGGATCAATCTTACTGGTGCGTGAGGACAAGAATCCCACTATGCAATGGTCAGTATTTTGCAGCTCGCGCGGGTGTGCGGGAGCGCCAAGGCGTTCCACATAGCTGGGGGCGACGTAGACGCCGATTTGCAAATCGCCGACATGGCGTGCGATTAGGGACTGGTCGGTGATTTGACCACCGCGCAGAACGCAATCCACGTTGTCGCCGATCAGATCCACTCCCCGGTCGCTCACACCCATGTCGATCTGGATATCAGGGTAGCGGGCGTGGAAAGCCGGTAGCGCCGGCACCAGAATAAGGCGGGCCAGCGGACTCGGTACATCCACCCGTAGCCGTCCCCTGGGCGTCATCGCCGCACTGGACAGGCTGTTTTCAGCATCCTCCATGTCTGCTACGCAGCGGCAGACCCAGCGGTTACCGCCGGATCGAAAGTCTGTAGCCATAAGGTTGGAAGCAGCATCGCTGATTTTCACCTGCGGGGATCACATACGGAACCTTGGACGATACCTACGGTACGATGCTGCTTATACCCGCTGGCGGAGAGATGTCAGAAGCGACGGTGTTGCCGATCTTTTTTGGAACCGCGCATGATTGCCTTACACCCAGGTATGGTCCGGCACGGTTAAACCGCCTTTATTTAAGCCTTTGCGGGAGCGTGGGGCTCACGGCCGTTCAGCTTGCCTCATAGCAAGAAAATAGCACCTACACCAGGATAAGATTGCATGCTTGGGGAGCGGAGAGGATCACGGAAAGCAAAAATCCCGCTCAGGTTTCCCTGAGCGGGATTTTTAAATTTGGCTCCTCTGACTGGACTCGAACCAGTGACATACGGATTAACAGTCCGCCGTTCTACCGACTGAACTACAGAGGAATCGTGTGAACGAGGCGCATACTACTGGCCTCGCATTTTTGTGTCAACACTAAAATTAACCTGCTGATTCAAATGGCTAAATTTAGCTCAACACGTTGTTTTAGTGAACAATGCGCCGATCGCCTTCGTCCTGCAGGCCATTCTCACGTCTACGCGCCAGCGGATCCTGGCGGTAAAAGTGGCAAAAACGCTGCCACAGGGCCGGGAAGCGAGGCGCGAACAGTTCAGGCGCACTGAAAAAATATTCCGAGAGGACAGCAAAGCACTCTGCGGGATCGGTGGCGGCATAGGCGTCAATACTGGCGGCGCTTTCGCCGACCAGATCTATCTCATCCTGAATGTTGTTCATCGCGGCGTGGAGATCATGCTCCCAGCCGGCAACTTCACGCAACGGGATAAGCGGCACGCCGCTGGCCCGGTCGCCGTTCCGCGTATCAAGCTTATGCGCCACTTCATGCACCACAAGGTTAAAGCCTGACGCATCAAAAGAGTCTTGAATATCCAGCCAGTTCAGCACTACAGGACCCTGTTGCCAGCTTTGTCCCGACTGTACCACCCGCTGGTTGTGGACCAGACCAATATCATCCTCCCATTCATCATCGACGATGAAAGGGGCAGGGTAGATCAGCACTTCATGGAAGCCATCCAGCCACTCAATGCCCAGCTCAAGCACCGGCAGACAAAAGAGCATAGCAATGCGCGCCTGATGCAGCGGGGTCAGCTCCAGCCCCTGCAATGCCACCAGCCGCTTTTGCTGTAAAAAACGGGCAGCCATCTGCGTGAGCTTGTGCTGCTCAGTGGACGAAAGATGGGCTAAAACCGGAATGGCAAGCGCTTGCTCCCAGGGCATCTCTGCGTTGCCGGACTCATCATCTGCTTTCCAGGGCCATTTAAACATCATATTGCTCGCAAAGTCGTCACTTGAACACAATTACCGAAACGGGAGCTATTAAAATGCCAAAGATCCTGGCATTATAGCAACCATCACAGCGGAGAGATGCCGGAGCGGCTGAACGGACCGGTCTCGAAAACCGGAGTAGGGGCAACTCTACCGGGGGTTCAAATCCCCCTCTCTCCGCCACTTTTCTTGCTCTAACCTTCCCTTCAATAACACCGTTAGCTTCAGGTATAACGCCTGCGCTGGGGTATCACCATCATCATCGTCCTGGTTTCAGCGTAGAGTCGCGGTAGCGCGCTTTATCCTTTTGGCACCTTATCGCCGCTTTTAGCCCGAACGAGCTTAAACGCATCATAAAGAGGGAAGGTACGCCTGGAAAGCGGCAATGTCGAAAAGAGTGATCTCAACGGAGCGGGAACATAAAAAAGCCCGCTGAACGCGGGCTTTGACGGGGATCAGAACTGATAGACCAGGCCGAGGGCGACGATATCATCGGTCGCGATACCGCTGTTTTTGTAGAAGCGGTCGTCTTCATCCAGCAGGTTGATTTTATAATCCACATAGGTGGACATATTTTTGTTGAAGTAGTAGGTCATGCCCACGTCGACATACTTGACCAGATCCTTGTCGCCGTAGCGAGAATAGGCGTAGAGATCTTTACCCTTCGACTGCAGATAGGCCACGGACGGACGCAGCGGTAAATTAAAGTCGTCGAACTGATACTGCGCGACCACTTCGAAGTTCTGCGTTTTGTTGGCAATTCCGCCAAAACTATCGTTGCCATAGAAGGTCATGTTGCGGGTCTCAGCATACATGGCGGCCAGATAGATGTTATTGGCGTCATATTTCGCGCCGACGGTCCAGGCATCGGCTTTATCGCCGTTGGCATAACGCTGGCTGCTACGCGCGGCCGCCAGCTGGTTATGGGTACGGTCAGAAGACGAATACGCTGCCCCGAAGCTGATGCCCATATCGAGATCGTAGTAGCTGGAGATACCAAAACCGTCGCCATTTTCCCGCGCCAGCTTACGTTTCCCACCGTTATTAGTGCCTTCGCCAGAACCGGCGTTTTCATTATTACCCTGATACTGCAGGGCGAAATGCAGGCCGTCGACGAGGCCGAAGAAATCGCTGTTACGGTAGGTGGCCACGCCGTTAGTACGGCCGGTCATGTAAACGTCGGTCTGGGTGTAGGTATCGCCGCCGAATTCCGGCAGCATATCGGTCCAGGATTCAATGTCGTAGACCACGCCGTAGTTACGGCCATAGTCCAGCGACCCGCAGTCGGCAAACTTCAGGCCGGCAAAGCCGAGACGGGTCCAGGAATTCGCGCCTTCTTTTTCGCTGGTGTTCGCCTGAATGTTGTATTCCCACTGACCGTAGCCGGTTAACTCGGAAGTAATCTGCGTTTCGCCTTTCAGACCAAAGCGAACATAGGTCTGGTCGCCGTCCTCTGAAGCGTCGTCAGAGAAGTAATGCAGGCCGTCAACTTTCCCGTAGAGGTCCAGTTTATTACCGTTTTTGTTATAGATTTCGGCGGCATTAGCGGCGCTAGCCATTAATAATGCCGGAACCATGAGTGCCAGTACTTTTCTTTTCATTATATATTCCCTTTTAATAATAATTACTATGAATTATGACAATCCCTCCGGAATGACTATCCGATACTAACGACTAAGTTCATCTTTATTTAAAATAAAATATGTAAATAAATAATGTTAAACATTTCAAAATATTTCTAAGTGGTTCTTTATATTAAATTTGGATGTTTGTGCAAAATTTATTATTTTCTTATATAGCAATACTTTATTCTATCTTTGGTTGGTCGTTGTTAATTTTATGAAATAAATTGTGCAGATAATAATCAGACGCATTATTCATTATGGAAATTTATTTTTTGTGAATGTAAATATCCAGGGAATTATCAACCCAGCTTGCGATATTTAAGGAATGAATAGCTTTCAGCGTATGGGAGATAATAAGGACATCTCTTCAGCCTGTGCGCATTGGCAGCATAAGTCGCGAGAAGGCGCAGAAGACGAAGATGAAACTGCTGCCTGTGACGCAGGTTAGCGGTATAATGTGATGCGTGTCACGTTTTGAGTGACAATAGTCTGTTGTGTCACGGAGAGGAATGAGATGGAAGAGCAGGCAAAACGCAGCCCGGGAGGGAAACTTGCGCTCTGGGCGTTGTATGCTTTTTGCGGATATTGTGTCTGGGTCATTGTGCGTTACTGGTGGGTAGTGGGAAAAATTCACAGCGTTCCCGGCGCCAGCGTGGAGGGTGATTTTGGAACAACGGCCGGGAAATGGCTTGGCGCCCTGTTGGGTATGCTGGTCCTCGGCGGCATTGGCTCTATTCTCGGCGCGGTCGTCTGGTATACGCGTCCATCCCGCGGCGAGCAGGATCATCAGCGCTAAAATTGCTATGCTCGAGGCTGACCCTCAGATAAAGGAAAGCCTATGGACCTGGTTGACTGGCAGCAACGATTTGAGCGCTGGATACTGACGCACCATGCGCAGGATGACGCCGCACACGATCTGTCCCATTTTCGTCGCGTCTGGGCGACCGCCACTCAGCTGGCCGCGGGGGAGGAAGTCGACCGGCTGGTACTCCTCACGGCCTGCTATTTTCATGACATCGTCAGCTTGCCAAAAAATCATCCGGAGCGAAGTCGATCCTCGATGATGGCCGCCGAGAAAACCCTCGCCATTCTGCAGTCGGCCTTTGCTGATTTTCCTGCGGATCGTTACCCGGCGGTCAGCCATGCCATCGAGGCGCACAGCTTCAGCGCGGCGATCCCACCGCGCACGCTGGAGGCGAAAATAGTTCAGGATGCCGATCGACTCGAGTCGCTGGGAGCCATTGGTCTGGCGAGGGTCTTCGCTGTCGCCGGCGCTCTGAATACCATCTTGTTTGATGCCGAAGATCCTTTTGCTGATCGGCGGGCGCTGGATGACCGCAAATATGCCCTCGACCATTTCCAGTGCAAACTTCTGCGCCTGCCGGAAACCATGCAAACTGACAAGGGGAAAGCGATGGCGCAGCATAATGCCCGTTTTCTCGTCGAATTTATGGCTAAGCTCAGCGCGGAGCTGCAGGGGGAGCCGCTGGCGCTGGATGAAGCGGTTTTGCGCCGCTTTGCACCGCAGGCGTCAACCGACCGGTGATTTATGGTACTCTCTGCCAAAATCGTCCGCGTTGGTTGAGGATATGCCGCAAAAGTTAAGCAAGGAACACAGGTCGTTGTCGTTGGCTGAACAGGCCGGGGAAGACGCTGAGGCGCTGCTGCGTCAGCTGATGACGATCTACGATGTAAAAACGCTGGTTGCCGAACTGGTGAGCGTCGGCGAACAGCACTGGAGCGCGGCGATCCTCAAGCGCGTGGTGGCGCTTGGCCGCGTGGCGGAGCGTTTGCGCCCGCAGGAAGTTGCTCATCTGGCGACGCTCCTGCCTTCGCCGCCGGCCCATCATCCGCACTATGGGTTCCGTTTTATCGATCTGTTTGCCGGTATTGGCGGGATCCGCAGTGGTTTTGAAGCCATCGGCGGGCAGTGCGTTTTCACCAGCGAGTGGAACAAGCACGCGGTACGCACCTATAAGGCCAACTGGTACTGTGATCCGCAGCAGCACCGTTTTAATGAAGATATCCGCGATATTACCCTCAGCCAACGTTCTGACGTTAGCGACGAGGAGGCGGCGCGGCATATTCGTGAATTTATCCCTCAGCATGATGTGCTGCTGGCTGGCTTCCCCTGCCAGCCTTTCTCGCTTGCCGGCGTCTCTAAGAAAAATGCGATGGGCCGTGCGCATGGCTTTGCCTGCGAAACCCAGGGAACGCTGTTTTTTGACGTGGTGAGAATTATCGCGGCTCGTCAGCCAGCGATTTTTGTGCTGGAGAATGTCAAAAACCTCAAAAGCCACGATCAGGGGCGCACCTTCCGTATCATCATGCAGACGCTGGATGAGCTGGGATATGAAGTAGCTGACGCGGGGCATACCGGGCCGGATGACCCGAAGGTGATTGACGGGCGCCATTTCTTGCCTCAGCACCGGGAGCGCATCGTGCTGGTGGGTTTCCGTCGCGATCTGCAGCTGCATGCTGGATTTACGCTGCGCGACATCGCGGCGCAGTACCCGGCGGTGCGGCCAACATTTGGCGAGCTACTGGAGCCGACGGTCGATGCGAAATTTATTCTTACGCCGGTGCTGTGGAAATATCTTTATCGTTATGCCCGCAAGCATCAGGCGCGGGGCAATGGCTTTGGTTATGGCCTGGTTGACCCCGCCAATCCCCACAGCGTGGCCCGGACGCTTTCTGCCCGCTACTATAAAGATGGTGCCGAAATTCTCGTCGATCGCGGCTGGGACCGGCCGCTCGGTGAGAAGCATTTTGACGATCCGCTGAATCAACAGCGGCGCCCTCGCCGGTTAACGCCGCGCGAATGCGCCCGGCTGATGGGCTTTGAATCCCCGCAGGGGGCGCGTTTTCGCATCCCGGTATCGGATACGCAGGCCTATCGTCAGTTTGGCAACTCGGTGGTGGTTCCGGTCTTCGCCGCGGTGGCGAAACTCCTGGCGCCGCGCATCGCTCAGGCGGTGGCGCGCCGCGAAGCGGATGATAATGATGGCGGATGTTCACGATAAAGCGACGCGCAGTAAAAATATGCGGGCGATCGCCACGCGCGATACGGCGATCGAAAAGCGGATAGCGGCGCTGCTGACCGGGGCGGGATTCACCTTTGTCGCCCAGGATCGCGCGCTGCCGGGACGTCCCGATTTCACTTTACCCGACTACCGTTGCGTTATCTTTACTCACGGCTGTTTCTGGCATCACCATGACTGCTATCTGTTTAAGGTGCCGGCCACCCGCACGGCATTCTGGCTGGACAAAATCGCCGGTAACGTGGCGCGCGACGCCCGCGACCGGCAAAAGCTGGCCGAAGAGGGCTGGCGGGTATTAATCATCTGGGAATGCGCCCTGCGCGGGCGCCTTAGGCTGAGTGATGCGGCGCTCACCGAGCGTCTGGAAGAGTGGATCTGCGGCGCCGGACACGACGCGCAGATCGATACGCAGGGGATCCGCGAACTGACGACTACTTCGACGCCTTACAAGGAGTAGCCTCGCTGCGGACGGGGAAGAGATATTTCCCCAGCGTCACCAGCACTACGGCGAAAATAATCACCGCCAGCGCCAGCCACTCAATGAGCGACAGGCTCTCGCCGCCGAACCCAGTACCGAGGAGCACCGCGACCACCGGATTAACATAGGCGTAGCTGGTGGCGACCGCCGGGGTGACATTGCGGATTAAAAACATGTAGGCGTTAATGGCGATCAGCGAGCCAAAGATGGCCAGATAGGCCAGGGCGGCGATCCCGGACCAGGAAGGGACGCGGGTTAAGGTTTCACCGCTCAGCCATGAGGCCGCCAGCAGGACGATCCCGGCGGCGAGCATCTCGATTGCCCCCGCCATCATGCCGGTCGGCAGTACGATTCGCGAACCGTAAACCGAGCCGAAGGCCCAGCTTAGGGAACCAATCAGGATCAGCAGTGCGCCCCAGGGGTTGCCGTTCAGGTTGCCTCCGCTGTTGAGCATCACGATACCCGCAAGGCCAATGGCAATGCCCAGCCACTCCAGTTTACGGGTGGCGATGCCGAAAAAGCGGCTGAAGCATAAGGTGAACAGCGGTACGGTGGCGACCATCACCGCCGCGATGCCGGAGGGGACGTGCTGATGTTCAGCCAGCGTCACGAAGCCGTTGCCAACCGCAAGCAGCAACACGCCGATCAGCGCAGCGTTAAGCAGCGGACGACGCGCCGGTAGCTTATGGCTGGTGGCCAGTAGCCACCCCAGCAACAGCACGCCGGCAGCGAGAAAACGAATGCCGGCCATCATTAGCGGCGGCCAGCTGGCGACCCCGACGGCGATAGCGAAATAGGTAGAGCCCCAGATGATATACAGCGCAAACAGCGCCCCGATGAGCGGTAAAAGCTGACGGGTAGACATACTTCCTCACGACGGTGCAGAGATAGAAAGGGGACATATAGTAAACGTGAAAACTATCGTGCTGGCGAGTGGTTAATTTGCGTCAGGTTGTTAAATTTATATTGACTAATTGTACCTTGGGCACCGGCCGTTTTTTAACGCATACTCGAGGGAGACATTGATGAAAAGAGAAGGAAAATCATTTTGGCAGGAAGTAGTCTTTTAACATTACTTGATGATATCGCCACGCTGCTGGACGATATTTCCGTGATGGGCAAGGTAGCGGCGAAAAAAACGGCGGGGGTGCTGGGCGACGATTTGTCTCTCAATGCCCAACAGGTTACCGGCGTGCGGGCGAATCGCGAGTTGCCCGTGGTCTGGGGAGTGGCGAAAGGGTCGTTCGTTAACAAAGTGATCCTCGTGCCACTGGCTTTGTTGATCAGCGCCTTCATCCCCTGGGCGATTACGCCATTGTTGATGCTGGGCGGCGCGTTTCTCTGTTTCGAAGGGGTGGAGAAGGTACTGCACAGTCTGGAAGCGCGGAAACACAAAGAGGATCCTGAACGGCGGCAGCAGCGTCTCGCCGCGCTGGCGGAGCGCGATCCGCTGGCCTTTGAGCGTGACAAAGTAAAAGGCGCGATTCGCACCGATTTTATTTTGTCCGCGGAAATTGTCGCCATTACCCTCGGCATCGTGGCGGAAGCTCCGCTGCTTAACCAAATCCTTATTCTTTCGGGGATTGCGATTCTGGTCACTATCGGGGTGTATGGCCTGGTGGGGGTGATCGTCAAGCTGGACGACATGGGTTACTGGCTGGCGGAAAAACGTAGTGCGCTGGCGCAGTGGCTGGGTAAAGGGCTCCTGGCCGTCGCTCCCCGCCTGATGAAGGTGTTGTCCATCGTCGGGACGCTGGCCATGTTCCTCGTCGGCGGGGGGATTGTCGTTCACGGTATTGCGCCGCTGCATCATGCCATCGAGCACTGGAGCGCGGGGTTGGGTGGGGTGATGGCCTCCACGCTGCCGGTCGTCGCCAACCTGGTGCTGGGTTTTATCATCGGCGCGGTGGTGCTGGCGGGCGTTAAGGCGGTGAGCAGCCTGCGGGGCGCTGGAAAATAGCATGGCGAAACGCAGCGTAACGGCGCCGCGTGTTCTACCCTGAAAACGCCCCGGGTATCGACAGAGACCGGGGCGCTGACGCCGCGAGGTTTGCGCAACGTATTGCGAGAGAAAGATGGATAAGCCACTGCGGTTGAAGTTAAAAAAGTGCTACCACCTGGCTCGCCCGGCGCATGTGGTTAACGCTTGTTTTATCGCAGTGCTGTTTTTCTCCACGCTGCTGATCTGGCGTGAAATCAATGTCCTGGAAGAGGCCTACGTGGCCAACCAGCGTAACAATCTGGCTAACGTCGCTCATGAAATGGATGGACTGTTGCAGTTCAACATCGACAGAATGATGTTTTTTCGCCATGGGATGCAGGCGGCGCTCGAACAGCCGCTTGATATCGATGTATTGCGTAAGGCCAGCCAACGCTATCTGAGCCAGCGCCATCAGCAGGCCTGGCGGGTGGCGCTACCGAATCGGCGTACGCTGCCGGTGTTTGGCATCTCAGGCAGCGTCGCTGGCCACAACCCTATCCTGCTGGTGGACGATCCGCTGGCGGCTGATGAACTAATGGCGACGCTCGAGCTGGGTTATCTGCTAAATCTGACGCAGCACGATCGCGATTTCGCCGAGCGGATGCAGTATATCTCTCGTAGCGGCTTTTTTACCTCGACCCTGCCGCTGCGGGATGAGTCGCAGGTGATAACGCACTATTCCCAAGCCCTCGGCGCTCCGTGGTTTACCCGCCAGACCCAGCGAAATAATCCGGGGCGAGGCGTTATCTGGCAAACCTTTCCTGACGATGACCCGCAGCTGGAAGAGCAGGTGGTCACCGCTTCGATACCGTTGGATTTTGCCGGTTACTGGCGCGGCGTGCTGGCGATGGATTTCTCAGTCAGTGAAATCAAAGCGTTTTTGGTTAGCGCCATGCAGGGGGGACAAGAGGGAGAGTACCAACTTTATGATAGCCATTTGAACCTGCTGGCTTCTTCCGCGACGGGGAATGTCCTGACCCTGCTGTCGCCGCGCGAGCAGGAGCTGCTGAGCCGCGCGTTTGTCCATGATAACCAGGGAGGACTGCGTCTGCTGACGCGCTATATCAGCTGGGCCAAACTGCGCAATTTTGACGGCGTGCTGCTGCGGATCCACACTCTGCGGGAAGGCGTCCGCGGGAACTTTGGCACCATCACCATCGCCCTGACCCTGATGTGGGTCCTCTTCACCTTGATGCTGTTGCTCTCCTGGCTGGTGATCCGCCGCATGGTCCGCAACATGAGCGTTCTGCAAACCTCTCTGGAGTGGCAGGCATGGCACGATGCCTTGACTCGCCTGCTCAATCGCGGGGCGCTGTTTGAACAGGCGATGGCGGTAGCCAGCGACTGCCAGCGCAGCGGACGGCCGCTGGCGGTGATCCAACTCGATCTGGATCATTTTAAGCACATCAACGATCGCTATGGTCATCAGGCGGGGGACAGGGTGCTGTCGATGGTGGCCAGTACGCTGTCCAGCGCGGTTCGGCAGGGCGATCTGCTGGGCAGAGTGGGCGGAGAAGAGTTTTGTATCGTGATGCCGAATACCACCCTGCAGGAAGCGGCGGCGGTGGCGGAGCGATTGCGCCAGCGTATCCAGGGACGGGAAGTCTTTTTGCATAACAACGTGACGCTGCGGGTTAGCGCCTCGTTAGGGGTGAGCGCCAGCGAAGAGCGGGGGGAGTATCAGTTTGAAGCGCTGCAGTCGGTGGCCGATGGGCGACTCTATCTGGCCAAGCAAAATGGGCGTAACCAGGTCTGTTTTCGCAGCGCAGCGTGAGTAAAACGTTTCGATGCCGATTGGCAAAATGAGAATTATCTTAAAGTGATCGCAGGCGATCGCGCTATCGAATGAAACCGGTTTGCGGCTAAGCCTTCTCACATCAGCCTTGCAGCCCGATAAGTCATCAAGCGCCAACATTCTCAATATTTTGCGTCATGAATATCTCTTGTCATGCAAAATAATTGAGGATAATGTTTCAACGCATCGGATTTCCCGGTGTAACGAATTTTCAAGTGCTTCTTGCATTAGCAAGTTTGATCCCGACTCCTGCGAGTCGGGATTTTTTTCGCCTGCCGCTAACGGTTGGCTTCACTGGCGCTGAAATCGTGAATATCGAGTTCGAATGCCTCCGCCAGCTCACGCCAGGTATGTGACCCGCGGCCATCGATGCTGGCGCGCTGCGGGTCGTCCAGCGTGCGATGGACTTCGCTTTCGCTGATCTCATTAATTGCCGCCAGCAGGGCATCTACGTTGACATCAAGGTCGTCCCCGGTCTGGCCTGTTAATTGGTGCTTCATCATTACCCCCTCGCTGAGCGTTGCTCAAGCCTCTCTAAGTATAGTCGGTCTAAAAAAGCGCCAGTCACGTGCCGCGACGCTGCGAGTTGCGTGGTTTTGTTCTACACTGGCTGAAAATATAGAGGAGATGATTATGCAGGTGAACGATCGTGTCACGGTGAAGACCGACGGTGGCCCACGTCGATCGGGGGTAGTGCTGGCGATTGAGTCGTTTAGTGAAGGAACGATGTATCTGGTTTCACTGGAAGACTATCCTCTGGGGATCTGGTTTTTTAATGAAATAGGCCACCCGGATGGGATTTTCGTGGAAAAAGAGGTCTCGTAAAACTGAACTGGCGGGAGCGCCGCCAGTTTGTTTCAGCGCATATTTACCTGAATACCGGAGGTGATGTTTTCGGTCAGCCGAACGATATGATAAATCACCTGCTTATTATGCGTTTGTATTTTCTTTTTAATATTGCCTTTATGCGACGATACCGTCTTCGCTTTGATGTTCATTTGCGTTGAGATTTGCGAAGTACCATGCCCGGCCATCCACATTTGCAGCATATTTGATTCTGTTTTACTCAGTGACAATGTCGGTAAAGTTAACTGCCCTACACTGGTGTTTTTGTATTTAAGATAATTAACCAGAATAACATCAAGGTCTTTTGGGGTTATCGATTTTGAACTGATTAGCAGATTCTTCCGTACCCGCAAATAGCGGTCAAAATGGATGTTCGCCAGCGACATAAAGATAACAAACAGCGTCGCCGGGTTTTGCGTAATGATCTGGCGAATAATGCCATTACTTTCATCATCATGCACGAAACAGTCTTCATTCAGAAACACCACCGCCGGGCAACACGACGTACAGTGTTTCTGCAGATCCGCAGCACTGTTGACCTCAACGATTTCCTGTTTTTTAATTCCCCGACTGGTCAGATATCCCGTCAATCCCAACCGGGTATAGCTGCACAAATCCATAATCATCGTTGACATGACCCATCCTCAATCAACACGTAACGATATACACTTCGCACTGGCTGTGCGAAGCAGTCCTTGCGGGCGATAATAATAGTAGGTTTAGAAAGAACCCATTAGCTCCATTAAACTATTCCGCATCTATGCATATAATTTGCCAGGAAAACTCTTAAAGTAAAGTCAAGAACCGGTAGTGTGACCGAATTAAAAACAAAAAGTGCCCATAGATGCTATGGTTACGCGCCCAGTATTCTTTTACTTTCAGAATTTCCTTACTTCAAATGAAACCCACGTTAGCGGTTGCTGGCTTGCTCGCTTATCCCTTTGCGGTGGGGGTGGAAGGCTTAACGCTTTAATGCCACAATACTTTTTTATCGGCTTGTGGGATGAATGATGAAAAAGTTATTTTTTGCTGGCATGGTGGTGGCGCTGGCCGGTTGCGTACAGGTTGATCGTTATGAGGACGTCGTTAAAGCGCCGGCGCCGGCTGGCCTTGCAGGTTTCTGGCAAACGAAAGGGCCGCAGAGCGCGATGATGAGTCCTGACGCCATTGCCAGCCTGATTGTCACCAAAGAAGGGGACACCTTCGACTGCCGCCAGTGGCAGCGCGTGATTGCGCAGCCGGGGAAACTGATGAATCGTGACAGTGAGATTTACAACGTGACCGCTTCCCTGGACATCTATCCTGTCGAGCGCGAGGGCAACACGATCTCCTACGATCGGATGACGTTGTCCCGTGTTGAACGTCTCACTCCGGAGTGCGAGAAGGCGTGGGCCAAAGCGCGAGCGACGGGGCCCGTCAGCGCGCCGGCCTCCACGCGCTGAGATTTTGGCGGGCCATAGCTGGCCCGCCCGGCGTCAGGGAACTACAGCACCTCCTCTAATACCCACACGCTCACGCTCCCCCCGTTACAAGTAAAGGTCGCGCAGCCTTCGCCATCGGTTTCGACAATCTCTTCCCGGTTACCGAGAAAATCCCGCCAGCGTTTGTAGCCATAGTTTTCGCCCAGCGTCAGCGTCTTTTCGCCCTCATCGCCATTGGACATGATCACCACGCAGCCTGGATCGTCGTCAGTACCGCTACGACTAAAGGCGATGCAGTTAGGATGATCGAACCAAAGGGTTTGCACACCATGGGCAAAACGCTGACGGGCGTCGATCAGCTCGTGGAGTTGTTCGATAACGGGCATCTCAATGGCATATGTCTCTCCGTCGCCGCCGGTATCCTCATAGGAAGCGCCGAAGAGATCGGCATAAAAGACCGAGGGCACGCCATTCTCCCGCAGCAGGATCAGCGCATAGGCGAGGGGCTTGAACCAGGGTTCAACCGGCGCCTCGAGGGCCTGCAGCGGCTGCGTATCATGATTGGTGACCAGAGTGACGGCATGGAAAGGGTCGGCTTCCACCAGCGTCCCGCTGAAAATCTGGCTCATGTCATAATCGCGGCCCTGGCGCGACGCTTCATGAAATTTCATCTGCAGTGGGGCATCAAACAGCATCGTTTTGCCCTCGACCAGGTCGATATACTGCTGGAGCTTCTCCACTTCATGGGACCAGTATTCCGCTACAATAAACAGCGGCTGCGGGGCCACCTCCTGAACATGCTCGATCCACGCTTTATAAAACCAGGCGGGGATATGCTTGACCGCGTCAAGACGAAAACCGTCGCAGCCGGTCTGCTCCATTACCCAGCGCGCCCAGTATTTGATCTCCTCGGTCACTGCATGATTGCGGAAATCGATATTGGCGCCCATCAGATAGTCAAAGTTGCCGAGCTCATCATCGACCTGTTCATTCCAGCCTTCGCCGGTGTAATCGTTGACGATTTTAAACACACCGTCTTCCGTCGGGTTCTCGATGTGGTCAATGCCGCTAAAACATTTGTAGTCCCAGACAAACTGCGAATACTGTCCGGCGCGCACCGGGAAGGTGTAGCGCGTCCATGCCTCGCACTCAATGATCTCCTCGTCAATTTGCGTACGATCCTGCTCATCGACGCGTTGAACGCGCAGAGCCTCTTTTTCATCAGCGCCCATTTTATGGTTGACCACCACATCCAGCAGTACGGCGATATTGTGCTCCTTCAGGGCGTTGATCGCCGCCAGCAACTGCGCTTTATCGCCATATTTGGTGGCGACAGACCCTTTTTGATCAAACTCGCCGAGGTCAAAGAGATCGTAGGTATCATAGCCGACGGAGTAACCGCCCGAGGCGCCTTTGTAGGCGGGTGGCAACCAGACCATATTGATGCCGATTTCATTCAGGCTGGGCGCCAGCGCTTCGACCTCAGGCCACAGCTCGCCGCCGGTGGGGTAGTACCAGTGAAAACATTGCAATAAGGTGGGGTTTTTCATCTTCCATGCTCCAGACGTCAACAGGCTGACCTTTGCAGTATGGGAGATATCCAGCAAAAAGGGTGAGGAAAGCCCTGATTTTCGCTATACCCTAAAGCGGATCATATATAATAAATTTGCATAAGATGTAGCGTAACGATGTTGGTGTCAGGGCATTAAGCGCCTTACACTACAGGAAAATCCTAACCTTCGGGGTATCTATGAAATTAGCACTTCTGGGTCGTCAGGCGATGATGGGCGCGATGGCCGTTGTTTTGATGGCTGGCGTCAGCGTGAAAACTTTTGCGGCGGAAAACCTGCTCAATCAGATTAAAGAGCGCGGCACCCTACGCGTGGGCCTCGAAGGCACCTACCCTCCCTTTAGTTTCCAGGGGGATGACGGCAAGCTGACCGGGTTTGAAGTGGAGTTCGCTAACGAACTGGCGAAACATCTTGGCGTGAAGGCCGATCTCAAACCGACCAAGTGGGACGGTATGCTGGCCTCGCTGGACTCCAAGCGTATCGACGTGGTGATTAACCAGGTCACTATCTCTGACGAACGTAAGAAGAAATACGATTTCTCCACCCCATATACCGTCTCCGGCGTGCAGGCGCTGGTGAAGAAGGGTAACGAAGGCGTGATTAAAACCGCGGCGGATCTGAAAGGCAAGAAAGTGGGCGTCGGACTGGGCACTAACTATGAAGAGTGGCTGCGTCAGAATGTCCAGGGCGTGGATGTCCGTACCTATGATGACGATCCCACCAAATACCAGGATCTGCGTGTAGGCCGTATTGACGCCATTCTGGTAGACCGTCTGGCGGCGTTGGATCTGGTGAAGAAAACCAACAATACGCTGGCGGTAACCGGCGAAGCCTTCTCTCGTCAGGAAGCTGGCGTTGCGCTGCGTAAAGGCAACGACGACCTGCTGAAAGCGGTAGATGGCGCGATTGCAGACATGCAGAAAGATGGCAGCCTGAAGGCGCTGTCCGAGAAATGGTTTGGCGCTGACGTGACGAAATAACGGACAGCGGTGAAAAAAGGCGCTCCTGGAAGCGCCTTTTTTTATTTAGCGCGTAACTGTGTGCATAATGAAGCATAACTGAGTCAGGAGGGGCCATGTCACTGCAAAACTTAACCCGCTTTCCGCGCCTGGAATTGATCGGCGCGCCGACGCCGCTGGAGTATCTCCCGCGTCTGTCCGATCACCTTGGGCGCGAAATTTTTATTAAACGTGATGATACGACGCCGCTGGCGATGGGGGGCAACAAACTGCGTAAGCTGGAGTTTCTCGTCGCCGATGCGCTGCGCGAGGGCGCGGATACCTTAATCACCGCCGGCGCGATCCAGTCTAACCATGTGCGTCAGACGGCGGCAGTCGCTGCGAAACTGGGACTGCATTGCGTGGCACTACTGGAAAATCCCATCGGCACCCGGGCGGAGAACTATCTGAGCAATGGCAACCGTCTGCTGCTGGATCTCTTTAACACCCAGGTTGAGATGTGTGATGCCCTGATCGATCCCGCCGCCCAGCTCGATGAGCTGGCGACCCGCATTGAGGCGCAGGGGTATCGTCCGTATGTTATTCCGGTCGGCGGCTCCAATGCCCTCGGCGCGTTAGGCTATGTGGAAAGCGCACTGGAAATCAGCCAGCAGTGCGAAGACGCGGTGGCGATCTCGTCAGTCGTGGTCGCCTCCGGCAGCGCCGGCACCCATGCCGGATTGGCGGTCGGCCTTGAACAGCTGATGCCGCAGGCGGAACTGATTGGGGTGACCGTGTCGCGCTCGGTCGCTGACCAGTTGCCGAAAGTGGTGGCGCTGCAGCAGGCCGTGGCCAACAGTCTCGAGCTACAGGCGAAGGCTGAAATTATACTGTGGGATGACTACTTTGCCCCAGGATACGGTACGCCAAACGAAGATGGGATGGCCGCCGTGAAGCTGCTTGCGCAACTGGAAGGTATTTTGCTCGACCCGGTCTATACCGGCAAAGCGATGGCCGGGCTTATCGACGGCATCACGCAGAAGCGCTTTAAGGATGAAGGGCCGATACTGTTCGTCCACACCGGCGGAGCGCCGGCGCTGTTTGCCTATCATCCTCACCTCTAATACAGAAACGACAGCATGCAAGAAAGTATCCAACTGGTCATTGATTCCGCCCCTTTTCTGCTGAAAGGGGCCGTCTTTACGCTGCAGCTGAGCATTGGCGGGATGTTTTTCGGCCTGGTGCTGGGCTTTATCCTGGCGCTGATGCGCATGTCGCCAGTCTGGCCGGTAAAATGGCTGGCGCGCATGTATATCTCCATTTTCCGCGGCACGCCGCTTATCGCCCAGCTGTTTATGATCTACTACGGCTTGCCGCAGTTCGGCATTGAGCTTGACCCGATCCCGGCGGCGATGATCGGCCTGTCGTTGAATACTGCGGCCTATGCGGCGGAAACGCTGCGCGCGGCCATCGCCTCGATTGATAAAGGGCAATGGGAAGCGGCGGCCAGTATCGGTATGACGCCCTGGCAGACGATGCGTCGGGCCATTTTACCCCAGGCGGCGCGGGTCGCTTTGCCGCCGCTGTCGAACAGTTTTATCAGCCTGGTAAAAGATACCTCGCTGGCGGCAACGATCCAGGTGCCGGAGCTGTTTCGTCAGGCGCAGCTAATCACCTCGCGAACCCTGGAGGTCTTCACCATGTATCTGGCGGCCTCCCTGATCTACTGGGTAATGGCGACAGTGCTCTCCTCGCTGCAGAATTATTTTGAAAACCAGCTGAACCGCCAGGAGCGTGATCCGAAATGAGTGCGATAGAAGTGAAAAGCCTGGTAAAAAAATTCCATGGCCAGACGGTGCTCCATGGTATCGACCTGGAGGTACAGAAAGGGGAAGTGGTGGCGATCATCGGCCCCAGCGGCTCGGGCAAAACCACCCTGCTGCGTAGCATCAACCTGCTGGAGCAACCGGAGAGCGGCACTATCCGCGTCGGCGATGTGACGATCGACGCCGGTCGCAGCCTCGGGCCGCAGAAAGGGCTCATTCGCCAGCTGCGCCAGCACGTCGGCTTTGTTTTCCAGAACTTTAATCTGTTTCCCCACCGTACGGTGCTGGAGAACATTATTGAAGGGCCGGTCATCGTAAAAGGTGAAGATAAGCAGGAGTCCATGGCGCGGGCGCGCGAACTGCTGGCGAAGGTGGGGCTCAGCGGAAAAGAGAATAGCTATCCGCGCCGTCTCTCCGGCGGGCAGCAGCAGCGAGTGGCTATTGCCCGCGCGCTGGCTATGCGTCCGGACGTGATCCTGTTTGATGAACCCACCTCGGCTCTCGATCCTGAGCTGGTGGGGGAGGTGCTCAACACCATCCGTCAGCTGGCGCAGGAAAAACGCACCATGGTGATCGTGACCCATGAAATGAGTTTCGCCCGCGACGTAGCCGATCGGGCGATATTTATGGATCAGGGACGCATTGTCGAACAAGGCGAGGCAAAAGCGTTGTTCGCTTCGCCCCAGCAGCCGCGTACCCGTCAGTTCCTTGAAAAATTCCTGATGCAGTAAAGCATGGGCTGGCGCGGCGGCTCAGCTTCGCGGGAGCCGCCGCGTTTAGCCCACTCTCGCGGCGGGGTAACGCCCCCGCGACACGTCTTTGCGCTATTGACTCCCACGGCCGTATACACCGCTTCCCATCGCCCTTGGCAGGGTGTAGAACATGATGGGAGAAAAACGCTATGTTTCTGTGCGGCGAGCGGGAAAATGGCAAGCCTTCAGACTAATAAATGCGACAGCTACGATATTTTATACATATAAATAAGATTTATGTGTTAGTTTTCTGTATTTATAATAATGATTATCAATCAGGAGTTATTTGCACAGCTATGAGGGACAATGATTTTTTCAGCTGGCGGCGGGATATGCTGCACCAATTTCAGTCCATGGCCACCGGCGAGGAGGTTTATAATCTCCTGCAACGTGAAACCGAAGCGCTGGAATATGATTACTACACGCTTTGTGTGCGCCACCCGGTGCCTTTCACCCGCCCCCGCGTTACGTTCCAGTCGACTTACCCCCGCGCATGGATGTCGCACTATCAGGCAGAAAATTATTTCGCGATAGATCCTGTGTTACGGCCGGAGAATTTTATGCGTGGCCATCTGCCATGGAACGACAGCCTGTTTCGTGATGCGCCGGCACTGTGGGACGGGGCGCGTGACCATGGTCTGCAAAAGGGCGTGACGCAGTGCCTGACGTTGCCAAACCATGCTCAGGGATTTCTCTCTGTCTCCGCGAACAATCGTCTGCCGGGCGGTTACCCTGAAGATGAGCTTGAGCTGCGTCTGCGAACGCTGACTGAACTAAGCTTGCTGACGCTGCTGCGTCTGGAAGATGAGATGGTGATGCCGCCGGAGATGAAGTTCAGCCGCCGCGAACTGGAAATCCTCAAATGGACGGCGGAAGGAAAGACTTCGGCGGAGGTGGCGATGATTCTCTCGATTTCGGAAAATACGGTGAATTTCCATCAGAAGAATATGCAGCGGAAATTTAATGCGCCGAATAAAACGCAAATTGCCTGCTACGCCGTGGCGACTGGGCTAATCTGAATGCGCCTGCCGTTCTGCGTGTCAGACGTGATACCGGCTGTCAGTGATACTTTCAGCCGGCACAGGATTACTGCCGATAGGCTTGTTTAATCTGCTTAACGGTGCTGGAGAATACGGCGGCCTGAGCCTCATCTTCCATCTGTGAAATCTGCTTTTCCATTTTAATAATCACGCGCCCCGCATCCGCCTGGCCCATCGCCTGCAGCATCAGCGTAATCATCGCTTTCAGGCAGGAGACTTCCTGCGCCAGTTCCTGCTTATTTTCTGCAGTGGAAAAATCTGGTGTGCTCATCGATATCCTCGTTTACTCGCTGCGCTATTGCGCTCTAGTCAATGTGAAGGCCGCGCAGTATACCACAAGCGACAGAAAAAAAAGGTGTGCTTAATTTCTGTTCTCTCATCTGAGCTGTGAATGTTTTGATGCTTCGGATAATACGTAATAGCCGTCGGCAAGCCAATAATTTCCCCCATCTATTTAGCTCGTTAATAATTGTTACATATTTTGCTTCGTATTTATGCGCTACGTAATCTGTTGTGTTTTTTGTGCCTTCTGTATGAGTATTGTTAAAAAATAAGAGCCGGGCAACTGACTGTTCTCAATGACTTTCCACTTAGTGTGCACAGACATTGCCATAAATGAGAGCCAAATCGAGGCGAGGGCATTTTTTTGCCTTTTAAAATAGCAATAAAACCCGGTAATATGTGGGAGATAAAGTATCAGTAGCGTTATCCCTCATTCTGGAGATTATTCCTTTGATCAACGTTCTTCTTGTTGATGACCACGAACTGGTGCGCGCAGGGATACGACGCATTCTGGAAGATATAAAAGGGATTAAAGTCGCTGGCGAAGCCTGCTGCGGCGAGGACGCCGTCAAGTGGTGCCGGGCTAATTCCGCAGATGTCGTCCTGATGGACATGAACATGCCTGGGATCGGTGGTCTTGAAGCGACGCGCAAAATCGCGCGCTCCGTGGCGGGCACCAAAGTGATCATGTTGACCGTGCATACCGAGAATCCTTTACCTGCCAAGGTCATGCAGGCGGGCGCGGCAGGCTATCTCAGTAAAGGCGCCGCGCCGCAGGAAGTGGTGAATGCCATCCGCTGCGTCGCGTCCGGGCAGCGCTATATTGCCTCCGATATTGCCCAGCAAATGGCGTTAAGTCAGATTGAACCCGAAAAGACAGAATCGCCGTTTGCCAGTTTGTCTGAACGCGAATTGCAGATTATGCTGATGATCACCAAAGGTCAGAAGGTGAATGAGATCTCAGAGCAGCTAAATCTGAGTCCTAAAACGGTTAACAGCTACCGCTATCGGATGTTCAGTAAATTAAACATTCATGGCGATGTCGAGCTGACCCACCTGGCAATTCGCCATGGCCTGTGTAATGCGGAGTCGTTAGCAAGCCAGTGAGTGATGTTTTTGACGCAAAAGCTTTCCTGAAAACGGTGACCAGCCAGCCCGGTGTGTATCGGATGTATGATGCTGGCGGAACCGTCATCTATGTTGGCAAAGCCAAAGATCTGAAAAAGCGGCTCAGTAGCTACTTCCGCAGCAACCTTGCGTCGCGTAAAACGGAAGCGCTGGTAGCGCTGATCGCGCAAATCGACGTGACCGTCACCCACACCGAGACGGAAGCGCTGCTGCTTGAGCACAACTATATTAAGCTGTACCAGCCACGTTACAACGTGCTGTTACGCGACGATAAATCGTATCCTTTTATTTTTCTCAGCGGCGATACTCATCCGCGTCTGGCGATGCATCGCGGCGCCAAACATGCGAAGGGCGAATATTTTGGTCCTTTTCCCAACGGCTATGCCGTGCGCGAGACCCTGGCGCTGCTGCAGAAAATCTTTCCCATCCGTCAGTGTGAAAACAGCGTCTACCGCAATCGCTCCCGCCCCTGTCTGCAGTATCAGATTGGTCGCTGCCTGGGGCCGTGCGTGGCCGGGCTGGTCAGCGAAGAAGAGTATGCTCAGCAGGTAGAGTATGTGCGGCTGTTTCTCGCCGGCAAGGATGACCAGGTGCTGACCCAGCTCATCGCGCGGATGGAGAAGGCGAGCCAGAACCTGGAGTTCGAAGAGGCCGCGCGCATCCGCGACCAGATTCAGGCCGTCCGCCGCGTGACGGAGAAACAGTTTGTCTCCAACACCGGTGACGACCTCGACGTGATCGGCGTCGCCTTCGATGCCGGCATGGCCTGCGTGCATGTGCTGTTTATCCGTCAGGGCAAAGTGCTGGGCAGCCGAAGCTACTTCCCGAAAGTGCCGGGCGGCACCGAGCTGGGAGAGGTCGTGGAGACCTTTGTCGGCCAGTTCTACCTGCAGGGCAGCCAAATGCGCACGCTGCCGGGGGAGATTTTGCTCGACTTTAACCTTGGGGATAAGACGCTGCTGGCCGACTCGCTGTCGGAGCTGGCGGGTCGTCGAATCAATGTGCAGACTAAGCCGCGCGGCGACAGAGCGCGTTATCTTAAGCTGGCGCGGACCAACGCCGCGACAGCGTTAACGACCAAATTGTCTCAGCAATCGACCATTCATCAGCGTTTGCAGGCGCTGGCCAGCGTACTGGAGCTGCCGGCCGTCAAGCGAATGGAGTGTTTTGACATCAGCCACACCATGGGCGAACAGACCGTAGCATCCTGTGTGGTGTTTGACAGCAATGGCCCACTGCGCGCGGAGTATCGGCGCTACAACATCACCGGCATTACCCCTGGCGATGACTATGCGGCGATGAATCAGGTCCTGCGCCGTCGCTATGGTAAAGCGATTGATGACAACAAGATCCCGGATGTGATCCTGATAGACGGCGGCAAGGGACAGCTGGCCCAGGCGAAAGCCGTGTTTGCTGAACTGGACGTACCCTGGGATAAACATCATCCGCTGCTGCTGGGCGTGGCGAAAGGTAGCGATCGAAAAGCGGGTCTGGAAACGTTATTCTTTGAGCCGGAAGGGGAAGGGTTTAGCCTGCCGCCGGATTCGCCGGCCCTGCATGTGATCCAGCATATTCGCGATGAATCGCACGATCATGCGATCTCCGGGCATCGCAAAAAACGGGCGAAAGTGAAGAGCACCAGCTCGCTTGAGACTATCGAGGGGGTGGGGCCGAAGCGTCGTCAGATGCTGCTGAAGTATATGGGTGGGCTGCAGGGGCTACAGCAGGCCAGCGTCGAAGAAATTGCTAAAGTACCGGGCATCTCTCACGCTCTGGCAGAAAAGATCTTCTACTCGTTGAAACATTAGGGGCTCTGTAGCAACATAGGGCTAATTTTTACTTACGACAGATAGTTACCCGTCACTATGCAATTTAATATCCCTACGTTGCTTACTCTGTTTCGCGTCATCCTGATCCCGTTTTTTGTGCTGGCGTTTTATCTGCCCTTTAGCTGGGCGCCGTTTGCCTGCGCGCTGATCTTCTTTGTTGCCGCGGTAACCGACTGGTTTGATGGTTTCCTCGCTCGTCGCTGGAATCAGAGCACCCGTTTTGGCGCCTTCCTCGACCCGGTTGCCGATAAAGTCATGGTGGCTATCGCCATGGTGCTGGTTGCCGAACACTATCACACCTGGTGGGTCACGCTACCGGCGGCGACCATGATTGCCCGTGAGATCATTATCTCCGCGCTGCGTGAGTGGATGGCGGAGCTGGGGAAACGCAGCAGCGTGGCGGTCTCATGGATTGGCAAAGTGAAAACGACCGCCCAGATGACCGCCCTGGTATGGATGCTTTGGCGTCCTTATCCGTGGGTGGAGTGGGCCGGGATCGTGCTTTTCCTCGTGGCGGCGGTGCTGACGCTGTGGTCGATGCTGCAGTATTTGAACGCGGCGCGCGGCGATTTGCTTGATCAGTGATCGTTTCGCCGTTATTTTCAGCAAACGATACAAAGTTGCGAAAAATACCGTTGACTCACCGCGAGAGATAAGTAGAATGCAACGCATCGAACGGCGGCACAGTCTTCCAGACGATAACAAAATCAAGTGATTAGCAAATAACTTGATGATGCGGGAATAGCTCAGTTGGTAGAGCACGACCTTGCCAAGGTCGGGGTCGCGAGTTCGAGTCTCGTTTCCCGCTCCAGATTAACAGCATCGGCAGTTGCGGGTGCTTCAGTATTAAAGGCGCGTTAGCAAAGCGGTTATGTAGCGGATTGCAAATCCGTCTAGTCCGGTTCGACTCCGGAACGCGCCTCCACTTTATATCCCGAGCCCGGATGGTGGAATCGGTAGACACAAGGGATTTAAAATCCCTCGGCGTTCGCGCTGTGCGGGTTCAAGTCCCGCTCCGGGTACCATTGGGAAATACAGAATAATCAAAGCAATAAGCAGTGTCGTGAAACCACCTACGGGTGGTTTTTTTGTTTCTGTACTTTCGCTTTCTGATACCTTTCCCGCCAGCCTGACGCCACGGCGTTTTTCGGTTAACTCTTGCCTTACAGTCAATTTCTCATTTGTCCCAGGACAAAACGATCGCGCCTTGCTACTATCAAACGGACTCTCAGCCCAGCCTACCGGAGGCAGCATGTTCAGTGGACTTTGCGCATTTCCTTTGACACCTTTGCATCAGCAAGATTTTGATGAAAAAGCGTTTATTCGTATTCTCGCCCGTCTTACCGATGCCGGAGTCGACTCTCTGGGCATTTTAGGTTCAACCGGTAGCTACGCTTATCTCAGCCGTGAGCAGCGCAGACGAGTGGTGCAGGTGGCGAAGGCGCATGCGGGGTCGATCCCGATGATGGTCGGCGTCGGCGCCATTGCGACTAACGAGGTGCTACGCCTGGTGGAGGATGCTCAGGAGGCAGGGGCGGATGCGTTATTACTGCCGATGATGTCCTATCAGCCGCTTTCCGCGGAGGAGATCTTTGCCTTTTACGAAGAAGTCTGTCGGCATGTCTCGGTGCCGGTTTGCCTGTATGACAATCCCCGCACTACCCACGTAATGCTGGCGGATGAGCTGCAGGGGCGCATCGCCGCCTTGCCGGCCATTGCCTCGATTAAAATTCCCGGCCTGCCCGCGCCACAGGCGAGCGAACGTGTAGCGGCCCTGCGTCAGCATCTTCCCTCTCGCGTTACGCTTGGCGTCAGCGGCGATGCATGGGCCACTGCCGGGTTGCAGGCCGGCTGCGAAGCCTGGTATTCGGTCTGCGGCGGACTCTTTCCCCGCTGCTCACTGGCGCTGGTAAGAGCGATACGTAGCGGCGATGTGGCGCAGACTGCGGCACTGAATGAGCAGCTGGCCCCCCTATGGCGATGCTTTGATCGCTATGGTGGTAGCCTGCGAGTGATAGCCAGCGCCGCAGCGGTGCTCGGACTCTGCGATCCAGACTCGCTTCCCCGTCCTTTGCTTTCGTTAGGGGAGGAGGCCTGTCGTGAGGTGGCGTCGGCGCTGCGCGGCCTGGCCTGATCGCGTATCGTTGACACCGGCGCAATAGGTATCGCCGGGTGGCTTTCTGTCGGCAATTCGGCTACTGTAGGCCCGATTTTTACCATGCGAGCCTGTGAATGAATACCGGACCTTTGAACGAAAACGAACTGGAATGGCTGGATGACACTCTGGCGAAATACGCCGCCGAAGGCGCCATTCTGGATGTCTCTGAACTGGATGGCCTGCTGACGGCGATCCTCTCTGCGCCGACCGACATCGAACCCGCTCAGTGGCTGCTGGCGATTTGGGGCGGGGCGGATAATGTCCCGCGTTGGGCCAACGATCGCGAGCGCGATCGCTTTGTCAATCTGACGCTGCAGCATATGAGCGATATCGCCGAACGGCTGGAGTCTTATCCCGATCAGTTCGAACCGCTGTTCGGCACCCGCGAAGCGGAAGGTCAGGAGCTGACCATAGTTGAGGAGTGGTGCTTTGGCTATCTGCGCGGCGTGGCGCTGAGCGACTGGTCGACGTTGCCCGCTGAACTCCAGCCGGAGCTGGACGCTATCGCGCTCCACGGCAGCGAAGAACAGTTTAGCGCGCTGGATAATCTGACGGCGGATGAATTTATCGCCAGCATCGAGCGTATCACGCCGGCGGCGCTGGCGCTTTACCAGTACTGGATAGCGAATCCGCAGCCGGTGGAGGCCCCGCAGCCAATAAGAAATGAAGCGAAAGTCGGACGCAACGATCCCTGCCCATGCGGCAGCGGTAAAAAGTATAAGCAGTGTTGCTTAGCGAAATGAACAAGGGGCCAGCAGGCCCCTTTTTTATCCCACCGCGGGCAACAACCCGGCAGCGATGCTGAACTGAATAGCCACGATGCCGATCCCGCACAGCAGAACCAGCCATAGCGTCGGTGCGCCGCCGGCGACCCGCCAGGTAGCCTGCGGATGCTCTCGGCGACTCTTCATGACCAGCAGGGCCGGCATTATCAGCGCCAGCACGGCTAATGCCACCCCGGCGTAGCCGAGGGCCATGACGAAACCGCGGGGATAGAACAGGGCGAACGCCAGCGGCGGCAGGAAGGTGATTATCCCGCTCTGCAGACGCCCGCCGACGCTGTTTTTACGCTGAAACATATCCGCCAGATAATCAAACAGGCCGAGCGAGACGCCGAGGAATGACGTCGCCAGCGCAAGGTCGGCAAACAGGTGAACGGCCAGCTCCACATGCGGTGACGCCACCACTTCGCGGATCGCCTCCAGCAGGCCGTTCAGACCAGCGTTATTTGCCAGCAGGGCGGTAAAGGCCGGGGCGTCGATACTGCCCAGCGTCGCCAGCTGCCAGAAAATATAGGCTACCAGCGGAATAAAGCTGCCGATGATAAATACCCGGCGCAATTTGCGAATATCCCCCCCCAGATAGCTGACGATGCTCGGGACGCTGCCGTGAAAACCAAAGGAGGTGAAAATCACCGGAATGGCCGACAGGGCCAGGCCTTGCTCAACCGGCAGCGTCAGCAGGTTCACCTGATGAATGTGCGGCATCAGCAGGGCCAGCATAATCACCAGGAAGACGATTTTGGCGCTAAACAGGAAGCGATTGAACAGATCCACCAGCGCGGTGCCAATGCACACTACCGCCCCGCCGAGGAGGGTGAAGATCAGTACGCCTGCGGCCGGCGGTAGCTGCCAGTCCAGCCACTGGTTGAGGCTGGAAGCGAGTAATTCACCGGCGCCACTGATATAGGCTGCCGTGAGGGCGTACAGCAGAAACAGCATGCAGAATCCGGTAACCCACTGCCCATAACGGCCCAGATAGCGCGCCGCCAGAGAACCGAGCCCCATATCGGCAGGGACATGCTGGTAGACTTCCAGCAGCAAAAGGGCGGTATAGCACATCAATGCCCACAGGGTGAAAAGTAAACCCAACGTGACGGTAAAGCCGACGCCTGCTGCGGCCAATGGCATTGCCAACATTCCTGCACCGATGGTGGTGCCAGCTACGATTAAAATACTGCCCAGAGTGCGGTTTTTCACGCTTTTCGCTATCCCTACAGCAAATAACAATAAATTATGCCGCGCAGAGTAGGGGATATTACGGCTTTCGTCAAATCGGGATTACAAGTTGTGTAATGAAATGTTTACATAATAAGAGGGCGAAAGCCTGCGCTGGCGCAAGGCGCGGGTTGACGGTCTGGCCTAAGCTGGCGGTTTTTGCAGGAGGGGTTATATCTTCTATTCATGGTCATGAAGTTTTACAGATGATGCTCGCCTCGGGTGAGTCCTGGACGGTCGCCTCGCTGGAGGCCGCCATTCGCCGCCGCTTTGGCGAAGAGGCGCGGTTTCACACCTGTTCAGCAGAGAATCTAAGCGCCGCACAGCTGGTAGCGTTTTTAGAGAAAAAAGGCAAATTTATTGCCAGAGAGGAAGGTTTTACTACCGCAGAAAATAAGATCTGCCGACATTAAGAGGGCCGCGACACGGACTGTCGCGGCGCGGGGGATTAATTCTGCGCGTCGAGGGTAGCCAGCTCTTTATCGATAAAGTACAGACCTTCGCCGCTTTTTCCAGCGAGGGTCAGTTTATCGATCACCGATTTAAATAATTTCTCTTCTTCATGCTGTTCAGCAACATACCACTGCAGGAAATTAAAGGTCGGATAATCCTGGCTGGTCATGGCCGCGTGCGCCAGTTCATTTATTTTTTGCGTGATCAGCTGCTCATGCTCGTAGGTCTGGCGGAACAGCTCGTCGAGTGAGGCATATTCGGCAAACGGGGAGGCGATAGCGTTGATCCGCGGCAGGCTGCCGGTGTCGGTTAGATAGTCGAACAGGCGCTGCATATGGGTCATCTCTTCCTGAGCATGGCGACGCAGGAAGGCCGCGGCGCCTTCAAAACTGTGGTAACTGCACCAGGCGCTCATCTGCTGATAAAGAAGAGAAGAATAGAGTTCAAGATTCATCTGTTCATTCAGTTTGTCAATCATGTCCGTTTTCAGCATCGTTGCACTCCTGGAATTAAATAATAGATGTTATTGGCTGCCACTATAATTTGTTATTTAATTATTTGCAAAAAGTAAATTTAAAAATGTTTTATTTAAAATGCTAATGGGAATAACACGCATTGGCAGTTTAATAATAAATGAGAATGCTTTTAATTTATTATTCATTATTGCCTGGGCGGTCAGGACTTTGTCGCCGGCGGGTGGTAAGGGAGGACGAAGAGGATACGCCAGCATGCAGAGGGCTGAGGTCAACAGACAGGGGGAGCTTGCGAAAGTGTGAAGCACTGCGTAAATTTTAAAACAACTTTTCATAAAATTTGAAAGTTTGTTTTCAAGGTAGTAGAGTGCAGTCAACGCCAATGACATTCTGCGGGCAGGCCCGCACAGCATTCAGGAGAGTAAACCATGAAGATTGCACTGATGATGGAGAACAGCCAGGCGAACAAAAACGCCATCATCCTCAAGGAGCTTAACGCGGTTGCCGACGAAAAAGGATTCCCGGTCTATAACGTCGGCATGAGCGATGAGAACGATCATCATCTGACCTACATCCATCTTGGGATCATGGCCAGTATTCTGCTGAATTCGAAAGCAGTTGACTTCGTGGTCACCGGCTGCGGTACCGGGCAGGGGGCGCTGATGTCGCTGAACATCCATCCGGGCGTGGTCTGCGGCTACTGTATCGATCCGGCGGATGCGTTCCTGTTTGCCCAGATCAACAACGGTAATGCGCTGTCGCTGCCGTTTGCCAAAGGCTTCGGCTGGGGCGCCGAACTGAATGTGCGGTTTATCTTTGAAAAAGCCTTTACCGGCCGCAACGGCGAAGGCTATCCGCCGGAGCGCAAAGAACCGCAGGTGCGCAATGCCGGGATCCTCAACCAGGTCAAAGCAGCAGTAGTAAAAGAGAACTACCTCGATACCCTGCGCGCCATCGATCCGCAGCTGGTGAAAACCGCAGTCTCCGGCCCACGCTTCCAGCAGTGCTTCTTCGAAAACTGCCAGGATAAAGCAATCGAAGACTTTGTTCGCCAGATCGTCGCTTAACCGTCATCAGGGCCAGCGCCGCTGGCCCTTCCGTCGTTTATTTTTTCTTCTATTTCTTCTTCTCCGACACGCTGCTGCCGGCCGTTTTGGCCAGATGCAGGCTGTCGATCATCCCTACCAGACAGATCAAGGCGATAAACACAAACGACAGGCGGAAGCTGATCCCCGGTAGTTCAGTAAGATGCAGCCAGTCGCCGACCTGCTCGCCCAGGCGAATGCCAATCGCCCCGAGCGTGATCCCCAGCCCTACCGCCAGCTGCGACGCGGTACTGAACAGCGTATTGGCATCACTCATCTGCGCGGCGGGGACATCGGCAAAGGCCAGCGTGCTTACACCGGTAAACTGGATTGAGCGAAACACCCCGCCGAGATAAAGGATCAGCATGATGGCCCAGACCGGCGTCTGCGGCGTAAGCAGCGCGCAAGCCAGCAGCGAACAGACGTTCAACGCGCCATTGATCAGCAGTAGCCGACGAAAGCCCAGCCAGCGAATGAGCGGTGTGGTGGCGGGTTTAATGGTTAAATTACCGACAAACACCGCCAGCACCAGCAGGCCGGAATGAAAAGGATCCATACCGAATCCCACCTGGAACAGCAGGGGGAGCAGAAAAGGCACCGCGCTGATGGAGGCCCGGAACAACGAGCCGCCGTACATTGTCACCCGGAACGTCGGTACCTGCAGGGCTTCGAGACGAACCATAGGCGCCGCCGCCCGGCGGAAATGACGAATGGAATATAACAGACAGCCGAAGCCAAGCGCGGCGAGAGCCAGCGTCGGCCAGATCTGCGGCTGGCGATCGCCGAGCCGCTCCATCGCGGTCACCAGACTGACCATCGCGACCGAGGTAGTGATAAATCCGCTGAGATCGAAGGAGCGCCGTTCCGTTTCGCGAATATCAGGGATAATGCGCAGCGAAAGGATGATGGCGGCAAGGCCCAGCGGGACATTGATAAAGAAGATCCAGTGCCAGCTGGCGTAGCGGGTTATAAAGCCGCCCAAAGGCGGGCCGATAATGGGGGCCACCAGCGCTGGCCAGGTCAGGGTGGCGATGGCCTTGATCAGCTGGTGTTTCGGCGTGGTGCGTAGCACCGCCAGGCGACCAACGGGGACCATCAGCGCGCCGCCGACTCCCTGAAGGATACGCATGGCGACAAAGATATGCACCTCGGTGGAGAGGCCGCAGAAGACCGAGGCAAGGGTAAAGATCGCCAGGGCGAGAGTAAAAATAGCCCGGGCGCCGAAGCGATCGGCGATCCAGCCGCTGGCCGGGATCAGGACCGCAAGGGTAATCAGATAGGCGCTGATGCCGATATTCAGTTCGACCGCGGTGACGCCAAAATCCCTCGCCATATCGGGCAGGGCGGTGGCGATCACCGTCCCGTCGAGAAACTCCATAAAAAAGGCACCTGCCACCAGCAGCGCCGGCGCTGAAAAAGCACGTTCATCGCGGGAAGAGATCGCGGTATTCATGTTGTCACTGCCATCAAGAGTGTGATCCTGTGCAAAGCGGCAGGAGACGACCCGCCAGCCAGTAGGGTAGATAAAAAAACCTGCGACGGCAGGTTTTATTATCGTTAACGATTTAGGGTACTATTACGCTCCTGAAAAAAGGAGTAATTAATGTCTCAACATCTTACCGAACACGACGAGCTGGTTTCCGATGTGGTTGCCTGCCAGCTGGTTATCAAACAGATCCTCGATGTCATTGACGTCATTGCGCCGGTGGAAGTGCGTGAAAAAATGACCACTCAGCTGAAAGCTATCGACTTCGCCAGCCATCCGGCCTCTGCCGATCCGGTGACCCTTCGCGCGGTGCAAAAAGCGATCGCGTTGATTGAGCTGAAGTTTACTCCACAGGAAGAAACGCATTAATACCAGGCCTCGCCGGATACCGGCGGGGCCTTCTTCTTTAATGGGAAACGACGGTCTGCGCAAGCGCAGGGGCAGCATCTTTGAACAATTTGCTGTTGCCCCAGCACTCTTCGTAGCGATGGCCGACCAGATCCTCCACGATAACCCGCACGTCCGGCGCAATATCGCTAATTTTGCCGCCCGCTTTTATCCGCGCGACTTCCTGCAGCACCACCAGATGGGCCTTCCGGTCCAGCTTCATCTGCTTGCTGAAGACGATGGCGGCCAGGGCTAATGCGATCACCCCGACGCAGAATACCACTGCGATAGCGGTCACCGCGCTTTCCGGTTGGCTGTGCGCTTTTGACTGGAAACCGTAGAAGCTCAGGATCGCCCCCATCGAGAACACCACAATCGAGCGCAGAATTTTTCCTGAGAAGGTCATGGCGCCGGCATAGATCCCTTCCCGCCGGCGTCCGGTGTAGATCTCATCGACATCGGCCAGGAAGGTGTAAACGGTCCAGGGTATATAGTAAACCCCGCCGGTACCCAGGCCGAACAGCACGGTAATGCCGAACATCAGCACTGTCGCCAGGCCGGACGGTAGATGGAAAAACCACAGCGAGGTATACAGCAGAACCGCGAAAATCACGATCCCCAGCGCCAGGATATAGGGTTTGCTGAAGCCCTTTTTCACGCACAGGCCGATAAACAGCGCCGTAGAGATCAGCTGCAGAATCGAGTTCAGGCTGTTCAGCCCGGCCACCATCGCTGGATCGTGTTGTAGAACGAAGATCACGAAATAGGTGAAGATGGAGGCAAACAGCCATTCCGCGCCAAAGCCGCACAGGTACATACCAAGATGTTTGCGGAATACGCGTAGATAAAAAGTCGAACGCATATCTTTCGCCAGCGACAGCAGGGTGCTCAGCAGTCCTTTTTTCGCGCTGGTTTCCACCTCTTCCCCGCGCTCACGCTCCCAGCTGCACAACCACAGGCAGGAAATAGCGACGATCAGGATCGCGCCATAGGTCAGACCGGTGAGGAAGAAAGGGGTGGCAGAATCTTTGCCATACAGCAGAATGAACTGGCCGGGAATAAACGCCGCGAGGAAGTTGGCCAGCTTACCAAAGATAGCTTTATAGCCGGTCAGTTTTGAACGCAGTGAGAAATCATCGGTCATCTCTGTCGCCAGCGTTTCATAAGGCACCATGATAGAGGTGTAGATGATCTCAAACACCACATAGGTGCTAAGGTAGTACCAGAAACTCAGGCCTTCCACCCACAGCAGCGGGTAGAACATCATCAGCGGAATACCGATTAGCAGAAAGAAACGCCGGCGGCCGAAGCGCTTGCCCAGGCGCGTTTTGCCAAAATTATCCGTCAGATAGCCCATCAGCGGGTTGCTGATAGCGTCAATGATGCTGGCGACGGAGAAGATAAATGAGGCCTCGATCAGCGTCAGGCCGCAAAAGGTCGTATAAAAATAGAGTAGCCATGCGCCGCTTATCGCCAGTGCGCCGCTCCCTAACAGATTTCCGCCGCCGTAGGCTAACTGATGGCGTAACAAGATCGGTCTTCCCTGCAGCCCTTCAGAGGCTGAAGCCGTGTATCTAGCCATAAAAATAAACCTCGTGTTTTATATTTTTGAAACACTGTTTTTATATTTCTTTATGGTTCGTCAAAAAGTGACCGCGCTCACTAATCCCCCTTATGGGGTAACGGTGATGAGGGAATGGGATCGAGTTAAAACTTTTTTATTCTTGAAAGGAATAATAGGGGAGAAAAAATAGACGTAATGGATTAATAAACCGGGCGGGGCAGCGCAGACGCGCTCCCCCTGGCAGAGCGATAAAGGCTTGATTAATGCGCTTTCTGCGCTTCTCCAACGATAGCCATCAGACGCCGATCGGTCTGCTCCATCCCGAGACCGGCTTTATCGGCATTACGAATTTCCTCAAGCACGCTTTGCAATAGCAGGCCATCCTGCTGCTGCTCTTCCGCCAACAGCGTGAGAAACCGCCAGGTGCTGTCATCGCTTTGCGCTTTGGCTTCCTGAGCGAGACCGCTCAGCAGACGACTGCGCTGTTGGTAATCGCTCAGGGTTTGGGTAAACAGATCTTCCAGCGAGGTGCACTCAGGGTTACAGGCGTGGTCGGGATTGACGATCGGCCAGCTGCCGGCTTTTTTCAGGTAGTCAAATACGCGCATGGTGAGGGTGATGCTGCTTTGCGCGCGGGTGCGCAGAAACGTCGCGGCGCCGTCGAAGCGATGCCGGGCGCACCACTCGCTTAAGTTCAGGTAAACGTTAGAGGCGTGAAACTCAAGGTTCATTTGGGTGTTTAGCTTTTGTGCCATTCCTGGAACTGCCATAAAAAATATCCTTATTAACCGGGAAGGGGTTACTGGTGCGCGTCAGCGGATCCTGCGGATAACTACAAGATAAAATAGTGACACGCGGCACTGTTGCAGAATAATAAAACTCTACACATTCCGTATGAGTCGGGTATTTTTTCCATTTGCCGACGATTTAAGAATACTCGCTCAACGAAATTAAGAAAACTCTCAAGCGCGGTAATTTACGTTTTGTTACACCATTATTTGTGCAAACTACCAGGGCTGAGATTGTGCACCGTTGGCAGGGGCTCGCTGGTTTCAGATTGGTTATAAGATATAAGTATTTGACTACGAGATTCGTCGTAGAAGAGAACGGAATAAGTTATTTCATTAGTAATGTTTCAGGTTGATGATCATTATTTTTTGTTGCAGGTGCTTTTATCAAGAGGAATATATTTTTTCTATTCGGAATAAATTACGCCAAAGATCCGTTTTTTCGCGATATTAAGCGTGCCATGTGGCTCAGCGGTGCGAGGTGGGTTGCCATTTGAGTGGCGCACAGGCGATCGCCCGTAGCAGCGCCGTCAATCGCTGATGATAACAGTGCTGTAACCCTCCGTTAAACATCCTCTGACAACACAAGGATAAGCCTGCTGATGGTATAGATGATCCTGCTATGCCCCGGTAAAATTGTATGACAATTGTGTCATTTTTTATGTCATTTTTTGCTAAATGTATGTACGCAATTACTGTAATTCCGCGATGTGATAATGCTCTCGTATGGAGAAATAATTTCCGGGTATTACTACTCTAACAACGGCAGTGGGGAATGCGATTTTTCTAATGCCTTGTTTTGATGCCGATTAAATTGTTAATTCCGATTGTTCCCTACATGAAAGCGAATTAAAGCTGGAGTTTACCATGCACAAATTTACTAAAGCGCTGGCGGCCATTGGTCTCGCTGCGGTTATGTCACAATCAGCTATGGCGGAAAATCTTAAACTAGGTTTTCTGGTGAAACAGCCGGAAGAGCCATGGTTTCAGACTGAGTGGAAATTTGCTGATAAAGCAGGAAAAGATTTAGGCTTTGACGTTATTAAAATTGCGGTTCCGGATGGGGAGAAAACTCTGAATGCCATTGACAGCCTGGCGGCCAGCGGCGCGAAGGGCTTTGTCATTTGTACCCCCGATCCCAAGCTCGGGTCGGCGATTGTCGCCAAAGCGCGTGGCTATGACATGAAGGTGATTACCGTCGATGACCAGTTCGTCAATGCGAAGGGCAAACCGATGGAGAGCGTACCGCTGGTGATGATGGCGGCGAGCGAAATTGGCGCCCGTCAGGGGCAGGAACTCTATAAAGAGATGCAAAAGCGCGGCTGGGATGTCAAAGACACCGCCGTAATGGCGATCACCGCCGATGAGCTGGATACCGCGCGCCGTCGCACCACCGGCTCCATCGATGCCCTGAAGGCGGCCGGCTTCCCGGACGCGCAAATCTACCGCGTGCCGACAAAATCCAACGATATCCCGGGAGCGTTCGACGCCGGTAACTCGATGCTGGTCCAACATCCGCAGGTTAAACACTGGCTGATCGTCGGGATGAACGACAACACCGTCCTCGGCGGCGTGCGCGCGACCGAAGGTCAGGGCTTTAAAGCTCCCGATGTGATTGGCATCGGCATCAACGGCGTGGATGCCGTCAACGAACTGTCGAAGGCGCAGCCGACCGGCTTCTATGGCTCTCTGCTGCCAAGCCCGGATATCCACGGCTACAAAACCAGCGAAATGCTCTACAACTGGGTCACCAAGGGCGTCGAGCCGCCGAAGTTCACGGCGGTGACCGATGTGGTGCTGATTACCCGCGATAACTTCAAAGAAGAGCTGGCGAAAAAAGGGCTGTAACAGCCTGATTAAACTGGCCCCCGCCGCGGCGCGGGGGCTGAGTGCAGAAGAGCGGAGTCGTTATGCAACAGTCTACCCCTTATCTCTCATTTCGCGGCATCACCATGACGTTCCCTGGCGTAAAGGCCTTGTCCGATATCAGTTTTGACTGCTACCCGGGACAGATCCACGCGCTGATGGGCGAAAATGGCGCAGGCAAATCGACGCTGTTGAAAATTCTCAGCGGCAACTATATCCCGACCGCGGGCCATTTGCAGATCGGCGGCCAGCAGATGGCATTCGCCAATACCATGGAGGCGCTGAACGCCGGCGTGGCAATTATCTACCAGGAGCTGCATCTGATCCCGGAGATGACCGTCGCCGAAAATATCTATCTCGGTCAGCTGCCGCACAGAGGCGGCATCGTCAATCGCTCGCTGCTCAACTATGAGGCCCGCCTGCAGCTGGAGCATCTGGGTCTGGATATCGACCCGGAGACGCCGCTGAAATATCTCTCCATTGGTCAATGGCAGATGGTGGAGATTGCCAAAGCGCTGGCGCGTAACGCCAAGATTATCGCGTTCGATGAGCCGACCAGCTCGCTCTCCGCCAGAGAGATCGACAACCTGTTTCGCGTCATCCGCGAGTTGCGGGAGGAGGGAAGGGTCATCATCTATGTTTCACACCGGATGGAAGAGATTTTTGCCCTCAGCGATGCCATCACCGTCTTTAAAGATGGCCGCTACGTTTGCACCTTTGACGATATGCCGAGCGTCAGCCACGACGCCCTGGTCCAGGCAATGGTAGGCCGCAATCTGGGCGATATTTATGGCTGGAAGCCTCGCCCCTATGGCGAGGAGCGGCTGCGCCTGGAGGAGGTCAAAGCGCCGGGCGTGCGCACGCCGGTTAGTCTCTCGGTGCGCAGCGGTGAAATTGTCGGTTTGTTCGGACTGGTGGGTGCCGGGCGCAGCGAACTAATGAAAGGCCTGTTTGGCGGCACGCAGATAACCGGCGGTCAGGTGTATATCGATGGCCAGCCCGTCTCCATTCGCAAACCGGCCCAGGCCATCCAGGCCGGGATGATGCTGTGTCCGGAGGATCGTAAAGCGGAGGGGATTATTCCGGTGCATTCCGTGCGCGATAACATCAATATCAGCGCCCGGCGCAAGCATATTCACGCTGGCTGCCTGATCAACAACGCCTGGGAGGCGGACAACGCCGATCAACATATCCAGTCGCTGAATATTAAAACGCCGGGCCCGGAACAGCTGATTATGAACCTGTCGGGCGGCAACCAGCAGAAAGCGATCCTTGGCCGCTGGCTGTCGGAAGAGATGAAGGTGATCCTGCTTGATGAGCCAACCCGCGGCATCGACGTCGGCGCCAAACATGAAATTTACAATGTGATCTATGGCCTCGCCGCCTCCGGTGTCGCCGTGGTGTTTGCCTCCAGCGACCTGCCGGAAGTGCTGGGCGTCGCTGACCGCATCGTGGTGATGCGCGAAGGACAAATCGCCGGCGAACTGCTGCATGAAGAAGCCAATGAACAGCAGGCGTTAAGCCTTGCGATGCCAACAGTGAGCCAGGCTGTCGCCTGAGTAAGGAGTAAATGATGTCATCAGTGACTACGTCCGGGGCTACCCGCTCAACCTTTAGCTTTGCCCGCATCTGGGATCAGTTTGGCATGCTGGTGGTGTTTGCGGTGCTGTTTATCGGCTGTGTGATTTTTGTGCCCAACTTTGCTTCATTCGTCAATATGAAAGGGCTGGGGCTGGCGATCTCGATGTCCGGGATGGTGGCCTGCGGCATGCTGTTTTGCCTGGCCTCCGGCGATTTTGACCTGTCGGTGGCGTCGGTTATCGCCTGCGCCGGGGTCACCACCGCGGTGGTGATTAATCTCAGCGAAAGCCTGTGGCTGGGGATCGCCGCAGGCCTGTTGCTGGGGGCGCTTAGTGGCCTGGTTAACGGCTTTGTCATTGCGCGCCTTAAGATCAACGCGCTGATCACCACGCTGGCCACCATGCAGATTGTCCGCGGCCTGGCCTATATTATCTCCGACGGCAAAGCGGTGGGGATCGAAGATGAACGTTTCTTCACCCTCGGCTACGCCAACTGGTTTGGTTTGCCGGCGCCGATCTGGCTGACCGTCGCCTGCCTGGTGGTTTTCGGATTATTACTAAACAAAACCACCTTTGGCCGTAATACGCTGGCTATTGGCGGCAATGAAGAGGCGGCGCGCCTGGCCGGCGTCCCGGTGGTGCGCACCAAGATTATTATCTTTGTGCTCTCCGGTCTGGTATCGGCCGCAGCGGGGATCATTCTGGCGTCGCGCATGACCAGCGGCCAGCCGATGACCTCGATTGGCTATGAGCTGATTGTTATTTCGGCCTGCGTGCTGGGCGGGGTGTCGCTGAAGGGCGGGATCGGCAAGATCTCCTACGTGGTGGCCGGGATCCTGATCCTCGGAACCGTGGAAAATGCGATGAACCTGCTGAATATCTCGCCATTCTCACAATACGTCGTGCGCGGGGTGATCCTGCTGGCGGCGGTGATCTTCGACCGCTACAAACAAAAAGCCAAACGTGCGGCCTGAATTTTAACCCAACTTTTTAGTTTACAGAGTAATTGCCGCCAGCGCCCGTTTCGCTGGCGGTAACTATCAAAAATGGCGAGGTTGGTCACACTGTCTATACTTACATGGCTCACATATAATTAACAACCAGCTTCGGCTGGCCATGATAAGGAGGAAACAGGGTGGATAACCAGATATCTGTACCGCCTGCGCTAACCGGAAACTACGCTTTTTTCTTTGACCTCGACGGTACTCTTGCCGATATCCAGCCGCACCCCGATCAGGTGGTGATACCCGACAGCACGCTGCAGGCGCTCAATGCGCTGGCCCAGCAGCAGGGGGGCGCGGTGGCATTGATTTCAGGGCGCTCAATGGCTGAACTTGACGCGCTAACCCATCCCTGGCGGCTACCGCTGGCCGGCGTTCACGGGGCCGAGCGCCGTGATATCAATGGTAAAACCTACATCGTCTCTCTGCCGACAGCGCTGCGCGATGAGATCGCGGCTGAGCTGACGTCGGCGCTGGAAGCGCTCCCGGGATGTGAGCTGGAGAGTAAAGAGATGGCTTTCGCGCTCCACTATCGCCAGGCCCCGCAGCAGCAGAGCGCCGTGCTGGAGCTGGCGCAGCGGATTGTTCAGCGCTATCCGCTGCTGGCGTTACAGCTTGGCAAGTGCGTGGTGGAGATTAAACCCCGCGGCGTCAACAAAGGGGAGGCGATTACCGCGTTCATGCAGGAGGCGCCATTCGCCGGCCGCGAACCGGTTTTTGTCGGCGATGATTTGACCGACGAGGCGGGATTCAGCGTCGTTAATCAACTGCAGGGAATGTCGGTAAAAGTTGGCGCCGGGGAAACTCAGGCGCATTGGCGGTTGGCGGATGCCGCCGCTGTAAGGACGTGGTTGCAACATCTGGCGTATGACGCGCAAACCGAAAGGAGGGATGACCATGAGTCGTTTAGTCGTAGTCTCTAACCGTATCGCCTTACCGGACGATAAAAAATCGAGCGCTGGCGGTCTGGCCGTCGGCATCCTGGGGGCACTGAGAGCGGCGGGGGGTCTGTGGTTTGGCTGGAGCGGCGAGATTGGCGATGACCAGCAGCCGCTCAAGCAGGTCTCCCGCGGGAATATTTCATGGGCGTCGTTCAACCTTAATGAACGGGACCATGATGAATACTACAACCAGTTCTCTAACGCCGTGCTGTGGCCGGCTTTCCACTATCGTCTTGATCTGGTCAGCTTTCAGCGCGAAGCCTGGGAGGGATATCTGCGGGTTAACGCCATGCTGGCGGACAAGCTTCTGCCGCTGATTGAGCCAGACGATACGCTGTGGATCCATGATTACCATCTTCTGCCCTTCGCCAGCGAGCTGCGTAAGCGCGGGGTGAACAATCGCATCGGGTTTTTCTTACATATTCCGTTCCCGACGCCGGAGATTTTTAACGCTCTGCCGCCGCACGCTGAGCTGCTGGAGCAACTGTGCGATTACGATCTGCTGGGCTTCCAGACCGAAAGCGACAGAACCGCTTTTCTCGACAGCATTGCTATGCAGACTCGCCTATCCGACCTCGGCGATAAACGCTATCAGGCATGGGGTAAGGCGTTCAGTACCGAGGTTTATCCGATAGGGATCGATCCGGACGAAATTACGCGCAACGCTAAAGGTCCGCTGCCGCCGAAGCTGGCCCAGCTGAAGAACGAGCTGAAAAATGTGAAGAATATCTTCTCCGTGGAGCGTCTTGACTATTCGAAAGGGTTGCCGGAGCGATTCCTCGCCTACGAGACGCTGCTCGAGAAGTACCCTCAGCACCACGGCAAAATCCGTTATACCCAGATCGCGCCGACCTCCCGCGGCGATGTGCAGGCCTATCAGGATATCCGCCACCAGCTGGAAACCGCAGCCGGACGCATCAACGGACAGTTTGGTCAGCTTGGCTGGACACCGCTCTACTATCTGAACCAGCATTTTGATCGTAAGCTGCTGATGAAGGTCTTCCGCTACTCTGACGTCGGGCTGGTGACTCCGCTACGCGATGGTATGAACCTCGTGGCGAAGGAGTACGTCGCGGCGCAGGATCCGGATAACCCTGGCGTACTGGTCCTGTCGCAGTTTGCCGGGGCGGCGCAGGAGCTGACCAGCGCCCTGATCGTCAATCCTTACGATCGCGACGAGGTTGCCGCCGCGCTGGATCGCGCGCTCAGCATGCCGCTGGCGGAACGTATCGCCCGTCATTCAGCGATGCTGGACGTGATCAGAGAAAATGATATTCATAACTGGCAGGCGCGCTTTGTCGAGGATCTGCAGCATATTTCACCGCGCAGCGAGGAGAGCCGTCTGCGGGGGAAGATAGCCACCTTCCCTAAACTGGCCTAGTTCAGGAAAAGGGCTAACCGGCGTTAGCCCTTTTCAAGGGAAACCAACAGGACATCAACGCCGCAGCTGCCGACGATACTTTTCGCCGAGCAGGTGGCGCGTGAGAAGAGGGAATGGTTGTGATTGCCGCAGATCACCAGATCAACACGGTGCGAGCGGCAGAAGTCCTTAATATGATGGCCTAGCTCGCCGCAGGCGATGGTCATTCTTTCTATTGGGTAGTCCGCGTGGCGAGCCAGCTCATTGAGAAACTCCCGCGTCTCTTCCTGCATCACTTCGCGCAGATTTTCCATCATCGGTGCGGCGAACTGGTTATACAGCTCCGGATCCGTAGCGAGAGTGATTAAGCTCACTTTCGCGTTAACGGGGCGGGCAATCGACACCGCTTTTTTAATTAATACCTGACTCTCCGGCGTTGGCGCGACGGCAACCAGCAGATGGGTATAAGGCATCTGGCCTCCTTGAGATACGCGGAATAACCCTTTCTTCCATTCTTTACTCCTGTTTCCCCGACTGCGCAAGGGCCGATCCCGGGATTTGCGAGCCTGTTCGTTAGTCGGCGACCTTCCAGCCCGATCACATCAATGAACCTGTCTTTTGATTAAAAAGAAATGCTGTTTTATAAATGAGTGAAGTGGCGACGTCATCTCTTTGTCATTTTGCCACCGGCGACTGTTCCGTGGCAAAAGTACAAAGGTAACCTCCTTTCACAGCTTTTAGTGTAGCCAGGTACCCACTCCCTTCCGGTGGCAAATCCGGAACGATTGTCGGCGTTCTTTTAAAAAAAGACACAGGATCACGGCGATGAAAACACGAAAAATTGGACTGGCTAACTATCTGGCCTACGGCGCGGGCGATTTTCTCGGCGCCGGCACGACGGCGTTAACCGCCGCATGGCTGCTCTACTTTTACACGACCTTTTGCGGACTGACCCCGATTGAGGCCACGCTTATTTTTGCTGCCGCCCGCGTGCTGGACGCGGTGGTAAGCCCGCTGATGGGCTTTCTCACCGATAACTTTGGCACCACCTGGCTTGGTAAGCGCTTCGGCCGCAGAAAATTCTTTATTCTGCTCGGCATCCCCTGCGTATTCAGCTATTCAGCGATGTGGGTCGGCGAGATGGGCTTCTGGTACTACCTGGCGACCTATCTGCTGTTTGATATGGTCTATACCATGATTCTGGTGCCCTATGAGACGCTGGTGCCGGAGATGACCGATGACTTTAAACAGAAAACCAAATTCTCCGGCGCGCGCATTTCGATGGCGCAGATGTCGGCGATTTTAGCCTCCTTCCTGCCGGGGATCCTTCTCTCCTGGCTCGGCAAAGATAATGCCAGCTCGTTCTTCTATGCCAGTCTGGTGTTCTCGGTGCTGTGCGCGGTGATGCTGACTCTGGTCTGGTGTTTCACCTGGGAACGACCGCGGGAGGCGTGGTCGGAAGCGGCCCTGCGGGCGGAAGCGGAAAAACAAAACTTAACCCTTGCTCAGAGCCTCAATCGCCTGGTGATTGAGCTGAGTTCTACGCTGCGGATAAAAATTTTCCGCCAGCACCTCGGCATGTATCTGGGGGGCTATATCGCCCAGGACGTCTTCAATGCCGTGTTTACCTATTACGTGGTCTTTGTTCTGATGCAGGAAGCCGCCGTCGCCTCGAACCTGCTGGGGACGATGGCCATCTTCCAGTTTATTGCAGTAATCGCCATGATCCCGCTGTGCATTCGTTTTGGCCCCGCGCCGTCGTACCGCATGGTGGTGGTCCTGTTTGGCCTGAGCTCACTCTCCTACGCGCTGCTCTATTACGCCGGACTGAGCGACGTCTATTCCTTATTGCTGCTCATCTCTGCTGTCGCCGGACTGGGACGCGGCGGGATAAATTACGTACCGTGGAATACCTACACCTATATTGCCGACGTCGACGAAGCGATCACCGGCCAGCGCCGGGAGGGGATTTTTGCCGGCATCATGACCCTGACCCGCAAAGCCTCGCAGGCGGGGGCGGTGATGCTGGTGGGGATCATTATGCAGTTGTCGGGGTTTGTTTCCGGGCAAAAAATACAGCCTGAAGGGGTCAGCCATACCATTCTGCTGATCCTCAGCGTCGGCACTCTGGTGGTGTTAGCCTGCGGCTTCCTCGTCTCGCTGCGCTTCAAGCTCAACCTGCACACCCACAGCGTCCTGCGCAGCGAGACCCTCAGAATGCGCGAGCTCGGCTACGCTCAGTCGGAACAGACCAGTGCGGAACACCGCGCGGTGGTCGAGCTGCTGGCGGGGATGCCTTACGACTGTCTGTGGGGCAATAACAATATTGGCTATCTGAATCGTCATAAACCTGCTGCCCCGGCGCTCATTAAGGGCGGCGCTTTGAATTCGACATATACCCGAGGTTAACAACATGAAAGTTTGGCTGGTCAAACATAGCCCATTACTGCGTCAGCCTGAGCGTTTTATCGCCCGTAGCGAACTGCAGGCGCTGATCCGCAACGTGACGCAAAACCTGGTGAATATTAAGGATGAGAGCGGGCAATTTTTACTACGCCTGGATGACGGGCGCGTGATCGATACCAAAGGCTGGGCCGGCTGGGAGTGGACCCACGGCGTTGGGCTGTACGGCATCTATCAGTATTACCAGCAAACCGGCGATATCGAGATGCGTGATATCATCGATCGCTGGTTTGCCGACCGCTTCGCCGAGGGGGCAACGACCAAAAACGTCAATACTATGGCCCCGTTTCTGACCCTGGCTTACCGCTTTGAAGAGACCGGCCGTATGGCGTATCTGCCGTGGCTGGAGAGCTGGGCGGAGTGGGCGATGCACGAGATGCCGCGCACCGAGCAGGGCGGTATGCAGCACATGACTCTGGCGGAGGAGAACCATCAGCAAATGTGGGATGACACGCTGATGATGACCGTGTTGCCGTTAGCCAAAATTGGCAAGCTGCTTAACCGCCCGCAGTATGTGGAGGAGGCAACCTACCAGTTCCTGCTCCATGTGCAGAACCTGATGGACCGGGAGACCGGGCTGTGGTTTCACGGCTGGAACTATGAGGGGCGGCATAACTTTGCCCGGGCGCGTTGGGCGCGGGGCAACAGCTGGCTCACCATGGTGATCCCGGATTTTCTGGAACTGGTGGATCTCCCCGAGGGGAATGCGGTACGGCGCTATCTGATTACAGTCCTCGACGCACAGATTGCCGCCTTAGCAGAATGCCAGGACGACAGCGGCCTGTGGCATACCTTGCTGGACGACCCGCACTCTTATCTTGAGGCCTCGGCGACCGCCGGCTTTGCCTACGGGATTCTCAAAGCGGTGCGCAAGCGTTACGTCGGGCAGCACTACGCCGGGGTGGCTGAAAAAGCGATTCGCGGGATTGTGCAGAATATTTCGCCGCAGGGGGAGCTGCTGCAGACCTCATTTGGCACCGGGATGGGGTCAGACCTCGACTTTTATCGCCAGATCCCGCTTACCTCGATGCCCTACGGTCAGGCGATGGCGATCCTTTGTCTGACGGAGTATCTACGCAAGTACTTCTGAGCAGGGCGCCCCGCTGGCGAGGCGCCGAATAAAACTAACCCGGCTTTCGCCGGGTTGCTTGTTACATACGCTCGACGGTTTCGATACCGAGGGTATCGAGACCCAGCTTGAGGGTTTTCGCCGTGAGCAGCGCCAGCTTCAGACGGCTGTTGCGGGTCTCTTCGCTTTCCGCGCTGAGGATCGGGCAGTGCTCGTAGAAGCCGGAGAACAGGCCCGCCAGATCGTAGAGGTAGGCGCACATCACGTGCGGCGTCCCTTCGCGAGCGACCACGGAGAGGGTCTCTTCAAACTGCAGCAGGCGCGCGGCCAGCTGAGCTTCGCGATCTTCGGCGATGACCACCGGCGCGTCGATCATCGCGTTTTCGTCGATGCCGGCTTTGCGGAACACGGAGAGCACGCGGGTATAGGCATACTGCATATACGGCGCGGTGTTGCCTTCGAACGCCAGCATATTATCCCAGTCGAAGACGTAGTCGGTGGTGCGGTTTTTCGACAGGTCGGCATATTTAACCGCGCCGATACCCACCACTTTCGCCAGATTTTCCAGCTCGTCAGCCGACATATCCGGGTTCTTCTCGGCCACCAGGCGACGGGCGCGCTCCAGCGCTTCGTCCAGCAGATCCGCCAGCTTCACGGTACCGCCGGCGCGGGTTTTAAACGGCTTGCCGTCTTTCCCCAGCATCATACCGAACATATGGTGCTCCAGTGGCACGGAGTCCGGCACGTAGCCTGCCTTGCGCACGATGGTCCACGCCTGCATCAGGTGCTGGTGCTGACGAGAGTCGATGTAGTAGAGCACGCGGTCGGCGTGCAGCGTTTCATAGCGATACTTCGCACAGGCGATATCGGTGGTGGTATAGAGGTAGCCGCCATCCTTTTTCTGGATGATGACGCCCATCGGTTCGCCTTCCTTGTTTTTGTACTCATCAAGGAAGACCACGGTAGCGCCTTCGCTCTCAACCGCCAGCCCTTTGGCTTTCAGATCGGCGACGATCCCCGGCAGCATCGGGTTGTACAGGCTCTCACCCATCACGTCATCGCGGGTCAGGGTGACGTTCAGGCGATCGTAGGTGATCTGGTTCTGCGACATGGTGATGTCGACCAGCTTACGCCACATCTGCAGGAAGTACTCATCACCGCCCTGCAGCTTAACCACGTAGCTGCGCGCGCGCTCGGCGAAGGCTTCGTCTTCGTCATAGTGCTTTTTCGCTTCGCGATAGAAACCTTCGAGGTCGGCCAGGGCCATTTCGCCGGCGTTTTCCTGCTGCTGTTTTTCCAGATACGCGATCAGCATCCCGAACTGGGTGCCCCAGTCGCCGACGTGGTTGGCGCGGATCACCTTATGACCCAGGAACTCCAGGGTACGGACTGAAGCATCGCCAATGATGGTCGAACGCAGATGGCCGACGTGCATCTCTTTCGCTACGTTGGGTGCCGAGTAGTCGACGACGATAGTCTGCGCCTGCGGTTTCGTGACGCCGAGGCGCTCAGACTGCAGCGCGCGGTTGACGTTGTCCGCCAGAAACGCGGGGTCGAGGAAAATATTGATAAAGCCCGGCCCGGCGATTTCAACCTTGTTGGCAATGCCGTTGAGGTCAAGATGAGACAGTACCTGCTCTGCAAGTTGTCGCGGCGCCATACCCAGCTTTTTGGCGACAGCCATCACGCCGTTGGCCTGATAGTCGCCGAACTGAACTTTTGCTGACTGGCGGACCTGGGGTTCGCAATCGGCAGGCGCGCCTGCCGCGATCAGGGCCTGGCTGACTTTTTCTGAGAGAAGAGCCTGAATATTCACCGGAATACCTTACGTGTAATGCGCCTGCCCCCGAGGGAGGCGGCGCCATAATGTGGACAAATTAGGGCGGGAGTATACTGCATTTGTCCCCGTCCGTCAGCATTGCGCGCGGCGCGCCGGCGTGCGCAATCCATCGCCGGTCAGTTGCCCATCAGCGGGGCGGCGGTTGGTCCGCAGGCCGAAACACGGTAAATTACCTTTTCATTACTGACGAGCATTATTGACGAGCAAACCCATGGCAAACTGGCAGCAAAATGAACAACTGGCCGATATTACGGCGGATCTCCCGCGATTTTCCGATGCGCTTCAGCGCTTCACTGCGCGACTGGGACTGGAGATCGCCGGGCTCGACGCCGACCATATCTCCCTGCGCTGTCATCAGAATACCACTGCGGAACGCTGGCGCCGCGGTCTGGAGCAGTGCGGCACCCTGCTGTCGGAGAATATGATCAACGGCCGGCCCATTTGCCTGTTCAAACTGGCGGAGCCGGTCTGCGTGGCGCACTGGCGCTTCCATATCGTTGAGCTGCCGTGGCCGGGTGAAAAGCGTTATCCCCATGAAGGCTGGGAGCATATCGAAATCGTCCTGCCCGGCGATCCGGCAACCTTAAATGCCCGCGCGCTGGCGCTGCTGGCCGATGACGGACTCAGCCAGCCGGGGATCGTGGTCAAAACCAGCTCGCCGAAAGGGGAGCATGAGCGCCTGCCGAACCCCACCCTGGCGGTGACCGACGGCAGCGTGACGGTCAAATTTCATCCGTGGTCTATTGAACAAATCGTCGCCAGCGAGCAAGCCGATACGTAACAGTGTGAAGCCGCGCGGCGTCTGCCGCGTGAAATTGTGACATGCTGCAAAGGTTGTCTGGATCAGGGAGAGAGGAATGGCGGTACTGGAAGTGTGTTGCTACAGCATGGCGTGCGCCCGGGAGGCTGAGCGCTGCGGCGCCGATCGTATTGAGCTCTGCGCCGCGCCGCAGGAAGGGGGATTAACCCCCTCTTATGGGGTGCTGGTCTCGGCCCGCGAGGCGATTACTCTCCCGGTGCATCCGATCGTTCGCCCGCGCGGTGGCGATTTCTGCTACACCGAGGAAGAGTTCGCCGCGATGCTTAACGATATTCGCATGGTGCGGGATCTGGGCTTTCCCGGGCTGGTGACCGGCGTGCTGGATGCTGATGGCCAGGTCGATATCCCGCGGATGAAAAAAATAATGGCCGCGGCGGGGCCGCTGGCGGTGACCTTTCATCGCGCGTTCGATCTGTGCGCTGACCCGCGTCAGGCCTGGAAAACGCTGGGTGAGCTGGGGGTCAAACGTATCCTGACTTCCGGTCAGCAATCCTCGGCGGAGAAAGGTATTTCATTAATTACGGAACTTATTGCCGCAGGGGATACTCCAATCATTATGGCCGGTGCGGGAGTCCGCGCCGCGAACCTGCCGCTGTTTCTGCAGGCGGGGGTGAAAGAGGTCCATAGCTCGGCTGGCCACTGGTTGCCGTCGGAAATGCGCTTTCGTCATCCGGGCGTTTCGATGTCAGCCGATCCCGATGCCGATGAATACAGACGCTACGCCGTGAATGGCGCAGCGGTGGCGGAGATGAAAAGGATTATCTCCGCCTGGAGAAGTTAAACGGTTTTTTGCTGCACATCATGTCGCCCAATATGATGATTGCCCGTACCAGGCCCCTGCCCATTAAACAGGGGCCTTTTTTTATCTCGCTTTTTTCGCCAGCGACTGCTGGGTTTCCGGTTTGGTGGCAATGATCACAGCTCGTAATGGCGCCGGATAGCCTTCCACCGTTTTGCGCTGATCCTGTGGGTCGAGGAAATCGGCCAGCGATTCGGTCGTCATCCATTCGGTGCGTCGCTGCTCCTCTGTCGAGGTGACGCAGGCGTCGACGATGCACACGTCAATAAACCCGCACTTCTCCAGCCACATTTTCAGGGCCGCCGCCGAGGGGATAAAATAGACGTTGCGCATTTGCGCATAGCGGTCGCCCGGAACCAGCACCGTATTTTCATCTCCTTCAACCACCAGCGTCTCCAGCACCAGCTCGCCCCCTGGCGCCAGCTGATCTTTCAGCTGCCACAGATGGTCCAGCGGCGAGCGGCGGTGGTAGAGCACCCCCATCGAGAACACGGTGTCGAAGGCCTCCAGCGCCGGCAGCTGCTCGATGCCCAGCGGCAGCAAATGCGCCCGCTGGTCGTTACCGAGCAGCTTACGCACAGCTTCAAACTGGCACAGGAACAGCTGGGTGGGATCGATACCGACCGCCAGATGTGCGCCGGCGCCGATCATCCGCCACATGTGATAGCCGCTGCCGCAGCCCACGTCGAGGATAGTCCGGCCAGTGAGATCGGACAGGTGCGGCAGAACGCGCTCCCATTTCCAGTCGGATCGCCATTCGGTATCGATATTGATGCCGTACAGCGAATAAGGGCCTTTGCGCCACGGCATCAGGTTTTTAAGCAGATTTTCGATCCGCCGCTGATGGCCTTCGCTGAGCGGCGTTTCGCTCTCGGCGGTGACGCTGTGCAGAAGATCCAGACGCCAGGGCGTTAACTCCGGCAGAAATTCTACGGCGCGCTCCCATTCACGAAACTTGCCGTGCAGGGCATCGCGCTGCCAGGCGGCTACCTGGGCAGGCAGCGTCTCCAGCCAGTGAGACAGCGGGCTTTTGGCGATCAGCTGATAGAAGTTACTGAAGTCGATCATGCCTGCTCCCCGGCTTTCACGGCCACCAGCGAGCCAAAGTTAAAGCACTGGAACCACAGTTCGGCATGTTCAAACCCAGCCTGACGCAGGCGGGCTTTATGGGTTTCGACGGAGTCCGTCAGCATCACATTTTCCAGCATGCTGCGTTTCTGGCTGATCTCCAGTTCGCTGTAGCCGTTGGCGCGCTTAAAGTCATGATGCATATTGAACAACAGTTCGCCAACGTGGGCGTCTTCGAAGCTGAATTTTTCCGAGAGCACCAGCGCGCCGCCCGGATTCAGCCCCTGATAGACTTTATTGAGGATCGCCTGGCGATCGCCCGGCTCAAGGAACTGAATAGTAAAGTTCAGGATCACCAGCGAGGCGTTTTCAATGGTCACGTCGCGGATATCCCCTTCAATCACTTCGACCGGCGTCGGCGCTTTATAAGCGTCAATATGGCGACGGCAGCGCTCCACCATCGCGGGCGAGTTATCGATGGCGATAATGCGACAGTCCGGATGGCTAATATTGCGGCGCACGGAGAGGGTGGCGGCGCCCAGCGAACAGCCAAGATCGTAAACCTGAGTGTTGGGCTGAACGAAGCGCTCGGCCAGCATGCCGATCATCGAGATGATATTGGAGTAGCCGGGCACAGAACGCTGGATCATATCGGGGAAGACTTCAGCAACCCGTTCATCAAAGGTCCAGTCGCCGAGGCTGGCAATCGGCGCGGAAAAAAGCGTATCGCGGTGAGACATAACGTTAAACCCGAAAAAACGAAAACGGCGTATTGTGCGCTAACGGAGGGAGAAAACCAACTCCCAGGGCATATACCAGAGATTGGCCAGCACCATTAGCAACAACGCGCACCAGGTGGCGCTCATGCCGGAGCGGCGCCAGTAGTAGACGCGGTGATGAAAGCCCCAGGAGTGCATCAGTCGCCCGACAATCAATAAAATCCCGCAAACGTGCACCATCCAGGTCTGAGCGCCGTTCATCTCCATAAATAACAGCAAAATGAGGCCAATCGGCACATATTCGACGGCATTGCCGTGAACGCGGATGGCAACCTGCAGCTCGCTAAAGCCGCCGTCACCGTAGCCTACATGGTATTGGGTGCGCAGACGCACCACGTCAAATGAGAACTTCACTAACAATAACGCACCTAAAACGGCATACAGCGCGCTGACCATACGAAAACTCCCTTTAACTCTGGCAGATGGCTCCGGATATGATAGCAGGATATCAGAAAAGAGAAGATTGCTGCGGAATCGACGGCGCATTTCCTGCCGCCGGCAGGGCAGCGCGCAGGTCACCCCACAGGGTATCCACCAGCGCCGGGGCGAAAGCAATGTCCGGGGTATGCAGGAACAACCACGGGGTCCCCGACTGATGCCACTTCGCCAGGGTCTGAAGCCAGACGCGAAACAGTTCCCGGTTATGGACCATATCGTCACCGCCGATAAACCGCACCATTGGCTCTCGGGCGGTCATCACCGCATGTACCGGCACCTTCGGTTTCTTTTGTTGGGCATCGATCATCGCCGGACTGGTGGCCGCAGCGCTATGGACCGGGCGGCTGTCGAGGATCACGCGGTTGACGTTACGCTCGTGCAGTCCGCGGTTGAGCTGCTGTTCCGCTTCCCCTTTGGCGAAAAACTCGGGATGACGAACTTCGACGCCGTAGGTGAAATCCTTCGGCAGTCCGTCGAGAAAATGCCATAGCGCGGGGAGATCGCGAGGACCGAACGTCGCCGGCAGCTGCAGCCAGTACTGGCCGATGCGCGAGGCCAGCGGCGCCAGGCGGGCAAAAAATTCACTGCTTAACTCGTCGCAATGGCGCAGGGCGGCCTGGTGCGAGATGGTGGCCGGAAATTTGAAGCAGAAGCGGAAGTCATCGTGAGTCTGTTCATACCAGCGGGCGACAATCTCCGGCTTCGGTAGCGCATACAGGGTGGTGTTGCCCTCCACGCAGTTAAAGTGGCGGGCGTACTCTTCAAGGCTGGTGATGCCAAGGCGCACCCATTTCGGGTGCGACCACTGGGGAAGCCCAATATAAATCATAGCGCCGTGAGGATCTCCTCGGTACTGCGCACCCGGCCGATGCGCGGGAAAATATGCGTCATGCTGCCCTGATGCTGCTCGGCGGAGGCGGCGCTGCAGGCATCTTCAGCGATGACCAGGTTAAAACCCAGCTCCCAGGCATTGCGGGCGGTGGATTCGACGCCGATGTTGGTGGAGATGCCGCAGAGAATAATGGTGTCAATCCCGCGGCGGCGCAGCTGAAGCTCAAGGTCGGTGCCATAGAACGCGCCCCACTGGCGTTTGGTCACTTCGATATCGCTCTCCTGCTTATCCAGCGTGGCCGGGTAGGTCCACCAGTTTTCGGGCAGCGTATGCGCCCCGGCCTGAGCGTCGACAGGCTGTTTCAGCGCTTCGGCGAAATCGGCCGACCAGCCAACGCGGACCATGATGACCGGCGAACCCTGTTGCCGGCACTTGTCTGCCAGGCGAGCGGCGCGCGCCACCACCTCGTCAGCCCGATGCGGGCCGCCGGCGAAAGGCAGAATGCCTTCCTGCAGATCGATTACCACCAGCGCCGTGTTTTTTGCATTGAGTTCTAACATGGTATCCCCGTATCTTCATCTGTTGTCAGGCGGCTACAATACCTTTGCGGCTTCAGCAAAAGAGTAACAAATTTTGTTAATTTATGTGAGTGTGGACGTTAAGCGCGCAGCAAAGCAGCGTACATCGTGCGCCGGACTTATCGAACGACAGAATTTCCAGTATAATAGCCGCCTTTTTTCATTCAGTTGTGACATCAGCTAAAGCTGCGACCTCGTCGCCTGCAGGGCAGACGACAATCCGCCGACGGCTAAGTTAAGGGATATCTCATGCGTACAGAATATTGCGGACAGCTTCGACAGTCCCACGTTGGGCAGCAGGTGACTCTGTGTGGTTGGGTCAACCGCCGTCGCGATCTCGGTAGCCTCATTTTTATCGATATGCGCGACCGCGAAGGCATCGTTCAGGTGTTTTTCGATCCGGATCGTGCGGATGCGTTGAAGTTAGCCTCTGAACTGCGTAATGAGTTCTGCATTCAGGTCACTGGCACCGTTCGCGCGCGTGAAGAGAAAAACATCAACGCGGACATGGCCACCGGCGCTATCGAAGTGCTGGCTTCCGATCTGACGATCATTAACCGCTCAGAATCGCTGCCGCTGGACTCCAATCACGTCAACACCGAAGAAGCGCGTCTGAAATACCGCTACCTCGACCTGCGTCGTCCGGAGATGGCGCAGCGCCTGAAAACCCGCGCGAAAATTACCAGCTTTGTGCGCCGCTTTATGGACGACCATGGCTTCCTCGACATCGAAACCCCGATGCTGACTAAAGCCACCCCGGAAGGCGCCCGCGATTACCTCGTGCCTTCCCGCGTGCACAAAGGCAAATTCTACGCGCTGCCGCAGTCGCCGCAGCTGTTCAAACAGCTGCTGATGATGTCCGGGTTCGATCGCTATTATCAGATCGTTAAATGTTTCCGCGATGAAGACCTGCGTGCCGACCGTCAGCCTGAATTCACCCAGATCGACGTGGAAACCTCCTTTATGACCGCGCCGCAGGTGCGTGAGATCATGGAGGCGATGGTGCGTCAGCTGTGGCTGGAAGTGAAAGGCGTCGATCTGGGCGAGTTCCCGATCATGACCTTCGCCGAAGCCGAACGTCGCTATGGCTCCGATAAACCGGATCTGCGTAACCCGATGGAGCTGGTGGACGTCGCCGACCTGCTGAAGTCTGTGGAATTCGCGGTCTTTGCCGGCCCGGCCAACGATCCGAAAGGGCGCGTGGCGGCCCTGCGCGTCCCGGGCGGGGCCTCTCTGACCCGCAAGCTGATTGACGAATACGGCAACTTTGTGAAGATCTACGGCGCGAAAGGGCTGGCCTATATTAAAGTGACCGAGCGTGCCAAAGGCATGGACGGGATCAACAGCCCGGTGGCCAAATTCCTGACCGCTGAAATCGTGGAAGCGATCCTTGACCGCACCGGCGCGCAGGATGGAGACATGATCTTCTTCGGCGCCGACAACAAGAAAGTAGTGGCCGACGCGCTGGGCGCGCTGCGTCTGAAGCTGGGTAAAGACCTGAGTCTGACTGACGAGAGCAAATGGGCGCCGCTGTGGGTGATCGACTTCCCGATGTTCGAAGACGACGGCGAAGGCGGCCTGACGGCGATGCACCATCCGTTCACCTCGCCGAAAGATATGACCGCGGATGAGCTGAAAGCCGCGCCGGAAGAGGCCGTGGCCAACGCCTACGATATGGTCATTAACGGTTATGAAGTCGGCGGCGGTTCGGTGCGTATCCACCGCGGCGAGATGCAGCAGACCGTATTTGGTATTCTGGGCATTAACGAACAGGAACAGCGTGAGAAATTCGGCTTCCTGCTGGATGCGCTGAAGTACGGTACGCCGCCGCATGCAGGTCTGGCCTTCGGTCTTGACCGTCTGACCATGCTGCTGACCGGTACCGATAACATCCGCGACGTTATCGCTTTCCCGAAAACCACCGCGGCCGCCTGCCTGATGACCGAAGCGCCAAGCTTCGCCAATCCGGCGGCGCTCGGTGAACTGGGTATTCAGGTTGTGGAGAAAGAGGCAAAAGCGTCTCTGGAGAACAAGTAATATGTCATTTAAGCTGCCCGTTTCGGTGCTGGTGGTGATTTACGCCGAAGATACGAAACGGGTGCTGATGTTGCAGCGGCGCGACGATCCCGCGTTCTGGCAGTCGGTCACCGGCAGCCTGGAAGCTGGAGAGACCGCGCTGCAGGCCGCCGCGCGTGAAGTAAAGGAAGAGGTCGCCATTGACGTTGCCTGCGAGCAACTGACCTTAATCGACTGTCAGCGCACGGTGGAGTTCGAGATATTTTCTCATTTGCGTCATCGCTATGCGCCGGGTGTAGAGCGCAATACGGAATTCTGGTTCTGTCTTGCGCTGCCTCATGAGCGGGAGATTACTTTCACCGAACATCTGGCCTATCGCTGGGTCAGCGCGACGGAAGCCGCTGCGCTGACCAAGTCGTGGAGCAACCGGCAGGCGATTGAAGAATTTGTAATTAACGCCGCCTGAAAGGGCGCGCTTTTTGGAGAGTTTTTTATGGCAGGTCATAGTAAATGGGCCAATACCAAACACCGCAAAGCGGCACAGGATGCCAAACGCGGTAAAATCTTTACGAAAATCATTCGCGAGCTGGTCACCGCCGCGCGTCTGGGCGGCGGCGATCCGGCTTCCAACCCGCGTCTGCGTGCGGCCGTTGATAAAGCGCTGTCTAACAACATGACTCGCGACACCCTGAACCGCGCCATCGCGCGCGGCGTCGGCGGCGATGAAGACGCGAACATGGAAACCATCATTTATGAAGGCTACGGTCCTGGCGGCACCGCGGTGATGGTGGAATGTCTGTCCGACAACCGTAACCGTACCGTTGCGGAAGTGCGTCACGCCTTCACCAAAACCGGGGGTAACCTCGGCACCGATGGTTCCGTCTCCTACCTGTTCAGCAAGAAAGGCGTTATCTCCTTCGAGAAAGGCGATGAAGACACTATCATGGAAGCGGCGCTGGAAGCAGGCGCAGAAGACGTGGTGACCTATGACGACGGCGCCATCGACGTCTACACCGCCTGGGAAGAGATGGGCGCTGTGCGCGACGCGCTGGAAGCCGCCGGCCTGAAAGCCGACGCTGCAGAAGTCTCAATGATTCCGTCCACCAAAGCGGATATGGATGCCGAGACGGCGCCGAAGCTGCTGCGTCTGATCGATATGCTCGAAGACTGCGACGATGTGCAGGAAGTGTACCATAACGGCGAGATCTCCGACGAGGTCGCAGCCACCCTGTGATGCAGCCGCATCCACGGTTAACCGGAGGCGCGTGATGGCTATTATTCTCGGCATTGACCCGGGGTCGCGCGTTACCGGTTATGGCGTGATCCGCCAGGTTGGGCGGCAGCTGAGCTACCTGGGCAGCGGATGCATCCGCACCAAAGTGGACGATCTGCCGTCGCGGCTGAAGCTGATCTACGCCGGGGTGACGGAGATCATCACCCAGTTCCAGCCCGACTATTTCGCCATTGAGCAGGTCTTTATGGCCAAGAATGCCGACTCGGCGTTAAAGCTCGGGCAGGCGCGCGGGGTGGCGATCGTCGCAGCGACCAATCAGGCGCTGCCGGTGTTTGAATACGCCGCCCGTCAGGTCAAGCAGACCGTGGTCGGGATTGGCAGCGCCGAAAAGAGCCAGGTCCAGCATATGGTGCGCACCTTGCTCAAGCTGCCCGCCAATCCGCAGGCGGATGCGGCGGATGCGCTGGCGATTGCCATCACCCATTGCCATGTCAGCCAGAATGCCGCTCAGATCAGCGAGACCCGGCTCAATCTGGCGCGGGGGCGCTTACGATAATCGCAAATCAGGCTGGATATCTATCCAGCCTTTTTTTATGATACCGCCAGATACTTAGACCATAACGCAGGAGCCCCACGTGATAGGCAGACTCAGAGGCATCATTCTCGAAAAACAACCCCCGCTGGTGTTGCTGGAAACGGCGGGCGTCGGCTATGAAGTGCATATGCCAATGACCTGCTTCTATGAGCTGCCGGAGGCCGGGCAGGAGGCGATCGTCTTCACCCACTTTGTGGTGCGTGAAGATGCCCAGCTGCTGTATGGGTTTAACAACAAACAGGAACGTACCCTGTTTAAAGAGCTGATTAAAACCAACGGCGTGGGGCCCAAGCTGGCGCTGGCGATCCTCTCCGGCATGTCGGCGCAGCAGTTCGTCAACGCCGTTGAACGGGAAGAGGTCGCCTCGCTGGTGAAGCTGCCGGGGATTGGCAAAAAAACCGCTGAACGTCTGATCGTTGAGATGAAAGACCGCTTCAAAGGGCTGCACGGCGACCTGTTCACCCCGGCGGCCGATCTGGTGCTGACCTCGCCGGCAGGCCCAACGGCGGACGATGCCGAGCAGGAAGCGGTTGCCGCGCTGGTCGCGCTGGGCTATAAACCGCAGGAGGCCAGCCGGATGGTCAGCAAGATCGCGCGTCCGGACGCCAACAGTGAAACGCTAATTCGCGAAGCGCTGCGCGCTGCGTTGTGAGGTAAGGGATGATTGAAGCAGACCGGCTGGTATCGGCAGACAGCAGCGGCTTTGAAGAGGCCGCTGACCGCGCCATCCGCCCAAAATTGCTGGCAGAGTATGTCGGCCAGCCGCAGGTGCGTTCGCAGATGGAGATCTTTATCCAGGCGGCGAAGCTGCGCGGCGACGCCCTCGATCACCTGCTGATTTTTGGCCCGCCAGGGTTGGGGAAAACCACCCTGGCCAATATCGTCGCCAATGAAATGGGGGTGAATCTGCGTACCACCTCCGGTCCGGTGCTGGAGAAGGCGGGCGATCTCGCCGCGATGCTCACCAACCTCGAACCGCACGATGTTCTGTTTATCGATGAGATCCATCGCCTCTCGCCGGTGGTGGAAGAGGTGCTCTATCCGGCAATGGAAGACTACCAGCTGGATATTATGATTGGCGAAGGTCCCGCGGCGCGTTCCATCAAGATCGATCTGCCGCCGTTTACCCTGATCGGCGCCACCACCCGCGCCGGTTCGTTGACCTCGCCGCTGCGCGACCGCTTTGGCATCGTGCAGCGTCTGGAGTTCTATCAGATCCCCGATCTGCAGCATATTGTCAGCCGCAGCGCCCGCCATATGGGGCTGGAGATGAGCGACGAGGGCGCGCTGGAAGTAGCCCGCCGTTCACGCGGCACGCCGCGTATTGCCAACCGTCTGCTGCGCCGGGTGCGTGACTTTGCGGAAGTGCGCCACGACGGCACCATCTCCGCCGATATTGCCGCCCAGGCGCTGGATATGCTTAACGTCGATGCGGAAGGGTTCGACTATATGGACCGTAAGCTGCTGCTGGCGGTGATAGATAAGTTCTTTGGCGGCCCGGTGGGGCTGGATAACCTCGCCGCCGCGATTGGCGAAGAGCGGGAAACCATTGAAGATGTACTGGAGCCCTACTTAATTCAGCAGGGCTTTCTGCAGCGTACGCCGCGGGGAAGAATGGCGACGGTGCGCGCCTGGAATCATTTCGGGATTACGCCGCCGGAAATGCCGTAGCGCGTTGCGGTTGAGCAGTTTATGGTGAAGCCCGGTCAGCAGCGTGACCGGGCTTTTTCATTTTCAGCTGGCGGCTTTTTTCGTCATGCTGAGAATAAACAGCACCGCGGCGCAGAGCACCACCGACGGCCCGGCCGGGGTATCATAGAAAGCCGAGAAGGTTAACCCGCCGGTAACGGCCAGCATGCCCACGCCCACCGCCACGGCGGCCATCTGCTCCGGCGTACGGGCAAAACGGCGGGCGGTGGCGGCAGGTATAATCAGCAGGGAAGTAATGATCAGCGCCCCGACGAACTTCATCGCCACGCCGATAGTCAGGGCGGTGACCATCATCAACAGCAGCTTGACCCGCTGCAGCTTCACGCCGTCGACAAACGCCAGGTCCGGACTGATGGTCATCGCCAGCAGATTTCGCCACTGCCAGAGTAGAATGCCAATCACAATCACCACGCCAGTGGCAATGGCGATCAGGTCCTGCGGCGTAACCGCCAGCAGATCGCCGAACAGGTACGCCATCAGATCGACGCGGACGTTAGACATCAGACTGACCACCACCAGCCCCAGGGACAGCGCGCTGTGCGCCATGATGCCCAGCAGGGTATCGATCGCCAGATGCGGTCGTTTTTCCAGCCACACCAGCCCGCCGGCCAGCAGCAGGGTCACGGCGATCACCGCATAGAACGGATTGACGTTAAGCAATAAACCGAAAGCGACGCCGAGCAGAGACGCATGCGCCAGCGTGTCGCCGAAATAAGACATGCGGCGCCAGACCACAAAGGAGCCCAGCGGACCAGCGGCGCAGGCCAGCATCATCCCGGCAAGCCAGCCAGGTAACAGAAGTTCAATCATTAGCGGCTGTTTCCCCGACGCAGTACAATTCGCCCCTGAAGGTCGTGGCGGTGATTATGGTGGTGGCGGTATATCCCCAGCTGTTCCGCGCCGCGCGGGCCGAACATGGAGATAAACTCCGGGTGCATGGAGACCACCTCCGGTGCGCCAGAGCAGCAGATATGCTGGTTGAGGCACAAAACTTCGTCGGTTTTGGCCATCACCAGATGCAGATCGTGGGATACCATTAGCACCGCGCAGTCCAGTTCATGGCGCAGCTGGTTGATAAGATCGTAGAGCGCCACCTGGCCGTTGACGTCAACACCCTGGGTCGGTTCATCCAGCACCAGCAGCTGCGGACGGTTGAGCAGGGCGCGGGCCAGCAGTACGCGCTGCGTTTCGCCGCCGGAGAGCTTTTGCATCGGCGCATCGATCAGATGCCCCGCCTGCACGCGCTTCAGCGCCGGCAGGATGTCGTCTTTACGGGTGCCCGGGCGCAAACGCAGGAAGCGGCTAACGGTCAGCGGCAGCGTGGCGTCCAGATGCAGTTTCTGCGGCACATAGCCGATGCGCAGGCGTGCGTCACGCTTGATAACACCCTCTGTCGGTGCTACCAGCCCGAGAACCACTCGCACAAGGGTCGATTTGCCGGCGCCGTTGGGGCCCAGCAGGGTTAAGATTTTGCCTGGCGTGAGAGCCAGCGAGATGTCAGACAACACGCGGCGTTGGCCAAAGGCCACCGAGACATTTTCCAGCGTTACAAGGTTTGTCATAGTAATTTAGGGGTTGCACAAGCTAGTGAATGTTATAATATCACATCACACTCACTTATTTCGATGACTAGACGCATTATGTTACATAAAAATACGCTTCTTTGCGCTGGACTTGGCGCTGTTTTTTTGTTCGCGCAGGTACCGCTGGCCAGCGCCGCCGTGGTGACTTCTATGAAACCGCTGGGCTTTATTGCGGCGGCCATCGCCGATGGGGTGACCGAGACCCAGGTGCTGCTGCCCGATGGCGCCTCCGAGCATGATTATTCCCTCCGTCCTTCTGATGTAAAACGCTTACAGAACGCAGACTTAGTGGTGTGGATTGGTCCGGAAATGGAAGCCTTTATGGATAAGTCGACGCAAAGCATTGCGGCGAATAAAAAGGTGACGATTGCCGAGCTGGATGGGGTCAAACCGCTGCTCATCACCGGGGCGGACGACGATGACGATCACCATGGTCATGACCATGGCGCAGCAGAAAAAGGTGACGGCGATCACCATCACGGTATTTACAATATGCATCTGTGGTTATCCCCAGAGATAGCGCGGCTTTCGGCGGTTGCAATCCACGATAAATTATTGGAACTTATGCCGCAGAGTCGAGCCAAACTCGACAGCAACCTGCAGCAGTTCGAGACCGCGCTGGCGGCGACCGACAAGCAGGTGAGCAATGAGCTGGCACCGCTGAAAGGGAAGGGCTATTTCGTTTTTCATGACGCCTACGGTTACTTTGAAAAACACTACGGTTTGACCTCGCTGGGGCACTTTACCGTCAACCCTGAAATACAGCCCGGTGCGCAGCGTTTACACGAAATCAGAACACAACTGGTTGAGCAGAAAGCCACTTGCGTTTTTGCTGAGCCACAGTTCAGGCCAGCGGTTATCGAAGCTGTTGCCCGGGGCACGTCTGTGCGCATGGGGACCCTGGATCCACTGGGGACAGGAATTACGCTGGGTAAAACGAGTTACCCGCAATTCCTCACCCAACTGGCGAATCAGTATTCGAGCTGCCTGAAAGGAGATTAACGAGGAAGTGAATACGTGCAACAGATAGCCCGCGCTGTCACTCAGGCATTCAACAATCTGCCACGACCTCATCGCGTTATGCTGGGGTCGCTTAGCGTTCTTACCTTAGCGGTCGCCGTCTGGCGACCCTACATTTACCACCCGGAATCCGCCCCCATCGTCAGAACCATTGAACTGGAAAAAAGCGAGATCCGCTCCCTGCTGCCGGAAGCCTCCGAGCCGATCGATCAGGCCCCGCAGGAAGAAGAAGCCATTCCTCAGGATGAGCTCGACGAAAAAGCCGATAGCGATGCCGGCGGGCACGAATATGTGGTGTCGACCGGCGATACGCTCAGCAGTATTCTGAACCAGTACGGTATCGATATGGGCGATATCGCCCAGCTTTCCTCCGCTGATAAAGAGCTGCGCAACCTGAAGATTGGCCAGCAGCTCTCCTGGACCCTGACCGCCGACGGCGATCTGCAGAGCTTGACCTGGGAGATGTCCCGCCGCGAGACCCGCACCTATACCCGTGTGGATAACGGTTTTAAAATGAGCAGCGAGCTGCAGAAAGGCGATTGGGTCAACAGCGTGCTGAAGGGCACCGTCGGCGCCAGCTTTGTCTCCAGCGCGCGTGATGCCGGGCTGACCAGCACGGAAATCAACGCGGTGATCAAGGCCATGCAGTGGCAGATGGATTTCCGTAAGCTGAAGAAAGGCGACGAATTCTCGGTATTGATGTCGCGCGAAATGCTCGACGGCAAACGTGAGCAAAGCCAGTTACTCGGCGTGCGTCTTCGCTCTGACGGTAAGGATTACTATGCCATCCGCGCCGAAGACGGCAAATTCTACGACCGCAACGGGACGGGTCTGGCGAAGGGCTTTATGCGCTTCCCAACGGCGCGTCAGTTCCGCGTCTCCTCTAACTTTAATCCGCGTCGTCTGAACCCGGTCACCGGCCGCGTCGCGCCGCACCGTGGCGTCGATTTCGCGATGCCGCAGGGAACGCCAGTGCTGGCGGTGGGCGATGGTGAAGTAGTCGTGGCCAAACGCAGCGGCGCTGCCGGGTATTACGTCGCGATCCGCCACGGTCGCACCTATACCACTCGCTACATGCACCTGCGTAAGCTGTTAGTGAAGCCGGGGCAGAAAGTGAAGCGCGGGGATCGCATTGCGCTGTCGGGGAATACCGGACGCTCTACCGGGCCACACCTGCACTACGAAGTGTGGATCAACCAGCAGGCGGTCAACCCGCTGACGGCTAAGCTGCCGCGTACCGAAGGGCTGAGCGGTTCCGACCGGACCGACTATCTGGCGCAGGTCAAAGAGGTCGTTCCGCAGCTGCGGTTTGACTAACCACCGGTCAGTGGAAAGCCGGTGCCCCAGGGCGCCGGCTTTTTCTTTTGTAGGATACCCGACGTCTCGCTACACTATCCCATTATCTTGATTAAGCAGTCGATCTGCGGATTGGGCATGGAAACGAAAAAAAATAATATTGAGTTTATCCCTAAGTTTGAAAAATCCTTTTTACTGCCGCGCTACTGGGGCGCCTGGCTGGGGGTCTTTGCCTTCGCCGGTATTGCGCTGACGCCGCCATCCTTTCGCGATCCGCTCCTCGGCAAACTCGGTCGTCTGGTAGGGCGTCTGGCGAAAAGCTCGCGCCGCCGGGCGCAGATTAATTTGCTGTACTGCTTCCCGGAAAAAAGCGAGTACGAGCGGGAAGCGATCATCGACGCCATGTATGCCTCGGCGCCGCAGGCGATGGTGATGATGGCCGAGCTGGGCCTGCGCGATCCGCAGAAAATCCTTGCCCGCGTTGACTGGCAGGGGAAAGCGATCATCGACGAGATGCAGCGCAATAATGAGAAGGTGATTTTTCTCGTTCCGCATGCATGGGGTGTGGATATCCCGGCGATGCTGATGGCCTCCGGCGGGCAGAAGATGGCGGCGATGTTCCATAACCAGGGTAACCCGGTGTTCGATTACGTGTGGAATACCGTGCGTCGTCGTTTTGGCGGGCGTATGCACGCGCGCAACGATGGGATCAAACCGTTTATTCAGTCGGTGCGTCAGGGCTACTGGGGCTACTATCTGCCCGATCAGGATCACGGCGCCGAACACAGCGAGTTTGTGGATTTCTTTGCTACCTACAAGGCCACGCTGCCGGCGATTGGCCGCTTAATGAAAGTGTGCCGCGCCCGCGTCGTACCGCTGTTCCCGGTCTACGATAGCAAGACGCACCGCCTGACGGTGCTGGTGCGCCCGCCGATGGACGATCTGCTGGACGCTGACGATACGACCATCGCCCGGCGGATGAACGAAGAAGTGGAAGTGTTTGTTAAGCCGCACACCGAGCAGTATACCTGGATCCTGAAGCTGCTGAAAACGCGCAAGCCGGGTGAAATCGAGCCCTATAAACGCAAAGAGCTGTTCCCGAAAAAGAAATAAAAAAAGCCTCCGTCAGGAGGCTTTTTTATCTCTACCGTGCTTACTCGACGGTGAGGATACGGGTGGTGTTGGTGCTGCCGATGGTGCTCATCACGTCACCCTGGGTCACGACCACGAGGTCGCCGGAGACCAGATAGCCTTTGTCCCGCAGCAGATTGACGGCGTCGTGCGCGGCGGCCACCCCGTCATTCTGGCTGTCGAAGAACACCGGCGTCACCCCGCGGTAGAGGGCGGTCAGGTTCAGGGTGCGCTCGTGGCGGGAGAGGGCGAAAATCGGCAGACCGGAGCTAATGCGCGAAGTCATCAGCGCGGTACGGCCCGATTCGGTCATGGTGATGATGGCGGTAATGCCTTTCAGGTGGTTGGCGGCATACATCGCCGACATGGCAATCGCTTCTTCCACGTTGTCGAACTGGACGTCCAGACGGTGTTTGGAGACGTTGAGGCTAGGGATTTTTTCCGCGCCCAGACACACGCGCGCCATCGCGGCCACGGTTTCCGAAGGATACTGACCGGCAGCGGTCTCCGCGGAGAGCATCACCGCATCGGTACCATCCAGCACGGCGTTGGCCACGTCCATCACTTCCGCGCGAGTCGGCATCGGGTTGGTGATCATCGACTCCATCATCTGGGTGGCGGTAATGACGGAACGGTTCAGCTGACGGGCACGACGGATCAGCGCTTTCTGGATGCCCACCAGCTCAGGATCGCCGATCTCGACGCCGAGGTCGCCACGGGCAACCATTACCACATCGGAGGCGAGGATCACGTCGTCCATCGCATCCTGATCGCAAACCGCTTCGGCACGCTCAACTTTGGCGACGATTTTCGCATCGCAGCCGGCATCGCGCGCCAGGCGACGGGCGTAGTTCAGGTCTTCGCCGCAGCGCGGGAAAGAGACGGCCAGGTAGTCGACGCCGATTTTTGCGGCGGTGACGATATCAGCTTTATCTTTGTCGGTCAGCGCTTCGGCAGACAGGCCGCCGCCCAGCTTGTTGATCCCTTTGTTGTTGGACAACGGGCCGCCGACGGTCACTTCAGTGAACACTTTCATCCCCTGAACTTCGAGGACTTTCAGCTGCACGCGACCATCGTCGAGCAATAAGATATCGCCCGGCACGACGTCCGCCGGCAGGCCTTTATAGTCGATCCCGACTTTCTCTTTGTCGCCTTCGCCTTTGCCAAGGTTTGCGTCGAGCAGGAATTTATCGCCGACGTTGAGGAAAATTTTGCCTTCTTTGAAGGTCGATACGCGAATTTTTGGTCCCTGGAGGTCGCCGAGGATGGCCACATGACGGCCCAGTTTTGCCGCAATCTCACGCACTTTGTCGGCACGGAGCTGATGATCTTCCGGGGTGCCGTGAGAGAAGTTCATACGTACTACGTTTGCGCCCGCGGCGATAACCTTTTCCAGGTTGTTATCGCGGTCAGTTGCCGGGCCTAAGGTAGTAACGATTTTGGTTCTGCGAAGCCTTCTGGACATGTAATACTCCGTTGACTAATACAACTTTGGTGTTGCGTGAACATGGATTCGGTAGCGCCAGCCTGCAACGTCGCACAGCCGGATCGTTATCGAAGGTGTAATGGGGTACTGCTTGTTATCAACTTTTATTGATTATCACTGGGTACGAATGGTTCTTTATCAAAACGCGATTCCTTCAGCGCTTCCTTGACCCTCTTCAAGTTATCTCTGAATTTTGCCCCCCGACGCAAGGTAAAGCCAGTCGCCAACACGTCAATGACGGTCAACTGGGCCAAACGGGAGACCATCGGCATATAGATGTCGGTATCTTCCGGCACATCAAGGGTAATGGCGAGCGTGGCTTCCCTGGCTAGCGGCGTACCGGCGGAGGTGAGCGCGATCACCATGGCATCGTTTTCACGAGCCAGCTGCGCCAGCTCCACCAGGCTCTTGGTTCTTCCGGTATGCGAGATAATCACCACCACATCATCGTCATCGCAATTCATACAGCTCATCCGTTGCAGGACAATGTCGTCGGAATAGATGACCGGCACGTTAAAGCGGAAAAATTTGTTCATCGCGTCGTGAGCGACCGCCGCTGAGGAGCCGAGGCCGAAAAAGGCGATTTTTTTGGCCTGAGTCAGCAGATCCACCGCGCGATTTACCGCCGACATGTCGAGAGAATGGTGCACCTGATCTAAACTCGCCATGGCCGATTCGAATATTTTTCCCGTGTATGACTCAACGCTGTCGTCTTCATCGACATTCCGGTTAACATAGAGCGTGCCGTGCGCAAGGCTCTGGGCCAGATGCAGTTTGAAGTCAGGGAATCCGCGGGTTTCGAGACTACGGCAGAAGCGATTGACGGTCGGTTCGCTAACCCCGGCCTCAAGGGCGAGGGCGGCGATGCTCGAATGAATGGCCTGCTCGGGGGTGGCGAGGATCACTTCCGCCACTTTGCGTTCAGATTTGCTAAGGTGTTCCAGTCGGGACTGGATTTTTTCCAGCATGTTCATTAGTAACAGGGCGCTCATCAATGGAAACGATTTCATTAATGGGTGAAATCATTGGGCGTTTTAGCAAGAATATACCCCTCCGCAAGCGCAAGCGGTGAGGAATGACGTGAAATGATGTTGTTTTTTTTCATTACATGATCAGGGTCGTATTTTACTGACCTGAACCAGGTACAAACAACGAACAATAACGGCCGAATGCCCAAATCATCGCCGAATGTTTTCACCCTGTGCGGTTTTACCGCCGCAAACGAAGGGGAAGGCTTTCGGGAAATACGTAAACACAGTACAGTGCAGTGTAAGAAAATTACAAATATAGCCTGGCAAAAGCACCAGACTATCAACTGAGGAGAATGACATGGCGGTAACGCAAACGGCCCAGGCATGCGACCTGGTCATTTTCGGCGCGAAGGGCGACCTGGCGCGGCGTAAATTGTTGCCTTCCCTGTATCAGCTTGAAAAGGCGGGCCAGATCCACGCTGACACCAGAATCATTGGCGTCGGCCGTGCCGACTGGGATAAAGCGGCTTATACCAAAGTCGTGCGCGAAGCGCTGGAAACCTTCATGAAGGAAAAAATTGATGAAGGTTTGTGGGATACCCTGAGCGGACGCCTGGAGTTCTGTAATCTTGACGTCAATGACACCAGCGGCTTCACCCGCCTGGGTGAGATGCTGGATCAAAAGAACCGTGTCACCATCAACTATTTCGCTATGCCGCCGAGCACCTTTGGCGCGATCTGTAAAGGGCTGGGCGAAGCGAAGCTTAATGCCAAGCCTGCGCGCGTGGTCATGGAAAAACCGCTCGGCACCTCGCTGGAAACCTCCCGTGAAATCAACGACCAGGTCGGCGAGTTTTTTGAAGAGTGTCAGGTCTACCGTATCGACCACTATCTCGGTAAAGAGACGGTCCTCAACCTGCTGGCGCTGCGCTTCGCCAACTCCCTGTTCGTCAATAACTGGGACTGCCGCACCATCGATCACGTCGAAATCACCGTCGCGGAAGAGGTGGGTATTGAAGGGCGCTGGGGTTACTTCGACCAGGCCGGGCAGATGCGCGACATGATCCAGAACCACCTGCTGCAGATCCTGTGCATGATTGCCATGTCACCGCCGTCCGATCTCAGCGCCGACAGCATCCGTGATGAAAAGGTCAAGGTGCTGAAATCCCTGCGCCGTATTGACCGCTCCAACGTGCGCGAGAAAACCGTTCGCGGCCAGTATACCGCCGGCTTTGCCCAGGGCAAAAAAGTGCCTGGCTATCTCGAAGAGGAGGGGGCCAACAAGACCAGCAACACCGAAACCTTCGTGGCGATCCGCGTCGATATCGATAACTGGCGCTGGGCTGGCGTACCGTTCTATCTGCGCACCGGCAAACGTCTGCCGACCAAATGCTCAGAGGTAGTGGTTTACTTCAAAACCCCGGAACTGAATCTGTTTAAAGAGACCTGGCAGGAGCTGCCGCAGAACAAGCTGACCATTCGCCTGCAGCCGGACGAAGGGGTAGATATCCAGGTACTGAACAAAGTGCCGGGCCTCGATCATAAACATAACCTGCAGATCACTAAACTGGATCTGAGCTACTCCGAAACCTTCAACCAGACGCATCTGGCCGATGCCTATGAACGTCTGCTGCTGGAGACCATGCGTGGCATCCAGGCGCTGTTCGTTCGCCGCGACGAAGTAGAAGAGGCGTGGAAATGGGTTGACTCCATTACCGAAGCCTGGGCAGCCGACCGCGATGCGCCGAAACCGTATCAGGCCGGGACCTGGGGACCGGTTGCGTCGGTGGCCATGATCACTCGCGACGGTCGTTCATGGAACGAGTTCGAGTAAGGCTGGAGGCTAATCCGTCAGGGTTATTTTACCGGTAACATGATCTGACGCAGAAAGTCGCACGCTTTTTAATCTTTTAAGCCCCGTGAGGATTCACCCACGGGGCTTTTTTTATTACACTGCCTGCAGACATTTTGCCCCTGAGCGCTGGTGTTTGTGGCCTTTACCACGTCAACACGTCATCACGCAGCGGCCGGACAGATAAAAATTTGAGGAGCCTTTATGAATTCGACAATGTTACGGGTAACAGATCGCATTATCGAACGGTCGCGTGACACCCGCGCGGCTTACCTCGCAAGGATTAACCAGGCCAAAACCGACACCGTGCATCGTGCGCAACTGGCCTGCGGCAATCTGGCTCACGGATTCGCGGCCTGCCAGGCTGACGACAAAGCCTCCCTGAAGAGCATGTTGCGCAACAACATTGCCATCATCACCTCCTACAACGACATGTTGTCCGCTCACCAGCCCTATGAACACTACCCGGAGATCATCCGCAAAGCGCTGCACAGCGCCAATGCGGTCGGCCAGGTCGCCGGCGGCGTGCCGGCGATGTGCGACGGCGTAACGCAGGGGCAGGACGGGATGGAGCTTTCACTCCTGAGCCGCGAGGTGATCGCTATGTCCGCCGCCATCGGCCTGTCGCATAACATGTTCGACGGGGCCCTGTATCTCGGGGTCTGCGATAAAATTGTTCCCGGTCTGACCATGGCGGCGCTCTCATTTGGCCATCTGCCGTCGGTCTTTATTCCCTCCGGTCCGATGGCCAGCGGCCTGCCGAATAAAGAGAAGGTTCGCATTCGCCAGCTGTATGCAGAAGGGAAAGTTGACCGTATGGCGCTGCTGGAGTCCGAAGCCGCCTCTTATCACGCGCCGGGGACCTGTACTTTCTACGGAACGGCGAACACCAACCAGATGGTGGTCGAATTTATGGGCATGCAGCTGCCGGGCTCGTCCTTTGTCCATCCGGATGCTCCGCTGCGGGAAGCACTGACCGCCGCCGCCGCGCGCCAGGTCACCCGCATGACCGGCAACGGCAATGAGTGGATGCCGCTGGGCAAAATGTTTGACGAAAAAGTGGTAGTCAACGGCATCGTGGCGCTGCTGGCGACCGGTGGCTCCACCAACCACACTATGCACCTGGTGGCGATGGCCCGCGCGGCGGGAATTATCATTAACTGGGACGATTTCTCCGACCTGTCAGACGTGGTGCCGCTGCTGGCGCGCCTCTATCCCAACGGCCCGGCGGATATCAACCACTTCCAGGCGGCAGGCGGCGTTCCGGTACTGGTGCGCGAGCTGCTGAAAGGCGGCCTGCTGCATGAGGATGTTCACACCGTGGCCGGCTTTGGCCTGTCGCGCTACACCCTGGAGCCATGGCTGAATAACGGCGAGCTGGACTGGCGCGAAGGGGCGACAGCGCCATTGGACGACCAGGTCATCGCGACCTTTGAAAAACCATTCTCCCGCCACGGCGGCACCAAGGTGCTGAGCGGCAACCTGGGACGCGCGGTGATGAAAACTTCGGCGGTCCCGGTGGAGAACCAGGTGATTGAAGCGCCGGCGGTGGTATTTGAGAGCCAGCACGACGTGTTGCCGGCCTTTGAAGCGGGGCTGCTGGACAAAGACTGCGTGGTGGTGGTCCGTCATCAGGGGCCAAAAGCGAACGGGATGCCAGAATTACATAAACTTATGCCGCCACTTGGTGTATTATTGGACCGCCGTTTCAAAATAGCGCTGGTGACCGATGGCCGACTCTCTGGCGCCTCCGGTAAAGTTCCGTCAGCCATTCACGTCACGCCTGAAGCGTATGATGGCGGCTTGCTGGCGAAAGTGCGCGATGGCGATCTTATTCGCGTGAACGGACAGACGGGGGAACTGACGCTGCTGGTGGATGAGGCCGAACTGGCGGCGCGTCAGCCGCATATCCCTGACCTCAGCGCGTCGCGCGTGGGAACCGGTCGGGAGATGTTTGGGGCGCTGCGTGAGAAGCTCTCTGGCGCGGAGCAGGGCGCAACCTGCATCACTTTTTAAGACGATTTAATTTCTAGATCTGGCGAGAGAAAATCCTGATGAAAAACTGGAAAACAACAGCAGAAGCAATCCTCACCTCCGGTCCGGTTGTCCCGGTTATCGTAGTGAAAAAGCTGGAGCACGCGGTACCGATGGCGAAAGCGCTGGTGGCGGGCGGCGTTCGCGTGCTGGAAGTTACCCTGCGCACCGAGTGCGCCCTGGAGGCGATCCGCGCGATTGCCAAAGAAGTTCCGGACGCGATTGTCGGCGCGGGCACGGTTACCAACGTTGAGCAGTTGAAAGCGGTAACGGAAGCCGGCGCGCAGTTCGCTATCAGCCCGGGTCTGACCGAATCCCTGCTGAAAGCGGCGACCGAAGACGGCACCATCCCGCTGATCCCGGGGATCAGCACGGTATCTGAGCTGATGCTGGGTATGCAGTATGGCCTGAAAGAGTTTAAATTCTTCCCGGCGGAAGCTAACGGCGGCGTGAAAGCCCTGCAGGCGATTGCGGGTCCGTTCGGCCACATTCGTTTCTGCCCGACCGGCGGTATCTCTCCGGCCAACTACCGTGACTACCTGGCGCTGAACAGCGTACTGTGCATCGGCGGTTCCTGGCTGGTGCCAGCCGACGCCCTCGAAGCCGGCGACTACGATCGCATCACCACCCTCGCGCGAGAAGCGGTGGAAGGCGCGAAATAAACCACGCCTCCAGGTCAACAACCCGGTCTGCGGCAACGCGACCGGGTTTTTTTGTCTTTACCCTTCGACGATGACCGCCGCGGCGGCGGCTTTAGCCCGCGCCACGGCTTCCTCAACCGAATCGGCGACGGCGAGGGTTACCCCCAGGCGGCGGGTACCGTCAATCTCCGGCTTGCCGAACAGACGCAGCTGCAGGCCAGCCCCGACCGCCGACTGCAGCTGGCCAAAGCTGACGTTCTGGCTGGACAACTGCGGAAGGATCACCGCGGAGGCGGCCGGACCATACTGGCGGATAGCGCCGACGGGTAGCCCGAGGAAGGCGCGAACGTGCAGGGCGAATTCCGAGAGATCCTGGGAGATAAGCGTCACCATCCCGGTGTCGTGTGGTCGCGGGGAGACTTCGCTGAAGATCACCTCGTCGCCGCATACGAACAGCTCCACGCCAAACAGACCATAACCTCCCAGCGCCAGCACCACCTCGCGGGCGATGGCCTGGGCACGCTCGAGGGCCAGGTCGCTCATCTGCTGCGGCTGCCAGGACTCGCGGTAATCGCCGTCTTCCTGACGATGGCCAACCGGAGCGCAGAAATGCACGCCATCGACAGCGCTGACGGTGAGCAGGGTGATTTCGAAATCGAAGTTCACCACCCCCTCGACGATCACCCGTCCGGCGCCAGCGCGGCCGCCCTGCTGCGCATAGCGCCAGGCTTCGCTGAGCTGGTCAGCCGAGCGGATAAAGCTCTGGCCTTTGCCGGAGGAGCTCATCACCGGTTTAACGATGCATGGCAAACCGATCTCGGTAACCGCCGCGCGGAAGCCTTCTTCGCTGTCGGCAAAACGATAGCGGGAGGTGGGAAGCTGCAGCTCTTCCGCCGCCAGGCGGCGAATGCCTTCGCGGTTCATGGTGAGCTTTGCCGCCCGCGCCGTGGGGACCACTTTCTGCCCGGCCTGTTCCAGTTCGACCAGGGTGTCGGTAGCGATAGCTTCGATCTCCGGCACGATATAATCAGGTTTTTCCTGTTCAATCAGGGCGCGCAGGCTCTCGCCGTGCAGCATATTGATGACGTGGGCGCGGTGGGCGACCTGCATCGCCGGGGCATCGGGGTAGCGGTCTACGGCGATGGTTTCAATGCCCAGACGCTGACATTCAATAGTGACTTCTTTACCCAACTCGCCGGAACCTAACAGCATAACTTTGGTGGCTGCCGGGCGCAGCGCGGTGCCTAATACAGTCATAACTCTCATCCGCAGTAAAAAAAGATGGCAGCGATTATAAACGAAAACGTTTGCGTATGTCTTTACGCGCGTAACGCGCGTGAGTTGAGTCCGGGAGGGAAATTTGCTATACTGTATAAAAATACAGTGTTGAGAGGCTGCAGTATGGCGGTTGAAATTAAATATGTGGTGATCCGCGAAGGTGAGGAAAAAATGTCTTTTGCCAGCAAAAAAGAGGCCGACGCTTACGACAAAATGCTCGATCTGGCAGAGGTGCTGAATGACTGGCTGGTGGCATCGCCGCTGGAGATGGATGACGTCCAGCGCGATACCATGGCGATGTGGCTGGCGGAGCGTAAAGAAGCGCTGCAGCATATCCTGCGAGTTGGCCGACTGCCGGAGCAAGAGACGCCCGCACAGGACGCCTCCGCGCCGTCGGCTACCGCCGAGACTTCTCCGGCGGGTGATGACGCCGTGCCGGCGGCCAAAGCGCGCAAAGCCAAGGCAGCCTGAACGCTGGCGGTCAGTCACTGGTCGGTCGGCTCCGATGCTGCCGTCGCACGTACCTTTGCGCATCTTTAGCCATATCTAACATTTCCTGACATCGCGTCGTTTAGGCTGATAACAGTGTTTGTCACCTGAGAGGAAAACCATGGCTAACTGGCTACATCAACTGCAGTCGCTGCTCGGGCAGCAGGGTGCGTCACCGTCCGGCGAGTCGTCAAAAGGGAGCGGCCTGCTGCCCGGCGCCATCGGTGGGCTGGCCGGATTGCTGGTGGCCAGCAAATCGTCACGCAAATTGTTGGCGAAATATGGCACTAGCGCGCTGCTGGCAGGCGGCGGGGCGGTGGCGGGCACGGTGTTATGGAACAAGTATCAGCAGAAAATGCGCGCGCAGAATACGTCCGCCCAGGCGCCTGAGACGGCAGCGGCGCCGACGGATGTCGATCCGCGTAGCGTGCGGCTGATCACGGCCCTGGTATTTGCCGCGAAAAGCGACGGTCATATTGATGACCACGAGCGGGCGAATATTGAAACTCAGCTGCGGGCGGCCAATATTGACGTTCAGGCCCGGGTGCTAATTGACCAGGCGCTGGCCCAGCCGCTGGATCCGCAGCGTCTCGCCGAGGGCATCATCGACCCGCAGGAGGCGCTGGAGATCTACTACGTCAGCTGCGCGGTGATTGATATCGACCATTTTATGGAGCGTAGCTACCTTAATGCGCTGGGAGACGCCCTGGCGCTGCCGAAAGATGTCCGGGCCGATATAGAACAGGATATCCAGTCACAAAAACAAGCGCTAAGCGTCTAAATCATCACGTTTCGCTTGCATCGCTCGCGTCTTTTGCCACCCTTATAGACACGTCATCATTCAGGCGCCACCCTGCGGCCTGAATGCTCTTGTGTCACGATAAAGCAGCAGAAGAATAACATGCCACCTAAAGCTAAACGGATCCCTCACGCCATGACCTTGCATGGCGATACACGCATCGATAATTATTACTGGCTGCGCGACGATGAGCGCGCGCGACCTGACGTGCTGGAGTATCTGCACGCGGAGAACGCTTACGGCAAGCAAGTGATGGATTCGCAGCTCAGCCTGCAGGAGCGTCTGCTGAAGGAGATTATCGACCGCATTCCGCAGCGGGAAGTCTCTGCCCCCTACAGTAAAAACGGCTTTCGCTACCGTCAGGTGTATGAGCCGGGCTGCGAATACGCTATCTACCAGCGGCAGTCGGTGCTGAAAGAAGAGTGGGATGAGTGGGAGATCCTGCTCGATGCCAACCAGCGGGCGGCGAAGAGCGAGTTCTACACCCTGGGCGGACTGGGCATTGCGCCCAACAACCAGCTAATGGCGGTGGCGGAAGATTACCTTTCCCGCCGCCAGTACGGCCTGCGCTTTTGCGACCTCAGCAACGGCGAGTGGTACCCGGAAATCCTCGAAAATGTCACCTCCGGCTTTGCCTGGAGCAACGATTCACGCTTTGTTTGGTATGTGCGTAAACATCCCACCACGCTGCTCCCTTATCAGGTCTGGCGCCACACCGTCGGGACACCGGCGCAGAGCGACGCGCTGGTCTACGAGGAAAAAGATGAGACCTTCTACGTCAGCGTGCATAAAACCACCTCCCAGCAGTTCGTGGTAATTTATCTCTCCAGCGCCACCACCAGCGAAGTGCTGCTGCTCAACGCCGAACTGCCAGACGCCGAGCCGGTCTGCTTTCTGCCACGGCGTAAAGATCATGAATACAGTCTTGATCACTATCAGCACGCTTTCTATCTTCGTTCCAACCGGGAGGGGAAGAATTTCGGCCTCTACCGTACCGTACTGCGTGATGAAGAACAGTGGACCACGCTGATCCCGCCGCGTCACGACGTGATGCTCGAAGGATTTACCCTGTTTACCGACTGGCTGGTTGTGGAGGAGCGCCAGCGTGGCCTGACCAGTCTGCGGCAAATTAACCGCAAGACCCGGGAGGTGGTGGGGATCGCTTTTGACGATCCGGCCTATGTCACTTGGCTTGCCTATAATCCGGAGCCCGAAACGTCGCGACTGCGCTACGGCTATTCCTCCATGACTACGCCGGATACGCTGTTTGAACTGGATATGGATACCGGCGAACGAAGAGTGATCAAACAGCAGGAGGTAAAGGGGCTGGATACGAGCTGCTACCAGAGCGAACACCTGTGGGTGACCGCCCGCGATGGCGTCGAAGTCCCGGTCTCTCTGGTCTACCATCGCGAACATTTTCGCAAAGGGAGCAACCCGCTGCTGGTCTATGGCTATGGCTCATATGGCGAGAGTATCGATGCCGATTTCAGCGCCAGCCGGCTGAGCCTGCTCAACCGCGGCTTTGTCTACGCCATCGCCCACGTCCGCGGCGGCGGCGAGCTGGGTCAGCAATGGTATGAAGACGGTAAATTCCTGTGTAAGAAAAATACCTTCAACGACTATCTGGACGTCTGTGACGCGCTGCTTGCCCAGGGGTACGGCGATCCGCGGCTCTGCTACGGCATGGGGGGCAGCGCCGGCGGAATGCTGATGGGCGTGGCCGTGAATGAACGGCCAGAGCTGTTCCATGGCGTGATAGCCCAGGTGCCGTTCGTCGATGTGGTGACCACCATGCTGGATGAAACTATTCCGCTGACCACCGGCGAATTTGAAGAGTGGGGAAATCCGCAGGATGAAACCTATTATCACTATATGAAAAGCTACAGTCCCTATGACGGCGTGAGGGCGCAGGCCTATCCCCACATGCTGGTGACTACCGGTCTGCATGATTCCCAGGTGCAATACTGGGAGCCGGCTAAATGGGTGGCGAAACTGCGGGAACTGAAAACCGACGATAACCTGCTGCTGCTCTGCACCGATATGGATTCCGGACACGGCGGAAAATCCGGGCGCTTTAAAAGCTATGAAGGGGTGGCGCTGGAGTACGCCTTTTTCATCGCCCTGGCGCAGGGGACACTGCCGGGAAAAGCGGCAGTGTAGGGGCTATTCCCCGAGGTAATGCCTGAGCGTCAGGCGCAGTTCGGGGCTCATGCGGTCGAGATTGTTGAATAACCAGCGCAGATAGCCTGGATCGTTTTCAGCAATCTCGGCGACGGCCTTACCCCGGTATTTGCCGAAGGTAAAAGTAGTCAGCAGCGCCGGCCGACCGGTGATATCGGCCATTTCGTCAGGGGTCCAGCCGGAAACATTGATGATATCCAGCAGCAGCGCGGCGGTGATATAGCAGTCATACAGCGCCCGGTGGTGATGCAGTCCCGGCGGCGTAGTCACGTTCAGCTTACGTGATTTATATAACCCCATATTGCTGTATTTGATTCCCGGCCACAGGCGTCGGGCCAGCTTCATCGTACAGATCCACTCGCCGTGCATCTCCGGCAACACCCGGCGATCGAAGCTGGCGTTATGCGCGACGTACCACGGGCTGCCATGATAGTGCGGAATAATCTCCTCAATCCACGGCTTATCGGCGACCATCTCTTCCGTGATCCGGTGGATAGCCATCGCCTGCGGGCTGATGGGCCGATCGGGACGCACCAGATGGCTCATGGGATTGGTAATTTGCCCGTCGACTATATCGACCGAGGCGATTTCAACGATGCCCCCCTGCAGGCCGCAGGTTTCGGTATCAATGACGCGCAGCATGGCTCGCTCCAGAGCAAAACAATAAGCGTAATGGAATTGGCCGGGCTTGCCAACCGACGGGGAGGAGGCGAGCGCGCATTATTTCTGTTTCGGCTCCCACGGTAGTCGCGAAAGGGAGACGGAGGCCAGCCGATGGGCGATCAGTCGTTCACGGAACCAGTCGCGCAGATGTGCAGGCTGTTCACGCTCGACTAAATCAGCGACCACCGGCATATTGTACCGCTCCTTAAAAGCAACGCCGGCGGCGGCGAGATCGACATTGACTTTATCCATCTCATCTTGCGAAATTTTGGCCAGATTTCTTTCCATCATCCACTCCACTCTGCTTATAAATCCGGTCAGGGCCAGATGCCTGGCTCGACTCTGGCATTATACAGGGTTATTCTCTGTGCTACAGACATAACAAAAGGGAATGACGAATATGCGACTTCTTGCTGGACGCGCGTTGCGTCTCTCCGTTGCGCTTGCCGGGATGTTAACCGCGGCGGGCGCCTTCGCCCACGCTCACCTGCAGCAGCAGATCCCGACCGCCGGGGCGCAGCTTTCAGCTTCCCCACAGACGTTGACGCTCAGTTTTTCCGAAGGTATTGAACCCGCATTCAGCGGCGTGACCGTCACCGGTCCGCAGCAGCATGCGGTGGCTACCGGAAAACTGACCCGCAGCGCCGATAATCCGGCCGAGGTCACGTTACCTTTGGCGGAAGCCTTGCCGCCGGGAGAGTACACCGTGGCATGGCATGTGGTCTCGGTGGATGGTCATAAAACCAAAGGGCAATATACCTTTAGCGTGAAGTAAGCGATGCTGACCGGGCTCTATATTACCCTGCGCTTTGGGCACTTTATCTCCCTGATGCTGGCTTTTGGCTGCGTGCTGTATGGCGCCTGGTGGGCGCCGGTACCGCTGAGACGCGTGCTGATGCTGCGCTTTTATCCACTACTGCGCCCGCTGCTGCTGATCGGCGCGATCTCTACGCTGGCGCTGTATCTCCTGCAGGGAGGAATGATGGGCGAGGGCTGGACGGATGTTTGGCGACCCGCCGTCTGGCAGGCGGTGGCCGGGACCCGCTTTGGTGGAGTGTGGATCTGGCAGATCCTACTGGCGTGGATCGCGCTTGCGGTAGTGTGGATCCGTCCCCGTCACGGCGCCCGCCAGCTGGTGGCCCTGCTGGCGGCACAGCTGCTGCTTTCCGCCGGGGTAGGGCACGCCGCTATGCACGATGGTCTCACCGGCGTGCTGCAGCGGACAAACCACGCTGTGCATCTCTTCTGCGTCGCCAGCTGGTTCGGCGGTCTGTTGCCCTTTATCTATTGCCTGCGCCTGGCGCAGGGGCGCTGGCGGCCGGCCGCGGTCTATACCATGGCGCGCTTTTCACGTTACGGGCATCTGGCCGTCGCCGGCACGATTGCCAGCGGAGCGCTCAATGCGCTGTTGATCCAGGGAGGATTGATTGGCGCATCGCCGTGGGGACGCATGTTGTTGATCAAATGTGCGCTGGTCGCCGGGATGGTGGTAATTGCGTTAGTGAACAGGTATGTTCTGGTACCGCGCATGTCGGCAAGCGGTTCGCAGGCGGAAAGCCTGATCCTGCGAACCACGCAGGCTGAAATAGGGCTGGGCGCGCTGGCGCTGCTGGCCGTCAGTCTGTTTGCCACCTGGGAACCTTATTGAATTAACTGGCAAAATCATGAAAAAAATTGTTCTGACCATGTTGTTACTGGCAAGCTCCGGGGCTGCTCTGGCAGCGCCACAAATTATCACCGTGAGCCGTTTTGAGGTGGGGAAGGAGAGCTGGGCGTTCAACCGGGAAGAGGTTATGTTGACCTGTCGACCGGGTAACGCGCTTTACGCCATCAACCCGAGCACACTGGTTCAGTATCCGCTCAATGAGGTGGCTGAGCAGCAGGTCAAAGCCGGCAAAACCACCGCGCAGCCGATCTCAGTGATCCAGATCGACGATCCGCAGCATCCGGGACAAAAAATGAGCCTCGCGCCCTTTATCGAGCGAGCGAAGAAGCTCTGCTAAACTTTCTCGCTATCCTGCTGTAATAACATCAAAAAAACCGCCCTTGCCGGACAACGGCAGTGGCGGTTTTTTCGCTGGCAGAGGCCCCCTTTCCAGGAATTATGCAGCCACTTTGGCCGCGGACTGGAAAAGCTGACGCGTTAAACTATTCTTATAGTGCAAGGCGACTTAGCCTGCATTAATGCCAACTTTTAGCGCACGGCTCTCTCCCAAGAGCCATTTCCCTGGACCGAATACAGGAATCGTATTCGGTCTCTTTTTATCTTTATCTGTCTTCTTTCCCAAGAGCCAGCGACATCCTGTCAGTCAAACACCCGCTGGCCTCTGGATGTCCCGTTATAGCACACCGTTTTTAGCATACACAATTCATTTACACATAAATCGCATCCTGTGGAAGGGGAGGTGGCAACGGTGGAACCGTAAACGAGGGCGGAGAAAAGAAAAAACCTGCACCTAAACAGGCCCGGCGTGCAGGTTAACTGGCGGGCCAACATCGGAAGCCTGCTAGTATACATATTTGTATGATAAATAAAATAAGCAAAATCTAAACGATTTGGCAATTCATGCGATTACACCTCGCCGGCTGACGAGGTGGCATAAATAATAAGCACGAGCACTTTTGCGGGCGGAAAATATTATTGCGGAACGCTGAATGTAGGGTATATCTGGCTTTCCAGATAGCAGAGCAATAGCCAAATTTCATCGCTGAAAATAAACCATATGCTCCCGAGCAGAATGACCGCCAGAATAATCAGCAGAAAAATTTCGGTTTTACTCATTATGCAAGCGACTATCCGGTGGCCTTCGGGGACCCTGATAGTAGCGAAATATTGACATAATAAGCAAACGCCATGTTGTAATTCGGCTTCACCGACAGTGCAATTTAGTCACCGGCATGCCGCTGCGTCAATATTGCCACCTGCTCCGTCAGCTGATCCAGCAGCTGGAATCGCCGCCGATATTCAGCCCGTTTTTTACTGGCGATACTCTCCAGCGATTTTCTTTCCAGACATAGCGGTAGCCGCCAGCGCCAGGGGCTTTCCGGCTGGCCGTCGATAGACTGCCAGAACTCGTCGTAGCTGGCGTGGAAATGGCGGCCTTTGCTCAGGCGATAGCGCAGGGCGCGGAACACGTGACCGTTATCGCTGACGCCGTAAATAGCCGCGATTTGGCTGCGCGCGGCCAGCTGCCAGATAAACTCCAGCAGCAGGCGCTTCGGAAACAGGCCGTAGCAGGCGCGAGTCGCCTGCTTAATCACCTCATGAGAAACGTGACGTCGTGGCCCCTGCAGACCGCCGATAACCAGCTGCCAGGCATCGTGATCACGGGTTACGCTGAAGGTGGCGCTGGCCAGCAGGGTGTGGTCGCTGTCGCGCAGCCACAGAGTGGTTTCACCCTCACGTTCGGCTTTGCCTGCCGAGGAGGCATAAAGAGTAAACCGGCGGTCCTCTTTTCCGTTTAACGTCAGCAGCGGGACCTCAGACACCGCGGTCATAGCGTGCGCCAGCCGCGATCCGCGTAGGGTGTCGATATAGCGATAATGGTTGATTACCGCCACCGCCCGCTGCCAGGCGTTGAGATCGCGGGTCAGATATTGACGGTGTACTTTGCCCGGCAGCGTAGCCTGCGCGGCCAGCAGCTGATTAAAATCATCCCGAGCGCTGAGCGCTTCCAGCATCGCTCTGGTGGCGTTATAAAATAAGGCCGTGCGCAGCAAAAACTTAAAGCGGTAATTTTTTTGCCGCCAGATGGGGGCAGGTGTCAATCTGCCCATCACCAGATCGGCAATAAGATGCGAGCGCGGCGCTAGCACGCCGGATGAATGCAGGCTATTGTCTGTCACGATAAACACCTCGTTGTGATTTCCCCCTATTTTAAAGCGAGCCACTGACAAGCTTAATCCTCTGGCGGACTATATTTGCCGTCTGTTTAAAATTGATTGAGGTGTAAATTAAATTCCGTGGACCTTTGCTGGAATTACCTATAATTACCGCTGAGAGGTAATTATATGTATCAACGTATTAACGGCAGCGACTGGCGTAATATCTGGCTGATGGGCGATCTGCATGGCTGCTTTGCGCTGCTGATGAATCGCCTGCGTCAGCTGCGTTTTGATCCCTGGGCCGATCTGCTGATCTCGGTAGGCGATCTGATCGATCGCGGGCCGCAGAGCGCCGATTGTCTTGGCCTGTTGCGCTGTCGCTGGTTCAGGACCGTTCGGGGGAATCATGAGCAGATGGCGCTGGAGGCGCTGGAGAGCGGAGATATGCGGCTCTGGCAGATGAACGGTGGCGACTGGTACGTCAAGGGCGATGCGCGGCAGCGGGCCGACGTCGATCGGCTGCTGGCGCACTGTCGGCGGCTACCGTTGATTATTGAAGTGGAATGCGGGAAAGCGCGGCATGTGATCGCCCACGCCGATTACCCGGCGCCGGTCTATCGCTGGCAGCAGCCGGTGGATCCCCAACGGGTACTATGGAGCCGCCATCGTCTGAGTGAACACCTGGCGGGGCGCCATGGCGCTATTGCCGGCGCAGACCATTTCTGGTTTGGCCATACGCCGCTTCAGGCGCGTTATGACCACGATAATCAACACTATATTGATACTGGCGCTGTGTTTGGTGGGATGCTGACGCTGGTGGCGCTGCAGTCGGCAGGCTAAAAGTCGCTGTATTCGCTGGCGGGTTGCCAGAAGCCATCAATAAAATCTTCTATCGGGTAGCAGCCACCGTGGCGGATCCGCTGATCCTCCATCGCCACTAAGCACTGCGTTTCCTCGCGGTAGACGTCAACCACAATGTCCTCGCAGCCGCCATCCAGATAGCAAATAAACAACACTAAGGCAAACATCCTGGCCTCATGCTCGGGTTCACATACTATTTAGTGTAGGGGATGACGGCGGGACGGGGAAATAAATAACCCGTCTCAGGCGACGGGTTCATTGGTGTCAGGCAAGGCGCATGACCCAGGCATCGGACTGGCGGTCGTAATGTTTACGGTAGAGAACGGAATGTTCGCCATTGAGAATCGCGGGCACGCTGGTGTCGGCATCCCAGGCGTCAAGCTGCATACATAAGTCTGGATCGGATTTGCAGGGTATGCTTAACGTTCGCTCACCCTGATGCTCACCGTGCAGTTCGGCATCGTCTATTTCGAACGCGCCGATGCGGACATTGGTTTTACTCATCGCTTCACCCCATTTTTCAGCTGAGTTGTGGTACGACCAGTTATGGCCGTTATTTTTCAGCGTAGTCAATGGGGCGAAAAGCGCCAGTCAAAAAGTGCGCATTTTTTGCGCGGCCTCACACCTTGCCGGCAAAAAGTTTTCCATCGCGCACCAGTTCGCGCGGATAGCTGTTCTTCAGTCGGGAGCCGACGCGCTTCGCCAGGCCCAGCGGGACGCCCTGGAAGGTCACAATGGTTTCATCCTGCCCAGGCGCGGTTTGCGGATAGACGTCGCGCCCGCGATACCATTCCTCCGCTTCCTCCTGCGACAGCTCGAAGGCGCGCTGCGGCGCGGCAAAGGCGATAACCGCCTCATGCTGCCAGCGGTACCCCTTATTGTGCAGCTCCGCCAGGCGCACGCCGATGCGAGAAAAGCGCACCTTGCCGAACAGGGGCTCCAAAGCCAGCGGAAACAGCCACAGCTCTTTATCCCGCTGCCACAGCGTATGGCCTGCGTCCCACTCCAGGCCAACAGCCCTGGCGGCGGCAGTTACCGCGGCGGCCTCCCGGTCTTTCAGCGGCGTAAACGGGAATTTACCGACCTTATAGCCTGGCGCCGGGAGCGGATCGATCGCCGCAGTTTTGCGCAACCTCGCGACAAAGAAGCCTTCGCAATCGTAAATTTGCGGAAAAACGTGCAGAAAACCTTCCGCGGTTAAGGCGTCGGCTGCGCCGGGAAACAACTCTCCCAGCGGCAGGATCTCCACCGCCTGCGGATAGCGGGACAGCAGCCACTCAATGACCGATTGATTTTCTTCACGATTCAGGGTGCAGGTGGAATACACCAGCGTCCCGCCAGGGCGCAGAGCATGGAAGGCGCTGTCGATAAGCTCGCGCTGAGTGGCGGCGATGTCGAGGTTGCTCTCCGGCGACCAGTTTTTCAGCGCGTCGGCGTCTTTACGTACAACCCCTTCGCCGGAGCAGGGGGCGTCAAGCAGGATGGCATCGAAGGTTTCGGGCAAGGCCGCGCCAAAAACCCGGCCGTCGAAGTGGGTCAGAGCGACGTTGCTGATGCCGCAGCGGCTGATGTTAGCATGCAGCACCTTCACCCGGCTGGCGGAGAATTCATTGGCGAGAATGCCGCCCGCGTTGCCCATTCGGGCTGCAATTTGGGTGGTTTTCGATCCCGGGGCGGCGGCAACGTCCATGACCCGTTCGGGCTGCCGGTTATCGGCGAACAGGGCGGCGACCGGCAGCATCGAACTGGCTTCCTGAATATAGAACAGTCCGCTGAGATGTTCGGCGGTACTGCCCAGCGGCAGCGCGTCGTCATCCTCTCGCTCGATCCAGAATCCCTCTGCGCACCAGGGCACCGGCGCGAGCTGCCAGCCGTAGGGGGCAACCAGAGAGAGGAAATCATCGACGCTAATCTTCAGCGTATTGACGCGAATACTGCGGCGTAGCGGGCGCTGACAGGCGGCGATAAAGTCGTCGAAAGAGAGATGCGCTGGCATCGCCGCGCGCATTTGAGCGAGAAACGCTTCAGGGAAATAGACAGTATTTTCAGCCACGGGCAGCGCACCACAGAAAAAAAGGGTGCGCAGTTTAGCACAAACGCCCCGGCGCGTGACACCGGGGCGTGCGGTTTACCCTCTCCCCGCGCCCGGCGTTGCCCGGGGCGGGAGAAGGGGGCATTACTGCGGCAGAGCGGTGCCCCACTCCCGCCACTCTTTCGGCTCGCTCTCCTGTAGCAGGAAGTGCTTGCCATCCTGGGCCTTCGGCGCCAGCGGCGTGCCCGGCGGCGTGGCAAAGGCGATCCCGCCGCGGATAAACTGATTGAAGGTACCGGTTTTCACCACCCCGCCAATCAGGCCGAAGTCGAGGCTGTAACCCGAGGCCAGCCAGAACACCGAGTTATTACGTACCAGGTACTGGTAGCGCTTACTGATGCGCAGCTTAACCATCACCCGGTCAGACATCGACCCCAGCGACAGTCCGGTAACCGTCCCGACTTCCAGTCCGCGGAACAGGACCGGCGTACCGATGCCAAGCGACCCCGCCTCCGGCGCTTCCACCACGATGTTCAGGCCGTCGATATAACGCGAATCGCTGATCGTCGTATCCTGGATCTCAAAATCGCGTCGCGCCGGGCCGCGGCCGGGCTCAACGTTGATGTAGGCCTGGAACAGGGTGTCGAGATGTTCCACGCCCGCGGCGGAGATTTGCGGAGTGATCACCGAGAAGCGGGTCCCGGCGCGGGCGAAGGTGCCGACGTATTCCGGATAGAGCACCGCTTTCGCCTGCACTTCGTTTTTGGCGGTGATTAGCTCCAGCGACTGGATTTGACCGATGTCGATGCCGAGATAACGAATCGGCATCCCGGCCGCCATCTTCCCGGCGTCGTACGCGTGCAGGGTGATTTGGCCGCCCACGGCGCGCGCCGCCGTTTCAGATGCATAAAGGATACGTTTGTTATTCAGCCGTGCTCCGGCGCTGCTGCCATTGAGGTTATCGAAACTGATCGCCCCTTTGATCGCGCGCGCCAGCGGCGAGGCCTGCACGGTGAGTCCGTTACCGTCAAGCTTGACCTTCGCACCGCCTTCCGCCCAGAAGACGCTGTTGTTGGTCAGCAGGTAGCGGTACTCCGGCTTGATATGCAGATCGATATCGAATGCATCCTTGCGCGGTTTGACGGCGATGATCTCGCCGACGGCGAATTTACGATACAGCACCACCGAGCCGGCCTGAACGTCAGGCAGCGTCTCAGCAGACAGGCTCAGGGTAGTGGTCGGCACTTCGCTCAGGCTATTTTCCTGCGCCTTTTCAAGGTTAGCGTACAGCGGATAGCTGCTTTGCATTTTGCCTTTTTCGCCGGGGATCACCCTGATCCCGCCGTTCACCCATTCGCTGGCGCTGGCGCCCAGCACCTGCACGCCGTCGAGCCCCACTTTGACGTCCAGACGACTGTTAACCACAAATTTGCTGTCGCCGTGAATTAGATCGCGGTATTCAGGGTCAATGGCAACCTGAAAGGTTACCCCTTTGGCCGTCAGTTTACGCTCCAGCACCTGGCCGACTTTTACTCCGTGCAGCACCAGCGGCTGACCGCCGTCGATGCCGTAGCTCTCCGGCGCCGAGAGGGTAACGGTGGCGACGTTGGGCTCATCCAGCAGCGCTTTATCCGCCGGCATTACCGAGAAGTGATTGCGTGGCTCGCCTTCGCCGGGCACCAGCTCAAAGGTATTGCCGGTGAGCAGGGTGCTAATGCTGGGGTTATCGAGGGAGAGCTTCGGCTTCTTCATCTGAATCAGCGTTTTCTCCCGCAGCAGCGTCACCACGCTCGGGTCGACGGTCATCTCGCCAGTAACTTTGCCGCCGGGGTTTAGATTCAGTTTGCTTAACTGGCCCACCTCCAGCCCCTGATACATGAGCGGCGTCGAGCCCGCTTTCAGTCCGTCGCCATCAGGCAGATCGAGGGTCACTACCACGCCGCGCTGGCTATGCGCCAGATCTTCATACAGGTGATATTCATCGTTTTGCGAGGCGACATGCGAATCGGCGGGGGAGTCAAAGGCGATGGCGCCGTTCACCAGCGCGGACAGGTTCTCCAGTTGCACTTTGGCCCCGCTCAGGCCGACGTCGGCCTTGACGCCTGAGACGTTCCAGAAGCGGCTGCCTTTTTTCACCAGATTGGTAAACCGGCGCTCGATTAGCACATCGATGGTCACCCCCTGATTATTGGCATTCAGGGAATAATCATACACTCGCCCGACCGGGATTTTTCGGAAGTAGACCAGCGAGCCGCTGTTCAGAGAGCCAAGATCCGGCGCCTGCAGGTGGATCATTAGCTCGCCGTTGTTGATGCGGTATTTAGGTTGGGTGTCGAGGGCGACAAAGTGATCTTCGGGTTCACCCTTGCCCGGCATCATGCCGATGTAGTTCCCGCCCACCAGCGCATCGAGGCCCGATACGCCGGCCAGAGAGGCTTTCGGCGTGACCAGCCAGAACTGGGTCTCTTTGCGCAGCGCATCTTTCATATCGCGTTTGATGCTGGCCGAAACCTCAATCTTACTCAGATCTTTACTGAGGCTAATATCCTGGACGGTGCCGACTTCAACCCCCTGATAGCGGATCGGCGTCCGTCCCGGCACGATGCCGTTCGCGGACTGGAAATCAATCGTAATCGTCGATCCGCGGTCGTCAAAGCTGGTCCATATTAGCCAGGCGGCAATCAGCAGCGCAATGACCGGCAGCAGCCAGAATGGCGAAATACGGCGTTTGGTTTTTATTCTGGCTTCAGTCTGCGAAGCGGGCGTTTCCTGACTCATGTGCGTCCCAAAGTAAGCGGCTGTCCAGCCATTCAACTGCAAGAATAGTTAAAATTACCGCGCCGCCAAAGTAAACCGCAGCCGGCCCCATGGTGAAGGCGAGGAGCTGATCGCGATTTATTAGCGACATGGTGAGTGAGATAACAAACAGATCCAGCATCGACCAACGGCCAATCCAGGTGATTAGCCGCAGCAGCAGGATGCGGGTGCGCAATCCCTGCTCGCACTTGAATTGTATGCTGAGCAGCAGGGTAAATAACACTATAACTTTGGTGAATGGCACCAAAATACTGGCGATAAACACGACCCCGGCAATGGCGATATTGCTGCTGGCCAGGGAGATGATTCCCGAGAGGATCGTGTCGTCCTGGCGCGCGCCGTTGACGTAGATGATGGAGATTGGCAACAGGTTGGCCGGAAAGAGGAAAACCAGCGAGGCAATCAGCGCCGCCCAGCTGCGCTGCAGGCTCTGCGGTCGGCGATGATGCAGCGGCGTGTGGCAGCGTCGGCAGCGGCCGCGCGCGTCGCGATAGCCGGTGTAATGGCAGCCGGTGCACACCTGCAGATTATTATCGGCGCGGGTCGCCGGACGCTCGGGATAGAAACGCTCCCATAGCTCTTCGACGTTCATATGAATAAGCGTCAGGATGCTCAACAACGTCAGGGAGATAAACGCCACCAGACCGATGCCCGGCTGCAGGAAGGCGTAATCCTGCACCTTGATGGAGGCGACGCCGATGCCCACCAGATAGATATCCAGCATCACCCACTCTTTAAGCTTGCCGAGCATCAGCAGCACCGGCCGCAGGTTCATCCCCAGCACATTGCCCAGCCAGAGATAGCTGATGGAGACCACCAGCAGCACCGGGGCGACTACCGCGCAAAACAGCACCATGGCGGCGGTAATCGGATCGCCCTGCGCGGTCATCTGCCAGATCCCCTGCAGGACGTTGGCGTCGATGCGTACGCCCAACAGATGCAGGCGCAGCAAAGGCTCAGACCAGGCGAAAGGCATGAGCAATAGCATCGCGAGGGCCATGCTGCCCAGGCGGGTCAGCGACCAGTCGCGGCCATCGCGCACCTTCGCGTTACAGCGCGGACACCAGGCGCTTTGGTTGCGCTTGAGCACCGGTAAGCGGAAGAGCATGTCACACTGCGTACAGCGCTGATAATGCGCATAGGGAAGCGGCGTGCTGACAGTATGCACGACCATCTTTTTCGCAGGTTTGAGGGTGGGTGTTTTTATCGGCATTTATTACGTACAGGAATGAATGTATCTCACTATCTTAACCTATGAATGAATTCATCTTGAGCCCAAGCGCATTTAATGCTTATTTTAGTAGGCTGTACGTATCAGGCAGTAAGACAACAAAGTGAAGATATAATGAGCAAAACAGAATTTTACGCGGATCTGAACCGCGATTTCCAGGCATTAATGGCAGGTGAAACCAGTTTTCTGGCGATGATCGCCAATACCAGCGCGCTGCTGTTCGAGCGGCTGAGCGAGGTCAACTGGGCCGGTTTCTACCTTCTGGAAGGCGATACCCTGGTGTTGGGACCGTTCCAGGGCAAACTGGCCTGCGTGCGGATCCCGGTCGGGCGAGGCGTATGCGGCGCGGCGGTGGCGCAGGCTCAGGTCCAGCGCGTCGAGGACGTCCACGCCTTTGACGGCCACATTGCCTGCGATGCCGCCAGTAATTCGGAAATTGTCTTCCCTCTGCGCGTGAATGGCCAGATTATCGGCGTGCTGGATATCGATAGTCCGGCTTACGGGCGCTTCACCGCTGAAGATGAGCAGGGGTTGCGCACGCTGGTCGAGCATCTGGAAAAACTCATTGCGGCCACGGATTATCAAAAAATCTTTACCCGTGTCGTGGGATAATCAACGGATAACGTAGCATTTAGCGAGGACGTCATTATAATGTCGCCTGTTCATGCCTGCGGCTTGTTGGCTACGTCCGTTGTAATCAGGAAATTTCATGGAAAATCAACCTAAGTTGAATAGCAGTAAAGAAGTTATCGCCTTTCTGGCCGAACGTTTCCCGCAGTGCTTTAGCGCTGAAGGTGAAGCGCGCCCCCTGAAAATCGGAATTTTTCAGGATCTCGTTGAGCGAGTGGGTGGTGAGATGAATCTCAGCAAGACCCAGCTTCGCGCTGCATTACGTCTCTACACGTCCAGCTGGCGTTATCTGTACGGCGTAAAAGCCGGCGCTATTCGCGTTGACCTGGATGGCAATCCGTGCGGCGAACTGGAAGAGCAGCACATTGCCCATGCGCGTCAGCAGCTGGAAGAAGCGAAAGCTCGCGTTCAGGCGCAGCGCGCAGCCCAGCAGGCGAAAAAACGCGAAGCCGCTGCGGCCGCAGGCCAGCAGGATGAAGGCGTTCGCCGTGAGCGTAAACCGCGTCCTCAGCAGCCGCGTCGTAAAGAAGGCGCTGAACAGCGTAAACCGCGTCCTGTTGCGGCCAAAGCCCCGCGTGAAGAGCGTCTTACTCCGGTATCGGATGTTTCCGTTCTGACCGTCGGCCAGGCGCTGAAGGTAAAAGCAGGCAATAACGCCATGGACGCCACCGTTCTGGAAATCACCAAAGATGGCGTTCGTGTACAGCTGACTTCTGGTATGTCAATGATTGTACGCGCAGAACACCTGGTGTTCTGAAACGGAGGCCGGGCCAGGCATGAACACATTTTTTAAAATCACCGCGCTTGCGGGCCTGCTGGCAATAGCAGGCCATGCATTCGCTGTTGATGACATAACCCGCGCAGATCAAATCCCCGTGCTGAAAGAAGAGCCGCAGCACGCGACGGTAAGCGAGCGCGTGACGTCGCGCTTTACCCGCTCTCATTACCGTCAGTTTGATCTCGACAACGCCTTCTCGGCAAAGATTTTTGACCGTTACCTGAACCTGCTGGACTACAGCCACAATGTGCTGCTGGCCAGCGATGTGGCGAAGTTCGCGGCTAAAAAAGACCAAATTGGCGATGAGCTGCGCAGCGGGAAACTGGACGTCTTTTACGACCTCTACAACCTGGGGCAGCAGCGCCGCTTCGAGCGCTATCAGTATGCGCTGAAGGTGCTTGAACGTCCGATGGACTTTACCGGCAATGATAATTTCAACCTTGACCGCTCCAAAGCGCCGTGGCCAAAAGACGAGGCCGAGCTGAACAAGCTGTGGGACGCTAAGGTTAAGTTTGACCAGTTAAGCCTGAAGCTGGCGGGTAAAGACGATAAAGAGATCCGCGACACCTTAACCCGTCGCTATAAGTTTGCTATCCGTCGCCTGGCGCAAACCAACAGCGAAGATGTCTTCTCGCTGGCGATGACCGCCTTCGCTCGCGAAATCGATCCGCACACAAATTATCTGTCGCCGCGTAATACCGAGCAGTTCAACACCGAAATGAGCCTCTCACTCGAGGGGATCGGCGCCGTGCTGCAGATGGATGATGACTATACCGTCATTAATTCGCTGGTGGCGGGCGGTCCAGCCGCGAAAAGCAAAGCGATCAGCGTCGGCGATCGCATCGTTGGCGTTGGCCAGACCGGGAAGTCGATGGTTGATGTCATCGGCTGGCGTCTGGATGACGTCGTGGCGCTGATTAAAGGGCCGAAGGGCAGCAAGGTTCGTCTTGAAATCCTGCCGGCCGGTAAAGGAGCCAAGACGCGTATTGTAACGCTGACCCGCGAGCGCATTCGTCTGGAAGACCGTGCGGTGAAGATGTCGGTGAAAACCGTCGGGAAAGAAAAAGTCGGCGTGCTGGATATTCCAGGCTTTTACGTTGGCCTGACCGATGACGTGAAAGTGCAGCTGCAGAAGCTGGAAAAACAGAACGTCAGCAGCATCATCATTGACCTGCGCAGCAATGGCGGCGGAGCGCTGACAGAGGCGGTATCGCTCTCGGGTCTGTTTATTCCGTCCGGTCCGGTGGTGCAGGTGCGGGATAATAATGGCAAAGTGCGCGAAGACAGCGACAACGATGGCGTGGTTTATTACAAAGGGCCGCTGGTGGTGCTGGTTGACCGCTTTAGCGCCTCGGCGTCTGAGATCTTCGCCGCAGCGATGCAGGACTATGGCCGCGCGCTGATCGTTGGCGAACCGACCTTCGGTAAAGGGACGGTACAGCAGTATCGCTCGTTGAATCGTATTTACGATCAAATGCTGCGTCCGGAGTGGCCGGCGTTGGGTTCCGTCCAGTACACCATCCAGAAGTTCTATCGTATTAACGGCGGCAGTACGCAGCGCAAAGGAGTGACGCCGGATATCATGATGCCAACCGGCAATGAAGATCGCGAAACCGGCGAGCAGTATGAAGACAACGCGCTGCCGTGGGATAGCATCAACGCGGCCACCTATGTGAAGTCCGGGGATCTGACCCCGTTTGGACCGGAGCTGCTCAAGCGCCACGACGAGCGTATTGCGCAGGATCCTGAATTCCAGTACATCATGAAGGATATTGCCCGTTATAACGCGATGAAGGACAAACGTAACATCGTCTCTCTGAACTACGCCCAGCGTGAGAAAGAGAACGAAGAAGATGATGCGATTCGTCTGGCGCGGATTAACGATCGCCTGAAACGCGAAGGCAAGCCGCCGCTGAAAAAACTGGACGATCTGCCGAAGGATTACCAGGAGCCGGATCCGTATCTTGATGAAACGGTCCATATCGCGGTAGACCTGGCGCATCTGGAAAAAGCGCGCCCGGCGGTGGAACCGCCGGCCAGCAAATAAGTTGCTAACGGGCACCCTGAGAGGTGCCCGTTTTTTTGTGCGCGTTGTCATCGCCATTCAGCTCATCTAACAAAATGTCAACCTGCGCTGCCGCTGTCAGCAAGATGCTACAAAATGTAAAGTTGTGTTTTTATCGTGACTTAGCGGGGGCTGATGGTTGAAAATTGCAGCCTGACCCATACGATGTGGGTAATCGCATAGTGCGTTTTGTTAAATTGAGGTAAAAAGAAAATTATGATGCGAATCGCGCTTTTCCTGCTGACGAACCTGGCAGTGATGGTCGTGTTCGGGCTGGTGTTAAGCCTCACGGGGATCCAATCCAGCAGCATGACCGGTCTTCTGATTATGGCCCTGCTGTTCGGCTTCGGTGGTTCTATCGTTTCGCTGATGATGTCGAAGTGGATGGCGCTGAAGTCAGTGGGTGGGGAAGTGATCGAGCAGCCGCGCAACGAAACGGAACGCTGGCTGATGAATACCGTTGCGCAGCAGGCGCAGCAGGTAGGTATTGCCATGCCGCAGGTAGCTATCTATCACGCGCCTGACATTAACGCCTTCGCCACCGGCGCGCGTCGTGACGCCTCGCTGGTCGCCGTCAGCACCGGGCTGTTGCAAAACATGAGCCGTGATGAAGCGGAAGCGGTCATTGCCCATGAAATCAGCCACATCGCCAATGGCGATATGGTTACCATGACCCTGATCCAGGGGGTGGTGAACACCTTCGTTATCTTTATCTCCCGCGTTATCGCGCAGATTGCGGCCGGTTTCCTCGGCGGCAACCGGGAAGATGAAGGGGAGAGCAGCAATGGCAACCCGCTGATCTACTTCGCGGTCGCCACGGTGCTTGAGCTGGTGTTCGGTATTCTGGCCAGCATAATCACCATGTGGTTCTCGCGTTACCGTGAGTTCCATGCTGACGCCGGCTCGGCGCGTCTGGTAGGCCGCGAGAAGATGATTGCAGCCCTGCAGCGTCTGAAAACCAGCTATGAGCCGCAGGAAGCCAGCAGCATGATGGCGTTCTGCATTAACGGTAAAGCGAAATCCATGAGCGAACTGTTTATGACTCACCCGCCGCTGGATAAGCGTATTGAAGCCCTGCGTAGCGGTGAATATCTGAAATAATCTATCTTCTGACGCTGAAAACGAAAATCCGCAGCCCGCAAGCTGCGGATTTTTTTTACCGTCCGTCAGGCTGCGCGCGGCTGAGTGACCCGCAGACCGCTAATTAGCGCGGCGACGATAGCCAGGGTGCCGGCCAGCAGCAGGGCGGTGTGGGTGCCGTTGTTACCGAGCAAATTGAATAGCAGCGCCACCAGCGCCGCGCCGGTGCTCTGTCCGAGCAGGCGAGCGGTGCCCAGCATGCCGCTGGCGCCGCCGCTACGATGGCTCGGAGCCGAGGCGACGATGGTATGGTTGTTCGGCGACTGAAACAGCCCGAAGCCGGCGCCGCACAGCGCCATGCGCCAGATGATATCCAGATCGGAGGGCGACGAGGGTAGCAGCGCCAGGCCGAACAGGCCGCAGGCCATAATCAGCAGGCCGATAGCCCCCAGCAGCCCGGCATGACATTTCTCGATCAAATAGCCGGCCAGCGGCGCCATCACCATGGTCGCTAACGGCCACGGCGTTAGCAGCAGACCGGTCTCCACTTCGCTGCGCCCCATCATCGACTGCAGAAAAAAGGGCAGGGAGACCATCGCCAGCATCTGCGCGCAGAAGGAGCAGATGGAAGTGCAGATAGAGAGAGAGAAGAGTGGGATACGCAGCAGGTCGACCGGCAGCAGGGGGACGGGCATCGTGAGCTGGCGGCGAACGAAGAAGAACCCCACCACCAGCATAGCGGCGACCTCCGCCAGCACCAGCTGAGTGGACTGCCCCTGGGCGAAACCGCTCAGGGCGGTGATTAGCAGCCCGAAGGTAAGGGCGTTCATAATGGCGCTCGGCAGATCGAAGCGGATGATTTTGCTGCGCGCGCTGTTGGGCGGCAGAAAGCGCATGGCCAGAACAAAGGCGACGATGCCGAGAGGCACGTTAATTAAAAACAGCCATTGCCATGAGGCGAGGGAGAGGATCGCTGCGGCGATAGTCGGGCCGGCCGCCGAAGAGACGGCAACGACAAAGGAGTTAATGCCCATGCCGCGACCAAGAAAGCGCTGCGGATAAATCAGACGGATCAGCGCGGTGTTGACGCTCATCAGCGCGGCGCCGCCCAATCCCTGCGCGACGCGAGCGAAGGTTAGCATTTCGAGGCTACGCGACAGCGCGCAGGCCAGCGAGGTAAAGATAAACACCACCAGGCCTATCTTATAGATACGCCGATAGCCGACCATGTCGCCGAGGAAGGAGAGCGGCAGCAGGGCGATGACAATGGCGATTTGGTAGGCGTTAACGATCCAGATTGAAGCCGCCGGTGAGGCGTTGAGATCGCTGGCGATAGTCGGCAGCGCGACGTTGGCGATAGCCCCGTCGAGCACGGCCATGGTCAGCCCAAGCACGATGGTCAGAATGGCGCCATAGCGTTGCGGCAACGGCACGCCATCAGAAGAATTTTTATCCATGGTGAATATGAGTCTTAAATGAAACGGTTTTTTGAATGATGAGTTTAGCATTGATTAATTCGCAGTATGTCGCAGATTTGTAACGAAGTGGCAGAAGAATGATTGCGGCTCAGAGGCGGCGAATTTATAATAAAAACCGGTTCTAATTTTTATAAAACAGTTACGACGAGGTGATAAATGGCAGGTGCAGATTTGGATAAACAGCCAGATTCTGTCTCTTCGGTATTGAAGGTTTTCGGCATCCTACAGGCGCTGGGTGAAGAGCGTGAAATTGGCATTACCGAACTGTCCCAGCGCGTCATGATGTCGAAAAGCACCGTTTATCGCTTTTTACAGACCATGAAATCACTGGGCTATGTGGCACAGGAAGGAGAGTCTGAGAAATACTCTCTCACCCTCAAGCTGTTCGAACTGGGCGCGCGCGCGCTGCAGAACGTCGACCTGGTGCGCAGCGCCGATATTCAGATGCGCGAACTTTCGCGACTGACGAAAGAGACCATCCATCTTGGGGCGCTGGATGAAGACAGTATCGTCTACATCCATAAAATTGACTCGATGTATAACCTGCGGATGTACTCGCGTATTGGCCGCCGCAACCCACTGTACAGTACCGCGATTGGCAAGGTGCTGCTGGCATGGCGCGATCGCAGCGAAGTGGAGCAGATCCTCGACGGCGTGGAGTATAAGCGCAGCACCGAGCGGACCATTACCAGCACCGAGGAGTTGCTGAAAGTGCTGGATGGCGTTCGCGAGCAGGGCTATGGCGAGGATAATGAGGAACAGGAAGAGGGGCTGCGCTGCATTGGCGTGCCGGTGTTTGACCGTTTCGGCGTGGTCATCGCCGGGCTGAGCATCTCTTTCCCAACGCTACGTTTCTCTGAAGAACGCTTGCATGAATACGTGGCGATGCTCCATCAGGCGGCGCGTAAGATTTCTGAACAAATGGGATACAACGACTATCCGTTCTGAGGCGGCGGATACCGGGTTGGCGACCGCGGCGCTACGTCGCGATCGCCGGTTCGATGTTAGCCGTTATCAACCACGGTTGTGCTTTTACGCAGCAGAGGGCAACTGCTGACGCCGATCACTCCGCTGTCGGAATGAACATAAAGTGCGGTGCTGACTCCGCGGGCGGTGAGGTATTGGCACTTAAGACCCAGACCGCCGACGTTTTCCTCACTGTGGAATAACACCCCATAACCGCTCAATAATACGCCAATCCATAAGATAGCCACCAAGATAATAGTACGAATGATTAATCGCATTGATGCCTCATTATTTGTATGATCCCTGGCGTGATTTTGACACGAACACGTTTTGAAACAAGTCGATGATTCCTAAACTTACCTTTCGTAATACAGTTAGCCGCGGTTTAAGAAGGCCGTGCTATCCTGGCGACATTGCGTACTGATGCGGAGAGTGGAGTGAAAAAATTACGGTGGGTTTTACTGATAGTCATCATAGCAGGCTGCCTGTTGCTGTGGACTCAGATGCTTAACGTAATGTGCGACCAGGATGTTCAGTTTTTCAGCGGCATTTGCACTATTAATAAATTTATTCCGTGGTAAGACATTTTTCTGCCGACTGATTTCCTTCTGCGCCGCGGGTGGTAGAATGAACGCCTTCTCTTTGAGGTGGTGAAATGAGTGAGTTACTAAATCCTGGGATTTTAAATCTGGCATCGCTGGCTGTGTCCGTGGCGCTGCTGCTTGTCGGTCTGTTGTTATGGTTCTTCGTCAACCGCGCCAGTTCGCGGGCGAATGAGCAGATAGAGCTGCTGCAAGCGCTGCTGGATCAGCAAAAGCGGCAGAATGCGCTGTTACGTCGCCTGTGCGAAGCTAATGCGCCAGAGAAAGAGGATGTGGCTGAGCCGACCGTCGCCGGCAAGGCGAAAGGGGAGGATGAGTTTATCCGCCTGGTAGCTGAACGTTAAGGTGCCCGACAGGTGTGCATCATAAGATGCGCACCTGCATGATAGCGGGCGGTAATATCTTATTCTTATTCCATTATTCCTTTCTTAGTGCAATATCCTCTTTATTACACGCTGTAAATAAAGTCATTCTCGCCGCGTTTATTGTTGGGTAACGTGACACTGTCATCTTTTTTTCATTATTAAGGTGCAGAATTAGCACTATTTTTAGCGTGACGACTAACAGGTTTTATTATCACTACACTGGCACGGCTTAGCGATTTTTAGTCTGGAGTTATAACGAATTATGCGCATCAATATTCACCGTTGCCCACCAGACGCTTACATCACAGCAGTTCGTGTACGGACATACCTGGACGAAGCGAAGTTGTTGAGCTATGGTAAAAAAGTTGCAGTAATGAGGCAGCGAATGGGCGATATTGGCTGATGCTGTAGCGCCTTGCCAGGGGCGGCAAAGACGCATAAATGTGCAGGCGATCAAATGATTACCTTATAATTTGTGCGAACGATCGAGACACGTTTAAAAATGGCTTGCCATTATTTACGTAGTGTGTGATAACACGTTTCGGGTTAAACGAGGTACAGTTCTGTTTATGTGTGGCATTTTCAGTAAAGAAGTCCTGAGTAAACACGTTGTCGTTGAATACCGCTTCTCTGCCGAACCTTAAATTAGTGCCTCATGCAGTTATGTGTCAGTTTTATCTAGGTAAACGCCAGCAGGCGAAGAAAACAGTCTAAGGAATTTTGCAAATGGCAAAGATTAAAGGTCAAGTTAAGTGGTTCAACGAGTCTAAAGGTTTTGGTTTCATTACTCCGGCTGATGGCAGCAAAGACGTGTTCGTACACTTCTCCGCTATCCAGGGTAACGGCTTCAAAACTCTGGCTGAAGGCCAGAACGTTGAGTTCGAAATTCAGGACGGCCAGAAAGGTCCGGCTGCAGTTAACGTAACTGCTATCTGATACAAGACCACTCTTCTTGTATAAAAGCCTCGCCTGCGCGGGGCTTTTGCATTTTTATTGCAAAGCATGTCATTTTTCCCCCTCCCGTCGCGTCTTGTTGCAAATACTCAACTTTATTAGCATTGTGTAGCAGTCTGTTTTGCTAATTTTCTGTTAAATCAGTTGGTTGCAAAACAATGCCGGAGCTATGGTGCTAAAGAAAAAAACGAAGTCCGCCGCCAGTTTCACCCCGATTCGCTTCGGGTTACTGTGTGTGGCCATTCTCGGTTGTCTGGGGCTGCTGCTGGTCCGCGTGGGCTGGCTACAAATTATCTCCCCCGATAACCTGGTAAAACAAGAAGATATGCGCTCCCTGCGCGAAGAACCCGTAGCGGTTGAGCGGGGGATGATCAGCGACCGGGAAGGACGGCCGCTGGCGGTGAGCGTTCCGGTCAGTGCTATCTGGATCGACCCGCAGACCACTATGGAGAAGGGCGGTGTGGGCTATGGACCCCGCTGGCAGGCGATGGCCGAAGCGCTGCACCTCAACCTCGGAGAGCTGGCCCAGCGGGTACAGAGTCATCCCCACGCTCGCTTTCTCTATCTGGCGCGTCAGATCAATCCCGAGCAGGCAGAGTGGATTGATAAACTGCATCTGCCGGGCGTTTACCTGCGCGATGAATCGCGACGGTTCTACCCGGCGGGCCATGTGGCTGCCAATCTGCTGGGCTTTACCAATGTTGATAATCAGGGCATCGAAGGGGTGGAGAAAAGCTTTAACGCCCAGTTGACCGGTAAACCCGGGCGACGTCTGGTGCGTAAAGATAAACATGGCAATGTCATTGAGAACATTACCGAAGTGCCGCCGGTTCCGGCGCATAATCTGCAGCTGAGTATTGATGAACGCCTGCAGACGGTGACGGAAGACGCCCTCGACAACGCCGTCCGCTGGAACAAAGCAGAGTCCGGGGCGGCGGTATTGATCAAAATTGATACCGGCGAGATCCTGGCGATGGCCAGCTATCCGGACTTCAATCCGAACAATCGCGATAGCGCGACGCTGGATGATTTTCGCAACCGGGCCATCAGCGACACCTTCGAGCCCGGGTCGACGGTCAAACCGCTGGTGATCATGACTGCGCTACAGCAGGGGATTGTCCAGCCAGACAGCGTGGTGGATACCCATCCGTTCGTCCTCGATGGCCATCGTATTCGCGATGTGGGCTATTATCCGGAGCTGAGCCTGACTGGGATCCTGCAGAAATCCAGCGATACCGGCGTGTCCCACCTCTCGCTCGCCATGCCGGTGCAGCATCTGATCGATACCTATAAAGCTTTCGGCTTTGGCGAACCGACGGGGCTGGGGTTGACCGGCGAAAGCGCCGGGCTGATGCCGCATCGCCGCTACTGGGGGCAACTGGATCGCGCCACCTTCGCCTTCGGCTATGGTTTGATGGTCACCCCGCTCCAGCTCGCCCACGTCTACGCCACCATCGGCGGCTTCGGCATTGCGCGACCACTGTCGATTACCCGCATCGATCCGCCGGTGATGGGCACGCGGGTGATGCCGGAGAGTATTGTGCATAGCGTGGAACATATGATGGAGAGCGTGGCGCTCCCGGGCGGGGGCGGTACCAAAGCGGCGGTACGCGACTACCGGGTGGCGGTAAAAACCGGCACGGCGAAGAAAATCGGCCCGGACGGCAAATATATCGATAAGTATGTGGCCTATACCGCCGGCGTGGCGCCCGCCAGTCGACCACAGTTCGCGCTGGTGGTGGTGATGAACGATCCGAGCAATGGTTCCTATTACGGCGGCGCTGTGTCCGCGCCGGTCTTCAGCCAGATCATGGGCGATGTCCTGCGGCTGGAGAACGTCATGCCGGACGGCATGCCGCAAGGGGCGGAGAATCTGATCGTAATGCACGATAGCCACCCACAGGGGCCGGCGCTGTAACAGTGGTCTGCAGGGGCGAATAGCGCTACACTTTCGCCCTTTCAGCAACACCGGAGCCGTCATGTCATACAGTTGCCCCCTTTGTCACGCGCCGCTCAGCCGTAGCGACAACCACTATTCCTGCCCGCAGCGGCACCAGTTCGATCTGGCGAAAGAGGGGTACGTCAATCTGCTACCGGTGCAGTTCAAGCGGTCGCGCGATCCCGGCGATAGCGCCGAAATGATGCAGGCCCGGCGGGCGTTCCTCGACGCCGGACATTATCAGCCGCTACGGGATGCTATCGCTGAGCGGCTGCGACATTACGCCCCTACGGATTTACTGGATATCGGCTGTGGCGAGGGGTATTACACCCACGCGTTTGCCGCCATCGCCAGCCGCAGCTGGGGGCTGGACGTGTCGAAGCCGGCGATCCGCGCGGCGGCAAAACGCTACCCGCAGGTGAATTTTTGCGTGGCCTCCAGCCAGCGCCTGCCATTTTCCGACGCTAGCTTCGACGCGGTAGTGCGCATTTACGCGCCCTGCAACGCCGAAGAGCTGGCGCGGGTGGTGCGTCCCGGTGGTTGGGTGATCACCGCCACGCCGGGTCCCCGTCACCTACTGGAGCTGAAAGGGCTGATTTACGATGAAGTTCGCCTGCATGAGCTGAAGACGGAAGCGATGCCGGGGTTCCGCCTGGAGGCTCAGCAGCAGCTGGCTTATCCGATGATCCTGACGGGAAGTGAAGCGCAGGCCCTGCTGCAGATGACGCCGTTCGCATGGCGGGCTAAAGCCGAAGTGCACGCCGCGCTGCGTCAGCAGCCGACCTTTGGTTGCCAGACCGATTTTATGATCCACTGCTGGCAGCGCGAAGCGTAAAGCTTAACCGGCGAAATGGCTCCAGAGGATTTCGCTGCCGATGCCAATCAGCACGATACCGCCGAGAATTTCGGCTCGTTTGCCAAGCAGCGGGCCGATAAAGCGACCGACCATCATCCCCAGCGTCGACATGATAAAGGTGGCGCAGCCGATCGCCAGCGCGGTGGTCACAATGCTGACCTGCAGGAAGGCCAGACCGACGCCGACGGCCATCGCGTCAAGGCTGGTGGCGAAGGCGGTGGTGACCAGAAGCCAGAAACCATGTCGGTGAGGCGCCTCGCACGCCTCGTCGCTGTCGCCGCGAAAACCTTCGACGATCATTCGCCCGCCGAGAAACACCAGTAAAATAAAGGCAATCCAGTGATTCCACTCGAGGATAAACTGGCTGGCCAGCATGCCAAGCCCCCAGCCGACCAGCGGTGTCAGGGTTTCAATGGCGCCAAAAATCAGCCCGGTGCGTACTGCCTCTGAAAATTTGGGTTTATGCAGGGTGGCGCCTTTGCCGATGGAGGCTGCGAAGGCGTCCATGGACATGCCGAAAGCGAGAAGAATGGTAGCGGATAAATTCATGTGCGTGTCCTGACCGGGGATAATCCATATGACACATCGCTGCCCCCAGTAAACATACGCGGAGCCGCTCAATGGCTGAGCAATACGTACAGCAGTGATGTATCTATGGTCTCGCCTGATTGAATCTCTTCAACCCGTACGTGCCACGTTTTGCAACGAGTATGTTGACACGTACATTTCCTGGCGGGCAGGAAATCGGCTACTCCCCAACGACGGGCGCAACCTTAACATATTTTTAGAATATAAAACAATAACAGAAGAGGGCTATTTTAATAACCAAATGATAACGATTTTCATTTAAATTTATAAGTGAAAAAATAGTTAATAAAAAAGATAAGGTTAGGCGGTAAATATAGCCGTGGCTATAATATTTCTCCCTGCTAACGGGAATAATATAGCGCCGGCTATATTTTTAAGTCATTGAGTTGTAATGAGAAGTTTGTATATCTTCTCCAGATCGTCGATATTTCGTACGCGTATCAGCAGCCGCCGTTGCTCTAATTGCATCACCAGCACACCGTCCTCGGATAAATTCATCTCTTTAATCCGCTGATATTCTATCCACACGTTGGCGAAGAAAAAGCCGTGCGGTTTAAAAATGATTTTCGGCGTACGGATCCAGAATAAATAGAGCCCCATCAGCGCCAGCGCAGATAATAGCCAGGTGGTGATCGCCGTGCCGTGCTGGGTGATGTTGTTATAGATCAGAATGGCGGTGAGGCCGACAAAGATCATGCCGTCAACGCGACTGCGGCGAAGCAGGGGGATGGCCAGCAGTACCGGGCCGTTTCGCCTCGGCATAATAAACTGGTCATATATCGCGTAGGCCAGTAGCGCAAGGATAAACAGGATGATCACCAGGTCCGTGAAGGTCATTGCTTTGCGTTTCTCCTGATAAAAAAAAGCCGGGGGCAAGCCCCCGGCGTACAGCCTGGAAATTACAGACCCAGCAGGCCGACCGCGTAGCCGGCGATACCGATGACGAAGAAGCCAACGATGATCCACAGCGGGTTAACTTTCTTACGCAGCAGCCACATACAGGCGAAGGTCAACAGCAGCGGCACCAGACCCGGCATCAGCTGATCAAGGATAGTCTGCACCGTGGTGACGTGAACCTGTCCGTCAGAGCCGGTGATTTTTGACACCACCATCGGAATGTTCACATGCGTCCACTTGTTAACCAGCGCCCCCATGACAAACAGGCCGAGGATTGACGCCCCCTCAGTCAGTTTCTGCAGGAAGCCGCCGCCCATATCTTTAACGATATCCACGCCTTTGCGATAACCATAGGCGACACCGTAGTAACGGGTCAGCAGACGCACCGCGTTGAACAGGATAAAGAACAGCAGAGGACCGAGCAGGCTACCGCTCATCGCGATCCCGGCGCCTAAGGCTGCAAACACCGGACGCACGGTACCCCAGAAGATCGGGTCGCCAACGCCGGCCAGCGGTCCCATCAGACCGACTTTGATGCCGTTGATAGCGCCATCGTCAATCTCTGCGCCATTGGCGCGCTGCTCTTCCATCGCCAGCGTTACGCCCAGTACCGGAGCGGCAACGTAAGGGTGGGTGTTGAAAAACTCAAGGTGACGCTTAATTGCCTGCTTACGCGCATCGTTGTTCTCCGGGTACAGACGACGAATCGCCGGAACCATAGAGAAGCAGAACCCCAGCGCCTGCATACGTTCGAAGTTCCATGAACCCTGGAACAGGTTAGAACGAATGAACACGCCACGAATATCACTCTGTGTGAGTTTTTTCTCGGTGGTATTTTTAGTCATATCAACCATTTCGCTCACCTGTTAGTCCAGTTCGTTATCGAGATCGTTGTTACCAGCCGCCTGAGCCGGCGCACCGGCGACGCGGTTATATTTCGGGCTCAGCTGGATGTAGAGGATTGCCATGACCGCACCAATCACACCCAGGGCCACCAGGTTGAAGTTGGTGAAGGCGGCGGTGACGAAGCCGAGGTAGAAGAACGGCATCAGATAGCCTGCGCGCATCATGTTGATGACCATTGCATAACCGACAACCACGATCATACCGCCGGCGATGTTCAGACCGCTGGTGACCACTTCCGGGATAGCATTCAGCAGGCCCTGAACTTCGCTGGTGCCGACGGAAATCGCCACGATAACGGCCGGGATAGCGATACGCATCGCCTGCAGGAACAGGGACGAGACGTGCAGCCACGACAGGGCGGTCAGGTTGCCATTCTCCGCCGCTTTATCCGCCGCGTGCTGGAAGGCCACGGTGATGGTGCGCACGATGATGGTCAGCACCTGGCCTGCCGCCGCCAGCGGGATAGCCAGCGCGATACCGGCGCCGATGCTCTGATGGCCGGCAATAACCAGGACGGTGGAAATAATGGACGCCAGCGCGGCATCAGGGGCTACCGCCGCACCGATGTTCATCCAGCCCAGGGCTATCATCTCCAGCGTACCGCCGATGATAATACCGGTTTTCATATCGCCGAGAACGGCGCCGATCAGCGTACAGGCGATCAGAGGACGGTGGAACTGAAATTCATCAAGTACCGACTCCATACCCGCAATACACGCGACGATGAACACCAGCACAATCTGAAGAAGGGTAATCTCCATTGTACTTCTCCTGTTGATTAAGTCTTAAAGTGAAAACTGGGGCGCGATCCGCCGGGTTATTTATCAACCTTAGCGATCAGATCCATCATTTTCAGTTTCGGGTCGGTGGACACTTTACGTGCCTCCAGCTCGATACCGCGGGCGTTCAGCTTTTTAAACGCCTCAATATCTTTGGCATCGACTGAAATCGCGTTGTTAACCTGGGTTTTACCCTGGCGGAACGCCATACCGCCGATGTTGACGCTGGTGATTTTCACGCCGCCCTCGACGATACGTTCAACGTCGGTCGGGTTAGTAAACAGCAGCATAACGCGCTGTCCGGCATACTTGGGGTTGTTGTAGACGCGGATCATTTTGGCCACATCCACCACGTGAGCGGTGACGCCCGGCGGCGCAACCTGGGTCAGCAGAGTTTTACGCACGGTATCCGCGGCCACTTCATCACTGACAACGATGATGCGGGTAACGTTGGTCTCTTTGGTCCAGCGGGTGGCGACCTGACCATGGATCAGACGGTCGTCTATACGCGCAAGGCCAATTACCATGTAGTCGTCCGGGCCCATGGGTTTGGCCGGTGCGGCGGCTTTTGGCGCTGCGACAGGCGCGGGCGCAGGGGCCGCTTTTTCCACCGGTTTGGCTTTAAGCGCTTTCACGCCTTCGCTGCCGGTTTCAACCGCTAAGGCGACCAGTTCATCAAAGGAAGGATCGTCGTCGCGGGCCATGAAGGTTTCCACCAGCATCGGGATATTGACGCCGGCGATAACTTCGTAATGCTCTTTATCGACGACAATGCGGCTCGCAGCGTTGAAAGGGCTGCCTCCCCATGTATCGACGAGAAACAGCACGCCTTTACTGGTATCCAGTTTTGCCAACTGGGCGTTGTATTTCTCGATCAACGTTTCGGCATTTTCACCCGGAACGAAATCGATCCAGCCAACGTTTTCCTGCTCGCCCAACAGCATTTCTGCTGTTTTCAGCAGCTGTTCTGCAGCCCAACCATGTGTGCCTATTACAATAGCAATCGTCACTTGCTACCTCCTTTATTATCGTGAATGCATCATCTGCTTTGATACATCCTGAATCACTCTTGAGGACAAAATCGATTCAGTTAGGGTGTAAGATAGAAAATAGTTACTACCGCGAATTATTTTAGACAGTGAAAAAATAATTAATGTGATGAAGATCCGTTAATCACGTATCGTCTGCGAATAATTTTGCAGCGCAAAAAATAGCCTTAGTTATTGCAAATTCAGGTAAATTATTTCCAATTTCGATCTATATTTTGCTATGTTTAACTTCCGTTTAATTACTCAGGAGTATAGGGCATAGCCCGCAGTATGGACCGTCATCGACGTCTTTTCACTTTCTGGCATCTGATTGCCACCTCTACGTATCCCGCATTTCTTTCAGCACCTGGTGTCGCGCCCCTGCATGGCATGGCGATGACTGACCTTGCCGCAAACCGGAGTCGTACATGGAATTGTTAATGGATCCCTCAATCTGGGCCGGCCTGTTGACGCTTATCGTTCTGGAAATTGTGCTCGGTATCGACAACCTGGTGTTTATTGCCATCCTGGCGGACAAACTGCCGCCGAAGCAGCGCGATAAAGCGCGTCTGATCGGCCTGTCACTGGCGCTGGTTATGCGCCTGGGACTGCTGTCGGTCATCTCCTGGATGGTAACGCTGACGAAACCACTGATTACCATCGCCGATTTCTCCTTTTCCGGGCGCGATCTCATCATGCTGCTCGGCGGGATCTTCTTGTTGTTTAAGGCGACAACCGAGCTGCATGAACGGCTGGAAAACCGCCAGCACGATGCCGGTCACGGTAAAGGCTATGCCAGTTTCTGGGTAGTAGTATTGCAGATAGTGGTGCTGGATGCCGTCTTCTCCCTGGACGCCGTGATCACGGCGGTCGGGATGGTTAACCATCTGCCGGTGATGATGGCGGCGGTGGTGATCGCGATGATCTTGATGCTGCTGGCCTCCAAGCCGTTGACGCGCTTTGTCAACCAGCACCCGACGGTGGTCGTGCTCTGTCTGAGCTTCCTGTTGATGATTGGCCTTAGCCTGGTGGCGGAAGGGTTTGGCTTCCATATTCCGAAAGGGTATCTGTACGCGGCGATCGGTTTCTCGATCATTATCGAGTTCTTTAACCAGGTGGCGCGCCGTAACTTTGTTCGCCACCAGTCGACGCTGCCGCTGCGCGCTCGTACCGCGGATGCCATCCTGCGCCTGATGGGCGGCCGCAAACAGGCCTCCGTCAGCCATGACGCAGACAGTCCAGCCGCGGTGCCCGTTCCTGAGGGCGCCTTTGCGGAAGAAGAGCGCTACATGATTAACGGCGTGCTGACCCTGGCCCAGCGCTCCCTGCGCAGCATCATGACCCCGCGCGGAGAAATCAGCTGGGTCGACGCTGAGCAGAGTGAAGATGAAATTCGTCGTCAGCTGCTGTCGTCGCCGCACAGCCTCTTCCCGGTCTGCCGCGGAGAGCTGGATGAAATCATTGGTATCGTGCGGGCGAAAGAGATGCTGGTGGCCCTGGAGTCGGGGGAAAACGTCGCGGCGCTGGCTTCTGCCTCCCCGGCAATTGTCGTTCCGGAAACGCTGGACCCGATCAATCTGCTCGGGGTCCTGCGTCGGGCGCGCGGCAGCTTCGTCATCGTAACTAATGAATTTGGCGTGGTGCAGGGGCTGGTCACGCCGCTGGACGTCCTTGAAGCCATCGCCGGTGAATTCCCGGACGCTGATGAGACGCCAGAGATTGTCATCGATGGCGATGGCTGGCTTATTAAGGGGTCGACCGACCTGCATGCGCTGCAGCAGGCGCTGGGGCTGGATCCACTGATCAATGACGATGAGGATATTGCCACCGTTGCCGGGCTGGTGATCTCCGCCAATGGTCATATCCCGCGCATTGGCGACGTCGTGTCGCTTCCGCCGCTGCATTTTACCGTAGTGGAAGCGAATGATTACCGGGTCGATCTGGTGCGCGCGGTGGTCACTCGTCCGCCGAGCGACGAAGAAGAGTAATCGCCAGGCTCGCCGGCCGCTGCGGCCGGCGAGTTATTCTGTCGTCTCGCTCTCACCCTCACTCTCACTCTCCTCCCTGCTGGCCAGCCACGCCGGGAACGCCTCCACCGGCATCGGCCGCGCATAATAAAACCCCTGCAGCACATCGACGCCGTGGCTACGCAGGTAGTTTTCCTGCTCCAGCGTCTCCACCCCTTCGGCAACGGTAACAATATGCAGGCGGTTGGCGAGGGCGATAATAATATCTGTCACCGTCGCGTTCACGCTATCTATGCCGACCGAGCTGGTGAACGAGCGGTCGATCTTCAGGACGTCCGGGCGCAGCTTTTCCAGCCATGAGAGCGAAGTATTGCCGGTACCAAAATCATCGATCGCCAGCTGTACGCCTTTAAAGTGCAGATGTTCGGCCATATGCTGGTCGCCATCCTGCAGGACATCGCGTTCGGTTAGCTCGACCACCAGCTGCTGCACCGGATCCACGCTGAACCAGTAATTGTGCAGGTCGCGCAGCAGGAGTCCGTTAGCGAAATGGCGCGCGGCGACATTGATCGCGATGTGAAAATGGCGGTCGCGAGGAAAAGCGTCCAGGCGGCGAGCGGTTTCGGCAATCACATAGCGGGTGAGAGGGATGATCAGATTATTGCCTTCGGCGATGGGGATAAACACCTCCGGCGAAATCGTCCCACGGCGGGGATTATTCCAGCGCAGCAGGATCTCCACCCCGCAGCAGCGGCCGCTGCGCGCATCCTGCAGCGGCTGGCACCAGAGGGCAAACTCCCGGGCCGAAATGCCAAGGCTTATTTCCCGCGAGAAACTCATTCTGCCGGCGGTGGCCAGCCAGGCGATGCCGGTCATTAGCAGGCTAAAAATCAGCGCCAGCGGCAGCTCGCCGGGCAGCTCCTCAAGCGCAATCGCCGAGGCGCCAGGGCCGTTAATATTGACAGTAAACGGAAACTCCGTAGAGCGCTGGCGATAAATCACCGTGCCCTGCGGGACATGCGCTTTTTCGAGAAGCCCATGGCGGCTGCTAAAATAACGATCGCCAACCTGCAGGCTGACGTCGCTGATCAGGGCCGATTTTTCATTAAGAATTAAGGTTCCCAGCAGCTCAATATTCACCACCAGCATCACGCCGTCCAGGCCGCTCTCCGCGGCTGGATACCATTGGATCAGTACCGGCGAGCCTTTGAGCAAGGAGCTGTCGTTCGAGAAGAGCAGCAGAGGGCGGGGCGCGGGAAGCGCGGGCTGCAGGCGATGTAAGTCTGCCTGTCGCGGGCCAAAAATACTGGAACAGTAAACGATACCTGACGTGACGAGGGCGACGGAACGAATGGTTTGCAACGAGGCCGCCATTTTGCGCAGCGTCAGATGGATATCAGGGCAGGGTTTGCCCACCAGAGAGAGCAGGGTGGCTCGCTGCGCGCTTAGCGGGCGCAAGATGTCATTGAGCGCCGCCACCCGTTGGCTGGCGGCCGTGCGAATATAATCTTCATTTACGCTGCGCTGCGAAATAAATCGGATGGCTAATGTGGCGCCCAGGGTCGCCAGGGCTACCAGCAGGCAGACAATAATGCGTTTGTGACGATAGGCCGTAATGACTTTTTGTGCAGTCTGCATGTGCGACACCCTGTCGACAGGACGAGTGGTTAAGCGTGGCTTATTTTATAGAGCAAGTGTAGTGGCAGAATATCGCCAGGTATAGAAAAAAGAAAATGCGCCGTTGAAGGCGCATCAGGGAGATTTCAGTCACCAGGGGTATCCCCCTGCGCGCTTTGCGGGCGCAGAGGGGCACGAAAAGTTTAGTCACACTGAACTTTAATCGCCAGGCCGCCGCGCGAGGTTTCGCGGTACTTGGCGTTCATGTCTTTACCGGTTTCATACATGGTCTCGATCACCTTATCGAGCGAGACGCGCGGTTCGCTGGTGCGGCGCATCGCCATTCGCGCGGCGTTGATCGCCTTGACGGAAGCGATGGCGTTACGTTCAATGCATGGCACCTGCACCTGGCCGGCGACCGGATCACAGGTCAGGCCGAGGTTGTGTTCCATGCCGATCTCCGCCGCCACGCAAACCTGTTCCGGGCTGGCGCCGAGCAGTTCAGCCAGGCCCGCCGCCGCCATCGAGCAGGCGACGCCCACCTCGCCCTGACAGCCGACTTCCGCGCCGGAAATGGACGCATTCATCTTATACAGCGCGCCGATCGCCCCGCAGGCCATAAAGTAGCGAATATAGATCTCCGGGCTGACGGACTCGATAAAGTGATCGTAATAGGCGAGTACCGCCGGAACGATGCCGCAGGCGCCGTTGGTCGGCGCGGTTACCACGCGACCGCCGGCGGCGTTCTCTTCATTGACCGCCAGCGCGAACATATTGACCCAGTCAACAACGTTCATTGGATCGCTGGAGAGCTTATCGCTGGCCACCAGCAGACGACGCAGCGCCGAGGCGCGACGCGGTACGCGCAGCGGGCCAGGCAGCACGCCCTCGGTGTTCATCCCGCGATCGATACAGGCGCGCATGGTCTGCCAGACGTTGGCGAAATAATCCTCGATCTCTTTTTTGCTGTGCAGAGCCAGTTCGTTCTGCATCACCATCCCGGAGAGCGACAGGCCAGTCTCTTTGCAGTAGGCCAGCATTTCCTGCGCCGATTTAAATGGGTAGGGCACCTGCAGTTCGTTGGCGTTTTCCTTGCCGAAGTGCTCTTCGTCGACAATAAAGCCGCCGCCGATCGAGTAGTAGGTCTTGCAGTAGATCTCTTTCTCGCCGGCCCAGGCGTGAATGGTCATGCCGTTTTCGTGCAGCGGCAGGTTGTCGCTGCGAAAACGCATGCCGTCATCCGCCGGGAAGTCGACCTCGTGCTGGCCGTTGGCCAGCAGCAGACGACCGCGCGCTTCGACGTCACGCATAAAAGCCGGGATCGCGTCAATATCGACCGTATCGGGCTGATTGCCCGCCAGTCCCATGATAATGGCGATGTCCGTATGGTGGCCTTTGCCGGTTAATGACAGTGAACCGTAGACGTCAACCGCCACACGAGTCACTGCATTAAGCAATCCTTTTTCGACCAGGTCATCGACGAACTGTTTTCCGGCCTTCATCGGGCCAACAGTGTGGGAAGATGAGGGACCAATCCCCACCTTGAACATGTCGAATAGACTAATCACGATAATACTCCTGACAGGGTTACCGCGGGTGCGGTAACGATGTAATAACTGCGCATAGTGTAAGAGGGAAGCGCCCTGTCAGTTCAACTATTCACATGAATTAAACTAATGGCTAACCGCGATTTTACTAATAATGAGAGCGCCCTCTCATTATCAGTATAGCTAAGGACGTGCGCCAATTTGCAGCGCCAGCTCGCGAATGATCCCGGCGGTCATTCCCCAGACAAAATAATGCTGGTACCAGGAGAGCCAGACGCGGTGGTCGTTGCCCCGGCGGTGGATATCAAGTGGATGGTAGCGCCCAAGGCGCAGGGCTTCGGCGAGCGGCATTTCAAATACCGCGGAGACTTCGTCCTGGCTGGCGTGGTAGTGCAGATCCGGGGGAATAATGCCCACCACCGGCGTCACCTGAAAGCCGGTGACGCTGTCCACCGGCGGCAGGACGCCGATCACCTCGACCGCCTCCGGCGGGATCGCCACCTCTTCCTGAGCTTCGCGCAGGGCGGCGGCGATAAGCGTCGCGTCGGTATTATCTACTGCGCCGCCGGGAAAGGCGACCTGGCCGGCGTGCTTGCGCAGCAGCGGCGAACGCTGGGTCAGCAGCAGGCCGGGCTGCGGCCGGCGCACGATCGGCACCAGTACCGCCGCCTGCCGCTGATTGAGCGCATGGCGCGAAGGCTGCGGGCGCAGAAGCTGAAAGCGGGACAGAAAATCATCCAGATTAAGGGCGCGATCCGCCATGGTCTAGTTCTCCAGTTGCTGCAGGATACGATTAACTTTATCAAAAGTTTCCTGATATTCCGCCGCTTCCTCGCTATCCGCCACAATTCCGCCACCGGCGGAGCAGTACAGCTGTCCCTGCCATGCCGTCAGGGTGCGAATGGTGATGCTGGTATCCATATTGCCGCAATAGCTCAGGTAGCCAATGCTCCCACACCAGGCGTTGCGTCGCTGGGGCTCCAGTTCATCGATAATCTCCATCGCCCGCACTTTCGGCGCGCCGGTGATCGAGCCGCCGGGAAAGGCGGCGCGCAGCAGGTCGCTGGCGTGCAGCGTCATTGGCAGGCGGGCGGTGATGGTGCTGACCAGATGATGGACCGCCGGGAACGGCTCCACCACGAACAGCTCGGGGACCCGCACGCTGCCCGGGACGGCGACGCGGCCGATGTCGTTGCGCATCAGGTCGACAATCATTAAATTCTCGGCGCGATCTTTCGGCGAATTCGCCAGCTTCTCAGCCTGCTGCGCATCTGCCAGCGGCGAATCGAGCCGCGGCAGGGTGCCTTTTATCGGCCGCGTCTGGATCTCCCCCTGGCGCAGCTGGATAAAGCGCTCCGGCGACAGGCTTAAAATCGCCCCTTCATCGAGGCGAATAAAGGCGCTAAAGGGGGCGCGGTTGACGGCGTTCAGCTGGCGGAAGGCCTGCCATTCATCACCGACGTAGCTGGCCTGAAAACGCTGGGCGAGGTTGACCTGATAGCAGTCGCCGCTGTGCAGATAGGCCTGTACATGGCGAAATTTTTCGCCGTACTGCTGGCGGCTCATATTTGACTGCCAGGCAGAGGTCAGGGCGAAGGTTTCACCCGGCGTCGGCGTTTGCGCCTCCAGCCACTGTAGACGCTGCTGCGGGTCGTCATAGCTGAGCAGCGATATCTGTTGGCGCTGGTGGTCGACGATAAGCGCCCAGTCATAGATCCCCACCGCCATATCCGCCAGCGCGATATCGGCCTGCGCGTGCGAAGGGAGACGCTCAAAGCGACGGCCCAGGTCGTAACCGAATAATCCCAGCGCGCCGCCGAGAAACGGCAGATCGTCATGGGGTTGCGGCGTGAACGGCTGACGATCCAACTGCTGCTGCAGGAGCTGCAGCGGATCTTCCGCTGAGACAACAACGGTTTCGCCGTCGTCGACCCACGTCTGTTCACCGCGCGTCAGCAGCGTGGCGCGCGGGGCAGCCACCAGAATATCAAAGCGGTTATGCGGATGGTCGGCAAAGCCGGAATGCAGCAGCATCGCCCAGGGCAGGGCGCTTAACGGCGCAAAATAGTGTTCGGCCGCATCCGGGCGCCAGGGCAGGGTAATAATCGCGGGGGACAACATCTTTCTCGATCCTGAACGTTGCCGCCCCTCTGGCGTAGTTGGGGACGGCGTGAAATAATTACGCCCCACAATGTAGCAGGAGTAAAAGATGTTTGCAGGTTTACCTTCGCTGAGCCACGAGCAACAGCAAAAAGCGGTCGAACGTATCCATGAGCTAATGGCTCAGGGGATAAGCAGCGGCCAGGCGATTGCCCTGGTGGCGGAAGAGCTGCGCGCAACGCATACCGGCGAGCAGATCGTCGCGCGCTTTGAAGATGAGGATGAGGACGAGTAATTACACCGCGGCGATAATTTTGATCTCAACTTTATACTGCGGGTTCATCAGCGTCGCTTCCACCGTGCAGCGCACCGGGGCGTGACCAGCCACCACCCACGCGTCCCAGGCTTTATTCATCGCCGCAAAGTCGCTTTTATCGGCGAGGAAGATGGTGGCGTCAAGAATACGCGACTTGTCGCTGCCCTGTTTTTCCAGCACCGCGTCAATCTGCGCCAGGGTATTGGCGGTCTGCTCGAAAGCGTCGGCATCGAGATTTGCCGGCACGCCGGTGTAGTACAGGGTCTGGTTGTGGATCACCACGTCTGACCAACGGGCTTCGGCATCAATACGCGTAATTGTCATTGCTTTTTCCTCTTTAAGCATTCCATTCGGCTGCGGCAAGACTGCCATAATGTGCCGCTCGCGTCACTACCCGGACTGGCGAAACGCCGTCCTCCCTGACATAATCACTGTCCAAATAACCAGGGGGCAATGTGATCGACGATTTTGCAGCAGACGGCCAGCTAGCCAAAGCCATACCGGGATTTAAACCGCGCGAGCCGCAGCGCCAGATGGCGGTGGCGGTCAGCGAAGCGATTGAGGCCTCCCGGCCGCTGGTGGTGGAAGCGGGGACCGGAACCGGTAAAACCTACGCTTACCTGGCGCCTGCGCTGCGGGCGAAAAAAAAGGTGATTATCTCCACCGGCTCGAAAGCGCTGCAGGATCAGCTTTACAGCCGCGATCTGCCCACCGTCGCCAAAGCGCTCAAATTCACCGGGAAACTGGCGCTGCTCAAAGGGCGCTCCAACTACCTGTGTCTCGAACGTCTTGAGCAGCAGGCGCTGGCGGGCGGCGATCTGCCGGTGCAAACCCTCAGCGATGTGATCCTCCTGCGCTCCTGGTCGAATCAAACCCAGGATGGCGATATCAGCACCTGCGCCAGCGTCGCGGAAGACTCTCAGGCCTGGCCGCTGGTCACCAGCACCAACGATAACTGTCTCGGTAGCGACTGCCCACTGTATAAAGATTGCTTCGTGGTGAAGGCGCGTAAAAAAGCGATGGACGCCGACGTGGTGGTGGTCAACCATCACCTGTTTCTGGCCGATATGGTGGTCAAAGAGAGCGGCTTTGCCGAGCTGATCCCCGAGGCGGAAGTGATGATCTTCGATGAAGCCCATCAGCTGCCGGATATCGCTAGTCAGTACTTTGGCCAGTCGCTCTCCAGCCGCCAGCTGCTGGACCTGGCGAAAGACATCACCATTGCCTACCGCACCGAACTGAAAGACACTCAGCAGCTGCAAAAATGCGCCGACCGCCTGGCGCAAAGCGCGCAGGATTTCCGCCTGCAGCTGGGAGACCCGGGCTACCGCGGCAATCTGCGCGAGCTGCTGGCGGACAGCCACATTCAGCGAGCGCTGCTGCTGCTCGATGACGCGCTCGAGCTATGCTATGACGTCGCCAAACTTTCGCTGGGTCGCTCGGCGCTGCTCGACGCCGCTTTTGAGCGCGCCACCCTCTATCGCGGGCGCCTGAAGCGGTTGAAAGAGATCAACCAGCCGGGCTACAGCTACTGGTATGAGTGTACCTCGCGCCACTTTACTCTCGCGCTGACGCCGCTGACCGTGGCCGAGAAGTTTAAAGAGGTGATGGCGCAGAAGTCGGGGAGCTGGATCTTTACCTCGGCGACGCTGTCGGTGAACGACGATCTGCATCACTTTACCGCCCGGCTGGGGATCGACGAGGCGCAGACTCTGCTGCTGCCGAGTCCCTTTGACTATCAGCACCAGGCGCTGCTCTGCGTGCCGCGCAACCTACCCCTGCCGAACCAGCCCGGCGCGGCGCGCCACCTGGCGGCGATGCTCAAGCCGCTGATCGAGGCCAACGACGGTCGCTGCTTTATGCTGTGCACCTCGCACGCCATGATGCGCGATCTGGCGGAGCAGTTCCGCGCCACCATGACGCTACCGGTGCTGCTGCAGGGCGAGACCAGTAAAGGCCAGCTGCTGCAGCAGTTCGTCAGCGCCGGCAACGCGCTGCTGGTGGCTACCAGCAGCTTCTGGGAGGGAGTCGATGTGCGCGGCGACGCGCTGTCGCTGGTGATTATCGATAAGCTACCGTTCACCTCGCCGGACGATCCGCTGCTAAAAGCGCGGATGGAAGATTGCCGGCTGCGCGGCGGCGATCCCTTCGATGAAGTGCAGCTCCCGGATGCGGTGATCACCCTCAAGCAGGGGGTGGGTCGCCTGATCCGCGATATCGACGACCGCGGGGTGCTGGTGATCTGCGACAACCGGCTGGTGATGCGCCCCTACGGCGCGGTGTTCCTGGCCAGTCTGCCGCCGGCGCCGCGAACCCGCGATATCCGTCGGGCGGTGCGCTTTCTCGCCGTACCGCCGGCAAGGTAATCCGCACTAAAATGTGTTAAGCTGCGCGCCATTTTGTTAATTAGCGGTTCCCAATAGACTTCGGGCGGCATGGCGGCGGGTTGGCCGTTTGCCGGAAATCAGGCTGCCTGAAGGCCTGAACTATGTAACGAGAGCGTGACCACCCATGCGAATTTTGGCTATCGATACCGCCACAGAGGCCTGCTCCGCGGCTCTGTGGAATGATGGCACCCTTAGTGCTCATTTCGAAATTTGTCCCCGCGAACATACCCAACGTATCCTGCCGCTGGTGCAGGAGGTCCTCACCGAGAGCGGCACCACGCTGAGCGAGCTGGACGCGCTGGCCTTTGGCCGCGGTCCGGGCAGCTTTACCGGCGTGCGCATCGGCATCGGTATCGCTCAGGGGCTGGCGCTGGGCGCCGAACTGCCAATGATTGGCGTTTCCACGCTGGCCACCATGGCGCAGGGTGCCTGGCGCAAAACCGGCGCCACCCGTGTGCTGGCGGCCATTGATGCGCGTATGGGCGAAGTCTACTGGGCCGAGTACCAGCGCGACGAGCAGGGCGTCTGGCATGGCGAAGAGACGGAAGCGGTGCTCAAACCGGACGCGGTAGCCGAACGGCTGGCACAGCTTTCCGGCGAATGGGCCACCGTCGGCACCGGCTGGCAGGCGTGGCCGGATCTGGCGAAAGCGAGCGGACTGACCTTGAGCAGCGGCGAAATTGAATTGCCGGCGGCGGAGGATATGCTGCCGTTAGCCTGTTACCTGCTGGCGGCGGGGAAAACCGTGGCCGTGGAGAAAGCGGAGCCGGTTTATTTGCGAAACGAGGTGGCGTGGAAGAAACTTCCAGGCCGCGAGTGAATCTCAGTAACAAGAAGACTGAGAAAAGGAGTCGCATCATGGCGGGTCAAAAACAGGGCGTTCGCTGGCTGTTAGCCGCGGCGGTTGCCGTTGCGCTAAGCGGTTGCGTGTCAGTGCCGGATGCCATCAAAGGCACCAGCCCGACGCCGCAGCAGGATTTGGTGCGGGTGATGAACGCCCCGCAGCTGTACGTTGGCCAGGAAGCGCGCTTTGGCGGTAAGGTGGTCAATGTGCAAAACCAGCAGGGGAAAACCCGCTTAGAAATCGCCACCGTACCGCTGGACAGCGGCGCGCGGCCAGTGCTGGGCGAGCCGTCCCGCGGAAGGATTTTTGCTGACGTCAATGGCTTCCTCGATCCGGTGGATTTCCGCGGTCAACTAGTGACCGTGGTCGGACCGATCGCCGGGGTGGTTGACGGCAAGGTGGGCAGCACGCCGTATAAATTTATGCTGATGAACGCCACCGGCTACAAGCGCTGGAACGTAGTGCAGCAGGTGGTGATGCCTCCGCAACCTATCGACCCGTGGATGCTGGGTCCGCGCCCCTGGGGCTACGGCTATGGCGGCTGGGGCTGGTACAATCCCGGCCCTGCTGAGGTGAGAAACGTTGTAACCGAATGATTTTGTTGTTTATGTTAGTTCAAAGAAACAGCGGCCGGTCCGCTGTTTCTTTGTTTTCAGTCGAATAAGAAAAAAAATAGTGACGTGCTTCGCAACCTGCTCATTGCCTAATTAATAAACTGGTACGCTGAGTTAATATAATGTTAACAAAATGTATTATCCAGGGGCTGTGATGACGACGAATAACTATTTCAGAGGTGATGCAGTGAAAAAGGTTTGGCTAAACCGTTATCCCGCAGATGTTCCGGCGGAGATAAATCCTGACCGCTATCAATCCCTGGTTGAACTGTTTGAACATGCCACCACCCGTTACGCCGACCAACCGGCGTTTATCAATATGGGTGAAGTGATGACCTACCGTAAGCTGGAGGAGCGTAGTCGCGCCTTCGCCGCTTATCTTCAGGAGGGGTTGGGGTTACAGAAGGGCGATCGCGTGGCCCTGATGATGCCTAACCTGCTGCAGTATCCGGTGGCTCTGTTTGGCATCCTGCGCGCCGGGATGATCGTGGTTAACGTCAACCCCTTATATACCCCGCGCGAACTGGAGCATCAGCTCAACGACAGCGGCGCGGCGGCGATCGTCATTGTCTCCAACTTTGCCCATACCCTGGAAAAAGTGGTGGCGAAAACTCAGGTCCAGCATGTGATCCTGACGCGCATGGGCGACCAGCTTTCCACCGCCAAAGGTACGCTGGTGAACTTTGTGGTCAAGTACATTAAGCGCCTGGTGCCGAAGTACCATCTGCCGGACGCCATCTCGTTTCGCAGCGCGTTGCAGCACGGCTATCGCATGCAGTACGTCAAGCCGGAGATCGTTGCGGAAGATCTGGCGTTTCTGCAGTACACCGGGGGCACCACCGGCGTGGCCAAAGGTGCGATGCTAACCCACCGCAATATGCTGGCTAACCTCGAGCAGGTCAATGCCACCTACGGTCCGCTGCTGCATCGCGGCAAAGAGTTCGTGGTGACCGCGCTGCCGCTGTATCACATTTTCGCCCTGACCATGAACTGCCTGCTGTTTATCGAACTGGGCGGGCAAAATTTGCTGATCACCAACCCACGCGATATCCCCGGGCTGGTGAAGGAGCTGGCGAAGTATCCTTTTACCGCCATGACCGGGGTCAATACCCTGTTCAACGCCTTGCTGAACAACAAAGAGTTCCAGCAGCTTGATTTCTCCTCGCTGCATTTGTCCGCCGGCGGTGGGATGCCGGTGCAGCAGGCGGTGGCCGAGCGCTGGGTAAAACTGACCGGGCAATATCTGCTGGAGGGCTACGGCCTGACAGAGTGTTCCCCGCTGGTCAGCGTTAACCCGCACGATATTGACTACCACAGCGGCAGCATTGGCCTGCCGGTGCCCTCCACCGAAGCCAAACTGGTGGATGATGATGATAACGAAGTGGCGCCGGGTCAGCCGGGCGAGCTCTGTATTAAAGGGCCGCAGGTGATGCTGGGCTACTGGCAGCGCCCTGACGCGACGGATGAGATTATCAAAGACGGCTGGCTGCACACCGGGGATATCGCGGTGATGGATGAAGAGGGGTTCCTGCGCATCGTCGATCGCAAAAAAGATATGATCCTGGTGTCGGGTTTTAACGTCTATCCGAACGAAATCGAAGATGTGGTCATGCAGCATAGCGGGGTGCTGGAAGTGGCGGCCATCGGCGTGCCGTCCGGCAGCAGCGGCGAAGCGGTGAAGATTTTCGTAGTCAAGAAAGATGCTGCGTTAACCGAAGAGGCGCTGATTACATTCTGCCGTCGCCATTTGACCGGATACAAGGTGCCGAAGCTGGTGGAATTCCGTGATGAACTGCCGAAATCCAACGTCGGGAAAATTTTGCGGCGAGAACTGCGTGACGAAGCGCGCGCTAAAGTGGACAATAAAGGCTAAGTAACGAATGAGTCGCCTGACGCCGGCTACGCCGGCGTTTTTTATGGGCGCAAGTTAAGAGAGTATGCTTTGAACTATCAGATGATCACCACCGACAATGGCCTGCGCGCTGTCTGCGAAGCGGCAAGCACGGCCTCCGCCGTCGCTCTGGATACGGAATTTGTCCGCACCCGCACCTATTACCCGCAGCTGGGCCTGCTGCAGCTGTTCGACGGCCAGCAGGTCTCTCTGATCGATCCCTTGACGATTAACGACTGGGCGCCGATGCGCGACCTGCTGCTCAACCAGGATGTGACTAAATACCTGCATGCCGGCAGCGAAGATTTAGAAGTCTTCCTTAATGCATTTAACCTGATGCCGCAGCCGCTGATTGACACCCAGATCCTGGCGGCCTTCTGCGGCCGCCCAATGTCCTGGGGCTTCGCCTCGATGGTGGAAGAGTATTCCGGGGTAGCGCTGGATAAAAGCGAATCCCGCACCGACTGGCTGGCGCGCCCGCTGACTGAGCGTCAGTGTGAATATGCCGCGGCCGACGTCTGGTATCTGCTGCCGATCGCCAGCCAGTTAATGGCGGAGACCGATCGCGCTGGCTGGCTGCCGGCGGCGCTCGACGAGTGCCGCGTGATGCAGCAGCGTCGTCAGGAGGTGGTCGACCCGGCCGAGGCCTGGCGCGATATCGGCAACGCCTGGCAGCTGCGTACCCGCCAGCTGGGTTGTCTGCAGCTGTTGGCGGAGTGGCGCCTGCGCAAAGCGCGCGAGCGCGACCTGGCGGTAAACTTTGTGGTGCGGGAAGAGCATCTGTGGAGCGTGGCGCGCTATATGCCCACCAGCCTGGGCGAGCTCGACAGCCTCGGGTTGTCCGGTAGCGAAATTCGCTTCCACGGCAAAACGCTGATTAGCCTGGTCGAAAAAGCGCAGGCGCTGCCGGAGTCGGCCCTGCCGGCGCCGCTGCAGAACCTGATCGACATGCCGGGCTACCGCAAAGTCTTTAAAGATATTAAAGCGCTGGTGCAGGAAGTGAGCACGGAGAAGGGCGTAAGCGCGGAGCTGCTGGCGTCGCGTCGGCAGATCAACCAGCTGCTGAACTGGCACTGGCAGCTGAAAACGCAAGCCGGTGAACCTGAGCTGATTTCCGGTTGGCGCGGGGAGCTGATGGCCGAGCGGCTGAAGAGGCTGTTAAACGACTATCCGCGCTAGTTCGCGGCCAGGTTCAGACCATTAAAAAACCGGCGGCGCGTGGCGTAGCCGGTTTTTTTTCGCGATAGCGCGACAGGTCAGGATTTCGACTCTTCCGTTTCGGGTAGGGTCACGTTCAGCTCAAGAATGGATATATCCCCGTCCCGCTGCTCCAGCTGCACGCTGACCATCTCCGGGTCGATCTGTACGTATTTACAGATCACTTCCAGGATATCTTTGCGTAACTGCGGCAGGTAATGCGGCTCCGCGTCTCCGCGGCGGCGCTCGGCGACGATGATTTGCAGGCGTTCTTTCGCAATATTAGCCGTGTTCTTTTTTCGCGAGAGAAAAAAGTCGAGTAAAGCCATAATTTATCCTCCGAACAGGCGTTTGAGGAATCCTTTCTTCTCTTCTTCAATGAAGCGGAAAGGGCGTTCTTCTCCGAGCAGACGTTCAACGGTATCGGCATAGGCTTTGCCTGCGTCCGAGGTGGCATCGAGGATCACCGGCTCACCCTGGTTGGATGCGCGCAGGACTGACTGGTCTTCCGGGATCACGCCTACCAGGTTGATGCGCAGAATTTCCAGCACGTCTTCCATGCTCAGCATATCGCCTTTATTAACGCGGCCTGGATTGTAGCGGGTCAGCAGCAGATGCTCTTTGATTGGCTCTTCGCCATTTTCCGCGCGGCGGGATTTAGAGGCGAGAATGCCAAGGATACGGTCGGAGTCGCGAACGGAGGAGACTTCCGGGTTAGTGGTGATGATGGCTTCATCAGCAAAGTAAAGCGCCATCAGCGCACCGGTTTCAATGCCTGCCGGGGAATCACAGACGATGAAATCGAATTCCATTTTCTTCAGTTCTTCGAGAACCTTGTCGACGCCTTCGCGAGTCAGAGCGTCTTTATCCCGGGTCTGGGAAGCCGGGAGAATGTAGAGGTTTTCCGTGCGCTTATCTTTAATCAGCGCCTGGTTCAGTGTGGCATCGCCCTGAATGACGTTGACGAAATCATAAACGACGCGACGTTCGCAGCCCATAATCAGGTCGAGGTTACGCAGGCCGATGTCGAAGTCGATAACGACGGTTTTCTTTCCCTTCTGGGCCAAACCTGTAGCGATGGCCGCGCTGGAGGTGGTCTTGCCAACGCCCCCTTTACCCGAAGTCACAACAATAATGCGTGCCATAGAAATTCCTTGTTAAAAAGGGATTAATTTAACGGTTGAATTGCCAAAGCGCTTTCACCTAAACGCAGGCGCGCCGCTTTGCCATAAAATTCGGCCGGGATGTTATCGCTCAGCCAATATTCCCCGGCGATGGAGACCAGCTCCGCCGCAAGGTGGGTACAAAATATCTGGGCGTCTCTGTCGCCACCGGCGCCTGCCAGCGCGCGTCCTCGCATCATGCCATATACATGGATATTTCCGTCAGCGATAAGTTCCGCACCGGCACTCACATGATTTGTAACAATAAGATCACAGTGTGGCGCATAAATGCGCTGACCGGAACGTACCGGCTGATCAATCAAACGCGTTTTTGTGATCTGACTAGCAACTGGCGGCGGCGGGGTGGGGTCGGACGGTGCCGGACGAGAGGCTTTTTCTTTCCCTTCGGTTAATAACGGGATGCCGGCGCGGTCGATTTCGGTTTTCAGGCGCGGAATTTTGCATCCGCTAACGCCCATAATACGTAAACCGGTCGCGGCGATAGCCTCGTTGATGGCGCGCCATTCTACCTCCTCCTCGATGCTGGCGATATTCACCACCACCGGAGCATGACGTAAAAAAGCGGGAGCCTGGGCGATTTTGTCTTCTAACGCCTGACGAATAACCTCGGGATTTGCATCGTGCAAATGAACGACAGATAACGTGAAGCTACTGCCTTTAAGTTCGATTGGCGTATTTGACATCCTGGCCTTACTCAATTTGCTGTTTATCAACCGCCGAAGTGCGGTGATATTCCGAAGACTAAAAGGCATGTTATAGTCACTCATATATTGAGGCAAGTGACCACGGGTCTAATTCCGAGTAAAACTATGTTTTGTGTGATCTATCGAAGTACTAAACGTGAACAAACCTATTTATACGTCGAAAAAAAGGACGATTTCTCGCGCGTTCCTGACGAGCTAATGCGCAGCTTTGGCACGCCGCAAATGGCGATGCTGCTGCCGCTGGATGGGCGCAAAAAACTGGTTAACGCCGATCTGGAAAAAGTGAAACAGGCGTTAAGCGAACAGGGCTATTACCTGCAACTGCCTCCGCCGTCTGAAAATCTACTAAAGAAACACCTGGCGGAACAGGGGAAACAATCCGATTAACCCACGAGGGAAAATAATGTACCAACATCATAACTGGCAGGGTGCGCTTCTGGATTATCCAGTAAGCAAAGTGGTTTGCGTCGGCAGTAATTATGCGAAACACATCAAGGAAATGGGCAGTGCGACGCCGGAAGAGCCGGTGCTGTTTATTAAACCTGAGACTGCGCTGTGCGATCTTCGTCAGCCGTTGGTGCTTCCTGAGGGGCTGGGCTCGGTGCATCACGAAGTCGAGCTGGCGGTGCTTATCGGCAGCACGCTGCGTCAGGCGACGGAAGAGCATGTGCTGAAAGGGATTGCCGGCTATGGCGTCGCGCTGGATCTCACGCTGCGCGACCTGCAGGCGAAAATGAAAAAAGCGGGACAACCCTGGGAGAAGGCCAAAGGCTTCGATAACGCCTGTCCGATCTCCGGCTTTATCCCGGCCGCTGAGTTCCACGGCGACCCGCAGAATACGTCGTTAAGCCTGAAGATTAATGGCGAAGTGCGCCAGCAGGGCACCACTGCCGACATGATCCATAAGATTGTGCCGCTGATCGCCTATATGTCGCGCTTCTTTACCCTCAAAGCAGGGGATGTGATCCTCACCGGCACCCCGGAAGGCGTGGGGCCGCTGCACAGCGGTGACGAGCTGGAGGTCGGCTTCAACGGCCTGGCGCTCACTACCCGCGTGCTGTAAGCGCTATTTGCCGCCTTTTGGGGCGGCAAAACTTGCATCGGCGTGCCAGACTGGTTATAAGGTGCACCCTTAACTGGCAACGACGGACACTCCGATGAGCGAACAACCTTTCTGGCAACAAAAAACACTGGATGACATGAGCGACGCGGAGTGGGAATCGCTGTGTGACGGCTGCGGCCAGTGCTGCCTGCACAAGCTGATGGATGAAGACACTGACGAGATCTACTTCACCAACGTCGCCTGTCGTCAGCTCAATATCAAAACCTGCCAGTGTCGTAACTACGCGCGTCGTTTTGAGTATGAGCCGGACTGCATCAAGCTTACCCGCGAAAATCTGCCGACCTTCGAATGGCTGCCGCCGACCTGTGCCTATCGCCTGCTGGCGGAAGGCAAGCCTCTGCCGGCCTGGCACCCGCTGCTGACTGGCTCAAAAGCGGCGATGCACGGCGAACGCATCTCCGTTCGCCATATTGCGGTGCCTGAGTCCACGGTGGTCGACTGGCAGGATCATATCCTCAATCTGCCTGACAGGGCGCGCTAAGCGCCGTCACGCTTTCTTCGCGTGGAACAGCCCGTTTTCACCGTCGGTTTCTTCTGCCACCCAGAAGTGAATATTGAAGCGGGCGTCGTCACTGAGTTCGACGCGGTGCCAGTACTGCGGCGGACTGGTAGCAAACTGCCCGGCATGAATCACGACTTTTTTCTCCGGCTCCGTCGCCTGTTCATTGGCAAAACCGTAATAGGTGACCGTGCCCTCCATGACGCACAGCTGGCCGAAGACGCCAGCCGCGGTGTTATGGTGGCTCAGCAGGGCGGCAGGGACATTCTCTTTGGTAAAGAATGGGGTGGAGCGTTTAACTTTCCAGTCTGCGGGGATCAGTAAAGATGACATGTGAGCTCCTGTGGGGTTTTAAAAGATGTATTTAATATGCACCTTTTGGCGGCTGTGGTCAACCATAGACATGAAACGATTCAGTGATGCGCAGGAGGCATAAAAAAACGCCCCGCAGGGCGTTTCATTGTGGGCTGTACTCGCCGCGGCTTAACGACCAAACAGATCGCGTTTTTTCGCTTTGAAAGGCTGAGCAACGATCACCAGAATAGCGACCAGCAGATAGGCGGCGAAAATCCCCACCAGCCATTGCGGCATCTCCAGCGACAGGAACTGCCACTGACGTACTGAACAGTCTCCGGACGCAACGAAAACCTGCGGCAGCCATTTATCCAGCGGCAGCCAGGTTGGGAAGCGGGCGGCGAAATCGCAGGTCTGGAACGGTGAAGGGTGCAGCTGGATCATCGTATGCTCCCACGCCAGCTGTAGTCCGCGTATCGCGCTGTACAACCAGATTGCCATGGCGACATAGCGCAGCGGCGTTTTGGGGGCGATAGCGCCCACCAGTCCCGCGCCCATGATGCCGAACAGCGCGCAGCGTTCGTAAATACACATGACACACGGCTGCAGCAGCATCACGTGCTGGAACCACAGCGCGACAAGTTCGAGAATAAAAGCGGTCAACGCCATCAGGAGCCAGGCACCGCGTCCTCTTGAGCACTGGTTTAAATATTGCAACATAATCATTTCCCTGGAAGATGCTAAATCATGGCAGTGTAAACGAAAACCGAACCGACGCCAGAGGCGCGGCGGAAAATATTCCGTAACGGGTTATTGATGCGCCCGGGCGAACCCGGGCAAAAACTGACTCAGGGCAGGCTGGGCGTCACCAGCCAGCCGTGCGCCAGCAGCCAGTCGGTGACTGGCATCAGGGTGAACTCGACGCATAACAGGCCGACCAGCGTCAGTACGATGGTGTAGGGCAGCGCCATCCACACCATACGGCCATAGGAGAGCCTAATAAGCGGCGCCAGGGCGGAAGTCAGCAGGAAGAGAAACGCCGCCTGGCCGTTCGGGGTGGCCACCGAGGGCAGGTTGGTGCCGGTGTTGATCGCTACCGCCAGCATCTCAAACTGGGGCAGGCTGATGGCGCCATGTTCGAGCGCCGCTTTCGCTTCGTTGATGTAGACCGTGCCGACAAACACGTTATCCGAAATGGACGACAGCAGGCCGTTGAACAGATAAAACAGCGACAGCTGCGCGTGCGGCGAGGCCTGCAGGACAAACTCGATCACCGGCGTGAACAGCTGCTGATCGATGATAACCGCGACGATGGAGAAGAAGACCGTCAGCAGCGCGGTAAAGGGCAGCGCCTCGGTGAACGCCTTGCCAATGGCGTGCTCATCGGTAACGCCGGTAAAGGTGGTGGCGAGAATGATCACCGACAGGCCAATCAGGCCGACCTCAGCCAGGTGAAAAGCCAGGGCCACGATCAGCCAAACGCCAATGAGCGCCTGGGCAACCAGCCGCAGTCGCTCCTGACGGCTGCGCTGGGCGCGGCTGCGATCGTCAAACTCCTGCAGCACCTTGCGCACCGTCGGCGGTAGCGGTTCGCCGTAGCCAAACAGGCGATACTTTTCAACCAGCAGACAGGTTAACAGACCGCAGACCATCACCGGCAGGGTCACGGGCGCCATGCGAAGAAAGAACTCGCCAAAATGCCAGCCCGCGGCTTTGGCGATAATCAGGTTTTGCGGCTCGCCGACCATGGTCATGACGCCGCCGAGCGCGGTCCCGACGCCGGCGTGCATCATCAGGCTGCGCAGAAAGCCGCGGAACTGCTCCAGCACTTCACGGTAGTGCTGCTCGATATGGCTGTCATCGAGCAGGTCGCTATCGTCCGGGCGCGCCGAGGCGACGCGGTGATAGATGCCGTAGAACCCGACGGCGACGCTGATCACTACCGCCACCACCGTCAGCGCATCGAGAAAGGCCGAGAGGAAGGCTGCCGCCAGGCAGAAGGCCAGCGATAGCAGCATTTTGCTGCGGATCCCCAGCAGCAGGCGCGTAAACACGAACAGCAAAAGCTGTTTCATAAAGTAGATACCCGCCACCATGAACATCAGCAGGAGCAGCACTTCCAGATTGCCGGCGATCTCTTCCCGGACGTGCGCCGGGCTGGTCATGCCGATCAGCAGCGCCTCGATAGCCAGCAGACCCCCCGGCAGCAGCGGATAGCACTTCAGCGCCATGGCGAGGGTAAAGATAAACTCAACCACCAGCAGCCAGCCGGCGACAAACGGCGCCACGGCGAACACCAGCGGATTTACGATTAAGAAAATGATTAATGCCAGCTTGTACCAGTCCGGCGACTGGCCAAGAAAATTGCGCCACAGCGCGCGGCCATAAGAAATTTCCACGACAGAATCCTTCCCCGTCAATGAGTGCATGGTTTTGTGCATAACGATTGGCAAGAGTACCAGTTGAGCAAAATGAGAAGCAACTTTCTTCGCGCCGCGCTGGCGGTTTGTGAAGATAAGGAAAAGCGCAAAGTAAAAGCGGAAAATGAAACGGCGATCCCTTTTTAATTCACTTGCCATGCTATCTGCGCTATAGCGGCTCTGGTATGATGAGTGCAATTGTAACGCTGTGTAATGGAAATCTTACTATGGTCATTAAGGCGCAGAGCCCTGCGGGTTTCGCGGAAGAGTACATCATTGAGAGTATCTGGAATAACCGCTTCCCTCCCGGATCGATTCTCCCCGCTGAACGCGAGCTTTCTGAGCTGATCGGTGTCACCCGCACAACCCTGCGCGAAGTATTGCAGCGTCTGGCCCGTGACGGCTGGCTGACCATTCAGCATGGTAAGCCCACTAAAGTGAATAACTTTTGGGAAACCTCCGGCCTGAATATCCTCGAAACGCTGGCGCGCCTCGATCACGACAGCGTGCCGCAGCTGATTGATAATCTGCTCTCCGTGCGCACCAACATTTCCACGATTTTTATCCGCACCGCGTTTCGCCAACATCCGGATAAAGCGCTGGCGGTCCTGGACAGCGCCCGGGAGGTGGAGGATCACGCCGACGCCTTCGCCGAGCTTGATTATAATATTTTCCGTGGTCTGGCGTTTGCCTCCGGCAACCCGATCTACGGTCTGATCCTCAACGGCATGAAGGGGTTGTATACCCGCATCGGCCGCCACTATTTCTCCAGCCCGGAAGCGCGCAGCCTGGCGCTCGGTTTCTATCATCAGCTGGCGAAAGTGTGTGAGGCTGGCCTGCATGACCAGGTTTACGAGCTGGTTCGTCGCTACGGCCATGACAGCGGCGAGATCTGGCACCGGATGCAGAAATCGCTGCCCGGTGATTTAGCCATGAATATGCGTTAAGCGGGCTTTTCGCGATCGATATACAGAACAAGGGGGCCAATGGCCCCCTTTGTTATTTTACTCGCCCCGCAATGCTATAGCGCGTTCGGCCGCGCCGGGCAGCGGTCCAACAGCTCAATGCTGCCGTCGGCGTTCTGCTGCTCCAGCAGCACATCGAACCCCCACAGACGATGCACATGCTTCAGCACTTCGCGCCGGCCTTTGTCCAGCGGGACGCGGTTGTGCGGCACATAGCGCAAGGTCAGCGATCGGTCGCCGCGCAGGTCAACGTTCCACACCTGGATGTTCGGCTCAAGATTGCTGAGGTTATACTGCGCGGAGAGCTTATTGCGGATCTCGCGATAGCCCTCTTCGTTGTGAATCGCCGAGATCTCCAGATAATTGTTGTGATCGTCGTCGAGCACGGTAAAGAAGCGGAAATCGCGCATGATCTTCGGCGACAGGAACTGACTGATAAAGCTTTCATCCTTAAAGTCGCGCATGGCGAAATGCAGCGTTTCCAGCCAGTCAGAACCGGCGATATCGGGGAACCAGTACTTATCCTCTTCCGTGGGCGACTGACAGATGCGCTTGATGTCCTGGAACATGGCGAAGCCCAGCGCGTAGGGGTTAATCCCGCTGTACCACGGACTGTTGTACGGCGGCTGGAACACCACGTTGGTATGGCTGTGGAGAAACTCCAGCATAAAGCGCTCAGTCACTTTCCCTTCATCGTAGAGATGGTTGAGGATGGTGTAGTGCCAGAAGGTGGCCCACCCCTCGTTCATCACCTGGGTCTGTTTCTGCGGGTAGAAATACTGGCTGACTTTACGCACGATGCGCAGGATCTCGCGCTGCCACGGTTCGAGCAGCGGGGCGTTCTTCTCCATAAAGTACAGCAGGTTCTCCTGCGGTTCGGAAGGGTAGCGACGAGCCGATTCAATCGCTTTTTCCTCTTCGCGCTTCGGCAGGGTGCGCCACAGCATATTCACCTGGCTTTGCAGATACTCTTCCCGGCTTTTCTGCCGCGCTTTCTCCTCCTGCAGAGAGATTTTTTGCGGACGTTTATAGCGGTCGACGCCGTAGTTCATCAGCGCGTGGCAGGAGTCGAGCAGTTTCTCTACTTCGTCGACGCCATAGCGCTCTTCGCACTCGGTGATGTACTTACGGGCAAAGATCAGATAGTCGATGATCGAGCTGGCGTCGGTCCAGCTGCGAAACAGATAGTTATTTTTAAAAAACGAGTTATGCCCGTAGCAGGCATGGGCCATCACCAGCGCCTGCATGGTGATGGTGTTTTCCTCCATCAGGTAGGCGATACAGGGGTTGGAGTTGATGACTATCTCATACGCCAGACCCTGCTGACCGTGCTTATAGGCCTGCTCGGTCTCAATAAATTTTTTGCCAAACGACCAGTGCGGATAGTTGATGGGCATGCCGACGCTGGAGTAGGCGTCCATCATCTGCTCGGAAGTAATGACTTCGATCTGGTGCGGGTAGGTGTCAAGACGATAGAGCTTGGCGACCCGGTCCACTTCGGCCAGGTAGGTTTCCAGTAACTCGAACGTCCAGTCGGGTCCATCGCTTAAACGGGTGGTGTCCCTGTTCATGGAGTCAATCGTAGCCATTAGCGCGCCCTCGTTGTTGTTGGTTTTCTCTGAACGGAAAACCTCTAAACAAGCATAGAACACGGTGCAGCAAACTGTGCTGTACGCCAATCGCTTTTCTTCGCGATTTCCCCATCTCAAAGCCGTTTTTTTGCCTTGTTTGCAGAATTTAATGCTGGGTAAAAATAAAGCGCAGCATGAGATCGTAAATCTCACAGCGCAGGGCTGGTGCGGTTTGCTGTGAGTTAAGTCACCATAAATAAAGCGTATGTTGAATAATATTTTCAACTGAGTTATCAATTTGTAATTAGATGATTGTTCTTTAACTGTTACGGAGTCGCTATGCGTGTCGTCATACTGGGAAGTGGGGTGGTTGGGGTAGCCAGCGCGTGGTATTTGAGTCAGGCGGGTCATGACGTGACGGTCATCGACCGTCAGCCCGGTCCGGCAGAGGAGACCAGCGCGGCCAACGCCGGGCAGATTTCTCCCGGCTATGCGGCGCCCTGGGCGGCGCCGGGGGTGCCGCTGAAGGCGATCAAATGGATGTTTCAGCGCCATGCGCCGCTGGCGATCGGTCTTGACGGCACCTCGTTCCAGTTGAAGTGGATGTGGCAGATGCTGCGCAACTGCGACACCCGCCACTATATGGAGAACAAAGGCCGTATGGTGCGCCTGGCGGAGTACAGCCGCGACTGCCTGAAGGCGCTGCGCGACACCACCGGCATTCAGTATGAAGGGCGCCAGGGCGGGACGCTGCAGCTGTTCCGTACCGCCAAACAGTATGAAAATGCCACCCGCGACATCGCGGTGCTGGAGGACGCCGGCGTGCCGTATCAGCTGCTGGAAGCGAAGCGGTTGGCGGAGGTGGAGCCGGCGCTGGCGGAGGTCAGCCACAAACTGACCGGCGGCCTGCGCCTGCCAAATGATGAAACCGGCGACTGCCAGCTGTTTACCACCCGTCTGGCGGCAATGGCGGAACAGGCCGGCGTGACCTTCCGCTTCAACACCGCAGTGGATGCGCTGCTGCACGAGGGCGATCGCATTGCCGGGGTGAAATGCGGCGATGAGATTATTAAGGGCGACGCCTATGTGATGGCCTTCGGCTCCTACTCGACGGCGATGCTTAAAGGGCTGGTGGATATACCGGTCTACCCGCTGAAAGGCTACTCATTGACTATTCCGATCGCTCAGGAGGACGGCGCGCCGGTTTCAACTATCCTTGATGAGACTTACAAAATCGCCATCACCCGCTTCGATGAGCGCATTCGGGTCGGCGGCATGGCGGAGATCGTCGGTTTTAACAAAGCGCTGCTGCAGCCGCGTCGCGAAACCCTGGAGATGGTGGTGCGCGATCTGTTCCCGCGCGGCGGCCACGTGGAGCAGGCGACGTTCTGGACGGGCCTGCGGCCGATGACGCCGGACGGCACGCCGGTGGTCGGCCGCACAGCGTATAAAAATCTGTGGCTCAACACCGGCCACGGCACGCTTGGCTGGACCATGGCCTGCGGCTCCGGGCAGCTTATCAGCGATCTGATCTCCGGCCGCACGCCGGCGATCCCTTACGACGATCTGGCGGTTGCCCGCTACAGCCCCGGTTTTACCCCGGCGCGCCCGCAGCACCTGCACGGCGCACACAACTAAGGAGCTTGCATGACCCGTCCGGTAGTGGCCAGCATCGACCTGCCGGCCTTGCGGCAGAATTTACAGATAGTGCGTCGCGCGGCCCCCGGGTCGCGCCTGTGGGCGGTGGTCAAGGCCAACGCCTACGGCCACGGCGTGGCGCGCGTATGGAGTGCGTTAAGCGCGGCGGATGGTTTCGCCTTGCTCAACCTGGAAGAGGCGATCCTGCTGCGCGAGCAGGGCTGGAAAGGCCCGATCCTGCTGCTGGAGGGCTTCTTCCATGCCGATGAGCTGGCGGTGCTGGATCAATATCGTTTAACCACCAGCGTCCACAGCAACTGGCAGATTAAGGCCCTGCAACAGGCGAAGCTGCGCGCGCCGCTGGATATCTATCTCAAGGTGAACAGCGGCATGAACCGGCTGGGCTTTATGCCTGAGCGGGTCCACACCGTCTGGCAGCAGCTGCGGGCGATAAGCAACGTCGGCGAGATGACGCTGATGTCGCACTTCGCGGAGGCTGAGAACCCGCAGGGAATTGTCGAGCCGATGCGCCGTATCGAACAGGCGGCGGAGGGGCTGGATTGCCCGCGCTCGCTGGCCAACTCGGCGGCGACCCTCTGGCATCCGGAAGCGCATTTTGACTGGGTTCGTCCAGGCATCGTGCTGTATGGCGCGTCGCCTTCCGGGCAGTGGCAGGACATCGCCAACACCGGGCTGAAGCCGGTCATGACGCTGCGCAGCGAAATCATCGGCGTGCAGAACCTGCGCCCCGGCGAGGCGATTGGCTATGGCGGCCTGTACCGCACCACCCAGGAGCAGCGGATCGGCATCGTCGCCTGCGGCTATGCCGATGGCTATCCGCGGGTGGCGCCGAGCGGCACGCCGGTGCTGGTGGATGGCGTACGCACCACCACCGTTGGACGTGTATCGATGGATATGCTGGCGGTCGATTTAACGCCTTGTCCGCAGGCCGGGATCGGCGCGCCGGTCGAGCTGTGGGGCAAAGAGATTAAAATCGACGACGTGGCGGCCAGCAGCGGCACCGTCGGCTATGAGCTGATGTGCGCCCTGGCGCCGCGGGTGCCAGTTGTGACCCTGTAACCTATTCCGGGGCGGATCACTCCGCCTCGTCTTCCGCGACCCGCACCCCAACCTTCAGCACGTGATCGTTCTCTTTTTCAGCTACCGTCCACACCATCCCGGCGAACTCCACCTGGTCGCCCACCACCGGCGCCGCGCCCAGCAGCTGCTGCACCACTTCCCCGAGCGACTGCTGATGCTCGCGGAACTCCTCACCGCCGTCGAGACCGTAGATTTGCGCCACATCGGCGAAGCGGGCCTCAGCATCAAGAATGAAGTCGCCGAAAAAGCGCTGATCGAGCGCCACCGGCGGCGACTGGCTGAACATTTTGCCGAGCGCCGGCAGGTCGTGCTCCCGACCAATAACGCACAGGATATCGCCTTCCCGCAGGCGGGTGCTGCCGGTGGGGTGCAGCAGGACATTGTTGCGAAACAGCGCGGCAATCCGCGTCTCCGGTGGCATGTGCAAGTCGCGCAGCGCCGCGCCGATGCACCACTTATCGGCCCCCAGCTGGTAGACAAACTGCTCCCACGGGTTTTCCGGGTGAATATCCAGCCCGACGCGGGAGATGGGCCAGCTGATGGGCGGCACCACCACTTTGGCTTTTTTCGCCGCCCACGACAGCGAAGTGCCCTGCAGCAGCAACGACACCAGCACCACGAAGAAGGCGACATTGAAGAACAGGCGGGCGTTGTCCAGGCCGGCCATCATCGGGAACACCGCGAGAATAATGGGCACCGCGCCGCGCAGGCCAACCCAGCTGATAAACACCCGTTCGCGCAGGTTAAAGCCGCGAAACGGCAGCAGGCCGGCAAACACCGACAGGGGCCGGGCAATGAATATCATCCACATCGACAGCAGCAGCGCCGGGATAGCGATCGGCAGCAGGTCGGAGGGCGTCACCAGCAGGCCCAGCACCAGGAACATGGCGATCTGCGCCAGCCACGCCAGGCCGTCGAAGTTCTGCAGGATGCCGTGCCGGTTGCGGATCGGCCGGTTGCCCAGCAGAAAGCCGCAGAGATAGACGGCGAGGATACCGCTGCCGTCGAGGGAGGTGGTGACGGCAAAAATCATGATCCCGCCGCTCAGCGCCAGCAGCGGATAGAGGCCGGCGGGCAGCACGATGCGGTTAATCATCTGCAGCAGCAGGTAGCCGCCGCCGAGGCCGATGGCGATCCCGAGGCCGAACTGCTGAATGATATGCACGGCGAACATCCAGCTGAGGCCGGTTTGGTGCTGCTGGATCATTTCGATCAGGGTGATGGTCAGGAAGACCGCCATCGGGTCGTTACTGCCTGACTCTATCTCCAGCGTCGAGCCGACGCGCTCGTTGAGCCCCTTGCCGCCGAGCAGCGAGAAGACCGCCGCGGCGTCGGTGGAGCCGACAATGGCGCCGATCAGCAGGCCTTCGATCAGATCCAGCTTGAACAACCAGGCCGCCATCATCCCGGTCAGCGCCGAGGTGATCAGCACCCCAACCGTCGCCAGCGACAGCGCGGGCCACAGCGCGACGCGAAAGGAGCTGGCCTGGGTGCGCATCCCGCCGTCCAGCAGGATCACCGCCAGCGCCAGGTTACTCACCATATAGGCGAAGGGGTAATTGTCGAAGGGGATGCCGCCGATGCCGTCAATGCCTGCCAGCATCCCGATGGCCAGAAAGATGACCAGAATCGGGATGCCAAGGCGCGAAGAAAAGGAGCTCAATAAGATACTGCAGGTTACTAAAACAGAACCCAGAATAAACAGACTAATGACCGCAGCGGCGTCCAATGTTCACGTACTCCCTGACTGGCGTGAAAAAATGGCTAAAAGTGACACTATTTTAACAATTCGCAGGGGATCCGCCTATGCGTTCGGGAAATTTATTCTGTAAGCACCGGATGGCCGCCGATCGTCAGGGTGGTGGCCGCCGCCTGATTCACCAGGCGCGCGCGGGCGCCCAGCGGCAGGGTCACCGTGCGCTGCTCGTGGCCAAACTCCAGTCCGCTAATCAGCGGCAGGGATAGCTGCTGGCGCAGATAATCAAAGACCTGCGGCAAATCGTATCCCGCGTCATAGTCGTTCGGCGCGCTGCCGGTGAAGCTGCCGAAGATCACCGCTTTCTGCGCCGCCAGCACGCCGCTGTGCAACAGCTGAAGCAGCATGCGCTCGACGCGGAACGGGTGCTCGTTGATATCCTCCACCACCAGGATGCCGTCGCGGATCGCCGGCAGCCACGGCGTGCCGATAAGCGAGGTCAGCATCGCCAGATTTCCCCCCCACAGGGTGCCTTCCACCCGGCAGTTCGGCCCTTCGCCCGGCCATTCGAGGGTGAATTCCGGCTGGCGTAGCGCCTGCCAGAAATGGTGCTCGGTAAACGGGGCGAGGGTCTCCGCGCCGAAGTTGCCGGCGAGCATTGGCCCGCTGAAGGTGATGACGTTGCCCATGGCCAGCAGGCCCGACTGGATAGCGGTGAAATCGCTGTGGCCGCAAATCAGCAGCGGGTCGCGCTGCTGGCGGGCAACCAGTCCCTGCCAGTCGATATGCGGCAGCAGGCGACTGGCGCCGTAGCCGCCGCGCACGGCGAGGACGATCCGGTTGCGGCCGGGCAACTGGGCCAGCTGGTTAATATCGGCCAGCCGTTCATGTTCAGTCCCGGCGAAACGCTGCTGCCGGCGGGGAATGACCTGCTGGTGGGCCACCTCGTGTCCGGCCTGCTGCAGACGCTCGACGCCGCGGGCTGCCGCCTGCTGGTTGATGCAATACCCGGATGGCGCGACCAGATAAAACTGAGACATGATAATTCCTTGCTATGAATGAAAGGGTTATGATGCCGCCTGGAATGGCGATTGTCATCTCCAGGTGGCTAACTTCAGTCCGCACCCGTCATCCTTCAGGTTGTCGGCAGGCGGGAGACGTACCGCGGCCGTCGTTCTGTAGCATGATGGCGTTTGGGTAGATAAGGATAGATGTGTGAAATTGAGATGGTTGCTTATTTTAGTCGTTTTTCTGGCCGGTTGTAGTTCGAAACATGATTACACTAACCCGCCGTGGAACCCCGAGGTCCCGGTGAAGCGGGCGATGCAGTGGATGCCGATCAGTGAAAAAGCCGGCGCCGCCTGGGGCGTGGATCCGCAGCTGATCACGGCGATCATCGCCATCGAGTCGGGTGGTAATCCTGCGGTGGTGAGTAAATCCGGCGCCGTCGGGCTGATGCAGCTCAAGCCGTCGACCTCCGGACGCGATGTCTATCGGCGGATGGGGTGGCGCGGCGAGCCGTCGGTCAGTGAGCTGAAAAACCCGGAACGTAATATCTCGATGGGGGCCGCCTATCTGAGCATTCTGGAGAACGGTCCGCTGGCGGGGATCAAAGACCCGCAGGTGATGCGCTATGCGGTGGTGGTCTCCTATGCCAACGGCGCTGGCGCGCTGCTGCGTACCTTCTCCTCGAACCGCCAGGACGCCATCGAGGAGATTAACGATCTCGACGCCGATGAGTTCTTCGAACATGTGGTGAAAAAACACCCGGCACCGCAGGCGCCGCGCTATATCTGGAAACTACAGAAAGCGCTGGACGCCATGTAATCCCTCGTTTGGCCTCCGGTAGTCTCCCGGAGGCCACGTCCTCAGAAATCGTAGCCCACGGTGGCTATAACGCTGCGCTCTGCTCCCCAGTAACAGTTGCCGGTGCCATAGCAGCCGGAAATATACTCGCGGTCGCCGATATTGTTGGCGTTAACCTGCACATAAGCGCCTTTCAGCGTTGGCGACCAGACGCCGAGGTCGGCCCGCATCATGGCGTCCATCAGCGTGACCGACGGCAGCCGCGCGGTGTTGGCATCATCCGCCCACTGTTTACCGATGTAGCGGACGCCGGCGCCAACGGAGATCCCCGCCGGGAACTGATAGCGCGCCCAGAAGGAGGCCATCTGATCCGGGGTCAGCTGCGGCGTGTTATTGTCGGTCCCGTCTTTGGTGTCCTGGAAACGCAGACGATTCCAGGTATACGAGGCGATAGTACTCAGCTGCGGGGTGATCTGGTGGTGCGCTTCCAGCTCAACGCCCTGGGAATGGACCTTACCCGCCGGAATATAGGTGGCGGTGGCGATGTTCGGGTCGCGAGTGGCGACATCCTTTTGCGTCAGGTCGTAAATCGCGATGCTATAGAGATCGCTGCTGCCCGGCGGCTGGAACTTCAGGCCGGCTTCAACCTGTTCGGCGGTGGTCGGTTTCAACGGTTTGCCGTCCGCGCCCGGCAGCATCGCCGGGGTGATCGCCTGGCTGTAGCTCAGGTAGGGCGACAGACCGTTGTCCAGGGCGTACAACAGCGAGGCGCGGCCGCTGATATGGTCGTCTGAACGGCGGTTTGAGGTCCCCTGGGTATCGCTGACCTGCTGGGAAACGATGCGGTCGTAGCGGGCGGAAACATCCACATGCCAGCGGTTCCAGACCATCTCATCCTGCAGATACAGCCCGGTCTGGTAATAGCGGCGATTATTGTCGTCGCTGTAGGTAACGGTATGTCCGGTCTGCGCGGTATAGCCGCTAAACGGGTTAAGGGGCGCCGCGCCGCCGGCGCCGGTCCACAGGTCGTTACGGAAGCGATGATATTCGGCGCCGAGGATCAGGGTGTGCGCCAGGTCGCCTGTATTGAAATCGGCGCGCAGGCGGTTATCGGTTGACCAGCCGTCCAGCGAACCGCGCGAACCGCTGTAGCCGCGGGCCAGCATGTCGCTGTCATCTATCCAGCCGACCTGGTAGACCTGATCGAGGGAGACGTTGGTATGGGTGTAGCTCCCGGCGGAATAGACCGACCAGACGTCGGTGAACTGGTGGTCAAACTCATAGCTGTAGATCTGCTGGCGGCGTTGATAGCCATCTCCCGGATCGCCTTCGTTGGTGCTGGGGGAGAGCTTACGGCCATTGTGCGCGTAGCGGGTGCCGTCCAGCGGCAAAGAGCCGTGGTAGCCGCCGGAAGGATCTTTTTGCAGATAGGCGCGCAGCAGCAGCGAGGTGTCGCTGTCCGGCTGCCACAGCAGGGAAGGCGAAATCGCGTAGCGCTCTTCGCGGGTATGGTCATACTGCGTGTCGCTGCTGCGGGTCATCCCGATCAGCCGCCATGCCCACTGGTCATTGATGGCGTCGGTGTAATCGAAGGCCGCGCCTTTGGTATTTTGCGTGCCGCCGGTCAGGCGGATGTGGCCCTGCTGACTGAACTGCGGACGTTTGGAAGTCAGGTTGACCACGCCGCCCGGCACGCTCTGCCCGTAGAGCGCGGAGGAGGGGCCGCGGATCACATCCACGCGTTCGATAAACCACGGGTCGATTTGCAATACGTTATGGCTGCCGCCGTCGCTCATCAGGCGCATGCCGTCGAGGAACAGGTTATCGACGTCGCCGCCGTGGTAGCCGCGCAGGGAGATGGCGTCGAACCGGGTGGCGCCGCCGCCGAAGCTGGAGTAGACCCCCGGGGTATATTCCAGCGCCTGGCTGATGGTATTCGCCCCCTGATCCGCCATCTGCTGGCGGGTGACCACCGACACCGACTGGGCGGTAGTGATTAACGGTTGGTCGGTTTTCGTCGCCCCGAGCGAGGTGCTGGCGCTGTAGCCCTCCGTCGGCGCGCTGGCGGACGCCGGCGGGGTGGCAGTGACCACCACCGTCTCTTCGGCTTGCGCGGTGAAGGGGAGTGCGACCGCAAGGGCATACAGCAGCCCCGGGCGTTTTCGAGAAATAGCCACGTTCATAAGATCATCCTGAACCAACGCGGTCTGGTACTCCTGTACGCCGCCGCGTGAAAAACGAATCTGTCATTATTCGTTAAAAAGTAATGCGAATTATTATTGTTTGTATTTGTGCGATCAAGCGAAAAGGTGACCTGTTCAACGCGAGGGGGTGGGGATGTGTTTCCCGCGAGCCGCAGAATGGGTCTGCGCGGGACGGTAGTGACCAGGGAGACCGCTTCCCCCTACCGATTTTGGTAGGGGGCGGCGAAGCGTCAGGAGCCGGTCTTTTGCGGTTCCGCAGGGGCGGGGTCGTTAGCCGCGGGCGCCGCAACAGGTTTGTCCTGCGGTGAAGGGGTTGTCGCCGGACGGGTAGCGGGCAGCGCATCGCAGGGTTTCTCCTGCGGGCAGATCAGATCCAACATCTTCAGGGTGACGCCGTTGGTCCAGCCAAAGCCGTCCTGCAGCGGATATTCCCCGCCGCCGCCGCCGGTGCCGGTCGAGCTCACGTCATACTTCTCCACCAGCTTTTGCTTACTGTCATAGGTATGCTGCACGTTGGTCAGGAAGCGCCAGGTGACCTCCATGGCGATCTTCTGCTGACCATAGTTTTGCAGCCCCTCGACCGCCACCCACTGCAGCGGCGCCCAGCCGTTGGGGGCGTCCCACTGCTGGCCGCTGTTGACGGTGGTGGTGGTCAGCCCGCCGGGTTTAAGCAGGCGCGACTCGGCGGCGGCGGCCACTTTCGTCGCCCGCTCGCGTGACGCGGCATTGACGTACAGCGGGAACAGCGCCGCCGCGGTCAGTTGATTGCGCACCTTGTGGGTTTTCAGATCGTAGTCGGCGTACCATCCCTCTTTATCATTCCACAGGTATTTCTCGATGGCCTGCTGGCGGGCGTTAGCCAGCGCATCGTACTGCGTAGCGCCAGCGCTGTCCCCGGATGCCTTGCTGGCGCGGGCGAGGGTTTTCTCCAGATGGAACATCAGGGCATTGAGATCGACCGGGACAATCGAGGTGGTGCGAATGGTGGCGAGCTGCTGCGGATTGTCCATCCAGCGGGAGCTGAAATCCCAGCCGGAGGCGGCGGCGGAGCGCAGGTCGCGATAGATCTCGGTTGCCGGACGATTCGGGTTGCTTTTGGCGGTTTTGACGTCGTCAAGCCAGGACTCGGGACGCGGGGTGTCGTTATCGTCCCAGTAGCGGTTGAGCAGCGCGCCGTCCGCCATCCGCACCGCCCGTTTGTCGGCGCTGCCGGGAGCCAGCGCGTCCGCTCCGGCCATCCAGTAGCGATACTCTTTCTCCAGCTGCGGCTGGTAGGTTTTCAGCACCTGGTCGCCATCGTGCGTCGCCAGCAGGCTCACCATAAAGGAGAAGAAGGGGGGCTGCGAACGGCTGAGATAATAGGTGCGGTTGCCGTTGGGGATATGGCCCCAGGCGTCAATTTCTGCGGCGAAGTTGGCGACCATACCCTCGACTTTATCCCAGTGACCGCTTTCGGCAAGACCCAGCATGGTGAAATAGCTGTCCCAGTAATAGACTTCGCGGAAACGTCCTCCGGGCACCACGTAGGGCTTAGGCAGCGGCAGCAGCGAGTCCCATTTTTCCACCTCGACGGTGCTGCGGGTCAGGACCGGCCACAGGCCATCGATATGTTGACGCAGAGTTTGCCCTTTGGGCGGCACATAGGTGTCGTTCTCTTTCGGCAGCGTGAAGTTCAGTTCGACGAAGTGGCGCAGGTCGAAGCTGGCCTGGTTTTTTTGCATCCGGTAATCGGCAAGGATCATCAGCGGATCGCTGTTAGGGATAGCGTCGGCGAAGGTTTTCTGATCGGCAAACAGCTTCGCGCTCTGGACATCATTGAACAGCGGGCCCAGCAGAATATCCGGCGAGGGGGGCGGCGCGGTTTTGCCGTCTTCCGCCTGAGCGTTCAGGCTCATCAGGGCGATCAGAGCGCCGCCGATCGCCAGGCGCAGGGAACAGGGCAAAGCAGCGGGACGACGTGCATCAGTACTCGTCATGGGGAGTTCTCCTTATCATTATCGACTGCGGGCCACGACGTTTGGCCATCCAAAAACCTTAGACGAATATCTGCCGCTGCGCGTGTCAGGGGTAACATTTTGCGCGAAAACAGAGGATTTACCTGCCAGGTCTCCTGAGACCGCCGCGGGCTGGGCCGCCTGGCTGAGGGCGCTGGCGTCCACGATGGCGCAAAAAACGTCGCCCTGCCTCACGACGGTGCAGCCGCCGCCGGGCGCGGGCGGCTGTTTTGGCGATTTTTTGCACAACCAGACGGCGGGGCTGAACCGATTTGCACAACGCCGCGGCGGCAGAGGACCTGGCATAATTAATGCTTATCTCTTAGCGGGATTACCACAAAGTGAGTACAACCGGAGGGGATAGCCATGATTAAAATTACGCTACCTGACGGGCATTATTATGACGAGATGCTGACCGCGCAGGGTGAACAGCGGCCGCACTATAATGCCTGGTGGCAATGGTTTCGCAACACCGATCAATTCTCTATCCGGCAGAAAAAAGCGCAAGCGGAACTGCTTTTTCACCGTATCGGCATCACCTTTAACGTGTACGGCGAGGATGAGGGGACCGAGCGGCTGATCCCGTTTGACAGCGTGCCGCGGATCATACCCGCCGGGGAGTGGCAGCGCATTGACCGCGGCATACGCCAGCGGGTGAAAGCGCTGAACGCCTTCCTCTATGACATCTATCATGAGCAGAATATCCTGCGCGCGGGGCTGATCCCGGCCGAGCAGGTGCTGGCCAACGAGCAGTATCAGCCGTGCATGCAGGGCATCAACCTGCCAAACAACACCTATGCCCATATCACCGGCGTCGATATGGTGCGCAATAACGACGGTCAGTACTACGTGCTGGAGGATAATCTGCGCACGCCGTCCGGCGTCTCCTACATGCTCGAAAACCGTAAGATGATGATGCGCCTCTATCCGGAGATGTTCGAGCAGCATCATATTGCGCCGGTGGAGCGCTACCCAAGCTACCTCCTGCAGACCCTGCGCGAAAGCTCGCTGGTGGATGATCCCTGCGTCGTGGTGATGACCCCGGGTCGCTTCAACAGCGCCTACTTCGAGCACAGCTTCCTGGCGCAGCAGATGGGGGTCGAGCTGGTGGAGAGCGCCGATCTGTTTATTAAAAACGGCGCGGTGTATATGCGCACCACCGAGGGGCCGCGGCGGGTGGATGTGATTTATCGCCGCATCGACGACGCCTGGCTCGACCCGCTGGCCTTCCGCGCCGATTCGATGCTCGGCGTCCCGGGGCTGCTGTCCGTCTATCGCGCCGGCGGCGTAGTGCTGGCCAACGCCATCGGCACCGGGGTGGCTGACGACAAATCGATTTATCCGTACGTCCCGGAGATGATCCGCTTTTACCTCGGCGAACAGCCGATCCTCAGCAATATCCCCACCTGGCAGTGTCGGAAAGCGGAGGACCTGCGCTACGTGCTGAGCAATCTCGAGCTGATGGTGGTCAAGGAGGTCCATGGCGCCGGGGGCTACGGCATGCTGGTCGGCCCGCGTTCCACCAAAGAGGAGCGGGAGGCCTTCCGCCAGCGCCTGCTGGCCAATCCGGCCAACTATATCGCCCAGGATACCCTCGCGCTGTCGACCTGCCCCACCTTCGTTGATGAAGGGCTGTCGCCGCGGCATATCGATTTACGGCCCTACGTGCTGTCCGGGCAGGAGATGCGGCTGGTGCCCGGCGGCCTGACCCGCGTGGCCCTCACCGAAGGGTCGCTGGTGGTCAACTCGTCGCAGGGCGGCGGAACCAAGGATACCTGGGTGATGGAGGATGACGCATCATGCTAAGTCGTACGGCGAGTGAACTGTTCTGGATGGCCCGCTATCTCGAGCGGGCGGAGAGCTACGCCCGGGTGCTGGACGTGACCTGGAAATTATCAATGATCCCCCGCCACAGCCAGCAGTCGCGGGATCTGGCGCTACCGCTGAATTTGTCGATGACCCACGAGTTGTTTCAGGCGCGCCATGCCCGCTTTACCATGAGCAATCTGCTCAACTTTTTTGCCCTTGATGGCAACAACCCGTGCAGTATTTACAGCTGCGTGGAGATGGCGTGGAACAATGCGCACGCCGTGCGCGGCAGTCTGTCGGCCGAAGTGTGGGAGAGCATCAATGCCACCCGCATTGAACTGCGGACCCTCCGCCAGCAGGGGCTGGGCGAGCTGGGGAGCGACGGCTTTTTTGAGTGGGTGAAAGAGCGGGTGCATCTGTTTCGCGGGGCGGTGATAGGCACGCTGCTGCGCAACGACGCCCTGAGTTTTATCGGTATCGGCACGCTGATCGAGCGCGCGTTCGCCACCACCCAGCTGCTGCTGATTAAGGATCAACAGCTGACCAACGACCCGGATCCGGTGCGGGAATACTACCGGCTGGATACCCTGCTCAATGCGGTCAGCGCCCGCGAAGCCTACAACAGCCTCTACCGCCAGCCGGTCAGTCGCGAAACGGTGATGGAGCTGCTGATCCTGCGCAACGATATTCCGCGTTCGCTGCGCGCCAGCATTGCCGATCTGGTGGGCGAGCTGGAGAAGATCGCTAACGACCGCTCCTATCAACCGCTGCGCCTCGCCCATCAGCTCAACGTTGATCTGCGCTTCAGCACCCGTGACGACCTGGCGCAGGCGGACCTGCAGACCACCCTTAACGGGCTGCTGGCGAGAATTAACGCGCTGTCCGACAGCATCAGACAAACCTACCTGGAGGCCTTATGAAACTGGTCATCGATCATCTCACCCGCTATGGCTACGATGAAGAAGTGAAGTTTTCCACCCAGTATCTGCGCCTGACGCCGCGCAGTACCGCCCGGCAGACGATCACCGCCTGGACGCTGACCCTGCCGGACGGCGCGGCGGTGACCACTACCGACGGCTGGGGCAATGTGCTGCATGTGCTGACGCTGGATAACCCGCACAAGGAGATCACCATCCGCGCCAGCGGGATTGTCGATATCGCCGACGAAGGGGAGGAGACGCGTGATGAAGAGGCCGAGCTGCTGTCGCCGCTGGTTTTTCTGCGCTGTACGCCGCTAACCCGCGCCGATACGGCGATCCGTGAGTTTGCCCAGCGCCTCTATCGTCCCGATGCGGCGGAAGAGAGTCTGAATCAACTGATGGCGGATCTGCTGTTAAGAATGCCATACTCCCCCGGCGCGACCCAGGTGCAGGACTCCGCCGCCGACGCCTTCGCCCGCGCGAAGGGGGTGTGCCAGGATCATACCCATGTTTTTCTCGCCTGCTGCCGCGCGCTGGAGATCCCGGCGCGCTACGTCAGCGGCTATGTCTACAGCGATAACGCCCAGCATGTGGCGATGCATGCCTGGGCGGAAGTCTGGCTCGACGGCCGCTGGCTGTCGTTTGATATCACCAATAATACCCGTCGCCTGAATCAGCATTTACGGCTGGCGACCGGGCTGGATTATCTCGACGCCTGCCCGGTACGGGGCACCCGGCTGGGCGGCGGCGGGGAGATTATGTTAACTAACGCTGAAGTGCGCGAACACAGCCAGCAGGCGCAGCAGCAATAATACGGGAATAACCGCAATGACCTACTGTGTGGCCATGTGCCTGGCGGATGGACTGGTGTTTGCTTCCGACTCCCGCACCAATGCGGGCGTCGACCATATTGCCACTTTTAAAAAGCTGCACGTTTTCCATCAGGAGGGGGAACGGGTGCTGGTGCTGCAATCCGCCGGCAATCTGGCCACCACCCAGAGCGTGATAAGCCTGCTCAGCGCGCGCATCCGTACCCAGCAGGAGCCGAATCTGATGCAGGTCACTTCCCTCTACGACGCCGCGATGCTGATCGGTAAAACGCTGCTGGAGGTGATCCAGCGCGACAGCAGCAACCAGCAGACCTGCAGTAACACCAACTTCAACTGCAACCTGCTGCTTGGCGGCCAGATCGCCGGCGAAACCCATCGTCTGTTCCATATTTATCCGGAGGGCAATTTTATTGAAGCCACCCGCGACACGCCTTATTTCCAGATTGGCGAAAGCAAATACGGCAAACCGATCATCGATCGGGTGCTGACCATCGACACGCCGCTGGAGCAGGCGATGTGCTGCGCGTTGATCTCCATTGACTCGACGCTGCGCAGTAATCTGTCCGTCGGCCTGCCGCTGGATACGCTGCTCTACCGCAGCGGCAGCTTCAGCAGTGCCGGGCAGCATCGCATCACCGACAGCGATCCCTACTTCAACCGCATTCGCAAGGCGTGGTCCGAAGGGCTGTTGCACACCTTCCAGACTCTGCCGACCTGGACGCCAGCGGAGCGGGAAGAGGAGTAGTCGCTGTGACGCTCCGCCGGTATCGTCGGCGCGAAGGCGGGTAAGGCGCTGGAGTCCTTAAGTATCCTCGACCTGGCGGTAAAATTTCAGCAACAGCGGTAAATAAATTAACGACAGGCCGCACGGATCGTAGGCCGGGCAAGGCGCAGCCGCCGCCCGGCACAAAAGCGACGCCGCTGTTCTTGTCCGGCGGCGCTGCGACTGCACCGGCCTGGATGGCCCGGGGAGGGGTTATCCCGTAGGCCCGGCAAGCGCAGCGCCGCCGGGCGATGGACCTGTTTAAACACCGCCAACCTGTTGCGCCATGGACGGTATTCTCTTTGCCCTGCTGAATACAAACGCGCTTTTTGGCAAAGCTAAGTCAATTAAATACTTTGTTATTTAACGTGTTATCTCACATCTTCGGTGGGAATGAGGCAACACGGCAAGGTATCGGAAGTGACGGAAAAGAAGACGGCTGTCTATGTGGATGACCAACAGCGCATCCTGATCAGCCAGCTGGCGCGCGGCTGGCTGTGGCGCAGCGAGCTGCCGACCTGGCTGCTGATTGTGACGGTTTACGGCGGCTGGTTTGCCTGCGTGGCGGGCTGGCGGACGCTGGGACTGTTTCCGGCCACGCTGCTGTTGATCTGGTTTACCGCCTGGTATATGTCCTTACAGCATGAGCTGATCCATGGGCATCCCACCCGGCTGGCATGGTTTAACCAGCTGTTGGGGACGCTGCCGCTGGCGGTCTGGTATCCCTATGGCGTCTACCGCGACAGCCACCTGGCGCACCATCGCAACCATCTGCTGACGCACCCTGAGGATGACCCCGAATCGTACTACGTAACGGCGGAAAGCTGGCAGCGCTTCTCAGCCTGGCAGCGCCGCCTTATCCACCTGCGCAACACCTTCTGGGGGCGTCTGCTGCTGGCGCCGATGATGGATATTATTCACACCCTGAACAGCGCGCTGCGGGCTTTCCGCGAGGGCGACCGCCGCGCTATCGCCATGTGGAGTCTGCATCTGTTGCTGCTGACGGGCCTGCTGACCTGGATGGCGGCGCAGGGTTTTTCTCCGCTGTGGTTTGTGCTGGCGGTGAGCTACCCGGCGCTGGCCCTGACCAAAGTACGCTCTTTTCTCGAACACCGCGCCGCGGATGACCCGCTGGCCCGCTCGGTGATCAACGAGGCCGGGCTCCCCTGGCGGGTGCTGTTCCTCAATCTCAACTACCATGCGGTGCATCATGATCTGCCAGGGGTCCCCTGGTACGCTTTACGTCAACTGTATCTGCATCGCCAGGCGGCGTATCTGCAGCGTAATCAGGGGTTCCTGGTGCGCGGGTACGGCGAGTGGCGACGCCATTTTAGCCGCCGGGCGGTGGCGGTGAACGCCCATCCGGGCTTTGGCGAGCAGGCGCAGGCGGGAGGAGAATATGGCTGAACGCATGACTTTTCCGATGTATGCCATCCACCGTCAACAGACCCAGGCCCTGTGGCAGGCGGTGCAGTCGCTGCTGGACGAACGCGGCGTGATGGTGGCGGGGGACCCTCCGGCGGCTGACCCCGGGGATCTGCTGGCTCACTGGCGCCAGCCGACGCTGTTGCTGAGCCAGACCTGTGGCTACCCGCTGGTGACCCAATTGCCGGAGGTGCAGACGGTGGGCTGCTTCCACTACGCTGCGCCCGGTTGCGAAGGGCGCCGCTATCGCAGCCTGCTGGTGGTCCGCGAAGCGGATAGTCACCGGATGCTGGGGGACTTTTTTGGCCGTCGGGCGGTGTGCAATGCCGAGCACTCGCAGTCCGGCTACAACGTACTGCGTAAAATGGTCGCGCCGCTCTCCCGGGAGGGGCGTTTTTTTTCAGCGGTGATGTTCAGCGGCAGCCATCGGCAATCGCTGCGCGAACTGCAGCAGGAAAACGCCGATATCGCCGCCATCGACTGCGTGACCTACGCTCTGCTGCAGCGCCATCAGCCGCAGGCTCTGGCTGGCCTGGTGGCGATCGGCTGGAGCCCGGCCGCGCCAGGGCTGCCGCTGATCACCGCCGGCGCCACCCCGGCGGCAACGCTGAATAGCCTGCGCGAGGCGCTCCAGCAGCTGGTAAGCGATGATCGCTATCGTTCCCTGTGCGACGCCTTGCTGATCTGCGGCTATAGCGATATGTCGCGGGAGGCCTATGCGCCGCTGCTGGCGTGGCGGGATGAGGCCGCGGCGCTGGGGGTCAGCCAGCTATAGGCGAAATGCCCGGGCCAGCGATCTGCGCCGGGGCGGGCTATAGCGGCTGGTCCCACGGCTGGGCGCTGAGATCCATTCGCAGATAGGAAGAGAGCAGGTCGACAGCCAGCTGGTCGCTCATCAGCTGCTCGTTAAGCTGCTGGCGCAGCCGCGGGATCATCTCTTCACGATAGGCCGGGTCGTTGTTTTATGGATTTGTGATCGGCAACACAAATGACTCTCCAATGGCCGTCGTAAAAGATAAATTACCAGGGTTGATTTTAATCAAAGTATGACCAACTGCGCTATGGTGGGAAAAAGATCGCTGCCTATCGCGACCCAAAAGAAAAATTGTGAATTTAATGTTTCTTTGGTGTAAATAATGACCGTGCATTTTCCCCAACCGCCGGGGATAAAATGTGATGCCCGACCGGCTTGTCGTTAAATAATGGCGTTTATTACGTCTGCTTTTTATTCTTTACAGCATTAATTTAATTTTCGGCTTTCTTCTCACCCTGATAGCGCGGGTCGAATAGCGTACAAAAGACGTATTTTTTATCGCCATTTCGCCGTCGATGTTATCGCCATCAATTATTTTTATCCCCGCATTCGGCCACGGCAAAAGGCGCGCAAATAGCGTTCATGATGCTTGTAATGTATTGATTTTAATTTGCTTATTCTGGCTCGTGGATCCTGCTTATCCGCCGCGGCGGAGCCTTTGTGAGAGCTCTCACATAACCCGGCAATTGCGATTTGTTACACTTTCCGCCGTCAACAAAGGAATGAAAGTGAGACGCGATGAATACTTTTTCTCTGCCTAAAACACAGCATCTGGTAGTTTTCCAGGAAGTGATCCGCAGCGGGTCAATCGGGGCCGGAGCAAAAGCGTTAGGACTCACTCAGCCGGCGGTCAGTAAAATTATTGGCGACATGGAGAGTTATTTTGGCAGCGAATTAATCGTTCGGCGAAATACCGGCGTCTCGCTCACCGAGGCCGGGCAGGTATTTCTCAACTGGTCAGAAGCGATCACCCGCGAAATGAAAAATATGGTCAATGAAATGAATGCTCTGACCAACAGCGCGGTGGTGGATGTCTCCTTTGGTTTCCCTTCGCTGGTTGGGTTTACCTTTATGTCGGAGATGGTGCATCAGTTTAAAATGACTTTCCCCAAGGCGCGGGTCTCGATGTATGAGGCGCAGCTCTCCGCCTTTTTGCCGGCAATCCGCGACGGGCGCCTCGACTTCGCCATCGGGACGCTGAGCGATGAGATGAAACTGCAGGACCTGCACGTCGAGCCGCTGTTTGAGTCTGAGTTTGTGCTGGTGGCGAACCGGGCGCGGATCGGCAACGGCACCGTCCGCCTGGCCTCGCTCCAGCACGAGCAGTGGGTGCTGCCGGAGACCAATATGGGCTACTACAGCGAACTGCTGACCACCCTGCAGCGCAGCGGTATCCGCCGTGAAAATATCGTTAATACCGATTCGGTGGTGACGATCTATAACCTGGTGCTCAATGCCGATTTTCTGACGGTGATCCCCTGCGACATGACCACGCCGTTTGGCTCGAGCCAGTTTGTCACCATCCCCATTAAAGAGGCCTTGCCGGTGGCGCGCTATGCGGCGGTATGGTCGAAAAATTACCGGTTAAAAACCGCCGCGGCGTCGCTGGTGGAGATGGCGAAACACTATTCCTCGGGGCAGGGCAACCGCCACTGGCAGCCATTACAAATTATTGCGTAACTGAAAGTCGTTAAATAATCCAACACACGTCCTCGCTGTTATCAGCAGGATGACGCCCGGTCATTGACTTTATATTAAGATACAGAGGCCATAATGCATATTACCTACGATCTTCCGGTATCTATTGACGATATTCTCGAAGCGAAACAACGCCTCGCGGGAAAAATATATAAAACAGGCATGCCCCGTTCGAATTATTTTAGCGAGCGCTGCCAGGGCGAAATATTTCTTAAATTCGAAAATATGCAGCGCACGGGTTCATTTAAAATTCGCGGCGCCTTTAATAAACTGTGCGGTTTAACCGCGGCGGAAAAACGCAAAGGGGTGGTGGCCTGCTCAGCGGGCAACCACGCCCAGGGCGTCTCGCTCTCCTGCGCCATGCTCGGCATTGACGGGAAAGTGGTGATGCCGAAAGGGGCGCCGAAATCGAAAGTTGCCGCCACCTGTGATTATTCGGCGGAAGTGGTGCTACATGGCGATAACTTTAACGATACCCTCGCCAAAGCCAGCGATATTGTTGAACTTGAGGGCCGCATTTTTATTCCCCCCTATGACGACCCGCAGGTTATCGCCGGGCAGGGGACGATTGGACTCGAAATATTAGAAGATCTGTATGACGTGGATAATGTCATCGTGCCCATTGGCGGCGGCGGCTTAATTGCCGGTATCGCGATCGCGATTAAATCCATTAACCCGACAATCCGCATTATCGGCGTGCAGTCGGAGAATGTTCACGGCATGGCCGCCTCCTGGTATGCCGGGGAAATCACCAGCCATCGCCACGCCGGCACCTTAGCCGATGGTTGCGACGTCGCCCGCCCGGGGAAACTGACCTATGAAATCGCCCGCCAGCTGGTGGATGACATCGTCCTGGTGAGTGAGGATGACATTCGCCAGAGCATGGTCGCCTTAATTCAGCGCAATAAAGTGATCACCGAAGGGGCCGGGGCGTTGGCCTGCGCCGCGTTATTAAGCGGCAAACTCGACAGCTATATCCAGAACCGCAAAACGGTCAGTCTGATTTCTGGGGGCAATATCGATCTCTCCCGGGTATCGCAAATTACCGGTTTTGTTGACGCTTAATTCAATACATAAGTGAGGACAGGATATGAGTACGACTGAGAGCATTGCATCCAGCCAGACAAGCCTTTCGTCCTGGCGTAAATCTGACACCACCTGGACCCTGGGCCTGTTTGGCACCGCTATCGGCGCCGGGGTGCTGTTTTTCCCGATCCGCGCCGGCTTCGGCGGGCTGATCCCGATCCTGGTGATGCTGGTGCTGGCCTATCCCATCGCCTTTTATTGCCATCGGGCCCTGGCCCGGCTATGCCTGTCGGGGGCTAACCCCTCCGGCAATATCACCGAAACGGTGGAAGAGCATTTTGGCAAAACCGGCGGGGTGGTGATCACCTTTCTGTACTTCTTCGCCATCTGCCCACTGCTGTGGATTTATGGCGTCACGATCACCAATACCTTTATGACTTTCTGGGAGAACCAGCTGCAGATGCCGGCTCTCAACCGCGGGGTGGTGGCGCTGCTCCTGCTGCTGCTGATGGCGTTTGTCATCTGGTTTGGTAAAGACCTGATGGTCAAGGTGATGAGCTATCTGGTGTGGCCGTTTATCGCCAGCCTGGTGGTGATCTCCCTGTCCCTGATCCCCTACTGGAATAGCGCAGTGATTGACCAGGTCAACCTCAGCGATATCGCCTTAACCGGTCACGACGGCATTCTGGTGACGGTATGGCTGGGCATCTCCATCATGGTGTTCTCCTTCAACTTCTCGCCGATCGTCTCCTCGTTTGTGGTCTCCAAACGCGAAGAGTATGAAGCGCAGTTTGGCCGCGAGTATACCGAACGCAAATGCTCACAGATCATCTCCCGGGCCAGCATGCTGATGGTGGCGGTGGTGATGTTCTTCGCCTTCAGCTGCCTGTTTACCCTCTCACCGCAGAACATGGCGGACGCCAAGGCGCAGAATATCCCGGTGCTCTCCTATCTGGCGAACCACTTTGCCTCGATGTCGGGCACCAAATCCACCTTTGCCACCCTGCTGGAGTATGGCGCGTCGATCATCGCCCTGGTGGCCATCTTCAAATCGTTTTTCGGCCACTATCTCGGCACGCTCGAAGGGCTGAACGGTCTGATCCTGCGCTTTGGCTATAAAGGGGATAAAACCCGGGTCTCCAGCGGCAAGCTCAATACCCTGAGCATGGTGTTCATCATGGGATCGACCTGGGTGGTGGCGTATGCCAACCCCAATATCCTCGACCTGATTGAGGCCATGGGCGCGCCGATTATCGCCTCGCTGCTGTGCCTGCTGCCGATGTACGCCATTCGTAAAGCGCCTTCGCTGGCCAAATACCGTGGCCGTCTCGATAACCTCTTTGTGACCGCTATCGGTCTGCTGACCATCCTCAACATCGTTTACAAACTGTTCTAATCCGGCTCAGGCCACGCGGAGTACAACATGACTGAATTTCCGGTAGTACTGGTGATTAACTGCGGCTCGTCGTCAATCAAATTTTCCGTCCTGGACGCCGCCAGCTGCGACTGCCTGCTCAACGGCGTGGCCGAGGGCATCAACGCGGAACGGGCGTTTCTCTCGCTCAACGGCGGCGAGCCGGTGGCGCTGGCGCAGCGCGGCTACGAAGGCGCCCTGCAGGCGATTGCCGGGGCATTAGCCCAACGCGACCTCATCGACAGCGTGGCCCTGATTGGCCACCGCGTCGCCCACGGCGGCGACCTGTTCACCGAGTCGGTCATTATTAGCGAGGAGGTTATCAATAACATTCGCCAGGTATCGTCCCTGGCCCCGCTGCATAACTACGCCAGTCTCAGCGGCATCGCCTCGGCGCAGCGGCTGTTCCCGGAGGTGATGCAGGTGGCGGTCTTTGATACCAGCTTTCACCAGACCCTGGCCCCGGAAGCTTTTCTCTATGGTCTGCCGTGGGAGTATTACCAGAATCTCGGGGTACGCCGCTACGGTTTCCACGGCACCTCGCACCGCTATGTGTCCCAGCGCGCCCTGGCGCTGCTCGGGTTGCCGGAGCAGGAGAGCGGCCTGGTGATCGCCCACCTGGGCAATGGCGCCTCGATCTGCGCGGTGCGTAACGGCCGCAGCGTGGACACCTCGATGGGGATGACGCCGCTGGAGGGGCTGATGATGGGCACCCGCAGCGGCGATGTCGACTTCGGCGCCATGGCGTGGATTGCCGGGGAAACCCGGCAGACCCTCAGCGACCTGGAGCGGGTAGCCAACACCGCCTCCGGCCTGCTGGGGATCTCCGGTCTTTCCTCCGACCTGCGGGTGCTGGAGCAGGCGTGGCATGAGGGCCATGCCCGCGCCCGCCTGGCGATTAAAACCTTTGTCCATCGTATCGCCCGCCATATTGCCGGCCACGCCGCGGCGCTGCAGCGTCTCGACGGCATTATTTTCACCGGCGGGATTGGCGAGAACTCGGTGCTGATCCGTCGACTGGTGAGCGAGCGGCTGGCGGTCTTTGGCCTTGCGATGGACGCCGCCCGCAATCAGCAGCCCAATTCGGCCGGCGAGCGCCTGATCTCCGCCGACGGCAGCCGGGTGCGCTGCGCGGTTATTCCTACCAATGAAGAGCGCATGATTGCCCTCGATGCGATCCGCTTAGGCCGGATCCACACCGCGGCGGCGCTGGCCTGACTTTTTATTCTGTAGAGAGACGATGTTCATGAAAGTAGATATCGATACCCAGGATGTACGATATGCCGACGCCTGGCTGGGCTTTCGCGGTACGGCGTGGCAAACGCAGATCGACGTTCGCGACTTTATTCAGCATAACTACACCCCTTACGAGGGCGATGAGTCTTTCCTCGCCGACGCGACGCCAGCGACCACCGCCCTCTGGGAGCAGGTGATGGCCGGGATCCGCGTCGAGAACGCCACCCATGCGCCGGTGGATTTCGACACCAATGTCGCCACCTCCATCACCGCCCACGCGGCGGGCTATATCAACCAGCCGCTGGAAAAGATCGTCGGCCTGCAAACGGACCAGCCGCTGAAGCGCGCCCTGCATCCTTTTGGCGGCATCAAGATGATCAAAAGCGCCTTCGAGGCCTATGGCCGCGAAATGGATCCTGACTTTGAGTATCAGTTTACGGCGCTGCGTAAGACCCACAATCAGGGCGTTTTTGACGTCTATTCCCCGGATATGCTGCGCTGCCGCAAATCCGGGGTGCTGACCGGGCTACCGGACGGCTATGGCCGCGGACGGATCATCGGCGATTACCGCCGCGTGGCGCTGTACGGCATTCGCTACCTGGTCCGCGAACGTGAGCTGCAGTTTGCCGACCTGCAGCCGGCCCTTGAGCGCGGCGAGGCGCTGGAGGCCACCCTGCGCCTGCGCGAAGAGCTGGCCGAACAGCGGCGCGCGCTGCTGCAGATGCAGGAGATGGCGGCCCGCTACGGCTGCGATATCGCCCACCCGGCGCGCACTGCCCGGGAGGCGGTGCAGTGGCTCTACTTCGCCTACCTGGCGGCGGTGAAGTCGCAGAACGGCGGCGCCATGTCGCTGGGGCGCACGGCCACCTTCCTCGACATCTATATCGAACGCGATCTGCGCGCCGGTTTATTGAATGAGGAGCAGGCCCAGGAGCTCATTGACCACTTCATCATGAAGATCCGCATGGTGCGTTTCCTGCGCACCCCGGAATTTGATTCGCTGTTCTCCGGGGATCCCATCTGGGCGACGGAGGTGCTGGGCGGCATGGGGCTGGATGGTCGCACCCTGGTCAGCAAAACCACCTTCCGCTATCTGCATACTCTGCACACCATGGGCCCGGCGCCGGAGCCGAACCTGACCGTGCTCTGGTCGCAAGCGCTGCCGGCGGCGTTTAAAAAATATGCCGCCCGGGTCTCTATCGCCACCTCGTCGCTGCAGTATGAGAACGACGATCTGATGCGCAGCGATTTTCACAGCGACGACTACGCCATCGCCTGCTGCGTCAGCCCGATGGTGATCGGCAAGCAGATGCAGTTCTTCGGCGCCCGCGCCAATCTCGCCAAAACGCTGCTCTACGCGATTAACGGCGGGGTGGATGAGAAACTGAAGATTCAGGTGGGGCCGAAAACCGACCCTCTGCGTGATGAGGTGCTGGACTACGACACCGTGATGGCCAGCCTCGACCACTTTATGGACTGGCTGGCGGTGCAGTACATCAGCGCGCTGAACATCATCCATTGCATGCATGATAAGTACAGCTACGAGGCGGCGCTGATGGCCCTGCACGACCGCGACGTCTACCGCACGATGGCCTGCGGCATCGCCGGCCTGTCGGTGGCAGCGGATTCGTTGTCGGCGATAAAGTACGCCCGGGTGAAGCCGGTGCGCGATCACCACGGGCTGGCGGTGGACTTTGTCATTGAAGGCGACTATCCGCAGTACGGCAACAACGACGATCGGGCCGATGCCATCGCCTGCGACCTGGTGGAGCGCTTTATGCGCAAAATTCAGGCGCTCCCCACCTGGCGTCAGGCGGTGCCGACCCAGTCGATCCTGACCATCACCTCCAACGTGGTATACGGCCAGAAAACCGGCAACACCCCGGACGGACGTCGGGCGGGGACGCCGTTCGCTCCGGGGGCCAATCCGATGCATGGCCGCGACCGGAAAGGGGCGGTGGCGTCGCTGACCTCGGTGGCGAAACTGCCGTTTACCTACGCCAAAGATGGCATCTCGTATACCTTCTCCATCGTGCCGGCGGCGCTCGGCAAAGCCCCGTCAGCGCAGGAAAACAACCTGGTGGGCCTGCTGGACGGCTACTTCCACCACGAGGAGACGGTGGAGGGGGGACAGCATCTCAACGTCAATGTGCTGAACCGGGAAAAGCTGCTCGATGCGATAGAACACCCGGAGCAGTATCCGAATCTGACGATCCGCGTCTCCGGCTATGCGGTCCGCTTTAACGCGCTGACCCGCGAACAGCAGCAGGATGTGATCTCCCGAACGTTCACCAGCCAACTCTGAGCGGCCACCGGGTCACAGGAGAGCCTTTAACGGGCTCTCCTGTTATCATCTTCACATTACCGCAACAAAATAATCACCACTGTTGATCATATTCGCATTTTTGCACCACGCCGGCGCGCAGCGACCGCTAACTGCATCTATGTTTAGCTCACGGGCCGGTACGGATACCGCGTTGTCCGGCTCGCCACGTGATGGCAACCGATCTCCTGACCTGAAAGGGAATGCGCCCTTGCCGGATGCGGCACGGGTTGCCGTCGCGTGCGTACCGACCGGGGCGACTGTTCTCCGGTGCTCCACTCCTTCCTGGCGGGATTTTTGCTTCTTCCACCCTGGCCGTCCTGGCGCTGCGCCAACGTCGGCACCACACGGTATGTGATATTTTCTGCGTCATTCCATGACGCCAGGCTTTACATCGCTGAGGAATATCCGAATGTCTTTGAAACTGAAAACAATGACGCTTCATGTTGTGATAGCAGGTTGTATGAGCATGGCCTTTTACGCCCAGGCAGACGTGAAGATCGGCGTCGCCGGGCCCTTTACCGGCCCCAACGCCACCTACGGCGCCCAGTACTGGAAGGGGGCCTCGCAGGCGGTGGCCGATATCAATGCCGCCGGCGGCATCAAAGGCGAAAAGATTGTGCTGGTGCAGGGGGATGACGCGTGCGAACCGAAGCAGGCGGTGGCGGTGGCCAACCGGCTGGTGGATGAAGCGAAAGTCTCCGCCGTGGTGGGGCACTTTTGCTCTTCCTCAACGATGCCGGCCTCCGAGGTATATGACGAAGCCGGGATCCTGACCATTACCCCCGGCTCGACCAACCCGCAGATCACCGAGCGCGGCATGAAAGATCTCTTCCGCATGTGTGGTCGTGACGATCAGCAGGGGGCGATCGCCGCCAACTATATGCTGGACGTGCTGAAGGCGAAGAAAATCGCCGTCATCCACGATAAAGACACCTATGGTCAGGGGCTGGCCGATGCCACCCGCGCGGCGCTGGCGAAGCGGGGTACCAAAGAAGTGTTGTACGAAGGCCTTTCCCGCGGTGAAAAAGACTTTAACGCCCTGGTGACCAAGATCGGCGCCCTCAAGCCGGACGTGGTCTACTTTGGCGGCTGCCATCCGGAAGCGGGCCCGCTGGTGCGCCAGATGCGCGAGCAGGGCGTGCAGGCCAAATTCTTCTCCGGCGACTGTATCGTCACCGAGGAGCTGGTCACGGCCGCCGGTGGGCCGCAGTTCACCAACGGCGTGCTGATGACCTTTGGTCAGGATCCGCGCACCCTCCCGGACGGCAAAGCGGTGATCGAGAAGTTCCGCGCCAGCGGCTTTGAGCCGGAAGGTTATACCCTCTACGCCTACGCCTCTATTCAGGCTATCGCCGCGGCCTGGAACGCCGTCGGTACCGATAACGCCAAAGCCAGCGACTGGCTGAAGAGCCACGACGTCGAGACGGTGATGGGCAAGAAAGCCTGGGATGGCAAAGGCGACCTCAAGGTGTCCGACTACGTGGTCTATCAGTGGGACGACAAGGGCAAATATCACCAGCTCTGATCGGCCACGACCTGAGGACGCTCTGTCCTTTTGACTTGCGAATTGTCACATGACGGCGGTTGACCGGGAACGGAACCCGGCGGCCGTCTGCCTGGCGGCTGGAGGGGCTATGACGGCGTTTTTTCTGCAACAACTGATCAATGGGCTGACGCTGGGCGCGGTGTACGGCTTAATCGCCATCGGCTACACCATGGTGTATGGGATCATCGGCATGATCAACTTCGCCCACGGCGAGGTGTATATGGTCTCCGCCTACCTGTGCGCCATCGGCCTGGCGCTGCTCTCTTTCTTCGGGATCCACTCCTTTCCGCTGCTGATTTTCGCCACTCTGGTGTTCACCATCGTGGTCACCGGCGTATACGGCTGGGCGATCGAGCGCATCGCCTACCGGCCGCTGCGCAACTCGACGCGGCTGGCGCCGCTGATCTCGGCTATCGGGATGTCGCTGATCCTGCAGAACTATGTCCAGCTGAGCCAGGGGCCGAACCAGCAGGGGATCCCGACGCTGCTTAGCGGCGCGTTGCGCATGACGGTGGGCGATGGGGTGGTGCAGATCACCTGGACCAAGGTGTTTATTCTCGTCGCGGCGCTGGTGGGGATGCTTATCCTGACCTGGATTATTCAGTATACCCGGCTGGGGCGCATCTGCCGCGCCACCCAGCAGGACCGGCGCATGGCGGCGATCCTTGGCATCAATACCGACCGGGTGATCTCCCTGGTGTTTGTCATCGGCGCGGCGATGGCCGGTCTGGCCGGCGTGCTGGTGACCATGAACTACGGCACCTTCGACTTCTATATCGGATTTATTATCGGCATCAAAGCCTTCACCGCCGCGGTGCTGGGCGGGATCGGCTCGCTGCCTGGCGCGATGCTGGGTGGTCTGTTGCTTGGGGTGGCCGAAGCCCAGTTCGCCGGGCTGGTGAATTCGGATTACAAAGATGTCTTTTCCTTTGCGCTGCTGGTGGCGATCCTGATTTTTCGCCCGCAGGGGCTGCTGGGACGTCCGCTGGTGGCCAAGGTCTAAGGAGGCTTTATGGGTGAAATTACGCGCCAGCCTGCGCGGGCTATCCAAAACGCGCTGATCGACAGCGTACTGGCCGGCCTTTGCGCGTTAATTGTCTTTGGCCCGATCGTCGGCGTGGTGCTCAAAGGGTATGGTTTTACCCTCGCGCCTGCGCGGGTGGCGATTCTGGTGGCGGTGGTGATGGCCGGCAGGCTGGCGCTCAGTCTGCTGCTGCAGAGCCACAGGGGAAAAGCCTTTATTGCCCGCTTTGAGGGGGCGGATGACGGGGTGTACGTCCGGCCGCCGGGCTACCGCTCGCGGCTGCGCTGGATAATACCGCTGCTGGTGGGGCTGGCCATTGTCTTTCCGTTTCTCGCCACAAAATATCTGCTGACCGTGGCCATTCTTGGGCTGATCTACGTTCTGCTTGGCCTGGGGTTGAATATTGTGGTGGGCCTCGCGGGCCTGCTCGATCTGGGCTATGTGGCGTTTTACGCCATCGGCGCCTACGGCCTGGCGCTGGGCTACCAGTACCTGGGACTCGGCTTCTGGGCGATGCTGCCGCTGGGGGCGGTGATGGCGGCTCTCGCCGGGGCGTTGCTGGGCTTTCCGGTGCTGCGTATGCATGGCGACTATCTGGCCATCGTCACCCTCGGCTTTGGCGAAATTATCCGCCTGGTGCTCAACAACTGGGTGAGCTTCACCGGGGGCCCTAACGGCGTACCGGTGCCATCCCCCACGCTGTTTGGCCTCGAGTTTACCCGCCGGGCCAAGGATGGCGGCATCCCCATCCATGAGTTTTTCCACGTCAGCTACAACCCCAACCTGAAATTCATCTTTCTCTACGCCGTGCTGTGCCTGGTGGTGATGCTGGTGCTGCTGGTGAAGCATCGCCTGACGCGGATGCCCATCGGCCGCGCCTGGGAGGCGCTGCGCGAGGATGAGATCGCCTGTCGGGCGATGGGGCTCAACCACGTGCTGGTGAAGCTCTCGGCGTTTATGCTCGGCGCGTCGACGGCCGGCATCGCCGGGGTGTTCTTCGCCAGCTATCAGGGGTTTGTTAACCCGACGTCGTTCACCTTTTTTGAGTCGGCGCTGATCCTGGCGATTGTGGTGCTCGGGGGAATGGGCTCCACCCTGGGAGTGGTACTGGCGGCGTTTGTTCTGACGGTCACCCCGGAGCTGCTGCGCGGTTTTGACGAATATCGGGTGCTGCTGTTCGGCGTGCTGATGGTGATGATGATGATCTGGCGGCCGCGCGGCCTGGTGCGCACCAGCCGCAGCGGGGTTGCGTTGCGAAAAGGAGTCGCGCCATGACCGACAGCATCTTACGCGTTGAGCATCTGATGATGCATTTCGGCGGCATCAAAGCGCTGAATGATGTCAATCTGGAGGTGGAGCGGGGGTCGATCACCGCCCTGATCGGCCCCAACGGCGCGGGCAAGACCACGGTGTTTAATTGCCTGACCGGTTTTTATCGGGCGACGGGGGGCAGTATCGTGCTGCGGGCGCGGGAAAAGGTCACCGATGTTATTCAGGTGCTGGGGCAGAAGCTTCACCCGGACGATTTTCTCCACCCGGCACAGCTGGGGAGGCGGATCTATTACAAGATGTTCGGTGGCACCCATCTGGTGAACCGCGCTGGCATGGCGCGCACCTTCCAGAATATACGTTTATTCCGCGAGATGTCGGTGATCGAGAACCTGCTGGTGGCCCAGCATACCCAGGTCAACCGCCATCTGCTGGCCGGGATCCTCAATACCCGTGGGTATCGGCAGGCGGAGAATCAGGCGCTGGATCGCGCTTTTTACTGGCTGGAGGTGGTGGAGATGGTGGACTGCGCCAACCGTCTGGCGGGGACCCTCTCCTACGGACAGCAGCGGCGGCTGGAGATCGCCCGCGCCATGTGCACCCGTCCGGAGATGATCTGTCTGGACGAGCCGGCCGCCGGTCTCAACCCGGTGGAAACCCAGGCGCTGAGCCGGATTATTCGCTTTCTGCGCCAGCAGCACGGCATCACGGTGCTACTGATCGAGCATGATATGGGGATGGTGATGGAGATTTCGGATCATATCATCGTCCTCGATCACGGGGACGTCATCGCCCGCGGCGCGCCGCAGGCGATCCAGGCCAACGCCAGCGTGATTGCCGCCTATCTAGGCGCTGAGGAAGAGGAGACGCGCCGATGAGCCAGCCTTTGCTTGCCTTTAATGAGGTAGATGTCTTCTACGGGCCGATCCAGGCCCTGAAGCAGGTCTCTCTCACCGTCAATGAGGGGGAGACGGTGGCGCTGATCGGCGCCAACGGCGCCGGTAAATCAACGCTGCTGATGTCGGTCTTCGGCCAGCCGCGCATTGCCGGCGGGGAGATTTTCTATCGCGGGGAGGCGATCAGCCGGAAATCGACCCACTTTATCGCCAGCAACGGCATCGCCCAGGCCCCGGAAGGGCGGCGCATCTTTCCCGATATGACCGTCGAGGAGAATCTGCTAATGGGGACCATTGCCATTGGCAACCGCTATCAGGCCGAGGACAAGGCGCGAATGTACCAGCTGTTCCCCCGGCTGGAAGAGCGGCGGGGACAGCGGGCGATGACCCTCTCCGGCGGCGAGCAGCAGATGCTGGCCATCGCCCGGGCGCTGATGAGCAGACCGCGCCTGCTGCTGCTGGATGAGCCGAGCCTGGGGCTGGCGCCGCTGGTGGTGAAGCAGATTTTTCAGATCCTGCGCGAGCTGACGGCCCAGGGGATGACGCTGTTTCTGGTGGAGCAGAATGCCCGCCATGCCCTCAACCTGTCGGACCGCGCCTACGTGATGGTGAACGGCCAGATCCGCCTGAGCGGTAGCGGCCAGACGCTGCTCAACGACCCGGAGGTGCGTAAGGCATATCTGGGGATCAGCGGCTGAGGGGGTTATTCCCGCGGTTCGTTACGGGTTTTAATGTGCTGCCAGAAACGTTCGGCGGCCTGGTTAAGCCGCGAGCCGGAGCGGTAGAGCCAGGCGCCGATCGGCAGCGACAGGCTCTCATCGAGGATCGTCAGCCGGCCTTCGTCCAGTTCGCGCTGAATAGAGTATTGCGGCAGCCAGCCCACGCCGTCGCCATTGAGGATCATGCGCTTGAGCAGCTCGCTCATGGAAGAGACAAAGGTGAGAGAGAAGGTAATCTCCGGCGTGCGGTCGATCACCTGGTTCACCTGGCGCCCCATATAGCTGTCGTTGGCGTATTTCATCAGCGGCAGCACGCCGCGATGTAAATGAAACAGCGGGCGGCCATGTTCGTCGCAGGGAGAGACCAGGTGCAGGTAAGAATCAAAAATTTTATGATTAATAAACGGATAGTTCATTAATTCTTCATTATAGAAGGAGAGGATAAAATCGCTTTTTCCCTCTTTCAGGTTAAATACGGCGTCGTTGACGTTAATCGATTCAACATGAAAAGTCTTATTTTTACGGTCGGTGTAACCGGCGATGATCTCCGGCAGTAATAACACCGACAGCGAAGGGGCGGCGTCGATTCTTATTTTCTGGGTAGTGTTATTTAAGCCTTTAATACGGCTGATCTGAAAATCCATGTCATCGAGCATATTTCGCGCATAGCCGACAAAAATTTTCCCGCGGTTGGTCAGCTGCAGAGGGTTGGCGCTACGATCGAAGATGCTGAATCCGAGGGAAGCCTCCAGCGACTGGATGCGTCGGCTGAACGAAGACTGAGAGATGTTGCGGGCTTTGGCCGCCAGGGTAAAGCTGCGCGACTCCTCAAGGGCAATCACATCATACAGCCATTTTACTTCCAGATTTGCCAACACCGATCCAGTCCTCAAAAACGCAATAAAGGCTATGCAATTTTAGCATAGCGCATAGAAACTATGCAATTAACATAATTATCGACAGGTGTTAACATTTTTGGAAAGTTGAGATTTATGAATGCATATCGGCGACCCTACATGAGCACGATATGAAATCGCGACTCACGGTTATTTATTGCTTTATTTCATTGTCCAGGACTTATCTTATTAAATAGCCGGCGACGATGACGAAAGCAATGAATAACCCAGGCCTCTTACCTTAAATAGTTTGTCAGGAGTTCCATGTCACAACAAATTGAATCAGTAAAAATGGCTCTGCAGGAGCTGGGGATTAATGCAAGCGGCGAATTCTATTACAACCCTGATTACGATTTGCTTATTGCACATGAAACCTCTCCTGAGCTGACCGGCGCGGCCCGCGGCGTGATGACCGACTCTGGCGCTGTGGCTGTTGATACCGGGATCTTCACCGGCCGTTCGCCGCGCGATAAATACATCGTCCGCGACGAACAGACTCGCGACACCGTCTGGTGGGCAGACTCCGGCCTCGGCCGCAATGACAACAAACCGTTATCGCCAGACGTGTGGCGCAGCCTGAAAAGCCTGGTCGCGGGCCAGCTGAGCGGCAAAAAACTGTACGTCATCGACGCCTGGTGCGGCGCCAGCCCGGACACCCGTCTTGGCGTACGCTTCGTCACCGAGGTGGCGTGGCAGGCCCACTTTGTCAAAAACATGTTTATCGTGCCAAGCGCCGACGAGCTGGCCAGCTTTACGCCAGACTTCGTGGTGCTCAACGGCGCGGGCTGCACCAATGCCAACTGGCAGGCACAGGGGATGAACTCCGAGAACTTTGTCGCCTTTAATCTGAGCGAGCGTATTCAGCTCATCGGCGGTACCTGGTACGGCGGCGAAATGAAGAAAGGGCTGTTCTCGGTCATGAACTACCTGCTGCCGCAGAAAGGCATCGCGTCGATGCACTGCTCGGCCAACCGTGGCGAAGCAGGGGACGTGGCGCTGTTCTTCGGCCTCTCCGGGACCGGGAAAACCACCCTGTCGACCGATCCGCATCGTCAGCTGATCGGCGATGATGAGCACGGCTGGGACGATGACGGCGTGTTTAACTTCGAAGGCGGCTGCTACGCTAAGACCATCAATCTCGATCCGCAGGCGGAGCCGGAGATTTATGGCGCCATCCGCCGCAATGCGCTGCTGGAAAACGTGGTGGTGCGCGCTGACGGCAGCGTGGATTATGCCGACGGCAGCAAAACCGAAAACACCCGCGTCTCCTATCCGCTGTCGCATATCGACAATATCGTCAAGCCGGTGTCCCGCGCGGGCCATCCGTCGAAGGTGATTTTCCTTGCCGCCGATGCGTTTGGCGTCCTGCCGCCGGTCTCCCGTCTGACCACCGAGCAGATGCAGTACCATTTCCTGTCGGGTTTCACCTCGAAGCTGGCGGGCACCGAGCGCGGCATTACCCAGCCGACGCCGACCTTCTCCGCCTGCTATGGCGCGGCGTTCCTGCTGCTTCACCCGACCCAGTACGCCAGCGTCCTGGCGGCGAAGATGGCGGAGTCCGGCGCCGAAGCCTGGCTGGTCAACACCGGCTGGAACGGCGAGGGCAAACGCCTGTCGCTGCGCGATACCCGCAGCATCATTAGCGCGATCCTCAACGGCACTACCGGCCCGCTGCGCGAGGAGACCATCCCGGTGTTCGGTCTTGCGATCCCGCAGAGCATTCCAGGGGTAGACAGCGCGGTGCTGGATCCGCGTAATGGCTGGAGTTCAGCGGATAAATGGCAGGAGAAGGCCGAGAGCCTGGCTCAGCTGTTTATGGATAACTTCAAGCAGTACAGCGATACCGAAGCGGGCGCGCGTCTGGCGCTGGCCGGTCCGCAGCTGCAGAAGAGCGCGGTCGAAGCCTGATCCGCGGCCAGCAGGTCGACGCCTGGCGCCGACCTGCTGGCGAGCCGCTTTACTCCGCAAAGGCCCGCAGCGCATCTCCCGTGAGGCGATAACGCACCCACTCATCCTGCGGCTGCGCGCCAATGCTCAGATAGAAATCAATCGCCGGTTGGTTCCAGTCGAGCACGCTCCACTCCAGACGCCCGCACTGACGTTGTACAGCATATTGCGCGATGGTTTTCAGCAGCGCTTTTCCGGCGCCGATCCCGCGATAGTCGGGGGTGACGTACAGATCCTCCATATAGATACCATTGCGTCCAAGCCAGGTGGAGTAGCTGGTGAAGAACACCGCGTAGCCCACCGCTTTGCCCGCCACCTCGCAGATCAGCGCTTCGGTTTTGCTGCCGCTGGCAAACAGAGTCTCTCTGATCTCCTCTGGCGTCGTCACTACCTCTTCGGGGGCTTTCTCGTAGACCGCGAGTTCATAAATCATGTCGTAGATAGCGGTGGCGTCGTCCGGGGTGGCCTGGCGGATTGTGATGCTCATGGGGTGTCCTGTATCCATAGTCAAAAGAGAGCAAAATTGCTGACCCTGAGGATAAGCGGTATTGTGAAAAGAATTAAGTGCAATGAAATCAGCAAACGATGAATATTATGCATCCTGTCCTGCGCCGGATTGACCTCAACCTGTTGCCGGTCTTTGACGCGGTCTATCGCTCCCGCTCGGTACGCTTGGCGGCGGAAGAGCTGGCGATGAGCACCTCGGCGCTGAGCCATGCGCTTTCCCGGCTGCGCAGCGCCCTCAACGATCCGCTGTTCTACCGCGAAGGCCACCGGATGTGCCCCAGCGTCTATGCCAGCCAGCTGGCGCCCTCTATCGCTTCGGCGCTGAAGTTTCTCAACCAGGAGCTGACGCCGCCGGCGGCGTTTGTGCCGGCCGCCAGCACCGACTGCATGCAGATTGCGATCACCGATTTCACCGCGTTCTGCGTCTTTCCGACGCTGATGCATCACCTGCAGCGTGAGGCGCCCGGGCTGCGGTTTGAGCTCCGTTATCTGCCCCACAGCCCGGCGCTGACCGAGCTGCTGGCGGGCGAGGTCGACCTGGCCCTCGGGTTCAATACCCCTGACGAGCCAGCCCATCCCGATCTTGAGGAGATTAACTGGCTGCGGGACGAATATGTGGTCATCAGCCAGGCCAACCGGACGGCGCTGACCCTGGACGCCTACCTTGCGGCCCGTCATCTGGTGGTGACCCCGTGGAATGAGCGGCAGGGGGTGCTGGACTGTGAGCTGGAGCGACAGGGCTATTCGCGGCAGGTGGCGATGAAAACCCCCTCGATGCTGAGCGCGCCCTTTATTATTGAGCAGAGCGACCTGTTGATGGCGCTGCCCCGGCGGGCGGCGGAGACGATGGCCCGCGCCGCCCGGCTGACCATTTTCCCGCTGCCGTTTCCGGTTCCGCCGTTTGACGTCAAGATTTACGCCCACCAACGCAGCGGGAAACGCGAGGCTACCCGCTGGCTTATCTCCCTGTTGCAGACGCTGGTGGGGGAGTCCACCGCTTCCTGACGCGCTTTCCAGCCGGCAGGGTATTTCGTTACCCCAGGCCAGGTTTTATGCCTTCAACCCACGGCGACATATCCTGGCCCCGGTCACAAAACGGAAAACTGACTTTTTCGCCGTCACCCGCGGCGTGGTTAGGACGGTGTGTGTTAAATGATTGTATGTAAAAGTAATGTTAATTAGTTAAATGTTATTCATGCGTAAAATGCATTAGTGGATGCGTTTATTACGCTTATTTCGTTCCCGGTTCTGTTTCAGTCTTCAGCGACAGGCGCGCGACAACGCGTGGATAACAAACTGGAGACCTGCATGCATTCAACAACCTCACAGATGAGTACCCGTGACCGGATCGGCGCCATTCTGCGCGTCACGTCCGGTAACTTTCTCGAACAGTTCGACTTTTTTCTGTTCGGGTTTTATGCCACCTACATCGCCCATACCTTTTTTCCGGCGAGCAGTGAATTCGCCTCGCTGATGATGACCTTCGCGGTCTTTGGCGCCGGCTTTTTGATGCGCCCCATCGGCGCTATCGTACTTGGCGCCTATATCGACAAGGTGGGGCGGCGCAAGGGGCTGATCGTCACCCTGTCGATCATGGCCACCGGCACCTTTCTGATCGTGCTGATCCCCTCTTATCAGACCATTGGCCTGTGGGCGCCGCTGCTGGTGCTGATCGGCCGTCTGCTGCAGGGCTTTTCCGCCGGCGCCGAGCTGGGCGGGGTGTCGGTCTATCTGGCCGAGATCGCCACCCCGGGCCGTAAAGGCTTTTACACCAGCTGGCAGTCGGGCAGTCAGCAGGTTGCCATCATGGTGGCAGCCGCGATGGGCTTTGCCCTCAACGCGGTACTGGAGCCGAGCGCTATCAGCGACTGGGGCTGGCGTATTCCGTTCCTTTTCGGCTGCCTGATTGTTCCGTTCATTTTTATCCTGCGCCGTAAGCTGGAGGAGACCCAGGAGTTTACTGCCCGCCGCCATCATCTGGCGATGCGCCAGGTATTCGCCACCCTGCTGGCGAACTGGCAGGTGGTTATCGCCGGGATGATGATGGTGGCGATGACCACCACCGCGTTCTACCTGATCACCGTCTATGCCCCGACCTTTGGTAAAAAGGTGCTGATGCTCAGCGCCTCTGACAGCCTGCTGGTCACGCTGCTGGTGGCGATTTCCAACTTCTTCTGGCTGCCGGTGGGCGGGGCGCTGTCCGACCGCTTTGGCCGCCGATCGGTGCTGATCGCCATGACCCTGCTGGCGCTGGCTACCGCCTGGCCTGCGCTGACCATGCTGGCGAACGCCCCGAGCTTTTTGATGATGCTGAGCGTGCTGCTGTGGCTGTCGTTTATCTACGGCATGTACAACGGGGCGATGATCCCGGCGCTGACCGAAATTATGCCCGCCGAAGTGCGCGTGGCAGGTTTCTCGCTGGCCTACAGCCTGGCGACCGCGGTGTTTGGCGGCTTCACGCCGGTGATTTCCACGGCGCTGATTGAGTATACCGGTGATAAAGCGTCTCCCGGCTACTGGATGAGCTTTGCCGCCATCTGCGGTCTGCTGGCCACTTGCTACCTCTATCGCCGTAGCGCCGTTGCGCTGCAGACGGCACGTTAATCAGGGAGAAGATGATGCGTAAAACGACAGGAACCCTGCTAGCCACGCTGCTGCTGGCCGCCACCGGCGGCAGCGCGTTGTCCGCTGAGGTCACCGTGATGATCTCCGGCGGCTTCAAAGCGGCGCTGGAAAAGCTGGCCCCGGCGTGGGAAAAACAAACCGGCAACCACCTCGTGGTGATCCCTGGCCCGTCGATGGGAAAAACGCCGCAGGCGATCCCTAACCGTCTGGCGCGCGGCGAACACGCGGACGTGGTGATCATGGTCGGGGACGCGCTGACCAGCCTCGAGAAAGCGGGCCGTACGCAACCGGATTCGCGCCGGGAGCTGGCCGACTCGCCGATCGGCGTGGTGGTGAAGGCGGGGGCGCCGCTGCCGGCTATCCACAACGCAGACCAGCTGCGGGCGACGCTGCTGGCGGCGCCATCGGTCGCGTACTCCGACAGCGCCAGCGGACGCTATGTCAGCTCGACGCTGTTCCACACCCTGGGCATTGATGACGCGATGCAGAGTAAAGCGCAGATGGTGGAGCGCATTCCGGTGGCCTCGGAAGTGGCCAAGGGACGGTATGCGATCGGTTTTCAGCAGGTGAGCGAACTGCTGCCGGTGCCCGGCGTAACCTTCGTCGGCGAACTGCCGGATAACCTGCAGTACATCACCCGCTTTGCCGGGGCGGTGACCATCAGCGCCGACCAACCGCAGGAAGGCAAGGCGCTGCTGACGTATCTGGCGTCACCGGCGGCGCAGAAGACCATCCACGCCACCGGTATGCGAAGCGTAGCCGCCGCCGCGCCGGTCAGCCAGAAGGATACTGTTCAATAATCAGCTTCTCCAGCTCTGCCGCCACGTAGGACTGAATACGGCCGCTGAGGCGGATCAGGCCTACCGTACGCGTGACCACCGGGTCGGTGAGCGGCACAGCGCGGAGAACGGAATGCTCCCCGGCGGGCATCGACATCGCGGGCACGGCGGCAATGCCGATGCCCGCTTCCACCATCCCCAGCATCGTGGTGACGTGGCGGGTTTCGCAGATACTTGGCCGCGCCGGCGTCAGATGCGCCAGCTCCCGGTCAAGCAGCGTCCGGTTGCCGGAGACCCGATCCAGGCCAATATAATCCTGTTCAAAATACGCCTGCCAGCTTAGGTGCGTCTTGCGCGCCAGCGGATGATCGTGCCGACAGGCGGCCACATAGCGGTCGTCGGCAAGAGGGGTGAATTCGATACTGGCTGGCAGGTTTTTGGCAAAGCAGAGGCCAAAGTCAGCCTGTCCGCTGCTGACCGCCTCGATCACATTCCCGACGCTGCTGTCAATCAACCGGATGCGCACCTGGGGATAACGCGCCTGAAAGCTGCGGATTATTTCCGGCATAAAGTAGTAGGCGGCGGAAGGCACTGTCGCCACCGTCACCAGCCCGGTGCGCGCCTTGCTGACCTGGCTGATATCCGCCAGCACCGTCTCGACATGGGCCAGCAGCTGCTCCGAACGTTCGGCAAAATTTTGTCCATACAGCGTGAGGGTCACCCGCCGGGTGGTGCGATCGAACAGCCGGTTGCCCAGCGCCGTCTCCAGCTTTTCGATGCGTCGGCTAAGGGCCGACTGCGACAGGCAGATGGATTCGGCCGCCAGCCGAAAACTGCCATATTCCATCAGGGCGCGAAAGGCGTAGAGATCGTTGAAGTCAAAATTTACGGGCATGGCGGCATCCTTATCGGCTCTCTGGCGCCATCGCCCCGTCCGGCGAGGGGCGATGGCGGGTAGCATATCGGGCAGGACTTCGGGCGCGCGGGAAACCGCGCGCCAGGGCTTACACCTTAAGCAGTTTTACCGTGGCATCGATATCGATTTCGTCTTCCGAAAAGATCAGGGTTGTCCCCTGAAAGGTGGTGATCGCCAGCTTTTTCACCGAGCGCATCTCTCCCGGCTGCACCGTGGCTTTTGGCCGGATGCTGTTCATCAGCAGCCCGACCGACAGCACGGCGTTTTCTTTATCGACGCGGGTCTCGACCGGCTCTTCTTCCCGGTACACCACATAGGATTTGATGGAGGTCAGCTTCAACCGCTCGCCGGCAATATAGATATATTTGCTTTCCGGAATGACCTTCACCGCGTAGGCCGACAGCCCTTTATTGTTGGTGGTAGGTTCGAAAGTCACCGCCGCGTCTTTCTTGATAAGATCAGGATTGGCGACCTTAATCACGTGAAAATAACGATTTTCGCCGTTTTCGTCTTTGATAAATCCAAAACCTTTATCTTTAAACCACGTTGTGATTGTTCCGTTCATCGCCATTACCGTATTACTCGTTGGTTAACACAAATTTTGCAGCGCGCAGTGTAAAGCACATTGCCTGTACAGGCCATGCCTTTGCGATAAGTGTGGGTGATAAATGACGCCGCCGCGAGGGCGGATTGTGCGCCAGCATCGTGCCGGTGGGCAAAATGAGGTACTATCGCCAGCCACTCCTTCTTCGGGCCGCCTGATGTCCACCATTATCGATACCTTTGTCGCGCCGCCGTGCCGCGAACAGATCACCCTCTTGTATCAGGACGAACACCTGGTGCTGATCAATAAGCCCGCCGGGCTGCTGAGCCTGTCGGGCAAAGATCCGCGCAACCTCGACTCCGTGCATCACCGGCTGGTTCAGCGCTTTCCGGGCTGCACCCTGGTGCACCGCCTGGACTTCGGCACCTCCGGCCTGATGGTGATCGCCCGCAACAAGGGCATTAACGCCTTGCTGTGCCAACAGTTCAGCCAGCGCACGGTGGACAAGGTCTATACGGCGCTGCTGTGCGGCCACCTGGCGGAAGACGAGGGGATAGTGGAGGCGGCAATCGACAAAGATCCGGCCCGTTTCCCGCGCATGGCGCTCTGCGCCCGCCACGGCAAACCGGCGCGTTCGCGCTATCGGGTCATAGACCGCCTGTATCAGGCGCGAGAAGGCGAGAGGGCGCTGGCGTTAACCCGGGTGACGCTCACCCCGGAGACCGGACGGACCCATCAGCTGCGTATTCACTGCCAGCTGCTGGGCTATCCGATCCTTGGCTGCGATCTGTACGGTGGCCGGGAGCTGCCCGGCACGGAATGCGCTCCGCGGCTGATGCTGCACGCCAGCGAACTGCGTTTTGTCCACCCCGTCAGCCATGAGCCGATGCACATCCAGCAGGCGAGCCCGTTTTGATCGCCCGCGGCGGGAAAGCCCGGGGTTACCACATCAGATCGTCGGGCACCTTAAAGTCGGCGTACGGATCGTCTTCATCCTGCTCATCCTGACTCAGGGCGCTGTGCAACACGATGCTGCTGGCGTCGCGCTGGGCAATTTTCTCAGCCACTACCGCCGGAATAATCGCATATTCACCTTCGGGCTTGTTATCCACCGCCAGGCGGGCAATCGCCAGACGGCCGTTAATCAGCTGGGTCTGGGTGGGCTTGTCGACCATGATTTTTTTGATCAGATTATTATCGGTAAAGTTAAAGCCGATATCGCCCCGGGCGACCGTAATGCGGTTCATCTCGATCAGCTGCTTCACCTGGGCTTTATACTCTTTCGCCAGCACCGCCTGCTTTTGCTGCTCGCTAAGCTGTTTATCACGCTCCAGCTGGGCTTTTTTATTTTCTTCCACCGCTTCCCGGGCCTCACGGGCCTGAACGCGGGATTTTTTCGCCGTCCTCTGGACTTTAGCCATTTTTTTGCTGCTGACCAGGCCGGCTTTGAGCATCTGCTCTTGTAAGGTGAGTTTTGTCATCTGCGTGTCTGAAACTGAGGAAACATCTGGCAAGTATACCTGCATTGGCAGAAACGACGCCAGACTCGCGATCGCGCTGGGCTGCTGTACCATGCCGCGCAGCGCGGCGGGGGATTACCCCCGGGGCTGAAGCTGATAAATCCAGGCGCTGATCTGCTGTCCATCGTCGGTGGTCACTTCCACCGGCACCCGATCGTACCCTTCCTCAAAGTCGTCCAGCATGGGCCAGTGCGCCGCCAGCCGATCGGACAGGAACAGATAGCCGTTGACCCGTGGGCCGTGAGCGTCGAGGACGATCCCCGGGAAATCGGCGGCTGCGCCCCAGCCGCGCGCGTAAAAGGTGCCGGTGACGTAGCCGGGACGCCACTCGCCCCCGATCGCCTCCAGAATATGCGCATTGCTGCGACCGGGACAGAGCGTCCCATAGACAAATAGCGGTTTCATTTTCTCTCTCTCGTTCGCCCTGATACCCGCCCACAGCGGAGCGGGAAACCAAAATACGGGGTAATGCAGCGCCTGGCAATGGCCGGGTGGGGAGGGGCACTCCTCCGGGTATCTGGCAGTTGCCGGGGGAGATTCTGGACTCAGCGCTACTGAGGGTATATCGATTGCGGTGATATTTTTATTATTATTTATATTTAAGGTAAATATAAATATTCCTGACGGAGGGATTAATTCGCTAATTAATATTCAACAGGAAAATAATAAAAGGGTCGCTTATGGAATATTCCTTCTACATGTGATGACCGAGAGCAATAAAGCTACCTTGGGTTGAATTCAGATATTATTTAGGGCCAGGCGTTACCTCCCCCTGACTCTTTCGCTTTATGATAAACATCCCTTGACCAAAAATATCATCTGACTTCGAAACTCTCGCGGGCAGGGGAGATATTTCCTTTCCCTGAAGCGGCAGGTAATAAATCCAGCCGAACACACGGCGGATGAGGGATATCCGTCCGGGCATTTGGTCCTGTCTGCAGACCAATGAAAGCGAAAGGCACAGGAGGTGCAATGAAGATTTTCCGCCCATTATGGCGCGACGGGGCTTTTCTGGTCCCGCAGCAGTTTCAGCAACAGGCCCGCTGGGACGCGCACGTCGCCGATACGGTCTCCCGCATGGCGCTCGCCCACCCGTGGGGGGTATTGCGCGCGGAGTTTGACGCGAGCGCGCTCACCCTTTCCCGGCTCAACGCTACCCGGCTGATCGTGCGTTTCGCCGACGGAACGCTGATTGACACCGAGCTGGCGGATATTTTGCCACCGGTCCGCGATGTATCGGACGTGATGCAGGACAGGGTGGAGGTTCTGCTCGCTCTGCCGCTGCTCAGCGCCAGCGGCGGCAATCTTGATGACGGCCAGGAGAGCGCCCGCCCGCGCCGCTGGCGCGCCGAGCAGGTGACCGTCCAGGAGCTGGCCGGCCATGAACGCAGCGAGCTGGCCGTTCTGCGGCACGCGCTAACGCTGCGTCTCTCCACCGAGGAAAATGCAGCCTTCCTCACCTGCCCGGTAGCGCGTCTGGTGCACGACGCCCAGGGGCAGTGGATCGTTGACCCGGAATTCATCCCGCCGCTGCTGTCGCTGGCGGCAAGCCCGACGCTGGTCAGCGAGCTGGGCGAGCTGTTACATCGCCTGCAGGCCCGACGCAGACGCCTGATGGCCATGCGTCGTGAAAGCAATGCGCGGATGGCTGATTTTGCCGTGGCGGATGTTTCCCTGTTCTGGCTGCTCAACGCGCTGAACAGCGCTGAACCGGTGCTCAGCGAGCTGCATCAGGACCCTTCGCGCCATCCGGAGCTGCTCTATCGCGAACTGGCCAGGCTGGCCGGCAGTCTGCTGACTTTCTCCCTTGAACATCATCTGGAAGCAATCCCCCGCTACCGACATGCCTCGCCAGAGCAGGTATTCCCACCGCTGTTTGTCCTGCTGGATACGCTGCTCGAAGTCAGCCTGCCCTCAAGGGTGATCGCCATCGCTCTGGAGCAGGGCGCCGACCGGGAGATCTGGCGGGGCAGGCTGCACGATGCGCGGCTGCGCGAGGGGGCGGATTTTTATCTGTCGGTGCGCTCTTCACTCCCCCCTCACCAGCTACAGAGCCGCTTTCCGCAGCTCTGTAAGGCGGGTAGCCATGATGATGTCGCCGAGGTCGTCAATATTGCCCTCAGCGGCATCGCGATCAAACCGCTGAGCCATGTGCCGGCGGCCATTCCGCTACGTCTGGAAAACCAATATTTCGCTCTGGATCTCTCCACCGATGCCGCCCGCGCGATGCTGGAGGCCGGCAACTGCACCTTCTATACCCCGGAATCGCTTGGCGACGTGAAACTTGAACTCTTTGCGGTACTGCGCTCATGAATACCTCTGAAAGCGATCTGATCAACAAAACCTTTTACCCGGGCTGGCTGATGGTCAGTCAGTTACGCTGCGGCCAGCCGGTGACGGATGGCGAGGCGCTCTATCGCCAGGCCTGTCGATGGGTGACCGAGGCGCGCGAGGCGCTGACGGCGGGGGGAGTCAGTGAAGCCAGCGCTGAGCAGATGCTCTATGCCTACTGCGCGCTGCTCGATGAGAGCGTCCTCAACCGCGCCAGTCAGGATGATGGCTACCGCAGGTGGCGCAAGGATCCGCTGCAGGCGCGCTTTTTCAGCACTCTCAACGCCGGGGAAGAGCTCTGGGAACGGATCCGCCAGCTGCTGCGAGAGCCCACGGCGGATGCGGCAGTGCTGACTTGTTTCTATCGTACTTTGCAACTGGGGTTTGTCGGACAGTACCGCGCCGAGGATGACGAACGGCGTGAGGACGTGGCGCAAGCGCTTGGCGCGCGGGTCCCGCCGTTCAGCATGACCCAGGAGGCGCCGGTGGTGGTTCGTGCCTCCCGGCTGCGCAGCGGACGGCGGATGTACTGGTGCGGCTGGGCGGCTGGCATTGTGGCGCTGGCGGCGCTGTGGTTGACCTTCTCCTCCGTGCTGTCACAGATGGTGGCGCAGATAGCAGGGCAGGGATAAGAGATGCGTGATAACGCTCGTCGTCTGCTTACGATACTGACCGTCATCCTGGCCCTGTGGCTAGTGCTGGGCTTCTGGCCGCTGTCCATCGGCAACCAGGTGATCTTCAGTCTGTGCATCCTGCTGGCGGGCGGCGCGGCGCTCTGGCGTCAGCGTCGCCGGGCAGTCAGCCGTCAGCGATCGGAAATCGTCCTGCCGCCCGAGGATTTTCAGGGGGCAGTGGTTCTGGTCTGCGGGGATACCGACGGTCTGTTTCCAGGGCGTTCGGCGCACGGCGAAACCCGTCACGGCTGGTATCTACGGGGAGACAGCGCGGAGCAATTGCCGGGGCTGGCGCAGTACCTGGCGGCGGCGCGTCCGGCACTGGTATCGCAGGTTTCCGTGCTGCTGGCGGTGGTACCGGAGCACCACCCCTCCGGGGAGCATCTGGCGCAGTCGCTGCGCGACTGGCGGCGGAGTATCGTTCAGTGCCGAACCTGGCTAAACGGTCTGCCGCCGGTGTGGAGCGTGTTCTGGGTGACGCCGCCAGGCGGCCAGGCCGTGGAAAGCCGCTGGTTTACCGTCACGCCGGAGAGGGCTGGTCTCCAGGTGCAGCAGAAGGGACAAGCGCCCCAGTCGGTTGCCGGGTGGCAGCGGGAGTGCAGCCCTGCCTCACGCCTGCATCAGACGCTGTGGCTGGAGAGCATTCTGTCCTTGGCCGAAAACGCTCTGTTCCGGCCATTCCGCGCCCGGCAGGCGGAACTTCCTCCGCTGAACCTGTGTGCCGCGGGCATCTGCCTGACACCGGTAGCGGCGGTGGCGAATAACCTCTGGCAACAGCAAATCGCCGGGATCACCACGCTCTCCCCGGGCAACGACGCGGCGCCAGGTCCTCACCCGCTGCCGGATCTTCTTCTGTCGTCACTGCCGCACCGCCACGGGGTCAGCCGCCGGATGCGCGATGCCGGTCTTGCCGCTGGGGTGGGCTTCCTCTTTCTGGCGCTGGCGATGCTGGCTTCCTTTATCAACAACCAGCGCCTGGTGCGCAGCGTCGGCGATCATCTGGCGGTGTATCACCGCCTAAGCGGCACGCCGCCGACGCCGAAGCTGCAGGCGCAGCAGCGTCTGCGTGCCGACAGCCGCCTGCTGGATGACTGGTTGCGCCGGGGGGAGCCGCTGCGTTATCGGCTGGGGCTGTATCAGGGGGGGCGGCTGATCCCCTTCGTGGAAGCCGCTATCAATGACTGGGCGCCGCCCCCGCCGCCGCGTCCGGTCATTAAGCAGGTTGTGCAGGGGCCGCAGACGATCCGCCTCGATAGCATGGCGCTGTTCGATACCGGCAAATCGACGCTGAAACCGGGTTCGACAAAGCTGCTGGTGAACTCGCTGCTGGGCATTAAGGCCAAACCCGGCTGGCTGATCGTGGTGGCAGGCCATACCGACAGCATCGGCAACGATAAATCCAATCAACAACTCTCCCTGAAGCGTGCCGAGGCGGTCCGCGACTGGATGCGCGATACCGGCGATGTGCCGGAGAGCTGTTTTGCGGTGCAGGGCTACGGCGCAAGTCGTCCTGTCGCCAGCAACGAGACGCCAGAGGGGCGGGCGCAAAATCGCCGGGTGGAGATCAGTCTGGTCCCGCAGAAGGACGCCTGTCTGACGCCGGGCACGGCTAATACGTCAGGAGCCGGGGCTGACGCCTTAAAAAACGAAACCGAGTAACCCGCGAACCCGATCGCGGACGTTGAACAACAACAATCTGCCTGCCTGACCTTGTGCGCTACGGGTCCCTGATAAACAGGAAACAGCGATGGGCGGTAGCGTGCCTGCAGCCAGTCAATCTTGTCGGCAAAGCGGGGCCTCTGCGGGGATTAAGCGCAGGAAAGGGGATGGATAAAGGAGATCAGTATGGATAGCGCTAAGGACAGTGGCAGAGAAATGCTGGCGGCGATAAACGTTGAAGGCTCCGGTTTCTGGCTGCTTTTTTTATTTCTCAGTCAGTGAATATAAATATCCCTGGGGTTACCTTTTAGTTACGAAACTCCTGGTGGGGTATCTGATATATCGATATGCACATAAATATATTTATGATGAATGAGATGATTATCATTAAACAAAATTAAACAGGGCGTCCTGTGAATTGATTTTTGATGGTCATTACAGCGGAGTAAAACAGGAATATAATGGATACCTCTTCAATAATTACCGGCACCACCCTTAACCGTTACCAGCTGGATATTCCTTCATGTACCGCATCGCTGGATGTGGAAGAATTCAGTGGGGCAGAAAAACTGAGTGAACTTTATTATTACACTATTACGTTTACCAGCGCAGAGAAAAATATTGATGCCGCACAGCTCCTGAGCAAACCCGCCATGCTGACGATGGGCGGCGGCGCACTGCAGCAGCTGGCGGACTGCAAACGCGTCCATGGCGTGGTGACTGCCTTCCGGCGTATCAGCAGTTCAGAAGATCAGTCGAAATATCAGATAACCCTCGAACCCTTCCTCTCCTTACTGGATAAACAGTTTCGCAGCCACCGTTTTTTCGTGAATAAATCGGTGCCGGAGGTGGTGGAGCAGGTATTGCAGGAACATCACCTGCATGACTGGGAGTATGAGTTTAATCTCAAGCAACACTATCCGCGGCGCGAGCAAATTAATCAGTATCAGGAGAGCGACCTGGCATTTATCCAGCGCCTGCTGGCAGAGGTGGGGATATTTTATTTCTTCACCCTGCAGGAAGAGGCGCAGAGCGAAGTGGTTCACTTCGCCGACGCGCAGCGGGCGCTGATGTTCGATAAAACACTTCCTGTAAACAGCCCGTCCGGGATGAGCGACAGCGGTACGGAATCGATATGGGGTCTGAGCATCACCCACAATGTCGTAGAGGCGAACGTCACTACCCGGGATTATAACCCCCGCGATGCGCAGAGCGTTCTCCAGTCGGCAACAGCGGATATGACCCGGGGAAATGGGGAAGGCATCACTTGCGGTGAGGTATACCACTATAAGCTTCGCCACCGGGAGCGTGGCGATAAAATCGACCCGCAGACGGAGACCGCCAACTTCTATGCCCGCCTCGACCATGAGCGTTTTCTGGCTCACCAGACGCTTATTACCGCGAGCAGTACTGCAGCCTGGCTGGCGCCGGCCCAGGTGCTGACCGTTACCGACAGCCTGCCGTCGACCCTGCCTGCGCCCGTACAGGATCCGCTGTTAATCACCGGCACCGGTTTTACCGCCAGCCGCCGGGAGGCGCTGCGGGTGTCCCTGCTGGCGGTGCCCTACAGCGAAACATTGTGCTGGCGTCCGCCGCTGCTGCCGCGCCCGAAGGTGACTGGCACCATGACGGCGCGGGTGACCAGCGCGAAGGCGAATGATATCTATGCCTGGCAAGATGCGTCCGGCCTGTACCGGGTGAAATTTGACGCTGACAGAGAGGAGAAAGGGCAGGGTCAGGAAAGCATGCCGGTGCGTCTCGCCAAACCCTACGGCGGCGACGTGTACGGCTTTCACTTCCCGCTGATCCAGGGCACGGAGGTGGCGATTGCTTTCCACGAAGGCGACCCTGACCGGCCGTATATTGCGCATGCGCTGCACGACTCGCGGCATGTCGACCCGGTGACGGAGAAAAACAGCACCCGCAATGTGATTCGTACTCCGGCCAATAATAAGCTGCGAATGGAGGACAAGCGCGGCGAGGAGCATATCAAGCTCAGCACCGAGTACGGCGGCAAGACGCAGCTGAACCTGGGGCATAACGTGAATGCGCAGAGGGAGTTGCGGGGCGAGGGTGCGGAACTGCGTACGGATAAATGGGTGAGCATCCGGGGCGGTGCGGGGGTGTTTATCAGTGCGGATAAACAGCCTTCGGCAGGCGACAGGATGCTGGCAATGGAGGAGGCGATTGCGCAGCTTGAAAATGCCCTGGGTATTGCGAAAAGCCTGGCGTCGGCAGCGGAATCGGCTCAGGCCCTGCCATCGGATACCGGCAACCAGCAGACGCTGAACGATGCGCTGAAAGAGCTGGCGCAGCCGGGGATAGTGCTGAATGCGCCGCAGGGCGTGAGCATCAGCAGTCCGCAGGCGGTACGGTTGTCTTCGGGTAGCGCCAGCGTGGGGATTGTGTCACAGCAGAATACGGACATCAGTGCGCTGAAACGTTTTACGGTGGCGGCGGGAGAAGCCGTCAGCCTGCTGGCGCGAAAGGCGGGGATGAAGCTGTTTGCGGCGAAGGGAAAGATTGAAATCCAGGCGCAGGATGATGCGCTGGAGGCGACGGCGAAAAAGGATATCACCGTGACCAGCGTGGAAGGGCGAGTGGAAATCACGGCGGCGGAGGAACTGGTGGTGAACTGTGCGGGAGCGTATATCAGGCTAAGTGGTGGCAATATCGAACTGGGCTGCCCGGGGAATATTCTGCTGAAATCGGCCAATGTGCAGAAAATGGGTAAGGCGGATTTTCGGGTGCCTCCGCTGGAATTGCCTAAAGGGTTCGAAGAGCGTTTTACTGTCAAAGATCAGAAGACCGGTGAAATTGTGCCATTTGCCCGTTACCGCATCACCACTGAAAAAGGCCAGGTATTCGAAGGCCGGGCAGATGCTGATGGGAAAACGGCCAGCGTTTATACCGCATTGCCTGAATCAATAAAAATAGAGCTACTGTGAGCCATGGACAGGAGAAAGCCGGGATGACACAAATACTGGGAACCGGAGAGGGAAAAACATCATCAGCCGCAAAAGAGCCGGTTGTTGAACGTAAACCCGCACAGGTATTTTTTGAATCAATGGCGCTGGCTGCCTCAATGAGTGGTTATTATGCAGGGCCAACAGCCACAACGCTGGGAAATTCGCTTTCATTAGGGGCGGGGACTGCGGCAGGTGTCGGAGAAGGCGTCGCGGGCGCACGGGTGCTGGCTGCGCCTAATCCCCTCACCGTTGCTCTGCTGGCTATCTTCTATTCTCCGTCACTGAATGAAGGTGAGACGGAAATGCTACAAGATATACGTGGCGACCAGCTCTATCAGAATCTGATCCATGGCCAGATGATGGTGGGCGCTTTTACCCGCGTAAACTCAACGGTCATTCAGGGGGATTATGTCCCGGAATATGAACTCCGGGAAATAGCCCGACAAAATGGCACAGTGCGCACGAGGGTGCGCTTTCGTATTGAAGAAGATCCTGAGTCAGGGGAACTGGTTTCCCGCAGCTATGAGGTGGGGGAAAAAAGCGGGCTGGATCGGGTCCGGGTGCGGTTTGCAAAACAGCTGGATAAAGAGACATGGGGCTTTGAAGATCCTTCAATTAAAGGAACATTTGTCTGGTCCCGGTCTGCCGGGCAGGGAAAATTTGAGTGGGGAGCCAGCCAGACGACTGTCCATGACGGGAGCGCTGGCGGCTCTACCACACCGCCTACACCCATTCCGGAACCGCGGAGCGTCTGGGGATTGCCTAACCCGGCCCCGGAATCGTTACCGCCCGTACCGGGAACGCCGATCCCGGAGGAACAGGGACCAAATATTGAAACATTGCCCATCGAAGACCGGGATTTCAATGACTTTATTATTGTTGACCCGATGGGGGTTGTCCCGGCAATCTATGTGTATTTTAAGAAGGCTCCTGCCGGATTTCTAGAAACCGGTTATTATAACGACTTTGATGGGAGGTCAAGAGAAGGAATGTACGAGGTTGACCATTTACCATCAAAAGCGGCGGTTAGAGAATATTTGATTAATAAATATCCTGAAGCAGAAAAGGATGATATAAAAAAATTACTTGGTAAGGTTGCAGTCGTTTCTATCCCTATAGATGTACATCGTGACTGTAGTGAAACCTTCAGAGGGCGTAATAATAGTAGGATAGAAACAGAAAATGGTGAGACAATATCTAAAAAAGAACTTGATGCTCGTGATTTAGAATTTGCCGTTGACTCGAATTGGAATGCTAATGCTAAGTGTCTTAAAGAAAGATATGGCATAAGTGATGAAAAAATTGAAGAAGTTAGAGCAAAATTGCATGACTTAAACAGAAGAGTGGGGTTGTACTAAATGAAAATTGATGTTGAAACACTTATAAAACACTTAGGAAAACCGTACCAGGAGATTTTTGAGAAAGGATTGATTCCTTATAAAACAAAACCCCATGGTCCTATTGATGAAGATGAAGCTGACCTGGATATGAGACGTGAAGGAATGCTTTTAGTCTTTGTTAATGATTCAGAAAAGAAACTTAAAGAAGTCACACTAAGATTAGAAGATGAGGGTAAGACAGATTGGTTATTTCCTAACCCTATGCCGTTTGGTCTGAAACCGGTGATGACCCAGCAGTGGGCTCGTGAGAATTTAGGCTTGCCGATGGTTCATGTTGAGGCAAAGATTGTTATGACTATTTATATGGGGGTTAAAGAAATTTACGCTTTACCAATGCCCAACCAGCATATTGCAGCAGCGCTCACATATGATAAAGATTTTTTTGTAAAAAAAATCACTTTTTATTCTTTGGAGCGAGCCAAAGAGATACAGGTCGCGTTACAGAAAAAGCGACTTGGTGGTAAATGAATATTGATATCGAAACACTTGTGAAGCAATTGGGTAAAGATTATCAGGAAATTTATGATAGTGGGCTAATTAAATATAAGACAAAACCAACTGCCACAGTGGGCTATGATACAGCTACATTAGATACGAAACGAGAAGGATTATTTTTATCTTTCGAGAATGATAAAAATAAAACCTTCAAAGGAATTACATTAACATTAGAAGATGATGACATAACAGACTGGGTCTTTCCGAATTCAATGCCTTTTAATCTTGAACCGGTAATGACTCAAAACTGGATGCGTGAGCGTTTTGGGTTCCCAATGATTTATGGCGAGCCATAAAACTATGGGGAGTTACAGTCGTGGTATCAGTGAGGTATACCCACTGTTACCACCTAATCAGAACATTGCTGTTTTATTTGTTTATGACGCCGACCTTTTTGTTGTTAGTGTGACTTTTTATTCTTTGGCGCATGCAGAAGCAATTCAGGCTGCGTCAGAGCGAAATAGATTAATGAATAAATAAGCGTTAATGTTTTACTGCTTGTAAATGATGATTTTTTACAGAGCTAATTCATATTCCCTGATCTCTGTACTGTTCCCGCAATGTTGACCACATTCTTAAGAAGAGCTGCTCCCCTAATGTGATCATAAGACCGATGAAATTGTTCTTTTTGCCCGTTACCGCATCACCACTGAAAAAGGCCAGGTATTCGAAGGCCGGGCAGATGCTGATGGGAAAACGGCCAGCGTTTATACCGCATTGCCTGAATCAATAAAAATAGAGCTACTGTGAGCCATGGACAGGAGAAAGCCGGGATGACACAAATACTGGGAACCGGAGAGGGAAAAACATCATCAGCCGCAAAAGAGCCGGTTGTTGAACGTAAACCCGCACAGGTATTTTTTGAATCAATGGCGCTGGCTGCCTCAATGAGTGGTTATTATGCAGGGCCAACAGCCACAACGCTGGGAAATTCGCTTTCATTAGGGGCGGGGACTGCGGCAGGTGTCGGAGAAGGCGTCGCGGGCGCACGGGTGCTGGCTGCGCCTAATCCCCTCACCGTTGCTCTGCTGGCTATCTTCTATTCTCCGTCACTGAATGAAGGTGAGACGGAAATGCTACAAGATATACGTGGCGACCAGCTCTATCAGAATCTGATCCATGGCCAGATGATGGTGGGCGCTTTTACCCGCGTAAACTCAACGGTCATTCAGGGGGATTATGTCCCGGAATATGAACTCCGGGAAATAGCCCGACAAAATGGCACAGTGCGCACGAGGGTGCGCTTTCGTATTGAAGAAGATCCTGAGTCAGGGGAACTGGTTTCCCGCAGCTATGAGGTGGGGGAAAAAAGCGGGCTGGATCGGGTCCGGGTGCGGTTTGCAAAACAGCTGGATAAAGAGACATGGGGCTTTGAAGATCCTTCAATTAAAGGAACATTTGTCTGGTCCCGGTCTGCCGGGCAGGGAAAATTTGAGTGGGGAGCCAGCCAGACGACTGTCCATGACGGGAGCGCTGGCGGCTCTACCACACCGCCTACACCCATTCCGGAACCGCGGAGCGTCTGGGGATTGCCTAACCCGGCCCCGGAATCGTTACCGCCCGTACCGGGAACGCCGATCCCGGAGGAACAGGGACCAAATATTGAAACATTGCCCATCGAAGACCGGGATTTCAATGACTTTATTATTGTTGACCCGATGGGGGTTGTCCCGGCAATCTATGTGTATTTTAAGAAAGCCCCTGTGGAAGAGTATGAGGTTGACTATTATGAAAATTTTGAAGGCCGTTCAAGGCAGGGAAAATATCAAGTCGATCATATTCCATCTAGAGATGCGGTTCGTGTATATTTAGAGGATTTATATCCTGATGAGGGAAGTAAATATATAGATAAGATGGTTGATAAGGTTGCTTCAGTTGCTATTCCAATAGCTGTTCATCAAAAATGTAGTGAAACCTATGGCGGGCGTAATAATCGTAAGGTAGAGACAGAAAGCGGCGAGATGATAACTAAAAAAGAGCTAGATGCTCGTGACTTAGAAGCTGCCGTCAATGCCAACTGGGATGCGAATGCTGAATGCCTTAAGAATGAATATGGTATGAGTAACGAGAAAATCGAAGAGATCAGAGCAAAACTACATAAGTTAAACCGAAATGTGGGGTTATATTAAATGAATGTTAATGTCGAAACACTGATAAAGCAATTAGGAAAGCCATACCAAGAAATTTACAATAAAGGTTTGATTAATTATAAAACAAAACCTTATGGCTCGGTTAGTGATAATACTGCCAGGCTGGATATGAAGCATGAGGGTATATATTTAGCATTTGTTAATGATCTTGAAAAAAAAATGAAAGAAGTAACATTAACGTTAGAGGATGAAAGCAAGAGTGACTGGTTGTTTCCTAATCCGATGCCTTTTGGTCTGGAGCCTGTGATGACGCAGCCGTGGGTACGGGCGCGTTTTGGGTTGCCGATGATTTATGTTGATGCGAAAGTGGTTATGACGCTCTATAGAGGAGTAAAGGAGTTTTATCCGCTATTAGCTCCTGATCAAAATATAGTTGCGTCATTTAGCTATAATAAAGATTTTTTTGTTGAAAGTGTGACTTTTTATCCGCTGGAGCGAGCCAAAGAAATTCAGGTTGCGCTGGAGAAAAAACGGCTTGGTGGCAAATGAATATTGATGTCGAAACACTTGTGAAGCAATTAGGTAAACCTTATCAGGATATTTATGATCAAGGTTTAATTCCCTACAAAACAAAACAAAACCAACGGGTACTGTTAGTGATGATACGGGTACTATTAGTGATGATATTTCCAGGTTGAATATGAGGCGAGAAGGAATATTTTTATCTTTTATCAATAACCAAGAAAAAAATCTTGAAGAAGTGACTTTGCGGTTAGAAGATGAAAATAAAATGGATTGGTTATTTCCTAATCCGCTGCCATTTGGTCTTGAACCAGTAATGACCCAGAAATGGGTAAGGGCCAAACTTGGTCATCCAATGATTTACACTGATGCGCAGATAATCATGACTATTTATGTTGGTGTGAAGGAATTTTATACTTTGCCTGTCCCTCATCAATATATCGTTGCTGCATTTACCTATAACAAAGATTTTTTTGTACAAAAAGTCACATTTTACTCAATTGAGCGAGCCAAAGAAATACAAGCCGCGTTAGAGATAAAAAGGTTGGGTGGGTAATTGTTCTGCAATGGTTCGCTCATAGCTGGACCATTTCCTTGCGCAATGAAGATAGTACTAGCAGGATACAAGGACGTGTGGTGTATTTATCAAATGAGTATTGATGTCGAAACACTTGTGAAACAATTAGGTAAACCTTATCAGGATATTTATGAGCAAGGGTTAGTCCCCTACGAAACAAAACCAGGTGTTACGGTTAGTGATGATATTTATAGATTAGATATGAAACGTGAGGGAATATATCTAGCGTTTATTAATGATCTGGAAAAAACTTAAAGAAGTGACGCTGACATTCGAGGATGAAAGTAAAACCAACTGGCTATTTCCTAATCCATCAGTATATTGACATTAGCGCACTGGCCCAACTGATGCGTTACAGCCATGGAGCGGGTGCATCAGCGGAATATAATCCGTCAGAAAAAACTGGAGGGCAAAATAGAAGGTCATGCCAGTTTTGCACTGGGGGAGGCGAAGGCCGAAACGGCCCTGTACCTTCCGGACAGGTTAGGTGTCAGCCTTTTATTTCCGGCGAAAAAAGTGACTCCACAGACACCGGATGGTGTCTGTAATATGGGAGCGCTGCGTTTTGCCATGAAACTGGTATTGTCAGGTAGCGTTGGTGCCAGTGCTGCAATTGAATTAGGGGTGACAGTAGACTGGAGTGGAGAAATGGGAAAGGGCTATGGCATTAAAGGCCGTCCTGCAACCCTGACTGCTCCACCGTTGCCAGGACAGCAGCAGGTGAATTTAAAGACCTCAACAATACCTGAAGCACAGGGGGGAGGTGAAATTGGTGTTTTTGTTGGTGCTCAGGCGGGAGGTAATATCAGTGGTGCCATTGAGTGGTTTGACCCGCATCCTGATGATACGCCAGTAGCTATAGGTGTTGAGAAAGATAACAAACCCCTTGTCAATAAAGAGAAGAAGTTTGCCGCGATAGCCAAACTGGAAGCGGGGATGACGGTGCAGGCAGGCGCTGGGGGAAGCGGGGTTTTTTATATCACCTATATTCAGGGACGTTTTCGTATTTACTGTAAAGCGGCTTTATGTTGGGGAGTGGGAGCCAAAGGGGAAGTCGGTTTTGAAGTTGATGGCAGCAGTTTTGCGGCTTTTATGAAGAGTTTTATGTTTATGCTGAGGAATGTGGATTATCAGAAGCTTGAGCAGATGGTGGCAGGGGATGCCTTTCGATCTTTATGCGCAATTCCTATTATTATGGCTGCACAGGGTGTACAGGCAGCGGAAGCTATGCTTGATGATATGCTTGCAGTGTTACAACGTATCCAAACCGACATCTTGGATGAAAATAAACGAGTCTATTTAATGAATAGTATTTTATCTAATCCTGATCAGCTTAAGTATACCCCCCCGGAAACAAAAGGGGCAGTAATTGCCACATTAATTGATCAGAACTGGGCGGACTGGCTTGATCCACGAAATCAGAATAATGATTTTTTTCCGTTAACAGCTGGAAGCTCGGTCCTTTAAAGAGACGAAAACAAGCGGTGTTTATGGCATTGAAGTGGGTACAAAGTCAGGCAGATTATAACAATATCATGCAGCATTTGACGTTGTCGCCAGGGGAGAAGAAAGGCAGTAAAGAACTGAATGAAAAAGATGTGATTAAGTTTTTAGGCATTGGAGAACGAAAATTGTTTTTCTATACCAATTATGGCGAAAAGCTCACCTTATTGCATAATAACCTTCCGGTTTCCGTTGGCCCGGATGAACCATTTAGACCTATTCCAGACATCCTGATGTCAGAATATCTTGCCATGGTTGACGAGCAGCATCCAACTAATACAATGATTGCTTGATTAAATTACTGAGGCATTGAAATGGAAAATAACATTATAGCTATTTCAGTTACTGTATGCTTACTGGTCGGGTGCGATCAGGGAAATGCTGCCAGGAGTGAAAAAGCGGCTAAAGAGCTTGTGGGTAAGTCGCTCTCTAACATGATTCCCGTTCAGGGCGGTGAGTTTTTAATGGGCGATTTTGGACCGTTAGTCGGTGAAAAACTGCCTTTCAGCATAAACCAGGATGACAAGGTATTACATAAGGTTGTATTAAGCGATTTTTCAATATCAAAATACAAAGTCACCAATGATGATTATAATAAATATCTGCGGATAACAGGAGTAAAAAAACCACCCATTAATATTCTGCTAAAAGATTACCCATCATTGCAAAAAGGTGATTATTCTGTTGGCATCACCTGGCAACAGGCAAAAGACTATTGTCAGTGGTTAGGTAAGGAGTCTGGTAAAAAATTTGATTTACCAACAGAGGCGCAATGGGAATATGCAGCAAGATCCAGAGGGCAATACATTCCGTTTGCAACGAATAATGGTGAGTTCCTGCCCGGTAAAAACATCCCCAGCCAGGATGAGCTGAGTGAATATACTGATGGAGCAGGTATTCCTATTTATCCAGTGGGGAAATATCCCCCAAACCCCCTGGGTCTGTATGATATGGGACTTAGTGGCTCAGAATGGACCAATGACTGGTATGCGTCAGATTATTACTCTCATTCTCCGGTAAACGATCCTCAGGGACCCGTAAAGGGGACCGAAAAAGTCCTGCGCGGGAATGTTGGCGGTGACAGACAATACGCTTTAACCGTGTTCAGACAATCAGATTTGCCAGTTCCAAAGATCAATAAAGACGATGATTATGAAAAATATGGTGTTGGTCCGCAGTATGTTTTCCGTTGCGTCATCAATAAATAATGTCGTTTGGTGGTGACATATATCATTTTAACCGGAGCAACAACGTTGAATGAATGTTCCAATAAACCGGAGAGACTATTAAAACCTGTCCCGGATAGCCTGATGTCAGAATATGTTGCCATGATCGACGACCAGCACCCGACGGGGACAATGACTGCCTGATGCAAAGGCTTAGGTGATAAGATGAGGAAATTAATCGTAGTTGCTTCTGTTGCCGCCAGTTTACTGCTCGGGTGTGACCAGAAAAGTACTGGCAAGCGTGAAACCTTGTCTGAAGCGCTTGTTGCTAAGTCGCTCTCTAACATGGTTCCCGTTCAGGGCGGCGAGTTTTTAATGGGGGATTTTGGCCCATTAGTCGGTGAAAAACTGCCTTTCAGCATAAACCAGGATGATAAGGTATTACATAAGGTTGTATTAAGCGATTTTTCGATATCAAAGTTTAAAGTTACCAACGATGATTATAATAAATATCTGCAGATAACAGGAATAAAAAAACCTCCCATTAATATTCTGGTAAAAGAGTACCCATCCTTGCAAAAAGATGATTACTCTGTTGGTGTGACCTGGCAACAGGCAAAAGATTATTGTCAGTGGCTAGGTAAGGAGTCCGATAAAAATATTGATTTACCGACAGAAGCACAATGGGAATATGCGGCAAGGTCAAGAGGGCAGTATCTTCCTTTTTCGACTAATAATGGAAATTTCGAGCTTGGTTCTAATATACCTGAACAAAAGAAATTAGATGAATACACAGATGGTTATGGTTTTCCTATTTATCCAATTGGGAAATATCCTCCGAATCCGCTAGGTTTATACGATATGGGGCTAAGTGGAGCCGAATGGAGTAATGATTGGTATTCAACTGATTATTATTCCCACTCCCCTGTTTATGATCCTCAAGGTCCAGTTAAGGGTAATGAAAAAGTTTTAAGGGGGTATGTTGGCGGAGATCGTCAGTATGCCTTGACTATATTCAGGCAATCGTCACAACCTGTGCCAAAATTTGCTGGGCGTGATGATTATCAAAAGTTTGGAGTTAGTCCTCTTTTTGTATTTCGTTGCGTTATTAATAAATAATATCGTTTGACTGTAATACTATATTATAGTCGGAACGCTCAATGAATATAATATTCCGCTGGACAGCCTGTTTAAACCTGTCCCGGATAGCCTGATGTCAGAATATCTTGCCATGATCGACGACCAGCACCCGACGGGGACAATGACTGCCTGATGCAAAGGCTTAGGTGATAAGATGAGAAAATTAATCGTAGTTGCTTCTGTTGCTGCCAGTTTACTGCTCGGGTGTGACCAGAAGAGTACTGACAAGCGTGAAACCCTGTCTGAAGCGCTTGTTGCTAAGTCACTCTCTAACATGGTTCCCGTTCAGGGCGGCGAGTTTTTAATGGGGGATTTTGGACCATTAGTCGGTCAAAAACTACCTTTCAGCATAAACCAGGATGATAAGGTATTACATAAAGTTGTATTAAGTGATTTTTCGATATCAAAGTTTAAAGTTACCAACGATGATTATAATAAATATCTGCAAATAACAGGGGTAAAAAAAGCACCCATCCATATTTTTTTAAAAAATTATCCATCCTTGCATAAAGGAGATTATTCTGTTGGTGTTACCTGGCAACAGGCAAAAGACTATTGTCAGTGGTTAGGTAAGGAGTCTGGTAACAAGATTGATTTACCAACAGAGGCGCAATGGGAATATGCAGCAAGATCCAGAGGTCAATATTTTCAGTTTCCAACAAATAATGGTGAGTATTTACCTGGAAAAAATGTTCCGGGTAAAGATGAATTAGATAAATATACAGATGGTTTTGGTTTCCCATTTTACCCAGTAGGCAAATATCCCCCAAATCCCCTGGGTCTGTATGACATGGGACTTAGTGGCTCAGAATGGACCAATGACTGGTATGCGTCAGATTATTACTCTCATTCTCCGGTAAACGATCCCCAGGGACCTGCGCAGGGTACTAAAAAAGTCCTGCGTGGATATATTGGCGGCGACAGACAGTACGCTTTAACCATGTTCAGGCAATCAAAATTGCCAGTTCCGAAGATCGATAAAGACGATGACTATGAAAAATATGGTGTTGGCCCGCAGTATGTCTTTCGTTGTGTCGTTAATAAATAATGTGTGATGCTATCTCTTATTTTAACCGAATCAGAATGCTCAACGAATATTCGGCTGAACCGGATAGGATATTTAATCTACGCCGGATTTCCTGATGTCAGAATATCTTGCCATGATTGATGACCAGCACCCGACGGGGATAATGACTGCCTGATGCAATGGCTGAGGTGATAAGATGATAAAATTAATCGTAGTTGCTTCTGTTGCCGCCAGTTTACTGCTCGGGTGCGATCAGGGAAATACCACCGGGAGTGAAAAAGCAGCTAAAGCACTTGTGGATAAATCGGTCTCTAATATGGTCCCTGTTCAGGGTGGTGAGTTTTTAATGGGTGATTTTGGTCCATTAGTTGGTGAAAAATTACTTTTCAGCATACAACAGGATGATAAAACTTTACATAAGGTTATTTTAAGTGATTTTTCGATATCAAAATATAAAGTCACCAACGATGATTTTAATGTTTATTTGAAAGTAACAGATAAAAAAAATCCACCTGTGGATATACTGGCAAAACGTCATCCTTCTCTGCTAAAGGGGGATTATCCTGCAGGTGTTATCTGGCAACAGGCAAAAGATTATTGTCAGTGGTTAGGTAAAAAATCCGGTAAAAAAATTGATTTGCCGACAGAGGCACAATGGGAGTTTGCAGCAAGATCCAGAGGTCAGTATCTTCCGTTTGCTACTAACAATGGTGAGTTTTCACCAGGAAAAAATGTCCCCAGCCAGGATGAACTGAATAAATACACTGATGGGATGGGGCTTCCCATTTATCCAGTAGGTAAATACCCATCAAATCCCTTAGGCCTGTATGATATGGGACTGAGTGGTTCAGAATGGACCAATGACTGGTATGCAGAAGATTATTACTCCCACTCTCCGGTAAAGAATCCTCAGGGACCAGAGCAAGGGACCAAGAAAGTGTTGCGTGGGAATGTTGGCGGCGACAGACAGTACGCATTGACTATGTTTAGACAATCTGCTTCACCACTCCCAGAAGAAGTTGATGGTGACTATGAAAAATATGGTGTTGGTCCGCAGTATGTATTTCGTTGTGTCGTTAATAAATAATGTGTGATGCTATATCTTATTTTAAAAAATCGGTGGCGTTCAACATATAAGGTTTTTTTCTAATGGATGGTAAAATCATGTACAGTAGTGAAATTATTTCATCGTCATCAACGATGATTGTCAACGGAAAAGGTGGTGCTCATTAAAAATCTGAAAGAAGAAATGTTAAGGTTTGAAGATGAAGCCAAAACTGACTGGCTGTTTCCTAATCCTATGCCGTTTGGTCTGGAACGAGTTATGATTCACCAGTGGGTGCGGGCTTATCTAGGATTTCCGATGGTTTACGTTGAAGCAAAAATTGTTATGACTGCTTATAGGGGGGAAGAGATATATACCTTACCTATACCTCATCAAAATAGTTCTGTCGGATTTACCTATAACAAGGATTTATTTTCAGAAACCGTGACTTTTTATCCACTGGAGCGAGCAAAGGAGATTCATATTGCGCTGGAGAAAAAGCGACTTGGTGGCAAATGAATATTGATATCGAACACTTGTGAAGCAATTAGGTAAACCTTATCAGGATATTTATGAACAAGGTTTAATTCCCTACAAAACAAAACCAACGATTACTGTTAGTGATGATATTTTCAGGCTGGATATGAGGCGAGAAAGAATATTTTCATCTTTTATAAATAACCAGAAAAAATCTTGAGGAAGTGACTTTGCGGTTAGAAGATGAAAATAAAACGGCTTGGTTATTTCCTAATCCGCTGCCTTTTAGTCTTGAACCAGTAATGACGCAGCGATGGATGCGCGAACGCTTTGGATTTCCCATAGGTTATGGCGAACGCAAAATGATAGGGAGCAATAGTCGTCATATTAGCGAGGTATACCCACTGTTGCCACCTAATCAGAAAATGTCTGTTTTATTTGCTTATAATTCTGATTATTTTGTTGTTAGTGTATTTTTTTTATTGTATAGAGCATGCAATAGTAATTAAGGCGATTTTCGCGAGTATAAGGTCGTCTGGCAATTGGCGTTCGAAGTGAAAAATTATTAATGTAGGGGGTATCACCTGGGGGAAGAAGTATGTATTAAGTAAAGAGAGGCGTGCAGATATTCCAGACATTATTTTATGTTTATTATTCTTCCTTTGACAGGAGTGGCCGTTTTTTGTCTGTTATTAAATGTTATTGCCTCACTCTTTAGGTTGAAATAGATGCGATTGAGTATTCTAATTAATAATTACTGTATCGCTGATATATAAAAGGAAATTCAATGTCCAAAGGTTTTGTATTACTCGGCGATAAAACCACGCACGGCGGTGCTGTTATTTCCGCATCCTCCACCATGATTGTAAATGGAAAGCCCGTAGCGCTGGTGGGGGATAAAGTCAGCTGCCCGATTCCGGGACATGGCACTAATGCCATTATTGAGGGAGCGCCGGAATGGTCTTCCGATGGTAAAGCCATCGTGGTCGATGGCTGCAAATGTCAGTGCGGTTGCCAGGTGATTTCCGGCGCGCCGGAATGCGCGATAGGATAAAAAATGGGCTGGGTACGAACAAAAGCATTGACCATGGAGCAGCCATCGGCTCCTTCACTGACCCGATGGCTGTTTGCCGGTGTACTGATGGCGATTATCGGTGTCCTGCTCTTTATCCTCCATGCTTCCGGCACCATAGAAACACTTTCAGCGATGAATATCTGGTGGGTATCTCTCGCTCCAGCAGGATGCTGGCTGTTGGCCTTTTGTCTGCGGTGCTGGCAGTGGGACAGAGAGCTGAAAGAGTATCAGTTCTTACAGAAAGAGGCGGAACGCGGGCAATTAAAGTGGGAAGCCTGGGCCGGTCGTTATCTGGCGGTACTGGGCAGTGCAGTGCTGTTGCTGGATCATATTTCTGCGGCACGTTGGGGGGATGAGCGGCCTCAGCAATACGGACTTACCCGCAGGATTAATTACCTTCCGGCAGAAGAGCCCGTGCAGTTGAGTGCGATGCATGCGCTGCTGACCAGTATAGAAGAGCGCGTGCAGTGCCTGCCGGAAGAGCTACCGCTGTATGTCACCCTGATCACGGATAATCCCTCGCCTGAGCTGACCAGCAGTTTCAGTAATCTCTGGAAAGAACACATTCCTGGCCGCGCCGTGCCTGATGATATTACCGTTACCGGCTCATTCTCACTGTCGGAAGTGGAGGAGCGCCTGAAGCAGCCTGTACTGACGGTCAATTTACTCCTGGTCATCCAGCTCAACGGTGGTACAGCATACTCCGACGGGCTGACCGTGCTGCTGCTGACCAGCGATGATGTGGCGCAAAAATACCATCTGCCGCACTCATCACGGCTGTTACGTCCTATGCCCTTAGATATGACGAACTTTGAAGACGATATCACCCTGTTTCTGGAAACCCAGACTGTCGCCTGCCATACGCCCTCCGTTATCGGGGACGCAAAAAAATGGACGGAAAGAAGCGCCGCGCTTATCACGCAGGGCGGCAAAATGCATACCCCATGGAAAGCTGAAGATATCGCGCTGCTGGAAAAATGGTGCGGTATTCCGGGACCCGCAGCGCCCTGGCTCCTGACCGCGCTGGCAGCCGATCTGGTCAGCCTCCGTAAACAGCCCCTGCTGGCGTTATTTTCCAGCGAACAGGAACATTTTATCAGTACCATCACCCCAGGGAGTGAAGATGAATATACCGGGTAATGGCCTGGGCCGGTTTGGCCTGGCCGGGCTTACGTTGGCCGGGATGGCTGCAATATGGTGGGGGATCACCCGCTATGGCGGCATGCTGAATATCAATACGCGGGGCGAGCAGGTACTGGTGTTTGTCCTGGTCTGTCTGGCGTTGGTATTTGTTTTTTACCTTCCTGCAATGTCCCGCCGTGTGAAGGAGAGTTTATATCGCCGGCAGTCGCAGCAGGCCAGCGTCTTACCCGGCGAAGAAGGGCGCGTGGCGCTGACACCTCCCCATTATATTACGGTGGGGGAAATTCGCCAGACTCTACGCTATCAGTATGGACGCGCCTGGTCCTGCAAAGTCCGTATTCTGCTGATAATTGGCTCAGTCAGAGACGTAGAACAACTGACCCCAAAGCTCACGCAGGAACTCTGGCAGGAAGATCAGGGTACATTATTGCTGTGGGGTGGAGACCCTGGGGCAGCGGTAGATAACGCCTGGTTCACAGCGCTGCGTAAACTGCGTTATCGCCCGGCTGATGGTATGGTGTGGGTAACATCGGGCTTTGACGGCGTTTTGACAACGATGAACAGAACGAAGCCCAGGCTCACGCCAGATGAAATGGACAGTGTGTCTCACTCTCTAAAGCTACGCTTCGAAGCTCTTGGCTGGAAACTACCCCTATACGTCTGGTCGCTGTATGAGGGGGGCAACGAAAAAAATGGACGTATCACTCAGCCTGTAGGCTGCCTGTTACCTGCAGGTTGTACGCCGCAAATAGTTGCCGAACAGTTCACTGCCCTGGCGTCGTTACTGATAGAGCAGGGCATCCAGCAGATATGCGGGCAACCACAGCACAATTTTTTACTCGCGCTGGCCGATCAGTTGACCCGTAAACCGGAAACGGTGACGGAGCCGTTATCGGTATTGCTTAATCCTTACCGCCCGCAGCCGCTGGCCGGGGTGGTATTTAGTGAGGCGTCAGTAGAGGCTGGTCGCAGTGTCCGTCATCACTGGGGACGGGATAACCGCTGGGAAACGATACCAGACTCAGTGCTGTGGTTGCCAGCCGGTCTACGTCCGCGCAAACAGGGAGTCAACTGGATGCGTGGGATGAGCGTGGCCGCCGCCGCCCTGATGTTACTCTGGGCCGCCTCAATGACAGTCTCTTTTATCGCCAACCGCCACCTGGTGGCGATCGCACAGGAGCAGGTGCGGCTGGCCTCAGCGGAGAAACAGCCGCTGGCCGTACGCCTGCATGCGCTCTCCGCGTTACAGAAAACGCTTTCTCAACTGGAATACCGCTCGCAGCACGGCGCGCCGTGGTACCTCCGCGCTGGCCTCAGTCAGAACGATGACCTGCTGGCGGCGCTGTTTCCGCGCTACGGGGAGATGGCGCAACCGCTGCTGCGCGATGCGGCGGCGCATCATCTGGAAGAGCAGCTCACCGCCTTCGTGCAGCTGCCGCCGGACAGCCCACTGCGTGAGAAGATGACGAAGACCGCTTACGGACAACTGAAACAATATCTGATGTTGACCCGCCCGGAAAAAATGGACGCCGCGTGGTTCGCCACTACGCGAATGCTGGACTGGCCGCAGCGCTCAGGCATCGCCGACGCCGTCTGGCAGGGTAGCGGCCCTTCGCTGCTGGCATTTTATGCCGCCAGTCTGGCGTCGCATCCGCAGTGGCGTCTGCCTGTCGATGACGGTCTGGTCAGCCAGGTGCGCACACGGTTAATTCGACAGATGGGCCAGCGCAACAGTGAGTCCACGCTTTACCAGAAGATGCTCGCGCAGGTGGCGAATCAGTATGCCGATATGCGCCTGGCGGATATGACTGCCGACACCGATGCTTCGCGTCTGTTCAGCACTGATGAGGTGGTGCCGGGCATGTTTACCCGTCAGGCCTGGGAGCAGGCCGTGCAGCCGGCCATTGAGAAAGTGGTCGCGGAACGCCGCGATGAAATGGACTGGGTGCTGAGCGACACGAAGCAGCCTGCCGCGCAGTCGACGTCGCCGGAAGCTCTGCGAGCCAGGCTGGCGGAGCGTTATTTCGCTGATTTTAGCGGCGCCTGGCTGGATTTCCTCAACAGTTTGCGCTGGCAGCGCGCGGCGACCCTCTCTGATGCCATTGACCAGCTGACCCTGATGGCCGATGTGCGCCAGTCGCCGCTGGTGGCGCTGATGAACACCCTGAGCGTGCAGGGGCGAACCGGCCAGACCGGGGAAGCCATCGCCGATTCGCTGGTCAAATCGGCCAGGCAGCTGTTCAACCGTGACAACCCACCCGCCATCGATCAGCAGTCCGGCTCGCGCGGTCCTCTGGATGCCACCTTCGGGCCCGTACTGGCGCTGCTGGACAATCGCGACGGCGGGACACCCACCAGCCGTCTTAGCCTGCAGACCTTCCTGACCCGCGTCACCCAGGTGCGTCTGCGCCTGCAGCAGGTCACCAACGCCACCGATCCGCAGGCGATGACCCGGTTGCTTGCGCAGACGGTATTCCAGGGCAAGGCCGTGGATTTAACCGAAACGCGCGACTACGGCAGCCTGGTGGCGGCGGGGCTGGGCCAGGAGTGGAGTGGATTTGGGCAAACGCTGTTTGTTCGCCCGATGGAACAGGCCTGGCAGCAGGTGCTGACCCCGGCGGCGGAAAGTCTCAACGCCCAGTGGCGCAGCGCGGTGGTGGAGGACTGGAATAGCGCTTTTGGCGGTCGCTACCCCTTTAAAAATACCAGCAGTGAAGTCTCTCTGCCGCTGCTGGCAAAATACCTCGACAGCGAGACCGGGCGCATCGCCCGCTTTCTGCAGACCCGGCTGAACGGCGTGCTGCATAAAGAGGGGAGCCGCTGGATGGCGGACAGTATCAATGCTCAGGGGCTGACGTTTAACCCGGCCTTTCTGCAGGCGATGAATACCCTGAGCCATCTCTCCGACGTCGCGTTCGCCAACGGCGAAGCGGGATTGCATTTTGCGCTACGTCCCGGCACCGCGGACGGCGTGATGCAGACGGAGCTGGTCATCGACAGTCAGAAACTTGTCTATATGAACCAGATGCCGGTCTGGCGGCGGTTCAGCTGGCCCGCTGACACCGAAGCGCCGGGCGCCAGTCTGAGCTGGGTCAGTACCCGGGCGGGCACCCGCCAGTATGGCGATTTCCCGGGCGCCTGGGGGTGGATCCGTCTGCTGGATAAGGCGGTGGTCAGCGCTTATCCCGGAACGAGCAGCAGCTGGAGCCTGAGCTGGAAAGCGCCGGATGGTCTGTTGCTGAACTACACGCTGCGTACCGAGGCGGGGGAAGGACCGCTGGCGCTGCTGGCGCTGCGAAACTTTACGCTACCGGAGACGATATTCAGCGTGCGCGCGTCTGCGGAACGTGTTCCGCTGACCGACGATATACCCGGCGAAGAGGGATACTGAACCTTCTCCCTCACTGATTGGCGTTGACCTGCAACGCCAGGCCTCCTTCGCTCATGGCCGCCCGACGGCCAACTAATCTGACCGCGCAGCCATGCTGTGTGTCTCCCTGTAGACGAATAAGGGAATATTCATAATGGACGATTTAACCCTGCGATATTTTGATGCTGAAATGCGCTACCTGCGCGAGGCGGCAAAAGCGTTCGCGCAGGCTCACCCCGATCGGGCGGCGATGCTGGATCTCGATAAAGCCGGTACGCCGGACCCTTACGTTGAGCGCCTGTTTGAAGGCTTTGCCTTTTCCGTAGGTCGCTTGCGCGAAAAAATTGATGATGATCTGCCGGAGCTGACCGAGGGGCTGGTCAGCATGCTGTGGCCGCACTATTTGCGCACCATTCCGTCGTTATCGATTGTGGCGCTGACCCCAACGCTGCCGGCGATGAAGATGGCGGAAACGGTGCCCGCCGGGTTTGAGATTAGCTCCCGCCCACTGGGGCCGAAAAATACCGTGTGCCGGTACCGAACCACCCGCAATCTGACGCTTAACCCGCTGGCGATAGAGGAGGCGGTGATGACGGCGGAGCCGGACGGACGTTCGGCCCTGCGACTACGATTCGCCTGTAGCGAGCTGGCTGACTGGTCGCAGACCGATCTCCGCCGCCTGGCGCTGTACCTGGGGGAAGACGCTGTTACCGGCAGCGCCCTCCATCTGTGGCTGACCCGACGCCAGGCCGCGCTGTACCTGCGTCTGCCGGGTCAGACAGAGCGGGTAAGCCTCGACGGCTATTTTTCCCCGGGGGGATTCAGCGAGGAGGATCGTTTATGGCCGAAGGGGGAGAGCGCTTTCAGCGGCTATCAGCTGCTGCTCGAGTATTTCACCTTTCGCGAAAAATTTATGTTCGTGCAGCTAAATGGCCTGGAAAACATCACCCTGCCGGCGGGGATATCGCATTTCACGCTTGAGGTGGTGTTCAGCGAGGTCTGGCAAAGTGATTTACCCGTCAGCGCAAGCAGCCTGCGCCTGCACTGTGTGCCGGTGATTAACCTGTTTACCCTTGAGGCCGATCCGTTGACCATCAGCGGGCTGGAGAGCGAATACCTCCTGCGTCCGAAGCGCCTGCAGGACGGGCATACCGAAATCTATTCTGTCGACAGCGTGACCGGCTCCGGGCGCACCGGGGAGGCGCGCTATGTGCCTTTCACCCGCTTTCGTCACCAGGGCGGGATGATGCGTCGCCATGCGCCGGAGCGCTACTACCACACCCGCGTAAAACGGGGCGTAACCGGCATGCACGATACCTGGCTTATCCTCGGCGGACAGCAATGGGAGGCTGACCGGGAGCTGGCGCGGGAAACGGTCTCCTTGCGCATCACCGGCACTAACGGCCAGCTGCCGCGCCGGGCGCTACAGAGCACGCTGCTGGATCGCTGTGAGTCGATATCAGCCACGCCGCTTACCGTCCGCAATCTCTGTAAGCCCACGCTGCCGGCCTATCCCCCGGCGGAAGACCGCTACCACTGGCGGGTCATGAGCCATCTGGGCACCCGTTTTCTCAACATGATGAGCAGCGCCGAGGTGCTGCGCGGCACGCTGTCGCTCTACAACTGGCGGGAGGATGAGCTTAATAATCGCCGTCTGGACGCCATTCTGGCGGTCAGCCATCACCGAATTCAGCGTTTCGAGCAGGGCTTCCTGCTGCGCGGGCTGGATATCGAAGTGACGCTCGACGGTAGCGGATTTACCGGTGCGGGCGATGTCCACCTGTTTGGCGACATGCTCAACCGCTTTTTCGCACTGTATGCCGATATGAATCAGTTCAACCAGCTGACGCTCATTGTTCAACCTGAAGGGAAATGTATCCGGTGGAAAGAGAATCACAGTCTGCGCCTGCCCGGCTGATGGCGCAGCTCCGGCCTCAGTTGCCGTACATGAATTTTTACCGCTTCTGCCAGTTGCTGGAGAAGAACCATCCGAAGGCGCCGATCATCGGCAGCGGCTGGCTAGTAGGTGATGAACCCATACGCTTTCGCCCGCATCCAGGGATGGGCTTTCCGGCTGGCGAAATCCGTGGAATGGACGATCCTGAACAGCCCCGTCCGCCGGCGGTTCGCGTGACTTTTATGGGACTCTACGGCGTGGAATCCCCGCTGCCGACCCACTATAGCGATGACATTGCGCAACGGCGGGAAGGCGTCGAGGCCACCGAGGATTTCCTCGATATCTTTAACCATCGGCTGATCGCCCAGTATTACCGTATCTGGCGCAAATATTCCTACCCGGCAACCTTTCGGGCGGGCGGCACGGACAACATCTCGCAGTATCTGCTGGGCCTGGCGGGGCTGGGCATACCGGGATGTGCCGCCGTTGCCGCAGCGCCGCTGTCGCGATTTCTGGCGCTGCTGCCGGTGATGATGCTGCCGGGGAGATCCGGGGAAGGCATGGAGGCGCTGGTGGCGCTCCTGGCCCCGGGGACCCGGGCGACGGTGTACCACCACGATCCCTGCCGGATCCCCTTGTCGCAGCCGTTAACGATGAGCGTCCGTCAGCCGGTTAGCCTGCAACATAGGCCAGTGATGGGAACCCACGCCACGGATGTGAACGGTCAGGTATTGCTGCAGCTGGCCACGGAAAAGCCTGATGAGGTTCGCGGCTGGCTGCCCGGCGGCGAACTGTTCAGCGACCTGATGGCGCTTCTGCACGTCTGGCTCGGATCTCATCTTGACGTGCGGCTGCAGCTTTGCGTCGCCCGCCATTTACTGCCGGATGCGCAACTTTGCTGCCAGCAGGAGCATGCCGTCCAGCTCGGCCGTACCGCTGTGCTGCGTCCGCTGGATGCGCAGAAACAGGCTGACGACAGAGTCACGATTTATCTGGGGCGCTATCAGCGCGTCCGGGAAAATATCCACCGCAGGGAGAGCGATGAAGATGGCGATTACCGCAGTTAAACCCTCCGCCAGGTTGCTGGCATTCCTCATGGTTACCGTCTTAACCGGCTGCGGACTGACGCAGACCGTGAAAGACGGCGCCGTTTCCGTGACCCAGTCCATTTTTTACCCCCAGGTGAAAACCCTGCATCTGGATCTTCGCGCCCGGGAAGGCGTGAATAACAACGCCAAAGGCGCCTCCCTGGCGACGGTGGTGCGTATTTATCAGCTGAAGGACCGGCAAGCGTTCGACAATACTGACTACCCGTCGCTGTTTGCCGGCGATGGCCAGGCGCTGCAGGCGGACCGGGTGGCGGAAAAAGATGTTCGCCTGCGTCCGGGCGAATCGGTGACCGTCGATATGCCCATGGAAACCAGCGCGCAGTTTGTGGCGGTGGCGGCCATGTTTATCGATCCAGACCTGACGCAAAACAGCTGGCGGCTGGTACTCACCCGGGACGAACTTGATCCGGCGAGGCCGCGCATTATCGAAGCCAGCCAAAATCAACTGACGCTGCACCCGTTTAAGGAGAAGTGAAAATGCCTCGTCCCTCCCTGTATGACATCCTGTACGGCAATTTCGCCGGCGGGCTTGACCTGAATACTGTCAGCGAAACGGATCAGGTCATCCTGTCGGTGCTCGATAACATGCAGCGCATCCTCAACTGTCGGGCCGGAACGCTGGCGCATCTGCCGGACTACGGCCTGCCGGATATGACCGCTGTCCTCCAGGGGATGCCAGCGTCGGCGCATCAGCTGATGAGCACATTGTCGGCGGTGTTGTTGAAATACGAACCGCGCCTGCAGCGGATCGCGGTGGTGATGCTCGATCAGCATGCGCCCGGCGAACTGCGCTATGCCATTGATGCGGAGCTGAAGGATATTGGCCTGGTGCGTTACGGCACGGAGTTTATGCCCGAGGGCAGGGTGTTGATCCGCCACCTCAAACGCCAGCAGTACCTTGACGCCCGCTCCGCCCTCTAATCTCTCGCTGAAAGACATCATGATGACAACACACCACGACCGTCACTATAAAGCCGGTGGCGACCCGCGCACGCTGGCTGATTTTATGGCCCTGCGTGCGGAAATGAACAAGCTCAGCCACCCGGCGCGGCCGGATATTAACTGGCCGTATGCCGAGCAGCTTGCCCGCGGGCTGTTGGAGCATCACGGCGCGGACCTGCAGACTGTCGCCTGGTATACCCTGGCCCGCGCCCGGCTGGGCGGGGTGGCAGGGATCAATGAGGGGCTGACGCTGATGGAGTCGCTGCTGGTTCGTCAGGGGAAAAACCTGTGGCCACAGGCGCTCCCGGCCCGGACAGAGATCTTCCGCACCCTGAGCAAGCGGCTGCGGCAGGTGATCCGTACCCTGAATCTTACCCCAGAGGATGTTGAGTCGCTTGAGCAGGCTGAACATTCGCTGCAAAGCTTCGACGCAGTGCTCCAGCGCCTTGAGATCGCCCCTGAAAACCAGCTGAGCGACCTGCGGGCGCTACTGCACAGCACGGCAACTCGCTTCGAGAGCCTCGACCCTGCGCCAGCGCTTCCCACCGCGCCGCCGGTGGCGGTGTCTGACGCGGAACTTCCCGGCACTCTGGTCAGCGAAGAGGATGCGGCGAAGGTTGAGCCAGTGCCAGACCTAAAACGTAGACCAAAAGCTGAGCCGCTGGCGCCGCCTTCACCTGCAAAGCGGCCCGCGCCGGTGGCGGCGTCTACTCCGGCAGCCGCGCCGCGCTGGAAGCCGTTTATCGCCGGGATGGTTACCATGCTGGCGGTAACGGGTATCGCCGTCGGCGGATGGCTGGCGCTGCGTCAGTCCGACTTGCCGCCCATTTCGGTCACCCAAAATGCCGGACCGATACCGGGCCTGCCGGCGACAACGCCCCCGGGGCCGGTTGATCTGCCACAGACGCAGCGCCAGCTTGGCGAGCTTGCCCGCCTGGCGCCGGACTGGGCGGTCAGCTACGGCGACCAGCTGGTCCACCAGGCCCTTATCCGCTGGCCGGATCAGGCGCAACCGCTGGCGCAGCAGTGGCGGCAGCAGCTGAGTGCTGGCGCATTGCCCGCGGAAAACCTTACTGGCTGGTCGGAGGGCATGCAGCAACTGCAGCGGCTCGCCGACCAGCTCAATGCCCTCGACGAGCAGAAGGGGAAGTACCTGACGGTGAGCGAACTGAAAACCGCAGTATTTGCCATCACGCAGTCGTTTAACCGCGCTGTTCCGCTGGAGGAGCAGCTGCGCCAGCTGGCCGCGCTTCCCGTTGATCAACCCTGGCCAGCCGCGCGGGGAAGCCTCGCGGAGCTGCATCTGCAACAGCTGATAGTGGAGTATGCCCTGCTGAAGCGAAAACAGCCGGCGTCGCCGACCGCTGCGCTCCCCGCAACCGGTGAGCCCTCGGTGAGTGAGGCGGTGAAATAAAGTGTGCGCATGGCAACATTTTCTTTACATCAATATTGCAAGAACCGAACGCCCTTCGTAGTCTGAAAATGATTTAAATATACCGTTTGTAGTTGTATTGAAAATTTTATTTCGATCTCTGAGGGCATACTATGAAGCACTGTAAAATCATCCTGTTAGTAGGCCTTCTGGCCAGTTCCGCTTCGGCATTAGCAGAGAAGATCGGCGTCTCAATGGCCTACTTCGATCAAAACTTTCTCACTATTATCCGCCAGTCCATTGAGAAAGAAGCTCAAGCCCGCCACGTCGACGTACAGTTTGAAGACGCCCGCGGCGACACCGGACGCCAGGCCGATCAGGTGCAGAGCTTCATTGCCTCCGGCGTGGACGCGATCATCGTCGACCCGGTGGACTCCGCCAGCACCCCGCAGCTGACGAAGATGGCGCAGCAGGCCAAAATGCCGCTGGTGTATGTGAACCGGACGCCGGGGGATAAAACGTTACCGCCCGGCGTGGTGTTTGTCGGTTCGGACGAGCGGGAGTCTGGCACATTGCAGATGGAGGCGCTGGCGAAGCTGGCGAACTACAAAGGCAACGTCGCCATCATGATCGGCAATCTCACCGACGCCGGCGCGCTGCAGCGCACCAAAGATGTGGAGCAGGTGGTGGCCAAGTATCCGGCAATGAAAGTGGTGCAGAAACAGCCGGCCAACTATTCCCGTAGCGAGGGCATGGATCTGATGCAGAACTGGACGGGCAACGGAGAAGCGATTGATATTGTGGCGGCGAACAACGATGAGATGGCGATTGGCGCGGCGATGGCGCTGGAGAAAAGCCAGAAGAAGCTGCTGATCGGCGGGATCGACGCCACCCCGGACGGGCTGAAAGCCCTGGCCAGCGATAAGATTCAGGTGACGGTTTTCCAGGACGCCGTCGGTCAGGGCAAAACGGCCTTAGCGGTAGCGCTGAAGCTGATTAAAGGAGAAAAGGTCGAGTCTCATGTCTGGATCCCGTTTGAGTTAGTGACCAAAGAAAACATGCAGACCTATGTGGAAAAGAGTCATTAACGGCAAGGCGCAGGTGCGCGAACCTGGCTGATAAAACCGGGCTGATAATGTGACGCCCGGGCAACTAAATCGGAGGAAAAGGCATGGCAACGGCAAGAAGCGGCTATACGCTGCAGGTGATAAAGGCAGGGCAGCAGGGGCATGTTGAAATGAGATGGGGGCATCTCGCAGACGTTGATACGCGCGCGGCGGCGGCGGCTATCATGCAGCATATCGGGCGTTCTTCGTCCTCGCGGGGCCAGCAGGAGATCAGCCTGTCGCTGACCAATGCCGCCAGCGGCATCTCGGTGGAGCTTCATCACCCGGCCTCTGGGGAAAGCACCACCCCGGCTTTTATTGAGGCTGAGTTAAAGAAGATTGTGCAGATCGTTGATGGCTACGAGGCGGCAGAAGATACCCATATTGTGGAGTAGCGTGTCGCCTGGGTAAAAAAAAATCCACGCCGCTGCGTGGATTTTTTTGCGCGGTGGCGGCGAAAACGCCAGCCAGCGGGATTAGACGTTGAACAGGAAGTTCATCACATCGCCATCTTTCACGATGTAGTCTTTACCTTCAGCACGCATTTTACCGGCTTCTTTCGCGCCCTGTTCGCCTTTGTAGGCAATGAAGTCTTCATAAGCGATGGTCTGCGCGCGGATAAAGCCTTTTTCGAAGTCGGTGTGGATCTTACCGGCTGCCTGCGGCGCGGTCGCTCCGACCGGGATGGTCCATGCGCGAACTTCTTTCACGCCCGCGGTGAAGTAGGTCTGCAGGTTCAGCAGAGCGTAACCGGCGCGGATCACGCGGTTCAGGCCCGGCTCTTCGAGGCCCAGCTCAGCCATGAACTCGTCACGCTCTTCATCGTCCAGCTCGGCGATGTCCGCTTCAACGGCGGCGCACACCGGCACCACCACAGACCCTTCCTGCTCGGCGATGGCGCGAACCTGATCGAGGTACGGGTTGTTCTCGAAACCGTCTTCATTGACGTTCGCGATGTACATGGTCGGCTTCAGGGTCAGGAAGCTCAGATAGCGGATGGCCTCTTTCTCTTCTTTGGTCAGATCCAGCGCGCGCAGCATACCGGCGTTTTCCAGCTGCGGCAGGCATTTTTCCAGCGCGGCCAGCTCAACCTTCGCGTCTTTATCGCCGCCTTTGGCTTTTTTGGAGACGCGGTGAATCGCGCGTTCGCAGGTATCAAGGTCAGACAGCGCCAGTTCGGTATTGATAACATCGATATCTTCCGCCGGGTTCACTTTCCCCGCGACGTGAATAATATTATCGTTTTCAAAGCAGCGAACCACATGGCCGATGGCTTCGGTTTCACGGATGTTGGTCAGAAACTGGTTGCCAAGACCTTCACCTTTGGACGCGCCTTTCACCAGGCCCGCGATATCCACGAACTCCATGGTGGTCGGCAGGATGCGCTGCGGTTTGACGATTTCAGCCAGCTTGTCCAGACGCGGATCGGGCATCGGTACGACACCGGTGTTCGGCTCAATGGTACAGAAGGGGAAGTTGGCCGCTTCAATACCCGCTTTGGTGAGCGCATTGAACAGGGTGGATTTGCCGACGTTGGGCAAACCGACGATACCGCATTTGAATCCCATGATTTAAATCACCTTAATCTTTGGATAATCAATCTGTTACAAGGAACAGATTGCAGAAAATTGAATAGCTTTGCCTATTATACACGGTGCGCGGCAAAAATGCCGCACGACAACGGCTTATTGCGCCTTAAAGGCGTGCAAACGGTTGGTCGCTTTGGTCAGCCCGTCCTTTAACCAGATTTCGGTACAGCGCGCCGCTTCGTCGACAGCGTCATCGATCAGTTTCTGCTCGCTGGCCGGTGGTTTGCCAAGCACAAAGCCGACAACCTTGTTTTTGTCGCCCGGATGGCCGATTCCGACGCGTAAACGGTGAAAGTTCGGGTTATTGCCGAGCTTACTGATGATATCCTTCAGGCCATTGTGGCCGCCATGGCCACCGCCAAGCTTAAATTTCGCCACGCCCGGCGGTAAATCCAGCTCGTCATGGGCGACCAGAATTTCATCCGGGTTGATGCGATAAAAGGTCGCCATCGCGGCCACGGCTTTACCGCTGAGGTTCATAAAGGTAGTGGGGACCAGCAGGCGGACGTCCTCGCCCGCCAGGTTGATGCGCGAGGTGTAGCCGAAGAATTTGCTCTCTTCGCGCAGCGGCGCACGATGGCGATCCGCCAGTAAATCCACATACCAGGCGCCAGCGTTGTGCCGGGTGGCGGCATATTCCGCACCGGGGTTGGCCAGGCCGACAATCAGTTTAATGGTCACGTTTTCTATCCTGCATGGGGCATTCTCTGCCGCGTAGTGTACTGTCTGCGGGCGCGCTTGACAAAATTCTGGCTATTAGACAATACCCGCATTGATGATTTACTCACTAAATCATTAGAATTTGATATGGTTCATAGACTTATTTGTAAATTTTTGTCTATTCGCTGTTCACTAATGTGATCGTGGACGCACTCCGCAGAAGAGACCTTGTCTATACTACACCTATAAGATTTGGGGACATTCCCTGGCAACCCAAAGTCCGGAGGTGACACATGAAACGCAAAAACGCTTCGTTACTCGGTAACGTACTCATGGGGTTAGGGTTGGTGGTGATGGTTGTGGGGGTAGGTTACTCCATTCTGAACCAGCTTCCGCAGCTTAACCTGCCACAGTTCTTTGCGCATGGCGCAATCCTAAGCATCTTCGTTGGCGCAGTGCTCTGGCTGGCCGGTGCCCGTATTGGCGGCCACGAGCAGGTCAGCGACCGCTACTGGTGGGTGCGCCACTACGATAAACGCTGCCGTCGTAACCAGCATCGTCACAGCTAACCGTAGCATGATTTCCCGCATCGGCCACTGAAGGCCGATGCGCTTTTCTGTGTCTCACTTTATCTCTTCCTCTTTTTCCCGCCATATTACGCCCCCATTCCGTCCTGGCCTTCGTGCTGCTATGGTTGCCAGCATAAAATGAATAGCAAGCGCGGTTTTTGCTTGACCCTGACGTTACGTCAGGCTGCAGAGTAGCGGACCTGGCCACAGAGAGGAGCAGTCATGTTAATTCAGGTGGGAGAGCTGGCGAAGCGTGCCGGACTGACGGTACGTACGCTGCATCATTATGAACAGACGGGGCTGTTAACGCCTTCGGCCAGAAGCGAGGCGGGCTATCGGCTCTATAACCTGTCCGCGGTTCAGCGCCTGCATATGATAAAGGCGCTGGCGCAGGCCGGGCTAACGCTCGCCACAATCAAGGACTATCTCGATCGGCAAACGCTGTCGCTGCCCGAGCTGCTGACGCAGCAGATAGATATGCTCAACGCCCAGCTACGCGATGTTGGCAGGCTGCGCGACCGACTATTGGTGCTGCGCGAGGCGCTGGCGAGCGGCAATGAACCCGATCTGGAGTCCTGGCTACAGACGCTGGAGTTAATGAAAATGTACGATCGTTGGTTTAGTCAACAGGAGTTAGCCGCGCTGCCGTTTGCGGCACAGGATGAACAGCGGGCGCAGGCGTGGCGCGAGCTAACGGAGGAGGTGCAGACGCTGATGGCGAGCGGCTGCCCGACGGACAGTCCGCAGGCGATGCGTCTGGCGACGCGCTGGATGGAGCGCCTGGAGCAGGATACGGCCGGGCGTCCGGAGTTTCTGACCCGCCTGAACGAGATGCATGCCGCCGAGCCGCAGATGGTTGAACAGACCGGCGTCACGCCGGCAATCATCGCCTATATCACCGAGGCCTTTGCCGAAAGCAAACTGGCCATCTGGGCGCGGTACCTTGACGAAGAAGAGATGGCGTTCACCCGCCAGCACTATTTTGACCGGCTACAGGAGTGGCCTGCGCTGGTGGCGAAGCTGCATCAGGCGTGCCGGGAGGGCGTAGCGCCGGACTCGGCGTCGGGTCAGGCGCTGGCCCGGGCGTGGCTTGAACTGTTTCAGTCCTACGCCGGTACCCGGCCGCAGACGTTGCAGAAGTTTCGTCGGGCAATGGAGCAGGAGCCGCATTTGATGAAGGGCACCTGGATGACGCCGGCGGTGCTGAGCTGGCTGCAGCAGGCGACCGGATCCTTGATGCGGCAGGCGCAGGGACCTGCCGCCGGGTGATCACAGGTCAGCCAGCGCGGCCTGACGATCGGGGTAGAAGCTCAGGCGTCCGGGCAGCGGCTTGACGCCGGCGCGCGCTAGCGTGCGTAGCGGCTGAAACTCGAGGTTAGATACGCGCAATTCACAGCCTTCCGGCAGCTTGTTCACAAAGCGCTGGAAGGCATCCAGGCCACCGGCGTCGAGAACCGGCACCGCGTCCCATTTCAGCACCACGATGCGCTTGCCGGCGATCCGGGTCTCCAGATCGTTGAACAAGCCTTCGGCGGCGGCAAAGAACAGCGGCCCAATTACCCGCAGCACCAGCACATCGTCTGGCACCTCGACGTTGACCGGCGCCAGATGAGTCATGCGTGCGATACGGCGCATAAACAACAGCGAAGCCAGCACGATCCCGACGCTGATAGCGATCACCATGTCAAACAGCACCGTTAGCGACATGCACATCAGCATCACCACGATGTCATCCTTCGGCGCGTGGCGCAGCAGATTGATGACTTTATGCGCCTCGCTCATATTCCATGCCACCATCAGCAGCAGGGCGGCCATCGCCGACAGTGGCAGCCAGGAGAGCAGTGGGGCGAGGATCAGCAGCGCCAGGATCACCAGCAGGGCGTGGATCACGGCGGCAACCGGCGATGTGGCGCCGGCGCGGACGTTCGCCGCCGAGCGGGCAATCGCCGCGGTGGCAGTGATCCCGCCGAAGAACGGCGCGACAATGTTGCCCAGCCCCTGGCCAATCAGCTCGCTATTGGCTTTGTGCTTGGTGCCGGTCATGCCATCAAGCACCACCGCGCACAGCAGAGATTCAATGGCGCCGAGCATCGCCATTGAGAAGGCGGCAGGCAGCAGAGTCTGCAGCGAGGCCCAGCTCAGGGTAAAGTTTGAGCCCGGCATATCCCAGGGCAATACCAGCTGCGGCAGCAGCTGCGGAATGCCATTGCCCTGAGTGCCGTCCGCCAGCTGATAATGGAACTGCGAGCCGATTGTCGCGACATCGCCGCCGAGCAAGTTGACCACCAGCATGACCGCGCAGCCGCCCAGCAGCGCCGGGAGGTGGCCCGGCAGGCGGATACCCAGCCGCGGCCAGAGGATCAGAATGCCAAGAGTAACGACGCCGATGGCGGCATCGCCAACGTTAATGGTCGGTAGGGCCATCGCCAGCGCCGCCACTTTCTGCAGATAATGCTCCGGCACATGGGGCATCTGCAGGCCGAGGAAATCTTTAATCTGCATGGTGCCGATGGTGATACCGATCCCCGAGGTGAAGCCGAGGGTGACTGACAGCGGGATATATTCGATCAGGCGGCCAAAGCGCGCCAGGCCGAAGAGGATTAAAAAGATCCCCGACATCAGGGTTGCCACCAGCAGTCCCGCCAGACCAAACTGCTGGGAAACCGGATAGAGGATCACCACAAAGGCGGCAGTCGGACCGGAAACGCTAAAGCGTGACCCGCCGGTCAAGGCGATCACAATCCCTGCCACCGCTGAGGTATAGAGGCCGTACTGCGGCGGCACACCGCTGCCAATCGCCAGCGCCATCGCCAGCGGAATCGCAATGATCCCGACGGTGATCCCGGCGATCAGGTCACGCGTGAAGCGGGCGGTGGTGTACTTTTCTTTCCAACAAGCGTCGATGAGGGCGCGGAAAGGCATCACATGTGAGGAAAATAATCTGTTCACAATAATGTTTCATCCATGAGCGCATCATCTGTCAACTAAATGGCAGGTGAAGGAGGCATTGATCATACAAATAAGGTGCGGAGACAAAAAAACCCGCCGCAGCGGGTTTTTGTGCTGGGCTCGATTAATGTTCGAACATAGCAGAGATAGATTCTTCATTGCTGATACGGCGAATAGCTTCAGCCAGCATACCGGAGAGCGTCAGAGTACGCACTTTATCCAGCGCTTTAATTTCTGGTGCCAGCGGAATGGTATCGCAGACGACAAATTCATCAATGACAGAGTTTTTGATGTTCTGGATAGCGTTGCCGGAGAAGATTGGGTGCGTCGCGTAAGCGAATACGCGTTTCGCGCCACGCTCTTTCAGCGCTTCTGCCGCTTTACACAGGGTGCCGCCGGTGTCGATCATATCGTCGACCATCACGCAGTCACGACCGGCAACGTCGCCGATGATGTGCATCACCTGGGAGACGTTGGCGCGCGGACGGCGCTTGTCGATGATAGCCATATCGGTATCATTCAGCAGTTTAGCGATAGCGCGGGCACGCACGACGCCGCCGATGTCCGGAGAAACCACAATCGGGTTGTCCAGGTTCAGCTGCAGCATATCTTCCAGCAGGATTGGGCTGCCGAACACGTTATCGACTGGCACATCGAAGAAGCCCTGGATCTGTTCTGCGTGCAGGTCAACGGTCAGCACGCGGTCAACGCCGACGCTGGACAGAAAATCCGCCACCACTTTCGCGGTGATTGGCACACGAGCAGAACGAACACGACGGTCCTGACGAGCATAACCGAAGTAAGGGATAACGGCGGTGATACGACCTGCCGAAGCACGACGCAGAGCATCAACCATAACAACCAGTTCCATCAGGTTGTCATTGGTGGGAGCACAAGTGGACTGGATGATGAAAATATCACCACCGCGTACGTTTTCATTGATTTGTACGCTGACTTCGCCGTCGCTAAAACGACCTACAGCGGCGTCGCCAAGAGAAGTGTACAGGCGGTTGGCAATACGTTGTGCTAGTTCCGGGGTGGCGTTACCAGCAAAAAGCTTCATATCAGGCACGAGAAGAACCTCAGGCATGCGTCCAGTGGTGGATGAATGGGCCAATAATGTGCGGGATGGCGCCATTCGATCCAGTCGGTGTATTTAAAGAGCACGATGCAACGTCTGGAACAGGGTGACGTTGTCACCGTAACTCAATTTCCCCGGCTGACTCATTATCAATGTGCCATCACGGCGCAGGATTCAGAGCAGGGCCTGCTTGAGCGGCGAAAGGTTAACTCCGCGCGCCACAAAGCCATTTAGCCATGCCGGGGCAGTGTCCAGCACCTGACGGGCAGCGGATTCGGTGTTAAATTCAGCAAACACACAGGCCCCTGTGCCGGTCAGGCGTGACGGCGCATATTCTAACAGCCAGGAAAGCGCGGCATCAACCTCGCGAAAACGTTTTCTTGCGATAAGCTCGCAATCGTTGCTGAATTCACAATTTAATAACGTATTAATTGACCGGCGCGGGGTATTTCGTGGTAGCTCCGGATCGCGAAAAATGATCGGCGTCGGAATACTGACCCCCGGGTGGGCCACCAGGTACCATTTTTCCTCGGGTTCTACCGGCGTCAGTATTTCACCCACCCCCTCGGCGAAGGCGGCATAGCCGCGTACGAAAACCGGCACATCGGCCCCCAGCTGAAGGCCAAGAGTCGCCAGCTCATCTTCCGAGAGACCGCAGCCCCACAGATGGTTGAGCGCCACCAGCACGGTGGCGGCATTGGAGGAGCCACCGCCCAGGCCGCCGCCCATCGGCAGGCGCTTATCGATACTGATATCGGCGCCGCTGCCCGCCGGCAGGCGATCGCTTTCGCTGGCGGCATGCATCAGCAGACGCGCGGCGCGAACGATCAGATTCTCCTCGTCCGGCACGCCGGCCACCGGCGTCAGCAGGCGCAGTTGGCCGTCACTACGCGGTTCGATGGTCAACGTATCGCCGTAATCGAGAAACTGAAACAGCGTTTGCAGGGTATGGTAACCATCGGCCCGCTGGCCGGTGATATATAAAAACAGATTCAGTTTTGCAGGAGAGGGCCAGCGGGTCATCATTTCACGATCCAGTTATCCATCTTCAGCTTGATGCGCTGAGCGCCATTGTTCAGCTCGACATTGGACGGTAGGGCTGGCTGGGTATCGCTGGTGTAGCCGCCGTAGGTCACGTGCCAGGTTTTGCCGTTTTGCGTATAGTTCAGTTCACGCAGACGGTACCGATCGTCCAGCGAATAGTCGGTGGCGTCGCCCGGCAGGCCGATGATCCACTGGCGCAGGCTGTTCAACGGGATCGGCATCCCGGTCAGACGGCCAATCATCTCTTCGGCATCAGCGGCGGTATAGGTCTGGCCTTTGTTATCGATCAGCTGCACGCTGCCCGGCTGCGCGGTCAGCGACAGCTCGGTGCTGCCCAGCGGGTTGGTCAGCAGCAGGCGATAGCGGTCCTGGCCGGTTTGCTGCCAGAAGAAGCGGGCATAGACTTTTTGCTCATCGGAAAGATAGGCAAACGCCCCGCGGGTCTGGAACTGATTGAGGCTGCGGACAGCCTGCTGGTGCTGACGCCACTGCGGCGAATCCGGGCTTTTGCCAGGCCCTTGCGGCGTATGAAGAGAACAGGCGGTGAGGACGAGGCTGGCCAGCGGCAGCAGGCGGAACAGTCGATTCATAATGATGACAAATCCTTGATGTCTACAGGGAAAAACGGCGACAGGGAACAGCGGGCCGATTTGTGTAGCAGGTTACATTTATAACCCTTAATGCTAGCGTCGCCGGGCCATAGCGTCTACGTTCAAGTTGTCTGAAATCAAAAAATTAACCTTAATGGCGGTCTTGCTTTAACTATTACTCCAAAAGGGGAGCCTCTCTTTTATTGATTACGCGCATCCTGTATGATGCACTCAGACTAACCTTAGCAACGCTGGTACTACTCCCTCACAATGACCCTTTTAGCTCTTGGCATCAATCACAAAACAGCTCCGGTCGCCCTGCGAGAACGCGTCACGTTTTCGCCGGAAACGCTCGATAAGGCGCTGGAGAGCTTGCTGGCTCAGCCGATGGTGCAGGGTGGGGTGGTGCTGTCGACCTGCAACCGCACGGAACTCTATCTCAGCGTCGAAGAGCAGGATAACCTGCAGGAAGCGCTGATCCGCTGGCTGTGCAACTACCACGGCCTCAACGAAGAAGACCTGCGAAAAAGCCTTTACTGGCATCAGGGTAATGACGCCGTCAGCCATCTGATGCGCGTCGCCAGCGGCCTCGATTCGCTGGTGCTGGGCGAGCCGCAGATCCTCGGCCAGGTGAAAAAAGCCTTCGCCGACTCCAGCCGCGGCCATCTTAACGTCAGCGAGCTGGAGCGGATGTTCCAGAAATCCTTTTCAGTGGCTAAGCGCGTGCGTACCGAAACCGATATCGGCGCCAGCGCGGTCTCTGTGGCTTTCGCCGCCTGTACCCTGGCGCGGCAAATCTTTGAATCGCTCTCCAGCGTCACCGTGTTACTGGTCGGCGCCGGTGAAACCATTGAGCTGGTAGCGCGCCATCTTCGCGAACATCACGTGCGCAAAATGGTGATCGCCAACCGCACCCGTGAACGCGCCCAGGCGCTGGCGGAGGAAGTGGGCGCCGAGGTGATAGCCCTCAGCGATATCGACGAACGGCTGAAAGAGGCCGACATCATTATCAGCTCCACCGCCAGCCCGCTGCCGATCATCGGCAAAGGCATGGTGGAGCGTGCGCTTAAGGCGCGGCGTAACCAGCCGATGCTGCTGGTGGATATCGCCGTCCCGCGCGACGTTGAACCAGAGGTCGGCAAACTGGCTAACGCCTACCTCTACAGCGTCGACGATTTGCAAAACATCATTCAGCATAACCTGGCGCAGCGTAAGGCTGCCGCGGTGCAGGCGGAATCGATCGTCGAGCAGGAAACCAGCGAATTTATGGCCTGGCTGCGCGCGCAGAGCGCCAGCGAGACCATTCGCGAATACCGTTCTCAGTCTGAGCAGGTCCGTGAGGAGCTGACGGCGAAAGCGCTGGCCGCGCTGGAGCAGGGCGGTGATGCCCAGGAAATTATGCAGGATCTGGCGCGCAAGCTCACTAACCGCCTGATCCACGCGCCAACCAAATCTCTTCAGCAGGCCGCCCGTGACGGGGACGACGAACGTCTGCATATTCTGCGCAACAGCCTCGGGCTGGAATAGCGCACCTTTCTCTTATTTTCAGGACAGGGTGAATTCACGCCTATGAAGTCTTCTATTGTTGCCAAACTGGAAGCGTTGTACGAGCGCCATGAAGAAGTGCAGGCGCTGCTCGGCGATGCCGCGACGATTGCCGATCAGGATAAATTCCGCGCGCTGTCGCGGGAGTATGCTCAACTGAGCGATGTGGCGCGCTGCTATACCGACTGGCGTCAGGTGCAGGAGGATATTGAAACCGCGCAGATGATGCTCGACGATCCGGAAATGCGCGAAATGGCGCAGGAAGAGCTGCGTGACGCCAAAGAAAAAGGCGACCAGCTGGAGCAACAGCTGCAGGTTCTCCTCCTGCCGAAAGATCCTGATGACGAGCGTAACGCCTTCGTGGAAGTGCGCGCCGGGACCGGCGGCGACGAAGCAGCGCTGTTTGCCGGCGATCTATTCCGCATGTACACCCGTTACGCAGAATCGCGCCGCTGGCAGGTAGAGATCCTCAGCGCCAACGAAGGTGAGCACGGCGGCTTTAAAGAGGTGATCGCCAAGATCAGCGGTGACGGCGTCTATGGTCGGCTCAAATTTGAATCCGGCGGCCATCGCGTGCAGCGTGTGCCGGCCACCGAATCGCAGGGGCGGATCCACACCTCCGCCTGTACGGTGGCGGTGATGCCGGAGCTGCCGGAAGCCGAAATGCCGGACATTAACCCGGCAGATCTGCGCATCGATACCTTCCGTTCCTCCGGGGCAGGCGGTCAGCACGTTAACACCACCGACTCGGCTATCCGCATTACCCACCTGCCCACCGGCATCGTGGTGGAGTGCCAGGACGAGCGTTCTCAGCATAAAAACAAAGCCAAGGCGCTGTCGGTGCTGGGCGCGCGCATTCGCGCCGCCGAAGTGGCCAAACGTCAGCAGGCGGAAGCCTCCACGCGCCGCAACCTGCTGGGCAGCGGCGACCGCAGCGACCGCAATCGCACCTATAACTTCCCGCAGGGCCGCGTGACCGACCACCGCATCAACCTGACGCTCTACCGTCTGGATGAGGCGATGGAGGGCAAACTCGACATGCTGATTGAGCCGATTGTCCAGGAACATCAGGCCGATCAGCTGGCGGCGCTGTCCGAGCAGGAATGATGACCTTTCAGGCCTGGCTGCATCAGGCGATCGCCCGCCTGGCGGAGAGCGACAGCCCGAGACGCGACGCCGAGATCTTGCTGGGACACGTTACCGGCCGGGCGCGAACCTGGATTTTGGCCTTCGGTGAAACGACGCTCTCTGCTGACGAGGCGGCGAGGCTGGAGGCGCTCCTGGTGCGACGCCAGCGCGGGGAACCTATTGCTCATCTGGTCGGGCAGCGCGAGTTTTGGTCGCTGCCGCTGTTCGTCTCCCCGGCGACGCTGATCCCCCGCCCGGATACCGAATGTCTGGTAGAGCAGGCGCTGGCGCGTCTGCCAACCGCGCCGTGCCGTATTCTCGACCTCGGCACCGGGACCGGCGCCATTGCCCTGGCGCTGGCCAGCGAACGTCCGGACTGTGAGGTCACCGCAGTGGACGTGATGCCGGACGCCGTGGCGCTGGCGTTGCGCAATGCCGAACATCTGGGCATCGCTAACGTGACGATAAGTCAAAGCGACTGGTTTAGCGCGCTGGCCGGGCAGCGCTTCGCCACGATCGTCAGCAATCCCCCCTATATCGACGCCGCCGACCCGCATCTCGCCGAAGGCGATGTGCGCTTTGAGCCGTTGACGGCGCTGGTCGCAGGCGACCAGGGGCTGGCCGATCTGGCGCATATCATCCGCGAGGGACGGCAGTATCTGCAGCCCGGCGGTTGGATGCTGCTGGAGCATGGCTGGACTCAGGGCGAGGCGGTTCGCGCGCTGTTCCGCGAAGCGGGCTATCTGGACGTCGCGACCTGTCGCGACTATGGCGACAATGAGCGTCTGACCCTCGGACGTTTACCCGACATGGAGAATGTTGGCTGATGAACTTATTCACGGCTGTCCTCTACCTGCACATTGCCACAGTGGCGGTGTCGGTAGGATTGTTCGTTTTACGTTACTGGTGGATGTATCACCAGAGCCCGCTGCTGAACCAGCGGTGGGTGCGAATTGCGCCGCACTGCAGCGATACGCTGCTGTTTCTCAGCGGCGCAGGGTTAATGGCGATAACGCACTACCTGCCGTTCACAGAAGACGGCGCATGGCTGACTGAAAAGCTGTTTGGCGTTATCATTTACATCGCATTAGGTTTTATCGCGTTGGGCCGTCGTCGTCCGCGCAGCCAGCAGAGCCGCTTTATCGCGTTCCTGCTGGCGCTGGTGGTGTTGTTTATCATCATTCAACTCGCCATCACAAGAATACCGATACTGGGGTAGGTCATGGGGTCATTAGCGGATTTCGAATTTAACAAAGCGCCATTGTGTGATGGCATGGTCCTCATTTCTGAACAGGTCCGCGACGATTTTCCGTCGCGTTTTGTCGAGGAAGAGCTGCAGCGATTGCTGCGCCTCGCGCAGGAGGAGATTGCGCCGTCGTGGGACCAGGAGCGCCAGATAGAACGATTGCTGGAGCTGTTTTATGACGAGTGGGGCTTTGGCGCCTCGCAGGGCGTGTATCGTCTTTCCGACGCGCTATGGCTGGATAAAGTGCTGGTTAACCGCCAGGGGAGCGCGGTGTCGTTAGGCGCGATCCTGCTGTGGATCGCCCAGCGCCTGGCGCTGCCGGTGGTGCCGGTGATCTTCCCGACCCAGATGCTGCTGCGTGCGGACCCGGAAACCAGCGAAGAGATGTGGCTGATTAATCCGTTTAACGGCGAGACCCTCGACGAGCATACCCTGGAGGTATGGCTCAAGGGCAACATTGGGCCGGTGGCGGAATTGTTTAATGAAGATCTCGACGAAGCGGATAACGCCGAGGTGATCCGCAAGCTGCTGGACACCCTGAAGTCGGCGCTGATGGAAGAGCGGCAGATGGAGCTGGCCCTGCGCGCCAGCGAAGCGCTGCTGCAGTTTAATCCGGAAGATCCGTATGAGATCCGCGACCGCGGGCTGATATACGCCCAGCTGGACTGCGATCACGTGGCGCTGTTGGATCTGAGCTATTTCGTTGAGCAGTGCCCGGAGGATCCGATCAGCGAGATGATCCGCGCGCAGATCAACACGATTTCGCATAAACAAATTACATTGCATTAGTCTGGAACCATTCCGGTTACACCCTGATAAGGCGAACTTATGAAACAAAAAGTGGTTAGCATTGGTGATATCAACGTAGCGAACGACCTGCCGTTCGTGCTGTTCGGCGGGATGAACGTGCTGGAGTCGCGCGACCTGGCGATGCGTATCTGCGAACATTATGTCACCGTTACGCAGAAGCTTGGTATTCCCTACGTCTTCAAAGCCTCCTTTGATAAAGCCAACCGTTCCTCCATCCACTCCTATCGTGGGCCGGGTCTGGAAGAAGGGATGAAGATTTTCCAGGAGCTGAAGCAGACCTTTGGCGTGAAAATCATCACCGACGTTCATGAAGCCAGCCAGGCGCAGCCGGTAGCTGACGTGGTGGACGTGATCCAGCTTCCGGCTTTCCTCGCGCGCCAGACTGACCTGGTGGAAGCGATGGCGAAGACCGGGGCGGTGATCAACGTCAAGAAGCCGCAGTTTGTCAGCCCGGGTCAGATGGGCAACATCGTCGATAAGTTTATCGAAGGGGGTAACGACAAAGTAATCCTCTGCGACCGCGGCGCGAACTTCGGTTACGACAACCTGGTCGTGGATATGCTCGGCTTCGGCGTGATGAAGAAAGCCTCCAACAACTCGCCGGTCATTTTCGACGTCACCCACGCGCTGCAGTGCCGCGACCCGTTTGGCGCAGCCTCCGGCGGTCGTCGTGCGCAGGTGAGCGAGCTGGCCCGCGCCGGTATGGCGGTAGGTATCGCCGGTCTGTTTATTGAAGCGCATCCGGATCCGGACCACGCGAAATGCGACGGCCCGTCCGCGCTGCCGCTGGATAAACTGGAGCCGTTCCTCAAACAGATGAAAGCGATTGACGATCTGGTGAAAAGCTTCGACGAGCTGGATACCAGCAAGTAAGCCTGACTGCATCAGTAAAAAAGCCTGCCGGCGTCAAAACCGGCAGGCTTTTTTTCGCCCGGACTCCGCCGGGTGGGAAAACGGGGTCAGGCGAAAATGGTCATCAGATAGGCGGCGAACAGCGCCATGTGGGCCGCGCCGTTCAGCACATTGGTGCGTCCGGTGGAGAAGGAGATATGGCACAGCACCAGCGAGGCGACCATCACCACCATCTCCGGGGCGCCAAGGCCAAAGCGCAGCTCATTGCCGGTCAGGAAGGCGATGAGGGTGACCACCGGGACCGTCAGCGAGATGGTGGCCAGCACTGAGCCGAAAAACAGATTCATCGCCCGCTGAACCTGATTGTTGAGCACCGCTTTCAGGGCGCCAAGGCCTTCCGGCGACAGGATCAGCAGAGCCACCAGGAAGCCGGTAAATGCCACCGGGGCATTCATGCTGGTCAACAGCGTTTCCAGCGGGTTAGCGTTCATTTTGGTAACCGCGATCACTGCCACCAGGTGCACCAGCAGCCAGGCGGTATGCCACCCGCTGCTGTGGGCGGACGGTTTACCGTGGTGCGGGTCGTCATCGTCGCTGTCGTCTTCATGCTCATAAACAAACAGACTCTGATGGGTTTTGGTCTGAATAAGCAGGAAAACGCCGTACATGGCCGCCGAAATTACCGCCACCAGCAGCGATTGCCCGGTGCTGAAGTTCGCGCCCGGCAGCGCCATCGGAAAGACCAGCACGATAATCGCTAGCGGAAACAGGGCGATAAGATACTGCTTAATGCCGAACAGATTCATATATTGGGTGGCGAATTTACGCCCGCCCAGCAGCAGAGAGAAACCGACCAGACCGCCGGTGACGATCATAATAATGGAGTAGAGGGTATCCCGCATCAAGGTCGGCGCGGCGTCGCCGGTGGCCATTAAGGCAGAGATCAAACTGACCTCAAGGATAACCACCGACAGGCTTAAAATCAGGGAGCCATAGGGTTCGCCCAGGCGGTGGGCGAGGACGTCGGCGTGGCGGACCACGCTGAAGGCGCTGCTCAAAATGCCGACCAGCGCGAGGATATTGATCGCGATAACCACTGGCAGTGACTGGCTGCTGCCCCAGAAAAACAGCACCGCCAGCGCCAGCACCGGAAAGACGAGGGAAGACTCCTTATGGCGGGTTTTTACCGCCTCATGTGCATGGGTCATGAACCATCTCCATTTATGCAGGTGTTATAATTATAAAAACGTAGGGCGGTAAAGTAACAGATCTTGCTAAATTACCGCTGGTTTTTTACTTAAATTTACGGGTATTGAGGGATATCTTGATTAGTTTATTATAATTTATGTTTACTTATATTTAGTTCTTATTATTCAGATAATTACTAAAATAATTTTTCTACTCATTTTGACCTTGATAGCCAGCCGACTGCGTACCAGACTTAAACTTAATGCTCAAACAGGAGGTCAGTATGCCCTATCGCAGTAAACAAGAACTCCCCGACAGCGTTCAGCATGTACTGCCTGCCCATGCGCAGGAAATTTATAAAGAAGCGTTTAACAGCGCCTGGGATCAATATAAAGATAAAGACGAGCGGCGCGATGACGCCAGCCGCGAAGAGACGGCGCACAAAGTCGCCTGGGCGGCGGTGAAGAACAGCTATGAGAAAGGCGATGATGATAAGTGGCATAAGAAAAAATAATCGCTGACGCCGCTTTTTCGCTTGCCAGCGCCCCGCTGATTGCTTATTGAAAGATAAAGCTGGATAATATTTCAGCAATATTGACGGATGCATGAGACGAACGCCGGGAAGCGGGCAGTGGCGGAGGTAGTAAACAGTGTTAACTCGTGATTTCTTAATGAATGCGGATTGTAAGACAGCGTTTGGCGCTATTGAGGAATCGCTACTCTGGTCGGCAGAACAACGTGCAGCCTCGCTGGCGGCGACGCTGGCCTGCCGCCCGGATGATGGCTCAGTATGGATCTTTGGCTACGGTTCGCTTATCTGGAACCCGGCGCTCAATTATCGCGAGTCCTGCACCGGCACGCTGCCGGGCTGGCACCGCGCGTTTTGCCTGCGGTTGACCGCCGGGCGCGGTAGTGCCTGCCAGCCGGGACGCATGCTGGCTCTCAAAGAGGGCGGCCGAACCACCGGCGTCGCCTATCGTCTGCCTGACGACACGCTGGAGGAGGAGCTGACCCTGCTGTGGAAGCGGGAGATGATCACCGGCTGCTATCTGCCCACCTGGTGCAAGCTGGAGCTGGACGACGGACGGACGGTGAATGCCCTGGTGTTTATTATGGATCCGCGCCATCCACTGTTTGAACCGGATACCAGTGCCCAGGTTATCGCCCCGCTGATCGCCCGGGCCAGCGGGCCGCTCGGCACCAACGCCCAGTATCTGTTTTCGCTTGAGCAGGCGCTGCGCAAGCTGGGCATGCACGATGCCAGTCTCGATGACCTGGTGGCCAGCGTCCGCGCGCTGTTGGGCGAGAGTCCGACGCCGGGCCTGGCCTGAGCGCGCGCAAAAGAAAACGCCCGGCATGACCGGGCGTCCGATTGCTGACCAGTAAGGAAAAAGCGTGGTTTTTCCTTACTGGTGGTTATCAGCCGAAAATCAATAAATTGATTTTCCTTGTTATTTTTCTGGTGCAATCTGCAAGTACAATGATTGCATGAGGTTTGTCATGAATCTCACGCCCGGCATGACCGGGCGTGTGTTCTGGCAGTGACGGTCAGGCCGGCACGTAGCTGATGGAGTGCTCCAGCGACTGGCTGTGACTGTCGATAAGTACGTTCCAGGTGCCGCTGTAGGGCACCGTCAGATACGCGCTGTCCCGATCCTGCACGCTCAGAATATCCGCATGACTGTCGCCCGGGACCTTCGCGCTCATCAGATGAATATGGCAGCGCTCTGAGCACCGCACCACCAGCGTGTCACCACCAAATAACGTCAAACTTGCTTTAACCATCGCCATTTTATACCCCGTTTCTGTCCCGCTACAGCATCCTGCCCACCCAGTCCTCGCGTGATATTGTTCACACTTTGCTCTGTGCATCACACCAAACGGCGCGGGTCGGGATGCTGATTTTGATCAAAAAAAGGGATAAAGATTAAACAAAAATGACGTTGTTCCTGAAAGCATTCAGCTAACGTTTTTTTTACCTCTGCAGGCGGCGAAACCTGATATTTCCTGCCGTTCGGCGCCCCAGATTCAGAAGGTCAGCACTTTATCTGCCGCCAGGGTCCACTGGGCCAGCTCAACGAGAGTGCCAACCTCCACGCCGTCAACCAGCGGCAGTGCGCTGACCCCGCGGCCGTCCGCGCAGGTTTTACACAGCTTCACGGGAACCTGCTGGGCGGTGAGGATCTCCAGCATCTGCTGCACATTATACCCTTCTGCCGGCTTCTGCCCCCGCAGCCCGGCGGTGACGGCGTCGGACATCAGAAACAGCTTGAGATCGAGGTCGGACTGCTGCTCGCGCAGGGCAATGGCCAGGCGCAGGCTGTTGAACAGGGATTCGCTGCCGTAGGCGGCGCCGTTGGCGATGATCACAATACGTTGCATACAAACTCCTTCTTAAAGGCACGGTTATTGCTTTAGGCAGTATAAAGCGTTAACCCGGAGGAGGGGTATGAATAATACGACTGGTCATGCGCACGATGCGACGGCCTGGCTGCAGCTGGCGCGTCGCCTGCAAAAACAACAGCTTCAGCAGCTTAGCCAACTGGGGGAACTGGCCAGCCAGCTCAGCGCGCTGGTGCATATGCTGCAGTGTGAGCGCGGGGCGTCGAATATCTATCTTTGCTCGGGCGGCTTGCTGTATACAGCGGAGTGTCGGGCGGGAGGGGCGCTGGTTGACGAGCGGCTAGCCCTGTTTTATGCCAGCCTCGAACGGGCGCGCGCGGTAGCCGGCAGCGCGCTGTGCTGGCGTATCGCCAGAGCGGTTGACGAGCTGGCGCAGCTCCCGGCGCTACGCGCGCAGATCGGCCGCCGGCAAATTGCCGCTGAAGCCGCGACGGAGCAGTTCAGCCGCGTCATCCGCCATCTGCTGAACATCGCCCCGCAGCTCAATGACAGCATTGACGATCCGCCGGTGGCTGGTCGGATGGTCGCCCTGTACAGCTTTATGCAGGGAAAAGAGCTGGTGGGCCAGGAGCGCGCGCTGGGAGCATTGGGCTTTACCCGCGGCGAGTTCAGCGACAGCCTGCGCCAGCAGCTGGTGGACCGTATTGACGGTCAGCAGCCCTGCTTCGACAGCTTTCAGGCGCTGGGCAGCCCGGCGACCGTCCAGTTGTTCAGAACCCAGTGCCACGCCGGTCTGGATATTGAACAGCTGCGGCGGATCGCCTGTACCCGCCAGCCGGCTGCCGACGGCGGGGAAACGGCGCTGCGCTGGTTTGGTCTGCAAACCCAACGGCTTGAGCAACTGCGCGAAGTGGAAGAGCAACTGATCGACGATCTGCTGGATGCCACCGACGCGCTGTTAGCAGACGACGCGCCTGCCTGGCAGGCCGGAGAGGAAGACGATAGCGTGACGCCACGGCTCGATAAACAGCTACTGCCGCTGGTGCGCCAGCAGGCCTATGAGCTACAGCAGCTCTCCAGCCAGCTGGCCTCGCTGAAAGACGCGCTCGAAGAGCGCAAGCTGATCGAAAAAGCGAAAAGTCTGCTGATGACGCACCAGGGAATGCAGGAGGAGCAGGCCTGGCAGACGCTGCGCAAGATGGCCATGGACAAAAATCAGCGCATGGTTGAGATAGCCCGCGCGCTGCTGATGGTGAAGGCGATTTGGCCGCTAACACCAAAGGAGTAGATGCACAATCGATGGGCATTCTTTGCCTGCCGGCGGTGCACTTTTAGGTGAAAAACCGGCCAGCGTTGGGAAAAAGCCCGCCAGCGCGCTATTGCCAAAGCTGGCATCCCGTTTGCATTACTTATTAAGTGAATAAAAGTCCGGGCAACGAACCAATGGCGGTTCGGGTGTCCGTGGATAAAGGCGTCCTGCAGTGCGTATGCACTGTCGGGCGCTTTTTTTTTGCGCATGGTGGAGCGGATATGGGCGACAAATTTTCAATTTCCCGGCGGCGCTTGCTGCAGGCAGGGGCCGCGCTGGGCGGCGCGATGCTGCTGCCGGGCGTGATGCAGGCCGCCTGGGCCGGCGGCTCGGACAAACCGGAGCAAACCCGCGTGCGGGTCGGATTTATTCCGCTGACCGATTGCGCGCCGCTGGCCATCGCCGCGGCGAAGGGGTTTGACCAAAAATATGGCATCACCCTGGTGGCGAGTAAGGAAGCCAGCTGGGCGGCGGTGCGCGACAAGCTGGTGGCCGGCGAGCTCGACGCGGCGCATATTCTCTATGGCCTGCTGTACGGCCTCGAACTGGGGATCGCCAGCAAGCCGCAGGCGATGGCCAATTTGATGACCCTCAACCGCAATGGCCAGGCGATTACCCTCTCCAGCGAGCTGCAGGAGAAAGGGGTGACCGACCTCGGCGGGCTGAAGCGGCTGATCGACCGCAGCGCGCCGGGCAGTTACACCTTCGCCCATACCTTTCCTACCGGCACCCATGCCATGTGGCTTTACTACTGGCTGGCGAGCGCCGGCATCGATCCTTTCAACGATGTGCGCACCGTCGTGGTGCCGCCGCCGCAGATGGTGATGAACATGCGCATCGGCAATATGAGCGGCTTTTGCGTCGGCGAGCCGTGGAACGCCCGCGCTATTAACGACCGTATCGGCTTCACTGCGGCCACTTCCCAGGATATCTGGCCCGAGCATCCGGAAAAGGTGCTGGGCACCCGTCGCGACTGGGTGGAACGCAACCCGAACACCGCCCGCGCGCTGGTGGCGGCCCTGATGGAGGCGCAGCGTTGGATCGCCGCCTCGCCGGAGAACACCCGGGAGACGGCCCGCCTGCTCGCCAGACGCGGCTGGCTCAATACCAAGGAGCAATACCTCACCGGCCGGATGCTTGGAGAGTATGACAACGGCCTTGGCCGCCGCTGGCAGGATGCCCATCCGATGCGCTTCTGGGCCGGGGGCGAGGTGAGTTTCCCGTGGCTGTCGGACGGGATGTGGTTCCTCACCCAGTTCCGCCGCTGGGGGTTGCTGAAGCAGGCTCCGGATTACCTCGCGGTGGCGTCGCGCATTAACCGCATCGATGTCTGGCAGGCTGCCGCCCAGGCGGTAGGAGGGATCAGCGCGCCGGCAGCCAGGATGCGCAGCAGCACACTAATGGACGGGACGGTATGGAACGGGTCCGACCCGGAAGGCTACGCCCGCCATTTCTCTATTCAACGTAAGGGGGCATGAGATGAAGCAGGCACAACGTAAGCAACCGGTCGTCAGCGTGGACAACGCGCCTGGCGAAGTGATTATCCTGCCGCCGGTGCAGGTCCGGCGCACCACGCCGACCGTCACGCGCTGGCTGCGTGAGCTCACCCAGCGCCTGCTGCCCCCGCTGTTGGGGCTGGGTGTGCTGCTGCTGGCCTGGCAGCTGGCGGCGATGCATAGCAAAGGCTTTCCCACGCCGCTGAGCACGCTGGACTCGGCGCTGACCCTGTTTGCCGATCCGTTCTATCAGGACGGGCCCAATGACATGGGCATCGGCTGGAACGTGCTGGCCTCCCTGCAGCGCGTGGCGGTGGGCTTCGGCCTGGCGGCGCTGGCGGGCATTCCGCTGGGGTTTTTGATCGGCCGTTCGCTGTTCTTCGCCCGCATGTTTAATCCGCTGATTGCTCTGCTGCGCCCGGTCAGCCCGCTGGCCTGGCTGCCGATTGGCCTGCTGCTGTTCCAGAAGGCGGAGCCGGCTTCCAGCTGGACCATTTTTATCTGCTCCATCTGGCCGATGGTGATCAACACCGCGGAGGGTGTGCGGCGGATCCCGCAGGACTATCTCAACGTCGCCCGCGTCCTCCAGCTCTCGGAGTGGACGGTGATGCGCAAAATCCTCTTTCCGGCGGTGCTGCCGGCGGTACTTACCGGCGTGCGCCTCTCCATCGGCATCGCCTGGCTGGTGATCGTGGCGGCGGAAATGCTTACCGGCGGGCTGGGGATCGGCTTCTGGATCTGGAACGAGTGGAACAACCTCAATGTGGAGAACATCATCATCGCCATCGTCATTATCGGCGTCGTCGGCCTGCTGCTGGAGCAGGGCCTGATGCTGCTCGCTCGCCGCTTTAGCTGGCAGGAAAAATAAGGAGCCAACATGAAACCATTAATTCAGGTGCAGGCCGTCAGCCAACGCTTCAACACCGCCAGCGGCGAGTTCCTGGCGCTGCAGAATGTCTCCTTCGATATCGTCGAAGGGGAGACCATTAGCCTGATCGGCCACTCGGGTTGCGGAAAATCGACCCTGCTGAACCTGATCGCCGGGATCACCACCCCTACCGAGGGCGGACTACTGTGTGATAACCGGGAAATCGCCGGTCCCGGGCCGGAGCGGGCGGTGGTTTTCCAGAACCACTCGCTGCTGCCGTGGCTGAGCTGTTTCGACAATGTGGCGCTGGCGGTGGATCAGGTGTTCCGTCGCACCATGAGCAAGAGTGAGCGCCGGGAGTGGATCGAACACAACCTGGCGCGCGTACAGATGGGTCATGCGCTGCACAAACGTCCCGGGGAGATCTCCGGCGGCATGAAGCAGCGGGTGGGTATCGCCCGGGCGCTGGCGATGAAGCCGAAAGTGTTGCTGCTTGATGAGCCCTTCGGCGCCCTGGATGCGCTGACCCGCGCCCACCTCCAGGACACGGTGATGCATATCCAGCAGGAGCTCAATACCACCATCGTCATGATCACCCACGACGTTGATGAAGCGGTGCTGCTCTCGGATCGGGTGCTGATGATGACCAACGGTCCGGCGGCGACGGTCGGCGAGATCCTCGCGGTCGATCTGCCGCGTCCGCGCCACCGCGTTCAGCTGGCGGACGACAGCCGGTATCACCATCTGCGCCAGCAGATCCTCCATTTCCTGTATGAAAAACAGCCGAAAGCGGCGTAAGGAGGCGGTCATGACGCGGCGACTGGTGGTGATCGGTAACGGCATGGCGGCCACCCGGCTGGTGCAGCGGCTGGTTGAGCGCGACCCCGCGCGGTTTGCCATTACCGTCGTCGGCGACGAGCCGCACCCGGCCTATAACCGCATTCAGCTCTCGCCGCTGCTGGCAGGTGAAAAAACGGCGGCGCAGATCCCGTTGCTGCCGGCGGAGTGGTACACCCGGCACGGGGTGTGCCTGCGGTCTGGCGAGGCGGTCGATGAAGTCGATATTCAGCAACGGCGGCTGCGCATCGCGGAAACCTGGCTGCCGTGGGATGAGCTGGTGTTCGCCACCGGTTCGCGGCCCTTTATCCCGCCGCTGCCGGGCATTGATCGTCCGCAGGTTATGCCCTTCCGCACCCTGGCGGACGTGGAACGTATTCTGGCGATACCCGGCCCGGCGGTGGTGATTGGCGGTGGCGTGCTGGGGGTGGAAGCGGCGGCGGCGCTGCGTCGTCACGGCGGAGAGGTCACTCTTCTGCATCGCGGCAGCGGATTAATGGCGCCGCTGACCGACGCTTTTGCCGCCGATGAGCTCAGGCAGCAGCTTGAAGCGCGCGGCATTCGCTGCGTGCTGGAGTGCCGCATCGCCGCCATCGACGCCGATGGCGTGCGGCTGGCGGACGGGCGCGTATTCCGCGCCGCCAGAGTGGTGCTGGCTACCGGCGTACAGCCCGACAGCCGTCTGGCGGCGCAGTCCGGCGTGCTGTGCCAGCGGGGGATCGTGGTCGACCGTCAGATGGCCTCCTCGCTGCCGGGGATCAGCGCCATCGGCGAATGTTGCGAAATTGACGGCCAGACCTGGGGGCTGGTGGCTCCCTGCCTGCGTCAGGCCGAGGTGCTGGCGGATCGCCTGTGCGGCGCCCCCGGCGAGGGCTTTGTCTGGCAGGACGCCGGGACCCGCCTGAAGGTCACCGGCATTGAACTCTTTAGCGCTGGCGAGCAGCAGGCCGGCGAACAGGATGACATTTATACCAGCTGGGACCCCATCGACCGCCACTATCGCCGCCTGCTGCTGCGCGATGGCCGCCTGCGCGGCGTGCTGCTGATGGGCGACTGCACCGCCGCCGCCGCGCTCACCGCGCGCCTGGAAAGCGATGAGCCTGCCACCGTGGACTGGCTTTTTGACCCCTCTTCAACGCAGCCGCAGGCTGCAGGAATAATGACGATGACGAAACCTGTATTAGTGCTGGTGGGACATGGCATGGTCGGCCACCATTTTCTCGAGCAATGCGTGAGCCGCAATCTGCATCAGCAATATCGAATCGTGGTGTTTGGCGAAGAGCGTTATCCCGCCTACGACCGGGTACATCTCTCCGAGTATTTTGCCGGACGCAGCGCCGAGTCGCTGTCGCTGGCGGCCGGGGATTTCTTTATTGAACACGGTATTGAACTCCGCCTCGGCGAGGCGGTGGCGACCATCGACCGCGACGCACGGCTGGTACGGGACGCCGAGGGGCATGAAATCCACTGGGATAAACTGGTGCTGGCGACCGGCTCGTATCCCTTTGTTCCGCCAATCCCCGGTAACGATCTCGCGGGGTGCTTTGTCTACCGCACTCTTGACGATCTCGACCGTATCGCCGCCCATGCCGCCGCGGCGAAGAGCGGGGTGGTTATCGGCGGCGGGCTGCTCGGGCTGGAGGCGGCCAACGCCCTGAAACAGCTGGGGCTGGAGACGCAGGTGGTGGAGTTTGCCCCGAACCTGATGGCCGTCCAGCTGGATAACGGCGGGGCGGCGATGCTCCGGGAGAAGATCGTCGCCCTCGGCGTGGGGGTGCATACCAGCAAAGCGACCACCGCCATCGTGCGCGAGGCCGACGGCCTGCGGCTGAACTTTGCCGACGGCGGCGCGTTGCGGACCGACATGGTGGTCTTCTCGGCGGGGATCCGCCCGCAGGACGCGCTGGCCCGCGGCTGCGCGCTGCAGGTGGGCGAACGCGGGGGAATTCACATCGACGGCCAGTGCCGTACCTCTGACCCGGACGTGCTGGCGATAGGCGAATGCGCCCTGTGGGACAATAAAATTTACGGTCTGGTGGCGCCGGGCTATCAGATGGCGCGCATCGCCGCGGCCACTCTCGCAGGAGAGGACGCCTGCTTTAGCGGCGCCGACATGAGCACCAAACTGAAGCTGCTGGGGGTCGACGTGGCCTCGTTTGGCGATGCGCAGGGGCGCACGCCGGGCTGTCAGAGCTATCAATGGACCGACGGTCCGCAGCAGATTTACAAAAAAATCGTCGTCAGTCAGGACGGCAAAGCCCTGCTTGGCGGCGTGCTGGTGGGGGATGCCAGCGACTATGCCACGCTGCTGCAGATGATGCTGAACGGCATGGCGCTGCCGCCGCGTCCGGAGAGTCTGATCCTGCCCGCGCTGGAGGGAGCCGCGCCGAAGGCGCTCGGCGTCGCGGCGCTGCCGGACAGCGCGCCGATCTGCTCCTGCCATAACGTTAGCAAAGGCGATATCTGCCAGGCGGTGAACAATGGGGCGGGGGATATGTCGGCGATAAAAAGCTGCACCAGAGCGGCTACCGGCTGCGGCGGCTGCAGCGCGCTGGTGAAACAGGTGATGGAGTATCAGCTGGCGGAGCAGGGCGTCGAAGTGAAAAAAGACGTCTGCGAACATTTCCCGTGGTCGCGCCAGGAGATCTACCACCTGGTGCGGGTTAACCATATCCATACCTTCGAGCAGTTGATTAGCCGCTACGGCCAGGGGCACGGCTGCGATGTCTGCAAACCGCTGGTGGCCTCGGTGCTGGCCTCCTGCTGGAACGAGTACCTGCTGAAGCCGGCGCACCTGCCGCTGCAGGATACCAACGACCGCTATTTCGCCAATATCCAGAAGGACGGGAGCTATTCGGTGGTGCCGCGGATGGCGGCAGGGGAAGTGACGCCGGACGGACTGATCGCCATCGGGCAGATCGCCAAACGTTACCAGCTCTACAGCAAAGTGACCGGCGGCCAGCGCATCGACCTGTTTGGCGCGCGGCTGGAACAGCTGCCGGCTATCTGGCGCGAGCTGGCCGACGCCGGGTTTGAAACCGGCCACGCCTACGGCAAGTCGCTGCGCACGGTGAAATCCTGCGTCGGCTCAACCTGGTGTCGCTACGGCGTGCAAGACTCCACCGGGCTCGCGGTACGGCTCGAGCATCGCTACAAAGGGCTACGCGCCCCGCACAAAATCAAGATGGCGGTCTCCGGCTGCACCCGCGAATGCGCTGAAGCCCAGGGGAAAGATATCGGGGTGATTGCCACCGACAAAGGCTGGAATCTGTACGTCTGCGGCAACGGCGGGATGAAACCGCGTCACGCCGACCTGTTTGCCAGCGATCTCGACGAAGCGACGCTGATCCGCAGCATCGATCGTCTGCTGATGTTCTATATCCGTACCGCCGATCGCCTGCAGCGAACCAGCACCTGGATGGATAACCTGGAGGGCGGCGTCGCCTATCTGCGGCAGGTGGTGCTGGAGGATAGTCTTGGCATTGGCGAGGAGCTGGAGCAGGAGATGGCCCGGATCGTCGACAGCTACCAGTGCGAGTGGCAGACCACCCTCAACGATCCGCAGCGTCTGGCGCTGTTCCGCTCCTTCGTTAATAGCGACCAGCCCGACGAGGCTGTGCAGCGCCGCGATCTGCGCGGTCAGCCGCAGCCGCTGCTGACTGAGACGTTGCCCGAAGGCGAACTCCCATCCCGACCGTGGCAGGCGGTATGCGATCTTGACGCCATTCCGGCGCAGGCGGGGATCGGCGCCCGCTTAGGGGAGCGGCAGATTGCCCTGTTCCGCTTCGGCGAGCGGGTCTACGCCCTCGACAACCGCGAGCCGGGCAGCGCGGCCAACGTGCTGTCGCGTGGGTTGTTAGGGGACGTCGGCGGCGAGCCGGTGGTGATCTCCCCGCTGTACAAACAGCGGATACGCCTGCGCGACGGCTGGCCGTGCGACGGCGACGAACAGGCGGTACGCGCCTGGCCGGTGAAAGTAGAAAACGGCAAAGTGTGGGTGGGCAACCAGCAGCTGCTGGCCCGCGCGGAGGCCTCCTGATGAAGACCATCCGAACGACCTGCCCCTACTGCGGCGTAGGCTGCGGGGTGCTGGCGAGCGTGGACGACGCGGGGCAGGTGAGCGTGCGCGGCGACGATCAGCACCCGGCGAACCTCGGCCGTCTGTGCGTCAAAGGGGCCGCCTTAGGGGAGACCACGGGCCTGGCGGGGCGGCTGCTGACGCCGGAGGTCGACGGCCAGCAGGTAGCCTGGCCTCAGGCGCTGGCGGAAACCGCTGCGCGCCTGAGACAGATCATCGACCAGCACGGACCGCAAGCGGTGGCCTTTTACGCCTCCGGCCAGCTGTTAACCGAGGATTACTATGCCGCCAATAAGCTGATGAAAGGGTTTATCGGCGCGGCGAACATCGATACCAATTCACGGCTGTGCATGTCGTCAGCGGTCACTGGCTACAAGCGGGCCTTTGGCGCCGACGTGGTGCCCTGCAGCTACGATGATGTGGAAAACAGCGATCTGGTGGTGCTGGTCGGCTCGAACGCTGCCTGGGCGCATCCGGTGCTGTTCCAGCGGCTGGCGCAGGCGAAGCGGGATAATCCCCGATTGCGGATCGTGGCGATCGACCCCCGACGCACCGCTACCTGCGAGATCGCCGACCGCCATCTGGCGCTGGCCCCGGGAAGCGACGGCGGGTTGTTTGCGGGGCTGCTTAACGCCCTGGCTGAGGCAGGAGCCTGCGTCGATGGCTTTCGCGACGGCCCGCAGGCGCTGGCCGCCGCCCGCGGCTGGGACGTGGCGAGGGTGGCGGCCTTTTGCGGTCTGCCTGCCGATGAGGTGGCGGGATTCTATCGCGAGTTCATCGCCGCCCCGCGGGCGATCACCCTCTACACCATGGGAATCAATCAATCCGCCAGCGGCAGCGACAAATGTAACGCCATCATCAACGTCCATCTGGCCAGCGGGAAGTATGGCCGCCGCGGCTGCGGCCCCTTTTCGCTGACCGGTCAACCCAACGCCATGGGCGGCCGCGAAGTCGGCGGGCTGGCGACGATGCTGGCGGCGCACATGGATTTTGTGCCAGACGATCTGCAGCGGCTGGCCCGCTTCTGGGGGACGGAACGGCTGGCGCAGACCCCCGGGCTGACCGCCGTGGAGCTGTTTGCCGCCATTGGCCGCGGCGAGGTCAAAGCGGTCTGGATCATGGGTACCAACCCGGTGGTGTCGCTCCCTGACAGCCACGCGGTGAGCCAGGCGCTGGCCGCCTGTCCGCTGGTGATCGTCTCGGATGTCGCCGCCCAGACCGATACCGGACGTTTCGCCCACATCCGCTTTCCGGCGCTGGCCTGGGGCGAGAAGAATGGCACGGTCACCAACTCGGAGCGGCGGATCTCCCGTCAGCGCAGCTTTCTGCCGCCGCCGGGGGAGGCGAAAGCGGACTGGTGGATCATCGCCAGAGTGGGCCAGGCGCTGGGGTATCGCGAGGCGTTTGCCTGGCAGCATCCGCATGACGTCTTCCGCGAGCATGCGGCGCTGTCCGGTTTCGAAAACGACGGCCAGCGGGCGTTTGATATCGGCGCGCTGGCGGATCTCAGCCGTGAGGCGTGGGACGCCATGCCGCCTGTGCGCTGGCCGGTCAGCCGCAGCGAGGCCGCCTGGGATATCACGCGCGGCTGGCATGGCGATGGCAGGCTGCGGATGGTGCCGGTGACGCCTCAACCGACCCGGGCGACAACCGATGCCTTTTATCCGCTGATCCTCAACAGCGGGCGGATCCGCGATCAGTGGCACACCATGACCCGTACCGGCGCAGTGCCGCGGCTGATGCAGCATATCGCGGAGCCAATGGTGGAGGTGGCGCCGCAGGATGCCGTTCGCTATCAGCTTCCCGCTGACGGGCTGGCGCGGATCTGGTCGCGGCATGGGGTGATGATGGCGAAAGTGGCGATCAGCGAAGGGCAGCGCCCCGGCTCGCTGTTTGTTCCGATGCACTGGAACAACCAGTTTGCCCGTCAGGGGCGGGTGAATAACCTGCTGGCCGCCGTCACGGACCCGTATTCCGGCCAGCCGGAAAGTAAACAGGCGGCGGTGGCGATCGCCGCCTGGCAACCGGCCTGGCACAGCGAGCTTTTTTGCCGCGAACCGCTACCATTTCCTGCGGCCTGGCACTGGCGGCGGCGGGCGGCGCCAGGCGTGCTGCACTACTCGCTGGCCGGGGAGGCATCTGCCCGACAGTGGCTCAGCGCGTGGTGCGCCCGGCGCGGCTGGCAGTTACAGGTGGCTGACGGCGGCGCGGTGTGGAACCTGCTGGCCTGGCATCAGGGAAGGCTGATGCTCGGCTGGTGGAGCGATGCGCGCGAGCCGGCGGTGGATTGCGCATGGATAAGCGCTGCCTTTGCCGCGCCGCCGTCCGATGCTGTCCAACGACATGCCTTGCTTAGCGGCCGACCGGGCGCCGCCGTCGCGCCGCGGGGGCGGATCGTCTGCAGCTGCTTTGGGGTGGGGGAATGGTCAATTAACGAGGCCATCGCTAGCGGCTGCGCCAGCGTCGGGGCGCTGGGTGGGAAGCTGAAATGCGGGACCAACTGCGGCTCTTGCGTGCCGGAGCTCAACGCGCTGCTGGCGGCGCAACGAACCCGGGCGTAACGGTGGCGCGCGGCGACGCCTCCGGTTGGGCGGCACCTTACCCAACCGGTTTCAGCTTATTCCTGGAATTGCCCACAGGGCTGCGGGAGCAGGGAAAAAACGATAAACTAACACTTCTATCCATTTTTGTGAGCTTGCGCAAACTCTGTTAATGCCTGTGTCGTTCCGTTTGTTGCCAACGTTGACCTTTCTCCTGCTGTTGCCGGGCGTTCCCGTCTGGGCGCTGACCGCCAGCGACACCACCCGCCCTGCGCAAGCGCAAGATCCGCTGCCCGATATGGGGATTGCTCCCCAGGTTGATGACGACGCCCGGCACTTTGCCGAAGTGGCGAAGAAGTTTGGCGAGGCCAGCATGAGCGACAATGGTCTGACTGCGGGTGAACAGGCGCAGCTGTTTGCCATCAGTAAAATCGGCAATGAAGTGAGTCATCAGCTGGAGAGTTGGCTCTCGCCGTGGGGCAACGCCAATGTCGACCTGCTGGTCAATAAAGAGGGGAAATTCACCGGCAGTAAAGGGAGCTGGTTCGTGCCGTTGCAGGATAACGACCGTTATCTGACGTGGAACCAGTACTCGGTGACCCGGCGCGAGCACGATCTGGTGGGCAACATCGGGCTTGGCCAGCGTTGGCGGGTCGGCGGTTGGCTGCTGGGCTATAACTCGTTTTACGATAAAGTGCTGAGCGAAAGCCTGGCGCGCGGCAGCGTTGGCGCCGAAGCGTGGGGAGAATATCTCCGCCTGTCGGCAAACTATTACCATCCGCTGGGCGACTGGCAGCTACGCGATAATCAGACTCAGGAGCAGCGGATGGCCGCAGGGTATGACGTCACCGCCCAGGCGCGGCTGCCGTTCTACCAGCACATCAACACCAGCGTCAGCGTCGAACAGTATTTCGGCGATAGCGTCGATCTGTTTCACTCCGGCACCGGCTACCATAATCCGGTGGCCGTCTCCGTTGGGCTCAATTACACCCCGGTCCCGCTGGTCACGGTGACCGCTAAGCATAAGCAGGGGGAAAATGGCGTCAGCCAGAACAATGTGGGACTGAAGCTAAACTATCGCTTTGGCGTACCCCTTAAGCAGCAGCTTGCGGCAGACGAGGTGGCGATCAGCAACTCGCTGCGCGGGAGCCGCTTCGATAGTCCGGAGCGGGATAATCTGCCGGTGGTGGAGTATCGTCAGCGCAAAAATCTGACGGTCTATCTGGCCACGCCGCCCTGGGATCTGCAGTCCGGGGAGACGGTGCAGTTGAAGCTGCAGATCCATAGTCTGCATGGCATCAAGGCGCTGCACTGGCAGGGAGACACCCAGGCCCTCAGCCTGACGCCGCCGGTAGATGCCAGCAGCCCCGATGGCTGGAGCATCATTATGCCGGTGTGGAACAGTGAACCGGGCGCCGCGAACCGCTGGCGCCTGTCGGTGGTGGTGGAGGATAAACAGGGGCAGCGCGTCTCCTCCAATGAGATCGCCCTGGCGCTGACCGAGCCGCTGGTCAAGTTTACCACGCCAGGCGTCTCCTGGACGGACTCGCCTTAGAAGATTCGCTCCTGGTGGACCCATACCGCCGCTTCCACGCGGGATTTGAGCTTCATTTTCTTCAGCATGTGCTTTACGTGTACTTTGACGGTGCTTTCGGTGATATCCAGGCGACGGGCGATCATTTTGTTCGGCAGTCCCTGAGCTATCAGCTTGAGAATGTCGCGCTCGCGCGGGGTCAGCTGGCTGATGTCCCGATCGGAGGTGGCGCGGTTGGCGCGCAGGCTGGCGGCCAGCACCGGCGTTAACGCTTCGCTTAAAACCATCTCTCCAGCGGCCGCCTGCTGCAGCGCTTTCAGCAGATCTTCCGGTTCCATGTCCTTCAACAAATAGCCATCGGCGCCGCGCTTCAGGGCGGTGACAACGTCCTCTTCATGGTTGGAGACGCTGAAGACCACTACCCGGCCAGAAAGGGATTTCTCACGCAGCTTATCCAGCGTCTCCAGACCGTTCATGCCCGGCATATTAAGGTCCAGCAGGATCAGGTCAGGATCCAGCGACTCGGCCAGCTCAATACCTTGCGCGCCATTGCTGGCCTCGCCAATCACCTGGATGTCCGGCGCCATGCTGATCAACTGTTTCACGCCGGTGCGTAGCATCGGATGGTCGTCAATGAGAAGGATAGTTGCCCGTTCCTGTTGACTCATGAGGGTCTCCTTATTGGATGGTAAACGTTTTTTCCGGGATAAACGTGACGATCACTTCGGTTCCACCGGTTTCCCGGCGTCGTACCTGACAGTCACCGCGCAAGCTCTGGGCGCGATCCCGCATAATAATTAAACCGTAATGGTTACTCCGTTCGGCGTGGTCCGGTACGCCGCGGCCGTTATCCGCTACCACCAGACGAACCTGATTATCGCGTTGTGACACCGTCACGGTTACTTCGGTCGCGCTGGCATGCTTCAGAGCGTTGCTCAACGCTTCGCGAGCGATCTGCAGCAGGTGGATCGCCTGATGTGAGGGCACAAAGCGCGGCGGGAGCTGGTAATCAAGCTGCACCGTAAAGCCGAAGTGGGCGCTGTACTCCTGACAGCTGGCCTCCAGCGCCGGGCGCAGCCCCGGCTCGGTCAACTGCAGGCGGAAGGTGGTTAACAGCTCCCGCAGCTGGGCCCACGAGGTATTCAGTTCGTTACGGATCTGCCCCAGCAGCTGGCGGCTTTCCGTCGGCAAGGCGTCGCCTTGCATCTGCAGACAGCTAACCTGCATCTTCATACAGGATAGCGACTGGGCGATGGAGTCGTGCAGCTCGCGGGCGATAGTGGCCCGTTCTTCCATGACGATCAGCTGCTGCTGCTTCTCCTGATGGCGGTCCAGCGCCAGGGTGCTGGTCAGCTGTTCCACCAGGGTATCCACCAGCTGCTGCTGATCGTGGCTGAGATGGCGGCCAACCGGCAGCGTCGCCAACAGGATGCCGTACTGACTATGCGCATCCGACAGCCGCCACTTCAGCGTTGTTCCGCCATCCGGCAGCGGCGGCAGATTGCGTGGACAGAGGTAGCAGCCTTTATCATCACAGTCATCATCCGAGTGGCAGGTAAACTCCTGGTGATTATCTTCGTCTTCCAGGTCGTAAACCCGTACCTCGATATCGCGCAGCAGCGTCAGACCCTGCAGGCCATTCAGTACCGGCGAAATGCGTTCGCAGAGCGGGGCGCTGGAGTGCAGCCGGCGGTTGGCCTGCCATAAGAAAGCGAGGATCTCGTTCTTCTGCTCCAGTCCGGCAGTCTTCTCCTGCACCCGCCGCTCGAGCACGGCGTAGCTTTCCGCCAGCTCTTCCGACATGTTATTCAGCGCCATGCCCAGGGTCGCCATTTCGTTGCGGCCGCTGATGTGCGCCCGCTGGGTGAAATCACGCTGACTCACCGCGCGCGCCATGCTCAGCAGCTGTTTCCACGGCCGCAGCAGGCGGGCGCGTAGCCAGATGATAGTGAAGATCAGCAGCAGCGCCATACCAATGGCGAGGATGCGATGGATCCAGACCACCCGTTCGATACGCTGCTCGGTGGTGTGGTCGAATGCGGTGACCAACTGGTCGATACGATCGACAAAGTCGGCGACATCCTGGGCCACTTCCGCCTGATTGACTGCGCGCTGCATGCCGGGGGCCAGCGCCAGCTGCCAGTACTGCTGCAGGGCTTTAAGCTGGATTTCCTGGCCGTCGCGGCGGGCGGAATTTTGCAGCTCCGGGCTGAAGACGGTGGCGGTCATGTCCGCCACCAGTTTTTGATCGTTTTCATTCAGCGGGATCGCCGCCAGCAGCCGGTAGCTTTGCATACGCAATGAACCGGCCTTGTTAATGGCGTGCGCGCTGCCCTGCACGCCGTTCACCAGGCGCGCGGAGATCGCCATGCCGGCGACGCCAATAATCGTGGCGAGCAGCACGATTAACGCCAGTTGATTGACCAGCGTCAGCGGGGTAAAAAGACGTTTTAACATGGAATGCGTGGCTCCTGACCGGTCATGTCTCCGGGAGTGGCGCTTATTCTCGACTATCCCCTGGAGTATACCCATACCCCTAAAGGGTTACTCCTTAATTGTCGGTGGTAGGCGATGTTAGGGGGGGGATTATACGCAACCCGGCAGCAGCGTGAAAAACCACACTTTTTTCCCCACCATTCTCTACTCACTTGGAGGCATGGTTTATTTTTGCACAAATTAGCTCGCGCTTTTCCTTTGATTTATATCAACTTACCGCCCCGGGTAACCCCTAAGGTAGCGGCAGGAAATATGAATAATCAGAGGTATCTATGAGTCAATCTTCCCTCCCGGAGAAGGCTAACCGCTCGGTCATAACCGACTGGCGGCCTGAAGATCCTGAATTCTGGCAACAGCGCGGCCATCGTGTGGCAAGCCGCAATTTATGGATCTCCGTTCCCTGTCTGTTACTGGCGTTCTGCGTTTGGATGTTGTTCAGCGCGGTTGCCGTTAACCTCAACAAAGTAGGCTTTCAGTTTACAACCGATCAGCTGTTTATGCTGACCGCGCTGCCGGCGCTGTCAGGCGCCTTATTACGCGTGCCTTACGCCTTTATGGTGCCGCTGTTCGGCGGCCGTCGCTGGACGGCGTTCAGCACCGGGATCATGATTGTGCCATGCGTCTGGCTGGGCTTCGCGGTCCAGGATACCTCTACGCCGTTTAGCATCTTCGTGATTATCTCTCTGCTGTGCGGCTTCGCCGGAGCCAACTTTGCCTCCAGTATGGCCAACATCAGCTTCTTCTTCCCGAAAGCGAAGCAGGGCGGGGCGCTCGGCGTTAACGGCGGACTTGGCAATATGGGCGTCAGCGTGATGCAGCTGGTCGCGCCGCTGGTGGTCTCGATCTCTATCTTTGCCGTTTTTGGCGGTAACGGTAGCGAGCAACCGGACGGCTCGATGCTGTATCTGGAAAACGCCGCGTGGATCTGGGTGCCTTTCCTGATTATTTTCACTCTGGCGGCGTGGTTCTTTATGAACGACCTGTCGGCTTCGAAAGCGTCGCTGAGCGAGCAGTTGCCGGTACTTAAGCGCCTGCATCTGTGGATTATGGCGCTGCTCTATCTCGCGACCTTCGGCTCCTTTATCGGCTTTTCCGCCGGGTTCGCGATGCTGTCAAAAACTCAGTTCCCGGATGTGCAGATCCTGCATTACGCATTCTTCGGCCCGTTCATTGGCGCGCTGGCGCGTTCGATGGGCGGGGCGATCTCCGACCGCCTCGGTGGGACCCGCGTAACGCTGGTCAACTTTGTGGTGATGGCTGTCTTCTGCGCGCTGCTGTTCCTGACCCTGCCGACCAACGGCCAGGGCGGTAACTTTATCGCCTTCTTCGCGGTGTTTATGGTGCTGTTCCTGACCGCCGGGCTGGGGAGCGCCTCCACCTTCCAGATGATCTCCGTGATCTTCCGTAAGCTGACTATGGACCGCGTGAAGGCCCAGGGCGGCAGCGAAGCGCAGGCGATGCGCGAGGCGGCGACCGATACCGCGGCGGCGCTGGGCTTTATCTCCGCCATTGGCGCTATCGGCGGCTTCTTTATTCCGAAAGCGTTCGGTATCTCGCTGGATCTGACCGGCTCGCCGGCCGGGGCGATGAAAGTGTTCCTCGTGTTCTATATTGCCTGCGTGGTGATCACCTGGGCGGTATACGGTCGTAAGCGTCAGTAATCGGCCGCGGTAACGTTGGCGTATAAAAAGGCGCGCTCCCCACGGAGGCGCCTTTTTTAAGCGCTTTATTAGTTACAACATACTAACGGGGGATATTGTCCGCATCGACCGCTGAGCCAGAACAGGTGGGCTTGCCAGTGAAATGGCTCTACCCCTTAATACCTCCGTTGTTAACAAATCCCGGCGAGACGCCGCCTTTTGAGGTGAAAATCATTAAAAAACAACAAGTTAAAAAATAACATCTTATACCACCTTGGTGGTAATCGAGGTTTTGCTGCGCAGTAACAAGCCAGTTCGGATTGATCGCTATCAATTCTCGCCCTCTTTCATAGCGTTACCTTCGCTGCAAATCCAGCAATGTCGATTTATCAGAGAGCCGTCAGGCTCCATATCAGGAGAAACCCGATGAGTAAATTCCTGGACCGGTTTCGCTACTTCAAACAGAAGGGTGAAACCTTTGCCGATGGGCACGGCCAGCTTCTAAACACCAACCGGGACTGGGAGGATGGATACCGTCAACGTTGGCAGCATGACAAAATTGTGCGTTCCACTCACGGTGTCAACTGCACCGGCTCATGCAGCTGGAAGATTTATGTCAAAAACGGTCTGGTGACCTGGGAAACGCAGCAGACTGACTACCCGCGCACCCGCCCGGACCTGCCGAACCACGAACCACGCGGTTGCCCGCGCGGCGCCAGCTACTCCTGGTACCTGTACAGCGCTAACCGCCTGAAATACCCGCTGATGCGTAAACGCCTGATGAAGATGTGGCGGGAAGCGAAAGTTCAGCATAGCGATCCGGTTGAGGCATGGGCGTCGATTATCGAAGACGCCGACAAAGCCAAAAGCTTCAAACAGGCCCGCGGTCGCGGCGGTTTTGTACGTTCCTCCTGGCAGGAAGTGAATGAGCTGATTGCCGCCTCCAACGTCTATACCGTCAAAACCTACGGTCCGGACCGCGTGGCTGGCTTCTCGCCGATCCCGGCGATGTCGATGGTCTCCTACGCGTCCGGCGCCCGTTATCTGTCGCTGATCGGCGGCACCTGCCTGAGCTTCTACGACTGGTACTGCGACCTGCCGCCGGCTTCGCCGATGACCTGGGGCGAGCAGACCGATGTGCCGGAATCCGCCGACTGGTATAACTCCAGCTATATCATCGCCTGGGGCTCAAACGTGCCGCAGACCCGCACCCCGGATGCGCACTTCTTTACCGAAGTCCGCTATAAAGGGACCAAAACCGTAGCCATCACTCCGGACTACGCCGAAATCGCCAAACTCTGCGATCTGTGGCTGGCGCCGAAGCAGGGTACCGATGCCGCGATGGCGCTGGCGATGGGCCATGTGATGCTGCGTGAATTCCACCTCGATAAGCCGAGCCAGTATTTCACCGACTATGTGCGCCGCTATACCGACATGCCGATGCTGGTGATGCTCGAGGAGCGCGACGGTTATTATGCCGCCGGCCGTACGCTGCGCGCATCCGACCTCGTGGATTCCCTTGGTCAGGAGAACAATCCGGAATGGAAAACCGTCGCCTTTGACGAGAAGGGCGACATGACCGTACCGAACGGTTCCCTCGGATTCCGCTGGGGCGACAAAGGCAAATGGAACCTCGAACAGCGCGACGGTAAAACTGGCGAAGAGATTGAGCTACGTCTGAGCCTGCTGGGCAGCCATGATGAAGTGGCGAACGTCGGCTTCCCGTACTTCGGCGGCGAAGGTTCTGAGCACTTTAACAAAGTCGATCTGGAAAACATTCTGCTGCACAAACTGCCGGCCAAACGCCTGCAGCTGGCCGACGGCTCTACCGCCCTGGTCACCACCGTGTATGACCTGACCATGGCTAACTACGGCCTGGAGCGCGGTCTGAACGATGACAACTGCGCCGCCGGCTACGATGAAGTGAAAGCCTACACCCCGGCGTGGGCGGAGAAGATCACCGGCGTCTCCCGCGCGCATATCATCCGTACCGCCCGTGAATTTGCCGATAACGCCGATAAAACTCACGGTCGTTCGATGATTATCGTCGGGGCGGGCCTCAACCACTGGTTCCACCTCGACATGAACTACCGCGGCCTGATCAATATGCTGATCTTCTGCGGCTGCGTCGGTCAGAGCGGCGGCGGTTGGGCGCACTATGTGGGCCAGGAAAAACTGCGTCCGCAGACCGGCTGGCAGCCGCTGGCGTTCGCCCTTGACTGGCAGCGTCCGGCACGTCACATGAACAGTACATCGTACTTCTATAACCACTCCAGCCAGTGGCGCTATGAAACGGTGACCGCGCAGGAACTGCTGTCGCCGATGGCGGATAAATCCCGTTACAGCGGCCACCTGATCGACTTTAACGTGCGCGCAGAGCGGATGGGCTGGCTGCCGTCGGCGCCGCAGCTTGGCGTCAACCCGCTGCGTATCGCTGACGAAGCGAAAAAAGCCGGCATGACCCCGGTGGATTACACCGTGAAGTCGCTGAAAGAGGGCTCGATTCGCTTTGCGGCCGAGCAGCCGGAAAATGGCAAAAACCACCCGCGTAACCTGTTTATCTGGCGTTCCAACCTGCTGGGCTCCTCCGGTAAAGGCCATGAATACATGCTCAAGTACCTGCTGGGTACCGAGAACGGCATTCAGGGCAAAGACCTGGGCAAGCAGGGCGGCGTGAAGCCGGAAGAAGTCGAATGGCGGGATAACGGCCTCGACGGCAAACTGGATCTGGTGGTGACCCTCGATTTCCGTCTGTCGAGCACCTGTCTCTACTCCGACATCGTGCTGCCGACCGCCACCTGGTATGAAAAAGACGACATGAATACCTCGGATATGCATCCGTTTATTCACCCGCTGTCGGCCGCCGTTGACCCGGCCTGGGAATCGAAGAGCGACTGGGATATCTATAAAGGTATCGCGAAGAAATTCTCTGAAGTCTGCGTGGGCCACCTCGGCAAAGAAACCGACGTCGTCACGCTGCCGATCCAGCACGACTCCGCCGCGGAAATGGCGCAGCCGCTGGATGTCAAAGACTGGAAAAAAGGCGAATGCGACCTGATCCCAGGGAAAACCGCGCCGCATATTATTCCGGTTGAGCGTGATTACCCGGCGACCTACGAGCGTTTCACCTCGATCGGCCCGCTGCTGGAAACCATCGGTAACGGCGGGAAAGGCATCGCCTGGAACACCCAGAACGAGATGGATCTGCTGCGTAAGCTCAACTACACCAAGGCGGAAGGCCCGGCGAAAGGCCAGCCGAAGCTGGAAACGGCCATCGACGCCGCGGAAATGATCCTCACCCTGGCCCCGGAAACCAACGGTCAGGTGGCGGTGAAAGCGTGGCAAGCGCTGAGCGAGATCACCGGTCGCGAGCATACGCACCTCGCGCTGAACAAAGAAGACGAGAAGATCCGCTTCCGCGACATTCAGGCGCAGCCGCGGAAGATTATCTCCAGCCCGACCTGGTCTGGCCTGGAAGACGAGCATGTCTCCTATAACGCCGGTTACACCAACGTTCACGAGCTGATCCCATGGCGCACGCTGTCCGGGCGTCAGTCGCTGTATCAGGATCACCAGTGGATGCGCGACTTCGGCGAAAGCCTGCTGGTCTATCGGCCGCCGATCGACACCCGTTCGGTGAAAGCGGTGATGGGCGAGAAGTCCAACGGCAACCCGGAGAAGGCGCTGAACTTCCTGACCCCGCACCAGAAATGGGGTATCCACTCGACCTACAGCGATAACCTGCTGATGCTGACCCTGTCGCGCGGTGGGCCGATTGTCTGGATGAGCGAAGCGGATGCGAAAGATCTGGGTATCGAAGATAACGACTGGATCGAAGTGTTCAACGCCAACGGCGCCCTGACGGCGCGTGCGGTGGTGAGTCAGCGCGTTCCAGCCGGGATGACCATGATGTATCACGCGCAGGAACGTATCGTGAACCTGCCGGGCTCTGAAATCACCGGTCAGCGCGGGGGGATCCATAACTCCGTCACCCGTATTACGCCGAAACCGACCCACATGATCGGCGGCTACGGCCACCTGGCCTATGGCTTTAACTACTACGGCACCGTCGGCTCCAACCGCGATGAGTTTGTGGTGGTACGTAAGATGAAGAACATTAACTGGTTAGACGGCGAAGGCAACGACCAGGTACAGGAGAGCGTAAAATGAAAATTCGTTCACAAGTCGGCATGGTGCTGAATCTCGATAAGTGCATCGGCTGCCACACCTGCTCGGTGACCTGTAAAAACGTCTGGACCAGCCGTGAAGGGATGGAATACGCCTGGTTCAACAACGTGGAAAGTAAGCCGGGCGTCGGTTTCCCGAACGACTGGGAAAACCAGGAAAAATGGAAGGGCGGCTGGATCCGCAAAATCAACGGTAAACTGCAGCCGCGCATGGGCAATCGCGCGATGCTGTTGGGAAAAATCTTCGCCAACCCGCATCTGCCGGGCATCGATGATTACTACGAGCCGTTTGATTATGACTACCAGAATCTGCATAACGCGCCGGAGAGCAAACATCAGCCGATCGCCCGTCCGCGCTCGCTGATCACCGGCCAGCGGATGGACAAGATCACCAGCGGTCCGAACTGGGAAGAAATCCTCGGCGGCGAGTTTGAAAAACGCGCCAAAGATCAGAACTTCGACAACATGCAGAAGGCGATGTACGGCCAGTTCGAAAACACCTTCATGATGTATCTGCCGCGCCTGTGCGAGCACTGCCTGAACCCGGCCTGCGTTGCGACCTGCCCGAGCGGCGCCATCTATAAGCGTGAAGAAGACGGCATCGTACTGATCGACCAGGACAAGTGCCGCGGCTGGCGGATGTGTATCACCGGCTGTCCGTACAAGAAGATCTATTTCAACTGGAAGAGCGGGAAATCCGAGAAATGCATCTTCTGCTACCCGCGTATTGAATCCGGGATGCCGACGGTATGCTCCGAAACCTGCGTGGGTCGCATCCGCTATCTCGGCGTCCTGCTATACGACGCGGACGCGATTGAAAACGCCGCCAGCACCGAGAACGAGAAAGATCTGTATCAGCGTCAGCTGGACGTGTTCCTCGATCCCAACGATCCAAAAGTGATCGAGCAGGCGCTGAAAGATGGCGTACCGCAGGGGGTCATTGAAGCTGCGCAGCAGTCGCCGGTTTACAAAATGGCGATGGACTGGAAGCTGGCCCTGCCGCTGCACCCGGAATATCGCACCTTGCCAATGGTCTGGTACGTGCCGCCGCTGTCGCCGATTCAGTCCGCCGCCGATGCGGGTGAACTGGGTAGCAACGGGATCCTGCCGGACGTGGAAAGCCTGCGTATTCCGGTGCAATATCTGGCGAACCTGCTGACCGCGGGCGATACCCAGCCGGTACTGCTGGCGCTGAAACGAATGCTGGCGATGCGCCACTATAAGCGTGCGGAAACCGTTGACGGCGTCGTTGATACCCGCGCGCTGGAAGAGGTGGGGCTGAGCGAAGCGCAGGCCCAGGAAATGTATCGCTATCTGGCGATCGCCAACTACGAAGATCGTTTCGTGGTGCCGAGCAGCCATCGTGAACAGGCGCGAGAAGCGTTTCCGGAGAAAAACGGCTGCGGCTTTAGCTTTGGCGATGGCTGCCACGGCTCTGACAGTCAGTTCAACCTGTTCAACAGCCGTCGCATCGATGCCATCGACGTGACCAGCAAAACGGAGCCGCACGCATGATTGAACTCGTGATTGTATCGCGTCTGCTCGAATATCCTGACGCTGCCTTATGGCAGCATCAGCAGGAGATGTTCGAGGCGCTCGCGTCATCAGAGAAACTCAGCAAAGAGGATGCCCACGCGCTGGGCGTTTTCCTGCGCGATTTAGTGGCTCAGGATCCGCTGGACGCCCAGGCGGCCTATAGCGAACTGTTTGACCGCGGCCGGGCCACCTCGCTGCTGCTGTTTGAACATGTCCACGGCGAATCCCGCGATCGCGGGCAGGCGATGGTGGATCTCATGGCGCAGTACGAGCGCCACGGCCTGCTGCTGGATAGCCATGAGCTGCCGGATCATCTGCCGCTATATCTGGAGTATCTGGCGCAGCTGCCGGAAGAGGAAGCGCTTGGCGGCCTGCGGGACGTCGCGCCGATCCTCGGTCTGCTCAGCGCGCGCCTGCAGCAGCGCGAAAGTCGCTATGCGGTGCTGTTCGAGCTGTTGCTGAAGCTGGCCAATACTCAGGTCGACAGTCAGAAGGTGGCGGAGAAGATTGCCGACGAAGCGCGCGACGATACGCCGCAGGCGCTGGACGCCGTCTGGGAAGAAGAACAGGTCAAATTCTTTGCCGACCAGGGCTGCGGCGAGTCGGAAATTTCCGCTCACCAGCGTCGTTTTGCCGGAGCCGTGGCCCCGCAATATCTGAATATCTCTAACGGAGGACAGCAATAATGCACTTCCTGAATATGTTCTTCTTTGACATTTATCCGTACATTGCGGGTTCGGTGTTCCTGATTGGCAGCTGGTTGCGCTATGACTATGGCCAGTACACCTGGCGCGCCGCCTCCAGCCAGATGCTGGACCGTAAGGGGATGAACCTGGCGTCGAACCTGTTCCATATCGGCATCCTGGGTATTTTCGCCGGCCACTTCCTCGGCATGCTGACCCCGCACTGGATGTATGAGTCCTTCCTGCCGATCGATGTCAAGCAGAAGATGGCGATGATCGCCGGCGGCGCCTGCGGCGTGATGACCCTGGTGGGCGGGTTACTGCTGCTCAAGCGTCGTCTGCTCAGCCCGCGCGTTCGCGCCACCACCACCGGAGCGGATATTCTGATCCTCTCGTTGCTGATGGTGCAGTGTGCGCTCGGCCTGCTGACGATCCCGTTCTCCGCTCAGCATATGGACGGCAGTGAAATGATGAAACTGGTCGGCTGGGCGCAGTCGGTGGTGACGTTCCACGGCGGCGCGTCACAGCATCTGGATGGCGTGGCGTTTATTTTCCGCGTTCACCTGGTGCTGGGCATGACCCTGTTCCTGCTGTTCCCGTTCTCCCGTCTGGTTCATATCTGGAGCGCACCGGTCGAATACCTGACGCGCAAATACCAGATTGTCCGCGCCCGTCGCTAACTGGCCCGCGACTGCTCACTGACCCCGCCGCGGCGGGGTTTTTTTTCGCCCCAGCCGAGATTATTCCCTGCGGCGGCAAACAGAATAAGCATCCCACCGAGCAATTGCACCGCGGATAACGCATGGTGGAAGACCAGATAGTCGACCACCATCGCCACCAGCGGATAAATAAAGGAGAGCGAACCGGTAACGGGCGTCGGCAGTTTCTGTATCGCGCTATATAAAAGCTGATACATGATCCCGGTATGGACGATGCCGAGGATCAGCAGATAGCGCCAGGGGAAGCTGGCCGTCAATTCTGGGGCATGCACCAGCGGCAGCAGCATCACGACGCCGACGAGAACCTGAATGAAGGCGATATGCTGCGCGGGGAGCGGATGCAGTTTGCGCGCGATGATGGCGGTCAGGGCATAGAAGAATGCCGCGCCCAGCGCCAGCAACACGCCGGTGGTAAGCCCCTCTTCGTGTGCAGGCGTCAGCTCGCTCGACAGCAGGATCACTACGCCGCCAAAGGCCAGCAGTAACCATCCCCATTTCACGGCGCTGACCCGCTCCCCCAGCACCATCCCCATCAGTACCAGCATAAACGGCTGGGTGTTATAGACCACGGTGGCCATACCGATTGAGATCCGCGAATAGGCGGCAAACAGCAGCAGCCAGTTGACGACCAGCGCCGCGCCGCCAATCACCGCCAGAGCGAGAGTGAAACGCGTTAGCCGGCTGAAGGGCTGGCGGCTTAACACGATAAACACCAGCAGGGTTAGCGCGCCAATCAGGCAGCGCCAGAACACCACATCAGCCACCGGCAAACCAGAGAGCAGCACGAACGCGCCGATCGAGCCGGAGATTATCATTGCCAGGCTCATCTGCCAGACGCCGCGGGTAAGTTGCATTTTTCACCTCCACCATTTTTTAGTTATTGTGCGAAAAACCCTGACAGGGTGATATGGCTGAATTAAGGTAGAAGGGGAGAAATGCCTTTTATAATTAGGCGAAATATATGAATGACGTACTTGATGAAATTGACCGGGCGATCCTCACCTGCCTGACTCAGGATGCCAGAGTTTCGCTCAAGGTCCTGAGCGCGCGAGTGGGGCTGACCTCGCCGAGCACCGCCGAGCGGGTGAAGCGCCTGGAGGAACGGGGTGTCATTCAGGGCTATGGGGCGAGGGTAAATCTCGCCGCGCTGGGCTATAGCCTGCAGGCGCTGGTGCGGGTCCGTCCGCTGCCTGGGCTGCTGCAGAAGGTGGATAAATATATCCAGGCGATGCCGGAATGTATTGAAAGTGACAAGGTGACCGGGGAAGATTGTTTTGTGATGCGTCTCGTGGTGCGCGATATTGCCCAGCTGGATACCCTGCTGGACGGTCTGGCGGAGTATGCGCAGTGTAACACCTCGGTGGTGAAAAGCTCGCCGGTAAAAAGGCGGTTGCCACCGCTGTGAGTTTTTCCGGAGGCGGTGCTGCGCACCTGTTCGGGCTACCAGACGGCACCACCTGTCGCCTCGCTAAGCGAAGCGCGAGCGATGAGACAGCAGAACAGGTGGCTGAGAGTGCAGGAATGTGTAGCCTCGCTAAGCGAAGCGCGAGCGAGGAGATAGCCGAACCGGTGGCTGAGAGAGTGCAACAGTGGTGGGGGAAGGATTACTCGGCGCTAAAGCGCCTCGCCCTTCGGGCCGTTGCCTGCGGCAACGTTCTCTCGCTTCGCTCGAGTCGAACCTTAGTCGAAGCTTCTCATCCTTCCCTGTAGGGCAGAATATAGAATACCGTAGGTAGATTATGCTGGGCATGGCATGGGGAGATGGTGGTGGGGGAAGGATTCGAACCTTCGAAGTCGATGACGGCAGATTTACAGTCTGCTCCCTTTGGCCGCTCGGGAACCCCACCAGGGGTAAAATCACATTGTAGGCTATTCAGCAAAATGAATGGTGGTGGGGGAAGGATAACTCGTCGCTATCGCTCCTCGCCCTTCGGGCCGTTGCCTGTGGCAACGTTCTCTCGCTGGCGCTCGAGTCGAACCTTAGTCGAAGGTTCTTACCCTTCCCGCTAAGTGCAAACATCGTTTACGCTTGTCGGGGAAGCCATATCACTGTAGTGAATAATGGTGGTGGGGGAAGGATTCGAACCTTCGAAGTCGATGACGGCAGATTTACAGTCTGCTCCCTTTGGCCGCTCGGGAACCCCACCACGGGGTAATGCTTGGTACTGGCCTGCTTCCTTCTCGGGAAGCGGGGCGCATCATACCAAATGATGCGCCCCTGTAAAGCATTCGTTTGACAAAAATAAACTGGTTGCCTGATTTTTACACGTAACGCCGTAAAGCTAACCAATTCATTTCTCAGTCGATTAAAGAATAATCGTCCGGTTACCGTAAACGAAGACGCGCTGCGCCAGTACCTGATACAGCGCCCGGCTCAAGACGTTTTTTTCAACATCGCGCCCAGCGCGCATCATATCTTCTGCGGTATAAGTATGATCGACATGAATCACATCCTGCATGATGATCGGGCCTTCATCCAGATTGTCATTCACGTAGTGGGCGGTAGCGCCAATGATTTTCACGCCGCGCTCATAGGCCTGATGATAGGGACGGGCGCCGATAAACGCCGGCAAAAACGAATGGTGGATATTGATGATTTTGTTCGGGAAGCGGGCGACAAATTCTGGCGTCAGGACGCGCATATACTTGGCCAGCACCACGTAATCCGGTTCGTGGGCGGCGATAGCATCGCCCATCCGCTGATCGTGTTCTTCGCGGCTCAGTCCTTCATGGCTGACCAGCTCAAACGGAATACCAAAGCGTTCCACCAACGAGCGCAGGGTGTCATGGTTGCCGATAACCGCGGCAATATCGACATCCAGCCCGCCGTAGTTGGCTTTCATCAGCAGATCGCCCAGACAATGCGCTTCTTTCGTCACCAGAATCACCACCCGGCGACGGCCTGCCGGATTCAGCTCGCGGATGGAGCCTTCAGGCAGGGCGCTGTCGAGATCGGCCAGCAGAGTAGCGTCGTTAAAAATGCCTTCCAGTTCGGTGCGCATAAAGAAACGACCGGTACGGTGGTCAACAAACTCATTGTTCTGCACAATGTTGAGTTCATGCTTGTAGCAGATATTGGTGATACGCGCGATGAGGCCTTTCTGATCAGGGCAAATAGTGCGTAGTACTTTACGTTGTAATGAATGCATCGCGAGGAAAATCCTGTAATGTTTGCAAGCGCTGCGCCAGCGTTACTGGCCGCAGCATTTTTTAAATTTTTTACCTGAGCCGCAGGGGCAGGGGTCGTTACGGCCAATCAGCGGTCGTGTCCCGTCGATATAGTACCACTGTCCATTTTCTTTTAAGAATCTGGAACGTTCAATAATGGCGCCAGGGCGGTTATTGTCATTAAAGCGGGCGACAAAGCTGACAAAACCTTCATTTGGAGCTCGCCCCTCATCACTGGCGAACAGGGTTAAGCCCAGCCATTCGGTCTGGGAAAACCCTTTCTCCAGTTCGGCGCGAAATTGCTGCGCCTGACAGGACGGGTGCCAGGTTTTGATTAGATAGTCAGCGTCTTTCATGACGAACGCGCTATAACGGGAGCGCATAAGCTGTGACGGGCCCGGCGCAAGCTCAGCGCCGGACAGATATCGCTGGCAACATGAGCTATACTCCAGTGCGCTGCCACAGGGGCATAATTGCGACAAAACTGCCTCCATGGAAGAAAGAGTAACGGCGCTTCTACGCCAAAGGGCATTATGTTAACTGAGCCGTGACAATGTTGCCACGCTCAGAGTGGAAGGATAGTTATTAGTACTAATGAGAAAGCTTAAAATTGGTCTGGCGCTAGGTGCGGGAGCCGCTCGCGGATGGTCGCACATTGGCGTCATCAACGCCCTCCAGCGGGCCGGTATTGAGATTGATATCGTAGCCGGTTGTTCTATCGGTTCGCTGGTAGGGGCGGCGTATGCCTGTAACCGACTCCCGGCACTCGAATCATGGGTCTGCTCATTCAGCAACTGGGATGTCCTGAAGCTGATGGATCTCTCCTGGCGCCGGGGGGGACTGCTGCGGGGGGAAAAGGTATTCAATCATTACCGCCGCATTATGCCCGTCACCGAGATTGAACGCTGCGAGCGCCGGTTTGCCGCTGTTGCCACCAATTTAAGCACCGGTAGGGAGCTGTGGTTTACCGAAGGCGATCTACATTTAGCCATTCGCGCCTCCTGCAGTATGCCGGGGTTAATGTCGCCAGTAAGGCATAATGGTTACTGGCTGGTCGATGGCGCGGTGGTCAATCCGGTTCCTGTGTCGCTCACCCGGGCAATGGGAGCGGATATTGTGATTGCCGTCGACCTGCAACATGATGCCCATCTTATGCAGCAGGATTTGTTCTCCCTTGAAACGCCGCGGCAGGAAGCGGAAGAGAAGGAGGGGCCATGGCATACTCGTCTGCGCGCGCGCTTGACGCGAATGAGTTCCCGCCGTACGGCCGTGACGCCGACGGCGATGGAGATCATGACCACCTCTATCCAGGTACTGGAAAACCGTCTTAAACGCAATCGTATGGCGGGTGACCCGCCGGATATCCTGTTGCAGCCATACTGTCCGCAAGTTTCGACGCTTGATTTTCATCGCGCCGGAGAGGCGATTGCCGCGGGGCAACTGGCGGTAGAAAAGAAAATGGATGAATTATTACCCTTAGTGCGTACAGCCGTTTGACGTACGAGTTACTGACTTAAGCAAATTCTGACAGGCGATAGTGAGAATAGCGTGCCACTATTGAATTATCGTCAGCCAGGGGAGATATCATGACGCAGCCATTGGCGGGAAAACAGATTCTGATAGTTGAAGACGAACCCGTTTTCCGCTCACTCTTGCATGGATGGCTGACCTCGCTGGGAGCAACAACCTTCCAGGCGGAAGATGGCAAGGATGCCCTGCATAAAATGACGGAGGTGCATCCGGACCTGATGATTTGCGACATTTCTATGCCGAGAATGAACGGTCTGGAGCTGGTGGAAACGCTGCGTAACCGCGGCGAACAGTTACCGATCCTGATGATCTCCGCCACCGAAAACATGGCGGATATAGCTAAAGCGTTGCGACTTGGCGTCCAGGACGTGCTGTTAAAGCCAGTAAAAGATTTCGATCGCCTGCGCGAGACCGTTTACGCCTGTCTCTATCCCGCGATGTTCAGTTCGCGCGTGGAAGAGGAAGAGCGTTTATTTGAGGACTGGGATGCGCTGGTCAGTAATCCCATCGCCGCTTCAAGACTATTGCAGGAATTACAGCCGCCGGTGCAACAGGAAATGTCGCACTGCCGCGTTCATTATCGACAACTGGTGTCGGCAGACAAGCCCGGTCTGGTACTCGATATCGCGCCGCTTTCGGAAAATGATTTGGCTTTCTATTGTCTGGATGTCACACGCGCAGGCGATAATGGCGTGTTGGCAGCATTATTGCTGCGCGCGTTGTTTAATGGTCTGCTGCAGGAGCAACTGGCGCACCAGGGACAACGGCTACCAGAAATGGGAAGTTTGTTAAAACAGGTGAATCAACTGCTGCGTCAGGCAAATCTTCCGGGCCAGTTCCCTCTGTTAGTAGGGTATTACCACAGCGGGCTGAAAAATTTAATTCTGGTGTCAGCGGGACTTAATGGCACGCTGAATACGGGGGAGCATCAAATTCAGATTAGTAATGGCGTTCCTTTGGGGACGCTGGGTGATGCTTATCTTAACCAAATTAGCCAACGCTGCACCTCCTGGCAGTGCCAAATTTGGGGGGCTGGCGGTCGTTTACGCTTAATGTTGTCTGCGGAATGAGCAATTGCGTTTATATCTAAGCAGACGGGATTACCTCTTGCCCTTTAGCGGTGGTAACATCGAGCAGTTTTATGCGTAAAAGTCCTAATTCGAGGCTATCGGCAGCTTTTCAGACCAGTAAATACGCGGTTGACTGATATACTCGACACGTTATTTGTAACGAGAAGTTTAAAAAACAAACAGTCCAGGAGATTTCAATGGCTGCCCTTAATTCTAAAGTCAGAAAAGCGGTTATCCCGGTTGCGGGATTAGGCACCAGGATGCTGCCGGCCACCAAAGCGATTCCAAAAGAAATGCTGCCGCTGGTAGATAAGCCGTTAATTCAGTACGTTGTTAATGAATGTATCGCTGCAGGAATTACTGAAATTGTTCTGGTAACGCACTCGTCGAAAAACTCTATCGAAAACCATTTCGATACCAGTTTTGAGCTGGAAGCGATGCTGGAAAAACGTGTAAAACGCCAGCTGCTGGAAGAAGTGCAGTCTATTTGCCCGCCGCACGTGACTATTATGCAAGTTCGTCAGGGCCTGGCGAAAGGTCTGGGTCACGCGGTGCTGTGCGCCCATCCGGTAGTGGGAGATGAGCCGGTCGCGGTTATTCTGCCAGACGTTATTCTGGATGAATATGAATCCGATCTGAGCCGCGATAACCTCGCTGAGATGATCTCTCGCTTCGATGAGACTGGCGCCAGCCAGATTATGGTTGAACCTGTCGAAGACGTAACCGCTTATGGCGTGGTTGACTGCAAAGGCGAATCCCTGAAGCCGGGCGAAAGCGTACCGATGGTGGGCGTGGTTGAGAAGCCAAAAGCTGACGTTGCGCCGTCCAACCTGGCGGTGGTGGGGCGTTATGTCCTCAGCGCCGATATCTGGCCGCTGCTGGCGAAAACCCCTCCGGGCGCTGGTGATGAAATTCAGCTGACTGACGCCATTGATATGCTGATCGAGAAAGAAACGGTTGAAGCTTATCATATGAAAGGCAAGAGCCATGACTGCGGTAATAAGCTTGGCTACATGCAGGCGTTTGTCGAATATGGTATTCGTCACAAAACGCTGGGCGACGATTTTAAAGCCTGGCTGGAAACGGCGGTAGCGAAGTAATCCGCCGCGCGGTTGAAAGCACAAACCGGGAGCGCATCTGCGACTCCCGGTTTTTTTATATCGGCCCTGAGGGCAAAAAAAATCCCGCCGCAGCGGGATTTTTTATAGCGATCAACGGAGATTAGATCAGGAAATCGTCCAGTGATTTACCTTGCTCATCCATTGCTTTTTTGATCACAGCCGGGGTACGGCCCTGACCGGTCCAGGTTTTGGTTTCACCATTTTCGTCAACATAGCTATATTTAGCCGGACGTGCAGCACGCTTGGTTTTGGTACCGGCTTTAACGGCAGCCATGGTGCTCAGCAGTTCATTCGGATCAATACCGTCAGCAATCAGCATTTCACGGTATTGCTGCAGCTTACGCGTACGCTCTTCAATTTCTGCCGCGGCAGCGTTTTCTTCTTCACGGCGCTCGTTAACGACGACTTCTAATTTTTCCAGCATTTCTTCGAGCGTTTCCAGGGTGCATTCTCTTGCCTGCGCACGAAGAGTACGGATGTTGTTCAAAATTTTAAGTGCTTCGCTCATTGTAGTAATCTCAAACTTATATTGTGGGGTGGTTTGTTGAACTAATAATAGAGCGATAAAATGCGTTGTGCAATAGGGGGGAATGTAAGGAATTCAAAATTACTGGTTATTTGTCGCGAGAATTAATTAATTTAAGTTAAAATTCCCGTGCCGCTTCACATCTTTCATCGCTTATAGCGATGAGGCGAAGGCAAGCTAAAACATTGAGACGGTATGCTTTTTGAGAGGTTCAGTGAGAGAAATGATCCTTTACATGGGTAAATAACCCTCGTCAGTATTAGCGCATTTTTGGTTACAAGGCTTAATATAAAACAACCGGCAGCCCTGCTTATAGCCCATGGGCAACCGGTCTATAAGCACGAAAAGACAATGGTTACCGCGCCAGTAGCGTAACGGGGCGTACAAATAGTGGCCCTGAAAATTCAATTCCTCTTCTTAATCCTTTCGGTTTACAGGCCCTTCAGCTTCGCGACAATACCCCTGCTGAAAGCGCGGCTGTGCGCATAAAATATGGTACAATCGTCGCCGCGATAAAACACTTTGATTGGGGTCACGCAGCCGATGGCACAACTTTATTTCTACTACTCTGCAATGAATGCAGGTAAGTCGACCGCTCTGTTGCAATCTTCGTACAATTACCAGGAGCGGGGGATGCGTACCGTCGTTTATACCGCTGAGATTGATGACCGCTTTGGCGCCGGAAAAGTCAGTTCACGTATCGGGCTCTCCTCGCCGGCCCGATTGTATAATCCACAGACCTCGTTATTTGACGATATTGCGGCGGAGCACCAGCTAAAGCCGATTCACTGCGTGCTGGTGGATGAAAGCCAGTTTCTGACGCGTGAACAGGTTCATGAGCTGTCCGAAGTTGTCGATACGCTGGATATTCCGGTGCTTTGCTATGGGTTGCGGACGGACTTTCGCGGTGAGCTCTTTACCGGCAGCCAGTATTTACTGGCCTGGTCAGATAAGCTGGTTGAGCTGAAAACGATCTGCTTCTGCGGCCGCAAGGCCAGCATGGTATTGCGCCTCGATCAGGAGGGGCGTCCTTATAATGAGGGTGAGCAGGTCGTCATCGGCGGTAATGAGCGGTACGTATCGGTCTGCCGTAAGCATTATAAAGAGGCGCTGAGCGTCGGTTCGTTAACCAAGGTACAAAACCAGCACCGTCCCTGCTGATACCCTCAGAAGCTCGTACAGGCGCCTGTGGGCGCCTTTTTAATGTCTGCTATAGGTTGGCGTAGCTGGCGATAAAGAATGGCTGATAGCGGGGATAAAAAAAGCCCCGTCAGGTGACGGGGCTTGTCGCGATGCTATCGCTGTTGGTTAAGCGGATTTTTTCGCTTTTTTCTCAGCCTTTACCGGAGCAACTTCGGCTTTCGCACCGGCTTCGCCTTCGACGAATTCGCGGCCGTAGTAGGTATCCAGCAGGATCTGTTTCAGTTCGGAGATCAGCGGGTAGCGCGGGTTAGCGCCGGTGCACTGGTCATCGAATGCATCTTCAGACAGTTTATCAACGTGGGCCAGGAAGTCAGCTTCCTGAACGCCAGCTTCGCGGATAGATTTCGGAATACCCAGCTCAGCTTTAATGCTTTCCAGCCATGCCAGCAGTTTCTCGATTTTCGCTGCGGTGCGGTCGCCTGGTGCGGAGAGGCCCAGGTGATCGGCGATTTCAGCGTAACGACGACGAGCCTGCGGACGGTCGTACTGGCTGAACGCGGTCTGCTTGGTCGGGTTGTCATTCGCGTTATAGCGGATAACGTTGCAGATCAGCAGGGCGTTGGCCAGACCGTGCGGAATATGGAACTGGGAGCCCAGTTTGTGCGCCATCGAGTGACACACACCGAGGAAGGCGTTAGCGAACGCGATACCGGCGATAGTCGCGGCACTGTGTACGCGCTCACGGGCAACCGGGTTCTTGGAACCTTCGTGATAGGAAGCCGGCAGGTACTCTTTCAGCAGTTTCAGCGCCTGCAGCGCCTGGCCGTCAGAGAACTCAGAAGCCAGTACGGAAACGTAAGCTTCCAGGGCGTGAGTCACCGCATCCAGACCACCGAACGCACACAGCGATTTCGGCATATCCATCACCAGGTTGGCATCGACAATGGCCATATCCGGGGTCAGCGCATAGTCTGCCAGCGGGTATTTCTGACCGGTCGCGTCATCGGTCACCACGGCGAACGGCGTAACTTCAGAACCGGTACCGGAAGTGGTAGTGATCGCCACCATCTTGGCTTTGACGCCCATTTTCGGGAACTTGTAGATACGTTTACGGATATCCATAAAGCGCAGCGCCAGTTCTTCGAAGTGGGTTTCCGGATGTTCGTACATGACCCACATGATTTTCGCCGCATCCATCGGGGAACCGCCGCCCAGGGCGATGATCACGTCTGGTTTAAAGGAGTTCGCCAGGTCGGCACCTTTACGTACGATGGTCAGCGTCGGGTCAGCTTCAACTTCGAAGAAGACTTCCGTTTCAACACCCGCTGCTTTCAGTACGGAAGTGATCTGATCGGCATAGCCGTTGTTGAACAGGAAGCGGTCAGTCACGATCAGCGCGCGTTTGTGACCATCGGTAATCACTTCATCCAGTGCGATTGGCAGGGAGCCACGACGGAAGTAGATAGATTTCGGAAGTTTGTGCCACAACATGTTTTCAGCTCGCTTAGCAACGGTTTTCTTGTTGATCAGGTGTTTCGGACCAACGTTTTCAGAGATGGAGTTACCACCCCAGGAACCACAACCCAGAGTCAGGGAAGGCGCGAGTTTGAAGTTGTACAGGTCACCGATACCACCCTGAGAAGCCGGGGTGTTGATCAGGATACGCGCGGTTTTCATCATTTGGCCGAAGTAAGCCACGCGAGCCGGCTGGTTGTCCTGGTCGGTGTACAGGCAAGAGGTGTGACCGATACCGCCCATGGCGACCAGTTTTTCTGCTTTGGCTACCGCGTCTTCGAAATCTTTTGCACGGTACATAGCCAGCGTCGGAGACAGTTTTTCGTGAGCAAACGGCTCGCTCTCGTCAACGTTGGTCACTTCACCAATCAGAATTTTGGTGGTGGCCGGCACGGTGAAGCCTGCCAGTTCAGCGATTTTGGCCGCTGGCTGACCAACGATAGCCGCGTTCAGCGCGCCATTTTTCAGGATAATGTCCTGAACGGCTTTCAGCTCTTTACCCTGCAGCAGGTAGCCGCCGTGGCTGGCGAAACGTTCGCGAACCGCGTCATAGACTGAATCAACCACCACAACGGACTGCTCAGAAGCACAGATCACGCCGTTATCGAAGGTTTTAGACATCAGTACGGACGCTACGGCACGTTTGATGTCGGCGGTTTCATCAATGACTACCGGGGTGTTACCGGCGCCGACGCCGATAGCAGGTTTACCGGAGCTGTATGCTGCTTTCACCATGCCTGGACCACCGGTCGCCAGGATCAGGTTGATGTCCGGGTGATGCATCAGCGCGTTAGACAGTTCTACAGACGGCTGATCGATCCAGCCAATCAGGTCCTTCGGCGCGCCGGCCGCGATGGCAGCCTGCAGCACGATATCAGCCGCTTTGTTGGTGGCTTCTTTTGCACGCGGGTGCGGAGAGAAAATGATGGCGTTACGCGTTTTCAGACTGATGAGCGATTTGAAAATGGCTGTTGAAGTCGGGTTAGTGGTCGGTACGATACCGCAGATGATGCCGATAGGCTCAGCAATAGTGATGGTGCCAAAGGTGTCGTCTTCTGACAGAACGCCACAGGTTTTTTCGTCTTTATAAGCGTTGTAAATGTATTCGGAAGCGAAGTGGTTTTTGATCACTTTGTCTTCAACGATGCCCATGCCGGATTCGGCTACGGCCATTTTGGCGAGAGGGATTCGAGCATCTGCAGCGGCCAGAGCGGCGGCGCGGAAGATTTTGTCGACTTGTTCTTGAGTGAAACTGGCATATTCACGCTGGGCTTTCTTGACACGCTCAACAAGCGCGTTCAGTTCAGCGATATTAGTAACAGCCATAATGCTCTCCTGATAATGTTAAACTTTTTTAGTAAATCAGTCGCTCGATTCGACATTATAGACAGGCCGTTAACAGCTTGCATGTAAATGTTTATGTAGAAAAATCAGGGCGCTGTTTCACCGATTTACTAAAAAAGCTTTATCTCTTTCGCTTTCAGGTACTGCTGCCTTCCACTCTGTTGGTGTCATCAAGATTACTCACTTCTGAGTACAAATTACGTGATTTAGATCAAGTATTGTCGCTGCTGATACCTTTCAGCTGGCTGCTTTTTGACCGGTTCGATCAAGTGTGATGGGAGGGTTTTGAAATTAAAAAAACGATTAGCATTAAATATACAAATGGCTAACATTCGATACATATCACCGGGTTATGCATATTTATAATGAATATTGCAGGTAAAAAGCGTATGTTTCGCGCAGTTATTTTATGCTGTTAACAGTCAACCGCCAATTTTGATGATGCTGCGGAGCCCAATGTGACTCAATCACTGTTCGATTTTTCTGCATATTTCAAGTTTTTCATCGGCTTATTTGCCCTGGTTAACCCGGTTGGCATTATTCCGGTATTCATCAGTATGACCAGCTATCAGCCGGCTGCGGTGCGTAATAAGACCAACCTCACCGCCAATCTGTCGGTGGCGATCATCCTCCTGACGTCGCTGTTCCTCGGCGATGGCATTCTGCAGATTTTCGGTATCTCTATTGACTCCTTCCGTATCGCCGGCGGCATCCTGGTGGTGACCATCGCGATGTCGATGATCAGCGGTAAGCTCGGCGAAGATAAGCAGAACAAGCAGGAAAAGTCGGAGACGGCGGTCCGGGAGAGCATCGGCGTCGTTCCTCTCGCGCTACCATTAATGGCCGGGCCAGGGGCAATCAGTTCAACTATCGTCTGGGGGACCCGGTACCACTCCTGGGTGCATCTGGTCGGGTTCTCACTGGCGATAGCGGTATTTGCCCTCTGCTGCTGGGGGATTTTCCGTATGGCGCCGTGGCTGGTCCGTTTGCTGGGGCAGACGGGAATCAACGTCATCACCCGTATTATGGGCCTGTTGCTGATGGCTCTCGGCATTGAGTTTATTGTGACCGGGATTAAAGCGCTTTTCCCAGGACTGCTGAGTTAGTTCGTCGCCAGCAGGCGGGGAGTCTCGCTTCACGCCTGCGCGATTATTAGCAAAACCTATTAGCCAGCGCGGAACTGGCGGTAGGGATAACATTTTGCGATATCGCTATTAATTTCATGTTTTTCATTAAGATATGAAATATTTCTCTTAACATTCTCCTCACGCCTCCCCCTCCTGTGATGTTATTTTCTTCACATCATTCTCTGGTACTTGCTGTCGGATCATCGAAATGATATTAGTAATTTTAACAAGGCGGCAGATGAATGTGCTAAAAAGTAATCTATTGTTAAATTTTTGTACAAAAAAACATCTTGTGGTCGCTGCTCAGTATGTCGGCTGATGAGATTATCGTAATGCACTGATAAATAACGATATTTTTACATCGATGTTTTATGGCAAACGCCTGTCACGCTGGCAAAACCGGCAATAAAAGAGAATTCGGTAACATATTTGCAAATTGCATTGGCGGAGGTGTTTACCTTTTGGTACTTTCCGCCGTTATCGTCTGCTGAATTATGTACGCAAATGAGAATTATTTTTAATTAACTCATTTCGCCAGAACGACCCTCCAGCGAGGGCAACGAATCGACGTTAAGACTGCCGTTCGAGCGGTCGTAATAAATAAGTCGGTGATAGCAATCTGCCAATCGCAAACTCCTGCGTTGGACAGAACCCGAAAACGGGAAAAACAGGCTGGTTAAAAAACCAGTAATTATAATGACTGGAGTTACAACACAATGACCATCATCACTAAAAAGCGTTTAATCGCCGCGGGAGTGCTATCCGCACTGATCGCCGGCAATATGGCAATGGCAGCGGATGTCCCGGCTGGAGTGCAGCTGGCAGAGAAGCAAACCCTGGTACGTAATAGCGGCGCCGAGCCGCAATCGCTGGACCCAAATAAAATCGAAGGGGTGCCAGAGGCCAATATTAGCCGCGACCTGTTCGAAGGTTTGCTGAATACTTCGCCGAAAGATGGCCACCCGATCCCTGGCGTGGCGGAGAGCTGGGATAATAAAGATTTTAAAGTCTGGACCTTCCATCTGCGTAAAGATGCAAAATGGTCTAACGGCGAGCCGGTTACCGCCCAGGACTTCGTATACAGCTGGCAGCGTCTGGTAGATCCGAAAACAGCTTCTCCTTATGCCAGCTATCCGCAATATGGTCATATAGTTAACGTCGACGAAATCATTGACGGCAAGAAAGCGCCGAGCGAGCTGGGCGTAAAAGCCATTGACGACCACACGCTGGAAGTCACCCTCAGCGAACCGGTACCCTATTTTTATAAACTGCTGGTTAACCCGGCGATGTCTCCCGTCTACAAACCGGCCATCGAAAAATTTGGCGAAAAGTGGACGCAGCCTGGCAATATCGTTACCAACGGCGCGTATACTCTGAAAGACTGGGTGGTCAACGAGCGGATCGTGATGGAGCGTAACCCGCACTATTGGGATAATGCTAAAACCGTCATTAACACCGTTACCTGGCTGCCGACCTCTTCCGAAGTGACCTATGTTAACCGCTACCGCAGCGGTGAACTGGACATGACTTATAACCAACTGCCGATCGAACTCTTCCAGAAGCTGAAAAAAGAGATCCCCAACGAGCTGCACGTTGACCCCTATCTGTGTACCTATTATTACGAAATCAACAACCAGAAGGCCCCGTTCACCGACGTGCGCGTGCGTACCGCGCTGAAGCTGGGTCTGGATCGCGATATTATTGCTAATAAGGTGAAAGGACAGGGCGATCTGCCGGCCTACGGCTACACCCCACCGTATACCGATGGCGCGAAGCTGAGCGAGCCGGAATGGTTTACCTGGTCGCAGGAAAAACGCAACGAAGAAGCGAAAAAACTGCTGGCCGAAGCCGGCTATAGCGCCGATAAACCGTTGACCTTCAACCTGCTGTATAACACCTCTGATTTGCACAAGAAGCTGGCGATTGCCGCCGCCTCGCTGTGGCGTAAAAACCTGGGCATTGACGTGAAGCTGGTCAACCAGGAGTGGAAAACGTTCCTCGATACCCGTCATCAGGGCACCTATGACGTGGCGCGTGCGGGCTGGTGCGCCGACTATAACGAGCCAACCTCTTTCCTGAACACCATGCTCTCTGACAGTTCAATGAACACCGCGCACTATAAGAGCCCGGCGTTCGACAAGATTATGGCTGAATCCGTAAAAGCATCCGATGAAGCGCAGCGCACGGCGGCCTATGCGAAAGCAGAGCAGCAGCTGGACAAAGACAGCGCGATCGTACCGGTCTATTACTACGTTAACGCCCGCCTGGTGAAACCGTGGGTCGGTGGCTATACCGGTAAAGACCCGATGGATAACGTCTATACCAAAGACCTCTACGTTATCAAACATTAATGGCAATACGTGGAGCGGGTCTCGGCTCGCTCCATCGTGTCTTATTTGAGAGCAGTGCAAAGGCACACGCCAGAAGGTACGGGCAATGTTAAAATTTATCTTACGTCGCTGTCTGGAAGCGATTCCGACGCTATTTATTCTTATCACCATCTCATTCTTCATGATGCGTCTGGCGCCGGGAAGTCCTTTTACCGGGGAACGCACGCTACCGCCGGAAGTCATGGCGAATATTGAAGCAAAATACCATTTAAACGACCCCATCATGACGCAGTACTTCAATTATCTGAAGCAGCTGGCGCATGGCGATTTTGGTCCCTCTTTTAAATACAAAGATTATTCCGTCAACGATCTGGTGGCCGCCAGCTTCCCGGTTTCAGCGAAACTGGGCTTCGCCGCCTTTTTACTGGCGGTGGTGATCGGCGTTGCCGCCGGGGTGATAGCCGCCCTGAAGCAAAATACCCGCTGGGACTACGCGGTGATGGGGGTAGCCATGACCGGCGTGGTTATTCCGAGCTTTGTGGTCGCGCCGCTGCTGGTGATGATCTTTGCCATTACCCTGCACTGGCTGCCGGGCGGCGGCTGGAACGGCGGGGCGCTGAAATTTATGATCCTGCCGATGGTGGCGCTTTCCCTGGCCTATATCGCCAGCATCGCGCGTATCACCCGCGGTTCGATGATTGAAGTGCTGCACTCTAACTTTATCCGCACCGCGCGGGCGAAGGGGCTGCCGATGCGTCGCATTATTCTGCGCCATGCGCTGAAGCCGGCGCTGCTGCCGGTGCTCTCCTATATGGGGCCAGCTTTCGTGGGCATCATCACCGGCTCAATGGTCATTGAAACCATTTACGGCCTGCCGGGGATCGGCCAGCTGTTCGTTAACGGGGCGCTTAACCGCGACTACTCGCTGGTGCTCAGCCTGACGATCCTCGTTGGCGCCCTGACTATCCTGTTCAACGCCATCGTTGACGTGCTGTACGCCGTTATCGATCCGAAGATTCGCTACTGAAGCCGGAGTTCGCCATGATGTTAAGTAAGAAAAATAGCGGGGCGCTGGAAAACTTCAGTGAGAAGCTGGAAGTGGAGGGGCGTAGCCTCTGGCAGGATGCGCGTCGTCGCTTTATGCATAACCGCGCCGCGGTGACCAGCCTGATTATGCTGGTGCTTATTGCGCTGTTCGTTACCTTCGCGCCGATGGTGTCGTCGTTCTCCTACTTCGATACCGACTGGGGCATGATGTCCAATGCTCCGGATATGGCCTCCGGCCACTACTTCGGAACCGACTCCTCCGGGCGCGATCTGCTGGTGCGCGTAGCGATCGGCGGGCGCATTTCGCTGATGGTCGGGGTGGCGGCGGCGCTGGTGGCGGTGATCCTCGGCACGCTGTACGGTTCGCTCTCCGGTTATCTCGGCGGCAAAGTGGATTCGGTGATGATGCGTCTGCTGGAGATCCTCAACTCCTTCCCGTTTATGTTCTTCGTCATCCTGCTGGTGACCTTTTTTGGTCAGAATATCCTGCTGATCTTTGTCGCCATCGGCATGGTGTCCTGGCTGGATATGGCGCGTATCGTGCGCGGGCAGACGCTAAGCCTGAAGCGCAAAGAGTTTATCGAAGCCGCGCAGGTCGGCGGGGTCTCGACGGCGAGCATCGTTCTGCGCCATATCGTCCCCAACGTGCTGGGGGTGGTGGTGGTGTATGCCTCGCTGCTGGTCCCCAGCATGATCCTCTTCGAATCCTTCCTCAGTTTCCTGGGACTGGGGACGCAGGAGCCGCTCAGCAGCTGGGGGGCATTGCTCAGCGATGGCGCCAACTCAATGGAAGTTTCGCCCTGGCTACTGTTGTTCCCGGCGGGTTTCCTGGTGGTGACCCTGTTCTGTTTCAACTTTATCGGCGATGGTCTGCGTGATGCCCTCGACCCGAAAGACCGCTAAGGAGCGCTGCCATGACCATGATTGAAACGGCAAAAGCGCCGCAAGCGCAGAGCCACAGCGGGCTACTGCTGGACGTGAAAGATCTTCGCGTCACCTTTAAAACGCCGGATGGCGACGTCACCGCCGTCAATGATCTGAACTTCACCCTGCAGGCGGGCGAGACGCTCGGCATTGTGGGCGAATCCGGCTCCGGTAAATCGCAAACCGCCTTCGCCCTGATGGGACTGCTGGCGGCCAACGGTCGCATCGGGGGTTCCGCCACCTTTAACGGTCGGCAAATCCTCAATTTGCCCGAGCGTGAGCTGAACAAACTGCGCGCTGAACAAATCTCAATGATTTTCCAGGATCCGATGACCTCTCTTAACCCCTATATGCGGGTGGGCGAGCAGTTAATGGAAGTCCTGATGCTGCATAAAGGGCTGAGTAAAGCCGAAGCGTTTGAAGAGTCGGTGAAGATGCTCGACGCGGTAAAAATGCCGGAAGCGCGTAAGCGCATGAAAATGTTCCCGCACGAGTTCTCCGGGGGCATGCGTCAGCGCGTGATGATTGCCATGGCGCTGCTGTGCCGGCCCCGGCTGCTGATTGCGGATGAACCGACCACTGCCCTGGACGTTACCGTGCAGGCGCAGATCATGACGCTGTTGAATGAGCTTAAACGCGAATTCAACACGGCCATTATCATGATCACCCACGACCTTGGGGTGGTGGCAGGGATCTGCGATAAAGTGCTGGTGATGTACGCCGGGCGCACCATGGAGTACGGTCAGGCGCGCGATGTCTTCTATCAACCGTCGCACCCATACTCTATTGGGCTGTTGAATGCGGTTCCACGTCTGGATGCGGAAGGCGATGCGTTGTTGACCATTCCCGGCAACCCACCGAACCTGCTGCGATTGCCGAAAGGCTGTCCATTCCAGCCGCGCTGCCCGCATGCCATGGAGCAGTGCAGCAGCGCGCCGCCGCTGGAATCGTTCGCGCCAGGCCGCCTGCGCGCCTGCTTTAAACCGGTGGGGGATCTGCTATGAACGCCGTAACTGAACAACGAAAAGTCCTGCTCGAAATTGCCGACCTGAAGGTGCACTTCGATATCAAAGATGGCAAGCAGTGGTTCTGGCAGCCGTCGAAAACGCTGAAAGCGGTGGATGGCGTGACGCTGCGCCTATACGAGGGGGAAACCCTCGGTGTGGTAGGGGAGTCGGGCTGCGGCAAATCGACCTTCGCCCGCGCCATTATTGGTCTGGTGAAAGCGACCGATGGCAAAGTGGCCTGGCTGGGTAAAGATCTGCTGGGCATGAAGCAGGAAGAGTGGCGCGACGTGCGCAGCGATATCCAGATGATCTTCCAGGATCCGCTGGCCTCGCTGAACCCGCGCATGACCATCGGAGAAATTATCGCCGAACCGCTGCGTACCTATCATCCGAAGATGCCCCGTCAGGAAGTGCGCGATCGCGTCAAAGCGATGATGATGAAAGTTGGGTTGCTGCCCAACCTGATCAACCGCTATCCGCACGAGTTCTCCGGCGGTCAGTGTCAGCGTATCGGCATCGCGCGGGCGCTGATCCTTGAGCCAAAGCTGATTATCTGCGATGAGCCGGTCTCCGCGCTTGACGTGTCGATTCAGGCGCAGGTCGTCAACCTGCTGCAGCAACTGCAGCGTGAGATGGGGCTATCGCTGATATTTATCGCTCACGATCTGGCGGTGGTTAAGCATATCTCCGATCGGGTTCTGGTAATGTATCTGGGCCATGCGGTGGAGCTGGGGACCTACGACGAGGTGTACCATAATCCGCTGCATCCCTATACCAAAGCGCTGATGTCGGCGGTGCCGATCCCCGATCCTGATCTCGAGAAAACGAAAACTATCCAACTGCTGGAAGGCGAATTACCCTCGCCGATTAATCCGCCCTCAGGCTGCGTATTCCGCACCCGCTGTCCGCTTGCCGGACCGGAGTGCGCCAAAACCCGCCCGGTGCTGGAAGGCAGTTTCCGCCATGCGGTTTCCTGCCTTAAGGTAGACCCGTTATAATCTCAGGGGCTGACGCAGGTCAGCCCTTTTTTTTTGCGAGGTTAACGAAGTGGGTATGCTTTCTGCCGCTCGTCTGCGGCTTTATCATTTACTTTTCGATCAGAACCGACGTTCCGGCCGCCGCTTTGAAGGGCTGTGCGGACTTTTCGCCCTGCTCAGCGTACTGGTGATATTTATCGAGTCGGGACTGGGCACGCAATATCACCTGACATTAGATGAATGGCATATTTTCGTCTGGCTGGAGCTGCTGGTGACCGCGGTCTTTACCCTAGAATACCTGCTGCGTATCGCTACCTGGCCCAATCCGCTCCACTATATTTTCAGCTTTTGGGGGCTGATTGACCTGGCGACGATTTTACCGCTGTATGTGATGTGGCTATGGCCGGAAATTAGCCTCAATTATGTATTCGCCTGGCGGGCAATGCGGGCGATCCGCGCGCTGCGTATTCTCAAACTACTGCGCTTTATGCCTTCGCTCAACGTGTTCTGGCGAGCGATTGTCAGCGCGCGCCATCAGCTGATCCTGTTTTATTCGTTTATCGCCATTGTGATGGTGATTTTCGGCTCGTTAATGTATCTGATTGAGGGGCCGGAATACGGCTTTACCACGCTTAACGCCTCGGTCTATTGGGCCATCGTGACCATCACCACCGTCGGCTACGGAGACATCACGCCGCACACGCCGTTGGGTCGCATCCTGGCCTCCATTCTTATCCTGATCGGCTACTCCATTATTGCCATACCGACCGGACTTATCACCACGCATATGACCAGCGCCCTGAATCGTCGACGACAGCAGCGCCTGTGTCCGCAGTGTCAGCAGGGCGACCATGACGATAACGCCCGTTTCTGCCATGCCTGCGGTCATGCCTTGCCGAAGTAAGCTGGCGACGTAAAAAAAGCCTGCCGGGAGAACCGCGGCAGGCTTTTTACTGGATGTTAAAGGTTATTCACGCCACAGAATATGGCACAGCTTATGATCTTTCTCGCGGCACAGCAGAACGCGGGCGAAGATATCATTGATTTCCCCGCCGTCGGTATCCGCCAGACCAATCACCACTTCGGCGAAGAAATCCGGGTTGAGATCGTAATCCACATGCTCTTCCCAGTCTGCCGAAGGGTCGAACAGTTCGGCGCCGCCGCGCTCCTCAAACTGCAGGTTAAACAGAATGATGTCCGCCGGGTCGAGATTGTCGGCCGCCAGTTCGAGGAAGATATCGTAAGCCTGCTCGAGCGTTTCGTCTTCGGTCAGGCGGTTGTTTAAATCCATATCCATGATTGCTACTCATTCGGTATCTGATGGGCACGTTTTACAGCAACGGGCTGAAGAAGTAAAACAGTCGCTCGGCGATCCGCTGCCACAGCGGACGTTTTAACCAGAGACGGGCATCCAGCAGGCGCGAGCGCGAGATATAATCATCCTGAACCGCCGCCAGATCGCTGCCGAAACCGGCGTCATCGATGACCAGGGTAATCTCGAAGTTGAGCCACAGGCTGCGCATATCCAGGTTGACGGTCCCCACCAGACTTAGCTCGCCATCGACCAGCACGCTCTTGGTATGCAACAGTCCGCCCTCAAACTGATAGATTTTGACCCCGGCCGCCAGCAGCTCGGTGAAGAAGGCCCGGCTGGCCCAGCCTACCAGCAGCGAATCGTTCTTGCGCGGTAAAATAATGCTCACGTCAACGCCGCGCTGGGCGGCGGTACAGATCGCATGCAGCAGGTCGTCGCTGGGTACGAAGTAGGGGGTGGTCATGATCAAATGCTCTTTCGCCGCATAGGCGGCGGTGAGGAGAGCCTGATGAATCAGATCTTCCGGAAAGCCCGGTCCGGAGGCGATCGTGTGAATAGTATGTCCGCTGGCCTCTTCGAACGGCATGATATTGACGTCCGGCGGCGGCGGCAGAATGCGCTTGCCGGTCTCTATTTCCCAGTCGCAGGAGTAGACGATGCCCATCGAGGTCGCCACCGGGCCTTCCATTCGCGCCATCAGATCAATCCACTGTCCGACTCCTGAGTCCTGTTTAAAGTAGCGCGGATCGACCATATTCATGCTGCCAGTGTAGGCGATATAGTTATCGATCATCACCATTTTACGATGCTGACGCAGGTCCATCCGGCGCAGGAATACGCGCATCAGGTTAACCTTAAGAGCTTCGACGACTTCAATACCGGCGTTACGCATCATTGCCGCCCATGGGCTGCGGAAAAAGGCCACGCTGCCCGCGGAGTCAAGCATTAGCCGACAGTGAACCCCGCGGCGAGCGGCGGCCATCAGGGATTCAGCGACGCTGTCGGCCATGCCGCCGGGCTGCCAGATATAAAAGACCATCTCTATGTTGTGACGGGCCAGCTGAATATCGCGGATCAGGGCCTGCATCACGTCGTCAGATTCCGTCAGCAGCTGTAGCTGGTTGCCTTTTACGCCGCCAATGCCCTGACGCCGTTCGCACAGCTTGAACAGGGATTCGGCCACCGGGCTGTTATCTTCCGCGAAGATATGTTTGCAGGCTTTGAGGTCGTTTAGCCATTTGGCCGTGGAGGGCCACATCGCCCTGGCGCGCTCGGCCCGACGCTTGCCGAGATGCAGCTCGCCAAAGGAGAGATAGGCGATGATCCCCACCAGCGGCAGGATATAAATGATCAGCAACCATGCCATGGCGGACGGGACAGCGCGGCGTTTCATTAGAATTCGTAATGTTACACCGGCGATCAACAGCCAGTACCCCAGAATGACCAGCCAGTTCACCACCGTGTAAAAGGTTGTCATAGATGTAAAATCCTTTTGAATGACGATATGTGATGAGTTTACGCATCAGTATTTTTCTGGCAAATAAAAACGCAGCGAAAGCGGTAGTCAGTTGCTGGCAGAGGTTTATAATGGGGGCTGTTTTCACTCGTAGAGTCGTTGCAATGAAGCGTAGTAGAACGGAAGTAGGGCGCTGGCGCATGCTGAGACAGGTGAATCGCCGTAAAGCGCGCTGGCTGGAAGCCCAATCGCGCCGCAATATGCGGATCCTCGCTATCAGGAAGGGACTGGTGAAACGGCAGCGTCATGCCCTGCTGTTTATCTTCCCTGACAGCTAAGCGAGCAGGCAAACGGCACCGTACGCGGTGCCGTTGTCGTTTTCTCTCTGCGCTAAATTCCCGTTGCACATCGCCATAGGGCAATGATGGTTTTTCATGCTGCGATGCGACGACAAAACAGAGCTCCCGCCTCAGAGAAAAAGAGATGCTACACCTGGCTTGTAATGACGGACGATAAGAGCCAGGGCCAAGTCACTTGCGGCGACAGGAAATAACCGTCAGATAGCATTTATTGCCGCTCAGGAAGGGCATGGCGCTGTTAAATGCTTAATGATATGACCGGCCAGCTGCGGTAACCAGGCGGGAGCTGAGGCAATGAGAAAACAGACTCAGACAGGCAAGGGGGTTATTAAGCGGTCCAGCGCGTTGAAGCTCAATGAACCGACCGATCCTGACCATGAATAATCTGAGCCTGTTATATTATCCAGAGAGGCCATGCAATAAGCATCCTGAATAAAACGCAATCGTTGCGCCAGCTTTTACTTATTTTGCATAAGCTTCCGTGGATAACGTGATGGTGACGTTATCACTTACCGCCGGCACATATTTATCAAGCTTAAAGTCTGAACGTTTTATCACCCCGGTGGCATCAAATCCAATGGCCTCTTTTTTCACCATTGGGTGCATATCCTGCTTATTCAGGACGGCATGCAGGACCACCGGTTTGGTGATGCCTTTAATGGTCAAATTACCTTCCACATCATATTTATTGTCGCCTTTGCTTTCCACTTTGGTACTCTGGAAAGTGGCGTCGGGAAACGTTTTAACATCAAAATACTCTTTGCCTAAAAACTCATCCGTTAACGCCTTGACGTGAGCGTCAATGGTTTTCACTGGCAGCGTGACGTTCACCGAGGATTTCTCCGGATTCTCTTTATCAAAGGCCAGTTTCCCTGAAACATCAGAGATATAGGCGGTAGGGTTTGAGAAGCCGAAATGGTTCCAGGAGATCACAACCGAGGTATGCTGTGGATCAAGACTGTATTCCTTAGCCGCGGCTTGCGACACAGGAATATATAAGGCAAGTACAGAAAGCAATGCGGTTTTTTTCAGGGTATTCACACAATAATCCTCAAAATCGGCAGGTACATAAATGTTAGCCCAAAAAAATACAGGGCTTATTGAAAACATTTGTTATTCCCTTTCAAATTTTTTAATCAAGCAGTGATGCCCCTACTATCACTCTGCGTGAAGTTTACGCAACGAAATTAATAGGCTTTAAAAATGATGCTCAGCAACTTAACGCTGGCAGCGTAGTTAATACCCCTTTATGCCTGCCAGGTAAACCTTTGTCTACAGGGGTGTTATTTCCACGTGCTTTCAAGCGGCTACGGTCCTGAATATAGCAAGATGGGCTACGTTCGGTTCCGCGGCATCCGCAGTGGATGCCCAATAATATTTTTTTTCAGGCTTTCATATCTGTCGTTAAGCAACTATCTTTCAGTAATTATTTTCTTTCTATTGCACTGTAGATTTATAGGGCTATATCAGGATGTGCTGACATTAAATGCAAGCGCTAAATAACAACGCGATCCTCCCTAACAGCCTTACACAAGGTATTAGTAATTCACTATCACGCGTGGCGTCGATGTTTTGTCAGCATTTTCCATTGTCGAAAAAAGCGAGGCGATGGTCGATGATGGGGTAGCAGGAGAAAGTGCGTGCTCATCTTCCAGGCTTCTCAGGCGGATAACAGTCAACGCTTTCGCGAGGTTAAAAAGGGCGACACTTCAATGTCGTGTACCAAAATGCGCCCTTCATTCTGATGACCTGGGTGTTTTTGCGGTTAGCCAGAAAAAGGAAAGGGTATTTTCAAAAAACCTTCTTATACGGCTTAACTGAGACCTGGCGGTAAACCCCGGCGGCGATATACGGATCGTCATTGGCCCAGGCCTGGGCCGCTTCCAGCGATTCAAACTCGGCAATCACCGTTGAGCCGCTGAATCCTGCTGCGCCCGGTTCGTTACTGTCAACGGCCGGCATTGGCCCGGCGGTAAGCAGTCGGCCTTCATCGTGTAAGAGTTGTAAACGCGCGAGATGCGCGGGGCGAACCGACAGCCGCTTTTCCAGAGAATCGGCGATATCTTCAGCGTAGATAACGTAAAGCACGGCAAAGCTCCTTATCAATAATCAGGCGAATTACGTTAAGTTAAACAGCGATGGACTGCAATGCAAAGATGCGCTCTGGAGTGGAAAGCACTGCCGACGCAGCTTTTTTCTGCAAATGGCGGCAAAAATTGACTCAGGTTAAGACGCCTTATTGAATATGATTGCTATTTGCATTTAAAATCGGAGCATCATTTTTCAACAGAAACGACTATGAGCGCAATGACCCTTGATTTACCTCGCCGCTTTCCGTGGCCAACGCTGCTGTCCGTGGCTATCCACGGTGCCGTTGTGGCGGGGCTGCTTTATACCTCGGTACATCAGGTTATTGAACAGCCTTCTCCGACGCAGCCGATAGAGATCACAATGGTGGCGCCGGCCGATCTTGAGCCGCCTCCGGCGGCGCAGCCTGTCGTGGAGCCCGTTGTTGAACCCGAACCTGAGCCGGAGCCAGAGGTAGCGCCTGAACCGCCGAAAGAGGCGCCGGTGGTGATCCATAAACCGGAACCTAAGCCGAAGCCCAAACCTAAACCCAAGCCTAAGCCGGAGAAAAAGGTTGAACAGCCGAAGCGGGAAGTGAAGCCGGCAGCTGAGCCGCGTCCGGCCTCGCCGTTTGAAAACAACAATACGGCGCCGGCGCGTACAGCGCCAAGTACCTCGACCGCAGCGGCTAAACCCACCGTTACTGCTCCGAGCGGCCCGCGGGCGATCAGCCGCGTTCAGCCGTCCTATCCGGCGCGCGCTCAGGCGCTGCGCATTGAAGGGACGGTACGGGTGAAGTTTGACGTTTCGCCTGATGGCCGCATTGATAATCTGCAGATCCTCTCTGCTCAGCCGGCGAATATGTTCGAACGCGAGGTGAAAAGCGCGATGCGCAGATGGCGTTATGAGCAGGGAAGACCGGGTACCGGCGTAACGATGACCATCAAATTCCGCCTGAACGGCGTCGAGATTAACTGATAAAACGCTGCGGCGGACCGGCAAGGTCCGCCGTGAAGCTTGTTTAACGCATTTTCTCCATCAATACATCATCCAGCGCCTGCTGGGCCGTTACCAGGTGCTGGCCGCCAAACAAAATCGCTCTGTTCAGCAGAGTATAAAGCTGATAAATCGGCTGACGATCGAGAAAACCCGACGGCAGAGGCGAAACGGACTGATAGCCGTCATAGATTTGCGGGGGCTGTTCCGGATGCATCGGCAGCATGGCTAAATCGCACTCGCGGTCGCCCCAGTAGCAGGCGGGATCGAATATATAGGGGCCATCCGGCCCTAAGGCGCAGTTGCCGGACCACAGATCCCCGTGCAGCAGCGAAGGCTGCGGCTGATGGTTGGCCAGTCGCTGCTGTACCATATCGACTAAGGTATCGATATCGCCAAAGTGCAATCCCTTCTCCGCCGCGAGCTCCAGCTGCCAGCCGATACGCTGCTCGGCAAAAAAAACCGACCAGCGACGCTGCCAGGCGTTGGGCTGCGGCGTGGTGGAAAGATCGTTATCAAAATCCAGACCGAACTGCGGCTGATCGCTCCACTGATGGAGGTGGGCTAGCTGCTGGCCAAGCAGAAACGCATTGTGCGCATCCAGCGGACGGGGAGGGAGGTACTCCATGACCACGAAGCTATAGTCGCGATCGCTGCCGACGGCAAAGACCTGCGGTACGCGAACGGTTTTGCTTCGCGACAGCAGCTCCAGCTGATCGGACTCGGCGGTGAAGATAGGCAGAAGTTCCCGTTCGTCGCATTTCACGAAGTAATCTTTCCCGCCGAAGCGTAAATGCCAGGCGGAATGGATCTCTCCACCGGGCAGCTCGGTTTTCAGTTCGATTTCAGCGTCTTCGGTATGCCAATCGCGTAAAAGAGTACTGATTGCTTGCCACATGCTGTCTCTCCCCATGTTTTCCACCATATCATAAGGTTAGCGCATTACTACCGGGTAAACCTGGAACTGACGCACAACTGACGCTTTCCGTTGCGCTAAACGCACTTATTGAGCTTTTAACCACTCGGCGAATGTGGCCACAGCGATTTCCGCCGGGCGGCCAAGGGCCGCTTCCGCCAGGCCGGCGCTGAGGGCCTTAACTTCCTCGGCCGTCTGGCCGCTCAGCAGGCCGAAGGTGTTGGTACCCAGCTCATGGGGCGTGCCCTCTTCATCATTGAGCGTCAGTACAAACCCGGCACGGGTAAAATGGTTGCTGACCTCATTGATCTCCGTCAGCGCCTGTTCATGGAAGGTCACGCTGACGACCCAGGCGGTAATCTCATTACTCATCTCTACACCCCGTTGTTATGCATGGCCTTTCCAGCATAGACCATCCTGCTTATATTGTGATTCCCCTCCGCCGGCGCGGAGGGGGCAGGGAAGATCAACGCCCGCAGAGATAATCATAGATTTTTTGCGTATTGGCCCGCGAGCAGAGGCGGGTGCCCTGGTTGATGGTCGCGGCGCTACCGGCGGCGACGCCAAAGCGTACCATGTCTTCAAGGCTGGCGTTTTCCGCCAGACGCAAGGTCATGGCGCCCACCATGCTGTCGCCAGCGCCGACGGTGCTCTGGCTTTTCATCGGTGGCGGCACTACCTGAACGCTGCCGCTGGCGTCCACGCCTAATGCCCCCTGCGGACCCAGGGAGACCACCACCCGGCGCACTTTACCGGACTGGATCAACGACTGAGCGGCAAGGCGCACGTCATCGGGTTGGCTGAGATCGCGCTGCACGAGGGCGCTAAGCTCTTTCTGGTTCGGTTTCACCAGCTCAATATTGCCGACGTCCAGCGCGGCGGCCAGCGCATCGCCGGAACTGTCAATGATGCAGCGCAGTCCCTGCTGTTGCGCATTTTTCACCAGCTGCATCAGGTTATCGACGCTAATACCTGGCGGCAGGCTGCCGCTGACCACCAGCAGAGAGCCGGGTTCGATAGTCAGAACCTTCTCTTCCAGACGGCGGAATTCATCGTCCGTCAGTGCCGCGCCGGGCATAACGAAGCGATACTGTTCGCCGCTGGCGGCCACGTGGACGTGCAGGTTTTGCCGCGTCCAGTCGCGGGTTTCGACGGTCTCAACCGGCACCTGCTCATCGGCCAGCAGGGCGGCAAGATGCTCGCCGGTAGCGCCACCGACCGGGAAAATGGCGGTGGCTTTGCCGCCGAGAAAGGTCACGGCGCGGGCTACGTTGATCCCGCCGCCGCCAGGTTCAAATACCGGCGCGCTGCAGCGAAGTTTGCCTACCGGGTAGATCTGTGGGGTTTGCGTGGCGCTATCCAGCGAGGGGGCCAGCGTGAGCGTGTAAATTTTGGTCATTCCTTCTCCTCCTTAATACGGCGACTGTCGTTAATTTAAGCATGGCACGATGACTCGGGGAGGGAAAGTCCAGTTCCTGACAGTTTTGCAAAGATGCCTCTATTTTCATTATGAAATAAAGATTGTTTCCGGAGCTGTCTTATTCAAAAAACGAAAGAGTAAGTGATTGCTATGTTATTCGTGCTTTTTTATAATTTGCTACCTTTCTTAGGACCTGCACTCCGCGATCCTCGCGAAAGTTTCCGGGACCCTCAGGTCTCTTTTATGTTGTACGGACGCTAAATTCAATGAGCCGGCGAGATTATGCCTGTTCATCATTTGTACTGTCCTAAAAAAAATGTATTTTAGAGAGTTATAATGAAGCTTTTAAAGACAGTACCCGCAGCGGTTATGCTGGCGGGGGGGCTTTTTGCGTCTGTTGGCGCAATGGCCGATGATTCTGTATTTACCGTCATGGATGACCCTTCCGCTGCCAAAAAACCGTTCGAAGGGGTGGTTAACGCAGGCTACCTGGCGCAGTCCGGCAACACCAAGAGCTCTTCGATGACGGCGGATTCCACCCTGACCTGGTATGGTAATACCACCGCCTGGTCGCTGTGGGGCAACGCCAGCAACACGTCGTCCAATGATGAGCGATCCTCAGAAAAATATGCTGTCGGCGGACGTAGCCGCTACAACCTGACCGATATGAACTATGTCTTTGGTCAGGGTAGCTGGCTAACAGACCGCTACAACGGCTATCAACAGCGCGATGTTGTGACGGCGGGCTATGGTCGTCAGATCCTCAACGGGCCGGTGCACAGTCTGCGGTTTGAATTTGGTCCTGGCGTTCGCTATGACGAATATACCGACGGGGATACTGATACCCAGCCGTTGGGTTATGCTTCGGGTACCTGGGCCTGGCAGATGACCGATAACGCCAAATTTTCGCAAGGGGTATCGGTGTTCGGCGCCGAGGACACCACGGTCAACTCAGAGAGCGCGTTAAACGTGGCGATTAACGCCCATTTCGCCCTGAAGGTCGCCTACAACGTGACCTGGAACTCTGAGCCGCCTGCGTCTGCGCCGGAGCATACCGATCGCCGGACCTCGCTCTCCCTCGGGTATAAGATGTAATATTTCAGGCCGGGTTTTCCCCGGCCTGTTCGTTTTGGTTTTAGCAATTAGTGATATTATTTTTTCTGGCCGTTCGTTTTACTTTTTGTAAAAAGGAAATAGCCCTCCATTTTTTCTCCATTATTCACGAGCGCCTGACAAATATTCATTCTATTTGACACAAATAGCTAAATATTCGACGGACAAATATGTGATCTGGATCTATACTAACAACCACTGACCGGAGGGCGACATTGCCCGGTCTGTTTTCCGTAATAAGAGAATTAACATCATGAAAAACAATCGTTATACCATCGCAGCCCTGGCGCTGTGCGTGCTTTCTTTTGGCGCATCAGCCGCCACGCCCGTTCCGCCATCGGGTCATCAGGATCATACCCAGGTAGGTATCGCCAAAGCCTCTGACGTTGAGGCTGGTTCGAATATTGCGCCCGGCGCCCCTACCACCGGAAAATCCATGAACGACGCCTTTAATGTGCATACGCTGGTGGCCGGCGAGTGGTCTTAATATTGCAGGCTATCGTTTCGCGAGCGGTCTAATAAGCCGGGTTAAGTGGTACCGGTTTAATGGCCCGCGGTATACATTCAGCAGGCAATATCTCCACGTCTCTTTTATCATGTCCGAATAATATCGTCCGGCGCCATTGGCCAATATTACCGCGCCACATCGCTTATATTCTGCTTTTTTATCCGTGGCCCTCTTGTTTTCTCCGCATTCCGCCATCATTTATGCTGTCGCGGCTTTAATCACGTACCAATGATGTGTAAACTACTCCCCGGTGTTATCAGCAGGCGGCTGCAGGGGGGAGCGATCGTTCCGGTCGTGCTCCTATTTTCGCAGAGTGAAGCGGGAACTGCGCCTTAACCTGATGATAATTATGATTATATAGTTTTGTATGTGCTCTTTCGTGCGGGGCACCACTGCAAATAAGGACATAAAATGCCTGTAATTACGCTTCCTGATGGCAGCCAACGCCATTTTGACCACGCAGTTAGTCCGATGGATGTCGCGCTGGATATCGGTCCAGGCCTGGCGAAAGCCACCATTGCCGGGCGGGTAAACGGTGAACTGGTAGACGCCTGTGACCCGATCGAATCCGATTCCACTCTCTCTATCATCACCGCGAAAGATGAAGAAGGGCTGGAGATCATTCGTCACTCCTGCGCGCACCTGTTAGGCCATGCCATCAAACAGCTGTGGCCCAACACCAAAATGGCTATCGGTCCGGTTGTCGATAATGGTTTCTACTATGACGTAGACCTCGACCACACCCTGACCCAGGAAGATATCGACGCGCTCGAAAAACGTATGCATGAGCTCGCCGAGAAAAACTACGACGTTATCAAGAAGAAAGTGAGCTGGCATGAAGCGCGTGAAACCTTCGTGAAACGCGGCGAAAGCTATAAAGTTTCTATTCTTGATGAAAACATTGCCCATGATGACAAGCCTGGCCTGTATCATCATGAAGAATATATCGATATGTGCCGCGGTCCGCACGTACCGAACATGCGCTTCTGCCATCACTTTAAGCTGATGAAAACCGCCGGAGCCTACTGGCGCGGCGACAGCAACAATAAAATGTTGCAGCGTATCTACGGCACCGCGTGGGCAGATAAAAAAGCGCTGAATGCCTACCTGCAGCGTCTGGAAGAAGCCGCCAAGCGTGACCACCGTAAAATCGGTAAGCAGCTCGACCTGTATCACATGCAGGAAGAGGCGCCGGGGATGGTGTTCTGGCACAATGACGGCTGGACCATCTTCCGTGAACTGGAAACGTTTGTTCGTTCTAAACTGAAAGAGTACCAGTATCAGGAAGTAAAAGGTCCGTTCATGATGGACCGTGTGCTGTGGGAAAAAACCGGCCATTGGGACAACTACAAAGATGCGATGTTCACCACCTCTTCTGAGAACCGTGAATACTGTATCAAGCCGATGAACTGCCCGGGTCACGTGCAGATCTTCAACCAGGGGCTGAAATCCTACCGCGACCTGCCGCTGCGTATGGCGGAATTCGGTAGCTGCCACCGTAACGAACCGTCTGGCGCGCTGCATGGTCTGATGCGCGTTCGCGGCTTTACCCAGGATGATGCGCATATCTTCTGTACTGAAGATCAGGTTCGCGATGAAGTGAACGCCTGTATTCGTATGGTCTACGATATGTATAGCACCTTTGGCTTCGAGAAGATCGTCGTCAAACTGTCGACTCGCCCGGAAAAACGTATCGGTAGCGACGAGACCTGGGATCGCGCGGAAGCGGATCTGGCGGTGGCGCTGGAAGAAAATAACATCCCATTTGAATATCAACTGGGTGAAGGGGCGTTCTACGGCCCGAAAATTGAATTTACCCTGTATGACTGCCTCGATCGTGCATGGCAGTGCGGTACCGTACAGCTGGACTTCTCTCTGCCGCAGCGTTTAAGCGCCTCCTATGTGGGCGAAAACAACGAGCGTCAGGTGCCGGTCATGATTCACCGTGCGATTCTCGGTTCTCTGGAGCGCTTCATTGGCATCCTGACCGAAGAGTTCGCAGGCTTCTTCCCAACCTGGATTGCACCAGTGCAGGTAGTGGTCATGAATATTACCGATTCTCAGGCTGAATACGTTAACGAATTGACGCGTAAACTACAAAATGCGGGCATTCGTGTAAAAGCAGACTTGAGAAATGAGAAGATTGGCTTTAAAATCCGCGAGCACACTTTACGTCGTGTCCCGTATATGTTGGTCTGTGGCGACAAAGAAGTCGAAGCCGGCAAAGTGGCCGTGCGCACCCGTCGCGGGAAAGACCTCGGCAGCATGGACGTAAATGAAGTGATCGAGAAGCTGCAACAAGAGATTCGCAGCCGCAGTCTTCAACAACTGGAGGAATAAGGTATTAAAGGCGGAAAACGAGTTCAAACGGCACGTCCGAATCGTATTAATGGCGAGATTCGCGCCCAGGAAGTTCGCTTAACAGGTCTGGAAGGTGAGCAGCTGGGAATTGTGAGTCTGAGAGAAGCTATCGAAAAGGCTGAAGAGGCTGGAGTAGATTTAGTTGAAATCAGCCCTAACGCCGAGCCGCCAGTTTGTCGTATCATGGACTACGGCAAGTTCCTTTATGAAAAGAGTAAGTCTTCTAAGGAACAGAAGAAGAAGCAGAAAGTTATCCAGGTTAAGGAAATTAAATTCCGCCCTGGTACTGATGAAGGTGACTATCAGGTAAAACTCCGCAGCCTGATTCGCTTTCTCGAAGATGGCGATAAGGCCAAGATCACGCTGCGTTTCCGCGGTCGTGAGATGGCCCACCAGCAGATCGGTATGGAAGTGCTTAACCGCGTGAAAGACGATCTGGTTGAACTGGCAGTAGTCGAATCCTTCCCAACGAAGATCGAAGGCCGCCAGATGATCATGGTGCTCGCTCCTAAGAAGAAACAGTAAGGCCATCAAGAAACATTTCCGGTGGGCTTCGGCTCACTGGTTTTGTTCGCCTTTGTTTCGTTTATTAACAATGCGAAGTGGAAGTTATTAAAATGCCAAAAATTAAGACCGTACGCGGTGCTGCTAAGCGCTTCAAAAAAACCGGTAAAGGTGGTTTTAAGCACAAGCACGCTAACCTGCGTCACATTCTGACTAAAAAAGCTACTAAGCGTAAACGTCACCTGCGTCCGAAAGCCATGGTTTCCAAAGGCGATCTGGGCCTGGTTATCGCGTGCCTGCCGTACGCATAAGTCGTTAACGTTTAACTTTTTTAACTTAGAATAGATACAGGAGAGCACACATGGCTCGCGTAAAACGTGGTGTAATTGCACGTGCACGTCACAAGAAAATTTTGAAACAAGCTAAAGGCTACTACGGTGCGCGTTCTCGCGTATACCGCGTTGCCTTCCAGGCTGTTATCAAAGCTGGTCAGTACGCTTACCGTGACCGTCGTCAACGTAAACGTCAGTTCCGTCAACTGTGGATTGCACGTATCAACGCAGCAGCACGTCAGAACGGTATTTCTTACAGCAAATTCATCAATGGCCTGAAAAAAGCCTCTGTTGAAATCGACCGTAAGATCCTGGCTGACATCGCTGTATTCGACAAAGTAGCGTTCACCGCTCTGGTCGAAAAAGCGAAAGCAGCTCTGGCATAAGCCAGTTGAAAGAGGGAGCTTGTCTCCCTCTTTTCGTTTCAACACCATCAATACATTGACTTTTATCGGCGCAGGCTTTTCAATACAGCTCTGACGTTTCTTACCAGACAAGGTAATGCAAGCATGAATGCTGCTATTTTCCGCTTCTTTTTTTACTTTAGCACCTGAACTCAGGGGGCTTGCGCGTGAAAGAAGAAACGGAAAACAGCGCCAGAAAGCCTCCCCTGTGGAGGCTTTTTTCGTATATGGATTCGGAATATTAATTTCACTATAACCGGTGTCTGCACCGACATAATGAGGAAAACCATGTCACATCTCGCAGAGCTGGTTGCCAGTGCCAAGGCAGCCATTAACGAGGCATCAGATGTTGCTGCGCTGGACAACGTCCGCGTGGAATACCTGGGTAAAAAAGGGCATCTGACCCTGCAAATGACCACCCTGCGTGAGCTGCCGCCGGAAGAGCGTCCGGCAGCCGGTGCGGTCATCAACGAGGCGAAAGAGCAGGTGCAGCAGGCGCTGAACGCGCGTAAAGCTGAACTGGAAGGCGCAGCGCTGAATGCGCGTCTGGCCGCAGAGACCATTGACGTCTCGCTGCCGGGTCGCCGCATTGAAAACGGCGGCCTGCATCCGGTTACTCGCACTATCGACCGTATTGAAAGTTTCTTCGGTGAGCTCGGCTTTACCGTGGCGACGGGCCCGGAAATCGAAGACGATTACCACAACTTCGATGCGCTGAATATTCCGGGTCACCATCCGGCGCGCGCTGACCACGACACTTTCTGGTTCGATGCCACTCGCCTGCTGCGTACGCAGACCTCCGGCGTGCAGATCCGCACCATGGAAAACCAGCAGCCGCCTATCCGTATTATCGCGCCGGGCCGCGTCTATCGTAACGACTACGATCAGACCCACACCCCGATGTTCCATCAGATGGAAGGTCTGATCGTTGATAAAAATATCAGCTTCACCAACCTGAAAGGGACGCTGCACGACTTCCTGAACAACTTCTTTGAAGAAGATCTGCAGGTCCGCTTCCGTCCGTCCTACTTCCCGTTCACCGAACCGTCTGCGGAAGTTGACGTGATGGGTAAAAACGGCAAATGGCTGGAAGTGCTGGGCTGCGGGATGGTGCACCCGAACGTGCTGCGTAACGTGGGTATCGATCCGGAAGTCTACTCCGGCTTCGCCTTCGGCATGGGCATGGAGCGTCTGACCATGCTGCGCTATGGCGTCACCGATCTGCGCGCGTTCTTCGAAAACGATCTGCGTTTCCTCAAACAGTTTAAATAAGGGCAGGACAGAACAATGAAATTCAGTGAACTGTGGTTACGCGAATGGGTTAACCCGGCGATCGACAGCGAAGCGCTTTCCGATCAGATCACCATGGCGGGCCTCGAAGTAGATGGCGTTGAGCCGGTTGCCGGCAGCTTCAACGGCGTCGTTGTCGGGGAAGTGGTGGAGTGTGGTCAGCACCCGAACGCCGACAAACTGCGCGTCACCAAAGTCAACGTCGGCGGCGAACGCCTGCTGGACATCGTCTGCGGCGCGCCAAACTGCCGTCAGGGGCTAAAGGTCGCGGTAGCCACCATCGGCGCCGTGCTGCCGGGCGATTTCAAAATCAAGGCCGCGAAGCTGCGCGGCGAGCCGTCTGAGGGGATGCTGTGCTCCTTCTCCGAGCTGGGTATTTCCGACGACCATAGCGGTATCATCGAGCTGCCGGCAGATGCGCCCATCGGCACCGATATTCGCGAATACCTCAAGCTTGACGATAACACCATCGAAATCAGCGTCACGCCAAACCGCGCCGACTGCCTGGGCATCATTGGCGTGGCGCGCGATGTCGCTGTCCTGAACAAAGCGCCGCTGAACGCGCCGGAAATCACGCCGGTTGCCGCGACGATTGACGACGTGCTGCCGATTCAGGTTGACGCGCCGCAGGCTTGCCCGCGCTATCTGGGGCGCGTGGTGAAAGGTATCAACGTCAAAGCGCCGACGCCGCTGTGGATGAAAGAGAAGCTGCGCCGCTGCGGGATCCGCTCCATCGACGCGGTGGTTGACGTGACCAACTATGTGCTGCTTGAGCTGGGCCAGCCGATGCACGCCTTTGACCGCGACCGTATTGAAGGCGGGATCGTGGTGCGCATGGCGAAAGAAGGGGAAACCCTGGTCCTGCTCGATGGCTCTGAAGCAAAGCTCGACAGCGACACGCTGGTCATTGCAGACCATAACAAAGCGCTGGCGATGGGGGGGATCTTCGGCGGGGAACACTCCGGCGTTAACGACGAAACCCAAAACGTGCTGCTGGAATGCGCGTTCTTCAGCCCGCTGTCCATTACCGGCCGCGCGCGCCGTCATGGCCTGCACACCGATGCCTCTCACCGCTATGAGCGCGGCGTCGATCCGGCCCTGCAGTATAAAGCGCTGGAGCGTGCCACCCGTCTGCTGATCGACCTCTGCGGCGGTGAAGCCGGCCCGGTCATTGACGTTACCAGCAAAGAGAATCTACCAACACGCGCCACCATTACGCTGCGTCGCAGCAAGCTGGATCGCCTGATTGGCCACCATATCGACGACGCGCAGGTCACCGACATTCTGCAGCGCCTCGGCTGCGAAGTGACGGTTGGCGAGGGCGAATGGCAGGCGGTTGCGCCGAGCTGGCGTTTCGACATGGAGATCGAAGAAGATCTGGTTGAAGAAGTGGCTCGCGTTTACGGCTACAACAACATTCCTGACGAGCCGGTGCAGGCGGGTCTGATCATGGGAACCCATCGCGAAGCGGACCTGTCGCTGAAGCGCGTGAAAACGCTGCTGAACGACAAAGGCTATCAGGAAGTGATCACCTACAGCTTCGTCGACCCGAAAGTCCAGCAGCTGATCCACGCCGGGGAAGAGGCGCTGATCCTGCCAAGCCCGATCTCCAGCGAAATGTCGGCGATGCGCCTGTCGCTGTGGACCGGCCTGCTGGGCACCGTGGTCTACAACCAGAACCGTCAGCAGAGCCGGGTGCGCATCTTTGAGAGCGGCCTGCGCTTTGTGCCGGACACCAATGCGCCGCTGGGCATTCGTCAGGATGTGATGCTGGCCGGGGCGATCTGCGGCAACCGCTACGAAGAGCACTGGACACTGGCGAAAGAGACGGTCGATTTCTATGATCTGAAAGGCGATCTGGAAGCCGTTCTGGATTTAACCGGAAAATTAGCGGATATCGAATTCCGTGCTGAAGCGACCACCGCGCTGCATCCGGGACAATCCGCAGCGATTTATCTTAAAGGTGAACGCATTGGTTTCATTGGGGTTGTTCATCCTGAGCTGGAACGTAAACTGGATCTGAACGGTCGCACTCTGGTGTTCGAACTGGAGTGGAACAAGCTCGCAGACCGCGTGGTGCCTCAGGCGCGCGATATTTCCCGCTTCCCGGCGAACCGTCGCGACATCGCGGTGCTGGTCGCGGAAAACGTGGCTGCCGCCGATGTTTTAGCCGAATGTAAGAAAGTTGGCGTAAATCAGGTAGTTGGCGTAAACTTATTTGACGTGTACCGTGGTAAGGGTGTGGCGGAAGGGTATAAGAGCCTTGCGATTAGCCTGATCCTGCAGGATACCAGCCGTACACTCGAAGAAGAGGAGATTGCCGCTACCGTTGCCAGATGTGTAGAGGCATTAAAAGAGCGATTCCAGGCATCATTGAGGGATTGAACCTATGGCGCTTACAAAAGCTGAAATGTCAGAATATCTGTTTGATAAGCTTGGGCTTAGCAAGCGGGATGCCAAAGAACTGGTCGAGTTGTTTTTCGAAGAGATCCGTCGTGCTCTGGAAAACGGAGAACAGGTCAAACTCTCCGGGTTCGGCAACTTCGATTTGCGGGATAAAAACCAACGCCCGGGACGTAACCCGAAGACGGGGGAGGATATTCCCATTACAGCCCGGCGCGTGGTGACCTTCAGACCCGGTCAGAAGCTGAAAAGCCGTGTCGAAAACGCGTCGCCGAAAGACAAATAATCTGCACTAATTAAAAAGGCCGCATTGCGGCCTTTTTCTTTTCTGTCAATCTTTACGCTTTGACGGCGGTGAGCATGATCTCCACCAGGATTTCTGGTCGCGCCATCTCCGCCTGCACGGCCGCTCGCGCCGGGCTATAGCCTTCCGGCATCCATTGCACCCACACCTCATTGAATGCGGCAAAGTCACGCTCGATATTTTTCAACCAGATCTGCGCGGAGAGAATGTGCTGCTTATCGCTCCCGGCTGCGGCCAGCAGCGCGTCGATCTTCTCCAGTACTTCACGGGTTTGTAAAACGATATCGTCTGCATTGCTTTTTGGCGTCTGCCCGGAGAGGAACAGCAGATCGCCATACGCAACGCTGGCGGCAAGACGAGGTTGTGGATTATTGCGAATAATTGTCATGCGGTTTGTTTCCATGTGAGACCTTCTAAAGAAATGTCTGGCATCTGATTGTCGATTAACGCGCCCAGCACCACCGCGCTGCCGGCGGCGAGAGTAAAGCCGAGGCTACCCTGGCCGAGGTTCATCCACAGGTTGGGGTAGCCGGCGCGCCCCAGCATCGGCGGGCCGGCTGGCGTTGACGGGCGCATGCCGGTCCAGACTTCGGCCTCGTCCAGCCCCTCCAGTTCAGGAAAGCTGCGGGCGACGATGTTTTTCAGCGCCTGAATGCGGCTTTCGCGCAGTTCGTCGCCGTCGTAGCCGATGTCCACCATCGCCGCGATACGCAGCTGTTGGCCAAGGCGGGCATAAACGATTTTGTGCCCGTAGTCGGTGACGCTGATGTCAGGGGCAATACCTGCTTTTTCAGGATAGGGCAGGGTCAGGCTGTACCCCTTCAGGGCGTACAGCGGCACGCGAACCCCCAGATGCCCAAGCAGAGAACCACTGCCGTTACCGGCGGCGACGACATACTCATCGCCGGTGAGGGGCCCCTGACTGGTCTCCAGGCTGCTGATGCGTCCCCCGCGCTTATGGAGTCGCCGCACCTCACACTGGGTCAGCAGGCTAAAGTCGCTGCTGGCATTGAGCTTGTCGAGCAGGGCAAGGCAGAACTGATGACAATCTGCCGTTTCATCGCCTGGCGAATAGATTCCGCCCTGCAGAGAAGGACTAATATGTTTGAGCGCCGGCTCCAGCTGCAGGCAGGCTTCAGCATTCAGCGCCTGCTGATACTGAGGATCAATCCCTTTTGCTGCTTTATTAAAATCATATTCGCGACGATGGATAATTAATTTTCCGCTGCGCCGCCAGTGGAAATCGGCAAGATTATCCTCATCCCGCCACGCCTGCATGACCTGACGGCTGAGCAGCGACAGGCGTAAAATATGGTCGCCATTCATTTTATTGGTCTGGTTATTACAGGCGCGCAGAAACTGCAGCAGCCAGCGCCACTGCTGGAGAGACATCCTGAGACGCATATTCAGCGGCGAATCGGCTTTGCCCATCCATTTCATTCCCTGCAGGGGAACGCCGCTGTCGGCAAGGGGGGCGACGTAGCGGTAACTTAATTGTCCGCCGTTGGCAAAACTGGTGGCGCTGCCCGGTTCGGCATTGCGCTCCAGTAATTGCACCTGATGGCCGCGCTTGATCAGTTCCCAGGCCGTGGCCAGACCGACCACGCCGCCGCCGATAATGACAATGCGTTTGTTCATAACCCGATATATCCACCGCTGATAAATTTATCGGGTTATGTCAAAGCATTTACCCCAGCGGCGCAATTGACTTTTTATGGTCAGGGTATAACCGCAGGTTAATCTCCTTGAGCTGCTGGCGCAGACGCTGGCAGAGAAAATCGACGAACTTTTGCGCCATCGGGCTCAGGGAAACGTCGGCCCGGCGTAACAGACAGAGGTTAATCGCCATCGGCGGCGTAATGGGATGGATCATCTCCGGGGCCAGGTTGTGCTGGGCGGAGAAGATATCAGTGATGCTGCAGCCCATGCCGCGCTTCACGAACTCGGTGGCCATATAGTAGGTCTGGACGTTTAGCCGGGTGGTGGAAAAGTCGCGACGGGTGGCGATGGCGGCAGAGAGCGAGTGCGGTCCCGGCGAGATCCAGCGCTGCTGGTCGATCTGGTCGATCTCCACCGCCCCCTGACGATAATGACGGTCGATGTACACCAGCGGTACTTCGGCAATCAGGGTGGTCAGGATCTCCCCCTGCTGCACCGGCTGTAGCGTCAGCGCCAAATCTATCTCGCGCAAATCCAGTTTTTTGACCAGCGTCTCGGTGTGCTCGGTAGTGAGCGTCATCACCAGGTTGCTGTTTTGCTGATAAAAGTCGGTCACCAGCTCCGGCACCAGGCTTAACCCCAGGCTTGGCAGACAGCCTAAAGTGATCTTGGCGCGCGGATCGCGAGCCAGGTTGTCGGCCAGCAGGCGCAAGTTGTCCAGGTCCTGATAAATGCTCTGCGCTTTTTCGAAAAGTGTGATCGCCTCGCTGGTCGGCAGCAGCTTGCCGCGCACCCGCTGAAACAGGGTAAAACCCAGCTTCATTTCGGCGCTTTTTAACGCTTTGCTGGCCGCGGGCTGGGAGATATTGAGCGCTTCCGCCGCCCGCGATAAAGAGCCGCAGGTCATGACGGCATAGAAGATTTCCAGATGACGCAGTTTCATGAACAGTTAACTCAAGGTTATAGCCTACCGATAAAAAGTCATTTTCTACTAACACTAAGTTAACATAGATTTAATCACCAATCAGCGCATCGGTTACATCTTGTGCTGTAGACCCCGCCCAATGGCGGCATATTACGCTCTCAGAATCGTTTCCTTTGTACCCAAACAAACCCTCAGGCCGCGGCCAATCAATAATGAAAAAGAGGGAGGATATTTTCTGAGCAGGCCCCCATACACCACCTGACCATCATGGTCGGATTGATTGGCATTAAGGAGTGTTATGAGTGACTCAACGCTCACAGGCAATGCGCCTGTCAGACAAAATATCACGCGGAAAAACGTTATTATTGGTCTGTTATTGCTGCTGTTCGTGTTGATCGCGCTGTGGTGCCACGGTCGACCAGGCAGCGAGCTTGGTCTGCTGGGATTTACGCCGCTGGTGGCGCTAGCGATATTATCGCTGATCGGCGTTGATATTGTGCTGGCGGTCATCTCCTCGATTATTATCGCCATGATAATGACCTCGACCGGCCTGCCGGAAATGGGCACGATGCTGGCGAAATCCACCGGGTCATTTATTGCCACCGTTGGGCTTATCATTATGCTCGGCGCCGGCGTGGGGGAAGTGGCCACCCGCACCGGCGCAGCGGTTGAGCTGGTAAAATTTGTCGTCCATCGCATCGGGTTGTCGAGTCAGACGCGGGTGAAATTCGGCATTGTGGCGTCATCGATTTTAATTTGCGGTTCGTTGGGCACTATGGCCGGTGGCAATGCCATTATCGTGGCAGTAATCATTCCGGTGGCGGCAGCGGTACGCTTGACGCCGCCAACGGTCGCCGCGCTGATGATGACCGCCGGTTCCGTTGGGCTGTTTACCGGGCCTTTCACCCCCAGTACAGTGACGATCCTCAGCCTCGGTGGGTTGAGCTATCCGGACTATCTGCTGTACGTTGGTCTGCCGATGAGCGCGGTCACGCTGCTGGCCGGCTGGGTAATGGCGGGACGGATCCAGAAGATGACCGAAGGCAAACTGCGCTATGACGTCGATCTCGCGGAAAAGCCGCAAGAGGATCTCAGCGCCGCGCAGCAGCGTCGGCGTAAATTAAGCGCGCTGGCCTTCGCGGCGACCATCATCGTGATGGCGATCGTTGGCGTGGTGATTAAAGCCGGCTTCAGCTTCGCGATAATCGTGATGCTGCTGGTGGCCCTGATGACCGGCCTGGTAGGCGGCCTGCGACCGACGCAGATCCTTCAGGCCCTGTATCACGGCTGCGGCCGTCTGGTGTGGATGTTTATTCTCTACTGGCTGTACAACCCGATCCTTGAGCTGATGGATGGCCTGCACGCCTATCAGGGGCTGCTGGAGTATACCCAACCGCTGCTGGAGGGGATCTCCCCGGCCTGGCTGTGCTTTAGCATCTTCGCGTTCAATATTATCGGCCATGTGCCCGGTGCGGCGGTGGCCCAGATGACCTTTACTCATAAAATCTTTGGCCCGATGCTGATGGCCGCCGGCGTGCCGCCCCAGGGGACCACCGCCGTGCTGCTGGCCTCATCCCAGGTGGACTGGTTCGGGCCGTTTCCCTCATCAGATATGTTCGGCCAGATGGGGCTGGCGCAGTCTACTCATCTGAAATATATGCTCTATAACGGCTGGGCAATCGTGGTGGCGAACATCATTCTCTTTGCGCTGCTGTTTCAGATTCTGGTGTGACGAACGACCGCAGACGCGGAGGAGATTTTCCTTCGCGTCGACGTTTGGTCGTGAGGTTTTCCTTTTCTCACCGCGACAGCCACCGTAAAATCAGCCTCTTGTTCCCCCTGCGTAATGGAATCTATGCTGACTCTCGCCCATCTTCAACAGCGCCGCAGCCGGCGTTGGCTCTTCGGATTAACGCTGTTGCTGCTGGTCACCCTGCTGATCAGCCTGTGCGCGGGCGAGCAATGGATCCCGCCCGGCGAGTGGCTCAGCGCCAAAGGTCAGCTGTTTATCTGGCAGATCCGCCTGCCGCGAACCCTGGCGGTGCTGCTGGTGGGGGCGGCGCTGGCGCTCTCCGGGGCGATTATGCAGGCGTTGTTTGAAAATCCGCTGGCGGAGCCGGGGCTGCTGGGGGTCTCCAACGGCGCAGGCGTCGGGCTGATTGCCGCCGTCCTGCTGGGCAAAGGAGTCTTGCCCGGCTGGGCGCTCGGCCTGTGTGCCATCTTTGGCGCGCTGCTGATCACTTTTATTCTGCTGCGTTTTGCCCGCCGCCATCTGTCTACCAGCCGTCTGCTGCTGGCGGGGGTGGCGCTGGGGATCATCTGCAGCGCCCTGATGACCTGGGCAGTCTACTTCTCCACCTCTTTTGACCTGCGTCAGCTAATGTACTGGATGATGGGCGGGTTTGGCGGCGTCGACTGGCAACAGCTGTGGCTGATGATAGCCCTCCTGCCGGTGCTCTGCTGGGTCTGTCTGCAGTCGCAACCCCTGAATTTACTGGCGCTGGGCGAAGTCTCCGCTCGTCAGCTTGGGCTGCCGCTGTGGCTGTGGCGCAAATTACTGGTGGTGGCGACCGGCTGGATGGTCGGCGTTAGCGTGGCGCTGGCGGGGGCGATTGGCTTTATCGGTCTGGTGATCCCGCATATTCTGCGGCTATGCGGCTTGAGCGATCACCGGGTGTTGCTCCCGGCCTGTATGCTGGCCGGGGCAAGCGCCTTGCTGGGGGCGGATATCATTGCCCGGCTGGCGCTTTCCGCCGCAGAGCTGCCGATTGGCGTGGTGACGGCGACCCTGGGCGCGCCGGTCTTTATCTGGTTGCTGCTGCGTTCGCGGGGGCGGGGATAGCGCGGCGCCGTCGGCAGGGACGGCGCCGGTTCAGGCTTACCAGCCTTTGATCGCGTCGCCTTTGTAGACTTCCTTCGCTTTTTCCGCGACTTCGCTGGTCTGGAAGGCGGCTTTTAATTCCTGAATTTTCTTGCTGTCCTTATTATCCTCGCGGGCGACTATCGCATTCACGTATGGGGAATCCGGCCCCTCCATAAACAGACCGTCGCGGGCGGCCGACAGGCCCGCCTGGGCGGAGAAGTTGGTGTTAATGATTGACAGGCTGACGTTCGGATCGTCAAGGGTACGGGTCAGCTGCAGGGTATCCACTTCAACAATTTTCAGCTGTTTCGGATTGTCGATGATATCCAGCGTGGTGGGTAAATAGCCGACGCCCGGTTTCAGCTTGAGTAACTCCTGCGCCTGAAGCAGCAGCAGGCTGCGGCCCAGGGTGGTGGTTTCATTAGAGATGGTCACCGTCGCCCCTTCGGGCAGTTCGCTGATATTTTTGATCCGGTGAGAATAGGCGGCGATAGGGAAGACAAAGGTTTTACCGACCACCGCAAATTTATAGCCGCGTTCTTTCGACTGCGCCTCAAGGTACGGCAGGGTCTGGAAGGCGTTGGCATCGACATCTTTGTTGTTCAGCGCTTCGTTGGGCAGCACATAATCATTGAAGGAGACCACTTCGACGTCGAGGTGGTATTTATCCTTCGCCACCTGCTCCACCACTTTCCAGATGGCTTCGTCCGGCCCGGTATTGATAGCGACTTTTACTTTATTATCTTCATCCGGGGAGCAGGCGCTCAGCAGGGCGACAGAGGTGGCGATTAACGCCAGGCTAAACAACTTCTTCATCACTAAAACTCTCTTAAATTAACAAGTAACGAAACCATATTACATTCATGGAACACTGTACACGGAAATGGTCGACGGCCCAATTGAGAGGATTTCATGTTGCCGGCGGCCAGCGAAGCGCTGTTACATTATGCGACAACTCGGGGGGAATGGCAGTAGAATGGCGGGCGCTGAATCCGCTACAGTAGAAAGGGATCACCTTCACCGGAAACCGGTTTATCCATTGAGGACAGGCTATGCAACATGACATTCTGAATACCGAAGTGACGACCATTGATGGCGAGAAAACCACCCTGGCATCCTTTGCCGGCAAGGTGCTGCTGATCGTCAATGTAGCCTCGAAATGCGGCCTGACGCCGCAGTATGAGCAACTCGAGGATCTGCAAAAGCAGTTTGCCGCCGAGGGCTTCAGCGTGCTGGGGTTCCCCTGCAACCAGTTCCTCGGCCAGGAGCCGGGCAGTGAAGAGGAGATTAAGACCTTCTGCAGCACTACCTACGGCGTCACCTTCCCGCTGTTTAGCAAAATTGACGTCAACGGCGAACATCGCGCGCCGCTCTATCAAAAACTGATTGCCGCCGCGCCGAAAGCGGTGGCCCCGGAAGGCAGCGGTTTTTATGAGCGGATGGCCAGCAAAGGCCGGGCGCCGCTGTATGTGGACGACATTCTGTGGAACTTCGAAAAATTCCTCGTCGATCGCCAGGGCAACGTCATTCAGCGCTTCTCGCCGGATATGACGCCGGACGATCCGCAGCTGGTGGCGGCGATTAAAGGAGCGCTGGCGCAATAATGTCGTTTCTGATGCAGCTACAGGATGTAGAAGCGGCGGGGCGCCTGGCCCCGTTTTCTGCGGCCTTTCGCGCCGGGGAGATTGTCCATCTGGTGGGGCCGAACGGCGCAGGGAAGAGCACGCTGCTGACCCGCATGGCGGGGCTGTCCGACGGCCCCGGCACGGTTCATTTTAACGGCCGTCTGCTTGACGAGTGGCCGGCGAGGGAGCTGGCGCGCCGTCGCGGATATCTGAGTCAACACCAGACCCCGCCGTTCGCCATGCCGGTATGGCACTACCTGGCGCTGCATATGCAGCAGCAGGGTGATAGCGCCCGTCTGAGCGATATCGCGGCCAGGCTTGGTCTGGACAATAAGCTGGGCCGTCCGGTCAATCAGCTGTCGGGCGGCGAGTGGCAGCGCGTGCGGCTGGCGGCAGTGATCCTGCAGATCGATCCCTTGAGTAATTCCGCGGGTCAGCTGCTGCTGCTGGATGAGCCGATGAACAGTCTGGATGTGGCCCAGCAGGCGGCGCTGGATCGGCTGTTACACGAGCTGAGCGCGGCGGGGATTGCGGTGGTGATGAGCAGCCACGATCTCAACCATACCCTGCGCCACGCCGGTCAGAGCTGGCTGCTCTGCCAGGGGGAAGCCATCGCCTGCGGGGAGACCGCCGAGGTGCTGAATGAGGAAAATTTAACCGCCGCCTATGCGATCCCGTTCCAGCGCGTTGAGGTGGCCGGTCATATTATGCTCATCGCGTCACAGTAGCACGCAGTTATCTTGTCACTATATTGATAAACAAGCTAAATTATTGCGATAAAGAGACTAGGGACAGAGGGATCATCTGAAATGCGCTTCTGGTTCATGTTGGCGGCGGCGTTAATTTTAGCCGGCTGCAGCAGCCATCGGGCACCGCCGCCGAATCCTCGGCTGGCTGACTCCATCACGGTGGTGGCGAATCTGAACGAGCAGCTGCGCAGCTGGCGCGGCGCACCGTATCGCTACGGCGGCATGACGCCGCGCGGCGTTGACTGCTCCGGCTTCGTGGTGCGCACGTTTCGCGATAAATTTGCCCTCCAGCTGCCGCGTGAAACCCGCGAGCAGGCGGAAATCGGCACCCGCATCGATAAGCGCGATCTGCTGCCCGGCGATCTGGTGTTCTTCAAAACCGGCTCAGGGGAGAGCGGCCTGCACGTTGGCATCTACGATACCGACAACCAGTTTATTCACGCCTCCACCAGCCAGGGCGTCACCCGTTCCTCGCTGGATAACGTCTACTGGAACAAAAAGTTCTGGCAGGCGCGGCGAATCTGACGTCATTCAGAAGCAAGAGGGAAGCGAACGCTTCCCTTTTTTATGCCGATAACCTTGCACTCCGCCCGTGTTAATCCGCTGTTCCAGGCACTACACTGGAGAGAGGAGGAACCATGACCCTTTCTTTTACCACCCACTGGCGGGATGAACTGCCGGACTTTTACACTTCCCTGTCACCAACGCCGTTGGATAACGCCCGACTCATCTGGCGCAACGCCCCGCTGGCGCAACAGCTGGGGGTGCCCGACGCCCTGTTTGCGCCTGAAAGCGGGGCCGGTGTCTGGGGCGGCGAAGCGCTGCTTCCGGGCATGTCGCCGCTGGCGCAGGTATACAGCGGCCATCAGTTTGGCGCTTGGGCCGGCCAGCTGGGCGACGGACGCGGGATCCTGCTCGGCGAGCAGCAGCTGGCGGATGGCCGCTGTTACGACTGGCATCTGAAAGGCGCCGGCCTGACTCCTTATTCGCGGATGGGGGACGGCCGCGCCGTGCTGCGCTCGACGATCCGGGAAAGTCTGGCGTCGGAGGCGATGCATGCTCTGGGGATCCCGACGACGCGCGCCCTGGCGATGGTGACCAGCGATACCCCGGTCTACCGCGAGCGCGTGGAGCCCGGCGCGATGCTGATGCGGGTGGCCGAGAGCCATGTCCGCTTCGGCCATTTCGAACATTTTTACTATCGCCGTGAGCCGCAGAAGGTCCAGCAACTGGCCGACTATGTTATTCGCCACCACTGGCCGCAGCTGCAGGATGAGGCGGATAAGTACCTGTTATGGTTCCGTGACATTGTCATGCGTACCGCGCAGACTATCGCCAGCTGGCAAACCGTGGGCTTTGCCCATGGGGTGATGAATACCGACAACATGTCGATTCTCGGTCTGACCATCGACTACGGCCCGTATGGCTTCCTTGACGATTTTCAACCGGACTTCATCTGCAACCACTCCGATTATCAGGGGCGCTACAGTTTTGAAAACCAGCCGGCGGTGGGGCTGTGGAATCTGCAGCGTCTCGCCCAATCGCTGTCGCCGTTTATCAGCGCTGAAGCGTTAAACGCGGCGCTGGATGAGTATCAGCACGCCTTGCTGACCGCTTATGGCCAGCGGATGCGCGATAAACTCGGCCTGTTCAGCCAGCAGAAAGGGGATAACGACCTGCTGGACGGGCTGTTTGCCCTGATGATCCGCGAGAAGAGCGACTATACCCGGACGTTCCGCCTGCTGAGCCACAGCGAACAGCTCAGCGCCGCATCGCCGCTGCGCGATGAGTTTATCGACCGCGCGGCCTTTGACAGCTGGTTTGCCGGGTATCGTGCGCGGCTGCGTGATGAACAGGTGGACGACGCGCAGCGCCAGCAGAGGATGCAGGGCGTGAATCCGGCGCTGGTGTTACGTAACTGGCTGGCGCAGCGGGCGATCGAGCAGGCTGAGGCGGGCGATATGGGCGAGCTGGAGCGCTTGCATGCCGCGCTGGCAGACCCCTTTACCGATCGCGAGGACGACTACGTCCGCCGCCCGCCGGACTGGGGGAAACGTCTGGAAGTCAGCTGCTCGAGCTAACTTGCCTCGCCCCGCGTTCAGCGGGGCGCTTACTTGGTCAGAATTAACTTCCCGGCGTGGGTCTGGCGCAGCAGATAGCGCTGGCCGCCATGCTCAATCACTACTCGTCCTTCGCTGCCTAACAGAACCCGACTGCTGATCTCTCTGTCCGTCGCCACGGGATAAGGGGCATTGTCTTTTGGTTTTTCAGCTGTGGCAGTGTTATCCATACGCGTCATAGCTCTCAAAATAAAAATCAAGGCAACAATGATAATCATTATCAATAATGTTGTTTTTGACGGCAAGCGTTATTTATCGTGTTACCGGATTTGGTAGGGGAGTCAGCGAAGAGAATTGCCCGCCGCAGGCGCGGCGGGCGGAGCGGTTACAGGCGGGTGGCGGTGGCCGCAGCCAGCTCGCTCAATAATCTTTCGCTGTCTTCCCAGCTCAGGCAGGGGTCGGTGATCGACTGGCCCCAGGTCAGCGGCTGGCCGGGGACCACTTTCTGAGTGCCTTCCTGCAGGAAGCTCTCTGCCATAATCCCGGCGATGGCGGTAGAGCCCGCGCGAATTTGCTGACAGATATCGGCGCACACTTCCAGCTGACGGCGGTGCTGCTTCTGGCAGTTGCCATGGCTGAAATCAACGACCAGCTGTTCCGGCAGATCGAATTCACGTAGCGCCTCGCCGGCGGCGGCGATATCCTCGGCGTGATAGTTTGGCCGTTTGCCGCCGCGCATAATAATATGCCCATACGGATTGCCGCTGGTCTGGTAAATCGTCATCTGCCCCTGCTTGTCCGGGGAGAGGAACATATGGCTGGCGCGGGAGGCGCGGATGGCGTCCACCGCGATGCGCGTATTGCCGTCGGTGCCGTTTTTAAATCCAACCGGGCAGGAGAGCGCTGAGGCCATTTCACGGTGGATCTGGCTTTCAGTGGTGCGCGCCCCGATGGCCCCCCAGCTGATGAGATCGGCGATAAACTGACCGGTCACCATATCGAGAAACTCGGTGGCCGTCGGTACCCCCAGCTCATTAACCTGCAGCAGCAGGCGCCGCGCCAGCTCAATTCCGTGGTTGACCCGGTAGCTGCCGTTGAGGTCCGGATCGGAGATTAAGCCTTTCCAGCCCACCACGGTACGCGGTTTTTCAAAGTAGGTGCGCATCACGATCTCCAGCTGCGGCTGGTAGCGCTCGCGCATGCCCTGCAGGCGGCGGGCATACTCCAGCGCCGCGTCGGTGTCGTGAATGGAGCAGGGGCCGATAATCACCAGCAGTCGGCGGTCTTCGCCGTTGAGGATTTTTTCAATTCGGCGGCGGGAGGCCGAGACGTGGGCAGCCACGTCGGCCGTCACGGGATGGCGCTGGGCCAGCTCCGCGGGCGTTACCAGGCTCTCAATGCGCGCGGTACGCAATTCGTCTGTTTTATTCATTGGGGTCTCAAAAATCTGTTTCTTCCGCGGCGAAAATGCCGGGAAGTGATGCGCATCACGATAAACCAATCCCTGCTTATTGCAAGAGCAGGGCATGATCCTGTATAGGCCACGGGTGATAGCATAAACAAATTTTTAATAATGTACTAGTGTATTAGTACATTCTGCGATTCAGCCCCATGATGTCCATGATTTTTGTCGCTATTTCCTCAACGGAATAGTTGGTGCTGTTCAGGCAGGGGATTTTATTCTTGCGATACAGGGCCTCCACTTCGGTCACTTCCATCCGACACTGGCGCAGGGAGGCGTAGCGGCTGTTCTCCCGGCGCTCCTCGCGGATCGCCGCCAGACGCTCCGGATTGATGGTCAGGCCGAACATCTTATGCTGCAGGGGTTTCAGCGAGGCCGGCAGCACCAGATTGTCCATATCGTCGGCGATAAACGGATAGTTGGCGGCGCGAATACCGTACTGCATGGCGAGATACAGACTGGTGGGTGTTTTGCCGCAGCGCGAGACGCCGAGGAGGATCACCTGCGCCTGGTCAAGGTTGCGCAGCGAGATGCCATCGTCATGGGCGAGGGTATAATCGATGGCGGCGATACGCGCATCGTATTTAATCAGGTTGCCGGGGTTGAGGCCGTGGGTACGGTGGGCCACCGGCGTCGGGTCGAGGTTGAGCTCCTGCTGCAGCGGGGCCACCAGTGCCTGCACGATATCCTGACAAAAGCCTTCACTTTGCAGAATAATGTCGCGTATTTCCGGGATGACGATGGAGTAGAACACCAGCGGGCGAATACCCGTTTGCTGATAGATGGCGTCGATCTGCTCCTTCACCGCCCGCGCGCGGCTGATGTTTTCCACAAACGGCAGGGTTACGCTGCTGATGGCGACCGGGAATTGCGACATCACGGCATGCCCCAGCACCTCCGCCGTGATGGCGGTACCGTCAGAAATATAAAATACGTGGCGATCTACAGCACTTTCCATTTTGACCATCCGGTATAATGAGTTTAATTGCCTGAAAGCGGATATTAAATTTAAGCATATCCCTGTTTGATTTGTCTCTTGTTAAAATTGAAACGCTATTTTTGTTTTTTATGAAAAGGGTGGTTCATTTTCTTTTTGTCGCCGTTATTTCCAGCGTTTTCCATCAGAATTCCTAAAAATCATCAAGTTAGCAATATCGGGGGAACAGTCCGAAAAATGAAAAAATAATTTGCTTGAACGATTCACCGTTTTTTTCAGCTTCATAAATATGTCAGGATAATCCTGCAGTCGATCGTGAAATTTTTTTCACTGGTATTAAATCACAAAAGGATTGTCTCGATGTCCAACAATGGCTCGTCACCGCTGGTGCTTTGGTATAACCAACTCGGCATGAATGATGTAGACAGAGTTGGGGGCAAAAATGCCTCCCTTGGTGAAATGATTACGAATCTGTCCGGTATGGGTGTTTCCGTACCTAACGGGTTTGCCACCACCGCTGATGCTTTCAATCAGTTCCTGGACCAAAGCGGTGTTAACCAGCGCATCTATGCGCTGCTGGATGAAACCGACATTGACGACGTTTCCGCATTAGCGAAAGCGGGCGCGCAGATCCGACAGTGGATCATCGATACCCCCTTCCAGAGCGAACTGGAAAACGCGATTCGCGATGCTTATGACCTGCTGTCCGCCGATGACGCCGAGGCCTCATTTGCCGTGCGCTCTTCCGCCACCGCGGAAGATATGCCGGACGCCTCCTTCGCCGGGCAGCAAGAGACATTCCTCAACGTGCAGGGCTTTGACGCCGTGCTCGTTGCCGTGAAGCACGTGTTTGCTTCGCTGTTTAACGATCGCGCAATCTCCTATCGCGTGCATCAGGGTTACGATCACCGCGGCGTGGCGCTCTCCGCCGGGGTGCAGAGGATGGTCCGCTCCGATCTGGCCTCCTCCGGCGTCATGTTCTCCATCGATACCGAATCCGGCTTTGACCAGGTGGTGTTTATCACCTCGGCGTGGGGTTTGGGCGAGATGGTGGTGCAGGGCGCGGTGAACCCGGACGAATTCTACGTCCACAAACCGACGCTGGCCGCTGGCCGTCCGGCGATCGTGCGCCGCACCATGGGGTCGAAAAAGATCCGTATGGTTTACGCGCCGACCCAGGAGCACGGTAAACAGGTGCGTATCGAAGATGTGCCGCAGGCGCAGCGCGATATTTTCTCGTTAAGCAACGAGGAGGTGCAGGAGCTGGCGAAGCAGGCGGTGCAGATCGAGAAGCACTACGGCCGTCCGATGGATATCGAGTGGGCGAAAGATGGCCACACCGGTAAGCTGTTTATCGTCCAGGCGCGTCCTGAAACCGTGCGGTCCCGCGGCCAGGTGATGGAGCGTTATACCCTCCACGCTCAGGGGCAGATCATCGCCGAAGGGCGCGCCATCGGCCACCGCATTGGCGCCGGTCCGGTCAAGGTGATCCACGATATCAGCGAGATGAATCGCATTGAGCCAGGCGACGTACTGGTTACCGACATGACCGACCCGGACTGGGAACCGATCATGAAAAAAGCCTCGGCGATTGTCACCAACCGCGGCGGGCGTACCTGTCACGCGGCGATTATCGCCCGTGAGCTGGGGATCCCGGCGGTGGTCGGCTGCGGTGATGCTACCGATCGCATTCAGGAAAATCAGAATGTCACCGTCTCCTGCGCCGAAGGCGACACCGGCTATGTCTACGCCGAGCTGCTCGACTTCAGCGTCAAGAGCTCCAGCGTCGGCGACATGCCGGATCTGCCGCTGAAGGTGATGATGAACGTCGGCAACCCGGATCGCGCGTTCGACTTCGCCTGCCTGCCGAACGAAGGCGTCGGTCTGGCGCGGCTGGAATTTATCATCAACCGCATGATTGGCGTTCATCCGCGCGCGCTGCTGGAGTTTGACGACCAGGAGCCGGGCCTGCAGAACGAAATCCGCGAGCTGATGAAAGGCTACGATTCGCCGAGAGAGTTCTACGTTGGCCGCCTGACCGAAGGGATCGCCACCCTCGGCGCCGCTTTCTATCCGAAACGGGTGATCGTGCGTCTGTCGGACTTCAAATCGAACGAATACGCCAACCTGGTGGGCGGCGAGCGCTATGAGCCGGAAGAAGAGAACCCGATGCTCGGCTTCCGCGGCGCCGGACGCTACGTTTCCGAAAGCTTCCGCGACTGTTTCGCCCTTGAATGCGAAGCGATGAAGCGCGTGCGTAACGATATGGGACTGACCAACGTTGAAGTGATGGTCCCGTTCGTCCGTACCGTCGCCCAGGCGAAAGCGGTGGTCGAAGAGCTGGAGCGTCAGGGGCTGAAGCGCGGCGAGAACGGGCTGAAGATCATTATGATGTGCGAGATCCCATCGAACGCCTTGCTGGCGGAGCAGTTCCTCGAGTACTTCGACGGCTTCTCCATCGGTTCGAACGACATGACCCAGCTGGCGCTCGGTCTGGATCGCGATTCCGGTGTGGTTTCTGAGCTGTTTGATGAACGCAACGACGCGGTGAAAGCCCTGCTGTCGATGGCCATCCGCGCGGCGAAGAAACAGGGTAAATACGTCGGCATCTGCGGCCAGGGGCCGTCTGACCATGAGGATTTCGCCGCCTGGCTGATGGAAGAGGGGATTGATAGCTTGTCCCTGAACCCGGATACCGTGGTACAAACCTGGTTAGGTCTGGCGGAACTGAAAAAATAAGTTCGCCCTGACAGGACCGATCCCCGGCAGCGATGCCGGGGATTTTTTTTACCGGTGTCAGGCTATCTGGTGTCGTGATGCGCAGGGCAAAAAAAAGCCCATCGTGGGAGATGGGCAAAGACTACACACAGCAATTCGTTGTTTCACTCAGGGGATTTCCATGCTTATAAATCAAGGTGTTGATTTATAACCGTGAGCTAATAGTAGGCAGCGGGGCCTTTGCCGTCGATCAGATTCCTCTCAATAGTTAAATTGTTGTGAAGGACCGGGGGAGGAAAGCGAGGTGAAGGGCGCGCGGGGCCAGCGCATTGCCGGCGATCAATAAATTTTTCTTAACAATATGCGGACAAAGAAACAGGCGGGTCTCCCCGCCTGCCAGGCATTACTTGCGACCGGCCTCCAGCTCACTAAGCTCTTCAAGGACGACGTCAGGGTCTTTCGGCGGCGGCGGCACCTCATGCACCCAGGCGTCATACAGTCGCCAGGAGACGGCGAGCAGCACCGGACCGATAAACAGGCCGATCATGCCGAAGGCGATCAGGCCGCCAATGACGCCGGTGAGGATAAGGATCATTGGCAGGTCGGCGCCCATGCGGATGAGCACCGGACGAATAACGTTGTCCATGGTGCCGACTACGCAGCTCCACACCAGCAGCACGGTGCCCCAGGTGGTATCCCCGCTCCAGTAAAGCCAGATAATCGACGGCACCAAAACCAGTAAAGGGCCGAGCTGGACCAGACAGGTAAAGATCATCACCACGGTCAGCAGAGCGGCGTAGGGCACGCCGGAGACGGCAAGGCCAATCCCGCCCAGTACCGCCTGAGTGAGGGCCGTGACCACCACGCCCAGCGCCACGGCGCGCACGGCCTGGCCGGCCAGCAGCACCGCGGCGTCGCCGCGTTTGGCCGCGAGGCGCGTGGCGAAGTAGCGGAAACCGTAGGCCACCTGCTCGCCGCGCCAGTAGAGCAGCGCGCTGAACAGCAGCATCAAACCGCAGTAGACCAGCAGCTTGCCGATGTGCGCCGCCTGACCGACAAACCAGCTGGTGGTGGTGCCAATATAGGGACGAACCTTGGCCATAATCGCCGAGCCGCCCATATCCAGCAGACCGTGCCAGGCGGAGTACAGTTTATCGCCGACCAGCGGTACGCTGTTGAGCCAGGCGAAATCCGGCAGCGTCACATTTCCGCTGCTGATGAGTTTGATCAGCGGAACGCTGTTATCCACCAGGCTGTTGACCAGCAGAGCGATAGGAATAACGAATAGCAGAAACAGCAACAGGGTCATCGCCAGCACCGCCAGCAGTCGTTTGCCGAACAGCACACGCTGCAGACGCAGCAGCACCGGCCAGGTGGCGATCACCACCGTTCCGGCCCAGGCGAAGGACAGAATAAACGGCTGCACAACCCACAGGCAGGATATGATAATCAGGGCCAGGAACAGCACCGACAGCAGTATTTGCGGAATGTCCCGAGGCTGATGGGGATTAATCATAGAGAAATTTTACCTTTCCAGTCGCGCCAAACAGCTGGCGCCGCGTAAATCCATATACTGATAATAATATCAATAATTTTGCCGGGCTGATTTTGCACAGAAAACACGTGGGCGCATATGAAAAAAATGTGATAAAAAGTTGAATGCGCTACGCAAACGTTTAGTTAGCACCAACACAATATTTTCAAACACAACATAGTCAGGCAGGGTCAAGCGTGATGATCCCACAAATTTCTCAGGCGCCAGGGGTAGTTCAACTGGTGCTGAATTTTTTGCAGGTACTGGAGCAACAGGGTTTTACCGGCGATACCGCCACCAGCTATGCCGACAGGCTAACGATGGCCACCGACAACAGCGTCTATCAGCTGCTGCCGGATGCGGTCATTTTTCCACGATCCACGGCGGACGTGGCGCTGCTGGCGCGCGTTGCCGCCGAACCGCGTTTTAAATCGCTGATTTTCACCCCGCGTGGCGGCGGCACCGGCACTAACGGCCAGGCGCTGAACGGCGGGATTATCGTTGATATGTCCCGCTATATGAATCGCATCATCGAGATTAACCCCGAAGAGGGCTGGGTGCGCGTTGAAGCCGGGGTCATCAAAGATCAGCTGAACCAGTTTCTTAAACCCTATGGTTACTTTTTTGCGCCTGAGCTATCCACCAGCAACCGCGCCACGCTGGGGGGGATGATTAACACCGACGCGTCCGGCCAGGGATCGCTGGTGTACGGCAAAACGTCGGATCACGTGCTCGGCCTGCGGGCGGTGCTGATGGGCGGGGATATCCTCGATACCCAGGCGGTGCCGGTGGCGCTGGCGGAGACGCTGGGCAATACCCCCTCGACGGTTGGCCGGATCTACAACACGGTCTACCAGCGCTGCAAGGCGCAGCGTGACCTGATCATTGATAAGTTTCCCAAACTCAACCGCTTCCTCACCGGATACGATCTGCGTCACGTCTTTAACGATGAGATGAGCGAGTTCGATCTGACCCGTATTTTAACCGGTTCGGAAGGGACGCTGGCGTTTATTACCGAAGCGCGGCTGGATATCACCCGCCTGCCGAAGGTGCGCCGTCTGGTCAACGTCAAATATGACTCCTTCGACTCTGCGCTGCGCAATGCGCCCTTTATGGTCGAAGCGAAAGCCCTGTCGGTGGAGACCGTCGATTCTAAAGTTCTCAATCTGGCGCGCGAGGATATCGTCTGGCACTCGGTAAGCGAACTGATCACCGACGTACCGGATAAAGAGATGCTCGGGCTCAATATCGTCGAATTCGCCGGCGATGACGCGGCGCTGATTGACCAGCAGGTTACTACCCTGTGCCAGCGGCTGGACGAGCTGATGGCCGCCAGCGAGGCGGGCGTCATTGGCTGGCAGGTCTGTCACGATCTTGAAGGCGTGGAGCGCATCTATGCCATGCGCAAGAAGGCCGTCGGCCTGTTGGGTAATGCCAAAGGCGCCGCCAAGCCTATTCCTTTCGCCGAGGACACCTGCGTACCGCCCGAACATCTGGCGGATTACATCGTCGAGTTCCGCGCGCTGCTCGACAGCCACGGCCTAAGCTACGGCATGTTTGGCCACGTTGATGCCGGGGTGCTGCACGTGCGCCCGGCGCTGGACATGTGCGATCCGCAGCAGGAGGTGCTGATGAAGCAGATCTCCGACGAGGTGGTAGCGCTGACGGCGAAGTATGGCGGCCTGCTGTGGGGCGAACATGGCAAAGGGTTCCGCGCGGAGTACAGCCCGGCCTTCTTTGGCGAGACGCTGTATGCCGAGCTGCGCAAGATCAAAGCGGTCTTCGATCCCGATAACCGCCTGAATCCGGGGAAAATCTGTCCTCCGGAAGGTATCGACGCGCCGATGATGAAAGTCGATGCGGCGAAGCGCGGCACCTGGGATCGGCAGATCCCCATCGCGGTGCGCAGCAGCTGGCGTGGGGCGATGGAGTGTAATGGCAACGGGCTGTGCTTCAACTTTGACGTCAAGAGCCCGATGTGTCCGTCGATGAAAGTCAGCAACCAGCGCATCCACTCGCCGAAAGGGCGGGCGACGCTGGTGCGGGAATGGCTGCGCCTGCTGGCCGACCGCGGCGTCGATCCCAACCAGCTGGAGAAGGCGCTGCCGGAGCAGGGTGTCAGCCTGCGCTCGCTGGTGGCGCGCACGCGCAACAGCTGGCATGCGCGCAAAGGCGAGTATGACTTCTCGCATGAGGTCAAAGAGGCGATGTCCGGCTGTCTGGCCTGTAAAGCCTGTTCGACCCAGTGCCCGATCAAAATCGATGTTCCCGAGTTCCGCTCGCGCTTCCTGCAGCTGTACCACAGCCGCTATCTGCGGCCGGTGCGCGATCATCTGGTGGCCTCGGTCGAATCTTATGCGCCGCTGATGGCGCAGGCGCCGAAGACCTTTAACTTTTTTATTAACCAGCCGTGGCTGAAAAAGCTGTCGGAGAAGCATATCGGGATGGTCGATCTGCCGCTGCTCTCGGCGCCGTCGCTGAAGCAGCAGATGGCCGGCCACCGCTCCGCCAATATGACCCTTGAGCAGCTCGAAGCGCTGAGCGCCGAGCAGAAAGCGAAGATGGTGCTGGTGGTGCAGGATCCCTTCACCAGCTACTACGACGCCCAGGTGGTGGCCGACTTTATCCGTCTGGTCGAGGCCTTAGGCTATCAGCCGGTGCTCCTGCCGTTCTCGCCGAACGGCAAGGCGCAGCATATCAAAGGCTTCCTCACCCGCTTCGCGCGCACCGCGCAGAAGACGGCGGACTTCCTCAACCGCGTGGCGCAGCTGGGCATGCCGTTGGTGGGCGTCGATCCGGCGCTGGTGCTCTGCTACCGCGATGAGTACAAGCAGACGCTCGGCGACAAGCGCGGCGATTTCCAGGTGCTGTTAGTCCATGAGTGGTTGCCGAAGGCCCTAACCAGCGACGCCCGTCCCGATCTGGGCGGTGAGCCCTGGTACCTGTTCGGTCACTGTACCGAAGTGACCGCGCTACCGGCGGCGACAAAGCAGTGGGCAGATATTTTTGCCCACTTCGGCGCGAAGCTGGAAAACGTCAGCGTTGGGTGTTGCGGGATGGCTGGCACCTATGGTCATGAAGTGAAAAACCACGCCAACTCGTTGGCCATTTACGCGCTCTCCTGGCAGCAGGCGATGCAGCGGCTGCCGCGAAACCGCTGTCTGGTGACGGGCTACTCCTGCCGCAGTCAGGTGAAGCGTATTGAAGGCAGCGGCGTTCGCCACCCGCTGCAGGCGTTACTGGAGATAATCGGATGATTTGGAAACGTCAGGCCACGCTGGAGCAGCTCAACCGGCTCGGTGAGGGGAACATGGTAGGGCTGCTCGATATTCGCTTTGAGACCGTTACCGACGATACGCTGGAGGCCACTATGCCGGTCGATAGCCGCACACAGCAGCCGTTTGGCCTGCTGCACGGCGGAGCGTCGGTGGTGCTGGCGGAGACCCTGGGGTCGGTGGCAGGCTATCTGTGCAGCGAAGGCGAACAAAAGGTGGTGGGGCTGGAGGTTAACGCCAACCACATCCGTTCGGCGCGCGGGGGCCGGGTGCGCGGCGTCTGCAAAGCGCTGCACGTCGGGACGCGCCATCAGGTCTGGCAAATTGAAATCTTCGACGAACAGTCGCGGTTATGTTGTTCATCACGACTAACCACCGCGGTAATATAAGCCGCATGGCGGGAGGCGAATAGCCTCCCTTTTTTTAAGGTAATAAGCGAGAGCCGGCCTGCCAGAGCCAGAGAGGTTGTCACAAGATCAGCCGGGCGTCGGCAGGGAATTATCTAATATTTATATTATTACCGATCCACTCTCGTTATTTATGCTACTCTTTTCAATACTAAATGCTTAAAGGTAACAAGAGGACGGTTAACCATGGGTATTCTTTCTTGGATCATTTTTGGACTTATTGCCGGTATTTTAGCCAAGTGGATTATGCCGGGAAAAGATGGCGGCGGATTTATCGTGACCGTTATTTTGGGGATCATCGGCGCCGTGGTCGGCGGCTGGATCAGTACCCTGTTTGGTTTTGGCAAGGTCGATGGGTTTAATTTCGGCAGCTTCGTGGTAGCGGTTATCGGTGCGCTGGTGGTACTGTTTATCTACCGGAAAGTGCGTAGCTAATTTTCAGCTGCTCAGCTGTAAATAAATACATAAAAGCTGCCGCGATATGCGGCAGCTTTTTTATTGCTGACAGATGACAGCGTAGATCTCCTTTGGGCTATTGTCTGTCGGTTCCCTCGCCAACCGGCACCACCTCAACGTGCACTTCGTAGTGTTTCGCCTGGCCGGCGGGGATCAGCGCGGTCAGTTTGTTAATGGTTTCCGCTGGCGTATCGGTTGCTACCGTGGCTGAAAACAGCACCGGTCTGTGCGGCGGAAGCTGCGGCGGGAACGGCGGCAGGGGGCCACGATCCCTCTCCATCGGCGGGCGGACTCCGTTATCGACGACAGGCGCCGGGACGTCGGTTTTATCAGCCGCAAAGGCGCTGGCGGCGGTAACGGTGGCGATAGCGAACAGGGCAAGCAGAGCTTTTTTCATCCGGGATTCCTCAATAAGCAAGTCCCAAAAGAGTAGAGGGTGCCGGCAGGCGGAACAATCCCAGGCGGCGCGAATCCTCTGAATCTTCTTTTTTCCTCGCGAATGTGGAGGTCAGATGAGAGCGAGTGTCATTGCGTTCGGGAGCCTCTTAATTCAGCAGTACGCTCATAATCAGCAGTACGGCCATGCACATCGACATAATACTGATATCAACAATCATTCTGTACGACAAAAGCTCCAGCTAAACGGGTACGGCGGGCAGGTAAAAGCCCATCTTATAGTGGTTAAAGAGTGTACCCCGCCGACATCCATTGAACAAACGTTTATTGACTAATATTGTCGGCCTGCGTCGGCCATCGGCCACCGCCTGGAGCAACATGAGGATGGCTCATGTTGCATTGAATTTAAGTCGCTTTCCCTCCAGCGCTGACTCTGGCAAAAATAGGTTCATTAACGAATCAACAACATTTACCGGTTGAAGCGCGCCCGGCCTGACTCCGCGTCGCCAGGCTGGTGGAGAGTATTCCGCCGGGTTCGCTTTATGCCCGCCATCAGGATGGACAATCGCCATGAATAATAAATTTACCTATACGATTAAGCGCACCCGGTTTGATGAAAATTATAACCCTGCGGAAAATACGCGTATTACCACCAACTTCGCTAATTTAGCCAGAGGGGTGAACCGTGAGGAAAATCTGCGCAATACGTTAATCATGATGAATAACCGTTTTAATAGCCTGGCCCACTGGGATAATCCCCATAACGATCGCTATGCGGTGGAACTGGATATTATTTCTGTCGAGATGAATATTGCTCAGGATAGCGCCAGCTTCCCGGTGATTGAGATCCTGCAAACGCATATTGTCGATAAAAAGAGCGGGGAGCGTCATGCCGGTATCGTCGGCAATAACTTCTCCTCCTATGTGCGGGATTACGATTTTAGCGTACTGCTGCTGGAACATAATAAGGACCAGAGTCGCTTCAGCGTACCGGAAAACTTTGGCGAGCTGCACGGCAATATCTTTAAGGATTTTGTGCAATCCAGCGCCTGGCGCGCCAACTTCAGCAAGGCGCCGGTGATTTGCCTGAGCGTCTCCAGTAAAGATGTTTACCATCGCACCGGTAACGAACATCCGGTCCTCGGCATTGAATATGCTCAGGAAGGCGTCTCGCTGACCGAGCGCTATTTCAGCAAAATGGGGCTGCAGGTACGCTATTTTATGCCAAAAAACAGCGTCGCGCCGTTGGCCTTTTATTTTACCGGCGATCTGCTCAGCGATTACACCAGCCTGGAACTGATCGCCACCATCAGCACGATGGAGACGTTTCAGAAAATATATCGCCCGGAGATCTACAATGCCAACTCCCCGGCGGGGCAATACTATCAGCCCAATCTCAGCCACCTGGATCATTCATTAACAAAAATCGTCTATGACCGGGAAGAGCGCAGCCTGTTGGCGATTGAGCAGGGGAAATTTACACAACAACATTTTATCAACCCGCACAAGACGTTGCTTGAGCAATGGTCTGCTAATTTCGCGCTTTGCTAAACCCATATAAAAGGCTAATGACTATGAAAACATGGCTTCCGACATCGACCGCCGGCAGTTTACCGAAACCTTCCTGGCTGGCGCAGCCAGAGACTCTGTGGTCGCCCTGGAAACTGTCCAGCGAAGAATTACTGGCCGGCAAGCGCGACGCCTTGCGGTTATCCCTCGACGACCAGCTGCGGGCCGGGATCGATATTGTCAGCGACGGCGAGCAAACGCGGCAGCACTTTGTCACCACCTTCATCGAGCACCTCAGCGGGGTGGATTTTGCCAAACGCGAGATCGTGAAAATTCGTAACCGCTATGAGGCCAGTGTTCCAACGGTGGTGGGCGCCGTGGAGCGCCAGAAACCGGTCTTCGTGGAGGACGCTCGCTATCTGCGGCAGCTCACCAGTCAGCCGATCAAATGGGCGCTTCCGGGCCCGATGACCATGATCGACACGCTGTATGACAACCACTATAAAAGCCGGGAAAAGCTGGCCTGGGAATTTGCCAAAATCCTCAATCAGGAAGCGAAAGAGTTAGAGGCTGCGGGGGTTGATATTATTCAGTTCGATGAGCCGGCCTTTAACGTCTTCTTCGATGAGGTCAACGACTGGGGGATCGCCGCCTTAGAACGAGCCACCGAAGGGCTGAAGTGTGAGACAGCGGTGCATATCTGCTACGGCTATGGCATCAAGGCCAATACCGACTGGAAAAAGACGCTGGGCTCCGAGTGGCGACAGTATGAAGAGGCTTTCCCGCAGCTGCAGAAATCGTCCCTTGATATTATCTCTCTCGAGTGCCACAACTCGCGCGTGCCGATGGATCTGCTGGAGTTGATCCGCGGTAAAAAGGTGATGGTCGGGGCGATCGATGTCGCCAGCCATGCTATCGAAACCCCGGAAGAGGTGGCTGGAACCCTGCGCAAGGCGCTGGCGTTCGTCGATGCCGACAAACTCTACCCGTCCACCAACTGCGGTATGGCGCCGCTGCCGCGCCATGTCGCGACCGGCAAACTGCACGCCCTGAGCGCCGGCGCCGAGATTATTCGTCGCGAGCTGGCGGCAAAGTAAGGCGGGGCGCGCCCGTTATCTTCCCCAGGCGGTGTACTTTATCGTCGGTTCACTTCCAGAGCGGGCTGTTACCCGCTCTGCGTCATGTTGCCGCCAGCGGGCGACAGATCGCCCGTAGGGCGACGGCGCTGCACAGCGGAAACAGCGCCAGCAGAAGCCAGGGATAAACCGCCTGCGGCGACGGAATGAGCGCCTGGTCAAGTAAATGACCGAGCAGTAAATTCCCGGCTAACACCGCGCACCCTCCTGCGGTGGCGAGCGCTCCGTAGTGGGCGCCCAGCGTCGACTCCTCGGCGAACAGCGGGATCAGATCCTTGGCTGCGGGCACTAACAGCATCTGGCCGAGGGTGAGCAGCGTGACAAAACCAGCCGCCGGCATTAACCGCAGCCAACCTTCGGCGGGTGGGGCGGCGGCGAATAACGCCACGCTGGCAAAGGAAGCCGACAGCAGCAGAAAGCCCACCGGCAGGATGCGCACGGCGCCCATTCGCCGGGCGAAGCGGGCGAGAGGGAGCTGGAGGGTGATAATCAACAGCGAGGCCAGCATAAAGAGCGGCGCCAGATCCTGCTCGCGGCCGCCGGAACGTTGGATCTCCACCGGCAGGGCGAGGTACAGTTGGTTGTAGCTCAACAGCCATGAGCTGTAGGCGAGAATAAACGCGACAAAGCGCGGCTGGCGCAAAGGCGTCCACCATGGGACTCGTCTGCGCGTTGTTGTCGTGTGCCCGTCGGCGGGCAGACAGAAAAAGAGCACCGCCAGCGCCAGAAGAAATATTCCCGCGCCGGCGAGGGCGATATGCCGAAAGCCGATCCCGCTCAGCACGCCTCCGGCCACCGGGCCGATCACCGCTCCCAGTTCACCGCATACCGCAAACAGCGCAAACCACTCGGCGCGGCTGCGTTTCCCGTTGGCCTGGCTGTGGGTACCGGCCCGCGCCAGCAGGGCCTCTATCGACGGGGAGAACAGGGCGCCGCCGACGCCGGTCAGGCAGGCGCCGAGGATAATGGGCCACAGCGACGCCCCGCACGCCAGCAGGAGAAAACCGGCGACGCGAACGACGCAGCCGGCGAGAATGATCGCCTTAGCGCCATAGCGGTCGGCCAGCGTCCCGCCGAGGATAAACATGCCCTGTTGGGAGAAGGTACGCAGCCCGAGGATCAGGCCGATAAGTCCGCCTGAGAGCAGCATGTCGTCGCGCAGGAAGAGGGCGAGGAAAGGAACGACCGCGTAAAAGCCAATATTAAAAACGAACTGGCTTCCCAGTAACACCGGAGGCCAGAGGGTTGCCGCAGGGCGCAGGGAGAAAAGAGGCATATCCGCCCAACCTAAACGATGAAATGAATGTGCTTTTTGCCGTGGTAAGGGGAGATCTCGATTTTGGTTTTCACCCGGAAAACGTCCCACAGCAGCGCTTCGGACAAAATCTCCTCCGGCGTCCCGCTGGTGAGGATCTGCCCCTGCTGCATCACGATCAGCGAATCGCAGAACATCGCGGCATGGTTAAGATCGTGAATGGCCACAATGCTGGTTACCGGCAGCTCGCTGATCAACTGCATTAACTGCATCTGATGGTGTATATCCAGATGGTTGGTCGGCTCATCCAGCAGGATTTCGCTCGGGCTCTGCGCCAGCGCGCGGGCGATATGCACCCGCTGCCGCTCGCCGCCGGAGAGGCTTAACCATCCCTGTTCGCTTTTCTCCAGCATCGCTACCCGCTGCAGCGCGGCGGCAATCGCCTCGTCATCCTGAGCGCTCCAGTTTGAGAACGGAGAGTGGTGGGGAATGCGTCCCAGGCGCACGACGTCGCGCACCCGCATATTGGCCTCGGTCATGCCGTGTTGCTCGACGAAAGCCACGCGGCGGGCGAGCTGCTTTTTCGCCATCCGGGCGATATCCTGGCCGTCGAGGGTGACGCGACCTGCATCCGGGCGGCGCAGGCCCGCCAGAACGCGCAGCAGCGAGGATTTGCCGCAGCCGTTGGGCCCCAGCAGTCCGACCGTTTCGCCTCGCGGCACCCGCAGCGAGACATTATTGACGATGACCTTTTTGCCTGCCTTCCAGGTGATATTTTCAGCGCAAATACTCATCACTTATTCCTTGAGCGGTAGATAATCACGGCAAAGAAAGGCACCCCAACCAGGGCGGTTACTACCCCAACGGGCAGACTTTGCGGGGCAATCAGCAGGCGCGACGCAATGTCCGCCAGTACCATCAATATCGCCCCTGCCAGCGCGCTGGCGATCAGCAACGTTCGGTGCAGCGGGCCAAAGAAGAAACGCATCACGTGCGGCACCACCAGGCCAACAAAGCCGATTGAGCCGGCCATGCTGACGATGGTGGCGGTGATCAGCGCCGCAGTGGTGAAGAGGATCAGGCGCACGCGCGGCACAGCAATCCCCAGCGAGGCGGCGGCATCGTCGCCGAAGGTGAACGCGTCCAGCGCCCGGGCATACCACAGGCAGACCGCCAGACCCGCGAGCACCACCACAATGACCAGCTGGAATTCGGGCCAGCGGACGCCGCTGAAGCTGCCCAGCAGCCAGAACATCACATCGCGCGCCTGCTGCGCGCTGGCGGAGGTGCTGATGGTATAGGCCGTGATGGCGTTAAATAACTGCGAGGCGGCGACGCCCGCAAGAATCGTACGCTCATTGCCGCCGCGCGCGCCGTTAGTCAGCAAGGCGACAAAGGCGAAGGCGGCGAAGGCCCCGGCAAAGGCCCCGGCCGAGAGGGAAATCGCACCGGCGCCAAGGCCCAGCACCACGATCGATACCGCGCCGGTGGAGGCCCCGGCGGAGACGCCGAGGACGTAGGGTTCGGCGAGGGCATTTTTCAGCAGGCTTTGCAGCACGACGCCGCAGATAGCGAGGCCTGCGCCGCAGCAGGCGGCGACCAGCGCGCGGCTGAGGCGGAAATCCCAGATTACGCTCTCATAGATACGGTTGAGCGGCTCAGCGGTTAAGCCGGTTCTGTTGCTGATAGCGTAAAAGACATTCTGCAGCGGGATGGCCAGCTCGCCGACGCTGACGCCCACAGCGATTACCAGCGCCAGCACGATCGCTGCCAGTACACACCAGCCGGTGAGCAGTATGCTGCGGCGCGTCTCAATCGCGGCGACGCTCATCAGTTCAGCCCCATTTTTCTCAGCTGCTCGCCCACCTGTTCCGCGCCGTAAAGCGTGCGGATGGTCGGATTCATCGCCTGACCGTCCATGACCACGATATGGCCTTTTTTCACCGCCTCCAGCTGGCTGACGGCGGGATCGCTTTTGAGGAATTTGATCTTCTCCTCTGCCTTATCCAGCGCCCAGCGGTTACGGTCCAGGCTGGCGACCACGATCACATCCGGGTTGGCGGCAATAATGCTCTCCCAGCTCACCGTGGGCCACTCGGTTTCGGAGGTAATCGCATTATGTCCGCCCAGCACGCTGGCGATAAATCCGGAGGCGCTGTTTTTACCGCCGACATAGGCATCGGCCGAAGGCGAGGCGCTGGAGAACCAGAAGACGAAGGAGAGATCTTTTTTGTTTTTACCAAATTCGTGGCGCAGGTCGGCTTCACGTTTTTTGAAATCGGCAATCAGCGCCTGACCACGATCTTCGACGTTGAAAATGCGGGCGAAATCGCTAATTTCCTGATACAGCCAGGTCATATCCCACAGCTTTTGCCGGCTGCCGTACATATCGCCGGTGGCCTTTTTGGTGGCGCACATCCCCGGTGAGACGTAGCTGTTTACGCCGACGGTAGCGAGATCTTCACGCCTGGCGACTTTGCTTTCCGGCCCCAGCAGCAGCGGCAACTGGGCGGGAACGAAATCAGGATTTTGCGCCAGCACCGATTCCAGGCTCGGAATTTCCACCGTCAAGGTTTTAATCTTCGCGTTTTGCTCAGCCAGCTGCGGTAAAACGCTGGTCGGCCAGAAGGCGCTGGCGACCACCTGCTTTTGCAGCCCGAGCAGCAGCAGAATTTCGACCGTATTTTGCCCCAGCGCGACCACGCGCTCCGGCGGCCGGGTGAAGGTCTCCTGATAGCCGCAGTTTTCAATCGTCAGGGGGTAGGTTGTTGCCAGCGCGGAACTGACGGCGGTGAACATCAAGCCTAACGCGCAAAGGACCTTCTTCATTAAACGCTATCCTTGTAAACAGGCGAGTGGATGACCAGCAAATGGGAGTAATGCAAATGAAACTCATTATTGGGGCGGGGTTTTATACAATGCCATATTTACAGTGTCAATGAGTGACTATTTCCGCAGGCAATGAAATGCCCGCGCGATGGGGCGGGTCAGCTCGCCAGTGGGCCACGAATATACGCCTGCAACCCCTGGGCGAGAAAATCAAATACCCGCTTACAGGCAGGGCTGTGGCGCAGATCCTCATGCATTACCAGCCAGGTATCAAGATACAGAGAAAAGTCGGCCGCCAGCACTCGCTGCAGGGGAATAATGCCATCCGCAAGAGGCGCCTGGCAGATGCCGATCCCCGCTCCGGCGCGGATCAGGCTCAACTGGGCGAGGTCGCTATCGGTCCGCATCGCGAACGCCTCGCGCTGAAAACGGGGGTAAGCCTGCAGCGCCCGGCGCACGAGAGGGGTGGCGCTATCAAAACCAATTAGCGCGTGGCTGGCCAGATCGTCGAGGGTCGCGGGCAGGCCCTGCCGCGTCAGGTAGGCGGCGGTGGCATGTAACCCAAGCTCGATCCTGCCGAGACGGCGGGCGATAAGCTGCTCCTGCTGCGGGGCGACCATCCGCACCGCAATATCCGCCTCCCGGTGAAGCAGATCCTGAAACCGATTGGAGAGCATCAGTTCGATGACGATATTCGGGCACGCCTGCCTGAGCCGGGCAACCAGCGGCGGCAGCACCTCGGCGCCGACCACCTCGCTGGCGGCCACCCGCACCACGCCACGCAGCTCGGCTCTGTCGCGACTGAAGTTAGCCGCGGTGCGTTCCAGCGCCCGGGCGGTATTGTCCATCGCCTCGGCGTGCACCCGCAGCGCCAGCGCCGCGTCGGTCGCCAGCAGGCCGGTTTGCGAGCGGGTAAATAAGGCCTGGCCGAGGGCGTTTTCCAGCCCGGCAATATGGCGCCCCGCCGTCGGCTGAGTGATGTTCAGGGTACGCGATGCGCCCGATAAAGAGCCTTCCTGCAGGACGGCGAGAAAGGTTCGGTACCACTCCCAGGGAATAGAGGTATTCATACAAATATGTATAGCCGCTCGACGATGGTATGCAATTTCATTTGATATGAGCCGCAGGTAGGCTGTCAAGCATCCATTAGCGAACGGGGAAAGAGGATGAACAGCAGCGGCAAGGTACTTATTCTGGGAGCAAGCGGGGGCATCGGCGGGGAAGTGGCGCGCCGGCTGGTGGCAGACAACTGGCAGGTTCGGGCGCTGAAGCGCGGCGCCCAGATACGTGATCCCGAAGATGGCATACAGTGGATAGCCGGCGACGCGCTGGATGGCGGCCAGGTCGCGGCGGCGGCTGCCGGTTGCGACGTTATCGTCCATGCGGTGAATCCGCCGGGCTACCGGCACTGGCGGCAACAGGTACTGCCCATGCTGCACAACACCCTGCAGGCTGCCGAACGCCAGCGGGCGCTTGTAGTCCTGCCCGGCACGGTCTACAACTATGGACCGGATGCCTTTCCACTGATTGCTGAAGAGGCCGCACAACAGCCGGTGACCCGCAAAGGCGCCATCCGGGTGGCGATGGAGCTGGCGCTGAAGGATTACGTGCAGCGCGGCGGCCGGGCGTTGATTGTTCGGGCGGGCGATTTTTTTGGTCCACGCGCCGGAAATAACTGGTTTTCGCAGGGGCTGGTCAAGCCTGGTCAGCTTCCCCGCATCATTAGCTACCCGGGGGCGATCGGCGTGGGGCATCAGTGGGCCTGGCTGCCCGACGTCGCCGCCACCATCGCCGCGCTGCTCGCCCGCAGGCATGAGCTTGAGCCGTTCGCCCGCTTTCATATGCAGGGCCACTGGGACCCGGACGGCAGCGAAATGAGTCAGGCGATCCAGCGGGTGGTCGCCCGCTATGGCGGCAGGGCGGTAGCGAAGTCCTTTCCCTGGTGGCTGGTGAAGCTGGCGGCGCCCTTCAACGCCACCCTGCGCGAAATGGTCGAGATGCACTATCTCTGGCGTCTGCCGGTACGCCTGCGCAACGACAAACTGGTTGATTTTTTAGGCGCGGAACCGCATACCCCGCTCGACAGCGCGGTGTATCAGACGCTGCAAGGCCTGGGTTGTCTGTCCGCCGGCGCGATAAACCAAGAGGCGGGTGAGGCGTAACGCGGCAAGAGGATCACAGAGCGGGGCGTTATTGTGACCAAATCATAATAACGTCACTCGTTGTCAAACGATAGCGATCGCATTAAGCTAAACGGATGACGAAAAATACCCCCACCCCTGCAAGCCGTGGTCCCCATGACCACAGCGTTCGGGACCAGATTCTTGACGCGGCCATGGCGCACTTTAGTCGCTATGGCTATGAGAAAACGACGGTCACCGATCTCGCCAAAGCGATAGGCTTTTCCAAAGCCTATATCTATAAATTCTTTGACTCCAAGCAGGCGATTGGCGAGGCGATTTGCGCCAGCCGGCTGGAGAAGATCATGGTGGCCGTCAGCGCGGCCATCGCCGATGCGCCGTCCGCCAGCGAGAAACTGCGCCGCCTGTTCCGGGCGCTGACCGAGGCCGGCAGTGAACTGTTTTTCGAGGATCGCAAACTGTACGACATCGCCGCCGTCGCGGCGCGCGATAAATGGCCTTCAACGGAACAGTATGCCGGTCATCTGCAGCAGCTGATTGGTCAAATTCTTGTCGAAGGCCGCCAGGCGGGTGAGTTCGAGCGCAAAACCCCGCTGGATGAAGCGACCCTGGCGGTCTATATGGTGATGTGTCCTTTCATCAATCCGGTGCAGTTGCAATACAATCTCGACACCGCGCCCACCGCGGCGGTGCTGCTTGCCTCCCTGATCCTGAGAAGTCTCTCCCCCTGATTAGTGACTATTGACTTTATTGGTCACTGGTCTGAGAATGCGGTCACCATCCGGTCTTTTCATTAAGGTGACCCATGCTCAGGCTCAACGCCGTCCATCTTGCCGTCTGCCTCCTGCCGCTGGCCCTCGCGGGCTGCGGCGAACCTGCCGATCATGACGACCCCCGCATCCGGCCGCCGCTGGTCCGGGTGGCGACCGTCGAGCGCGCGGAGGCCGGCTCGCGGGCCTTTACCGGCGTGGTAGTGGCCCGAACCCAAAGCGACCTCGGCTTCAGGGTGGCGGGAAAAGTGCTTGAACGGCGGGTGGAAACCGGGCAGAGCGTCAAGCGCGGTCAGCTGCTGCTGCGCCTGGATCCGGCTGATCTAGCCTTGCAGGCGCAGTCCCAACAGCGGGCCGTAGATGCCGCGCGGGCGCGAGCCAAAAAGGCGGCCAACGATCTGGCCCGCTATCGCGGCCTGGTGGCGAGCGGCGCCATCTCTGCCGCGGAATTCGACCAGATTAACGCGGCAGCAGAGGCGGCGAGAGCCGACCTCAGCGCGGCCCAGGCGCAGGCCAATGTGGCGCAAAACGCCACCGGCTATGCCGGACTGCTGGCGGATGCTGACGGCGTGGTGGTGGAAACCCTCGCTGAGCCGGGGCAGGTGGTCAGCGCCGGGCAGGTGGTGATCCGCCTGGCGCGGGCGGGGCAGCGCGAAGCGCGGGTGCAACTGCCGGAGACGCTGCGCCCGGCGGTCGGCAGCGAGGCGCTGGCGAAACGCTATGGCAGCGAATCTCAGCCGGTCACGGCGACCCTGCGCCTGCTTTCGGACGCGGCTGACGCCACCACCCGCACCTTTGAAGCGCGCTATGTGCTTAACGGCGCGCTGGCGAATGCCCCGCTGGGGTCTACCGTGACCCTGCGCATCGGCAACGACCAGGCGCCAGGCCAGGTGCTGGCGGTGCCCCTGGCGTCGGTCTACGATCCGGGTAACGGCCCTGGCGTCTGGCGCATTGCCTCTCGTCCGGCCACCGTCTCCTGGCAACCGGTGACCGTGCTCGGCCTGGATGATGAAACCGCGCGGGTGACCGGCCCGCTGAAGCCCGGCGAGCCGATCGTCGCCCTGGGCGCCCATCTTCTGCACCAGGGCGAGGCGGTGCGTCTGGCGGAACGACGCGAGCATAATGCCGCCGGGAGCCAGCCATGAGCGCCGGGCGTTTTAATCTCTCCGCGCTGGCCGTCCGCGAGCGGTCGGTGACCCTGTTTTTGATTATCCTTATCTCCGTCGCCGGGCTGGTGGCGTTCTTCGGACTCGGGCGAGCGGAAGATCCGCCCTTTACGGTCAAGCAAATGACGGTCATTACCGTCTGGCCCGGCGCCACCGCGCAGGAGATGCAGGATCAGGTCGCCGAGCCGCTGGAAAAACGGCTCCAGGAGTTAAAGTGGTACGATCGCACGGAGACCTATACCCGCCCTGGCATAGCGTTGCTCACCCTGTCGCTGCAGGATCAGACCCCGCCTTCCGAGGTGCCGGAGCAGTTTTATCAGGCGCGCAAGAAGCTCGGCGATGAGGCGAAAAATCTGCCTGCCGGCGTCTCCGGTCCGATGATGAATGACGAATTCGCCGACGTCACCTTTGCGATCTTTGCCCTGAAGGCGCGGGGAGAGCCGCCGCGGCAGCTGGTGCGTGACGCCGAAGCCTTACGCCAGCAGCTGCTGCATGTACCCGGGGTGAAAAAAGTGAATATCCTCGGCGAACAGGCGGAGCGCATTTATCTCTCGTTTTCTCATGACCGTCTCGCCACTCTGGGTCTCTCGCCGGAGGCGATTTTTGCCGCGCTGAACAGCCAGAATGTGCTGACCGCCGCCGGGGCTATCGAGACCCGGGGCGGGCAGATCTTTATCCGCCTCGACGGGGCGTTCGACCGCCTGCAGCAGATCCGCGACACGCCGATTATTGCCGGGGGCAGAACGCTGAAACTGGCCGATGTCGCCACGGTTGAGCGGGGATATGAAGATCCCGCCACCTTCCTGATCCGCCATCAGGGCGAACCGGCGCTGCTGCTGGGCGTGGTGATGCGCGAGGGCTGGAATGGTCTGGCGCTGGGAAAAGCGCTGGATGCCGAAACGGCCAGCATCAATCAGAGCCTGCCGCTCGGCATGTCGTTGACCAAGGTGACCGATCAGTCGGTGAATATCAGCGCCGCGGTCGATGAGTTCATGATCAAATTCTTTGTCGCCCTGCTGGTGGTGATGGCGGTGTGCTTTGTCAGCATGGGGTGGCGCGTGGGCGTGGTGGTCGCGGCGGCGGTGCCTTTAACCCTCGCCGTGGTGTTTGTGGTGATGGAGGCGACCGGCAAAAACTTCGACCGCATCACTCTCGGCTCGCTGATCCTCGCCCTGGGGCTGCTGGTGGATGATGCCATCATTGCCATCGAAATGATGGTGGTCAAAATGGAGGAGGGGTATGACCGCCTCAAAGCCTCGGCCTATGCCTGGAGCCATACCGCGGCGCCCATGCTGGCCGGTACCCTGGTGACGGCCGTGGGCTTTATGCCTAATGGATTTGCGCAGTCCACCGCCGGGGAGTACGCCAGCAATGTGTTCTGGATCGTCGGTATCGCGCTGATTGCCTCCTGGATTGTGGCGGTGATTTTTACCCCCTGGCTGGGGGTGCACCTGTTGCCGGACAGAAAGCCCGCGGCGGCCGGCCACGCCGCGCTGTATGACACCCCGCGCTATCAGCGCTTCCGTCGGCTGCTGACCCGGGTTATTGCTCACAAATGGCGCGTGGCCGCCGGGGTGGTGGCGCTGTTTATCGTGGCGATCCTGGGCATGAGCGTGGTGAACAAGCAGTTTTTCCCCACCTCCGATCGTCCGGAAGTGCTGGTTGAAGTGCAGCTGCCTTACGGGTCGTCGATTAGCCAGACCAGCGCCGCGGCGGCGAAAATTGAGCACTGGCTGCAGCGGCAGCCGGAGGCGAAGATTGTCACCAGCTATATCGGCCAGGGCGCGCCGCGCTTTTACCTGGCGATGGCTCCGGAATTGCCCGATCCCTCCTTCGCCAAACTGGTGGTGTTGACCGACGGGCAGGGTGCCCGCGAGGCGCTCAAGCGGCGGCTGCGGGAGGCGGTGGCCAATGGCCTGGCGCCGGAGGCGCGGGTGCGCGTCACTCAGCTGGTGTTTGGCCCTTATTCGCCTTATCCGGTCGCCTGGCGGGTGATGGGGCCCGATCCGCACGCTCTGCTCGACATCGCCGAGCGGGTTAAATCGGTGCTGCAGGCCAGTCCGCTGATGCGCACCGTCAATACCGACTGGGGTTCGCGGGTACCGGTGATGCATTTCAGCCTCAATCAGGACCGGCTGCAGGCGAGCGGACTCAGCTCCCAGTCCGTCGCCCAGCAGCTGCAGTTCCTGCTGTCAGGGATCCCGATCACCACCGTCCGGGAAGATATTCGCGCCGTGCAGGTGATCGGCCGCGCGGCGGGCGACATCCGTCTGGATCCGGCGAAAATCGCCGACTTCACCCTGGTGGGCAGCGGCGGGCAGCGGGTTCCCTTGTCACAGATTGGCGACGTGTCGATCAGGATGGAGGACCCGCTGCTTCGCCGTCGCGACCGCACGCCGACCATCACCGTCCGCGGAGATGTTGCGGAGAACCTGCAGCCGCCTGATGTCTCCACCGCGCTGATGAAGCCGCTGCAGCCCATTATCGACTCGCTGCCGCCTGGCTATCGCATCGAGACGGCGGGGTCGATTGAGGAATCCGGCAAGGCCACCCGGGCGATGGTGCCGTTATTTCCGATAATGATCGCCCTCACGCTGCTGATCATTATCCTGCAGGTGCGTTCGCTGTCGGCGATGGTCATGGTTTTCCTGACCGCGCCGCTGGGGCTGATTGGCGTGGTCCCGACGCTGCTGCTGTTCAATCAGCCGTTTGGCATCAATGCCCTGGTGGGCCTGATCGCCCTGTCGGGGATCCTGATGCGCAATACGCTGATCCTGATTGGCCAAATCCATCATAACCAACAGGCGGGGCTCGATCCGTTCCACGCGGTGGTGGAGGCGACGGTGCAGCGCGCCCGCCCGGTTCTGCTGACCGCGCTGGCGGCGATCCTGGCGTTCATTCCGCTCACTCATTCGGTCTTCTGGGGAACGCTCGCCTATACGCTGATTGGCGGGACGCTGGGGGGAACCATCATGACCCTTATCTTCCTGCCGGCCATGTACGCGATCTGGTTCCGCATCCGTCCGGAGAACACGGTACAACAGACAGAGTTGCACCTTCAGAGGTAATTCCACTTTGCCGGACCTGGGCGAGGCACATGGCCAGGCCAGGTCCCGGGCAGGGTCAGGCGGGTAAGGATACCGGCACCGCATGAGTGCGGTGTTGATCCTGTTCGAGGCGATCAAGGCAATCGAGGCTGATGGCCGATGGCGAGGTCGCGCCGGTGAGGGTCATGGTAACCTTCATATCCTCGGCAAATAAGCGCAGCAGATGCGCCACGCCCGCTTCGCCCGCCGCGGCCAGGGCATAAATATAGGCCCGACCGAGCAGCACGCCTTTCGCGCCGAGGGCCAGCAGACGTATAACGTCCACGCCGGAGCGCACCCCGGAATCGGCAAGCACTGTCAGATCGTCGCCGACCGCATCCACCACCCTGGGCAGCGCCCGGGCGGTGGGGATGGCGCCATCGAGCTGTCTGCCGCCATGATTCGACACCACAATACCATCGGCGCCCAGCCGCACGGCATTGCGCGCATCGTCGGCATCGAGGATCCCTTTGATGATTAATTTTCCTTGCCAGCTGTCGCGGATCCACTCCAGATCGTGCCAGGCGATGGACGGGTCGAAGTTGTTGCTGATGAACCCCATATAGTCGTCCATGGTCATTTTGTGGCCGGTGTAGGCTTCGATATTACCAAACGACAGGGGTCTGCCCGCCAGCCCGACGTTCATCGCCCAGCGCGGATGGGTGCAAGCCTGGAGATATTGTCGCAGGGTGGCGTGCGGCCCGGACATCCCTGAGCGGTTATCGCGATACCGCGAGCCGGGGATTGGCATATCGACGGTAAATACCAGGGTTTTCATGCCAGCGGCCCAGGCGCGCTCCAGCGCGTTACGCATATAGCCGCGATCTTTCAGTACGTACAGCTGGGACCAGAGCGCGCCGCTGGCGTGGCTCGCCACCTCTTCAATCGAGCAGACCGACACGGTGGATAAGGTGTACGGGATCCCGGCGCGGGAGGCGGCGCGGGCCGCCTGGACTTCGCCGCGGCGGGCGTACATCCCGGTGGCGCCGACGGGCCCCAGCGCCACGGGCATCGCCCATGGGGCATCAAGGATCGTGGTCGCCAGCGTCGGTTCGCCGGCCCCGCACAGTACGCGCTGGCGAAGAGCTACCGAGGCAAGCTCGGCGGCGTTGGCGTTCATGGTGTTTTCCGCCACCGCGCCACCGTCAATATAATCGAAAAGGAAGCGGGGCAGACGACGACGAGCGGCTTCGCGATAATCGCTGGGGGCTGAAACAATCATTATTATGTCCTTATGTTTTTTAACCTTAGTGGATGTTCTGCAGGTAAAAAAACTATAGGCCTCTAAAAACCGGCGAGGAAATGAAATATTAGCATTCCAGCTATTCCCTGCTGGAATAATCTGGTTTTATCGCTGAGGCTGCTATTTCCTTTTTTTACTCTTCGGCGCGCGCGTTATTTTTATTTATTTCCGCGCAACGTGAAGCTGGCAAAATAAAGACCCGGTATGAGGCGACAGCGCTTTGCGCCATCGCCACCAGGGGAAGGAGAGGTCAGTGCGGCGCCTGCGTTTTCCGGGAGGTGTAAAGAAGATGAATTTGAAATTGAGCAGATGGTATCTTTTGCTAGCCTTTCTGAGGAGGGCAGACGGAGCGACACCATGAAAGATAAAGATGAACAAACGGCATTGATTGGCATGGCCATCGGCGCGGCGGTCATTAGCTTAGTGGCTACACAAAAGCAGATTAATCAGGGGAGTATCGTGGATGAACTGGTGAGGCTGGGCAGACAGAAGGGGGACGGGGTAGAGGATGAGGTCTTTGTCCAGGCCGCCCGGCTGGTGAGTAAAGGCACCTAGCCAGCCGGTATCCCGCCTGGCAGCCCCGTGTGCCCGTTTTATTTTGGTTTTTATTCCCCGAATGCGGCCGGCGAGCGGCGCTTATTCCTTTCCTGAAGCGTTACCGGCGGGCGCTTTCACTACCCGCTTTTTTCTAGCGCATGGCCGGGGCCGCGCCCCGCGCTGGCATGGTCTTTCTGTTACGTTGTCACTTTATGCTCGCCTGCAAGCGATAACCAGCAAGGTGGTCTGCCGCTATTGCATAAATCGGTATTTTCGATACATCTTTGCCATTGCGTGCGGAGATAGAATGATTTCAAAATAACATATTATAAATCAATCCATTAAGTTCTCTTTGCACGCCCTGATAATCCCCGGGCGAGGGTCTATGCTTATAAAAAGCGCTAAATGAGGCAATACCCCTGCTGCAGAAGGGTTGAAGTGATAATCATTATCACTAACATGGCGGTATGCCTTGATGGCGCCAACCTGGAGGTCTATCGATGGAAGTACAAGCAGGAACTTTTAATCCCGCCGATTTCAGCTGGCAGGGACTGACCATGACGCCGGCCGCTGCCGCGCATATCCGCGATCTGATGCGCAAGCAGCCGGATAAGAAAGGGCTGCGGCTGGGCATTAAAACCAGCGGCTGCGCCGGTTTTGGCTATGTGCTCGAAATGATTGCCGAGCCGGCGCCCGACGATCTGCTCTTTGAATCTGACGGGGCGAAGCTGTTTGCGCCGCTGCAGGCGATGCCGTTCATCGACGGCACCGAGCTGGATTATGTCCGGGAAGGTTTAAATGAAATCTTTAAATTTCATAACCCGAAAGCGCAGCATGAGTGCGGCTGCGGCGAAAGTTTTGGGGTGCAGGCGGAGTAACTATGTCGCGTAATACTGAAGCAACTGACGATGTCAAAACCTGGACCGGCGGCCCGCTCAACTACAAAGAGGGCTTTTTTACTCGCCTGCAAACCGATGAGCTGGCCAAAGGCATTAATGAAGAAGTCGTTCGGGCTATCTCGGCTCGCCGCAATGAGCCGCAGTGGATGTTGGAGTTTCGTCTGAATGCCTACCGGGCGTGGCTGGAAATGGAGGAGCCGCACTGGCTGAAAGCGCATTACGATAAGCTGAATTATCAGGATTACAGCTACTATTCCGCGCCCTCCTGCGGCAACTGCGATGAGACCTGCGCCTCCGAGCCTGGCGCGGTGCAGCAGACCGGGGCCAATACCTTTCTGACCAGCGAGGTGGAAGAAGCCTTTAACCAGCTGGGCGTGCCGGTACGCGAAGGGCGCGAGGTGGCGGTGGACGCGATATTTGACTCGGTGTCGGTGGCGACCACCTACCGAGAAAAGCTGGCCGAGCAGGGGATCATCTTCTGTTCTTTCGGCGAGGCGATCCACGATCATCCGGAACTGGTGAAAAAGTATCTGGGCACCGTAGTGCCGGGGAATGACAACTTCTTTGCCGCGCTGAACGCCGCGGTGGCTTCGGACGGCACCTTTATCTATGTGCCGAAGGGCGTCCGCTGCCCGATGGAGCTGTCCACCTATTTCCGCATCAACGCCGAAAAGACCGGGCAGTTTGAACGCACCATTCTGGTGGCCGATGAAGGCAGCTACGTCAGCTATATTGAAGGCTGCTCGGCGCCGGTGCGCGACAGCTATCAGCTGCATGCCGCGGTCGTTGAAGTCATCATCCATAAAGACGCGGAAGTGAAATACTCCACGGTGCAGAACTGGTTCCCCGGCGATAACAACACCGGCGGGATCCTCAACTTCGTCACCAAGCGCGCCCTGTGCGAAGGGGAGAACAGCAAAATGTCATGGACCCAGTCGGAAACCGGCTCGGCCATCACCTGGAAATACCCCAGCTGCATCCTGCGCGGCGATAACTCGATCGGCGAATTCTTTTCGGTGGCGCTGACCAGCGGCCATCAGCAGGCGGACACCGGCACCAAAATGATCCATATCGGCAAGAACACCCGCTCGACCATCATCTCGAAAGGGATCTCCGCTGGACACAGCCAGAACAGCTATCGCGGGCTGGTCAAAATCATGCCGACCGCCACCAACGCCCGCAACTATACCCAGTGCGATTCGATGCTGATCGGCCCGGACTGCGGGGCGCATACCTTCCCGTATGTAGAATGCCGCAACAACAGCGCCCAGCTGGAGCACGAGGCGACCACCTCGCGGATTGGCGAAGATCAATTGTTCTACTGCCTGCAGCGCGGGATCAGCGAAGACGATGCCATCTCGATGATCGTCAACGGTTTCTGTAAAGACGTCTTCTCCGAGCTGCCGCTGGAGTTCGCTGTAGAGGCGCAAAAATTGCTGGCCATTAGCCTTGAACATAGCGTCGGCTGATAATTAAGGAAAAAAGATGTTAAGTATTCAAGATTTACACGTCGCCGTCGAAGATAAAGCGATCCTGCGCGGGCTGAACCTTGAGGTGCGCCCGGGAGAGGTCCACGCCATTATGGGGCCGAACGGCTCAGGCAAAAGTACGCTTTCGGCCACCCTGGCCGGGCGTGAAGATTATGAGGTGACTGGCGGTCGCGTCGAATTTAAGGGCAAAAACCTGCTCGAACTCGCTGCGGAAGATCGCGCCGGGGAAGGTATCTTTATGGCCTTCCAGTATCCGGTAGAGATCCCCGGCGTCAGCAACCAGTTTTTCCTGCAGACTGCGCTGAATGCCGTGCGCAATTATCGTGGCCAGGAGGCGCTGGATCGTTTCGATTTCCAGGACTTAATGGAAGAAAAGATCAAGCTTCTGCAGATGCCGGAAGATCTCCTGACCCGCTCGGTGAACGTTGGCTTCTCCGGCGGTGAGAAAAAGCGCAACGATATTCTGCAAATGGCGGTGCTTGAGCCGGAGCTGTGCATTCTCGATGAATCGGATTCGGGGTTGGATATCGATGCCCTGAAAATCGTCTCGCAGGGAGTGAATGCCCTGCGCGACGGCAAACGCGCCTTTATCATTGTCACCCACTATCAGCGCATCCTTGACTATATCAAGCCGGACTATGTCCATGTGTTGTATCAGGGGCGGATTGTGAAGTCGGGCGATTTCTCTCTGGTCAAACAGCTGGAGGAGCAGGGCTATGGCTGGCTTACCGAACAGCAGTAACGCGCTGCAGCAGTGGCACCATCTGTTTGAAGCGCAGGGCGGCCCGCGTACCCCGGAGGCCAGTCAGCATCTGCAGCAGCTGCTGCGCCTTGGGCTGCCGACGCGCAAGCACGAGGACTGGAAATACACTCCGCTGGATGCCCTACTTAACGGTCGCTTTGTCGCCGTTGAGGGGGCCTCTCTCAGCGCTGAACAGCGTGATGCGCTGGCGCTGCCGCTGGACGCCTGGCGGCTGGTGTTTATCGATGGCCGCTATCATCCTCAGCTGAGCGACGATCTTGCCGCCAGCGGCGTGGAGGTCAGTGTCGATAATCAGCGCCAGCATCTGCCGGATGCCCTGCAGCCGGAGGTGTTTCTCCATCTGACCGAAAGCCTGGCCCAGACGGTGACCCGCATTCGCGTGCCGCGCAACCGCCGCCTGGATAAACCGCTGCTGCTGATGCATATCACCAGTGGCCTGGCCGGCGATGCGCTGAATACCGCCCACTATCGCCATCACCTGGCGCTGGAGAGCGGGGCGGAGGCGACGATTGTCGAGCATTACCTGAGCCTCAATGAGCAGCCGCATTTCACCGGCGGGCGATTGACCATGACGGTGGCCGATAACGCGCACCTCCAGCATATCAAGCTGGCATTTGAGAATGCCCGCAGCTATCACTTCGCCCATAACGACCTGCTGCTGGGCCGCGACGCCTCGGCCTTCAGCAGCAGTTTCCTGCTTGGCGGCCAGGTGCTGCGTCACCAGACCAGCACCCGCCTGGGCGGCGAAAACAGCAACCTGCGCCTCAATTCGCTGGCGATGCCGGTGAAAAATGAGGTCTGCGATAGCCGCACCTGGCTCGACCATCAGGTCGGCTACTGCACCAGCCGCCAGCTGCACAAAACCATCGTCAGCGATAAGGGGCGGGCGGTGTTTAACGGGCTGATCAACGTCGCGCCGCTCGCGCTGAAAACCGACGGTCAGATGACCAACAATAATCTGCTGCTCGGGCGGCTGGCGGAGGTCGACACCAAACCGCAGCTGGAAATTTACGCCGATGACGTGAAATGCAGCCACGGGGCGACGGTGGGGCGCATTGACGAAGAGCAGCTGTTCTATCTGCGCTCGCGCGGTATCGAACAGCAGGCGGCGCAGCAGATGATCCTCTACGCCTTCGCCGCCGAGCTCACCGAGGCTATCCGCAGCGACGCGCTCAGAGAGCAGGTGCTGGCGCGTATTGGACAGCGTTTGCCGGGAGGCACAGTATGACATTTTCAGTAGAACAGGTTCGCGCCGATTTTCCGGTACTGAACCGGGAGGTCAACGGTCAGCCGCTGGTCTATCTCGACAGCGCCGCCAGCGCCCAGAAGCCGGAGGCAGTGATCGGCGCAGAAGCGGAATTCTATCGCCACGGCTACGCGGCGGTGCACCGCGGCATCCATACCCTCAGCGCGGAAGCCACCGCGCGGATGGAAGCCGTGCGTCAGCAGGCGGCCACCTTCCTTAACGCCGGATCGGCGGAGGAAGTGGTGTTCGTCCGCGGCACCACCGAGGGTATCAACCTGGTGGCCAACAGCTGGGGAAACGCCAACGTCGGCGCCGGGGATAACATCATCATCAGCGAAATGGAGCACCACGCCAATATTGTGCCGTGGCAGATGCTCTGCGCCCGCGTCGGGGCTGAGCTGCGGGTGATCCCCCTGAACCCGGACGGTACGCTGCAACTGGATGTTGTCCCGGGACTGTTTGACCCGCGCACCCGCCTGCTGGCGATAACCGAGGTCTCCAACGTGCTGGGGACGGAAAACCCGCTGGCGGCGCTGATTGCTCTTGCGCATCAGCATGGCGCGAAAGTGCTGGTGGATGGCGCCCAGGCGGTGATGCACCACCCGGTGGACGTCCAGGCGCTGGGCTGCGATTTTTATGTTTTCTCCGCCCACAAGCTGTACGGGCCGACCGGGATCGGCGTGCTCTACGCCCGGTCCGAGCTGCTGCAGACGATGGCGCCTTGGGAAGGGGGCGGGTCGATGATCGCCACCGTCAGCCTGACGGAGGGCACCACCTGGAATCAGGCGCCGTGGCGCTTTGAGGCCGGCACGCCGAATACCGGGGGGATCATCGGCCTCGGCGCGGCGCTGACCTACGTCAGCCAGCTGGGACTGACGCAGATTGCCGAGTATGAGCAGACGCTGATGCGCTACGCGCTCGATGCCCTGCGCGCGGTACCGGATCTGATCCTTTACGGCCCGGCGCAGCGTAAAGGGGTAATTGCTTTCAACCTCGGTCAGCATCACGCCTATGACGTCGGCAGCTTCCTCGATAACTACGGGATCGCCGTGCGGACCGGACACCACTGCGCGATGCCGTTGATGGCCCGGTATCAGGTACCGGCTATGTGTCGGGCATCGCTGGCGATGTACAATACCACGGAAGAGGTGGACCGCCTGGTGGCCGGCCTCCAGCGGATCCGCAAACTGTTAGGGTAAAGGACGGGACAATGGCGGCACTACCGGACAAAGACAAACTGTTGCGTAACTTTAGCCGTTGCGCCAACTGGGAAGAGAAGTATCTCTATATCATCGAGCTTGGCCAGCGTCTGGCGCCGCTAAGCCCGGAAGAACATAGCGTGCAGAACATTATTCAGGGCTGTCAAAGCCAGGTCTGGATCGTGATGGACCAGGATCCCACAGGCGTGATCACCCTGCGCGGCGATAGCGATGCGGCGATCGTCAAGGGTCTGATAGCGGTGGTGTTTATCCTCTATGACCGGATGACCGCTCAGGACATCACCGAGTTCGACGTGCGTCCGTGGTTTGAAAAAATGGCGCTCACCCAGCATCTCACCCCCTCCCGCTCGCAAGGCCTCGAAGCCATGATCCGCGCGATACGCGCGAAAGCGGCAAATATTAGCTAGAATAAACAGGTAGATTTCATTCTGTTACGTCCGGCAGGGCGCTGACCCTGCCGCCGTTCAGTCTCCTGGCGTTTTATCAGCGAAAGAAGGAATCTCAGTATGAAACGCAAAACGATGATCACCTTAGCCCTTCTCAGCGCCCTTGGCGCCTCCACGGCCGCCTGGGCCGTTGATTATCCGCTTCCTCCCGCCAACAGTCGGCTGATTGGTCAGAATCAGTACTGGACGGTCCAGGAGGGAGATCGCAACCTGCAGGCGATTGCGCGCCATTTCGATACCGCGGCGATGCTGATCCTCGAAGCCAACGATACGATTGCACCAGTGCAGCCGAAGCCCGGCACTCAGGTCCTTATCCCTTCTCAGATGCTGCTGCCCGACGTGCCGAGGGAGGGCATTGTCGTCAACCTCGCCGAACTGCGGCTGTATTACTTCCCGCCGGGAGAGAATCAGGTGCAGGTCTATCCGCTGGGCATTGGCCAGTTAGGTCTGGAAACGCCGGAGATGACCACCCGCGTGGGGCAGAAGATCCCTAACCCTACCTGGACGCCTACCGCCGGCATCCGCGCGCGCTCGCTGGAGAAAGGGGTGACGCTGCCGGCAGTGGTCCCGGCCGGACCGAACAATCCCCTGGGCCGCTATGCGCTGCGTCTGGCCTACGGTAACGGTGAATATCTCATCCACGGAACTAACGCCCCAGACAGCGTTGGTCTGCGCGTCAGCTCGGGCTGTATGCGGATGAACGCTGATGACATCAAAGCGCTGTTCAGCCAGGTGAAAACCGGGACGCCGGTACGGATTATCAATCAGCCGGTGAAGTTTGCCGTCGAGCCGGATGGTAAACGCTATGTCGAAGTCCACAGGCCGCTTTCGCAGACCGAAGGGGAAAACACCCGGACCGTCGCTTACACGCTGCCAGCGGCGTTTCACGCCTTCGCAGAGGATAAAGCAGTGGATGACCTGCAGTTGAAAAAAGCGATGTCGAGAAGGGCGGGGTATCCGGTGGTGGTGTCGGCGGGGGCAGGTAGCACGGCGACGTCGCTGTCGGCGCAGAATAGTTCGTCTGACAACGGTCTGCTTACCCAATAGCCCTCATGCTGAGGGCAAAAAAAATGGCGCACAGAGTGCGCCATTTTTATTACCAGAACTCTTACTTACGGTAAGAGTGAGCCTGGTTGTCCAGACGCTGGTTAGCGCGAGCTGCGTCGTCTTTAGCAGCCTGAACGTCGGAACGCATTGCGTTCACGTCGTTGCTCAGCTGGTCAACTTTAGCGTTCAGAGTCTGAACGTCAGAAGACAGCTGATCGATTTTAGCATTGCTGGAGCAACCAGCCAGCAGAGTAGAACCCAGGATTACCGCGCCCAGTACCAGTTTAGTACGATTCATTATTAATACCCTCTAGATTGAGTTAATCTCCATGTAGCGTTACAAGTATTACACAAAGTTTTTTGGGATGAGAATATTTTTTTTACCTGAACGCACTTATTTTTGATCGTTCGCTCAAAGAAGCATCGAATTGCTCAGAATCGCTGAAAAAGGCGAGTGAAAACAGCGCGCTTCCATCGGATTCATCTTAGATAATCCCTTATTAAATAGTAAATTCCGATTTGCATTTTTAATAGGAAGAGCTAATCAATGAATAAAAAAAAGCGCCCCGCGAGGCGCTTTATTAAAAAAAACCAATTAACCTGTAAATTATTACAGCACGTGTACGGAAGCGGTATTAGTCGTGCCGCTCGGCACTAATGCGCCGGAAACCATCACCACTACGTCGCCTTTACGCGCGAGGCCGCTCTTCAGCGCCAGGTCTTTGCCCAGATGATAGAAATCATCGGTAGAGGCAATCTCTTCCACCAGCTGCGGTACCACGCCTTTGCTCAGCACCAGCTGACGAGCGGTGGTTTCGTTGGTGGTCAGCGCCAGGATGGTGGCATCCGGGAAGTATTTGCGCACAGCGCGTGCGGATTTACCGCCCTGGGTGGCGACCACGATCAGCGGCGCTTCCAGTTTCTCAGCGGTTTCTACCGCGCCGCGGCACACCGCTTCGGTGATGCGCAGTTTACGGTTGTCGTTGTTGAAGTCCAGGCGGCTGGTCATCACGCGGTCGGTACGTTCGCAAATGGTCGCCATGATGGTGACCGCTTCCAGCGGGTATTTACCTTTCGCGGATTCGCCGGACAGCATCACCGCATCGGTGCCGTCGAGGATGGCGTTAGCCACGTCGCCGGCTTCAGCGCGGGTCGGACGCGGGTTCTTGATCATGGAGTCCAGCATCTGGGTGGCGGTGATAACCACTTTACGCGCGCGGATACATTTTTCGATGATCATTTTCTGGGCGAAGATAACTTCTTCAACCGGGATCTCCACGCCCATGTCGCCACGCGCAACCATGATGCCGTCAGACGCTTCGAGGATTTCGTCGAAGTTGTTCAGGCCTTCCTGGTTTTCGATTTTGGAGATGATCTGGATGTTTTCACCGCCGTGGGCTTTCAGGTGCTCACGGATCTCGACGACGTCGGAACGTTTACGGATGAAGGAGGCCGCGACGAAGTCCACGCCTTGTTCGCAACCGAAGATCAGATCCTGTTTGTCTTTCTCAGCCAGCGCCGGCAGGGCGATGGAGACGCCCGGCAGGTTAACGCCTTTGTTCTCGCCGAGGTCGCCATTGTTCAGCACTTTACAGATAACTTTGTTGCCTTCGATAGCCGTAACTTCCATACCGATCAGGCCATCGTCCACCAGGACGGTGTTGCCGACGGCGAGGTCGGAGGTGAAGCCTTCATAGGTTACCGCAACGATTTCGTTGTTGCCGATGACGGATTTATCGGTAGTGAAGGTGAAGGTCTGGCCTGCTTTCAGGGAGACGTCGTTGCCGCCTTCCAGCTTGATGGTACGAATTTCCGGCCCTTTGGTGTCCAGCAGAATAGCGGCTTTCTTACCGGTTTTGCTCATCACATTGCGCAGGTTCTGGATGCGCTGACCGTGTTCCGCATAGTCACCGTGGGAGAAGTTCAGACGCATCACATTCATGCCGGCTTCCAGCATTTTGGTCAGCATCTCTTCAGATTCGGTTTTCGGACCGATGGTGCAAACAATTTTGGTCTTTTTCATGACAGTTTTAGTCTTTAAGTTGTGAAGGATATGGAATTCTCGCTCCGCGGGCGCACTGCCGGGGAGCCAAACCTGTATTACGAAAGTTGCTAAGCCACGCCCTAAGGATAGGTGACAACCCTGAAGCGTGCAGAAGAATGTGTGCTGGCGGTTCAGCCCATGAAATGTGGCAAGGTGTTATGCGTTTTATCATGCAGTCCAATGCGCTGAAACCATTCAAGAAAGAATCGAAGCGCATTATACGCTGCCGAAATCAAAAAGGAAAATAAAAACCTCGTTTCAAATTATGGACAAAACGCGTAACAAAACCGGCACGTTATGCAAAAATCTACGCAACACACTTTTTCGTCAGCGGCTATGAAAAAGGGTAAAAGAAATGGATTATTTCGCCATCATGAGCCGGTAAAATGCGTCATTGAACCTTTAAAGTGGCGATGGTTTGCGTTGTGCGGGAAATCTATCAATAATGATTTGATTGATAATGATAAAATACGAGCTAAATTCTATGGGAAATAAAGCGAAAGACGACGACCTGTACCAGGAAATGTGCCGCGTGGTGGGTAAAGTCGTGCTGGAAATGCGTGACCTGGGTCAGGAGCCGAAACACATTGTCATTGCCGGTGTGCTGCGCACCTCGCTGGCGAACCGCAAAATCCAGCGTTCGCCGCTCACCGTGGAGGCTATGGAGAAAGTCATTCATGCGCTTTCCGGGCACTGATCCCTTACGCCGGCGGGTCAGGAAATCACGAAGCGGATCACCGCCCTGACGGCAATGTCACAATGGTGAGCCACCATCGCTTCATCGTCGATGGCGGGTAGCGGATCGTCAAGATACAGGCTGCTGAAGGTGTAGAAGTTCGACACCTGATAAAAGCTGAAACTGCTGATTAACCGGTGGACATCGCGCGCGTCGAGCCCCGCCTGAAAGACGCCCTGCTGCTGGCCGCGCAGTAAAATGTCTTCCAGAATCGACAGGGCGGTACGATTCAGCGGCTTCAGTTCACCCGAGCTTTTTAACCACTTGCCGCGCTGCATATTCTCCATGCAAATGACGCGCATATAGTCCGCATGGGTGGCGTGATAGCGCACGCTCCAGCGCACCAGCCGCACCAGCGCCTCCACCGGCGGCACATTCTCCAGCCCCAGCTGCTGCTCGGTTTCGCGGATCCGCGCATACACATGCTGCAGCACCTCCTGATAGAGCTGTTCTTTGCTTTTGAAGTAGTAAACCACCATGCGTTTGGTGGTCTGCGCCTCGGTGGCGATCTGCTCCATGCGGGCGCCTGACAGCCCGTGTTCAGCAAAGACAGCGATAGCGGCGCTGAAGATCCGCGCCTTCAGGGATTGTGCTTCATCATGGGCAACGACGGTCATGGCAACTCCTTTTTCTTGGGTGACAAAAAATACACATAATGATCACAATTTAGCAACCTAGTATGGCGCAAATGAACCAAATGATACATATTCAAGGCTTACGTCAGCTGTTGACCCGAGGACCTTATGCTGCGCTCTATCGCCACCGTTTCGATTTCCGGCACCCTGCCTGAGAAGCTGCACGCTATTGCGGCGGCGGGGTATCAGGGGGTGGAAATTTTCGAGAACGATCTGCTCTATTATACGGGGACGCCGGCGGAAATCCGCCAGCTTGCCGCCGATTTAGGGTTAAAAATCACGCTTTTTCAACCCTTTCGCGATTTTGAAGGCGCCAGTCGGGCGCAGTTTGCGGCGAATATGGCCCGCGCTCGGCGCAAGTTTGCTCTGATGCGCGAGCTGGGCTGCGAGACGCTGCTGTTGTGCAGCAATGTACAGCCGGACTGCTCGGCGGATAGCGAATTGCAGGTCGCGGACCTGCGGGCGCTGGCCACGCTGGCGGAAGAGGAGGGGATCGCTATCGGCTATGAGGCCCTGGCCTGGGGAACCCATGTGAACCGCTGGCAGCAGGCCTGGGAGCGGGTGCGGCGGGTGGACAGCCCGGCGTTGGGCCTGGTGCTCGACAGCTTCCATATTCTGGCCCGCGGCGACACGCTGGACGCGCTACCGTCGGTGCCGGTGGAGAAAATCACCTTTGTACAGCTCGCCGATGCGCCGTATATGAAAATGGATTTGCTGGAGTGGAGCCGCCACTTCCGCTGCTTTCCCGGACAGGGGGAGCTGCCGCTGGAGGCGTTTGCCGAGCAGATCACCCGCTGTGGCTACCGCGGCCCCTGGTCGCTGGAGATCTTCAATGACGGTTTTCGCGCCTCGCCGAACGGCGCGACGGCCAAAGATGGTTATCGTTCGCTGCTGTGGCTGGAGGAGCAAACCCGCCGTCGGCTCCCGACGTCCGATGCCGATCTGTTTTCACCGCCGCCGCTGCCGGTCTATCACGGGCTGGAGTTTATCGAGTTTGCCGCCAGCGCCGCCGAGGCGCAGCGCCTGGGGCAACATCTGCAGGCGCTGGGTTTTCAGCACGAGGGAAGCCACCGCTCCAGACAGGTGACGCTGTTGCGCAACGGCGGGGCGCGGATCGTCATCAACCATCAGCCGCACAGCTGGGCCGACCATTTTTATCAACGCCACGGGGTATCGCTCTGCGCGATGGCGCTGCGGGTCGAGCACAGCGCGTCGCTTGTCGCCCGCGCCCGCGCGCTGGGGTATGCCACCTGGCAGGGCGACGCCGGGCCGAACGAAACGCCGATCCCGGCGATCTGCGCCCCCGACGGCAGCCTTATCTATCTCATCGACGCCGGGGAGGCTATCTACGAGCGCGATTTTCATCTGCGTGATGGCGTGACGGTGCGCGAGGATTATCTCGGTATCGATCATCTGGCGCTGGGAATGGAGGCCGACAGCCGCGATAACTGGGTGATGTTCTTCCGTACGGTGTTTGGTTTTTCCCTTGAGCATGAGCAGACGCTGCCGGACCCGTATGGACTGGTGCGCAGCCTGGCGGTGCGTAGCCCGCAGGGCGATATCCGTCTGGCGCTGAATATTTCGCAGAGCCGGGCGACGCAGATCGCCCGCTCCGTCGCTTGCTACCAGGGGGCGGGGCTGCAGCATGCCGCCTTTGCCTGCCGCGATCTGCCGGCCGCCTGCGACCAGCTTGCCGAGGTTGCCCGCCATACGCTGCCGATCCCGGCCAATTATTATGACGATCTGCTGGCGCGCTTTGGCGGCGAGCTGGACGTCGGGCAGCTTCAGCGCCAGCAGCTCCTCTATGACCGCGATCCGCAGGGGGGAGATTTCCTGCATCTTTACACCCGGCCGTTTACCGCCGGCCGCTTTTTCTTTGAGTTAACCGAGCGCCGGGCTGGCTATGCGCTCTATGGCGCAGCGAATGCGGCCGTCCGTCTGGCGGCGATGCAGTATTGTTAGCCTGAATCAAATGGTTCATTATGCGTTAAACACAATAACAACACCCTCTGTACCCGAGACAGGAACCGACTATGAGCTCATATAACCCTAACCCGACGGCTGCCGCCCAGCCAGCCGTCACCGTGCGCCGCTCCCGGCGGCGTATCGGCATTCTTGCGCTGTTGGCCATTGGCACCATGATCAACTATCTCGATCGCACCGTACTGGGGATCGCCGCCCCAAAGCTCACCGCTGAGCTGGGGATCGACCCGGCGATCATGGGAATCCTCTTCTCCGCCTTCGCCTGGACCTATGCTCTGGCGCAGATACCCGGCGGATTATTTCTCGACCGCTTTGGCAACAAAGTGACCTACTTTTTGTCACTGACCCTGTGGTCGCTGTTTACCCTGTTCCACGGCATGGCGGTGGGACTGAAGACGCTGCTGCTGTGCCGCTTCGGGCTGGGCATTAGCGAAGCGCCGTGCTTTCCGGTCAACAGCCGGGTGGTCAGCGCCTGGTTCCCACAGCAGGAGCGGGCGAAGGCCACGGCGGTGTACACCGTGGGGGAGTATCTCGGGCTGGCCTGCTTTGCGCCGCTGCTGTTCTGGATCATGGACGGTTTCGGCTGGCGGGTGCTGTTCGTCAGCGTTGGCGCCGTCGGCATTCTGTTTGCCCTGGTGTGGTGGCGCTGCTACCGCGAACCGCATGAAGATCCGCGCCTTAGCCAGCAGGAGCGCGAGCATATCGAAAACGGCGGCGGCCTCAGCGCCCCGACCGACCAGCAGGTGGCGTTCAGCTGGCCGCTGGTCCGCCAGTTGCTGAGCAAACGGCAGATCATCGGCGCCAGTATCGGCCAGTTTGCCGGCAATACCGTGCTGGTGTTCTTTCTCACCTGGTTCCCCACCTGGCTGGCCACCGAGCGGCATATGCCCTGGCTGAAGGTCGGCTTTTTCTCCATCCTGCCGTTTGTCGCCGCCGCCGGCGGGGTGATGTTTGGCGGCTGGCTCTCCGACAAGCTGCTGAAAGCCACCGGGTCAGCCAACCTCGGTCGTAAGCTGCCGATCGTTGCCGGCCTGCTGATGGCCAGCTGCATCATCACCGCCAACTGGCTGGAGAGCGACCTGGCGGTGATCCTGGTGATGTCGTTTGCCTTTTTTGGCCAGGGGATGGTGGGTCTCGGCTGGACGCTGATCTCCGATATCGCCCCGAAGGGGCTGGGCGGTCTGACCGGCGGCCTGTTTAACTTCTGCGCCAACCTCGCGGGGATCCTCACCCCGCTGGTGATCGGCTTTATCGTTGCCGGGTTCGGCAATTTCTTCTACGCCTTGATCTACATCGGCGGCGCCGCGCTGTTGGGCGTGGTGGCCTATCTGTTTATCCTCGGCGACGTCAAACGTATCGAGTTATCGCAGTAAGCAAAGGAGCAAGGCATGGTGATTAGTGGGAATACGCGGCTGATAGCGCACCTTGGCTATCCGACCGCCAGTTTTAAGGCGCCGATGATCTACAACCCGTGGTTCGTTGACCAGCAGGTGGATGTGAAGGTGGTGCCGATGGGGGTCAGGCCGGAGGACTACGCCGCGTTTATTCCGCCGCTGTTTACGATGACCAACATCATCGGCGCGCTGGTGACGATGCCGCATAAAATCGCCACCTGCGATCTGGTGCAGCGCCTGAGCCCGACGGCGGCCATCGCTGGCGCCTGCAATGCCATCCGCCGCGAGGCTGACGGTAGCCTGAGCGGAGACATGTTCGATGGCGAGGGATTTGTGCTGGGCCTGCGTCGTAAAGGGTTTAACCCGCAGGGGACGCGGGCGCTGGTGGTTGGCAGCGGCGGGGTGGGATCGGCTATCGCCGCCTCCCTCGCGGCGGCGGGGGTCAGCGCCCTGACCCTGTACGATACCCGGCCCAAGGTGGCGCACGCCCTCGCCGGGCGGCTGCATCAGCACTATCCGCAGCTCGATATCACCCTGATGCAGCCCGATCCTGCCGGACACGAGCTGGTGGTCAATGCCACCCCGCTGGGGATGAAGGCCAGCGATCCGCTGCCGCTGGACGTTGACCGTCTGGCGCCTGGCGCCTGGGTGGGGGAAGTCGTCATGACTCAGGAGTACACCCCGCTGCTGAGGGCCGCTCAGGCACGACAGTGCCACATCCAGCGCGGGACCGACATGCTGTTTGAAATGATCCCTGCCTATCTGCGCTTTTTTGACCTACCGGTAGCCACCCCCGAGCAGCTGCGGGCGCTGGCAGAAATTCGCTACTGACGCGACGGCAAACCGGGTAATATAGCGCTATATTATCCGGTTTATAGCGATATCCTATGGCAAACACCACTCTCACGCTGCTGGCGGCGGGAAGCCTGAGAAGCGCTTTCCTGCCGCTGGTGGCGCACTTCCAGCAGCACACTGGCCTGGCGGTCGATGCGCAGTTTGGCCCTGCCGGCCTGCTGCGCGAGCGGATCGAAGCCGGGGCACCGTGCGCGGTTTTTGCTTCCGCCAACGCGGCGCACCCGCAGGCGCTGCTGCAGGCAGGTCTGGCGCAGGAATGTCAGGGATTTGCCAGCAACCAGCTGATGCTGACCGCCCGGCGGTCGCCGGACAACGATGGCCTGGACTGGCTGGCGCTGCTCAGCACGCCCCGCCTGCGGTTGGCGACCTCCACGCCGGGCTGCGATCCGTCGGGAGATTATACCTGGCAGCTGTTCGCCCGAATTGAGGCACGCTATCCAGGGTTGGGCAACGCGATGGCCGGGCGGGCGCAGCAGCTGGTCGGCGGCAGAGACTCACTGAGCGTGCCGCCGGGAGAGATAGCCGGCGCGTGGCTTATTCGCCAGAATCTGGCGGATCTGTTTATCGGCTATGCGCACTATGGCCCCGCGCTGGCCGCCTGCGACGATCTGCGTACCCTGACCATCCCGGCGCCGTGGAATATTCGCTGCGATTACCAGCTGGCGCGTCTCAGGGCCGATCCCGCCGCGCTGGCCCTGTATCGCTTTATCCTCGGCGACGTTGGTCAGGGGTATCTCCGGCAGGCGGGTTTTATGCCGTTCAGCGACGCAGCGTAAACCCCGGCGCCAGCAGAGGGAACGCGGAGGCGGCATGGCGGATCAGGCGTACCGGCAGGCCGTACGCTTGCCGGAGATGCGTTTCGCTCAGCACGTCGGCGGTCTCGCCCGCCAGCCACCGGCCCTCCGGCAGCAGAAGCAGCGTATGGCTGGCCACCTGTAGGGCGTGGTTGGGATCATGGGTGGTGAACAGGACGGTGCGCGCCTGGCGGTGGGCGAGGTCGCCGATCAGCTGCAGCACCACCTGCTGGTTACCGAGGTCCAGCGCCGAGCAGGGCTCATCCAGCAGGATATTCTGGCTGGCGCTGACCAGCGCGCGGGCAATCAGCACCAGCTGCTGCTGGCCGCCGGAGAGGGCGCCGAAGTCATCTTCGGCCAGGGCGGCAATCCCCAGCTGCGCCAGCGCCTGCTCAACCCGCCGGGCATCCTCCTCGTCCGGCTGGGCAAAGAGATCCACGTGACGGGCCCGGCCCATCAGCACCACATCGCTCACGCGCCATCGAAAAGCGGGACGAAACGACTGCGGAACCAGGGCCACGCCGCCCTCGCACTGCATCTCGCCGCCCAGCGGCGGCAACACGCCGGTCAGGGTATCCAGCAGGGTACTTTTTCCCCGGCCATTGGCGCCCAGCACCGCCCAGATCTCACCGGGCCGGCAGGCCAGCGTGAGCGGGGCGAAGAGCGGCTGACGGTGGCCGTAGCGTAGCGCTTGCAGCGATAATGAGCTGTTCATCGGGTCGTACTCCGGCGTCGGGATTGCACCAGCAACACGGTAAACAGCGGCGCCCCGAGCAGGGCGGTGATGATCCCGATCGGGATCTCCGCCTGGGTCAGCGTACGCGCCAGATCGTCCACCACCAGCATCAGCGCGGCGCCGAGCCAGAAGGCGGTGGGCAGCAGGCGACGATGGTCAGCCCCTACCAGCAGACGGGCGAGGTGCGGGACCACCAGACCCATCCAGGCGATGCTGCCGCTGACCGCCACCTGGGCTGCCACCAGCACCGCGCAGCAAACCAGCACGCCGCGACGCAGCGCGGCCACCGGAACGCCAAGACTGCGGGCATCGCGTTCCTCCAGGGCCAGCAGGTTGATCCGCCAGCGCAGCTTCCACAGCGCCCCGGCAGCCACCGCCAGGGGCAGGGACATAAGCAGTACCTTATGCCAGCTGGCGGTCGCGAAGCTGCCGAGCAGCCAGAAAACGATGTTCGGTAACGTCTCTTCGCTGTCGGCGAGGTACTGCATCAGGCTGACCAGCGCCGCGAAGAAGCCGCTGAGAATGATCCCGGACAGAATCAGCCCCAGCGTGCTGTCCCGCCCCTGCAGGGCGGCGAGGGCGTAAATCAGCCCCAGCGCGACGAGGCCGAAGAAAAAGGTCGAGGCCATCATCAGCAGACTGCCGACGCCCAACAGGATCGCCAGCGTGCCGCCAAAGGCGGAGCCGGCGGTCACCCCGATGATGTGCGGGTCCACCAGCGGGTTCTGGAACACGCCCTGCAAGGTGGCGCCGCACAGCCCCAGCGCGCCCCCGGCCAGCAGGGCCATCACCACGCGCGGCAGGCGAACCGACCAGACGATCTGCCCGATCACCCCTTCTCCTGGCGGCAGATGGACCAGGGTGTGGCCAACGGCGCTCAGGCTTAACGGGTACTGGCCGAAACAGAGCGAGGCGACCGCGATCGCCAGCGTCGCCAGCGCCAGGCTTCCCTGCACCAGCCAGGGCTGAGAGTTAGCGGGCATCTGGCGTCCACGCCACGCGGTAAAAACGCTGATAATAATCCCTGGCTTTACTGTCCACATCGATGCTCTGGTAGCGCGCAGGATAGAGTTTTTTCGCCATCCACAGCTCACCCAGCGCCAGGGCCTCCGGCATCGGGTAACCCCAGGCTTTGGCATACTCCGGCATCAGCCACACGCGGTGATGTTTCACCGCATCGATCGTCTGCCACTGCGGGTCGTTCTCTATCTGTTTGACCACCTGCGGATAACGGTCCTGGACGAAGATCACCTGTGGATTCCACTCCAGCACCTGCTCCAGCGACACCTGGCGGGCGCCTTTTACGCTGGCGGCCGCCACGTTCAGCGCCCCGGCGTGCGCCATCATCAGCCCGGTATATTTGCCAGCGCCATAGGTATTCAGATCGGGGTTGGCCATGTACACCCGCACCCGCTGGTTCGGTGGAATATCGGCCACCGACGCATTGGCTTGCTTGCGCGCCTCGAAGGTGTAGTGAATCAGCGCCTCGGCCTCGGGCTGGCGTTCGACCACCTCGCCGATAAGGCGGATCCCCTCCATCAGCCCGGCGTTATAGGCCTGCTCTTCGTCAGCCATGGTGGGGTTCATTTTATTTTTTTCCCCGGCGGCATCGTGACGCAGCGAGATGGCCACCACCGGGATCCCGGCCTGTTGGATCTGCGCGATCATTGCCGGCGGCGCATAGTTGGCGACGAAAACCACCTGCGGACGCAGCGCCAACAGGCTTTCAATATTGACCTGGGTGAGATCGCCCGGGGTCGCCAGTTGCCCGATCTCGGGCATAAAGCGGGCGAACTGCGGCCCGAGCTGTTTCTGCCAGCTGCTTAAGACGCCGACGATATCCTCGGCGGCATGCAGTTGTACCAGCAGGTTGAGCGTCTGATGCTGCAGAACCACAACGCGGGTGACGTGGTCGGGGAGGGTGACCTGGCGACCCAGCTGGTCGGTGACGGTGCGGTCGGCGAAGGTCTGGCCGGTGAACAGGCTGGCGCTGAGCAGCGTCAGGCCCAGCAGTAAGGGGTGTTTTGACATGGTGTGGCCCGAATGGCGTGAAAATTCGTTGTGTATTAAATTATATAACGAAGCCGGGCGCAATGGTTGATCGCATTTATCCTCAGCACGATTAGGGCATTTCGTACCACACTTCTTCCTCTTCCATGCGGGCTTCTATCTGCCTCGCCACCCTCTGCAGCGCAGGGAGATGCTTCTGCGCCGCCTGCTCAATGGTCATCGCGCTGGCGATATAGACCAGGTTCAGGCAGCCGATAACCCGCTGCTGACTGCAGACCGGCACGGCGATCGAGGCGATTTTCTCCTCCTGCCGCCAGCCGCGGAAGTTTTCGCCATAGCCGTTCTGGCGGGTGCGGGCGAGGATCGCCGCCAGCCGTTCCGGTTCGCGGGCCAGCTGATACTCAGCTTCCGGACGGGCGGCCAGCATGCTGACGACGGCGTCGCGTTCCGCGTCGGGGGCAAAGGCCAGCCACGTCAGTCCGGAGGCGGTGAGCAGCAGCGGCAGCCGCCGTCCGACCATCGCGCGGTGAAACGACAGTCGGCTGAAGCGGTGGGTAGTCTCGCGCACCACCATGGCGTCGACGTCGAGGGTGGTGATGTCCGTTGGCCACTGCACCTCGCGCAGCAGCTCGCCGAGCAGCGGCGTGGCGAGGGCAGAAATCCAATGTTCGTCACGAAATCCATCGCTCAGTTGGCGGACGTTAATGGTCAACCGGAAGCTGTCATCGGAGCGGCTGCGGCGGACAAAACCCTCCTCCTGTAGCGTCTCCAGCAGCCGGCGCACGGTGGTGCGATGCAGGCCGCTAAACTCCGCCAGCAGGCCCGGCGTCGCGCTGCCGTCGAATTTATTTAACAATTTTAATAACAATAAACCCCGGCTTAATCCGCGCACCGTTTTGTACGCTGCGGACTCATCGTCACGCATAAATCCTCCATTAAAATGCTTTAAAAACAGTGTTGTGCACCTGGTGCACATTCGATGATGTTTTGATTGTAGCCGAAAACCCCCGCCCTATACTCAGCCCATTATAAAAATACGTTTACACATGATTAACAAGTTGCCTGTCAGCCGGGCAGTTTCCGAGTCGTGAGGTCGCTGAGAATGACAACATCTACACCCGATATTCAACCCGCCGTGCAGCATACCGCTCAGGTCGCCATCGTTGGCGCCGGTCCGGTTGGTCTGATGATGGCCAACTACCTTGGCCAGATGGGCATCAGCGTGCTGGTGGTGGAAAAGCTCGCCACACTGATCGATTACCCGCGGGCCATCGGCATTGACGATGAATCCCTGCGGGCGATGCAGGCGGTGGGGCTGGTGAATGACGTGCTGCCGCATACCACGCCGTGGCACGCCATGCGTTTTCTCACCCCAAAAGGCCGCTGCTTTGCCGATATCCAGCCGATGACCGATGAGTTTGGCTGGTCGCGGCGCAACGCCTTCATTCAGCCGCAGGTCGATGCGGTGATGTATCACGGTCTGCAGCGTTTCCCGCAGGTCCGCTGCCTCTTCTCCCGCGAAGTGGAAGCCTTTAGCCAGACCGGTGACGGTGTCACGTTAAATCTTAAAGGACCGGACGGCGAGCGGGAGACGGTGCGCGCGGACTGGCTGGTGGCCTGCGACGGCGGCGCCAGCTTTATTCGCCGTACGCTGAACATCCCCTTCGAAGGTAAAACCGCGCCGAATCAGTGGATCGTCATCGATATCGCTAACGACCCGCTGGCCACCCCGCACGTTTACCTGTGCTGCGACCCGGTGCGACCCTACGTTTCCGCCGCGCTGCCCCACGGCGTGCGCCGCTTTGAATTTATGGTGATGCCCGGCGAAACCGAAGCTCAGCTCAGCGAACCGCACAATATGCGCCGTCTGCTGAGCAAAGTGCTGCCGGACCCGGACCGCGTCGAGCTGATCCGCCAGCGGGTCTATACGCATAACGCCCGCCTTGCCGAGCGCTTTCGCATTAACCGGGTGCTGCTGGCCGGCGATGCGGCACACATCATGCCGGTCTGGCAGGGGCAGGGATACAACAGCGGCATGCGCGACGCCTTCAACCTGGCGTGGAAGCTGGCGCTGGTGGTCAACGGTAAAGCGGGAGAGGCGCTGCTCGACAGCTACCAGCAGGAGCGCCGCGACCACGCTAAAGCGATGATTGATCTGTCGGTCACCGCCGGCTACGTGCTGGCGCCGCCGAAGCGCTGGCAGGGGGCCGTGCGCGACGGTCTCTCCTGGCTGCTGAATTACCTGCCGCCGGTGAAACGCTACTTCCTCGAGATGCGCTTTAAGCCGATGCCGCAGTACCGCGAGGGGGCGCTGCTGACCGACGGCGCCGGCAAGACCTCGCCGGTGGGCAAAATGTTTATTCAACCGCAGGTGACGCTGGAGAGCGGCGAGAGCGTGCTGCTCGACGAGGTTATCGGGGCGAATTTCGCCATTATCGGCTGGGGCTGCAACCCGCAGTGGGGGCTCAACGCCGGGCAGATCGCCCGCTGGCGCGCGATTGGCGTGCGCTTTATCCAGGTGGTGCCGGAGGTGCAGATCCACCGCGAGCAGGATAACGCCCCCGGCACGCTGCGGGTGGGCGACAGGCAAAATCGCCTGAAGAGCTGGTTTGCTCAGCATAACACCGCCATCGCCGTGGTCAGACCGGACCGCTTTGTCGCCGCTCTCGCCATCCCGCAGACCCTCGGCGCGCAGCTGACCGCCCTGGCGGAAAAAATGACCCTCGCAACCGGGGATACCGCCCACGCTGAAGAGAAGGTGGCCTGATATGCATGCCTATTTGCACTGTCTCTCCCACACTCCGCTGGTGGGATTCGTGGACCCGGAGCAGGCGGTCCTCGATGAAGTGAACCGGGTGATTGCCGACGCCCGGCGGCGGATCGCTGAATTCGATCCAGAGCTGGTGGTGCTCTTCGCCCCCGATCACTACAACGGTTTTTTCTATGACGTGATGCCGCCGTTCTGCCTCGGCATCGGCGCCACCGCGATTGGCGACTTCGCCAGCGCCGCCGGCGACCTGCCGGTGCCCGCCGAGCTGGCGGAAGCCTGCGCCCACGCCATCCTCAACAGCGGTATCGACCTGGCGGTGTCGTACAACATGCAGGTGGACCATGGCTTCGCCCAGCCGCTGGAGTTTCTGCTGGGTGGCCTGGACCGCGTACCGGTGCTGCCGGTGTTTATTAACGGCGTCGCCGCGCCGCTGCCGGGTTTTCAACGTACCCGGCTGCTGGGCGAGGCGATGGGCCGCTTTCTCAATACCCTCAATAAGCGGGTGCTGATCCTCGGCTCGGGCGGACTCTCGCACCAGCCGCCGGTGCCGGAGCTGGCGAAGGCCGACGCCCATCTGCGCGATCGCCTGCTCGGCGGCGGAAAGCAGCTGCCGCCGGACGAACGCGAACGGCGCCAGCAGCGAGTAATCAGCGCCGCCCGACGGTTTACCGAAGACCCGCACTCGCTCCATCCCCTCAACCCGGTCTGGGACAACCGCTTTATGAGCCTGCTGGAGCAGGGGCGGCTGAGCGAACTGGACGCGATCGGCAATGACGAGCTGTCGGCGATGGCCGGGAAATCGACGCACGAAATTAAGACCTGGGTGGCCGCTTTTGCCGCGCTATCCGCTTTTGGCCGCTGGCGCAGTGAAGGCCGCTATTACCGGCCGATCCCCGAGTGGATCGCCGGATTCGGCTCGCTGAGCGCCACCACCGAGATTTGATTAACCGGGAGACTAACATGAGCTATCAACCGCAAACTGAAGCCGCCACCAGCCGATTCCTCAATGTCGACGAGGGGGGCCGCACGCTGCGCATCCATATCAATGACTGCGGCGACGGGAAAGAGACCGTGGTCATGCTGCACGGCTCTGGGCCGGGGGCCACCGGCTGGGCCAACTTCAGCCGCAATATTGACCCGCTGGTCGAGGCGGGCTATCGCGTGCTGCTCCTCGACTGTCCGGGGTGGGGCAAAAGCGATGCTATCGTCAACAGCGGCTCGCGTTCGGATCTCAACGCCCGCATTCTGAAAAGCGTGGTCGATCAGCTGGGGATCGATAAAGTCCATCTGCTGGGCAACTCGATGGGCGGCCATAGCGCGGTGGCCTTCACCCTGAGCTGGCCGGAGCGGGTGGCTAAGCTGGTGCTGATGGGCGGGGGGACCGGCGGCATGAGCCTGTTCACGCCGATGCCGACCGAGGGCATCAAGCTGCTGAACGCCCTGTACCGCGAGCCGACCATTGAAAACCTCAAAAAGATGATGAGCATCTTCGTCTTCGACACCCGCGACCTCACCGAGGCGCTGTTCGAGGCGCGTCTCAACAATATGCTGTCGCGCCGCGACCATCTGGACAACTTCGTCAAGAGCCTGGAAGCCAACCCGAAGCAGTTTCCTGACTTTGGCCCGCGGCTGGGCGAAATCAGCGCGCCAACTCTGATTGTCTGGGGACGCAATGACCGCTTCGTGCCGATGGACGCCGGGTTGCGCCTGCTCGCCGGGATCGCCGGTTCGGAACTGCATATTTACCGCGACTGCGGCCACTGGGCGCAGTGGGAACATGCCGACAGTTTTAATCAGCTGGTGCTCAATTTCCTCGCACGGGCTTAAGGAGTAAATGATGACTTTTTCTCTTGACGCGCTGGCCCGGCAGCTGCGCGACGCGGAACAGAGCGGCCAGGCGATCGCCCCGCTGCGCGATATCCTCGGCGTCGACAATGCCGACGCCGCCTATGCCATCCAGCGCCTGAACGTCCAGCACCATGTGGCCCATGGCCGGCGGGTGGTGGGCCGCAAGGTGGGCCTGACCCATTCCAAAGTGCAGCAGCAGCTGGGCGTCAATCAGCCGGACTTCGGCACCCTGTTTGCCGACATGTGCTACGGCGACAACGCCGAGGTGCCGTTTGGCCGCGTGCTGCAGCCCAAGGTGGAGGCCGAGATCGCCCTGGTGCTGAAGCAGGATCTGCCGCATGCCGATACCACTTTTGATGAACTGTATAACGCCATCGAATGGGTATTGCCGGCGCTGGAGGTGGTGGGCAGCCGCATTCGCGACTGGTCAATCGGCTTTGTCGACACCGTCGCCGATAACGCCTCCTGCGGCCTGTACGTCATTGGCGGCCCGGCGCAGCGCCCGGCGGGACTGGATCTGAAGCAGTGCGCCATGCACATGACCCGCAACCAGGAGCTGGTATCCAGCGGCCGCGGCAGCGAGTGTCTGGGGCATCCGCTGAACGCCGCAGTCTGGCTGGCGCGCAAGCTGGCGAGTCTCGGCGAACCGCTGCGGGCGGGGGATATCGTGCTGACCGGGGCGTTAGGCCCGATGGTGACGATTAACGAGGGGGACAGCTTTGCCGCCCATATCGAAGGTATTGGCTCAGTCGCGGCACGCTTCGTTGCCGCCGGAGAAGGAGATCGTGATGCGTAAACGTAAAGTCGCCATTATCGGCTCCGGGAATATCGGCACCGATTTAATGATTAAAATCCTGCGCCACGGCCAGCATCTGGAGATGGCGGTGATGGTCGGCATCGACCCGCAGTCGGATGGCCTGGCCCGCGCCAGGCGCCTGGGCGTTGCGACCACTCACGAAGGGGTGGGCGGCCTGATGCAGATGGCGGAATTTGCCGACATCGATTTTGTTTTTGACGCCACCAGCGCCGGGGCGCACATCAAAAACGATGCCGCGCTGCGCGAAGCGAAGCCGGGGATCCGCGTTATCGACCTGACGCCGGCGGCGATTGGCCCATACTGCGTACCGGTGGTCAACCTCGCGGCCAATCTCCATCAGGGCAACGTCAATATGGTGACCTGCGGCGGGCAGGCGACCATCCCAATGGTCGCCGCGGTCTCGCGAGTGGCGAAGGTGCATTACGCGGAGATCGTGGCCTCGATCGCCAGCCAATCCGCCGGGCCGGGCACGCGGGCCAATATTGACGAATTTACCGAAACCACCTCGCAGGCGATTGAAAAAGTCGGCGGCGCGGGCAAGGGCAAAGCGATTATTGTACTGAACCCGGCGGAGCCGCCGCTGATGATGCGCGATACCGTCTACGTCCTGAGCGAGCTGGCGTCGCAGGAGGCGATTGCCGCCTCGATCGCCGAAATGGCGGCGGCAGTGCAGGCTTACGTCCCGGGCTACCGGCTGAAGCAGCAGGTGCAGTTTGAGGTTATCCCCGAGGACAGGCCGGTCAACCTGCCCGGCGTCGGCTGTTTTTCCGGCCTGAAAACCGCGGTTTACCTCGAAGTGGAAGGGGCGGCGCACTATCTGCCAGCGTACGCGGGCAACCTCGATATTATGACCTCGGCGGCGCTGGCGACGGCGGAGCAAATGGCCGGGGCAATGCACAGCGCGGCGGGAGCGACAGCATGAACGGTAAAAAACTTTATATCTCGGACGTGACGCTGCGCGATGGTATGCACGCTATTCGTCACCAGTATTCCCTGGCGCAGGTGCAGCAGATCGCCAGCGCGCTGGATAAGGCCGGGGTCGACTCCATCGAAGTGGCCCATGGCGATGGCCTGCAGGGATCCAGCTTCAACTATGGCTTTGGCGCCCACAGCGACATCGCCTGGATTGAAGCGGCAGCGGATGTCGTGAGCCAGGCGAAAATCGCCACCTTACTGCTGCCGGGCATCGGCACGCTGCACGATCTGAAAGCAGCGTATCAGGCCGGGGCGCGGGTGGTGCGGGTCGCCACCCACTGCAGCGAAGCGGACGTCGCCGCGCAGCATATTGCCTTTGCCCGCGAGCTGGGGATGGACACCGTCGGTTTTCTGATGATGAGCCATATGATCTCCCCGCAGGCGCTGGCGCAGCAGGCGCTGAAGATGGAATCTTATGGCGCGACCTGTATCTATGTGGTGGATTCCGGCGGGGCGATGAACATGAACGACATTCGCGACCGCTTCCGCGCCCTGAAGGCGGTGCTGAAGTCGGAGACCGCCACCGGGATGCATGCCCATCATAATCTGAGCCTCGGGGTGGCGAACTCGATCGTCGCGGTGGAAGAGGGGTGCGATCGCATTGACGCCAGCCTGGCCGGGATGGGGGCGGGGGCGGGCAATGCGCCGCTGGAGGTGTTTATTGCCGCCGCCGACAAGCTCGGCTGGCAGCATGGCACCGATCTCTACGCCCTGATGAACGCGGCCGATGAGCTGGTGCGGCCGCTGCAGGATCGCCCGGTGCGTGTCGACCGCGAAACGCTGGCGCTGGGCTACGCCGGAGTCTACTCCAGCTTCCTGCGCCACAGCGAAGCGGCGGCCAAGCGCTATGGCCTCAGCGCGGTGGATATTCTCGTCGAGCTGGGCAAGCGGCGGATGGTCGGCGGCCAGGAGGATATGATCGTCGACGTCGCGCTGGATCTGCTTAACCGCAATAAATAACTAAGAACGTGCGGCTGACAAAGCATCGGCCGCCAGTCACCTGCTCCGTTTGTTCGGCTATCACCAAGGTACCCTATGACCAAGATAACGACTGCAACCCCCTCGCGCCTGGTGGTCACCATCGGGCTCTGTTTTATGGTGGCCCTGATGGAAGGGCTGGATCTGCAGGCGGCGGGGATCGCCGCCGTCGGCATGGCGCAGGCCTTTGCGCTGGATAAAATGCAGATGGGCTGGATCTTCAGCGCCGGGATCCTCGGCCTGCTGCCCGGCGCGCTGGTGGGCGGCATGCTGGCGGACCGCCACGGGCGTAAGCGCATTCTGTTGGGGTCGGTGCTGCTGTTTGGCCTGTTCTCGCTGGCCACCGCGCTGGCATGGAGCTTCCCGACGCTGCTGCTGGCGCGCCTGCTCACCGGCGTCGGGCTCGGGGCGGCATTGCCGAACCTGATTGCCTTAACCTCGGAAGCCGCTGGCTCACGCTTCCGCGGCCGGGCGGTAAGCCTGATGTACTGCGGCGTACCCATTGGCGCCGCGCTGGCGGCAGCGCTGGGCTTTTCCGGTCTCGCCGCGGCCTGGCAGACTATTTTCTGGATTGGCGGCGTGGTCCCGCTGCTGCTGATCCCGTTGCTGATGCGCTGGCTGCCGGAGTCGCAGGCGTTTCAGCGCGCGGAGGCCAGCGTGCCGCTGCGCACCCTGTTTGCCCCGGGGCATGCCGCCGCCACCCTGCTGTTGTGGCTGGGTTATTTTTTCACCCTGCTGGTGGTCTATATGCTGATCAACTGGCTGCCGATGCTGCTGGTGGGCCAGGGATTCCGCGCCAGCCAGGCGGCGGGGGTGATGTTCTCTCTACAGATCGGCGCCGCCTGCGGCACGCTGCTGCTGGGGGCGCTAATGGATAAGCTCACCCCGCTGCGGATGTCGCTCCTGATCTACAGCGGCATTCTGGCGTCGCTGTTGGCGCTGGGCAGCGCGTCGTCGCTGACTGGCATGCTGCTGGCGGGGTTTGTCGCCGGGCTGTTCGCCACCGGCGGACAAAGTGTGCTTTACGCTCTGGCGCCGCTTTTTTATCCCGCGGCCATCCGCGCCACCGGGGTGGGCACCGCCGTGGCGGTGGGGCGTCTTGGGGCGATGAGCGGCCCGCTGCTGGCCGGCAAGATGCTGGCCCTCGGCACCGGCACCGTCGGGGTGATGGCGGCCTCGGCGCCGGGCATTGTGCTGGCCGGCGTGGCGGTGTTCTGGCTGATGCATCGCCAGCAGCGCGCGGCCATGGTCTGATATGCATCCGGCGGTCTGGTAAAAAAATGCCGGGCCGCCGCCTTGCCTGTCCGCGTCCCCTGGCCTAAGGTAAGACATCATTCCCTGACGCTTATCGTCCCTATGGCTTACACCTCCCGTTTGCTCAATGCGATCCCTGGCATCCGCCACGCTTTTCTCGATGTCCATGAAACCGCCGCCTTTCCCTATGCCGAGCTGGCTCCGGTGAAGCTGGTGCATGGTAATGAGGTTCATCATTATCAGCAGCCGCTGCCGACGCGCCCGCACGCCGACGCGGTGTTTACCGCGGTAGCCGGGCAAAAGGTGGGGGTGGTGACCGCCGACTGTCTGCCGCTGCTGATCGCCTCGCGCGACGGTCGCTACGTCTGCAGCGTGCATGCCGGCTGGCAGGGGCTGGTCAGCGGTATTGTCGACAACAGTCTGGCCTGTTTTCGCCAGCAGGGGGTGGCATTGGCCGATCTGGTCATCGCCGTGGGGCCGCATATTCACCCCTGCTGTTACGAAGTCTCCGCCGGATTCTATCAGCAACTGCTGGACCAGCCCGGCGGTGACCGGGTGGCCCGCCATCGCCAGCGGCTGTTCCACTCCCGTTCGGGCCCGGTCAGCGATCCGCTCAAAGCCGCCGCACGCGGCAGCGATAATCTGTGGTTTGATCTGCGCGCCTTTGCCGAAGCGATCTTCGCAGAGGCAGGGGTGGCGCCGGCGAGCGTTGAATGGCTGGGGAGTTGTACCTACTGCACCCCGCAGTCGCTGGGCTCCTACCGGCGCCGGACCCATTTTCCGGCGCCGAAGAGCTTTCAGTATTCGTGGATCATGCGCGAAGCCTGAGGCGGGCTCGCGCTAGAGCACCCGAAAACCGTGGGTGCCGTCGCGGGCCAGCTGATCCACCAGGCCATACTCCCACTCCAGATAGGCCTGCATGGCCTCGGCGGAATTATCGGTTCCTTCGTACGGACGACGATAGCGGTCACGGCGCTCGACGGCGAGGCCGCTGTCGCCATGCGCCAGCGGCAGACCGGCGGCGATCCACGCCAGCGTCCCGCCGGTAAGCAACTGCACCGGTTTACCGGTCAAGGCCGCCACCTCCGGCACCGCGTAGCGGGCCAGCAGACTGCTGCCGCAGGTCACCACGTAACGTTGGGCGGGAGGGATCACCTCCAGGGCCTGGCGCAGCTGCGAGCGCGTTAGCCACCACGCGCCGGGGATATGGCGAGCGACAAAGTTGGCGCTGGTGGTAAAATCGAGCACCACCGTACCGGGTTCTTCCAGCTGTTGCGCCAGCTGCGCCGGGCTTATCTCCTCCGCCTGCGGGCCGGGCGGCACCTCGGCGGCTGGCACCCCGCGTTCGCTCAACTGGCTGGTCGACAGCGCGCTCAGCCGCGCCGTCTCCCAGCCCATCTGCGCCAGCCACGAGCCGGTTATCGCTGCCCGGATGCCATCGTCATCCAGCAGCACAATGCGCGCCCCTCGTACGCTGGCGAAGTGGTCGGTCTCCTGCACCAGCTGGCCGCCTGGCGCGCTCAGGCTGCCGGGATAGTGACCCGCCGCGTACTCTTCGGGGCCGCGGACATCAAACAGGAAGGTGGTGCGGTCGCTCTGCTGCTGCCAGCGTTGCAGCGTGGCCTCATCGATGACCGCCACCCCGGCCCGTTCGGCAAAATGCGCCACCTCAGCGGCCCGGGCGCCGGAGGCGCGGGCGGCGGGATCGTATTGCCGCTGTTGCTGGTGCGCCAGCGTCTGGCCGGCCAGCGTCCAGCCGATAGTGCCATTGCGCAGGGCATGGACCGGGTTTGGCACGCCGGCGTTGATCAGCGACTGGGTGCCGATGATGCTGCGGGTGCGTCCGGCGCAGTTGACGATAACCGGCGTCTGCGGGGAGGGCGTCAGGCTCTCTACCCGCAGGGCCAGCTCGCCGCCGGGCACGCTGATGCTGCCGGGGATGCTCATGGTCTGGTACTCATCGAAGCGCCGGGCGTCGACGATCACCACCTCCTGCCGGCTGTCGATGAGCGCCTGAACCTCCTGGGCGCTGAGCGATGGTGTGTGACGCACGCTTTCCACCAGCTCGCCAAAGGCTTTACTGGCGGAGTTGACGTCCTGAAACAGCTCGCCGCCGCTGCGGCGCCAGCCGGCGAGACCCTCGGCCAGCAGGGCCACATCCTGATAGCCCCAGGACCGCAGCCGTTCGACGGCGATCTCCGCCAGACCCTCGCCGTTGTCGTAGACGGTGAGCGGGGTGGTGAAGCGCGGTATCCGCCGGCGGACCTCGAGCTCCAGTTTGCTGAGCGGCAGATTGACGGCAAACAGCGGATGAGCGGTGGCGAAATCGGCCTCTTCACGGACGTCGATCAGCGCCAGTTCACGACGGTCGAGCAGCGCCTGGCGGATCCCGGCGGCCTGGCGATAAGCGTAGGTGGACATAGTGGTTATCCTTGATGTTCGCGGGAGGAATCCCAGATATTGGGTAAATGGCGGTTAGAGTAGCCGGAGATAAACGGTTTCTGCTGCCCTTCCGGGGTATACACGGCGCGCTTCACCGCGCCGATATTGCCGCCGTAGACATGAATGCTGATAGAGACGCGATCCGCCAGCGCATTGCTGACGCGATGAATATCGCCATCGTCAGCGGAGACTTTCTCCACCTGGCCTGCTTCCAGAAGCGTGGCGGCGCCCAGCGCGCGCGGTATGCCATCGGCATCCAGCTGGTAGCGCTGGTTTTCCTCCGCGCCGCGCAGCATCCCAATGGCCCCCCACACCCGGTGGTCATGGATCGGCGTCGCTTGCCCCGGTCCCCAGACGAAGCTGACAATCGAGAAGCGCTCCCCGGAGTCGGCATGCAGCAGATACTGCTGGTAATGGTGCGGATGCGGCAGGGTGTACTCTTCCGGCAGCCAGTCGTCGTAACGCACCAGCGCCGCCAGCCGCTGCGCCACGGCGTCAAGCAGCGGGGCGGCCTGGTGGTGTTCGCGGTGCAGGCGGTCTACCTCATGAATGAAATGGCGTAATTTTTCCAGTCGTGGTGCAGTCATGTGCGGTTCCTGTCAGAGGGACTGGTCAAAACGCTAACAGAGGCGTTAATATTATTTAAATGCAATTTACGCATATATTAATATGCAAATTTCACATAAGGATCCTATGCGCATTGACGATATCGACGCTTTGCTGGCCACGGTGCAGTTTTCCTCCCTCAATCAGGCCGCGGAATATCTGGGGATCACCCAGTCGGCCATCACCCGGCGCCTGCAGCGTCTGGAACAGGAGCTGAACGTCACGCTGTTGGAGCGCCAGACCCGCCCGCTGACCCTGACCGCCGCCGGACACCGGGTGTACGAGCAGTGTCTGAGCATTAAGCGTGAGACGAAAAAACTCTACAGCCTGTTGGATCCGGAAGGCGAGCCGCGCGGCGCGCTGCGTCTCGGCGTGCCGCAGAGTCTCAGCGAGATTGCCCTGCCGGCGGCGCTGTCGGCGCTGAGCCAGCAGTTTCCCGGACTGTCGCCGCAGATCACCTGCGGCTGGAGCGGACAGCTGCAGCGCCGGCTGGAAAACGGCGAGCTGGACGGCATGCTGGCGATGGGGCCCGCCCAGCAAAGCTTCGCCGAGGGCTACAGCGGGCGCCTGCTGTGTCCCCTGGAGGTGGTGCCGATCGTCGGCCGGCGTTTGAATTTGCGCGCGTCATCCCTGCGGGAGTGCGCCGAACGGGGCTGGATCCTTAACCCCGACGGCTGTGGCCTGCGCGCCGGGCTCATTCGCGAGCTGCAGAGCCAGGGATTGCGGTTGACGCTCAACGTCGAGAGCGCGGGCGCGCAGCTGCAGATAGCGCTGGTGGCGCAGGGGCTGGGGCTGGGTCTGGTGCCGAGGGCGGCGCTGGCCAGCAGCCCGTGGCGGGACGAGGTCGCGGTCCTCAGCCTCAGCGATTTTCAGCCTGCGGTCTCACTGTGGCTGATCCACGCCCAGTATCTGGCGAACCTGCAGCCGCCGCTGACCTTTTTTGCCAGCAAAGTGATGCAGCAGCTGACCGTATCCGACTGAAAACACTATGTATTTTTGTTTAATGCTAATTAAGCATATTAAGATATGATAAAAATGCATTTTGCTCATTAACACGCTCTGTATAGGGTTATGACCAGCGCCGCTGTCGCGGCCACTCCATTACCCTGACGCAAGGAGTTGTTCATGAGCATTCAGTTTCTCGGCATGATTGGCCACCGCCTCTCTTCCGAAACGATTGCCCCGGTGGGGCCGATCTTTGACCGCGACTATATCGTTCGCTTTGCGCAAACCCATGAAGCCGCCGGGTTTGATCGTCTGCTGGTCGGCCACTGGTCCGATCAACCCGACGGCTTTCTGGTGACGGCCCTGGCCGGACTGTCGACGCAGAAAATTCAGTACCTGCTGGCCCATCGTCCCGGTTTTGTTTCCCCAACCCTTGCCGCGCGCAAATTCGCTACCCTTGAGCACCTGCTGGAGGGCCGCTTGGCGTTGCATATCATCAGCGGCGGCAACGATGCCGAGCAGCGCCGGGATGGCGATTATCTCGACCACGACCAGCGCTACGCCCGCACCGACGCCTTCCTCGACATCGTGCGCCAGGTGTGGACCAGCGAGCAGCCGGTGGATATTCACAACGATTTCTATCAGGCCGAGCAGGCCTGGTCCGCCATTCGCCCGCTGCAAAAACCGCATCTTCCGATCTATTTTGGCGGCTCGTCGGAAGCGGCCATCGCCGTCGCCGGCAAACATGCCGACGTCTTCGCCCTGTGGGGCGAGTCGCTGGCGCAAACCGGCGAGACCATCCAGCGGGTGCGCGCCGAAGCGGCGAAACACCAGCGTGATATCGGCTTCAGCGTCTCGTTCCGGCCGATTATCGCCGACAGCGAAGCCGAAGCCTGGGAGAAAGCCGAGCATATCCTGCACGTCGCCACCGAGCAGGCGGCGCAGCGCGGGGGCGGTTTCAAAGCCAAACCGGAGAGCATCGGCGCCCAGCGGCTGCGGGCTACTGCGGCGCAGGGCAGAGTGGTGGACAAACGCCTGTGGACCGGCATCGCCCAGCTGGTGGGCGGCGGACATAACTCCACCGCGCTGGTGGGCACCCCGGAGCAGGTGGCGGATGCGCTGCTCGATTACTACGACCTCGGGGTGCGTAACTTCCTGATCCGCGGCTTCGATCCGCTGAACGACGCGGCCGACTATGGCCGGGCGCTGTTGCCGATCGCCCGGGAAAAAGCCGCCCGGCGTGCAGTGGCGGAGCGCGCATCGTGATCCATCCTGAGCGCGACGACTGGGCCCGGCAGCTGACGGCGCTTCGCCAGCAGATGGCGGAGCAGGCAGCCAGCCTTGACGCCAGCGGCGAGTTTCCCTGGCGTAATATCGACCATCTGCGTGCGGGGGGCTGGTTAAGTCTCGCCGTGCCGCCATCCTGCGGCGGCGCGGGCGCCAGTCTGGCCCAGCTGCAGCAGGTCATCGCCGCCATCGCCTGGGGAGAGCCGGCGACAGCGCTGATTGTCTGCATGCAGTATCTCCACCATTTGCGGCTGGCGGAAAACGACGCCTGGCACGCGCCGCTGCGCCAGCAGGTTTTTCACGATGCTGTCGAACACGGTGGCCTCATCAACAGCCTGCGCGTCGAGCCGGAGCTGGGCTCCCCGGCGCGGGGCGGCCTGCCGGACACCGTGGCGACCCGTCGCGCGGAGGGCTGGGACATCAGCGGCCATAAAATTTATACCACCGGCATTGAAGGACTGCGCTGGCTGGCAGTGTGGGCCAGAAGCGATGATAACCCGCCGCTGGTGGGTACCTGGCTGGTGCCTGGCGACAGCCCGGGTATCACGGTGGTGAAAAGCTGGGATCACGCCGGGATGCGGGCCACCGGCAGCCATGAAGTTATTTTTAACAACGTTCGGGTGGCGGCAGAGCACGCGGTGGATGTCTGGCCGGCCGATGCGCCACCCGCCGCCCAGGCCGAACCGTTTCGCCTGTTCGCCAACCGGCAGACAGCGCTGCTGGCGGCGATCTATGACAGCATTGCCCACGCCGCTCACGACTGGCTGGTGAGGTGGCTGGCGGGGCGGGTGCCCGCCGGTCTCGGCCATCCGCTCTCTCGTCTGCCACGGGTGCAGGAGAAAGTCGGGCAGATCGCCGGGCTGCTGCTGGTCAACCGCAGCCTGCTGGAGCAGGCCGCCGCGCTGCGCTTTTCCGCCATTGAGGCCAATCTGGCGAAAGTCACCATCACCGACAACGCCATTCAGGCGGTGAATATCGCGCTCGAGCTGACCGGCAATCATGGTCTCAGCCGACAAAACCCGCTGGAACGCCACTACCGCAATGTGCTCTGCGGACGGGTACATACCCCACAGAGCGACAGCGCCTGGCTGGCAGCCGGCAACTTCGTCTTTCAATCACAAGGATAATCACGATGCGTCTATCATTTTCAGGCCGGGTGGCGGCCGCGCTGATGCTGCTGGCGCTGGGCGGCTACGCGACAGCGCAGGAGCGGCTTACCCTGCGTATCGCCGATCAAAAAGGCGGCATGCGTTCGCAGCTGGAGGCGGCCAACGCCCTGCAAAATCTCCCTTACGACATTAAGTGGGCCGAGTTCCCGGCCGCCGCGCCGCTGGCGGAAGCCCTCAACGCGGGCGCCGTGGACGCGGGGATCATTGGCGATGCGCCGTTGCTCTTCGCCCTGGCCAACGGTGCGCCGGTCAAAGCTATTGCCGTGGATAAAAGCAACCCGGCGGGGACCGCGGTGCTGGTATCCCCCGGCAGCACGTTAAAAAGCGGCGCTGATTTAAAAGGCAAACGCATCGCCACCGGTAAAGGGTCGATTGGTCATTTCGTGGCGCTGAAAGCGCTGGAGCAGGCGGGGATTTCACCGAAGGAGGTGCAGTGGGTGTTCCTCGGCCCGGTGGACGCCAAAGTGGCGTTGCTAAACGGTTCGGTGGACGCCTGGGCGACCTGGGAGCCCTACACCACCCAAATGGTGAAGACCAACGAGGGGCAGATCCTGGTGAGCGGCAAAGGGCTGCTGCCGGGGAATACCTTCCTCGCGGCAACGGATTCCGCGCTTAACGATCCGCAAAAACGCGCCGCGCTGCAGGATTATCTCCAGCGCCTGGCCGGCGCCGAGCGCTGGGCCTACGCCAATCTCGACAGCTACGGCAAAACGTTGGGGGAGATCATCCGCTTCCCGGCGGAGATCGCCCGCGCGCAGTTTGCCAACCGCCAGTCGCAGTGGCAGCCGCTGGCCGAGGAAACAGTGGCCCAGCAGCAGGCAACGGCGGACTTTTATCTCGCCAACGGCCTGATCCGCACCCGGCTGGACGTTAAGCCGACCTTTGACCGCCGTTTTAGCGTGCCCGCCGCCGAGGTGACGCCATGACCAGAACCCCTTTTTCCCGCCGCCGTTTTTTACAGCTCAGCGGCGGCCTGGCGCTGGCCGGGGTCTCTCTGCCGCTGTGGGCTCATGATATGGCGGACATGGCCGGCGGCGATGCCCATCCGGCGCTGCGCCTGCCGCAGCCCTACAAGATCAAGCTGGCGATCAACAAAAGCGCGGTATGCCTCGCGCCGGTCGCCGTCGCCGAGCAGCAGAAGATATTCAGTAAATACAACCTCGACGTTGAGTTTGTTAACTTCGGCAGCTCCACCGATGTGCTGCTGGAGGCGATCGCCACCGGTAAGGCCGACGGCGGGGTGGGGATGGCGCTGCGCTGGCTGAAGGCGCTGGAGCAGGGCTTTGACGTCAAGCTCACCGCCGGGACCCACGGCGGCTGTCTGAACCTGCTGACGGCTAAAGACTCGCCGTTCGGCGGCCTCGAGAGCCTGAAGGGGCAAACCATCGGCGTCACCGACATGGCCGGACCGGATAAAAACTTCTTCGCCATTCTGCTTAAGCGCCACGGTATCGACCCGATCAGCGACGTGCAGTGGAAAGTCTACCCGGCGGATCTGCTCAGCGTGGCGCTGGACAAGCGCGAAATCGCCGCCATCAGCGGCAGCGAGCCGTTCAGCTATCGTCTGCTGGAGACCGGCAAGTATCAGCTGATCTCCAGCAATATGACCGGGGATTATGCCAACCTCAGCTGCTGCGTGCTGGGGGTGAGCGGGAGCCTGGCGCGGGACCATAAACCGGCCGCCGCGGCGCTCACCCAGGCGATCCTTGAGGCGCACAGCTATGCCGCTGCGCATCCGGAAAGTGTGGCGCAATCCTTCCTCGCCCATGCCCTGAATACCAGTGAAGCGGAGGTGAGCGGCATCCTGCACGGGCAGGGCCACGGCCATCACGCGGTGGGCGAAGCGTTCGTGAAAGAGCTGACGCAGTATGCGGTCGACCTGCAGCGGGTGCAGGTGATCAAGCCGGGTACCGATCCCCATCAGTTCGCGGAGAGTATCTATGCCAACGTATTCGCCTGAGCAGGCTCTGGCGCGCCCCACCGGCCGCGCGCCGCTGTGGGGAGAAGGGCTGCTGGCCGCCGCGCTGTGGCTGCTGGGTGGTCTGTTTACTCTGACCTGGCCCGACGCCGGGCGGCGCTGGCCGTTTAGCGAAGGCTGGGCGCTGGCGCAATTCACCCTCGGCGGCGGCTTGCTGCTGCTGGCGCTGAGCTATCGCTACTGGCGGGCGCGCGGCGCGCGTGTGCTGCATGCCGGCAAGTGGCTGGCGCTGCTGCCGGTGCTGTTTGCTGTCTGGGAAGGGCTGACCGCCAAAACTGCCGTGCTGCCGGTACCATTCTTCGCGCCGCCGCAGGCGCTGATCGAGGTGCTGCACGACGACTGGCCGCGCCTGCTCGACAGCCTGCTGCACTCCCTGGGGCTGCTGGGGCTCGGTGTGCTGCTGGGTACCAGCAGCGGGTTCATCACCGGTCTGGCCATCGGCTGGTCGCAACGGATTGGCTACTGGGTGCATCCGGTGTTACGTCTGCTGGGGCCGGTACCGTCCACCGCGCTGCTGCCGCTGTGCCTGTTTATTTTTCCCTCGAGCTTCGGCGCCAGCGTGTTTTTGATCGCGCTGAGCACCTGGTTCCCGGTCACGGTGCTGACCTGGTCCGGAGTGATGGGCATTGATAAGGCGTGGTACGACGTGGCGCGGACTCTCGGCGCCAGCCAGCGTTTCCTGATCCTGCGGGTGGCGATCCCCGCCGCGTTGCCGAACGTCTTTGTCGGCCTGTTTATGGGGCTCGGCGCGTCGTTTTCGGTGCTGATTGTCGCCGAAATGGTCGGGGTGAAGTCGGGGATCGGCTTTTACCTCCAGTGGGCCCAGGGCTGGGCGGCCTATCCTAATATGTATGCCGCGCTGCTGGTGATGGCCTTGTTATGTTCCGGCCTGATAAGCGGATTATTTATGCTGCGTGACCGTCTGCTGAGCTGGCAGCGAGGAGGGATGCAATGGTAACCGAGACGATAGCGCGCGGCGCGGCGGTATCCATCAGCCATCTTCATCATGCGTTTACGCTTGGCAAACAGACGGTACCGGTGTTGGAGAATATTAGCCTGCAGCTGCGCCCGGGGGAAAGCGTGGCGCTGCTGGGCCCTTCCGGCTGCGGTAAATCAACCCTGCTGCGGCTGCTGGCGGGGCTGGAAGCGCCGCAGAGCGGACAGATGCAGATCGACGGCGCGGCGCTCGGCGCCCCGGGGCCGGAGCGAATTCTGGTGTTTCAGGATCCGACGCTCTATCCGTGGCTGACGGTGCGGCAGAACGTGCTGCTGGGCCCGCAGGCGCAGGGGAAAAAGGGGCTGGAGGCGAAGGCAGACGCGTTGATTGACCGCATCGGGCTGCAGGCCTTCAGCGAGGCGTGGCCGCGGCAGCTGTCCGGGGGGATGGCGCAGCGTGCGGCGCTGGCGCGCGCCTTGTTGAACGAACCGCGTCTGCTGCTGCTCGACGAGCCGTTGGGCAAACTCGATTCGCTGACCCGCATCAGTATGCAGCGGGAGCTGATCGCCCTCTGGCAGCAGCAGGGGTATACCAGCCTGCTGGTGACCCACGATATCGAAGAGGCGCTGCTGCTGTGCGAGCGGGTGCTGGTGATGTCGCCGCGTCCAGGGCGGATTATCGCCGAGTTTGCGCTGCCGCTGGCTTTTCCCCGTCATCGCGATAACCCGCAGCTGCTGCAGCATCGTCAGGATATATTGCGCATCCTCGGCCAGGAGGCGGATTGGTAAGCTGAACGCATTCCCCGGTGGCGCTGCGACAAATGTCACGGAAAGGTAGGCCGGTGCAAGCGAAGCGCCGCCCGGCAATGGGCATCCGGCGCCAGGCGCCTGTTTTTGCCCGGTGGCG